>JAESFG010000032.1_pt1 | contig 815013 bp, 740 predicted proteins | sample 9269371 | NCBI WGS metagenome assembly JAESFG01 (sample SAMN14506227, study PRJNA617093) | algae metagenome | isolation source: Aetokthonos hydrillicola CCALA 1050 (B3-Florida) and co-occurring... | place: USA: South Carolina | collected 2013-01-01
TCGGACGCGGCCTGCCCTCGCCAGCGCCACGATCTGGCCTGTCGCCGCCGCGCTCGCGGTCTCGGAAGCTCGGACGCGGCCTGCCCTCGCCAGCGCCACGATCTGGCCTGTCGCCGCCGCGCTCGCGATCGCGGAAGCTCGGACGCGGCCTGCCCTCGCCAGCGCCACGATCTGGCCTGTCGCCGCCGCGCTCGCGGTCTCGGAAGCTCGGACGCGGACGGCCCTCGCCAGGGCCACGGTCCGGCCTGTCGCCGCCGCGCTCGCGATCTCGGAAGCTCGGACGCGGACGGCCCTCGCCAGCGCCGCGGTCCGGCCTGTCGCCGCCCCGCTCGCGATCCCGGAAGCTCGGCCGCGGCCTTCCCTCGCCAGCGCCGCGGTCCGGCCTGTCGCCGCCCCGCTCGCGATCCCGGAAGCTCGGCCGCGGCCTTCCCTCGCCGGCGCCACGGTCCGGCCTGTCGCCGCCCCGCTCGCGATCCCGGAAGCTCGGCCGCGGCCTTCCCTCGCCAGCACCACGGTCTGGCCTGTCGCCTGTCCGCGTGCGAAACCCTGCCCGACCTGGCTTGCCCTTGAACCCGCCGGGACGGCCCTCACCACCTTTGCGGAAGCCGCCCGGCCGCTTGCCGCCCGCGCCACCCTTGCGGGGGCCGGATCTACCTTTGTCTTCGCCGTCCACGATTGTTTAGCCCCACGGCCCCCGTGGACCGCCCTGCACTTCGCCTCCGGACCAGCTCCGGGGCGGCCCGCCTGTCTGCCCAAATCCCATCTCCACCGCAAGCTTTTCAAGCTCAGCGATGCGATTCTCGACGTTCGGATGCGTCGAAAAGAGGTTGTCGACGCCCCGCCCGGACAGGGGATTAACGATGAAGACGTGCGCCGCCGCGGGAGAGCGCTCCGCTGGCTCGTTCAGGATCTGCCGCGCACCTTGGCTGATTTTGGCGAGCGCTGAAGCGAGCCAGTGCGGGTTGCCGCAGATCTCGGCTCCCATCCGGTCGGCCTGATACTCACGCGACCGGCTGATCGCCATCTGCACGATCATGGCGGCGAGCGGCGCGAGAAAGATCGCGAACAGAAGCCCGAGGAAGCCGGCACCCCCGCCACTGTTGTCTCGTCGCCCGAACATCGCGCCGAACTGTGCGAAGTTGGCGAGCATGGTGATCGCCCCGCCGATGCTGGCGGCCATTGTCATCGTGAGGGTGTCGCGGTTCTTGATGTGCGCAAGCTCGTGAGCCATCACGCCCGCCACCTCCTCGCGTGACAACGAATTGAGCAGCCCGGTCGAAGCGCACACCGCCGAATTGGCCGGATTCCGTCCCGTCGCGAACGCGTTCGGCTGCGGGTTGTCCATGATATAGACCTTGGGCATCGGCAGGCCGGCGCGCTGGGCGAGTTCCGCCACCATCTCCTCATAGCCCGGATACTCGTGCGGCTCGGCCCGGCGGGCGCCGAACATGCGCAGCACCATCGTGTCCGAACTCCAGAAGCTGAACAGGTTCATGCCGAGCGCCAGCACGAAGGCGATCACCATGCCGGTGTCCCCGCCGATGAGCCGGCCGGTCAGGACGAACAGTGCCGTCAGCGCGAGCAGAAGGATGCCGGTTTTCATGTAGTTCAAGGGCATCGTCGGTCTCCTTCCGGCCAGCGCCCGGACCGCGTGACGGGCGATCGGGAACAGCGGGCCGTCCGTAGGCATTGCGAGGCTATGTTATAGAGATAGGCGGGTCGAGTTGCGACCTGGAAGGCCGAACATGCACGACGACGGACCAACCCCCTCACCCGCGCACGCCGACGAACCAGAGCTGCCGCGCCGCCCGCTGACGCCAGCGGCCGAGCGGGCGCTCGCCGAAGCGGCCGAGAGGCGCCGACTGCGCGAGGAAGCCGAGGCGCGTGCCGGCGATCCCAAGGAGGTCGGCGGCCGCAAGGGACCTGATCCGGTCCGCTACGGCGACTGGGAGAAAGACGGCATCGTCAGCGATTTCTGAACAGCGCATAGCGAATGCTTCCGTCAGCCGCCCGGACGCCCTATAGAGCCGGGGGGCAATGTTGGCGGCGACAGGTCGATGGCGGAACGCAGACGCAGAGGCCGGTTCGGGCTGTTCGTCCTGCTCATCCTGTTCGGTGCCATCGGCTGGGTGGTGTTCCGCCAGGGCCTTATTCCGGCCCGCTACAGTCCGCTACCCCGCGCCAATCTCGACAATCCGCTGCCGCTGCTGATCGACTGGCAGCTCGCCGAATTGCGGAACGACCGCGAATTGTGCCGTGCGGTTCTGCAAGGGCCGAACATCACCGCGACCCAAGCTCCCGAGGTGCCTCTGAAAGATGGCTGCGGGATGCCGAACGGGGTTCGCTTGTCTGCGGCCGGCGGGGCCCGCGTCTCGGCCGACCGGCTCACCTGCGAGGCCGCCGCCGCGCTGGCGATCTGGATGGCCCACGAGGTTCAACCGCTGGCGCTCACCATGCTCGGCCAGCGCGTCACCAGCGTCCAGCATCTCGGCACCTATTCCTGCCGCAACATCGTCGGCAATCCGCTGCTCAAGAACTTCCGCAGCGAGCACGCGACCGCCAACGCCATCGACGTCTCGGGGTTCACCCTCGCCGATGGGCGAACCATCAGCGTGCGCCAGCATTGGGAGGGCGACGGCGTTCTCTCCGACTTCCTGAAAGCGGTGCACGAGCGCTCTTGCCGGTACTTCCGCGTCGCCCTCTCGCCCGCGTACAACAAGGCGCACCACGACCACTTCCACTTCGACCGCGGCATCTTCAGCCGCTGCCTGTGAGACGACCCACCCGATGACCCGTCTCCAGGCTGACCTGCTGTTGATCGTCGCCGCCGCGATCTGGGGCCTCGCGTTCGTCTTCCAGAAGGCGGCGAGTGACCACGTCGGGCCGATGACCTTCATCGCCGCCCGCGGAGCGATGGCGGCCCTGGCGCTCGCCCCCCTCGCGTGGCTCGAATGGCGGCGCGCCGAAAAGGTCGATGCACCGGGTCTCGGTCGTATCGCTCTCGGCGCCGGCGCCCTGTTCTTCCTCGCCGGTTGGCTGCAGCAGTTCGGCATCGCGACGACGACCGTGACGAACTCGAGTTTCCTGACGAGCCTTTACGTGATCTTCACGCCGCTTCTGCTGTGGGGTCTTACGGGCCGCGCACCCTCGGCACTGGTCGCCGTCGCAGTGGCGCTGGCGATGGCCGGCACCTGGGGTCTCGGTGGCGGCGGCCTCTCCGGCTTCGGGACCGGCGACGGCCTGGTCGCGGCCAGCGCCATCCTCTGGGCCGCTCACATGATCGCCACCGGCCGATCGGCGCGGTTCGGGCTTCCTCTGACATTTACCTGTTTACAATTCGTCGTGGTGGCCGTGCTAGCGGGCTCCTCGGCGATGGTGTTCGAAACGCCGACGGTTTCCGGCCTTGTCGGCGCCTGGGCCTCGATCCTGTTCGTCGGCCTGTTGTCGAGCGCGCTGACGTTCACGCTCCTGGCCGTGGCCATGAAGCATACGCCGGCGTCGGAGGCCGCCATCCTCGTCAGTACAGAGACGGTATTTGCGGCGGTTGCCGGCGCCGTTCTGCTCGGCGAGCGGCTACCACTCATTGGCTGGATCGGTTGCGCCCTGATGATGGCCGCCACCATCCTGGTCCAGCTCGCCCCGACGCTCGACCGGAAGCGTAACAGCTCCGGATCGTGAGCGCCGACCGCCGCGCCTCGGTGGACAGCACGACCCGCTTAAGCCAACATCGGCCCCTGTAGTCGGCCCTTTCGGGCAGACGATCGGTTGTCCGTCAGAAACGTCCGTCGAGAAGACCGGGAGGCTCCAGTACCATGCGGCTTCGTACTCTCATCGCCGCCGGCGCCGTCGCGCTGGCCGCTGGCTTCGTGCCGGCGCACGCCAAAACCTTCAAATACGCCTTCCAAGGCGACTTGAACGCCCTCGATCCCTACACGCTCAACGAGACCTTCACCCTGGGTGCGATGGGCAACGTGATGGAGGGCCTGACCAAGCGCGACAAAGACCTCAAGATCATCCCCGGCCTTGCCGAGCGCTGGGAAATCGTCGAGCCGACGCGCTGGCGCTTCCACCTCCGCAAAAACGTGAAGTTCCACAACGGCGAGCCTTTTACGGCTGACGACGTCGTCTTCTCGCTCGACCGCATGCGCAGCCCGGGCTCGCAGATCAAAAGCCGTGCGCCGGCCGACATGAAGGCAGTCAAGGTCGACGACCACACGGTCGATTTCGTCCTGACCCAGCCGAACCCCATTCTGCATGCCGAGTGGGATACCTGGTACATCTATTCGAAGGCATGGGCCGAGGCGAACGGCGCGGCACAGGCGCAGTCCGCGACGGCGACGTCGCTGGCGCCCGGGTCTCTCAAGGCCAATGGCACCGGCCCCTTCATGATCATGAGCCACGAGCCGGGCGTGAAGACCGTCTTCAAGCCTAATCCGAACTGGTGGGGCAAGGTCGAGCACAACCTCACGGAAGTCATCTTCCAGACCATCAAGTCGGACGCGACGCGCGTCGCCGCCCTGCTCTCGGGCGAGATCGACATGATGGATCCCGTCCCCGTTCAGGACATAGATCGGATCAAGGCAAGCCCCAACGCCAACGTGCTGACGGGCCCAGAACTGCGCACGATCTTCCTCAACATGGACTCGTTCCGCGACGAGCTCCTCTACTCGAACGTCAAGGGCAAGAACCCCTTCAAGGACGCCCGCGTGCGAAAGGCGTTCTACCAGGCGATCGACATCGAAGCGATCAAGACCAAGGTGATGCGCGGCATGGCTACGCCGTCCGCCATTCTGATCTCCCCGCTGCTCTACGCGCGGGCGAGCGAGTTTAAGCGTCACCCCTACGACGTCGCGGCTGCCAAGAAGCTGTTGGCGGACGCGGGTTATCCGCAAGGCTTCGAGGTCACGATGGACTGCCCGAACGATCGCTACGTCAACGACGAGGCGATCTGCCAGGCCGTCGCTCAGATGCTCGCCCGCATCGACGTGAAGGTGAACCTGCTCGCGCAACCGAAGGCAAAGTACTTCGAGAAGGCGGGCCCGACGAAGAAGTACGATAGCTCCTTCAACCTGCTGGGCTGGACGCCGGGCTCGTTCGACAGCTGGAACGTGATCGCCAACCTCGCGAGCTGCCGTGATGCCGACGGCAAGGGCTCGCAGTTCAACTACGGCGGCTACTGCAACAAGCGGGTTGACGAACTCGCCAAGCAGATCCTCGTCGAGACCGACACCGCGAAGCGCGATGGCCTGATCGCCGAAGCCTTCAAGATCATCCACGAGGAAGTCGGCCTCATCCCGCTCCATCAGCAGTCGCTGGCTTGGGGCGTGTCCAAGAAGGTCGATATCGCGCAGCGTGCCGACAATCAGATCCTGCTGTACTGGGTGAACAAGAAGGACTGAGGTCCTGACCCGAGCCTCGCGCCGCAAGGCGCGAGGCTCCACTCATCGATGGAGCGGCCGACCAACCATGCTCGCCTTTGCCATCCGCCGGCTTCTCGAAGGCGTCATGGTGCTCCTGGCCGTTGCGATGCTCGCGTTTCTGCTGTTTCGGTTCGTCGGCGATCCGGTCAATCAGATCGTCGGCCAGGATACGCCGCTGGAAGAGCGGATCCAGCTCCGCAAGCAGCTCGGCCTTGACGATCCGCTCGCGGTTCAGTTCGGCCGCTTCGTCTGGAAGGCCGTCCACCTCGACTTCGGCATGTCCTACCAGGTGAAGCAGCCGGTCACGATGCTGCTCGCCGACCGTTTCCCGGCGACCTTCGAACTCGCGATCGCGGCGGCCATCTTCGCGCTCGCGCTCGGCATCCCGATGGGCGTCTACACCGGCATCCACCGAGACAGCTGGCTGTCGAAGGTCTTTCTCACGGTCTCCCTCATTGGCATTTCGCTGCCGACGTTTCTCATCGGGATCCTGCTCATCTACATCTTCTCGGTGTGGCTCGGGCTGTTGCCGTCGTTCGGGCGCGGCGAAGTTATCAACCTTGGGGGCTGGAAGACCGGCTATCTCACGTGGTCCGGCCTCAAGGCGCTGATCCTGCCCGCCGTCACGCTGGGCCTCTTCCAGATGACGCTGGTAACGCGGCTCGTCCGCTCGGAAATGCTCGAGGTCATGCGCACCGACTACATTAAGTTCGCACGCGCCCGCGGCCTCACCGATCGCGCCATCAACTTCGGCCATGCATTGAAGAACACGCTGGTGCCGGTCGTCACGATCATCGGGCTTCAGCTGGGCGCCATCATCGCCTTCGCCATCATCACCGAGACGGTATTCCAGTGGCCCGGCATGGGCCTTTTGTTCATCCAGTCCGTCCAGAACGCCGACGTACCGGTCATGGCGGCCTACCTCATGCTCGTTGGCACGCTGTTCGTGATCATCAACTTCACGGTCGATCTGCTCTACGCACGGATCGATCCGCGCATCCGCATCGCCGGCCGGACGGGGCACTAGCATGAGTGAGACCGTTCCCGCCCCGACCGGCCCCTCGCTCATCGCCCGCCTGCGCGACAGCGACTTGTGGTGGAGCTTCACGCGCTCGCGCCTCGTCGTCGCCGCCGGCATCGTCACGCTGGTCATGACGTCGGCCGCCCTCCTGGCGCCGCTCATCGCCCCCCACAACCCTTACAATCTCGCCTCCCTGTCACTGCTCGACAGCAACACCCCGCCCGCCTGGGTGCCGGGTGGCGACCCGCGCTTTCTTCTCGGAACGGACGACCAGGGCCGCGACATCCTCTCGACGATCCTCTACGGTACGCGCAGCTCTCTGCTGATCGCCATTGCCGCCGTCGTCCTCGCCATGTCGCTCGGCGTCACGCTCGGCCTCGTCGCCGGCTACGTCGGCGGCCGGACTGACGCCATCATCATGCGGATCGCCGACGTCCAGCTGACCTTCCCCGCGATCCTGACGGCGCTGCTCGTCGACGGTATCGTCAAGGCGTCTCTGAAGGGCGCGAGCGTCGACCATTTTTGGGTGCTCGTCGTCGCGATCGGTCTCTCCTACTGGGTGCAGTACGCTCGCACCGTGCGCGGCGTGACGATGGTCGAGCGCAATAAGGAATATGTCCAGGCGGCCCGCCTCATCGGTCTCGGCCCGCTCGACATCATGTTCCGCCAGGTGCTGCCGAACGTGATGAGCCCCGTGCTGGTGATCGCCACCATCAATCTCGCTCTCGCCATCATCACCGAGGCCACGCTCTCGTTCCTCGGCGTCGGCCTGCCGCCGACCGAGCCGTCTCTCGGCACCATGATCCAGACCGGCAACAAGTATCTGTTCTCGGGGTCCTGGTGGATGGTTGCGTTCCCGGGCGTGACGCTGGCGCTGCTCGTGCTCGCCGTGAACCTGCTCGGCGACTGGCTGCGCGATGCGCTTAATCCGAAGCTGAGGTGAGGATGAGCGCGCCGCCGGTCCTCTCCGTCTCCCACCTCCGCGTCGAGTTCCCATCGCGGCGCGGCACGCTGGTCGCCGTCGACGACATCTCGTTCGACATCGCGCCTGGCGAAGTGCTCGGCATCGTCGGTGAGTCCGGTGCCGGTAAATCGATGACCGGATCGGCCGTCGTCGGACTGCTCGAACCGCCGGGCCGCATCGCCGGTGGCGAGATCCGCCTCGAAGGCCAGCGCATCGACAATCTGCCCTACGATCAGCTGCGCCGTATTCGCGGCAAGCGCATTGGCATGGTGTTCCAGGACCCGCTGACGAGCCTCAACCCGCTCTACCGGGTCGGCGACCAGCTCGTCGAGACCATCCGCACGCATTTGCCGCTGTCGGAGAAAGCCGCCCGCGACCGCGCCGTCGAACTCCTGAACGAAGTCGGCATTCAGGGTGCGGGGCAGCGCATCGACGCCTACCCACACCAGTTCTCCGGCGGGATGCGCCAGCGCGTCGTGCTGGCACTCGCGCTGGCGGCGGGACCGAAGCTCGTCATCGCCGACGAACCGACGACGGCGCTCGACGTGTCGATCCAGGCCCAGATCATCCAGCTCCTGAAGAAGCTCTGCCGGGAGCACGGCGCGGCGGTGATGCTGATCACCCACGACATGGGCGTCATCGCTGAGACGGCGGACCGCGTCGCCGTCATGTACGCCGGCCGTATCGCCGAAATCGGACCGGTCCGCGACGTCATCCACGCCCCGCATCATCCCTACACCAAGGGGCTGATGGGCTCGATCCCGACGCTGGAGGGGACCGGCACGCGGTTGACTCAAATTCCCGGTGCGATGCCGCGCCTCAACGCCATTCCGCCGGGCTGTGCTTTCAATCCGCGGTGTCCCGAGGTCTTCGACCGCTGCCGGCGTGACCGCCCGGACCTGATGCCGGCCGGATCCTCTCACGCCGCCTGCTGGCGCGTCGTGGCTCCGGCCGGGGAGCCGGTTGCATGACCGAGCGACCCTTCGTCGAGGTGCAAGGCCTCTCCCGCACGTTCGATGTCTCGAAGCCCTGGCTCGAACGCACGATCGAGCGTGCGCCGCGCCTCGAACTGAAGGCCGTCCAGGACGTGTCCTTCACGATCGCCAAACGGGAGACGTTCGCGCTCGTCGGAGAATCCGGCAGCGGAAAATCGACGGTCGCCAAGATGGTCGTCGGCCTGTTACCGCCGACCGCGGGTCGCGTGGCCATCGACGGCGTCGAGATGTGGAAGGATGGCCGCGAGGCGGACGTCCGGGCCCTCCGGCGCCGCATCCAGATGGTGTTCCAGGACCCATACGCGAGCCTCAACCCGCGCTGGCGCGTCGGCCGCATCATCGCTGATCCGATCCGCGCGTTCGGCCTCGCCAAGGACGCCGCCGAAATGGAGCATCGCGTCGGCGAGCTCATGAAGATGGTCGGCCTTGATCCGCGCGACACGGCCAAGTATCCGCACGAATTCTCCGGCGGCCAGCGTCAGCGCATCTGCATCGCACGCGCTTTGTCGTCGAACCCGGAGTTTCTCGTCTGCGATGAGCCGACGTCGGCCCTCGACGTCTCGGTCCAGGCGCAGATTCTCAATCTGCTCCGCGACCTGCAGGACCGGCTCGGGCTCACGTACCTGTTCATCAGCCACAATCTCGCGGTCGTCCGGCACATGGCGACGCGCATCGGCGTCATGTACCTCGGCCGCCTCGTCGAAGTGGCGACGCCGGCCGAATTGTTCGCCGGTCCGAAACACCCCTACGCGCGCATGCTGCTCGATGCGGTGCCCGACCTCGCGATGAGCGGTCGCCCGCGCAAAATGATCGAGGGCGAGATCCCGAACCCCATCGCGCCGCCCCCCGGCTGCGCCTTCCACCCGCGCTGTCCGCTCGCGACCGACCGCTGCCGCACTGTGCGCCCCGAGCCGACCCGCTTCGGCGACCGCGTCGTGGCCTGCCACGAGGCCGCGGCCGGGCGGATTTGAATTTCAACTCCCCCGGGCTGGACGGCGCTGTGCTCACTGCCATGGGAGTTTGAGAGCAGGGAGCCTACGAGCCCCGATACCTGCGCCCACAGGGATTTGAAGGTCATCGATCGGGGCGCCAGGCAGTCGAGACCGCGCCGCGCTCGGACGTGCCGCCGCGCCCCCTCAGTTCTCGTCCATCTTCAGCGCGGCGATGAAGGCTTCCTGCGGGATCTCGACCTTGCCGAACTCGCGCATCTTCTTCTTACCGGCCTTCTGCTTCTCGAGCAGCTTGCGCTTGCGGCTGATATCGCCGCCGTAGCACTTGGCGAGCACGTCTTTTCTCAGCGCCCGGATCGTCTCGCGGGCGATCACTTTGGCGCCGATCGCGGCCTGGATCGGGATCTGGAAGAGGTGCGGCGGAATGAGATCCTTGAGCTTCTCGCACATCGCCCGGCCGCGCATTTCCGCGCGCGTCTTGTGGACGATGATCGAGAGTGCATCGACCGGCTCGGCGTTGACCAGAATCGACAGCTTGACGAGCTCGTTCTCCTCGTAGCCGATCATCTTGTAGTCGAACGACGCATAGCCGCGGCTCACGCTCTTCAGCCGGTCGTAGAAGTCGAACACGACCTCGTTGAGCGGCAGTTCGTAGACGAGCATCGCGCGGCTGCCTGCATACGTCAGGTTCTTCTGACGCCCGCGCCGGTCCTGACAGAGCTTCAGAACCGCACCGAGATAATCGTCCGGCACGAAGATCGTGGCTTCGATCCACGGCTCTTCGAGGTGGTCGATCTTCACCTGGTCCGGCATGTCGGCAGGATTGTGCATCTCGATCATCGTGCCGTCGGTCATGTGCACGTGATAGATGACGCTCGGCGCCGTCGTGATGAGGTTCATCCCGAACTCGCGCTCGAGGCGCTCGGTGATGATCTCGAGGTGCAAGAGCCCGAGGAAGCCGCAACGGAAGCCGAAGCCGAGAGCCGCCGAAGTCTCCATTTCGTAGGTAAAGCTCGCATCGTTGAGACGCAGCTTCGCCATGGCCTCGCGGAGATCCTCGAAGTCGGCCGCATCGACCGGGAAGAGTCCGCAGAACACCACTGGCTGCACCGGCTTGAAGCCCGGCAGCGCGACCGCCTCGGCGTTCTTCTCGTCGACGACGGTGTCGCCGACGCGAGTATCGGCCACTTGCTTGATGGCGGCCGTGAAGAAGCCGACTTCGCCTGCGGAGAGTTCCGCCAGCATCTCCTGTTTCGGACGGAAGATGCCGACGCGCTCGATCTGATAGATCGCCTCCGTCGACATCAGTTTGACCTTCTGGCCCTTCTTCAGCGTCCCATCGACGATGCGCACGAGCACGACGACGCCGAGGTAGGCGTCGTACCAGCTGTCGACGAGCAGGGCCTTCAGCGGTTTCGTGCGATCGCCTTTCGGCGGCGGCAGCCGTTCGACGATCGCCTCGAGTACCTTGTCGACGTTGAGGCCGGTCTTCGCCGATACGCCGACCGCGTTCGACGCATCGAGCCCGATCACGTCCTCAATCTGCTGCTTGACGCGATCGACGTCGGCGGCCGGGAGATCGACCTTGTTGAGGACCGGCAGGATTTCGAGATCGTTGTCGAGCGCCTGATAGACGTTCGCGAGCGTTTGGGCTTCGACGCCCTGCGAGGCATCCACCACCAGGATGGCGCCTTCGCAGGCGGCAAGCGACCGTGACACCTCGTAGGCGAAGTCGACGTGGCCGGGCGTGTCCATCAGGTTGAGCTGATAGACCTTGCCGTCCGGCGCCCGGTAGTCGAGGCGCACGGTCTGCGCCTTGATGGTGATGCCGCGTTCCCGCTCGATGTCCATCGAGTCGAGAATCTGGTCCTGCATCTCGCGTTGCGAGACGTTCCCGCACAACTGGATCAACCGGTCCGACAAGGTCGACTTGCCGTGGTCGATATGCGCGATAATCGAGAAATTGCGGATGTGCGAGGTATCGGTCATGGGCGGGTGCTTACCATTGGCGGTGCGCCGGGCAAAGGGGCGGTACGGCGCACCGGGCCGGCCCGACCAGTCGGGGGGCTGAGGAACACCGGGCAACCCGTGCACGCGCCGGCCCCAATCTTGAAGCCATCCGGCCGGACACCATATATCGGGAGCGCAGGGGTGCCGTCTGGACCCCGAGGCGGGTGGCGGGTGCCGTCAGGGTCCGCGACCCCGGACGTCAAGGTCGCTTGCACGAGGACTTTGGAACGATGACCCGCATGTCACTTCTCTCGAGCCCCATGCTCCTGGGCTTCGAGGAGATCGAACGGCTGATCGACCGAGCCGGCAAGAGCCCGGCGGACGGCTATCCCCCCTACAACATAGAGCGGATCGTCCGCGACGATGGGCAAGGGCAGCGCGGCGAAGTGCTGCGCATCACCCTCGCAGTCGCTGGCTTCACCCGTGACCAGCTCGACATCACGCTCGAGGACAACCAGCTCACGGTTCGCGGCAAGCAGCAGGACGACAAGCAACGCGAGTTTCTCTACCGCGGCATCGCGGCGCGCCAATTCCAGCGCACCTTCGTTTTGGCCGATGGAATCGAGGTTCGATCTGCCGAATTGGACAACGGACTGCTCGCCATCGACTTGGTCCGACTGGAACCGGAAAGGCTCGTTCGCCGTATCGAGATTGGGAAGCGTCCAGCATAGCGCGACCAACCGTTCGTGTGACCGTATGTCTGCCAGTGGCAGTTCTGGATCGAATCGTAGATCGTGGAGTGGGCAACTCTCGCGTGCCCTTGCGCTTCTCACTCCATCTCCACCCGTGATCCGAGGAGTTGCGTCATGAACGAAAAGCACAAACCGACCCGCCGCAAATCCGCGCGCCGTCCGGCCCCTGGGGTGGTCGGCAGCCAAGTTGACCTTGCCCGCCTCGGCGGCGGCGAGGTGGCCTACATCCGTGAGATGTCATCGGATGAAGCGGCCAAGCGCTTCCCCGCCATCAAGGGGCTGCCGCGCGGCATTAACCTGTTCGCGCTGCATGCCGCCGACGGCACGCCGATCGCGATCACCGATACGCTCCGGGCCGCGATCGAACATGCCATGGGCGACGAGTTGAAGATCGCCACCGTCCACTGACCGCTTCGTTCGGTCGGATTACGGGTCCTTGGTTGGAGGCCGTCCGCTGAACGCGGGCGGCCTTTTTGCAAAGAACGCCCGGATGGCTTCCGCGTAATCCGGTGAGGCGCCGGCGCTCCGCTGGTAGCCCGCCTCGGTCGCCACCTGCGCCGCGAACGGCCGGCCGGTGGCGTCGGCGAGAGCCTGCTTCGTAAGCCCGATGCCGTAGGTGGGCGCCACGGCTAGCCGCGACGCGAGCGCCCGGGTCGTCCCTTGCAGCTCGTCGTCCGGAACGGCTTTCCAGATCATGCCCCAGGCTTCGGCTTGTTCGGCGCCGATCGGCTCGCCGAGCAGCAGAAGGCCGCGCGCACGAGCATCGCCGACCAGCCGCGGCAGGAGGTACGTTCCGCCGGCATCCGGCACCAAACCCAGGCGACAGAACGGCTGGATGAAGCGCGCCGAGCGCGCCGCCACCACGATATCGCAGGCGAGCGCGAGATTGGCGCCGGCACCGGTCGCGACGCCATTGACGGCGGCGAGCACGGGCTTCTCGAGCGCCCGAATTGCGACGACGATGGGGTTCCAGTTGCGCGCGAGGGCATCGCCGAGGTCGATCTTCGCCCCGTCGGCGATGGCCGCTCGTTCCGCGAGATCTTGGCCCGCACAGAACGCGGTCCCGGCGCCCGTCAACACGACGACGCGGACGTCAGACTCCGCGCTGCGCACCAACGCCGCCTGAAGCACGGCGCAGGCCGCACTATCGAGCGCATTGGCCCGCGCCGGCCGGTTCAGCGTGAGTTTCGCAACACCGTCCGCGATATCCAGAAGGATCGGGTCTGCCGCCATCCGCCACCTCTCGGGGCCGCGTCAGGCAAGCCCGACGCGAGTGTCCGGTCGATGGCCGGCGTCGTCAATGAGGGGCCTCTCAGGCGGCGTGCTTCGGCACACAGAACGCACGATGGAGCGCCAGAATGACTTCGCGCACCGCATGGCTCGCGAGCGAGTAGTAAATGTGGCGACCCTTGCGACGGGTCGTAACGACGCCCTCGTCGCGCAGCCGCGCGAGCTGCTGCGACAGCGCCGGTTGACGCAGCTGAAGCAGCTGCTCGAGTTCCCCGACCGACTTTTCGCCCTCGGCCAGTTGGCATAGGACGACCAGCCGCGTCTCGTGCGAGAGCGCCTTGAGGAGATCGGTCGCAGCCGGCACTTCCTCCAGTAACTCGCTGATGTCGGCCGCGGGCTGCGCAACCAGCAGCCGCACGTGCTCGTTCTGCCTGACTTGGACCCGCATCCTGTCCCCCTGCGAATCGGCGTTTCGAATCATGCGCAAACCAGCATCAATGGGACACAAGCTAGCCGTCAGGAGTTTACGATCCGTTGTCGGACATATCGTGGACGCCGTAAGTTAATGGAGAATCACTTTAGCGAAAAAGGAAAATCCTCGCTCAGCACTAGGGATTCGGCCATCCGAGCGAGAGCCGCGACCACTCGCCGCCCTCGAAGAAACCAATGGCCTGCGTTCACGCGTAAGAGCAGTGTGTGGCCTCGGCGGTTTGTCCAATTGCCGTCGCGGAAATCGCACATAAGAAGACAAGGCGTCACGCCGGACGCTCAGGAGTGGATCGAGATATGAAAAAGGCTGTAGTCGCAATCGCATTGACGCTCGCCGCAACTGCAGGCGCCGCGTATGCCCAGGACCCAGTCGCCGGGGAGGAAGTCTTTAAGAAGTGCCGGGTTTGCCACCAGGTCGGTGAGACGGCGAAGAATGCGGTCGGACCGAAGCTGAACGGATTGATCGGCCGGACAGCTGGTTCGGTCGAAGGGTTCAACTATTCGCCCGCGAACAAGAACTCGGGCATCACCTGGACCGAAGAGAACTTCAAGAAGTACATCGCCGATCCGAAGGGCTTCATGCCGGGTAACAAGATGGCGTTCGCCGGTCTCAAGGAAGAGAAAGACCAGGCCGACGTGCTGGCCTACCTCAAGCAGTTCGATGCGGACGGAAAGAAGAAGTAACGTCTCGCCTTCCGAATGCTGCTCATGCCGTTGGGCCGGATGATGAATCCGGCCCAAACTGTTCCAGGTCAAAGCCGAGCGAACGGATCAGGTAAATTGGTTTGACGCTCCAGGGGTGTCGACTCATACTGATGCCAGGGTTCGGCAGACAGCGGACGAGACGGTAGCAACCGGCAGGGACCGGCGCCGTCAGGCGGCACACGCCGAACCCACGCGGACGCTGCAGAGGGCGCCTCGGGCATGAGTTCTGATGCTTCTCAGGGAATGGGTCTCAGTGCCGACGCACGAGCCCTCGCCGCCATCCTTCGCTCTGCCGTGTCGGCGATCGTCACCATCGACAGCCGCGGCATCATGCAGACGGTCAACCCGGCCGTAGAGCGCCTTTTCGGTTTCGACGGCGGCGAGCTGATTGGAAAAAACATCAAGGTGCTGATGCCGGACGGATACCGGCGCGAGCACGACGGTTACATGACCAATTACCTCAAGACCGGCCATGCCAAGATCATTGGCATCGGACGCGAGGTGACCGGGCAGCGCAAGGACGGATCGACTTTTCCGATGCACCTGTCCGTCGGCGAATTCGAAGTCGGCGGCCAGCGCTTCTTCACCGGCATCATGCACGACATTGGTGCGCAGCGGCGCGCCGAAGCCCAGCTCTCCCACCAGGAGGCGCTTTTCCGCTCCATCTTCGAAAGCCTGCCCGACCCGATCATCATTGCCGATCCGGCGGGTCGGATCAGGCTCCTCAACCCGGCCTTCAATCGCGTCTTCGGCTATAGTTCGGACGAAGCGATCGGCTTCCAGACGAGAGCCCTCTACGAAGATGCCGAGCAGGCTGACCGTTACGCGCGCGAAGCGGCGGACTGCCCGGCTGCATTCGATCCGCGACCGCGCGTCGTCCAATTCCTGCGCAAGAGCGGTCAGTCGTTCCCCGGCGAAACCGTTCGCGCGGTGATCCGCGACAAGGCGGGCGCGTCCCTGGGCCTTCTCATCGTGGCCCGCGACGTTACAGAAAAGCTGAGCCAGGAAGCGGTCCTGCGGCAGGCCTTGAAGATGGAGGCAATTGGCCAGCTGACTGGCGGGATCGCGCACGACTTCAACAACCTGCTGACCGTCATCCTCGGTAACGTCGAGCTGTTGGAGCCGCTGCTCGCCGAGCCGCTACCGCAGAGCCTCGCCCGCGAGGCCCGCGAAGCGGCGGAGATGGGCGCTCGCCTGACCGATCGGCTCCTTACCTTCTCCCGGCGTCGCCGCATGGAGCGCAAGACGCTGAATCTCAACGAGGTCGTGCTCGGCATGTTCGAGCTCTTGCGCCGGACGCTCGGCGAAGCGATCGACGTCAGCACGGCCTTGAAGGCCGACCTCTGGCTGACCGAAGCCGATCCGGTTGCCGTCGAGAACGCAATCCTGAATCTCGCGATTAACGGACGCGATGCGATGCCCCAGGGCGGCCGTATCGTCATCGAGACGCGCAATGCGATCCTCGACGAAGAGGCCGTTTCGATCATCCCCGGCTTGACGGCCGGCGATTACGTGCAGCTGTCCGTTTCCGACTGCGGCGAAGGGATGACCGAAGACGTGCGCGAGCGCGCCTTCGAGCCGTTCTTCACCACCAAGGGGCCGGGCAAAGGCAGCGGGCTAGGGTTGGCGACAATCTATGGCTTTGCCAAGCAGTCCGGCGGCCACGCCACCATCTACAGCGAGATCGGCAAGGGCACGACCGTCAACATCTACCTGCCACGGGCCGCCGTCGATGAGCAGCACCCGGAGATCGAAGCCGCCGAGCCGCCGCCCGGCCGCGGTCGTGGCGAGCGCATTCTCGTCGTCGAAGACGACGAGCGGGTTCGCCGACTTACGCGCAGCCGGCTCGAGGCCCTCGGCTACACCGTCATCGAAGCGTCCAACGGCCGCGACGCCCTCGACGTCCTGACGTCCGGCAGGACGGTCGATCTCGTGTTCTCGGATCTCGTCATGCCCGGCGGTATCTCGGGGCTCGACCTCTGCCGGCGCATTCGTGCCGAGTGGCCCGAGATCCGGCTCCTGCTGACGTCTGGTTACTCGGCCGAATTGCTCGACGGTGACGAGGTGCGTGAACTGGCGCTCCGCGTTCTCCGCAAGCCCTACCGGCAGACGGATCTCGCGCGCATCTTCCGAGACGTGTTGGAAGGCCCGGTCTGAGACGCTCGAACGCGGTGGGCTTCAGCGCGCCGAGACGTCGGCCGTGAAGCTGTAGCCGACGCCGCGTACGGTCTTGATCAGCCGCGGCTCTTCAGGATCGACCTCGATCTTCTTTCGCAGCCGGGCCACGAGGTTGTCGATCGATCGATCGAGCGGGCTCCATTCGTGCCCGCGCAGCAGATCCATGATCTGGTCGCGCGACAGCACGCGCTTCGGGTGCCGGACGAAAAGTTCCAGCATCCCGAACTCGCTCGTCGTCAAGTCGCACGGTTCGCCGCTGGCCCGTCGCACTTCCCGCTTCGGGATGTCGATGACCCAGTCGCCGAACCGGTAGACGTTGTCTCCAGTGGGGGCCGCCGTCTGCGCCGCGGCGGCTGACGGGACCGCGGGAGGCGCCTGTTCGGCCCGGCGCAGCACGGCGCGGATCCGCGCCAGGACCTCTCGGACATGGAAAGGCTTGGCGATGTAATCGTCGGCTCCGAGTTCGAGGCCGACGACCCGATCGATCATGTCGCTCTTGCCGGTCACCATCACGATCGGCACCCGCGAACGGGCGCGGATATCCCGGGCGATCGTCAGCCCGTCGCTATCGGGCAGCGTGAGGTCCAGCGTGATGAGATCGAGCCCGCCGGCGGAAATATGGGTGTCGACCTCCCCTCGCGATGCCGCCTCGCTCACACGATACCCTTCGCTCTCGAAACACCGGCGGAGGAGCAAGCGAACCTTGTCGTCGTCGTCGACGATCAAAATGTGAGGAACACGCTGTTGGGTCATATCCCCGGCAGGATAAATGCAGCTGGCAACAGGATACAGGACAAAGTCGGTCGCTCAAGACCGCCCGCCCCACGCCACGTCAGCGCTTCCCGGGCGGCGAGGGCTTTCAGGTCCATACGCGGTCAGGTTCCTATTACACAACGTTACAATCTGTGACGCAGGTCACATAAAGGGTAAACACGCCTCTGGTCTGTTGGTCGAGCACTGAATGCAGAGGTCGTGATGCTCGCCCTAAACCACTCTTCCGAACACTACGTCGCCCCACGCATGGCAGAGCGCGCGACCGTGCGAACGGTCGATCCGAGCCCCTTTCAGTCTGAAGCGGGCACATTCCTCGTGCCTGCCAAGCAGGACATCTTCGTGGAGGGTGACCGTGCTGCCTTTGTTTACGAGATCGTGGAAGGAACGGTAGCAGCCTACCGCATTCTGCCGGATGGCGAGCGCCACGTGGTATCCTTCTACTTCGCAGGCGATGTCCTCGGCTACTGCTGCGGCCGAGCCTACGCCATGAGCGCCCATAGCATTACACCGGTCCGCCTGCGCCGCATCCCCACTGCTGCCGTCGAGCGCATGCTCGACCAGGAACCGGAATTGGCCCGCCGCCTTCTGCGCCTTGCCGCTGAAGAACTGACCGCGACGCGAGATCATCTCGTCTGCATCGCCGCCAAGTCGGCCGAAGCGAAGATGGCCTCGTTTCTTCTGGCACTTTCGCGCCGCAACGTCAGCACGGGCCACGATCCGGCAGAGCTCCTGCTGCAGATGACCCGCATCGACATCGGCGACTACCTCGGCCTGACGGTCGAGACGGTCAGCCGCACACTGACCAAAATGAAGCAGGCCGGCGTCATCGCCCTTCCGCGGGCATGCCGGGTCCTGATCCGGGATCTCAATGCTCTGGAGGCGATGGCCAACAGTTGAACGCTGCCATCTGCGGTCGGCCCGAGCGTACGGCAGGCTGACCGTCAAAAACCGAACCGTACGGGGCTGAGAAGCGAGCGTGGCGCGCGCCAAGAAAATCAAGTTCGTCGTCGGGTTGTTCGACGCGGTCGCTGACCTGAGACGCGCCCTCGAAGCGCTTTCGGGCGTCGGACTGACGTGCGACCGGCTCTGCGTGCTCTGCCGCGAGACGCTCGACGACGAAGACAAGCAGCCGGCGCGTCTCCCAGACATCGCCGCGGCCGGCCTCTCGCAGGTCGTCATCGCGCCGCGTGACGCCCAGGGGACACCCCGTGTCGTGTCCCCCGCGATCAGGCTTTGTGGACGCGCCGCCTGTAATCCGCGCTGCTCGATCGACCTGGAACTCGTCGTCGAGTTCCCCCACTGGATCGTCGGTCGCCAGGCCCGTCAGCTCGAGGATCAATTGATGCTCGGCGGAACGCTTCTGTTCGTGCGCGTCAACGACGACGGCGAGCAGATGCGGGTTGGTCGGACGCTGTTGCGCCACGCCCGCAACGGCGTACAGACCCACGATCTCGTCGCCTGAGATCCAGCCAGAGCACACAAATGAAAAACCGGGCCTCGCAGCCCGGTTTTGCGTGTCCGAGATCCGACGCCTTGCCTCAGCCGCGCAAGCGCGATCGCACGATCCGCGGGAATTCGTCGTCCTGCGCCGGCGCCTGACCCAAGTCCGGGTCGCCGCGCCCAACGTCCTGCTGCGGCCACCACCCTTCGGTCGACGGCGCCGCCCGCTGTGGAGCCGGCGCTGCTGGAGCTTCCCGACGGGGCTCCGCCGGACGCGCCATCATCTCAGGCCCCCCGGTGAACCACGCCTCGATGAGATCGAGCTCTTCCACCGAGAGGTTCAGGCCCTGGCCGCGGCAGCGCGCCACGACAAAGTTCCGGAAGCGTCCGGCGAAGAGGTTCGCCGACGCGCCCTGCTCGAACCACGGGTCGGGCTCACTCACAACGTCGAGCACGAACCGGACGTCATCCCGCTGGATCTGCAGGCCCGCCGCCATCGTCCGCGCCTGGATGTTGGCAAGCGTCTGGCTGCCCTGCAGCCCGTTCTCGGTGATCTCGGCAGCCATCGCTTCGAACAAACGACGATAGTCGGGCGGTGACAGCGGGGGGGCCTGGCAGGCCTCGTAAATCCGCGTCACCGACTGCTGCAGCGACGTCGCGGACGTGGCAGCGCGGGATTGCACTTTCGGCGCGGGCGCAGCTGGTGCCGCAGCCCGAGACGGTGCCGGTGCCGGAGTGGGAGCCGGCGCAGGAGCGGACTGTTGCGGCGGCGGTGACTGCACCGGGACGTTGGCATAGCTCGCCCGCGGCACCGCACCATTCGGATTGCTGACCGGCGTCGCCGGCGCCGCCGCCCGCGCCATCGGCTGCAGGGGCGCTTCGTATTCGGGCTGCGCCGCATCGCTGAGGGGCACAGCCGGCTGCGTCTCGAGCAGCGGGACGCGGCCGCGCGGTGGCACGCCGTTCCCCTGCGGTGCGAGATAGGCGTTTCCGGCCGGTGCCCGCGGTGCCGGAGCGGGAGCCTGCGGCGCCGGCCGAGCCTCGGCCGGTGCGCCCACGGCAGCCCGCGCCGGAGCGGCTTCCCGACGCTGGATCGGTGCCGACTCGGCCCGCGGTTCACGGGTCAGCGCCGGCTGCGGCTTCGCTTCGGCATTGAAGGCAAGGTAGGGCGGTTCGTCCGTGATGCGGATATCCGGCGGCAGACCGTCGAGCAACAGCTCGCGGAAGCTACCAGCTCCAGCCCAGCTGGACCCTGCGGTGCGCTCATGCCCGAGCACACGCACAGCCCGCTCTGCGAGCACTTCCAGCGGCATCGGCTGAGCTGAGCCACGAACCTGCGCCACGACTTCGGCGATGATCTCGCTACGGGCCGCCACGAGGTCACTGTTGGCCGCGAGGGCCGGCAGTCCGTTGACTTCGAGCTGTCCGTCGACCAGCAGGCGAATAAGATCGCTCTCCCGCACCTCGCCGTCACAGATGGCAGTATATGGCGTCGCCGTGTAGTCGTTCGCGAAGATGACCGTTCGGCGCGCATGCGCGCGGAGCCGATGTAGCACCGGCGTGAAATCGGCATCGCCGGACAGGATGATGAACTCGTCGAAATATGTCTCGTGCGTCAGGAAATCACGCACGTCCATCACGATGCGGATATCGGAGGAATTCTTGAGCTGCGCCGTCAGCGGCGGGCAGTCGATCACCTCGAAACCGCCACGCAGGAAATGGTGACGGACGAACGGGAAGGAGTTCATGTCCGTCGAATTGTCGTGGCCGCTGCGGCGGGGAACCGGGTTTCCGTAACACCGGTTCATCACCATACGCCGCTTGAGGTCACCGGCCGGCGCGTTGGTCGGCGTGATGAGACGCCCGGTCTCCAGCTCCTTGAGCCAGAGCGCCGCGTCCTTCGAGAACCGCTTCGCCGCCTCTTCGCTTTTGCGGCGCAGGGACAGGTAGATGTTGTCGTAATCGACGAAAACCGCGCTGAGTAGGGTGCCGTTCGACTCGCGCCTCATTCTTCTGCCCCGCTTGATGCAACGCCTCTTGACGCCACTTCTTTGCGAGTCGCGGAAGCCGCGCAAGCGAACACGGGTTGATGCGACGCACACGCGGGTATTCACGATGGAAAACCGCGGATGAGCGGAGTGGTGATCCACATCTTTCGCAGCGCTGCGAACGCGGGCTGCCGCAGGTGTGGTCGTCTTGCATCAGGCCGGCGGCTCGAAACCCTCGGGCGCCAGTTCGAAGCCTGCGAACTCGAAGGCGGGCGCGACGGTACAGCCGACCAGCGTCCACGCTCCCAGACTTTCTGCCTGCTGCCAGTGGCCACGCGGCACCACGGCTTGTGGACGCTCGCCCGCTGCGAGGGTCGGCCCCAGGCGGAGACTCTCCCGCATGGTGTCGCCGACGATCGACAACCGGAGCGGCGCGCCGGCGTACCAGTGCCAGACCTCGGCCGCGTCGACGCGATGCCAGCGGGACACTTGGCCTTCGGCGAGCAGAAAGTAGATGGCGGTCGACGCTGCACGCTCACCTTCGGCCGCCCGGTCCCGAAATGTTTCGCGATACCACCCGCCCTCGGGATGCGGCACGAGGCCGAGGCGGGCGACGACCTCTTCTGCCGTGATCGGTCGCTCGGAGGGCGCCGTCATGCCCGGTTCTTCCGCTCCCGGATCTCGGCGAAAACCTGCCAGTCTGCCGCATTGGCGAGCCCGAGGCGGGCCCGGATCGCCGGCTCCTTCACCCTGAGAAACGGATTGGTCGCCAGTTCGCGCCCGATCGGGGTCGGCAGCGTCGGCTTGCCCTCGGCGCGCAGTCGCTCGACCTCCGTTGCCCGAGTCTGTAAGGCCGCATTATCGGGCTCGATGGTGAGTGCGAACTTGGCGTTCGAGACCGTGTACTCGTGGCCGCAGTACGCCATCGTGTCCGGCGGCAGTGCGGCGATCTTGCTGAGCGACTGCCACATCTCTTCCATCGTGCCTTCGTTAACTCGCCCGCAGCCGATCGCGAAAAGGGTGTCGCCGACGAAAGCGGCCTTCGACCCCGGAAAATAGTAAGCGATGTGCCCGGCCGTATGGCCCGGCGTGCCGATTACCCGCACCTCTTCGCCGCCGAACTTGAAGACGTCGCCGTCGCCGACCTTCTGATCGATGCCGGGCACCTTATCCGCTTCGTCCCGCGGGCCAATGATGGTGCAGTTGTGCCGCTGCTTCAGCGCCAAATTGCCGTCGGTGTGGTCCCAGTGATGATGGGTGGTCAGGATGTGGGTCAGGTGCCACTTCTTCTTCGCCAGGGCGCCCTCGACAGCCGCCGCTTCCGGCGCGTCGATGGTCGCGACGAGGCCCGTCTGAGGCTCGCGGATCAAGACCCCGTAATTGTCCTTGAGGCACGGGAACTGGAAGATTTCGAGCATCGGACCCTCCGTGGGGAAGCGCGTCAGGCGGTCGGGGCGCCACGCTACCAGTCGAACCATCGATTGCAACCCACTGGCGGCAGCGCCAGATTGTGGGGGTCGGCGGCCTGTGATCCGCTGTAACGTGGGACCCCATGCATCTGGATGCGGGCGACTTCTGCGAGTTCTACGCGCGCCCGCTCGGCGGCGTGGTCCGCCGTCTGCTGTCGCATCGTATCCGGGCCCGCTGGCGCCGGGTCGACGGCCTGACGGTCATGGGCCTCGGCTTCGCCACCCCCTACCTCGGCATGTTCCGCGGCGAAGCGGCCCGCCTCGCTGCCCTCATGCCCGCCTCCCAGGGGGCCCTCATCTGGCCGCCCGGCCGGCAAACCCTCTCGGTCCTCGTCGACAACGACCGCCTTCCCCTGCCCGACAACTCCGTCGACCGCATCCTCGTGGTCCACGGTCTCGAATTCGCCGACCACATCTCGACGTACCTGCGCGAACTCTGGCGGGTACTGGCGCCCGAGGGCCGGTTGCTCATCATCGTGCCGAACCGAGGCGGACTGTGGGCGCGCACCGACCGCTCGCCGTTTGGCCACGGCCGCCCCTACAGCCGCAGCCAGATCGAGCGTCAGCTGACCGAGGCGATGTTCACGCCCGAGGATTTCTCCTGGGCGCTCCACATGCTGCCGCTCGAAAGCAGGATTTTGCTCAGGTCCTCCGTGGCCTTCGAGCGCATGGGCCAGCGATTTTGGCCGAGCGTCGGCGGCGTCCTCCTCGTCGAGGCGAAGAAGGAACTCGTCGCCCCGGTCGGCAAGTTGAAGGCCGCCCGCGCCATCGGCGGCCTCGTCACCGTGCGCGGGCTCTAGCGGCTGAGCTTCTTCGCCGCGAGTTCGTCGAGATACTCCTGCCAGCGCTTGTCCTTCTCGCGCCCGAGCAGCGCAAGATAGGACCAGGCGTAGAGACCCGTGTCGTGACCGTCGTCGAACGCGATGCGCACCGCGTAATGGCCGACCGGCCGCAACTCTTTGATCCGCACGTTGCGCTTTCCGGCCACCGTCACGCGCTGGTCGGGCGAGTGGCCCTGCACCTCGGCCGACGGGCTCATGACCCGCAGCATCTCGGCAGTGAGTTCATGACGCTCCCCGCCTTCGAAGTGGGCGACGAGCTTGGTCCCGCCGTCCGCAACGGTGAGTTCGGGTGCGGTCGTGCTGCCGGACTTCGCGCGCTCGACCTCGGCCCACGTGCGCGACGCGATATCGCGGTAGATCTTGGCGTGCGGCCCTTCCGGACTCGTCGCCACGATCGGCTGGCCGCTGTCCGACCGCGTGCGGATGTCGATGTGGAGTGGCACCGCCCCCAGGAACGGCAGTTCGAGCTTCTCGGCTTCGTGCTCGGCGCCGCCGTGGCCGAAGATGTCCGACCGCTCGCCGCACTTCGGGCAGACGAAGTAGCTCATGTTCTCGATGATGCCGAGGACTGGCACGTCGACCCGCCGGAACATGGCGAGGCCCTTGCGGGCGTCGATGAGCGCAAGGTCCTGCGGCGTCGACACGATGACGGCGCCAGAGAGCGGCACCTGCTGCGCCATCGAGAGCTGGATGTCGCCCGTACCGGGTGGCATGTCGATGACGATCACGTCGAGGCCCGTTCCGCCCGTCGACGTTGTCCCCCAGGCCACTTCACGCAACATCTGCTGCAGCGCCGAAACGACCATCGGCCCGCGCCAGATGATCGGCGTGTCTTCTTCGATGAGGAAGCCCATGGACATCACCTCGAGTCCGTAGGCGACCAGCGGGCGCAACCGTCCGTCAACGGATTTCGGTCGGCCCGACAACCCGAGGAGCCGCGGTTGAGACGGGCCGTAGATATCGGCATCAAGGACGCCGACTTTGAGGCCGAGAGCCTGCAGCCCGAGCGCGAGGTTGACGGCCGTCGTCGATTTGCCGACCCCGCCCTTGCCCGATGCAACGGCGATGAGATGTTTGACGCCCGGCACGCCAGCGGCCTTCCGCGGTCCGGCCGCCTCACCAGCGGGACGTGCTCCGTCTCCCGCGCCGCCGCGCGCACGGGCTTCGGCGACACGCGGTGATTCGCGCGGACCCGAAACGGCCTGAGGCGGTGGCGCCGCGCGTCTTGTCTCTGCCGTCAAAACTGCTGTGACAGCTTGCACGCCTTCGAGCTGCGCGACGACCTTCTGCGCTGCCTCACGCAGCGGCTCGAGCTCACCCGCCCGCTCCGGTGGGACGGTGATCGCAAAGTAGACGCGGCCATCCTTGATGAGCACTTCCGACAGGAGACCGAGATCGACTAAGTTACCGGAGAGATCGGGGCCCTTCACGCGTCGAAGTGCGTCGCGCACTTGCGCTTCCGTCACTGCCATCCGCCTTCGTCCTTTTTGTTTGGTCCGCATGCCGGCTTAAGCACGCAGTGTCATCTGGAAAATCGGCCGCGGCCGACGATCACGGAACATCTAGATATCGTCCTTGTCGAACGCTATAAGGCGCCCAACGCAGGTGCGCGGGTATTTAATCCGACGGCCTAGCTAAGAAAATATCGAGGAAGCCTCGAGGAGGCAACATGTCGGGACTATTGGGGCTGAGCCGTGCGATCGACGGGCTCAACACTTGGCTTGGCCGTCTCGTAGCTTGGGCCATTCTCGCGGCGGTTCTCATCAGTGCCGTGAACGCCATCATTCGTAAGGTCTTCGACACCTCGTCGAATTCGTGGCTCGAACTCCAGTGGGTGCTGTTCGGAGCGGTATTCCTGATCTGCGCGCCCTGGACGCTCATTCAGAACGAGCACATTCGCATTGACGTCGTCAGCAGCTTGCTCAGTCAGAAGACCCGCAACCGCATCGACGTCATTGGCCACCTCTTCTTCCTGATCCCCGTTGCCGCGGTGATGATCTACACGAGTTGGCCATTCGTGCTGACGTCCTGGATGCAGAACGAACAGTCCTCGAATGCGGGCGGCCTCCCTGTCTATCCCGCCAAAACGCTCGTTCTCATAGGCTTCGTACTTCTGCTGCTGCAGGGCATCTCCGAACTGATCAAGCGGCTTGCGATCATGCAGGGCGTTCTCGCCGACACCTCGACGGGCGGCGGACACCACGCTGCGGCCGAAGCCGAGGCGGAACGCCTGCGCGTCGCGCTCGCCGAAGAAGCGGCCAAGCGCGCCGCCGACGCCGCTCCCAAAACCTGATCCTGCGCAAGTTCTCTGGAGATCTCTCCGATGGCACATCTCATCGCCGAGAACATGGCGCCGATCATGTTCGCGTCGCTCGTCGTGTTCCTCCTGCTCGGCTATCCGGTCGCCTTCTCGCTTGGCGCCTGCGGCCTGCTCTTCTTCGTCGTCGGCGTCGAGTTGGCGCCGTTCTCCGGCGGCAGCATCAACCTCTCCTGGCCGCTCCTCCAGTCGTTGCCGGAACGCATCTACGGCACGATGAATAATGACGTGTTGCTGGCGATCCCATTCTTCACGCTGATGGGATTGATCCTCGAACGTTCCGGCATGGCGGAAGACCTGCTCGACACGATCGGCCAGCTGTTCGGTACGATCCGCGGCGGCCTCGCTTATGCCGTCATCTTCGTCGGCGCGCTGCTGGCCGCGACGACGGGCGTTGTTGCCGCTTCGGTGATCTCGATGGGCCTGATCTCGCTGCCCATCATGATGCGTTACGGCTATGACCGCCGCGTCGCCTCGGGCGTCATCGCGGCATCCGGCACGCTCGCCCAGATTATTCCGCCGTCGCTTGTTCTCATCGTGCTGGCCGACCAGCTCGGCCGCTCGGTCGGCGACATGTACGAGGGCGCCTTTATTCCGGGCCTTGTGCTCGCGAGCCTTTACGCTGCCTACATCTTCCTCGTCTCGACCATCTTCCCGGCCGCGGCGCCGGGACTGCCGAAGGATGCCATCGGCTATCGGGAGCCGAACGGCGCACGCGGCTTGTGGTCCTTGCTCGTCCTCACGGTGGTGTCCGGCTTCCTCGGCTACTACGTGATGCGGCAGACGACCTACAACGGCGCTGACTTCGTGATCCTCACGATGGCTGTCGGCATCACCTTTGCCTTCACGGTCGCCGTGCTCAACTTCATCATCGGCAAGGTCACGGGCTTCCGCTTCCTTTCGACGATGGCGCAGCAGGTCACCTTCGTGATGGTGCCACCGCTGTTCCTCATCTTCCTCGTGCTCGGCACCATCTTCATCGGCGTCGCGACGCCGACCGAAGGCGGTGCGATGGGCGCGGCCGGCGCGCTGCTTCTCGCGGCATTCAAGCGCTATCTCGACCGCGATCCGAAAAGGTTCAATTTCGCGCTGCTCCGGTCCGCGGTCGAATCGACGGCGAAGCTCTCCGCCTTCGTCGTGTTCATTCTCGTCGGCGCGCGAATCTTCTCGCTGACGTTCTACGGCGTGAACGGCCACGTCTGGGTCGAGCACCTTCTCGTCTCGCTGCCGGGCGGCATGTACGGCTTCCTCCTCGTCGTCAACGTGGCAGTCTTCCTGCTCGCCTTCTTCCTCGACTTCTTCGAGCTCGCCTTCATCATCATCCCGCTTTTGAAGCCGGCCGCTGAGTCGATCTTCCGCGTTGCGCCCGAAGCGGTCGCGATCGCCAAGTCGTTCGACATGTCGGTGATCATGGAGCGCGGTCGCGAAGTGGTCGGCGACGTCTCGCCGTTCATGATCTGGTTCGGCGTGCTGCTCGGCGTGAACATGCAGACGAGCTTCATGCATCCGCCATTTGGGTTCGCGCTGTTCTACCTGCGCTCGGTGGCGCCGAAGGAGGCCTATCGCGACAAGGTCACGGGCAAGCTCACCGATCCCATCACGACGGGCCAGATTTACTGGGGCGCGGTGCCGTTCGTATTCATTCAGTGCGTGATGGTCGGAATCCTGATGTTCTCGCCGTGGATGGTGATGCACTACTACGGCACAGGCCCGAAGATCGATCCGAGCAAGGTTGAGATCAACATTCCCACGTTCGGCGGCCCAGGCGGCCTGCCCGGTCTCGGCACCTCGCCGTTCGGTGCGCCGCCGAACCTCGGTGGTCCGCCGCCTGGCCTCGGCGGTCCACCTCCAGGACTTGGCGGCCCGCCTCCGGGGCTGAGTGGTCCCCCGCCCGGATTGACTCCGCCGCCGGCCATGCCGCAGGGCCTCGCTCCCGCACCGGCCATTCCGGGACTGACGCCGCCGCCGGCCGCACCGGCTCCGAGCGAGACGCAGTCATCGGCGCCGCCGGCCGCTCAGCCGGCCGCGGCTCCGGCACAGGAAACTCAGCCTGCGGCACCTACTGCAGCTCCGGCTCCGATGGCGCCGCCAACGCAAAAAGCTCAGCCGGCTCCGGCGGCTCAGCCCATGGTCCCGGCAGCCTCGTCGGATACGCCGGCCGCCGCACCGTCGGCTCCGGCGGCAACCGACCAGCAGCCGAAGAACTGATCGCTCGAAGACCCGCCGCCACCCGGCGGGTCTCTTCGACGGCCCAATAAAAAAAGCCCCGGACGAACCGTCCGGGGCTTCTTCGTTTCGTCCGTTACAAGACGATCAGAGTGCACGCTTGCGCTGCTGGATCATCATGTAGGTGTCGAACGTATTCTCGGAGATCTGGAACCACAGATAGCTGTCGGCGCGGAACGCCTTCATGTGCTCGTAGATCTTCTTGAAGTCGGCGTTCTGGGCGCTGATTTCGTCGTACGTCTCGTTGGCTGCCTTGAACACGGCGTCGAGAACCGGTTCCGTGAACGGCCGCAGCACGGCGCCCTGTGCGACGAGTCGCTTCAGCGCTGGCGGGTTCAGCACATCGTAGCGCGCCATCATGATTTCGTTGGCACGGTTCGAAGCGGACCGGACGATCGCCTGATAGTTCTTCGGCAGGCTGTTCCACTTCTCGAGGTTGATGAAGTTGTGCAGCATCGCGCCGCCTTCCCACCAGCCCGGATAGTAGAAGAACTTGGCGACCTTGAAGAACCCGAGCTTCTCGTCGTCGTAGGGGCCGACCCACTCAGCGGCGTCGATGGTGCCCTTTTCGAGCGCCGGATAGATGTCGCCGCCGGCGATCTGCTGCGGCACCGCGCCCGTCTTCGCCAGCACACGGCCGCCGAAGCCGCCGATGCGCATCTTCAGACCCTTGAGGTCTTCGACGGTGTTGATCTCCTTGCGGTACCAGCCGCCCATCTGGGCGCCCGTGTTGCCGGCGGGGAGCGCATAGATCTTGTGCTTCGCGTAGAACTCGTTGAGCAGGTCGAGCGCGCCGCCCTCGTAATTCCAGGCGTTCTGCATGCGGCAGTTCAGGCCGAACGGCACGGCCGTGCCGAACGCGAAGGTCGGGTCCTTGCCCCAGTAGTAGTAGGAGGCGGTGTGGCACATTTCGACGGTGCCGGCCGTCACCGCGTCGGCGGCCTGCAGGCCGGGGACGATTTCACCGGCCGCGAAGACCTGGATCTGGAACTTGTTGTCGGTCGCCTCGGCCACCGCCTTCGAGAACACTTCGGAGGCGCCGTAAATGGTGTCGAGCGACTTCGGGAAGCTCGACGTCAGGCGCCACTTGATCTCCGGTGCCGACTGCGCAATCGCCGGAGCAGCGATCGTGGTCGCGGCTGCGGCGCCGGCGCCGCCGAGCGCGGCCGACTTGAGAAACTTTCGACGGTCCACTGTCTTGGACATGTTAGGGAACCCCTCCCGTTTTGGGCTTTTGGTTGGGTGGCTCGGGGGAAACGGACCCGATGAGCGACAACGCGCCAGCCCGGCGCGCGACGCACACCTCTTATGTCCAAAGAAAGAGGTTAGGCAACGGTTTTCCGCCCTGCAAGGACGGAGCTTTTGCGGCAAGACGACGTGACGAGCCGGCTAAGCTTGGGGACACTTAGACTTTGGTAGTATAGTTTATTGATCGTCGGTTCCTGCCGACCTTCGCCCGTTCAACTTACAGTACCAGGATGATCTCGACGTGAAGGAGTTCACGGTCCGCCCCACTCCCGACGATCCGCGCCTATCGGTCGCCGTCCAGGGTATCGACCAGGTTGGCAAGCCGGTCGCGACCGACGTCGTCACCGAACGCCCGCTCACGCTGTTTCTGAACGGCCGCGAGATCGTGACCATGATGACGATCGGCGACCATCCGGATCTGCTCGCCGTCGGCTACCTGCTCAATCAGAACATGCTGCGGTTCGACGATGAGATCACTGCCATCGACTACGACGCCGACATCGATACCGTTGTCGTGCGCACGCGCCGCCAAACCGACTACGAGGAAAAGCTCAAGAAGAAGGTGCAGACGTCGGGTTGCGCCCAGGGCACCGTGTTCGGCGACCTGATGGAGGAGTTCGACCGCATCGCGCTGTCCCCTGACGCGCGTCTCAAGACGTCGTGGCTCTATCAGCTGACCCGCAAGATCAACACCGAGCCGAGCCTCTACCTCAAGGCCGGCGCCATCCATGGCTGCGTGCTTTGCCAGGAAGATCGGCCGCTGATCTACATGGAGGACGTCGGCCGCCACAACGCCGTCGACAAGATCGCCGGCTACATGTTCCTCAATCGCGTCGCGCCGGAGGACAAGACCTTCTATACGACCGGCCGGCTGACCTCAGAGATGGTCATCAAGACGGTCAAGATGCGTATCCCGATCCTCATATCGCGCTCGGGCTTCACGGCCTGGGGTGTTGACCTTGCCCGCAAGGCGGGGCTGACGCTGATCGGCCGGGCGCGCGGCAAGCGCTTCGTCGCGCTGTCGGGCGTCGAGCGGATCGAGTTCGACGCGGACGTCCGCAACCTCGACGAGGAAGACCGCAAGCACGGCCGCAAGGGCGCCGGCGGGGAGGACTGATCGTGACGGTCGCAAGGCCCCACATCGTCGGGCTATTGCTGGCCGGCGGCCTCTCGCGCCGCATGGGAGGTGGCGACAAGGGAATGCAGACGATCGCCGGCAAGCCCATGCTCGCCCATGTCGTCGACCGGCTGGCGCCCCAGGTCGATCGCATCGTGCTGAACGCCAATGGCGACCCGGCCCGCTTCGCCGCCTTCGGTGTGCCAGTCGTCGCCGACACCATCGAGGGTTTCGTCGGCCCGCTCGCCGGTATTCTCGCTGGCATGCGCTGGGCCGCTGCCCACGCGCCCGAGGCCCGTTACGTCGCCTCGGTGTCGACCGATGCGCCGTTCCTGCCCGGCGACCTCGTTGCCAAGCTCGCAGCGGCGCTCGACGCGGCGCCGCACTCGGTCGCGTTGGCCCGCTCGGCGGGCGAACTCCATCCTGTCATTGGTCTCTGGCCCGTAGCGCACGCGGACGATCTCGAGGCTGAATTGCGCGCTGGCGTCCGCAAGGTCCTGCGCTGGACCGATAAGCACGGCACCATCCCCGTCGACTTCGATCCAGTGATGATCGCTGGTCACTCGGTCGACCCCTTTTTCAACGCCAACACGCCGGAGGAACTCGCCGAGGCCCGCCGCCTCGCCGAGCACCGCTGACGATCGACGCGATGCGCGGCGGTTATCGGCCTCAGCCCAAAAGGCATTTCACGCCGTGAGCCACCTGTCCGCATCATTCGTTCGGGCGGCTGGTCCCTCAGCCGAGCCCGGATGAGGAGTGAACGGACATGAAGAAAACAATCCTGCTGATGATCGCGACGATCCCCCTGGCCGTCGGGCCCGCATTCGCCATGGATTGCGGCAACATGCTCGACCAGAGTTCCGAGCGCATTTCCAAGATGTCGAAGGCGAGCGCAGAGAAGCGTGCCGCTCTTCGTCGTATGGCCATGACGGGTTACGACCATTGCATGGCCGGGGATACGTTGAGCGCCGAAAAATACTGGAAGATGATCCAGGAGTCTCTCAGCTGACTTCACGACATCGTGTCGGACGATTGTTTTGCCAATCGTCCGACATCTGCGGCAAGTCTTCCGGCACCAAGGCAGCCGGGGACCGCCAGATGCTCGAGACTCACGAAATTCGGTACTTCGTCGTCCTTGCACGCGAGCTGCATTTCAGCCGCGCGGCCGAGAAATGCTGCATTTCACAGCCAGCCTTGACGCGCGCGATTCGCAAGCTGGAAGGAAAGCTCGGCGGACTGCTCTTCGACAGGCGGCCCGGCAGCATTGCATTGACTGAACTCGGTCACGCCGTGCTGCCCCGTCTCGAAATGGCGCTCGCCGAAATTCAGCAGGCCAAGACGGAAGCTGCGGCTCTGGCATCCGCGCAGCCGGCGACGGCGCGGATCGGCGTCATGTGTACGTCGGGACCGAGCCATATCGTCCCGGTTCTGATCGAATGTGCAGACCGACACGAAGATCTCGCGCTGAAGATTACCGAGGCGCGTGCCGCGACCATTGTCGATCGCCTGCTCGCCGGTGACGTCGACATCGCGATTGCCGCCTGGCCGGCTTATCCGCCCGAAATTGAGCACTCGGCATGCTACACGGAGCGCTATGCCGTTGCTGTTCCGGAGAAGCATGTGCTTGCTGCACTCAACACGGTGCCTCTCGATCAGCTGGCCGGCGAGACTTATCTCGAGCGGCTGAACTGCGAATTCGACGCCCATTTCGCTAGCCAGGTCGGCGCATGGACCGTCGACATGGACGTCGGCATATCGAGCGAACTCGAAGACTGGATTCAGTGCCTCGTTGCGCATGGTCGGGGGGTGGCCATCGTCCCCGAGTTCATGCCGGTCATGGCCGGCATTCGCTTGCTGCCTCTCGAGGGGCCGTCGGTCAGTCGGACGCTGTCGATCCTGACTGTCCGCGGCCGCAGACTTGCGCGTCCGATCGAGCGACTGCTCGCCGACCTTCGTGCCGTCGCCTGGCGGCGCCGGGTCCGGGGGTAGACGGGTAGACCGGCCCGATACGACCCGTTACGGTCCGCCGCCTCTTACGGAGACGTCGAAGGCGATGGATCGACCGACCCTCACCCATACCCCGACCGGTGCGCCGATCATCGGCATCGTCGGCTGGAAGAAGTCCGGCAAGACGACGCTCACGGTGAAACTCGTCGAAGAGTTCACGCGCCGCGGCCTGCGCGTCGCCACGATCAAGCACGCCCATCACACTTTCCGCATCGACGACGAAGAGACCGATAGCGCCCGCCATCGCCGCGCCGGCGCTCATCAGGTCGCCATCGTTTCGGGCCGTCGCTGGGCGATCGTCACCGAGCTCGAAGGTGGGCCTGAACCGGACTTCCCCGACGTGGTCGCCGCCCTCGGGCCGGCCGACCTCGTCATCGTCGAGGGCTACAAGTCGGCGCCGATCCGCAAGATCGAGGCACGCCGCCGCGAAGCCTTCGAGAAAAAGCCGCTCGCCGATGGGGATCCGCTCGTCGTCGCCGTCGCCGCCGACCATCCGGCCGAGGCTGGTGGCTTGCCGGTATTTCCGCTCGATGCCGTCGGCCGCATCGCCGATTTCATCGCCGAGATCACGGGAGCAAGGTTGAGCCAGCCAGCCGGAGACGTGAGCCGTGCGACGCCGGATCGCCGCTAGCTTCTGCGCCCTCTGCATTTTCTCGACCGCCATCGGCGCGGCAACAGCCCAGTCGCGCGATCCGGCCTATCCTCCGGGCCTGGATCCCGGTGGCGTCGCTGTCGCCGTCTTCCCGGAGGCGATCGACTACACCGCGCCTGAGATCATGCGTCGTCTCGCCCGTGATGGCGAAGGCGACGTCATCGCCTGGGATTTTCTCGACAATGACCCGCGGCCGTACGGTCCGACCGATCCGCGCGTGGTCGACCTCTTGGCGATGAGCGACGCCATTCGCCTCGTCGTCGGCCGTCAGGCTGCCGCAGATCCGGCAAGGGCGGCGCGCCTCACCGCCTTCGCCGTCCGCACGCCCGCGCGCATCGTTCTTGTCTGGGATACGGCACCGAACCAGCCGGACTGGCGCTTGTTCTTCGAGGGCGTCACCCGATTCCCCGATCGTTTGTTCGTGGTGCCCCGCTGGCCGAACGCCGCCTACGACAGCGTCAGCGGCCTCGCGAATCTGATCGTCGCGGCTCCGCGCGGCGCCGGGAAACAGGGCGACGTCGAGATCACCGTCGCCGCTGGGCAGGACGAAACGCGCGCCATGACGGCCGCGAGTTACGCGGCCACACTCGCCGCGATCGCGCTGCGCGGCGAACCGAACCTGTCCGCGGCGGATCTCAAGGCGCGCGTTCAGCAGCAGTGCGCCCGCCAATGCACCGTGCCGACGGCGACTCAGCCACGGTAGTGGGAGTACTGGCCGCGCGGCCGGAAGCGCTCGAGGTAACCCGGCACGATCGTCGCGACCGAGTGCGGTGCGCCAACGCCGAGGTCGGCGAGCGTCCGGTGTTCGGACTTCGCGGCATCGCTCACCACGTTGTCCCGTCCGAGCATGCGCACCTGATCGACGGTGATCGGCCGGAGCGCGTTCGGCAGCGGCAGCGTCAGTATCGCTTGCAGTTTGGCGAGCCAGAGCGGCATCGGCAGATAGGGCCGACTGCGCCCAGCCCACTCTTGCGTGCGGTCGAGCAGTTGCTTGAACGTGAGCACGTCCGGCCCGCCGAGTTCATAGATCGCGCCGGGCTTGCCGGCGCCGTCGATGACGTTGGCGATGGCCGTCGCCAGATCGCCGACGAAGACGGGCTGGAACTTCGTCCGCCCGCCGATCAGCGGCATCATCGGCGCGAAGCGGGCGAGCGAGGCGAACCGGTTGAAGAATTCGTCCTCCGGCCCGAACACGATGGATGGCCTGAGGATCACGGCGTCCGGGAATTCGGCGAGCACGGCTTTCTCGCCCTCGCCCTTCGAGCGCGCATAGTTGGCCGAGCCGTCGGCATCCGCACCGATGGCGGAGACGTGCACGAGGCGCTTCACGCCTGCCTCACGCGCCGCCTTGGCAATAGCACGCGCACCGTCCACGTGGACGGCTCCGAACGACTGCTTGCCGGTCGGCGCCAGCACGCCCACGGCATTGATCACGAATTGCGCGCCCTCGACCGCACGCCGCACGCTGTCTGGGTAGCGGAGGTTCGCCTGCACGGCATGGATCTGGCCGACGACACCCATCGGCTGCAGGTGCCCGGCGAGGTCCGGCCGTCGCACGGCTGCCCGCACGCGATAGCCGCGCCGCGCCAGCGCGCGCACGGTATGCCGGCCGACGAAGCCCGACCCCCCGAACACCGTCACCAAGCCAGCCGTGCCGAGCCCAGACACCATTGCCGTCGTCCCCGCAGATTATCTTGTGCCGCCCTCTTACGCGCTCCGGCGGAGGCTGTGAAGCGAAGGCGAGTCGCGGGACCTAGGCAAGAAGTCGAGCTATGGTCGCCCCCCGGACGAGGGAGACCAACAACCATGCCGGCCCGCATCCTGCTGACCCACACGCCCGACATGCGGCGCAACTACTATGGGAGCACGGCGCTCGCCCGTCTGCGTGCGCTCGGCACCGTCCTGACGCACGAACAGGAGGAGCCGCTCGATGCTGAGCGCCTGATCCGTGCCGCTGACGGGTGCCCGATCGTCGTCGCCGACCGCAATACACCCGTCCCGGCCGAGATCTTCGCCGCGCTGCCCGGCCTCGCCGCGGTCCTCCGCGTCGCCGTCGATATCCGCAACATCGACGTCGAGGCCGCGAGCCGCACCGGCGTTCTCGTCACACAAGCGAGCCGCACCTGGGTCCCCGCCGTCGCCGAGCACGTCCTCGGGCTGATGCTGGCCGCCGCCCGCGGCACCGCGACGGCGACGGCCTGCTACCGCGCCGGCGGCACCCCGCCCGTGACCATGGGTCGCCAGCTGGCCGGCGCGACGGCCGGCATCATCGGTTATGGGCCACTCGGCCGCCGGGTCGCCGAACTCTGCCGGGCGTTCGCCATGCGTGTCGTCGTCACCGACCCCTACGTCACGGTCGACGAGGCCGGCATCGTCCAGCTGGCGCTCGACGATCTCCTGCGGCAGGCGGATTTCGTCCTACCGCTCGCGGTGGCGACGCCCGAGACCGAGAACCTGATTGGCGCCCGTGCTCTCGCGCTGATGAAGCCGACGGCTCTGCTCGTCAACCTGTCGCGCGGCAACCTGATCGACGAGGCGGCGCTCGAAGCGGCCTTGGAAGAGGGCCGGATCGCCGGCGCCGCGCTCGACGTCGGCCGCGCCCCGGATCAGATGCCGTCGCCACGCCTCGCCCGCCGCCCTGATGTCGTCGCGACGCCGCACACGGGCGGCCTGACGCCCGAGGCGATCGAAGGCCAGGCGCTCGAGACCGTCGCCCAGGTCGCCGATATCCTGAATGGCCGCATGCCGAAGGGCGCCGTCAACGCCGCCGCCGCGACGCGCCTCGGCCGCATCCCACTCTGACGACGAACGCTCCTGAGGATCATATGCCCGGACCCCTTTCGCACATCCGCGTCCTCGACCTGTCGCGCATCCTCGCGGCGCCGACCGCGACCCAGTTCCTCGCCGACATGGGCGCCGAGGTGATCAAGATCGAGCGCCCGGGAGAGGGTGACGACACGCGCGGCTGGGGCCCGCCTTTCGTGGTTGAGCCGTCGGAGGGGCGTGCCGGCGTCTCGACGTACTATGCGTCCGCCAACCGCGGAAAGCGTTCGGTGACGGTCGACTTCACGACTCCCGAAGGGCAGGAGATCGTCCGCAAGCTGGCGATACAGAGCGACGTCATCATCGAGAACTACAAGGTCGGCGGGCTCGCCAAGTATGGCCTCGATTACGAAGCCGTCGCGAAGATCAACCCCAAGGTGATCTACTGCTCCGTCACCGGCTTCGGGCAGACCGGACCCTATGCGCCGCGCGCCGGCTATGACTTTCTCATCCAGGGCATGGGCGGCCTGATGAGCATCACCGGCGAGCGCGACGACCTGCCGGGCGGCGGCCCGCAGAAGCTCGGGGTCGCCATTTCCGATCTGCTCGCCGGCTGGAACGCGGTGTCGTCGATCCTCACCGCACTCATCAAGCGCGATCGCACGGGCGAAGGCGAGTACATCGACATCTCGCTCCTCGACTGCACGGTGGCCGCCCTCGTCAATCAGGCTTCTTACTACCTCGTCTCCGGCAAGGTTCCGGGCCGAATGGGCAATGCGCACGCCTCTGTCATTCCGTACCAGGTCTTCGCTACGGCCGACGGGCACATGATCCTTGCCATCGGCAATGATCGCCAGTTCAAGGTCTTCTGTGAGATCGCCGGCATCGCGCACCTCGCCGAAGATCCCCGCTTCAAGACCATGCGGGCGCGCATCGAGAACCGGCCACACCTGATCCCCGAAGTCGCCGCCGCCATCGCTCGGCGCACGACAGACACGTGGATGGCGCAACTCGAAGCCGCTGCCGTTCCCTGCGGTCCGATCAACACGATCGACCGCGTGTTCGCCGATCCGCAGGTCAAGGCTCGCGGCATGATCCGAGAGCTGACGGAAGGCGCTATCGCGCCTTATCGAGCGGTCGCCAATCCGGTCAAACTCGCCTCTGGCGACACGACGGGCCCGAAGGCACCGCCATTGCTCGGCGAGCATACCGACGACGTGCTCGCCGGATTGCTTGGCATGGCGGCGGACGAGATCGCCGCCCTCAGGAGCCGCGGGATCGTCTGATGCTGAACGCGATCACCCTTCTTCTCGTCTGCCAGCTGATCGGAGAACTGGCCGTCGCGGCGACCGGCTTGCCGGTGCCCGGTCCCGTCATCGGCATGGCGCTGCTGTTCACCGGCCTCGTCGTGCGCGGCGGCATCCCAGACGATCTCGCCCGCGCGGCCGACGGCATCCTCGGCAATCTCTCGCTGATGTTCGTTCCCGCCGGCGTCGGCGTCATGCTGCACGCCGCATTGCTCGGCCGCGACTGGCTCGCCATCGGCGTCGCTCTTGTCGCCTCCACGCTCGTCACCATTGCCGTCACGGCGCTGATGATGGTCTGGCTGCAGCGCTGGACCGGCCGGAGCGAGGGAGCCGGCGAATGACGGGGCTGCGCGACATCTGGGTCTATCTCTCGGCCTCGCCGCTCCTGCACCTGACGTTGACGCTCGTTGCCTTCCAGGCGGGCTCGTGGATCTACCGGCGCGCCGGCATGAACCCGCTGCTCAACCCGGTGCTCCTCGCGGTGCTCGCGATCGTCGCGATCCTCGTTTCGACCGGCACGCCCTATTCGAAATACTTCGAGGGCGCGCAGTTCGTGCACTTTCTTCTCGGCCCCGCGACCGTCGCACTCGCAATTCCGCTATACCGCCAGCTCGAACGCGTGCGCCGATCGGCCGTCGCCATTTTAGTCAGCCTCCTGACGGGTTCGTTAACGGCCGCGCTCTCGGCGGTGCTGCTCGTGAAGGTGCTCGGCGGCTCCCGCGACACTATGATCTCGATGGCGCCGAAATCGGTTACCGCCCCGGTCGCCATGGGCATCTCGGAGCAGCTTGGCGGCCTGCCCTCGTTGACGGCGGTGCTCGTCATTCTGACCGGCATCCTCGGTGCCATGCTGGGACCGCCGCTCATGAACCTGCTCGGCATCAAGGATTGGGCGGCGCGTGGACTCGCGATCGGCACGGCGAGCCACGGCATCGGCACCGCACGCGCCCTGCAGGTAAGCGAGGTTGCGGGCGCCTTCTCGGGTCTCGCGATGGGGCTGAACGCGCTCGCAACGGCAGCGCTGCTGCCGTTGCTCTGGCGTCTTCTCTTTTAGAAACTCCGCCGGTTCAGCCGCCGATCACCGTGAACTTGACGTCGACGTTGTTGCGCGTCGCGTGCGAGTACGGGCAGATCTTGGTGTGTGCCTCGTCGACGAGCTGCTGAAGCAGCGCCTGCGGAAGGCTCTTGTCCTCGACGGTCATTTGCACGGCAAGCCCGAAGCCGCCGCCGTCGCGCGGACCGATCGAAACGGCGCACGTCACCTTAGCCTTGGTCGCGTCTACCTTGTGCTGACGGCCGACGAAGTCGACAGCGCCGCCGAAGCACGCCGCATAGCCGGCCGCGAACAGATGCTCTGGCGTCGAAGTGTTCGGCTTTCCCGGTCCGCCCATCTCCTTGGGCACGGAGAGGTCCGTCTTGACCGAGCCGTCGCTCGCCGCGGTATGCCCGTTGCGCCCGCCCGTCGCGGTCGCCGTCGCCGTGAAAACCGGCTTGATGGTGTCCATGTCGGAACTCCTTTGACTGCGTGGATGCCGGACGTTAGCCCGCCTCCGCGTCCCGCCAAAGAGGCCCTATGTCACTCGACCTTCAGCCACTCGCGCAGCGTGGTCTTCAGGATCTTTCCGTAGTTGTTCTTCGGCAGAGCTTCGACGAAGCGGTAGGACTTCGGGCGCTTGAAGCGGGCAATGTTGTCGAGGCACAAGCGGTCGAGTTCACCGTCCGTTACGCTGCTGCCCGGACGGCGCACGACGAACGCGATCACCTCCTCGCCCCACTCCGGATGCGGCCGGCTCGCCACCGCGCATTCGAGCACGCCCGCATGGGTGAGCAGCACTTCCTCGATCTCGCGCGGATAGATGTTCGAGCCGCCCGAAATGATCATGTCCTTCGATCGATCCTTGATCGTCAGGAAGCCGTCCTCGTCGATCGAGCCGAGGTCGCCCGTCCACAGCCAGCCGTCGCGCAGCGACTTGGCGTTTGCCTCCGGATTGTCGAGGTAGCCCTTCATCACGCAGTCGCTGCGAGTGATGATCTCCCCGATCTCGCCGGGTGGCAGGTCGCGGCCCGCTTCGTCGACCACGCGATAGGCGCACCCCGTGCGCGCCACGCCCGCCGAGGCGAGCCGCTGCTCGTACTTGGGATGCCGAGCGTCTGCGTGCATCGCTTTCGTCAGACCCGTGATGGTCATCGGCGCCTCGCCCTGACCGTAGAGCTGGAAGAAACGCGGACCGAACAGCTCGAGCCCGCGCTTCAGGTCGGCGACGTACATCGGCGCGCCGCCGTAAGTGATCGTTTTGAGGCCGCCCGCATTGCCGCCGGCCGCGGAATGATTGAGGAGCCGCACGACCATCGTCGGCGCGGCGAACATCGACACGTTCTTCTCGGTGGCGAACACCTGGAAGATCCGCTCGGCGTCGAAGTGCGGCAGCACGATGTTGTGCGACCCGCGCAGCACGTGACAGAGGCCATAGAGACCAGCGCCGTGCGACAGGGGAGCCGCGTGCAGCATGGTGTCGGTCGGGCCGACGAAATCGACGTCGGCGTAATAGGCGTGACACATGAAAAGCAGATTGCGGTGCGTCAGCACGGCGCCTTTCGGCCGGCCGGTCGTGCCGGAGGTGTAGAACAGCCATGCCTCGTCACCGGGCTCCGTCGGCGCGTCGACGATCGGCTCCGCCACGAGCAGCGCCCGCCAGTCGTTGGTGCCTGTCGCGACCAGCGTTGGCAGCGCCTCGCCGAGGGTCGTCAGCTTGTCGGCGAGATCGGGCGTCGCGATGATGAGGGCCGCCTTTGCATTGCCGACGATCCAGTGGATCTCCTTGGGGTGCAGCTTCGAATTGATCGGCACCGCCGCGAGCCCGGCCCGCCAGCATCCGAACATGGCCGGCAGGAATTCGAGGCAATTCTCCATGACGAGCGCGACGCGGGCGCCGGCTGCGAGGCCGTGCCGGCGCCTGAGCCCGCCCGCGATCGCGGCGACCTGCTGTTCGAACCCGCCGTAGCTGAGGCGACCCGTATCGGCACTGACCGCAGGAAGACCGGGCTGATGACGGGCGACGGCTTGCAACGTGAGCGAAAGGTTCATGGGAGGTCCGGAGGGGCGACTGGTTTTTCGCGCGGGACCTTGCCATCGCGTCCGCCCGGCCGCAATGCTCGCCGCCCTGCACGATCCGGAGCCTGCCGATGCCGAAAAGCTATGCGACCCTCGCCCTCTCGACCGCTTCGCCCGGCGTTCTGGTCGTCACGCTGAACCGGCCGGAGGTCGCGAACGCCTTCAACACAGCCATGTGGGAGGATCTCCGCGACTGCTTCACGGGCTGGTACGTCGACTTCGAGGAACCCCGCTGCATCGTGCTGACCGGCGCCGGCGACAAGGCCTTCTCGGCGGGCGGCGACCTCAAGGAGCGCAACGGCATGTCGGACGCCGACTGGCGTCGCCAGCACGCCATCATCGAGCAGACCATCCGCGCCATGCTCGACTGTCCGATCCCCATCATCGCCGCAGTCAACGGGGCAGCCTATGCCGGCGGCTGCGAAGTGGCCCTTGCGTCGGACTTCATCTACGCCTCCGAGAGCGCTCGCTTCGCCCAGACCGAGGTCCAGATCGGTATCATTCCGGGCGCGATGGGGACCCAGAACCTCGCGCGTGCCATCGGCGTCCGTCGTGCCAAGGAGATGATCCTCACGGCGCGCCCGTTCTCGGCGAAAGAAGCCTACGAGTGGGGTTTGGTGAACCGCCTTCTGCCGCCCGACCGGCTGATGCCGGAGGCGCTCGCGACGGCAGCCCGCATCGCCGAACTCGCGCCCATCGCGGTCCGGCAGGCCAAGCGGTCCATCGACAAGTCCGAGGACCTCGATCGCCTCAACGGCTACGCTTTCGAGATCGAAGCCTACAACCGGACCGTCGGCACCGAGGATCGCCTCGAGGGCATCCGCGCTTTCAACGAGAAGCGCAAAGCGGACTTCAAGGGCCGCTGACCGCTGTCACGGTACCGTCTGCATCCGCTTCCAGTGCGCGAGGCCGACGATCGCCGCGCAGCACGCCGCGTTGGCTGCGAAGATGGCCGCCATGCGCAGGTCTTCCGCCACCACGACCGCGTACGCGACGGTCGTCAGGTGCGAGACAAGGAACAGCATCCAGGTCGAGATCGCGACCGCGTGCGCGCCTGTCCCGTCGCGGAGAATTCGCAGGATCTGCGGCACGTAAGCGATCACGCGGAAGGTATTGACCATCGAGAATGCGATGATCACGGCATCGTTGAGGTGCATGGCGGTCACCTTGGGGCTGGATGCAACACGTGGAGCCCACGCTAGGGTGGCCGCTCGCGTGTCGCTGTCCCGGTGGGGACAGCCCCGCCTTCCGCGCGGCAGCGTGCCGCTTCTCAGCCTCGGGGCACGCCTTCGAGGCGCTCGCTGCCGGGCATGTAGCGAAAGCTCGCCTGCGCGCTCGCCAGGAGCGTGCCAGCGGCGTCGAACATGTCGGCTTGGGCGGTCGCGACCCGATCGTGGATGGCGATGCAGCGCCCCTCCGCGCGGACCCGTCCTTCGCGCGCCGGCGACAGGAACGACGTCGTCAGCGAGATCGTCACGCAAATACGGGTGCGCGCCGGGTCCGGGCAGTAGGTGACCGCGTGGCCCTGGGCGGCATCGAGCAACGTCGCGTAGACCCCGCCGTGGACGATGCCGAGCCCGTTCATGTGCTTGGGCTCTAGGTCCATCTCGATCGCCGCGAAGTTCTCCCGCCATTCGACCACGCGGTAGCCGAGCAGCAGCCGGAACCCGGACGGTTTGCCTTGCGTGAAGTGCGGCTTGTCGGTCATGCGTCCGCTGCTAATGTCGCGTCGAATTTCGGGCCGGTGGGATCGATACCGCCGCCCCCGCCATAACACGGAGTTCGGACGATGACAGCACGCCGGCCGGTTGCGCCCGAGGTGGTTGCGCGCCTGAAGGCCTTGGTCGGCCCGGCCGGCTACATCGAGCAGCCGGAGGACGTCGCGCCCTACTGTCGGAGCTGGCGGGACGACTGGGAAGGCCGGGTGCCGCTCGTCGTTCGCCCGGCCTCGACGGACGAACTCGCCGCCGTGGTCCGCCTTTGCGCCGAGACGGGCACGCCGATCGTTCCCCAGGGCGGCAATACGGGGCTCACCGGCGCGAGCCAGCCTCACCCCGACATGAGCGAGATCATCGTCTCGACGTCACGCATGAAGGCAGTCCGCGCCGTCGACACGTTGAATGATACGATTACGGTCGAAGCCGGCGTGGTGCTCGCCGACATCCAGCGCATCGCCGCCGAGCACGATCGGCTGTTTCCACTGAGCCTCGGCGCCGAAGGATCATGCCAGATCGGCGGCAACCTCTCGACCAATGCAGGCGGCACTCAGGTCATCCGCTACGGCAACACCCGCAACCTCGTGCTAGGGCTCGAAGTCGTGCTGCCCGACGGCCGCATCTGGAACGGCCTTCGTGGGCTGCGTAAGGACAACACGGGTTACGACCTTAAGCAGCTCTTCGTTGGCGGCGAAGGCACGCTCGGCATCATCACCGCCGCCGTGCTCAAGCTTTTCCCGCGGCCGACCGCGGTCGAAACGGCCTTCCTCGCCGTGCCGGATCCGGAGGCCTCGGTCCGCCTCCTCGCCCACATGCGCCGCCGGCTCGGCGAGCAGATCTCGGCCTTCGAACTGATCAGCCGCTCGATCCTCCAGCTTGTCCTGACGGGCGTCCCCGGTCACGAGGACCCGCTCTCCGAGGTTCACCCCTGGTACGTATTGGTCGAAGTCGGCGGCCAGGGCGCACCGGGCTCGCTCGCCGACCCCTTCACGTCGGCGCTCGAAGGTGCACTCGAAGCGGGCCTCGTGACGGACGCCGTCGTCGCGACTTCCGCCGCGCAGGCGAAGAAGTTCTGGCGCATGCGCGAGGATATGGCCGAAGCGCAGAAGCTGGCGGGAGGAGCCGTCTCACACGACATCTCCGTGCCGCTCTCCGCAATTCCCGCCTTCGTCGCCGAGACGGACGCCGCCCTCGAAGCCGAATTCCCGGGAGTGAGGCTCGTCTGCTTCGGCCACGTCGGCGACGGTAACCTCCACTACAACCCGATCCGGCCGCAGGGCTGGACGCCGGCCGAATGGAAGGCTGAGCGCGCGAAGATAAACCGCATCGTCCACGACCGGGTGGTCGCGCACGGCGGCGCCATCAGCGCCGAGCACGGCATCGGCCGACTGCGCCTCGCCGAGAACGAGCACTACAAGTCGGACGTCGAGCTGGACCTGATGCGCGCCGTAAAGCGGGCGCTCGACCCCGCCAACATCATGAATCCCGGGAAGGTTCTGCGCCTCTGACGGGCGATCCGCACGCGGATTGGGGCCGACGCCCTTGCCCTCGGCGGCGCATCGGCGCTACATGCCGCTCGATCAGCAACCCGGCCGCCCGACCCCTATGTCCGCGCATCAATCCGCGCCTTCGCCGTCGACGTCGACCGCCCGTCCCGAGTGGACCGGCGCCCGGCGCATCGTGGTCAAGATCGGCTCCGCCCTGCTGGTCGATCGCGAGACCGGCCGCCTCCGCGCCACCTGGCTGAATTCGCTGGCTGACGATGTCGCCAAGCTGATCGCCGCCGGCAAACAGGTGGTGCTCGTCTCCTCAGGCGCCATCGCCTTCGGCCGCCACATTCTCGGACTGCCTAAAGGGCCCCTCGAACTCGACCAGAGCCAGGCGGCGGCGGCCGTCGGCCAGATCAGCCTGTCTAGTGCCTACCAGGACGTCTTTCGCACGCGCGGCTTGACCGTCGCTCAGGTGCTGCTGACGCTCGGCGACACCGAGGAGCGCCGTCGCTATCTCAATGCGCGGCGCACCATGGAAACGCTGCTCGACCTGAAGGTCGTGCCAGTCGTCAACGAGAACGACACGGTCGCGACCTCCGAGATCCGCTATGGCGACAACGACCGCCTGTCGGCCCGCGTTGCCGGCATGACGAGCGCGGACTGCCTCGTTCTGCTGTCCGACATCGACGGACTGTACACTGCCCCGCCCCATCAGGACCCGACCGCCAAGCGCATCGACATCGTCACGGCGATCACACCCGAGATCGAGGCGATGGCCGGCGATGCTGGGACCGAGCTATCGAAGGGTGGCATGCGGACAAAGGTGGAGGCCGGCAAGATCGCGCTCGCTGCCGGAACCAGCATGGTGATCACCACCGGCAAGGTCCTGCACCCGCTCGCTCAGATCGCCGCCGGGGCGCCGTGCACCTGGTTTCTCGCGCCGTCCGATCCGGTCGCCGCGCGCAAGCGCTGGATCGCCGGCCAGCTCGAACCGAAAGGCACCGTCTGGGTCGACGCCGGGGCGGAGCGCGCACTGTTTTCCGGCAAGAGCCTCCTGCCGGCCGGCTGCACGCGGGTCGACGGGCACTTCGACCGCGGCGACGCCATCGTGATACGTGCCGCCGACGGACGTGAACTCGGCCGCGGCCTCGTCGGCTATCCGCGCGACGAAGCCGAGCAGATCCTCGGTCGCAAGTCGTCCGAGATCGAAGCGATCCTCGGTCACGCCGGCCGCAGCGCCTTCGTTCATCGCGACGATATGGCGCTTGGCGGCGCACCGGGACGGAGGGACGAGCGATGAACGAGCAAGCCAAGGCCGCAGCCGACACGACGGCCGCCGTGATGGGCGACCTCGGACGCGCCGCCCGGGCGGCCGCCCGCGTCGTCGCGCTCGCCGGACCGGATCAGAAAAACGCGGCGCTGCGGGCCGCGGCGCGGGCGCTCCGCGAGCGGACGACCGGCATCCTCGCCGCCAACGACCAGGACCTGGCCGCGGCGCGGGCCGCCGGCCGGCCAGACTCGTTTCTCGACCGCCTCGCCCTCGATCCGAAGCGCATCGAAGGCATCGCAAAGGGCCTCGAAGATATCGCCGCGTTACCCGATCCGGTCGGCCACGTGATGCAGGAATGGACGCGTCCGAACGGCCTGCGCTTCGCACGCGTTCGCGTGCCGCTCGGCGTCATCGGCATCATCTTCGAGAGCCGTCCCAACGTGACCGCCGACGCCGGCGGGCTGTGCCTCAAGTCCGGCAACGCCGCAATCCTCCGGGCCGGCTCGGAAAGCTTCCATTCAGCCTCGGCGATCCACGCCTGCCTGGTCGCCGGCCTCGCCGAGGCCAGTCTTCCTGCAGCCGCCATCTCGCTCGTGCCGACAACCGACCGCGCCGCCGTCGGCTTGATGCTCCAGGGTCTCGGCGGCTCGATCGACGTCATTGTCCCCCGCGGCGGCAAGAGCCTCGTCGCCCGCGTGCAGGACGAAGCGCGCGTGCCCGTATTCGCCCACCTCGAGGGCATCTGTCACACCTACGTCGACCGCGATGCCGACCTCGCCATGGCCGTCTCGGTGCTGATCAACGCCAAACTGCGGCGAACCGGGGTTTGCGGATCGACCGAGTGCCTGCTCGTCGATCACGCCGCGCCTCAAGGCGTACTCGCCCGCCTCATCGGCGCCTTGCTCGATGCCGGCTGCGAAGTGCGCGGCGATGACGTGACGCTCGCCGTCGACCTCCGCGTGAAGCCAGCCGCCGCGGACGATTACGGCCGCGAGTTCCTCGACAAGATCATCGCCGTGAAGCTCGTCGACGGGGTCGCCGGCGCGATCGAGCACATCGCGCGCTACGGATCGCAGCATACCGATGCGATCATCACGGAGAACGCAGCGACAGCGGATCGCTTCGTTCGCGAAGTCGACAGCGCCATCGTGCTCGTCAACGCGTCGACGCAGTTCGCCGACGGCGGCGAATTCGGCTTCGGCGCCGAAATCGGCATTGCGACCGGCAAGATGCACGCCCGCGGACCGGTCGGCGTCGAACAGCTGACGAGCTTCAAATACATCGTTCGCGGAACAGGTCAGACACGCCCGCTCTAGGGCCGTCGCCGCGCGGAACCATTGCACCAGCCGACCGTTTCCGACCGGTCCCGCGGTCGATAGGCGTACCGCGGGCGACTGTGGAGGCGCGCACCATGGCACACGAGACCTCGTTTTCCTCTCCGTCCATGTCGGCGCGACGCCGATCGATGTCCTCTAACGAGAGATCGCAGGGCCAGAGCCTCCCACAGAACGTCGGGTCGACCGAGCGTGTCGTGAGCGCCATGGCCGGCGCCGGCTTGGCACTTTGGGGCCTGCGCCGAGGCGGTATCACAGGCATGGCCGGGCTCGCAGCAGGGGCGACGCTCGCGGCCCGCGGCTTCTCTGGGTACTGCCCCTGGTACGCTGCGAACGTCGGCAGCACCAACGACCAGCGGACCGCCGAGCGCGAAGGCTGGTCGCGCGCTTCGGCCATGACCCGCAGCGTGACGATCCAGCGCCCGAAGGATGAAGTTTATCGCGAATGGCGCAACTTCAAAAATCTGCAGAATTTCATGCAGCACGTCGAGCGGATCGACGTTCTGTCGCCGGAGCGCTCGCATTGGGTCGTCAAGGCGCCGGCCGGCATGACGGTCGAATGGGATTCGATCGTCACCGAGGATCGCCCGAATGAACTGATCGCCTGGAAGTCGGCCGAGGGTGCGGACGTGCGCAACACCGGCCGCGTCGAATTCAAGGATGCGCCGGGCGGCGGCACCGAGGTCCGCGCCGTGCTCGCCTACGAACCGCCGGGCGGAGCGATCGGCGAGGCGCTGGCGAAGCTGCTCGGCGAAGAGCCGTCGATCCAGGCCCAAGACGATCTCCATCGCTTCAAGGACATGTTGGAGAACGGCGCTGGGCGCGGTACAGGCTCGCTCGCGACCGGTGCCGGAAGTCAGCCACAGATGCAGGGTCAGGCCAGCAGCCAGTCCGGATTCGGTGGTGGTGGCACGCAGGGCACCCAGGGGACGCACAGCGCGACTGGTGGGCCGGCCGGTCAGAAACCTGGTACGCCGGTTCGCTGATCTCCCGCCGGTTCAGTCGCACCACACCTTGCGCACCTCGCCGAGCGGCTGCCAGACGGGCGGCGGCTCCGGCACCTTCGCCCGCGGATCGGCTTCGAAGATTCTCCGAATGCAGATAGATGCGGATTGGCGTGGCTCGACCACGCGCGTCCCGTAGTCGAAGCGGTCCCGCGATAGGCACCATTGGGCTTCGTCGGCCGGCACGAAGATCTCCACGGTCGCCGGCCTGCACCGACGTCGGGCTGCCTCGTCCTGGAGCTGGCCCTCGCAGTTCGCCCCGATGCGACGGGGGCCGGATCTCAAGATGAAACCGGCCGAGCTGCCTCGCCCGCAAGTTTGCGACAGATCTGAACGCCAGAAGTATCGTCCGCGCACCCAGTCCTGTTCGATAGTGCCGGCCGCTTCGCGCTTCGGGGGCCCGCCGACCGGCCGTTCGATCCAGTTCTCCTCGGTCGACCGGACGACATCGAGACCTGGGTAGACGGCGGCCGCCATGATAAACACGCGGGCACCCCCGCCCGTGCCCCCTTCGTCGTCCGAGACGCGCGCTTGCACGGCAACCACCCGCCCGCGCTGGCAGCTGCGTTCGTCTGACAGCACCTTGATCGCGCCGGCCTCATGTCCGAGCAGCCGGCACCGTTCGGGCATCACGACTTTGGGGTTTGCATAGGCGTAGACGCCGAGGCCACCGATTGCAGTCAGCACCGCGACCCCGGCGATGCGCACGCCCGCGATCACGTTCGCGATGTCGACCCCGAGACCGACGACAAAATGCGAAAGGCCACGCAGGCCGTTGCCGACCGCGCGCGCCGAGCCATCCACCAGGTTCAAGAGAAAGTGCTTCCAGCTCATGAAATTCGGCTTGTCGGCTCGCGTGGCGGCGCACGTTAACCTCGGGTCGGATGGGTTCCTATCGGCCGTCTGCTTGAAAGAGTTTCTGCCGTTCAATCGTCCGCGCGCCGGGCCGCACGCTGAAACTGCGTAATTCGTAGGCAACCTGCGCCCAATCATTGGGCGTGATTGCGCGCCTGTTTCATTGTTAAGCTGTCGCTGCACAGTTGCGACCTTTGGAAGACGCACATGCTCCCGCCTCACCTGCCGCAGAACCTCCGGCGTCGCCCGATCAAGCTGAAGTATCGTAAGCCCGCCCCGCGCAAGGCGGAGGTCACGCGTCCGCTCGACCGAAAATCCGTAAAGAACATCCGTCTCAAGCTGCGCCGTCGCCCGGCCCCGTTGAAACCGGATCTCCGCGTCCTGGAGCAAGCTTGATCTCGTGACCGTCACCACCCTCCCGGACGAACTCGCGGCCGCCGCCAACCGGATGGCGCCCGTTCGCGCGCGGGGTGTGGTGTCGCTCTCGTTCCGCGCTCGGCCAGACGGCACGACCTATCCCGTCTCCGTTTCCGAAACCGGCGGTTACCGCGCTCGCTTTCCGCGCGGCGGTGCGCCAGGCGTGCCCGAAGCCGTCCTCATCAACACCGGCGGCGGCATGGCCGGCGGCGACCACGTCGCGTTCGACGTCTCGCTCGAACCCGCGGCGGCAGCCGTCGTGACGACCCAGGCTGCCGAACGCATCTATCGCAGCCTCGGGCCCGACACCCGCATCACGACGACGCTCGCCTGCGGGGCGGGCGCCCGTCTCGCCTGGCTGCCGCAGGAGACGATCCTCTACGATCGTGGGCGCCTCCGCCGCCGCATCGACGTCGAATTGGCCGCCGACGCGACGCTCCTACTCGGTGAAATCGTCGTGTTCGGACGCACCGCCATGGGCGAGAGCATTCGCGACGGCGCCCTCGACGACCGCTGGCAGGTCCGCCGTGCGGGCGAACTCGTGCTGGTCGAAGCCGTCCGCCTGTCGGGCGATATCGCAGCCACGCTCGAACGCGCGGCCGTCGGTGCGGGGGCGCGCGCCGCCGCTACCGTCATCCTGGTTGCGCCCGACGCCGTCGACCGATTGGAGGCGGCGAGGTCGCTCGTTTCCGCAGACGACGTCGGCGCGGTGAGCGCATGGAATGGACTTTTGTGTGCGCGTTTTCTCGGCGAGGATGCGCGACGGGTGAGGTCGGCGGTCGGCCGTTTCGCGGCATGGGCATGGCGAGGGGCACTGCCGCGCGTCTGGGCCAGCTAGGACCTGGGGGATGGCATGAATCTGACACCGCGGGAAAAGGACAAGCTGCTCGTCGCCATGGCCGCCATGGTGGCGCGCCGCCGGCTCGAGCGCGGCGTGAAGCTCAATCATCCCGAAGCGATCGCATTGATCACGGACTTCGTCGTCGAGGGCGCGCGCGACGGCCGCTCCGTGTCCGATCTGATGCGCGACGGCGCCGCCGTGCTGACGCGCGAGCAGGTGATGCCGGGCGTCGCCGAAATGATCCACGACGTCCAGGTCGAAGCGACGTTCCCGGACGGCACCAAGCTCGTCACCGTCCATCAACCAATCCGCTGAGCCCTGCGAAAGGATTGCCATGTCTCGATTGCTCGTATTCGCATCCGCGGCGCTCGCACTCGCGGCCGGCCCGGCCGCTGCCCACCCTGGCCACGACGCGGCGTTCTCGCTCGTCGACGGCGCGCTGCACCCGTTCCTTGGCCTCGATCATCTCGCCGCCATGGTTGCCGTCGGCCTTTGGAGCGCGGTTGCCTCCGAGCGGGCCGACTGGCGCTGGCCGCTCGCCTTCGTGGCGATGATGGCGCTCGGCGCACTCCTCGCGCGTACGGGCCTCGCGATCCCGCTCGTCGAGCCGATGATCGCCGGCTCGCTCGTCGTGCTGGGCCTCGCGGTGATGGCGCTGATCCGGGCGCCGGCCGTCGTCGGCGCCGTCGTCGTCGCCTTCTTTGCGCTCTTCCACGGTGCCGCCCACGGCGCCGAAGCGCCGGCCGCCGCTTTCCCGGCCTACCTCGCCGGCGTCCTCGCCGCGACGGCGCTTCTCCATGCCATGGGGATCGCGATCGGCCGGCTGACCAGCGGCGTCGCTGCAGGTCTGCCGGTGCGGGCGCTCGGCGGCGCGACTGCCGCGCTCGGCCTCGTCCTGTTCGTCGTCTGAGGAGGCCGGCCATGATCCCGGGTGAAGTCATCCCCGCCGCGGGCGAGATCGAACTCAACGCCGGCCGCCGCACCGTCGAGATCGAGGTCGCCAACACGGGCGACCGTCCGATCCAGGTCGGCAGCCACTACCACTTCTTCGAGACCAACCCGGCGCTGCGCTTCGATCGCGCCGCCGCCCGCGGCTTCCGTCTCGACATTCCCGCCGGCACCGCGGTCCGCTTCGAGCCCGGCCAGACCCGTAAGGTCACTCTCGTCGAACTCGCCGGCAGCCGCACCGTGTACGGCTTCCGCCAGGACGTGATGGGCAAGTTGTGATCGCCGCCGCTCCGATCGGCTGAGAAAGCGAGACCTTCCGATGGCTTTCAGGATCTCCCGCGCCGCCTATGCGGACATGTTCGGCCCGACCGTCGGCGACAAGGTCCGCCTCGCCGACACCAATCTCGTCGTCGAGGTCGAGAAGGACTTCACGACCTACGGCGAGGAGGTGAAGTTCGGCGGCGGCAAGGTCATCCGCGACGGCATGGGCCAGAGCCAGGCGACGCGCGCGGCCGGCGCCGTCGACACGGTCATCACCAACGCGCTCATCATCGACCACTGGGGTATCGTCAAGGCCGACGTCGGCTTGAGGGGCGGCCGCATCGCGGCGATCGGCAAGGCCGGCAACCCCGACATTCAGCCGGACGTCACCATCGTCATCGGTCCGGGCACGGAGGTCATTGCCGGCGAAGGCAAGATCCTCACCGCCGGCGGCTTCGACACCCACATCCACTTCATCTGCCCGCAGCAGATCGAGGAAGCGCTGATGTCGGGCGTTACGTCGATGCTCGGCGGCGGCACCGGCCCCGCGACCGGCACCAACGCGACCACCTGCACGCCGGGTCCGTGGCACCTGGAAATGATGCTGCGCGCCGCCGACTCCTTCCCGATGAACCTCGGCTTCGCTGGCAAGGGCAACGCCGCCTTGCCAGCCGCTCTCGAAGAGCAGATCGCTGCCGGCGCCTGCGCGATGAAGCTGCACGAGGACTGGGGTACGACGCCCGCTGCCATTGACAACTGCCTCTCCGTCGCCGACGCCCACGACATCCAGGTGATGATCCACACCGACACGCTGAACGAGTCGGGCTTCGTCGAAGACACCATCAGGGCCTTCAAGGGCCGAACCATCCATGCCTTCCATACCGAGGGTGCCGGCGGCGGTCACGCCCCGGACATCATGAAGGTCGCCGGTCTGCCGAACGTTCTCCCCTCGTCGACCAACCCGACCCGTCCGTTCACGGTCAATACGCTCGACGAGCACCTCGACATGCTGATGGTCTGCCATCACCTGGACAGCTCCATCCCCGAGGACCTCGCGTTCGCCGAGAGCCGCATCCGCAAGGAAACGATCGCCGCCGAGGACATCCTCCACGACATCGGCGCGCTCTCGATGATGTCGTCCGACAGCCAGGCCATGGGCCGCGTCGGCGAAGTCATCATCCGCACGTGGCAGACGGCCCACAAGATGAAGCTGCAGCGCGGTCCGCTGGCGGAGGACAAGGGGCGCGACAACGACAACTTCCGCGTCAAGCGCTACGTCGCGAAGTATACGATCAACCCCGCCATCTCCCACGGCGTCTCGAAGCAGATCGGCTCTGTCGAGGTCGGCAAGCTCGCCGATCTCGTGCTCTGGTCGCCTGCGTTCTTCGGCGTGAAGCCCGACATGATCATCAAGGGCGGCGCCATCGCCGCGGCCCAGATGGGCGACCCGAACGCCTCGATCCCGACTCCGCAGCCCGTGCATTATCGCCCGATGTTCGGCGCCTACGGCAGCGCCCGCACCGCGACGTCGCTGACGTTCGTCTCGAAGGCAGGCCTCGCGAACGGATTGAAATCGCGGCTCGGCCTGCAGAAGGAACTCGTCGCGGTCGAGAACGTGCGCGGCGGCCTCACGAAGTCGAGCATGATCCACAACGGGGCGACGCCCCACATCGAAATTCACCCGGAGACGTACGAAGTGCGTGCCGACGGTGAATTGCTGGTCTGCGAACCGGCCAAGGAGCTGCCGATGGCGCAGCGATACTTCCTGTTCTGAGGAAACACCCATGATCTATCTGATCGCGACGCTGAAGATCCGGCCGGGCACGGCCGCCGAAGTCGCGGCCGCCGCGGCGCCCTGTATCGAGGGCACCCGGAAAGAACCGGGCTGCGTCTCCTACGATCTCCACGCCAGCCTGACGGACCCCGCGACGCTCGTGTTTGTCGAGCGCTGGAAGACCCAGGCCGACATCGACGCGCACATGAAGATGCCGCACTTCCTCGCCTGGCGTGAAAAGGCCAAGGACCTGATTCTCGGCCGCGAACTCGAAATCATCACGCCGGCCGACGTCAAGAAAATGTAATTCGCGACGCCCCTTCAAGCCGCCTGTCGCAAGACCTGCTGGTTCGCCTCGGCGATGATGCGCGGAATATCTTCGCGCAGCGTTTCCGAGGCGATTTTCATGCTGCTCGCGACGTCCGCCATTCCTGCGTCGATGTTGATAAAACCGGTCAACATGCTGCGTTCGAAGCGCATCGTCCTTTTGCGTACCTGCAAAAAAATTGTGAACACTGATTTGATTTGACGGCTGATTATTCGTCGTGCGATGGTGGGACTCGGCTAGCTATTCGAAGGGAGCTGCCATTCATCAAAGGAGTGCCGCGTTATGCCAGTGTTGACTTGGACCCGAAGGGTATTGAATGGTCGGATGGAAGCGGTGGGAGTGGGCACGGCACAAGCGGACTCGACGGGCTTACCCCCCTTGCCGTGGCTTGCTTATCACCACCTGCAATATGGCCTCGATGGAAATGACACCCTTACCGCCTACTCGTTGGTTTCCAGCCAAGTTTTTGCAGGCGCCGGGGACGATAAAGTTTCCGTGCATTCAACTGCTGTAGGGTCAAGATTAAGCGCTCATGGTGAAGCAGGAAACGATACCATTAACGGCAGTCACGCAAATGACGATTTATGGGGAGGAAGTGGTTGGGATAGAATAATGGGAAGTGCAGGAAACGACGAAATTTATGGAGGAACCGGAGCGGATCAGATCGACGGAGGGATCGGCAACGACAGTCTGTTCGCCAGCGCCCCGAAATCAGGTCGTCCCAGCCCAAATCGGTGGGCTCAAATTGAAGATGTTGCCGCCGACGGGATCTTCGGCGGCGAAGGCTCCGACTCGATCACTGGTGGTGGGGGCGGCATGGTCGGATTGGGACAAAACGGAAACGACAGTTTTTGTAGTTTGTTTCACGACACGCTCTATGGTGGCGCCGGCAATGATTGGTTTCGGTTTGGTCTGAACGACTTGGTGCCTCCGGCAGTTGCTCCGACCCAGCGTTTGGAAGCGTATGGTGGAATCGGGAGCGATATCTTCGTGCTGCGAGATATTGTCGCGTCATATGCACTGTTGCAGGGCGGCACCGAGAGCGATCTGTTCTATATTTTTTCGAGTGTCCCGGCTCATATCGTCGGAGAAATGGGCTCGGATCTTTTTGATCTGCGTGCTGAGCGGTTCGAGCAAATGCATTTCTATTACAAGTCGGCATATGAGTCCACAAGAGGTGCGGAAGATGCTTTTAGGCTCCCATTTGGTTCTGGATCTGGAGAGATTACAATTCATCTAGATAGTGAAGATTTCAGCTCACCGGGAGCGACACTTGAAAACATTGATGCAACTTATGATAGATTGATATTCAACGATAGAATGGGCGGAGAATTGGCGATCAGGATAGATAATCGATTGAATTTCAATGTGGTAATTGATTGACGCTGAAAAGCTCAATGGAACACTTTGCCATGATTCTGCAGCTTTGACCTGATCGGGCGATGCGCGAACTATTCTTGACCGTTAGTTGGCAAGTTCGTCTCAGCGTAAAACGCGAGCATTGCTCGCTGTAAACCGATCAATCGGCGTTCGCTCGTGCATTCCACCCGTCTACCCCCTTCACGCCGCATGTTTCAAGACTTGCTGGTTCGCCTCGGCGATGATGCGCGGAATATCTTCGCGCAGCGTTTCCGAGGCGATTTTCATGCTGCTTGCGACGTCCGCCATTCCGGCGGCGACGGCAGAACTGTCGTCGACCATGCGGGCCACTTCACCCATCCGTGACGCCAGCGTTCGCACCGCGTCGTTGATGGCTTCGAGGCTCGACGAGAACCCCGACGTCGCCGCCTGCTGCTGCTCGACCGCCGCCGCGATTGTCATCGACACGCCGTCGAGCGCGACGATGTCGGAAGCGACCTGCTGGAGCTTCTCCACAGCCGTTCGCGTCGTCTGCTGGATGAGTTCGATGCGGCCACCGATCTCGCCGGTTGCGCGCTCCGTCTGCTGAGCGAGTTCTTTCACCTCCTGGGCGACCACCGCGAACCCCTTGCCGGCATCTCCGGCGCGGGCAGCCTCGATCGTCGCGTTGAGCGCGAGCAGGTTCGTTTGCGCGGCGACGGAGTTGATGACGCTGATGATCGAGCCGATGTCCTCGGCGGCTTTGGCGAGCGCGCCCATCGTCGCGCGGGACTCTTCGGCGCGTGTCACGGTCGCCCGCGTGATGTCGGCGCACTTCTGCACCTGGCCGGCGATCTCGCCGATGGCGGACGCGAGCTGCTGGGCGAGCATCGCGGCGTCGTCGTTGGTGCGCTTCGTCTGGTTCGCCGTCTCAGCGACCTCGCGCGATGCGTCCCGCATCGAGCCGAGCGCCGAGCGGATCTGTTCCGCGCGTTCCGCGACGCTGCCCGCACCGGCGACCACCGTGCCGACGCCCTCGTCCGACGCGGCGCCGATCTGTTCCGCCATCGCGGCGAGCGCCGCGCGGCGATCTTCCTCGGCCTTCGCCTGCCGGCGCTTGTCGTCCTCCGCCTGCCGCGCCTGCTGCGCGGCGAGGGCGAGGAAGGCGCTGACGGCGTTGGCGAGCTGGCCGATCTCGCTGCGTTCCGGCAGGCCTGCCGGCGCTTTGACGGAGTAGTCGCCCCGCCGCACGGCCGCAACGACGGCCGAGGCCTCCTTGATCGGTGCCGCGATGCCGCGCGCGATGAACCACACGCTGACGAGCGCGATGGCGATCACGGCGGCGACGAGCGCGCCGACGGTGATGACGTCGTTGCGCGCATCGGCGACGTCGGCCCCGCTGCGTGCGGAAATCTTTTTGGCGAGCGCGTCCTCGGCCGTCCGCAGCGCGTCGATGCGTGCGGTGGTCGCTGCCCACCAGTCGGTCGCTTTCGCCTCCACGGGCGCGCGCTCGACAGCGGCGGCGTGGATTTTCCGCCGCAGGTCCTCGACTGGCGCAAGCACCGGCTCGACGTGCCGGGTGATCAGGTCCGCCACGATCGGCCCACCGAACAGCTTGGCTTCCGCCAGGAAGTCGCTCTGCCGCCCCATCAGTTCGAGAATGGTGCGATAACGATCGCCATCGTATTTGGCGCCGACGATCAACACGTTGCCGTTGGCGCGCTCCTGCCCGGCGGCTTCCTTGGCGATTGCAATGGCACGGTACGAGTTGAGCTCGGAGGCGAGTGAGCCGCCGTCACTCTCGATCGTGACTTGCCCGACGATGCGGATCAACGCTTCGATGGTGCCGGAGTAGTAGGCGAGCGCTTCCGGCACTTTGAGCGCCAGCTGGTCGACCGCCCCGCGCCGCGCAGCCAATTCGCCGAGCTTGCTCTCCGCCGCGGCGAGCACGGGCCGAAGCGTCTGGCTTGAGGAGACCCGCACGAGGTCTAGAGCCGCAGTGAACGCGGAGAGAGCGCGGTCCGTCTGCGGCCGCTGCCCGCCGATGCGCTCGCGGTGCTCGGCTGCACCCTTCGACGCCAAGAAGCCGGATGTCGTCCCCCGCTCCTTCTGCAACTCGTGGACCAGTCCAGCGAGGGGCTGAGCCAACTGAATCGCCGGTGACCGGTCGCGCTGCAGCCGATAGGCTGCGAAGTGGTCGCTGAAACTCAGCGCGCCCAAGGACAGAACCGCGAGGAGGGGGACGGCCGCGAGCATGGCGAGCCGTTCGGAAATGGTCAACTTCTGCATGGTGCTGCCTCGTTCATCTCGCGTGCAGGTTGCGCCCCGACAGTTAATCAACGATGTCAGCAGTCAACGGAAAAACCGTAGTCGGAAAATATTGTTTGGGTTGTTGAGGACGGTTCTTATTCGGGCGATTAGCCATTTGCGGGGAGGCTTGCCGGCATGACGATGCGCCTCGGCCTCGTCACCGCCATCCTCGCCGTTGGCCAGATCGTCGGCTGGGGGACGACGTTCTATTTACCGGGCATCATAGGCCGCGACATGGCGCGTGATCTCGCGCTGTCGTCCGAGGCGGCCTACGGCGGGATCACCGTGATGGTGGTGACGAGCGCCGTCTTGTCGCCCATCGTTGGCCGCTGGCTCGACCGCTACGGGACCCGCTGGTTCATGGCCTGCGGCTCGCTCCTGATGGCCGGCGGTCTCGCGGCGCTGTCGCAAGTGACGTCGCTCGCAGGCTACCTCGCCGCCTGGGGGCTGATCGGGGTCGCCTCTGTTTTCTGCCTCTCGCTCCCCGCGACGACGACGCTGGCCCAGGTCGCAGGCCCGGCCGCCCGCCGCTCGATGGTCGTCCTGATGCTCTTTACGGGGCTGTCCTCGTCCGTCGTCTGGCCGATTACCGCCTTTCTCGAACCGATGCTTGGCTGGCGGATGATCTGCCTCGTCTATGCCGCGGCGCATCTGCTGATCGCTTTTCCTCTGCATGCCTTCGGCTTACCCGATCGGTCGTTCGTTGTGAGCGCGGGCGACGCCAAGGTGGAACCGGTCGCCGGCGCCATCCCGCTGGAGCGCCGCACAATCGCCTTTGCCGCCGTCGCCGCCGCCTTCTCGCTCTCCGGGTTCGTCTCCTGGGGGCTCTCGCTCCACATCATCGAATTGCTGCACGCCGGCGGCCTTCGAGAGCCCGTGGCCGTCGCGCTCGGCTCCATGATGGGCCTGCTCCAGGTCTCGGCCCGCGTATTCGAGTTCCTGCTCGGCAATCGCGTGTCGCCCGTTGCCTCGGTCCTGGTGTCGACCGCACTCTTACCGTTGAGCTTCGCCGTGTTCCTGCTCGGCATGGGCTCGCCTCCCGCCGCCATCGCTTTTCTGACGCTCTACGCCGTGGCTACCGGCCTCATTGCCGTCGGCCGGGCCACCCTCCCGCTGTGGCTGTTCGGCGCCGCCACTTACGGCAGCGCCAGCGGCCGGCTGATGCTCGCCCAGAACATTGCCTTCGGCCTCGCGCCCGTGGTGTTCGCCGCTGCCCTCGATGCGGGCCTCAGAACCGCGCTCGCGCTGGCCCTGGTTTCCGGCCTCGCGTCGTTGGCGGCCATGGTCGTGGTGGCCCGGGTCGCCCGCCAAACCGCCGCCTGACCCGCCCCCGGGGCGAGGCGAAACGTGGTCTTCCTGTCGCGTGCCGGTCGGGGTAGGGTCCACCCGTCCGAAGCCCGGGGTTCCTGATGATCCGCGCCACTGCCATCGTCCGCCAACTCGCCGTCAAGCCGGAGAGGGTCGTCGACACGATCACCCTCGACCACGAGGGCCGCCACCGTCGGCGCATGGCTCTGAAGGCCGACGGCGGCTTTGAATTTCTGCTCGATCTCGACAAGGCGACGGCCGCCAAGGGCGGCGACGCCTTCCGGCTCGAGGACGGCCGGCTGATCCAGGTCGCTGCCGCCGCGCAGCCGCTGCTGGAGATCCGAGCTGAGACGCCGACCCGGCTCGCCAAGATCGCCTGGCACATCGGTAACCGCCACACCCCGGCCGAGATCACGGCCGACGCGATCTACATCGAAGACGACCACGTGCTCGCCGAGATGGTCCGCGGCCTCGGCGGTGCTGCGACCCGCGTCGCTCGCCCGTTCGAGCCCGAGCGCGGCGCGTACGAGGGCCATGGTCACGCACACGATCACGGCCACGATCATGGCAAGGGCGGTCACGACCACCTGCACATTGGCGGCGCACACCATCACGAGCCGGAGCATGATCACGACCATGGTCACGCGTGCGGCTGCGGGCATGATCACGATCATGACCATGCTCACGATCACGCGCACGGCCACCAGCACGACCACCATCACGGTCATGCGCACGATCACGCTCACGGCCATCGCCACGGCAAGGGTTGACCGTGGACGGAGTGCCGCCCGCCGACATTGACGGCGACGCTCTAGCCGGCCCGATGCTCCAGCTGCTCGTCTGGATGTCGCCGGCGTTTCCGACCGGCGCCTTCGCCTACAGCCAGGGCCTCGAATGGATGGTCGAGCGGCGCGTCGTCACCGACCGGGCGACGCTGGCCGACTGGCTCCTCGATCTCGCCCGTCACGGCGCGCTCCGGAACGATCTCGTTCTGCTCACCACCGCCTGGCGCGCAACGGCCGCCCGGGATGCCGAGGCCTTCCGTGAGATAGCCGAGCTGGCACTCGCCCTGCAGCCGAGTGCCGAGCGCCGCCTCGAGACACTAACGCAGGGCAACGCCTTCGCGAAGGCGATCGCCGACGCCTGGCCGACCGCGAGCGTCCGCTGGCTCGCCGACGCATGGCCCGGCGACCTTGCGCTTCCCGTCGCGGTTGGCGCGTCGACCGCAGGCCATGGCGTGCCGCTGGCGTCCGCGCTCTCGGCCTTCGCCGTCTCGACGGTGACGAACCTCGTCTCGGCCGCGATCCGCCTCTCCGTCGTCGGACAGACGGATGGCCAGCGCGTCATCGCAGGATTGCTATCCCCGTTGCGCGAGGCGGCAACCGCCGCCGCTGCGGCGACCCTCGACGATCTCGGCGCAGCCACCTTCGCCGCCGACCTCGCCTCCATCAGGCATGAAACCCAGTATACGAGGCTTTTCCGCTCATGAAGACGAACGGTCCCCTTCGCGTGGGCATCGGCGGCCCGGTCGGGTCCGGCAAGACGTCGCTCATGGAGGCGCTCTGCAAGCGTTTCCGTGATCGCTACGACATCTGCGCCATCACCAACGACATCTACACCAAGGAAGACGCCGAGATTCTGATGCGCGCGCAGGCGCTGCCGCTCGAGCGGATCATGGGCGTCGAGACGGGAGGCTGTCCGCACACGGCCATTCGTGAGGACTGCTCGATCAATCTCGCCGCCGTCGGCACCATGGTGCGCAAGTTCCCGGGCGTCGAACTGATCCTCATCGAGTCGGGCGGCGACAATCTCGCGGCCACCTTCTCGCCCGAACTCGCCGACCTGACGATCTACGTCATCGACGTCGCGCAGGGCGAGAAGATCCCCCGCAAAGGTGGCCCCGGCATCGTCCGCTCCGATCTGCTCGTGATCAACAAGACGGATCTCGCCCCCCACGTCGGTGCTGACCTCGCCGTGATGGATTCCGACACCAAGCGGATGCGTAGCGGGCGGCCTTACGTGTTCGCCAACGTGCGCGCCGGCACCGGCATCGCCGAGATCGCGTCGTTCATCGAGACGAGCGGCGGCCTGAAGGCGGCCTGACGACGGCGCTCTCGGCAGCGCGTGAAACTTGACCTTGGTCAACGCTGTTCGCACGTGCAGCATGCGAACAACGGGCACGCAAGCCAGCCGGGAAAGCGCCGATGTCGATCCGCAATCTGGAATTTCTGCTGGCGCCCAAAAGCGTCGTGCTGGTCGGTGCGAGCGATGCGCCGCACTCGATCGGCGCGATCACGGCGAGGAACCTCGTTGCTGCCGGCTTCTCGGGTCCGCTGTGGTTCGTCAATCCGCGTCGGCCGGTCGTCGAGGGACGCCCCTGCTTCGGGTCGGTGCAGGAATTGCCGGGCGCACCGGACCTCGCCGTCATCGCCACCCCGCCGCCGACAATTCCTGGCCTGATCGACGAACTCGGCCGCAAGGGCTGCCGTGCGGCGGTCGTCATCACCGCCGGGGTCCGCGGCGATCTCGCCCAGCAGATGCTCGAGGCGTCCGGTCGCTATCTGCTCCGTATCCAGGGGCCGAACTGCATCGGCCTGATGGTGCCGGGCCTGAAGCTTGACGCCAGCTTTTCCCACCGCGCCGCCGAGCCCGGCAGCATCGCCTTCCTCTCGCAGTCGGGCGCCCTCGTCACCGGTATCGTCGACTGGGCGGCGAGCCGCGGCATCGGATTTTCGCACGTCGTATCGCTCGGCGACATGGCCGACGTCGACTTCGGCGACTTCCTCGACTACTTGGCGGGCGATGCGACGAGCCGCGCCATCCTCCTCTACATGGAGAGCCTCAAACACGCGCGGAAGTTCATGTCCGCTGCCCGCCGCGCCGCGCGCGTGAAGCCGGTCATCGTCATCAAGTCGGGTCGCCAGGCGGCGGGCGCCAAGGCCGCCTTCTCGCATACCGGCGCACTCGCCGGCGCCGACGTCGCCTACGACGCGGCCTTCCGGCGAGCCGGCTTGCTCCGCGTCCAGGAACTCGCCGACCTGTTCGATGCCGCTGAAATTCTCTCGAAGGTGTCCCCGCTCGACGGCGAACGGCTGACCATCATCACCAACGGTGGCGGCGCCGGCGTGCTCGCGGCCGATGCCCTCGCCGACTGTGGCGGACAGCTCGCACCGCTGTCGCCCGCGACCAAGGAGCGGCTCGACAAGGCCCTGCCGGCGACGTGGTCCGCCGCCAACCCGATCGACATCATCGGCGACGCCGGACCCGAGCGCTACGCCACTGCCCTCGACGCCGCGCTCGACGATCCCGAGTCCGACGCCGTCCTCGTCATCAATTGTCCGACGGCGCTACACGACAGCCTGTCCGCCGCCCGCGCGGTCACCGAGACGCTGGCGGTGCGCAAGACCCGCGGCGGTCGCCAGAAGCCCGTGCTCACCAATTGGCTGGGCCTTGATGCGGCCGGGCCGTCGCGCCGACACTTCGCCGAGAACCGCCTCGCGAGCTTCGACACGCCAGCGGACTCGATCCAAGGCTTCATGCAGCTCGTGCGCTATACGCGCGCCCAGAAAGAGCTGATGCAGACACCGCCCGCCTTGCCGGAGGGCCTGTTCGGCAATGGGGTCGATGTCGCCCGCATCATCGCGGGCTGCCTCGCCGCCGGCCGCACGCAGCTGACCGAGGTCGAGGCGAAGCACCTGCTCGCCGCCTTCGACATCCCGACAGTGCCGACCGCCGTCGCCGCGACGCCCGAGGAAGCGCGCGAGCTGTCGCGGCCGATCATCGACGAACACGGCGCCGCCGTGATCAAGATTCTGTCCGTCGACATTCCCCACAAGTCCGACATCGGCGGTGTCCGGCTCGATCTCGAAAGCCCCGAGCAGGTGGAGCAGGCCGCCCGCCTCATGCTCGACCGAGCCCGTGCCGCACGGCCCGACGCAAAAATCGATGGCTTCACTGTGCAGGCGATGATCCGCCGCCCCCGCGCGCACGAGCTGATCGCCGGCGTCTCGGAAGACGCGACGTTCGGACCCCTGATCATGTTTGGCGCCGGCGGTACCGCCGTCGAAGTGCTGAAGGACACGGGCCACGCCCTGCCGCCGCTCGACCTCCGCCTCGCGCACGACCTCATCCGCCAGACGCGCGTATCGAAGCTGCTCCGTGGCTACCGCGATCGCCCGGCCGCCGATCTCGACGCCATCGCGCTCACGCTCGTCCGCCTCAGCTATCTCGTCGCCTTGCATCCGGCCATCCGCGAGATCGACATCAACCCGCTGATCGCCGACGAGAAAGGGGCACTGGTGCTCGACGCGCGCGTGCGCATCGAGGATCCTGCCGTGCGTCCGCGCGTTCCGCTCGCCATTCGGCCCTATCCGAACGAATGGGAGAAGACGATCGAGATCGCCGGCTATGGGGCGATCTTCGTCCGCCCGATCCGCCCGGAGGACGAAGCGCTCTATGCGCGCTTCTTCGCCAAGGTCGATCCGGAAGACATGCGGCTCCGCTTCTTCACCCCGAAGACGAGCCTGACACACGCCTTCCTCGCTCGCCTCACGCAGATCGATTACGCGCGTGAGATCGCATTCGTCGCGCTTGATAAGGATGGTGAATTGCTCGGCGTCTCGCGTTTCATCGCCGATCCCGACTACGTGCGCGGCGAATATGCCGTCCTTGTGCGCTCCGACCTCAAGGGCCGCGGCATCGGCGGGCGCTTGATGGAAGAACTCATCGCCTATGCCCGCACCAATGGTCTGAAGACCATCTTCGGCTCCGTGCTTGCCCACAACACGACGATGCTGCGGCTCTGCGAAGATCTGGGATTCAAGATCCGACCGGCGACCGACGATGCCGGCGTCCGCGAAGTGACGCTCGACTTGATGTCACCCGGTGCCTCCCGCTAAGTGGCGAGCCGATCGCCGACGAGGACCACCGTGACGACTCCAACACCGACTACTGCCGACTATGCCGACGTCGTCGCGCAGAGTTTCGCGCGCCAGGGCGTCATGACCTTGATCGGCGCCCGGCTCGGCCGCGTAGAACCCGGCCACGTCACCATCTCGGTGCCTTTCTCACCGGCCGTCGGGCAGCAGCAGGGCCTCTTTCACGGCGGCATCATCGGGGCGATCGCCGACAGTGCCGGCGGTTACGCGGCCCTCACGTTGATGCCGGCAGGCAGCGAGGTCGTCACCGTCGAATACAAGATCAACTTCGTGCGCCCGGCCGCGGGCCACCTGCTCGTCGCCGAAGGGCGCGTGCTGCGTGCCGGCAAGAGCGTGACGGTCGGGCGGATCGATGTGGAGGTGGAGGACGAGGCAGGGGCCAGGACGCTCATCGCCGCGATCCAGGCGACATTCATGCGCGTCGCGGGATCGCCAGGGCCCTGAATCACAACGCTCCTGCCAAACCCCGATCGGACAGCCGATACGCAACGTGGCTGACCGCGTGAGTTTGCGCAGGAGCGCAGACGCTTACTCTCTTTTCTCGGCACCTACTGTCGTAGAAACCGAGTGATCTCCTTATACAAATTTTCCGGATCCATGTCTTCGGCATGCTGCCCGGCTCAATCGTGCCGGTGGATAAGTGACCCGCGGAGCGTGTGCGGAAGGGCTTGGCCTCGTCGGGCGTCCGTGCCAGACTTCCATCATGATGCGATTGGTGCGCTCCGTCGTGGCCGCTGTCGCGGCTGCTGTGTGTGTCGCCTGCGGGCTCGCCCCCGCGCAGGCTGTGACGCTGGCCGGTGAGCCAGGCGTCGACCTCGAACTCGTGCTGGCGGTCGACATCTCCTGGTCCATGGACCCTGAGGAGCAGCAGCTCCAGCGCGAAGGGTACGTGGCGGCCTTCCGAGATTCGGAAGTCCAAAAGGCGATCATGTCCGGCGCCCATCGCCGCATCGCCGTGACGTACATGGAATGGGCGGGGCCGCATGCGCAGCGCGTGGTGGTGCCGTGGACCATCATAGGCAGCAAGCGCGAAGCCGACGCCTTCGCCGACCAGCTCGCTGCCGCGCCGATCTCGCGCGACCGTATGACCTCGATCACCAGCGCGCTCAAGTTCGCGGGCGATCTCCTGGAGCAACGTCCCAACACCGGCACCCGCCGGGTCATCGACGTTTCCGGCGACGGCCCGAACAATGCCGGCGGTCTGGTCACGACGATGCGCGATCGCCTCGTCGAAGACGATATCGTGATCAACGGGCTGCCGATCATGATCCGGCCGACGCCCAGTTCGATGTTCGATATCTCGCACTTGCTCGAATACTACGAGGAGTGTGTGATCGGCGGCCCCGGCTCGTTCGCCATTCCGATCCACGAACGCAGCGAGTTCCTGACAGCGACACGCCGTAAGATTCTGCTCGAGATCGCCGGTCTTGAGCCGAAGGTGACGCGCGCCCAGCTGAAGCCGCCCAAGGACAATAGCCAGATCGACTGCACCATCGGCGAGCGCATGTGGCAGCGCTACATGGATCGCTGACACGTGAGGTCGCCGAGTTCAGCTCGGGCACAATGGCGCCGCGGTTCGGTCCGCATGCCCGCCTGAAAGTCGCGCAAAAAACCGAGCCGGTGATCCTGGTAAACGGGATCTTAACCGCGTTGTGGTTGGCTGGCGCACATGTCGTTGCGTCTCTTTGTGTCCTTGCTCGTCGCGTCCGTCGGCTCGCTCCTGCTCTGGGGCTGCAGCTCGACGCCCTATTTCGTCGCCGAGAAGGAACCCTGGCGTGACGCGGAGGAGCAAGCCTGCCTCTCCGCCAACGTCGTGCGTGAAACTCGGTTCGTGCAGGCCCGCTCGGCCCTCGGTGGCCCGAGCGTCTGCGGCGCCCTCCGCCCCTTTGAAATGACTGGCACCGCCGATGGCCGCATCTCGCTGAAGCCGGCGGCCATGCTGCGCTGCCCGATGGTCCCGGCCGTCGAGCATTGGATGGCGACGACCATTGAACCCGCTGCCCGCATGTACCTCGGATCGCCGATCGTCGAGGTGAAGGTCGCCGCGTCCTACGGCTGCCGGCCGATGAATCATCAGATCGGCGGCCGCTTGTCGGAGCACGGCCACGCCAACGCACTCGACGTCTCGGGCTTCCAGACCGCCGACGGCCGCTTCATCTCCGTCAAGGACGGCTGGTACGGCGACCGCGACGAGCGCGCTTTCCTGCGTGCCGTCCATGCCGGTGCCTGCCATACCTTCACGACGGTGCTGGGCCCCGAATACGACCGCCTGCACCGCGACCACTTCCACGTCGATCTGGCGAAACGCGGCCCGGGTGGCGAGGGCCGCGTCTGCAAATAGCGCAAGCCGGCCGCAACGACCGCGACGCTTCGGGCGTCGTCACTTCGGCGCTGTCTCTCCGAACGCCGGAACCTTCCGGGCGAATTCGTCGAGCCACGCCACCAGCTTCGGATGGCCTTGGCGCCACGTACCCGCATGCCGGAAGTCGAGGTAGCCGAGGGCGCAGGCGATGGTCACGTGCCCGTAGTCGGGATGATCGCCCCAGGCGGGCGGATTGGCTTCGAGATGATCGATCGCCGCGTCGATTTTCAGCTGCTGGCGGTCGATCCAGGCCTGTACCCACTTGTCTTCCGGACGATAGCGGCGCTCGTAGACGAGCAGCAGAGCCGCATCAAGGATACCGTCACCGAGCGCGCCGAGCGTCAGCGTGTTGAAGCGCTCCGCGCCACCAGCCGGAAACAGCTTCGGCTTCGGCGCAAGGCTGTCGAGGTACTCGCAGATCACATGACTGTCGAACAGCTGTGACCCGTCGTCGACAACGAGCACGGGGATCTTCGCGAGCGGGTTCTCTCGTCTCAGATCGTCGTTGCGCAAAATGCTGGTGTCCGCGACTTCGACCTTGATGCGATCCATCAGCCCCTTCATGTGAGCGATGATCTTGACCTTCCGGCCATAGGGCGAAGCCGGCGACGACAACAGGCGCATCATGATGGCAGTCCTCCCGCGTGCGTGGTTGCTGTCCGCACGTCTCGTCAGGATGGAGCGGTTTCGCGCGAGCGGCAACGGGGAGCATGGGGAGGGGAGAGGGCACACACGAGACGATCGGGCCCTCGATAGTCCGACCGTCTTCGGCCACCCCGCTGACCAGCGGCCTTCTCCCCCGATCTTCGATCTACATCACGGCAGGTTTCCGCGCGTCCTGTGCGATCGAACAAACACCTGATGCCAGGATGCGAAGATTGAACACCGGTCGATTCAGGTCTCGGCTGCGGCTTCGGCCGCCTGCTCGTAGGCTTCGGCCGCGGCGATCCACGCTTCCTCTGCCGCAGCGAGACGCTTCGCGATCACGCCCCGCTCCTGCATGAGTTTCTGCGCCTTCGCGGCGTCAGCGTAGAGCGCAGGATCGGCGAGCGCCCCGTCGCACTTCGCGACGAGCTGCGTCAGACGTTCGACCTCGCGCTCGGCCTCCGTCATCCGCTTCTTCAGGGGCGCGAGCTCGGCGCGCCGCTCCGCCGCAGCGCGTCGCTGGTCCGCCCGCCCGACGCGCTCGCTCTGGCCCGCGTCGCCATTGCGCTGGCGCTCCCGGCCGCGCCCCCCGCGCTCCTCGATCAGCACACGGCGATAGTCGTCGAGATCGCCGTCGAACGTCTTCACCGAGCCGCCGCGCACGACCCACAGCCGATCGACCGTCGCCTCGATCAGGTGGCGATCGTGGCTGATCACGATCACCGCGCCCTCGAACTCGTTGAGCGCCTGCACGAGCGCTTCGCGGCTGTCGACGTCGAGGTGGTTCGTTGGCTCGTCAAGGATGAGAAGATGCGGGCCGACGAACGACGTCAGCATCAACAAGAGGCGCGCTTTCTCACCACCCGAGAGGTTCGCGCACTTGGTGTCGGCCTTGTCGACGCCGAAGCCGTACGCGCCGAGTCGCGCCCGCTTCTGCGCTTCCGTTGCTTCGGGCAACAGGCGCGCCATGTAGTCGTAGGGTGTCATCGTCTCGACGAGGTCGTCGAGCTGGTGCTGGGCGAAAAAACCGACCTCGATCTTCGGCGCCCGCCACACGTTGCCCCGGGTCGCAGCGAGCCGCCCGGAAATGAGCTTCGCGAAGGTCGATTTGCCGTTGCCGTTCTGGCCGAGCAGCGCGATCCGGTCGTCTTGGTCGATCCTGAGATTGAGGTTGCTCAGGACGGGCGGCAAATCGGGATCGTAGCCGACCGCCGCCTGTTCGAGACGGATGAGCGGGCTCGCGAGTTTCTTGTCGGCCGTCGGCAGGATGAACGGCACGACGCGCTCGTCGACCTGCGCCGCGATCGGTTTCATGCGCGCGAGCGCTTTGATGCGGCTCTGCGCCTGCGCGGCTTTGGTCGCCTTCGCACGGAAGCGTTCGACGAACGCCTCGATGCGGCGGCGCTCATCGTCCTGCTTCTTGATGAGCTTGAGTTCGAGCCGCTGCTTTTCGCGTCGCGCCTCTTCGAAGTCGTCGTAGCCGCCGGTGTAGAGCGTCAACCGGCCGCGATCGAGATGGAGGATCGCCGTCACCGCGCGATTGAGCAGATCGCGATCATGGCTGACGATCATCACCGTATGCGGATAGGTCTGCAGATAGCTTTCGAGCCAGAGCGTCCCTTCGAGATCGAGGTAGTTCGTCGGCTCGTCGAGCAGCAGGAGTTCGGGCTCGAGGAACAGCACGGCGGCGAGCGCCACCCTCATCCGCCAGCCGCCGGAGAACTCCCGGCACGCCCGCTGCTGCGCCGCTTCGTCGAAGCCGAGACCGGCGAGAATGCGTGCCGCCCGCGACGGCGCGGCGTGCGCGTCGATGTCGGCAAGGCGGACCTGGATGTCCCCGATGCGTTCGGGATCGGTCGCGGTTTCCGCTTCTGCGAGCAGCGAGGCCCGCTCGGTATCGGCGGCGAGCACCCAATCGATCAGCGTCGCATCGCCGCCAGGCGCTTCCTGGGCGACGTGGCCGATCCGCGTATGCCGCGGCCATGCGATGCTGCCACCGTCGGCGGCGAGATCGCCGGTGATCAGCTTGAGGAGCGTCGTCTTGCCGGCGCCGTTGCGCCCGACCAGGCCGACCTTGTGGCCGGTCGGGATCGTCGCCGTCGCACTCTCGAATATCGGACGGCCTTCGATCCGGTAGGAAAGTTCGTTGATTTGAAGCATCGGGCAGCCATAGCGGGCCGGCTGCGATTTGTCAGCGCCCACCCTCGGCGTTGGCTACGGCGTCAGCCGCCGACGACCGGCCTGAGCGACTCCGCCAGCAGCCGCAATTGCGCGCCGTTGTCCTCGACGACGCGCTGCGCCTGGAACCACTCGCGGACGAGCTTGCAGACGACGACCGGCTGTGCCGACGCCAGGGCACGCGGATCCGAGAACATCTGCAGGTCGCCCTGCGTCCAGCCGCGCCGGACGAGCGCCATGACGAGCTGGTCGTAATCGGTCTTCCGCGGCGGCAGGTGTTGCACGCGCTCGCGCCGCCCCGCTGCCACCGCTTCGAACACGGTGAGCAACTGCTGCTCGATGACGTCGCTCAGTTCCTTGTTCGCGAGCAGCGGCAGCACCGCGTTGCTCGCCTCGCCGTGCGAAATGAAGCCGTGGCAGGCGTCGACGCTGTAGCGGTTCAGCTCGAGCAGGCTGCGGGTGAAAGCGTCTGCCACCTTCTGCAGCTTTTCGAGCGGTGCCCCGAGCGCGTCATCGGCATAGTTCCGGCGCAGCAGCACGAGCTGTTCGGCGAGGTAGCGATTGACCGCCGCCTCACTCTGCTTCTCGGCGCGAATGCGCTGGGCTTCCCGCTTGCGCTCGGCATGCCATTCCGGGAACTCGCCGCGCACGAACACCCAGACGGGGCTTGTATCGACGGCATCCTGGGCGGCGAGGCTTTCCGGCTGCGCCTTCGGCATGACCGGCAAGGCCGCCTTGGCGTCGGCCGGGCTCGTGGCGGCCGGTTCGGCCGATGCCGTCAGCCGGGTGATGACGCGCCCGACCTGATCGCGCCAGACATAGGCCGCGGCTGCCGCCGATCCGACGACGACGAGCCCTGTCAGCATGATCCCGATTGCAGCCCGGCTCCGTTTGCGGCGGCGGCTGTGATCCTGAGGCGGATGCTGCTTGCGGGCCTGCCGGCGCGGTCGGGTCTCCGCGCCATCGGGCTGAGCCGCCGCAGTCGCGGGCCGGGGACGGCGGTCGGGCTCCGGGCGAGGCCCGCGTTCCATCTCGCGAGACTGTGGGCCCTGAGGCCCAGGCCCTGGCGCGTATGCCGGCGCTCCCATGCTGCCCGGCGCAGGTGCCATGGCGGGTGACGGAGCGGGCGCAGGTGCTGGTGCTGGAGCTGGAGCTGGAGCGGCCATCGGCCCTGAAGCGCCACCAGCCCGCATGGTGGGCTCGGCCATACGGCCATGACCAGGGGCCGTCGCGGCCTCTGCCGCAGCCTGGGCAGCCGGTCTCGCCGGAGCCGGCGCCACGGCGGCTGCCTGAGGCGCAGGCGCGACCGCGGGCGCAGGTGGTGGCGGCGGCGGCGGGCTGGCGGCTTCGGCCAGCGGAAACACGCGTTCGGCCGGCTGCCATTCCGGAAAACCGGCGCGCCACACGAGGTCAGACGGGCGCAGATGGCCGAGCTCGATGAGCTTGCCCATCTCCGAGCTGTTCACCGGCCCGAACTGTTGACCGTCACGACCGATGTACCACTCGAAGGTCTCCCCGAGCGCGGTCTTGAGGTTGGCGGTCAAGCGCAAATGCTGCGTCACGTCGCGCCTCCATGGCGCCACAACTCGATTCTTTGTCTCACGGGTCGAGTTGACCCGGACAGTTGGCCCTTTTGCGGCGTTCCGTCAATGTTCGGATGGGCGAGCGGCCGGCTCCGCGCAAGGCCCGGCCGCCGGCGGCGCCCGTCGAGGCCCGTCCCAGCGTCCCGTCAGTTGTCAGTCTTGAACTGCGGATCGACCGGCACGCGGTAGGCATTGGCGAGCCGATTGGTCATGTTGGCGAGCCCGACGACCGCGATGAGTTCGTTGAGCTGCGCCTCGGTCATTCCCTTCGCCCGCGCCGCCGCCGTGTGGCTGGCCATGCAGTAGTCGCAGTTGTTGGTGATCGAGACGGCGACGTAGATCAGCTCCTTCGTCAGCGGGTCGAGCGCCCCCGGCCCCATGATCGCCTTGAGGCTGGCCCAGACGTGCTCCAGCATCCGCGGCTCGTTGGCCAAGTATTTCCAGAAGTTGTTGACGTCGTCGACCTTGCGGGTCGCCTTGATATCTTCGATGACGGCACGGACTTCGGGTCCTGCGGTCGCGAGATCGACGGGTTTCATCGGTCGGCTGCTCCTTGATGCCCTCAACGGTCACAGCTATAACCCGCGCGCATTCCCTGGAAAAAGAGCGAGCTGCCCACGATGGCCATCGAGCGTACCTTCTCTATCATCAAGCCGGACGCGACCGCGCGGAACCTGACCGGCGCCGTCAACGCCGTCATCGAAAAGGCCGGCCTGCGTATCGTCGCCCAGAAGCGCGTGCGCTGGACGCGCGCTCAGGCTGAGAAATTCTACGAGGAGCACAAGGCGCGGCCGTTCTACGGCGAACTCTGCGATTTCATGACCTCGGGTCCGGTCGTGGTGCAGGTTCTCGAGGGCGAGAACGCGGTCGCCAAGTATCGCGAGATCATGGGCGCCACGAACCCTGCCAACGCGGCCGACGGCACCATCCGCAAGCTGTTCGCCAAGTCGGTCGGCGAGAACTCGGTTCACGGCTCGGACAGCCCGGCGAGCGCCGACCGTGAAATCGCGCTCAACTTCCGGCTCGAGGAAATCGTCGGCTGAACGAGCGCCACCGGCGCTGAGGACTGTCGATGGGTAGTGTCCGCATCTACGTCGCCACCAGCGCCGACGGCTTCATCGCGGACCGTGACGGCGGCGTCGATTGGCTCGCCGCCTTCGATCCGCGAGCTTACGGGTACGACCGCTTCTGGGCCGGCATCGGTGCCGTCGTCATGGGGCGGCGCACCTTCCAGCACGTGCAGACCTTCGCGGACGACTGGCCCTACGCCGGTCGCCGCAGCTTCGTGCTCGCCTCCCAGCCCGTCGGCGCGCTGCCGTCGAAGGAGGTCACGATTGTCCGGGCGGGCATCGCGGAGGCCCTGCAGTCGGCACGGGACGCCACCGACAAGGACGTCTGGATCGTCGGCGGCGCGGTCACCATGCGGGGTGCCCTCGAGCAGCGCCTCGTCGACGTCGTCGAGATCTTCTTCGTGCCAGTGCTGCTCGGCTCCGGCATCCCGCTGCTCGGCGCCATGAAGTCACGCGTCGACCTCGCCTACAAATCGATCGAGACCTTCCCCGACGGCGTCGTTCGCCTCGTCTACGAGCCGAAGAACAGGAAGCGGCGCTGATCGCGAACCCGGCCTGACAGGCGCGGCTCGAATGGGCTAGCTTGTGCGCCCATCGAAGTCTCCGGAGCCGTCATGGACGAGAGCATCAGGATCGGCCATTCCGTTTGTCCGCACGACTGCCCGTCGACGTGCGCGCTCGAAATCGAGCTGCCCGGCAACGACCGCATCGGGCGCGTCCGCGGCGCCAAGGACAACACGTATACGGACGGCGTGATCTGCTCGAAGGTGTCGCGCTATGCCGAGCGTCAGCACCACCCCGACCGTCTGCTCTACCCGCTGAAGCGGACGGGGCCGAAGGGCTCAGGCCAGTTCACCCGCGTCTCCTGGGACGAAGCGCTCGACCTCACGGCAGAGGCGATGCTCGCAGCCGAGCGTCGGCACGGGCCCGAAGCCGTTTGGCCCTACTACTTCGCCGGCACCATGGGCCTCGTCATGCGCGACGGCATCAACCGTCTCCGCCATGCGAAGCGTTATTCGAACATGTACGCGTCGATCTGTACGACGCTCGCCTGGACCGGCTTCGTCGCCGGCACAGGCAAGCTCGCGGGCCCCGATCCGCGCGAGATGGCGAAGTCCGACCTCGTCGTCATCTGGGGGACCAATCCGGTCAACACCCAGGTCAACGTGATGACCCATGCGGTCAAGGCGCGCAAGGAACGCGGCGCCAAGATCGTCGCCGTCGACATCTATCAGAACGGCACCATGCAGCAGGCCGACCTCGCACTGTGCGTTCGTCCGGGAACGGATGGTGCGCTCGCCTGCGCCGTCATGCACGTCCTCTTCCGCGACGGTTACGCGAACCGGCCCTATCTCGAGCGCTACACCGACTGCCCGAAGGAACTCGAAGCGCACCTCGCGACGAAGACGCCCCAGTGGGCGAGTGTGATCACCGGGCTGACAGTCGAGGAGATCGAGACCTTCGCGCGCATGATCGGCACCACGCCGCGCACATATCTGCGCCTCGGCTACGGCTTCTCGCGCCAGCGCAACGGCGCCCACAACATGCATGCCGCCATGTGCATCGCCTCCGTCACCGGCGCCTGGCTGCACGAGGGCGGCGGCGCCTTCCACAACAACGGCGCCATCTACAAGTGGAACAAATCGCTGATCGAGGGCCTCGACGTCGCCGATCCGAGCGTGCGAGTCCTCGATATGTCGCGCATCGGCCCCGTGTTGACGGGTGACCGCCGCGACCTGGGCAACGGTCCGCCGATCGAAGCGCTCTTCATCCAGAACATGAACCCGGTGCAGGTCGCGCCAGAACAACGGCTCGTCAAGCGCGGCTTCCGGCGCGACGATCTCTTCGTCTGCGTGCACGAACAGTTCATGACCGCGACGGCCCGCATGGCCGACGTCGTGCTGCCGGCGACCATGTTCACCGAGCACGATGACGTCTACCAAGGGGGAGGCCACCAGCACATTCTGCTCGGCCCGAAACTCGTCGAAGCGCCTGGCGAGTGCTGGTCGAACCACGACGTCATCTGCGCACTGGCGAAGCGCGTCGGCGCCCGCCATCCGGGCTTCGAGATGACCTCGCGCGAGATCATCGACTGGACGCTCCGCCAGTCCGGCTGGGGCACGCTCGCCGAACTCGAGGAAAAGCGCTGGATCGACTGCCAGCCGGATTTCGCCACGTCACATTACGTCGACGGCTTCGCCTATCCGGACGGCAAGTTCCGCTTCGCGCCCGACTGGGCGGACGTGCCGGTCGGCCGTCGTCACGACTGGGGGATCGCCCACAAGGTCCCGAAGCTGCCCGATCACTGGGCGGTGCTTGAAGAGGCCGATGCGCGCCATCCCTTCCGCCTCGCCACCTCGCCGGCCCGCAACTACCTCAATTCCTCGTTCAACGAGATGCCGTCGTCGCGCGCCCGCGAAGGCCGCCCGCGTGCCAAGATCCATCCCGACGACATGGCCGCCCTCGGCCTCGTCGATGGCCAGAAGATCGAGATGGGCAACGAACGCGGCGAAATCCGCCTCTGGGCGGAATCGTTCCCGGGCGTTCAACCTGGAGTCGTCATCGTCGAGAGCATCCCGCCGAACGATGATTTCGAGAACGGCGAGGGCCTCAATACGCTGACGGGCGCCGACCAGCCGGCCCCCTACGGCGGCGCGGCTTTCCACGACAATCACGTCTGGATCCGCCCGATCGTGTGACGTCGGGTTCCGGTTGGCGTCAGTGCAACACGAGCACCGGCACCTTGCTGTGGGTGAGCACGCGCATCGTTTCGCTGCCGACCATGCGTAGCGCCACGCCATGCCGCCCGTAGGTCGCCATCACGATGAGATCGGCGCCGCGCTGCGCCACCGTGTCGAGAATGCCCTCCCACGGGTGCTCGCTCTCGACGTTGACCGTCTCACATGAAACACCGATCTCTTTCGCCGTCCCGTGCACCCAGGCGAAATGGTCGTCGATCCGGCGCTGGATCTCGTGCCGGACGGTCTCCGGCAGCTTGGTGATGTCGAGACCGAGCACCACCAGATGAGCGGGCTTGCCGGAGACCCGAAGCACGATCGCCTCGGCGCCGAGCGACTTCGCCAATGCAAGACCTTTGCGCACGGCCTTCTGTGACGTCTCGCTGCCGTCTGTCGCGATGAGCAGCCGCTTGAACACGTCGAGCCTCCCGTCGTTGGACTTGCAGGCTCGCACGTCGCAGCCACGGCACGTTGATGCCAGTCAAACTGCGGCGTGCGCCGGATGTCAGACTAAATCGATTGTCTCTCATCGTCGAACGAACGGAGCGAACCGATGAAAGATCAGCCCTCGGCCTGCGCGCCGGCCGATCCGTTGGCCGCATGGCAGTTCTGGCAGGTTCCGGTGTTCGGGGCCTGGATGGCCGTCAGTCAGACCGTCCTCAAGCGGTCGAGCGAACTGATGACCGAGCTCACAGCCTTCACCGTGCAGCGCTTCCACGAGGATGTCGCCCTGCAGCAGCAACTGGCCGGCTGCCGCGATACCGGCGAGATGCAGCAGGCCTGGTCGGCCTTCACCCAGCGAGCGCTCGACCAGTACGGCCGCGAGTTGACTCGTCTCGGCGAAGTTGCCGGGCGAACCGGTCAGGACCTTTCGAGTGCCATGCAAGTTGGCCTCTCCAAACAGTGGTAAACGAACAACATTCCTGAATTTTGTGCGGTTGGGCCGCTGGCAGGGCCCCGCCGGCCGGGACCCGCAGGTCTCCCCGCTGTTGTTCCGTCTTGACGCCGAGTCGTGCAATCGCTGAGAGATGTTTCCTCGCCAGCCGGGGCCCCTCGTCCTCAGGCCACTTGGCGACGGGGAACGCCAGGTGATCCAGACCCGGCCGATCATCTATACGCTCGGACTTCTGTCCTGCACGATCGCCGCGGCCATGCTCGTTCCGGCCGCCGTCGACCTTGCCGACGGTCATCCGCATGCCCAGGTCTTCTTCTGGTCGGCCGTCTTCACCATATTCTTCGGCGGTCTGATGGTTCTCGGCGGTTACGACGAGAAGCCAGCAAGGATCGGTATTCGCGAAGGCTTTCTGCTGACCACCCTCGCCTGGATCATCGTTTGCGGCTTCGCTTCGGTCCCGTTCATTGGCCTCGGTCTTCCGTTGGCGGACGCCTATTTCGAAGCGATGTCCGGGCTCACCACCACCGGGTCGACTGTGCTGGTCGGTCTCGACAAGCTGCCTCGCGGCATTCTGATCTGGCGCGCCATTCTCAACGGCATCGGCGGCCTCGGCATCATCGTCATGGCGATTTTGATCCTCCCTTTCCTGAGGATCGGCGGCATGCAGCTCTTCCACACCGAAAGCTCGGATAAATCGGAGAAAATTCTTCCGCGTGCTTCTGAACTGATGGTGGCGATCGCCAGCGTCTACCTGTTGCTGGTCATCGCCTGCACGCTCGTCTACGCGCTGCTCGGCATGTCGCTTTTCGACGCGATTTGCCACGGTCTCGCGACGATCGCGACGGGCGGCTTCTCGACCCATGACGAGAGTTTCGGCTTTTTCCGATCTCCGTCGATCGAGTGGGCGGCGACGATATTCATGATCGCCGGCGCGTTGCCGATGGTGGTGTTCATCCAGATGCTCGCCGGTCGCCCACTCGCGCTCTGGGAGGATCGTCAGATCCGCGCCTTCTTCGGCTTCCTGATCGCCACCACCCTGATGCTGGCCGCCTGGCTATCCGCTACCACCGACCGGCCGTTCTTCGACGCGGTTCGCGCCTGCGCGTTCAATATCGTCTCGATCGTGACGACCACCGGCTTCGCGTCGGAGGACTATCAGCTTTGGGGCGCATTCGCGGTCGGCATCTTCTTTATCTTGACCTTCGTCGGCGGCTGCTCGGGCTCCACCGCCGGCGGCATCAAGATCTACCGCTTCCAGATCGCGGCGCTGCTCACCCGCAGCCACCTGCAGCACTTGATCAGCCCGAGCCGCATCGTCACGATGACTTACAATGGCCGCCGGCTTCCGGAGGACGTCGCCTTCTCTGTGGTCGCCTTCATCGTCATGTATTTGGCTGCGGTCGGCCTCTTCACGCTTCTCCTTTCGGCGATCGGGCTCGACATCGTCACGGCATCGTCGTCGGCCGCAACGGCACTCGGCAACGTCGGTCCCGGACTCGGGGACATCGTCGGTCCGGCTGGCAACTTCTCGACGCTGCCGTCTTCCGCGAAGTGGCTGCTGTCGGCCGCCATGCTGCTTGGCCGTCTCGAGCTGTTCACGGTGATCGTTCTGCTCCGGCCGGAATTCTGGCGGTCGTGATCCCGCCGGTCACGGCGGTGTGACAGGCCCGTCCCAGCCGTAGAGCCAATCGTACCGCGCCATCATCAGCGCACCCGGCGCCGCCCGGAGCGCCGCATCGCGGGCGACTCGCGATAGACCCGACGCATGGAAGATCGTGCCGTTGCGCCGTGACGCGCGCTGCACCCGCTCCACCCGGTCCTTGCGCTGGGCTTCGTAAGCCGCGAAAGCGGTTGGAAAGTCGTCGCCGAAACGGGCGATACAGACCGCCAGCGTTTCCGCATCTTCGAGTGCCATCACGCCGCCTTGCGCCAGGAAAGGCAAGACGGGATGCGCGGCATCTCCCATGAGGCAAACCGAACCCTTGAACCACGTGCTGAGCGGAGCTGGATCGTAGAGCGCCCACGACCGCCATTCGCTCGCCTGCTTCAGTAAACTGATCAGTTTGCTGTCGGCACCCGCCACGCGGGCGAGCACGGTCTTCGCGTCCGTCGCATGCCCCCAGCCGCGTCCCGGCCACGGCCCGTCGATGACGACGACCAGTGCCATCGCCCGCCCGCCGCGCACAGGATAGTGCACCACGTGCGCGCCCGGCATCAGCCAGACGGTCGTCACGTCGCGAAACTCCTCGGCGACCTCTTCGATCGGCAGGATGGCGCGCGACGCCGTCTTGCCCGAGAAGTTGAGGTCGGCTTCCGGTTCGATCCAGCGGCGCACCGACGACCAGATGCCGTCCGCCCCGATCAGCGCCTGACCCTTCTGCCGGTCGCCCTCCTCACTGTCGGCCGTGATGCCACCGTTCGCCCCGACGCCGACGTTCTCGACACGGAAGCCCTCGACGATCTCGATCGCGCTCTCGGCCTTCGCGGTTTCGAGCAGCGCCGTCTGAAGGTCGGCGCGATGCACGACGCCGTAAGGCTCGCCGTAGCGATGAACGACCCAGGCCCCGAGCGGCAATCGGGTGATGCGGTGGCCGGCGCGACCGTCACGCACGTCGATGCTCGCTGGCCAGGCGGCGTGCGGGGCGAGCCGCGGCGCGACCCCGAGCCGGCGGAGCACGCCGATGGCGTTGGGTCCGAGCTGGATGCCCGCACCGGCTTCCGAGAAAACCGAATTGCGTTCGAGAATACGGCTCGCGATTCCACGGCGCGCCAGAGCGACGGAAAGGGACAGGCCCGCTATTCCGCCGCCCGCGATCAGAATGGGATCGAGCCGCGCCACTCTGTCCGCCTTGGCCCTCGCCTCAGGCGGCGGTCTCGACGATGCACCCCTTGGGATCGGTCTCGTCCTGAGCGAGGCGATCGTCGTAGAGGTACAAGGTCGAACAGTAAGGGCAGAGCACCTGCGTATCCGTGCCCATGTCGAGGAAAACGTGCGGATGGTCGAACGGCGCCCGCGCGCCCATGCACTGCAGCTCTTTCACGCCCACGAAGATCTTTTCGACGCCGCGGTCGTTCGCGATGTGAGGGACGTGGCTGGCGGCCATCGGGAGGTCCTGTTCTATCGGCGCAAATCGAGCGGACCATAGCTCCGGCCGCGGCCGAATGGTAGGGGACGCTCGTCGCACATGGCAGCTATGGCAGAGCGGAGGAGACCGGCACGATGAGCGTATTCCGTTCGGGAGACGTGGAGATCGCCTACCTCGACGAGGGCAGCGGCGATCCGATCCTGCTCATCCACGGCTTCGCTTCGAGCTTGCGGGTCAACTGGATCGACACGTCCTGGGTGAAGACGTTGACCGGCGCCGGCTACCGCGTCATCGCCATCGACAACCGCGGCCACGGCCAGAGTCAAAAACTCTATCGCCTCGAAGACTACGGCGCCCCGCTGATGGCCGAGGACGCCCGCGCCCTGCTCGATCACCTCGGCATCGCCCGCGCCGACGTCATGGGCTACTCGATGGGCGCCCGCATCACGGCTTTTCTCGCGCTCGCCCACCCCGAGCGAGTGCGCAGCGCCATCTTCGCCGGGCTCGGCGGCAACATGGTGCGGCCGATGGCTGGCACGGGTCCGATTGCCGCCGCCCTCGAAGCCCCGACCATCGACGACGTCACCAATCCGACCGCCCGCACGTTCCGCGCCTTTGCCGAGCAGACGAAGAGCGACCTCAAGGCCTTGGCCGCCTGCATCCGGTCGGCCCGCGAACCGATCACCGCGGAGGCCCTGGGCCGGCTGCGCTGTCCCGTGTTGGTGGCCGTCGGCGAGCAGGACGTGATCGGCGGCTCGGCGACCGACCTCGCCGCGCTGATCCCCGGCGCCGAGGCGCTGGTCATTACCGGGCGCGACCACATGCGGGCCGTCGGCGACCGCGTCTATAAGGAAGGCGTGCTCGACTTCCTGGGACGCCGTCCGTGAACGGTCAGGCGCGGTGGTAGGGGTGACCGGAGAGGATCGTCGCCGCGCGATAAAGCTGTTCGACCAGCACGATCCTTGCGAGCCCGTGCGGCAGCGTCATCGGTCCGAGTGAGAGCTTCGTCGTCGCCGCCTCAAGCGTCGCCGCGCCATGTCCGTCGGGTCCGCCGATCAGAAAAGCGAGCCGCGCCACGCCGTCGTCGCGCCAGCGGCCGAGCTGTCGGGCGAAGTCCGCGCTGTTGAAAGATTTGCCGCGCTCGTCGAGCACCACGCGGACCGTGGCCTCGGCAACGTGGGCGAGGAGGCGACGTGATTCGTCGGCCTGCCGGCTCGGGGCGTCGCCGGCCCGCCCTTCGGGAATCTCGGCGAGCGTCAGCGGACCGAGCGCCAGTCCCTTGCCCGCCGCGTCGAAGCGCTGGGCATAGCGATCATAAAGCTGCCGCTCGGGGCCGTCCTTCAGACGGCCCACCACGGCCAGGGCGACGCGCATGGCCGCGACCGATCTCGCTCAACCTCAGTGCTGAGGTGCAGCCGGGCGCTCGCCCGCCCACATCTTCTCGAGATTGTAGAACTCGCGGACTTCCGGACGGAACACGTGGATCATCACGTCGCCGGCGTCGACCAGCACCCAGTCTCCCGCGTCCTGCCCCTCGACGCGCACCCGGGCGAGACCCGTTTCCTTGAGCTTCTGCTGGACCTGTTGGGCGATCGAGCCGACGTGACGGTCGGAGCGGCCCGATGCGATCACCATGAAATCGGCCATCGCCGATTTGCCCTCGAGCGGGATGGTGACGATGTCTTCGGCCTTCGCTTCGTCGAGCCAGGCGAGAATGCTCTCGACGAGGGCTTTCGAGCTCGAACCCTGAGGGGCGAGCCCGTCGGGAGATGCGCCCCTAGGGGCCACCTCGAGTGCGCTGGGCATAATGTGCGGTCGTTCCTTCTGCCGTTGTCGTCTGCTGTCGGCCTGCACTCCCGCTGACGGTTGCATAGGCCCACGCGCTTAAATGATAGGCGCATCGCGGGCATCCTTCAATCCTTGCCCCGGCGGATGGTATCGGCGGCTCCGGTTTTGGCTGCCCGCTGCAGGCGCAACTCGGTCGACGACAGCGGTGACAGCGGGCCGGTCAGGAACACCCAGGCGGGCGGGTGCATGCCGGGCAACAGGCGCGCCCGGCATTCCGGGATTCGATAAGGAGCGAGCGCGCGGCCCGCCCGACTCGCCACCGCGCGGAGCCGCCAGCCCGGCCGATCGATGACCGCAATCGGCATCATGGCCGCGATCTCGCGCCAGTGCTGCCAGCGATCGAAGTTGGCGAGATTATCGGCCCCCATCAGCCAGACGAAGTGCACCCCGCGCGCGCGCCGTTTCAGGAAAGCCAGCGTCACGGCGGTGAAGGTCGCCGGCAGGTGCTGTTCGAAGGCCGTCGCCCGGATCCTTGGATGGCGCGCCACCGCCCGGCTCGCCACCACGCGTTCCGCGAGCGGCGCCAGTTCTGCCCGTGATTTCAGCGGGTTGCCGGGCGTCACGATCCACCACACCTGATCGAGCCCGAGCCGCGTGAGCGCGATCCGGCTGATCAGCGCGTGCCCCGCGTGCGGCGGGTTGAACGAGCCGCCGAGCAGGCCGATGCGCTGGCCGGGCCGGACCGCCGGTGGCGCGGCCTTGACCGAGCCGAACGAGGAGGGTGTCGAGCGGGGAGCGCGTCGCGGCATCCCCGCATTCGTCGGTGTGCCCCGGCCTGCGTCAAGTGCGAGCGTTGCTGCACCCTTGACAGCGCATCCCGCGCGGCCTCTTCAAAGGGCGCGGCCCGTGTGGTGGGGCCGAGAGGCGTCCCTGGCACATCCGATGGCGGTCGAGGTCAAGATTTGCGGTCTGAAGACGCGGCCGGCGCTCGATGCGGCGCTGGACGCGGGCGCGGACTACGTCGGCCTCGTTTTCTATCCGAAGAGCCCCCGCAACGTCGACCTTGCGACCGCCGCCGCCCTCGCCCGCGCTGCCGCCGGCCGTGCGCGCAGCGTCGCCCTCGTCGTCGATGCGGACGACGGCGCGCTCCGCGAGATCGTCGCCACCGTCGCCCCCGATCTCATCCAGCTGCACGGCAAGGAGACGCCGGAGCGCGTCGCCGCCATCAAGGCGCTCACCGGCACTGCCGTCATGAAGGTGATCGGCGTCGCGACGGCCGCCGACGTCGACGGAGCCGCCGCCTATTCCGGCGTCGCTGACCGCATCCTGTTCGATGCCAAGCCGCCGGCCGATCGTCCCAATGCCTTGCCCGGCGGGAACGGCATCGCCTTCGACTGGCGCATCCTCGGCAACTGGCGCGAGCGATGGTACATGCTGTCGGGTGGGCTGACCCCGGCGAACGTCGCGGAAGCCATCGCCCTGACCCACGCGCCGGCGGTGGACGTATCGTCCGGCGTGGAACGTGCGCCGGGTGAAAAGGACCCCGCGCTGATCCGTGACTTCATACGCGCCGCCAAGGCAGCCTGACCGAGTTTCGAGGAACGAACCCATGTCCACCCCGACCGACAAGGCCGCCGGCGGCCGTCTCAACAGCTATCGGGCCGGCCCCGACGAGCGCGGTCACTTCGGCATCTACGGCGGCCGCTTCGTCGCCGAAACGCTGATGCCACTCATCCTCGAACTCGAGGGGGCTTATACAGCGGCCAAGAACGACCCCTCGTTCGCCGCCGAGATCGCCGACCTCAACACCCACTACGCGGGCCGGCCGTCGCCGCTCTATTTCGCCTCGCGGCTGACGGCCGAACTCGGCGGCGCCAAGATCTACTTCAAGCGCGACGAGCTCAATCACACCGGCAGCCACAAGATCAACAATTGCCTCGGCCAGATGCTGTTGGCGCGGCGGATGGGCAAGACGCGCATCATCGCCGAGACGGGAGCCGGTCAGCACGGCGTCGCGGTCGCGACGGTCTGCGCCAAATACGGCCTGCCGTGCGAGGTCTACATGGGCGCCACCGACGTCGAGCGGCAAAGTCCGAACGTCGCACGCATGAAACTGCTCGGCGCCAAGGTCAATCCGGTCACGTCCGGAGCCGGCACGCTGAAGGACGCCATGAACGAGGCGCTCCGCGACTGGGTCACCAACGTCCGCGACACCTTCTACATCATCGGCACCGCCGCCGGCCCGCATCCCTATCCGGCGATGGTGCGCGACTTCCAGTCCGTGATCGGACGGGAGACGCGCGAGCAGATGATGAAGGCGGAAGGCCGCCTGCCCGACACACTCGTCGCCTGCATCGGCGGCGGTTCGAACGCCATCGGACTTTTTCATCCGTTCCTCGACGATCCGGGCGTCGCCATCTATGGCGTCGAAGCGGGCGGGCATGGCATCGAGGTCCCGAACGGTCACGCCGCGTCGATGACCGGCGGCCGCCCGGGCGTGCTGCACGGCAACCGCACCTATCTGCTGCAGGACGACGACGGCCAGATCCTCGAAGGCCATTCCATCTCGGCCGGCCTGGACTACCCGGGCGTCGGGCCTGAGCACTCGTGGCTGAAAGACACCGGCCGCGTCACCTATGTTCCGGCGACGGACAAGGAGGCGCTCGAAGCGCTCCAGCTCTGCACCCGCCTCGAGGGCATCATTCCGGCGCTGGAGCCGGCGCACGCGCTTGCCTGGGTGACGAAGCTCGCGCCGAAGCTGCCGAAGGACAACCTGCTCGTGATGAACATGTGCGGCCGCGGGGACAAGGACCTGTTCACCGTCGCCAAGGCCCTCGGCATGAAGATCTGAGCGGCACCATGCGTCGCGATGAACTGATAGAGAAGCTCAAATCCAACGCCGACGTCATCAAGTCGTTCGGCGTCGAGAACCTCTATCTGTTCGGCTCCCACGCCCGCGACGAGGCGACGGCGATTTCCGATGTGGATCTGTTCTTCGACAGAGATCCCGGCAAGTTCATGGGCTTCCGGGAACTTCTCGACTTGAACGAATTCCTCGAGAGAGAGCTCGCCGTCAAAGTTGATCTGATCACCCGCACCTCATTACATCCCTTGCTTCGACCAGAAATCGAGGCGTCTGCGGTCAAGGTCCTCTGATGAAGAAGACCTACTTGCATCGGCTGGTGGACATCGAGCATGTGATCTCGGTAGTCGAGAGGTCGCTCGCGGACAGAACCGTCGATGACCTCAAGCGCGATATCCTGCTGAGGCTCGCAGTGGAGCGGGCATTGCAGATCGTCTCTGAAGCATCGCGTCATATCCCGGAGGATGTTCGAAATCGTTACGGCACGATTGCGTGGCGGGATATAGCGGCGTTCGGGAACAAGCTCCGGCACGAGTATGACCGCCTTGACTACGATATGATTTGGGACACGGCCACGCGGGATTTGGCGGATCTCAAACCTGTCATCCAATCGATCAAAGACGACCTACTGTCTCGCGGATCCGAAACAACATGATCACCAATCGCATCGATGCCCGCTTCGCCAAGCTGAAGTCCGAGCGCCGCGCCGGCCTCGTCACCTTCGTCACCGCCGGCGATCCGGATTACGCGACCTCGCGCGACATTCTTTTCGGGCTGCCCGGCGCCGGTGCCGACATCATCGAACTCGGCATGCCGTTTTCAGATCCGATGGCGGACGGCCCGGCAATTCAGGCGTCCTCGCTGCGGGCGCTGAAGGCCGGCCAGACCATGAAGAAGACGCTCGCGCTGGTCCGCGAGTTTCGGGAAAAGGACCGCGAGACCCCGATCGTGCTGATGGGATACTACAACCCCATCTACGTCTATCCGGGTGCCACCTTCCTCGACGAGGCGAAGTCGGCCGGGGTCGACGGCCTGATCGTCGTCGACATTCCGCCGGAAGCGGACGACGAACTCTGCCTGCCGGCCCGCGAGCGCGGCATCCACTTCATCCGCCTCGCCGCGCCGACCACGGATGCCAAGCGCCTGCCGACGGTGCTCGCCAACACCGGGGGCTTCGTTTACTACGTTTCCATCACCGGGATCACGGGAACGGCCGCGCCCGATCCGGCGGCGGTCAATGCCCAGGTCGCCGGCATCAAGGCGGCCACGTCGCTGCCGGTCGCCGTCGGCTTCGGCGTCCGCACGCCCGAGCAGGCCAAGGCCATCGCGGCCGGGGCGGATGCCGTCGTCGTCGGGTCCGCTCTGGTCGGCGCTTTGAAGGACTCCCTCGCCCCCGGCGACGTGGCGACGGAAAAGACCGCCCCGTCCGTTCTCGGTTTGGTCGCAAAATTATCGGCAGCCGTCCGTTCAACATGATGCGGAACAGGCGAACAGCGCCTATTTCCCATCCATACCGGTCCGCGCTATGTGTTGCCGGCCCGGCGCTGGGCCCCCTGGGGGCCCGTAAACGAGGAGCTGTACCAGCGTGAACTGGATCAACAATCTCGTTCGCCCCAAGATCAGGAGCTTCCTGACGACCAAGCGGGAAGTGCCCGATAATCTTTGGGTGAAGTGCCCCGAGAGCGGCCAGATGGTCTTCTACAAGGACCTCGAGGCCAATCAGTTCGTCGTTCCCGGCTCCAACTATCACATGCGCATGGCGGCGCAGGCCCGCCTGAAGAGCCTCTTCGACGGCGGCGAATATGCCGTCGTGCCGGTGCCGGACGTTCCCCAGGACCCGCTGAAGTTCCGCGACGGCCGCCGCTACGCGGATCGCCTGCGCGACGCCAAATCCGACACGCAGATGGGCGATGCCGTCATTGTCGGTGAAGGTCGTCTCGACGGCCGCGAAGTCGTCGCCGCTGCGCAGGACTTCCGCTTCATGGGAGGGTCGCTCGGCATGGCCGCCGGAGAGGCGGTGATCGCCGGCATGCTGCGTGCCGTCGAGAAGCACACGCCGTTCATCCTGTTCGCGGCCTCCGGCGGCGCGCGCATGCAGGAAGGCATCCTGTCGCTGATGCAGATGCCGCGCACGACAATCGCGATCCAGCGCCTGCGCGACGCGCGCCTGCCCTACCTCGTCGTGCTGACCGACCCGACCACCGGCGGCGTCACGGCGTCCTACGCGATGCTCGGTGACGTCCACATCGCCGAGCCCGGTGCGCTCATCTGCTTCGCCGGCCCGCGCGTCATTCAGCAGACCATCCGCGAACAGCTGCCGGACGGCTTCCAGCGCGCCGAGTATCTGCTCGAGCACGGCATGATCGACATGGTCGTCCACCGCCACCAGTTGCGTGAGACGCTGGCGCGGCTCTGCAAGATCATGATGGGTCCCTCGCCCGCCCGTACGCTCGCCGAGCGGCGCAAGCAGATGAACGGCAAGGGCTACGTCAACGGATCGAGCGTCGACGCCAAGCTGCTCGAGTCGCGCCCGGCCGATGCCCCTGCCGAAAAGGCGGCTGACGATGCGACGCGCAAGACGGCGAAGCCGAAGGCCGAGCCGACCAAGGACGCCCGGAACTGACCGCCTCCCGCGCGGAACCCGCCATGCGCAAGAGTGACGATCTCCTGGAGGAGCTGAAAACGCTCCATCCGCTGATGATCGACCTGTCGCTCGACCGGATCGCCCGGCTGCTCGTGAAGCTCGGCAATCCGCATCTCGCGACGCCACCCGTCGTGCACATCGCGGGCACCAACGGCAAAGGTTCGACGACGGCCTTCCTGAAGGCGATGTTCGAGGCCGCCGGCCGTCGCGTCCACGTCTATACCTCGCCCCATCTCGTCCGCTTCCACGAGCGCATCCAGCTTGCGGGGCCCGACGGCAAGGCCCGTCCGATCGCGGAGGATACGCTCGTCGAGGTGCTTGAGCGCGTTGCCCGCGTCAATGCCGGCGAGCCGATCACCTTCTTCGAAATCACCACTGCCGCGGCCTTCGTCGCGTTTGCGGAGCATCCCGCCGATGCCCTGCTCCTCGAAGTCGGTCTCGGCGGCCGTCTCGACACGACGAACGTTGTCGAGCGCCCGGCCCTCACCGTCATCACGCCCGTGTCGATGGATCACGCCGACAAGCTCGGCAATACGATCGGGCTCATCGCCGCGGAAAAGGCCGGCATCCTGAAGCCCGGCGTCAAGGGCATCATCTCTCAGCAGACCGACGAAGGTTTCGCCTCGATCGAACGGATCGCGCGCCGCGTCGGCGCCCCGCTCGAGGTCTGGGGGCGCGACTTCGACGCCTACGAGCAGAACGGCCGCCTCGTCTTCCAGCGCGAGGATCGCTTGCTCGACCTGCCGCGGCCCGGGCTCGTTGGCCGCCATCAGGTCATCAACGCCGGCACCGCCGTCGCCGCCGCCCTCGAACTCGGCGCCCTCGGTATCGACCAGCGCGCCATCGAGCGCGGCCTCGTCGATGTGGTCTGGCCGGCCCGCATGCAGCGGCTGACCACCGGCCCGTTGAACGACGCCGCCGGCGCCGAGGCCGAGCTCTGGCTCGACGGCGGCCACAACCCGGCCGGCGGGGAAGCGCTCGCGCAGACCCTCGCCGACCTCGACGAGCGTGCCCCAAAACCCGTGTATCTCGTCGTCGGCATGCTTGGCCAGAAGGACGCCGACGGCTTCCTGAAGCCGTTCGCTGGTATCGCCCGCCGCGTCGTCACCGTGCCCGTGCCGGGTCCGCACGAAGTCGCCCGCTCGGCCGAAGACCTCGTCGGCATCGCGCGCGCGTCGGGGCTCGACGCGGAGGCCGCGACCGACGTGCCGGCCGCCCTCGCGCGCATCCGCACGCTCGATCCGGGTCCGAAGCGCGTGCTGATCTGCGGCTCGCTCTACCTTGCCGGCTCCGTCCTCGCCCTGCAGACCGGCAGCGCGCTCTAGACCCGCCCCGCCTTCCGCCGCTCTTCGTAGACCTTGAGGTGCGTGTCGATGACCGACAGCAGGCGCGTGTCGAGGCCATGCCGCGCCGCCTCGCGCCGGAGGAAGCCGATGATGTGGTCGCCTTCCGTTCGCTGACCGTTTTCGATGTCGCGCAGCATCGAGGCGCCGGTCGGGTTCTTCGTATCCTGGAAGTAGTTGCGGTATCCGGCGAGCTTTTCCGCCGGCACCGGATAGCCCGCCCGCGCAGCCACCTCCGCCGCCGTCGCGAGCAACTCGTGCGCCGCCGCCGAGCCGCCCTCTGCCCGCGCGATCTCGCCGACGCTCGCCCGCATCAGCGATGTGATCCCGGCCATCGTGCTGAGGAAGACGAGCTTGTCCCAGAGCTGCGCCATGATGTCGTTGACGGCGGTCGCCTTGACGGCCGGCGCCTTGGCGAACGCGGCGGCGAGCGCGGTCATCCGTTCCGACGTCCGCCCGTCGAGCTCGCCGAAGGTGATGAACGTCCAGTCGTTGAGATGCTTGATGACGCCGTCGCCCGTCAGCGTGATGGCGATGCGCGCGACGCCGCCGACCACGCAATCGGCCACGAACTCCTCCTTCAGCCGATCGATATGACTGATACCGTTGAGCAGCGGCAGCACCGCCGTCCGTGGTCCGACGGCCGGCCGGATCGCCGCGATCGCTTCGTCGAGGTCGTAGGCTTTGCAGGTGAGCACGACGACGTCGGCGGGCGCCGTGATCTCGTCGCGCGTCTTGGCGACCACGTCGAGCCGCGCATTGCCGGCCGGGCTTTCGATCCGCAGGCCCTGGGCCTGAAGTTTCGCCTTGCGGGCCGGCCGCACCAGGAACGTCACGTCGGCCGCGCGCGCCTCCACGAGCCGTCCGCAGAAATAGCCGCCGATCGCACCGGCACCGAGGCACAGGATGTTCATGGGTCGTCCTCCGCTTTTCGGTAAAGGTCGCCTGCGCGGCGAAGACTGACAAGTCCGGCCACTGGACCGCCGCGCCCCGGCGGCGCATATCAGGGTGACGCTCGTTCGACACCTCGCCCGTTCCCCTATCCGGAGGACCGATGTCCGAGACCCCCGCGACCGCTTCGTCCGAAGCGAACCCGCTCGCCGCCGCCGCCGCTTGGCTCGCCCGCGACGGCCGCGTCGCGCTCGCCACCGTCGTCGACACCTGGGGCTCGTCGCCCGTCCCGATCGGCGGCCAGCTTGCCATTGCCCGTGACGGCAGCTTCCAGGGGTCCGTCTCCGGCGGCTGCATTGAGGGCGCCGTCATCACCGAGGCGGCGGACATTCTCGAGCACGGTCGCCCGGCAGTCCTCGGCTACGGCGTTACCGACGAGACGGCCTGGAGCGTCGGTCTGCCGTGCGGTGGGCAGGTCAAGGTTTTCGTCGAGCGGCTGATGGGCGAGGAGGCCCGCCACCAGCTCGATCGCGCGGTCGCGGCCACGACACGGCGCGACGCGCTGGTCCTGAAGAAGCGGCTCGCCGACGGCGCGACGGAGCTCTTCGGGGCCGACACGCCCGGCCTGCCGGCGGAGGTCGCGGAGCGCTTCCGAAGCGCCAAGAGCGGCCTCGTCGCGAGCCCGGACGGTGACGTCTTCCTGCACGCCCTCGTGCCGCCTGCCCGCATCGTCGCCATCGGTGCGACCCACATCGCCCAGATCCTCGCCGAGATGGCGAAGCTGGTCGGCTACGAAATGATCGTCGTCGATCCGCGCTCGGCCTTCGCCGCACCGGAGCGCTTCCCCGGCGTCACCGTTCTCGCCGAATGGCCGGAGGCGGCGCTGCCGCGTGTCGGCCTCGATCCGTTCACGGCGCTCGTCGTCCTCGCCCACGTCGAGCACATCGACGATGAAGCGCTTCGCCTCGGCGTCAAGGCGCCGCTCCGCTACGTCGGCGCGCTTGGCTCGAAGCGCAATCATGCCCGCCGCGTCGAACGACTGACGGCCGCCGGCATCACGCCCGACGAGATCGCCCGCATCAAAAGCCCCATCGGCCTCGATATCGGCGCGCAGTCTCCCGCCGAGATCGCCGTTGCCGTCCTGGGGGAGGTCGTCGCCGCTGTCCGCAAGGGCCCCCCCGGGCGCTGATACGCGTCCGCGCACCCCAGCCCTGCCGGTGGCCCCCTGCCAACCCGGCCCGCATCCTGCTACGCGGCGAGCCAGGGGAACCACATGCCGATCGATCTCCCGAAACTGGCGACCCAGGCCGGAAAACACTGGGTCGAGAACATTCGCAAGCTCGGCCCCTGGCGTCAGGCGACGCTGGTGGCGGCGGCCGTGCTCGCGCTCGCCATCGCCATGGTGCCGCCGCCGGCCGGCACACCGGCGACCGCCATGACGGCGCTCGGCCTCGCCGCTGCGACCGTGCTGCTCTGGGCGACCGTCGCGATCCAGCAGCCCTATACGGCGATCCTGTTCCTGACGGCGACCTGGCTCAGCGGCACCGCGAGTCTCGCGGCCACCACGTCGGGCTTCTTCTCCTCGACCCTGCTGCTCGTCTTCGGCGGACTTCTGATCGGGCTCGCGGCGGAACGCTCCGGCTTCGGAGCCTTCATCGCCCAGAAGTTTTTCGGCCGCTTCCGGACGAGCTACGGGCAACTCGTGCTCGGCGTCCTCGTCGGCACAACCCTTCTGAGCTTCTTCGTGCCGGCCAACATGGGCCGCCTCGCCATCACGATCCCGATCGTGCTGGCGCTCGCCGATGACGCTGGTTATCCGCGCGGCTCCGCCGGCCACTACGGTCTCGTCATGGTGACGGTGGTCGGCAACTTCACCGTTGCGCTCGCCATCCTGCCGGCGAACCTCCTCAACATCATGGTCGTCGGCACCGGCGAGTCGCTCTACGGCATCCGTTTTTCTTACCTCGAGTACCTCTACCTCTGTGCGCCGGTCCTCGGCCTCGCGAAGGCGGCCCTTGTCTGGTGGGTGGTGACGCGCTGGTTCCCGGCCCCGCAGCCGAAGGCTGAGCCCGAAAAGAAGCTGACCCTCGGACCGGATGCGCGCCGCGTCGCCATCATCCTCGCCATCACCATCGCGCTCTGGTCGACCGACGTCATCCACGGCATCCGGCCGGGCGTCGTCGCGGTGCTCTCTGGCCTCGCTTGCCTGACGCCGCGTCTCGGCGTGCTGAAGCCGGCCGACGCCATCGACGGCAAGAAGATCCTGCTGCTGACCTGGATCGGCACGGTGCTGAGCCTCGGCGCCGTGCTCACCGAGTCGGGCGCATCGAGCCTCGTCTCGCACGCGCTCTCGGAACTCGCCGGCGTGACCGGCCAGAGTCCCTTCTACGGTCACCTCGCGATCGCCTACCTCGCGGCGGCGCTGACGGCGATCGCCACCATCGGCGGCGCCGTGCCGGTGATGGTGGCCGCCGCCGGCGACATCGCCGAGGCAACCGGCCTGCCGATGAAATCGGCCGTTCTCTCTGTGACGTCGGGAATGTCAGTCCTCGCGCTGCCGTTCGTGGCGGCGCCGATCGCCGTCGGGCTGACGATGGGGCGCGTGCCGATGGCGGTCGCCACGCGCTTCATGCTGGTGCTCGCCGCCGCCACCTGCCTCGTCATCGTGCCGCTCAACGCGCTCTGGTGGCGCCTCGTCGGTGTCGTGCCGTGAGGTGACGGCGGCGTGAGCGTGTCGCCTTATGCCTTCTTGGGCGGAATGCGGACGAGTTCGACGGGCGTCGGGTAGTAGCGGAAGCCATCGCCGTTCTTTGACAGATGTCCGAGGCCCGGCCATGGGAAATGGTAGGCGAGTAGCGGAATGCGCTGCGCGGCAAGCATGTCGAGGATGCGCACCCGAGTCGCCGCCGACTGCTTTGGATCGGTGTCGTACGCGAATTCCGTACGCGGCTTTTCCGTCAGCAGGATTTGATGGTGTGTCAGGTCGCCGATCAGCGCGATCGACTTGCCTTCCGACGTCACCATGAAGACGGTATGCCCCACAGTGTGACCGGGCGCCGCCATCGCCGTGATGCCGGGCAGGAACTCCTGTCCGTCTTTCACGAACACGATGCGGTCGCGATACGGCAGCAGGTTCTTGCGGGCATGCTCCACGAAGGCCTTGAGCTTCTTCGGGTCCTTGTCGTCTGTCCAGAAGTCGAAGTCGGCCTGGCTGATGTAGACCTGCGCGTTGGGGAAGAGCCGCCGCCCGCGGGCATCGACGAGCCCGCCGATGTGGTCGATGTGGGCGTGCGAGCAGACGACCGCGTCGATGTCGCGTGGACGGATGCCGGCTTCGCCGAGGCTCTGGAGCAGCCGCCCGGTCGTCGGCCCGAACATCTTCGATGATCCCATGCCCGTCTCGAACAGGACGAGCTTCCCGCCCGTGTTGACGACCGGGCAGTTCTGCTCGAGCACGATGTTGTCGGGGGCGAGGAAGTTACTCTTCAGCAGGCTTTCGATCTCGCTTTTCGAAAGTCCGAGGAACGCATCGCCCGGCGCGCCGAGGGGGAGCGGGCCGTCCGACACCATGGTGATCTGCATCTTCCCGTGGTTGAAGCGGTAGTAGTAGGCCGGCTGACTTTTGGCGAAAGGCGCCTTCGCCTCGGCGGGCGATGCGGCGGGTCCGACGAGACCGGTGGCGCCAGCCGCCGTCAGTGCTGCCGCGCCCATCATGAGGTGCCGGCGTGAAAGATCGAAGTCCGACATGCAGTCCTCCCATCGGATGTGCCGCTGCGGCGGCCGACACTCTCGCGTGGCTCCGGCCATGCCGCCGCAGCCCGTGGTGTCGACCGTCACTATAGCCGGCTCTGTGGCAGCGGCGAGTCCGTGCGAGGGGTCAGCGCCGCTTCCGGCGCTCGGCGTTGGCCTGCCATTCCTTGTCTTTCAGGAAGACCGCCTGTGCACCGATGATGATGATCGCAAGTCGGACGAGATGATGCAGCGCAATGAATGCGACGTCGATGCCGAGCACGAGCGCGAGCAAATTGAGCTCGGCCTGCCCGCCCGGTGCATAGGCCAGCAGCACCGAGACTTTGTCGAAACCAGTGAGCCACGACACGCCGAGCGTGGCGACGGCCGTCATCACCAGCATGACGACCGTGAACAGGATCGCCCATGCCATCGTCGATCCGAACTCGGCGAGCGTCAGGCCGCGGAATTGTGCGCCGAGCAGAATGGCGAGCGACACCTGCGCCAGCACCAGCAGTTCGAACGGCACCTTGGCACCCGTTAGGCCGGCCGCGTGCAGGATGCCCGACGCGATCATCGGTCCGACCAGCGGTGCCCCCGCGAGGCCGAAGCGCTTCGCGATCCACCAGCCGCCGACCGCGAGCGCGAGCAGCGCGCCGGCATCGACGAGCGACATCTCCCAGACGTGAACTATGCTCGGCAGCCGCCCGCCGAGCGATTGTCCGTTCGTCAGCTCGATGAAGAACGGCACGGCGAACACGATCAGCGTAATGCGCGTCGCGTGGATGAGCGTGACGCGGCGCTGGTCGGCACCGGCGTCCGCCGACATCGTCACCATGTCCGTCAAGCCGCCCGGGACCGCTGCAAAGAACGCCGTTGCGCGGTCGTACCCGGCGACGCGCCGGAAGAACGTCGTGCCGAGGATGGTGATGAGCAGCGTGAAAGGCACCAGGATTGCGAGGCTGCCCGCCATGCCGCCGAATTGTCCCACCAGCGCCGGCGTGAACGCCGACCCGACAGCCACCCCGAGGACCGCGCGCATCGGCGGACCCATCTTGCTCGGCCGCGCGATCGGCGCGTTGCAGATGGCCGCGACCATGGTCGCCGTCAGGGCACCGAGAAAGATCGGCAGCGGCAATTGCAGGAAGACGAACAGTGCGGAGCCGGAGAAACCGACGACGAACGCGAGCGCCAGTCGCCGCGCGACCGCCGCGTCCCAGCCGAGCAGCGTGGCGAGCGTCCAGGGTTTGCCGTCGTCGTCGTGCTCGGGGGGCATCACGGGGCGGAACCCGAGGTCAGCGTGCCGATCACCGCGCCTGAGAGCCAGGTGGCGAGCATGCCGGCGAGCACGGCCCGCGGCACCAGCTCGACGATCTCCGCCCGCCGCTCCGGTGCCATCGCCGTCAGTGCCCCGATCGAGATGCCGAGCGAGCCGAGATTGGCGAAGCCGCACATCGCATAGGTGAGGATCAGCCGCGAGCGCTCGCTGAGCTCCCCGCTCGGGGTGCGCGCGAGGTCGAGGTAGGCGAGGAATTCGTTGAATACGAGCTTCTTGCCGAGCAGCGCGCCGGCCGTGCCCGCCTCCGCCCACGGGATACCGAGCAGCCAAGCGGCCGGCGCGAATGCGAGGCCCATGAGCCCCTCGACCGAGAGACGGGCGCCGACGGCCTCACCGAAACTGCCGAGCATGCCGTTGACGAGCGTGAGCAGCGCGATGGTGACGATCAGCAGCGCGGCGACGCCGACGACGAGCTGAACGCCATCCATCGTGCCCTGGACCACCGCATCGACGGAGGACGCGGCCGGCTCGCCGAACGTGATGGTCGCTGTATCCGGCCCGCCCGCGAAGCCGTCGCACACCATGAGCCGTGCGATGACGAGCGCCGCCGGCACGTTGATCACCGACGCCGACAAAAGATGGCCCGCCGCGCCCGGCAGACTGGTGGAGAGGATCGTCGCGTAGAGCGCCAGCACCGTGCCGGCCACCGTCGCCATCGTCACCGTGATCGCCGCGAAAAGCGCGCCGCGGCCCATGCTCTTCAGATAAGGCCTGACGATCAGCGGCGCCTCGACGAGACCGAGAAAGACGCTCGCCGCCGACACCGTCGCCAGCGGACCGCCGATGCCGAGCGAGCGCTGCAGCAGCCGCGCGAACTGGGTGACCACCCATTGCAGCACGCCCCAATGATAGAGGAGCCGCACGAGTGCGCTGACCACCAGGATCATCGGCAGCATGCGAAAGGCGAGCACGAAGCCGTTCTCGGGCGCTGTCGCGGCAAAGGGAGCCGGGCCGCCGGCGAGATAGCCGAAAACGAGTTGCGCGCCCGCATCGACGGCCGCCTGCAGCGCCATCACCCCTCGGCCGAGGGCATCGAATGCCGTGCGCGTCCAAGGCAACTGCGTCAGCGCCACGGCCAGACCGACCTGCAGCGCAAGCCCGATGGCGACCCACTTGAGGGCCGTGGTGGCCGGCATCCGGCCACCGCGCTCCGCCAGCGCCCAGGCCAGCAGCGGAATGGCCAGAACGCCCAAAAGGCTCTGTGCCGCCAACAGCATTGTCCCCCGTCGTCCCCTCGCCCCGCTGGAACCGGGACCCTAACCATCGGCTGGCGGCAAAGTCACCTGCGGCAAACGCACGAGCGGCCCTCAACGCGGCGCCTGGGACCGGTCCCGACAACCTCCGGGCGTGTCGCCGCAGAAAGGGCGCGTGACATAATCAAACCGTACGCCTACGCGAGACACGGGCGTTTATTGGATGACGAATCGGAGACGAAGGACATGCGCGAGCAGGGCCGGGGAGCACCGCGACGTGGGACGCGACCCGCGCCGACCCGATCGTCGGGCTTCGTCTCGGCGCTGTTCTACTGCGCCCTCGCCCTGGTGATGATCGTCGTCGCGGTCGGCACCTTCCTCGTCGTGGCGGCACCTGTCGACATTCTGCGCGATCAGGTCGCCCAGCAGGTCAAGGCGCGCACCGGTCGCGACCTCGTCATCACCGGCCGCAGCTCGCTGAGTTTCTATCCCTCGGTCGGCATGTCCTTCCGCGACGTCACCCTGTCGGCGCCACCCGGCATGTCGGCTCCCCCGACCATCCAGATGGCTGGCCTCGACGTCACGGTGTCGATCTGGCCGCTGCTGTCGCGCCAGATCGAGGTGCAGCGTCTCGTCCTCCGCCAGCCCGTCATCGATCTCCGCACCGACGCCCGCGGCCGCCGGTCCTGGGACTTCGCGAGCGTCGAAGATCCGACGCCAGTTCGCGTCGCCCAGGCGCCGCAGTCGACGCGCAACGATTTGCCGAAGGAGGCACAGGAGTTCCTGCGTGGGTCGACCCGGTCGCCCGGCGGCCTGCTCGCCAACCTGAAGGCGGTCGAACTGCGCATCGAGGGCGGCACGGTCAACTACGCCGACGCCCGCTCCGCCGCCGCCGAACGCATCACCGGCATCGACGCCCGCGTCTCCTTCCGTGGTCTCGCCAATCCGCTCGCAATCACCGGTCAGGCGGTGATTCGCGACGAGCCGGTCGATCTCGACATCAAGATCGCGAGCCCCGATCGCCTCGCTGAGGGCCAGAACAGCAAGGTCGACGCCACCGCCACCGGCCGCACGCTGAAGGCCCGCTTCGACGGCACCTGGATGCCGGCCCCGCTGCAGGCCGACGGGACACTCGACATCGATGCGCCGAGCGGCGAAGGCCTCGCCCGCCTCTCAGGTCGTCCTGGGCTCGCCGCCCTCTCCGGTCTGAAGCTCTCGGGCCTGATGAAGGCGAACGAGACGAGCGTCGCGTTCAACACCGTCCGCGTCGACCTCGCCGAGACCCAGGCCAATGGCTCGCTCGCCGTCGAGTTCGCCGGTGCCCGCCCGTTCGTGCGGGCCAATCTCCGCATCAACGAGATCGACGTCCCCCGGCTTCAGGCCCTGCTGGCGACAGCGGGGAGCCAGCCTCCGCTTCCGCCGCGCCCGCGGGCACAAGCCCCGGCGTCGGCCCCCGCTCCCGCGCCGAAGGGCATCGGTGACCTGATCGAGCGCACCGTCGATCCCCCGGCGCGCTCCGGCCCGGCCCCGGCCGGCCCGCAGGTGCGCGGGTTCCTGAAGCGTGCCGATTGGAGCGATGCGCCGCTCGATTTCTCTGCCCTCACTCTGGTCGACGGCGAGGCCCGCATCGCCTCGAGCCGCATCCAGCTCACCAATGCCGTGCTCGGCCCGACCCAGGGCACTGTCACCATGCGCAACGGCGTGCTGCGGGCCAATTTCGACGAGGTACAACTCTACGAGGGCAGGGCTCGCGGCATCTTCGTGCTCGATTCGACGGGTGCGGCGCCGAGCTTCAGCCTCAACCTCAACGCCGACAACATCGCGGTGCAGCCGTTCCTGCGTGATCTCGCCGACAACGAGCGGGTCTCGGGGCGCGGCCGGCTGGTTCTCGCCATCGCCGGTATCGGTCCGACCGAGCGCAAGCTGATGCAGTCGCTCGAGGGCAAGGGCGAACTCGTCATCACCAACGGCTCGGTCGCCGGGCTCGACGCCATGCAGCAGGTGCTCGGCATCCTGCAGGGGCGGCAGAACGCCGGCAGCGGTCGCACCGATTTCTCGGAAGCCTCCGGCTCGGTCGCCATCACGGCGGGCATCGCGCGCAACGCCGACCTCAAGATCCAGGGCACCGGCATCCGCATCACCGGTGCCGGCGACATCGACATCGGCCAGCGCCAGATCGACTACCTGTTCAAGCCGCGCGCCGAGCAGATGGCGATCGAGGTCCCCGTCCGCGCCCGCGGCCCGTGGGACGACGTCCGCTACGCGGCCGAACTCAACCGCGAAAAGGCGATGGAAGCGATCAAGGAGATCGGCCGCCAGTTCAACGGTCAGAACCTCGGCGACGTTGTCCGCGACCTCACCAAGCCGGGAGAAGGTGGCGCGCCGTCGAAGGCCCAACAGCTTCTCGACCGCTTCCTGAAGCGCTGAGCGGGACCGCCGCCGAGTCGTGACTCGCTCCGCCTCCGGAAGACAAAAATTCGAGACTGTTGAGCCGCTTGGCCGTGCACGGCGGGCTTCCCTCCGTGCCGCCCCCCACCAAGCGTTGATGAGTCGTTGATCGGCCAACGAAAAATCTTGGGCCCCGGGGTCAAAATTTTCTTGCGTCGGGGGGGCAATGGCCCCATATGCGTTCGCCTCCGTTCGACCACCTGCCCTGAAGGTAAGGACAACCTAAACCCCAAAGGTAAGGAGCGGACGGGTCATAGCTATCTGCTGGTTGGGGAGGGTCATATGGCCTATCATGACGCCCTCTTCCAATTGGGGATGGACTTGACTCGTTCAAGCACCGCCCAAAAGGAAGACAATGGTGAAACTGCGCACGTAGTAGCGCACCAGACGAGGAAAGACTTCTTCATCGAGCGCGACGGCGCTCGGTATGCCGGCACCCATCTCCTGGTCGACCTTCACGGCGCCAGTCGGTTGGATGACATCCGGCACATCGAGAAGACGCTGAAGCGTTGTGTCGAAGTAGCAGGCGCTACTCTGCTGCACACTCACCTGCACCGTTTGACGCCGACAGGCGGCGTCGCCGGGGTTGCGGTTCTGTCCGAGAGTCACATCTCGATCCATAGCTGGCCGGGCGAGCGCTACGCCGCGCTCGACGTTTTCATGTGCGGGGACGCGAACCCGCACGCGATCATCGACGTGCTCCGCGACGAGTTCGCGGCCGCCGATGTCGTGGTGAAAGAGCTGAAGCGCGGTCAGGGCACCGTGGAGCCGGCGACGAACGTGGCCGCGCGCCGCGCCGCTCGCCAGCCGCGTCAGCGCAAGGCGGCCTGATCCGTCCATTTCACCCAGCCAGCAGCTCATAGGGCCACGCATCGTTCCGGTGCGTGGCCCTTTGATTTTGCCAGCAACCTCACTCGGCGGGCGGGGCGCTGATGAAACCGGTCCGCAAGGCTTCCGCCCAATCAGGTCGCCCGTTCGCCTCTGCCCGCCGGGCGGCGGTTTCGCTGTCGTAAGGGACGGCGACGAGCGTCGCCGCCGGAAGGTGGCCGGCTTCGAAGTCGAGCAGCGCGTATCGGGCGTGCGGCGACCCCGCCTCTGAGACATGCTCGGGGGCCGAGGGGTCGTGATAGGCCGGGCAGCCGACACTCCCCGGGTTGAGCACGACAATGCCGCTCGGCAGCGTGACGACATGCGGCTGGTGGCTGTGGCCGCAGATCGCGACGCGCGTGCCGCCCGCGTCGCCGAGGCGAGCCGCGATGGTGGCGGTGCTGCTGCGTATCAGCCGTCCGTCACGAACCTCTTCGATCAGGTAGGTTTCGTCATGCGCCGGTGTTGCATGAAACGCGAGCACGCCGGGCCGCACGAATGCCGTTTGCGGTAGCGCCCCCAGCCACGCCCGTTGATCGGCACTCAGAGCATCGTAGGCGAATCGATCGGACGGTCCGAGCGTATCGGGCTCGCCGAACGCGACGATGCGATCGTGATTGCCGCGGACGGCGACGGCGTCGAGCGAGGCGAGACGCGCCATCGTTTCTGCCGGCCAGAGCGGACCCGAGACGCAGTCGCCGAGATTGACCAGAACGCCCGCGCCACCTCGCGTTTCGATATCGCTCAGCACAGCGTCGAGGGCGAGCAGGTTGCCGTGGACGTCGGCGATGACGGCAATGCGCATGACCGGACCGGAACCCTACCGCCCCCGCAATAGAAACACCGCCTTCTCGCCGAACAGGTTCTGCAGGCGGATCGAGTGCTTGATCGGCAGGCGCCGGCCGGTGCTGTTGAAGGCGACCGCTTCTTCCACCTCCGCGTTGACCAGCTTCACGAGGTCGACGAAGTCCGTGATCGTGCAGAGGTGGGCGTCCGGGCTGATGTACCAAGGCTCAGGCAAGTTGCGCGTCATCGGCATCCGCCCGCCGAGCAGCAGTTGCCACCGGATTTCCCAGTGTCCGAAGTTCGGGAACGAGACGATCGCGCGCCGCCCGATGCGCAACAGGTTTTCGAGCACCGTTTTCGGCTGCCGCGTCGCCTGGATGGTGAGGCTCAGCACGGCATAATCGAAGGCGCCGTCCGGGTAATCGAACAGGTCGCGGTCGGCGTCGCCCTGGATCACCGAAAGCCCCTGCGCCACGCACGCGTTGACGCGATCCCGGCTGATCTCGATGCCGCGCCCGTCGACCGACTTGGTCTCTGCGAGGAGCTGCAGCAGCGCGCCGTCGCCGCAGCCGACGTCGAGCACCCGAGCGCCGGGCTCAACCATTTCCGCGATCAGGAGGTGGTCCGCGCGATGCTGGCGCTGCGTCCCGCCGTTCGGTGCCAGCATCGTCAGCTCCCGCGCACCTTGAGGCCGCGCCGCTCGGCCGCTGCGCCGAGGAACCCGCCGACGGTCGCGAACAGTTCCGGCTCGTTGAGCAGGAACGCGTCGTGGCCCTTGTCGCTCTCGATCTCGACGAACGAGACGTTGGCCGCCACGGCATTCAGCGCCCGGACGATCGCCTTCGACTCGCGCGTCGGATAAAGCCAGTCCGACGTGAAGGAGACGACGCAGAACCGTGTCTTCGTTCCGCGGAACGCGTTCGCCAGCACGTCGCCGTGCTCGGCCGCGAGGTCGAAGTAGTCCATGGCGCGGGTGATGTAGAGGTAGCTGTTGGCGTCGAACCGGTCGACGAACGTCGAGCCCTGGTAGCGCAGGTAGCTCTCGACCTGGAAATCCGCATCGAACGAGAACGTGCGCCGGTCGCGATCCTGCAGATTGCGGCCGAACTTGTCCTGCAGCGCGTCCTCCGAGAGGTAGGTGATGTGCGCCGCCATGCGCGCCACCGCGAGGCCGCGCCGCGGTACCTTGTCGAGATTGAGATAGTCGCCCTGGCACCAGTCCGGATCGGCCATCACCGCCTGCCGGCCGACCTCGTGGAAGGCGATGTTCTGCGCCGAATGTCGCGCCGCCGTCGCGATCGGCACCGCCGAGTAGACGCGATCCTTCTGTCGCGCCACCCACTCCAGAACCTGCATGCCGCCCATCGATCCACCGACCACGGAGAACAGCGTGTCGATCCCCAGGTGGTCGATCAGGCGCACCTGCGCCGCCACCATGTCGCCGATGGTGATGACCGGAAAATCGAGACCATAAGGCTTGCCCGTCGCGGGGTTCACCGAGGCCGGTCCCGTCGACCCCATGCAGCCGCCGATGATGTTCGGGCAGATCACGAAATACTTGTCGATGTCGATCGGCTTGCCGGGCCCGACCATCGTCTCCCACCAGCCGGGTTTGCCCGTCACGGGGTGAACGTTGGCGACGTGCTGGTCGCCGGTCAACGCGTGGCAGACCAGGATGGCGTTGCTCTTGTCGGCGTTGAGCGTTCCGTAAGTCTGATAGGCAACCGTGAAAGGTGCCAGCACCTGCCCGCAATCGAGCTTCAGCGGCGTGTCGGCGGCAAACGTGACGTGCGGGCTCGATGGCGTCTGGGCCTCGTTCACGCGGGTCGAGACGGGGGCGAGCGTCGGTCTGGCGGGCGCGGTCATCGAAAAGTTTTGGCGAGAGTGCCGGGTTCCTGAGCAGACTGTTGCTAGCTAGGGCGTAACGGCCCGGTGTCAACGTTTTCTTTGATTTCAACGTGCGTCCCGCCTATTCAGGGGCGCCCCCGGTCCGACCTGCGAATATCGAGGCTTTCGATGAGCAACGCCCTGCCCGCGCCCCGCCCCGGCATTCTCGAGATCATGGCCTACGTGCCGGGCGAGAGCCACGTGCCGGGCGGCGTGAAGCCGATCAAGCTGTCGTCGAACGAGACCCCGCTCGGCCCGAGCCCCAAGGCGATCGCCGCCTACAGGGACGCAGCCGAAGGCCTGGAGCGTTACCCGGACGGCGCCTCGACCGCGCTGCGCAACGCCATCGGCCGCACTTACGGCCTGGCGCCCGACCGCATCGTCTGCGGCGCCGGCTCGGACGAGCTCCTGAACCTCATCGCCCACGCCTACCTCGGCGCCGGCGACGAGGCGATCTACACCGAGCACGGCTTCCTCGTGTACCGCATCGCCATCCTGGCCGCCGGTGCGACGCCCGTCGTCGCCCCCGAGCGCAGCCTCTATGCCGACGTGGACGCCATCCTCGACCGCGTAACGGCGCGCACCAAGGTCGTCTTCCTCGCTAACCCGAACAATCCGACGGGCACCTATCTACCGATCGGCGAGGTCCGCCGCCTGCGCGCCGGCCTGCCGTCGAACGTGTTGCTCGTGCTCGACGCCGCCTATTGCGAATACGTGCGGCGCAACGACTACGAGGCGGGGCTCGAACTCGTCGCGACCGGTGGCAATACCGTCATGACGCGGACGTTCTCGAAGATCCACGGGCTCGCCGCCCTCCGCCTCGGCTGGGCCTACTGCCCGGCGGAAGTGGCAGACGTTCTGAACCGCATCCGTGGCCCGTTCAACGTGTCGGCGCCCGCCATCGCCGCCGGCGTGGCGGCGATCGAGGACCGCGCGCACGAGGAAAAGGCGGTCGTGCACAACGACCGCTGGCTGCCCTGGTTGACCGCCGAGATCGAGAAGCTCGGTCTCAAGGTCACGCCGAGCGTCGCCAACTTCCTGCTCGTCCACTTCCCCAAGGCCGAGGGCCGCACCGCGGAATCGGCCGACGCGTTCCTCAAGTCGCGTGGCATCATTGTGCGCCGCGTCGCCGGCTACGGCCTGCCCGATGCGCTGCGTATGACGATTGGTACCGAAAGTGACAACCGGGCGGTGGTGGCGGCGCTGTCGGAGTTCGTGCAGCGGAAGGCGGCATGAGCAAACCTCTCTTCGACCGCATCGCGCTGATCGGTATCGGCCTCATAGGCTCGTCGATCAGCCATGCCGCCCGCCGCGCCGGCCTCGCCGGAACGATCGTCGGCTCCGCCCGCACGGCCGCCACCCGCGCCAAGGCTCTCGAACTCGGCCTCATGTCGGAAGCCTACGAAAGCGCGGGCGAAGCGGTCCGTGGCTCCGACCTCGTCATCCTCTGCGCCCCCGTCGGCGCCAACGCGGAGATCGCCGCCGAGATCGGCCCGCACCTCGCACCGGGCGCGATCGTCACCGACGTCGGCTCGGTGAAGGCCTGCGTTGTCCGCGACGTCGCCCCGCACGTTCCGGCCGGGGTCCATCTGATCCCCGGCCACCCGATCGCAGGCACCGAGCACTCGGGCCCAGAGGCCGGCTTCGCCGAACTTTTCGACAACCGCTGGTGCATTCTAACGCCACCCGCCGGAGCCGACCCCGATGCCGTCGCACGTCTCGAAGCGCTGTGGCGCGGCCTCGGCTCCAATGTCGAGATCATGGCGCCCGAACATCACGACATGGTGCTCGCCATCACCAGCCATGTGCCGCACCTCATCGCCTACAACATCGTCAACACGGCCGCGCACCTCGAACGCGTGACCGACAGTGAGGTGATCAAGTTTTCCGCCGGCGGTTTCCGCGACTTCACCCGCATCGCCGCCTCCGACCCCACCATGTGGCGCGACGTCTTCCTGACCAACAAGGAGGCCGTGCTCGAAATGCTCGGCCGCTTCAGCGAGGACCTGTCGAACCTGCAGCGGGCGATCCGCTACGGCGACGGCGATACGCTCTTCCGTCTGTTCAGTCAGGCCCGCGCCATACGCCGCGGCATCATTCAAGCCGGCCAGGATACGAGCGCGCCGGACTTCGGCCGCCACGTCGCTCGGCAGAAAGAGCAGCAACGATCGTGAGTGGCTGGGCCGGCATTCCGACAGGCGGCGACCTTTGGATCTTCGGATACGGGTCGCTGATGTGGCGGCCGGGATTTGCCTACGAACGCGCGGTGCGCGCCCGACTGACCGGCTGGCGGCGCTGCTTCTGCATCTACTCGACGCATCATCGCGGCAACGCCCGCCGGCCCGGTCTCGTCCTCGGCCTCGACCGCGGCGGGGCATGCGAGGGCGTGGCCTTCCTTGTGCCGCGACACGCCGCCGCCGAGACCCTCGCCTACCTGCGGGCGCGCGAGCAGTTGAATGGCGTCTACCGTGAGCGCCTGTTGCCGGCCCAAGTGCTCGACGGCGACCACGGCGAGATCCACGCCCGCGCCTACGTCGTCGAGCGCAGCCATCCGAGCTACGCAGGCGCCCTTGGCATCGACCGCCAGGCCCGCATCATCCGCGCCACGTCCGGCATTTCCGGGCCGAACCTCGACTACCTGGTCGCCACGCTCAACCACTTGGCCGAACTTGGCATCCGCGAGCGCGAACTCGAACGTGTGCTGGCCGCCATCGGCCCGCACTTCGGCCGCGTCGGCGTGGCGGGCTTCGAGACGGCGGGGGCGCGCGCCCTCAACGCCTGCTGCGTCGGCGAGCCGGTGCTGGCGCCGCGAATGCGCCCGTGCGAGCGGCGCCGCTTCACGCATCGCAAGCAACTCGCCGTGCTGGCCGAGCGGGCGCTCGAGCCAGCCGATTGATCAGATGAGGGAGCGGACCGGAGCGGGGCGGCTCAGCGACCGCATCAGCCCGGCCTGAAGATCGAGCTCGACGAGACGGCGCGCCGACCGCGTCGGCTGCACGAGGTGCAGGTGAACCTCGTCGGCTCCGACCGTCGCACCACGCTGGCGGATGTGCGCGAGATTGAGGGACGGCGCATCGTGCTCGACAGTACCGACTTCGAGCACGGTCCGTCGGCCCGACGGCGCGACCTTGACCAGTAGGTAGATGCCGTTCGCGACGTCCGGACACTCGATCAGGCGGTAACCGGAGTGCACGTAGCCGAGCTGCGAGGCGCCCCGCCAGAAGTGGAAGGTCGGAACTGGAGCATCGCCTTCGGACGCCGCGGGTTCGAAAGATGCGGGGGTCGGACGGGGCTGGTCGAGGCCGAGACGCGGTGTCGGCCACCGCGATGTGCGACCCGGGCACGACGCCAACTCGACGATCTGCGCGGCCATGACAACTCTCCGACACCCGAGCATACCGCTCGTTCAACGCTCGAAAGCTCGATTAGGTTTCAAGCAGAAGTACGGCTCGGATCGTAACTTTTCAGGGCAACATGGCGGCACGTCGTTGCGCCAGATCAAAACATCGTAACCGGAACGTTACCGGTCGTCCCTACCCGCAGCGCGCATAACCGCAGGTCCGGCACACCCAGCATCCCTCGACCCGGGCGAATCCAGCCGAGCCGCAGCGCGGGCAGGGCCGTCCGGCCTGCCGCAAAGGTTCACCCCGTCGGCCCTCGTTCCCGGCCGACCCGGTCGCCGAACCTGATCCAGATCCGGGTCCCGCTCCGCCTCCGCCTGCGGCATCGGGCGCCGACAGGGCTTGGCTCTTGAGTTCGACCGCCGGCGCCCCGCCGTCCCGCTTCAGGAAGCCGGTCCGCAGCATGTGCGCCTCGATGATGTCGCCGATTGCCGCGATCAGGCTCGGCACGTAGCGCCCGCCGACCCAGTGCCCGCCACCCGGGTCGAACACCGCCTTCAACTCTTCGACGACGAACGCGACGTCGCCGCCCCGCCGGAACACCGCGCTGATCATCCGCGTCAGCGCGACGGTCCAGGCGTAGTGCTCAAGGTTCTTGGTATTGATGAAGATCTCGAACGGCCGCCGCCGCCCGTCACGCTCGATGTCGTTGATGGTGACGTAGATCGCGTGGTCGCTCGCTGGCCACTTCAGTTTATACGTGTACCCCGCGAGCGCCGGCTCGCGCTCGAGCGGACGCGCCATGTAGACGACCGGCGCACGGTGGTCGCTCGCAACCCCCTCCGCCGCATCGACCTCCGGTGCCACCGGCCCAGCAGGCGGCGCCGGTGCCGGCGTCGCTGGCTGCGCGTGCGATAGCACCGAGCCGGTGATCGCGTTCGGCCGGAACGTGGTGCAGCCCTTGAGGCCGCGCGCGTGCGCCGAGAGGTAGACGTCGCGGAAGGCGTCGAACGAGATATCGACCGGACAGTTGATCGTTTTCGAGATCGAGCTGTCGACGTGCGCCTGCACGGCCGCCTGCATAACGAGATGTTCGTCCGGTGTCAGTTGTTCGGCGCTGACGAACGCCTCCGGCAACGGCGCATCCGGCCCATGCATTGCGCGGTAGAGCGCATGCGCATAGTCCTCGACCGGCATTTGCCGCGCGTGGCCGTCGCGGTCGAGCACGCGGCGCTGATAGAGGAAATCGAACACCGGCTCGATGCCGCTCGACACGTTGCCGGCGAGGAGCGAGATCGTCCCCGTCGGCGCGATCGACGTCAGGCAGCCATTGCGGATGCCGTGCTCGGCGATGGCGCCGCGCACCTCGTCGTCGAGTCTGGCGACGTTCGGCCGCGCCAGGAATGCGTCGCGATCGAACAGCGGAAAAGGCCCACGCTCGGCCGCGAGCTTCGCGCTCGTGAGGTAGGTGGCGCGCTGGATCGCCGCCATCCATCGGCCCGCGAGGCCGGCCGCCGTCGGGCTGCCGTAGCGGACGCCGAGCATGATGAGCGCGTCGGCCAGGCCGGTGACGCCGATGCCGATCCGCCGCTTGGCAAAAGCCTCGCGCCGCTGCGCTTCGAGCGGATAGCCGGACACGTCGATGATGTTGTCGAGCAGACGGGTCAGCACCGCGGCCGCACGCGCGAGCCGCGCCTCGTCGAGCCGCGCCGTCGGCGTGAACGGATCGACCACCAGACGGGCGAGGTTCACCGAGCCGAGCAGGCACGCGCCGTAGGGCGGCAGCGGCTGCTCCCCGCAGGGATTTGTGGCGTGGATCGTCTCGCAGTAAGCGAGATTGTTCTCGGCGTTGATGCGGTCGATGAAGATGACGCCCGGTTCCGCATATTCGTAGGTCGCCCGCATGATGCGGTCCCACAGGTCGCGCGCCCGAACGGTCTTGTAGACCTTGCCGTCGAACACGAGGTCGAACGGCTTCTCCGCCTTGACCGCCTCGACCAGCGCATCGGTCACCAGCACCGAAAGGTTGAAATTGCGCAGCCGCGCCGGATCGCTCTTGGCATCGATGAAGAGTTCGATGTCCGGGTGATCGCACCGGAGCGTGCCCATCATCGCGCCGCGCCGCGCGCCGGCCGACATGATCGTCCGGCACATGGCGTCCCAGACGTCCATGAAGCTCACGGGGCCCGAAGCGTCCGCCCCGACGGAGCGCACCAGCGCGCCCTTCGGCCGGAGCGTCGAGAAGTCGTGGCCGATGCCGCCGCCCTGCTGCAGCGTCAGCGCCGCTTCCTTCACGCTGTCGAAAATAGCGCCGAGGTCGTCGGCGATCGGCCCCATGACGAAGCAGTTGAACAGCGTCACCTGACGGCCCGTGCCAGCGCCGGCGATAATCCGCCCGGCCGGCAATACCTCCATGGCCGACATCGCTTCGAAAAACGTCGTCTGCCACGCTGCCCGGTCGGCACCCGTCTCCCGGCTCGCAGCCGCCTCGGCCACCCGCCGCCACGTGTCGGCCAGCGTCGCGTCCTGCGGCGGGCCGTCCGGCCCCTTGAGACGATACTTCTCGTCCCAGATTGCGAGCGAAATCGCGGGCAATGGTAGCGGCTGGATCACGGTCGAGGCACTCACGCTATGTCTTCTTGAACATAGCGTTTTCCGTCGTGATGTCAAGAAATGTTCTTATTTAGTTCACATTAAGTTTCTTGAGCGGTGGGCACCGTTGGCCGCGGCACGCCGTCGACCCGGATGCCTTCCTCGCGCAGCCGGTCCGACGCCGTCTCGATCGCCGCCTGCAGTGTGTCGCGGAATTCGGCGCGGGGCAGACCGGGCGGCAAGGGCGGCAGAAACTCGACGATGATCCGGCCGGGAAAGCGACGGAGGCTGCGGCGCGGCCAGTAGAGCCCCGAGTTGAGCGCCATCGGCACGCACGGCAGTTTCAGGCCTTCGTAGAGCGCCAGCACCCCGGGCTTGTAGTCGGGCGGGGCACCGGGTGTCCGTCGCGTGCCTTCCGGGAAGATCAGCACCTGGCGGCCCTCGCCGGCGCGCTGGCGCGCGTCGCGCACCAGCGACTTGAGCGCGCTCGCGCCTTTGTCCCGCTTGACGAGGATGTGCTCGAACTTGACGCAGAACCAGCCGTAGAACGGGATCCACTTCAGTTCGTCCTTCAGCACGATGGCCGGGTCGTGCAGCAGCGGCACCAGCCCGAAGGTGTCCCACGCCGACTGATGCTTGGCGGCGACGAGGCACGGCCCCGCCGGCAGGTTTTCCCGGCCGCGCACCTCGAGCGAGGTGCCGCAGATGACCCGGAGCAGCCAGACGCACGTCCGCCCGTGCAGCGCGAGGCCTGCCATCGCCCACGACCGCGGTGCCAGCAGCAGCCAGCTGCCGAGCAGCAGGAAGAGCGCGGTGGTGATGTAGAAGGCGGCCGCATAAACGAGCGATCGCAACATGGGGCAAGTCCTGGGCTCGGCATCGGATCGGCGTCGTCACATGCACCGGGCCGGGCGTAAAGGCCAGCCCTTAGACGCTCAACGATCGGTCGCCCGCGGTTCGTGTCCGGCCGCGGTTATGGTCGGCGCGATGGGGTGAATGAGACGCACCGCGGCAACCCGCACGGCGGCCGGCATATACTTCAGATACTCGAACGCGAGCACGCGGATCGCGTGCGGGCTCAAGTACCAGGGCTCGCGCTGCCACGTCCGCGGTAGCACTGGATAGGCGATGAACTCGGTCTCCGGCAGGAATCGCGAGAGTTCGACGAGGCTGCGCGGCATGTGATAGCTGGCGGTGACGACGATCAGGCTGCGGTAGCCGCGCGCGGTCGACCAGCGCATGGCCTCTTCCGCGTTTCCGGCCGTGTCGAGCGCCATGTAGCCGAGGTCGACGCAGCAGTCGAACTTGGCGGGATCTTTCAGTCCCGTCAGGCGATAGACGTCGTCGCGCGAGTTCGCCGTGTTGACGCCCGAGATGAGCAGCCGCGCCCCGTACCCGCCGGCGAGCAGCCGCGCCCCCGCCTCGATCCTCTGCGCGCCCCCCGTCAGCACGACGATGGCGTCGGCGCGCGGCGGCGCGGCTGGCACGTCGCGGGTGGCATACGTCGCGAACAGCACGAAGCCGAACAGGAAAGCGCTCGCGCTCACGCCGAGCAGGGTGGCGAGCAGTTTTCTGCGGGAGCGCGCGGGCCTTTCCATCTCGTTTCCCAGAGCGTGGCTCGACGCATGGCGGACTACCGTCGGCGGCAACCAAGGGCCTGATCGGGTGAGGTGAAAGCGCAAGCTGCCACCGAAACCGTGAATCAGTCCCTCAAAACAAAAAGCTAGAGTGCCGTCGCGAAAGCAACCTAGCAGGGTCAGTGCTTGCTGTGGAGAATGCGGAACACGCTGATCCGCGACGTCAGCATGCACAGCGCCGCCACCACGACGACCACGAGGGCCAAGAGCGCATAGCCCGCGAAATCGAGGGCGCCTGTCCCGATTAGCCGGTTGAGCTCGAACAGCGTCAGACTGCCTTCGCCGAGAAATTCCATAACCGTCGGCAGCGCCACGAACACAGCCATCGCCAGTGAGGCCCCGACGATGCCCGCGCGCACGCCGAGCGTCAGGAATTGCTTTTCGAACTCACGCGCGATGAACCGGTCGGTCGCGCCGACGAAATGCAGCACTTCGACGATCTCGCGGTTGGACGCGATCGCGCTGCGGGTCGCAGTGATGATGATGGCTGTCGTCGCCGCCCCGACCAGCACCAGGATGGCGATCCCGCCGAGCGCGAACGAGCGTGTCACCGTGCGGATCTGTTTCTGCCAGGCGCGATGGTCGTCGAGCGAGACACCAGGGAACTGCCGCGTCAGGGCGGCCTTCACGGCGGCGAGGTCGGGGGGCGCGGAGCGATTGACTTCGACGGCGATGAGCCGCGGCACCGGCAGCGCCTTCAGTGCTTCCGAGCTCCCGAGCCACGGCTCGAGCAGCTTCGCCGCGACGTCGACGTTGAGCGGCCGCACGCTCGCGATGCCCGGCTGCATGGCGAGGAAGGCGGTGACGTCCTTCATCGTGCGGTCGGTGTCGGCCTTCTCGCGTGGCTCCACCTGCACCGTGATTTCGCTCGCGATGTCGCGCAGCCACGCATTCGCCGACTGGTTCATCAGGTAGACTGCGCCGGCCGTCAGGCACGCCAGGAAGCACATAATGGTGACGACGAGCGTCAGTGCCCGGCTGGTCACCGAACCCGCCGGCACGATCGGCGCCGAGCCTTTCGGCCGTTCCGTCACCGTCGCCCGCGGCGGCGCGTAGAGCCCGGGATCGCCGCGCGTTTCCGTCCGCGGCACTGGCCGCGCGATCGTCCCGCCCGTCGTCGGCTCGTCGTCGTAGCCGTCGCTCTCGTATTCGGGTGGCCCGGGCCGTCTATAGGATCCGGACATGGCCATCGCTCAGCTCGATGCGGGGCGCCTTGAACTGGCGCATCAGTTGATGGTCGTGCGTCGCGATCACCACGGACGTGCCGAGGCGATTGAGTTCGATGAAGAGCCGCAGCAGCCGGCGCGCCATCTGCGGGTCGACGTTTCCGGTCGGCTCGTCGGCGAGCAGGAGCTCTGGCTTGCCGATGACGGCGCGGGCGATGGCGGCGCGCTGCTTCTCGCCACCCGACAGCACCGACGGGAAGGCGTACATGCGGTCGCCGAGGCCGACCCACTGGAGCAGATCGGTGACGTCCTCGCGATAGTCGTCCTCGCGCTTGCCGAGCACACGCAGCGGCAGCGCCACGTTGTCCCAGGTCGTCATGTGGTCGAGCAGGCGGAAGTCCTGGAACACGATGCCGATGCGCCGGCGCAGCTGCGCCCGTTTCGATGGCGTGATGCGGCTGACGTCCTGGGAGAACAGCGCAACCTGACCGATCGTCGGCTGGATTTCCATCAGCATCAGCCGGAGCAGCGTCGTTTTGCCGGCACCCGAGGGTCCGGTGAGGAAGTGGAAGGAGCCCGGCCGAAGATCGAAGTTGACTCCTTTGAGGACCTCGGGACCACGTCCGTAACGAAGGGCGACGTTCTGCAACCGGATCATGGTGGCGTCGGTTCGTCTCTGGAGGCGCGCGGCCGGTTCGGGCCCGTCGTCGATCTTGATTCGCGTTATGCGTTAACCTTGCGACCGGATCAATCGTAGAGGAATGTGGCGGCGTAAAGAGGGGTGCCTGATTCGCCCCCGTCTGCCGCCACCGGCTCTACGGAGGAGCACCCGATGCCGGACGAGACCCCTGCGTCGCCCCCCGCGACAGCGACGCACGCCAACGAATTGCGCGTGCTGATCCCGGCCGAGGCCATCGCCCGCCGTGTGGATGAGCTCGCCAACGAGATCGCCGCCGTCCGCATGGAGCGGCCGATTCTGGTGCCCGTGCTGACCGGCAGCTTCGTGTTCGCTGCCGACCTCATGCGCGCCCTGCACCGGGTCGGCATCGCGCCCGAAGTCGATTTCCTGTCGCTGTCGAGCTATCGCAAGAGCACCTCGCCCGCCGCCAAGGTCGACATCCTGCGTGACCTCGAAATCAGCGTGCGCGGCCGCGACGTGCTGTTGGTCGACGACATCCTCGACACCGGCCGCACGCTCGCCTTCGCCAAGGATCTCATCGCCGCCCGCGGCGCTCGCCGCCTCTTCACCTGCGTGCTGCTCGACAAGCCGGTGCGCCGGGCGGTGCAGCTCAAGGCCGATTTCAAGGCGTTCGATTGCCCGCCCGCGTTCGTCGTCGGTTACGGCATGGACATAGCGTACCGCTACCGCGAGCTCCCCTACGTCGGCCAAGTTTTGACAGGCCGCGACACGGCAGGTGGCGCCGACGGCTGAGGCCCGCTACGGTTGCTCCGCACGTGAAGGAGTAACCATGCCCCGCCTTCTGGTCGCCGATGATGATCCCACCATGCGCGACATCGTCACCCGCGCGCTCACGGCCGCCGGACACGAGGTCCGTGCCGTCGCCGACGGCCAGGAAGCACTCGATGCGATCACCGCCGCGCCCGACGCCTTCACCCTGCTCGTCGCCGACGTCGACATGCCGCTGTTGAACGGCATCGATCTCGCCGCCCGCGCCGCGGCCGTTGCCCCGGGTCTCAAGATACTGCTGATGTCTGGGCTCGCTGCCGGTCAGGCCCGCGCGCATGCGGCGCAAGACGCCGCCGCGCTCACCTTCATCGCCAAGCCGTTCGCTATCGAAGATCTGCGTACGGCGGTCCGCAAGCTCATTGGGTGAGGCGGCGCTTGCGCACGCGCTCGCGGTGCAGGGTGTAAAGGCCGGCGGCGATCACGATTGCGACGCCGATATAGGTCGAGAGCGGCGGCCGCTCGCCGAACACGACGATGCCGATCGCGATGGCATAGATGATGATCGCGTAGCGGAACGGCGCCACCACCGCGATCTCGCCCGACTGCATCGCCATGATCACGAAGTAATAGCCGGCGAGCACGCCGACCGCCGAGCCGAAGATCAGTGTGGACTGCTCCGGCCCCGGCATCTGCCACGTTTCGAACGGCAAGAAGCCGAGCCCGGAGATCATCACTGCCACCGCCGAGATGCTGATCAGGAACAGGCTCGGTACCTCGGCGCCGATCTGGCGGGTCGTCAAATCGCGCGTCACTACGAACACCATCGAGCCGAGGATCCAGAGCGCCGCCGGATCGAAGGCGGACGTCCCCGGCTTGATGATGATCATCACGCCGATGAAGCCGACGAAGGTCGCGCACCAGCGCCGCCAGCCGACGGGTTCGGCGAGGAAGATGGCCGCGGCGGCCGTCACCGCGAGCGGCACGAACTGCGCGATGGCTGACGCATCCGCAAACGGCAAACGGACGAGGCCCGAGAGAAAGCAGACCGTGGCGCCGACTTCAGCGACCGTGCGCAACCCGATGAGCTGCCGTTTCTCGCTGTGCAGATACTTGAGGCCCTTTGCCATCGCGCCCGTCACGGTGGCGAGCAGGATGACGAGCGTCGACGCGAACAGCCCGCGGATGAAGATGATCTCGCCGATCGGCAGCGTCTGCCCGGCGAGCTTCAACAGCATGTCGCTGATCGCGAAGCCGGCCATCGCCAGCACCATCGCGACGATGCCACGCGTATTCGTAGCCGCCTGGGCGGCCCGATCATCGGAATGAGACGACGACTGCGTGGCGGCGGACATACTTTGGGAAATCCAGTCCGCGTGAATCGCGGCACGGTCCGCTGTGGCACGCGATCGTGGCATCGGCAATGCGGAATGCCGGCCGCATGTCAGCCATGCGGACGACCTGGCGTTCAGCCTCCGGTCACGGACATGTGCCGCGCGACGGCGGGGCGCTTGGTGCGGCGGTCGATCACGAAGTCGTGACCCTTGGGCTTGCGCCCGATCGCCTCGTCGATCGCCTGTCCGACGACCGCGTCGTCCGGGGAGGCCCGCAACACGCGACGGAGGTCGGCAGCGTCGTCCTGGCCGAGGCACATGTAGAGCGTGCCGGTACAGGTGAGGCGCACGCGATTGCAGCTCTCGCAGAAGTTATGCGTCATCGGCGTGATGAAGCCGAGCCGCCCGCCGGTTTCCTTGACCTCGACGTATCGTGCCGGCCCTCCCGTCCGATACGGAATTTCGGAGAGCGTCCAGCGGTCCATCAGCCGCGCGCGCACGATCGACAGCGGCAGGTACTGGTCCGTGCGGTCGCCGTCGATGTCGCCGAGCGGCATCGTCTCGATGAAGGTGAGATCGTAGCCGCGCCCGTGCGCGAACTTCAGAAGATCATCGATCTCGTGCTCGTTCACGCCCTTGAGCGCGACGGCGTTGATCTTGACGGCGAGCCCTGCCCGGTCGGCGGCCTCCAGCCCGGCCATCACCTGGGCGAGTTCGCCCCACCGGGTGATCGCCTTGAACTTGTCAGCATCGAGCGTATCGAGTGACACATTGATGCGGCGCACGCCGCAGTCGCGCAGTTCGGCGGCATATTTCGTCAGCTGGCTGCCGTTCGTGGTCAGCGTCAGTTCTTCCAGCGTACCGCTCTGGAGATGCCGCGACAGCGACCGGAAGAGTTTCATCACATCGCGCCGCACCAGAGGCTCGCCGCCTGTGATGCGCAGCTTCTTCACACCTTTGGTGACGAAGACCGAACAGAGACGGTCCAGTTCCTCGAGCGACAGGAGATCCTTCTTCGGCAGGAACGTCATGTGCTCGGACATGCAGTAGACACACCGGAAATCGCACCGGTCCGTCACCGAGACCCTGAGGTAGCTGATCGACCGGCCGAACGGATCGACCATAGGAGGCCCGTCCGCCGTCCCCACCGCTGCCTCCGCGACACTCATGCCCTGTTCCTGCCCTTTGCCGTCCCGCGGCTCTGTTTGCGTCTAAATGGCGGGAAAGTGCCCGCGGATCAAGGCGGCAGGGGCCTCGACGTCGCACGACCTTGACCGTTCGCCCGCGCATTGGACACTTTCCCCGCCCATTGAACCGGAGCCTTCGGGTTGACCCAAGAACACCGTCTCAGCTTTCGCACCCCGTGGCTCCTTGGCGGCACCCTCGTCGCCCTGATCACCGCTGTCCTGCCGGCCACCGGCCAGGAATTGCGCGGCCACGGCGGCCCCGTTCGGGCGGTCGCCGTCCTCGCCGATGCCAGCGGCCTCGTCACCGGCGGCTTCGACAGCGCCATCATCCTCTGGGACACCGAGCGGGCCGCCGCCCGCCGCGTGTTGCGATTGCACGACAGCACGGTCAACGCGTTGACGGCGCTCAGCGGCGACTGTTTTGCTTCGGCTGGCGAAGACGCCCGCATCGCCATCTGGTGCGGCATCGCCCCAGCCCCCGTCCGGACCCTGACCGGGCATCAGGCGCCCGTCGCCTCGCTCGCCGTCTCGCCCGACGGCCGCTGGCTCGCCAGCGCCGGCTGGGATCGTACGCTGCGCCTCTGGCCGCTCGACGGCAACGGCGACGCTCCCCGCGTCATCGACGGCTTCGACGGCCCCATGAACGGCGTCGTCTTCACCCACGACGGCCGGGCGATCGTCGCCGCCGGCTATAGCGGCCAGGTGAGCGTGCATGCGCTGGCGCCCGGCAGCGCACCGTTGACGGTACAATTCGCAACTCCCGTGAATGCGCTGGCGACCACCGCATCGGGCGAGATCATCACCGCGGGGGCAGACGGCACGGTCCGTTTCCTCGATGCCGCGCTGAAGCCCCTCGGCGAACTCGCACTCCCGGCCGGCCCGCTCACCACCGTCGCCGTGACGCCCGATGCATCGACCGTCGCCGTCGCCGGCGTGCGCACGCCTGTGACGCTGATCGAACGGGCGAGCCGTACCGTCCGTGCCGAAATCCTCGGGCCCGGTCTGCCCGTCTGGTCACTCGCCTTCTCGCGGGACGGCAAGCTGCTCTTCACGGGAGGCGCCGATAGGGCCGTCCGGCGCTGGGAGGCCGCCACCGGCCGCGCCGCCGGCGACATCGCGCCTGCCACCGACCTGAAGCCCGAGGCCGCCGCCGATCCCGGCGCTCGCGTCTTCCGCGCCTGTCGTGCCTGCCACGGACTGACCGCCGCCGACACGCACCTCGCCGGCCCGACGCTGCATGGCGTGTTCGGACGAAAGATCGCGACGGCGCCCGGCTACGTCTATTCCGACGCGCTCAAGGGCATGGATATCGTCTGGAACGCGGAGACGATTTCGAAGCTATTCGAGATCGGCCCGAACGCCTACACGCCGGGGACCAAGATGCCCGAGCAGCGCATCACCGATCCCGAAGACAGAAAGGCGCTGGTCGACTGGCTCGCCAAGGTCACCGCGCCCTGATCGCTGGGCCACCTGATTTCAGGCCACCGCCCTACGCTTCGCCCTTCTCGATCTTTTCCTTCATCGCCTGCTCGCGTTCGCGGAAATAGTCGTCGCTCGTGCGCGGCAGCGGCCGGGGCGTCGCCGAGTAGGGGTCCATCCCCTCGTTGGTGACGTTCTCGATGCGGCAGGTATCGCACATGCGCACGAGATCCAGGCGCTTCGCATTGGCGCCGGTGAACATCCAATGCTTGTCCTGCAGCTTCGAGACGATGCGCTCGACCGTGCTCTTCACGCCGAACGGCTTGCCGCAGGTGATGCAGCAGAACGGCTCTTCTTCCTTGATCACCTGGCTGCCGCGCTCGAACGCCGCGAAGTCGATCCGCGCCTCGAGCGAGATGACGCGTTCCGGACACGTCGCCTCACAGAGCCCGCACTGCACGCACAGGCTCTCGTCGAAGCGCAATTGCGGATGATCAGCCGCATCGCCGAGCGCCCGCGTCGGGCACGCCGACACGCACGACAGGCAAAGCGTGCAGCCGGCAACGTTCACGTTGATCCGGCCGAACGGTGCCCCCGCCGGCATCGCGACGGTATCGACCGGCTGTGGCGCAGCCCGATGCAGTTCCCGAAGCGCGAGCGAGAGAACTTCCCGCTTGCCGCCGAGCGCCAGGAACGACGCCGGCCGCGCAGCGGGCGTTCCGGGCACGAGCGTCCGCAGCGCGTTGCCGAGCTGATCGGGATCGTCCGTCTCGATCGTCTGCACGAGCCCGGTGCCGTAGCCGAGCGTCGCCAGCAGCGGTTCGGCGTAGGAGATCGTCCGCACGAGACCGGAGATGTCGTGCACCGGCTTGGCGCGGGAGAGGAACCGCACGCCGACCGCGCCCTGCGCAAAGCACGCCGCCACCGCTTCGAGCCCGACCTGCGTCACCTCGTTGACGGCGACCGGCAGGACATTGGCCGGCAGTCCGTCCCCGAACCGCGCGAGCGCGTCGATGAGATCGCTGCCGTGCCGCTCATCGTGAAAAAGCACCACCGCATCGCGTCCGCCGGCTGCCCGATAGGTCGTCAGCAAAGCTTTCAGACGACGGAGCAGAACGTCGGCCGCCGGGAGTGCGTAGGCGGCAGCTCCAGTCGGGCAGGCAGCGGCGCACTGTCCGCAGCCGCCGCAGATGGCGGGATCGATCGCGACGTGATCGCCCGCCGACGTGATCGCGCCGGCCGGGCAGAGATCGAGGCAGCGCCGGCAGCCGATTTTGCGCGAGCGGGAATGCGCGCAGAGGTCTTCGCGGAAGGTGATGTAGCGCGGCTTGTCGAACGTGCCGACGAGGTCGGCGGCCTTCAGCAGCAGCGCCTGCACCGCGAGCGGATCGGCGGGATCGGCCCGGAGATAGCCTTCGCGCAGATCGGGGGCCGGGAAGAGCGGCGTCCTGCCGCTCAGGTCGATGACGATGTCGGCCTGCGAAACGGCGCCGTCCCGTGCCGGTCCGAACGCCAGCGCCGCGCGCGACGAGGCCGCCGGCTCCGCGTAGCCGTCGATCGTCAGTTCGAAGGCGCCGAGATGCCCCTTGGCCTTGCTGACCCGTCCGCGCCGGATCGGGAACTCGGCCCGCCGTGGCGGCACGATCTCTTCGCTGCCGTCGACCAGCACGGTGATGTCGAGCCGGTCCTTCAGCATCATGGCGGCGTCGATGGCGGCTTGGCCGCGCCCGTAGACGAGGGTGACCCCCTCGCTTTCGAGCGTCACGCCGGCGGGCACCGGCGCCACTTCCGCCGCCGCCGCGATCAGCGCCGCCATCTTGGCCGTTGCCGCCGCGCCATCCCGAGACCACCCGGCCGTCTCGCGCACGTTCACGAACGAGAGTTCGGCCGGCAACTCTTCGTCTTCTGCGACCTCGGTGAACAGCGGCGCTTCCTGGGTGCAGGCAACCGTTACCCGGCCGCCGGCACCGGCGATCGACTTGAACTTGGCGAGTTGCGATCGGCAGAGGTGGCGGGCCGTCTCGACGCGCACGCCGCAGGCCTGGCCGACCCGCGCGCCGTCGACCGTCATAGTGTCCTCGCAGGAGCAGAGGATCACGACGCGATCGCTGTCGGCCATGGGTTCGCCTCCCGGTAATCTTGTTGGCCCGGCCGCTTGGCGGGCGTGGACTCGCGGCTATATAAGCGACCGCAACGAAAAAAGATCGGGAATCTCGTCGCGTGACCGCGGCGATGAAGGAGGCGCATGGCACGGGAGGCGACGATCCGTGGGTTGACCGGGGCGGCGGGGCTCGACCTGCCGCCGGCCTTCCAGCCGGTCGCGCTACGCGAGCACCAGGACGCCTTCCGGGAGGCCATCGCGCTGGCGCCCGAGCACGGCGCCGGCACACTCACCTGGGTTCGCCGCTTCGACTCTGTTGAATTCGCGCTCGTCCTCGAGCCCGAAGAGCCGCTGGTCTCGGCGCGCCGCGCGCTCTATGCGGCGATGTCCGCGGTCGGCGACGCGCTGCTGAACTACTCACCGCCCGAAAAGCCGCTCGACTTCTCCTGGCCGGGAACGATCCTCTTCGACGGCGGCATCATCGGCGGCGCCCGCCTCGCCTGGCCGGGCGAGGCAGACGAGAACCTCCCCGCGGACTGGCTCGTCGTCGGCTTCATGATTCGCACCGTGCTGCCGCTCAAGTCCGGCAGCGGGCACGTTCTCGACGTGACGGCGCGGCAGGGAACGAGCCTCGAAGCCGAGGGCTTCGACATGCTGGATCAGGCGGAACTGATTGCGAGCTTCGCCCGCCACTTCCTGGTCTACCTCGACCTCTGGCAGGAAAAGGGCTTCGTGCCCGTCGGCCAGAACTATCTCGGCCGCCTGCCCGAGGAAAAAGGCGTGAAGCGCGGCATCGACACGAACGGCGATCTCCTTGTCCGCCGTCTGCCCGACATCAAGGTCGTCGAGCGCCAGAGCCTCATCGAGGCGCTCGCCGCTCCCGATTGGCTCGACCCCGAGACGGGAGAGCCCTGGCTGTGATCAAGCTCCTTCGCACCATCCGCCTCGATCCCTCTGACACCTTCGTGTTCGAGCGCGCCGCCGAGCCGGGCGAATGGGCAGTGCCGGGCGGCTTCAAGTTCTGGGATACCGACCCGCGCGCGCTGACCGGCCGCGACCGCCAGGCCTTCCGGGCTGGCTTCCTCGGCCTCGGCTCGTTCGGATGGTCGACGCTCGCCGTCGTCGTCGAAGCGACGCCCGAGGAACGGAATGCCGCCGTCGCCGCGCTCGCGGATCACCTGCGCGCAGCCCACGGTGCACCGAGCGACGCCGCCGCCCGCGCCGCCGCCGAGGAAGAAATCGCCTTCGCCGCCGAACTCGCCCAGCATCCAGTGCAGACGCTCGTCGCTCTCCACCGGTCCGTGAACGACGACGGCCACGTCTCCGAACAGTTCCGCACCTTCGCCGAGGCCGGGGCCCGCAAGGCGACGACCATGCCGTGTAGCGCCGGCGCCTTCGCGCTCGTGCCCGACGAAGACGATGCCCATGCCCAGGCGATCGCCGCCTCCGAGGACGTCGACCTCGCGGCGCTGATGACCGGTGGAGCCAAGGACGGCCGATGAAAGACTTCTGGATTTCGAGCGGCCACCACCTTCTCGACCGCGGCCCGGGGGGCGGACTAGTGCCGACGGACGAGTTCCTGCGCGCCTATCTCGCCCGGCCGGAGATCATCCCGCCGGACGACGCCTGCCTCGTCGAGCGCGCCCTCTACGACCGTCTCCGCCGCGAGCCGCGCTGCACCGTCGCCGATCGCGAGATCGCCGACATGGCCGACCGCGACGCCCGCGAGAATTGGCGCCACTGGGTGGCATTCCGCGACAGCCTGCTCGGCCACGAAACGCTCGAAGCCGCCTATCTTGCGATCGTCCGCGCCAAGAAGGTGACCGTCCCGCCGCTGTTCCTCAACCAGCTCGTTCACCTGATCCTGCGTAATGCTCTGGACGCCACCGCCGACGCCTTCGTCCTACGTGCCGCCGAGCTCATGTACCGGGCGCAGCGCCTGACCATCCGCGACGGCGTCATGCTGCTGGCCGACGAGGAACTGGTCGACGGCAGCAACGTCGTCGACCACACCTCGCCCCTCGTCGCCGTGTTCGGTGACGCCAAGGCCCGCGACCTCGACGTACTCACCGCCGCCAACGCACCGGCCTACTGGGACAGGAGCGACGCCCACGACATGGTGCTCGACTTTCGCCACGGACAGCCGGGCCGCGCCGCCTTCGGCCGCGTGATCGAGACGTGGGTCCGCCACATGCTCGGCATCACGACCCACGTCGAGCCGGTCGAGAGCGTGGAGAACGAGAGCTGGCACTGGTTCGTCGGGCTCGACCAGGAAGGCACCCGCATCGGCAATGCGTTATGGAACGGCGAGGAACCGCCTGATGAGGGCCGCGAGCGCATCGTCGCGATCTTCCGCCTGACCTTCGACGATCCCCGCGAAATGGCGTCGCGGGTCGCCGGCAAGCCGGTCTATCTCATCCTCGGCATGACGCCGAACCGCATCATCCGCGTAAAGCCGCAGAACCTGCTCGTCGGGCTCCCGCTCGCCGAGACGCGTCCGTCCTGAGCGTCGAGGCGAGCATGGTCGAAGAGCATCTTTTGGTCGGTCTGGTCGTCGATTGCATCGCACCCACTTCGCCGTGGGCGTCCCACGCCTGGCTACCAGCGCAGGTGCTCCCGGCGCCGCCCGAAACGCCCGCCTGGACACTGCTCGCGAGGACGCCGGAAAAGCGCCGCTACTACGCCGGCAGCTTTCCGGTTTCCCTCTATTCGACCGAGACCGCGAACTATCAGACGAACCTGGTCGCCGGTCCGCGCCTCTGGGTCGTGCTGCGCCCGCAGGGCGACGAGCCGCCATGCGAGGTCGTCGCCGTGACGGCCGATCCCGCCGAGGGCGAAGCCTTCACCGAGCCCGGCACCGATGTCGTCGAAACGGTCGCGATGCCGCCCGAAATCGCCGCCGCGATCATCGACTTCGTCCAGCAGCACCACGTCGAGCGTCCGTTCTTCAAGCGCCGCCGCGACAGCAAAGAAATGGACGAATTCGGTCCGTCGACGGCGGCCGGCGCCACGCCGCCGGGTCGCCCGGCCAAGGAGTGAGGGAGCAATGCCCGACACCGGCGATGAAGGGTTCCTCGCCCGCTGGTCGCGGTTGAAGCGCGGCGAGCCGACCGGCGCTCCGAAAACGCCGGAACGGGCCGATGCGCCGGCCGTGCCCGCCAGCCCCTCGGGAACCGAGCCGCCGGCCACCATCGCCGCGACCGACGAACCGACCATCAAGCCCGAAGAACTCCCGAACATCGACGAGCTGACCGCCCAAAGCGACTTCAAGGCGTTCCTGCAGAAAGGCGTTCCCGAGGAACTGCGCCGGCTCGCGCTTCGAAAACTCTGGACGGCAGATCCAGCCATCCGCGACTTCATCGAAGTTGCCGAGAACCAGTACGACTTCAACGCCGGTCACGTGCCGGGCTTCGGTGCGCTCGCGCCCGACGTCGACATCGGCAAACTGCTCGCACAGGCGACCGGCGCGACACCCGCACCTGCCCCGCCTGAAACGGGCGACACGCCGCGTCAGGATGTCGCGGATGCTGATGCATCCTCACAACCGCCGGTGGGCGACGCGACAGCCGATCGGTCTGCGCCACCGCCTCCGCGTGACGATTTCGTGACGGACGATGCACAAAAAGTTGCGGAATTGCCCGGTGAACAGGCGGCTGAGCGGCCCTCTCGCCGGCGTCACGGTGGTGCGTTGCCCGGCTGAAAATCCTTGTTCATCGCGCCAAGGATCGGATCGCGCGACAAATTTTCCAACCTTGTTCTCTCGCGTAGCATAACCAGCCATAGGTGTTCCCTATAGGCTGGTTGTCTGCTAAGCCCAGCCTGCAAAGCTGACCATCAGAGTCGGACAATCACAGGTATGCGATCGGGAGACGCGCGGGATGAGGGTCTGGTGCTGGCCGTACGGGCGGCTGGCAGTATCAGCGCACTGGCGCGTGGCCTCGGCATCTCCCAGCCGTCCGTTTCCGCTTGGTCGCGCATCCCCGCCGAACGGGTCGTCGCCGTCGAAGCCGTCACCGGCGTTCCTCGTGAGCTTCTCCGACCCGATCTCTTTGGTGCGGCGACCATGACCCGAACGCCCGACCTTCCGAGCCCTGTGCTCCCCGAGCCCGACGAAACCGACCGCGCGCGGGCCGACGAATACATGCTGCTCGCCATGCTGCTCGGCACACCGCCGAAGCAGCATTTGCTCGACCTCGTCGCCGGCTTGAGCGGCGATGCTTCCCCGCTCGGTCTCGCCCACATCGCGCTTGCCGATGGCGCCTCCGGCATTACGGAGGCCGATGCAGGGCGCGAGTACTTCAACGTCTTCATCGGCGTCGGCCGCGGCGAGATCCTGCAGTACGGCTCCTACTATTTGACCGGCTTCCTCCACGAGCGTCCGCTCGCCCGTGTGCGCGAGGACCTCGTCCGCCTGGGCATCCAGCGCAAGGCCGGCATACACGAGCCGGAAGATCAGCTCGCGACGCTGCTCGAAGTGATGGCCGGTCTCATCGCCGGCGATTTCCGCGTGTCGCTCGCCGAGCAGAAAGCTTTCTTCGACCGCCACCTGAAGTCATGGGCCGCGCGCTGCTTCGCGGACATCGCGGTGGCGCCGTCAGCGGAATTCTACAAGGCCGTCGGGAATGTCGGCCGTTTGTGGATCGAGATCGAAGCGGAGGCTTTCGAGCTTCCAGACTGAGGTTCTGAGCCGGCTCTGCCGGCGCAGGGGAATTAGGGGTCTCCGGGAGGGACGAAACATGAAGAAAGATCAGAGCAGCGGAGTCGATCGCCGCGGCTTCCTGAAGTCGATCGGTGGCGGAGCGGGGGCAGCGGCGCTGGTCGCCGCCGGCACCACGGTCTCGACGCCGGCGGAAGCGACAGAGAGCAACACCGAGAAGCGGAAGGCGCGCTATCAGGCCAACTCGGCCCACGTGCAGGCCTTCTACCGCACCAATCGGTTCTGATCGAACACTGGGAGAAACTCCGTGCTGATCAAACGTCAGGACGCCAAGGCGCGCAAAACCCGCCTCTCGAGCCCGGCCGCATCCGGTCAGGCCACCTCGATGGATCGCCGTACCTTCCTCCGCCGCTCGGGCCTTGCGGCCGGCGGTCTCGCGGCCATCGGCTCACTCACGCTCGGCCAGGTGAAGAAGGCCGAGGCCGGCACCGGCGGTCTGAAGCCGGGCGTCGCGGTCGCCATCAAGAAGAACATGTGCACCCACTGCTCCGTGGGCTGCTCGGTTCTTATGGAAGTGCAGAACGGCGTCGCCGTCGGCCAGGAGCCGGCGTGGGACAGCCCGATCAATCGCGGCACGCACTGCGCCAAGGGCGCCGCGATCCGCGAGATCGTGCTCGGTGAGCGCCGCCTCAAGTATCCGATGAAGCTCGTCGACGGGCAGTGGCAGAAGATCGGCTGGGGCCAGGCCCTCGACGAAGTCACCAAGAAGATGACCGAGATCCGCGAGAAGTCGGGTCCGGAAAGCGTCTGGTGGCTCGGCTCCGCGAAGTTCACCAACGAAGCGGCTTACCTCTATCGCAAGTTCGCGGCCTTCTGGGGCACCAACTCGGTCGACCACCAGGCCCGCATCTGCCACTCGACCACCGTGGCCGGCGTCGCCAACACCTGGGGCTACGGCGCGCAGACGAACTCCTACAACGACATCCGCAACGCCAAGACCATGATCATCATGGGTGGCAACCCGGCGGAAGCGCACCCGGTTTCGCTTCAGCACGTGCTGACCGGCAAGGAGCTCAACCGCGCCAACCTGATCGTCATCGATCCGCGCATGACGCGCACGGCCGCCCACGCGACCGAGTACGTCCGCCTGCGCTCCGGCACCGACATCCCCGTGATGTGGGGCCTCCTCTGGCACATCTTCGAGAATGGCTGGGAGGACAAGGAGTTCATCAAGCAGCGCGTCTACGGCATGGACGAGATCCGCGCCGAAGTGAAGAAGTGGGACCCGAAGACGGTCGAGGACGTGTCGGGCGTGCCCGGCGAGCAGCTGAAGCGCGTCGCCGAGATGTTCGCCAAGCAGAAGCCTTCGACGCTGATCTGGTGCATGGGCGCCACCCAGCACACGGTCGGCACCGCCAACGTGCGCGCCTACTGCACGCTGCTGCTCGCGACCGGTAACGTCGGCGCGGCCGGCACCGGCGCCAACATCTTCCGTGGCCATACGAACGTGCAGGGCGCGACCGATCTCGGTCTCGACGTGATCACCCTGCCGCTCTACTACGGCCTCGACGACAACGCCTGGCGGCACTGGTCGCGCGTCTGGGAAGTCGAGTTCGAGTGGCTCGACAGCCGCTTCGACAAGCGCCCGGGCCCGAACAACACGACCATCAACTTCCGCAACACGCCGGGCATCCCGTCGACCCGCTGGTTCGACGCTGTCTCGCTGCCGAAGGATCAGGTCGACCAGCGCGACAACCTGAAGGCGGCAATCGTGTTCGGTCACGGCGGCAACACCGTGCCGCGCATGCCGGAGATGGTGAAGGGCCTCGCCGCGCTCGAGCTGCTCGTCATCGCCGACCCGCATCCGACGAACTTCGTGTCGCTCGGTGGTCGGAAGAACGGCACCTATCTGCTGCCGATCTCGACGAGCCTCGAGTGCGAAGGTTCGCGCACGGCCTCGAACCGCTCGATCCAGTGGGGCGAGAAGGTCGTCGAGCCGATCTTCGAGAGCGCCAACGACTACTGGGTCATGTACGAGATGGCGAAGCGGCTCGGCTTCGCCGACCGGATGTTCAAGAACATCAAGCTCGTGAAGGGCAAGTTCGGGGACGAGCCGGAGCCCGAGTCGATCCTCCGCGAAATCAATCGCGGCGGCTGGTCGACGGGCTACTCCGGCCAGTCGCCGGAGCGCGTCAAGGCGCACATGAAGCACCAGGACAAGTTCGACATCGTGACGCTGCGGGCACCGGCCTCCACGCCCGACGTCGGCGGCGACTACTACGGCATGCCCTGGCCCTGCTGGGGAACGCCAGAGCAGAAGCATCCGGGCACGCACGTGCTGTACAACACCAACCAGCACGTCAAGGACGGCGGCGGTACGTTCCGTGCCCGCTTCGGCGTCGAGCGCGTGGTGAAGGTGAAGGAGAAGGACGCGTCCGGCGCCGAGGTCGAGAAGGAGATCAAGCAGAACCTCCTCGCCGAAGGCTCCTACTCGCTCGGATCCGATCTCAAGGACGGCTACCCGGAGTTCACCTACGCCGTGCTACAGAGGCTCGGCTGGGACAGCGAACTGACCGAAGCCGAGCGCGCCACCATCGAGCGCATCGGCGGCAACAATCCGGGCGCGATCTCCTGGGCCACCGACCTGTCGGGCGGCATCCAGCGTGTCGCCATCGCGCACGGCTGCTCGCCGTTCGGTAACGCCAAGGCGCGTGCGGTCGCCTGGAACCTGCCCGATCCGGTGCCGGTCCATCGCGAGCCGATCTACTCGCCGCGCGTCGACCTCGTGGCGAAGTTCCCGACGCGGCCCGACTTCCGCAGCTTCCGTGTGCCGAACATCGGCTTCTCGGTGCAGAAAGCGGCCGTCGACAAGGGCATCGCCAAGGAGTTCCCGATCATCCTCACCTCCGGCCGTCTGGTCGAATACGAAGGCGGTGGCGAGGAGACGCGCTCCAACAAGTGGCTGGCCGAGCTGCAGCAGGACATGTTCGTCGAGATCAACCCCTCCGACGCGGCCGCCCGCGGCATCGTCGAAGGCCAGTTCGTCTGGGTGTTCGGTCCCGAAAGCAACTCCAAGGTCCGCGTGAAAGCTCTGGTCACGGAGCGCGTGGGCAAGGGCGTCGCCTGGATGCCGTTCCACTTCGGCGGCTGGTTCCAGGGCGAGGATCAGCGCAAGAACTACCCGACGGGCACCGATCCTGTGGTGCTCGGCGAAAGCGTCAACACGGTCACCACCTACGGCTTCGATCCGGTCACGGCGATGCACGAAGGCAAGGCCACGCTTTGCCAGATCAAGGCAGCGTGAGGGGGAGGATAGATCATGGCTCGCATGAAATTCCTTTGCGACGCGGATCGCTGCATCGAGTGCAACGCCTGCGTCACGGCCTGCAAGAACGAGCACGAGGTGCCGTGGGGCATCAACCGCCGGCGCGTCGTCACCATCAATGACGGCAAGCCGGGTGAGCGTTCGGTCTCCATGGCCTGCATGCACTGCACGGACGCGCCCTGCGCGGCCGTGTGCCCCGTCGACTGCTTCTACACGACGGCCGACGCCGTCGTGCTGCACTCGAAGGAGCTCTGCATCGGCTGCGGTTACTGCTTCTACGCCTGCCCGTTCGGCGCGCCGCAGTATCCGAAGGTCGGCAACTTCGGCAGCCGCGGCAAGATGGACAAGTGCACCTACTGCGCCGGCGGTCCGGAAGAGGACAAGTCGCTCGTCGAGTTCGCCTCTTACGGTTCGAACCGCCTCGCCGAGGGCAAGCTGCCGCTCTGCGCCGAGATGTGCTCGACCAAGGCGCTGCTCGCCGGTGACGGCGAGATCATCGCCCAGATCTACAAGGAGCGCGTGACGAAGCGCGGCTACGGCTCGGGCGCCTGGGGCTGGATGACGGCCTACAAGGAGACGATCGCCACCTGAGGAATGAGCCCGGGGCGTCAGCCGCCCCGGGCCTCGCTTTTCCTCGTCGGAGCCCAACAAAAAGACAATACGGAGAAGACGGATGAAGTTTCCCGCAATGAAGCGCTTCGCCGCCGCCCTGGTTCTGGGCGCCGCGGTTGCGCTGTCGGCGGGCTCGGCCGGCGCGCAGCAACCGTCGTCGGTCAACCCCACCGCAGCGTCCGTCAAGGAGCAGCAGCTCCTCGATGCGCTGAAGTCCGGCACGCAGCCCGGCGTCGCCGGTCGCATAACCATTCCCGATCGCAACGCCAGCCTGCTCATCCAGCCGGCCGGCAAGGAATGGCGCGCCTTCCATCAGCAGCAGCTGCCGCTGATCGGCGCCGCCTCGATCCTCGGGATCCTTGGCTTGGTCACGCTGTTCTTCCTGATCCGCGGCCGGATCAAGATCCCCGGCGGTCCGTCCGGTCAGACGATCAAGCGCTTCGGCAGCATCGATCGTTTCGCGCACTGGACGACGGCGACGTCTTTCATCCTGCTCGCGCTCTCCGGCCTCAACGTCACCTTCGGCAAGCAGCTTCTTCTGCCGCTGATCGGACCCGAGGCCTTCACCGCACTGTCTCAGAACGCGAAGTACATCCACAACTACGTGAGCTTCGCGTTCGTGCTCGGCATCGTGCTGATGTTCCTGCTCTGGACCAAGGATAACATCCCCGGTCCGCGCGACGTGAAGTGGCTGTTGCAGGGCGGCGGCCTCGTCGGCTCCGGTCATCCGGAAGCGGATCGCTTCAACGGCGGTCAGAAGATCATCTTCTGGTCGACCATCCTCGGCGGCGCCGCGCTGGCGATCTCGGGCTACATCCTGATGTTCCCGTTTGCCGTCACCGACATGTCCGGCCAGCAGCTCGCCCTCGTGGTGCACAGCGTGGTCGGCGTGATCCTGGTCGCCATCATCGTCGCTCACATCTACATCGGCTCGCTCGGCATGGAAGGCGCGTTCGATGCGATGGGCAGTGGCATGGTCGATATGAACTGGGCCCGCGAGCACCACTCGGTGTGGGTCGATAAGGTCGCGCGTCGCTCCGGCGGCGCCGTCCCGGCAGAATGACGAACGAGGAGATCGCACAATGGGAGCTTTTCTCGCCGCCGTCGTCGCAGTGATCGCCATCGGGTTCGGCGCGGCCTTCGCGCTCGACACCTATCAGCGCACGGCCGACTCGGCCTACGTCGGCTCGGGCGCCAAGCCGACGCCGGAGAAACTGGGCAGCCATTCGCCGAAGTCTTGAACTCCGGCCGACGGCACGACAGATCATCGAGAGGCCGGCACCCGCCGGCCTCTTTTGCTTTGAGACACCGAGGCGCACATGGCTGACGTTCAGGACGAGATCGCGCGGCGTCTCTCCAAGCTGACCGCCCCCGACGGCCGCCCACTCGCAGCCACGGGCGCCGTCTCGGCGCCGGTCGTCCACGACGGCAAGGCGTTCCTGTCGATCGCCGTCGATCCTGCAACGGCCACCATCTGGGAGCCTGTGCGCGCGGCCGTCGAAGCCGAGGTGAAGTCGGTTGCTGGCCTCAAGGGCGCCCTCGTCACGCTGACGAGCGAGCGCCCGGCCGGCTCCGCCGCCGCGCCCGCCGCTGGCGCGCGCCCCGCCGAGCCACCGAAGTCGCGCATCGCCGCGCTCGCCAATGTCCGCTTCGTCGTCGCCGTCGCCTCCGGCAAAGGCGGCGTCGGCAAGTCGACGACGGCCTGCAATCTCGCTCTCGCGCTCGCCGCCAAGGGCCTCAAGGTCGGCGTCCTCGACGCCGATATCTACGGCCCGTCGATGCCGAAGCTCTTCGCGCTCAAAGGCCAGCCGCATATCAAGTCCGGCCGCACGCTGATCCCGCTCGAGGCCTACGGCTGCAAGGTCATGTCGATGGGTTTCGTCGTGGAGCCGGAGAAGGCGATGGTCTGGCGCGGTCCGATGGTCGCTTCCGCCATCACGCAGATGCTGCGCGACGTAGAATGGGGCGCCCTCGACGTGCTCGTTGTCGATATGCCCCCAGGCACGGGCGACGCGCAACTCACTATGGCGCAGCAGACGCCGCTCGCCGGCGCGGTCATCGTCTCGACCCCGCAGGATCTGGCCCTCATCGATGCGCGGCGCGGCGTTGCGATGTTCCGCGACGTCGACGTGCCGATCCTCGGCCTGATCGAGAACATGAGCTATTTCGTCTGCGACCAGTGCGGCAAGCGCCACCACCTGTTCGCGCACGGCGGCGCACGGATGGAGGCCGAGAAGCTCGGCGTGCCGTTCCTCGGCGAGATTGCGCTCGACCCCGACATCCGCGAGCGCTCCGACTCCGGCCTGCCCATCGTCGTCACCGCCCCCGACAGTCCCCATGCGACAGCATACCGGCGCATCGCCGATGCGATCTGGGCTAGTCTCATCGCAGGCCAACCGAAACGTTCCGAGAGGACCGGGCGATGACCGAAGATCGTTTCAACATGTCCGTGCGGAAATTCCTCAAGCAGGTCGGCGTGACATCCCAGCAGCAGATCGAGCGCGCCGTGCGTGAGAAGGGCCTCGCCGGCAAGGGCACGCTGAAGGTGCGCATGGTGCTGACGGCCGAGGGCACCGATCTCAACCACGTCATCGAGGAAGAGATCGACCTCACCGGGGCCGAGGGGCACTAGCGCCTGTGGGTATTCTCACGATCGCGCCCGAGACGCCGGACCAGCCGGCGATCCGCGCCTTTTTCACCGCCTCCGACGCCTACGCCGCGAGCCTCTATCCGGCCGAGAGCAACCATCTGCTCGACGTGTCCGAACTCCTGCATCCGGCCGTCCGCTTCTTCGTCGCGCGGCACGGAACGACCGCCATCGGCTGCGGCGCCGTCGTCATCGAGGACGCGCGCGCGGGGGAAGTGAAGCGCATGTGGGTGGACCCGGCCGCTCGCGGTCTCGGCGCCGGCCGGCGCATCCTCGCGACGCTGGTCGACACCGGCCGTGCCGAAGGCCTGCGGCACCTCCGCCTCGAAACCGGTATCCACAACGCCGAGGCGCTCGCCCTCTATCGCCGCGCCGGCTTTGTCGAAATCGGCCCGTTCGGGTCCTACAAGCCCGATCCCTTGAGTGTCTTCATGGAACTGGCCCTCTGACAGCACCGGCTCAGCGAACGCCGATCGACAGCCCGAGCGCGCCGGCGATCATTCCCGCACCGATGGCCGCGCCCGGCGGCACGATCAGCGACGCGATCATGCGCAAGCCGACGAAGCGCCAGCCGAGCATCGGCGCCTCGTAGGAGATCACGCGGTGGAACGCGTAGACCGCCCATCCGGTGACGAGCGCGATGATCTGCGGCCCGCCGGCGCCGTCCTTCGCGACGAGAATAGCGATCGGGAACGACACCATCGGCCCGCCCGGCAACAGCCCACCGAGTGCCGACGCGATGAGAATCCCCATTAACCCGCTGTCGTGACCGAGCCACTGCGCAATCAGCCGGTCCGGGAGCAACTCCGCGATGGCCGACGCCGCCACCAACGCGAACGGCAGCCTGAGTGCGAGCTTCAGCCCCTCGGTCTGCGTGAACACCAGGGCTTGCGACACCGCACCGGGCGTCGTCCGCCAAGCATAGCCGGCCGCGAGCAGTGTCACTGCGAGCAGGATGAGAAACGACGAGATCATGGCCCGCCGCCTCCCGATTTGGTATTCGGCAGAGGCGTCGGCACATCGAAGAAGCGGTCGGCCAGCAGGCGGGCGATCGCGCCGGCGAGAATGGGCAGCGGCAGGCTCGCCAGCAGCCGCACGATCGCGAACTCCGGTCCGAGCAGAGGCAGTTCCCAGATGATCACCCGGTGCAGAGCCAGCACCGACCACCCGGTCAGGTAGGCGACGACGGCGCCGATGTCGGCCCCGGCGAGGAACAGCGCGTAGACGATCGGAAATGCCGCGAACGGGCCACCCGGCGTCACCGCACCAAGGCCGGTCGCGAGCAAGAGCCCGTACCAGCCGGACTTTTCGCCGAGCTGCGGCGCGACTTTTTCGGGGTCTGCGAGCTCTTTCGCCAATCCGCCGAGATAGAGGCCGAGCGCGATCATCGGCGCGATGCTGAGCAACAGCGCGAGGCCGCTGCTGACGGCATAAAAAGCCCGGTCGAGCCCTTTCGTCCACATCACCGCGCCGACCGAAATCGCGGCGAGGCCGACGAAAAACAACAGGTTGCCGTCGATGAGGCGAGGCCGCGAGCCGGCGGGCGATTTGGTGAGAGCCATCGCGGCCCTCATCGCAAATTGTCACCGTGCTGTCACGACCACCCGCCGCAGTGCTGACTTGCCCTCCGGTCAGACCCCGGCGGAGTGCCGGGCCGTGCTGTTCGCCAGGTATGTGTCGAAGCACGAGCAGATGGTGCGGATGAACGCCCGCCCCCGCTCGGTCACCGCGAAGCCGTCCGGCGTCGCCGCGACGAGCCCGTCGGTATCTGCTTCGACGAGCGTCTCGGCTTCCTCGATGACGTCCTCCGCCGCCGCCCCGAAGCGGGCCCGCGTTGCCGCGGCCGAGAAGCTGAGGTCGCACATCAGCCGTTCGATGACGAAGGCACGCACTCGATCGTCGTCTGTCAGCGCCCGCCCACGCACGGTGGCGAGGTGCCCAGCCGTAATCCGCCGCCGATAGTCGGCTGTCGGCACCGCGTTCTGCACGAAGCCTTGCGGCAGCCGCCCGATGGCGGTCGCGCCGAGCCCGATCAGCGCGCCGTGTTCATCAGTGGTGTAGCCTTGGAAGTTGCGATGCAGTTCGCGGGTCGCGAGCGTATCCGTCGCACGCGCGAAATGGTCGAGCCCGATCCGCACGTAGCCCGCATCGGTCAGCATGCTGGCGAGCCGGTTCGACTGCGCGAACCGCTCGATCGGCCCGGGCAGCGATGCGTCGGTAATGAGCCGCTGGTGCGCGAACCGCGACGGCAGATGCGCGTAGCCGAACAGCGCGATGCGATCCGGCGCGAGGGCGATCACCTTCTGCATCGTCTCTTCGACGCTGTCGCGCGTCTGGTAGGGCAGGCCGTAGACGAGGTCGACGTTGACCGAGTCGACGCCCCGCGCCCGGAACATGTCGATCACCCGCTTCGTCGTCTCGAACGACTGGATGCGATTGATCGCCTGCTGCACCTTCTCGTCGAAGTCCTGCACGCCGAGCGAAACGCGTGACATGCCGATGGCGGCGAATGCATCGGCTTGCGCATCGGTCAGCTCGCGCGGATCGATCTCGACGGCGAACTCGGCATGCGGCCGGATGTCGAAGGCCTGATGCAGCGCCGCGCCGAGGCGGGCGATGTCGGCGGGCCTCAGAACGTTCGGGCTGCCGCCGCCGAAGTGCAGATGGCCGACGCTCATCCGCGCCGGCAGATGCCGACGCACCGCCGCGATCTCGGCCAGCAGAACGTCGACGTACTGCGCGACCGGCTCGTACTTCTGCGTCGCCTTGGTATTGCACCCGCAGTACCAGCACAGTGTGTCGCAGAACGGCACGTGGACGTAGAGCGACAGGAGATCGGAGGTTGGCAATTCGGAGAGCCATCGACCATAGCTCTCTCCGTCGACGTCGGGCGTGAAATGCGGCGCTGTCGGATAGCTCGTGTAGCGCGGCACGGGCGCGGCATACTTTTCGATCAGGGTCGGTTGCAAGGCTCCCCTCCCAGGGTCTGTCGGTCGGGCTGTCGGGGCGTTTCGCCCCATGAACTCGCCCATGCATTCGCGCTGGCGGCACCGGTCGCACCACCATGCGACCAAAGTGCCGTTCGGGCTGTCAGCCAACCTTGACCCAGGTCAACGGCAGACCTCCGTCCTTCGGGGCAAGAGTTCCTACACGCTGGCGAAGTCCGTCGGACGGCAGGTCCGATTGGTGCCCAGCGTCACAAGGGGAACTTGCGATATGGCAGCAATTAGCACCGAGCGCCGCGCCTTCTCCGACGTCCTGGCGACGATCGGATGCATTCTCGGAACGCTCTTGGGGATCTTTCTCGTCGCGGCGACGTCGGATCCCGTCATGGCATTTCACGGTGCGATCCTCGCGATCGCCGGCATCCTCGGCCTGCTCGGGATCACCAAATACGCCTTCGGCAAGGATGCCCATCCCGGCGTCGATCCGACCGAATACATGGATGGCCCGATCAAGTTCGCGACGATTGCTGCCGTCTTCTGGGGCATCGCGGGCTTTCTCGTCGGCGACATCATCGCTTGGCAGATGGCCTTCCCGGCACTGAACTTCGACCTGCCGTGGACGAGCTTCGGGCGCCTGCGTCCGCTCCACACCTCGGCGGTCATCTTCGCGTTCGGCGGCAACGTGCTGCTCGCGACGTCCTTCTACGTCGTACAGCGCACCTGCCATACGCGCCTTGCCGGCAACTGGTCGCCGTGGTTCGTGATCCTCGGCTACAACCTCTTCATCGTGATCGCCGGCACCGGCTACATTCTCGGCGTCACGCAAGGCAAGGAATACGCCGAACCCGAATGGTACGCCGACCTCTGGCTCACCATCGTCTGGGTCGTCTATCTGCTCGTCTTCCTCGGTACGCTGTGGAAGCGCAAAGAGCCGCACATCTACGTCGCGAACTGGTTCTATCTCGCCTTCATCCTGACGGTCGCGATGCTGCACGTCGTCAACAATGCGACCCTGCCGGTCTCGTTCACGGGGACGAAGAGCTACATCGTGTACGCAGGCGTGCAGGATGCGATGACGCAGTGGTGGTACGGCCATAACGCAGTCGGCTTCTTCCTGACCGCCGGCTTCCTCGGCATCATGTACTACTTCGTGCCGAAGCGGGTCGAACGGCCGGTCTACTCCTACCGCTTGTCGATCGTGCACTTCTGGACCCTGATCTTCCTCTACATCTGGGCGGGTCCGCATCATCTTCACTACACGGCGCTTCCCGACTGGGCACAGACGCTGGGCATGGTGTTCTCGATCATGCTGTGGATGCCCTCGTGGGGCGGCATGATCAACGGCCTCATGACGCTCTCGGGCGCGTGGGACAAGCTGCGCACCGACGCAGTCGTCCGTCTGCTGGTCGTCTCCGTCGCCTTCTACGGCATGTCGACTTTCGAAGGCCCACTCATGAGCATCAAGGCGGTCAACTCGCTGAGCCACTACACCGACTGGACCATCGGCCACGTGCACTCCGGTGCCCTCGGCTGGGTAGCGATGGTGTCGTTCGGCGCGATCTATTGCCTCGTTCCTTGGCTGTGGAAGCGCAAGGCGCTCTACTCGCTTCGTCTCGTCGAGTGGCACTTCTGGATCTCGACCATCGGCATCCTGCTGTACATCACGGCCATGTGGGTGTCCGGGATCATGCAGGGCCTGATGTGGCGGGCCTACGACAAGCTCGGCTTCCTCCAGTACTCGTTCATCGAGACGGTGGAGGCGATGAAGCCGTACTACATCATCCGCGCCTTCGGCGGCCTCCTGTTCGTCGTCGGCTCACTGATCATGGCCTACAACATCTGGCGCACCATTCGCGGCGACGAACCCGTCGACGCGACCGAGCAGCCGCGCATCGCGGCCGCCCCGGAACTGCGCGCCGTGCCGGCCGAATAACGGGGGTCACCAATGAAACACGAAGTCCTTGAGAAGAACTCGATCCTGCTGCTGGTCTGCGTGCTGGTGGTGGTGTCGATCGGTGGCCTGGTGCAGATCGCCCCTCTCTTCTGGGTCGAGAGCACCATCGAGAAGGTGAAGGGCATGCGACCCTACACCCCGCTCGAGCAGGCCGGTCGCGACATCTACGTCCGCGAAGGCTGCTACGTCTGCCACAGCCAGATGATCCGCACCCTGCGCGACGAAGTGGAGCGCTACGGCCACTACAGCCTCGCCGCCGAGAGCATGTACGACCATCCCTTCCAGTGGGGCTCGAAGCGGACGGGGCCCGACCTTGCCCGCGTCGGCGGCAAGTACTCCGACCAATGGCACGTCGATCACATGATCAACCCGCGGTCGGTCGTGCCGGAGAGCATCATGCCGTCCTATGGATGGCTCGCGAAGCGCAAGCTCGACGTCGCCGACATCGAAGGCCGCATCAAGACGCTGCGTGCCGTTGGTGTGCCCTACACGGACGACATGGTGGCCAAGGTCAAGGCCGACATCGCCGCCCAGGTCGATCCGGACTCGAAGGGCGCCAAGGAGCTGCTCGCCCGCTACCCGAAGGCCAAGGTCGCCAAGTTCGACGGAAAGCCCGGCGGTGAGGTGACCGAGCTCGACGCCATGATTGCCTACCTGCAGGTGCTCGGCACGCTCGTCGACTTCGCGAGCTTCGACGCCTCCGGCCCGAACCTCAGGTAAGGGAGACGATCGATGAGCTACGACACCGTCGCGACCTTCAGTCAGGTGACGTCCCTGCTGATGTTCATCGCGATCTTCCTCGCCGTGGTCGCCTACGCTTTCTGGCCTGGCAACCGGCAGAAATTCGATCACGTGCAACGCGCCGCACTCGATCTCGATGCTGATAATCGACTGAATGGGGGTCGCTCATGAGCGGCAAGGACAAGGACATCGACCAGGTCACCGGCATCGAGACGACCGGTCACGAATGGGACGGCTTGAAGGAGTTGAACAAGCCCCTGCCGAAATGGTGGCTTTATACGTTCTACGCCACCATCGTCTGGGGTGTCGGCTACATGATCGCGTACCCTGCGTGGCCGACGCTCGCCGGCTACACCAAGGGCGTGCTCGGCTACAGCCAGCGCGACGCGGTGATGAAAGAGGTCGGCGCGGCAAAAGAGGCGCAGGCGGTCTACCGCGACCAGATCGCCAAGGCGAACCTCACCGACATCAAGGCGAAGCCGGATCTCCTCCGCTTCGCCATGGCAGGCGGTGCCGCGTCCTTCGCGACGAATTGCGCGCCCTGCCACGGCCGTGGCGCGCAAGGCGCCGTCGGCTATCCGAACCTCAACGACGACGACTGGCTGTGGGGCGGCTCCGTCGAGGAGATCCACCAGACCATCCTCGGCGGCGTCCGGTCGGGTCATGCCAAGGCGCGTGACAGCCAGATGCCGCGCTTCGGTCTCGACAAGCTGCTCGACGACAAGCAGATCGCGGACACCGCCGAATACGTGCTCACGCTCTCCGGCAAGTCGACCGACTCCGCAGCGGCCGGTCGTGGCAAGACGGTCTACGCCGACCAGTGCGCGAGCTGCCACGGCGAGAAGGGCGAAGGCAATAAGGACCTCGGTGCGCCGAAGCTGTCGGACGCGATCTGGCTCTATGGCGGCAGCAAGGCCGAGATCGCTGACAGCATTCGGACCGGCCGTGGCGGCATGATGCCGATGTGGGAGAACCGGCTCGACCCGGTCACCATCAAGTCGCTGGCCGTCTACGTGCATTCTCTGGGCGGCGGCAAGTAACGCCACCTGGATCCTGGGCGCCCCTTCCCGGCGACGGGAAGGGGCCAATCGTCCCTCCGGGAGACTTTGCCATGTGCGGCTGTGGTTGCGATCTCGTCGGGGCCTACGCGCAAGCGGTGGCCGAGCAGCGCGCCGCCGAAGGCGCGGGCGACGGCCGGGCCAGTCTGCCGCAACTTGATGCCGGTCAAGGTCGATACTCCGGCTGGCGCGCATGGCTTCTGGAGAAAACACGAGGGGCGCTCGCCGCCCTGCCGATGACCAGAGCCCCTGCCCATGACCGCGCTACAGCCGTCTGATTTCATCACGCCGGAGCCGGCGCCGGGCGTCCCGTCAATCGACGTCACTGCGGTCAACAAAAAAGAAACCCGCCAGCTCTACGCGGTCCGCCAGAAGATCCATCCCCGCCTCGCCAGCGGCACGTTCCGCCGGCTGAAGTGGATCGTCATGGCGATCACGCTCGGCATCTACTACGGGCTGCCGTGGATCCGCTGGGATCGCGGCCCCGACCTGCCCCACCAGGCCGTCCTCCTGGACATGCCGAACAACCGGTACTTCGTCTTCTTCCTCGAGATCTGGCCGCAGGAATTCTACTACATCACCGGCCTGCTCGTTCTCGCCGCCCTCCTGCTCTTCCTCGTGACGGCGGCCGCCGGCCGCGTCTGGTGCGGCTATGCCTGCCCGCAGACGGTCTGGACCGACCTGATGGTCGCCGTCGAGCGCTTCTGGCAGGGCGACCGCAACGCGCGCATCCGTCTCGATAAGGAACGCTGGAGCCCCACCAAGGTCTTCAAGAAGACCATGACGCATCTCACCTGGATGCTGATCGGCGTCGTGACCGGCGGCGCCATGGTCTTCTATTTCCGCGACGCGCCGACACTCGCCTACGAACTCGTCACCGGCACCGCGCCGGCCGTCGCCTATCTCTTCATCGGCATCTTCGCTTTCACGACCTATCTTCTCGGCGGCATCGCCCGCGAGCAGGTCTGCATCTACATGTGCCCGTGGCCGCGCATCCAGGGCGCCATGATCGACCGCCACACCCTTCTCGTCAGCTATCGGACGGAACGTGGCGAGCCGCGCGGTCCCATCCGCAAGGGCCAGGGCTGGGAAGGCCGCGGCGACTGCATCGACTGCAAGGCCTGTGTGGCGGTCTGCCCGACCGGCATCGACATCCGCGATGGTGCCCAGCTCGAGTGCATCCAGTGTGCGCTCTGCATCGACGCCTGCAACGAGATCATGGACAAGATCGGCCGCCCGCGCGACCTGATCGCCTACGACACCATCGCCAAGCAGGAAGCGACCGCGAAGGGTGAGCACGAGCCGCTGAAGTTCATCCGCCCGCGCACCGTGCTCTACGCCGGCGTCATGGGCCTCGTCTCCCTCGTGATGCTGATCGCGTTCCTCAACCGCACGATCCTCGAGGTCAACGTCCAGCGCGACCGCAACCCGCCCTTCGTCATGCTGTCCGACGGCAGCATTCGCAACGGCTATACGGTCAAGGTTCTGAACAAGCTTCACGAACCGCGCACCTTCCGCATCTCGGTCGAAGGCCTGCCGAACGCACGGATCTCCGTCGTCGGCCTCGGCGAGAACGCGGAAATCAAGGTCGCGACCGACGACCTGCGCGAACTGAAGGCGTTCGTGACCGTCCCGGCCGCAAACTTGACCCAGCTCAAGGATCGCGACGTCGGATTTGCGATCGTGGTGGAAGACGTGGCTTCGCGCCACCGGGCCAGCAGAACCACGGTCTTCATCTCGGGCAATCAGTAGTCGTGAGGTCGGCAATGCCATCCACCGCATCGAGCGAGCGCCGACTGAGTGGGCGCCACGTTCTGATCGCCTTCGTCGGCTTCTTCGGCGTGATCTTCGCCGTCAACGGCTATTTTCTCTACTCCGCGCTGGCAACCCACACCGGCGTCGTCTCGCAGGAGCCCTACCGCAAGGGCCTCCTCTACAATGACCGCATCGCTGCGGACGAACGACAGGCGGAACTCGGCTGGACCCACAAATTCGATGTAGCCACCGACGGACGCTTCACCCTGTCGGTCACCGACAAGGCCGGCGCCCCCGTCGCGGGCCTGCGCATCGAGGCGACCGTCGGGCGCCCGTCGACCATCGAATTCGACCGCCAGCTGACGTTCCGTGAAACGACCCCCGGCACCTACGCTGCCTCGTCCGACCCGCTCGCCGCGGGCACCTGGGTCGCCTCGATCGAAGCCTATAACGTCGCATCCGCCAATCCGACCTACCGGGGGAGGAACCGCCTGTGGCTGAAGCCCTGAAGAAGGCGGTTCAGCCCGCCGCGAAATCCGCGCCGACGTCGCGGCCCGTCGACCCGACCGCGAACGACAACGCGCCGCTCGCCGCCAGCACCACGCTGGTGGTGGAAAACATGCATTGCGGCGGCTGCATGCGGACGATCGAGACGGCTTTGCTGGCAGTGCCGGGCGTCGATGCCGCCCGCGCCAATCTCTCGGCGAAGCGCGTCACCGCCACGCATCCCGCCGGCCGCGTCAAAGCCGAGACAATGATTCAGGCGCTCGCCGGCGCCGGCTTCAAGGCGGCAGAACTCGTCGAGGACACTCGCGATCAGACGCAGCAGGCCGACCTCGATCTTCTGAAGCGGCTCGGGGTCGCCGGCTTCGCCGCCGCCAACATCATGCTGCTCTCGGTGTCCGTGTGGTCCGGTCACTCGGGCGACATGGCGCCCGCCATCAAGACGCTGTTCCACTGGCTGTCCGCGCTCATCGCGCTGCCGGCCGTCGCCTATGCCGGTCAGCCGTTCTTCCGCTCTGCCGCCCGCGCGATTTCCGTCCGTCGCCTGAACATGGACGTGCCGATCTCGCTCGGCGTCACGCTGGCGACGGCGATGAGTCTCTTCCAGACGACCCGGGGCTCCGAGCAGGTCTACTTCGACGCCGCTGTCACGCTCCTCTTCTTCCTGCTCGTTGGTCGCTTCCTCGACCAGCGTATGCGCACGCGCGCCGCCGGGGCCGCCGCCAATCTCATTGGCCTGCGTGCCATGTCGGCGACGGTCCTGCATGACGACGGCGTCACCGAGCGCATGCCGGCCCGCCACCTCGCGGCTGGCATGACCGTGCTCGTCGCACCCGGCGAGCGCATCCCCGTCGACGGTGAAGTCGTCGAGGGCGCGAGCGACGTCGACGAAAGCCTGCTGACTGGCGAAACCAATCCGCGCTCCGTAGCGCCCGGCGCCAAGGTCACCGCCGGCACCGTCAACCTGTCCGGCGCGCTGCGCGTTGTCGCCACTGCGACCGACGAGAACACCGTGCTCGCCGAGATCGGTCGGCTGATGGAAGCGGCCGAGCAGGGCCGCGGCCGCTACGTGCGCCTCGCCGATCGCGCCGCCCGCATGTACGCGCCGGCCGTCCATATCCTCGGCGCGGGCACGTTCCTCGGCTGGATGCTGCTGGGTTACGGCTGGGAGCCTGCGCTCACCGCCGCCATCGCCGTCCTGATCATCACCTGCCCATGCGCCCTCGCGCTTGCCGTCCCGGCCGTGCAGGTCGCCGCCACCAGCCGCCTCTTTCGCCGCGGCGTCCTCGTCAAGGCCGCCGACGGTCTCGAGCGGCTGTCCGAGGTCGACACCGTCGTATTCGATAAGACGGGGACGCTGTCGCTCGGTGAGCCGCGTTTCCTCGGCGTCGGGTGCGGCGGGGACGAAGTGCTGATGCGATCGGCTGAACTGGCCTCTGTCAGCCGTCACCCTTACGCCCGAGCCGTGGTCAAGGCCGCGGAAGCCCGTGGCCTGCGCGTTCGCGCCGTGGCTGAAGTGAGCGAAACTCCCGGAAGCGGCCTTTCCCGTCGCCGCGGCAGCGGCGAGGATCGCCTCGGTTCCGCGGCCTGGTGCGGCGTGCCGGAGGATGCCGCCGCCGACGCCCCGCTGTGGTTCCGGCCGTCGGGCGGCGTCGCCATTCCGTTGATGTTCGACGACGCGCTACGCCCCGACGCGCGTGAGGTCGTGACCGAACTCAAGGCCGCCGGCTACCGCGTCGAGATGCTGTCCGGCGATCGACCGTCCGCCGTCGCCACCGCCGCCCGCCAGGTCGGCATCGAGACTTACGCGGCCCGCGTCTCCCCGGCCGGCAAGATCGCCCGCCTTGAAGCCTTGAAAGCCGAGGGCCGCAAGGTGCTGATGGTCGGCGACGGCCTCAACGACGCCCCGGCACTCGCCGCCGGCCATGCCTCACTGTCGCCCGCGTCCGCCGCCGACATCAGCCAGACGGCGGCCGATGGCATCTTCCAGGGCGAACGTCTGCAGCCGGTGCTGGAGGCGCTCCGCGTCGCCCGCGGCTCCCACCGCATGGCGATCCAGAACTTCGCCATCGCGATCGGCTACAACATCCTCTTCGTGCCGCTCGCCATGGTCGGCCTCGTCACGCCGCTCATCGCCGCGGTCGCCATGTCCGCTTCCTCGATCGCCGTCACCGCCAACGCCGTCCGCCTCGGCCGCAAGCGCCTGGAGCTCCACCCATGACCTCGCTCGCTTGGCTCATCCCTGTCGCGCTCGGCCTCGGCGGCCTCGGGCTCGCCGCCTTTCTCTGGTGCCTGAAGACGGGTCAGTTCGAGGACCTGGAAGGCGCCGGCTGGCGGGCCCTCGAGGATCATCCACCCCGCAAGTAAGCCTGTCACGCCGCGCCTGGATTCCCGCGGCGGTCGACCAATGGCGGGGTTACGCGCCGGCCGCTACCGAGGCACCATGGTGACTTGGCGGCGAGATCGGGCGACATGCGGCGGGATTTGAGCATTGAGGCGCTGGAGCGGTTCTTCCGCAGTACCTCCGTTCCCATGACACTGGCAGCGGCGGATCGGCCGGACTGCCCCCTGCTGCTCGCCAACGACGCCTTTCTCGAACTCACTGGCTACAAGCGTGAGGAGGTGATCGGTCGCAATTGCCGCTTCCTGCAGGGCCCGAAGACCGATCCGAAAGCGCGCCTGCGGCTGCGCCATGCCATCGAAGCCGGCGCTGAAGTGCTCGTCCCGATCACCAACTACCGCAAGGACGGGAGCGAGTTCGAAAACTACGTGTTTCTCGTGCCCATCTACGGGTCCAACGGCGAACTGCAATACATCATGGGCTCGCAGTACGACATCACGGCGCCGTTTCGCTCGGTCACCCTTAACGAACAGGCGAGCCTGCTCGACGACGGGCTGCTCGGCGGCGCCGGCAACGTCAAAGCGCTGATCCGTTTCCGGAAGGAAGGCCGCGGCGGCTGAACGTTCAGTCGCCGGCCCTGGCTTTTCAGTTCGCGCCGTCGAGCAGACGCCGCGCGATCACCTGCGCCTGGATCTCGGCCGCGCCTTCGAAAATGTTCAGAATGCGCGCGTCGCACAGCACGCGGCTCACGGGATATTCGAGCGCGAATCCGTTGCCGCCGTGGATCTGCAACGCGTTGTCGGCGGCAGCCCAGGCGACGCGCGCGCCGAGCAGCTTCGCCATCCCGGCTTCGAGATCGCAGCGCCGGCCCTGATCCTTCTCGCGCGCCGCGAAGTAGGTGAGCTGCCGCGCCACCATCGTCTCCGCCGCCATCGCCACGATCTTGTTGGCGACCCGTGGGAACGCATAGATCGGCTTGCCGAATTGCACGCGTTCGAGCGCGTACTTCAAGGCGAGGTCGAGCGCCGCCTGCGCGACGCCGACCGCCCGCGCCGCCGTCTGGATGCGGGCGCTTTCGAACGTCGCCATGAGCTGCTTGAAGCCCTGCCCCTCGACGCCGCCGAGCAGTTGCGACGCCGGCACCTCGAACCCATCGAACGATATGTCGAATTCCTTCATGCCGCGGTAGCCGAGCACTTCGATCTCGCCGCCGCTCATGCCTTTTGCCGGGAACGGATTGTCGTCGGTACCGCGCGGCTTTTCCGCGAGCAGCATCGAAAGACCCTTGTAGCCGGGCTCCGCCGGATTGGTCCGCACCAGCAGCGTCATCAGATCGGCCCGCACCGGATGCGTGATCCAGGTCTTCTGCCCAGTGACGCGATAGACGTCGCCGTCGCGCACCGCGCGTGTCTTCAGAGAGGCGAGATCGGATCCCGTGTTCGGCTCCGTGAAGACCGCCGTCGGCAGGACCTCACCGGCGGCGAGCTTCGGCAGGTACTTCTGCTTCTGATCATCCGTGCCGGCCATCAGGATGAGTTCGGCGGCGATTTCCGACCGCGTGCCGAGCGACCCGACGCCGATGTAACCGCGCGACAGTTCCTCCGAGACGACGCACATGGCTTCCTTGCCGAGGCCCATGCCGCCGAATTCCTCCGGGATCGTCAGGCCGAACACGCCGAGTTCGGCGAGCTTGGCGATCACGTCGAGCGGAATGTATGCGTTCTCGAGATGCCACTCGTGCGCATGCGGCACGACTTCGGCGAGTGAGAAACGGCGCATCTCCTCGTGCATGGCCGCGTGCGTCTCGTCGAGGCCCGACCAGCCGAACGTGGTGGCGCCGGGCGTCTCGGCGATCAGCGCCGCGGCGCGCGCCTTCGTGGTGTCGCTCGCCGCTTCCGCAGAGAGGGCCTGTGTGGCGTCCTCGAAGCGGCGCACTTCGGCCGCTGGCACACCGAGCTGGCTGAGCCGAATGATTTCGCCCTGGCTCATCGGAATGCCGCCGACGATCTGCGCCGCATATTCGCCGACGGCGACAGTCGCGATCAGCCGCTCGAGTTCGCCGAGCTTGCCCTCGTCCGCGAGCCGATGCGTCCAGCCGGCCATCTGGCGGAGCGCTTCGACGTAGGTCGCGAGCCACGCGAGCCCATGCGCTTCGTGCTGTGCGGCGTCCATGCCCTGAGTTGCGACGCGCTGGCGGACGGCGGCCTTGGCCAGCACCAGCAACCTGTCGGCGGCCGTGACGGCGTCGTCGAGGCGCGCGGGAAGCCGGTCGGCGGCCGCGGTAGGCTTGCGGACCTCAGGCGTGGCAATCGACATCGCGGGCCTCCGGGCTGGCGCTCATGTTGCAATGCAAGATATCGCCCGCCCGCGCTGCGGCAAGCAAGCCTTTCGGCGCGCCCGCGTCGCTTAGCTCAGCACTCCTTGCAAATGTCATCCTCGCCCGTGTGGCCAGGATCCAGAGAGCTGCGAGGCGTGGCGCTCGAAACCGTGCCAGCGGCTGCTGCGGCACTTCAAACAGAGCACCACCGCGGCCGCACCTTGGGTCCTCGGGACAAGCCAGAGGATGACAGGCACCATTACGATCGGCTCGCCCAACCTCACCCTTTCTCGGCGGGGTCGTCGACAATCTCGATGGACGCTTCCTCGACCTCGGTCTTCGGCCGTGCTGCTGCGCGACCGGCCGTCCGCTCGCGCGACAGGCTCTCGAGTCGCGAGACGAGGCCCGATGTGGGCGGAGCGTCGTCGGCTTCATCGAGCACGATGGTCACTTCCGCTTCCTCGATTGCTGGCGCTTCGAGCATGGCCGACGGCATCTCGGTGGGCGAGGCCGCCTTCTCGACCGCCGTCGCTTGCCGTTCGAGTTCCGTCAGACGCGCGAGCAGTGAGCGCGTGGTTTCGCTCTCGGCCATCGCCGGGGGCCGCGGCGGAGCGGCGGGCGGCGCGGGCGCCGGCACCCACTCGGCGTCGATCGGGGCGGATAGGGTCTGGTTCGACGCTGGCCCTGGTGCCGGCCTGAGCGGCTCCGGCTCGGGCGGCGGGAAATAGCACGCCGGCAAGATCGTGACGGTGCGTTCCTCGCGCTCCGGCTCGGCTGGCGGTGCAGCCTTGGCCCGCGCCGGTGCCGCCTGCGAACCATCAGACCCTTCTGCCAACCGGCGGAAGGCATACCGCGCCTTCAGGAACGCGATGTAGTTCGGGTCGGCCGCGAGTGCCATCGCATAGGCCCCGACCAGCGCGCCGACGATTTGCGGCTCCGGTCCCTGCCCCGTCGCCATCTTCTCTTCGAGTTGCCGCCACGCGACCCAACTCGGGTTCGTCTCGAGAACCGCCTCCAGCCGGGCGATCTCCTCGCCGAGCCGGGCCGGCTCGGCCGCGGAAGTGGATCGGGCTTTCTTGCTCATGCGAGGGGCCAGTTCGGGATCGCTTCGCTTCGCCGCGGGAATTCATTAGATAGGCGCGGGGGGACCCTCCGTCCATCCGTGAGACGGCGGATCGCCGCCGCCAAATCGCCGTCGAGCCGCGCTTGAAGGATGCCCATGAACCGGACGCAGACACTCTGGCAGGCCCTTTGGCGCCTCTACGAGCACAGCGGCTTCGCCATGGCCGGCGCGGTTGCGTTCTCCTTCGTCATTTCGATTTTTCCCTTCAGCATCTTCCTCGGCGCGCTGGCCGGCCTTTTCGGCGGCCGTGAGCTCGCCGATCAGGCGATCGAACACCTGTTCACGGTGATGCCGAAGGAAGTGGCCGAAGCTCTCGCCCCCCAGGTCGAGGCGATCATGGGGCGCACCCGCATCGACCTCCTGACCTACGGTGGCGCGCTCGCGCTGTTCTTCGCGACGAGCGCCATTGAAACGCTGCGTGCCGCGCTCAACGGCGCCTACCGCGTGCACGAGACGCGCTCCTATCCGCTCTGCCTGCTGCTCTCGATGGTGTTCGTCTTCGTCAGCGCCGCCTCGACGCTGGTGCTCACCTGGGCGGTCGTCGTTGGCCCGACGGTCGCCGCGCGCTTCGAGCCGTCCTGGCTCAAGACTTGGCTCGATTCGACCTGGGTGACCGCCACCGTCCGCTACGGGATGGCCGCGGTCGTCATCGCCATCCAGCTCTTCGCGATCCACCTTTGGCTCGCGGCGGGCCGGCGCACACTCGAAGACGTGTGGCCCGGCATCCTGTTGTCCGTCGCGCTCTGGATGGGCCTCGCCTGGGCCTACTCCTATTACCTGAACTTCTCCGATTATTCCCGCTTCTATGCGGGACTTTCCCAGCTCATGGTGGCCATGATCTTCTTCCAGTTGACCGCGGTGATCATTCTGCTCGGAGCAGAACTCAACCGAGGTCTGATCGAATTGCGCCGGCTCGGGTTCGTCGGCGACGACGACGAGGAAGCCGGCCGGCCGATGGCGGCCGAGTAGAACGGGACGAGGGGGAGGATCACATGCCGGGTTGGATCGTACGCGCGGCGGCGATGGCCGCGCTGTTGGGGCTTGCTGCGCCCGCCTTGGCCGCCGGAAAATCGGACGGCTCGTACGCGGCCAAGCTCGCCGCCTGCCGCGCCGCTGCCGAGAAGGCCGACGGCGCGACCGACTTCAAGTGCGACTGGAAGGCGATCGTCGCCGGTGCACCGGGGGCCGCGCTGACCGGCCGCTACACGATCATCGAGAAGGGCCTAGCCGGAGAGATGACCGTGATCGAAGGCGGCGGCGGGCCGGCGCTCGTCGCCATCGCGACGGTTACCAAGGACCGCGGCGCCCACACCTGCAGCCTCGACGTCAAGGGCGAGCGCGACGCGAGCGACGTGCTGGTGCTGAAGTCGGCCGAGACGCCCGCCTGCATCGTCCGCATCAAGAGCAGCAAACAGCGCAACGTCGTCGAAGTCACTGGCAGCGACGATTGCCGCGACTTCTGCGGCATGCGTGCGGGCTTCGACGGCAAGTACCGCCTGCGGAAGTAGCGAGCGGGGCCGTCAGCCGCCGAAGCGCTGACGGCTCACTTCGAGCGTGTCCTGATAGGTCCGGAGCCCGGTCGTCGGCGCGCTGACGAGCACGGCCATGTTGCCGGGCTTGTGCTCGTTTTTCCGCATCCGGACGTGGGCCTTCGGGATCTGCTCCCACGGGAACACTTCCGACATGCACGGGTCGATGCGCCGCTCGACGACGAGGCGGTTCGCCTGCGACGCCTGCAGCAGGTTGGCGAAGTGCGATCCCTGCACGCGCTTCTGATGCATCCAGAGATACCGGGCGTCCATCGTCAGGTTGAAGCCGGTCGTGCCGGCACAGATGACGACCATGCCGCCGCGCTTCACGACGAGCACCGACACGGGGAAGGTCGTTTCGCCTGGATGCTCGAATACGAAATCGACGTTGTTGCCCTTGCCCGTGATGTCCCAGATCGCCTTGCCGAAGTTGCGCGCCTCTTTCATCCAGGCCGCGAACTCGGGTGAGTTCACGGTCGGCATCTGGCCCCAGCAGTTGAACTTCTTGCGATTGATGACGCCGCGCGCACCGAGCTGCATGACGAAATCGCGCCGGTCTTCCTCCGACACGACGCCGATCGCGTTGGCTCCGGCCGTCGCGCAGAGCTGGATTCCCATCGACCCGAGGCCGCCCGCGGCGCCCCAAATCAGCACGTTGTGGCCTGGACGCAGGATGTGCGGCCGGTGACCGAACAGCATCCGGTAGGCGGTCGCGAGCACCAGCGTGTAGCAGGCGCTCTCTTCCCAGGTGAGGTGCTTCGGCCGCTCCATCAGCTGGCGGTCCTGCACGCGCGTGAACTGCGCGAATGACCCGTCCGGCGTCTCGTAGCCCCAGATGCGCTGGCTCGGCGAGTTCATCGGGTCGCCGCCGTTACACTCCTCGTCGTCGCCGTCGTCCTGATTGCAATGGATGACGACCTCATCGCCGACCTTCCACCGCTTCACCTTTGAGCCGACCGCCCAGACGATGCCCGAGGCGTCGGAGCCGGCGACATGGAACGGGTGTTTGTGAACGTCGCGGATCGGGGAAATCGGCTGGCCGAGGGCTGCCCAAACGCCGTTGTAGTTGACGCCCGCCGCCATCACGAGGACGAGCACGTCGTGGCTGTCGAGTTCCCAGGTCGGGACCACTTCGACCTTCATGGCGGTGTCGGGCTCGCCGTGCCGGTCCTCGCGGATCGTCCAGGCGTACATGTTCTTCGGAACGTGCCCGAGCGGCGGGATCTCACCCACCTCGTAGAGGTCCTTCACCGGCGAGAGGGCGGTGGGAGCCTTCTGGGCCAGGGACATCGGATCCTCCATCCGAACACGGCGCTGACGCCGCTTTGCTGCACTGCGTTTACTTATTGCACTGCGGTAAACCTCTGTCATTCGGCTTTTGGTCGGGCACCCCCCTCCGCGGCACTCGGGTTCTCCGCGGTTGGCATGGTTCCTGAAACATCGACATGTGCGTGGCCCAAACTGGGACAGAGTCACTGCCATGTTGTCCGGCTTCAGCAGTCTTCTTCTCATGCCGATCACCTTCGTATCGGCCCTGTTCGCCATTGGCGGCGTGCTGATCCTTGCGTCGTCACTGGTCGGTTTTCGCCGCACCGCCATCTCGGCCGGGCTAGCGCTGCCCTTCGTGCTGTGGGGCATCACAGCCGGCCTGCAATCGGACGGCTTCCTTGCCGGCATGGTCCGTTGGGCCGACACACTCGGCGTCCTCGAATGGGTCACCCTGGCCCTGATCGTAACGGCGTTTACCGCGATGATCTTTTACGCCATCGAGAGCATCGCGCTGGCAGTCGCCTTCGCGCCCACCGCGCTCTTCGGCGGTCTCGTCGCCGGCTACGTGCTTTACGCGTCGCGCACCGACATCGCGCTCGGCATCGGTAATGCCGGCCTGATCGTCATCGGCTCGACGCTGGCGGCCCTCATCGTCATCGTCACACTGATCGGCGCCCTGCGCAGCGCCCCCGTCCGGGTCGACTGAGGGCACGGCACCGAGACGTCCGTCGAACGTTCGTGTTGCGCTGCGCCATCGGCGCGCTAGTCTTCGTGCCGCAAGTGCGAAGGGGACGCCGGTTTCAGGGCGTTCCCGCCCTGCAGCGCCTGACGGAGACCCGCCGATGTCGACGCCCAAAGCCCCGTCCGCTCCGCAGAAAGACAAGCCCTGGCTGTTCCGCACCTACGCGGGACACTCGACCGCCGCCAAGTCGAACGAGCTTTACCGGCGCAATCTCTCCAAGGGTCAGACCGGCCTCTCCATCGCCTTCGATCTGCCGACCCAGACCGGCTACGATTCCGACCACCCGCTCGCCCAGGGCGAGGTCGGCAAGGTCGGCGTCCCGATCAGCCATCTCGGCGACCTGCGCACGCTGCTCGACGGCATCCCGCTCGATGCCATGAACACCTCGATGACGATCAACGCGACGGCGGCGTGGCTGCTCGCCCTCTACGTCGCCCTCGCCGACGAGCGCGGCACGCCGCGCTCGGCCCTCACCGGCACCATCCAGAACGACATCATCAAGGAGTACCTGTCTCGCGGCACCTACGTGTTCCCGCCCGAGCCGTCGCTCCGGCTCATCAAGGACACCATCGTGTTTTCCTGCCGCGAGGTGCCGAAGTGGAATCCCACCAACGTCTGCTCCTATCACCTGCAGGAAGCCGGCGCGACGCCGGTGCAGGAACTCGCCTACGCGCTGGCAACCGGCATCGCCGTGCTCGACACCGTGCGCGCCTCCGGTGAGATCTCGCCCACCGAGTTCGGCCCGGTATTCGGCCGCGTATCGTTCTTCGTGAACGCCGGCCTGCGCTTCGTCACCGAGATCTGCAAGATGCGGGCGTTCGTGGATCTCTGGGCCGAGATCGGCCGCGAGCGCTACGGCGTCACCGACCCCAAGCACCTGCTGTTCCGCTACGGCGTGCAGGTGAATTCGCTCGGCCTGACCGAGCCGCAGCCCGAAAACAACGTCTATCGCATTCTGCTCGAGATGCTGGCCGTCACGCTGTCGAAGCGCGCCCGCGCCCGAGCGGTCCAGCTGCCGGCGTGGAACGAGGCGCTCGGCCTGCCGCGGCCGTGGGATCAGCAGTGGTCGCTCCGCATGCAGCAGGTGCTCGCCTACGAGACCGACCTGCTCGAATACGGCGACATCTTCGACGGCTCGAAAGAGATCGAGGCCAAGGTCGAGGCGCTGAAGGCCGAAGCGCGTGCCGAACTCGCGACCATCGACAAGCTCGGCGGCGCCGTCGCTGCGATCGACACCATGAAGCGCCGCCTCGTCGAGAGCAACGCGGCGCGCCTCCGCCAGATCGAAACCGGCGAGCAGGTCGTCGTCGGCGTCAACCGCTTCATCGAAACGGAGCCATCGCCGCTGTCGGCCGGCGAGGGCGCGATCCAGACCGTCGATCCGGGCGTCGAAGCCGAGCAGATCGCCCGCCTCGCCGCTTGGCGCGCAACGCGTGACGCCAAGGCCGTCGCCGCCGCGCTCGCGGCGCTCGAGGACGCTGCTCGCGAAGGCCGCAACGTCATGGAGCCGTCGATCGCCTGCGCCAAGGCCGGCGTCACGACCGGAGAGTGGGGCGAGTGCCTGCGCCGCGTGTTCGGCGAGTACCGCGCGCCGACGGGGGTCGGCGGGGCTGCGGTCGCCGCATCGGCCGGCGTCGCAGACGTCCGCACCGCCGTCGAGGTGGTGTCCGCCCGGCTCGGCCGGCGCGTCAAATTCCTTGTCGGCAAGCCGGGCCTCGACGGCCACTCCAATGGGGCCGAGCAGATCGCGGTGCGGGCCCGCGACTGCGGCATGGAAGTCGTCTACGAGGGCATCCGCCTGACGCCGGCCCAGATCGTCCGCGCCGCGCTCGACGAGAGCGTCCACGTCGTCGGGCTGTCGATCCTCTCGGGCTCGCACATCGCCCTCGTCCGCGACGTGATGGAGCGCATGCGCGCCGCCGGCCTCGCCGACGTGCCAGTCGTCGTCGGCGGCATCATCCCGCCGGAGGACGCCAAGGCGCTGAAGGCGATGGGCGTCGCCGCCGTCTACACGCCGAAGGATTTCCAGCTGAACGACATCATGGCCGACATCGTCCGCCTCGTGGACCAGGCCCCCGCCGCGGCGTGATGGCCCAGGCCGGCATTCCATAGACTTGCCGGCGCAGAGAGCCGCTTCGGTTCCATTCTCCGTTCGAAATCCTTGCGGCGGCAGCTTTATTGTCGCATCGCAAAACAAATGCGCTTTCCAGAAAAATTGTTTCCACGATCGCGATGTGGCGAAATCGGAGATCCACATTCATAGTTCTCGATGTTTTCAGCGCAGCGCGATTGGATGGAGGCGAGTATGAAAAAAACTCATTTGGGCGCTTTTCTGCGTATTGCCCACCGCCGTAGCCGCGCAGGAGCAGGCGGCATGCATCGGCATTCTGGATAGGGTCAACTATAACTTCCTGAGATCATCCTCGAGTGATCAGCAATATGCGCTGAGCAAAGCCAATCTCTGTTCGGCGGAATACGACAAGGCTACAGCCTCTCAGAAGGCCAACATCGAAGCCTCGTACAAATTTTTCAGCGCCAGCGGGGCCGCGTCGGCCGACGCCATTCGAGAGCGACAGAAGACGGAATGCGAGAGCAGGTATGGTGAGTTCTGGTATGCTCGCGCCAATCTATCCGAGCAGCGCGTTGCGGTTATCGAGGCTTTGGACACCGTTAGCCGGTGTATCGAACTGTCTCAGGCGAAGAAGCTCGCCATCCGAACCACGATTTCGCAGGATAACAGGCAGATTGACGTCGTTCTGCGCTGGAATGACGGGAGTCCTTTGCGCGTCCGATATGCTGGTCCGCAGCCGTGGAATGCGCTCAAATGCTATGTCGCAGGGTTGGAAGTTAAATCAGAGAAGGATTTAACCGCGACACTCCAGCCACTGACCGAATGGACGTTTACCTGCATTCGCTCCGCAACCGAGGAATCGATTAGCCAAGAAAAGATCCAATGCTTCCGGCCATTCAATATATCTATATCGACGGACCGCGTAAGTGAGTCGCTTGCAATCCCGCGTCATTGCGAGACCGATTATCTGCTCAGTCGAGCAGCCAAGGTCGATGCCCAGGTCAAGGCGCTCTCGTCCGAACTCGAGCAGGCGAAAGGAGCACTGAGTGCTCTGCAACAGGCACACGCCGTGACGGCCCAGGTGGCGGGCAGCGCAAGTGCTGCGATTGGCGCTGAGCGTGCTGCGATCAAGCACATTTTTGCAAGTCAGCACACGGGCGGGTGCCCGGCGGGCTTTACGGACAAAGGGTTTGTCGGACTGATCATGCACAACGACGTCTATGCGGCGAACAACATGGGCGGAGGAGGAGCCTTCAACGAAGGTTGGACTTGGACGCATCCGAAGCTCTGTCAGCGCAACTGATCGTGAGTAAGGAAGCGGGGGGCAGGTGTGCCTACAGCAAGGTCCCCGCCCCGCGTTGCCTCGTTCGGCGGTGCGTGCTAGGGGACCCGCGCTTGCCTCTGTGGCGGAATCGGTAGACGCGGCAGACTCAAAATCTGTTGTCAGCAATGACGTGCCCGTTCGAGTCGGGCCAGGGGCACCAAGATCCAGCTCTGCGCTCCGTCGCGCATCACGGCCACCCCGGCCGGAGCGGACCGCGAGTGAGGAAGCTCCTTCTCCAAAGAAGCAGTGTCATCTCCGCCCTCGTGACGCGGATCCAGCGGGCAGAAGGTCATGCCATTTCGGATCTATCGCTGCGGCCGCCATGCCCCCATGGAACCGGACGGCGCGCCGACCGGTTTGCCCCCTCGGGTCGAATGTGTTACCCGGCACTTCGCATGAAGATCGAGGCTCGCACGATGCGACAGCTCGTGACGACGTTCGTCGTCCTCGCGGCGCTCCTGGTGCCGTTGCGGCCAGCGGCGGCCGGTCCTGCCCTGCTGTTCGAGGCCGACACCGGGCGCGTCTATTACGCCGAGAACGCCGATCACCAATGGTATCCGGCGTCGCTCACCAAGGTGATGACGGCCTACGTCACATTCGCTGCGCTCAAAGCCGGCAAGATCACCCTCGACGCCAAGCTCGTCACATCGGAACTCGCCTTCAACGAGCCGCCGAGCAAGGTCGGCCTGCCCGTCGGTGGCGAGATGAGCGTCGAACTCGCATTGAAGACGCTGATCGTCAAATCCGCCAATGACGTCGCCGTCATGCTCGCCGAGGGCGTCTCCGGCAGCGTTGAAAACTTCGTCGGCGAAATGAATGCGACGGCGCGCCGCCTCGGCATGACGCGCACGAACTTCGTCAATCCGCACGGCTTGCCCGCGCCCGAGCAGGTGACGACGGCCCGTGACCTCGCCATCCTCTCTCGTGCCGTCGTGCGCGACTTCCCCGAGTTCGCCGAGTACTGGAGCATGCCCGACGTTCGTATCGGCAAGCGCCGGCTTGGATCGCACAACAGTCTGCTCCGGACCTACGAGGGCGCCGACGGCCTCAAGACAGGGTTCATCTGCGATGCCGGCTTCAATGTCGTCGCCAGCGCCACGCGGGATGGCCGCCGCCTGATGGCCGTTGTCCTCGGCGAGCCCTCGGGCTACGAGCGCGCCCTTCGCGCCGCCGCCCTGCTCGACCACGGTTTCCAGGTGCAAGGCTGGAAGCAGCTGTTCAACACGGCGACCATCAATACGATGCCTGTCGCACCCGACGTCCAGGGACCGGTCAGCGTGCGCGAGAGCGTGGTCAGCTGGGATTGCGGCGGCCGCGCCCGTGCTCGCGCCGTCGCAAAGGCGCGCAGCGAGCAGAAAAAGGCGCGCGTCGCGGCGAAGGAGAAGGCCAAGGCTGAGGGACAGGGGAGCGCCACGGCAGAATCGAAGGCGCAACCGGCGACGACCCAGCCGGCGACGACGCCGCCGGCCACGAAAGCTCCGGCCCGCAAGGCCGATGCACCGGCCGCGACCGCGCCCGCGCCGGCCAAGGCAGCGCCGGCAGCCAAGCCGAAGTCCGCCGAGGCGCCGGCTCCCGCGCCGGCCACCAAGAACCCCTGATCGATTGACGGAGCGACGTCGTCCGTCGGCGGGCCCGAAGCCCGCCGCAATGGCGTCGTCGGTCCGCCATCAAGCGCCGTTACCTCCTGCCGCTCCGTCCGTTCCCGGGCGGACGATGTCGGTTCGAACGGTGCGCGATGCTGCTCACCACTTTGCGATTGACGACCCGCGCGGCGGAAGCCCTCGTGCTGCTGCCTGTCCGCATCGTCCGTTTCCTGCTCGGCTCCATCGCGTTCAACCCGCGCCTCGGCCCTCTCCGCTATCTGACCGCCGCCGCCGTGGGCTACGTCGTCTTCGCCCTCGTCCTCGTCTACGTCGTCGCCCCCGTGCGCGGCTGGGTCGGCAGCTTCACGCTCGCCGACAAGCTCCGCTACGATGCCGAACGCTGGCTGGCGACCGCCATCTACGATCCGAAGGGTTCATTCGTCGGCACCTTCGATCCGCGCCTCGATAGCCGCCGCGACGTCAACTACACCGACGCCGCCATCGAGATCGGCGATTACGTCGCCAACCCCGATCACAAGTCGATCCCCGTGCGCGATGTGCCCGATCAATACTGGCGCTGCCTGCTCTGGCACGAGGACCGCTACCTCGGCGGACCTCTCAACCCGGCCGGTATCGATCTGCTCGGTGTGCTGAAAATTCCCTATACGTCACTCGTGCGGACGGCGACGACCGGCCGGCCGAGCCTCGGAGTCGGCGGCTCGACGCTGCCGATGCAGTTCGCCCGCGTGATCTATAAAACGCCGCCGCGCACGGACGAGGGCCCGCTCGGCAAACTCGCCCGCAAGATCGGCGAGTGGTGGTTGGCGCCCGTGATTTATCACGTACTGACCGAGGGCGGCGACGACCTGCCGCTCCGCCAGTGGGCCGCCAATCACATTTGGCTCGCGCAGCGCACCGGCGGCCAGCCGCTGCACGGCGTCGAGGTGACGAGCCGCATCGTCTTCGGCAAGGAAGCGAAGGATCTGTCGACGGCGGAGCAATTCGTGCTCGCCTCCGCGGTCAACAAGCCGATCATCCTGCTCGAAGGCAGCGAGCGCCTCAACGCGGTCCGCCTCGACCGCTGGCGCTACATCACCGAGGTGCGCGCCCGCACCTGCGCCGAGCGCCTCATCGCCGATGAAGCTGAGCGCGCCCGTGTCGTCTTCGAACTCGTCGCGCTGGCGAGCGGCCCGCCGGACCCCAAGGTCAAACCACGCCTGCAGGACGCACTCGACCGGCACGCGCCAACCCTCGCCCGCAGGGCCGTGGCCAATCCGGTGATCCGCGCCAACGCGCTGTTGCCCGCGGCCCGCTTCGGGCTGCGCGAGGAATTGAAGCAGCAGTACGGCTTTGGCTGGCGCCAGTATGCGCGCGGCCTGACGACGACGCTCGATCCGACCGAGAACCTGCCGTTCGAGGACGCGATCCGTGCCGGCCTCGGCAAGCTCGAACAGACTTACGCGGGCAAGCGCGATCCCGGATGGACGCTCGATCCGGCGGCGGCGCGCGAGGGCACACGGCTGCCCGACGTTGTCGTCGTCGCCGCCGACCTCGAAGGCCGCATCGTCCGCTATTTCGAGACCGGCGAGCGCGCGCCCTACTTCGGATCGATGCTCGCGCGCGACGGCGAGACGGGACACTACGTGCCCGCACGCGAGAGCCGCACCGTCGCCTCGACCGGCAAGATCCTCGCCGCCATCGAGCTCGCCGCCGAAGGCCACGACGATGCCGCCGCCCTCATCGTCGATCCGCAGGCGCCGGCCGGCGGCCTCGACACCTGCGCCCGCGGCACGTCGCGACAGAGCCGCAAGGCCAGCGTCGCTTTCGCCTGCTCCCTCAATGCGCCGCTGCTTGCCCGCACCGCCCAGATCGGTCAGGCACCGATGCGGCGCCTCGTCAACGGCTTCGGCTTCACTATGCCGCCGCGCAACGCGGACGGTGAGGAGACGCCGGCGACAACCGCCGCCGTGCTCGGCCATATCGCCGGTGCGCCGCGCCGCGTGCACCACATGTCGAGCGTCGTCCTCGCGAGCCTGATCGGCCAGTCGCAGCGTGCGATCCCGGCACCGTCGCTCATCGCCGGCCAGGACCTCACCGATCGCCAGGCGGCGCTCGCCGTCCGCCAGACCGCCATGCCGGCGATCACGCCCGCAAAACTGATCCGCCCCGCGGCAGTGCCGGCGCTCGGCGCGTTCCTCGAGGCGCCGCTCTGCCACAAGGTCGGCGCCACCCATCACGGCACGCTGAAGTCGCTGTCGTCGTGGTGCGCCGGTGCCAATGCCAACGTCCGCCTGCATTTCGCCAAGACCGGCACGTCGACGACGACCGACCCGAGCCGCACGGTCGACACCTGGATCACCGGCGGCGTGCAGTTCGCCAATGGCGCCGCCTACTCCTACGTCGTGCTCGTCGGAACCGGCTCGACGGCCGACGCCTGGGCCACCAACTTGCACGGCAGCCAGCTCGGCGCACCGCTGCTCCAGATCCTGCTCGACGATCTCGCGGGCCACGCCAAGCGGCATCCCCGGCCCGATCTCGTTCCCAAGAAGCCCGCGCCCGTTGCAGCCGCCGGGCCGCGCGTACCCTTCGCAAAGGACGAGGCCGAGCGCGCACGGATCTTCCAGTCGAATTGAAACGCGTCGTCATCGTTCGACGCTGGACTGTCGCTTTCGAGCCGCAACCGAGCCTTATTCTCCCCGTACGCATGATCTCGGTCACGCCCCGGGCTCCTTCGGAGACCGGTCAGATCGGACGCGACGAGCCGAACCCGCACGAGACGGGACTGCCGACCTCCATCGGCAGCATACGGCGATGTCGCGTCCCGCACCGGCAGGTGAGTATGAGGAAAGCCGACATGCGGGAGCGCGCCGATGCGATGCTCGCCAGTGTGGATGGTGACTGGCCAGAAGCCGCCGAAAGCGGGCGCGACTGGAAAAAGATCGTCCTGATCGTCGGTCTCGGTGTGCTGTCGTGGGTCGCGACCTACGTCGGCATGCTCGAGCTCATCGAAGCCAACATGGGCGAGCTGCCGCTGATCCACAAAGTGATCACCGGCTTCTCGGTCGCCATGCTGATGACGATGATCGTCTGGCTGCTCGACCAGCTGTTCGCGCCCCTGCCGTTCGCCACCAAGGTCGCGTACGCGCTCGGCTACGTCTTCCTGTCGCTGATTTCGATCGGCTTCGGCTTCGGCTTCTATTGGAAAGTGCTCGAAAGCCGCTCGGAGGCGACGCGATCGGCCGAATCCGCCGTATCGCAGGTGCAGACGTCGCTGCATGCCGCCGCGACGCGCCTCGAACAACTTCAATCGACGCTTCAGAATCTCACCGCGCTGTCGACCCAGAAGGCCGAGATGGAGCGCGCCAACGGCACGTCCTGCCCCGGTAGCCGCCCCGGCGACGGCCCGCGACGGGCTCTCCGCGAGTCCGACGCGCAGCGTTTCGCCTTCGCGTCCGATCTCGTGAAGAACCGCGTCGGCTCGGTGAAGGCCGAGATGGCGAGCCTCGAAGCCGATTTCGTCAAGCTCGCGAGCAACGACGCGACGACCATCGATGCCAAGTCCGGCACCCGCAACGAATTCATGAAAGGCCTCGGCCGCAAGCTCGACTTGACCGTTGCCGGCTTCAACGCCTTCCGCACCGATCCGCAACTGAAGCAGATCCGCGGCGATCTCGCCGACCGCGCCGAGAAGACGACATTCCCGGATACGCGGGGCACTACATTCTCCTGCCCCGATCCGCAATTGCAGACGGCGCTGCGCGGCGTCGTGCGCGCAATCGACCAGTTGCCGGAACTCGAGAAGCCGAAGATCGCCGCCGTCGAAGGCTCGGAGGCGACGATCGAAGCCTTCCGCCGTCTGACGGCAACGTTCACCGGCCTCCTGACCTTCAAGCTGCCGCCCTCGGCGGACGAACTTCGCGCACTCCAGCAGAAGGCGGTGCAGTCCGTCGAGCAGGCGGGCAGCGCGCGGCCGGTACTACCCGAGCAGCCAGGCCTGTCGAAGCGCGACTACATTCCGCTCGCCGTCGCCATCTTCGTCGATCTCTGCCTGTTGCTGGTCTCTATGGGCCGGCCGATGAACCGCCTGCACGGTCTAGTTCCGAAGATGCGGGCGGCGGAGCGCGGCCCGGTCTATCAGATCCTGTCGAAGTTCTCCGACATCCATGCCGATCGCGAGACGCGGGCCAAGTTTGAGGTCTTTCGCCACGTCGTGTTCGACTACTTCGACACCTACTATGTCGCCGTGCCGCTCGAGGCCCCGCGGTATCGTATGGTCGAACGCTACGAGGTCGTCCGCAGCCGGATGGGTGGCACACGTGAGGTCGCTCGCGCCTATCGCGAACCGCTGAGCGACGCCGAGCGCGACGGCCTGCGCGACGAAGCGCACCTGCTCGCCAATCTCTTCGCGAGCTTCGAGCGCGAAGGCATCTTTCAGCGCATCGACAGCCGTTTCCTCGGTAAGCTGACGCGCACCGAGCCGACCGTCGAAGCCGCCCGCGTGCGCCTGCGCCGCCAGGGCTCCAAGTTCGCCGAGAGCACCGCGTTCCGCCTCTACCGCTTCCAGGACGGTGCGTGGCCGGAGATCATCCTCGGCGCTGTTATGGGTGCCGCGCGCCGCGTGGAAGCGGAGAAGCGCCGCCGCCGGCTCTCCGACATGCTGTCGGCGGCCGACGGCCCGCCGGCCGAAGGTCCTGTTCTGCCGGACTTGCCCTCCGCCAACGGAGAGACGCGCCGGCCGGTGGACGCCGCTCCCGAGCCCGCGCGTCCGACCATCGTGAGGCCGGCCGAGCCGGACGAGCGCACCGCCGCCTTTGGCCGCTATGCCCGCTATGTCGACGAGCCGGCGCCGGCTGCCCCGCGCGCCCGTGATGCCGACGGCGCCGCCGAGGCCCGCCCCCGCCCTTCCGAAGCCCGCCCTGTCGCCAACGTCGTCTCGCTGCCCCGCGCACCGCTGACCCCGACCCGCGCCTACGGCGAAGCGCCCGTCGGCTTCCCGGTGGGCGCTGCCGTCGCGGCGGCAGCCGAGCCGCGCTTCGACACTGAGGCGGCGGCCGAATTCACGGACGAGTTCGCCGAGCCTGAAGCCGGTCCCGCTACCACGCCGCTCAAGCCCGTGCCGGAGGTCGATCCGGCCGCGGCCCTGGCCGCTGCGTTTGCAACTTTGAACGACGATGCGGGGATGCAAACCCCCGAAAAGGCACCAGAAAACACACAGGAACGACCTCCCGCCGCCTGAGGGAGACGAACCGTCACAACCAGAGGGCGAATAAGTGGGACAGCGGGCAAGATTTGCTTAACCGGAAGGCGCGATAACCGTCCTGCAAAGACAACAGCGCGGGGCGGGCGGCGCCCGGGGGGACCTGCGCGGAGGGATCAATAATGCGATTTCGTGCAGCGCCGAGCGTGGTGATCGTGAGACGGGAGGAAAAAGAGGGAAAGCTGAAAGACTTCATCGCCGAACTTCTCCCCGCACCGGTCGCCTCGTCCGATCAGGCGCCGCCACCGTCCTGCATTTCCGTTGTCGCGCGATCGATTGACAGCCCCGTGATCAAGGCCCTCGCCGCAGTCGCGGCCGAGCGTGGTCACCTCGATGCGCGCATTGCGCTCGCCGTCGTCGACGTTCCGGTCGACGCAGTCGCTGCGGCCCTCGCACCGATTTCCTCAGCTTGCAGACATCTGGCCGATCCGCGCCACCTGCACGCACACGAGCAACTGATCCTCGGCGGCGCTTCCTGTTGGATCGGTGACTGCATGCGCCGCGAACCCGCAAAGCGCGACGCCTACGAGCAGTACGTGCGCGACTGCGCGCTGACGACCGCGTGGGCGTCGACCGCCTTCGAGCGTCTCTGGGCATCGGCGAGCCCCGTGCTCCGCGCCCGCCCGCAAGCGGTCCAGCCGCCCGTCACGCCCGCCGATCTCGCGGCGGCAGCCGCAGCCCTCGGCGTCGGCGGCGACCTCCCACCCACCACCGCCGCTTCCACGCGCCACTGAGCCCGGGTCGGCGCCTCTGATCCTTGGGCTTATCCCGAGGATCCAGCTTTCAGAGGATGCCACGATACCGGATAAGCAGGGGCCATCCCTGCTTCCCCGGCCACAGCGCACCCCGCAGTGAGTGTCTCACGGGCAGTGACGACCGCCCGTCTCCCCGCATGAAAAAACTAAGAGATCGGCCGGCTGGCCGCTCAGCTCTTGGTGCCGACGACGCTGCGGTAGCAGTGCCAGGTAGCATGGCCGATCAGCGGGAAGGCCACGACGAAGCCGATGAACATGGTCGCGAGGCCGAGCACCATGAAGCCGGCGATAAGGGCCGCCCAGAGCGCCATCGGCTTCGGATTAGCCATGACCGCCCGCAGGCTGACGATCATCGCGGTCACGGCGTCGACGCGGCGTTCGAGCATCAGCGGCACGGCGACGGCAGAGACCGAAAAGACGAGCGACGCGATGAGGCCCCCGACGGCGGTGCCGACCACCAGCAGGCCGAGGCCGTGGTTGGTGAAGAGCAGCATCTGCATGAATTCGCTCATTGGCGGGAAGCCGCGGCCGCCCATGAACATCATGAACAGCAAAAGCGCGAACTGCAGCCACGCGCCGAACGCGAAGGCGAGCGCGACGCCGAAGAAGGAGAGCTGGCCCGGCGCATGAAAGCCGGCCGCGAGGGCGGTTCCGAGTGACACAGGCTCGCCCCGTTCGAGCCGGCGGCTGATGTCGTAGAGCCCGACCGCGACCAGCGGCGCGATCAGCAGGAAGCCGCCGCAGAGCGTCAGCATTACCGAAACGAGCCCGACTTCGAGCAGGCCGGCGAACAGGCCGATCGCGACGATCGCGAAGGCGGCGCCGTAGGGGAGGCTCGCGTAAGGGGCCGCCGTCAGGTCGCGCCAGCCGGCACCCAGCCAATCCCACGGCGCATCGAATGCCGCGAGGCGGACCTCGACGTCCGAAGCAGCGAGCCACGGCCGCGCCTCGGTCGCAACGGCGACGCGCGTTGTTGTCTCGGAGGCCATCCCCCGTTTCTCCCGATGCGTTCTTGGTTGAGACCAGCGTGGTGAGACGCTGGTCCGGCGGTCAAGTGATAAGCCACGGTGCCCGGGGCCGATTTGACCCACGTCAAGATGACGATCGCTCAGCCGCGGCATGAGCGGTGCGGGGCGACCGGAAGGACGATCATGCACAGCGTCACGACAGGCGAGGCGACCGGCGGGGAAATGGGCGGGGCGCCGCAGCTGAGGCGGACGCTGACACTGACGAACGTGGTGCTTTATGGCATCGGCGTAACCGTTGGCGCCGGCATCTACGTGCTGATTGGCGCCGCGGCCGGGCGGGCCGGCATGCACGCGCCGATCGCCTTCCTGGTGGCGGCTGCGCTGATGGCGTTCAGCGCCTACTCCTTCGCCGAGCTTGCGAGCCGCATGCCGGTGGCGGCGAGCGAGGCCGCCTACGTGGAAGCGGGGCTCGGATCGCGCTTCGTCGGCGCCGCCGTCGGCCTTCTGGTGATCGCCATCGCGGTCGTCTCGGCGGCGGCCATTTCCATCGGCAGCGCCGGCTACATTCGCGTGTTTTTGCCCTTGCCGGGATCGATCGTGGTGGCCGCCGTGGTGCTCGCCATGGGCGCGATCGCGGCCTGGGGCATCAAGGAAAGCGTCGTGTTCGCCGGCGTTATGACGACGATCGAACTCGGCGGTCTCGCGATCATCATCGCCTTCGGGTTCGCGGTCGAGCCCGGTGTGGTCAGCCGACTGCCGGAGGCGGTACCGGCCTTCGGCGATGCGGTCGCCTGGGTCGCGGTGCTCAGTTCCGGGCTGCTCGTCGTGTTCGCGTTCGTCGGCTTCGAAGGCATCGTCAACGTCGCCGAGGAGGTCGACGAGCCGGTCAAGACCATCCCACGCGCCATCTTCATCACACTGGCGGTGACGACGCTGCTCTACATGGCGGTCGTATGGGTCGCGCTCTTGGCCGTCGGGCCCGCTGAACTGGCGGCGTCGAAGGCGCCGCTCGCGCTCGTCTTCGAGCGGCTGACCGGCGGCTCACCGCTGGTGATGAGTGCCATCGCCATCGTCGCCACGCTCAACGGCATTATCGTGCAGATCATCATGGCGTCGCGCGTGGGCTACGGCATGGCAGGGCGCGGCACGCTCCCGGGCTGGCTGGCCACCGTTCACCCAGTGACGCAGACGCCGTTGCGGGCGACGATGGTGGCGACGGCGATCGTTCTCGTGCTGGCGCTGGCGGTGCCGCTGGAAGGCCTGGCGGAGGCGACGTCACGCCTCGCGCTCCTTCTTTTCGCTCTCGTCAACCTGTCGCTCGGGCTGATCCGCTGGCGGGAAGCCGCACCGCCACCCGGCATCTTCCGCGCCCCTGCCTGGGCACCCTGGGCCGGCTTCGTCACCACCGTCGGCCTGCTGGTGGCCGATGCGGTGTTGGTGTGAGAGGGATGATGCTGGACAGTTCGCTCTAATTCTCAGCCTGTCCGATCATTAATGTTTTTCCACTTGGCGATGAGATCCAACTGGATACGCATTCGACTCTGACCAGTCCGCCACTTTTCAAACTCTGCTCTCGCTTCCTTGACAAAAGAATCATTAATCGCAAATTCGCCAAACTCTTCGGATTCTTTCATTTCGATCCTCGCTGCCTTGGCAAGCAGATACTGCATATAATGCCCCTCCCGGATAATCATCGGAAAGCGTACCGTCGTATTCTTCCAATATTCTCTGACCCTAATTGCCCACTCGAAGTCTTCCATCCATTTCTCGGGCGGGAAATCATCTAGTTCACTCAACATGCGGAGAGCGCGAGCTCGATTGAATAAAGCATAACCCTGCCATAGCCGTGGGTCATCTTCATATTCCGAGGACAGCTCAATGACCGCTGTGAAGGCCTGAACAGATTTTCGCAAATAAGCGATTGCTTCTGGAATCTTATTTATGTTGCGCGCATAGCGAGCCCGCTTATCAAGCGCAAGACCATGATAATTGACAAGGACCATCCGCACAACAGGCGCAACCCTTGCTCGTTTTATATTCTGTATTACGCTGTTCATGTTTTTAGAGAGAATCGCAAACCTTCTCAATTCGCCCCTTGCAACATCTCCTCGAGCGTCCATGTACTCCCGAACAAGCGCCAAGCCATCAATTAAAGCTTTGGTGCGGGTTGTTTTGCCTAAATTGGCAATGCGCTGGCTCCACCAGCGTGGCGTCTCTAAATATCGATCAAAAACAATCCGCTCATACAGATAAAGGGTTTTCTCTTCGTCGTTTGCTAGCTTGCTATATTCGCCATCAAGGAATTCAAGCGTGGAGGTCGCATCATCGCCACTCTGGCCCAGAGCGAAGTTGGAGTAATCAATCCTCCGCTTAGGATCGAAAAGCAGTTCCTTCTCGCTAGGAATCTTGAGTCGTTCTCCCAGAAACTCGCTCATCAATTCTGCGATATTATCCCGACTCGATCTGAAGGTGTCTCCCATATTGGCAAATGGCCTGATGTCGGGGTCGGAAATGACGTAGTACCTCTGGCGCCCCAGAATCGCAGTCAGGTAGCCAAGCTCATAAACCACATTTTGCCTGCCGCGCCTCTCCATTTCGTCAATTGGACAAAGCCCATCCTTGGAAATTCTATCGAGATCTTTTCTTGATATTCCGTAGTCGTCGCCCGAAAGTATGACTACGGCTGCATCAACCTCACGAAGTACCGTATGAACCGTGGACTCGACGCTGCCCGTCCTCGTTCTCACTTCCGAATCGCTCACCAATTTAATTCGAATTCTAAAATGATTATCTTCTGCGATCTTCTTTAGATTGGATGTAATGGAGTCGCGCAGATCATGATCATGGCCATAAGCAATAAATATTTGAACGGGTGGCTTCAGCATCGCAGCTTCTTCTTTAGGCAGCTTACTGTTCGATAGCCTACATGAAAGCCTGACATCTTTTCAGCGCCAGCTTCATTGAAGCTGTTTCATGATTCGCCAAGGGCGTTTATCCGAGGAGAACTTGAGGAAGCCCACTCCCACCCTTGACCACCACGTTCCGCTAGCCGAGACATCGCCGCCATGGCCGATCCTGCGCTTCTGCCGATCGACGAGGTGTTGCCGCGCCTGCTCGCCGTGTTGGCCGAGCGGGCGACCGCCGTCGTCGTGGCCCCTCCTGGCGCCGGCAAGACGACGCGGCTGCCGCTGGTGCTGCTCGATCAGGCGAAATGGCTCGAAGGGCGCAAAATCCTCGTGCTCGAACCGCGCCGGCTCGCGGCCCGCGGCGCCGCTGAGCGGATGGCGAAGACGCGTGGCGAACGCGTCGGCGACACCGTCGGCCTCCGGGCACGGCTCGCCTCGAAAGTCGGGCCGCGCACGCGCATCGAGGTGATCACCGAAGGCGTCTTCACGCGGATGATCCTCGAAGATCCCACTCTCGACGGTGTCGGCGCGGTGCTGTTCGACGAGTATCACGAGCGTTCGCTCGACGCCGATCTCGGGCTGGCGCTGGCGCTCGATGCACAGGCCGGCTTGCGGCCCGATATCCGCCTCGTCGTCATGTCGGCGACGCTCGACGGCGCGCGCGTCGCCAAGCTGCTCGGCGATGCCCCCGTGGTCGAGAGTGAGGACCGCGCCTTCCCGGTCGAGACCCGCTATCTCGGCCGCGACGGCGACCGCCGCCTCGAAGACCGCATGACCGATGCCATCCTGACCGCGCTCGCGAGCGAGCCGGGTTCGATCCTCGCCTTCCTGCCGGGCCAGGGCGAAATCCGCCGCGTCGCGGAACGGCTCGGCGAACGGGTGCGTGAGCCGGCCGTCGACGTGGCACCGCTCTACGGCGCCATGGACATGCGCGCGCAGGACCTCGCCGTACAGCCGGCCCTGCCCGGGCGGCGCAAGGTGGTGCTCGCCACGTCGATCGCCGAGACGTCGCTGACCATCGAGGGCGTGCGCGTCGTCATCGACAGCGGCCTCGCGCGGGTGCCGCGCTATGAGCCGGACGTCGGGGTGACGCGGCTCGAAACGGTGCGCGTGTCTCGCGCGGCGGCCGACCAGCGGCGCGGCCGCGCGGGGCGCACGGAGCCGGGCATCTGCTATCGCTTGTGGGACGAGCCGCAGACGCAGAGCCTCCTGCCGTTTGCCGAGCCAGAGATCCGCGCCGCCGACCTCGCAGGTCTCCTGCTCGACTGCGCCGCCTGGGGCGTCGGCGATCCGGCACAGTTGTCCTGGCTGGACCCGCCCCCCGCGGCAGCCGTCGCGGCGGCTCGGTCGGACCTCGTCTCGATCGGCGCGCTCGATGCCGACGGCCGCATCACCGAGACGGGGCGCGCGTTGCGCGACCTGCCTCTGCCGCCGCGGCTCGCGCGGATGGTGCACGCGGCCGCCGACAAGGGCGCCGCCGAAGAGGCCGCAATGATTGCCGCGGTGCTGGTCGAGCGCGGCCTCGGCGGAACGTCCGTCGATCTCGACGAGCGGCTTGCGGGCTTCCGTCGCGACCGCGGCGCGCGTGCCGACGACATGCGGCGCCTCGCGCGTGGGTGGGCCGCGACGGCATCCGCGGGTCGGAAACGCACCGCGACCGAGCCACCGTCGACGGCGGCGCTGCTCGCGCTCGCCTACCCGGACCGGATCGCGCGGGCACGCGGCCCCGCCGGCCAGTTCCACCTCGCCAACGGGCGTGGCGCGCTGCTCGACGCCACCGTCGCGCTCGCGCGATCGAAGTTCCTGGTCGTCGCGGAATTGCAGGGAGCAGCTGCGGCCGCGCGCATCCTGCTCGCCGTGGCGCTCGACGAACGCGAGCTCGACGAGATCGCAGGGCCGCGCATCGTCACGCGAGACGAACTCGCCTTCGACCGCGACGCCGCCGCGCTCCGCGCCCGCTCGGTACGCCGCCTCGACGCCATCGTGCTGGCGAGCGAGCCACGGGCCGTACCGGCCGACGCCGCCGCCGCGCGCCTGCTTGCGGAAGGGCTCGCAGCCCTCGGCATCGACCGGCTGCCATGGAGCAAGGCGCAACGCCAGCTGCGTGACCGCGTCGCCTTCCTGCGGGCGGCCGAAGGCGATGCAACTCGCCTGCCCGATCTCTCCGACGCAGCGCTGACAGCGACGGCCGCCGACTGGCTCGCGCCGTTCCTCGCCGGCAAATCGCGCCTCGCCGACGTCTCGGTCGACGAACTCGGCCAGGCCCTCGATGCGCTCCTCGACTGGCCGGCCCGCCAACACCTCGACGCCGAAGCGCCGACCCACTTCGAAGCGCCGACCGGCCAGCGCCACGCCATCGACTACGACGGGGAGGGTGCGCCGGCACTCCACATCCGCGTGCAGGAGCTGTTCGGCCTCAAGGCACATCCGGCCATCGCCGGCGGTCGCCGGCCGCTGACGCTCTATCTGCTGTCGCCGGCCCACCGGCCGATCCAGATCACGCGTGACCTGCCGGGCTTTTGGGCCGGCTCTTGGGCCAGTGTCAAATCCGACATGCGCGGTCGGTATCCGAAACATCCTTGGCCGGACGATCCCGCGAACGCGCTGCCGACCACGCGCGCCAAGCCCCGCGGCTGACGCAACGCCGAGCCTCACCTACGACCGTCGAGATTGACGGCACCAGGGCGACGCACTCAGACTTCATGTCGTAAGTTCCCGCGACCGTCCGCGTGCTGGCATCGCCAGTGCCGGACAGCGAGGCAACGGGATGCAGGACGGCTCGACACGTGACGTGATCAAGGGACCGGCCGCTCCGGGCGGCGCGCCCTACTGGCATCTGTTCATCCCGAAGCTGATCATCGCGCTGCGCGACGGCTACGGCGTCGATAAGCTCAAGGCCGATGCGCTCGCCGGGCTGACCGTCGCGATCCTGGCGCTGCCGCTCTCGATGGCAATCGCGATCGGAGCGGGCGCGTCGCCCGGCGCCGGGCTCGTCACCTCGGTCGTCGCCGGCTTCTTGATCTCGGCCCTCGGTGGCAGCCGCTTCCAGATCGGCGGGCCGGCGGCAGCATTCATCGTCATCATCGCGCAGATCGCCCACGATCACGGCTGGGACGGTCTCGCGACCGCCACCTTCCTGGCCGGCGCTATCCTTGTCGTCGCCGGCTTCATGAAGCTCGGCACGTACATCCGCTACATCCCGGGGCCGGTGATCCTCGGCTTCACCAGCGGCATCGGCATGCTGATCGCCATCGGCCAGGTGAAGGATTTCCTCGGGCTGACGGGCGACCTTCCCGCGGATGCGATCCATCGCGTGATCGCCCTGGGGCCGATGCTCTCGACGCTGAACGTCGCCGCGCTGGCGGTCGGGCTCGCGACGCTTGCAGGGATCGTCGCGTTGAAGCGCTGGCGGCCGACCTGGCCGGGCCTCCTCCTCGCGGTGGTCGTCGGTTCGGCGGCGGTGCAGGTGCTCGGCCTTCCGGTCGAGACGGTCGGCACGCGGTTCGGCGGCATCCCGTCGAGCTTGCCGGCCCCCGTGCTGCCCGATCTCTCCTGGGCGAAGATCAATGCCGTGCTCGGCTCTGCCTTCACGATGGCGTTCCTGATCGGCGTCGAGTCGCTGCTCTCCGCCGTCGCCGCCGACACCATCGCCGGCAGCCGCCACCGCTCGAACGTCGAGGTGGTCGCGCAGGGCGTCGCCAACATGGCCTCCCCGCTATTCGGCGGCCTGCCGGCGACGGGCGTGATCGCGCGCACCGGCACCAACATCTCGGCGGGTGCCAAGACGCCCGTCAGCGGCATCCTTCACGCACTGTTCGTGCTGGCCTTCATCCTGTTGTTCGCGCCGCTCGCGAGCTACCTCGCGCTGCCGTGCCTGGCGGCGGTCCTGCTCAACGTGGCGTGGCGGCTGATCGACCTCCGCGAGGTGACGGCGTTCCTCTCCCGCGCGCCATGGGATGACCGGATCATCCTGGCGGCAACGGGATCGCTGACCGTGCTCGTCGACCTCAACGTGGCGATCGGCGTCGGTGTCGTGCTCGCGTGCATGCTATTCATGCACCGCATGGCTGAGATGCCGGGCATCCAATTCGGCGGATCGGGCGCACTGATCGTCGAGGATCAGGACGACCTCACGCGCCGTCCGTCGGAGATCATGACCGTGCCGCTGCCGGCGGGCGTCAAGGTCGTGCAGTTCCGGGGCCCCTTGTTCTTCGGGGCGGCGGCGCACGTCAGCGACGCGCTGCGCCAGGTCGAGACGTGGCCGAAGGTGATGATCCTCCGCATGCGGGAGGTTCCGCTGATCGACGCGACGGCCATCGCGGCGCTCGAGGAACTCGCTCGGCTCTGTCGCGCGAACGGCTGCCGCATCGTGATGTCGGGTCTACAGCGCCAGCCGCGCGAGGCGCTGCACCGCTTCGCGTTCCTCCGGGAGAATAGGATCATCCTGGCCTCCAACAGCTACGTCGCTCTCGAAAAGGCGAAGGTGCTGCTGGCGGGGCAGGGGTAGTCGCAAACGCCAAGAAAAAAGGCCGGAGCTCTTCCGCTCCGGCCTCGCCTATCGTCCCGGTGGATCGGGCTTACTTCTTGTAGGCGTCGAGGACGGCCTTGCCTTCCGCGCCGGCCTTCTGCAGCCAGTCGGCCGTCAGCGTCTCACCGATCTTGCGCATGCCGTCGGCGACCGCCTTCGTCGGCGGCTCGACCTTCATGCCCTTCGCCTTCAGCTCGTCGGCGTACCACTTGGCCTTCTCGGGCGCGATCTTCCAGCCGCGCTCCTCGGCAGCGGCCGCCGCCTTCAGCAGGGCATCCTGCGTCGGCTTGTCGAGCGCGGCGAAGGCGGCCTTGTTGACGAACGTGATGTTCTTCGGGATCCAGCCCTGGGCGTCGTACCAGTGGGTCATCGTCTCCCAGACCTTGCTGTCGTAGCCGGTCGAGCCGGAGGTCATGAAGGAGTTGACGGTGCCGGTCGCGAGCGCCTGGGGAAGCTCAGCAGCTTGAATAGTGACGGGCTGGGCGCCGACGAGTTCGGCGATGCGCGTGGTGCCGACGTTATAGGCGCGCATCTTGAGGCCGCGCATGTCCTCCATGACGTTGATGTCCTTCTTGGCGTAGATGCCCTGCGGACCCCACGGCACGGCAAAGAGCACCATGATGCCCTGCGCATCGAGCTTCTTGGTGATGTGCGCCTTCTGCGCTTCCCAGAGCTTCTTGGCCTCCGGGTAGCTCGACGCCAGGAACGGGATCGTGTCCATGCCGAACACGCCGTCCTCGTTCTCGTGGATCGAGATCAGCACTTCGCCCATCTGAGCCTGGCCGGTGCCGACTGCGCGCTTGATCTCGGGCGCTTTGAACAGCGAGGCGCCAGCGTGCACCGTGATGTCGAGTTTGCCGCCGGTCGCCTTCTTCACTTCCTCGGCGAACCAGACGAGGTTCTCTGTGTGGTAGTTGCCCGATGCGTAGGCCGCAGCGAGGTTCCACTTCGTCTGTGCCGAAGCCGGAGCCGCCAGCGACAGGGCGAGGCCGGCGCCCGCCATGAACCCGAAGAACTTGCGCATCAAATCACTCCATTTTCTTGGACGGTGTAAGGACGTTGCTCGATCATGCCGGGAACACCAGCCGCGGCAGGAAGAGGACGAGGTTCGGAAACGCCAGGATGATGGCAACCGCGACGACGAGGAGCAAGCAGAACGGCAGCGCCGCCCAGGCGACGGCCCAGCTGTCTTTTCCACTCATGGATTGCAAGACGAACAGGTTGAAGCCAACCGGCGGCGTCACCTGCGCCATCTCGACGACCAACACGATAAAGATGCCGAACCAGATGAGATCGAAACCGGCTTTCTGCACGAGCGGCAGCACGATCGCCATGGTCAGAACGATCATCGAGATGCCGTCGAGGAACATGCCGAGGATGATGTAGAAGATGGTCAGAACCGCAATCAGCATCACGGGGCTGAGGTTGAGGCTGCCGACGCCTTCGGCGACGGCGGCGGGGATCTTCGTATAGGCCATGGCCGCCGACATGAAGGCCGCACCCGAAAGGATCAGCATGATCATCGCCGTGGTGCGCATCGCGCCCATGACGCTGTCCCAGAACGAGTGGACCGTCAGCGAGCCCTGCAGCCACGAGATGACCAGCGCACCGAACACGCCCCACGCCGCGCACTCGGTGGCCGTCGCCGTCCCGGAGATGAGCGCGGCAAAGACGAAAACGATCAGGAGCAGCGTCGGAATGAGCGAAGCCGACGCTTTCACCTTGTCGACGAACGACATCGACGGCTCGCGTGGCGGCTGCTTTGACGGATTGAGCAAGGACCAGACGGCGATGTAGCCCGAATACAGGCCCATCACGATGGCGCCCGGGATGAAGCCCGCCAAGAACATCTGTACGAGAGAAACTTCCGCCTGTACCGCATAGACGATCATGGTGATCGACGGCGGGATCAACAGGCCGAGCGTGCCCGATCCGGCGAGCGAGCCGATCGCGATGCTCTCATCATAGCCGCGCTTCTTGAGTTCTGGGAGCGCGATCTTGGCGATCGTCGCACAGGTGGCGGCCGACGACCCGGACACCATTCCGAAAATCCCGCAGCCGATGACGTTGACGTGGACGAGGCGCCCCGGCAGCCGATTGACCCAAGGGGCGATGCCGCGAAACAAATCCTCGGAAAGACGTGTACGGAAAAGAATCTCGCCCATCCAGATGAAGAGCGGCAGCGCGGCGAGCGTCCACGAGGCGCTGGCACTCCAAACCGTCGTGGCGAGCACCGAGCCGATCGGCACGCTCGTCACGAACGACATCGCGACGTAGCCGCAGAGCAGCAGCGCGAGGCCGATCCAAAGGCCCGCCACCAGCACGAGGGCGAGGACGGCGAGCAGCGCGGCGGCGATTTCGACGAGTTCGAGACCCATGGTCAAAGGTTCCCCGAAGCCGCACGCTCGATGATTTCTTCACGCGTTTTCGGCGCCGCCTTGGCGTAGCTCGGGTGAGCGCCCGCGGCCACGTGCACCAGTTCGTCGACGACCGCGATGAAGAGGATCGACGCACCGACAGAGAAGCCGAGCTGCGGAATCCAAAGAGGCACGACCAGCACGCCGCTCGACAGGTCGTTCAGCCACCAGCTCTCGTACGTCATCTTCACCGCGTGCCAGGCGAGATAGCCAGAGAGAATGGCACCAAGAATCAACACGCCCGTCTCTGCGATGCGCCGCTGGCGTCCCTCCAGCTTCTCGATGACGAGACCCATACGGATGATCTCGCCCTTCTTGAAGGTGTGGGCGAGCCCGAGAAATGCCATCGCCGCCATGCACCAAGCGGTGATGTCGTCACCAGATTTGACGTTGATCCCGAGTTCCCGGCCGACGGACAGCGCCATCATCATCAGGAAGATGGCAATCAGAAACAGGCCGGCAAGGACGCCGGCGGCGAAGTAGAGCCCGTCGAGTGCCCGTCGTATCCAGATCATTCGTCCCCCTACAGCGACGTCGCAGAACGCGCCGCCTGATCGTAATGCCCCGACAGCGCGCGGAGCAACGCACCGAGTTCCGACAGCATCGGATCGGGCAGCCCTGTCTGCTTCACCGGCCGGACGAGCAGGCGCTCACGGATTTGATGATAGCGTCCGCAGGCGTCCGCCCCCTGACGGGTCGCCGCTACGACTTTCTCTTTGCCGGCTTTGCGGGAGACGACGAGACCCTGCGCCTCGAGCTTCTTGATCGCGTAGGAAACGATGTGCGTGTCCTCGATGCCGAGCACGAGGCAGATGTCGGCGAGCTTCTTTGGCTTGTCGCGATGGCGAACGGTGTGAAGGACGAGGACTTCGACGGGCGAGAGGTCCGGCACGCCGGCTGCCGCCATGCAGCGGACCATCCAGCGCTCGAACGCGTGGCTGGCGAGGATCAGCCCGAACTCGACTTCGGAGAGACCGGGCGACGCGCCGGCGGCGAGGTGGGCGGACGAAACGATGGGACCCGGACCGGCGGCCTCTTCGGATGCCGCGCCCTCCGCCAGACGTTTCGGCTGCTCTCGACCCATGCGCGCCACGCACCCCGGATGAACGATTGCCAGCGTGGCTCATCCGACATATCGTGTCAACAAATTACCGACGACTTATCGGTAATTGCGCAGTGTCGAGGCAGATTGTTGCCTCGTTGGGCAGGAGGAACCGGATGGCGGGGGTGAGCGTCGGCGATCGCGCGGGCGGCGGCAAGTGGGATTTCTGGATCGACCGGGGCGGCACGTTCACGGACGTCGTTGCGCGCACGCCGGACGGCCGCATCCTCGCCCGCAAGGTGCTCTCCGAAAACCCCGGCGCCTACGAGGACGCCGCGCTCGAAGGTATCCGGCAGTTCCTCGGCGTCGCGTCGGACGCGCCGATCCCGGCGGCCCGTATCGCCACGGTGAAGATGGGCACGACCGTCGCCACCAACGCGCTGCTCGAGCGCAAGGGCGACGCGACGCTGCTCGTCATCACCAAGGGCCTCGCCGATCAGTTGGAGATCGGCTACCAGGCGCGCCCGGACATCTTCGCCAAGAAGATCATCAAGCCCGAAATGCTCTATAGCCGCGTCGTCGAGGCCGACGAGCGCGTGCGCGCCGACGGCACGGTCGAGCGGCCGATCGACCTCGCAGCGCTCCGGCCGGCGCTCGAAGCGGCACTGAAAGACGGTATCCGGACGATCGCCATCGTGCTGATGCACGCCTACGCCCATCCGGCGCACGAGAAGGCCGTGGCGGCGCTCGCCCGCGAGGTCGGCTTCCCACAGATCTCCGTCAGCCACGAGGTCTCGCCGCTGATCAAGATCGTCGGACGCGGCGACACGACGGTCGCGGACGCTTACCTCTCGCCGATCCTGCGCCGCTATGTCGAGAAGGTGGCGGCCGCCTTGTCGACGCCTGACGGCACAGGCCCGAAGGTGATGTTCATGGCGTCCTCGGGCGGGCTCAAAGCCGCTTCCCTGTTCCAGGGTCGCGACGCGATCCTCTCGGGCCCAGCGGGCGGCATCGTCGGCATGGCCGAGACGGGTCGCATCGCCGGCTTCGAGAAGGTCATCGGCTTCGACATGGGCGGGACGTCGACGGACGTGTCGCACTTCGCGGGCGATTACGAGCGCGCATTCGAGACCGAGGTCGCCGGCGTGCGCATGCGCGTGCCGATGATGCGCATTCACACGGTGGCGGCAGGCGGCGGTTCGATCCTGTTCTTCGACGGCACGCGCTTCCGGGTCGGACCGGAGAGCGCCGGCTCGAATCCCGGGCCGAAGTGCTATCGCCGGGGCGGCCCGCTGACCGTGACCGACGCCAACGTGATGGTCGGTAAGCTGTCGGCGCGCTTCTTCCCGAAAATCTTCGGACCGAAGCGTGAAGAGGCGCTGGACGAAGCGGCCGTGCGCGCAGCATTCGCCGACCTTGCCCAGAAGATCGGTGACGGCCGCACGGCGGAAGACGTCGCCGACGGGTTCATCCGCATCGCCGTCGAGAACATGGCGAACGCGATCAAAAAGATCTCCGTGCAGCGCGGCTACGACGTGACGGATTACGCGCTGCAGTGCTTCGGCTCGGCGGGCGGGCAGCACGCCTGCCTGATCGCCGATACCCTCGGCATGGAGACGGTGCTCATTCATCCGCTGTCTGGACTTCTCTCCGCCTACGGCATGGGGCTCGCCAACATCCGCGCGAGCCGCGAGCAGTCGGTCGAGGCCGTGCTCGACGAAGCGACGCTCAAAGGCATGGAGACGCTCGCGCATCGGCTCGGCAACGAGACGACGGAGGAATTGCTCGATCAGAGCGTCGCCCACGACGACGTCGCGATCTCGACGTGGCTGCACCTGCGCTACGAAGGAACGGATACGGCTCTGCCCGTGGCGCTTTCGGAGCCACAGCTCATGCGGCGAGAATTCGAGGCGGAGCATCGCCGCCGCTTCGGGTTCCTGAGCCCGGAAAAGCGCGTGTTCGTATCGGCTATCGAGGTCGAGGCCGCCGGTGGTGGCGCGGCTCTCGACGAGCCGACGCGCCCGACCTCCGGCGCCGATGCCGCGAGCCGCGAGACGGTGCGATTCTACTCAGCGCGCGCATGGCACGACGCGCCCGTCCATTTCCGCGAAGACCTGAAGCCCGGCCATCGGATCGCCGGCCCGGCGATCGTCATCGAGCCGCACCAGACGGTCGTGATCGAGCCCGGCTGGGCCTTGGACGTGACGGATCGCGACCATCTCGTGATGCGCCGGCGCGAGAAGCGCCAGCGCGAAAAGCTCGGCAAGACGGCCGATCCGGTGCTGCTCGAGGTGTTCAACAACCTCTTCATGTCGATTGCCGAGCAGATGGGCGAGGCGCTGCGCAACACCGCTCAATCCGTCAACATCAAGGAGCGGCTCGACTTCTCGTGTGCGGTGTTCGACGCCGACGGACAGCTCGTCGCCAACGCGCCGCACATGCCCGTGCACCTCGGCTCCATGGATAAGTCCGTCGAGACGATCATCCGGGAGCGGAAGGGCGACATAGCGCCAGGCGACGTCTACATGCTGAACGCGCCCTACAACGGCGGCACGCACCTGCCCGACATCACCGTCGTCACGCCGGTCTTCGCGGAAACGGGCGGTAAGCCGGAAATCCTCTTCTACGTGGCGAGCCGCGGCCACCACGAGGACATCGGCGGGCTGACGCCCGGCTCGATGACACCGCGGGCGACGCACATCGACGAGGAAGGCGTCTATATCGACAACTTCAAGCTCGTCGACCGCGGCCGCTTCCTCGAAGCCGAAACCCATACGCTGCTGACCGGCGCGAAGTATCCGGCGCGCATGCCCGGCAAGAACATCGCCGATCTGAAGGCACACGTCGCGGCCAACGCCAAGGGCGTCGCCGAACTTGAGAAGATGGTTCAGCACTTCGGCCTCGACGTCGTCAAAGCGTATATGGGTCACGTCCAGGACAACGCCGAAGAGAGCGTGCGCCGGCTGCTGACCCGCATCGAAGGCGGCACATTCCGTGTCGAGATGGACCAGGGCACGCACGTCGAGGTGACGATCTCGGTCGATCGGGCGACGCGGTCGGCCATCGTCGACTTCACCGGCACGAGCCCGGAGCAGGCGAACAATTTCAACGCGCCGCTGCCGGTCACGCGCGCCGCCACGCTCTACGTGTTCCGCGTGATGGTCGACGAGCCGATCCCGATGAACGCCGGCTGCCTGAAGCCGATCACCCTCAAGGTGCCGGAGCGCTCGATGCTGTCCCCGCAGTATCCGGCCGCGGTGGTCGCCGGCAACGTCGAGACGAGCCAGATCGTCACCAACTGCCTGTTCGCGGCGCTGGACGCCATGGGGCCGAGCCAGGGCACCATGAACAACCTCACCTTCGGCAATGCGCGCGTGCAGTACTATGAGACGATCTGTTCGGGCAGTCCGGCGGGACCCGGCTTCGACGGCACCAGCGGCGTGCATGTCCACATGACGAACACGCGTCTGACCGATCCGGAAATCCTGGAGCTGCGCTACCCCGTTCTGCTCGAACAGTTCTCGATCCGGCGCGGTTCGGGCGGCAAGGGCAAGTGGCGGGCGGGCGACGGCACCTACCGGCGCATCCGCTTCCTCGAAAAGATGGACTGCGCGATCCTCGCGGGCTTCCGCAAGGTGCGGCCGTTCGGGCTGGCGGGTGGCAGCCCGGGCGAACTCGGGCAGAACCTCGTGCGGCGCAACTCCGGAGAGACCGAAGTTCTCGAAGGGTGCGCGCAGACCGTGCTCGAAGCCGGCGAGGCGGTGATCATCGTCACGCCGACGGGCGGCGGCTACGGGGCGGCCTGATCCTTCCGCGCGACGCGCGTGCGCCAGCCGAGAGCGACGATCGCAGCGACGAGAACCGAGAAGCCGATCTCGAGGGCGCCGATCCGCTCGCCGAGCAGCACGGCGGCGCCCGCCAGCGTCACGAAGGTCTGGAGCAGTTGGATCTGACCGATCTTGGCGATGCCGCCGAGCACGAGGCCGCGGTTCCAGGCGAAGAAGCCGAGGAACATGCTGAAGATCGAGACGTAGGCGAAGCCCGCCCAGGCGGCGGGGCTCGCCTGCCAGTTGATGCCCTGGATCGTGACCGCGGCGATCGTTAGCACCAGCATGATTGGCGCTGTGAGGGTCAGCGCCCAGGAGATCGCCTGCCATCCGCCGATGCTGCGCGACAGCATCGCGCCTTCCGCATAGCCCCACGCGGCGGCGACGACGGCGGCGAACAGCAGGAGGTCGGCCCAGTGCACGCCGGCCTCGCCTGCGCCGTGTAGCCATGCATAGACGAGTACGGCGGCGCTGCCGGCGACGGCCGCGATCCAGAACGCTGGCGACGGCCGTTCTCCGGCGACGACCACGCTCGCCACCGCGGTCGCCAGCGGCAGGACCGCGAGGATGACGCCGCCGTGCGCGGCCGGCGCGTAGCGCATGGCGACCGTCATCAGAATGGGAAAGACGATCACCACGTTGACGGCATAGCGGACGAGGTGCCCCCAGTCGGCCCGCGGCGGAAACCTGAGGCGCATCGCCAGCACGACGCCGCCCGCGAGGAGTCCGGCGGCGAGCCCCCGGCCTAGCGCGACCACGAAAGGATCGAGTTCAAGCACCGCAATCCGGGTCGCGGGCAGCGTCAGGCCGAAAATAATCATACCGATCAGGCCATAAGCCAATCCTTCGGCGCGCAGGTCACGGGGGGGCTCGGCAGGTCGGGCGGTCATCTCATGTCTCATCGGCCCGGCCCCGGAATGCACCCCCGGGTTGCCGTGCAACAGGCTTCATTGCGTCCGCTTTTCGGGCTATCTGCACGAGATGCCCTGGCGGATTCTCAAGGACGCGCTCGGGATGGCCGAGGGCGGCGCACTGCGGAGCGCCTTCGGGACCCTCTCGGCGCAGATCGGGTTGGACCGGCTGTTCGCAGTGACGCCTGCGAGCCGCTCGGCCGCCTTCACCATGGCAATCATCGCGCTCAGTGCCAAGCTCACCAAGGCGGACGGGGTGTCGCTCCATATCGAAGCCGATGCGTTCGAGCACATCTACCATGTGCCCCACGAGGAGATCCCGAACGTGAAGCGGCTGTTCGACCTCGCCAAGCAGGACGTTGCCGGCTTCGAGTCTTACGCCGCCCAAATCGCCGCGATGTTGAAGGACGAGCCAGCTCTGAAGCGTGACGTCTTCGAGGGCTTGTTCTACGTGGCGAGTGCCGACGGCGTCATCCACGATCAGGAAGAAGCTTACCTCAAGCGCGTCGCGCATCTGTTCGGTTTGACGGAGCAGGACTACCGCAAGGTGCGCGCCCTGTTCGTCGAAGACGAGACCGACCCTTACGTGATCCTCGGCATTGCCCACGACGCCAGCGATAGCGAGTTGCGGGCGCACTATCGCAAGCTCGTTCGCGAGAACCACCCGGATACCCTGATGGCGCACGGCGTCCCGCAGGAGTTCATCGACCAGGCGACGCGCAAGCTCGCACACATCAACGCCGCCTACGAGCAGATCGCTCGGGAGCGCGGCCTGTGACGTCCGCTCCGACGTTCGCCGCCGACACGCCGCTCGTCTCAGACATCCACGCCTCGCCGAACCATGAGCCGCGCCGTGGCGGTCCGCCTGATCTTCTGCTGCTCCACTACACGGGCGTGGAAACGGCGGCGCGCGCGATCGATTGGCTGTCGCGACCCGAGAGCAAGGTGTCGTGCCACTACGTCGTCGACCTCGACGGACGCATCACGCAGATGGTGCCGGAGAGCCGGCGCGCCTGGCACGCGGGCGTCGCCGTATGGGCCGGCGAGACCGACATCAATTCGCGCTCGATCGGCATCGAGATCCACAATCCCGGCCATTCGCTCGGGTATCCGGACTTTCCGGAGGCGCAGCTCCAGGCCGTGATCGCACTTTGCCAAGACATCCTGGCCCGCAACCCCATTGCGCCGACGCGCGTGCTCGGCCATTCGGACGTGGCGCCGCTGCGCAAGATCGATCCCGGCGAGAAGTTTCCCTGGCCCCGGCTCGCGGCGGCGGGGATTGGATACGTCGTTCCGCCAGCGGACGAGCTCGCCGACCCCGGCTACGGCCCTGGCGCCGGCGGGCCGGTCGTCGCGGCGGCACAGGCCGATCTCGCACGCATCGGCTACGGCGTCGTCACGACCGGCACCATGGATCCGCTGACGGTCGCCGTCGCCGCCGCCGTACAGCGCCGCCACCGGCCCGCCCGCGTCGACGGCCGCCTCGATCTCGGCACGCGCGAGACGATCCGCCGTGTCCTCGCCGCGACGACGGGCGCGGAGACCGTTGCATGACGAGCGTGCCGGTTGCACGCCATCCCGACCTCGACGCGCGGGCAGCGCTGCTGCTCACCACATGCTGCCTGATCTGGGGCATCGGCATCGTCATGGCGAAGATCGCCAATTCGGGTATCTCGCCGGTCATGAATGCGGGCCTCCGCTCGGTCGTCGCCGGCACGGTCATCTGGATTTGGGCGACGGCGCGGGGCACGCCGCTCTATACGCGTGACGGCACGCTGATCGCGGGTGTGTTCTGCGGTTCGCTGTTCGGCCTCGAATTCCTGGCGCTCTACGAAGGGCTCGCCCAGACGAGCGCCGCCCGCGGGACGCTCTTCCTTCATGCCGCACCGTTCGTCGCGGCGATCGGCGAGCACTATCTTGGCCACCGCCTGACGGTGCGGCGGATGATCGGCTTGCTGGCCGCGTTCGCCGGGCTCGCCGTGGTGTTCGCCGAGGGCTTCATCGGCGCCACACGAACGAGCGTGACGGGCGATCTCCTCTGTCTCGCCGGCGGCGTGTTGTGGGGCGCAACGACGATCGTGGTGAAGGCAACCGCCCTGAAGCGCGCGCCGGCGGAAAAAATCCTGCTCTACCAGCTCGGCGTCTCGGCGGTGCTGCTGCTGCCGGCCTCCTGGCTGCTCGGCGAAGCCGGCATCACCGACCCGAACGCGGTCGTCATTGCCGCCTTCGCCTACACCGCGTTCGCGGTGGTGTCGTTCGGCTATCTCTGCTGGTTCTGGCTGATGCGGACGTACTCGGCCGCGAGCCTGCACGCCTTCACCTTCCTGACGCCGATTTTCGGCGTGGTCGCGAGTTCCGTTATCCTCGGCGACCCGCTGAGCGCCGGCCTGCTCGTTGGCCTCGCGCTCGTGGCGGGCGGCATCTGGCTCGTCAACAAGGGGTAGATCAGCCGATGGCGGACGAAGACGCCCGCGAGGAGTGCGCCGAGTGCGGCAGCCCGTTCCACGTCGCGGTATCGGCGATGGCGGGCCTCTGCCCCGAGTGCGCCCATTGGCTCTACGGCTATCCCAACTGCCCGCACGAGATGGCCGACGGCCACTGCCGCCACTGCGCCTGGACCGGCGCGACGACGCCCTACATCGAGGGGCTGAAACGCAAAGCGGAGTAGCGCCCGCATCGGCGGAGAAACTGAATCAGCCGGCCTGTAAGCCGGGTTCTGTCTGGAGGCTCGCGCCTCCGCGACGGCCATTCATCTGGGACGCCCGTTGCCGGACGCCTCGAGCAACCAACCCGGGTGGCGGGCCTGAAGACGGACCTCGTGCCGGATCGCTCCGCACGCGGCCACCCCTATTTGGTCTTGCTCCCGGTGGGGTTTGCCGTGCCGCTCCTGTCGCCAGTCGCGCGGTGCGCTCTTACCGCACCGTTTCACCCTTGCCACCGGCTCGCGCCGGTTCGGCGGTTTGATTTCTGTGGCACTTTCCCTGGGGTCGCCCCCGGCGGCCGTTAGCCGCCACCGTGTCTCCTTGGAGCCCGGACTTTCCTCCAGCCGACCGGTCGCCCGGCCGACCAGCGACCGTCCGGCCGGCTGATGCCGGAGAGGTGAACTCTCGGATGACGGGAGTCAAGTTGGGCATGTTGCTCACGTTGGGTATTCCGGTCACCCCGATGGCGCGGCGGCCGTTGACCGCTCGGGCTGCCTCAGCCTCACCCCTTCGCCGCGAGCACGTCCATCAGGCGGGTGGGCAGCAGGCGCTTCAGGTAGGCGGCAACGTAGGTCGGCGTCGTCACGTAGTAGCGCGTCTTCGGCCGCGCACTCTCGACGGCGTGGACGAGCTTGGCCGCCACCGCTTCCGGTTCGAGCTTGAACAGCTGCTTCCCGCCGCGCTCCATGCCGGCGATGACGCGCGCATAGGTCTCCCGGTGGACCGAGCCGGCGATGTCGACATGGGCGTGCGCCGCCACCATCGCATTCTCGATGAACCGGGTGCGGATGGGACCCGGCTCGATCAGCGAGACATGGATGCCACTGCCCTTCAGTTCGAGGCGGAGCGCGTCGCTCAGCCCTTCGAGCGCGAACTTCGACGCGCAGTAGGCGCCGCGCCAGGGCGCTGCGACGAGACCGAGCACGGACGAGCAGTTGATGATCCGGCCGCGACCCAGGCGCCGCATGGCCGGCAGCAGGCGCTGCGTCAGGTCGTGCGTGCCGATCACGTTCACTTCGAACTGGTGGCGCAGCACGTCGGCACGGATGTCCTCGATCGCCCCCGGCTGACCATAAGCCGCGTTGTTGAAAAGCGCGAACAGTCGGCCATCGGTTCGCGTGAGCGCCGCGTCGGCGCAAGCCGCGATGCTCACCGGATCGGCGAGTTCGAGTGGCAGCGTTTCGAACCCCTCGGCGGCGAGCCGCTCGAGGTCCGCGTCGCGCCGCGCTGTCGCCAGCACGCGCCAGCCCCGCGCGCGCATCACCCGCGCGGCGGCGAGGCCGATGCCGGAGGAACAGCCGGTGATGAGAATCGTGCGATCCGTCATGCCGCGAGGCATAGGCGGCCCCCGCCCGGAAGGGAAGGGCCGCGCGTCGCCGAAGCCGCTTCCCTCGCGGGCGAACAGGCCTTAGGAGGCTCGGCTGAGAGCAGGGCAGCCGAGGCTGCCCATCCACGGAGATGTCCATGCCCCCCGTCGTCAAGCCCGAGACGCTCGTCGCCCAGGCCGGCGGCCTCATCGACGGGGAGACCGGTGCCATCGTGCCGCCGATCCACGTCGCCACGACGTTCGAGCGCGATCCGGACAATCAGTACCGGCGCGGATACGCCTACGGTCGGCCCGACAACGCGACGGTGCGGCAGTGCGAAGCCGTGCTCAACGGCCTCGAAGGGGGTGCGCAAGCGATGCTGTTCGCCTCCGGTATGGCGGCCGCGACGACAGCATTCCTGGCGATGCCGCGCCCCGGACATGTGGTCGCGCCGCAGGTGATGTACTGGGCGCTGCGTAAGTGGCTCGTCGAGGCAGCGCCGTCGTTCGGCATTACGGCGAGCTTCGTCACCGACACCTCGCCGGCAGGATATCAGGCCGCGATCCGTCCGGGCGAGACGAAATTCGTGTGGATCGAGACGCCCGCCAACCCGACGTGGGGCGTCACCGACATCGCCGCCGTCGCCAGGGTCGCGCATGCGGCGGGCGCTCTGGTCGGCGTCGATTCGACGGTGGCGACGCCGGTGCTGACCCGGCCACTCGCCCTTGGCGCCGACGTCGTCATGCATGCGGCCACCAAGTATCTCAACGGCCATTCCGACGTGATCGCCGGCGCGCTCGTCTTCGCGCGAACGGACGAGTACGCCGGCCGTGCCGGCGGACTTCGGGCACAGCTGGGCGCCGTCATCGGGCCGTTCGAGGCTGCGCTGCTGACCCGCGGCATGCGCACGCTGCACCTCAGGGTGCGGCATCAGTCGGCCGTCGCTCTTCAGGTGGCAGAGCATTTCGCCCGTCATCCGCTTGTCTCGTCCGTTCTCTATCCTGGGCTGCCGGGAGATCCAGGTCATGAGGTCGCGCGCCGGCAGATGGAGGGCGGCTTCTCGGGCATGTTGTCGATCCGCGCCGCGGGTGGAGAAGCGCACGCGATACGCACGGCTGCGGCGGTGAAGGTCTGGAAGCGGGCGACGTCGCTCGGCGGCGTCGAAAGCCTGATCGAACATCGCGCCTCTGTCGAAGGGCCGACGAGCCCATGCCCGCCGGATCTCTTGCGCTTGTCGGTCGGGCTCGAGCACGTCGACGACCTGGTCGCCGACCTCGAGCAGGCTCTCGGCGCCAACGCCTGAGGACCGGCCAAGCTCATGGGTGATACCTCCCTGCTGATCCGGCTCGTGCCGGCGCTGTTCGTTCTGATCTGGTCAACGGGCTGGATCGCGGCACGGGCGGTCGCGCCCTACTGTGATCCGTTGACCTTCCTCACGATCCGCTACGCGCTCGCGACGCTCGCCCTGTTCGCGTTCGCGATGGCCGTCGGCGCACGCTGGCCGAAGACTCGCGACGAGGTCGGCCATGCGATGTTTTCAGGCGTTCTTCTGCATGCGATCTATCTCGGCGGCGTCTGGTGGGCCATTTCTCACGGCGTGCCGACCGGCATCTCGGGCGTGATCGCCGCCGTGCAGCCGATCCTGACTGCGCTCTTGGCGCCTCGCCTCGCCCGCGAGACGATCACCGCGAAGCAGTGGCTCGGCATCGCGCTCGGCTTCTTCGGCATCGCCATGGTGCTCCAGCCGAAGCTCTCGGCGGTCGATGTCGGACAACTCGGTTCTGTGGCGCTGCCGCTCGCCGTCAACGTCGTCGGCATGATCGCCGTGACGCTCGGCACCTTCTACCAGAAGCGCTTTATCGCGACCGGCGACCTGCGCACCACGACGATGCTGCAATACGTCGGCGCTGCGATCGTCACGCTGCCGCTGGCCTACGCGCTCGAGCCGATGCGCATGACGTGGAACCTGCCGGTCGTCGTGACGATGGCGTGGTCGGTGCTGGGGCTCTCGATCGGTGCGATCGGGCTTTTGCTGTTCCTCATCCGGCGCGGTGCCGTCAGCCGGGCGGCAGCCCTCGTCTACCTCGTGCCACCCGCCGTCGCGCTCGAAGCCATGCTGTTGTTCGGCGAGACGCTCGGGCCCTTGCAGATCGCCGGCATGGCCGTCACGGCAGCCGGCGTGGCGCTGGCTGTCAGGAAGAGTTGAACGAAATACTCGGCAGCCGGAAAAAAGAAAAAGGCCGGGACGCTGATCCCGGCCTTCACCATCAACAGGGTCCCGCCCGGTCGCGTTACGCCGCGGGCTGCGAAGGCTCCGAGCCCTGGCCCGACCCGCCGGTGCGACGCCGCTCGGCCATGAACTGTTCGAACTCCGAGCGGTCCTTCGCCATCCGGAGGCGCTCGAGGAAATCGCGGAACTCGCGGGCTTCCTCTTCGAGGCGGCGCAGCGTCGCGTCACGGTACTCGTCGAACGCGGCATTGCCGGTCGACTGGTAGGCCCGCGCCTGCATGCCCCACTTCTCCATTTTCCGCTCGAACTTATCTGCCATCCGCTGCTGCCAGCGGTTCATGTCACCCGTGCGTCCGCATCCCATGCGACCACTCCATAGAAGGTAAGCCAAGATCGCCAGACCCACCGGCCAGAAGACGATGAAGCCCAGCACCATCACTGCGATCCACGCGGGGCGACCGAGATCGTCCAACCGCGCCACCATTTCAGACATCGCGAACCCCATCTGACTGCCAGATGTGAATGTGCATCACATTCACATATGTGGTGCATGCTGTTTTTGGTGTCAAGTGGCGTCGTTAACCGTCTCTTTGTCTGTCGTTGCTGACCAACACGGCGGTCGTTGCAACCGACATCGGGCGTCGTTGCGACCGACACATGATCGTTAACGCAACTAGGGCGTGTGATCCGTCGGCCCGAAGCCGAGGCCCTGCATGTAGATCAGCGAGGCGCTTTCGAGCAGTTCGTCAGCTGTCATCGGCAGCGGCCGCCGCGCGCCGTCGCCACGCGCGAACAGCGAAGCGATGCCGTGGCAGAGCGACCAGAGATGGAGCGCCATCATCAGTGCCGGTGGCCGCTTTCCGGTCGGCAGCGTCAGCGCCACGGCCTCGCATGCATCGCGGAGCGACGCGAACGCAAGATCTGAAGCCGCGCACACGTCGGGATAGTCCGCCAACGGAAGGCCAGCCTCGAACATCGCCGCGTAGAGCGCCGGTTCCTTGCGCGCAAACCCGAGATAGGCATGGCCCATCCGCTCGAGCGCCGGCCGCGGTGAAGGTCGCCCCTCGTTCCACGCGGTCTTCAGCTCCGCACCGAATTGCTGAAAGCCGCGCAGCGCCACGTCGGCCAGCAGCGCGTCGCGGTCACGATAGTGGCGATAGGGAGCGGCCGGGCTCACACCCGCTTGCCGTGCGGCCTCCGCGAAGGTGAACCCTGCCGGTCCCTTCTGCGAAATGAGGTCGAGCGCGGCGCGAATGAGCGCCTCGCGCAGATTGCCGTGATGGTAGCCGCGCCGCTCGCCGCGCGGATCCTTGCTCCAGCTCATGCGACGAGCCTTAGCGGAATTCGCTGTGCGGGGCGAGCGAGCAGGCCCGCGCCGAGCGTCGCTGGCTCTCCGGCTCCGGCTTCGCTACCCTTCCCAAAACCAAGGAGACGTCCCGTGAAAATCATCAATCCCGACACCGTCGTGAAGCCCGCGTCCCGCTACGCGCAAGGCGTCGTCCACGCGGCTTCTGCCGAGCGCATCGTCGTCTCCGGACAACTCGGCGTGCGCCCCGACGGGAAGCTTGAGGAGGGTCTCGAGCGTCAGATGGAGAGGGCTTGGGGCAACGTGTTCGCGGTGATGGAAGCGGCTGGCTTCGCCCGCACGGACATGGTCAAGGCGACCGTCTTCGTCACGCTTCCGGGCCAGGTCAGCCTCTATCGCGAAGTTCGCGACCGCATGCTCGCGGGCCACGTCTGCGCGATGACCTATCTCCACGTCGCCGGCCTCGCCGCCCCCGACTTCCTCGTCGAGATCGAAGCCGAAGCGGTGAAGGGCTGAGCGCGCGATCCGCTCAGCTCAATTCCCGAATGCGGAAATGCAGGCCGCCGCGCGGGGTCAGCGTCACCGTACCGTTGATGCCCGGCGGCTCGGTGCCGACGTACTCTGGGCGGAAGCGGCGCAGCAGGAACGAGAGCGCGAGCGTGTTCTCGACCTGGCTCATCGCGCCGCCGATGCAGCTCCGCTTGCCGGCGCCGAACGGCAGGTAGGTGTACTTGATGCGCTTCTTCGCAGACTCATCCATCCACCGCTCCGGGCGGAATTCGCCGGGCGCGTCCCAATACTTCGGATTGTGGTGGACGCCGTAGCAGAACAGCACGACGCGGTCGCCCGGCAGGATCTCCTTGCCGTCGATTTCATCGTGCTTGGCCGCGGTGCGGATCAGCCCCCAGATCGGCGGGTAGATCCGCATCGTCTCCTGGACGACGGCGCGCGTGTAGGCGAGCGCGGAATAGTCCGCTGCCGTCGGCTCGCGATCGCCATACACCTGCTCGCCTTCGCGGCGGATGCGGTCGGCGGCCTCCGGATACTTGGAGGTGAGATAGAGCGCCCACGCGAGCGTCAGTGCCGTCGTCTCGGTGCCGGCCCACAAGTACTGCTTCATCTCGTCGACCGCCTGCTGGCGATCGAATTCCGGCACGCTCGGATCGTCGACGGCGTCCTGGATCAGCTTGAAGAGGGTGCGCTCGCGGAACTCGCGCGGATTCGTTGCCATCACGAGGTCGGGCACGCCGCCCCAGAGCTCGACCGCCTTTGCGGCGCTCTCTTCCGTGATCTCAAACTCCTCGCCGGCCACCTTCTTGAGGCGGATCGACTTGTGGTTCATCACGTCGGTATAGGTCTTCACGCACTTGAAGACGACGTGCGGATTGAACGGCATGTCGCGGTCGAACAGCGCCTTGCAGATCATGTCCGCGGCAAGCGTCCAAGTCTGCTCCACCATCTCGACGGTCTCGCCCGTGCGCGCCAGGTTCGCCCAATTGTCCATCTTGGTGCGAATGGCCTGCAGGAAGTACGGGATGTACTCGGCAAACATATCGGGGTGGAACGCCGGCTGCTGCGGCATCCGGATCTTCTGCCAGAGCGCCCCGTCGTTCGTGATCATCGACTTGCCGAAGATCGGCTTCAGCCCGTCGAAATACTTGATGTAATCGTCAGCCTTCGTGACGAGCACGCGCTTGAAGTGCTCGGGATCGGAAAGCAGGACCACGCGCTGGGACTGCAGCCTGATCGGGATCACACCACCGTACCGCTCGGCCATCTGCATGATGACCGTCATCGGGTTGTCTGGTCCCTTGAGGAGCGGCGTGAGGGCGAACCAGATGCTGCTTTCTTCGCCAAGTTGATGGACGTGGCTGGTGGCTGTCGCCGTCATGATCGAACCCGTAATCTTCGGTGCGTGGCGGACTCCTTGCCGGCCCGTCCCGTTTAACCCCTTGATTTCCGTCAAGGTCGAGTGCCGCACCGTGGACAAGCCGGCGGTCTAGCACCTGAGCGGTCAGGCGTCCACTTGAGGGCCCTCGTTAAGCTAACGGCGGGGAGAGAAGTGCCGCCCCGGGCTCGGACTCCGGGCCTCTCAAGACCTGCTCGCCGGCCACCCGCGCCCTGCCTGATGCGACCATCGACAGGGCATGCGGGTAGAGGCGGTGTTCCGCGGCCAGCACCCGTTGAGCCAGCAACTCGGGCGTATCTGTGGCGGAGACGGCGACCGCGGCCTGCGCGATGATCGGTCCGTCGTCCATTTCGGCCCGGACGTAGTGGACGGTGCAACCGGTGATGCGGACGCCATCCTTGAGAACCCTGGCGTGGGTATCGAGCCCCTTGTACGCGGGCAGCAGCGACGGGTGGATATTGATCATCCGATCGCGCCAAAGCTCGACGAAGCCTCGTGTCATGAGCCGCATGAAGCCCGCGAGGCAGACCAGTTCGACGCGGTTCTGGACGAGGACGTCGTGCAGCGCCGCTTCGAACGGCTCGCGCCCTGGGTAGGCCTTGTGGTCGACGACGATCGCTGCAAGGCCTTGATCTCGCGCCCAGCCGAGCCCAGCAGCGTCAGGCCTGTTCGACACGACCGTGACGATCTCGGCCGGATAATCCGCACGACGCGCAGCCTCGACCAGCGCCATCATGTTGGAGCCGCGGCCTGAAATCAGGATGGCAGTGCGCAGGCGGGTCAAGGTCTCTCCGGAGGCTGGCAATGCGGCTGGGGACGGATCGTCCGGTGGGTCGGCCAGAAATCCCCTCGGAGTTCTGCGCGCGAAGGCCGGGCAGTGCAAGACCGCCCATCGACCGAGAACCGCGCTGGCAGGTTCAAGAGCGGTAGACGAGCCGCCCCGTCAGCCGCACGCCTTCGGTCTCGCCCTTGCCTTTGGCCGATGTCTTGACGGCGTTCGGGCCACCGCCGGAGACGATCCGGCCTATGACCTGCGGTGCTTCGCCATGATCACGTAGAACGGAGGTGATCCGCTCGACCTCGGCCGCCGATACCGCAATCACCAGCCCGATGCCGGCGTTGAACGTGCGGAGCATTTCGTGGTCGTCGAGCCGCCCCGCCGCTTTGAGCCAACCAAAAACCGGCGGGGCTTCGAACGTCGAAAGATCGATCTCGGCCGCCACGCCGTCCGGCAGGACCCGCGGCACGTTCTCGAGAAGGCCACCACCGGTGATGTGGGAGACGGCCTTAACGGCACCCGTTCGGACCGCCGCGAGGGCCGATTTCACGTAAATGCGGGTCGGCGTCAGCAGCGCTTCCGCGAGCGGCTGCCCCGAAGCAAACGGTGCGGGGTCGTCCCAGCCGAGCCCGCTGGCGGTGACGAGGCGGCGCACGAGCGAATAGCCGTTGGAGTGGACGCCGGAAGACGGCAGGCCGATCAGCACGTCACCGGGCACGACGTCGGAGCGCGGCAGCAGTTGCCCGCGCTCGGCGGCACCGACCACGAACCCCGCGAGGTCGTAATCCTTGGCGGCATACATCCCGGGCATCTCTGCAGTTTCGCCGCCGATCAACGCGCAGCCGGCCTCGCGGCAGCCGTCGGCAATGCCGGCGATGACCTCGCGCGCGACCGCGACGTCGAGAGCGCCGCAGGCAAAATAGTCGAGGAAGAACAGCGGCTCGGCGCCCTGCGCGATCAGATCGTTGACGCACATCGCGACGAGATCGACCCCTATCGTCGCATGTCGACCAGTATCGATGGCGATCTTCAGCTTGGTCCCGACACCGTCGTTGGCCGCCACCAGGATCGGGTCCTTGAAGCCAGCGGCCTTGAGATCGAACAGCGCGCCGAAGCCGCCGAGGCCGGCATCGGCTCCGGGTCGGCGCGTGGCCTTCGCGAGCGGTTTGATGGCTTCGACGAGCGCATTGCCTGCGTCTATGTCGACCCCGGCATCGCGATAGGTGATCGGGGCGTTCGGGCGCTTAGCGTCGCTCACAGTCGTCGCTCCACCGGGACGTGCAACCAGGCGGGCGTCCGCGATTGACCGGACCTCACTTTCGCCCCATTGGTCGCCGTGTTGCTTCGCGCGAAACGGTCGGTCCCGCGGATCGCGGGTTCACTAGCAAGTGGCTGTCGGCGGGGCAACCGACGACGGCAGACGGACGGATCGGGAGGGTGGACGTGGCGCTCCGTTGGACAGCGGCATCTCTGGCCTTTTTGCTGGCTTGTCTCGCACAAGATGCGCGGCCCGCTGCAGCGGCCACCGGCCCCGATGCCGTCTACACGGTCGGCAACTACCCCGTCGAGGCGACCGCCGGCGATGCGGTGACAGCCAAAGAAAAAGCCCTGCAGGACGGCCAGCAAGCCGCCTTCAGGTCGCTGCTGAAGCGCCTCGTGCCCGTTCGCGCTTACGACCGCATCGCCAAGATGCCGCCGGTCAAGGCCGCCGAGCTCATCGATGGCGTCGCGGTTCGCTCCGAGCGCAACTCGTCGACCCAGTACATCGCCTCGCTCGATTTCAGCTTCAGGCCTTCCGCGGTCCGCGACATCTTGCGCTCGCAAGGCATCCCGTTCGTCGACACGCAGGCGCCGCCGATCACCATCGTTCCTGTGGCGGTCGGTGAGACCGCGGCCCAGCAAGCCCGCCTACAGCGCACGTGGCGTTCGGCCTGGGACCTGCTCGATGGTCCCCACGCGCTCGCTCCCTTCAAGGTCGAGAATCTCAAAGGCGATCTCACCCCCCAAACCCTGAAGCCCCTCGCCGAGGGCGAAGGGCGCATCGTTGACCGCCTGTCGACCGTCTATGGGACGAGCCGTGTCCTCGTCGCGTTCGCAGAAGAGGCCGGCGGACAGCTGGTCGTCACGCTCGCTGGTCAGGACGCGGTCGGCCCGTTCATTCTTCGCCGCGCGTACAAGATCGCCAGCGGCGACGTCGACTACGCGAGCGAACTGGCGGCCGTCATCGGTGCTGGCGTCCTCGAAGGCCGCTGGAAGGCCGTCCGCGTGCAGTCCGCCGGGGGGCTTGACGCGATTTCGCAAGCGCCGATTCCTGTTCAAGTTTTCGTTCAGTACGCGAGCCTCCAGCAGTGGCAGGACATGCGCCGCCGGCTGTCCGAGCTGCCGGGCGTCGAGGACGTGCAGATCGGTGGCGTAACCGCCCGCGGCGCGGATCTGGCCCTGCGCTATCCAGGCGGCGGCGAAGCCCTGGCTGCCACCCTTGGCGCGCAGGGTTTCGATGTGCGACCCAGCGGTGGGACTTGGGTCGTCCGCGCAGGCGGGTAACCGAGGTGTGGTCGTCTCTTTGCCTTTCCGGCCGGATGCCGCATTATCGGGCAACACCTGCCGAAACTCTTACCGATTGATCCGTGAGCGTCCCCAACCTCATCACACTGGCTCGCATTATCCTCGTCCCCGTCGTGTTCTGGCTCCTGGTTTCCGGGCGCACAGAGGCGGCGTTCGTTCTGTTCGTGCTCGCCGGCATCAGTGACGCGGTCGACGGCTTCCTCGCCAAGCGCTTCGGCTGGACGACCGAACTCGGCGCCTATCTCGATCCGCTGGCGGACAAGCTGTTGATCGTCTCGATCTTCGTCGCGCTCGGGGTTCTCGGCAGCCTGCCATCTTGGCTGGTCATCGCCGTTGTCTCCCGCGATTTCCTGATCGTCACGGCGGTGGTTCTCTCGTGGGTCATCGGCCATCCCGTCCGCATCGAGCCGGCGAAAGTGAGCAAGGCCAATACGGCCTGCCAGATCGCGCTCGCGGCGACGGTGCTCGCCAATACCGCCTTCGACCTGGGGCTCGAGCCGTTCGTTTGGATGTTGATCTGGCTCACGGCGGCTCTGACGCTCGCGTCTCTCGCTGTCTACCTGCACGCTTGGATTCGCCACATGTCGGGGTATGAGTCGCCAGGCAACTCGCTGTGAGCGGCGGACCCTGACCCCATGCACATCGAACGGCAGGTTCTGTTCTGGCTGACCGCTGCTCTGCTGGCGCTCACGGCCGTTCTCGCTTTGCGGGACGTCCTGCTGCCGTTCCTCGCCGGCATGGTGATCGCCTATGCCTTGAACCCGCTCGCCGATCGACTGACGCGCCTTGGTCTCCCACGCATGTTGGCGGCGGCGTTGGTCGTTGTCCTTCTCATGATCGTTCTGGTGGCGGTGGTGGTTCTCGTGGCGCCGCTGCTCGCCAATCAGATCCAGCAGTTCGCTGCCGCTCTGCCGACGGAACTCAATCGCTTGCGCGTGCTAATCGAAGGCTGGGCGGAAAGCCGTCTCGGCAGCTCGTTTCCGGAGTTCAAGGCCGGGCTCGACCGGGGCGTCGCCGAACTCTCCTCGAACTGGGCCGGCTTCGCGGGGACGATCGCCCAATCGCTCTGGGCCCAGGGCCGCGCCGTCGTCGGCTTTCTGGCCCTGTTGTTGATCACGCCACTCGTCGTCTTCTACCTGCTGATCGACTGGCCACGTATGTTGGCGAAGATCGACACGTGGCTGCCACGCGACCATGAGCCGACCATCCGCCGGCTGGCCCGCGACATGGACGATGCCATCGCCGCGTTCATTCGCGGTCAGGGACTGGTCTGCATCATCTTGGGCCTGCTCTATGCGGTCGGCCTGAGCCTTGCCGGCATCCGATACGGGCTATTGATCGGCATAGCGACCGGAGTCCTGAGCTTCGTGCCGTATATCGGCTGGGCCCTCGGGCTGCTGACGTCGGCCATCTTGGCGATCGTGCAGTTCTGGCCCGACTTCGTGCCGCTCCTGATCGTCATCGGCATCTTCGCCGCCGGCCAGGCCCTCGACGCTGCCGTGCTCTCGCCGAAAATCGTCGGCAGCAGAGTGGGACTGCATCCGGTCTGGCTGATCTTCGCGCTCGTGGTCTTCAGCTCGCTGTTCGGTATCGTCGGCATTCTGGTCGCGGTCCCCGTCGCAGCCGCCATCGGCGTCCTCGTCAGGTTTGCTCTCGAGGTCTACATGGCAAGCGAGATCTACAAGGGCCGGAGCACTCGATCAGAGAGCGGTCCACGCCCATGACCTCAGAGCCGATGCAACTCGTTCTGGATCTCCCGCATCGTCAAGCGCTCGATGCGGAAGACTTCCTCGTCAGTCGTTCGAACGAGGCCGCACTGACGCTGGTCGAGGCCTGGCCAAATTGGCCGACGTCCGCGATCATCGTCACGGGCCCTCCCGGCTCCGGCAAGTCGCATCTCGTCAACGTTTGGCGCACCCGCTCGGCGGCGCACATCGTCAGCGCATCTGCTCTGACGGAGGGTACGATCGCCGTGTTTGCAGCCGCCTCCGCGCTCGCCGTCGAGGATCTGGACCGCGGCATCGCGGATGAGCGGCTGCTCTTTCACCTCCTCAATCTGGCCCGCGAGCACAAGCTTTCACTGCTCCTCACGGCGCAGCGGGCCCCCGGCGAACTCGAGATGGCCTTGCCGGACCTCCGATCTCGCGTCCGCGCCCTGCCGCACGCCCCGATTTCCGCGCCGGACGAGACACTTTTGGGCGGGCTGCTGGTCAAGCTGTTCGACGATCGCCAACTCCGGGTAGAGCCGCATGTGGTGGCGCATCTCGCCCGCCATATTGACCGCTCGACGGAAGCCGCCCGGCGCGTCGTGGCTCGCGTAGACGAACTAGCGCTCGCCAGCCGGCGCCGGGTCACCCGCGCTCTCGTCAGCGAGGCCCTGCAGGCGCTAAGCTCCGAACAAGTCGACGACGAGCGCTGATCTGCCGGCCCCGCCGGGACTGTCACGCCTCTGTCGCATCGCTGGCGTCAAGACGTCCGGGTGGTGAAGGGAGGTGCAGAGATGGCAGACAAGGGTGCAATGACGGAACGGTCTTCCGGCAAGGGCCGGGCAGCGCCGCGGGAAGAGCAGCAATCGCCCCCCGGAGACATCGGTCAGACGACCGCGAAAGCCGTCTCCGTCGACCGCCAATCGGCAGAGCGGTTCTACAATCGCGAACTTTCCTGGCTTCAGTTCAACCGCCGGGTTCTCGAAGAGGCGACCAACAAGCGCCATCCACTGCTTGAGCGCATCCGGTTCCTCTCCATTTCGGCGTCGAACCTTGACGAATTCTACATGGTCCGCGTTGCCGGTCTCGTCGGCCAGGTGAACGCCGGCGTGACGACGCTAAGCTCCGACGGCCTGACGCCACAGCAGCAGATGCAGGCGATCAATGCCTTCGTCTCGCGCATTGTCGCCGACAAGCAGGCGGCCTGGCGAGGCCTCAAGACCGAGATGGCCGAGGCCGGGATCCACATCCTCGAAGCGTCGGAGTTGACGGACGAGGATCGAGCCGCCCTCGAAGTCGAGTTCATGAGCCACATCTTCCCGGTCTTGACGCCGATCGCAGTCGATCCCGCTCATCCGTTCCCGTTCATTCTCAATAAGGGCCTGACGATCGCCGTCGAGATGCGGCGCGAATCCGACGGGAAGGTTATGAACGGGCTCATTCCGATCTCAGGGCCGAACGAGCGCTTCATTCGTCTGAAGGCGCGATCCGATGCGGACGATCAGATCCGCTTCGTGAAAATCGAGACCGTCATCGGCATCTTTATCGAAGAGCTGTTCACGGACTTCAAGATCACCAAAATCGGCACGTTCCGGGTGCTGCGCGACAGCGACATCGAGTTCGAAGAAGAGGCGGAAGATCTCGTTCGCTCCTACGAGAACCAGCTGAAGCGGCGCCGGCGAGGACACGTGATCCGGCTGGAGATCGAAGCAGCGATGCCTGTGGAGCTTCGCAGTTTCGTCGTCGGCGAGCTCGAAGTGGGCGAGGATGCAGTTTTCATCAAGGATGGCCTGCTCGCCATCGCGGATGTCTCCCAGCTCATCGTGGCCGACAAGCCGGCACTACTGTTCAAGCCGTTCAATATCCGCTTCCCGGAACGCATCCGCGAATACAACGGCGACGTCTTCGCGGCGATCCGCGCCAAGGACCTCGTCGTCCACCACCCTTACGAGTCGTTCGACGTCGTCCTCCAATATCTGCGCCAAGCGGTGGCCGATCCGAACGTCGTCGCTATCAAGTGGACGCTCTACCGTACTTCGCGCGACCGCAGCCCGATCGTCGAGGCGCTGAAGGAGGCGGCCGACGCCGGCAAGTCGGTGACGGCCGTCGTCGAGCTGAAAGCGCGCTTCGACGAGACGACCAACATCAAGCTCGCGCGCGAGATGGAGAAAGCCGGCGTTCACGTCGTCTACGGCTTCATCGAACTCAAGACGCACGCGAAACTCGGCTTGGTGGTCCGACGCGAAGGCACCGATATGGCAACCTACTGCCACATTGGTACGGGCAACTATCATCCGCAGACGGCCCGCGTTTACACCGACCTGTCTTACTTCACCGCGGACCCGGCGATCGGGCGCGACGTTGCCCGCATCCTGAACTTCGTGACGGGCTATGGCCGGCCGACCGAACTCGAAAGCATGGCCGCGAGTCCCGGCGGCATCCGCAAGCGGATCATCGAGCACATCCGCGAGGAGATCGCTCACGCCAAAGCGGGGCGTCCGGCAGCGATCTGGGCGAAAATGAACGCGCTCGTCGACCCGCAGATCATAGACCTTCTCTACGACGCCAGTCAGGCTGGCGTGGAAATCGACCTCGTCGTGCGCGGCATTTGCTGCCTGAAGCCGGGAGTTCCGGGCCTATCGGAGCGCATCCGCGTCAAGAGCCTGATCGGACGTTTCCTCGAGCACTCACGGATCTATTGCTTCGGCCGTGGACAAGGGCTTCCCTCTCCCGGCGCCGCCGTTTACATCGCGTCGGCGGACTTGATGCCCCGCAACCTCGACCGCCGCGTCGAGGCTCTGACACCGATCAAGAATCCGACCGTGCATGAGCAGATCCTCAACCAGATCATGTTCGCCAACTTCAAAGATAATCAGCAGAGCTGGACGATCCGCAGCGATGGCTCTTCGGTGCGCGTGATGCCGGAGCCGGGCGAGGAACCATTCAACGCACACGAGTATTTCATGACCAATCCCAGCCTGTCGGGACGCGGCCAGGCGCTGAAAGACAACATGCCACGCCGGTTTAGCGTCACCGGTCGGGCCGACAAGGGAGCCAGCCGATCGTGACTGCTGCGGCCCAGGGCGGCTTCCCGGCGGGTGGACCCTTGACCCGCGGCCGGTTCAGCGAACTGGAGCCGCTCGGCGTCATCGACATCGGCTCGAACTCCGTCCGTCTCGTCATCTACGAGGGTGCCGTCCGCGCGGCCACGCCGCTGTTCAATGAGAAGGTGCTCTGCGGTCTCGGTCGTTCGGTCGCGACCACCGGCCGCCTTGGCGTCGACGCGGTCAACCGCGCCCTCGAGGCCCTGACGCGGTTCAAGGCCGTAACGCGCATTCTGCAGGTCAAGAACCTCAGGGCCATTGCCACGGCAGCCGTCCGCGAGGCGAGCGACGGTCCGGACTTCATCGCCCGCGGTGAAGCCATTTGTGGCTGCCCGATCCAGATTCTCTCGGGAGAAGAAGAGGCCGCCCTCGCAGCTCAGGGCATCCTCATGGGATTCGAGCATGCCAACGGGTTCGCGGGCGACCTCGGCGGGGGCAGTCTCGAACTCATCGATATCGCCGGCGAAAAACTCGCGCACGCCACCACCTTGCCGCTCGGTGGGCTCCGTCTCATCGATGTGACCGGGGACAAGATCGAAAAAGCGGTCGAACTCGCCGATCAGGCGCTCGCGGGGATTCCTTGGCTGCAAGCCGGCCGCGGGCGTCCGTTCTACGCTGTCGGCGGCACGTGGCGTGCGCTCGCCAAGCTCCACATGGAGCAGGCGGATTACCCGCTGCGGGTCATGCAGGGCTATGCCATTCCGACCCGCGACGCGCTCGCCTTCTGCGAGACGGTGCGGCGTCGCAAGGTCACCTCGCTGCCGGGCATCGGGGAGATTTCCCGGCCCCGCCGCGAGGTTCTGCCTTGGGGAGCCCTAGTGCTCGAGCGCCTGCTCCAGCAGCTCGCACCCTCGGAGGTGATCTTCTCGGTCTTCGGAATTCGTGAGGGTCTGCTCTTCTCGCTGCTCCCCGAGCACGAGAAGCGCAAAGACCCGCTCTTGAGCTTCTGTGAGGACTACGCCCGGCTCCGCTCACGGTCCGTCGAGCATGCTCACGAACTCGCGGCCTGGACCGATACCATCTTCTCCGACCCGGGCCCCCGCGAGACACCGGCCGAGCGCCGCCTCCGCCATGCTGCGTGCCTGATTTCGGACATCGGCTGGCGGGCCCATCCGGATTACCGGGGCGAGCAGAGCCTGAACGTGGTCGCCCATGCGGCCCTCACGGGCATCGACCATCCGGGTCGCATTTTCCTGGCGCTCTCGATCTATTTCCGCCACGTCGGGTCCGATGACAAGGATGGCCAAGATCTGTCGGCGCGCCTCAAGAAGCACGTCGACCGGCGGCTCTTGAAACGTGCCCGCATATTGGGGGCTGCCATCCGTACGGCCCACATGATGTCGATCGGGATGCCTGGCGTGATCGACGAAACGCCAGTCGCCTACGAAAAGGGCCGCCTCGTCCTCACCGTCGGTGCCGCACATGCGGGCCTCGTCGGCGAGCGCCTCCGCCGCCGGTTCGAGACACTGGCGGAACTGCTGGAGCGCGAGCCCGTCATTCGTGTCCAAGGGCGGTAACGAGGACTGAGGGCCTCTGCCCTGTCCTCACCGCATTCATGGTAGACTGCACAACCGACGAGTCGATTGCACCAGGGCACAGCCCAGATGGCCGAAGACCCCTATAGCCTGCTCGGTGTCGCCAAGGGCGCCTCCGAGGACGATATCCGGCGCGCCTTCCGCAAGCTCGCGAAGGAGCTGCACCCCGACGTGCGCCCCGGCGACAAGGCTTCAGCCGAGCGCTTCAAAAAGGTTTCGGCCGCTTACGAATTTCTGACCGATGCCGACAAGCGCCAGCGCTACGATCGTGGTGAAATCGACGAAGCGGGCGAACCGCGTCGGACCTATCGGCGCTCGACCGCGGGCGGAGCCGGCGGAAGGGGCACCGGTGGACCCGGCGGTGACTTCGGGTTCGGCGACATTTTCGAGGACATATTCGGCGCGGCCGGCGGCACTCCGGGAGGTGCCCGGCCGGGTGGACGACCGGGCGCTGGAGCCGGCGCCGCCGGAGCTGCCGGGTTCGGCTTCCGCGGCCAGGACGTCCGCTACACGCTAGAAGTCGACTTCATGGAAGCGGTCCTCGGTGCGAAAAAGCGCGTCACGCTGCCGGATGGTGGCCAACTCGACCTGACCGTTCCGGAAGGCGTGACCGACGGCCAGACGCTGCGACTACGCGGCAAAGGCCAGCCCGGCCTCCGCGGCGGCGAAGCGGGCGATGCCCTCGTCGAAATCAAGGTACGCGCTCATCCGAGCATGCGGCGCGAAGGCGACGACATCCACGTCGACGTGCCGATCGGCATCGACGAGGCTATCCTCGGGGCGAAGATCGAGGCGCCGACGGTCGGCGGCCGGGTGACGCTGACGATCCCGAAAGGCACCAGTACTGGCCGTGTGTTCAGGCTGAAGGGGAAAGGCGTTAAGAACGCGACGACGGGCCAAAGTGGCGATCAACTCGTGACCGTGAAGATCGTGCTTCCCGAGACGATCGACGAAAGCCTGTCCTACTTCATGGCCGAGTGGAAGCAGCGCCACCCCTACGATCCCCGCAAGCGCTGAGTTGGTGACGGCCTAACTGCCGACCGGAACCGCAAAAACTTCGCCGTCCTTGACGGTCAGTGCCAGTTCGCCCCGCTTCAATTTGAGGGCATCTGCGCCGAACAGATCCCGCCGCCAGCCCTTGAGAGCCGGAACGTCCGGTGCGTCTTCGGATGCGATCCGGTCGAGGTCTTCGCTGTCGGCAATCAAGCGAGGCGCCACCCGATGGCGCGCGGCGCAGGCTTTCAACAGCACCCTCAGCATGTCAGCCACTGCGACGGCGGTGGGCGGCAGTGATTGACCGGACGGCAGCGCCGGGACCGACTTGGGATCGCGGTCGAGCCCTCGCCGGACGGCAGCGACGATATCGCGCGCTCGGGCCGAACGGGCGAAGCCATCGCTCAGTGACCGCAGCTCGCCGAGCCGCTCGACGTCGACCGGCATCTGGTTGGCGATGTCGTAAAGCGCCTCGTCGCGGATGATGCGGGCGCGCGGCACGTCCTGGCGCTGAGCTTGCGTCTCCCGCCACGCCGCCAACTCCATTAGCACGGCCAGCGCCTTGCGGTTCTTGACCCGGAGCTTGAGTCGCCGCCAGGCATCCTCCGGGCGCGTCTCGTAGGTCTCCGGATCGGTGAGGGTGGCCATCTCTTCCTGTAGCCAGCCTTCCCGCCCCGTCTCTTCGAGCTCGGTTTTGAGCGCCATGTAGACGTCCCGGAGATGTGTGACGTCGCCGAGCGCGTAGATCAGCTGGCGCTCGGACAGAGGGCGGCGGCTCCAGTCGGTGAAGCGCGAAGACTTGTCGAGGTCCCGCCCCGTAATCTGCTTCACGAGATTGACGTAGCTGATCGACTCTCCGAAGCCGCATACCATCGCGGCGACTTGGGTATCGAACACTGGCCGCGGGATCGTCCGCGCCTTGTTGTAGACGATTTCGATGTCCTGCCGTCCAGCATGGAACACCTTCATCACCTGCTGGTCGCCCATCAGCTCCCACAGGGGGTCGAGAGACAAGCCATCGGCCAGCGGGTCTACGATCGCCTCGAAGCCCGGACCGGCAAGCTGGACCAGGCACAACTCCGAGTAGAACGTCTGTTCACGCAGGAACTCGGTGTCGATCGCAACGAAGGGCAGCTCGGCCAAATGCCGGCACGCGACCGCGAGATCCTGGGTCGTGGAGATCAGCTTCATGATTGCGGCGTATAGTCCCGACTTCACCGGGCGGCAAGGCTCGGATCGGCCCCCTCTCAAGCACTTAGGATCAGACTAGCTCCCTTCGCAGCCCTTTGCCCGCCCTGATCGCCGCTGCGGAGGGGCAGCCTGGCCCGCCCGGCTTGACTTTTCGGCCGCTGACGCGAAGAGCTTGCCGCCGTTTACCGTCGGAGCCGATGATGCACCCGAACCTGCTGTCGACCTACCGGACCCACACCTGCGGCGCACTCCGCGCGGAGGATGTCGGAAAGCCGACCCGGCTCTCCGGCTGGGTGCACCGCGTGCGCGACCACGGCGGCGTCCTCTTCATCGATCTGCGCGATCACTATGGGATCACCCAGGTTGTTGCCGACCCTGACAGCGCCGCCTTCAAGACGGCCGAGGCGCTGCGGGCGGAATGGGTCGTTCGCATCGACGGCTCCGTGCGTCGCCGCCCTGCGGGCACCGAGAACGAAGACTTGGCGACCGGTCTGGTCGAAGTCTACGCGACCGCGATCGAGGTCCTGTCTGAGGCCAAGGAACTGCCGGTGCCGGTGTTCGGCGAGCCGGATTATCCGGAAGACCTGCGTCTCACGTACCGTTTCTTGGATCTCCGCCGCGAGTCGCTCCACGCGAACATCATGAAGCGGATCGACGTCACGCGTTCCATCCGGGCGCGCATGAACGATGCCGGCTTCTTCGAGTTCTCGACGCCCATTCTCACCGCCTCGTCCCCCGAAGGCGCGCGTGACTTCCTCGTGCCGTCGCGCATCCATCCAGGGAAGTTCTTTGCGTTGCCGCAGGCACCGCAACAGTACAAGCAGCTCATCATGATGTCGGGCTTCGATCGGTACTTCCAGATCGCGCCCTGCTTCCGCGACGAGGATCCCCGTGCCGACCGGCTGCCGGGCGAATTCTACCAGCTCGACGTCGAGATGAGCTTCGTCGAGCAGGAGGACATCTTCCGCACGATGGAGCCGGTGATCCGCGGCGTCTTCGAAGAATTTGCGGCCGGCAAGCCGGTGACGGCGAAGTTCCCGCGCATTCCCTATGCCGACGCGATCCACAAGTATGGCTCCGACAAGCCGGACCTGCGCAACCCGATCGTCATGCAAGCCGTGACCGATCACTTCCGCGGCTCGGGCTTCAAGGTCTTCGCGCAGATGATCGAGCGCGATCCGAAGGTCGAAGTCTGGGCCATTCCGGCCCCGGGCGGTGGCAGCCGTGCCTTCTGTGACCGGATGAACGCCTGGGCCCAGGGCGAAGGTCAGCCCGGCCTCGGCTACATCTTCTTCCGTGAGGGCGAAGCGGCGGGACCGATCGGCAAGAACATCGGTCCCGAACGCGCCGGCGCGGTGCGCAGTCAGCTCGGCCTGAAGGAAGGCGACGCCGTGTTCTTCGTCGCCGGCACGCCCGACAAGTTCTACAAGTTCGCCGGCGCGGCCCGCGACAAGGTCGGCCGCGACCTCAACCTCATCGACGAGAATCGCTACGAACTCTGCTGGATCGTCGACTTTCCCTTCTATGAGTGGAACGAGGACGAGCAGAAGATCGACTTCTCGCACAACCCCTTCTCGATGCCCCAAGGTGGCGCCGCCGCACTCGCCGCGGCCAAGTCGCGCGACGAAATCCTGGCGATCAAGGCTTACCAGTACGACATCGTCTGCAACGGCTTCGAGATCGCGTCTGGCGGCATCCGGAACCATCGCCCGGACACGATGGTGGCGGCCTTCGGAATTGCGGGCCTCGGTCCGGAAGTGGTGGAGGAGCGCTTCGGCGGCCTCTTCCGCGCCTTCCAGTACGGCGCGCCGCCGCACGGTGGGATGGCAGCGGGCATCGACCGCATCGTCATGCTGATCGTCGGTGCCAAGAACCTCCGCGAGGTCTCGCTCTTCCCGATGAACCAGCAGGCGAAGGATCTCCTGATGGGCGCGCCGAGCGAGGTCACTCCGAAGCAGCTGCGCGAACTTCATATCCGCGTGGTACAGCCCGAGAAGAAGAGCTGACGAAGAGACGCACGTTCGGGCGGGTGAAAATCCGCGCCGGCGGCCCCTACGTTCGCTAGTTGACTGAGCGAACCCGGCGGACGTGATGAACTGGACCGGCAAAGTCTTCGCCTATTGCGAGCGCGGCCTCGATCCCTCGTTCTGGGCCGAACCGCTCAATGCCGCGAGCAATCTCGCGTTCTTTGTCGCGGCCTTCGCAGCCCTCGCGCTCTGGCTGTCCCAGCCGCGCGAGCGGCGCGGATGGCCGGAGTTGATGCTCGTTCTGATTGTGGTTGCGATCGGGACCGGCAGCTTTCTATTCCACACGACCGCCGCCAAGTGGGCCGCCGTTGCCGACACCGTCCCCATCGGCATCTTCATGGTGGCGTATCTGATCTATGCCGTACGACGGTTCGCGGGCTTCCCATGGTGGGGCGTGGGAATCGCCGCTGCGGTGTTCATTGCGACGCTGCCGCCCTCGAGCATGGTCCGCTGCGGCGGTGGTCCCTGCTACAACGGTTCGGTCGCCTATCTGCCGGCCTTGGCCGCGCTGGCGATTGTCGGTGTTGGTCTATGGCGGCGCGCGCATCCCGCAGCGCCAGCACTCCTCGCGGGCGCCGGCATCTTCGCCGGCTCACTCGTCTTCCGCACGGTCGATCGCACGCTTTGCCCATATACGATCCTGACGGCAGCCGGCGGCGTCGGCACGCACTTCATCTGGCATGTGCTCAACGGCTTGCTTCTCTACCTCCTCGTGCGCGCAGCCATCCTGTACGGCCGTCCGGCCGAACGCGTTCGTATCGCCGTTGCGTGAAACTTCGGCCCGGCGCATATGGACGGCCGAGCGGACGTGGTGGAATCGGTAGACACACAGGACTTAAAATCCTGAGATGGCAACGTCGTGAGGGTTCGAGTCCCTCCGTCCGCACCACGCCCTCGCGGCTCTGATCCGCGCTGGCCCCGGGTTGCCGCAAAAGCAGAGAGCGTGACAGTCTCCCCTGCCGAACAGGGAGGATTGGTCCATGAGCAAGTCACCGGCGATCGAGGCATCGGACATTCTCTGGGGGCTCTGGGAGAGCGGCCAAACGACAGCCGACTTACCAGGCCGGCTGAAGCCCGCGACCCGCCGGGATGGCTATGAGATCCAAGCCGGGCTCGACGCCCGGGCGTCGAACCTGCGCTGGGGTTGGAAGATCGCGGCGACGAGTGCGGCCGGTCAGAAACACATCAATGTCGACGGCCCGATCGCTGGTCGGATTCCGGCCGAGCGCGTGGTGGCGAACGGTGCAACGCTGCCGCTTGCCGGTAACTTCATGCGGGTCTGCGAGCCCGAATTCGCTTTCCGGTTCGGCCGCGACCTGCCACCCCGCCCCGAGCCCTATTCCCAATCCGAAGTCTTGGCCGCCGTCGACACGCTTCATCTGGCGATAGAACTGCCGAGTTCACGCTTCACCGACTTCACCGCCGTCGGTGGTCCGTCGCTCATTGCCGACGATGCCTGCGCCCATCACGTGGTGGCGGGGCCCGCGGTGACGGCGGATTGGCGATCGATCGATCTTTCGAAACATGCCGTCGTCGCGACGCTCGCCCGCGGCTTCGAGCGTACGGGGTCAGGAGCGAACGTCCTCGGCGATCCGCGGGTCGCGCTGACCTGGCTCGTCGAAGAACTCCGTGCACTGGGGGTAACGATCCGCCGCGGCGAGAGCGCCATAACGGGGACGTGCATGGTGCCCGTCGACGTACGGCCCGGTGACGTCTTCATTGCGGACTACGGAGTTCTCGGAACGATCGGCTGCCGTCTCGCGGAGTAGGAAACCGAGACATGCCACGGATCTCGTTTCTCGAACTCTTGCGCTCGGGCCGGCCACTGCTCGGGACGTGGAGCCAAATCGCCTCGGAAGAATGCGTCGACCTCATCGGCGCGGCGGGCTTCGACTTCACGATCGTCGACTGCGAACACGGCGCGTTCGGAATAGAGACGGCTGAGCGATTGATGCGAGCCGCGGACGCCAACGGCATCGCCCCGCTCGTGCGCTCTCCGGGCAAGGACGGATCTTTCATTGGTCGCGCTCTTGATGCAGGCGCGACGGCGGTCGTCGTTCCCGCGATCGGCTCTGCGGAAGAGGCGGCCGCGGCCGTCGCCGCCACCCGCTACGCGCCCGACGGAACGCGCGGCGCCTGCCCCTGCGTCCGTGCAGCCCATCACATGGCTTGGGACTGGCGCGGCTACACCGCCAGTCAGCAGCGTGACGCGGGGATCGTCGCTCTGGTCGAGACGCCGCCCGGCGTCGCCGACATCGAACGCATCGTGCGGGTCGAGGGCCTTGCCGCTCTCATGGTCGGTCCGTTCGACCTTGCCGTCGCGATGGGCCGGCAAGGCGACTACCTCGCAGCCGACGTGCGTGATGCGATCGACCGCATGCTGAAAGCCGCCGCGGGACGCATTTCCGTCATCATGCCTCTCTTCGACCCCTCACCGGACGAGGCGGCACGGCAAAAAGCCTACTGGATGGACCGTGGCGTCAATCACTTCGTGGTCGGGACGGACAAGATCCTGTTCGCCGACGCCGCGCGCCGCTACGCGCAAAGGCTGAAATGAACGGCCGGACATGTGTCCGGCCGCCCTCTGGCTCACGCTACCGAAGATGGGACTTCACTGGAGATACGGGCAGACCCGCGTCTCGCCGCCGTAGGTCGTGTACGTACCGGTGCTCGGGTCGAAAGACCGGAATTGGGCCGAACAACGCGCGTAAGCGTCACCTCCCACCGCCCCGGCCGTGCCCGAGCCATAGCCGCTCGCGGCGCCGCCAATAATCGCACCGGCAGCAAGCCCGCCGAGGAACGGCCCGACGCCGCGGCTCCAGCGATCACGGCGCCAGTGGCGGCGACCGTCGTATCGCCCATCCCAGTCACGATACTGAACTTGCGTCGCGGACGAACCAGCCGCAGAGGGTTCCGTCGCGGCCGGAGCCGGCAGCGCGGATGCGCTCGCCGTCCAGGCGCTGAGGCCCAGACCGACGGCGGCAGCGGCTGCTGTCATCGGACGTCTGATCATGATGATCTCCATTTTTTCGCTTCGAATTGCGCGGTCGCGTTGAAATCGCGATGTGGGCCAACGGTTGGTGCCGACCCTCGTTCCTCTGGGGCGACAATCACGCCGCATGCGCTGGATCAAATCGACGTGCAGGCGGGTTTGCTATCGTCGTACCGATCGACAGGAGTGACGCCATGCATCGCACCGCCTTGGCTTTGATCGCCCTCGCTTCAACGGCGGGCATGGGGTTGTGGCCTGGCGCGGTAGCCGCACAGTCTCTCGTCGAGCGCGGTCGCGCCGTAGCCGAGCGCGTGTGCGCCGAGTGCCACCCGGTCGGAAGTGCTGCGACCGGCCGCCCGCGCCAAGGGCCAGCGAGCTTCGAGGCTATCGCCAACACGCCCGGCATGACCGCCATGGCGGTGACCATCTGGCTCGAGACGCCGCATCGCGACATGCCGCACATCCTCCTCGAGCCGCAGGAGCGCGATGCCGTTGTGGCCTACATCACCAGCTTGAAGCGGACGCCCTAAGCGCTCGTTTCGACGGACTCCAACGATCTGCGGACAGGCGAGTTTCCTTGAGACGGTCTTCAAAGACCTCCGGCTAGGAGGCTCGCGTGCGCGTATTGGTCACCCGAGCGACGGGGCTGGTCGTGCATTTGAACGGCGGTGCCGTTCTGAACCAGAGCGGGCTTTGTCTTCTTCATCCTGCTTGCCCATCGGACAGGGGACCCGACGGTGATCCCCGCCGTCGCACGCATCATCGGCATCGCGGATTTCCGTATCGATCGGGCTCTATCTCTTCACGGGCGCGGTCTGGCTCCCGGTCGTGTGGATGCAGTCGCGCATGCGAAACCTCGCCATCGAGGCGCGCGACAAAGGCCATCCGTTACCAAAAGACTACCGCCGCCTTTTTGCCTGCTGTTTCGCGTTCGGCTTTCCGCCCTTCGCGGCCGTGGCGGTGATCTTCTGGCTGATGATCGCGAAGCCGACCCTGTGGTGAACCCGCCACGAACACAACGTGAAGACGAGCGCCTCCCCGCCTGCCGTTAGCAGGAAGCAAACTTTGCGGCCCTAAACAGAAGCTCGAGGGCGATTGCGGGGTGGGGGAGAATGCGCTGGTTGTGGCGCGTGGCACGAGCGGTCGTCGCCGTCATGGCGGCATCCATGCTGGGCTTGGCGGCTGCCAACGCGAGCACGGTGCCGGTCGCGGCCCGCCATGTGCACGTGCAACCGGAAGGCCTCCCCGCCCTCGACATCTACATCGAGGATGTCGGCCGCGGACGCCCGGTGGTGCTGCTACACGGTCTCGGTGGGTCGGGTTATCTCTGGCGCCACATCGTCGCCGACCTCGCTCGCACGCATCGCGTCATTACCATCGACATGATGGGGTTCGGTCGGTCGGATAAGCCGCTTCACGGCCACTATGCGCCAGGAGACCACGCTCGCGTCGTCGCGGCGACGCTGCGCGCGCTCGATCTCAAGAACGTGTCGTTGGCCGGCCATTCGCTCGGCGGCCTCGTAGCTCTTTTCGTCGCGATGGATGCTGACAAAGAGCTGGCGCGCCGGGTCACCAGCCTGATGCTGTTCTCCGCGCCCGCGCTGCCCCAGCCGGTCAACGGTGCCGTCCGCTTCCTCAGCCAGCCCGTGCTGCCCTACCTCGCACTCTCGCTTCTGCCGCCGGACACGGTGGCGCGCATCGGTTTGCTCTCCGGAGCGAGCCGCATGGGGCACATCACCGACACGGATATTTCGTTCTACGCCGACCCGCTGCGCGGCCTCGGTGGTGCGCATGCGATCATCCAGTCGGCCCGCCAGATCGCCCCCGATGATCCGCGCCCCATCCTCGAGCGCTACAAGGCGATCCGCCAGCCGATCCTCGTATCCGGATGCCGGGAGGACCGGACGGTCCCGATCTCGACGGCCGAGGCCTTGTCCCGCTACCTGCCGAATGCGCGCCTCGCGGTTCTCGAGAACTGCGATCACCTGCCGATGGAGCAGAACCCGGCCGCAGTGATCAAGGCGATGCGCCGGTTCCTGACGCGTTGACCGGGTTGTGCGCTTTCGCGGGCAATGATCTGATTGTCCCGTCAATCCAACTGGGAGACGAGGCGCTCATCATGATCTTCGACCACCGGACCTATTACTGTCGTCCCGGCACCATCAAGGCGCACCTCGCGCTCTACCAGGAAATGGGGTGGAAGCCGCAGACGCGCCATCTCGGCCAGCCTGCGCTCTATGCGACGACCGAGGTCGGCGACGTCAACAGCTACGTTCACGTCTGGACTTACAAGGACCTCGCGGACCGCACGGCCAAGCGCGCAGCACTCTGGGTCGATCCCGAGTGGCTGGAGTACGTCAAGAAGTCCGGCGAACTCGGTGCGCTCGTGAAGCAGGAAAACAAGATCCTGATCGCTGCTCCGTTCTTTAAACTGCCGGGAGCGTGACGTCCGCGCCGAGGATCGGGACGACACGACGAACGACGTCGGCGGCATCTCCGCCGGCGTCGATCCTCGTCCAATCGAGGTTGCCGAGATCGTACGTCAACTGCCGATCGACGACCTCGGCCGTTGCATCCGAAGCATCGTTACGCCGCGCGGCGACCCGCGCTCTCAGTCGATCTGCCGGCGCCGTCAACCAGATCCCGCAAAACGGCACGCCCGTTTCTTGAGCGACGGCACCAATCTCGAGCCGTTCGCAAGGGTCCGCAAAGACCGCGTCCACCACGACGCTATGACCCGCCGCGAGCACACGTCGGGCTTTGTCGGCGAGCCGGCGATAGATCTCTACACTGGCTTCTCGGCTGTAGGCCTCGGGCGGCAATCGTACCGTCTCTCCGACGCCAGCCACCGCCTTCCGCTCGAGATCGCTTCTGAAATGCAGTGCCCCCGGCGCCGCGCCGAACAGCGGCGCGAGCCGAGCAGCGAGTGTCGACTTGCCCGTTCCCGATAGTCCGCCGATTGCGACGAGCCGCGCTGCCGGCGGCGTGAGATAGTGGTTGGCGAGCGTCATCGTCTCTCGGCACCGGGCAATCGCCGCCTCATGCTCTGCACCCGAGATCTGACGGGCCCGGTCGGCGCGGACCATCGCCCGCACACCCGCTCGGACCGCGAGAAAGAGCGGGAGCAGCGCCAGACCATCGAGATCGATCACGCGGTCCGTGCGCCAGAGATAGCGGCCGAGCACTTGGTTGGCACCGGCGCGATGGCCGTGGCGGTCGAGATCCATCAGCAGAAAGGCAAGGTCGTAGAGCACATCGATCGTGGCGAGATTGTCGTCGAACTCGATCGCGTCGAATGGAATCGGCCGACCCTTCCAGACGATGACGTTGCCCATGTGCAGGTCGCCATGACAGCGGCGAACGAGACCCGCAGCGTTGCGGCGGTCAAGCAGCGGACGGCCGCTTGCGAGTCGCGTGCGGCAGTGGTCTGCGAACATGGCCATCTCGCTGGTCAGCCCTACCGCTGACAAGCTCGTTTCGATGGTTTCGACCACCCTCGACAAGCGTTCCGCCGTATCGACACCCAAAGCGACAGAGGCCATCGCATGGCTCGCCGCGCACATGTCGGCAAGTTCGCGCGCCATGTCGGCCGTCACGCCTTCCTGCTCGGCATGGCGTTCGAGCAAGGCGTCGTCCGCGAACCGCGTCATCAGGACAGCCCACTCGACCGGTTCGCCGTCGCCACCGAGCGCGAGTTCTCCATTCGGCCGACGCACGACGGCCACGACCCCGCGGTAGATGTCCGGAGCACCCGGCTGATTGAGGGCGATCTCCCGCTCACAGACGGCTTTGCGGCGCGCAAGCGTCGTGAAGTCGAGATACGCGAGCTTGACGGCGCGCTTGATCTTCAGCGCGTTCGAGCCGTTAAGCAGGATCACCGCACCGTGTGTTTCGATGGTCTGCACTGCGACCTCCGGCGAACCGAGGTCACCCCAGTTCGCGCCATCGCGCAGGAAAGTGATGATCTCTCGTTGTCGCTCTTGCTCGTTGCTCGACATCGGTCGTCCCGCTCCACTGGTTGCGAGGCACCACGCCGCGGGCCGGCAGGTCTTTGACCATCATCAAACACCTTCCCGGCAGGAACTTGAAGGTGGTCTCGATGTTGAGCCGCTCGATGAGGATGAAATGAAACCGGTACGAACCTGGGTCCTGATCGCCGACGCCGGACGCGCACGCGTGCTCGAGGGCCGCGGTCCTGGTCACGGACTGAAAGCCGTCTCGAACCTGACCTTCGACAACCCTCGGCCGGAGCACCAGCCCGGTGGCGCTGACCGCGGTCGGTCTTTTGAGTCCGCTTCACCGGCCCGGCATGCGATCGAGCCGACGAGTGACCCCCTTCGCCTCAGCATGGCCCGTTTCGCAGCCGAACTCGTCGAGCGCTTAGAAGAGCGGCGCACCGCCAAAGCGTTCGACCGCTTGGTCCTTGTCGCCCCAGCCAAGATGATGGGTGAACTGCGTCAGGCGCTCGGCGATGCGCTAGGCAGCATGGTGGACGGCGAGGTCATCGCCGACCTTACCCACGTACCGGACCACGAGGTCGCTGCCCACCTCGACGGCGTACTCGTCGCGTGATCGACGTGTTTGATGACCATCAATGAGGTTGTCTCTGATTCCGTTAGCTGATCGATCGTGTCCCATCAATCGCAAGGAGGAGCTTTCCATGTCGAAAGATTGGCTGCCGACTCTGCTGAGCGGGCGGGGTGATCCTTTCGCGGCCCTGCGCCGGCAGCTTGATGACATCTTGGATGACCTCGGCCGACCAGGTCGGACGAGCATCTCCGCACCGTTCGCCAACATGTTCGATCCGAAAGTAGACGTGACGGAGACCGAGACCGAACTGACTGTGACGGCCGAACTCCCCGGGATGACGGAGCAGGATGTCGAGGTTTCGATGGTCGGCGATCTGCTGACGATCCGTGGCGAGAAGAGTCACGAGGAGATCCGGGGAGAGCCCCAGAAAAAAACGGAGGAGGCGAAAGGATCCGAGGGTCAGAAGCCGCGTCCCGTGTACCATCGGGTTGAACGGTCTTGGGGAGCGTTCGAACGAACCATCCGCATCCCGTTCGAATTCGAGGGCGACAAGGTCAAGGCGGATTTCAAGAACGGCGTGCTCCGCGTTGCCGTCGAAAAGCCGCCGACCACGCGAAACCAGCCGCGGAAAATCGAGATTCGATCTGGAGCGTGAAGACGTCGGGGAGGCCGGGACGATGGGACACGGCCCTCACTCGTCACGCAAGGAAAGGATAAAGGCCGCGAGCTTGTCGGCTTCGTCGTAGGTGAGATGGTGATTGGGCATCATCGGCGGGGTCGAGCGCAGCCAAGCGACGATCCCGTCCTCCGTCTGGCCAGTCCGGCGTGCAATCGCACGGAAAGCGGGAACCGTGCCGGGCGCAGCCTTTTCGGCTGCATTACCCCGCATGTGACAGGCGGCACAGAGAGACTCGGCCAAGTCCCGGCCGGCAGCGATCCGTTCGGCCTCACTGGCCTCGAGCGTCAGCGGCCCGGCGACGAGCGCGATCGCAGCAAGCGCTGCTCGCGCCATCACCGCACGCGTCCTAGGCGTCCCCGTCTGCATCGCCGGCAGCCAGATCTTTAAGCCGCGCGCGATCGACGATCCGCACTTGATTGCCCGGCAGCAGGCTGATGACCCGCGACGTCTTCAGCTTCGTGAAGGTCCGGCTCACGGTTTCGATGGTGAGCCCGAGGAAATCGGCGATGTCCACGCGGCGCATCGGAAGTCCAATGACCGACGGATCCGCGCCGCGCTTCTGTGACCGCTCGGACAGCGTCAGCAGGAAGGACGCGACGCGCTCCGTCGAGACGCGCTTGGACACCATGAGTAATTGCGCCCGCGCGGCATCGAGTTCCTGCGACAGGGCCTCGTAGAGCTTGAGTGCGAGCCGGCTGTCTTCCCGAAGTGCCTGATTGAATGCGCCGACGGTCAACCCCTTGATGCGCGTCGCGACAAGCGCTTGCGCATTGAAGGCGTGCTCAGAAGTCAGGCCGAGGCCGATGAGGTCGCCGGCGAATGCAAAGTCGACGACATGCCGCCGCCCGTCGGGCAGAACTTTGTAAATGCACACTGCGCCCGTTTCGACGCGATAGACGTGCGTCCGCTGATCACCCTCGCACCACAGATGCTCGCGTGCCTCGACGCGACGAAGCGGAGCGGACGAGAGGCGCTCGTCGAAGCCGCCATCCGCCTGCGGACGCGGCATGCGGCTCGGCGAGGTGGCAGGCTCGGCAGCGCCGTAAGCGAGAGCAAGAGCGGTGGACGTCATGGGCGGGCTCCCGGGTCGAGTTGTTGCTGTTCTGGATCAGGTGTTAATCCAGCGCTGCCGCACCCGTTTGCCGGCTCGTGATGGCTGTGTCCGAAATTGTAACCGAATGTCCAAACGAGCCGCGCCGGCTCAAGTTTGCTCGGTCCGCTCCAGGGCTTGCTCTGCCAGTCTGCGATAGCGGCTGAGGCTTTTCGAGAGATGGGCCCGCATGGCACGACGGGCTTCGGTGGCATCCCCCTGGTGGATGGCGGCAGCGATCCGCCCGTGCTCCTTCTGGATCACGTCCATGTACGTCCGCTGCTCGGCGCCGGACACGAGCGTGCTGCGCACGCTCTGCCGGGGGATGACGTGACGACCCAGAAAAGCGAGGAACTGGACGAACTGAGGATTGCCTGTCGCCTCGGCGATCGCGCGATGGAACTCGAAGTCCTCCGTAACTGCAGCATCACCGCGGATCAGTGCGTCGTCGATGGTCTTCAGTGCCCGGTCGATCGCGGTCTTCTGCTCGTCGGTCGCGCGTTCGGCTGCAAGGGCGGCCGCTTCCACTTCGATGGCGAGCCGAAGCTCCATGATGTTGATCACGTCCTCGATCGAGGCGAGGCCATCTGATTCAATGCGGAACGGAATGCGGCTCGGGTCCGGAGCAACGAATGCCCCCGAGCCTTGGCGGGTGACGACGAGCCCTTCAGCACGAAGCGCTGAGATAGCCTCGCGGACGACCGTGCGGCTGACGCCGAGCGCAACCATCAACTCCTGCTCGGTCGGAAGGCGCGATCCAGGCGTCAGCCGGCCGCCCCGAATTTCGGTCGCGAGCTGCTCCACCACCTCGTCGGTCAAATTCCGCGAGGGGCTGAGGCGCTTCAGGAGTGGGAGCTTGTCAGTCACTGTGCAGGATGCTAGATCGCTCGTCAGGTCATCATATAAGATGACTAGCACATCGGCGACGAGCCCATCAACAGTGAACGGCGAGCTGGTCCAGGCGGGCCATTAACGCCGCGGTGACAGGAAACGAGCCCTTCGGGAGAAAGCTAACATGAAACGTCGTGACGCGCTCAAGCTCGGTCTTGCGCTCACCTGCGTTGCAAGCATTGGCCTTGCAGACGTGGGGCCGGCCATGGCGCAGACGAAACTGGTCCTCAAGGCGACCGACGTCCACCCGCTCGGTTACCCGACCGTTGAAGCCGTCGAGCGGATGGGCAAGAAACTCGAAGCCGCGACGAACGGGCGGCTGTCGATCCAGATGTTCCCGTCGATGCAGCTCGGCGGTGAAAAGGAGATGATCGAGCAAGCTCAGCTCGGCGCTCTCCAGATCGCCCGCATCTCAGTGGGTCCGATGGGGACGCTCGTTCCCGAAATGAACGTCTTCAACCTGCCGTTCGTCTTCCGTGATGCCAAGCACATGGAATCCGTGATCGATGGCGCGATTGGCGACGAAATCCTCAAGAAACTGTCGGATCATCCGACCGCAAACTTGATCGGCCTCTGCTGGATGAATTCCGGCACCCGCAACGTCTACAACTCGAAGCGTCCGATCACCACGCCGGAAGACCTCAAGGGTCTGAAGATCCGAATGATGGGCAACCCGCTTTTCGTGGATACCATGAACTCGCTCGGCGGCTCGGGTGTCGCGATGGGCTTCGACCAGCTCATCAATGCCATGCAGACGGGTGTTGTCGACGGCGCCGAAAACAACGAGCCGAGCTTCACGTCCGGTCAGCACTACCGCTACGCAAAGTTCTATTCGAACACCGGCCATTTGATGATCCCGGAACTGCTCGTCTTCTCGAAGCGCACATGGCAGACGCTCTCGAAAGAGGACCAGGACCTCATCATGAAGTTTGCCAAAGAGGCTCAGCAGGAGCAGCGCAAGCTCTGGTACGAACGTGAAGCCGAGGCTCTGAAGCAGATGAAGGAAGCCGGCGTCCAGATCAACGATGTGAAGGACAAGAAGGCGTTCCAGGATCTCGTGCGGCCGGTTTGGGACAAATACGGCGCCCAGCACAAGGCTCTGATCGAGCGCATCCAGCTTGTGAAGTAGACGGTCGCCTCGCGGCCGGTCCGCAGGGGGCGGACCGGCCGTTCCTTCTCCGACGATCCTGGGACGGACATCATGATCGCGGCCTACTTGCGCGCCATGCAATGGCTGAACAGCGCGTGCGTCTTCTTTGCCGGTGTGGCGCTCGTTGTGATCACGTTGATCATTCCGTACGGCGTCTTCACGCGCTACGTGCTCGACAACGCCGCGTCCTGGCCGGAGCCGATGGCCATCCTGCTGATGATCTGGCTGTCCTTCCTGTCGGCCATCGTTTGCTATCGCGAGCACTTGCACATCGCCGTGGGCGTCCTGCCGAACGCTCTCACAGGTAACGCGCGCAAGGCGCTTGGCATGCTGATCGAAGCTTGCATGTTGTTCACCAATTTCTTCATGTTCTGGTACGGAATCGGGCTCGTCAAAACGACCTGGTACCAGTCGATCGCGGAATTCCCGATCGTCTCCGTGGGCGTGTCGTATCTGCCCGTTCCGATCGGCGGTCTCATAACAGTGCTTTTCATCATCGAGCGGTTCCTGGTCGGCAATTACTTTCCACCGCCGGTCGATCACTCGCTCGATACCATTTCCGCCGAGTAGGGATTGCGAACATGGATGCGCTCGTCCTTCTCGGGGCTTTCACCCTTCTCTGCCTGATCGGCGTCCCGGTCGCGTATTCGCTGGGTCTTTCGGCCATTGTGGGAGCAGCCTGGCTCGGCCTACCGCTCGAAGTCATTACACTGAAGACATCCGACGGTATGGACGACTTTCCGCTACTGGCGGTGCCGTTCTTCATTCTCGCGGGCGCTATCATGGCCGAAGGCGGCATGGCGGCGCGGATCATCGATCTCGCGCGCCTGTTCGTCGGTTTCATTCGTGGCGGGCTGGCGCTCGTCAACATCATGGCGTCTGCCATGTTCGGCTGCATCTCTGGCTCGTCGGTCGCCGATACCGCATCGATCGGCTCGGTGATGATCCCGCAGATGATCAAGCGCGGCTATCCGCGTCTCTTCGCGGTCAACGTCACCATCTCCGGCTCGCTGCTGCCGCTGCTGATCCCGCCGAGCCACAACATGGTGATCTACTCGCTGGCAGCGGGCGGGACGGTTTCTGTCGCGCATCTCTTCATTGCGGGCATCATTCCCGGACTCCTGCTCGCGATCGCGCTGATGTCGCTGGTCCTCTTCATCGCCTATCGCGACAATCTCCCGAAGGGTGAATACGTGACGATGCGGGAAGCAGGCCGCATCCTCATCGAGTCCGTCTGGGGGCTGATGACCGTCGTCATCATCATGGGCGGCATCCTGTCCGGCATCTTCACGCCGACCGAGGCCGCCGCCGTCGCGTGTGTTTGGGCCTTCTTCGTGACGATGGTTATCTACCGCAGCTACAAGTGGGTCGAGCTGCCGCTGATGATCGGCCGTGTGGTGCGTACCGTTGGCATGGTCATGATCATGATCGGGTTCTCGGTCGCCTTCGGCTATATGATGGCGATCATGCGCATCCCGGCGATGGCCACCGAATTCTTCGCGGCCATCTCCAGCGACAAGTACACGTTCCTCCTGTACGTGAACCTGCTGCTCCTGTTCCTCGGCACGTTCATGGATCTGGCGCCGATGCTCCTGATCTGCACGCCGATCTTCATGCCGATGCTTGCAAAATTCGGTATCGATCCCGTGCACTTCGGGATCATCATGATCTTTAATCTCGGTATCGGGCTGCTGACGCCTCCAGTCGGCCCGACGTTGGCGGTGGGGTGCGCCATCGGAAAGGTCACGATGGAAGCTGTTTCGAAGAGCATCATGATCTTCTACATTCCGATGATCTTCGTCCTGCTCTTGATCACGTACTTCCCGGCGCTCACGCTCTGGCTTCCGCACCTCCTGCTCGGGCGGTGACCTGCTATCCGGCCGGTCTGGGTGTCCGGCCGGGTGGACTGTGGTAGGGGGGAGATTCTTCCAGCGATCTCTCCGGAGCGATAGATGTTCGCCGCGCTCTCGCGCCTGACGACGGCTCTCTACGCCAGCCCTGCTCTCCTGCTGACGCTCGCCACCCTGTTCTGGGGCGGTAACGCGGTCGCGGGACGCGCCGCCGTTGGCGAGATCACACCTCTGACGATGGTGGCCGTTCGCTGGGTCCTGGTGATCGCCGTGCTCTGGCCGATCTACGGCGCGACGGTGCGCAAGCACTGGCCGGAAATTCGTGGGCGGCTGTGGTTCATCATCGTGCTGGCGACGACGGGCTTCACCATCTTCAACACGCTGTTTTATATCGCCGCGCACTCCACGAGCGCCGTCAACATCGGCATTATTCAAGGCGCGATGCCGGTCTTCGTGTTGCTCGGCGCCCTGATGTTCTACGGCACGCCGATCTCCGTGCCCCAGGCGGTCGGGGTCGGCATCACCATGATCGGCGTCATCTTCGTCGCGACCCGTGGCGCTCCTTGGGCCGTGCTCGACATCGGACTCGCAATCGGCGACCTCGAAATGCTGATCGCCTGCGTGTTTTACTCGTACTACGCCGTGAAACTCCGTGAGCGCCCGCAGATGGACGGTGCGGCGTTCTTCACGTTACTGGCCCTGATCGCGGCGGTCACGTCTGTCCCGCTCTGGGCGTTCGAGATCGCGACCAGCGGACTGTCGCTCCCGACCACCAACGGCTGGCTCGTCGCCCTCTACGTCGCCGTCTTCCCGTCCTGTCTGGCGCAACTCTTCTTCATGCGGGGCGTCGACCTGATCGGACCCGGCCGCGCCGGGGTCTACATCAACCTCGTCCCGGTCTTCTCCGCGCTACTCGCCGTCCTGCTGCTGGCCGAGCCCTTCCAGGCCTACCACGGGGTCGCGCTGGCCCTGGTGATCGGCGGCATCTGGCTGTCTCAGCGCAAGTCAGCCTGACACAACTTCCAATTGCTGCTTCGAAAGCGGTCGCCCGCCCTGTTGCGGGCGCGCAACGGCATTCGCGCGTCCTGGATCCGCCCAATTCGGCACCTGGGAAATCCTTAACAGCCCGTTGACGCCCATCACAAACCATGTGATCCCATGTTTGCCCGTCCGCACCGGGCAGGGAATGAGGGCTGAGGCGCCGGTTCCGAGAGAGGGCCGGGATCTGGCGACCGCCCCATTCCTGCCCCGGTCGGGCAGCGGGCGACGTCGGGGGATTTCCACGCCGCAGCGGCGCGCGGGGCAGAGCGTTGGTCCGGCCGAAAGGTCGGATCCGGACGGAAGATGGGCAGTGAGTGGGTGGCGTCTGGCGGGGCTTCGAGACTGGGGATGGACCGTTTTGTCTCGACATTCACGAACAAGATCGACGCCAAAGGCAGGGTCTCGATTCCCGCGTCGTTTCGGGCCGTGCTCGAACGCGACGGCTACGCAGGCGGAATCTATTGCTACCCTTCGCTTGATGCTCCTGCGCTCGATGCGGGCGGCGAAAGACTTGCGCAGAAGATCGATGGGCTTCTCCGCGGTCTCCCGGATTATTCGGATGAGCGGGACGAACTCTCTGTCGCGCTCTACGGCGACGTCCAGGTCCTCACGATCGATGGCGACGGACGCATCGTCCTTCCTCAGGAGCTTCGCACGCACGCCGGTCTATCGTCCGCCGTCACGTTTGTCGGACTAGGCGACAAATTCCAGATGTGGGAGCCGGCCCGGTTCGCCGAACGCCGGGCCCAGGCACGCGCCAAGGTTCAGGACCACCGCAAGCTCTTCGGCGTGCGTTCGGGGGCTGCTACCATCCCCGGCGACACCGAGCCGGATGGCGCCTGATGAGTGACGACGACGACCGGCCGACCGGCCAGACCGCCCGCCATGTGCCGGTGCTCCTGGCCGAGGTGGTCGAAGCGCTCGAACCGGCGCCGGGCCGCAGGATCATCGACGGGACGTTCGGCGCCGGCGGCTATACCGAGGCTCTGCTCGCGCGCGGCGCCGATGTTCTGGCGATCGACCGCGATCCGTCGGCCATCACCGCCGGCCGCGCGATGGTGACCCGGTACGCCGGACGCCTGACACTCGCCGAAGGCCGCTTTTCCGAAATGGAGCAGCACGCTCAAGCGGCGGGGCTGTCGACCGTCGAGGGCGTGGTGCTCGATATCGGTGTCTCGTCGATGCAACTCGACGAGACGGAACGCGGCTTCTCGTTCATGGGCTCAGCCCCATTGGATATGCGCATGTCTGCCATCGGGCCGACCGCCGCCGATCTTCTCGCTGGTGCCGAGGAAGAGCAGATCGCCGATATCCTCTACCACTATGGCGAGGAGCGCCGATCACGCGCGATCGCACGTGCGATCGTCCGCGAAAGAGCCGAGCGGCCGATTGCGACGACGGCCGATCTGGTCCGTGTCGTCGGTAGAGTCCTCGGCTCACGGAAGATCGACGGCCGCCACCCGGGGACGCGGACGTTCCAGGCGCTTCGGATCGCCGTCAACGACGAACTCGGCGAACTGGCGCAGGCTCTGTTTGCCGCCGAACGGTTGCTCGCGCCCGGTGGACGCTTAGCCGTCGTCACGTTCCATTCGCTCGAAGACCGAATCGTGAAGCGGTTTCTGCAGTCGCGGAGCGGTCGCGAGGTTGGAGGCTCGCGCCACCTGCCGCCCGCCGCGGCACCGCCGCCGGTTGGTTTCGAAATTGTTAACCACCGACCCATTACACCTGGACCTGACGAGGTCGCCCGCAACCCGAGGGCGCGGTCCGCGAAGCTGAGAGTGGCGATCAGGACCGCCGCACCGCCGCTTGCGCCGGACCTCGAAGACCTGGGCCTGCCGCCGGTGACGCCCGTCTAGGCTCATCGGCCGCTCCGGCCGTGTCGCCTGGAGGTCCCGATGTTGCGCGCACTTCAGGTTCTCGCCATCGCCGCCACGATCGCCTCGGCGTTCTGGGTTTATCGTCAGAGCTACGACACGCGCCATCTGAGTGCTGAGGTCACGGCCGCCGAGCGCCGCGTCGAACGCCTGAAGAGCGATATTGCCGTTCTCGAAGCAGAGCGCGCTTATCTCGCGCGCCCCGAACGGATCGAACCGCTCGCTCGGATGCAAGGGCTGCGCCCCCCGACGCCCGACCAGATCCAACCGCTCTCCACTACCGCTGGCGCCACCAAGCCATGAGCCCGACGCTCACAGCACCGGCGTCATGGCGGCGGGCCGTCGTCCTTGCGCCGATTGTCTTCGCCTTTCTCGCGGTCGCCGTTCAGGTGCTCCGCCTGTCCGCCACGACCCGCGACGAGGCGCGCCTCGCCGCGGCCGAACCCGTGCCCGCCGCCGCGCCGCGCCCGGACATTGTCGATCGTCACGGCCGTTTGCTGGCTGCCGACGTCATGGCGCCGTCGCTCTTCGCCGACCCCTCACTGGTCGTCGATCCTGACGAGACGGCGGATAAACTCGCCGCGGTCTTCCCAGATCTCGACCGCGGGGAATTGCGCCGCGCGCTTGCCGACCGCACACGTCGATTCGTCTGGATAAAACGCAGCCTATCGCCGCGGCTCGCCCAGCGAATCCATGATGTCGGATTGCCGGGATTGGCATTCCGCGATGAACCCCGGCGGACCTATCCCGGTGTCCGCCTCGCCGGGCACATGATCGGTTACGTCGGCATCGACAATCAGGGCCTCGCGGGCCTCGAGCGGATGCTCGACCACGATCAGCGTCAGGGACCGCTCGGCAATCGCGGTGACCTCGAACCCGTCCGCTTGAGCGTCGATCTCGGAGTCCAGTTCGGTCTCGAGGCCGAACTCGCCGATGCGATGGCTCGGACGGGCGCGATGGGAGCCTCGGGCGTCATTCTCGATGCCGTGACCGGCGAAATCGTCGCCATGGCGTCGTTGCCGTCCGTCGACCCCGCACGCCCGGCCGAGCACCTCGATCCGCTCCGTTTCAATCGCGTCACCGGCGGCGTCTACGAACTCGGCTCGATCATGAAGATGGCGACCGTGGCAATGGCGCTCGAGCATCGCATGGTCAATCTGGACACCGTGCTCGATGTGCGCGTCCCGCTCGAAGCCGGACGCTGGAAGATCGTCGATCCTCATCCGTCGCCGCGGCCGCTGACGGTGCGCGAAGTGTTCATTCATTCGTCCAACGTCGGCGCCGGCATGCTGGCGCTCCAGGCGGGTGCCGAGCGGCAGCGGGCGTTCCTCACGCGGCTTGGCCTGACCGATGCTCTCCGGCTCGAGTCGGGGCCAGTCGCGCCGCCGAAGCTACCGAAATACTGGGGCCGCGCCGAAACGATCACGATTGCCTACGGCCACGGCATGGCGGTTTCGCCTCTGCAGTTCGCAGCAGCGGCCGCGACATTGATCAACGGCGGCTTCGCGGTGACGCCGACGCTGCTCGCGCGCGATCGTCCGGGACCTCGCATGCGGGTGGTCTCGTCGGCGACCAGCGAGGCTATGCGTGACCTTATGCGCCGCAACGTCACGTCGCCGAAGGGCACCGGCCGGCGTGCCGAGGTCGCGGGTTTCGAGATCGGCGGCAAGACGGGCACGGCCGAGATCGCCGGACGCGGCGGATACGACGAGAAGGCGGTCATCTCGTCCTTCCTGGCGGCCTTCCCGATGTCGGCACCGCGCCACGTCGTACTGCTGACCTTGTTCGAACCAAAAGGATCCGCCGAGACCGGTGGCCAGATCGCGGCGGGTGCCACCGCCGCGCCGGCCACGGGCCGCCTGATCGCCCGGGTCGGACCGCTGCTGATGGCCCGCTAGGGCCGCCTTCTACCGTCTCCCACCGCAAAATCGGGTGCAGCACGTCGCCGGCATTGTGGCAGGCGCGGCGTTTGTGCTTGATCACGGGCGATGACCAAGACGCTCGCCGAACTCGCCGGCCCAGATGGGGGTTTGCCTCCGGCAGCCGACCGGATCGCCATCACCGGATTGACGGCGGACAGCCGCAACGTCCGGCCGGGCTATCTGTTCGCCGCGCTCGGCGGATCGAAGGCCGACGGTGCCAAGTTCGTCGCCGATGCCGTCGCCCGAGGAGCGGTCGCGATCCTAGCCGACCACGGCCGCGACATCGACACGAGCGGACTTCCGCTTGTCGCCGTGCCCGATGCGCGACGGACGCTCGCGCTGATGGCAGCCCGCTTTCATCCGCGTCAGCCTTCAACGGTGCTCGCCGTCACCGGGACGAGCGGCAAGACGTCGGTGGCGGAGTTCACTCGCCAGATCCTGGCCTCGTGCGGCCGCGCTGCTGCCTCCCTCGGCACGATAGGTGTCGTCGAACCGGCCGGCGTCACCTACGGGTCGCTGACGACGCCGGACCCCGTTTCGCTGCACGCGACGCTCGATGCTCTCGCCGGCAAAGGCGTGACGTACCTCGCCATGGAAGCGTCCTCGCATGGGCTCGACCAGCGCCGCCTCGATGGCGTGCGGCTTACGGCGGGAGCTTTTACAAATCTCGGCCGCGACCACCTCGACTATCACCCCGACATGCAGGCCTACTTCGCTGCGAAAGCGCGTCTGTTCGATACGCTGTTGGTCGGCGGGCAGCCTGCTGTCATCGATGCGGATGGCGCCTATGCCGCCGAGATGATGGACGTATGCCGCCGCCGCGGTCTCCGACTCCTGACGACGGGCCGCGCCGGATCGGACATGCGCCTGCTTGCCCAGACGCGCCATGGCTTCGCACAGCGTCTCTCCGTCGAAGTGAAGGGGCGCGGTCGCGACATCGACTTGCCGCTGATAGGCAATTACCAGGCGAACAACGCCCTCGTCGCCGCCGGCTTGGCCGTCGCAGCCGGCGAACATCCGGACGCCGCACTGGCGGCGCTCGCGCGATTGACCGGCGTGCGCGGCCGGCTCGACATCATCGGCGAAGCACGGGGCGGACTGGCCGTCGTCGACTATGCCCACAAGCCCGATGCGCTGGCTGCAGCGCTGACCACGCTGCGCCCGTTCGTGACGGGGCGCCTCATCTGCGTCTTCGGTTGCGGCGGGGACCGCGACCGCGGCAAGCGGCCGATCATGGGGCGCATCGCTGCCGACCTCGCCGACGTGGTGATCGTCACCGACGACAATCCCCGCAGCGAAAACCCGCAAGCGATCCGCGCCGAAATCCTGGCCGGTGCCCCGGGCGCCCGGGAGATCGGCGACCGGCGAGAAGCGATCGACGCCGCGATCGCCGAAATCGGCGCCGGCGATGTCGTGCTCGTCGCCGGGAAAGGCCACGAGGAAGGCCAGATTGTCGGCAATCAGGTCTTCCCCTTCTCTGATCACGCCGTCGTTCGGGCGGCTCTCGACCGGTTGGCAGAATGACCGCCATGCTCTGGACCTTGGAAGCTCTCGCGGCGGCGGCGCGCGCTCAACTCGACGGCGACGCGAGGGCGGCCGTGCAAGGCATATCGATCGACACCCGCACGCTCGCGCCCGGTGATCTCTTCGTCGCGCTCCGTGACGTGCGCGACGGGCACGACTTCGTTCCGAGCGCCTTCGCGGTGAACGCCGCCGCGGCCCTCGTCGAGACGGGCTACCAGCGAAAGCCGGGAGACGGACCTCTTCTGCGCGTCGCCGATACACTCGCCGGCCTTGTCGAGATCGCCCGGGCGTCGCGGGCCCGGTCGCCGGCGCGCATCGTCGCGGTGACCGGCAGCGTCGGCAAGACGGGCACGAAAGAGATGCTGCGCACCGTGCTCTCGCGCCTCGGGCCGACGCACGCCGCCGAGAAATCCTTCAACAACCACTGGGGCGTCCCGCTCACGCTCGCCCGGTTGCCCGCCCAAAGCGCCTTCGGCGTCTTCGAGATCGGCATGAACCACGCCGGCGAGATCACGCCGCTGACGCGCATGGTTCGGCCTGATGTGGCCATCGTCACGACGGTCGAAGCGGTCCACATCGAGAACTTCGCGTCTATCGAAGGGATCGCGGAGGCAAAAGCCGAGATCTTTCTCGGCCTCGAACCCGGCGGCACGGCCGTCGTCAATCGCGACAATCCCTGGCATGGGTTGCTGACGGAGCGCGCCCGCGCGGTCGGTGCGAACCTCCTGACCTTCGGCCGCGATCCGGCCTCCGATGTTCGCGCCGTCGGAGTCGATCTAGGGCCCGATGGGTCGAAAATCACGGCCGAGCACGCGGGTGTGCGCTACGCGTGGCGCCTCGGAGCACCGGGCGCGCACCTCGCTCAGAATTCACTCGCCGTTCTCAGTGCCCTCATCGCACTCGGGCTCGACCGGACGAGGATCGACGAGGCCCTCCAGGCCCTGGCGGCTTCGACGGCCCCGCCGGGGCGCGGCGCGCGGACGACGTTCAAGTCGGGTGATGGCAGTTTCTTGCTGATCGACGAGAGCTACAACGCGAACCCGACCTCGGTGCGCGCCGCCCTCGCCACTGTTGGCATGGTGCCCCGCGCGAGCTTTTCGCGTCGAATCGCCGTTCTCGGCGACATGCTCGAACTTGGTCCCGAGGCACAATCGCTCCACATCGGTCTCGCCGAGGCGGTTGACGCGGCGGGGATCGATCTGGTCTTTGCGGCGGGACCGATGATGCGGGGGCTGTTCGATAAGATCGATCCGGCGCGGCGCGGCGCCTGGGCGAATACGTCGTCGGAAATCGAAGCGCCGCTGCTCGATGCACTGAGGGGCGGCGACGTTGTGATGATCAAGGGGTCGTTCGGCTCGCGCATGGGGCCGCTCGTCGCGGCGATCCGCTCGAAGTTTGCCGTCGCCGACTGAGCGCGGGCCGCCGAGCGACAGAGACCGGGCCAACCGGCCGAGGGAGAACTGGGATGCTGTACGAGCTGGTTCAGTTCAGCGACTTGATCAATCCGCTGAACGTGTTCCGCTACATCACCTTTCGGACAGGCGGCGCCATCATGACGGCGCTGCTGTTCGTGTTCCTGTTCGGCCCCGCCATGATCGACGTGCTCCGCGTGAAGCAGGGCAAGGGCCAGCCCATTCGCGAGGATGGACCGAAAACCCACTTTTCGAAGAAGGGCACGCCGACGATGGGCGGGCTCATGATCTTGAGCGGCTTCCTCGTCTCGACGCTGCTCTGGGCCAATCTGTCGAACCCGTATGTCTGGATCGTCCTGTTCGTGACCGTGTCTTACGGTGCGATCGGCTTCTATGACGACTATCTGAAGGTGACGAAGCGGACGACCGATGGGTTTTCCGGGCGGATTCGTCTCGGTCTCGAACTCCTGGTCGCGGCACTCGCCACGTGGGCGTTCATGCTGCTGTCGGCTCCCCATCTCTCCGACGCGCTGACCATCCCGTTCTTCAAGAACACGCTGATCGAACTGGGGCCGCTGTTCATCGTACTCGGCGTGCTCGTGATCGCGGGCGCCGGTAACGCCGTCAATCTGACCGACGGTCTCGACGGCCTCGCGATCGTGCCGGTGATGATCGCCGCCGCCACCTTCGGACTGATCGCCTATCTCTCGGGTAACGCCAACTTCGCGAAGTATCTCCAGATCCACTTCGTCCCCGGCACCGGCGAACTCGCCGTGCTGTGCGGTGCCCTCATCGGCGCCGGGCTCGGGTTCCTCTGGTTCAACGCGCCGCCGGCCATGATCTTCATGGGTGACACCGGTTCGCTCGCACTCGGCGGCACGCTCGGCGCCATCGCGGTCGCGACCAAGCACGAAATCGTTCTCGCGATCGTCGGCGGCCTGTTCGTCCTCGAAACGCTGTCGGTGATCATCCAGGTCACGAGTTACAAGCTCACCGGCAAACGCGTGTTCCGAATGGCGCCGCTGCACCATCACTTCGAGCAGAAGGGATGGGCCGAAGCGACCGTGGTGGTCCGCTTCTGGATCATCTCTGTCGTGCTGGCGCTGGTCGGTCTGTCGACGCTGAAGCTGCGCTGATGCGGCATCCCGTCTGCACCCGCGCTACGATGCGCGCATGATTCGGGCGACGACATTCAAGGGCAAACGGGTTGCCGTGTTCGGCCTTGGCCGATCCGGCAATGCAACCTGCCGCGCCCTCGTGGACGGTGGCGCCGACGTCATCGCCTGGGACGATGGCGAGGCGGCACGCGCCGAGACGGCCCGCCAGGGGTTCCGTGTCGAGGACCTCGCACAGCTCGATTGGTCGAAGCTCGATGCCCTCGTGCTCGCGCCCGGCGTTCCGCTGACGCATCCGACCCCTCACTGGACGGTCGCCCGCGCCCGCGCGGGGGGCGTCGAGGTCATCGGCGACATCGAAATCTTCTTCCGCGAGCGACGCGCCACGGCGCCGGGATCGCCCGTCGTCGCGATCACGGGAACGAACGGCAAGTCGACGACGACGGCGCTGCTCGCCCATACGCTGACGGCGCTGGGCCAGGACGTGGCCATGGGCGGCAACATCGGGACGGCGGTTCTGTCCCTGCCGCCGCCGGCCGCCGATCGCGTGCACGTGCTCGAGGTTTCCTCGTTCCAGATCGATCTTGCGCCCTCGCTCGATCCGACGGTCGGGGTGCTGCTCAATCTCGCGCCCGACCACATTGACCGCCACGGCACCATGACCAACTACGCCGCGGTCAAGGAAGCGCTCGTTCACGGCGCCGGTTGGGCCGCGGTCGGGGTGGACGACCCCTGGTGCCGCGCGATCATCGAGCGCCGCCGCGGTCCGAAGTCGTCGTTCTCGATCGGCGGCGATGCGGATTACGTGGCCGACGGCACTCGCCTACTCGCCGGCGGTGCTCCGTTCGCAGATCTTGCGGATGTCGCGACGCTGCGCGGCCAGCACAATGCTCAGAACGCGCTGGCGGCCGCGGCCGCAGTGAAAGCGCTGGCGGACATGAAGGGGCTCGACCTTTGGCGCCCCGCCGAGATGGAGGCGGCGTTCCGCACCTACCCAGGCTTGCCGCATCGGATGGAGGAAGTCGGCCGGCGCGGTCGTGTGCTGTTCGTCAACGACTCCAAAGCGACCAACGCGGATTCGACGGAGAAGGCGCTCGCGGCGTTTCCCGGCGACATCTACTGGATCCTCGGCGGCAAGCCGAAAGAGGGAGGCATCCGCGCGCTCGCCCCCTACTTCGGCCGCATCGCCAAGGCCTACCTCATCGGTCAGGCCACGGAAGACTTCGTCGCGACGCTCTCTGGCGCCGTCACTTTCGAGCGCTGCGGCACGCTCGACGTCGCACTCGCCAAAGCCGCCGCCGATGCCGCAAATGCAACGGCTCTGCAGCCGGTCGTCCTGCTGTCGCCCGCCTGCGCCTCTTACGATCAGTACCGCAGCTTCGAGCATCGCGGCGACGAGTTCAGGACGCTCGTCCGCCGCCTCGTCGACGGCGGCTCTGGCTGATGGCGATCACCCGCGCCGATCGCAGCGTGCTGGCGGAATGGTGGTTCACCGTCGATCGTCGGCTGTTCGCCGCCGCCATCGCTCTCGCGGCCATCGGACTTGTCGTCTCCTTCGCGGCGACGCCAGCCGTCGCAGTGAAGAAGGGCTTGCCGCCGCTCTACTTTGTCGAGCGCCAAGCTCTGTTTGCTGCGCTCGGCCTCTGCGTCATGACGGCGATTTCTCTGCTCGACCCGCGCGGGGTCCGCCGTCTCGCGCTCGTTCTGTTCGGCGGCGGCCTCGTTTTGATGGTCCTCGTGCTGACGAGCGGCGAAGAAATCAATGGCGCCCGCCGATGGCTCCGCGTCTCGGGCTTTTCGCTGCAGCCGTCCGAGCTCGCCAAGCCCGCCTTCGTCGTGCTCGCCGCCTGGGCCTTCGCCGAGATGACCCGCCGGCGCGACCTGCCCGCACTTCCCGTAGCGATCGGCCTGTTCGCCATGTTCGCGCTGCTGCTGGTCCAGCAGCCAGACGTCGGGCAGACGGTTCTCATCAGTCTCGTCTGGGGTGCCCTCTTCGTCCTCGCGGGGCAGTCGATCGCCTGGGCCGTGGCGCTCGTTGCCGGCGGCATTGCAGGCCTCGCGACCGCGTACATGACGCTCGGATACGTGAAGGCGCGCATCGATCGCTTCATTGCCCCGACACCGGGCGACAACAGCCAGGTGGACCGGGCGTTGCAGGCCTTCGCCGAAGGTGGACTTTTCGGCCGCGGCCCGGGTGAAGGCACCATCAAGACCATCCTGCCCGACGCGCACACGGACTTCATCCTGGCGGTCATCGCCGAGGAGTATGGCGCCGTCGCCTGCCTCGCGCTGATCGTGCTGTTCGCCTATCTGACCTTCCGGCCGATCGTCAGAAGCACACGCTCGTCCGATCCTTTCGTGCGCCTCGCCGTCCCGGGCCTCGCCTTGCTTCTCGCGTTCCAGACGCTCATCAACATGGGCGTCAACACGGGTCTTCTGCCACCCAAGGGCATGACGCTGCCGTTCATCTCGGCGGGAGGATCGTCGGCCCTCGCCACCGCCGTGACTGTCGGTATGCTCTTGGCGTTGACCCGTCGACGACCCGCGCTCGATGCGGTCGTCATCTCGGCCTTGCCACATTCGAGTTCCCTCATCGGCGAAAAAGCGGTCAGGTAATGCAATCGACGCCGTCCCTCGTTCTGCTCGCCGCCGGCGGCACTGGCGGTCATCTGTTTCCTGCCTATGCGTTGGCCGAAGAACTCGGCCGCCGCGGCCACATGGTCGACCTCGCGACCGACATGCGTGGTGACCGCTACGGCACCGGCTTTCCGGCGCGCGAGATCCATCGATTGCCGGCCGCGACGATCTCCGGCGCGGACCCCGTCGCGGCGGCCCGCGCCGCGATCACGCTCGCACGCGGCACCTCCGCTGCTTTCAGCCTGCTCGGCACGCTGAAGCCGGCCGCCGTCGTCGGCTTCGGTGGATACCCGAGCTTCGCGCCGATCCTCGCGGCCAAGCTCCGCGGCATCCCCACGGCGCTACACGAACAGAACGCCGTTCTCGGCCGCGCCAACCGTCTGCTGGCCCGCCGGGTCGACGCCATCGCGACGTCCTTCGAAACCGTGCGCCATCTCGAAGGTGCCCTTGCCGGCAAGGCGCGCTTTACGGGCAACCCCGTCCGCAGCCAGGTCATCTCGGCGGCTCGCCCGCTTTACGACCCGCCCCAGGTCGGCGGGCCGCTGCGCCTCGTCGTCTTCGGTGGCAGCCAGGGCGCCCGGATTTTCGCCGACGTCGTACCCGCAGCCGTGGCGCTCCTGCCCTTCTCCATCAAGGCGCGGCTGCAGATCGTCCAGCAGACTCGCGAGGAAGACATGGAGCGCGTCGGCGCCGCCTACGCGGCGGTCGGCATCCGCGCCGATCTGGCGCCGTTCTTCAAGGATTTGCCGGAGCGGCTTGCCAGCGCCCATCTGGTCATCGGGCGGGCCGGCGCGTCGACGGTCGCGGAACTGACGGTCCTCGGTCGCCCGTCGCTGCTCATTCCGCTGCCCCATGCGGTGGATAACGACCAGCTCCAAAACGCCACCCGGCTCGCCGAAGCGGGTGGAGCCCTCTGCCTCGAGCAGAAGGAATTCACCCCGGAACGCTGCGCGGCCGAGCTATCCCGCGCCTTCGAGGCACCGCAGATGCTGTCGTCCATGGCCGAGGCGGCTCAGCGCATGGGTAAGCCTGATGCCGTCGCTCGCCTTGCAGATCTCGTGGAGAACCTGATAGCCAAGCGGTCGGCCTGACCGGCACGCACCTACAACCTGCCGCATGCCCGCGCCGCGACCACATCGAGAAGGAAGCCACGATCCATGCAGATGCCAGCCAAGCTCGGCACCTTCCATATTCTGGGCATCGGCGGAATCGGCATGAGCGCCATCGCGGAGATCCTCCACGCGAAGGGCTACGTGGTGCAGGGCAGCGACCAGAAGGAAAGCGCCAACGTCCGCCGCTTGCGCGACAAGGGGATCCGCGTGTTCGTCGGCCATCAGGCCTCGAACCTTGAGGGTGCCCGCTATGTGGTCATCTCGACGGCGGTGAAATCCGGCAACCCGGAACTCGAGGCCGCCCGCGCCCTCGGACTGCCTGTCATCCGTCGCGCCGAAATGCTCGCCGAACTGATGCGCCTCTACGCGACGGTTTCCGTCACGGGCACGCACGGCAAGACGACGACGACGTCTCTCCTCGCGCACGTCTTCACCGCGGCGGGCTTCGACCCGACGGTGATCACGGGGGGGATCATCAACGCCTGGGGATCGAACGCGCGTCTCGGTCACGGACGCTGGATGATCGTCGAGGCCGACGAAAGCGACGGCACGTTCGTCCGCATCCCGACCGAGATCGGGATCGTCACCAACATCGATCCCGAGCATCTCGACTACTTCGGCTCCGTCGAGAACATGCATCGGGAATACGAGGCGTTCCTCAAGAACGTCCCGTTTTATGGCTTGATCGTCGCCTGCACGGATCATCCGGTGGCGCGTGACATGGTCTCTCGTCTCGGCTTGCGTCGTGATGGTCGCCGGTTGCTGACTTATGGCCGGAGTGCGGATGCCGACCTCCGGCTGACGGACGTTCGCGTCGAGGGTGGGCTGACCACGTTCGATGCCGAGTTCAACGAGCGCGTGACGGGCGGCACGCGGCGCATCACGCACTGGCAGGTCCCTGTACCGGGCGAGCACAATGCTCTCAATGCACTGGCCGTGATCGCGGTGGCGACGGAAGCGGGCTTGGCCGACGAGACGATCCGGTCAGCGCTCGCAGGCTTCTCGGGCGTGAAGCGGCGCTTCCAGCCGACCGGCACCTGGAACGGTGTCGGTATCTACGACGATTACGGACATCATCCGGTCGAGATCGCCGCCGTTCTCAAAGCGGCCCGTGCGGGAACAGCCGGGCGCGTGGTCGCCGTCGTCGAACCCCATCGCTACACGCGCGTGCGCGATCTCTTCGGCGACTTCTGCGCCTGCTTCGCCGATGCCGACCATGTGGTGGTCGCGCCGCTCTATACGGCCGGCGAACCGCCGATCCCAGGGATCGACAGTCGGGCGCTGGCGGAGGGTATTCGCAAGACGGGTCATCCCTCGGTGGCGGCCGTCGATACGCCGAAGGACATTCCTAACGCCGTAGCGCGCCTCGCGCGTGCGGGAGATACCGTCGTGGTGCTTGGCGCCGGCAATTCCACCGAGTGGGCGCATACGCTGCCGACCGATCTCGCCGCCTTGCCGCTCGCCGTCGCAGGCGACGCCGCATGAACCCGGAAGCCCTCATGGCACGGCTCGGCTCCGGCCTCGCGGGCTACCGCGGCAGGCTTCAGCCGGGACAGAGCCTCGCCGATATCACCTGGTTTCGCGCCGGTGGACCGGCGGAAGTGTTGGCCACACCGGCCGACGAGGACGATCTCGCCCTTCTGCTCGCCAACACGCCGGCCGACGTTCCGGTGACCGTCATCGGCCTCGGATCCAATCTGCTGGTGCGCGACGGCGGCGTGCCAGGGATCGTCATTCGCCTCGGGCGCGGTTTCGCCAATGTCGCCATCGAACCGGGGCATCGCATCCGCGCTGGCACGGCGTTGCCGGATGTAAAGGTCGCACGCGCCGCTGCCGAAGCCGGCATCGCCGGCCTCGCGTTCTACCGCGGTATTCCCGGATCGATCGGCGGGGCGCTCCGGATGAACGCCGGGGCGCATGGCCGCGAAACGCGGGATGCGCTCGTCGAAGCCCGCGCCGTCGATCGGGCTGGACGCATTCACGTCTTGTCGCTCGCCGACATGCAGCTCAGTTATCGCCATTGCGGCGTCCCGGCCGACTGGATTTTCACGGAGGCCCTCTTCCAGGGCACGCCCGGCGATCCGGCCGAGATTGCGCGCCAGATGGACGAAGTGGCGGCCTATCGCGAGGCCAACCAGCCGATCAAGGAACGCACGGGCGGGTCGACGTTCAAGAACCCACCCGGCACGAGTGCTTGGCGCCTCGTCGATGAGGCGGGTTGCCGGGGCTTTCGCGTCGGCGGCGCCAAGGTCTCCGAGATGCACTGCAACTTCCTCATCAACGATCGCGGCGCGACCGGCGAGGACATCGAGACGCTCGGTGAAACCGTGCGGGCGCGCGTGAAGGCGACGTCGGGGATCACACTGCAGTGGGAAATCATCCGGCTCGGTCTGCCGCGAGAGGGCCGCCAGACGGGCGAAGCCTTGGCACTGCCGTCCGCAGCCTGATCGATTGCGTCGACCCGGACCCGGCGAGGGGAGCAAGACATCGATGTCGACCGCCAAGAGCTTCCAGCATGTTGCGATGCTGATGGGCGGATGGTCTGCCGAGCGCGAAGTCAGCTTGCGTTCCGGGACCGCATGCGCCGAAGCGCTCGAGATCGCCGGCTACCGCGTGACCAAGGTCGACGCCGGGCGCGATCTTGCTCAGCAGCTCGCGAAAGTGAAGCCTGACGTCTGCTTCAACGCGCTGCATGGGCGCTGGGGAGAGGACGGCGCCGTACAAGGCCTTCTCGAAGTACTCGGCATTCCGTATACGCACTCCGGCGTGCTGGCATCCGCACTCGCCATGCACAAGGAGCGTGCGAAACAGGTGATGGCCGCTGCCGGCGTTCCCGTTGCGCCGGGCCGCGTCGTCAGCCGCCGGGAGGCCGCCCGCGCGCACGCCTTCGAGAGGCCTTACGTGCTGAAGCCGGTCTCCGAGGGATCGAGCGTCGGCGTCTTCATTGTCCGTGAGGACCACGAGCACCCGCCGCAGGAACTCTCGTCGTCCGAGTGGAGGTATGGCGAAGAACTGCTGGCCGAGCGCTACGTCGCCGGCCGCGAACTCACCTGCGGTGTCATGGGCGACAAGGTATTCGGGGTCATCGACATCCGCCCGGCGGCCGCGCTGCAGTTCTACGATTACGAGGCGAAATACGCCCCCGGTGGTTCGGTCCACGTTCTCGCCGACGACCTTTCACCGGATGTTTACCAATCCATTCAGAAATGGACGCTGTTGGCTCATCAGGCCCTCGGCTGCCGTGGCGTCTCTCGAGCGGATTTTCGCTTCGACGACCGGCCGGGCGGCACCGGCGAGATCGTGTGCCTGGAGGTCAACACGCAGCCGGGAATGACGGGCACCTCGCTGGTCCCTGAACTCGCCGGCTACGCGGGGATTTCCTTCCCCGAACTGGTGGCCTGGATGGTCGAGGACGCGAGTTGCGACAGGTAGCGACGGATCTGGAGGACGCGAGCCGGGCGCAGATGGCGCCGTGGCCGACCTCCGATGCCCGAGCGACGACGTCATCGAGACCGCGCGCACTCACCGGCTGGCAGGCCCTCGCGACCGCTGCCGCCGGCGCAGCGATCTTCCTCGCGGTTCATCTCTTTGCGGGGCCGCGCCGCGATATTGCGCCTTCGCTGGATCTCACCGGAGTCGCCCTGGCTCTCGGGCTCGGGATCGAGAGCGTAACGATCGCCGGCCACCGCCATACGAGCGATGCGGCGATCTTCGAGATGCTCGATCCCACGAATGTCCGCACACAACTTGAACTTGACCCGCGCGCCGTCAAAGCGCGCATCGAACGGCTTCCGTGGATCGCGGCGGCATCCGTGACGCGCGTCTTGCCGGACGGCGTATCCATTGCCGTCGTCGAGCGCCGTGCGGCCGTCGTCTGGCGTCACGATGGCCGGGAGTGGCTGGTCGATCCGACGGGTCGCAGATTGGGTGAAAATCCGCCCGGTGCCTTTGCCGAACTCCATCGCATCACCGGTCTCGGCGCAGACACCGAAGCGCCGGAACTCCTCAGTCTACTCGCCGCGCATCCCGAAATCGCTCGGCGCCTCGATCGCGCAGAACGCGTATCGGGTAGGCGCTGGACCTTGCATCTCATGAACGGGACGCAAGTTCTGCTGCCCGCAGACAACCCCTCAGCGGCTCTCACCCGCGCCGCTTCCGGTCGGTCGGGCACACGGCCCATCGATCGCGCCTCCGCCGTCGTCGACGTGCGGTCGCCGGCTCGCACGATCGTCGGAGCAGTCCGATGAGCGCGCGCCTCGTTCTCAAGATGCAGGAGCTCGGGCCATGTTGACCCGTCAGCGTCGCGCATCCGGGGCGACCGGGGTGATCGCCGTCCTCGACGTCGGATCCTCCAAGGTGTCGAGCATCATCGCCTCGGCAGAGCCGGGGCGGCCCGGTGAGCCACCGTCCATCCGCATCCTCGGCGTCGGTCATCAGCGGTCGAAGGGCATCAAGGCCGGCGTCATCGTCGATCTCGACAGCGCCGAAACCGCGGTGCGCGCGGCCGTTGGCCAAAGTGAGCGCATGGCGGGCGTCGAGATCGAGAAAGTGTTTCTCGCCGTCTCCTGCGGCCGCCTCCAGTCCCTCCATTTCTCGGCACATGCTGACGTCGAGAACCGGATCGTGACCGATTACGACGTCGCCCGCGCCGTACAAGCCGGGCGCGTCTATGCCGAACGGGAGGGCCGGTCGCTGGTTCACATGAACCGGCTCGGGGTTCGTTTGGACGGCCAGGGGCCAATCCGAGAGCCGCGTGGCATGTCTGGCCAGCGGCTGTCGCTGCAACTCCATGCCGTCACTGCCGATGACGCACCGCTCCGGAATCTGGTCCTGATGATTGAGAGGTGCCATCTGGCGCCAGCGGGTCTGGTTCCGACGGCGCTTGCGAGCGGCCTCGCCGTGGCCACGCCCGATGAGCGACGGCTCGGCGTGACGTGCGTCGACATCGGCGGCGGATCGACGACAATCGGTGTCTTCGGAGACGGCCAGTTCCTCTGGACCGAGGTCCTGCCAGTCGGCGGCAATCACGTCACCTTCGACGTGGCCCGGCAACTCGAGACGCCCCTTGCCGAAGCCGAGCGAATCAAGGCGCTCTACGGAACGGTGGTAAAGGCGCCGTCCGACGACCGGGAGTTTGTGTCTTACCCGTTGGCGGGCGGCGACGAGCCGGAGCTGTGTCAGACGACGAAGTCGTATGTCCGGCAAATCGTTGAGCCCCGCATGCAGCTCATTCTGAAGCTGATCCGGGAGCGCCTCGAAGCGAGCGGGATGGCTCGATATGGCGGCGGCCGCGTGGTTCTTACGGGCGGCGGCAGTCAGATCGTCGGTCTGGCCCCGTTTGCTGCCGAAGTGTTGGGTGTCCCGGTTCGTGTCGCACGCCCCGTTCCGATCGGCGGCGTCCCGGCGAATCTCTGTACCCCGGCCTTCGCGACCTCTCTCGGTTTGATCGCGGCCGCGGTCACGCCGGACATCGACGTCAGCGGGTATCGCGAGCGCGAAGCCCTCGCTGCCGGCTATTTCGGACGAATGGGCCAATGGCTGCGTGAAAGCTTCTGAGGGCGTCGAACCGCGATGAGCATCAAGCTGCAGCTTCCGAAGCTCACCGATCTCCGGCCGCGCATCACCGTGATCGGGGTGGGTGGCGCAGGCGGCAATGCCGTCAATAACATGATTGCGACCGGTCTCTCGGGCGTTGAGTTCGTCGTCGCGAACACCGATGCGCAGGCGTTAGCGGCGTCGCCGTGCGAGCACCGCATCCAGCTCGGCGTCAATCTCACCGAAGGCCTCGGCGCCGGATCCAAGCCGGAAATCGGCCAAGCTGCGGCCGAGGAAGCGATCGAGGAGATCCGCAGCCAGATCTCCGGATCACACATGGTCTTCATCGCCGCCGGCATGGGCGGCGGCACCGGGACCGGTGCGGCAGCCGTGATCGCCCGGCTCGCCAAGGAACTCGACATTCTGACGGTCGCGATCGTCACCAAGCCCTTCCATTTCGAAGGGACGCGCCGCATGCGGATCGCCGAAGCGGGCGTCGCAGAGCTGCGCAAATACGTCGACACGCTGATCGTCATCCCGAACCAGAACCTGTTCCGCATCGCCAATGAGCGGACGACGTTCGCGGAAGCGTTCATCCTCGCCGATCAGGTGCTCTACTCGGGCATCGCCTGCATCGTCGATCTGATCGTCAAGGAAGGCCTGATCAACCTCGACTTCGCCGACGTGCGGACCGTGCTGGTCGGCATGGGCACGGCGATGATGGGAACGGGTGAAGCATCCGGCGAGGGCCGCGCCGTTGTGGCTGCGGAAGAAGCGATCACCAATCCGCTGCTGGACGAGCTGACGCTGCGTGGCGCAAAAGGCCTGCTCGTCTCGATCATCGGTGGGCGCGACCTGACCCTCTACGAGGTCGACGAGGCTGCAAGCCGCGTCCGCCAGGAGGTCGATCCGGAAGCCAACATCATCGTCGGTGCCACGTTCGACGACTCGATGGCGGACCGGGTGCGGGTGTCGATCGTCGCCTCCGGCATGGCCAACACGATGGGTTCGGATCACCGCCAGACCGGCGCGTCGCCGACCGATCCTGCGCGCCACCCTCAGCATACTCACCACGCGCAGCCCCACCCTCAACAGGGGCGCGGTGGTGGAGAAGACCTGGCTCACGTGCTGTCGAGGGCGCTCGGCGATCCCCAAGTACAGCCGACCGATCCAGGTCGCCAGCCTCCCCGATCGTCGGCTGAGTGGCGCGCTCCGGGCGGCGTCATGATCGAAGAAGGTCTCGGCTCGCTCGGGATCGGTGGAGCTCCGCCTCCGCTGCCGATGTCAGGCCCTGGCCACTCGCCGACAGGATCGCAACCCACATTCGCCCCCGAGCCGCCGCAGGACGTCCGCCGAGGACAGCGGCGTGTTCCGAGCCTGGAAGACTTTCCGGAAGTCGGCCAGCGGGAGTACCGCTCGAAAACTGGTGCGAGCCAAGGCAATGCCGCTCCGGCGCGCCGTCCGAGCCTGCTAGAAAGGTTAACCGGCCGCACGTGGGGCGCGAATCAATCACCGGCTCCGCCTTATCCACAGGCCGGCCGCGGTGGGGCTCCTGCTGGCCAGAATCCCCATCCGAGTGGGGGTGCCCAAGGAGTTTCCCCGATCACGGACGATGGTCCGGTCGATGATGCTCAAGCGTCTGGAAACAAAAGGAATAACGACCGCCGTCGCGGTTGAATGAGCGTTGTGCCAGGTGCCCTTTTTGAGGGCGAGTCCCGAGGATGGACATTCGGTAACACAGTGTAAGAAACCGTGATTTGTCCGCTTCGTCTCAGCAAGGTTACTGTCGGTTTGCGAGCTACCGAGTCGTCTAGGCCACAGCCCCACGAAGAGGGTCGCGGCCAAGTAGGGGTTGACGGCGCAAGGTAGGTGGGGGTGACCGGGAAGGGGGCGTCGGCGAGAGCCGAGGCGTGTCCTGGTCCAATGAGGGACACGGCACATGTCCAAGCGATACGCGGGTTCGCGTCAATCGACGTTATGCCGCGAGATCGAGTTGAGTGGGCGCGGTGTGCATTCTGGCGCTCCTGTTTCTCTGGTCCTTCATCCTGCGGAAGCCGACACCGGTCTTCGCTTTCTGGTTAGCAAACGTGGGCGCATCGTCGCCGACATCCCGGCCGAAGTCGGGAATGTCAAAAACCTGACCCTCTGCACCGTTATCGGCGATGACACGGGAGTTTCCGTCGGAACCGTCGAGCATCTTCTGGCCGCGCTTCGCGGCCTCGGCGTCGACAACTGCTATATTGAAGTCGACAGCAAAGAAGTCCCCATTATGGACGGCAGCTCCGCCGCATTCGTCGAAGCGATCGACGAAACTGGCGTCAAAGAGCTTCCAGAAAGCCGCAAGTATATCAAGGTCTTGAAGACGATCCGCGTCGAGGAAGGGGATTGCTGGGGCGAGATCGCTCCACACACCGGCTTCAAGCTCGATGTCGAGATCGACTTCGACACCCCGGTCATCGGCCGTCAGCGTCTCGCGCTTGAAATGGCCCCCGATGTGTTCCGTCGCGAACTCAGCCGCGCTCGCACTTTCGGCTTCATGTGCGATGTCGAGAAGCTCTGGAAGGCCGGCCTCGCGCTCGGTGCTTCCTTGGATAACACGGTAGCCATTGGCGAAGACCGGGTGATGAACCGGGAAGGGCTGCGCTATCCGCAGGAGTTCGTCCGCCACAAGATGCTGGATGCCGTCGGCGATCTGGCTCTGGCCGGCATGCCGCTCCTCGCCTCCTATCGCTCGGTCCGTGGCGGTCACCGCCTCAACGCGCATGTCCTGAAGGCGCTGTTCGCTGATCCGTCCGCCTGGACGATGGTGCACGCCCCCCGTCAGCGCGACACGGTCTCCATCCGCGACGTTCCGCTGGCCATCGCTGCAGGCGAGTGAGCCATCTGCCACACGGTCACCAGGATCGTCGTCCACAAGTCGACCCGGATCACTGAGGTTTTTTCCTCCCCGACTCGTGTGTTACTGAGGAACGGGGAGTGCGGGAGCAAAAGCGATCGACGCTGGGCTCCCGGAACTGGGGGACAAGGAATGCCGGCGAAGACGGCCGAACTTACAGGCAAGAGCCGCTGGACGGGTCTGAGGCTGCACCGCGGCCTCCTAGGTCTTGCGCTTGCTTTGTCCGTCGCCGTGCAAGGGTGTGCGTCCTCCGTGGACACGGCAAAGGCTCTGAACCCCGATCCTCCCGACCAAATGTACGCTCAGGCCGACTCTCTGATGCAGAGGGGTAAGTGGGAAGATGCGGCGCAGAAGTTCGAGGATCTCGACCGCGACCATCCCTACTCACAGGAAGCCCGCCGCGCGATCGTGATGGCGGCCTACGCCTACTACAAAGCCGGCAAGTATCCCGAAGCGATCACGCAGGCACGCCGCTACACGACTTTGCATCCCGGCACGAAGGAAGCCGCACTCGCGCACCACATCATCGCCTCGTCCCACTTCGATGAGATTCGCGACCCGAAGCGTGACCAGAGCAATACGCGTCGCGCTCTCGCTGAACTGAAGACGCTGAAGGCCCGCTATCCGGATAGCCAGTACGCTCGTGAGTCCGACAATCGTATTCGCATTGCCGAGGACAGCCTCGCCGCCTCTGAGATGGAGGTTGGCCGCTACTATCTGAAACGCCGCAATTACGTTGCCGCGATCAACCGATTCAAAGTTGTCGCAAACGAGTTCCAGACCACGGCGCACGTCGAGGAGGCGCTTGCCCGTCTCGCTGAGTCCTATATGGCGCTTGGCATCAAAGAAGAGGCGCAGACGGCGGCGGCAATTCTCGGCCACAACTTCCCGAACTCGCGCTGGTACAAGGATACCTACGCGTTGCTCGCTTCCGACGGCCTGGCGCCGCGCGAGGATACGGGCTCGTGGATGAGCCGCGCATTCACTGGCTTCAAGATGCCGAAGCTATCCCTCGGCGGTCCGGGCTGAGGTTCGTCAGCGGGGCGGAGTGACGCCTCGCCCATTCACCCGCCGACGGTACGCAGCAAGCGGGTTCTATCGAACCCGCAAGCGCTTTACTGTCCGGACAGCCCCTAAATTACGATCGATCGAGCCGATGGCGAAGACCTTTGCCGATAAGCCCGTGCCTGCCCTGACATCCGAGCAGGCGATTGCGGAAGCCCAACGTCTGGCGAGCGAGATCCGGCGCCATGACGCGCTTTACTATCAGCAGGACGCCCCTGAGATATCCGACGCAGAGTACGATGCGCTGCGCCATCGCCTCGAAGAGATCGAAGCCGCTCATCCCGAAGCTCGTCTCGCCGACTCGCCGACCGCAACCGTCGGCGCGGCGCCCGTCGAAGCCTTCGGCAAGATCCGCCACGTCGTTCCGATGCTGTCGCTGTCGAACGCTTTCGCCGACGACGACATCGCCGAGTTCGCCGAGCGCATCCGTCGCTTCCTGAGGCTCGGGGAGGAGGACATCGCCTTCACCGCCGAACCGAAGATCGACGGTCTCTCGATTTCACTGCGCTACGAGCGCGGCCGCTTCGTCCAGGCTGCCACCCGCGGCGACGGGTTCGAAGGCGAAAACGTCACTGAGAACGTCCGAACCATCGCCGAGGTGCCGCACCGCCTGTCGGGCCATGGCCACCCGGACGTGTTCGAGGTGCGCGGCGAGATTTACCTCGGTCACGAGGATTTCCGCAGGCTGAACGAAAAGCAGGCGGCCGAGGGCCTGAAGGTGTTCGCCAACCCGCGCAACGCCGCCGCCGGATCGCTGCGCCAGCTCGATGCGCGCATCACCGCGAGCCGTCCGCTCCGCTTCTTCGCGTATGCGTGGGGCGAGGCCTCGCGACTGCCGGCCGACCGCCAGTCAGGCATCTATCAAGCGTTCCGGGACTGGGGGCTGCCGGTCAATCCACTTGCCCGCACCTGCCAGTCCACGACGGAGATGCTGGCCTACTACCGCGACATCGGACAGCGGCGCGCGACGCTCGGCTACGACATCGATGGCGTCGTCTACAAGGTTGACCGGCTCGACCTGCAGGATCGTCTGGGCTTCGTGTCGCGCTCGCCGCGCTGGGCGATCGCCCACAAATTCCCGGCCGAGCAGGCAACGACGGTCCTGCGGGCGATCGAGATCCAGGTCGGCAGGACGGGTTCTCTGACCCCCGTCGCGAAGCTCGAGCCGGTCACTGTCGGCGGCGTCGTCGTTGCCAACGCGACGCTCCACAACGAGGACGAGATCGCCCGCAAGGACATCCGCATCGGCGATACGGTGATCGTCCAGCGCGCCGGCGATGTCATTCCGCAAGTCGTCGGCTTCGTGCCGGAGAGGCGGCCCGCCGACGCCGTGCCATTCTCCTACCCGACGACGTGCCCCGCCTGCGGCAGCCACGCCGTTCGCGAGACGGACGAAAAGACCGGCACCAGCGACGTCGTCCGCCGGTGCACGGGTGGCCTCATCTGTCCCGCTCAGGCGAAGGAGCGGCTGAAGCACTTCGCGTCGCGCAACGCGGTCGACATAGAAGGGCTCGGCGACGAAAAAATCGAGCTCTTCTACGGCGAAGGCCTCATCATGCGTCCGGCCGACATCTTCACGCTGGCGGAGCGCAACAAGCGCAGCCTGACCAAGCTCGAGAACCGCAAAGGTTTCGGCAAGAAGTCGGTCGAAAACTTGTTCCAGGCCATCGAAGCGCGGCGCACCATTCCACTTGAGCGCTTCATCTTCGCGCTCGGTATCCGCCACATCGGCGAAACCACGGCCCGCGATCTCGCACGCGCCTACGGCACGTTCGAGGCCTTCAGATCTGCCGCCGTCGCGGCTGCCAACGGCGGGCGCGACAGCGATGCCTACCGCGAGGTCGACAATATCGAGGGCATCGGCGAGACGGTGGTCGACGCGCTCGTCGATTTCTTCAGCGAACCGCACAACATCGAAGCGCTCGACGATCTCCTTCGCGAGGTGACGGTTGCACCCTTCGTCCGCATTCAGACCCGCACCTCGCCCGTGACCGACAAGACGGTGGTGTTCACGGGCACTTTGGAGCGGATGACGCGGAACGAGGCGAAGGCCCTGGCGGAGCGGCTGGGCGCCAAGGTTGCAGGCTCCGTGTCGAAAAAGACCGATTATGTGGTGGCGGGTCCGGATGCCGGGTCCAAGCTCACCAAGGCTCGTGAACTGGGCGTCACGGTTCTCACAGAAGACGAGTGGATCACCCTCGTCGGGCCACAGTAGGCGGTTGATCCTCTCGCATGTCGGAACGGATGGGGTGACCGTGCGTTGCCTGCCCGTCGGGCCGTGCGCGGCACGCTGCGCTCGACGGGCGAGGTGAACCATGGGTCTTGAAGTCGGCGGGCTGCTCGGCCTGATCATTCTGATAGCGGACGTCTACGCGATCCTTCAGGTCGCAGCCTCGTCGCGCAGCACCGGTGCGAAGGTCGTTTGGATCGTCGCGATTTTGATTCTTCCCGTCATCGGCTTCCTCGCATGGCTGCTGTTTGGACCATCCGCCGGCAGATCGAGCGTGGCGCGCTGAATGGCCGAGTTCACCCTGCCGCCCGGATCGCGTGTGCAACCGGGCCGGCAATGGGGAGAGCCGTCGACTGCCGCTCGCCCGCAACGCCTGGATGTCTATCGGTGGAACCCGACCGAGGGCGGCGAACCGCGCCTCGATACCTATTGGATTGACCGCAGCCGTTGCGGGCCGATGGTCCTCGATGCCCTGTTCTTCATCCGCAACGAGATCGATTCGACGCTCGTCTTCCGGCGTTCCTGCCGAGAAGGAATTTGCGGCAGCTGCTCGATGAACATCGATGGCAGCAATGGCCTCGCGTGCATCACGGCGATGCGCGGGGACGATCGCGCGATCCGTATCTACCCGCTGCCGCACATGCGCGTCATCCGCGACCTCGTTCCCGACCTCTCGAGCTTCTTCCGCCATTACCACGAAACGGAGCCGTGGCTGCACCGAAGCGAAATGCCGGAGCATGAGGTGCCGCAATCGCTCGAAGACAGGGCGAAACTCGACGGGCTTTATGAGTGTATCCTCTGCGCCTGCTGTTCGGCGGCGTGCCCGAGCTACTGGTGGAACTCCGATGTGTTTCCGGGGCCGGCCGCTCTCCTGCAGGCGGAGCGCTGGATGGCCGACAGTCGCGATACGGCAACCGCTGAGCGGCTTGAACGCGCCGCCGACCCGATGGGCATGTTCGGCTGCCGACAGATCTTGAACTGCGCGAAAGTCTGCCCGAAGGGGCTCAACCCGGCCAAGGCGATTGCCGAAATGCGTCGCCACTACATGACGCGTCGGTCATAGATCAGTAGGCAGATAAATAAGCGCTCGCGACGATGCGGAAGCGGTCCTCACGGGTCTGCTGCCCGAACAACACGATGCGGTCGATGATCAGCGGTCCGGGGGCTTCCACACCATGCCGGGCGGCGAGAACCTCGACGACGGCGCTGCGGTCGGCGTCCGGCAGCGGTCCCGTCAGCGTCATGTGGAATTTGAACTGCTCGGCGACGTAGGGATAGCCGTATGCATCGAGTAGGTCGAGCTGCCGGGTCGTGAGATCGGCCGATGCGACGCGGCGCGCGCGGTCCTCGGCGGAGAGCGGCACGCGGAACGGCTCGAAGTGCTTGACCGCTGCGAACGCCAGTTCGTTCAGGTCCGCCGGCTGCCCGTCCGGCACCAGCGCAACGAACCGGCCCAGAGGTCGCACGACCGGCCGCGGAATCGTGACGGCGCTATGCTTGCCCGCGAAGTCGTGCAGCGCAGTCACCAGCTCGTCGAGACGTCGATCCGTAGGCAGCGCAAAAGGCGCCTTGAGGGTCGCGTGGAAACCGTACTTCCGCGGCTCGGCGGTCGCGGCGGCCCAGGTTGCGGCGTCAAAGCACGATGGCGGATCTTGCGCCACGTCCGCGCCGCTCGCCGCATCGTAGCCGATCGTACGGCTGCCGAACGTCCAGAGCGGCGAGCCGGGTGGCGGCGCAAAATAAACGGCAAGTCGCGCCCAGCTCACGATCCGACCTCAGAGCGACTTGGGCTGGCTCGGCGCCATCGGCGGCAGCGCAGGGGCCGGCGCCGGCGCGGGAGATGGAGTGGGCGAAGCGATGCTGCGGTCGAACTCACGCAACCGCTCGCGATACTTCTTGAACAGCCTCTCGAGTTCGTCGATGGCGCGATCGATCTCCTGCTCGGAGGGCAGCTGAACCTGTGGCTTCGCCGCCTGTGCCGCCTGATTGCGCGCGATGTCGTTGGCGGGCTCGCAGAACCACTGCGTGTCCTTGCGAGAGCAGAAGGAGACCGCGCCGGTCTCCGTATCGAGACGCACGAAGCCGCCGTCGGTCGGCGTCATCGTATAGCGGCCCGGTTTGTCTTGCGCAGCGAGCGGGCCGGCGAAGCCGACGCACGCGGCGAGAAACAGCACCTGTCGGGTCAACGTGCGCATGGGTCCTCCGCGCGCCTGAGGCGTCAAAAGGAATCTAGGGACGATTTCGCGTCCGTCCAGCGTCACCGCGTCAGGAGCATCAAGAGGACTGCGCCGGCGACCACCGCCGCCGCAATCCACCCCCACGGTAGCCCGCCACCGCCGCCCGTGGCAGCGCTCGTTGCCGACGCGGTCGCCTCGGGCTCCGCTGGCTTGCCGACGATCTCCTGGAACTTCTCGAAGAACTGGCCGGCCAGCATCTTCGCCGTCGAGTCGATCAGGCGTCCGCCAAGCTGCGCCATCTTTCCGGCGACTTGAGCCTCCGCCTCGTAGAGAAGCATCGTCCCCTGCACGTGCGGCTCCAGTCGGACAGTCGCACCGCCCTTTGCGCTACCAGCGACGCCGCCGTTGCCGGAACCGGAGATCCGATAGCCGCGCGGCGGATCGAGATCGGTCAGTTGCACCGTGCCGTTGAACTTGGCCTGCAAAGGCCCGATGCGCGTGCCAACGGTAGCCTTGAATTCCGTATCCGACACTTTCTCCAGCGTGTCGCAGCCGGGAATGGCCCGCCGAAGGACGTCTGGATCGTTGAGGGCCCGCCAGACGACCTCGGGCGGCGCCGTCAAAATGTACTCGCCTGTCATCTTCATCGGAAAGCCTCCGGCTCAGACGATCTGATTGCGAAGCGTCGTCTCACCACGCTCCAGTCGGCCGAGATTCTCGAGGAGCAGATCGACGATGTCCTCTTCGTAAGCGCGCGTCTCGCCGCCACTGTGCGGCGTGACGAGCACGTTGGGCATCGCCCAGAGCTGCGACGTTTCTGGCAGTGGTTCGATCTGCGTGACGTCGATGGCGGCGCCGGCGATCCGCTTCGCCGTCAGAGCATCGACGAGAGCGGCTTCGTCGACCACCTTCCCCCGTGCGACGTTGACGAGATACGCGGACGGCTTCATTCGCGCGAAGACGGAGGCGTTGATGAGGTTCTCCGTCTCCGGCGTCAGCGGGCAGGTGAGGATGACGACATCCGCCCGCCCAATCAGTTCGGGCAGCGCCGACTGCGGATGAAGCTCGTCGACGCCCTCGGCGCCGCGCGAGGTGTCGCGGCGCGTCGCCAGGACGGTCATCCCGAACGCCTTGGCGAAACGGGCGACGCGCTGACCGATCCCACCAAGACCGACGATGAGTGCGGTCTTGCCGGCGATCACTTCCTCGCGCCGCGTCGGATCGCCGATCATCGGCCGCCAGTAGCGCCGCGCCTGTGCATCACGCGCCGCGTGGATCTGCCGCGTCACCGCCAGCAGCATCGCCATCGCATGTTCGGCGACCGCCTGCGCGTTCACTCCCTGGGCGCTCGCGAGGCGAACGCCAGCCGCCCGGAAGCGCTCCTTGTCGTACTGGTCCGTGCCGGCACTGATCGATTGCACGAACCCGAGGCGTGGAGCCGCATCAAGGATATCGTTCCGCCAGAGACCCGACACGACGACGACGTCGGCATCCCGCGCCTCGGCCTTGAGCTCATCGACCGACGTCGCGATCACGTGGCGAATGCCGGCCTGGCGGCGTCGGTAGGCCGCATCGAACTGATAAGCGACGTGGGCGAACACGATCTTGGCTTGGTCACGCGGGCGAAGCGCGCGCACGGGTACGGTCACGTTGGCATCCTCGAAATGCTGGGACCGGCAATCTAGGTCGGCGGCGTACCCCGGGGCAACCCGCGGGGCTTAGCTGGCACCCTGGGCAGCCTTGCCGATGGCCGGGCGGGCATTGGTCCGCCGCCCGTGTTTGGCGAGCACGGCTGCTTCCACGTTCTGCAGGAAAAGACGCGCACAGGCTTCCCAGCCATACGCTTCTGCGACGCTGCGGACGCCCGCCCGATCGAGCGACAGAGCCATGCGGGCGGCGCGGCCGAGATCGTCATCGAGCAGGCCCGACACGCCGGGCCTGACGAGGTCGAGCGGCCCAGTGACCGGGAATGCGGCGACCGGCAGGCCCGAGGCCATCGCCTCGAGCAACACCATCCCGAAGGTGTCGGTACGGCTCGGGAAGACGAACACGTCGGCCGAAGCATAAGCCTCTGCCAGCTCCTCCCCAGAGCGCGCGCCCGCGAACAGCACGTCCGGGTAACGCGTCTTCAGCTCATCGAGCATCGGCCCGATACCGACGACCACTTTGCGCCCCGGAAGATCGAGGTCGAGGAACGCCGGAAGGTTCTTCTCGACGGCAACGCGGCCGACGTAGAGGAAGACGGGGCCTTCGCCGAACGCGCGGACACTCCGGGGTCGAAAGAGCTGCGTGTCGACCCCTCGGGTCCATGGAAGGATACGGCGGAAACCGAGGTGATCGAGGTCGCGCGCGAGACTGTCGGTCGCCACCATCATGCCGGCACCGGCATTATGGAAGAAACGCTGTGCCGCGTACGTCCATCTCCTCGGGAAACCGAAGCGCGCTTTCAGGTAGTCCGGGAAGCGGGTGTGAAACGACGTGGTGAAGGGGATCTTGCGCCTCAGGCAGTACGCGCGTGCCATCCAGCCCACGGGGCCCTCGGTCGCGATGTGCACCGCGTCGGGCTTGATGCGGCCGAGACGCTCGACGACATGGGAGTAGCCGGGAACGGCGAGACGGATTTCGGGATAAGTCGGGCAGGGGAACGTGCGAAATTCGTCGGGTGCCAGAACAGCTGTCTCGACCCCGAGCGCGTCGAGCTCCGCGAGCACGCGCTCGTACGTCCGAACCACTCCGTTGATCTGTGGCCTCCAAGCGTCCGTGGCCACCAGAATGCGCATCAGGCCGCAGCCTCCAAGGGGAGCGACGGGCTTTCCACCATGCGGCGGGCACGCATGACGTCCGCCCAGCGAACCAACTCGAATCGTCCATCCCGAGTTTCGCAAATCGCCGTGCAGCTTTCGACCCAGTCGCCGGCATTCAAATAGTGCACCTTGCCGAAGTAGCGCGATGCCGCGTGGTGGATGTGTCCGCAGATCACGCCGTCGACGCTCTGCCGCTCGGCCTCTTCCGCGAGCGCCTGCTCAAAATCGCCGATGAAGTTCACCGCTGTCTTCACCCGATACTTCAGGTAGGCGGAGAGCGACCAGTAGCCGAGCCCCAGCCGCCGACGCGCCCAATTGAGCGGAATGTTCAGCGCCATGGCGGCCGAGTATCCACGGTCGCCGAGGAACGCAAGCCACTTCGCGTAGCGCACGACGACATCGAACTCGTCCCCGTGAATGACGAGATACTTGCGGCCGTCGACGGCCGTGTGAACGGCATGTCGCTCGATCTCAATGCTGCCGAACCTAGTTCCACAATACTCTCGGAGACCGTCGTCGTGATTGCCGGGGATGAAGACGATTCGTGCACCCTTCCGCGCCTTGCGAAGGAGCTTCTGGAGCACGTCGTTGTGCGACTGTGGCCACACCCCGCCGCGCCGGATGCGCCAAAAATCCACAATATCGCCAACGAGATAGTATGTGTCGGCCTCGGTGTGGCGGAGGAAGTCGATCAGCGCCTCGGCTTGCGACGTCCGGGTCCCAAGGTGAACATCCGAGATGAAGACGGAGCGGTATGCGGTCATCGTGCCCATAATCTCATGGCGTGCGCCTGACCGCGACATAAAAGGCATTCGCGTTGCAGTATTGTGACGCTCGGTCTCGCCGTCCCCAGGGCCGCGAGTTTCAGAACAGGCGGGCGGGAAAATAGCGCTGCAGCAACTCTTCAAGCCGGCCACTTTCTCGCAGCGATTTCAACGCTGTATTGATCGTCCGGGCGAGATCGAGATCGCCCTTCACGAGGGCCACGGCCATGCCGTCTCCGAAGTACCGCGGCTCGATGAAGGGCCCACCGGCCAGCTCGCAACAGCCCTTCGAGTTCGTTCCCGCAACCCAGAAGATGAGGCTGACGCCGTCGTCGAAGACGGCGTCGAGACGGCCTGCCGTCAGCGCGTCGCGGGCGAGGTCGGCTGTCGCGAAAACTTCGATCCGGCTGTCACGGAAAAAGGCGCGCGCGTAGGCCTCGTGCGCCGTCGCGCGCACGACACCGATCCGCTTTCCGTCGAGCCCCTGCGAAGTGATCTGCAGCGGCGCAGACCGTAGCGTCGCGAACCGCGCCGCGACCGGCAGATAGCGATCGCTGAAGTCTGCCCTCTTCAACGCTTGCGGCGTAATCGCATGGCCGGCGATCACGGCATCCGCTTCACCCCGCGAAAGCGCCGGCAACAGATCGGCCCAAGGCCTCGACTGCACGTCGCAAGTTGCGCTCGCCTCGGCGCAAATCGCTCGCGCGAGGTCGACGTGGAAACCCGTCAGGCTGCCTTCCTCGTCGAGAAAATTGAAAGGCGGGAAGTCGCTATCGGTCAGGAAGCGGATCGCTGCACGTCGCGGGCCTTGCTCTTTGGGCAAGGGCACCGCTGCCGACGTGGCATTCTGTGCGAATAAGACGTATACAGGAAATGCGACCACGGATGATGCCAGGCTGATCGCGAGAACGGCCACGAAGCGAAGCATCAGTCTTGCAGCTCCAGGTTGCGTCATTCGTCGAGTCGCGCGTCCGCCGACGCGGGAGCGCTCGTCATAGCGTTGGTTGTGCCTGGTGACCAGTCCATCGGTAGACAGGACGTCAGTGAAGCGCCGGATCGGCCGACGGCGCTTCCGCACAAGACGCAACCAGGACGTGCCGCTAGAGCAGCTCGTCGTCCGATTGGCGACCGAGCGGCTGTCACGCCACATGCCCCACCTGTCTTCCGCTCGTCCGCCACCGGGCTGGCAAGTCGTCGCGCTGTTCGTCGCACTGGGGTGCCTGCCGGGCGTTGCGATCGTCGACCACGCAGCCGCGCGAGCGGTCGCGGAATTTGCTTTCTTGCTGCCGTTTCTCGGGCTGTCGATCTGGCGATTGGCGGCTTTGTTCGGCACGCGGGTCCCGCCACGCGCGCGCCGCCTTCGAGGAGAGGATCTGCCGAGCTACAGCGTCCTCGTGCCGCTTGTCGATGAAGCTGCAGCGCTCCCGGGCCTCGTCGCTGCGCTCGATCGCCTCGACTATCCCCGCGACCGGCTCGAAATCCTGCTGCTGCTCGAGGAACGAGACGCCGCCACCCGTGCCGCGGCAGCGCGGCTTGTCCTGCCACCCTGGTTCAAGGTCTTGGTCGTCCCGGACCGGCCGCCACGTACGAAGCCGAAGGCGCTCGCATTCGGGCTCTATGTCGCGCGGGGCGAAATCATCGCCGTGTACGACGCCGAGGACACGCCCGAGCCTCTGCAGTTGCAGCGTGCCGCCGCGCGGCTCGTCGCCGATCCACGGCTCGGATGCGTGCAGGCGAGCCTCGTCATCCACAACGCCCGAGCGGGATGGTTCGCACGCCACTTCGCGCTCGAATACAGAGCCCTGTTCTCCGGTCTGCTTCCGCGGCTCGAGGCCTGGGGTGCTCCTGTCCCCCTAGGTGGCACGTCCAACCACTTCCCAAGGAGTACGCTGATCGCAGTCGGCGGATGGGACCCCTACAACGTGACCGAGGACGCCGATCTCGGCATCCGCTTGCATCGCTTCGGCTATCGGGTCGGCATGGTCGCCTCGTTCACCACCGAGGAGGCACCGACCACACTCTCGACGTGGCTCCCGCAGCGGACCCGTTGGATGAAGGGCTGGATGCAGACGTGGTCCGCTCACATGCGGAACCCGTTCCGGCTTATTGAAGATTCGGGCTGGCGTGGGTTTATCCTATTACAGATTATTCTTGGGGCGCCCCTGCTCGCCGCCCTCGTGCACCCGCTCTTCTATCTGGTCGCGCTGATCGACATGGCGTCGGGAAGCATCTGGTCCGTCCCGAACTCCGTCCCCGGCCAGGTTCTTTGGGCGCTTTCGCTTTTCAACTTCTTCGCTGGTTATCTGGCGTCCATCGTTCTGACGTGCGTGCTGGCGAGCAGGACCGGCTTTCGTATTCGGTCGGCCGATATCGTCGGCATACCAATTTATTGGCTACTGATCTCGCTGGCCACATGGCGTGCGCTCATGCAACTGATTATCGATCCACACAGGTGGGAGAAGACCCCGCATTCGCCGCGCCCGCGATGAGCGAAGCGAAAAGCACCAAGCCCGCGACTTTTGCGCGCATGCGCTCATTCATTTGTCCTCGAAACTCGTTCGCAATGTCGGGTCATTTTTGGACGAATTTCATATCATTATCATCCATGAACCCTCCATGCCTCGCCAGAAACGAGGATGTCCGCCTCCCTTGGGGACCTCCGCCGGGTCGTTGAAAGCAGTTAGAGGCCAGAGAAGAAAAACGCCGAGAGCTTCGGAGCGTGACGGGCAGGCTCGGGCAATAATTCGAAAAATATGCTGTGGGATCAGATAGATAGAAGTGAATAAAAGCCAGAGAAAAAATGGATGACAAAATTAAGGGATTATCGTCCATCGGTGCCGACACAAATAATGACATGGTGAATGACTTTTACTGTTGTTTTTACCATTTCTTCAGCGTCCCGCTTCTACTTATGGTTGCACGCTAGATTCGCCTGCACCGCGCCTTTGGGGGACGGCCAATGTCATCGGTTATCGGGTCGCTGACGACCACACAAATTGCTGCGCTGACGACGACCGCAATTGCGGGACTCACGTCGACGGACATCCAGGCGCTGACCAGCACCCAGGTCGCAGTGATGACGTCCACCCAGCTGGGTGTAATGACGTCGACTCAGCTCAGAGTGCTGAATACGACCCAGGTCGGGGCGCTGACGACGACAGCGGTCGGCGCGATCGCCTCCACGAACCTCGGGGCTCTCGGGACGACGCAGATCGCGGGTCTTACGACCACGCAGGTCGCGGCGCTGACGACGACCCAGCTCGGCGGGCTGGTGACGACGCAGATTTCCAAGCTGTCGACCACGCAGGTTGGCGCGCTGACGACCACCCAGGTCAATGCGCTGACGACCACGCAGGTCGGGGGGCTTACCTCCTCTCAAATCACGTCGCTATCCACGACGCAGGCTGGCGCGATCAACTCGACGCAGCTTGGTACGCTGACCTCGACCCAGCTCAAGGGACTTGAGACCACCGACCTTGCCGTACTGACGACGACGCAGCTCGGCGGACTCAAGGCCACGCAGCTCGGGTCCTTCAGCACTGGTCAGGTCGCCGCGCTCACCACCACGCAGGTTGCGAACCTCACGACGACGCAGATCGGCGGCCTCACCTCATCGCAGCTCGCGGCCATCACGACCACTCAGGTCGGTGCGCTGACAACGACGCAAATCAGCAATCTCACCACCACCCAGTTGAAAGGTATGGAGACGGCGGACATCGCCGCGCTCAACACCACCCAGACCGGCGCCCTCAATTCGACCCAGATCGGTTCTCTTTCGGCGACCCAGTTCAAGGGCTTCGAGACGACCGACCTCGCGGTGCTGACGACCACGCAGCTCGGTGGCCTGAAGTCGTCGCAGCTCGCAGCTCTCTCCACGACTCAGATCGGGGCCATCACGACGACGCAGCTCGCGTCGCTCGGCACCGCCCAGATCGCCGGCCTCACCTCCTCGCAGCTCGCCTCGCTGTCGACCACGCAGGTCGGATCACTCACCACCACGCAGATCAACAGTCTGTCGACCACCCAGGTCAAAGGCTTCGAGACGACCGATCTCGCCGCGCTCAACACGACGCAGGTCGGCGCGCTCACGGGGACGCAGCTCGCCAGCCTGTCGACCGGTCAGATCGCCAGCTTTGAAACGACCGACGTCGCCGTTCTCACGACGACGCAGCTCGGCTCCGTCACGGCGACGCAGCTCGGCGCCTTGACGACGACGCAGGTCGGCGCCCTTACGACGACTCAGCTCAATTCGCTGAAGACCACCCAGTTGACCGCTGTGACGACGGCGCAGCTCGCCGCACTCACCACGACGCAGGTCGGCTCTCTGACGTCCACGCAGCTCGGGTCCCTCTCGACCTCGCAGGTCAAGGGCTTCGAGACAACCGATCTTGCAGTTCTGACGACGACGCAGCTCGGCGGCATCAAGGCGACGCAGCTTGGCGCGCTGACGACCACTCAGACCGGCGCCCTGACGACCACGCAGATCGCAAGCTTCACCACGACCCAGGTCGGCGGACTGACGTCGAGCCAGGTTGCGGCTCTGACCACGACGCAGTTCGGCGCGATGGCGTCGACGCAGCTCGCGGGCCTCAACGCGACCCAGATCAAGGGTCTCGAGACGACGGACCTCGCGGCCCTCACGACAACCCAGCTCGGCGGCTTCGGCTCCACGCAGATCGGCGCCCTGTCGACCTCGCAGGTCGGTGCGCTGACCACGACGCAGGTCGCCAACCTGACCACCACGCAGGTGGGTCAGCTGTCGGCAACGCAGATCGGCGCCTTCACGTCGACCCAGGTCGGCGCGCTGACGACGACGCAGATCAATTCGGTCAAGGCGACGCAGCTCGCGAGCCTGAGTTCAACTCAGATCGCCGGCCTCACGACCACGCAGGTCGGAGCGCTGTCGACCACGCAGCTTGCGGCTCTCACCGTTACCCAGGTCAAGGGCTTCGAGACGACCGATCTCGCCGTTCTCACCACGACGCAGCTCGGCGGCATCTCGGCCACGCAGCTCGCGGGCCTGTCGACCACGCAGGTTGGTGCACTGACGACCACGCAGGTTCAGGCGCTGACGACCACGCAGGTCGGCGGCTTGACGTCGAGCCAGGTTGCAGCCTTCTCGACGACGCAAGTCGGCGCGCTGACTTCGACGCAGGTCGGTAGCCTGACCGAGACCCAGATCAAGGGTGTTGAAACAACAGATCTCGCCGCGCTCACCACGACCCAGCTCGGCGGCATGAAGGCGACGCAGCTCGGCGGCCTGACGACGACGCAGCTCGCCGCCATGACCACGACCCAAGTCGCGGCGCTGACCACCACTCAGGTCGGTGGCTTGACGTCGACGCAGATCGCGGGGCTGACCACGACGCAGGTCGGCGCTCTCACCACGACGCAGATCCAGAACCTCAACGCGACGCAGATCGGCGGTCTCGAGTCGACCGATCTCGCGGCGTTCTCGACCACGCAGGTCGGCGCGCTGACCTCGACCCAGGTCGGCGCCCTCACGACTTCGCAGGTGAAGGGTTTCGAGACGACGGACCTCGCGGCGCTCACGACGACGCAGCTCGGCGGCATGAAGGCGACCCAGCTGGGCGCTCTGTCGACGACGCAAGTCGGTTCACTGACGACCACACAGGTTCAGGCGCTGACGACCACGCAGGTCGGCGGTCTCTCGTCGAGTCAGCTCGCGGCCCTCAGCACGACCCAGGCGGGCGCGCTGACGTCGACCCAGCTCGGCTCATTGTCGACCACGCAGGTGAAGGGCTTCGAGACCACGGACCTCGCGGTCCTGACGACAACGCAGCTCGGCGGCATGAAGGCGACCCAGCTCGGCGCCCTCTCGACTTCGCAGCTCGGCGGTCTGACGACCACACAGGTCGCTGCACTGACGACCACTCAGCTCGGCGGTCTGTCTTCGAGCCAGATCGGTGGCCTCAACACGTCGCAGGTCGCGTCACTCACCACGACCCAGATCCAGGGTCTGGCAGCGACCCAGATCGTCGGTCTCGAGAGTGCTGACGTTGCCGCGCTGACGACGACCCAGGTCGGCGCACTCAACACCACGCAGCTCTCTTCGCTGACGACATCGCAGGTCAAGGGCTTCGAGACGACTGACCTTGCGGTCATCACCACGACGCAGCTCGCCGGCATCACGTCGACGCAGCTCGGCGCCCTGTCCACCGGTCAGGTCGCGGCGCTGACCACGACGCAGGTGCAGGCTCTGACGACCGGCCAGGTCGGCGGTCTCTCATCCAGCCAGATCGCGGCGCTCTCGACGACGCAGGCCGGCGGACTGACTTCCACGCAGGTCGGTGTGCTGACCAGCACGCAGATCAAGGGCATCGAGACGACGGATCTTGCGGTCCTGACGACGACGCAGCTCGGCGGCATGAAGGCGACCCAGCTCGGCGCCCTCTCGACCACCCAAGTCGGCGCGCTGACGACGACGCAGGTCGCGGCTCTGACGACGACGCAGGTCGCAGGTCTGTCGTCGACGCAGCTCGGCAGCTTGTCGACGACCCAGGTCGCTGCACTGACGACGACACAGCTTTCGAACCTGACGGTGACGCAGATCGTCGGCTTCGACACCGCTGACGTCGCGGCCTTCACGACCACGCAGGTCGGCGCGCTGACGACGACGCAGCTGGGTGCCCTCACGACCTCGCAGGTCAAGGGCTTCGAGACGACCGATCTCGCCGTCATCACGACGACCCAGCTCGCCGGCATCACGTCGACGCAGATCGGCGCACTCTCGACCACCCAGGTCGGTGCGATGACGACGACACAGGTCGCGGCGCTGACGACGGCGCAGGTCGGTGGCCTGACGTCGGCCCAGCTCGCTGGTCTGTCGACCACCCAGGCGGTCGCTCTCACCTCGACACAGGTCGGTGTGCTGACCACCACGCAGGTCAAGGGCTTCGAGAGCACGGATCTCGCTGCGCTCACGACGACCCAGCTCGGCGGCATGAAGGCGACCCAGCTCGGCGCCCTGTCGACAGCCCAGGTCGGCGCGTTCACCACCACGCAGGTCGCCGCTCTGACCACCACGCAGATGGGCGGTCTGACCTCGAGCCAGCTCGGCAGCTTGTCGACCACGCAGGTCGGCGCGCTGACGACGACACAGCTCTCGAACCTGACGGCGACGCAGATCGTCGGCTTCGACACCGCTGACGTCGCGGCCTTCTCGACCACGCAGGTCGGCGCGCTCACCTCGACGCAGGTCGGCGCTCTCACGACCTCCCAGGTCAAGGGCTTCGAGACCACGGACCTCGCGGTGATCACCACCACGCAGCTGGCCGGCCTCAAGGCGACGCAGCTCGGTGCTCTGTCGACGGCCCAGGTCGGCGCCTTCACGACGACCCAGGTTCAGGCTCTCACCACGGCTCAGCTCTCCGGGCTGACGTCGAGCCAGCTCGGCGCTCTTTCGACCACCCAGGTCGGCGGCCTGACTTCGACGCAGGTCGGCGCGCTCACCACCACGCAGGTGAAGGGCTTCGAGACGACGGACCTCGCAGCGCTCACGACGACTCAGCTCGGCGGCATGAAGGCGACCCAGCTCGGTGCGCTCTCGACCGCACAGGTCGGCAGCCTCACCACGACCCAGGTCGTCGCTCTCACGACGACGCAGGTGGCGGGTCTGACTTCGAGCCAGCTCGGCAGCATGACGACCACCCAGGTCGGCGCGCTGACCACCACCCAGATCTCGAACCTGGCGGCGACCCAGATCGTCGGCTTCGACACCGCTGACGTCGCAGCCTTCACGACCACTCAGGTCGGCGCCCTGACCACGACGCAGGTCGGTGCTCTGACAACCTCGCAGGTGAAGGGCTTCGAGACAACGGATCTCGCGGTCATCACGACGACCCAGCTCGCCGGCCTCAAGGCGACGCAGCTCGGCGCGCTCTCGACGGCTCAGGTCGGTGGCTTCACGACCACTCAGATCAACGCCCTGACCACGGCACAGGTCGCGGGTCTGACGTCCAGCCAGATCTCGGCCATCACCACGACCCAGGTCGCAGGTCTGAACACGACCCAGATCGGCTCGCTCACCTCGACCCAGCTGAAGGGCCTCGAGACGACCGATCTCGCCGTGATGACCACGACCCAGCTCGGCGGTCTCAAGGCGACCCAGCTCGGCGCCCTGTCGACCACACAGCTCGGCGGCATGACGACCACTCAGGTCGCGGCGCTGACGACCACGCAGCTCGCCGGTCTCGTGTCGAGCCAGCTCGACGGCTTCTCGACCACCCAGGTCGCGGCGCTGACGACGACTCAGGTCCAGGGTCTGGCGGCAACTCAGATCGTCGGCTTCGACACCGCCCAGATCGCGGCGCTGACGACCACGCAGACGGGTGCTCTCACCTCGACGCAAGTCGGAGCGCTCACGACGAGCCAGGTGAAGGGCTTCGAGACGACGGATCTCGCGGTGCTGACGACCACCCAGCTTGGCGGACTCACCTCCGCTCAGCTCGGCGCGCTCTCGACCACGCAGGTCGGCGGCATGACCACGACCCAGATCGCGGCGCTGACAACGGCGCAGCTCGGCGGCCTGACGTCGGCTCAGCTCGCTGGTCTGTCGACGACCCAGGCGGTCGCACTCACGACCACACAGGTCGGTGCGCTGACCACGACCCAGGTCAAGGGCTTCGAGACGACGGATCTCGCGGCTCTGACGACGACGCAGCTCGGCGGCTTCAAGGGGACGCAGATCGGCGCTCTGTCGACGGCTCAGCTCGGCGGCTTCACGACCACTCAGGTCGCGGCCCTGACGACGACCCAGATCGGCGGCCTCGCTTCCGGCCAGCTCGACGGCTTCTCCACGACCCAGGTCGCGGCGCTGACGACGACGCAGGTCCAGGCCTTCGCGGCGACCCAGATCGTCGGCTTCGACACGGCCCAGATCGCCGCCCTGACGACGACGCAGACGGGTGCTCTGACCTCGACCCAGGTTGGTGCTCTGACGACCAGCCAGGTGAAGGGCTTCGAGACGACCGATCTCGCGGTGCTGACGACGACCCAGTTGGGCGGCCTCACCTCCGCGCAGCTCGGCTCTCTGACCACCACGCAGGTCGGTGGACTGACGACGACGCAGGTTGCGGCCTTCACCACGGCCCAGCTCGGCGGTCTGACGTCTGCACAACTCGGGGCACTGTCGACGACTCAGGCGGTCGCTCTCACGAGCACACAGGTCGGAGTCCTGACCTCGACCCAGCTCAAGGGCTTCGAGACGACGGATCTCGCGGCACTGACGACGACGCAGCTCGGCGGCTTCAAGGCCACTCAGATTGGTGCCTTGTCCACGGCGCAGGTTGGTAGCCTGACGACGACACAGGTTGCTGCCCTGACGACGACGCAAGTCGGCGGCCTGTCGACGAACCAACTCGGCAGCCTGACCACGACCCAGGTCGCGGCCATGACGACGACACAGATCCAGAGCCTCGCGTCATCGCTCATCGTCGGCTTCGAGACGAGCGATATCGCGGCCCTGACGACGACGCAGATCGGCAGCCTGACGACGACACAGCTCGCCGCACTGACGACCGCACAGGTCAAGGGCTTCGAGACGACGGATCTGGCGGTGCTGACGACGACCCAGCTCGGCGGCCTCACCACCACCCAGATCGGCGCCCTCGAGGAATCGCAGGTGACCGGCTTCACGACGACCCAGCTCGGGGCGCTCACGACCACCCAGGTCAGCGGCCTCTCGACGGGCCAGATCGGGGCGCTGACCACCACCCAGATGGCGGGTCTGACGACCACCCAGCTCGGGGCCCTGACGACCTCGCAGATCCTCGGCTTCGAATCGACCGACCTGGCAGTCCTCACGACCACCCAGCTCGGCGGCCTGAAGTCGACCCAGATCGGCGCGCTCGCAGACGATCAGATCGGTGGGTTCACCACGACCCAGTTCGCCGCTCTGACCTCTACGCAGGTGGCGGGCTTCGGGACCGACCAGATCCCGGCCATCTCGGCCCTGCAGATCGCGGCCCTGACGACGACGGCACTCGATGCCCTGTCTACGACGCAGATGGTGGCGCTGACATCGGCTCAGTTGGCGGCGCTCACCACGACGCAGATCACGGGTCTCACCACGACCGACATCGCAGCCCTGACCGACACCCAGGTCGCGGCCTTCACGACGACCCAGATCGGAGCCATGACGACGGCCCAGGCCAACGCCTTGTTCCTCTGATCTTCAGGTGACGTGTTAACAAAGGAGACGCAAGGTTCGCGCACGACGCCGGTTCTAAGAATTCCGAGGATGAACTCGCACGAGGCCGGGCGCACCAGTGTGCCTGGCCGGGGAGACGGTCATGTCCTCGGAGCTGTTCGCGGAAGCGGTACGCCGCAGCGCGTCCCGCGACTACGGCGTCGCCGACCTGCTCGTTGCCATCGACAGCTTGAGCCGTCAGGGCGAAAAAGCCCTGATGCTCGAGCTGTATCGCATTTGGCTGCGCTACAACCCGGAAGACCCGCTGGCCTGCGCCGTCTGGTTCAACTTCGGCACGGCACTCAGTGAACAGCGCGATTTCGTAGGCGCCAAGGCGGCACTCCTGGAGGCCATCAAGGCCAACCCGACCTTCGTCCCTCCTTACGTCAATCTCGGCAACGTCTGTGAAAAGCTCGGGACTCTCGACGAGGCCGTCGTCCAATGGACGAACGCGGCCAATCTGGTGGCCGCCGTCACCACCGAGAATCTCACCTACAAGCTGACGGCATTGAAGCAGATCGGCCGCGTCCTCGAGCAGGGCCGTATCGATGCGCGCGCCGAAGATACGATGCGCATGAGTATCGAGCTCGATCCGCACCAGCACGATATTGTCCAGCACTGGATCGCGCTCCGTCAGATCCAATGCAAATGGCCGGTCGTGAAGCCGTGGGGCGCCGTATCCTACCGTGCTCTCGTGCGAAACATGTCGCCGCTTTCGGCGGCCGCACTGGTCGACGACCCGATCTTCCAGCTCGCCAACGCCTTCAATTACAGCAAGGTCGATGTCCTGGCCTCCCGCCCGCAGCCCGTCGATCGGCCAGCGACCACGGATCGTCGTCCGGACCGGCGGCTGCGCATCGGCTATGTTTCGTCGGACCTGCGCGAGCATGCGGTCGGCTATCTGACGAGCGAGATCTACGAACTGCACGATCGCGCGGCCGTCGAAGTCTTCGCCTACTATTGCGGTATGCCGGGCGAGGACCGCACCAAGATCCGCGTCCGTTCTGCCGTCGACCATTGGATCGACATCACGCAAATGACGGACGAAGACGCCGCGCGCCGCATCGTCGCCGACGGCATCGACATCCTGGTCGACCTCAACGGCTATACGAAGGACGGCCGGCTCAAGCTCTTCGCCATGCAGCCGGCGCCAATCATCGTCAATTGGCTCGGCTACCCGGGCACGACCGGCAGCCGTTTCCACAATTACATCGTGGCCGACGAGCGCATCATTCCGCCGGAACTCGAGAAGTTTTACAGCGAAAAGGTGCTGCGGCTCCCCTGCTACCAGCCGACCGATCGCAAGCGGATCGTCTCCGACCGTCGCCAGACGCGCGCCGAGGCGGGCCTGCCCGAAGACGGCATCGTCTACTGCTGCTTCAACGGCACGCAGAAGATCACGCCGGCCATGCTCTCGGCCTGGACGGCGATCCTCCATCGCGTTCCCGGCAGCGTGCTCTGGCTGCTCGGCGGCTCGAAGGAGACGAACGCCCGGCTGCTCGATATGGCGCTCGGCCAGGGCATCGCGGCCAACCGCATCGTCATCGCCGATCGTATGCCGAATGCGGAGCACCTTGCGCGCTACCCGCTGGCGGATGTCTTCCTCGACACTTGGCCCTATGGCGCCCACACGACGGCTTCCGATGCGCTGTGGATGGGCGTTCCGGTCGTGACGTTGATGGGTCGCGGCTTTGCCGCACGCGTGTGCGGCAGCCTCGTCAGCGCGGCCGGCCTGCCAGAGCTCGTCACGCACTCGATCGAAGGCTATGTCTCGCTCGCCGTTGCGCTCGGCCATGACGCGCCCCGGGTCGCCGAGCTGAAAAGCCGGCTCGCCGCAAACCGCGACACCTGCGTGCTGTTCGACACGCCGCTTCTCGTGACGCGCCTCGAGGCGCTCTATCGCGAAATGTGGCTCGACTATCTCGGTGGGCGCCTTCCGCTTCCAGACCTGACAAACCTCGAAACAATTCACGAAATCGCGTGCGAGCCGGGTGTGCTCGACTTCGATGGCATCCACGCCGGCCGCGCCTACGAGGAGCTCTACCGGGCGAAATTGATCGAGCGTCGCGCCTTGACGGCTGCGCTGCATGATCGCCGCGTGGCGGGCGGACCGGCGGCAATTCCGGCAGAAGCGGAAACGATCCGCCGCGTCGCCTGACGCGCGCGGGTCAGCAAGAGGGCAGGGCATGCGAGCGGGCGCGTCGACGGCGGACTACTCCGGACTCGTTGCACTGCTCGTTCATGCGCGTAGCGAAGTGCGGCGCTCTGCATGAGTCAAACGCCGACGACCGCAGCGCCGAACCCCGCACCGACCGGTCCGCCGGCCGGCACGGAGTCGATGCCGCCTTACCTGACGGCACTGCGCAGCGTCTTCCTCGTCTCCATGCATCACGGCTGCCCGGTACAGCCCGAGGTGCTGACGAGCGGTGATCCCGGCGACGCCGTCGGCACGGTATTGCGCATCATGCGTCAGGCCGGTCTTAAGGGTGGCGTGATCGAGGCCAACGGCTTCAAGGATCTGGCGGCGCTGGGCGACGCTTATCCGGTCATCGCCATTCGCAAGTCGGGTCACTTCATCATCATCGTCCGCCTTGTCGAGGATAACGAGGGGCGGACGACCGCGCTTGTGCTCGATCCCGCGGTCGAAGCCTCAGGCATGGCGTTCCTCACCGAGGAGCAGCTCACCGCGCGGTGGGACGGCCGCCTGATCCTCTGCCGCAAGGATAAGCCGGCGGCCGAAGAGCCGGAGAAGTTCGGTTTCCGTTGGTTCGTTCCCGAGATTCTTCGGCACCGCAGCTATCTGCGCGACGTCGCGATCGCGGCGACCGTCTGCAACTTGATCGGCTTCGCGACGCCGCTGCTTTTCCACGTCATCATCGACAAGGTCATCCCGCATCAGAGCTACGAGACGCTCTACATCGTCGTCGGGGTGTTCCTGTTGGCCGCTGTGTTCGAGGGCGTGTTCAGCTACATCCGCCAGTACCTGATGCTGTTCGCGACGAACAAGATCGACGCCAGTCTCGCCTCGCGGACGTTCAAGCACCTGCTCGGTCTGCCGCTGCATTTCTTCGAGTCGATCCCGGCCGGTGTTCTCGCACGGCACATGCAGCAGACGGACAAGATCCGACACTTCCTGACCGGCCGCCTGTTCCAGACGCTGCTCGACGCAGCGATGCTGCCGATTCTGCTGACGCTGCTGGCGTTCTACAGTTGGAAGCTCACTCTCATCGTGCTCGGCTTCTCGCTGCTGATCGCGGTCGTGATCGGCGTGATGATCCCCATCTTCCGCTTCCACCTCAACCAACTCTATCAGGCGGAGGGCGTGCGGCAGGCCCATCTGGTCGAGACGCTGCACGGCATGCGGACGATCAAGTCGCTTTGCCTCGAGCCCCTCAAGAAAACCGCGTGGGACAATAAGGTCGTCGCCGCGATCCGCCGTCACGCCACGGTCGGCCGGCTCGGCGCGCTGGCAAACGTTCTGACGACCGGTCTCGACAAGACGATGCAGATGGCCGTGATCGGCATCGGCGCGCTCGAAGTGTTCGACGGACGACTGAGCATGGGGGCGCTCGTCGCATTCAACATGCTCTCCGGTCGCGTCAGCGGACCGCTCCTGCAGATCGTCGGGCTGATCAACGAGTATCAGGAAACGGCACTGTCGATCCGTATGCTGGGGACCGTGATGGATCATGCCCCTGAGCGGAGCGTCGGCGGCGCCGGATCGCGACCGCCGATCGAGGGCGATCTCGAATTTGATAATGTCGTATTCCGCTACCCGGGGGCCGCCAGCAATGCCCTGGACACTGCATCGTTCAAGGTCGCCCGCGGCCAGGTCATCGGCATCGTCGGCCGCAGCGGATCTGGCAAGACGACGGTGACGCGGCTCATCCAGGGCATTCACAACGCGCAGGACGGTGTCATTCGTCTCGGCGGGGTGGACATCCGGCAGATCGACCTCGCGCATTTGCGCCGCAACGTCGGCGTCGTTCTGCAGGACAACTTCCTGTTCCGCGGTACCATCCGCGAGAACATCGCAGCGACGAAGCCGGACGCGAGCCTCGATGAAGTTGCCGCTGCGGCGACCCTCGCCGGTGCCAATGAATTCATCGATCGCCTGCCCGCGTCCTACGACACGATGCTGGAAGAAGGCGCGACCAACCTCTCTGGCGGCCAGCGTCAACGCATCGCGATTGCACGCGCTCTTGTACTGCGTCCCAGGCTCCTGATCTTCGATGAAGCGACAAGCGCGCTCGATCCCGAGAGTGAGTCGATTATCCAGCAGAACCTCGGCGAGATTGCCCGAGGTCGGACGATGGTCATCGTATCACACCGGCTCTCCTCGCTGGTGACGGCGGATTCGATCCTCGTTCTCGATCGCGGAAAGGTGGCGGATTTCGCGCCGCACGACGTTCTAGTCCAGCGGTGCGCGATCTACGCCCACCTCTGGCACCAGCAAACGCAACACGTGCATGCGGCGCCTCGCGCCGATCGCACCGGCACCGGGGGATAACGCCCGATGTCGGTGGAAGCGCTTCTCGCCCGGCTGTCTCGCCTCGGTATCTCGATCGAACTCGACGGACCCGATCGCCTCGCGATCGAAGGCCCGGACGACAAGGTCGAAGCCGAAATCGAGACCATCCGCACGAACAAGCCGGCGATCATCGCACATTTGAGGAGCCGGCAGACCGAGACGGCGTCGCGCATTCGCACGGTCCCAACTGTTCCGCCAAAGCAATCCGAGCCACCTCCTGTAAAACCGACATCGCCGGCGGTACCGGTGGCTCCGAAGGTACCCGCGCCGCCACCTAAGCCGCGCATGCGCCTGCCCAAGGTCGACCTTGGGCCGCTCAAGACGAAGGCAGGTCAACTGCTCGGCCGAGCGCCCGCGCTCGCGACCGGTGCCTTTGCCGGCGCGAGAACCGCTTATCAGCGGATTGCAGATCTGACGGTTCAGCGTTTCGCGCCGATGGCCGAGCCGGCGGGCGCGCCGCGCGTTCTTGCCGACGCATTGCCCTATCAGAGCGACTTGACGGCGATCATCGAAGAGCCGCCGCCGCGCCACATGCGGATGACCGCCTACATCCTCGCAGGCTTCGTCACGCTCGCCGTCCTGATCGCGTCCATCGTCGAGATCGATGTGGTGGTCCGCGGCACCGGAAAACTCACAGTCGACGGGCCGCCGGTCGTCCTGCAGCCGATCGAGCGCGCTATACTCCGTTCGCTGCACGTCAAGCCTGGCGATATCGTCACCAAGGGGCAGGTCCTCGCGACGCTCGATCCGACGTTTGCAGAAGCCGATGTCACGGCGATCGAGACGCAACACCGGATGATGACGGCGCAGCTTCGCCGGCTCGAGGCCGAGTCGCGCGACGAGCCATACTTGCCCGAGTCACAGACCGTCGAAGAAGCGCTGCAAGTCGACATTTTCCGCCAGCGCCGGCAGGAATACGCCTCCCGCCTCCGGGCATTCGACGAAGATCTGAAGCGCGCTCAGGCGGCGGTGCGGACGCTCGACGTCGAGCGTGGCCTGCTCGAGCAGCAACTCGTTGTCGCTCGCGACGTCGAGCAGATGCGGTCCTCGCTTCTCGCCAGCCAGTCAGGTTCAAGGCTCCAATACCTCGAAGCACGCAGCGTGCGGATCCGAGCCGAGCGCGACCACCAGATGGCCACCGACCGCCTCGTCGAACTGCGCCACGACCTCGACGCCAAGCGTGCCGAGCGCCAGGCCTTCGTCGACGAGTGGCGCCGCCGCACGTTCGAGGAGATGGAGCGGCTCAGAGCCGAAGCCGCTCGCGTCGACGGCGCCCAGGCCAAGGCGCGCCGCTTCAAGGAACTGGTGGTGATCGCCGCGCCGAAGGACGGCGTCGTGATCGACATCGCGCGCCGGTCGGTCGGCTCGGTTCTAAAGGAGGCCGAGACGCTGATCATGCTGGCGCCGACGGATATGCCGCTGATCGCCGAGGTCTCGCTCGCATCCGCCGACGTTGGCTACGCCAAGGCGGGCGACTCCGTTATCGTCAAGGTCGACACCTTCCCCTACACGCGCCACGGCTCGCTCAAGGGGACGCTTCGTGCGATCAGCCAGGAATCGTTCTCGCCGAACGCCGGCAGCGAGACGGGACAGCCTCCCGTCTCGGGCCATGCGAACGCGGGCAGCTTCCACCGCGCCCAGATCGTGTTGACGGACCTCACACTCGAACGACTGCCGGAAGGTGCGCGGTTGATTCCCGGGCTCACCGTCTCGGCAGATATCAAGGTCGGCATGCGCACCATCATGTCGTACTTCATGACACCCCTCGTGCGCGGCTTCGACGAGAGCCTCCGCGAGCCCTGACCGCAGGCAGGCGCAAGTTTCGATTGGCAGCCTCGCGAGCGCAGAACCGTGTGATTCGGCCTGCCGAGCGGAGGGGTGACGGCGATGTCTGGCGATCTTGGCGTCCTGATCGAGCAGCTGCGCCGTAAGGCGTGGTCGAGCGCCACGCTGTCGAGCGACAAGGCGATCCGCGACCGACTGCGGCGCCTCGATATCCACGAGCTTGTCCGGCTGACCGAGCCGGCGCGGGCCGAGGCCGGACCGGTCGCCACCGTCGCGATCTACCGGGCTTGGATCGACCTTCAGGAGGGGCGCTCGCCCCACGCCTTCATCGCATGGTTCAATCTCGGGGCCGAACTCTCTGCGGCCGGCGACACCGCCGGTGCTGAGCTCTGTTGGCGCAATTCCCTTGCGATCAAAGCGGACTTCTATCAGGCGGCCGTTAATCTCGGCCTGTCGCTGGAAGCGCGCGGGCAAGGTGATCAGGCGCTGGCGACATGGGCCAGCGTGCTCCAGCCCGACGACGCCCGTACGACGCTGCTCAATCACAAGGGTCGCTATCTCGAGAAAGTCGGCCGTCTCGACGAAGCTGAAGCGACGCTCTTCACGAGCCTGCTGACCAACCCGCGCCAACCGGACGTCCTGCAGCACTGGGTGCTGCTGCGCCAGAAGACGTGCACCTGGCCGACCTTCGGCGAAGGTATCCCCGGGATCTCACAGGGTTACATCGGCGACGCCGCAGGGCCGATTTCGTGTCTCGCGCTCGTCGACGACGTCGCCGAACAGAGCCGCATCATCGCCGGTTGGCTGGCGCGTCGCCCTGAGTGGCCCATCTCTCGCCAGCTCGCACCGGCCACCGGCTATCGCCACGACAAGATCAGGATTGGATATCTCTCCTCCGACTACTGTATGCATCCAATCAGCTATTTGATCGCCGAGATGCTGGAGCGGCACGACCGCTCGGCCTTCGAGGTCTACGGCTATTGCTGCAGCCCGGACGACGGCAGCACCATCCGCCGACGCGTACTGGCGGCTTTCGACAAGGTGACGATGATCGGCACTTTGTCCGACGAGGCCGCTGCCGCCGCGATCCGGGCCGACGAGATCGATATCCTGATCGACCTCAATGGCGCGACCAAGGGTATGCGCCTCGGCGTGCTGCGCGCAAAGCCGGCCCCTGTCCAGGCGACTTACCTCGGCCTCGTCGGGCCGGTTCCGGTACCCGAGCTCGATTACATGCTATGTGACGAGTTCACGGTGCCGCGCCACCAGGCCGTGCTTTACAAGCCGCAGCCGCTCTACATCGCCGGATGCTACCAGGCTAACGACAGCCGTTTGCCGGTTGCCGCGAAGCCGACCCGAACCGAGGTCGGATTGCCGTCCGATGCCTTTGTCTTCTGCTGCTTCTCGAACAGCTACAAGGTTACGGACACGATCTTCGACGCGTGGATGAGTATTCTGGATCGGACGCCGCGCAGCGTGCTCTGGGTGCTCGAAGACAATCGGTTCGTGAAGCCGAACATGCAGGCGCGCGCCCGCGCCCGCGGTATCGACCCCGCACGACTGATCTTCGCGGGTCGGACGAGCGCCGAGCAATATCTCGCACGGCTCGCACTCGCCGATCTTTTCCTCGATACCAACCCCTACAACGCCGGAACCACGGCGAGCGACGCGCTGCGCATGGGACTGCCACTGGTGACGCTCGCCGGACGCGCCTTTGCTTCGCGCATGGCCGGCAGCCTGCTCCGCGCTGTCGGCTTGCCCAATCTGGTCACGCACGACCTTGCGACCTATGTCGAACGAGCGGTGCAACTCGCGTCCGACCCGGTCGCCTATCGCGCCGTCCGTCAACCGCTCGAAGAGGGGGCCTGGCAGCGCACGCTTGGCGACGCTGCCGACTTCACCCGTCGGATCGAGGCCGTCTACCGAGAGATCCGCAAGGACCCGACCGCTGAAAATCGATCTGCCGAGCCGTCCAAGTCCACCGCGTCCGTCTCTGCCGCCGCCTGATCACTCCTGAGGAGAACGACGCGATGCTGACCCTCGACCTCGCCGAGACGACCTTCGCCACGACTGCCGAGGTCGAAAATGGACCGCGTCGCTTCTTACACGTCGGCTGCGGGCCATTACGCAAACATCAAACCACCCGGGGCTTCAACACCGAGGCCTGGACGGAACTGCGGCTGGATATCGATGAGAAGGTCGAACCGGACATCATCGGCACCATGACGGACATGAGCGCTGTCGCCGACGCGTCTGTCGATGCCATCTTCTCGAGCCATAACATCGAGCATCTCTATGCCCACGAGGTGCCTGTGGCGCTCGCCGAATGGCTGCGCGTCCTCAAACCGGATGGATTTGTCGTCGTGACCTGTCCCGACCTGCAGTCGGTCGCGAAGCTCATCGCCGAAGACAAGTTGACGGAGCCGGCCTATCAAACGCCCTCGGGACCGGTCGCACCGCTGGACATTCTGTACGGCTATCGGCTCGCTCTCGCGATGGGCAATCACTACATGGCGCACCACTGCGGGTTCACGCTCAAGGTGCTCAGCCAGACATTGCACGCCAATGGATTCGGGTCTGTCGCTGCTGCTCGCCGCGAAGCGCCGTACTTCGATCTGTGGGCTCTCGCGAGCAAGAAATCACTCGAAGGTGATGATCTATGGGCCTTGGCCCGCCAGCACTTTCCTTCTTGATTCAGGTCAGTCCGTCGAGAAATGATCGGTGCACGTCAAGGTTGCGGCAAGGTCGGGATGTTAGATGAAAACCTATACACGACTTGCCGATAGCCCAACCGGTCCGGGTGGGGTCCGGACCGGGTCGTAAGGCCCGATTGGGTGGGGCCGGGGAAGGGGAGAGTTACCTTGCTGACGAAACGGGAACGCGATTGCCTGCTGCTTAGCGGCCAAGGTCATTCCGAAAAGGAGGTCGCCCAGCATCTGGCGATCAGTCCGAATACCGTGCGCGTTCACATCGAGAACGTGAAGCGCAAGCTCGGCGCGTCGAACAAGGCGCATGCGATCGTGCTGTCCCTGGTCAAGGGCGAGGTCGCCCTCAACGAGTTCCAGCAACCCTGACTGAGGCGAAACAGCTGCCGGCTGAGCCGGCGGCCAGCCGCCCGGGCTCGGGTGCCGATGAGCACCCAGCCCCGATATCGGCATGAAACATTTTTCAGTAGCCGCCTTATCCACATGAACCGGTCGCAGGCTTGCGGTTGGACAATGTCCTTTTGACCTCCCGGCAATTAGAAAAAATCTCATTCCGGGAGCAATTTGATAATGATCAGATTCGAAGCTGCGCCTCTCATTCCGGCCCTGCCGCGCCACGGCGAGCGCGAACTTTCAGTCCGTGCTGGCCTGCTGACGCGTCCGGCCGGAATGCTCAATGGCCTGGATCCCATGGCCCAGGCCTGCTTTCTTGCCTTGGCGCGCGGGGAAGCGCGGCTGAAGGGTGACCTCGATCGACAGGATCGGCTATCCATCGGCTGCCTCGCCTGCGAGAGCGACTGGCGCGCGACGTGGGGTGCCCTCACGAAGCTGGGCCTGATCACTTACAAGCAATCACTGACACGCGCCGATCGGTCGGAACGATTGGCCATCGTCACCTACTGGGTGACGTTGCTCGGCATACAGGCCTACAAAGACTTCCTCCTCTGGAAGTCGGAATTGGCCTTGGCGGTTGAGGCCGACGTATCCGAAGCTCACGACGAAGATCGGCGCGTCAGCAGAAACCCACGGCACATTCGCTGACACCCTGGCGTGAACTGAAGCTCGAGTAGTTTATCAGCCGATCTTGCTAAGCGTTGGAGCGGGCGAAGGGAATCGAACCCTCGACATGCAGCTTGGGAAGCTGCCGTTCTACCACTGAACTACACCCGCGTCGCGCCATCGCATAACATACGCCCTTCCTCCGTGCAAAGCCCGCCGGTGCCTGGACCGCGGCGATCCTTCGCGGGATCGTGACAGGCACGTGACCCAAAGCTCCGCTAAAGAGGTCGGAACTTGGCGGGTAGAGGACGGCCGGCGTGACACTCGACAGCACTGCAGCGGATCAATCGGGCACTGCCGCACCGACCAAGTTTCGTGATCCTGACGTGACGGCCACCGGCGAAGTCCGCGCCGCCGTTGGCCTCGACCGCCTCGAAACGCTCTGGATCAACACCGGCACGCTCTGCAACATCACGTGCGTCAACTGCTACATCGAATCGAGCCCGTCGAACGACCGCCTCGCCTACATCACGGCAGCCGAAGTCAGGTCTTATCTCGACGAGATCGCCGATCAGGATCTCGGCACGACGGAAATCGCCTTCACCGGCGGTGAGCCGTTCATGAATCCGGACATCGGCGCAATGCTCGAAGACGCATTGGTGCGCGGCCACGCGGTGCTGGTGCTGACGAATGCCATGCAGCCGATGATGCGCCCGAAAGTGAAGGCAGTGCTGCAGAAGCTCGCCGGCACGTATGGGGATCGCCTTCGTCTGCGCATCAGCCTCGATCACCACACGAGGCAGCTTCACGAGAGCGAGCGGGGCCGCGGGACTTGGAGCAAGGCCATCGCCGGCCTCGACTGGCTGGCCGCAAACGGCATAAGCATGGCCATCGCTGGACGCACCTGTTGGGGCGAGACCGAAGCCGAAGCGCGTGCGGGCTATGCGGCCCTCATCTCAGCCCGCTGTTGGCCGATCGATCCCTCCGATCCCAAGCAGCTGATGCTGCTGCCGGAAATGGACGGCTTCGACGATGTGCCCGAGATCACCGAGCGTTGCTGGACGATCCTCGGCAAGTCACCCTCCGAATTGATGTGCGCATCCGCACGCATGGTGGTGAAGCGCAAGGGAGCCGACACGCCCGTCGTCGTGCCCTGCACGCTTTTGCCCTACGATGCTCGCTTCGAGATGGGGACGACACTCGCCCAATCGTTCGAGGCCGATGGCGGCCTGTTTCGCAAGGGCGCGGTCAAGCTCTGCCATTCGCACTGCGCGAAGTTCTGCGTGCTCGGCGGCGGAAGCTGCTCGTAGCCGCCTCCGCCGACCGGCCGAACGAACCTTACGCTTTCTGAGCGACGAGGGCGTCGCGGATTTCCTTGAGGTAAACCTCCGAAGCGGGCGGCGCGGCGGGTGCAGACGGCGCCGGTTTGCGCATGTGGTTCGCCGCCTTGACGAGCAGGAAGATCGCGAACGCCGTGATGACGAATTTCAGCACGGCATTGAGGAAGAGCCCGTACTTGATGAGAACGGGATCGCCGCCCGTAGGAATACCGATCGCCAGGGTCGAGAAGTCGACGCCGGCCAGCAGGAAACCGATCGGCGGCATGATGATGTTTTCGACCAGCGTCGTGACGATCGGACCGAACGCGGCACCCATGATCACGCCGACGGCCAGATCGAGCACGTTGCCACGCATTGCGAAGTCACGGAATTCTTTGACGATCTGCATGCTGTCCCCTCGTTCCTATCGCCGCAGACGGCGGCCGACACCCTGTTGACGGCGATCAGTCTACCCCGGCCACGGATATCCGATTGTCTCAGCAACTCCGGGCCGTTGGACAGTCGAAAACCATTGGCGCAAAGTGATAGGGTTCTCGGCCCCGTGGGCCGCCGGAACCGCTCCGGGAGTGGAAGGCTGCATGTTCGAAGGTTGGGCGATCGTGACGCTCAGCGTCTCCTACGTCGGGACGCTGTTCCTCATCGCTGCGATCGGCGACCGCTTCTTCCGCGCCAAGAAGGGTGGTGGCGGCAGGCCTTTCATCTACGCGCTGTCGCTCGCGGTCTACTGTACGTCCTGGACGTTCTTCGGGAGTGTCGGCCTCGCTGCCTCGACGGGCTACGATTTCCTGCCCGTCTACATCGGCCCGATGCTGATGTTCGTGTTCGGCACGCCGCTTCTGTTGCGTGTCGTCCGCCTCGCCAAAAGCCAGAATCTTACGTCCGTCGCTGACTTCATCGCGGCGCGCTACGGCAAGAGCCAGGCGGTGGCGTCGGTCGTCACGGCGATCGCAGTGATCGGCTCACTGCCCTATATTGCGCTGCAGCTGAAGGCGGTGGTGCTGTCCGTCGGTACGCTGATGGCTCGGGCGCCCGTTGCACCGGAGATCATGGCCCAGCAAGGCCACGTCGACACGGCCTTGGCCATCGCCCTGGCCCTCGCGGCTTTCGCGATGCTGTTTGGCACCCGTCACGCCGATGCGACCGAGCACCAGGACGGTCTCATGCTCGCAGTCGCGGCAGAGTCGCTAGTAAAGCTCGCCGCATTCTTCGCCGTCGGTATTTTCGTGCTGTTCGGGCTTTATGGAGATCCGATCGGCTTCCTGGCGGCAGCGGAGAAGAACGAACTCGTTCAGTCGATTTTTTCGCGCCCGTTCAATGGCGGCACTTGGCTGACGGTCACGCTGCTGAGCTTCATCGCCGTCCTGCTGCTGCCGCGCCAGTATCACGTGACGGTGGTCGAGAACAACGCCGAGAGCGAAATCCGCCGTGCGGCGTGGCTCTTCCCGCTCTACTTGGTTCTGATCAATTTGTTCGTGGTTCCGATCGCAGCGGCCGGCCTTATGCGCCTGCCGGGAAGCGTTAATGCCGACCTCTACGTCTTGGCCCTGCCAATGGCGGAGGGCGCCAAGTCGCTGGCACTCATCGCGTTCGTCGGCGGTCTCTCTGCAGCCGCGGCGATGGTCATCGTCGAGTCGGTTGCGATCGCGATCATGGTCTGCAACGGCCTCGTCGTGCCGCTGCTGCTGCGCTACCGCATTCTCGAGACGGGCCCGCACGAAAACCTCGCCACGCTCCTCCTCAATATCCGTCGCATCGCCATTTTCGGGATCATCCTGCTTGGCTATGGCTTCTATCGCCTGCTCGGTCAGACGCAGGGTCTCGCCTCCCTCGGCCTGTTGTCGTTCGCCGCGATCGCTCAGCTCGCGCCGGCCTTTCTGCTTGGTCTCGTCTGGCGCAAAGGCACGGCGCGCGGCGCGATCGCCGGCATGCTCGCCGGCTTCTCGATCTGGGGTTACACGCTGATCGTGCCGTGGATCGCCAAGGTCGGCCTCCTGCCGCAAGACATCGTTACATACGGTCCCTTTGGCCTCGCCTTCCTGAAGCCTCAGGCGCTCTTCTTCTTCGAGTTCGAGCCACTGACGCACGGCGTGCTCTGGAGCATGATCGTCAATATCGCGACCTACATCACGGTGTCGCTGCTCCGCCCGCCGTTGCCGATCGAGCGTCTGCAGGCGCAGGCCTTCATTCTCGACGACGCCCCACGCATGGCCAATCAGCCATCGTTCCGGCTCTGGCGGACGACCATCACGGTCGGCGAATTGCAGGCGACGGTGGCGCGCTATCTCGGCTCTGAGCGGGCGGAGCGCTCGTTCGCCGAGTTCGCCGAGTCGCGGGGGGTGACGCTCTGGCCGCATGCCGAGGCGGACGTTCATCTGCTCCGCTTCACCGAGCACCTGTTGACGAGCGCGATCGGCGCGGCTTCGGCACGTCTCGTCCTGTCGCTCTTGCTTCGGCGCGGTAACGTCGGCAATCAGGCCGCGTTGCGCCTGCTCGACGATGCGAGCGAGGCGCTGCAGTACAATCGTGATCTGCTGCAGTCAGCGCTCGATCAGGTGCGCCACGGTCTCGGCGTGTTCGACAACGATTTCCGTCTGATCTGCTGGAACCGACAGTTCCGTGAGCTGCTCGGCCTGCCGCCGGACCTTGGGCGTGTCGGCATTCCTCTCGAAAGGCTGCTGCAGGAACTCGCGCGGCGCGGCGACCTCGGTCCGGGTGACGCCGATCGTCTCGTCGCCGATCGTTTTGAACGGCTCGCGATCCGTCGACAGACCCTTCAAGAGCGACTCGAGGACGGCAATCGCATCGTCGAGTTCGGTACGGCCGCGATGCCTCAAGGCGGCATCGTGATGACGTGCCTGGACATCACTGAGCGTGTCGCTGCGGCCAACGAACTTGCCCGCGCCAATGAGACGCTCGAGCGCCGTGTGCGCGAGCGCACCGCCGAGCTTCTCGAAGTGAACGCGGCGCTCGCGATAGCAAAATCGAACGCCGACGAGGCGAACCTCGACAAGACGCGCTTCCTCGCTGCGGCAAGCCACGACATTCTGCAGCCCCTGAACGCGGCGCGGCTCTATGCGACGAGCCTCGCCGAGCGTCCGCTCGCTGCCGGCGATGCGCAGCTTGCCCGCAACATGGATATGGCGCTCGTCTCGGTCGAAGAGATCCTGAGCGCCTTGATCGACATCTCACGGATGGACGCTGGCCGGATCGAGCCCGAGTTCTCGGCCGTGTCGCTCGACGACCTTTTCGAACAGCTTCGCGTGGAGTTCGAGCCGGTGGCCCGGGAGAAAGGACTGGATCTCCGCGTGGTCCCGACATCGCTTTGGGTGCGGACGGACCGGCGGCTGATCAGCCGTGTCCTGCAAAACTTGGTCGGAAATGCCGTCAAGTATACGGCCCGTGGCCGCATCCTCGTTGGCGTCCGGCGGCTTGGCGAGACGGCCACCGTCTACGTCGTCGACACCGGCCCCGGCATTCCGCTCGCCAAGCAATCGATCGTCTTCAAGGAGTTCGAACGACTGGCGGAAACGGCGACGAGCGAGCGCGGCCTCGGACTCGGCCTATCGATCGTCGATCGCATCAGTCGCGTACTCGAGGTGCCGATCGGATTGGCATCTACGGTCGGCAAAGGTTCGACGTTCTCCGTCGTGCTTCCCTTGACCCGTCCGCGCCTCGGCGCCCGCCGCGGCAGCGGGCAGAAAGCACAGCACGCCGTCGGGGCGCTCGTCGGCGGGACGCTGCTCGTCATCGACAACGAACCGGCCGTTCTGAAGGGCATGGAGACGCTTCTCACCGGCTGGGGCTGCACGGTCGCTTGCGGGCCCGATGCGGATCAGGCGCTTGCTGCGCTATCGGCGCTCGATCGCCAGCTGGACGTGATCCTGGCCGATTATCACCTCGACGTCGGGACCGGCATCGAGGCGATAGAGAAGATCCGCGCGCGCCTTGGTCGGGAAGTACCGGCGATCGTTATCACTGCCGATCATACGGCGGAGGTCACGCGCGAGCTGCGGCTGCGTGGCATCGCCGTTCTGCGCAAGCCACTAAAGGCCGGCGCACTTCGAGCTTTGCTGACCCAGTATCTGCTCAGGAAGTCGGCCTCGGCGGCCGAGTGAGTGGCTGTGCCCGTCAGGCGCTTGCCTTCTGCCACTCGCCATTGTCGATTTTGGAGATGGCAATGACGGCCTGCGTCCGGCTGTCGACCCCCAGCTTCTGCAGGATCGCCGAGACGTGCGCCTTGATCGTCGCCTCGGAGACACCGAGCCGATAGGCGATCTGCTTGTTGAGAAGGCCTTCGCCGAGCATCATCAGCACGCGGACTTGCTGCGGCGTCAGCGAGGCGAGCCGCGAAACGAGCTCCGTGGTTTCCCGGTCGGCCGCCGCGCCGAGATCGACGTCGGCGGGCGTCCATACCCCGCCGTCGAGAACTAAGCGGACGGCCTCGCGAATGCGCTCGACGGGCTGCGATTTCGGCACGTAGCCCGAGGCACCGCAATCGATCGCGCGCCGGATGATCGTCGGTTCTTCGCTCGCCGAGACGATCACGACCGGAATTTCTGGATGCTGCGCGCGCAAAAAGAGCAGTCCCGAGAGGCCCTGCACGCCGGGCATCGACAGGTCGAGCAGGACCAGGTCGCAGTTGGGATCGGCCTGCAGCATCTTCGCAAGTTCATCGAGCGAACCCGCTTCGGCAATCGTCGCGTCCCCGATCGCGCCGTTGAGAGCCTGACTGAGCGCACCACGGAAGAGAGGGTGATCGTCGACAATGACGATACGGAACGAGGCCATCCTGCAAATCCTCCCGGGGTCCGCGGTTCAGCCGCATGAATGCCGGCTTTGCCGGACGTATATTGCTCGAATTAAGCCTTGTACCCGTCTTCGTGGCAAGTGGTCCTGACACTTCCGCCAGTATCTCTGAGGCAAAAGCCCTAGTTTTGACGGTTTGACGGTATGGTTTACATGGACAGGCAAGGGCAGCCGATTCCACGGAGACTTCGCCATGATGGAACGTCGCGAACGCAAACCCTACTGGCGGCATACCAAGTGGCAGATGATGGCGAGCCTCGTCCCGTTCCTGGCGGTGCTGATCGTCGTTCCGCTCTATGCCGACAAATTGAACAGCAATCGCTTTCTCGGGTTCCCGCTCGGCTACTTCCTGGCGGGACACGGGCTCATTCTGATCGCCGTTGCGACCATCGCGTCCTTCGTCAATCGCCAGGATGCGGTCGATCACTGGCATGGTGCCCACGAGGACGTATGAGCAACCTATCGAGCCGGCCGGGTGACGGTCCATGACCGTCACGGTCGGCCGCCGCGCTGTGAACCCGCGGCTCGGGACTTACTTCGGAATCTTTGCGAGCGCTTTCTCGGCGATCGTCCTTCTGGTTCTGCTCCTCGAGCAACTGGGCGTTGAGGAGAGCGGACTTCGGGTCGCGATGCTGGTTGGTCCGCTGCTCATGTATGCAGCCATCGGACTGGGTTCACGCACCAGCGACGTGCTCGACTTCTTCGCGGCCGGCCGGCGCGTGCCAGCGGTCTACACCGGCGTCGTGATGGCGGTGACGGCCATTGGCGGCACAGGCCTCGTGGCATTGACGGGTCTGTTCTTCGTCCACGGCTTCGATGCCTGGTGCATCGGCAGCGGCATCGTCGCCGGCTTCGTGGTGATGGGCGTGCTGATCGCCCCGTTCTTGCGCAAATTCGGCGGGTTCACCGTCGCTTCCTACCTCGGCCGCCGCTTCGACAGCCGGCTCCTTCGCATCGTCGCTGCAGCGCTGTTGACGGTTCCTGCACTGCTCATTTTGTCCGCCGAGCTGGATGTGGCGGCGCGCGTCGCGTCGCGCCTCGCCGGCGTCCCCCCGTCCTTGACGCTCGTGATTGCCGCCACGGCGGTGGCGACGGCTGTCGTTTTCGGCGGACTGAGAGGATCGACCTGGACGGGCACGGCCCAGTGCATCGCGGTGTTCCTTGCCATCATGGTCCCAGCGGGCTTGATCGCCGTGCTCGCCGGCAACCTCCCCGTCCCGCAGTTGAGCCACGGGCCGACATTGCGTGTCCTCGGTTCGTTGGAGCGCCAGCACGGCATGGGCATTCTGCCGGCCGCTCCACTCGCGTTCTCGCTCGCCGGCACCGAGCTGACGGCGATGGCGCAGCGGTTCAGCATTCCGTTTCAGAGCATCGGGCCAGCTGCCTACGTCATCGCGACGCTCACCATCATGTCCGGCATCGCGGTCGCGCCCTGGCTGCTCCTCCGAGTCGGCGCGACCCCTGGGGTTTACGAAACCCGTAAATCGACCGGCTGGGCGACCTTCACGGCCGGCATCGTATTGCTCACCCTCGCTGCGATGGCCGTCTTCATGCGCGACATCGTCATGGAGCAGCTCTCCATGCGCGACCCGACGGCGTTGCCGGGCTGGTTCGGCACGCTCGTCGATGCGGGATACGCGTCCGTGGCCGTCGAAGGTCCCCGGGTTTCACCCCAGAGCTTCAAGTTTGCCCGCGACGGCATCCTGTTCGCTCTGCCCATGGCGGCGTCGTTTCCGGATGCTCTCCTGTATCTCGCGATGGCCGGGGCCGTGGCCGCAGGGTTGGCCGGCGCCACGGCGGCGACGGTCGCCGTCGCGCACACCATCGCCGAGGATATCGTCGCCGGAACATCCTGGGAGCCGCTCCCGGACCGCACGCGTCTCTGGCTGGTGCGCGTGACGCTGGTTGCGGTGCCGGTAGCTGGCGCCGCGATCGCTGGCATGACCGATGCCGACCCTTTCCGGCTCGCCATGTGGGCGCTGGCCATCACGGGGGCCACGGCCTTCCCGGTGATCGTCCTCTCGATCTGGTGGAAGCGACTTGACGAGCAAGGCGCGCTGTCGGCGATGGTGGTCGGCTTCGCCAGCTCGGTGCTCGCGGTCCTCTTCGCGGAGACGACGGGGCTCGGTCTCGACGGTTTGATCGCGGGCAGCATCGGCATACCTGCCTCGCTGGCGACGGCGCTCATCGTCTCCACGTGGCGCGGCGCGCCGGGGCGTCCAGAACTCGAACTGGTGGCCGAAATGCGCATTCCGGGCGGCGAAACCTTTTACGATCGCGAAGCACGCCGCTACCGCCAGAAGCAGCGCCAAAGCCTTTGATCCGGACTTTGCGAGCTGCCAATACGGTTGACGGCGGCGTCGACGCTTGATCGTTTGGTAGAAGAGACGCGAGAGATCGACAGCCGGACATGCAGCGAACCAGACTGGGCTTGTTTCCGCCGATCGAGCCGTTTCGCTCCGGCCGCCTCGCCGTCACCGACGGACACGAACTCTATTTCGAGGAGGTTGGCAATCCGCATGGCATCCCGGTCGTCATCCTGCACGGCGGCCCGGGCGGCGGCTGCAATCCGACGATGCGGCGGTTTCACGATCCGCGCCGCTTCCGGATCGTCCTGTTCGACCAGCGCGGCTGCGGACGATCGACGCCGCATGCGGCGCTGACCGCGAACACGACCTGGGACCTCGTCGCCGACATCGAACGCCTGCGCCGTCATCTCGGCATCGAGCGTTGGCACGTGATGGGCGGGTCCTGGGGCTCGACCCTCGCGCTCACGTATGCCGAAACATGCCCAGAACAGGTCCTATCGCTTCTGCTCCGGGGCGTCTTTCTGTTGCGAGCAGCCGAGATTGCGTGGTTCTACCAGGAAGGCTGCAACTGGCTTTACCCGGATGCTTACGAGGCCTTCGCTGCGCCGATCCCCGAACTCGAGCGCTACGACATGGTCGGCGCATACTACCGTCGTCTGACGGATCCCGATCCCGCCACGCGGCTCCACGCCGCCCGCGCATGGAGCACTTACGAAGGCGCAACGCTATCGCTGATCCAGGATCCGGACCGGGTACGCATGTTCGCGTCGGACCGCTATGCACTCGCGTTCGCCCGCATCGAATGTCACTACTTCGTGCATCGCGGCTTCTTCGATCGTGACGATCAGATCCTCGCCAACCTGCACCGCATCCGGAGCATCCCGGCGGTGATCGTCCACGGCCGCTACGATGTCGTAACGCCTCTGAAGAACGCCTGGGATCTGAAATCTGGCTGGCCGGAGGCGGATCTCAGGATCGTCACCGACGCAGGACATGCGATGACCGAAGTCGGGATCGTCGAGGAACTCGTCGCTGCCGCGGCACGGCTCGCGGATTCCGCCGTCGTCTAGCTCAGTCGGCTCTGAGTTGGCGCGCAGCGACCGGATAGAGGCCTTCGTTGCCGAGCATCCAGACCTCGAGCCCGCCGTGGCCGAACAGCGGTTCGAAGGCATCGTCGAGGACGTTGAGACCGCCCGTGTAGGCGCCGAAGGCCGGCAGCACGAGCCGCATGCGATTGCCGACGAAGCAAGGTCGCCGAATATTCGCACCGTAGGCGGATAACTTCGCCGCCGGGTGCATGTGGCCCGCGATCTCGTGCGTGACCGGTCCCGGGCGAGGCTCGTGGCAGAACATCAGCCCGCCGCGCCCGATGCATCCGACGACTTCGCCGCCGAGCGTATCCGAGATGATGGGATCATGGTTGCCCGTGACCCAGATCCAGCGGCGCCCCTCCTGCAGGATGCGCAGCGCTTGGCGATCACCCGTGTCCATCCGTTCGGCGCCAGCAGGATCATGCAGGCCGTCGCCGAGCGAGACGACGATCTCGGGCTCGAACCGCTCGATCACTTCGGCGAGCTTGATCAGAGTCTCGCGGGTGTCGTAGGGCGGCAGCAACGTGCCGCGCTTGGCATACGACGATCCCTTTTCGAGGTGGAGGTCGGCCACGATCAGCATGCGTTCCGCCGGCCAAAAGAGCGCTCCGCTGCGATCGCCCAAGAACGACTTGCCCGTGACGACGATCGTCTGCTGATCGTAATCGCCGTAGGCGAGCCGCTCCGGCTTCATCTGCAGCATCGTCAGGTCTCCATCGCCTCGCGGATCAGGTCGTCGGCCGCATCCCTCAAGAAGCCTTCCGCCGATTGCCCGGCCACCGACTCCTTGCCGATTTCGAGCAGGATCGGGACCGACAGCGGCGAGACGCGTTCGAGGGGTACGTGTCGGATCTTACCCGCGATTCGGGCGAGAAAATCACCGAGCCGCGCGATGTCGAGAAGACCCGTGGCGGCATCCGCCCAGGCGGCCTCGAGCAGCACGTGGTGGGGATCGTGCCGGCGCAACACGTCGTAGATGAGGTCCGACGAGATCGTGAGCTGGCGCCCGGTCTTTTCCTTGCCGGGATGCCGTCGCTCGATCAGCCCGGCGATGACGGCACAAATCCGGAAAGTGCGTTTCATTAGGCTCGATTCGGCGAGCCAGGCTTCGAGATCGTCCCCCAGCATGTCCTGGTCGAAAAGCCGCGCGAGGTCGAGCCGTCCCTCCCGGATCATTCCGCCGATGTCGGCGGCGCACCATACCGCGAGCCCATAATCGTTGGCGACGAAACCCGTCGGTCGTGCTCGGGCGCGGTCGAGCCGGCGCGTCAACAGCATGCCGAGTGTCTGGTGCGCGAGCCGTCCCTCGAACGGATACGCCACGAGATAGCAGCGGTTGCCCCGTGGAAATGTTTCCACAAGAACTTCGTCGGCGGTTGGTAAGGCGCTCTTGATGTTCTGCAGACGCAGCCAGTCGGCGACCGGATCCGGCAGCCCGGCCCAGGCGTCGGCATCCGCCAGCATGTTCCGGACCCGCCGCGCGAGATGGGTCGACAGCGGGAACTTACCCCCCGGATACGACGGAATTTTGGGGTCCTGGCTCGCGGACCGAGACACGAACGCGTCGGTCTCGCGGATACCCTCGAAGCGCAAGATCTCACCGGCGAAGACGAACGTGTCACCGGGCGTCATCTCGCCGACGAACCACTCGTCGATCTCGCCGAGCACGCGTCCTCCGACGAGCGGGCGCTGCTCGCCGTGGCGCGGTACGCCGCGACGGCCGACGAGGCGCACCTTGAGCATCGGGCTGTCGACGATCGTGCCGATGTTCAAGCGGTGCTGCGCGGCAAGGCGTGGATGCGCCACTCGAAGACGGCCATCGTCCATCGGGCGCAGTCGCGCATAGCGCTCGTAAGCCCGGAGCGCGTACCCGCCTGTCGCAACGAAGTCGACGACACGATCGAAAGTTTCCCGCGAGAGGCCCGAATAGGGCGCGGCGCTACGGACCTCTTGGTAAAGATCATCGGGCCGGAACGCCTCGGCACAGGCAACGCCCATCACGTGCTGAGCCAGAACGTCGAGCGCGCCGGTACGGTTGAGAACGGCATCCTGCGCCCCCTCCCGCGCGGCTTCGAGTGCCGCGCGGCACTCCAACACTTCAAATCGGTTACCCGGAACGAGGATCGCCTTCGACGGCTCGTCGAGCCGGTGGTTGGCTCGACCGATGCGCTGGATCAGCCGGCTCGCCCCCTTCGGCGCGCCGATGTTGACGACGAGGTCGACGTCACCCCAGTCGATGCCGAGGTCCAGCGTCGACGTCGCGACCACGGCTTTGAGCCGGCCGGCGGCCATCGCCGCTTCGACCTTCCGACGCTGCTGGGCGTCGAGCGAGCCATGGTGAAGGCCAATGGGCAAGTTGTCGTCGTTGATGCGCCAAAGCTCCTGGAACACCAATTCCGCCTGACTGCGGGTATTGACGAAGAGCAGCGAGAGACGGTGCGCTTTCACGGCGGCGTAGATCTCGCGCATGGCGTAGCGCGCGGTATGGCCGGCCCACGGCGGCGCGTCATCCGCTTCGAGGATCGAGATGTCCGGTCGCGCGCCACCTTCCGCGATAACGAGATCGGCGAGGTCGAGCGCGCTCTCCGGCCGGTGCTGCGGGACGAGGTAGGCTCGCAGTTCGGTCGGCCGCGCGACGGTCGCCGACAGCCCCACCTTGATGGCGCCGGGCGCAATCGCTTCGAGGCGGGCGAGCCCGAGCGCGAGCAGGTCACCCCGCTTCGAAGCGACCATGGCGTGAAGTTCGTCGAGCACGATCGTTCTGAGCCCGCCGAAGAGAGACGTAGCGTCGGCGTGACTGAGCAGCAGCGCAAGTTGCTCGGGTGTCGTGAGCAGAATGTCCGGCGGCCGCGCCCGCTGACGCTGCTTCTTCGCGGCCGACGTATCTCCCGAACGCGTTTCGATGCGGATCGCCAGCCCCATCTCCGAGACGGGCGTCGTCAGGTTCCGCGCGATGTCGACGGCCAACGCCTTGAGAGGCGAGATGTAGAGTGTGTGCAGTCCGGCCCCGGCCGCGTTGCTGCGCGGCCGTCCGGCGAGTTCGACGAGGCTCGGCAGGAAGCCGGCGAGTGTTTTGCCTGCCCCCGTGGGCGCGATCAACAGTGTCGACCGCCGGGCTTCCGCCTGGGCGAGCAGGGCGAGCTGGTGGGGGCGCGGCGCCCATCCCCGCTGCCGGAACCACCCGGCAAACGGATCAGGAAGCGCGTCTGCCGGCCGCGGCCCTGCCGTCCGCCGCCGAGCCCCCCGCGTCTTCACCATGCCCGGCATGCGACCCTGCAACCTCTGTGTCATCGTCCGGCGCCGGCGACTATGCTAGGCGCTCACATCGATCGGAATGGCGCCGATCGACCCTATGCCGCAGACGAGCCCGAGGTGACCAGACGGCCATGGACAGGAACCAGCTTTTCGGCGGCAACCCGCTCGCCGTCGCCCTCCGGCTCGCCGTTCTGTCGATCGTGGTCGGCGTTATCCTGTCGGCGCTCGGCTTGACGCCACAGAACCTCTTCTACAACCTGAACATGATCGCGCGCCGCATCTACGACATGGGGTTCGGCGCCGTCGAGTGGGTGCTCGGCTACCTGATCCTCGGTGCGATGGTCGTGGTGCCGGTGTGGTTCATCGCCCGTTTGCTCGGCGCCTTCGGCAATCGCCGCGACGGCGCCTGACCCAATGGCCGCCACGAGCCTTGTCTCGGCCGACCGCCGTCTGACGCATCGGGACGTGGCAGTTGTGGCTCTGCCGATCACGCTGTCGAACGCCACGACCCCGCTCGTCGGCTTCGTCGACACAGCCGTGATCGGCCAGCTCGGCGAAGCTCACCTCATCGGCGGCGTCGCAATCGCGGCCAACATCTTCAATGCGCTCTACTGGGGCTTCGGCTTTCTTCGAATGGGCACGACGGGGCTCACCGCCCAAGCCGCCGGGGCCGCGGATTCCACCGAGGTCGCCGCGAACCTTTTTCGGGCGCTGCTCGTCGCCGGCCTTGCCGGCGCGTTGATCGTCATCTTCCAGGCCCACATCGCGCACGGCGCGCTGTGGTTCATGGGGGCGTCGCCGGCCGTCGAGGTCGCCGCCCGCGGCTACTACGACATGCGCATCTGGGCGGCGCCGGCCGGCCTCGCCAATTTCGCATTGCTCGGCTGGTTCATCGGCCTGGGGCGCGCCGGTGTCGCGTTCTGGCTGCAGATCGTCCTCAACCTGCTGAACGTGGCCCTCGCCATCCTATTTGTGCTCGGCCTCGGCTGGGGCGTCGCCGGTGCCGGCCTCGCTGCCTTGATCTCCGAATGGTCGGCTGCTCTCCTCGGCTTCGCCCTCGCGTTCCGGGAGCTGAAGGCCCGCGCGGCCGCGGCTGGCCGAGCAGCTATTCTAGACATTGCGCGCCTTAAAAAGATGTTCGCGGTCAACCGGGACATCATGATCCGGACGTTCTGTGCGCTCGGCGCGTTTCTGTTCTTCACCGCGCAGAGCGCGCAGACCGACGATGTCACGCTCGCCGCCAACGCCGTGCTCATGTCGTTGGCCTCGATCGCCGTCTACCTTCTCGACGGCTTCGCTTTCGCCGCCGAAACCCTCGTGGGCCAAGCGATCGGCGCCGGCACCCGCGAGCGCTTTCGCGAGGCCGTCGCGCTTTCAACAATCTGGGCCGGCGGATTTGGACTTGTGACGACGGCCGTCCTGTGGCTCTCCGGGCCGGCCGTCATCGACATGATGACCGCAAGCGAAGACGTGCGCGCCGCAGCGCGAATCTATCTGTTCTGGGCGGCGCTCACCCCGATCGTCGGCGTTTGGTGCTTCCAGCTCGACGGCATTTTCATCGGGGCGACACGCACCGCCGACATGCGCAACATGATGATCCTGAGCCTGATCCTTTACATCGCCGCCTGGGCGGTCCTGAAGCCCGCCTTCGCGAACCACGGTCTTTGGGCCGCGATCCATGTCTTCTACGTCGTGCGTGCGCTGACGCTCTTGACCCGCTTCCCGGCGCTCGAGCGCGGTGCCTTCCGCTGACGGCCTCTCTTGCCGAACCGCGGCAACTCTGCAAATCAGCGTCTTCCGACGATCACGCTCCGGCAGGAGAAGCACCGTGCAGATCGAGCCGACCGCTATCCCCGACGTGAAGCTGATCACACCGAAGTTCTTCCGCGACGATCGCGGGTACTTCGTCGAAACCTATCGCGCGGACAGACTGACGGCGGCTGGAGTCGACATCGCCTTCGTGCAGGACAATCAGTCTCTGTCCGTGCCGGTGGGGACCATTCGCGGCCTGCATTTTCAGACCCCGCCGCGGGCGCAGGACAAACTGGTCCGTTGCATCAGGGGGGCGATCCTCGACGTTGCCGTCGATATCCGCCGCGGCTCGCCGACTTACGGGCAGCACGTGGCAGTCCGCTTATCGGCCGATGACGGTCTGCAATTGCTCGTGCCGAAGGGGTTCGCGCACGGCTTCTGCACGCTCGAGCCCGACACCGAGGTTGTTTACAAGGTCAGCGACTACTACGCACCGGAGTGCGACCGCGGTCTCGCCTGGGACGATCCGGCTCTCGGCATCGCTTGGCCCGTGGCCGCCGGCGCCGCTGTCCTGTCCCCCAAGGACCGAACGCACCCGCGCCTCGCAGACCTCCCGCCCGCCTTCTGATGCGGGAACGCGGAGACACCGCGCCCGTTGTCTGGCGGGCCTAGCGCACGCTGATTGGCGCGATCGGCCGCGTCAACGGAGGCTTCGCCGTGCGGGAATGCGAGCAGCACTTCGATGCGATCGTGCAAGGCGCGACGGGCTTGACACGGGTCCGCCTGACGACGGACGGCACGCTCTACGAAGCGCGCGTGCGGGCGCGAAGCCTCGATCTGTCGCCGGTCGCCATCGAACATATCGTCGACGGGCAGACCGTCGCGCGGGTCTCGAAGCTTTGAGACGGCGGCCGTCTACTTCTTCCGGAATGCGTCCAGACTGACGACCTGAGCGCCGTCGGACTTCTTGGTCTCGGCATCGGCGGCCGGTGCACTCGTCTTCGGGATGGTGGCAACCGGGGCAGCAGTCGGAAGTGGTGTTGGCGCCTTGCTTTCGGAGGCCGTGGCGTCAGCGGCCGGAGCCTCGGCGGGCTTATCGGCCTTCGGCTTGCGCGCGGGCTTCGGGCGACGATCGCCCGTGCGTGTGACCCGCGGCGTGGACCGTCCCGCCTCGTTATTGCCTGCCGAAACCACCATCGGACGCGCGGCCTCTCCAGCGCCTTCGCCGCTGCTGTCTGGCCCGGATTCGCTCGGATCTTCGAACTGCAGCCCGTAGCGCACGCTGGGATCGAAAAAGACGCGTATCGCCGCGAAGGGAATGACGAGTTTCTCCGGGATCCCGTCGAACGTCAGTTTCACCTCGAAGCGATCCTCCAGCACCGTCAGGTCCCAGAACCTGTGCTGGAGAACGATTGTCATCTCCTCCGGATACTTCTCACGCAGGCGCTTCGAGAGCGACGCGCCCACCGCCTGGGTGTCAAAGGAGATGTAGAAATGGTGATCACCCGGCAGCCCCGTTCGGGCCACTTCGCTCAACACGGTTCTCACGACACCGCGGAGAGCCTCCTGGGCGAGCGCTTCATAGTCGATCTTCGAGCCTGCGGTCATGCGAGAGGATCGTGCCCAAGTCCGGTGCGCTTGCAAAGGCCCGGGCGGCTGCCCGGAGACGTAGAAGTGGAGGGCTTCTGTTGCCCGGTGCCCTCCGGACCGCGCCTTACCCGGCTAGGAGCAAGGGCTTTGGTTCAGGCCTTTGGCGCTGCATTACGCAGCGACAGCAGCCTCAGCATAGTTGTCGTTGGCAACTATTCTGATTGACCCGATAACGGCGGTATCATGCCGGGCAAAAGCGTACCCTTTACACCCTCGTCGATCCTAGTTCGCCCCCATATGCGGCCGCTGGAACGGCGGTCGATTGGTGGAGGCGCCGGGTACTGCCCCCGGGTCCGATGGGCTTATTCCGATAGCCATTTATCGCCATAGCCGGACGAATCCGGCACTCGTAATATACGCATGCCGCTGCCGAAATAAAGGCTCCCGACCTCCCGCCCGGCTCCCTTGCACGCAATGACATACGAGGCCCGCTCTCCCTGGTCGCCGCTGGCCGCTCTGATTGCGGTCGGCACTATCCTCGTCGGCGGCCTTGCTGCGGGCCTGGTAGTTGCTGAACTCGTCACCCGCGGCGATGGTGCAGGCGGAGAAGCGACCCGCGTGGCCGTCAGCATGCTCGTTATGCAGGCGAGCGCGATCGTCGCCGTGGTTCTCGCATCCATGTTTCGGCGCGCGAAGCCGGCGGCCGTCCTGTCCCTCGACCGCTGGCCGGGCATCGGGGCACTCCTCGCCACTTGCCTCGGCGCCCTGGCGATCCTCCTGCCCTATAACCTCGTCGTCTATCTCGTCGCACCGAAAGCCTTCGCTGCCGACCTCGCGCCCTTCCGCGAAATCATCTTGTCGCCGGCTGCCGCCCTCTTTTTCGTAGTGATAGCGATCGGCGCACCGGTCTCCGAAGAACTCGTCTTCCGCGGGTTCCTGCAGTCGGCGCTGACGAAGTCACGGCTAGGATTTGGCGGGGCGGCCGCGGTAACGACGACTCTGTGGACCGCCATGCACGCCGGATATTCGCTCGCCGGATTGCTCGAGGTGTTTCTGATTGGCGTCTACTTCGCCTATGTGCTGTGGCGCACCGGCTCGCTCTGGCTGCCCATCTTCGGGCACGCCATCTACAACGCTACCTTGTTCTTGGTCCTGCGGTACGTGCCCTTGCCGTTCTGACGCAATTCGCAGAATCACATACAACCGAGGCCGCTGCCAATCGGAGCCGAGCTATGCACCAGTATCACGATCTGCTGCGGCGGGTGCTGGACCAGGGAACCCGCAAGACCGACCGTACCGGTACGGGTACGCTTTCGGTGTTCGGGCATCAGATGCGTTTCGATCTGACTGAGGGCTTCCCGCTCGTCACGACGAAGAAGCTGCACCTCAAGTCGATCGTCCACGAGCTTCTGTGGTTCCTAAAGGGCGACACCAATATCGCCTACCTCAAGGCAAACGGGGTTTCGATCTGGGACGAGTGGGCCGATGCCGAGGGCAACCTGGGCCCCGTCTACGGGAAGCAGTGGCGCTCGTGGGCGGCACCCGACGGCCGCACGATCGACCAGATCAGTGATGTTCTGAACCAGATCAAGCGCACGCCGGATAGCCGGCGCCTCGTCGTTTCGGCCTGGAACCCGGCCGACCTTCCAGACATGGCGCTCGCGCCCTGCCATTGCCTGTTCCAGTTCTACGTCGCCGACGGCAAGCTATCCTGCCAGCTCTATCAGCGGTCGGCCGATATCTTCCTCGGCGTACCGTTCAATATCGCCTCCTATGCGCTCCTGACCCTGATGGTCGCGCAGGTGACGGATCTCGCGCCCGGCGATTTTGTCCATACCTTCGGCGATGCACACCTGTACGCGAACCATATCGAGCAAGCGGAATTGCAGCTCAGCCGCGAGCCGAGGCCATTGCCGAAACTCGAGATCAATCGCGCCGTCGACGACCTCTTTGCATTCAAGTACGAGGACTTTCGCCTTGTCGGCTACGATCCTCATCCACACATCAAAGCGCCCGTTGCCGTTTAGAACGACGTCCACGTCTTTTCAGCCATCTGTCGATCCGCTAGCCCCTCGATCGGGGCAAAAGGAATCGACGTCATGCGCAAAGCACTCGCCGTCTCATTGATCGGTCTCGTCACGCTGACCGGTTGCGCGACACTCATGAAGGGAACGACGCAGCTCGTCAGCGTTTCGACGCCGGGCGTGACGGGCGCGACCTGCACCCTTACGAACCGCGCCAACAGTGCGCGGACGCTCGTGACGCCTGCCACGATCGTACTCGAAAAGAGCACCGAGAACGTCGCTGTGACGTGCACCAAAGAGTGCTACCAAGACGCCGTTGGCGTCATCGCTTCCGGGGCGGAAGTGATGACGGCAGGCAACGTCCTGGTTGGTGGCGTGGTCGGCCTTGGGGTCGACGCGGCGACCGGGGCGATGAACAAGTATACCGAAGATAACCAGTTCACGATGGTGCCGATCCAGGGATGCAGAACGAAGGCGGGAGACAAGGTATCCGCGTCGCCATCGTGGTCGCGGTCGCCGAAAATGACGTAATCGGCCGCGACAATCGGCTTCCATGGCGGATGCCGACCGACCTCGCGACCTTCCGCCGGCTGACCCTCGGCAAGCCGGTTGTCATGGGGCGTAGGACCTTCCAGTCGCTCGGCAAGCCGCTCGACGGTCGCGTCAACATCGTTGTCAGCCGCGACCCAACGTATGCGCCGGACGGCGCGATCGTCCTCGCGAGCCTCGCCGCCGCCCTCGATGAAGCCCGCCGCCATGCCGCAGAACAAGGGGTGGAAGAGGTGGCCGTGATCGGTGGGGGCCAGCTGTACCGCGAGGCGCTCGCGGTCGCTGACCGCATCTACTTCACCCGCATTCACGCGTCTCCCGATGGAGATGCAACTTTCCCGCCGCTGGATACCGCCGTCTGGGCGGAAACGTCGCGCACACGGCTCGCCAAGTCCGAGCGCGACGATCACGCCGCGACCTTGATCGTTTACGAACGCCGTCCAATCGATCGTGGGGCTGCCCCGCCCGTGGCTTGAAGCGGCGCGTGTCGTCACCACTTGAGTGAGACATTTGCCCCTCGGGAGGATGCTGGCTATATGCTGCGCACGACTTCCCGATTTCAGCGAAGCTCGGCCAATCCCGGCCACCCTACCGAAAGCGGAGCCGGCTAGCCCGACTTCGCCAGCACGAAGGTCTGAACGGATGCCTTGGAACAATCAAAGCGGCGGCGGCGGCGGCTGGAAGAGCGGCGGCGGTGGCGGCGGCGGGGGTGGTGGTCCCTGGGGCGGTGGTCCATGGGGCCAGGGTCCGTCCGGCGGCGGTGGCGGCCAACAGCCTGACCTCGAAGAAATCTTGAAGCGCAGCCAGGATCGCCTGAAGCAGGTCATGCCGGGATCTGGGCTTCCCGGTCCGCTGATGCTGTTGATCGCGGCCGTGGGCGTCGCGGTCGTCGCGTTCTACGCCTTCACCTTCCGCGTCAACCCCGACGAGCTCGGCGTCGTCATGCGCTTCGGTCAGTTCGTCCGGCAGGAGCCGCCGGGACTGCACTTCCGCCTGCCCTACCCGATCGAGGAAGTCCGCCTTCCGGCCGTGACCCGCCAGAATATCATCGAGATCGGTCGCCGCAGCCCGGCGACCGGGCGTCCGCCGGCACAGGACAGCGGCCTGATGCTGACCGGCGACGAGAACATCGTCGACATGAGCTTCGTGGTGTTCTGGCGCATCCGGACCGAGCAGGACCCGAAGACGGGCCAGTCTGGCGTCGCACAGTATCTCTTCAACATTGCTGCGCCTGAGACGACGGTGCGCGAAGTGGCCGAAAGCGCGATGCGTGAAGTGGTCGGCCAGTCGAACCTGCAGTCTCTGCTGACGGAAGGCCGCCAGAAAACCGAGCAGCAGGTCCAGAAGCTGATGCAGGACACGCTCGACACCTACGGCGCCGGCATCCGCATCGACCAGATCCAGCTGAAGGAAGTCGATCCGCCGGCTGCCGTCATCGCGGCCTTCCGCGACGTCCAGGCCGCCGTGGCCGACCGCGAGCGCATCCAGAAGGAAGCACAGACCTACGCGGACCAGATCGTGCCGCGCGCCCGCGGTGAGGCGGAGCGCATCCTCGCCGCCGCCAACGGTTACCGGGAACAGACGGTCGCCGAAGCGACCGGTCAGGCAGCCCGCTTCATCAAGGTCTACGACGAGTACAAGAAGGCGCCTGACGTCACCCGCCAGCGCATTTTCCTCGAGATGCAAGAGCGTGTGCTCACCGGTGCTGACAAAGTGATCCTCGACAGCAACGGCAATGGCAGTCAGGGCGTCGTACCCTACCTGCCGCTCGACCAGCTCCAGCGCCGGCCGGCGACGCCCCAGGGGAGCAACTGATCATGCGCGGTCTTCTCGCTACCCTCGTCTTCCTGCTCGGTGCGGCAGCCGCCGCTGTCTATGGCGCCGCGTTCATCGTGCATCAGAACGAGCAGGCGCTCGTGCTCCGCTTCGGTCAGCCGATCAGCGTGATCACCAAGCCAGGCTTGAACTGGAAGCTGCCGTTTATCGAGACGGTCGAGTTCTTCGATAAGCGCATCCTGGATCTCGACACCTCCGAGCAGGAAGTGACGGCATCGGACCAGAAGCGTCTCGTCGTCGACGCCTACGCGCGCTATCGGATCACCGACCCGCTGAAGTTCTACCAGAACGTCCGCGACGAGCGCCGCGTGCGCGTCGTGCTCGGCCCGATCATGGACAGCGCCATCCGTCGCGTGCTCGGTGCCGCTACCCTGCAAGACGTGGTGAAGGACAAGCGCGAGACGCTGATGCGCGAGATCGCTTCGCAAGTGAACCGCGAAGGCCGCGATTACGGCGTGGAAGTCGTCGACGTTCGCATCAAGCGAGCTGATCTGCCGCAGCAAAACCTGCAGAACGTGTTCCAGCGCATGCAGGCCGACCGTATCCGCGAGGCGACCGAAATCCGCGCTCTCGGTGAAGCGGAAGGCAATCGCATCCGTGCCAACGCGGACCGCGAGGTGACGATCATCAAGGCGGAAGCGAACAAGCGGTCCGAACTGCTTCGCGGTGAGGGCGACGCCGAACGGAACCGCATCTTCGCCGAAGCGTATGGCCGCGATCCCGATTTCTTCGCGTTCTATCGATCGATGCAGGCCTATGAGCAAAGCCTTCGGCCGGGCGACACTCGTTTGGTGATCTCGCCAGACTCTCAATTCTTCCGCTTCTTCAATGATCCCACGGGCAAGCGTACGGGCGGCACACCGGCCCCGGCTGCCAGCCCGCGGCCATGACCAACGACCTCCTCGTCGGTATAGGTCTCGTTCTGGTTATCGAGGGCGTGCTGTGGGCGGCGTTCCCACGGCTCGCCCTCCAACTGTTGAAGGCGGCCGTCACGTCGCCAGAAGGCATGCTGCGCATGGCGGGGCTTGCCGCGGCCTTCATCGGTGTCGGCCTCGTTTGGCTGGCACGCGGGTAGGCCGGCGGCGTGGCTGACAGCCGATCGGATTGACAGGACGGCCGGCGGTTCGGAGGATATCCCGAAAGGGGGCGTCGCGCATTGTCCGTTCGCCCGAGTTTGGAGACGCCACGTATGATTGCTTCGCGCCGTGCGCCGTTTGCCGCCGCCATCGTCCTGAGCCTGCTTGCAGCCATCGGCGGTCTACCGGTGACCGGTTTCGCCCGTGGACCCGAGTCAGTTGCTCCGGTCGCGGAGAAACTGATTGAAGCGGTGGTCAACATTTCGACTTCGCAGACGGTCAAGGGGCCGCAAGGCGTGCCCCTCCCGAAGGTTCCGAAGGGCTCACCGTTTGAAGAGTTCTTCGACGACTTCTTCTCGAAGAAAGGCAATCGCCAGAGCCAGGAGCGCAAGGTGTCGTCGCTCGGCTCGGGCTTCGTGATCGATGGCACGGAAGGCCTGATCGTCACGAACCATCATGTCATCGAAGGCGCCGACGAGATCGTCGTCAACTTCAGCGACGGCAGCAAGCTGAAAGTCGACAAGGTCCTCGGCCGCGACACCAAGACGGATTTGGCCCTCCTCAAGGTGACGCCGAAGAAGCCACTAGCGTCAGTGAAGTTCGGCTCGTCGGAAGTCTTGAAGGTGGGAGACTGGGTGTTGGCGATCGGCAACCCGTTCGGCCTCGGTGGCTCCGTCACGGTCGGCATCATCTCGGCCAAGCAGCGCGACATCAATTCCGGGCCTTACGACGACTATCTGCAGACCGACGCCGCCATCAATAAAGGCAATTCCGGCGGCCCACTGTTCAACATGCAAGGTGAGGTCATCGGCGTGAACACCGCCATCATCTCACCGACCGGCGGTTCGATCGGCATCGGCTTCGCCGTCCCCTCCGACACGGCCGTCTCCGTGATCGACCAGCTTCGCCAGTTCGGTGAGACGCGCCGCGGCTGGCTCGGCGTGCGTATCCAGTCGGTGAGCGAGGAAACGGCAGAAGCGCTGGGCATCAAGGAGAATACCGGCGCCCTCGTCGCCGCGATTACACCAGACAGCCCGGCCGCGGCTGCCGGCATTCGCGTCGGAGATGTCGTGACGCGTTTCGACGGCAAAGAGGTCACGACCATGCGTGGTCTGCCCCGCCTCGTCGCACAAGCGCAGATCGGCAAGACCGTGGACGTAGAGATCCTGCGCAAGAACGAGCGCCTAACCCGGCAGGTTATGATCGGCCGGTTGCCGGAGGACAGCGACAAGCCTGAGGCTGAGAAGAAGGAAGAACGTTCCGACGCTCCGCCGACGGCCGACTCCCGCATGGTGGCGGGTCTCCGCCTCGCACCTATGAACGAGGACCTGCGCAAGCGCTACGGCTTCGACGCCAAGGCGAAGGGCGTCATCGTCGTCGAGATCGATCCGCAAGGTGCGGCGTCCAAAAAGAACATCCGCGTCGGCGACCTTATTGTCGAGGCCGCTCAGGAGCCCGTCGCCACGGTGGCCGATGTTCAGAAGGCCGTCGAGCGCGTGCGGCGGTCGGGGCGCAAGTCCATCTTGTTCCGGGTGGAAGATGCCAAGGGCGACCTCCGGTTCGTGGCCGTGCCCCTGAATTAGAGAGCGGCAGGTCGCCGCTTTACGTTCCCGCATCGGACCGGATATGACCTTGCGTCCGCGGCGAGCCGTCGCGGTCGCAACCCGGTCCGCTCGCCAAGACGGAGGTCTCCACGCCAATGCCGGCGCTCCAACAGATCAAGGACGTGCTGTCCGAGGTCATCGTCCCGGTTCATCGGGATGGCTACAAGTTCATCGCCATCGGCGCGGCCGTAACGCTGCTGTTCTTCATGATGGTGCCGGCGATCGGCTGGCTACTGGCTCTGGTGACCCTCTGGGTCGTTTACTTTTTCCGCGATCCCGATCGGGTGACACCGACCCGCGACGGCCTCGTCATCGCCCCGGCCGACGGCCGCATCACGTCGATCGCCCGGGTCCGGCCGCCGATGGAACTCGGCCTTGGAGACGAGGAGCGCGTCCGCATCTCGACCTTCCTGTCCGTCTTCGACGTGCACGTGAACCGCTCGCCCATCGCCGGTCGGATCACGCGGTCGCTTTACGTGCCGGGTGCTTTCCTCAATGCCGCTCTCGACAAGGCGAGCGAGCAGAACGAGCGTCGCGCACTCATCGTCGAGTCCGTTTCGGGCGACGAGGTCGCCGTCGTGCAGATCGCCGGTTTGGTAGCCCGCCGCATCGTGACCTTCGCCGGCGAGGGTGACACCGTCGGCGTCGGCCAGCGCTTCGGACTCATCCGGTTCGGCTCACGCGTGGACGTCTATCTGCCCCCGGGCAGGACGGCGCTCGTCGCGGTCGGCCAGCGGGCCATTGCCGGCGAAACAGTTTTCGCCGACTTCAAGTCGTCCGAGACTATCAGGGAAGCTCGTCGTAGCTGAGGAGCCAGCGATGGAAGACCCCGTCCTGCCGCGTCTCGAGAAGGAGCATCGCCGGCGCCGTCGCCAGCTGATTTTTAGGCATCGGCACATCCCGCTTCGCATGCTGGTGCCGAACTTCTTCACCCTGCTCGGGCTCTGCGCCGGCCTGACGGCGATCCGCATGGCTATCGAGGGCCGCTTCGAACTCGCGATCGTTGCCATTGCATTCGCCGCCCTGCTCGACGGCGTCGATGGGCGTGCCGCGCGCATGCTGAGGGCGTCGTCACGTTTCGGCGCCGAATTAGATAGCCTCGCCGACTTCGTGAACTTCGGTGTCGCGCCGGCCATTCTCATCTTCACGTGGGGCCTCGCCGACATTCGCTCGCTTGGCTGGATTGTCGTGATGATGTTCGCGTTGGCTTCCGCCCTGCGCCTCGCGCGATTCAATGCGGCGATCGATGAAGAGAAGCCTCGCTGGCAGGCCAACTACTTCACCGGAATGCCCGCACCGGCCGCTGCGATCGTGGTCTTGCTGCCGCTCTACCTCGAGCAGATCGGCGCCGCGACGGTCGTCGGAAAGGCGCCACTCATCACCTTCACGGTCTTCTACACCGTGCTGATCGCAGGCCTGATGGTGTCGACGATCCCGACGTTCTCCGGGAAACTTCTCGGCGAACGGATCTCACGTGAATGGGTGCTGCCGCTGTTCGTGCTGGTCATCGCCATCGTCGCACTGATGGTGACCTATCCCTATCCAACTCTGACCGGCATCACGCTCGTCTACCTTGCGACGATCCCGTACAGCGTCCGCCGCTTCCTGCATCACGAGACGGAGGGGGCGACAGAACTGCCCAAGCAGGTAACTGGAGCGCCGCCAGCGAAGCCGGTCGAAACCGCACCTGTGCAGCCCCCACTGGATGGCGTGGAATCTCCGCCAACCCGCCACTAGGCTGGCCTTGGGATGGAAGCATACGCGCTTCCATCCGCTTCTGTGACTCGCGCTACTTCGTCTCGTCGGGTGCGCGCTGGTAGATGTCGTCGGACCGCAGAATATCGTCCTCGCCGAGGTAGGTGCCGATCTGAACCTCGATGATTTCGAGTGGCACCTTGCCGGGGTTTTCGAGCCGGTGCCACTGCGTCGCGGTGATGTAGACGCTCTCGTTCTCGCGGACGAGCGTCTCCTTATCGCCAACGGTGACGAGCGCCGTTCCCTGCACCACGACCCAGTGCTCGGACCGATGGTGATGCATTTGCATGGACAGCTTGCCGCCCGGCCTGACATGCAGCTTCTTGACCTGGAAACGGCCGCCCGTCGCGAGGCTCTCGAAATAGCCCCACGGACGCGTGCTTTTGATGTGCTGGGCCTGCTCCTTGCGTCCGGCCGACTTCAGCCGCTCCACGAGTTTGCCAACGTCCTGCGCGCGTGACTTGTCCGCAACCAGCAGCGCGTCAGGCGTATCGACGATGACGAGGTTGTTGACGCCGATGGCGGCCACGAGCCCATTCTTGCTGTGAATGAAGCAGTCGCGGACGTCGTCGAGGACCGCATCGCCCTCGACCGCGTTGCCGGCAGTGTCGCGGTCTGCGATCTCCCACAACGAACTCCACGAACCTACGTCGTTCCAGCCGACATCGATCGGGAGCATCGCGGCAAAGCTGGTCTGCTCCATTACCGCATAGTCGACGGAAATGGCTGGCGACTGCGCGAAAGCCGCACGATCGAGCCGCACGAAGCCGAGATCGTGCGTCGCCTTTTCGAGTGACGACGTTGCCGCTGCGAGGATGGCAGGTTGCAGCCGACCCAGTTCATCCAGGAACGTGCGCGCGTGCAGAGCAAAGATGCCGCTGTTCCAGAAGTATTCCTTGGACGCCAGGTATTCCTCCGCGCGCGGCCGGTCAGGCTTCTCGACGAACTGAGAGACGGCGAGGCCTCCGGATTGTCCGTCGAGCGGTTTGCCGCGCCTAATGTAGCCGTATCCCGTATGCGGACTTGTCGGCGCGATCCCGAAAAGGACGAGGCGGCCGGACTCGGCAATCTTCGCCGCCTTGCGGACGGCGTCCATGAACTTCTGCGCATCCGGGATGACGTGGTCGGACGGCATCACGATAATGACGGCGTTGGGATCGGACTTGATCGCGTGCAGGGCAGCGACCGCGATCGCCGGCGCGGTGTTCCGCGCGACGGGCTCCAAGATCACGGTGCTGTCGCCCAGGCCGAGGCGCTGCAATTCATCGCCGACGAGGAAGCGATGGTCGCTGTTGCAGATGACGGTCGGTGCCGCGAAGCCGGCCGACTTCGGCAGCCGGGTAAGAGCGGCCGCGAGGAAGCTGTCCGATTGCTTGCCGAAGAAGCGGATGAACTGCTTCGGCAGCATTGCCCGCGACAGCGGCCACAAACGCGTGCCGGCACCACCGGACAGGATGATCGGGAAGACCGCCGCCATAATCACCTCGTGCGCCAACCGGCTCGCAGAATCAACCGGCTGTCCGGTCGTCCGCCTCAGTATAGCGTCGACCACCGGCTCTCGCAGCCCGGCCTATCGGCTGCCCCGCTGCAACAGCCGCTCGCGAAGAAGACGACTTGCGGCCTCTCCGGCAGGTTGTGCTGGGCGGACGATCGGCGCCGGCGCCTGTGCCTTCGGCGCGACGAGAGGCGGAACGGCCGGGCGCTCCCGTTGTTCCGTGGACACGTCGGCGATGGCCATCGCCTCGGCGAACTGCGCGGCCTGCTGGGCGAGATCCGTGCCGGCACCCGAGCCGCCGGACCGCCAGCGTTCGACAATCTGGTCGATGAACCCTTCGTCGCCTTCCAGAAGTTGCCAGCGCTCCGTGAACCGGGCTGTGGACGACCGGGGAAGCGCGTCGGCAGGCAGATCGTCGAACTTGATGCGGACGGGAAGCGGAACGCCATCGCCAAATGCGATCGCCTCGCGTTGGCCGAGCGCCGGCAGAAATTCGAGCAGTCCCGAGCCGGTGTCCGAGACGGCTGCACTGACGATCTGCTGGTCACGATCGTTCGACATGCGCAGCGCGAAGATCGTGTTGCATTGGGAGAGAATGGTCGGGTCGATCTCGGACGGGCGCTGCGTGATGATACACAGCGAGGCGCCGTACTTGCGGCCCTCCTTGGCAATGCGCGCGATGGCACGCCGGCACGGTTCGAAGCCGGCCTGCGGATTGGCGGGCACGTAACGGTGCGCTTCTTCACAAACGAGCGTGACGGGTACGCGGCCCTCGCTCCAGAGCGCGAAGTCGAACGTCAGGCGGCAAAGCACCGAGACGACGACATTGACGATCTCGCTCGGCAAACCTGTGAGTTCGAGGATTGTGATCGGCTTGCCGGCGACCGGAACGCGGAACAGGCGAGACAAGATTTGCGCCATGCTGTCGTAGACCGTCAGCTGGCCGAACATGAAGGCGTAGCGCGCGTCCTGCCCGATCGTGTCGATGCGGTTCTTGAGCTGGCGATAGGGCTGAAGATCGCGCTTGTTCTCGAGCTTGCCCATCCGTTCGTCGATGAGCGCGACGACGTCGGAGATGCGGTAGGGCAAGGGCGTGTCGACCGTATAGCGGCCCGGATCGAGCGCGCCACGACGCATGCCGTTGCCCTTCGCCCGTGTCTCGCCGTAGCGGATCTTCGCGATCGGGATGAGTTCCTGCAGGATCTCGACTTCTGCCTTCCGCGCGGTCGTATCGCCGACGAGAACTTCGGTGAGTTCCTCGAAGTTCAGCAGCCAGTATGGAAGCTGCATATTGCGCGGCGAGATCACTTCGCCCCATTCGGCGAAGCTCGTCGCGTACTCGTTGTGCGGATCGAGCAGAACGATGTGCGCGCCGGGATTTTTCTGCAGGATGGCGCGGAGGACGAGCGCCGTCGTGCATGATTTTCCGGTACCTGTCGTACCGAGCACCGCGAAGTGCTTGCCGAGCAGATCGTCGATGCGCACGATCGCCGGGATGGTCGGATCCTGGCGAATGCAGCCGACACGCGCCGTCTGTCGGGGGTCACCGCCGAACGCCATCTGCAATTCGTGCTTCGAGGCGATACGCACCCGGTCGCCGAGCGACGGGTAGATCGTCACGCCGCGGCTGAACTGGGTGATCGCGCCGTCTTGGTCTTTCGGGAATTCGCCGACGAGACCGAGTTCGGCGATCCAGACTTCGTTGTCGCCGTCGCGTTGCGCGGGCACCGGAACGCTCAGGGCGCAGACGATAGCCGCGACGACCGAATGCGGCTGCTCGATCGCCAGTAGCGTGCCCATCTCCGGGCGAGCCGAGGGACCCCGACCGCTCGGGCTCGTCTGGTCGAGCAAGACGATCGCCTTCGATCCTGTGACTGAAACGATCCGGCCAATTGAAGCGTCTTTGCGCATCGCCGATTCCATGGCCCCTCCGATCGTGCTCATGCCGCAGCTCCGTGTCGTACGGGTTCGGAGGATGCTGCGGGCGGGAAGATCATTTCGATGCGCGTGCCGACGTTCTTCTCGCTCGTGAGTTCGAACTTCGAGCCGTGCAGTTCGATCAGCGACTTGGCGATCGGCAGACCGAGGCCGGTGCCCTCGCGCCAACGGTTGCGCCCGCTGTCGACTTGGCCGAACGGAGTCATGGCGACCCGCACTTCCTCGGGGGTCATCCCGACCCCGCTATCCGTAACCAAGGCGCGAACGCCGCCCGCGGGCGTGCCTTCGAGGTGGACGTCGATGCGCCCCTGTGCCGGCGTGAACTTGATCGCGTTCGAAATGAGGTTCGTGAAAACCTGCCGGAGCTTCACCGGGTCGCCCTTGATGATCGGCAACGGATCGACGACGTCGAGATCGAGCCGGACCGAGGCATCGCGGGCCATCAACTTGAACGAGGCGACAACTGCGGTCAGCAACTCGTCGAGCGCCACTTCACGCTGGTCGAGCGTGAACTTGCCGCTCTGGATTTTCGAGATGTCGAGAATGCCGTTGATGACACCGAGCAGATGTTGGGCCGCGTCGTGGATCAAGTTGGCGTAATCGACCACGTCGATCGCGGGCGGCGTCTTCCCACCCTGCACGGAGATCAGCTTTGAAAAGCCCATGATCGTATTGAGCGGCGTGCGGAGCTCATGGCTCATGTTGGCGATGAACTCGGACTTCACGCGGTTCGCGAGTTCGGCCTCGACGCGCGCCGAATGCTCGGCAATGCTCGCGCGATGTCGCAGCACCGCGTCGCCGAGCGTCGCGCAGTACTGGTTCATCAATGAATCGGACTTCCCGCGATGCAGCATCGTCGGCGGTTGCTCGTGAAACTCGAAGCAAACCGTAAACGAAAGAGTATAACCACGCGTAAATTCGCCCTCCGGTTGCGCCTGATTTGGTGAACGATGAACTTCCTGCCCGACACGACCGTCCTGGTCTCCTACGCCATCGCCTCGGTGGTTCTGTTCATCACACCGGGTCCAGACATGAGCCTCTTTCTGTCGAGAACGGTCACCGGTGGTCGGGCTGCCGGTTTGGCGTCCGTGCTTGGGGCCGGGCTCGGCTGCTGCATCCATACCCTGGCGGCCGCACTCGGCATTTCGGCACTGCTGGCAGCGTCGCCGACCGCCTTCCTGGTTCTCAAGGTCGCGAGCGCCTTCTACCTGCTCTGGCTGGCTATCGACGCCATTCGCAATGGGTCGGCCCTGAATGTGCGGGCTGATACGCAGGTCCAGGCCACCTTGTTCGCGAACTTCGCGACAGGCCTCTTCGTCAATCTGACGAACCCGAAGGTGCTGCTGTTCTTCATCAGCTTCCTGCCGATGTTCGTGACCGAAACCGACCCCTGGGCCGCTCAGAAACTGGTGTTTCTCGGCCTGATGTTCGTGGTGATCAACGTGCCCCTGTCGGTGGTGCTCGTGCTCATCGCTGAACGGCTTGTTGCTTACCTGAAGTCCCGCCCACAAATCCTGCGCGCGATCGACTGGCTGTTCGCGGGTGTCTTCGGCTTTTTCGCCATCAGTATTCTGATGACGCAACGGCGCTGACGACGGCGAGCGCCATCGCCGCCCCGCCGAGCGAATCCCACCCTGACGTCGCGCCATGGCGGGCAGCGCGGACGATCGCGTCGGGAAGAGCCGCGACATCCGCCGACACCAGGGCTGAGATGGCGGCCGAGAGGTCTTCGCCGGCGAGGCCGTCGGCCGCAGCCTTGAGCAAGGCGGCCGACAACGGTGAAGTTCGCTGGAGGGCGCAAGCGTTGATGGCGGTGCCGAGCGCAATGCGGCGCTCGGCGTCACCGAGAGCTGCCAGGGTGACGAGAACACCGGCAAGGAGATCGTCTCCGGCCGGCGTGGCGCCCGGGCCGAGCCCGACGAGGCCGAGAGGTGGTGGGCCGCCGTCCCGCAGCCATCTCCGGAGAAACCTCACTTCGGCGCTCGCCGCCGATTGCCCCGGCCAGACACTGCCGATCGGCACGTCGACGGCCGCGTGCACGAGGCTCTCGGTCGGCGCCGAGCGACTGGCCGCCTCGAGCAAAGCCCGCGCACGCATGAGGCCCGGCAGATCGCCGACGCGTGGCCAGGGCGGAGGTTGCCAGACCCCTGCGCGATCGAGACGGATCAAGATGCCGTCGGCACGCAAGGCAGACCGATCGCAGGACCAGTCGCCGTTGACGGCCGCCACCTGCAGCCAGTCCTCATCGGACACGAGAACGTTGAGCGGTCCCCGGCCGATCGCGGGCGAGCCGAGCGCAAGCACTCGGGCCTCGCGAACGAGCAGCATCGACCGCTCGAACACAGCCAACACGCGCATCGGCCCCGCGTCCGCTGGGACGGCGCGACAACCGACCGAGATGGCTTCGAGCGTCAGCATCGATGGGCGGTCTCGACCAGAGCCGCCTGCGCCCTAGGCGACTACGGCAGCGGCCAAACGCGCGGCGGCGGCGTTGGACGGCGCGACGATGACACCGGCGGCCGTCAGTTTGGCGACTTGCGCCGAGCGGACCTGCGGATCCTGCTCGGTTCCGGTTACCGAGGCGATGATGACCGGACGGGCCGACCCTGTCGACGTCGCGAGAACGTCGGCGATCGCAGCCGCCGGATCGAGATGGCCGCCGTAGCCTAGGACGAGATCGAGGAGCACGACCCCGACCGAAGGGTCGGCGAGCGCCGCTGCGAGTGGTGCGTCGCGCACGGATGGCTCGATCATCGGATGCGGCCTGCCGCGGGTGAACTCGTCGTCGCCGAGGTCGATGAGCACATGCCCGCTCGACGTGGCGGATGCTTCGCTCGCAGCACCGGGGACGGGGACGTTGGAGGCGACGGCGAGGCCACGCCCGTGCAGGACGACCTGCGCTTCGGCACACATGGTGCCGCCGGCGAACAGCCCACGGATGGATTTTCCCGGCCGGCGATCGCCGGGTGTCTGCGGCTGTGTGATCTCGCGGCCGGTTGCCAGCGCGGCGGCCTCCTCGAGGGTCGCGGCGAGCCGGCAGTTCTTCGGCACGGCGACGTTGCCCGAGGCGCCGAGAAAGCACACGACCGCCGGCTTGCCGGACGCGCCGAGCGCGGCGAGAACCCGTTCCGCCACGCGCCGCTCAGGCGGCTTCGAAACGAGCAGCAACGATGTCGTTGCCGGATCTGCGGCCAGCGCCTCGATAGCCATCAGTGTCGTGACCGCGCCGACCTCGCCCGAGAGGTCGCGTCCGCCCGTGCCGATCGCGTGCGATACGCCGCGTCCGGCCTGCGCGACGAGGCAGGAAACTTCCTGGATGCCAGTACCCGATGCGCCGATGATCCCGATGTCGCCGCGCGGCACCGCGTTCGCGAACGCGAGCGGCACGCCGCCGATGATCGCCGTCCCACAGTCGGGCCCCATCACGAACAGGCCCTTGGTGCGACCTTCGGCCTTGAGAGCGATCTCATCCTCGACCGAGACGTTGTCGCTGAAGATCATAACGTTGAGCCCGCGCGACAGCGCCTTCCAGGCCTCGGCGACTGCGAAGTCACCCGGGACCGAAATCAACGCGAGGTCGAGCGCGGGATCGGCGGCGAGAGCCCCCCGAAGCGTGCGTGGAGCCCAGCCGCTGGCCTTTGCCGCCGCGCGCCGCGGTCGGTCTAGCTCGCTTTTCAACGCGGTGAGCGCGGCGGTGCCGGCGGAATCGTCCCGCACACGGAGCGCTATCACGAGATCGCCCGGTCCCGCCCGCTCGCCAGCAGTCGAGAGAAGGCCCGCATCGCGCAGGATCTGCAGATTGGCCGGCGTGCCGATCATGAGGCCGGCATCGACGACACCGTCGAGGTCGCGCGCCTGGCGCGACAGCCGCATCAACGCGACGGAGTCGAGGTAGAAGCCCGCGCGGATTTCGTTGACGACGATGCTCACGCGACCCCCATCGTCTCGGCGAACGCTTCGAGTGCTCGGCTGAAGCAGGCGAGCGGCGCACGCACGACGCCGGCGCCGACTTGGCCGACCCCCGGCTGCCGATGTGCGATGCCCGTATTGATCGTCGGAGCCAGACCGGTTTCGACGACCTTGCGGATGTCAATGCCGGTCGGCACGCCCTGATAGTCGAGCGACGGGATCGTCCATTCCGGATTCTGTCCGATGGTGATCTCGCCCATCGTCCGGGTGAAGACGGCCGCTTCCGATGCCGGGCCGGCTCCGATGAACCCGACGACCGCCGGTGCCGCGCCCATTGCGAACCCGCCAAGCCCGATCGTTTCGACGATGGCGCTATCGCCCATGTCCGGGTTGGCGTCGGCCTCGGAGAAGCCCGGGAAATACAGGCCGCGCGGCATCTCGACCGGTGCCGTGAACCAGCGGTCGCCGAGGGCCGAGACGCGGATGCCGAAGTCCGTGCCGTTTCGGCACATGGCGGTGACGATGGATGAGGCAGCGATGCCCTTGGCCGGGTCGGTCATGGCCTTGCCCATGGCCATCGCGACGTTGAGAAAGAACTGGTCATTGCCGCCGATGAAGGCCAAGCAGCGCGCGAGCTTAGCGGTGTCGTCTGACACTTCGGCGAGGCGAGGGGCGAGTAGCCGGAGCAGCAGGCTCGAACAGGCGACGTTGCGCTGGTGCATCTCGTCGCCCATCGTCAGACCACGGGCGACCAGTGTCTTCAGCGGGATTCCTCCGGCCTTGCGGAGCGCTTTGCCGAGCAGCGGCCCGAATTCATCCCGCAGCCACGCGAGGCGGGCGAGCACTTCGGCGTCGTTGCCACCGAACCGCATGACCTTACCGAGACCTTCGTTGATGGCGCAGTAGGCTCGGTTGCCGTAAGTGCGGTTCTCGACGACCAGCAGCGGCTGGCTCACGGTCGTCATGCCCGTCATCGGGCCGACGGCGCCGTAATCATGGTTCGGCGAGAAGCGGAAGGCGCCGGCCGCTGCTTTCTTTTCGGCATCGGCGAGATCGCTTGCCCAGCCTTCGAAAACGGCGATGCCCATCACCGCGCCGCGCATCGGGCCGCACATGCGGTCCCAGCCGACCGGGGGACCGGCGTGCAGGATCAGCCCTTGTTCCAGCCCGGCGAGAGCCTCGCGAGCCGGGACGACGTCGACGAGGACGGGGTCACCGGCGAGGATGCGCTTCAGCGCCTCGGCGTTGGCCGCCTCGATGCGTGCAATAACGCTCAACGGAACCTCTCCGGTTGGATCTCAGCTGCCGAGCTTCCCGAGCAGTCGCGCGAGCTTGGCATCTCCACCCGCCGGCGGCGTCCAGGCAATGTGCACCACCGTAGCGCCCTGCTGCTGGAGGTCCTCGGCGAACCGCGACAGACCGATGTTGGCGACGCGCGGCGCTCCGGCCAGGAGATGGCGCCGTTCGCCGGCGCCTTTGCTATCCGATGAGCCGCCTGCCATCTCAGACCGCCTGTTCGTAGACTTTGTATGCCGCATCGATAGCGGCACCGGGCGGCGACGAGAAGCCGTTCCGACGCAGGACTGCTTCGAGCGCACCGAGACACCGGAGCACGTTCGACTTCCGGCAGACGTAACCCATCGTGCCGATCCGCCATATCTTGCCGACCAGCGGGCCAAATGACGTGCCGATTTCGATGCCGAAATCGTTCAGCATCTCTGCCCGAACCTTCTCCCCGTCCTTGATCGACTTCGGGATGTAGACGCCGGTCACGTTGGCCATGCGGTGGCGCGCGTCGCCGTAGAGTTCGAGGCCCATCGCCTCGAGCCCGGCGCGCAGCGCCGCCGAGGTCAGCCGGTGGCGGGCGACGCCCTTGTCGATGCCCTCTTCAAGCACGATGCGGGCGCACTCGCGTGCCGCGTAGAGCATGGACGCCGCTTCGGTGTGATGGTTAAGCCGCCGCGGCGACCAGTAGTCCATCAGCATCGCGAGATCGAAGTAGTTCGACTGGATGATCGGTCCGTTGCCCTCGACGATCCCCGCCGGCTTGATGCCCTGTTCGACATGCTTGCGCTCGCGCAGCACCTCGACCACGCGTTCGTTGAAGGTGATCGGCGCGATCCCAGGCGGGCCGGAGAGGCACTTCTGAAGCCCTGTCGCGACGGCGTCGATCTTCCAGCCGTCCGTCTCGAACGGGTTACCCGCGAGCGAGGCAGTAGCGTCGACGAACAGAAGAACGTCGTGGCGCCGGCAGATCTCGCCGATCTCGTCCAGCGGCTGCAGCATTGTGGTCGAGGTGTCGCCCTGGCAGATCGCCAGCATCTTGGGCTTCACGCGCTTCACCGCGTCTTCGATCCGCTGCGCGTCGAACACGGTGCCCCATTCGGTCTCGATGCTGTGCACCTCGGCCCGTGCCCGCCGGGCGATCTCCACCTTGAGGTGGCCGAAGCGTCCGAAGATGGGCACCAGCACCCGATCCCCCGGCGCGACGATCGACATGATGCACGCTTCGAGCCCCGCCCGCGCCGTGCCGTCTATCAGGAACGTCCACTGGTTGGCGGTGCGGAAGACATGGCGGTAGAGCGCCATCGTCTGGTTCATGTATTCGGTGAACTGCGGGTCGAACTGCCCCTGGATGGGCACTGACATGGCTCGCAGCACACGGGGATAGACGTCGACCGGCCCCGGGCCCATCAGCAGCCGCGGATCGGGGTCGAGTTCACGGAAAAGGTCCGGCAGGGCCGGCGTCGTGGTCTGAGCGCTCATCGATCCTCACGCCGGCTCTAAAAAATGGCCGTCCAGGGTGGAGATACCCCGTCGTTCCGCTTAGCAAAAGCGCCGTCGGCATGTCGAGCCTCGCAACCGGGCTGAGGCGAACTGACCGCCCACGTTGTTTGCAGCCGCCGCCGCTTAGGTTAAGAGCGCGGGACGAGGGACACCGACCATGCAGCAAGCCACCGAGATCGGCCTCCGCCTGATGGACCGGCTCGAGGCGTTCGCCCGCTTCACCGACGAGCCGGGCCGCCTGACGCGCCTTTACCTTTCTCCTGCCCACAAGGCGGCGGCCGGTCAGCTCGTCACCTGGATGGAGAAGGCTGGGCTCACGGCGAACCTGGACGCGATCGGCAATGTCGTCGGCCGATACGAGGGCACTACCCCGGACGCGCCGGCCCTGCTGCTCGGCTCCCACATCGACACGATCCGGGATGCCGGTAAGTACGACGGCAATCTGGGAGTCCTCGGCGCGCTCGCCGCGGTCGAGGACCTGGCCCGCCGAGGCGAGCGGTTTCCCTTCGCGATCGAAGTCGTCGCCTTCGGAGACGAGGAGGGCGTCCGCTTCCCGACGACGCTCGCCGGATCGAAGGCACTTGCCGGCCGCTTCGATCCATCGACGCTCGCCGGCCGCGATGGCGACGGCGTTACGCTAAGCGATGCCCTCGCGCGGTTCGGCTGCGATGTCACCGGCATTGCCGGCCTCGCCCGTGATCCGGCCCGCACCCTCGGCTTCGTGGAGGTCCATATCGAGCAGGGACCTGTGCTCGAAGCGGAGGACCTGCCGGTCGGCATCGTCACCGCCATTAACGGCGCGAGCCGCTTCATCGTTGATGTCACCGGCGAGGCCGGCCACGCCGGCACCGTCCCGATGGCGTTGCGACGCGACGCGTTGACGGCCGCCGCCGAAATGTCGCTCGCAGTCGAAGCACTGGGCCGCGTGACCAAGGACCTCGTTGCCACAGTCGGCCGGTTCGCACCGACGCCAGATGCGGTCAACGTGATCCCGGGCTCGGTCCGCTTCACCGTCGACATCCGCGCGCCGGACGATGCGGTACGCAGCGAAGCGATTGCCACCATGGAGCGGACCTTCGCCAACGTTGCCGAGCGCCGAAAGGTCGGGCTTTCCGTCCAGCGGACCTACGACGTCCCGGCGACACCCTGCCATGCCCGCATTATCGATCAGCTGTCCGCGGCGGTTGCCGCTGCCGGTCTGCCGACACGCCTTTTGTCGTCCGGCGCCGGGCACGACACCATGGTGCTCGCGTCGCTCTGCCCGGTCGGTATGCTGTTCGTCCGCTGCCGCGGTGGCATCAGCCATAATCCGGCGGAGAGCATCACCGCAGCCGACGCCGGCCTCGCCGTCGACGTGCTGCTGCGCTTCATCCGCGCCTTCGAAGTCCCGGCTCGCAGCTAAACCTGCTGGGCGGCCTGTGGCACCTGCGGGTGCGTCTCGAGGAAGTGGCGAAGTGCAAGCCCGAGCGTGCGCGCATGCTTCGTATCGCCGCGCGCAATCGCCTCCCGGATGTCGTCCGCAATCATCCGACGGATTTTTTCCGGCCCATCGTCCTGCCCTAGGAGGTACTCGGCGAGCGCCGCGGCCGCGATCTCGGGGATATGCTCATGCTCGGCTATCGCGAGGATCTCGTCCTCGGTGAGCCCCGAGAACGCAAGACAGTCTTCGAGCGTTACCATGGTCGGCCAAGCCTCAACCAACACCTTGAACAGTCATCAAAATGTCATGGAACTCATGGGCCGCGGTTGACCCCTGTCAACGAGCCGGATTGGTCGTTCGGATAGAAGCGCGACAACACCAGCGGACGAGGGGCCGGGCGTGGCAGCGGTAACGGAAACCAGTTTGGCGACGGCAGCACCGGCGGCGATGCCCGGAGAGACAAGCGGCGCCGAAGCGGCCATGCCGGCAGCCACGACGGCCGTCTGCCCCGCCGTCCGCCAGGCGATGGTCCCGAACGGCCACCACACCGAACCCCCGGACGCCGCAGGCGCGGCGGCCCTGGAATTCGACCGCACGCTCAACTACCTCGTCGCCCGTCAAACGCTCGGTTTGTCGCCCCACGCGCTGGCCGAGGCTTGGCTCGATTGGGCCGCGCATCTCGCGACGTCGCCAGGCAAGCAATTGCAGCTCTGGCACAAGGCGCTGCGAAAGGCCGTTCGCCTCGCCGAGGGCATCCCGGCGTGCATGTCGAGCAAAGGTGATGCACCGCCCTGCATCGAGCCGCTGCCGCAGGACAAGCGCTTTGAGAGCCCCGCCTGGCAACGGTTCCCGTTCAACCTGATCTACCAGTCATTTCTCCTGCAGCAGCAGTGGTGGCACAACGCGACAACCGGCGTGCACGGCGTCAGCCGCCAGCACGAGCAGCAGGTCGAATTCGCCGCGCGCCAAGTGCTCGACATCTTCTCTCCGTCGAACGTCTGGTTCCTGAACCCTGATGTCATCGAGCGCACGATGGCCGAGGGTGGACGCAATCTTCAGCGCGGCTGGATGAATGCGATCGACGATTGGGACCGCGCCGCCAACCATCGTCCACCGGCCGGTGCCGAAGCCTTCGAAGTCGGCCGTAATTTGGCGATCACCCCCGGCAAGGTCGTGTACCGCAATCGCCTGATGGAGCTCATCCAGTACGCGCCGTCGACGCCGGACGTGCACGCCGAGCCGGTGCTCATCGTGCCGGCGTGGATCATGAAGTACTACATTCTCGATCTGCAGCCGGAGAACAGCCTGATCCGCTATCTCGTCGGCCGCGGGTTCACCGTCTTCACGATCTCCTGGAAGAATCCGACCGCGGAAGATCGCGACCTTGGGATGGATGACTATCGCAAGCTCGGCGTCATGGCGGCGCTCGACGCGATTGGCAAGATCGTCCCCGATCGCCGCGTTCACGCGACTGGCTATTGCCTGGGTGGAACGCTGCTTTCGATCGCGGCCGCTGCGATGGCGCGCGACGATGACCGACGGCTGAAATCCCTATCGTTCCTGGCCACGCAAACCGACTTCCACGACGCTGGCGAACTCACGCTCTTTATCAACCCGTCCCAGGTCGCTTTCCTCGAAGATCTAATGGCGGAGCAGGGTTATCTGGACTCATCCCAGATGGCGGGAGCGTTCCAGCTACTGCGCTCGCAAGATCTCGTGTGGTCACGGCTCGTGCGCGATTACATGATGGGCGAACGCCAGCCGATGTTCGATCTGATGGCGTGGAATGCTGATTCGACGCGCATGCCCTACCGCATGCACTCCGAGTACCTGCGCAAGCTCTTCCTGGATAACGAACTCGCGCACGCCCGCTACGAGGTCGAAGGCCGGCCGGTGGCGCTGGGCGACATTCGCGTGCCGGTCTTCGCGGTCGGGACCGAGACCGATCACGTGGCGCCGTGGCGCTCGGCCTACAAGTTTCACCTGCTTGCCGACACAAGCGTGACATTCCTGCTGACGAACGGCGGACACAATGCCGGCATCGTGTCTCAGCCGGGACGCAGAGGGCGGCGGTATCGGATGGCGACCAAGACGGAGCGCGACAACTATCGCGATCCGAACATTTGGTATCGCGAGACGCTACCCGTTGAAGGGTCGTGGTGGTCGGCATGGGCAGACTGGCTGGCGCGACGCTCCGAAAGCGAGATAGTGCCCCCGCCACGCATGGGCGCACCACATGCGGGGCTGCCCGTGCTCGACGACGCGCCCGGCACGTACGTGCGCGGCCGCTGATCTCAATGTAAGCGGCACGCCGTCACCGGCATGCCGCTCAGTTGTTGCTTACCACCAGTGCCGGTGGCCGTAACCGCGGCCGATTGTGATCGAGAAGCGCGGTCCATAGTACGGGCGTACATACCCGTACGAATAGTGACGGCGGGGCCCATAATATGAGTAATATGATGGGTACGGACGATAGTACGGCCGGTAGTACGCGTAGGGCCGGTAGTGGTGACGGCGGTAGTGGCGACGATGCACTTTTTCGACGGCGCTCGGCGCCTCGATTTTCGCGCTGGTCGCGACGTTGGCAGACACGGGCGCGGCCGAAGCCGCACCGGCGAGCGTCAAGCCGACGAGCGCGGCGAAGCTCGAAACGATCAGTTTTCTCATGGGTCCACTCCAGACTTTGCGCCGGTTTCTACTTACGGAACGCGGGCCCGCAGGCTGTTGGTTCCAATCCAGACAAATCGGCGGCTGCAGGGTGGCAACCTGCACGGTCCGCGATGAACGCAAAATGAATGGGGCCTAGGCAACCCACCGCCTCGCCACAAGGCAGGTGGCCGTCCGGCGCATTCCTCCGTAGGCCTTGGAACTGAGTGTACGGTCCGACGTTGGAGCGAGTGCTGTTCCCCGGATCGATGGAGTGTCGTTTTGCGTCTTGCGTCGCGTGAGCGTCGGTTTGCCTTGGTAGCGGCGCTTGCGTTGCCGGTTGCAATGCCGTTCACCCAGGCGCTTGCTGAACCTTTCAGCGCCGAGGTCGTGCGCCAGCTCGCAGCGAGCCTCGCCACACGATCGTTCGCCCAGCCGGCCGAGGTCCCGTCCCCAAAAGTCGCCGGCCTAAGTTACGACCAGTTCCGCGATGTCCGTTTCAAGCCGGAGCGGGCGGTCTGGCGTGGCGAGAAACTGGGGTTCGAACTTCACCTGCTGCCGGTTGGCTGGCTGTTCAAGCATCCGGTGACGTTGCACGTCGTTGACGGCGGCACCGCCCGACGCATCGAACCTTCGGCCGGCTATTTCGATTTCGGTAAGCTCGCGGCGCAGGCGGCTGATGCCGAGGTCGGTTTTTCGGGATTCCGCCTGAATGGGTTCATCAATCGCCCTGACAAGATGGACGAAATCGTCGTCTTCCAGGGCGCGAGCTACTTTCGCGCCGTCTCGCAGGGGCAGGGCTATGGGCTTTCCGCACGCGGCCTCGCCGTCGACACTGGCGAGCCGAAAGGCGAGGAATTCCCATTCTTTCGAAGCTTCTGGATCGAGAAGCCCGCGGCGGGCGCCGACGAGGTGATCATCCACGCTCTGCTCGACAGCCCGTCTGCGACGGGCGCCTACCGCTTCCGTGTGCGCGCTGGCGCGCCGACCGTCACCGAGATCGAGGCGACGCTTTACCCCCGCCGGACGCTCGACCGCGTGGGGCTGGCCCCGCTGACCAGCATGTTTCTCTTCTCGCCGGCCGACCCGCGGCTGCTGGACTATCGGGCGGCCGTTCATGATTCTGATGGTCTTGCGATCGTCGACGGTGATGGCGAGCGCGTGTGGCGTCCTCTGGCGAACCCCAAGCGGCTTCAGTTCAGCGCGTTCGCGGTCGAAAACCCGAAAGGGTTCGGGCTTGTCCAGCGGAGCCGACAGGCCGCCGATTTTCAGGACCTCGAAGCCCGATACGACAAGCGCCCGACCGGATGGATCGAGCCGATCGGCAGTTGGGGGCACGGCAACATCGTTCTGATCGAGATACCGACGGACGAGGAAATTCACGACAACATCGTCGCGTTCTGGCGACCGGCGGCACCTCTCGAGGCCGGCAAGCCCTTCACAATTGCCTATCGCTTGTCGTGGCCCAACGATGTGCCCGCCAATACCGCCGCACGTGTTGAACGGACGGCGATCGGGCCGGCGATCGGGCCGCTGCGCAAGCAGGGGCTCGTGCAGTTTGTCGTCGATTTCTCGCAAAGTGCGGCAACGGCGGACGAATTGCCGACGGCCCATCTCGTCGCCTCGGCCGGACGTGTGCTGCCGCCCGTCGTGCAGGCGAACCCGGCGACGGGAGGGACGCGCGTGAGCTTCCTGCTCGATCCGAAGGGCATTGACCTCTCCGAACTCCGCCTCGTGCTGAGGCGCGGCGAAAACGAGCTGTCGGAGGTCTGGCTTTACCGGTGGATCAAGTGAGCACGACCGAACATCGCAGCAAACGGACGATGCGGCGGCGCCCACAACCTCGCCCGCTTTTGCCGTCGTCCGCACCGCTGGCCATGCCATTGCAGAGCTACAAGACGGCAACAAAGCGGTCGGCCGGAGCGCGAGATGCATTCACGCTCCCCCGCCTCGCGATCATTGCAGTAACGCTGGTGACGACCGCGCTGTTTGCGGCGCAACTCTACCGCGTCGTCGATGCTCCGCACATGACGTCTCTGCAGGCGGTGTTCCTCGCCGTGTCGACGGTGGCCTTCGCCTGGGTCGCGTTCGGGACGGCGACGGCGATCGCCGGTTTCATCCGCCTTCGGCGTTCCGGCATTGCCGATACGATCAAACTGGCCCCTGCGTCTCGACCTCGCGCTCGGTGCGCACTCCTCTTTCCCGTCTATCACGAGGACATGGCCGCGGTCGCTGCCACGATCGAGACGGTGGCGCGTGACCTCGATCGGATGGGCGCTGCCGGGCACTTCGACATCTTCGTTCTGAGTGATAGCCGGAAGGCGGAAAACCGCAGCCGCGAAGACACTGCGGTGCGCATGGCCGCCGACCGCCTCGACGGCATCCTGCCCATTTTTTTCCGGAGTCGGAGCGAAAACACAGATCGTAAGTCCGGCAACATTCGCGATTGGGTCGAGCACTTCGGTGCTGCATACGAGACGTTCGTCGTGTTCGATGCCGACAGCGTCATGTCGGCCGAAACGCTTCTGCGGCTGGCCGCGACGATGGAGCGCCATCCGCGCACTGGTCTTGTCCAGACAGTTCCGAGACTGATCGCCGGCGAAACTTATGCCACCTGCATCGCCGCGGCATCGAGCGCCCTCGTCGGCCCCGTGGCAGCTGCTGGACTGGCGGTCTGGCAAGGCAGCGGCGGCAACTATTGGGGTCATAATGCGATTGTCCGGACGCGGGCCTTCGCCGATGCCGCCGGCCTATCGCACCTTCCGGGACGGCCGCCGTTCGGCGGCATGATCCTCAGTCACGATTTCGTCGAGGCGGCGCTCCTCCGTCGCGCCGGCTGGGACGTCCATCTCATCACCGGGGCAGACGGCAGTTGGGAAGGTTCGCCCGCCCGCCTCGGCGATCTGCTCGCCCGAGATCGGCGCTGGGCACAAGGTAATCTCCAGCATTTGCGGCTGCTGGCGACGCCGGGTTTGCCATGGTTGAGCCGAATGCACCTCTTCACAGGGGCCTACGCCTACCTCGCATCGGCACTCTGGGCGGCAAGCTTGTTGATCGGCATCGTGCTCGCGATCCAATCGCGGCTGCTCGCCCCGGCTTACTTCGGCACCGAGCCGACGCTTTTCCCACTCTGGCCGAGTTTTGACCCGCAAGCTGCGCTTCCGCTGCTCGCGGCCACGATGGCGGTCGTCTTCCTCCCCAAACTGCTGGGACTTCTCGAAGCCATCGCGCGCAACCGGTCCGGTCCGGCGAGGCCTTGGCGCCTCGCCGCCGCGACAGCCATCGAAACGCTGCATTCGACCCTCGTGGCGCCGATCCTGATGGCGGCTCAGACAACGGCCGTGATCGCCATCCTGGCGCGGCGCGACGGCGGCTGGCCCGCCCAGCTGCGCGAGGGACGCGAAGTGCCGTTCGAGGTCGCGGTGCGGGCGCATGCCGGCAAAGCCATCGCAGGCGGTATTCTTTGGATAGCCGCTGCCGCCGTCTCGTCGGCGCTCGCCGCGTGGATGGCGCCTGTCGCCATCGGCCTCCTGCTTGCGCCCGTGACCGAGTGGTGGACGTCGCGCCCGCCCGGGCCGCGCCTTGCGACGCTCCTGGCCGAGCCGGTCACCGCGCCGCCGTTCGATTTGCGCCAGCGCACGGAGGCCTGGCGCGCTATGCTCGCCGCGATGGAGACAGGGAGGCGAGCATGAAAAAGGTGAAACTGCCGGGAGGCGAAACGGTCCCGGCGCTCGGTCTCGGAACGTGGCACATGGGGGAGCGGCGCGGCGATCGCGCGCGTGAGGTCGCCGCATTGCGGGCAGGTCTCGATCTCGGCCTCAGCCTGATCGATACGGCCGAAATGTACGCCGAAGGCGGAGCGGAGGAGGTCGTGCGCGAGGCCGTGATGGGGCGGCGCGAGCAAGTGTTCATCGTTAGCAAGGTCTACCCTCACAACGCATCGCGAACGGGCGTCCCGGCTGCTTGCGAGCGCTCGCTGAAGCGCCTCGGGACCGACCGCATCGATCTCTATCTGCTGCACTGGCGCGGATCTTATCCGCTCGCCGAGACCGTCGAAGCGTTCGAGCGCCTGCGGACCTCGGGCAAGATCAGATACTGGGGTGTCAGCAACCTCGACACCGACGACATGCGCGAACTTGCGGGCGTGCCGAACGGGGCGTCGTGTGCCACCAATCAGGTACTCTATCATCCGGGCGAGCGCGGTATCGAATGGGACCTTCTTCCCGCCTGCCGGCGCGCGGGTGCGACGATCATGGCCTATTCGCCGCTCGGCCAAGGGGCCGTGTTGGATGATCCGACGCTCGCCAAAATCGCGGCCACACGTCGTGTGGCGCCCGCCGCCGTGGCCCTTGCCTGGGTGATGCGCCAGGACGGCGTCATCGCGATCCCGAAATCGTCCGACGTTGGACGAACCCGCGAGAACGCCGCCGCTGCCGAAATCGTGCTGTCGGCGGAAGAGCTCGCAGCGATTGATCGCGCCTTCCCGCCGCCTCGCGGACCGCGTCCCCTTGCGATGCTATGAGACAAGGCAGTGGGAGAGCCAGTGACCGACCACGTGACGGAGGATACGGCTCGGCCGGCGTTCGCGACTTTCGAGGAATTCTGGCCTTACTATCTGCGCCAGCACGCTGATGCACGGACCCGCGCCCTCCACTTCGTCGGCACGACGGTCGCGTTCTGGCTTTTGGTCGGCGCAGCTTTATCGGGACGGCCGTTGTTCCTGCTCGCCGCGCTGCCGGCCGCCTACGTATTTGCCTGGCTCGGCCATGCGCTGGTGGAGAGGAATCGACCGGCGACCTTTGGAAATCCATTTTGGTCGCTGCGAGGCGACATCCGCATGTACAGGCTCTGGCTCGACGGCCGCCTTGCAGGCGAGCTCGCCCGCAGCGGCGTTCGGTGAATTCAGCGCCGCCGTGTGCCGCCGCCGTCTCCGGGACGTTCCTCGCTTGGTAGGTCCGTAGGTTCGCGATCGACCCCGCCGAGGCCGACGCCGGGTCTGTTGTCGGACGATGAGCCCGTTCCCAACTCGCTTCCGCTGATGTCGCTGACGGCCATGTGCTCGGAACCCGGTTCGCCGGCCATCGCATCGGCCGCATCTGGTTCGTCCTCGAAGCTCCTCGCCCACGAAGGCCGAACGCGAAGATTGTTCTCAACCGCAACGACACCCTTCACCGCGTCTGCGAGCTCTTCGACGCGCTCCCGCGCAATCCTCCCACCGATCGATCCCTCGATCGACGCCACGCCGTCGCGAACCGTCACCGTCACTTCTCGGGTGTCGAGATCGGGATCGCGACCGAGGAGATCCGACACAGCGGCCTCGATTTGACGATCCGTCATCGCATCGTCGCTTTTGTCGTCGTCGCGTCGACGTGGATCTTCGACCATGGCTCAGCCTCATGATTGAGAGACCTAACGCCGGGGCAGATAGACCGTTCCGAGGAACCGCCCGCCTCGACCGGCGTTGCCGGACGAATCCAGGAAGGGGCTCCCATGGTGGAAACCGTCGCCGAAGTGATGACCCGCACGGTGGCCACCATCGCGCCGGACGCCAGCGTGCGCGAAGCCGCCCGCTGCATGGATGAGTTGAACGTCGGGGCTCTCGTCGTGTGCGATCACGGCCGGTTGGTCGGCATCCTGACGGATCGCGACATCGCCGTACGCGCGACGGCCGCCGGTCAGGCCCCGGATGCCACGCGCGTCGCGAGCGTGATGACCGAGCACGTCCGCTGCTGCCGGGAGGACGAGCCGGTGACGGCCGCCCTCGATCGGATGGGCCGCTTCCAGATCCGGCGTCTTCCCGTCGTCAACGACGACGATCACTTGATCGGTATAGTCGCGCTTGGAGATTTTGCGGCCGATCGCGTTCGTGGTGCCGGCGAGGCTCTGCGGCGCATCTCGGAGCCCGCCGAGCCCGACCTTTCCGGAACGCCGAGTCAGCGTCGGGCGGAGCCGGCAGGCGTCCTCGGCGAATTGCCGGAAGGCCGACTGCGACCTAACGACGAACTCGAGCAGGAAATCCGCGATCGCTTCGCAGGCGACGGACTGGGGGACGCCGAGATCGACGTCGAAGTAACCGATGGCGTCGTGACACTCGTGGGCACGGTCGACAGCTTCGAGGCGCGCGGCAGGGCTGAAAGCGAAGCCACCCAGGTCCAGGGCGTCCTCACGATCGTCAACAACCTCCGAATTCGAAAAGACCGTTCGCGGTAAACACCGGCCCGCCGAACGGGCGGGCCGGATCGACGATCACTTCACCGGGGGTGTCGTCGGCGTGCTCGGCGTTGTCGGCCGGGTCTGTGGCGTGCCGCCGGTCCCGGAACCCGATCCGGTGCTGGTGCCGGCTGGGGTATTCGTCGTCGGCGATGCCACGTTCGAGCCGTCGGTCCCGCGCCAGAGCGCAAAAAAGGCGACGATCAGGATGGCGCCGACGACCAACGCATAAATGACTGTTCGATCCACGGGTTTGCTCCGCTCTAGGCCGCATGGGGCCCGACCACTGCCCGGCCGGGCGGCTCAGTGGTTAGAACGCAGCCTCGACGATCGACGTTCCAGTCCGTCGGCCCGGCTGCTCATCCGAAACTCCTAGGCCGGAGACCTTGCAGACGGGCCTGCGTCAATGCTTCCTTCCGGCCGTCGGTCGACAACGTTCGAGCCGACAGGAAGCGCCGCGGACGGAACGGGAGCACAGCGATGAGCCGCTATCACCAAGTCTACGAGGGCTGGCGCAAGGACCCGAGCGCCTTCTGGGCCGAAGCGGCCCGCGACGTGACCTGGTTCAAACCGTGGGAGCGCGTGTTCGATCCCTACGCGGGCCAGTATGGGCGCTGGTTCGTCGGCGCGGAATGCAACACCGCCTACAACTGCCTCGATCGCCATGTCGAGGCGGGGCGCGGCCGCCAGAAGGCTATCATCTACGACAGCCCCGTCACCAACACCACGCGCGCCCTGACCTATGCGGAATTGACCCACGAAGTCGCGACGCTTGCGGGCGTGCTGCTCGACATGGGCGTCCGCAAAGGCGACCGCGTGATCGTCTACATGCCGATGATCCCCGAAGCGGCGACCGCAATGCTGGCCTGCGCCCGGATCGGCGCGATCCATTCCGTCGTGTTCGGCGGTTTCGCGGCGGCTGAACTCGCGACGCGCATTGAAGATTCCGGCGCGACCGCCATTCTGGCGGCTTCGTGCGGCATCGAGCCGGGCCGCGTCGTCCAATACAAGCCGCTGCTCGACAAGGCGATCGAACTCTCGAAACAAAAGCCGAAGGCGTGCCTGATACTTCAGCGCCCGATGGCCGAGGCAAGCCTGATCCCTGGCCGCGATGTCGACTGGGCCGCCGCCGTCGCGGATGCCAAGCAGCGCGGTCGCAAGGCTGGCAGCGAGTCGATAGCTGCGACCGATCCGCTCTACATTCTGTACACATCCGGAACAACGGGGGCGCCGAAAGGCGTGGTCCGCGACAACGGCGGCCACATGGTGGCGTTGAAATGGAGCATGAAGAACCATTACGGCATCGAGCCGGGCGAGGTCTTCTGGGCCGCCTCCGACGTCGGCTGGGTCGTCGGCCATTCCTACATCGTCTACGCCCCGCTCCTGCATGGTGCGACGACCGTCATGTACGAGGGAAAGCCCGTCGGCACGCCCGACGCTGGCGCATTCTGGCGCGTCATCGCAGAGCACAAGGTCTCAGCTCTCTTCACCGCACCGACGGCTTTCCGCGCCATCAAGAAGGAAGACCCTCAGGGCGAGCAGATCAAAAACTACGACCTCAGAGCCTTCCGCACGCTGTTCCTGGCCGGCGAGCGCGCCGATCCGGAAACCGTGCGCTGGGCTGAGGCGAAGCTCGGCGTGCCGGTCATTGACCACTGGTGGCAGACGGAAACGGGCTGGGCGATCTGCGGCAACCCCGTCGGGCTCGGGCAGCTGCCGGTGAAGCACGGGTCGCCGACAGTCCCGATGCCTGGCTACGAACTTCACGTGCTCGACGAGAAGGGCCAGCCGCTCGGCCCCAATCAGACCGGCACGCTCGCCGTCAAGCTGCCGCTGCCGCCGTCGTGCCTGCCGACGCTCTGGAACAACGACGAGCGCTTCCGCAAGAGCTACATCTCGGACTTTCCGGGCTACTACTCGACGTCGGACGCCGGCTATCGCGACGAGGACGGCTACGTCTTCGTGATGGCGCGAACGGACGATGTCATCAACGTTGCCGGTCACCGTCTGTCGACCGGCCAGATGGAAGAAGTCCTCGCGACCCACAAGGATGTTGCTGAGTGCGCCGTGATCGGCGTCGCCGACGAGATGAAGGGCCAGCTTCCGGCCGGCTTCGTCGTGCTCAACGCCGGCGTCAATCGCAGCCACCAGGAGATCGAGAAGGAGATCGTCACCTTGGTCCGTGAGCGGATCGGTCCGGTGGCGGCCTTTAAGAACGTCATGGTTGTGAAGCGGCTGCCGAAGACGCGATCCGGCAAGATCCTGCGCGGCACGATGCGCCAGATCGCCGACGGCGAGACCTGGAAGATGCCAGCCACCATCGATGATCCCGCCGTTCTCGACGAGATCGGCGAGGTTCTGAAGTCGCATGGCGCGATGAAGTAGCACCGGCGCGGGCGCCGGTCGGGGCGAGTTGCCTGCCCCGGCCTTTCCGCCTAGGGTCCCGCCCCAGTCAAAACAGGGGACCCGCGATGCGTCTCGAGCAAAAGGTCGCGATCGTCACCGGCGCGGGCCAGGGTATCGGCCGCGCATGTGCCGAGCGATTGGCCCAGGAAGGCGCCTGCGTCGTCGTCGCTGATATCGACGACAGCCAGGGCCATGCTGCCGTCGCCGCCCTCAAGGCCGCGGGCCGCGACGCCGTTTATGTCCACTGCAATGTCGCCGAGCGCCTCGACGTGCACAATTTGGTCGCCAAGGCGCTCGAGGCCTATGGCCGCGTCGACATTCTTATCAACAACGCCGGCGTGATCGACACTGCCGACTTTCTCGACTTGTCGATCGACGAGTTCGACCGCGTGATGTCGGTGAACTTGCGCGGCGCGTTTCTCGTCGCCCAGGCCTGCGCACGCCAGATGGTTCGCCAGATCCAGGCGGGCAACAAGCCGGGATCGATCGTGAACATGAGCTCTGCGAACGCCCACTTCGCGCTCGCCGACCACGTCGCCTACTCGGTGTCGAAGGGCGGCATTGGGCAGCTCACCAAAGCGGCCGCTCTTTCGCTCGCCAAGCACAAGATCCGCGTCAACGCCATCGGTCCGGGCACCATCGCGACGGAACTCGTGAAGGCCGTCGCTGACAACCCGGCGGCCATGAAGCGCATTCTGTCGAGGACGCCGCTCGGGCGCGTCGGCGAGCCGTCCGAAGTGGCGGCCATTGCCGCATTCCTCGCGAGCGACGATGCGAGCTACATCACCGGCCAGACGATCTTCCCGGACGGCGGTCGGATGTTCCTGAACTACGTCGTGCCGACGGAGTGAGCCGGGCGATCAGCGCCCGGCTTCCTCTTCTTCTTCCTCTCGCGTGCCACCCATCTGCTTCAGGCGGGCGAGCATGCGAGCTTCCTCGTCGGCCTGCTCGACGCGCTCCGTCTCGCGGCTCGGCGGCGGCTCTGGCAACGCGGTCGTCTCCTCCGTCGGCAGGAGCGTGGTGCCCTCCTGTCCGGCAGCGGAGCCCGGATCGACCCGCTTCGCGGCTTTCTTGACCTCGGCGTCGAGATCGATCTGAGAGCAGAGACCGAGCGTGACGGGGTCCTGCGGAGTGAGGTTCGCCGAGTTCCAATGCGAGCGCTCCCGGATCTGCTGGATCGTCGGCTTCGTCGTGCCGACCAGCCGCATGATTTGGCTGTCCTTGAGCTCCGGATGATTACGCAGCAACCAGAGGACTGCGTTTGGACGATCGTGGCGACGCGACACCGGCGTGTACCGAGGTCCCTTCTTCGTCTTCACCATCGGCACGTCGACCTTGCGCTCGGCGAGTCGCAGGTGATGGGTCGGGTCTTCCTCGGCGCGCTTGATTTCCTCACGCGTCAGCTGCCCGGAAGAAATCGGATCGAGGCCCTTGATGCCGGCTGCGACGTCGCCGTCCGCAATGCCCTTTACCTCAAGCAGATGCATGCCGCAGAACTCGGCGATCTGGTCGAACGACAGCGAAGTGTTTTCCACCAGCCACACGGCGGTGGCCTTCGGCATCAATGGCTTACGATCGCTCATGAGGAGGCTCCTCCGGACTCCCGCCCGATCGTGCGGGAGCCAACGATAGTTCGAATGAAAGGGAATTCCGGACCTTATATACGGTTTTCGTGTGAGTGCAATGCTGTCGGCAGGCTGGCCGCCGGTTTGCACGGCAACCCGAGACCCGCTATCGGTCCGTGGCCGTTCCGCTCTTCGAGATCCGCATGACCGAGCTTCGGACCTTCTACTTCGACGAACTGGAGCCCGGCATGGCGGCAGAGCTCCAGAAAACCGTGTCCGCCGAGGACGTGATCGCCTTCGCCGGGCTTACGGGAGACTGCAACCCCATCCACCTCGACGCCGACTACGCCGCCGCTTCGTCCTTCAAGAAGCGGGTCGCGCACGGAATGCTGACGGGCAGCCTGCTGTCCGCCGTTTTCGGTACCCGCCTGCCGGGCCCGGGCGCCATCTACGTGTCGCAGACCCTCAACTTCCGTGCGCCGGTGTTCCTCGGCGACACGGTAACCGCCAGGGTCCGGGTCCACGAGCTCTATCCTGTGAAATCCCGCGTCCGCTTCGACTGCGAATGCCTGGTCGCCGACCGCCCCGTGCTGATGGGTGAAGCGATGCTCATCGTCCCGTCACGTCCCGGCTAGGCTCCGGGTTGCGGGCGACCCGAATAAGAGCGATATGGCAGGCCGTTCATCGAGACGGGATTCCTGGATGCGCGTCGTCGAAGGCTACGAGCACGTACCCGCCGAGCTGACCGGCGGCGTCCTCGCGATTGGCAACCTCGATGGCGTCCACCGCGGCCATCAGGCGCTCATCGCGCGGGTCGTCGCGCGAGCTCGCACGCTGGCTGCCCCGGCGGGCGCGCTCGTCTTCGAGCCCCATCCGCGCGCGTTCTTCCAGCCGGACAAGCCGCTGTTTCGTCTAACCGAACTCTCCCGCAAACTCGATCTCCTCGCCGCGCTGGGGCTGGACATGACGGCGGTGCTGGCCTTCGACACCGATCTCGCGAAGCAGACGGCCGACGAGTTCATCGCGCGCGTGCTCGTCCGAGGGCTCGCCGTCCGCGGTGTCGTCGTCGGCTACGATTTCCAGTTCGGGCACAACCGCGGCGGCACTCCGAGCCTCTTGGCTGAAGCGGGCGCGCGCCACGGATTTTCGGTCGATATCGTTCCCCCCGTGAGCGACGATACAGAGGCCTACTCATCGAGCCGCATACGGGCGGCTCTTGCCAGCGGTGACGTCGCAGCGGCGGCTCGTCTGCTCGGGTATCGATGGCGCGTCGCCGGCGAGGTCGTCGGTGGCGCGAAGCGCGGAACCGGCCTCGGCTTCCCGACCGCGAACGTGCGCATGCCGGCGGGCACCGAGCTCGGTCACGGCATCTATGCTGTCTGGGTTCATGTCGACGGCGCCCGCCACGCCGGCGCCGCCTATTTCGGAAGCCGGCCGACGTTCGACAACGGCCAGCCGGTTCTCGAAGTCTTCCTGCTCGACTTCGACGGCAATCTCTATGGCCGGCGGATCGAAACGGAGTTCGTGGACTTCGTCCGCGGCGATCAGAAGTTCGAGTCGGGCGAGGCCTTGGCGGCGCAGATGGATCGTGATTGCGCAGCCGCGCGCCGGGCGCTCGCGGCCGTGGCGGCAAAGGACCCGCTCGCAGGGCTGCCCCTCGCCGGCCGCTGAGCCACCACCTTGTCGAAAGGTCAGCATGGCTGACATATTGCAGGCGAGCCAGCAGGAGCGGCCATGTCCTCGACCGGTGACGACCAAACGCACGCGCCTTACGAACCGCGCCTCGCTCGCCGCGCCGAGCGCATGCGCGCCTCCGAGATCCGAGAACTTCTGAAGCTGCTCGAGCAGCCCGACATTATCTCATTCGCCGGCGGCATACCCGATCCGGCCCTGTTCCCGGCCGACGCTGCCGGCCAGGCCTTCAGCGAATTGCTGTCGACGCAGGCCGCCGCGGCGCTCCAATACTCGGTGAGCGAGGGCTACGGGCCGCTGCGCACCTGGATCGCGGCGCACATGACCGGGCTCGGGGCGCCGTGTACGCCGGACAACATCCTCGTGACCGCCGGCAGCCAGCAGGCGCTCGACTTCCTCGGCAAGCTGCTGCTGTCACCCGGCGATACGGCACTGGTGACGGCGCCAACCTATCTAGGTGCGTTGCAGGCTTTCTCCGCATACGAACCGAACTACGACCACATCCGCCCCGAGGACGGGAACGAGACGCCGGCGAGCTACAAGGCCCGCGCCGTGGCGGCCGGTGGCCCGGAGGCGACGGTGAAGTTTGCCTACGTCGTGCCCGACTTCGCCAATCCGACGGGCCTGACGCTCGACCGGCCGGCGCGTGAGAAGCTGCTTCATCTGGCGCGCGAACTCGACATTCCGGTCATCGAGGACAGCGCCTACGCACCCCTGCGCTATGGCGGTACGTACGTGCCGCCCCTGCTCGCCCTCGACATCGCGGCGACCGGTAGCATCGAGGCCTCGCGCGTCATCTACTGCGGCACGTTTTCAAAGACGATGGCGCCCGGCTTGCGCATCGGTTGGATTGCCGCCAATGCGGCGCTGATCCGCCGGCTCGTCCTCGTGAAGCAGGCCTCCGACCTCAATGTCTCGGTGATCAACCAGATGGTGATGGAGAGGCTGGTCCGGCAAACCTACGACGAGCAAGTCCGCCGCGCCCGGAGCCGGTATCGCGCTCGCCGCGATGCCATGCTCGCGGCGCTCGAAGCGCACATGCCGGAAGGCGTCTCCTGGACCCGGCCGGAGGGCGGTCTGTTCGTCTGGGTGACGCTGCCCGAAGGGATCGATGGCGCTGAACTGTTGCGCCGTGCGGTTACGGAAGTCCGTGTCGCTTTCGTGCCCGGCGGCGCCTTCTTCGCCGACCGCTCGCAGGCGAATACGATACGCCTGAGTTTTTCGCTCGCTGATGAAGCGACCATCGGCGAAGGCATACGCCGGCTCGCTGGCCTCATCCGCAGCTGATCACCAAAAACGAAAAAAGCCGGCGAAACCGCCGGCCTCTTCATTTCGACCTTGCGGTGCAGTTCAGTTCAGCCGCGAACCGACCGATTTGATGCCGTCGTCGATCAGCTTCGCCCCCGCGTCGCCCACGAGCTTCGCCTTCAGCAGCTTCTCGGCGACCGCAACGGACGTATCCACGGCGGCAGCGCGAACTTCATTGAGCGCCTGCGACTCGGCCCGAGCGATCTTCTCCTCGGCGAGACGGGTGCGGCGCTCAAGACTTTCCTTGAGGGATGCCCGCGTTTCGGCCGCGAGAGCCTCGGCCGTCCGCCGCGCTTCATCGACGATGGCGGTAGCCTCGTCCTCCGCCTCGCGCGCCTTGCGCTGGTAATCGACGAGCAGCTGCTGCGCTTCCTCGCGCAGACGGCGGGCCTCGTCGAGTTCACGACGGATCGTATCGGCACGGTCGTCGAGCGCCTTCGTGATCAGCCCGTGCACGTTGTACCGGAACAGCAGCGCGATGAAGAGCGAGAAAGAGACGGCGACCCAGAATGTCGGATTTTCGAACACGGGCGAGCCTCCTTACGACCGGCCGGCGAGGGCATTACGCACCTCTTCCGGCGTCACCTGCACGCCGGCGACCTTCGACACGATCGCCCCGACCGTCTCGGCCGCGACATCGTTGACGCGGGCGAGAGCGGCCGACTTAGTGTCGGCGACGCGCCGCTCGGCCTCGGCGAGTTTGGATGCAATCGTGCTTTCGACACGACGGCGCTCGTCATCGACCTCAGACGCCAGCTTGTTGCGGGTGTCGCGAGCGATCGTCTGCGCCTTCGTGCGCGCCTCGGTGAGCGCCTGCTCGTAGGCCGCGAGCGCGCGCTCGGTCTCGGCCTTGAGCCGCTCGGCCTCACCGAGATCACGCTGAATACGGCTTTCGCGCTCGTTCAACACCTCGGCGATGCCGGGCAGTGCGATCCGCGACATCAAGAGATAGAGCGCACCGAACGTGATGACGAGCCAGACGAGCTGCGGCGCGAAGTCAGGCGCATACAGCTGCGGAAGGCCGCCCTTCGCAGCTTCGGCAGCGCCGGCAGCGAGCAGGCTGAGGACCATGGTCCGTCTCCCAGGTCGGAAGAAGTCCGTCTCCGGAGCTTACCGCTACCGGAGACGGCCTCCGATCAACCGAACAGGATGATGAGCGCGATCAGCAGGCCGAAGAGGCCCGTGGCTTCGGCGAGCGCGAAGCCGATCAGAAGGTTGGTGAACTGGCCCGGCGCTGCCGACGGGTTGCGCAGCGCGCCCGACAGGTAGTTGCCGAAGATGTTGCCGATGCCGATGCCGGCGCCGATGAGGGCGAAACAGGCAAGACCGGCGCCGATGAACTTCGCAGCATTCGCGTCCATGAGAATGGCTCCCTTCCCTTAAAGCAGTGGAGTTGATGAACCGATCGAGCTCGCCGAGCTCAATGGTGCATGTTGATCGCGTCGTTGAGGTAGATGCAGGTCAGCACCGTGAAGATGAAGGCCTGCAGGAACGCAACGACGAATTCGAGACCGGTGAAGGCGACGGTGAAGGCCACGGGCGCCACCTTTGCGAAGACCGGCAGACTGACGGCGAAGCCGGCGAACACCTTCAGCATCGTGTGTCCGGCCATCATGTTGGCGAACAAACGAACCGATAGGCTGACCGGTCGGATCAGGTAGGAGATCACCTCGATTGGCACGATGAGCGGCATCAGCCACATCGGCACGCCTTCCGGCACGAACAGCTTGAGATATCCGAGTCCGTGGCGGGCGAAGCCGATCGCCGTAACGACGACGAACACCAGCGCGGCGAGCGCAAAGGTGACGACGATATGGCTGGTCACCGTGAACGAGCCCGGGATCATGCCGAGCATGTTCAGGGTCAGGATGAAAACGAACAGCGAGAACACGAAGGGAAAGTACTTCATCCCTTCGGTGCCGGTGTTCTGCCGGACCATCTTCGCGATGAATTCGTAACTGAGTTCCGCGACCGACTGTGTCCGCGTCGGCACCAGTGCGCGGCCACGCACCGACATCACCAGGAACGTGGTGATGAGCGTGGTGGCAAGGATCATGTAGAACGACGAGTTCGTGAAAGAAGCATCAATCCCGAAGATCTTCAGGTCTGCCCACCTGATGATCTCGAACTGATACATGGGGCCGTGCCCCCCATCCGCTCCTGCTGCCACGTCGCGCCCCTTATCGGTCGTCCAAGTCGTCGTCTTTCAGTGCCGGCGCAGCCCGCTGCTGAGCTTCTGCTCCGCGCTGCAACCGCTGAGCCGCGCGGACGAGGTTCAAGAGACCGGCCGCGAAGCCCAGGAAGAAGAACACGATCAGCAGCCAGGGACGCGTGCCGAGAGCACTATCGAGAACCCAGCCGATACCCCCGCCCACGACCACACCCGCAACGAGTTCGGTGGCCATCTTGAAGGCTTGGCCATACGAATCCCCGCGACTGACTCCGGTCACCTGAGGCGCCACCTTCACCTTGGCCGATTCGATGCGGTCACCGAGAGCCGAGGCGCGCTGTCTGATCGCGTCACGCTCGTCCGGGCTGATCTCCCCGCGCTTGCGGCCGAGGTCGTCGTCCGGCTGAGACATGGCACTCCGCGTCCAGACGCTCTGGAGGGGCCGCAGAACGCGGCGGTCGTGAAGTCGGGCGCAAACTAGATAGGGGGGTTGGGGGTGTCAAGAACGCCCGAGGTACAATCAAAGCTCCGAGGGGTATGGCGAAACCGCGCAGTGGCAGATGCCGCCGAAATCGCCGTCCGACCGCGAGGGAGGTGCAACTCGCCAGGGTGCGCGACGGTCACACGGCCTCGCGATAACGCTCCGCCGTCGCGAGGTCGACTGAGACCAGCTGACTGACGCCGCGCTCGGCCATCGTCACCCCGAATAGACGGTCCATGCGGGCCATCGTCATCGGGTGATGGGTGATGACGAGGAAGCGCGTCTCTGTTTCCTGCGCCATCCGCTCCATCAGCGTGCAGAAACGGTCCACGTTAGCGTCGTCGAGCGGCGCATCGACTTCGTCGAGCACGCAAATCGGTGAGGGATTGGTCAAGAAAACCGCGAAAATCAGCGAAAGAGCCGTCAGCGTCTGTTCGCCGCCGGACAGCAGCGACAGCGTCGCCGGCTTCTTGCCGGGCGGCTTGGCGATGATCTCGAGCCCCCCTTCGAGCGGGTCCTCGCTCTCGATCATTTCGAGCCGTGCTTCGCCGCCGCCGAACAGGGTGGTGAACAGTCGCTGGAAATGACCGTCGACGGTCTGGAACGCCTCCATAAGGCGGCGTTTGCCCTCGCGGTTGAGCTGCGCGATGCCGCCCCGGAGCTTCGCGATCGCTTCTTCGACGTCGGCGCGCTCCTTGTCGAGGTTGTCGAACTGGCCCTGCAGGGCTTCGAGTTCCTCGGCCGCCTGCAGATTGACCCCACCGAGCCGTTCGCGGTCGGCCTTCAGGCGAATCAGTTGGCGGTCCACGTCGGCGAGCGCCGGCAGGTTTTCGCCTTCGGCGATACCCGCGACGGTCAGGCAGCCCTCCGGCGCGACGCCGAGCGACTCGCGAATGCGGCGGGCTTCTTCGGAGCGCCGCGTCCTCGCGTTTTCTAGCCGCGCTTCGAGGCGGGCGCGGGCCTCGCGTTCTGTGACGACAATCGCCTGCGCCGCCTTGAGAGCGGTGCTGGCTTCGCGGAGCGCGCCCTCGGCCTGGGCCAGCGCGTCCCCGGCTTCCTGGCGCTCGCGCTCAGCCAGAGCCACGGCGTCCATCAAGCGCTGGCGCTTCTCCGCCAGCGCCTCGGGATCGACCGCACTGTCGGCCAGCTCGTCCTGGGTCTGCGCCAGCCGCTTGCCGAGCGTTTCGATGTGCTGTTCGGCATTCACGGCCCGGCTGCGCGAGCGCGTGATGTCGGCCGCGAGCGCGTCCGCCCGCTGCCGGGCGATCTGCTGCTCACGTCTCCGCGCCGCGTCCTCGGCCCGCAGACGATCGAGGTCTTCGCGCGCCGAGCTGACTCGCACCTCGGCCGCCTCGATTTCCGGTGAGAGATCGTCGCCGATGTCGAGTTCGGCGAGTTCCAATTCCGCTTCTGAGACTTTGTCGAGGCTGTCTGCCAGCGCCGCGTCGACTTCCGCCTTGGCCGTCGAGATCTGGCCGAGACGCGCCTCGATGTCCCGCGCCGCCCGCTCGAGCCCGGAGAGCACGTCGCGAGCCTTCGCGAGTTCGCCCTGCGACTCCCGCCAGCGCTGACGCAGGATGCGCTCCTGCGTTTCGGCGCGCGACAGCTCCTCCACCGCTTCCCGTTCGAGAGCCGCCGCCTGCTCGGCCTTGCCTTCGAGCGTACGAACCCGCCGCTCAATTTGAGCCAGACGATTGCGACCGGCGAGCCGCTGCGCCGCGGCGCTCGGGGCGTCCGCTGCAGCCACGAACCCATCCCACCGCCAGAGATCGCCCTCGACCGAGACGAGGCGCTGACCGGGCCGCAGCGCCGCCTGCAGCATCGCACCCTGATCGCGCGGGACGATACCGATTTGGGCCAGCCGACGGGCCAGCTCGTGCGGCGCCTTCACCTTGGCCGCGAGCGGTACGAGCCCGGTCGGCAGGGCGGGGTCCGGCTTCGTCGTCTGCACGAGGCGCCAATGCATCGGCGCCTCGGCGGCAATCCCGGCATCGAGGTCGTCGCCGAGCGCAGCCGCAAGTGCCGCTTCGAAGCCCGGCTCAACCTCGACCTGGTCGACGACCGGCGGCCAGCCGTTGCCGCCCGCAGGGCGCAGCATGCGGGCCAGCGTGTCGCGCTCCGCTTTGAGAGTTCCGAGTTCCAGACGTGCGGCTTCTAGCTGCTTGCGGCGCTCGACGAGCCGCTCGCGGGCCTGCCGCGCCGCTGCTTCGGCTTCCGGGGCCTCCGTTTCGAGACCGCCGACCTCGCTGACCAACCGTTCGAGATCAGCCTGTGCTTCATGGTGTCGGTGCGAATCGGGAGCCCGCGCAGTGATCTCGGCGAGCTGAGCCTCCGCCTGGCGAGACTGGCGCATCAGCCGCTCGGCCTGCTGACGCCGCTCGGCGAGGCTCGCCGCCAGACTTCGCCGCCGCGCCTCCGTCTCGAACGCCCGCGCGGTGATCGCCTTCAACGCCGCCTCGGCCCCGTGGAGCGCCTGTTCGGCGGCGGCCATGCGCTCCTTAAGGCTCGCGTCGGCCTCGCCACCATCGTCACGCGAGGCGAGCGCGTCGGCCTCGGCTTCGAGCCGCTGCAGTGTCTCGCGCGCGTCCTCGGCGGCCGCTTCTTCGCGCATCCGGTCGGCTTCGAGCTGTGCGATCCGGCCTTCCAGTTCTGCGACCCGATCGGCCGCCCTCTGCACGTCGCGTTCGAAGTTGTCCCGCTCGATCCTGAGCCGGGCGAGGATGGCGCTGTGTTTCGCCTCCTCCTCGCGGAGCGCAGGCAGCCCTTCGGCGAGGCGGCTCTCGGCGGTCGTCGCCCGTCCTTCCGCTTCGACCGCGAGCCCGAGCTTCACGAGCGCGTCTTCGAGCGCGCGCTCCATCGCGGCAACCTCGGCCTGCGCCTCCGACCAGGCGAGATGCGCGACCAGCGCCTCCGCCCGGCGAATTTCTTCCGAGAGTTCCTTGTAACGCTTGGCCTGTCGGGCCTGCCGTTTCAGGCTTTCGACCTGCGATCCGATCTGCCCGAGGATATCGCCAATGCGGGCGAGATTGCCCTCCGCCGCCCGCAGCCGAAGCTCCGCCTCGTGACGCCGCGTGTGCAGACCGGCGACGCCGGCGGCATCTTCCAGAATACGTCGGCGCTGCTCCGGCTTGGCGTTGACGATTTCCGAGATCTGGCCCTGCCGTACGAGGGCGGGGGAGCGGGCCCCCGTCGCGGCGTCCTCGAACAGGATCTTAACGTCGCGAGCGCGCGCCTCGCGGCCGTTGATCCGGTAGCTCGAACCCTCTTCGCGCTCGATTCGCCGCGTGATCTCGATGAGGTCGCTGTCGTTGAAGCCGGCGGGTGCCAGCCGCTTAGCATTGTCGATGAAGATGGTGACTTCCGCGGCGTTGCGGGCGGGCCGGGAGGTCGTGCCCGAGAAGATGACGTCGTCCATCGAGGCGGCGCGCATCGACTTGTGCGATGTCTCGCCCATTACCCAGCGAAGGGCTTCGAGCAGATTGGACTTGCCGCATCCGTTCGGCCCGACGACGCCGGTCAGTCCGCGCTCGACGATGAGTTCGGTCGGCTCGACGAACGACTTGAAGCCGATCAGCCTCAGGCGGTTGATGTGCATCGCGTCCCGGTGCTCCGTCGCGGGGCTGGCGAACGAGCGCTTCTCTCAGCGGGGGATCGATGCGCTTGGTACGCCCGCCAGCACCGGCTCGACCAGATCGCGGATTTCTTTCATCCCGAGCTGGGTCTTGATGAGGCGGCCATTGACGAAAAAGTTCGGTGTGCCGATGACACCGAGCGTCCGTCCACGCTCCTTCACCCACTGCAGCCCGGAAATCATGGATTGATTCTGTCGGCAAGCGTCAAATTGCTCGCGAGTCATCCCCACTTGGCTTGCGACCTTGAAGATCGGGTCGAGGCGGACTTCCTGGCTCACCCAGACGTTCTGTTGGGCCATGAACTTCGTATAGAGGTCGAAATACTTCTCCGGCGGCGCACACCTCAGTGCGACGGTGGCCGCTCCAGACTGAAAACCGATCGGAAACTCGCGCAGGATGAAGCGAACCTTGCCGGTGTCGATGTAAGTGCGCTTCAGCTCAGGGAAAGTCTGGAGCTGGAACTGCCGGCAGTAGGGGCACGTCAGCGACGCATACTTGATGATCGTGACCGGTGCGTTCGGGCTACCGATCGCCATCTCCGGCAGGGGACCTGCCAGCATCACCTGCTCGATCGTCGGGTTCCCGATTACTTCGCGACCGCCAACCTCGGTCTGTGTGCCATCGGCGAAGGGATTGAACGCGGCGGCCTTCGGCGCGCTGCCGCCTGCTGGCGCCTCGGTCGAAATGGTAGCGGTCGAGACAGTGTCCGAAGTTGCGACCGGCACGCCAGGAAGCGGTGTCTCGCCGGCACAGCCGGTCAACGCGAGGACCGCGGCAGCGACGAGCGCAGCAATGGGCGAACGTCGCGCCACGGAGTTTCTCACGCGCTCTTCAGGAGAGGTTCAAGGGCCTTGTCGAAGTCAGCCATCGTGCTGCCGCCCTGCAGGCGCTTGCCGTTGATGAAGAACGTCGGCGTCGAATTCACACCGAACTTCTCGGAAGCGCGCGTGCGGCCCGCGATCAGCTTGTCGAGGAGCGCCTGATCCGTGAGGCATTTGTCGAAGCTCTCCTGCGTAAAGCCGGCCTGCTTCGCGATGTCGAAGAGCTTTGGCACCGGATTGCCGCGGACGAACGCCCAGTCATCTTGCTTGGCAAAGAGAACGGAGATGAGGCCCTGGCCACGGTCGCCGCCTGCACAGCGCGACAGCATCGACGCGGCTGCCGCGAGGTTGTCGAGCGGGAACTCGCGGAAGACGAAGCGCACCTTACCGGTGTCGATGTATTTGGTCTTGAGCTCGGGATAGACCTTGTTGTGGAAGTTCGCGCAGTGACCGCAGGTCATCGAGGCGTACTCGACGATCGTTACCTTGGCGTCGGGTGACCCGACCACAACGTCCGGCAATTCGCCCGGCGCCATCAGGTCGGCGACTGGGATCTCGGCGGGGCCTTCGCGCCGCTGCGCTAGCGCGGGCACAGCCGCCGAGAGCGCTGCGACGCCGGTAGCCATAAATAGCGCCCGGCGCGACAGGGTGAAGTTGGCTTTGGTGAACGGCGTCAGGGGCACGGGCGGGCTCCTCGGAGTTCTGAGGTCTCAGAGCTTCCGTTTATGCAAATTCCCCACTGAATGCCAACTGAATGGGTCGTCACAGCCTCGTGAGGGCCGGATTGCAGGGCGGCGGCCGTCAGCGTGCTTGGCGCCCGGCCACGCTCGCGCCGAGCCGGGAAAGGGCATCCCGCAGCCGCTCGTCGGTGATCTCCTGAAGAGCGGCTGCCTGTCCGGCTGCCACTTGGGACGGCGCAGGAGGAGCCGGGGTGGCGGGCGCCTTCGTCACGGCCGCGACTGGAGCGATGGGCGCCTGAATGATCCGCAGATCGGCGACGGCCCGATACCCGAAGTAGGCGTTGATCCGCTCGAGCAGTTGGCGGCGCCGGTGCTCAACTTCGAGCGCCCGCGGTCCGTCAACCCGAAGCACCAGGGTCGCGCCCGGCCGACCTTCGGCGCCTTCCGCCACTTCGCCATAAGCATCGGCGCCGCGCGGCCACTTCAGCCGATCGGGGGACGTGTAGGAGGCGAGATCCTGACCGACGATCGCGGCCCAGTCGGTGAGCAGCGTCGCGGCCGAAAATCCGTACTTCTCGAAGGCCTTGCGCGTGAGCTTTGGAACGAAGGAGCCGACCGCCCGCGCCATCGGTCCCCGGAACGGCCGCGCGGGCGCCACGGAATGACCGGGCGCCGAGCCGGGTCGACCCGGCGGCGTAACTGCGGTGAATGGCCTGCTCAAATCCGACTCGCGCGGTTTCTTTGCGTTGGACCGATGCGTACCATTGATGATGCGATTCGCATTTGAATGCGGGGTAAACCGGTGGCGGCTGTGGCTAGGAAGCAACGTCGGCAGGTCGAGCCCGAGGCGGGCGCCGCACCGGCCCTGTTGGATTGGTACGACCGCGAGCGGCGCGATCTGCCTTGGCGGATGGCTCCCGGCGTCCAAGCCGATCCCTATCGCGTCTGGCTGAGCGAGATCATGCTCCAGCAGACGACGGTGAAGGCGGTCATCCCCTACTACGAGAAATTCCTTTCGGTCTGGCCGACTGTCGCGGATCTGGCGTCGGCCGACCTCGAGGATGTCCTGAAGCAATGGGCCGGTCTCGGCTACTACGCCAGGGCGCGAAACCTCCACGCCTGCGCGCAAGCCGTCGTCGAACGGCATGGCGGCGCTTTCCCGGCGACCGAAGCCGAGCTTCGATCCCTGCCGGGCATCGGTCCCTACACTGCTGCTGCGATCGCCGCGATTGCATTCGGCGAGAAGGCAACGCCGGTTGACGGTAACATCGAGCGCGTGGTGTCGCGCCTTTTCGCCATGAAGACCCCGCTGCCGACCGCCAAGCCGGAACTGCGCCGCCTTGCGTCGACGCTGACGCCCGACACGCGCGCCGGTGATTTCGCGCAGGCGATGATGGACCTCGGGGCGACGGTCTGCACGCCGAAGCGTCCGTCATGCCTGGTCTGCCCGCTGCAAACGATGTGCAAGGCGCGCCAGGACGGCATCGAGGCCCTGTTGCCCGCGCGTGAGGATCGGGCGGAGCGTCCGGTGCGCTACGGCATCGCCTTCGTGGTGATCCGCGAGGATGGCCAGATGCTATTGCGCCAGCGGCCGGACGAAGGGCTGCTCGCGCGAATGATCGAGGTACCCTCGACGCCCTGGCTCGATGACCTCATGCCGATCCAGGAAGCGCTTCGTACGGCGCCGGTGCGGACCGACTGGTGGCCGGTTCCGAGCCCGGTCATCCATACCTTCACGCACTTCCGCCTGGAGCTTCTCGTCTATCGCGCCGTCGTCCCGGTCGAGACCACGCTGACGTTCTGGGCCGATGCCAAGCGGTGCCGCTGGGTGCACCGCCGAGACCTTCATGGGCAGGCGCTGCCGAGCGTCATGCGCAAGGTCATCGCGCACGGCCTGAAAGAAAGCTGAGACGCTATTCCGCCGCGACCAGGGTCGGCCGTCCGCCGCCCCGTACGAGACCGAGCTGGCGCTTCGCCTGCTCCCGCAGCACGTCGATCGGCGTCAGACGGCCTTCGGCTTCGAAGTGCCAGAAGGTCCAGCCGTTGCACGCCGCCTTGCCCTGGAGCTGGGCGCCGATCCGGTGAATGGATCCGCGAGCGCCGGCGGCGGCGATGGTCCCGTCCGCTTTCACCTCCGCGCGTAACCGCCGGCGCTCGTCGAACAACTCGACCCCTGGCTCCAGGATGCCGAGTTCGATGATGGTTCCGAACGGAACCCGCGGTTCCGCTCGCTTGGCCCTGAGGGGCTCGATGGCATCGGGCGACAGCGGATGCACCGCGCGAATGCGCTCCTCCGCGGCTGCCGCGTAATCGGGGTCACGCTCGATGCCGATCCAGCGCCGGCCGAGGCGGCGCGCGACGGCGCCGGTCGTACCGGTGCCGAAGAATGGGTCGAGCACCACGTCGCCCGGATTGCTGCTCGTGAGCAAGACCCGCCAGAGCAGTGCTTCCGGCTTCTGAGTGGGATGTGCCTTGCGCCCGCCGTCGTCCTTCAAGCGCTCCGGTCCCGAGCAGATCGGAATGAGCCAGTCCGAGCGCATCTGGACGTCGTCGTTGAAGGACTTCAGAGCCTCGTAATTGAAGGTCGGCCGGGATTTCTGGTCGCGTGCCGCCCAGATCAGGGTCTCGTGCGCATTGGTGAGGCGCTTGCCGCGAAAGTTCGGCATCGGATTGGTCTTGCGCCAGATCACGTCGTTCTGGATCCAGAAGCCGAGATCCTGCAGCGCGACGCCGAGCCGGAAAATGTTGTGATAGGAGCCGATCACCCAGAGCGCGCCGTTCGGCTTCAAAATGCGGCGGCACTCGCCGAGCCAGGCGCGGCAGAAGCGATCGTAATCGGCGAACGATCCGAATTTGTCCCAGTCCTGATGAACGCCGTCGACGACGGTGTTGTTGGGACGCAGGAGGTTGCCGTCGAGCTGCAGATTGTAGGGTGGGTCTGCGAAGACGAGGTCGACGGACGCATCCGGTAACCGCGCCAGCACTTCGAGGCATTCACCACGCACGACCCGATCGGCGGGGAGGGCGGAGGCCTGACGACGCGAACGTTGGAACTGGGCCATGGACGCAACTCGTGACGCTACGGGCGACGATACGAACGAAGGTGGATGGGAATGCTTAAGCAGGCGTTAACGCAAGCCCCAGATTGATCCTGCATTGAGTCGAACGGATGGCGAACATGCGTGCCGGCTGTCACCTTCGGAACCGGTGAAACGCCTCGTTTACCTCACATTGGCGAACGAACATTACGGTAGCGCACGCACGCGCGGAGGACTTCCTATGATCACTGGCCTGGAAAGCATTGGCATTTTCGGCTTCATTCTGCTCGCCTTTGCAGTCGCCGTCCTATGGTCCACCGTGAAAGTCGTGCCGCAGGGGTTCAACTTCACGGTCGAGAACTTCGGGCGCTATACGCGCACCCTCAATCCGGGCCTTCACATCCTCGTTCCGGTCATCGAGCGCATCGGCGCGAAGATGAACATGAAGGAGCAGGTCATCGACATCCCGAGCCAGGACGTCATCACGCGCGACAACGCCATGGTGACGGTCGACGGCGTCGCCTTCTTCCAGGTCCTATCGGCGGCCAAGGCCGCCTACGAGGTGGAAAATCTCGAAGGCGCGATCGTGAACATCACGATGACGAACATCCGTACCGTGATGGGTTCGATGGACCTCGATGAACTCCTGTCGAACCGAGATCAGATCAACGCGCGCCTGCTCCAGGTCGTTGACGCGGCCACAGAGGCGTGGGGCGTGAAAGTCACCCGTATCGAAATCAAGGACATCGCGCCGCCGCGCGATCTCGTCGACAGCATGGCGCGCCAGATGAAGGCCGAGCGTGAAAAGCGCGCGCAGATCCTCGAATCCGAAGGCCTTCGCGCCGCTGCCATCCTCAAGGCAGAAGGCGAAAAGCAGGCCGTCGTTCTGCAGGCCGAAGGTCGCCGCGAAGCTGCGTTCCGTGACGCCGAAGCGCGCGAGCGGGCGGCCGAAGCGGAAGCCGCCGCGACCCGCCTCGTTTCCGAGGCCATTGCCGGCGGAAGCGTCCAGGCCATCAACTACTTCATCGCGACGGCCTACGTGAAGGCACTCGAGTCGCTCGCCAAGGCGCCGAACCAGAAGGTCATTATGATGCCGATCGAGGCCTCGTCCGTGATCGGATCGCTCGCCGGCCTCGCGCAGATCACTGGCGAAGCGTTCGGCCGGAACGACGGTGGCGCTCAGCAGCCGGCGCCGCGTCAGGAAGGTCGCCGCCCGTCGCCGACACCGCCGGCGACCAGCCCGACGGTCGCGTCCGGACCCAATCCTTGGGGCGGTTCGACCGAAAGCTGAGAACGCGGCGGGAGTAGGTCATGCAAGCGATCCTGAGTTACGTCATCGGCCTCGGCCCTTGGAATTGGTTCATCCTCGCGGTCGTGCTGCTCGGCCTCGAGACGGTGATCCCCGGCGTCCACTTCCTGTGGTTCGGTCTCGCCGCCGCGATCGCCGGAACGCTCGCACTCGCGACCGGACTCGCCTGGCAATGGCAACTTGTCATCTTCGCGGTGACCGCGATGGCGACGGTGTTCTGGCTGCGCCGTGTCGTGAAGGGCGACCAGCTCGCCTCTGACGAGCCGACGCTGAACGAGCGCGGCCACCAATACATCGGTCGGATCGTGATCGTGGAGGATGCTATTTCAAGCGGCCGTGGTCGCGTGCGCGTCGGCGATACGCTGTGGGCCGCGGAGGGCGAGGATGCGCCGGCGGGCACCCGCGTCCGCGTGACGGCGACCAACGGCACCGTGCTGAAGGTAGAGCCGGCCGAGTCCGCCTGAGTTAGCGCGCCGGCCGCCGCACCGGCTGCGTATTCACTCGCACCGGGACGGGCTTCGGTTCGGTAGGCTGCCCACCGAGCACGCTCTCGGCGAAGCTACGCAGCCGGTCGCCGAGTTCGGTTAGGATGTCTTCGAGACGTCGATTGCCTGCCATCGCGAACAACCTCTCATTCACCATCCATAATTAGGCACCGCGTCGAGGAACGCAAGACGCTCCGCCCGAACTTGAAAGCGGCGAAACCGCCCCTATCTCGATGGCAGGCCGGGACCCTCTGGCAATCGCTCGATTGCGATGTCGGCTTCGACAGTGTTCGACCGAGGAGGATCGTCCCGTGGAGTTTCTCGACACGCTTCTGCATGGCCTTTTTCTGGGCAAGCCCGGCTGGATGTGGCTCGCCTTCATCGCGATCGTCGTGGTGTTGCTCGCTTTCGACCTCGGCGTGCTTCATCGCGATCATCGCGAAATCGGCGTGAAAGAAAGCTTGGTCTTGTCGGCCGTCTACATCGGCCTTGGTCTCTCGTTCGGCGCCTGGGTGTGGTGGTATCTCGGCGCCCAGTCCGGCATGGAATACATGACCGGCTTCGCGGTCGAGAAAGCGCTGGCGATGGACAACGTGTTCGTCATCGCCATGATCTTCGCCTTCTTCGCTGTACCTCGGAAGTACCAGCACCGCGTGCTCTTCTGGGGCATCCTCGGCGTCATCGTCTTGCGCGCGATCATGATCGGCCTCGGCGCGACGATCGTCTCCCAGTTCTCCTGGGTCCTCTATGTCTTCGCTCTCTTCCTGGTGGCAACCGGCGTCAAAATGATCGTCTTCGCCGACCGCGAATACGACGTTGCCGGCAACCCGGTACTGAAGTTCGTCCGTGCCCGGTTCAACGTGACCGACACCCACCACGGCGAAGCGTTCTTCGTGAAGCAGCAGGACCCCAAGAGCGGCAAGCTCGCCTGGTTCATGACGCCGCTGTTCTTGGCGCTCGTCCTGATCGAAATCGCCGACGTCATCTTCGCGGTCGACAGCGTGCCGGCGATTTTCGCGATCACCACCGATCCGTTCATCGTCTACACGTCGAACATCTTCGCGATCCTTGGCCTTCGCGCGCTCTACTTTGCTCTGGCTGCGATGGTTCATCGCTTCCACTACCTGAAGTATGCGCTGGCACTCGTGCTGATCTTCATCGGCTCGAAGATCTTCCTCGCCGACCTCCTGGGTCTCGAGAAGTTCCCGCCGGCGCTCTCGCTGACGATCACCTTCGGGCTGCTCGCCGGCGGCGTAGTCTACTCTCTGATGAAGACACGCGAAGCCACCGCGCAGACCTGAGCGGCCGAGCGGAGAAAACGATGGGCTCCCCGATCCACGGGGAGCCCATCTGCCTTCGGAGGAATTCGGTCAGACGATCGCGGCGCGCAGGATGTCGTGCAGGTGCACGATGCCAACCGGCTTGCCCTTGCTGACCACGAACAGCGCCGTAATTCGCGAGCTGTTGAGCATTTCGAGCGCCGCTGAGGCGAGCACGTCCGGCGCGATCGTCTTCGGCTTGCGGGTCATAATCGCGCCGGTCGTCGCGTGGACGAGGTCCTTGCCCATGTGGCGACGGAGGTCGCCGTCGGTGATAATGCCGATCAGCTTGCCCTTGTCGTCGACGATGCCGAGGCACCCGAACGACTTCTGCGTCATCGTCACGATTGCCTGCGACATCGGCACATCGGCGCCGGCGAGCGGCAACGCGTCGCCCGCGTGCATCACGTCGGCGACAAGCTTGAGCTGCGCACCGAGCGAGCCGCCGGGATGGAAGACCTTGAAATCGTGTGCAGTGAAGCCCTTGGCTTCGAGCAATGCGATGGCGAGGCAGTCGCCCATGGCGAGCTGGATGGTCGTCGATGTCGTCGGCGCGAGGCCGTGCGGGCAGGCTTCGGTCGAACGCGGGAGTTCGAGCACGACGTCGGCCGCCTTTCCGAGCGCCGAGTCGGCGCGCGAAGTCATGGCAATGAGCGGCACCGCGAAGCGCCGCGAGAACGTCAGGATGTTCTTGAGTTCGACCGTTTCGCCAGACCACGACAGTGCCAGGATGATATCCTCGCGCGTGATCATGCCGAGATCGCCGTGCGACGCCTCGCTCGGATGGACGAAGAAAGCGGGCGTTCCCGTCGAGGCGAAGGTCGCGGCGACCTTCTGGCCGACGTGACCACTCTTGCCCATGCCGGTCACGATGACGCGCCCGCGTGCCGCCTGCAGCCGCTGGACCGCCTCGGCAAAAGCGGCACCGAGCGCACCGGAAAAGGCGGCGCCAAGCGCTTCGAGCCCCGCCGCTTCGAGCCCGACGGTCCGCTGGGCCGAGAGGACCGCACTTGAGACGGAGCCGCTAGCCGGCCTCGATTTGGTGCGGCCAGGCGCGGTCTTCGTCATCGTCATGAGCTGGCTCCCCCGGTCCTGGCGCTTCCCGACGCCTGCTTCACGTAGCCCGACCGGCGCCTCACCCGCAACACGTGCCACTGCGTCGATCAGCCATCCGCTGTCGCGAGGACATCCAGTCCAAGCGCGAGTTGCACGGTGCGGAAGGAGCGGCGGTGATGCGGCGTGACGCCGAGTCGACGGATCGCGTCCTGGTGGTCGGGCGTCGGATACCCCTTGTGTCGCTCGAAGCCATAGCCCGGGAATTCGCGCCCGAGCTCTGCCATGATGCGGTCACGCGTAACCTTGGCGACGATCGATGCCGCCGCGATGGAGAGGCAAAGCGCATCTCCTTTGACGACGGCCTGAGCCCGGCAAGCGAGCTTCGGCAGACGGTTACCGTCGACCAGCGTGACCTTCGGCCGGACCGAAAGCCGATCGACCGCGACGCGCATCGCCGAAAGGGCGGCATTCAGAATATTGACGCGGTCGATCTCGGCGACGTCCGCGATCCCGACAGCGACGGCGACGGCATCGCGCAGGATGATGGAGAACAACTCCTCGCGGTCGCCGGGATCGAGCTTTTTCGAGTCGTCGATGCCGGCTGGAATGCGTGACGCATCAAGGATGACGGCCGCCGCCACCACGGGCCCCGCAAGTGGTCCACGCCCGGCCTCGTCGACGCCGGCGACCGGTCCACCATGGAGCTGCAGGGTGGCCGTCTCCAGGTCGAAGGTCGGCCGGATGTGCGAATCGCCGCGGGGCATGCCGCGATCTTCGCCCTCGGCCTCCGCGTCTGTCAAAGCTCGTTCCGCTCATTCGATGAGCGGACACTGTCGCGCCGGCGCGCGACGCCGGCAAGACGCAGCGTTTCGTGGCCTTAGAGCAGCGCGAGTTGTCGCCCGCTCCCGTCGGGCGGTACGAACAGATCGGTGCGAAGACCAAGCCGCCGAGTGTTGAGCCCGAGCCGCTTCGTCGCGAGCCGGAACCGTTGCGCGATTTGTTCGGCGTACGGGCCAGAGCCGCGCTGGCGCAGCCCGAACTCGGCCGTGTAGTCCCGGCCGCCGTGCATCGATTGCAGAAGGCCGATTACACGATTTGCGCGATCGGGGACTTCGGTCGCGAGCCATTCACGGAAGATGTCTTTGAGCTCGAGTGGGAGCCGCAGCATCACATAGCCGGCTTCCCGCACGCCGGCGTCGCGCGCGGCCGAGAGGATCGCCTCGATCTCGTGATCGTTGAGGCCCGGGATAATCGGCGCCGTCATCACCTGGGTCGGCACGCCGGCGGCCGAAAGGGCGGCGAGAGCGGCGAGCCGTTTCGGCGGCGTCGAAGCGCGGGGCTCCATCACGCGGGCGAGATGGCGGTCGAGAGTCGTCACCGAGACGGCGACTTTCACGAGACCGCGCTCCGCCATGCGGGCGAGGATGTCGACGTCACGCGCGACGAGCGCCGACTTCGTGACGATCCCGACCGGATGATTGGCCCGGTCGAGCACCTCCAGAATCCGCCGCGTCAGACGTTGCTCGCGCTCGATCGGCTGGTAGGGGTCGGTATTGGCTCCAAGCGCAATGGTCGCGGGCCGATAAGCAGGCCGCGAGAGCTCTTGAATGAGCAGATCCGCGCCGTTGGTCTTGGCATAGAGCTTCGTCTCGAAGTCGAGCCCCGCAGAATGGCCAAGGTAGCAATGCGAAGGGCGGGCGTAGCAATAGACGCAGCCGTGCTCGCACCCACGATAGGGGTTGATCGAGCGGTCGAACGAGATGTCCGGGCTGTCGTTCGTGGTGATGATCGAACGGGCGATCTCCGCCTTGACCTCCGTCTTGAACGGCGCGAGGTCCGCAAGCCCTTCCCAGCCATCGTCGAACGCTTCGCGTTCAGCAGCCTCGAAGCGGCCGACACGGTTCGAGCGGGCGCCCCGGCCGCGGCGGCGGTCCTCCTCGACCACGCCTGAATTCAATACAGAGAGCCGCGGATCACGCGAGAGTTCGGCCATGGAGCCTCCGAATGCCTCCATTTAGAGAATAAACAGAGAACAAAAGAGAACGCAACCGCCATTATTCTTTGCCGCCAGGTCGGCTATAAGATCCTGGGGGACAAGCCGAACGCCATGATCACCGTCGTCATTCCAACGCTCCAGGCTGAGGCCGGCTTGCCCGCGACGCTGTCCGCCCTCGTGCCGGCGGCCGTCGAAGGCCTCGTTCGCGAGGTGATCGTGGTCGACGGAGGCTCCACCGACGCGACGTTACGGATTGCCGACGGCTGCGGGGCCACGGTGCTGACGTGCAAGCCCGGTCGCGGCCAACAGATGAGGCTCGGCGCCGACGCGGCCCGCCAGCCGTGGCTGCTATTCCTCCATGCCGACACAGTGCTCGCCCCAGGCTGGGAGCGCGAGGCCGGGACGTTTATCGACAGCACCGAACGTGCTGGCCCGCCGCGCGCCGCGGCTTTCAGTTTTGCGCTGGACGACATCGGCACCTGGCCACGCGTTGTCGAATGGGGCGTCGCATGGCGCTCGGCGATCCTGCGTTTGCCTTACGGCGATCAAGGCCTCCTGATCCCAGCCAAGCTCTATCGTGAGCTCGGCGGCCATCCGCCGTCACCGCTGATGGAAGACGTCGCGTTCGTTCGCAAGCTTGGCCGTCGGCGGTTGGTGATGCTGCGGTCTACAGCGGTGACAAGCGCCGACAAATATCGCCGCGACGGCTACATGGCACGCATCGCGCGCAATCTCACCTGCCTCACGCTTTATAATCTGGGTGTCCCCGCGCATCGTATTGCTCGTGTCTACGCGGGCGGCGATCGTTCAATTGTCCGTGAGGACTGAACACCGGTCGTGATTTTGGGCGTGAAGACCGTCCATAAGCACGCCCGCAAGGCTTCACCCAACCGGAGAGTTTGAATGGTCGAGATGAACCGCCGCACGTTCGTGGTGTCCGCCGGAGCCGCGAGCGCGGCCTTCGGTATTGCAGGTCCGATCGCATTCCCGACGTCCGTCGCAGCGCAAGGCGCCAAACCGGCTCCGTTCCACCGCTTCAAGGTCGGCGACATCGAGATCACGCAGATCTACGAAGGCATCAACATGCGGCCGCTCGATGCTGGCTTCGTGCGCAACGCGTCGCTTGATGACGTGAAGGCGGCGGTCAAGGCTGCCGGCCATCCCGACACGCACGTGCCGATCACCTTCACGGTGACGCTCGCGCGCATCGGCGGCAAGCTCGTGATGTTCGACTCCGGCACCGGCGGTCAGCTCGCCCCGACGGCGGGCCTGATGACGACCGAAGGCTTCCAGGCTGCGGGCATCAATCCGGCCGACATCTCGACCATCGTCGTGACCCACTTCCACCCCGATCATATCTTCGGGCTGATGGCGAAGGACACCAACGCGCCGATCTACCCGAATGCTGAGATCGTCGTTCCGGCCGCCGAATTCGCGTTCTGGAACGACCCCAGCGTGTTCACCAAGCTGCCTGAAGGCGCTCACGGTCTCGCGCGCCGCGTCCAGGCGACCATCGGCACCTGGAAGAACGTGAAGCAGGTCGAAGGCGGGAAGGAAGCCGTCGCCGGTGTCACGGCGATCGCCACCAACGGTCACACGGCAGGCCACACCAGCTATCAGCTCGGTTCCGGATCGAGCCAGCTCATCGTCCTCGGCGACATCACCAACGTGCCCTACCTGTTCGTGAAGAACCCGGGCTGGCATGTCACGTTCGACGGCAATCCGGCGGCCGCCGAGACTGCGCGCCGCCAGATCTTCGATCGCGCCATTGCCGACAAGGCGATCATCACCGGCTACCACTACGGGATGCCGGGCGCGGGCCGCATCGAGAAGGACGGCAACGGCTACGCCTACGTTCCGGTCGCCTGATTTTCCGATCTTGACGTGCAACGGCGCCGCCTCGTGCGGCGCCGTTTGCATTTCGCCCGCAGCAACGGCATCCGACGTGGACGTACGGCCTTTCGCCGCCCGCAGCGACCCGCTAACATCACGCGGGGTCATTCGCGGGCAGTACGGCATGACAGGGCAGCCGAAGCAGCAGTTCACGGCCGATCAGATCTTGGAGGCCGGCCGTCGTGCCGAGGCCCAGGGCCAGTCGGAATACGCCGTGCAGTTTTACCGCCACCTGACCGATCACCATCCGACGAGCCCGGAAGCTTCGGTGGCGCGCGAGGCTCTGTCGCGGCTGGCCCCGACGCCGCGGCAGGCGCCGGAGAAGGTGAACGGTTCGCGAAGCACCCTTCCGCCTTGGCCGGCGGGGGAGCCTCTGATGCCGCGTGAGACAGCGCCGCGCCCGGTTCTCGCAGAGCCGCCCCGCCACGGGCCGCCTGCGAGCCCTCCACCGGCGCAGCCTGCTCCCGCCCCTTCGGCGGCGCAGCGCCAGCGGTATGACTACGTGCGCGAGCCGATTGAGCTGCCGCGTCCCGTGCGCGGCTATCTCGCCGGCCGCATCGTCGCGTGGTTCGTCGTACTCTGTGGGACGGCGGCGTTCTTTGCAGGGGCGGCGATCATCGGATTTGCGGTCGCAACCGGCACGGTCCCTGTGCTGCCGCCCGTGGGACCGCCGGGCGCCATCGGTGCTGCCCTTCTCGTGATGGGTTTCGTGCTCGTCTTCGCCGGTCAGGTCGCACTCGCGAGCTTCGCCACCGCCAACGCGACGCGCGAGACGGCCGCCTTGATGCGGGCGATCGCCGAGGACATCGCGCGCCGGCGCTGGTGAGCGGAGAAAACCGTCAGCCGCCAGATGACCGGCGGTGCTCTTCGAGCCGCGGCATGATCTCGACGAAGTTGCAGGGCCGGTGGCGGTTGTCGAGCTGCCACTTCAAAATCTCGTTCCAGCCGTCTCGGCAGGCGCCCGGCGAACCCGGCAGACAGAAGATATACGTCCCCTGAGCCACGCCGCCACACGCGCGTGACTGGATGGTCGACGTCTCGATCTTCTGGAACGAGATCATGTGGAAGACGACGGAGAAGCCCTCGATCTCCTTCTCGAACAGCGGTCGGAGCGCCTCAGGCGTGACGTCGCGCCCCGTGAAGCCGGTGCCCCCAGTCGTGATCACGACGTCAATCGTCGGGTCCGCGATCCATCCTTGAACCTTGGCGCGGATCTGCGCGATGTCGTCCCGGACGATGGCGCGGTCGGCGAGTTCGTGCCCCGCCTCGCGCAGCAGCGTTGCCAGCGTCTCGCCGGATTTGTCCTCCTTCGGCGTGCGTGTGTCCGAGACCGTCAGCACAGCGATGCGGACCGGGATGAATGGACGGGATTCGTCGATGCGCGGCATGCCGGCTGCTCCTCGAGATCGTTTGCCCGGAAGGTGAGGAGATCGCGCCGCCGGGTCAAGCGAACGATCCGGCGCTACCCTTGACCGGGCTCGCCACGAAGGTGGCCGAGGCGGCACTCAAGGCCGCCGGCGTCCGGGTCACCGTTTGCGTCGAACACAGCGATCCTGCACCGTCGATTGTCCAACTCGCTGCCGAAACCGGCTGCGACCACATCGTCATGGGCACGCGCAGCCTCGGCAGTCTCGCCAGGATGGTGGCGGGATCGGTGGCGACCAAGTTTCTTCACATTGCGGACGTCCCGGTGACCCTGGTGAAGTGACGCTGGCGGCGTGACGGCGTCAGTCGTTGCCGTCGAGTGCTGCGGCCAGCGCCAGCAAATCGCGCCACGCCAGCCGCTTCTGCGCTGGCGTGCGCAGCAGATACGCGGGATGCAACGTCGCCATCGCCTTCATGCCCCGCGACGCGATCTCGACGTCCCGCCATTTGCCGCGCAGCTTGAGGATTCCGTCCGGCACGTCGAGCAGATGCTTAGCCGCTGCGCCGCCGAGCAGAACTAGGAAATCGGGCGAAACTAATTCGATCTGCCGTTCCAGGAACGGCCGGCAGATTTGTGCCTCCTGAGGCGTCGGCGTCCTGTTCCCGGGCGGTCGCCAGTACACGATGTTGGTGATGTGGACGTTGCTTTCGGAGAGCCCGATCGCCGCGAGCATCCGGTCCAATAACTGCCCCGCACGGCCGACGAACGGCCGGCCGGCGATGTCTTCGTCGCGCCCGGGGGCCTCGCCGATGAACATCACACGGGCCGGCGCTACGCCGCGGAAAAAGCAAAGCGACTTGGCCGTCGCCTTGAGCGCGCAGCCATCGAACCCGGCGAGGGCGGCCTCGAGCGCCTGGAGATCCGCGGCCTGCCGGGCGAGCCGCCGGGCTTCCGTTTCGGCCGCGTCGGGGGACGCGGTCGGTAGAGCACGGGGCGTGACGACGGGCGGTGACGTCGGCCGAACGTCTCGGGACGAAGGGGGAGGAGTACTGACGGGAGCCCGGCGTGCCGGGGCCTCAGTCGCAAGGCCGGCAGGTCGCGCGGAGACATCTGAGGTGGTGGCAGACGGCGGCGCCAGGCTGATCCCGGCACCCGGCGCCGTGTCGCCATGTGACAGCCAATCGGTCGGCACCTCGTCGAACGCCGTATCCGCGCCCATCTCGCGATACCACGCGAGGAGCGAGACGAGCGCCGCCGATGTCCGTTCGTCGACCATGCCGCCCCTATTAACAGGTCTCGCCCGCCAGCCGAAATCGTGCATGCAAGACCGCGGGTCCATTCGGCCCCTTGACGCCCGCCGGGTGTCGCGCGGTAGTGCCGGCCGACACAGTTTTGAAGAGACTTCGTGATGGCCGATACCGGTGCTGATCTCCCGCCGCGGGAGGCGATGGAATTTGACGTGGTGGTCGTGGGGGCAGGCCCGGCCGGGCTGGCCGCTGCCATCCGCATTCGCCAACTCGCGGCGGCCAGCGGCGAGGAGATCTCCGTCGTCGTCGTCGAGAAAGGCTCCGAGGTCGGCGCTCACATTCTGTCCGGCGCCGTCATCGATCCTGTCGGCCTCGATACCCTGATCCCGGACTGGCGCGACAAGGGCGCACCCCTCGACACGCCTGTCACGCGTGACGAATTCCTGTTCCTTGGTCCGGCCGGCGAACTGCATCTGCCGGCGTGGCTGATGCCGCCGCTCATGAACAATCACGGCAACTACATCGGCAGCCTCGGGAACGTCGTCCGCTGGCTCGGTGAGCAGGCGGCAGAACTCGGCGTCGAGGTCTATCCTGGGTTCGCGGCCGCCGAAGTGCTTTACGACGATGCCGGCAACGTCGTCGGCGTCGCGACCGGCGACATGGGCGTTGGACGCGACGGCATGCCCACGGACCGTTTCACGCGCGGCATGGAACTGCGTGCGAAATACACGCTGATCGCCGAGGGCGTGCGCGGCTCCCTCGCCAAGCAGCTGATCGCGCGCTTCGAGCTCGCCAAGGGCCGCGAGCCGCAGAAATTCGGCATCGGCCTCAAGGAGCTCTGGGAGGTGAAGCCCGAGGTGCACCGCCGCGGGCTTGTGCAGCACTCCTTCGGGTGGCCGCTCGACAACCGGACGGGAGGCGGCAGCTTCCTCTATCACTACGGCGAAAACCTCGTCGCCGTGGGCTTCGTCGTCCACCTGAACTATGAGAATCCGTACCTCTCGCCCTACGACGAGTTCCAGCGCTTCAAGACCCACCCGGCGATCGCCTCCACATTCGAGGGCGGCAAGCGCATCGCCTATGGCGCCCGGGCGATCACCGAAGGCGGCTGGCAGTCGATGCCGCGTCTCGTGTTCCCGGGCGGTGTGCTGCTCGGCTGCTCTGCCGGTCTCGTCAACGTGCCGCGCATCAAGGGCAGCCATAACGCCATCCTCTCCGGCATTCACGCGGCTGAGTCAGTCGTCGAAGCTCTGAAGGCCGGCCGCGCCCACGACCGCTTGGACGACTACGAAGAGGCCGTTCGGACGGGGCCAATCGCGGCGGATTTGAAGCCCGTCCGCAACGTCAAGCCGCTGTGGTCACGGTTCGGCACGTTCCTCGGCATCCCGCTGGCCGGCGTGGAGATGTGGCTCAACACTATCATCCCGGGCCGTGGCCTCGGCTACACGCTCGGCCACCGCAAGCCCGACCATGCGACGCTGACGCGGGCTGGCCGCGCCCAGCCGATCGCGTACCCGAAGCCCGATGGCGTCCTCACCTTCGACCGCCTGACAAACGTGTCGTTCTCGGCCACCAACCATGAGGAGGACCAGCCGATCCACCTGCGGCTCAAGGACCCGCACGTGCCGATCGCCGTCAATCTTCCCGAATATGCCGAGCCCGCGCAGCGGTATTGCCCCGCCGGCGTCTACGAGGTGGTTCGCGACGAGAACGGGCGGCCCCGCTTTCAGATCAACGCGCAAAACTGCGTCCATTGTAAAACCTGCGATATCAAGGACCCGAGCCAGAACATCGACTGGACGACGCCTGAGGGTGGTGGTGGCCCGAATTACGCCGGAATGTGAGCGGACGAGGCGCAGCTACAACGGTGCGGCGGGGCGTCGACCGTGCGCCGAAACAGCCCGCAGCTACGGGCAAGTCCGCGGTCGCCAGAGGCCGGCAACATTTGCTAGTCTCGCGCCACGAGTCATTCTCAACTTGGCCGATGGCTGGGGGATCATGCGCGCACGCCTCACGGGAACTATGATGCTGGCGAGCCTCCTGACCACGGCGGCCGCGGTCGTCGTGACGCCGCCAGCGGCGCAGGCGCAATCTCCCGTCCAGGTCGCCGCCGCCATGCCGACGACCGACCATGAATCAGTGCTCGGGAACTACCTCGCAGGTCGGATGGCGCGGGGCTCGTCGGATACCGCTTCTGCCGCCGAGTTCTACGGCAAGGCAATGCGTCTCGACCCGGCGAACGATCAGCTCGCCGAGCAGGCGTTCCTGATGAAGCTGTCGGAAGGTGAGTGGCCGGCCGCCCGCGAACTCGCCAAGCGCGTCGCTGCCAATCCGGAAGGCAATCGCTTCGCGCGGCTCTTCCTCGCCGTCTCCGCCTTTGCGGACAAAGATTACGGGAAGGCCGAAGAACTGCTGCGCGGCATCTCGACGGGTCCGATCGGCGATCTGACCGCCATGCTGGCGCGCGGCTGGATCAAGCTCGGCATGGGCAACGTCGACGAGGCGATTGCCATTCTCCAGCCCGCCAACCAAGCGGAGTTCATTCAGCACTACAGTCGCTTCCACCGCGCGCTGGTCGCCGACGTCGCCGGCCGCCGCACCGAAGCCCGCGAAGCCTACGACCGCCTCTTCAAGTCGGACCCGAAGACGGTCCGCATCGCGCTAGCGTTCGCTCGTCACGCTGCCGCATCCGGCGATGTGAAGCTCGCGCGCCAGATCCTGCGCGACAACATCCAGCGCTCCAACGGCGAAGGCCATCCGACGATCCGCGCGCTGCGCGATACGCTCGACGCTGGCAAAGTCGATTTCCTCGTAACCACGCCGAACGACGGCATGGCTGAGGTCTTCTACAACCTGGGTGAGGCACTGAGTGCCGAAGGTGGCAGCAGCATCGGGCTGATCTATCTGCAGCTCGCGCTCTTCCTGAAGCCCGATTTTCCGTTTGCACTCGCCGCGCTGGCCAATGTTTACGAGGCGACTAAGAGGCACGAGGACGCCATCGAGGTCTACCAGCGCATTCCGCGCGGCGGCCCGCTCGACGTGTCGATCCAGATCCGCAAGGCCATCAACCTCAATCTGCTCGAGCGCACCGACGAGGCGAAGGTCCTGTTGGACAAATTGATCGCCGACAACCCGACGGACCTCCGCCCGCTCGACGCACTCGGTAGCATCCTTCGGGCCCGCAAGCGTTGGTCCGAGGCGATCACCTACTACGACAAGGCGATCGACCTGATCGACAAGCCGGAAAAGCAGCACTGGACCTATTGGTACGCACGCGGAACATCCTACGAGCGCATCAAGCAATGGCCGAAGGCGGAGACCGATCTGCTCCGTGCCCTGAAGCTCAATCCGGACCAGCCGCTCGTGCTCAACTACCTCGGGTACTCCTGGGTCGATCAGAATAAAAATCTTCAGCGCGGAATGAAGCTCATCGAGCGGGCCGTCGAATTGAAGCCCGACGACGGCTTCATCGTCGATAGCCTCGGTTGGGCGCATTACAAGCTCGGCAACTACCCGGAAGCCGTCCGCTGGCTCGAGCGTGCCGTCGAGCTGCGGCCGGAAGACCCGGTCCTCAACGATCACCTCGGCGATGCCTACTGGCGCATCGGACGTGCGCGTGAGGCGCGCTTCCAGTGGGATCAGGCATTGACCCTGAAGCCCGAGCCCGAGGACGCCGAGAAGATCCGCGCCAAGCTCGAAACGGGCCTAGCGCCGAAGAAGGTCGTCAAGAACCCGAAGAAGCAGAACGAGGCGGCGCGTCCCGACGCGGCGAAGCGGCGGGTGGAGACACAACAGAGCCAGCAGCCGAACTTCCAATGACGTCGCCGGCGACAGGGCGGCCCGTGCAGGAGATCGCGCGGGCGAAAGTCAATCTGACACTCTCGATCCTCGGCCGCCGGCCGGAGGGCTATCACGAGCTCGATAGCCTCGTGGCGTTCGCCGGCATCGGCGACGGCATTGAGTTTCGCCCGGGCGAAGATCCGACTGTTTCAGTCGTCGGCCCTTTCGCAGACGTGATTGTCGGTCGCAATCTGGCGTCTGTCGCGCTCGATGCCTGCGCCGCAGCCGAGCCCCGGCTGACCCTCGGCTCCGTCGTCATCGACAAACGCCTCCCCGTTGCGGCTGGTCTCGGCGGCGGCTCGTCTGATGCGGCGGCCGTGCTGCGCGCCGTCCGTGCCGCGAACCCCACATACGCCGACAGTGTCGACTGGACAGCGATTGCCGCCGGGCTCGGTGCCGACGTAACCGTCTGCTTCGAGAACCGGCCGGCCCGCATGCAAGGTATCGGCGAGCGGGTTCTACCTCTGTCACGTCTCCCGGCCGTGCCGGCCGTACTCGTCAATCCGATGGTCGAGGTGCCGGCTGACAAAACGCGGAGCGTCTACCGCGCCCTTGCTGCGCCTCCCGTGAGCGAGGTCGGGTCCGAGACACCGCTCCCAATGTTCGAGACGCCGGCCGACGTGATCGCGCACGCGCGGCGTGCCGCCAACGACCTTGAGCCGCCAGCGTGTGCCGTCGTGCCGACGATTGCCGAGGTGATGGCCGCTCTGTCCGAACTGCCCGGGGTCGCACTCGTCCGTCTGTCCGGCTCCGGACCTACGGTCTTCGCGCTCTTCCACGAGGTCCCGGCCGCGACCGCCGCGGCAAAAGCTCTTGCAGCGCGCCAGCCCGACTGGTGGGTCGTCGCGACGGTGATCGGTGAGACGGCCTGATCCGTCAGTGCGCGCGGCTGACCGAGAAGTCGACCACGTCGAGCAGCGCCTGCTTCGCCTTGCTGTCGCGGAAAATGCCGATGGCGTCACGCGCGATCGAGCCATAGGTCCGAGCCCGCTCGAGCGTTGCTTCGATCGCCTTGTGGCGGCGCATCAGCTGCACGGCATGTTCGAGATCGCCTTCGCGGATGTCGCCGTCAACGATGGTACGCTTCCAGAAGGCCCGCTCGTCGTCGCTGCCGCGGCGGAACGCGAGAATGACCGGCAGCGTGATCTTGCCCTCGCGGAAATCGTCGCCGACGGACTTTCCGAGTCGACCCGCGTCACCCGCGTAGTCGAGCGCGTCGTCGACCAGCTGGAACGCGATGCCGAGCGTCTTGCCATAGGACTTCAGCGCAGCCTGCTCTTCGGCGGGCCTCATCGCGATCGCGGCGCCGACCTCGGTCGCCGCCGAGAAGAGCGCCGCCGTCTTCGCCTCGATGATCGCGAGATAGGCGTCCTCGGTCGTCGACGTATTTTTCGCTGCGGCGAGCTGCATGACTTCGCCTTCGGCGATCACGGCGGCGGCGTTCGACAAAATCTTGAGGCACGGCAGCGAGCCGACATCGACCATCATCCGGAAGGCTTGGCCGAGCAGGAAGTCGCCGACCAGCACGCTCGCCTGATTGCCCCAGATCTTCCGCGCCGCCTTCTTGCCGCGCCGGAAATCGCTGTCGTCCACCACGTCGTCGTGGAGAAGCGTCGCCGTGTGCATGAACTCGACCGCAGCCGCGAGCCGGATATGCGCATCGCCGGCGTACCCGAAGAGCTTCGCGGCGGCGATTGTCAGCATCGGCCTCAGCCGCTTGCCGCCCGAGTCGATGAGGTGGTGGGCGAGCTCGGGGATCATTTCGACGTCGGAAATCGCCTTGTCGAGGATGATGCGGTTGACCGCCCCCATCTCATCGCCGACGATTTCCAGCAGGAGCTTCAGCTGTTCGCTCGGCTCCCGAGCTTCCCCGAGCGGGACGACGATGCCCACGTGTGTACCCTCGATCCGGTTCAACGGTCGTGATTTAACCCCGTGAGCCGCCGGCCTTTCGACGGCAGATTGCCGCACGGATGGCCGTCGGTAGCACCCCTGTTCGCGGATCGGCAAGACAATGCGTGAGCTGCTGCGTACGAACGATGTGGTTCTCCTCAGCTTCGCCGAGGCTTTGTTGCGCGATGCCGGCATCTTGCCGCTGGTCGCCGATACCGCTGTGAGCGCGATGGAGGGGTCGATCGGCATCCTGCCCCGCCGGCTGATGGTTTCCGACGATGACATAGGGGCTGCCGTTCGCCTGCTGACCGATGCCGACCTCGGAGCCTGGATCGTCGACGATGCCCGCCGCTGACGACGTGACCGACGACGCCTTTCTGGGTGGACAACTCGCCATTCTTCAGCCGACCCGCGGCTATCGGGCGGGGATCGACGCGGTCCTGCTCGCCGGCGCCGCCCCCGTCGTGGCGGGCGAGACGGTCATCGATGCCGGTGCCGGCGTTGGCGTGGTCGGCCTCGCCATCGCCCGGCGGGTCCCGGGATCGCGCGTGGTCCTGGTCGAGCGAGAACCGGTTTACGCCGACTTGGCCGCCCGCAACATCGCGCGGAACGGCCTTTCGGATCGCGTGCGCGTGATCGAGGCCGATGTGACCAGCGCCGCTCCCCCTGACGATATGCCGGGCGGCGGCGACCACGTGGTCACCAATCCGCCCTATCAGGTCGCGGGTCGCGGTCGGCCCCCTGATGATCCGCTGAAAGCGTCCGCCCACGAGATGCCGGCCGGCAGCCTTGAAGCCTGGCTGCGCTTCTGCACCCGGGCGACGCGCCCCGGCGGGCGCCTGACACTCATCCATCGCGCCGATGCGCTGGGCGACCTGCTCGCAGGCCTCGAAAACCGCTTCGGCGGTCTGACCATCCGCCCGATCCACCCGCGCGCCGATGTTCCGGCGGTGCGCGTGCTGATCCAGGGCATCAAGGGGTCCCGCGCGCCGCTGGCCTTGGCGCCTCCCCTGATTTTGCACGACCGAGACGGGGCCTTCCGGCCCGACGTCGAAGCTGTCCTGCGGGCTGGTGCGGCGCTCGCATGAATCAGTGGGCCGGCGCTGCCCACTGTCGCCTTGCCCTCGCCGCGGCGCCCCGCTACGACCCTTGCCATATCCTGGCACCGAGGTCGCATTTTGGGCGACCGTACCACGACGTCCTCTCCCGATAGGAAACTCTCGATGTGGCCGTTCTCTCGACCGCCGATCGTTCCGGTGATCCGTCTCTACGGGCCGATCGGCATGGCCGTGCCGCTCCGGCCGGGCCTCTCGCTGGCGACCGCCGCTCCTGCGCTCGAGCGCGCGTTCACGATGTCCAAACTGCCGTCGGTCGCGGTCCTGATCAATTCGCCCGGCGGCTCGCCGGTTCAATCCAACTTGATTTTCCGGCGCATCCGGCAACTGGCCGCCGAGCACGAGAAGCGCGTCTACGTCTTCTGCGAGGACGTCGCGGCCTCCGGCGGTTACTTCATTGCCGTGGCGGGCGATGAGATCTTCGCCGATCCGTCGTCGATCATCGGCTCGATCGGCGTGATCTCCGCCGGCTTCGGCTTTCAGAAGGCGATCGAGAAGCTCGGCATCGAGCGTCGCGTCTACACGTCCGGCGAGGTCAAGGGCTCGCTCGACGCGTTCCGCCCGGAGAACCCCGATGACATCGCCCGCCTGAAGGAGATCCAGAAGAGCGTCCACGACACTTTCATTTCGGTCGTCCGCGAGCGCCGCGGCGCCAAGCTGGCCGGCGGCGATGGCGAACTGTTCTCGGGTGCCTTCTGGTCCGGTCCGAAAGCGCGCGAACTCGGGCTGGTCGACGGCATCTCGGACCTGCGCACCAAGATGCGGGAATTGCACGGCGATAAGGTTCGGTTGCGCGTCGTGCCGATGGAAGGCGGCGGCCTGCTGCGACGTCTTCGTCGGATGCCGGGGATGCGGGGTGCCGGCGGCTTCGATCCCACTCCCCTTGCCCTGGCCGATGATCTATTGTCCGCTGTCGAAGCGCGGGCGCTCTGGTCACGCTTCGGCATCTAGGTGGAGGGAGACACATGCCGCAGGTCGTCGCCCTGGCGGTCGTAGGAGCGGGCGTTTATGCCGGCTATCGCTGGATTTCGCGCCAGGTGGCGAAGCTTCAGGAAGAAGCCCGTCGCACCGAAGAAGACCTGCGTCGGAGGGCCGCCGAAGCCGCGCAGCCCAAAGACCTTGGCTCCCTGGTCTACGACGAGAGCAACGGCGTTTATCGGCCCGGGGCGTGAACGGACGTTTGGGCCCTCGCGCCGCCCGGCGACCTCCCCTATAGTCCGCGCCGATTCAGGCACTTGAAGGCCTCCCATGACACTGGCAGACGCCGCCGTCCCGCAGCTGCCGCTGCGCCCGACCGAAGCATTCCAGGACCTGATCCTCACGCTTCAGCAGTTTTGGAGCGCCCAGGGGTGCGTGGTCCTCCAGCCCTACGACATGGAAGTCGGCGCCGGCACCTTCCACCCGGCAACCACGCTGCGCGCGCTCGGCCCGAAGCCCTGGAATGCCGCCTATGTGCAGCCGTCGCGCCGGCCGAAAGACGGCCGCTACGGTGAGAATCCGAACCGGCTGCAGCACTACTACCAGTTCCAGGTCATCATGAAGCCGTCCCCGCCGGACATCCTGGACCTCTACCTGCAGAGCCTCGCCGCTATCGGGCTATCGCCCGAGAACCACGACATTCGCTTCGTCGAGGACGACTGGGAAAGTCCGACGCTCGGTGCTTGGGGCCTCGGCTGGGAGGTCTGGTGCGACGGCATGGAGGTGACGCAGTTCACCTACTTCCAGCAGGTCGGCGGCTACGACTGCAATCCGGTGGCGGGCGAGATCACTTACGGTCTTGAGCGGCTCGCGATGTACGTTCAGGGCGTCGACCGCGTGTACGACCTGAACTTCAACGGCCGCAAAGATGGGCGCAAGCTCACGTACGGCGACGTTTTTCTGCAGGCGGAGCAGGAGTATTCACGCCACAACTTCGAGCACGCCGACACTGAGATGCTGCTCCGTCACTTCCGCGACGCCGAGGCTGAGTGCAAGTCGCTTCTCGCCAAAGGCAGCGACGGCGATCGCCATTTGATGGCGCTGCCCGCCTACGACCAGTGCATCAAGGCGAGCCACGTCTTCAATCTGCTCGACGCTCGCGGCGTGATCTCCGTCACCGAACGCCAGAGTTACATCCTCCGTGTCCGCGAACTCGCCAAGGCCTGCTGCGGCGCCTGGCTCTCGACGGCGGGCGGGCGGGGGTGATCATCTCCGGCGCTCACATCATCGGCGTGGCGATCATCTCGGCCGCGTTCTACGGCACGGTGCTGCTCGTGCTGATCCGGCAGCCGCGGCCGATCAAGTGGTTCGCTATCGCGCTCTGTACCGTCGGCGTCGGCTATCTGTCCTGGACCGAGGCCCCCGCCGAGATTGCCCGTGCGCTGTTAGGCGCGCCGCAGTAAAACTCAATCGGATTATTTGTTAACTGATATTCAGTGCAGCAGCATGAGCCAGGGAGCTCATGTCGATGTTGCGCTACCTCTTCAGTTTTCATGGCCGAGCGAGTCGATTCGATTTCTGGGCGAACACGCTCGTTCACGTCGTCTCCCTGCTTTTCGCCGTCATCTGGGTCAGCGTGTTTGATTCGCCCCCAAGCTGGGAGACGGGCACGCTCGCTGGAACGTACTTCTCGTTGCCTTTGCCGGTTATCGCCGCATGGTTTTTGTCCATTTGGACGTCGCTGGCGGTGGTCGTGCGCCGCCTTCATGATCGGGACAAATCCGGCATGTGGCTCGTGGTTTTCTGGGGCCCGAGTGCCGTCGCTACGTTCCTTCTGGAGACCGGTTATGCGCCGTCGGATCTAACGGCAATCGGTATGCTGATCCTCGTTGTCGGCATCTGGTACTACGTCGAACTCGGTTTACGACCCGGCGTCGAGGGTGCGCGTGATTTCGAGTGGCGCGAAGTGAGAGCGACGACCGAACTCCCTCCTGTCGTAGTTCGATTGGAGCGCCGGTCCGCTGACGGCTTCGGGCGGCGCAGCGTCTAGCGGCAACTTTCGTGGCCCCTAGGAACCTTCCTAGCTGGGCGTCGTCCGCGGACGGCGCGAAACTTCCTCCTGGCGGTACGATGTTGTCCGCCGTGTTGTCAGTCTCGGGAGAGTGCAATGCCAAATCATGCAGCGCCCGATCTTAGTCATCTGTCGGGCCGTGAAGTCGAAAAGGTCGCTGAGGCTCTCGTCTCCTCGAACTTGAAGACCGCTCTTGCCAACATTGATGTGCTGAAGGGCTTGAGGACGGACGAGATGAGCCGCCTCAAGGAACTTGTCGAGGTGGCCCAGGGCAAGTGCGGCGGCATCGGCTGCGGCTGATGCCCTCGTCACGGGCGCCTGCCGGCGTCCCAGAGCTTCGTTTTGCGTTTCCGCGGGGTCAACGATGCCAAAGCGGACTCTCTCTGCCGGTACGCCCCCGGTCGAAGCGGCGCGACCTCCGGCCCCTGGACGCTATGCCGTCGTCCATGCGGACGAGCGCCGCTTCGTTTATGTCCCGCAGATCCAGGAATTGTTCGAGGCACCGGACGACGTCGTCGGCGCCTTGGAACAGGCAGATATTCCGGCCCCCCGTGTCGTCGATTTGAGGCAGGCCGATCATCTCGACTTCGATGAGCGATCTGGCCTCGCGACGCTAGATGCGGCGCGCGAAGCGGTCGCGCGCCTCGCACACAGGGAAGGCGGGCGCTCTCTGCCACTCGACGCGCGCGACGATCGTCGGCCGGGTTTGCAGGATCTCGTCGTTCACGTCGCTCAGGTCTGTAATCTCGCGTGCGGCTACTGCTACGCGGAAGACCTCAACAAGGCCAAGGCAACCATGCCGCTCGACGTCGCGGAAAGCGTCGTCCAGCGCGCCATGAAGCTCGCGCCGGCCGGCCTTCATTCCGTGAAGTTCCTCGGCGGCGAACCGACGCTTGCCTGGGATGTGGCCCGTTATTTGATGACGCGGTTCGAGGAGGAGGCGAGTGCGCGGGCCTTGAAGACGCCGATATTCGTCACGGTTACCAACGGGACTCGGATGACCGAGGCGATCTGCGACGACATGATCCGCCACAGGATGTACGTTCTCGTGAGCCTCGACGGTGAAGCCGACGTGCACGATCGCAACCGCCCCTTCATCGGCGGACGTGGCTCCCACACGAAAGTGGTCGGGTCGCTCCGCCGGATGATCGAGGCGGGGCTGAGGCCCGCAGTCGAGGCGGTCTACACCTCCGCGCATCTCGATGCCGGCGTCACCATCCGCGATCTAGTCGACTACTACTACGACCTCGGGATCCGCGAGGCACAGATCACCATCGCCCTCGGTGTCTGGCATCGGCTCGACACGGGTTCGGCCATCGAACAGGTGCGGGCCGATTTCGTGGACGCCGCCCGCTGGTCGGTTCGCTCCTTTGCGGGGCACGACCCGTTCTTGCTCCGCGGCATCCAGTTCGTACTGACCGGCTTCGCCACGAAGACACAGCGCACGCACGTGTGCGGCGCGGGCCGCACCTTCATGGCCGTCAATCACGACGGCGAAGCGTTTCCCTGCTATCTCCTGCAGTCGCCGAGCACGAGCTACGGCTTCGTGGATTCCCGCTGGAGCGCCGAGCGCTATGCGGAAGTGGGGACCCGCTTCGACAAGAACGGCAAGCACCATCATCCCGTATGCCGCGAGTGCTGGGCCAACGAGATCTGTCAGAGCTGCCTCGGCTCAACGTACCTCATCGAGCGCGACATCGCGAAACCGCCAGCGTGGTTCTGCGGGCTGCAGAAGGCTCTGATTTCGGCCGTCCTCGCCGAGATCGGCGTGATGAGGACATCCCCCGCGTGGCCGACCTTCATGGCCAATCTCACCAGCGCGACATCCCGCCCAGCGGCCTGAGTTGGGGGGGCGGTCGGACCCACGAAGCCCGCCGCTGCATCCCCTGGGTGCTGGCATTTTTCCTCGTCGCATCATGGCCGAAGCAGCGCTAAAAGGGGCCGATCATTCGGATCCAATCCAGGTCGTGCGGCATGCCCTCGTCTGCTTCTGAACTCCTGCTCGAGCTGTTCTCCGAGGAGATCCCGGCGCGGATGCAACTCAGGGCTGCGGACGATCTGAAGCGACTCGTCGTCGATGGCCTGAAGGCGGAGGGTCTCGCCGTGGGGACTGCCGCAGCGTTCGCAACGCCGCGCCGCCTGACCCTCGTGGTCGAGGGCGTGCCGAGCCAGTCGCCGGGCGTGTCGGAGGAGCGCAAAGGCCCACGCGTCGGCGCGCCGGAGCAGGCGGTCCAGGGCTTCCTCAAGGCCGCGGGTCTTTCGTCGCTCGATCAGGCCGAGGTCGTGTCCGACTCCAAGAAGGGGGACTTCTACGTCGCCCGCATCGACCGCCCCGGCCGCGCGGCGGATGCGATCGTCGCCGACGTCGTGGCACGCACGATCCGCACGTTTCCGTGGCCGAAGTCCATGCGCTGGGGCTCGGGTGACCTTCGGTGGGTGCGCCCGCTGCACGGCATCGTCTGCCTGCTCGGCAGCCGGATCGTCACGGTCGAGGTCGACGGCCTCGTCGCCGGCAACGCGACGCGCGGTCATCGCTTCCACGGTAACACGCCGTTTCCCGTCGAGGGCGCTGCCGACTATTGCGCCAAGCTCGCTGCCAACAAGGTCATCCTCGATACGGCGGAGCGCATCGAGCGCATCCGCGCGGGGGCAGCCGCTCTCGCCGCTGAGCACGGCCTCGAGCTGATCGAGGACGAAGCGCTGCTCGCCGAGAATGCCGGCCTCACCGAATGGCCGACCGTCCTCATGGGCACCTTCGACGCGGCGTTCCTCGCCGTGCCGGCGGAATGCCTGACGACGGCGATGAAGAACCACCAGAAGTGCTTTTCCCTCCGCGACCGGAAGACCGGGAAGCTCGCGAACCGCTTCCTTCTCGTCTCGAACCTCATCGCCAAGGATGGCGGCAAGGCCATCATTGCCGGCAACGAGAAGGTGATCCGCGCCCGCCTCTCCGATGCCCGCTTTTTCTGGGAACAGGACCTCAAGAAGCCGCTCGACGTGATGGCGAGCGAGCTCTCCGGCGTGACCTTCCATGAAAAGATCGGTACCCAGAAGGATCGCATCGAGCGCATCGCGGAACTGGCGTTCAAGATCGCGGGCAGCGTCGATGCCGACGGCGAGGATGCGCGCCGGGCGGCGCAGCTCGCCAAGGCCGACCTCATGTCCGGCATGGTCGGTGAGTTCCCCGAGCTGCAGGGGTTGATGGGCCGCTACTACGCCGAGGCGGCCGGCACCAAGTCAGAGATCGCCCGCGCCATCGAGCTGCACTACAAGCCGAAGGGTCCCTCAGATGCAGTCCCGCTCGAAGACGACGGTGACAGCGTCGCGATCGCAGTGGCCCTCGCTGACAAGCTCGACACCCTCGTCGGCTTCTGGATTATCGGTGAGAAGCCGACCGGCTCCGGCGATCCCTATCAGCTGCGCCGCGCCGCCCTCGGCGTGATCCGCATCGTGCTCGAAAACGATTTGCGCGTGTCGCTGTCCACGAAAATCACAGCCGCGCGCTCCGGCTATGCGAGCCAGGGACGAACGGCCGATCACGACATGACCGGCGATCTTCTCTCCTTCTTCGCCGACCGTCTCAAGGTCTACCTGCGCGAAAAGGGTGCCCGTCATGATCTGATTGATGCGGTATTCGCGCTGCCCGGCCAGGACGACCTGGCGCTCATCGTCAAGCGCGTGGAAGCCCTGTCGCGGTTCCTCGCGACCGACGACGGCACCAACCTGCTCGCCGGCGTCAAGCGCGCGCAGAACATCCTCACCATCGAAGAGAAGAAGGACAGGACGAGCCACGCCGGCGATCCCGATGTGACGCTCATGTCGGCGCCTCAGGAGAAGGCGCTGTTCGCGGCCATCGAAAAGGTCAAATTTGACACGCGCGCCGCCATAGACGTCGAAAACTTCGAGGGCGCCATGCGGTCCCTCGCCGAGATGCGTGCGCCCGTCGACGCGTTCTTCGACAAGGTGACCGTCAACGCCGACGACAAGGCCGTGCGCGCCAACCGGCTGAAGCTCTTGTCGGAGATCCGTGCCGCGACGCTCGCGGTCGCCGACTTCAGCAAGATCGCCGGCTGAGGACGGCGACCGGGATCACTTGCCAGCGAGCACCTTCGGCCAGTTGCCGTCGGCACGGCGAACGTTGGCCGGAATGTCCTTCTCCCACGTCTTCTGCACCGACTTGTTGTAGTTCAGGTAGAGCTTGCCGTCGGCGATCCGCCACGCCTCGGGATCACCCTTGGCCGTGTAGCCCTCGGCGACCGCCCAGGCGCAATAGCCGCCGTACTGCGGCGCGAACTTCTGTGGATCGGCCTTGAACGCGTCGCGATTCTCGACGTTCGCGAAGCGCCACGTCGCGCCCTCATGCTGAAGCGTGATGTCGTCTCGCCCCTTCACCGGCTTGCCGACCGTGAAGTAGGCGACCGGATCGTAGCCGCCGACCGCCACGCCGGACACAAGGCCCGTGAACACGGGCTGGGCGCGCGGTGCGGCGATCGCGAGATTGACCATCGCCACCGTCCAGGCGACGACAGCGAAGCCGAGCAGGGTGGTGAGGATTCTTTGGGATCGGCTCATGATCATCTCTCCTCCGGTCTCGGCACGGAGCGTTGTGCCAGGGATCGCGATCAACTGCGATCAACAAGCGAGTGATCGCACCGTGACGAGAACGCGATGACATCCCGAATCGATGCATTGTTCGTTTACGGAACGCTGATGCGGGCCGCAGCCGCATGGCGCATCGGCCGCGCCGAGCGCGAACGGCTGGCGCGCGAAAGCGAATGGCTCGGTCCGGCTTCGCTGCGGGCGCGCCTTTACGATTTGGGCGACTATCCGGGGGTGTTGTTGTCGGAATCGGCGGGCGATGTCGTGCACGGCGATGTCGTGCGCCTCGCCGATCCGGATCACAGCTTTCGCTGGCTCGACGCTTACGAGAGCATCGTCCCGGGTGACCCGGATGCGAGCGAATACGTCCGCACGGTGGTCTCGGTCACGCTGGCCGATGGCTCGGTGCGCGAGGCGTGGACCTATCTCTACAACCGCGATCTTTCGGCCCTGACCCCGATCTTCGCCGGCCGCTGGCTCGAGCGCTGACGCGACGATGCGTCAGCGATAGCGCTGCTCGTGAGCGAGGATGGCGCGCTGGATCACGGCGTCTTCGTCGAAGCGAGCCGTAACGGTCCGCGCCTGCGACCACTCCGCGACGGCCGGAGCGCCGATGGAACTCACCCGGGCCCCGTAGTTGGGACTGAACGGCTCGCGCGGATCGTCGGGTTCTGTGCGCTGGCGGCGGGCCGGCGGCATCTGTGCGGGAAGGCCGTCGTCCTCGATCTCCGGCTTCTTGCCGAGGCGATCGTAGGAGGCCATGCCCACTTGGGCGTAGGTCCGGTTCTGCGTGCTCGAAGAGGCACAACCGGCAGCAATTAGGCTCACCCCGGCAACGAGCACGGGTACGAGCCGGCGACTCGAAAACAACATCACGGGACTCTCGCAACGGAACTTGACGCGACTGTCCGCGACTGTGCGCCGAACCTCTTAAGCCGAGCTTAACGCGCGTACCGCAATCGGACGTTGCTGTTCTCTATCGGCAGATGTCACTCGCTCCGCAGCGCGTCGATCGGGTTCAGATGGGCCGCGCGCCGGGCCGGGAAGAAGCCGAAAAAGATACCGGTTCCGGCCGCTGCGGCCAGCGCCAGCAGGATCGTCTCGGGCGAAATGAGAATCGGCCAGGCCGCCGCGACCGCCATCGCATAGGCCGTCGCCACGCCGATCGCGACGCCGAGCAGCCCGCCGAGCAGACAGAGTGTCACCGCCTCGACGAGAAACTGCATCATGATGTCGTGCCGCCGCGCGCCGACGGCCATGCGGAGACCGATTTCGCGAGTGCGCTCCGTCACCGAGACGAGCATGATGTTCATGATGCCGATACCGCCGACGATCAGCGCGATCGCCGAGGTCGCAGCCAGCAGCCAGCCGAGGGTCGTTAGCGCAGCCGTCCGCGCCTTCATGAATTCGGCGATATTGCGGACCGAGAAATTGTCCTCCGCACCCGGCAGGATGCGGCGCCGCTGACGGAGGAGCTGCTCGACCTCGGCCTGAGCCGCCGTGAGATCGGTCCCGTCCTCGAACTTGATATTGATCTGCCCGACCTGCTCGGTCTGCACCTGACTGCGCCCGACGATGGTGCCGCGCGCCGCCGGCATCGGCAGAAGGACGACGTCGTCCTGGTCGCGACCGAAGGTCGACTGACCTTTTGCCTCCAGCACGCCAATGACGACGAACGGCGTGTTCCGCACACGAATGGTCTGCCCGATCGGATCGGTACCGTCGAATAGCTGCTTGACCACGGTCTGGCCGATCAGGGCGACCCGGCCCGATGTCCGCATGTCGGACGCCGCGAAGTCGCGCCCCGACGCAATCACCCAGTCGCGCACCGTCGCGTAGTCGTGGTGCACGCCCATCACGGATGACGACCAGTTCCTGTTGCCGAATACGATAGGCGCGCTGCCGTTGAGCTGCCCGCTGATCGCGGTCACACCCGGCACCTTGGAGCGGATCGCTTCGACGTCCGGCTCGGCGAGCGGCAAGTCCGTGCCGGCCCCACCCGCGCGGCCACCGACCCGTGTCGAGCCCGGGAAGACGACGAGCATGTTCGAGCCGAGACTGTTGATCTGGCGGTCGACTTCCGAGCGCGCGCCGAGGCCGATCGCCACCATGACGATGACGGCGGCGACGCCGATCACGATGCCAAGGGTGGTCAGCGCGCTGCGCAGCTTATTGGCGAGAATGGCGGCGAGCGCGACGCGGATGAAGTCGGCGAGACTCATGCCTGAACCTCCGCCGTTGGGCGCCCGGCATCGGCCGTTGAGCCGAGGCTTCGGCCCGGCGTCCTGATGTCTTCGACGATGCGACCGTCGCGGAACAGGATGCGTCGGCGTGCCCAGGCGGCAACATCGGGCTCATGGGTGACGACGACCACCGTGATTCCCTGCTGGTTGAGCTCAAGGAACAGCGTCATGATTTCTTCGCTGGTCCGGCTGTCGAGCGCGCCAGTTGGTTCGTCGGCAAGCAGGATGGTCGGATTGTTGACGAGTGCGCGCGCGATCGCGACGCGCTGCTGCTGGCCACCCGAGAGCTGGCGGGGATGATGGTCGAGGCGATTACCGAGGCCCACCTGTTCGAGCCGCCGCTTAGCCGCGGCCTGCGGATCGGCCGGCCGCGGCACGGCATAGACGAGCGGCAGGGCGACCTGTTGCAGCGCGGTGGTGCGCGGCAGCAGGTTGAACTGCTGGAAGACGAAGCCGATGCTGCGGTTCCTGAGATGCGCGAGCTCGTCTGACGACAACCCCGCGACGTCGCGGCCATCGATCGACATCTGACCCGAGGTCGGCACGTCGAGCGCACCGATCAGGTTCATCATCGTCGATTTTCCGGACCCGGACGGTCCCATGATCGCGACGAACTCACCGGCGTCGATGTCGAAGCTCACGCCGTCGAGCGCGCGCACGACCTCGCCGCCGAGCTCGTAGTGCTTGTGCACGTCGCGCGCCGAGATGATGGTCCGGCGCTCCGGCTTGTCGCGCGTCGCACCGTCGGAGGCGTTCATTTCCTGGCCTCGCGCGCCCGCGTGATGGCCCTGTCGCCCGACTTGAGCGAGCCGCCGACGACCTCGGTGTAGACGTCGTCGGCAATGCCGAGTTGCACGACGCGGCGTTCCGGACCTTCAGGCCCGAGCACCCAGACGGCCTGCGTGCGCCCGACCACCTGCTGGTCGCGCCTGGCGGTCTTCCACTTCTCGAACGCCGGGCGCTGGGCATCGGTCAGGATGCGAGTCAGCGCCTGTTCGAGCCGCGACTGAATGCGGGCACGGACCTGCGCCTGATCCCAGTTGCCGCCGGGACCCTGATTGCCGAAGCCGCCGTCGCCGCGCATTTCAGCGAAGACTTTGCGCATCTCCTCTTCGACGACGGTCACCTGATCCGGTGTCAGACTGAGCTCAGATTTCAGGCGTTCGAGGCGCTCCTTCATCATGCCCCGGCCCGGACTTGTGCTCCCCTGGCCAGGTGCATTGGCTGCTGAATCGCGCGGCCGGTAGCGCAGCGCGTCGTTGGAGATTCGAAGCGCGTTATCGCGGTTCGACGTCTCGATCTGCACGTTGGCGGTCATGCCGGGGTAGAGGCGGCGATCCTCGTTGGACGCTTCGACAATCACCGTATACGTCACGATGTTGTTGAGCTCGGTCGCCGACAGGCGCACCTGCGTCACCCGCCCCTCGAACTTGCGCTCCGGGTAGGCATCGACGGTGAACGTCACGGGGTTGCCTTCTGCCACCGCGCCGACGTCGGCCTCGTTGACCTGCGCCTCGATGCGGATGCGGCGCAGATCTTGGGCGATCTTGAAGAGTTCCGGCGCCGTGAAGCTCGCGGCTACCGTCTGGCCGATGTCAACGGTCCGCGAAATGACGGTCCCATCGATCGGCGAGCGGATCTGCGTCCGCTCGAGATCGATTTCCGCCTGATCGAGCTGCGCTTGGCGCTGCGCGACGGTAGCCTCCGCCGTGCCGACCTGAGCACGGGCGACGGCGAGGTCGGCCTGCGCCACTTCGAGGTCGCGGGTCGCCGTGTCGAGCGACGCCTGCGATGTCACGCCGCGGCTGGACAACTGCGTTTGGCGATCGAGCGCGCGCTCGGCCTGCCGAAGATTGGCTTCGGCCCGCGCGATCGCCGCCTGCTGGTTGGTGAGCGAGGCTTTGGCGGCATTGAGGTCGGCCCGCGCCTGGGCCACGCGCGCGGCGAACGTCTTGACGTCGAGAACGGCCAGCACGTCGCCGGCTTTGACTTCCGTGTTGAAGTCCGCGCGCACTTCGCCGATCTGGCCCGAAAGCTGCGAGCCGACCTGGACCGTCACCAGCGCCCGGACGGGACCGGATGTCGAGACGATCTTGCGGATCGCGCCTTTCGTGACCTCGACGGTGTCGTAAGTCAGCGTCGGCTGGCCGCCGCCGAGCATCCCCGGCACCCAGTAAGCCGCCATGGCCAGCGCCGCGATCGGGATCGCGAGGGTAAACAGCATCAGCCGGAAGCGTTTGGTCATGTCGGTCCCCCGAGCCCTCCGATCGCCAGGGGCTCGACTGCTCTACCACCCCTTAACGGCCGGCGCGCGGCGCCTCCGTCGCACCTCCGAAGGGTGGCAGGCGCCAACAGTGACGGCATGAACGCCGGATGAACAAGGCATTCAGAACGCATTCAATGCGAGGTGCTTAATGTCCATCCTACCCTGAATGGAAACTTCCCCGGCGTGATCCACGGGGCGCAATGCTCAGGGTCGTTGCGCCCCACCTTTTTCCGGTCGCCGGACCCCCATCCTACCACCCAGACGAGCTTTCCTTCTTGCCGGCACTTGCCGGGGGGCGGCGCATTTGCCATACGCCGAGCGTAACCCTTTGTGTTCCTTGGCGGCTCGGTGCGCATTCTCGGCCTCGTCTCTGACACCCACGACAGCGGAATCGCGCTCCTCGCCGACGGTGTCCCCGAGTTCGTGGTCGAGGAAGAGCGCCTCAACCGCAGGAAGCACACGCAGCGCTTCCCGACCTGCGCCCTCGATGCCGTCCTGACGCAACGCGGCCTGACACTGGGGGATGTGGGGGCCCTGGTCACGCCGTGGAACGTCTCCCGCCTGCGACGGACCTTCGCGGCGGCGGTCCTGCGCCGCTTCCCGGCGAGCCTCGCCCTCACCAACAAAAAATCACACCCGCCGCAGCGCAACGAGATCGTCTTTCTCAATCAGCGCCTGCGGCGCGACCTGAGGCGGCAGTTTCCGGGAGCGACCCTCCCGCCGCTCTACAATGTCGGCCATCACGACTCCCACGCCGCCGCCTTCTTTGTCTCGCCGTTCGAGGAGGCAACCGTCCTTGTCATGGACGGCTACGGCGACGACGCGGCGACCAGCGTCTATACCGGTCGCGGCAACCGGCTCGAGCGGCACTGGTACACCGGGATCTTCAACTCGCTCGGCATGGTCTACACGTTCGTGACCCATTACCTGGGGTTCGCCGGCTTCGCGGACGAGGGCAAGGTGATGGCGTTGGCGGCCTTTGGCGAGGACACGTACGTCGCGCGATTTCGCGACCTCATCCGGTTGACGCCCGACGGCCGCTATCAGGTCGATATGTCCTGGTTCGACTACGACGCCTACGGAATGCTGCAGCCGTTCAAGCCCAAGTTCATGGAGCAGTTCGGCCCGCCCCGTCGCCCGGACGAACCGCTGACGCAGCGCCACAAGGACCTGGCCCATGCGGTCCAGAGCCTGACCGAAGACGTTGTCCTTCACGTCTGCCGGCATCTCGCCAAAACCCACCCCTCCCGCAATCTCGTTCTTGCCGGTGGCGTGGCGCTCAACTGCGTGGCGAATGCGCGGGTGCGCGCCGAGACGGACTACGAAAACGTCTGGGTGCCGCCGATCGCATCCGACAGCGGGGCGCCATTGGGTGCCGCCCTCTGGCACTACCATCAGACGCTCGGCCGCCCGCGCACCTACCGGCTCGATGATGCGGCGCTGGGGCTGGCGTACAGCCGCGACGACGTCCGCCGCGCCCTCGAGGCCCGTGGTCTCGCCTACGAAGAACTGCCCGACCCCCCGCTCATCGAGCGGGCCGCCAAGGATCTCGCCGCCGGCAAGGTCGTCGGATGGTTTCAGGGCCGCTTCGAGGCGGGGCCGCGCGCGCTCGGCTATCGGTCGATCCTGGCGGACCCGCGCAACGTGGCGATGCGCGATACGATCAACGCCAAGATCAAGCACCGGGAGAGTTTTCGCCCGTTCGCCCCGGCGATCCCGCGGGAGCGGGTCGACGAGTTCTTCGAGTTCTCCGGTTCCGACCCGTTCATGACGATGGCGCCGCGGGCCCGGCCGGAGAAGGCGCATCTCATCCCCGCCGGTGTACATGTCGACCAGACGGGCCGTATCCAGACGGTCGACCGGGCGACCAATCCCCGCTACTGGCAGCTGATCGAAACGTTCGGTCGGATGACCGGCGTACCGGTTCTGCTCAACACGAGCTTCAACGACCAGGAACCGATCGTGGCGCGGCCGGAAGAAGCCATCGACTGCTACCTGCGCACCGATCTCGACGCTCTGGCGATCGAGAGCTTCTATGTCGCGAAGCGTTGAACCCAGCGGATGGCGCCCATGACCGGCAAGCAGCGTCGCACCGTCATGATCTTCGGGGTGCTGACGGGCCTCGTGCTGGTCGTCATCGGAGTCCGCTTCCTGGTCGTCCCGTCGGCCGCCGCCAAGTTCTTCGGCATCGCGCCCAACGCGCCGACACCGGCCCTCCATTACGTCATCGCGCTGCGTGACCTCTGGCTCGGCGGCCTCGCGATCGCCTTCGCGCTCTTGCGCGAGTGGCGGGCGCTCGCGCTTTGGCTCGCCATGGCGGTCCTCGTCTGCTTTTCGGACGCGGTCATCGCCTGGACCTCGAGCGGACGGGGCGTGAGCGTCGCCTTCCATATCGGGTCGGGGCTTTTCTGTGCCGTGCTGGCTTGGTTCGCCTGGCGCTCCCGGCAGTCCGCTTCCTGATCCGCGGGCCGCTCGCCTGGACGACGCCGCAAAGCCGGCGTACTGCTCGCCTCCATGGGGACCTCGACAACGGGTATGGTCCTGGCCGTCACGGGCTGGGCTCTCGGACTTTACGTGACCAACCCGGCCGTCGCTGTGGAGCGGATGGACGTCGCGCGCGCGTGCTGGGCGCCGGAGGCTCTGGCCGCGCGGCCGGCGGAACGTGCGGTGCGACGTGACCCGAACGCGCGCGGTGGCCCGCCCTCGCTGGATCTCGCCTCGAACCTCGCCTCGCTGCGCGGCGCCATCCGCCGGGTCGAACTGCCGCCCGGAAAGAAGCTCGTCGCGCTCACCCTCGACTTCTGCGAGACGCCGGGCGAAGTCGCCGGCTACGACGGCGCGATCATCGATATCCTGCGACGCGAGCGCGTGGCGGCGACACTGTTTCTCGGCGGACGCTGGATGGTGACCCACGGCGAGCGGGCCGAGCAACTTGCGGCCGATCCTCTGTTCGAGATCGCCAGTCACGGCTGGGCGCATCGGAACGTGCGACTACTCGCCCCCGACGCGCTGCGCGAAGAACTGCTCGGACCCTCCGCCGCCTATCGGCAAGTGCGCTCGCGGCTCCTCACGCGGGCCTGCGCCGCCCCTCACGCTGCGGGGATCCCCGGCGATATCCGGCTCTTCCGCTTTCCCTTCGGCGCCTGCAACGCGGCGTCCCTCGATGCGACCGCGGCCGCCGGGCTGCTCGCCATCCAATGGGACGTCTCGACCGGTGACCCCGACCCTCATCAATCGGCCGCAGCCATCGCCGACCGCATGATCTCCGGGGCGCGGCCGGGCTCGATCCTGCTCGCTCACGCGAATGGTCGCGGCCATCACACTGCCGAGGCGCTACCCGCCGCGATCAAGGGCCTCCGCGCCCGCGGCTTCGAATTCGTCACAGTCGGCCAGCTTCTCGCGGCCGGCCGACCGGTCGTCACCGACACATGTTACGACTCGCGACCGGGCGACACCGACAAGTACGACTTCCTCGGACGCACCGCCCCTCCGGCTGCGTCTCCGCGGTCGACGTCTTCATCCGTAGAGGCAGGGCCGCGCGATGGCTGGAGCACGACCACTCTTCCACGCTGACGGTCTGTCGCTCGGGACCGAATGGCGTCTCGATGCGCCGGCTCCCGTTGGCGCTGCCGAGGCTGCTGCGGCCTTCGCCGCCATCGACCCGTGGCGTCGCTACAATCGCACCGCCGCCGACCTGGCGGCCCTATTCGAGCCCCCGGGCGGCCCAGACGGAGCCTTTCGCATCGCCGCCCGCGAGCCAGACGGCAAGATCGCCGGACTGGCTCTCGTTCAGACACCGTGGCTCGCAGGCCCGTACGTGCGCTTCCTCGGCGTCCTGCCGGCCCATCAAGGCAAAGGCCTGGGCGAGGCCCTGCTCGGCTGGATAGAGGCCGAGGCATGCCGTGGCCGTTCACGGAACCTCTGGATCTGCGTCTCGGACTTCAACACCCGCGCGCTGGCGCTCTACCGCCGTTTCGGTTTCGAGCCGGTGGCCGAACTGCCGGATTGCGCCGCCGACGGCATCAGCGAGCACTTCCTGCGCAAGCGCCTGACGCTCCGAAGCTAGGAGACTTCGAGGACGATCCGGCCGTGCAGCTGTCCCGCAAGCAGCGCGGGAGCGAGCGTTATGACGTCGGCGAGTGGCTTCGTAGCGGTCAGCTTGGCGAGCGTGCCGCGGTCGAGGTCGCTGGCGAGGCGCTCCCAGGCGAGTTGCCGCTTGGCGAGCGGGGCCATCACGCTGTCGACGCCGGCGAGCGTCACGCCGCGCAGAATGAAGGGTGCCACGGACCCGGGCAGGTCCATGCCCTGCGCGAGCCCGGTCGCCGCGACGCAACCGCCGTACCGCGTCATCGAGATGGCGTTGGCGAGGGTATGGCTGCCGGCGACGTCGACGACGCCCGCCCATCTTTCCTTACCGAGCGGCCGTGCCGGCCCCGCGAGTTCCTTCCGGTCGAGGATCTCGGCGGCGCCAAGGCCCATGAGGAAATCCTTCTCCTCGGCCCGCCCCGTCGCGGCGATGACGTGATAGCCGAGCTTCGCGAGCACGCTCGTCGCGATGCTGCCGACGCCGCCCGTGGCCCCCGTGACGAGCACCGGCCCGGACGCCGGAGCGACGCCGTGCGCTTCGAGCGCGAGGACGCACAGCATCGCTGTATAACCGGCCGTGCCGATCGCCATCGTCTCGGCCCGCGTGAAGGCCTTCGGCCGCTTGACCAGCCAATTGCCGTTGACGCGCGCCACCTGGGCGTAACCGCCGTGATGCGTCTCGCCGACGCCCCAGCCGTTCAGGATGACATCGTCGCCGGCCACGAATTGGGGATGCGAGCTGGCGATCACCGTGCCGGCGAAATCGATGCCGGGGATCAGCGGCCACTTGCGGATGATCGGCGCCTTGCCGGTGAGCGCGAGGGCGTCCTTGTAGTTGATGGTCGTGTGCGTGACGCGGACCGTCACATCGCCGTCCATCAAGTCCGCGGTCGAGAGGTCAGACCAGATGATGCTCGGCCCGCCGTCCCCCTTCTGAGCCAGGAATCCGGAAAAGCGCTCCATTGCATCCTCCGTGCGGACATTGTTCGCGGCACTAAGCCAGCCCGCGACGGCCCTGTCGAGGTCGCAGAAGCGAGCGAGCAAGCGCAGGCTTCGGGCCAAGGAGCAACAGTAAGCAACGCTCGCTGTGGCAAAATGGTTTTGGATAATACACTCTTAACGTGCAATTTGTGCTACGTAATACTGACGGACACCCAAGTAAATATCCAAATGCAACACGCGTGGCCATACGACTTCAACTCACATTATTGCGCTGCAAAACGCTTTCTGCTTGCCGAATAGATCGCCATGCGCCAACGTTTTGATCATGCACGGCCTGCTGGACAGGCCCGCATGTCAAGACCGACGGCCGAGAGAGGAGCCAGAGATGGAACTGCAGATGCGGTTGACCGTACTCGCGGCGATCGTTTCGTTTGGGTTCGTCGCTGCGATCGTGGTGGGCATGGTCTAGCCCACATCCTGCGAGCCGGCGCAGTCCGGCCCAGGGTCGTCGACTGAGGGGCGCGATGGAGCACATCGCGCTTTTATTCTGTCTACTTCTTGATGGCGTAGCCGATGATCGCAAGAGCGAGCGGCACGAACATCGGTACGATGGCCACGCCGGTTGCCCCCGTCACCATGGCCGGCACCTTGAAGATCACGAGAGCCCCGCCGATCGCGGCGAAAAAGACCGAGGCTACGAGCGTCCCCGACGTCGGCACGGCCACGTCCTTCAAGGCCTGCGACCCGACGAGGCCCACTGCCCAAACGATCACGCCGAATGCGATGCTTTGGACGAGGACGGCGACGTCACCGAAGACGGGGATGTAGCGCAGCACTTGCGGCGCCCCGAACCAGCCAGCCGCGATCTGCAGCGCGATGAGTATGAGTCGGCCGAGCATGCGCACCTCGCGATTGCGTCGGTCATCACTCTAGCACCGTTTGCCCGCCCCGGCGTGGCCCGGACACATCACGCCGCCTGCTCGGCGAGCGCGCGCGGATCATAGTTGAGCACGGGGGCGAGCCAGCGCTCGCATTCCGCAACCGTCCAGCCTTTGCGGCGCGCATAGTCTTCGACCTGATCGCGCTCCACCTTGCCGACGCCGAAGTAGTGGCTATCGGGGTGCGAGAAGTAGAGCCCTGAGACGGCAGCGCCGGGCCACATCGCAAAGCTCTCGGTCAGAGAGATGCCGGCGACCTTGGTGGCATCGAGCAGATTGAAGATCGTCGCCTTTTCCGTGTGGTCGGGCTGCGCTGGATAGCCTGGCGCCGGGCGGATGCCCTGATACTTCTCGGCGATGAGATCTTCGTTGCTGAGCTTCTCGTCAGGGACGTAGGCCCAGAACTCGCGCCGCACGCGCTCGTGCATGCGCTCGGCGAACGCCTCCGCCAGCCGATCGGCCAGTGCCTTCAGCATGATGCGCCCGTAATCGTCCGTCTTTGCGATATGCTTCGCGAGCGCTTCCTCTTCGCCGATGCCTGTCGTCACCGCGAAGCCGCCGATGTAGTCCGTGCGGCCACTGTCTTTCGGCGCAACGAAATCGGCGAGCGCCGTATGTGCGCGGTCACGGCTCGGATCGCGGGCGATCTGCTGGCGGAGCGTATGGAGCACCGCGAGGCGATCACTGCGTTCCGGTGTCTTGTAAAGCTCGATGTCGTCGCCGATCGCGTTGGCCGGCCAGAAGCCGATCACACCATTCGCCGTCACCCACTTCTCGCGCACCATCTGCTCGAGCATCGCCTTGGCGTCCGCGAAGAGCTTACGAGCCTCCGTGCCCACCTTGTTGTCGTCGAGGATCATCGGATAGCGCCCGGCGAGCTCCCAAGTCTGGAAGAAGGGAGTCCAGTCGATGTAGGGCACCAACTCGGAAAGATCGTACGATGTGAAGGTGCGCGCCCCGAGGAACTTCGGCTTCGGCGGCGTGTAGGCGGCCCAGTCGATATTGAACCGGTTCGCCCGCGCCGCGGCGAGCGTGATGCGCTGCTTCTTCGCCTCGGCCGCGAGATGCGCGGCGCGCACCTTCACGTATTCGGCCTTGATGCCGTCGATATAGGGCTTGCTCTCGGTCTCGGACAGAAGGTTGGAGACGACACCCACGGCACGGCTCGCGTCCGTGACGTAGATGGCCTGACCGCGGGTGTAATTCGGGGCGATCTTGACGGCGGTGTGCACCCGGCTCGTCGTCGCCCCGCCGATCAGCAGCGGGCACGAGAAGCCCTCGCGCTCCATCTCGGCCGCCACGTAGCACATCTCGTCGAGCGATGGCGTGATGAGCCCTGAAAGCCCGATGATGTCGGCCTTCTCGCGCTTCGCGGCTTCAAGGATCTTGGCGGCCGGAACCATCACCCCAAGGTCGATGACTTCGTAGTTGTTGCACTGCAGAACGACGCCGACGATATTCTTGCCGATGTCGTGCACGTCGCCCTTCACGGTGGCCATGATGACTTTTCCGGCGGCCGGCATCGCTTCGAGGCCGGAGGCCCTCTTCTCGGCTTCGAGATAGGGCTGCAGATAGGCGACGGCCTGCTTCATCACGCGGGCCGATTTGACGACCTGCGGCAGGAACATCTTGCCCGCGCCGAACAGATCGCCAACCACGTTCATGCCGGCCATCAGCGGACCTTCGATGACGTGCAAGGGCCGCTCGACCTTCTGGCGCGCTTCCTCCGTATCCTGCTCGATGAAGTCGGTGATGCCGTGGATCAGCGCGTGCTCGAGCCGCTTCTCGACGGCAGCCTCGCGCCACGTGAGGTCGGCACCGGCCTTCTTCTGTGTGCCCTCGCCCTTGAACCGCGGTGCCGCTTCGAGCAGGCGGTCGGTGGCATCCTTCCGGCGGTTGAGAATAACGTCCTCGACGAGTTCGCGCAGGTCGCGCGGAATGTCGTCGTAAACCGTCAACTGGCCGGCGTTGACGATGCCCATGTCCATCCCCGCCTGGATGGCGTGGTAGAGGAACACCGAATGCATCGCCTGGCGCACGGGCTCGTTGCCGCGGAACGAGAAGGACAGGTTCGATACGCCGCCCGACACGTGGACCAGCGGCATCCTCTCCTTGATCTGCCGCGTCGCTTCGATGAATGCGATCCCGTAGTTGTCGTGCTCCTCGATGCCGGTCGCGACCGCGAAAATGTTTGGATCGAAGATGATATCCTCGGGCGGGAAGCCGACGACTTCCGTGAGGATCTTGTAGGCCCGCTCGCAGATGGTGACCTTGCGTTCGATGGTGTCGGCCTGCCCGACCTCGTCGAACGCCATGACGACCACGGCAGCGCCGTAGCGCAGGATCTTGCGGGCCTGTTCGAGGAAGGACGCTTCGCCTTCCTTGAGGCTGATCGAATTCACGATCGCCTTGCCTTGCACGCACTTGAGGCCCGCCTCGATGACGGTCCACTTCGAACTGTCGATCATCACCGGTACCCGCGCGATGTCGGGCTCCGACGCGATCAAGTTAAGGAACGTCGTCATCGCCTTCTCGCTGTCGAGAAGGCCCTCGTCCATGTTGACGTCAATGATCTGAGCGCCGCTTTCCACCTGCTCGCGCGCGACCGCGAGGGCAGCCTGATAGTCACCCTGCTCGATCAGTTTGCGGAATTTGGCGGAGCCGGTGACATTCGTGCGTTCGCCGACGTTGATGAAGCGTTGAGCGGCGGTTGTGGTGGTCATGTCGGGCGATCGTCCCAATCGGGGTTCCAGCAAGTGCGATACGGAGCGGATCGAAGGTCAGCCGTGAACGAACGGTTCGAGCCCCGAGAGCCGCATGCGCGGCGCAAGCTTCTGCGGTGTGCGCGGCTTCAGTCCGATCACGTGCTCGCGGATGTGGGCGATGTGGTCAGGCGTCGATCCGCAGCAGCCGCCGACGATGTTTACGAGCCCGTCGCGCGCCCACGGCTCGATCTGGCAGGCCATGTCGTGCGGCGTCTCGTCGTACTCGCCCATGGCGTTCGGCAGTCCGGCGTTCGGATAGGCCGAGACATAGGTATCGGCGATGGCGGCGAGTTCGGCAACGTGCGGCCGCATCGCCTCGGCGCCGAGCGCACAGTTAAGGCCGATCGAGAACGGCTTCAGGTGGCGCATCGAATACCAGAAGGCTTCGGCCGTCTGGCCGGAGAGCGTACGGCCTGAACGGTCGGTGATCGTACCGGAAATCATGACCGGCAAGGTGACGCCCATCTCCTCGAAGACTTCGAGCGTAGCGAAACCCGCGGCCTTGGCGTTGAGCGTGTCGAAGATCGTCTCGATCAGGATGACGTCCGATCCGCCTTCGATCAGTCCGCGGACCTGTTCCGCGTACGCGTCGCGCAGCTCGTCGAACAAAACGTTGCGATAGCCCGGATTGTTGACGTCCGGCGAAATCGACGCCGTGCGGTTGGTCGGCCCTACGGCGCCGGCGACGTAGCGTGGCTTTCCGTCGGCGGCCTCGAACTTGTCGGCGGCCGCGCGGGCGAGCCGCGCCGCCGCGACGTTCATTTCGAAGGAGATGTCTTCCATGCCGTAGTCGGCCATCGAGATCCGCTGCGCATTGAACGTGTTGGTCTCGATGATGTCGGCGCCGGCCGCGAGATATTGCTCGTGGATCTCCTGGATGATCTTCGGCTGCGTCAGTACGAGCAGGTCGTTGTTGCCCTTGATGTCGCGATGCCAATCCTTGAAGCGCGCGCCGCGATAGGCTGCCTCGTCGAGCTTGTAGCGCTGGATCATCGTGCCCATCGCACCGTCGATGATCAGGATGCGCTCGCGTGCGGCGGCATGGAGGTCTGCGATCCGTTCACTGCGTGTCATCGTGTCGTGCCTCGGGTTCAAGCGGTGGCGGCAAGCCGGTTGCCCGCCGTCACCGGGCGCAGACCAAGCAGGTGGCAGATCGCATAGACGAGATCCGCGCGATTGAGCGTGTAGAAGTGGAACTGCCGGATGCCTTGGTCGACCAGATCCATGACCTGCTCGGCTGCGACCGCGGCGGCGACGAGGTGATTGGTCGCCGGGTCCTGCTCCAGCCCGTCGAAGCGGCGAGCGAGCCAGGCCGGCATCGTCGTCCCGCACCGCGCCGCAAAGCCCGCCACCTGCTTGAAGTTATGGATCGGCACGATGCCGGGCACGATCGGGCACCAGATACCCTTCGCCCGCGCCCGTTCGACGAAGCGAAGGAAGTGGGCGTTATCGAAAAAGAACTGTGTGATGACGCGGCGAGCACCGGCGTCGACCTTGCCCTTGAGGTGTTCGATGTCGGCATCGAGCGAGGGGCTTTCGGGATGCCCTTCCGGATATCCGCCCACGGACACTTCGAATGGCGCGATTTCGAGGATGCCGCGCACGAGATCCGCCGTGCTCGCGTACCCGCCCGGATGTGGCTCGTACTTGGTGCCGACGCCTGACACCGGATCGCCGCGCAGCGCCACGATGTGGCGGACGCCGGCTGCCCAGTAGTCGCGAATGACGTCGTTGACCTCGGATCGGGTCGCCTGCACGCACGTGAGGTGAGCGGCGGGCGGCAAGGCCGTCTCGCGGACGATCCGGGCGACGGTCGCGTGCGTCCGTTCGCGTGTCGATCCGCCCGCGCCGTAGGTTACCGAGACGAAGCGTGGACCGAGCGGCTCGAGGCGGCGGACGGCCTGCCACAGCTGCTCTTCCATCTTCTCGTTTTTGGGCGGGAAGAACTCGAACGAAACGTCGATATCTCCCGAGCCCAGAAGGCGGCTCTTGCGCTCACCCATCGTCTGTCCACCCTTTCAGTTCCGACGACGCGTCCTTGAGTTCACGTCGGTGTTGTTCCCGAGAGATCTGCCGTGCGCGGTCCCGTTCGCCCGCGGCGCACCGGACGCGCGGGTTGCTCCCCCGTCCAAACGGTCACCGTCAGCCGTTGTCCCTCGGACTCTCGCTGCGGCAGTTCCCTCAAGACCCCGGGCACCAGCCCGGCTTCCTGCATCCACTGCGGGACGAGCCCCGCGGCAAATCCAAGCCGCTCGTGGCGGTAGCGTTCGCGCAGGAAATCGAGGTCGTGCGGGGCGAAATCGACGACGACCAGCCGCCCACCCGGCGCGAGGATGCGGGCCGCTTCCCGGATCGCCCGGGCCGGCTCGCTCAGGAAATGGAGCACCTGATGCATCACGACGACGTCGGCTGCGCCCTCGTCGAGACCGAGCGCATAAAGGTCGCCGTGGCGCACCTGAGCATGCGTGAGACCGCCGCGATCGAGCCGCGAGCGCGCATAGGCGAGCATGTCGTGATTGACGTCGAACCCGAGGCCGCGGGCATAGCGGTCGGCGAACAGTTCGAGCATCCGGCCGGTGCCGGTGCCGAGATCGACGAACAGCGAGAACGGCCCGGGGCCCACGGCGTCGCGCACGGCGGCCTCGACTTCCGCCTCCGCCACGTGCAGCGACCGGATGCGGTCCCAGTCGGCGGCGTGCTCGGCGAAGAACGCCTGTGCCGCCGCCTCGCGTTCAGCGCGAATTTCGTCGGCGCGACGACGGTCGCGCTCGATCAGCGGCTCGTCATCGGCGATGGAAGTCACGAACTCGCGCGCGAGGGCAGGGGGGCCGGCACGATCCGGCAGATGAAAGTAGACCCAGCTACCCTCGCGGAAACGGTCGATGAGGCCAGCCTCGGCCATCAGCTTGAGGTGACGGCTGACCCGCGGCTGGCTCTGGCCCAGAATCCGCGTGAGATCGCTGACGTTATGCTCGCCCCGCGCCAGCAGCATGAGGATACGCAGCCGCGTCGGTTCGGCGGCGGCCTTCAGGGCAGCGACGGCGGTCGTGGTATCGAGTGCGCGCGACAAAGTCCGACCTCTCAGATCCTATTTCGTATATAAAGATATCTTTATGTGCGGTCAAGCAACGCGCGCTCCCTCGCCGAACCGAACCGGACCGTTAAGGTTAACCCTCGCGAAAGGCGACAAGAATAGCTTGTGCGACCAAGCGTTTGACTCGTCGCGCGCAGAGGGAAATCCTGAAAATGCATTTGGGGGCCATCGGCCGTATCCGGCCGCTCACCGACCCGTCCGAAGAGGCGTTCGCTTTCGAACAGTCCGGGTCCCGGGCCTCTGCGCTGGCCAGGGTCGGGCTGTTGGCACCCGTTGCGCTCGTCTGCGTCCTCCCGTTCGGCTGGGTTGCGGCGGAAGCCGCCGGCCGCCCAGAGGCGCTGCAACTCCTGACCGATCGGCCCTTGTCGGCGACGCTGCTGCTGATCGGCCTGCTGCTCGCGACGCTGCTGATCGTCGTCCCGGCCCGCACGGCCATGGCCGAGATTGGCCGTCGCCGCACGGTCTGTATCGCCAACGAGACGGTCAGCGTGACCGAGGAGACGCCGTTCGGCCGCCAGGTCTGGTCGGAGCCGCTCGCCGCTTACACCGGGCTGGCGCATCATATCCGCGCCTCGCTGTCCGGCGCCCGCCACGAGATCATTCTCGTCCACGCGGACCGGCGCCGCTCGGTGCTGCTGCACTTCGATTCGGTCGTCCGCGAACAGGACCTGCAAGCGATGTCCGCCCGCCTCGGCCTGCCGGTCGTGCCCGCCCGCAGCGTCTACGGGCAGGCCTGATCCCGATCGTCAGCGCTCGAACCGCTTGAACTTGATGCGGTGCGGTTCGACGGCCGCGTCGCCGAGGCGGCGCTTCTTGTCTTCCTCGTAGTCCGCGAAGTTGCCCTCGAACCATTCGACGTGGCTGTCGCCCTCGAAGGCCAGGATATGGGTGGCGATGCGGTCGAGGAAGAAGCGATCGTGGCTGATGACCACGGCGCAGCCGGCGAAGTCTTCGAGCGCCGCTTCGAGCGCACCGAGCGTTTCCGTATCGAGATCGTTCGTCGGCTCGTCGAGCAGGAGCAGGTTGCCGCCTTCCTTGAGCAGCTTCGCGAGGTGCACGCGGTTGCGCTCACCGCCCGACAGCATGCCGACCTTCTTCTGCTGATCGGCGCCTTTGAAGTTGAACCAGCCGCAGTAGGCCCGGCTGTTCACTTCCTTCTTGCCGAGCGGGATCTGATCGAGACCGCCGGAGATTTCCTCCCAGACCGTCTTCTTGTCGTCGAGGTGCGAGCGGCTCTGGTCGACGTAGGAAAGCTTCACGCTGTCGCCGATGCGCAGCGATCCTTTGTCGGGCTTCTCGACGCCGGTGATCATCTTGAACAGGGTGGTCTTACCGGCACCGTTCGGACCGATCACGCCGACGATGCCGCCAGGCGGCAGCTTGAACGAGAGACCGTCGATCAGCAGTCGATCGCCGAACCCTTTGCTTAGGCCATCGGCCTCGACGACCACCTGGCCAAGCTTGGGACCGGGCGCGATCTGAATCGTGGCGCGCCCGACTTCTTCGCGGCCGGCCTCCTCCGCCATCCGCTCGTAGGCCGTGATACGCGCCTTCGACTTCGCCTGACGGGCCTTGGGGCTCGACCGGATCCACTCGAGTTCGCGCTTGAGGGCACGCTGGCGTGATTCTTCCTGACCCTTCTCGACCTCGAGGCGCTTTGCCTTCTGTTCGAGCCAGGACGAATAATTCCCCTTGTACGGAACGCCTTGCCCGCGATCGAGCTCGAGCGTCCATTCGGTGATGTTGTCGAGGAAGTAGCGATCGTGCGTGACGAGGATCACGCAGCCCGCATACTCCTTTAGATACCGCTCGAGCCACGCGACGCTCTCCGCATCGAGATGGTTCGTCGGCTCGTCAAGCAGCAGAATGTCGGGCTTCGCGAGCAGCAGCTTGGTCAGCGCCACGCGGCGTTTCTCGCCGCCAGAGAGCTTCGTCACGTCGGCGTCGGACGGCGGACAGCGCAGCGCGTCGAGCGCCTGCTCCACCTGCGTGTCGAGGTCCCAGAGGTTCTGGCTGTCGATCTCGTCCTGCAGGCGCGCCATCTCGTCCGCCGTCTCGTCTGAGTAGTTGGCGGCGAGTTCATTGTAGCGATCGACGAGCGCCTTCTTCTCCGCGACGCCCTCCATGGCGTTGCCGAGCACGTCCTTCTCAGGATCGAGTTCCGGCTCCTGCGGCAGGTAGCCGACGCGGATGCCGTCCGCCGCCCAAGCCTCGCCGATGAAGTCGCTCATCTCGCCGGCCATGATCCGGAGCAGCGTCGACTTACCGGCACCGTTGAGGCCGACCACGCCGATTTTCGCGCCGGGGAAGAACGACAGCGAGATGTCTTTCAGGACCTGCTTGCCCCCCGGATAGGTCTTGGAGAGCTTGTGCATGTGATAGACGTACTGCGGGTTCGCCATGGCGAAGCGCTCCGTTCCGGGTGGTGCAGGGAGTTGCGCGGGTTCTAGCCGATTGCCGCCGCTGAAACAACGCAGCCGACCCACCCACGGACACGAATTTCTGACTTGGGGACGCGTCGCCGGCGGGTCATGATGTCCGCATGAACGATAACCACGCCGTCGAACCCCACCTTCTCTACGTCGCCGACCCGATGTGTTCGTGGTGCTATGGGTTCTCGCCCGTGATCGGCGCGATCGCCGAGCACTTCGGCGACCGCCTGCCGATCCGCCTGTTGATGGGCGGGCTCAGGGCCGGCAACACGCGGGCGATGCGGCCCGAGGATCGCGACTACATCCGCAGCGCCTGGACGCGGGTGAATGCGTCGACCGGCCAGCCGTTCGACTTCGGGTTCTTCGACCGCGAAACCTTCACCTATGACACCGAGCCGGCGTGTCGCGCCGTCGTCGTCGCCCGCTCGCTCCGGCCCGATAAGGCGCTCGGCTATATGGCGGCGATCCAGAAGGCCTTTTACGCGACCAACCGCGACACCACCGACGCGCTCGTGCTGACGGACGTTGCGGCCGAGGAAGGTTTCGACCGGCCGGCATTCTCGGACGCCATCGTGTCCCCCGAGATCAAGAACGCGACCTTCCGGGACTTCTTGATCGCGCAGGAGGCGGGGATCCGTGGCTTCCCGACGCTGCTCGCCAGTCGCGTGGCGGGACAGTACGAACTCGTCACAAACGGCTATCGCCCGCTCGATGGCATGGTCGAGGCCCTGGAAGGCTGGCTCGCGCGCACCGAGGCCTGACCTCAGCCGACGGACGCCACTCCGGTGAAGAAAAAGCGGCCGAGACCGACCGTGAAGACGAGCCAGCCATAGAGCGTGTGCTCGAACCAGACGGCCCAGAAGGAGCGCGTCTCGGTGTAGCGCCAGGCGAAGAGGCAGCCGGCGATCGCCGTCCCGACGACTGCGATGACGTTGCCGAAGAGGATGTGCCCGAACCCGAACAGAAGCCCGTTGACCAGTATGGCGAGCCACCGCCGCTCGCCGAACAGCGCTCCGTAGCGGTGAAAAAAGAAGGTGCGGTAGACGAGTTCCTGCGCGATCACCGACAAGAGCGGATAGAGCGCCATGATCATCATCCAGAGCCGCGTGCGGTCACGCGGGAACGAGAGATAGAGGCGCGGGTAGAGTTCCGCCGTCGCCCACGCCACCGCCGTCGCCGCAACGGCAAAGACCGCCAGGATCGAAAGCAGCGTGCCAAACGAGAAGCCGCGGGCGAGTTCTCGCCGCAGCACGAACGTGCGATCCCACAGCAGGAAGAGGATCAGCGCGAACAAGACCGGCTGCAGCACGAGGAACAGCGGCAGCTTCCAGACGAAGATCGCGTAGGCCATGGCGGCCGGTGCCCCGAGGAACAGCACCAGCATTTCTGCGAAGCGCAGCAAGTAGGCGCCGTCGACCGATGGGAACGGCCGCGCACTGGCGAGCGTGCCATGCGCACGCAGGGCCGGCAGTGCCTCGCTCAATACCCCCTCCCGATCAGCGGCCAAACCGTGCGTGCCACCGGCGCTCGATCTCGCGGGCGACGACGTCGGTCCCGTAGATGGGAGAGGCCGGCCAGCCGTCCAAGCTCTCCACCGTTTCCGGGAGCGGCCGGGCCGAGCCCGTCGCAAAAAGAGCTTCGTGCAGGCGGGCGAACTTCGCCGCCTCGCCACTCGGAATGAAAACGTAGACGGGCCGCCCGGTCGCCAGCGCCTCACTCGTCATGTTGGCACTGTCGCCCGTGACGACGACCTGATCGGCCGCGGCGAGATAGGTCCCGTAGGGGTTCTCCCCCTGGCCGTCCCAGAACACATGCGGCCGCCCGGCAATCGCGGTGCGTACCACCTCGATCAGCTCGGGATGCGAGCGCCGCGACGGCGTCACCAGGAAGCTGCACCCGAGCCGCGCCATCGACGCGAGCGCGGCCGCTAAGCGCCGGTCGTCTCCGGGCGGATAGGCGAACTGCTTGTTCCGACCACCGAGGACGACGGTAACGCGCGGCCCCGGCAGCTCGCGAATGGCGGCCGGAAGGTCGCCCCGCAGCGCAGCAAGTCGCTCGGGGCTGAAACCGTGCATAGCGAACGGCGAAGAGACGATGCCTTTCCCCTGCCGGCCGTCGTGCTCAGGCACCCAGACGACGTCGAAGTCCCGGTAAAAGAAAACCGGGTCCATCATCATGATGGTGAACACGCCCGGATGCGCCCGCGTCAGCGCGCGGAGGTAGGGCACCGCGCGCCGACCGATGCCGATCCCGACAGCCGGCCAGGGAGGGCCGAGCGGCGTGCCGGGCACACCGAAGCGATCATGGCGATCCGGCCACCCGAACGGCGCAATGGCGGCCGCAATGCCCCGCGGCGCGATCAGCTTCAGCGTCGCGTCGAGGCCGAGCACTTCGGCGAGACCACGGGCCTGAGTGATGTTGCCGATGCGGTCCACCGTCAGGATCCAGGTGGCGAGGCCTGCCATCGGTCGGTCGCGGGCTTCGATCATCGTTCGCTTGTGACGTAGGGCGCCAAGGAAGTCGATGGCACGCCGCGCCGCGGTGACGGGAGCCGGGGCGTCGAGCGATTCCATCGGCGGCGATCACACTCTATGATCGGTGCGCCGGACTTTCCGGCCGCTGCCGCTTCAGTCGAGGCCCGATGTCCCACCGTCTCGATGCCATCGACCTGCGCATCCTCAAGGAGCTGCAGGCCGACGGCCGCATCACAAACGTCGCCCTTGCCCAGCGGGTCGGCATCACGCCGCCGCCCTGCTTGCGCCGTGTCCGCGCCCTCGAGGAGGCCGGATTCATCAGCGGCTATCATGCGCGGCTCGATCCCAAGCTGCTTGGGTACGAGTTGACAGCTTTCGCGATGGTCGGCCTCCACAGCCAGGCGGAAGCGGATCTCAGGGCCTTTGAAAACCGTGTGCTCTCCTGGCCGCTCGTGCGCGAGTGCTTCATGCTTTCGGGCGAGACCGACTTCATCCTGAAGTGCATCGCGCCCGATCTCACAACCTTCCACGAGTTCATCACGCGTGAACTGACGGCGGCGCCGAACGTGGCGACCGTCAAGACGTCGCTCGCCATCCGGCGCGCCAAGGAAGAGCCGGGCCTGCCGATTGTGGTGCGGGAATGAAGGGCGTTTACTTCCAGGCGACCTTGACGATCTCGTAAGAGCGCGGCCCCTTCGGCGTCGTCACCTCGGCGGTATCGCCCTTCGACTTGCCGATCAGCGCGCGGGCTATCGGCGAGGAAATGGAGATCTTGCCCTCGCGCACGTTTGCTTCGAGATCGCCGACGATCTTGTAGGTGACCTTTTCGTCCGTATCCTCGTCGATCAGGCTGACCGTCGCGCCGAACTTTACCGTGTCGCCGGAGAGCTTCGAAGGATCGATCACCTCGGCCCGGGACAGCTTGTCCTCGAGGTCGGCTACCTTGGCTTCGTTGAGGCCCTGGGCCTCCTTCGCGGAGTGATACTCGGCATTCTCGGACAGGTCGCCGTGAGCGCGCGCTTCAGCGATCGCCTGAATGATCCGCGGACGTTCGACGGACTTGAGCCGATGCAACTCGGCTTCCAAATGTTGGTACCCTTCGCTCGTCATGGGCACGCGTTCCGTCGACATTTCTGATGCCTCCTTCGCGTCCCGGGCTCGATCCGCCCGGGTGGCAAGTCTCACTCACATCAGGGGAAAAGGCTAGAGTTTGCTACGCGGGCCGCAGCACGGTGGTTTACGCGGTCGGCTGAACGTAGCGTTGCAGGGGAGCGACTTTGAGCGAGTCGGCCTTCAGCGCCTTGATGGCTCGTGTCACCGCAATCGCACCGGCCACCGTTGTATAATAGGGGATGTGGTTGAGCAAGGCGGTGCGTCGGATGTCCTTGGAGTCGGCGAGGGCGCGAGCCCCGTCCGTCGTGTTGAACACGATGGCGACCTCGCCGTTCTTCATGACGTCGACAATGTGCGGACGGCCTTCCAGGACCTTGTTCACGCTCTCGCAAGCGATCCCTTCGCCTTCGAGGTAGCGCTGGGTTCCTCGCGTGGCGATGATCTTGAAGCCCATGGCGATCAGGTCTCGAACCGAGCCGACGATGCGCGGCTTGTCCGAGTCCTTAACGGACACGAAGACCGTACCAGACTTCGGCAGCGACTGACCGGCCGCGATCTGACTTTTGCCGAACGCGACAGCGAAGTCGCGGTCGAGACCCATCACCTCGCCCGTGGAACGCATCTCCGGGCCGAGCACCGGATCGACGCCCTGGAACCGCGCGAACGGGAAGACGGCTTCCTTGACGGCGACGTGGTCGAGTGATTTGCGCACGAGGCCGAAGCTCGCGAGCGGTCGCCCGGCCATCACGCGCGACGCGATGCCGGCGACCGGCTCGCCGATGACCTTGGCGACGAACGGGACAGTACGGCTCGCTCGAGGGTTCACTTCGAGGACGTACACATTCCCGTCCTTGATCGCGTACTGCACGTTCATGAGCCCGACAACGTCGAGTGCCAATGCGAGTTCCCGTGTCTGGCGCTCGAGCTCGCCAATCATCTGCGCACCGATCGAGTAGGGCGGCAGCGAGCAGGCGCTATCGCCCGAGTGAATGCCGGCCTCTTCGATGTGCTCCATGATGCCGGCTACGAATGTATCGTGGCCGTCGGAGAGGCAGTCGACATCGACTTCGATCGCGTCGGTAAGGTACCGGTCGATCAGGAGCGGGCGCTTTTCCGATACTGCGAGTTCGGACGGACGGTCGAGCGCGGCCGAAAGACGGCGCACGTAGCTGTCGAGCCCGGCCCCGTCGTGGACGATTTCCATCGCCCGACCGCCGAGCACGTAGGACGGACGGATGACGACCGGATAGCCGATGCGATCGGCGACGGCGCGCGCTTCCGCCGGCGTGCGGGCGATGCCGCTTTCCGGCTGCTTGAGGCCGAGACGCTCGATCAGCGCCTTGAAGCGGTCGCGGTCCTCCGCGAGGTCGATCGCGTCGGGCGAGGTGCCGAGGATCGGCACCCCGGCTTCGGCGAGGGCGGCGGCGAGCTTAAGCGGGGTCTGCCCGCCGAACTGCACGATCACGCCCTTGAGCTTGCCGCTCTGCTGCTCTGTCCGGATGATTTCGAGCACGTCTTCCGCCGTCAGTGGCTCGAAGTAGAGCCGGTCTGACGTGTCGTAGTCGGTCGAAACGGTCTCCGGATTACAGTTGACCATGATGGTCTCGAAGCCGGCGTCCGACAGGGCGAAGCAGGCATGGCAGCAGCAATAGTCGAACTCGATGCCCTGCCCGATCCGGTTTGGTCCGCCACCGAGAATGATGATTTTCTCACGGTCCGACGGCTGGGCCTCGCACTGCGCCGGGCCGCCGGTGAGGCCCCGCTCGTAGGTCGAATACATGTAGGCCGTAGGCGAGGCGAACTCGGCGGCGCACGTGTCGATGCGCTTGTAGACCGGCACGACGCCGAGGGAGTGACGGCGCTTGCGTACCTCGCCTTCGGGGACGTTGGCGAGCTTGGAAAGCCGCGCGTCCGAGAAGCCGTAGGCCTTCAGCATCCGGAACTGATCGGCAGAGCCCGGCAGGCCGTGCGCCTTCACGCGCCGTTCCAGGTCGATGATCTCGCCGATCCGTTCGAGGAACCACGGATCGATCCGGCAGAAGTCGTGGATGGTCTTCTGGTCGACGCCGAGCCGCATCGCCTGCGCCACCTTGAGCAGGCGGTCGGGGGTCGGCCGAGACAGTGCGGCGCGGATCGCGTTGTTGTCGTCGGCCGATCCGGCACTTTCGATATCGATCTCGTCGAGACCCGTGAGCCCGGTCTCCATCGAACGGAGTGCCTTTTGCAGGCTCTCGGCGAACGTCCGCCCAATCGCCATCACTTCGCCGACCGACTTCATCGAGGTTGTCAGCGTCGCATCGGAGCCAGGGAATTTCTCGAACGCGAAGCGCGGAATCTTGGTGACGACGTAATCGATCGTCGGTTCGAAGGACGCGGGTGTCGCGCCGCCGGTGATATCATTTTCGAGTTCGTCGAGCGTGTAGCCGACCGCGAGCTTGGCGGCGACCTTGGCGATCGGGAAGCCGGTCGCCTTCGAAGCGAGTGCCGAGGACCGCGACACGCGCGGATTCATCTCGATGACGACAAGACGCCCGTCGGCAGGATTGACGGCGAACTGCACGTTCGAGCCGCCGGTCTCAACACCGATCTCGCGGAGCACCGCAAGCGAGGCGTCTCGCATGATCTGATATTCTTTGTCGGTCAGCGTCAGTGCCGGCGCGACGGTAATCGAGTCGCCCGTGTGGACGCCCATCGGGTCGACGTTCTCGATCGAGCAGACGATGATGCAGTTGTCCGCCTTATCGCGGACGACCTCCATCTCGAATTCCTTCCAGCCGAGAACGCTTTCCTCGACCAGCACCTGCCCGGTCGGTGAAGCGTCGAGCCCGCGCTCGATGATCTCGACGAATTCTTCCTTGTTGTAAGCGATGCCACCGCCCGTGCCGCCGAGCGTGAACGACGGACGGATGATCGCCGGCAGCTTCACGAACTCCAACGCAGCCATGGCCTCGGCCATGTTGTGCGCAAGCATCGAGCGTGGCGTCTCGAGGCCGATCTTTTTCATCGCCTCCCGGAAGAGCTGGCGATCCTCCGCCTTGTCGATCGCCTCTGCCTTCGCCCCGATCATCTCGACGCCAAGCGCCGACAGAATGCCCTGCTTGTGCAGGGCGAGGGCGGTATTGAGCGCCGTCTGTCCGCCCATCGTGGGCAGCAGCGCATCGGGCCTTTCTTCGGCGATGATCTTGGCGACGATCTCCGGCGTGATCGGCTCGATGTACGTCGCGTCCGCCAACTCGGGGTCCGTCATGATGGTGGCTGGGTTCGAGTTGACGAGGATGATCCGATAGCCTTCGGCGCGCAGCGCCTTGCAGGCCTGGGTCCCCGAGTAATCGAACTCGCAAGCCTGGCCGATCACAATCGGCCCAGCCCCGATGATGAGGATGGATTTGATGTCGGTACGTTTTGGCATGGCGCACGCCTATTAAGGGATGGGGCGAACGTTGGGAAGGGGCGGCAATCCGACGGCCTTCCACCATGGCGTGCATCCAGGGTGGCGGTCTGTTCGATTCGCCGTTACGTAACAATGGTCAAGCTGCCGGGGGATGGCATGACCTACTGCGTGGGAATCCTGGTCCGCGAGGGCCTCGTCATGATGGCCGATACGCGCACCAATGCCGGCCTCGACAACATCGCGACCTTCCGGAAGCTGCACCTGTTCGAGCGGCCAGGGGAGTTCGTGGCCGCTTTGGCGACCGCCGGAAACCTCTCCATAAGCCAGTCGATCCTGTCCCACCTCAGGGAAGGCCTGGAAGATCCGGAGACGGGGGACCGCCAGCGCCTCGTCGACTCGACGGGCATGTTCCAGGCCGCCCAACTGGTCGGTCGCGCGATCCGAAGGGTCTTCGAAACCGATGGTCCCTCGCTCCAGCAGCATCAGGCCTCGTTCGACGTCTCCATCCTTCTCGCGGGTCAGATGAAGGGCCGGGAGCCGCGCCTGTTCATGCTCTACAAGGCCGGCAATTTCATCGAAGCGACCGCCGATACCCCATTTCTCCAGATCGGCGAACACAAGTACGGCAAGCCGATCCTCGACCGCGCCGTGACCTACGACACCGAGATCTACGACGCGATGAAACTCGGCCTCATCTCGATGGACTCCACGATGCGCTCGAACCTCGGCGTTGGCCTTCCTGTCGATTTCGTGGTCCTCCGCCGCGACGCCCTCGCCTGGGAGGTCAATCGACGCATTGAGGCGGGCGAGCCCTATTTCCATGATCTTCGCGAGCGCTGGTCGAATGCTCTGAAAAAGGCGCATCAGAACATTCCCCGGCCTCCGTACGGCGGCGCGCACTAGAACGACCCGAGGGCACGGTTCGCTGGCCCGCAACGACGCTTCGTAAGTTGATGTCTGGCCATGGCTGAAACCGGACCATCATCCCAGCGACCCACCAACAGCCTCGATGCCGGGCTGCGCATGGCGCGCCGCCCGTTCTTCTGCTGTTGCTGCATTTGCCTCGACCGGCTGGACCGCCGTCGACTGAAGCGGGTCCTACGTATCGTGCGCCAGATCCGGCGCGATGCGGCGCGGCGCCCGTCGGCCCTCGCACCACCCCTTTAGCGCAGTCGAACGAGAGGCGAGGGCTTCTTCTCGGCTGCCGGCGGCGCGCTGCGCGGCCCGAGCTCGGCCGCGACCCAGCGAAGGGCCGCTTCCCGAAGCTTGGCCGCCGCGTCGATTTTCGCCGCCGCCAGATCTTCGACGCCGACCGGCTCCGGCGAGGCATGCAGCACCTGCTTGCGGTGGATACTCGATGGCTTGAAGGGCCCTAGGAATTGCACGCCGCACCGGCGGCGGCGCGACCAGCGAACTTCGCAGTCGACCTCTTGGCCGTCGACCTCGATGATGAGGGCGAAGCGCTCCGGCAGCATCGCGAAATCCCAGTCGAATTCGAGGCTGCAGCCCGTGTCCGACATGTTGCGCACGGTGCAAGGCAAAGTTGAGCGGTGCTCGTTGAAGGTGACGAGGGCGGTCTTCAGAATTCTGCGCCGCGGATGTGTCCGACGTTCTTCCATGGCGAGGTTGCTCGTATTGACGCTGACGAAGCTCTGCACGGACAGATGAAGGTCCGATCTCAAACCATACGTAGAAGGAGTAAAAAAAGCGTAGACGGATCATGCGTGGACGGTTGCTCGAAAACGAAACTGGCCGCCGGCATGGTGCCGACGGCCTCGCCCCCGTCTCTGTCTGGTGCGGCCTTAGAAGTCCATACCGCCGCCGGCCGGCATGGCCGGAGCGGCTTCCTTCTTCGGCAGCTCGGCGATCATCGCTTCCGTCGTGATCAAGAGGCTCGCGACAGACGAGGCGTCCTGCAGCGCCGTCCGCACCACCTTGGTCGGATCGATCACGCCTTCGGTGACAAGATCGCCGTAGGTGTGCGTCTGCGCATTGTAGCCGTAGGTGTACTTGCCGTTCTCGAGGATCTTTCCGACGATCACCGAGCCGTCCTCACCGGCATTGGTGAAGATCTGGCGCGCCGGCGCCTGGAGGGCCTTACGGACGATCTGGATACCGACCTTCTGGTCCTCATTCGCACCCTCGAGCCCGTCGAGCGCCTTGATCGAGCGCAGCAGCGCGACTCCGCCACCCGGCACGATGCCTTCCTCGACCGCCGCCCGGGTCGCATGCAGCGCGTCGTCGACGCGGTCCTTGCGCTCCTTCACCTCGACCTCGGTCGCGCCGCCGACCTTGATCACGGCCACGCCGCCCGCAAGCTTCGCCAGACGCTCCTGCAGCTTCTCGCGGTCGTAGTCCGAGGTGGTCTCCTCGATCTGCGCCTTGATCTGCTTGATGCGCGCCTCGATGTCCGGCTTCTTGCCGGCGCCGTCGACGACCGTGGTGTTCTCCTTCTCGATCGTGACCTTCTTTGAGCGGCCGAGCATCGCAAGTGTGACGTTGTCGAGCTTGATGCCGATGTCTTCGCTGATCACCGTGCCGCCCGTCAGGATCGCGATGTCCTCGAGCATCGCCTTGCGGCGATCACCGAAGCCCGGCGCCTTGACGGCCGCGACCTTCAGGCCGCCACGCAGCTTGTTGACGACCAGCGTGGCGAGCGCTTCGCCCTCGACGTCCTCGGCGATGATGACGAGCGGCTTGCCTGCCTGCACAACCGCCTCGAGCACCGGAAGCATCGGCTGCAGCGACGACAGCTTCTTCTCGTGGATGAGGATGTAGGGGTTCTCCAACTCGACGAGCATCTTGTCGGTGTTGGTGATGAAGTACGGCGAAATGTAGCCGCGGTCGAACTGCATGCCTTCGACGACGTCGAGCTCCGTCTCGAGGCTCTTCGCCTCCTCAACAGTGATGACGCCCTCGTTGCCGACCCGCTTCATCGCCTCGGCGATGATCTTGCCGACTTCCTCGTCACCGTTGGCCGAGATGGTGCCGACCTGCGCGATCTCGTCGTTCGAGGTGACCTTCTTCGACTTCGCCTTGAGCTCGTCGACGACCTTCGAAACGGCAAGTTCGATGCCGCGCTTCAGGTCCATCGGGTTGGCGCCGGCCGCGACCGACTTGGCGCCCTCGCGCACGATGGCCTGAGCGAGAACCGTCGCGGTGGTCGTTCCGTCGCCGGCGAGGTCGGCGGTCTTCGAAGCCACCTCGCGCAGCATCTGTGCGCCCATGTTCTCGAACTTGTCTTCGAGCTCAATCTCCTTCGCAACCGTCACGCCGTCCTTCGTGACGCGCGGGGCGCCGAACGATTTCTCGATGACGACGTTACGGCCCTTCGGACCGAGTGTGACCTTCACGGCATTGGCGAGAATGTCGACGCCACGCAGCATGCGCTCACGGGCGTCCTGGGAAAAACGAACGTCCTTTGCGGCCATGTCTCTTACTCCGTTGCAAATTCGTCAGTTGGCGGAAGATCAAGCGGCGGCCTTCACGGACGAGCGGCCCTCGATGATGCCGAGGATGTCGCTCTCCTTAATGATCACGAGCTCCTGCCCGTCGATCTTGACCTCGGTGCCGGACCACTTGCCGAACAGCACGCGGTCGCCGGGCTTTACCTCGAGCGGCTGGATCTTGCCGGCCTCGTCGCGAGCGCCAGGGCCGACGGCGACGACTTCGCCCTGCATCGGCTTTTCCTTGGCGGTGTCGGGAATGATGATCCCACCGGCCGTTTTGGTGTCTTCGTCGACCCGGCGCACGAGAACGCGATCGTGCAGAGGACGAAACTTCATGGCTTCAACCTCATCGTTTCGAAATGTCGTTGTTCGGGGAGGCGCGCGGACGGTCCGCTTGTCGACCGGATGCCGGCCGCGAATGCCTCCGATGCGGCGTCGGCCGCCTAAGCCAGCCGCCCCGCGACCCGTATATGTTTCGGCGGCTTGGCACTGTCAAGAGGTGAGTGCCAGAAAGCAGATTACATAAAGCCCTGCAGTGACTTGAGTGAAAAAATGAGAAGAGCCGCCGATTGGTCGGCGGCCCTCGTTCGCCATGAGGCTAAGCGATCCTCAGGCCGCGAAATCTTCCATCGCGGCGCCCTTGGCGAGCTTGGCCACGAGCCAGTTCGGCTTGCGTCCGCGGCCCGTCCAGGTCTCTGACCGGTTCTCGGGATTGACGAACTTCACCGCGGTCGACTTGCCCCGACCACCGCCGCGACCGCCGAAGAGTTCGCCGACGGAAAAGCCGGCATTGGCAGCCATAGTTTCGATTTTCTGCTTGAGTTCTGCGCGCTCGCGGTCCTTGGCCGTGCTCAGCGCCTTCTCGACCTTGGCTTCGAGGTCGAGAAGCTCCTTGAGAGACAATTTATCGACATTCATAGCAGCCATCTTATGCCCTCTCCTTTGCCGCTGTCGCCGGCCTGATTCGAATTGTAGCGTTGTTTCGCATAGAGCCATTCCCCATGCCGTGCAAAAGGGAATAACGCTTCGAATAATATAAGGTGTGGTTAATTCAACGGCCGAGCTGCGGCCAAAGTTCGCGCACCGCCTTAGTTCATCTAAACCCGGAAGAAAGTCTCAGCGCGCCATCGCGATAAGACCGCTCGCCTGAAGGCCGTTGAAGGTCGATTGCACCGCAATTGCCGCGAGTAGAATACCGAATACCCGCATTAATGCGCGGCTCGCCGTGACGCCGATCACGCGATCGAGTGTATTGGCCACCATCAAGAGCAGGAGAGTCAGCAGCATCACGGCGAGCAGGGCGCCCACGACCACGCCGAGTTGCGTCGGTTGGCCGTTGGCATTGGCAGCCATCACCATGGCGGCGCTCATTGTTCCGGGGCCGGCGAGAAGCGGGGTCGCGAGTGGAAAAACGGCGATGTCGTCCTTCACGTGAGCTTCGGCATCTTCCGGCGGCGTGAGTTTCGATTGGCCCGGTCGAGCGAAGATCATGTCCAGCGCAATCAGCAAAAGAATGATTCCGCCGGCCGTCTGCAACGCGGCAATGGAGACGCCGAGCTGGCGAAGTAACGGTTGTCCGGCCAGCGTGAAAAAAAGCAGCAGCACCGTGGCGATCACAGTGGCCTTTACTGCGATGCTGCGGCGTCGCTCACGTTCCATGCCTGAGGTCAGCCCGGCAAAAACGGCCGCCGCCTCAATCGGACCGATGGTCGCGAAGAAGGTCGTGAACGCTTTGAGCGCGATTTCCATCATGCAATCCGATCCTGTCAGCAGCCTCGGCTATCGGCTGCTAACATATTGTAATTAAGGGGAAATATTATTGCGAGGCCCTGATTCTGCGTTACCCTGTCAACGGGTGAAACCAGGAGCCATCGCGAATGCCCGACCGTGACTTCCTCCGCCAGGTCGAAGGTTTCAGCCTGACGACGGCGGAGATTCTCTACCGGATGCCAGACCATCCGTCTCTCCTGCAGACTTACGTCTGGCAGGATTACGATATCCACCCACGCTTTCCCAGGCTGCGCACCTTCCTCGATTTCTGGACGCGCAATCTGGACGGCAGACTTTTCAAGGTTCGCGTCGCCCACAAAGGGCTCGTCAGTCCCGCCGAACTGCGACTGCGTGACAGTGAGTTCTGCCTGAACTGACGCGAACGGCCGGCTGACGTCGCCAGCCGGCCGAGGGGAGGAGAAACAGCGACGTCGACGTCAAGCGCCCGCCGGAACGGCGTTCCGAGCGGCAGGTGTCCCACGACGCCCCGCGAGGCTGAAGGCGCCGTCGCCCAGGAGGCCAGCGGCGACCGACGTCGCGATCAGGTATGCCGGATACTCCCAGCCGCCACCGGGCGCCGAAAAAAGCCATCCCTTGTCGCCATGTGCCAGCACCAGAGCGCCCGCCAGTAGGGGAATGAGGCCGAACGCGACGAGGCGTGTGCCGAGGCCAACGATCAGCAGCAGACCGCCGCCGATCTCTGCGCCGATGGTCGCGTAGGCGAGCACGGGCGGTAGCCCGAGCGAACCGAAGTAACCGGCGGTGCCGGCCGGGGTGAAAACAACGAGTTTAAGCAGGCCGTGTGCGAGGTACATCACGCCGAGCGACAGGCGTAGCACGAGGGCCGCGTAAGGTGCAGTGAGGTAGGGGCTCATGATCGGTCTCCAAAGCGAGCCGGGATCGACTGTCCCGGTACGCCCTCGGATTGACATGCCCCCTGCAATTGAACAATCTAGTCGATAATAAACTTGTTGTACCAAATCAGTGAACAATGGATACGCTTGAGCTGATGCGGTCGTTCCTTGCCGTCGTCGATTCCGGCGGGTTCACGGCCGCCGGACGCCGCCTCGGCAAGTCGAAAGCGCTGATCTCCAAGCACCTGAGTGAGCTGGAAGCCCGCCTCGGTGCCCGGCTGATCAACCGCACCACCCGAAGGATCGGCGTGACGGAGATCGGCCGCGCCTACGCCGAGCGCGCCCGCGCACTGATCGCCGATCTCGAACAGCTGGAAGAATCCGTCGTCGCCCAAAGCACGACGCCGCGCGGCCTCATTCGTTTGACAGCGCCCCAGGCGCTCGGTGAATTGGCGCTTGTCGAAATGGTCGCCGCTTTCCGCGCCCGCTATCCGGGCGTCGCCGTCGAAGTCCTGCTCGCCGACCGCATTGTCGACCTCGTTGGCGAAGGCTACGACATCGGTCTCCGGATTTCGGCCATGCCGGACAGTTCACTGATAAGCCGCCGCCTTTGCGAAACGCGGCTCCTTCTCTGCGCGGCCCCGTCCTACCTCGAGAAGAACGGCCGGCCCGGCGCGATCGCCGACATCGCCACCCATTCCGTCGTCGCCGACAGCAACATGCGCAACTGGGCGCTTTGGCGTTTCGAGCGCGCCGGCGAGGTCGCGTCCACACGCGGCGTTCCCGTACTGACCGTCAATAGCGCGATCGCCGTTCGCCAGGCCCTACTTGCCGGCTTGGGTCTCGCCTTGTGTCCGGAGTTCGCAGTCGCCGGTGATATCCGTGCGAAGCGGCTTGTCTCCCTTCACGAGGATTGGACGGCCCTGCCGGGCCTCGTCGTCCATCTCGTCTACCCGCACCGCCACCATCTGACCGCGCGGGTCCGCGCCTTCATCGATTTCGCCGCCGAATGGTATCAGCCGATGCCGCCCTGGCTCAGGGCGTGACAGGCAGCGCTCCGCGCTCGGCCTCGAGAGGAAAGAACGCGCCGTCGCTCCATAGCCCGAACGTCGAGCCGTCCGGTCCGATATCGGCCATTTCGACGAGGTCATAATAGAGTGCCCGCGTGACCAGGGCTTCGAGTCGCCCGCGAACGAGCAGATAGGGTTTCAGCCCGCCGCTGCCCCGCTCGGCCACGAATCGTAGCGGATGCGCCGCGCCGCAGCGCACCACGTCGTCGACATTGGTCCGGAACGTCAGGACCCGCGCCGGGCCCTCTCCCAGGTTTTCCATCTCGACGGCGAGGAAGGGGGCATCGGCGACCTTCACGTCGACCTTCTCCACCGGGGTCACGAGAAAGTGACCGCCGTCGGGGTCACGCCGCAAAACGCGCGAGAACAGCTTGACGAGCGGCTTACGTCCGATCGGGCTACCCTGGTAAAACCATGTCCCGTCGGCGCGGATTTCCAGACCGATGTCGCCGCAATAGGGCGGATTCCAGCGCTCGACCGGCGGTATCGTCTCGCCGGCCTGAGCTTTGAGCAGCGCCTCCAGCCCGGTTAGGCCGCCAGCCGCAGTCGGCGCTCCCGTGCTTTCTCTCTTCATCTCACCTGCCTTCTGGTCAGCCGGACCGGGCCGCGCGCCGGTGCCAATATTCTGACCAACTTCGACGCACCACTGTTCTAAACCGCCAACGTCGCCGTATAGTCGAGACATGACAACAGTCACTCAGACCGACGACCAAATCGTCGAGCGCATCGAAGCTGCGGCCGAGCGGGTGCAGCGGGTGCACAAGGCCGCCGCCACGGTCATCTTCGGCCAGGACAGGGTGATCGAGCAGACGCTCATCACGATCCTCGCCGGCGGCCATGCCCTCCTGATCGGCGTCCCCGGTCTCGCCAAGACGCTGCTCGTCGAAACGCTCGGCCGCGTTCTCGGTCTCGATGCTAAACGCATTCAGTTCACGCCGGATCTCATGCCGTCCGATATCATCGGCGCCGAGGTCCTGGAGGAGGGCGGGGTACCGGGCCAGCGGCGCGCCTTCCGCTTCATCAAAGGCCCCGTCTTCACCCAGCTTCTGATGGCGGACGAAATCAACCGCGCCAGCCCGAAGACGCAGTCGGCGCTCCTGCAGGCGATGCAGGAGCACCACGTAACGGTGGCTGGCCAGCGCCACGATGTGCCGTCGCCTTTCCACGTGCTCGCGACCCAGAACCCGCTCGAGCAGGAAGGCACTTATCCGTTGCCGGAAGCTCAGCTCGACCGCTTCCTCCTGCAGATCGACGTCAGTTATCCCGACCTCGTCGCCGAGCGGCGCATGCTGTTTGCGACCACGGGGACGGAAGAGCGCCGTCTCGAGAGCATCCTGTCGGGCTCCGAGCTGATGACCATTCAACGGCTCGTTCGCCAGATCCCCGTGCCGGACAAAGTCGTCGAGGCGATCCTTATGCTGGTCCGCTCGGCCCGACCCGGCGCCGAAGCTGCGGACGAAACAAACCGCTACATCGCCTGGGGTCCCGGCCCGCGCGCCAGTCAGGCGCTCATGCTGGCGATCCGCGCCCGCGCGCTGATCAGCGGCCGCCTTGCACCCTCGATCGACGACGTGGTGGCTCTCGCCGAGCCCGTCCTCAAGCACCGCATGGCGCTCACATTCGAGGCACGTACTGAAGGCCGCCGCATCGGCGACGTGATCGCCAATCTGACGCGAGCGCTGGAGTAGGGCATTGGCGGTACGGACGGCAGACGCTCGCAACGCTGACCCGCGTCCGTTCGAAGTCCAGGGCGAGGCACACGGCTTGGCCGATAGCCTCCCCGACTTGCAGGTCGAGGCTCTTCGGATCGCGAACACCGTCGCTCATGGCATTCACGGCCGCCGCCGTGCAGGCCCCGGCGAGACGTTCTGGCAATTCCGGCAGTTCCAGTCGAACGACAGTGCGACGCTCATCGACTGGCGCCGGTCGGCGAGTTCCGACCACCTTTACGTCCGCGAGCGCGAGTGGGAGGCGGCACATACGATCTGGCTTTGGCCCGATCTGTCCCCGTCCATGGCGTTCCGCAGCGATCTCTCGTCCACGACAAAACGCGACCGCGCCCTCGTGCTGACACTGGCGTTGGCTGAGCTTCTCGTGCGGGGCGGAGAACGTGTCGGCCTGCTCGGTCTCACCCGACCGACAGCGAGCCGGCGCGCTTCGACCCGCCTCGCCGAAGCGCTGGCCATGAATGCGCGCTCGGACATTCTCGCTTCAAGTCTTCCGCCGCCGGAGCGCGTTGGCCGCTTCTCGGGCGCGATCCTCATCAGCGATTTTCTTGATCCAGTCGACGATCTCGTCGCGCGCTTCAAGGCGATCGCCGGCGATCAGGTGGGTGGCCATCTGATCCAGGTGCTCGACCCCGCCGAGGAAACGCTGCCGTACGAAGGCCGCGCCGAATTCCTCGGCCTCGAAGGCGATGATCGCTGGCTCGCTGAGCGGGCAGAGGGATTGCGGGAAGCCTACCAGCGACGGCTTCACGCGCAGCGTGAAGCCGTGCGATCGGCGGCGCGCAGCCTCGGCTGGTCGTTCCTCGTCCATCATACCGATCGCAGCGCCGCCGAGCCGTTGCTCGCACTGGTGCAGCGCATGGGCCCCAACGGGCGGGGAGGCTGACCCATGTCCATCGGGGCCCTGAGTTTCCTCTCGCCTTGGCTGCTCGCAGGTCTCGCGGCGCTGCCGGTGATCTACTGGCTGCTGCGCACGGTGCCTCCGCGGCCGCGCCAGATCGCCTTCCCGGCGACCCGCATCCTCGTCGGCCTCGAAGAGCGCGAAAACACGCCCGCGCGCACGCCTTGGTGGCTTACCCTCATTCGCATGCTGGCTGCTGCGCTCGTCATCTTCGCGCTTGCCGATCCCGTCTGGAATCCGAACCGCGAGTCGGCGCTGTCTGGGGCCGGTCCCGTCGTCCTCGTCGTCGACAACGGCTGGGGCTCGGCCTCACGCTGGCCCGAGCGGACGCGCATGATCGATCGCCTGATCACCGAAGCCGAGAGCCGCAATCGTCCCGTGCTCGTGGTCCCGACGGCGGCCCGCACGCCCCTCCTGCGCATCGAAACACCGACGGCGGCCCGATCGACCGCCGCCGCGATCCAGCCGCAGCCGCATGCGCCGCGCCGCGCCGAAGCCGCCACGGCACTCGAAGCCGCTCTCGCCACTCAGCGTGACGCGAGCGTCGTCTGGCTGACCGACGGGCTAGACCACGACGGTGCGACACGCGCCTTCGCCGATCGCTTGGCCGCGCGGGCGGGCGGCGGCTTTTGGGTCGTCACCGCCGGGCCGCTCGAGGAGCCGCTCGGCCTCTCCGCCGGACTGGCCCGCGACGGCAAGCTCGAAGCCCATGTTCATCGCGGCGACGGCGGCGGCCGCGAAGGCATCGTCCACGCCTATTCGGCCAAGAGCCAACGGCTTGGCGAGGCGCGATTCCGCCTGGCGGCTGGCGAGAGTCGGACCTCGGCGATCTTCGAATTGCCGCTCGAGCTCCGCAATCAGGTGACCCGCATCGAGATCGCCGGCGAGCGTTCGGCAGGCGCCGTCCAACTGCTCGACGCGCGCGCCCAGTGGCAGCGCGTCGCGATGCTGTCGGGCGCCAGCCTCGAACAGGCGCAGCCGCTGCTGGGGCCGCTCTACTATGTGGAGCGCGCCCTCTCGCCGTTCGCCGAGGTGATCGATCCCCGCGATGCAAACCTCGCAGAAGGCATCGAGCAGGCCCTCGCACAGAACGCGTCCCTCGTTGTGATGGCCGATATCGGCACGCTGCCGCCGGAACCGAAGGCGAAGCTCGACGAGTGGATCGGCAAAGGCGGCGTGCTCGTCCGCTTTGCCGGGCCGCGCCTCGAAAAAGGCGGTGACGACCTCTTGCCGGCGCCGCTCCGCCTCGGCGGCCGGACGCTCGGCGGCGCGCTCTCCTGGTCGACGCCGCAGCCGCTGGCCCCGTTCACGGACGATAGCCTTTTCGCCGGGCTCGCGGTCCCGGCGGACGTCACGGTCAATCGGCAGGTGCTCGCGGACCCGGCCCGCCTCGATGGTGGAACGCAGGTTTGGGCGCGTCTGCGCGACGGCACTCCGCTCGTCACCGCGCTGCGTCGCGGCGATGGCTACGTCGTCCTCTTTCACGTGACGGCCAACTCGGACTGGTCGAACCTCCCGATTTCGGGACTGTTCGTCGAAATGCTTCGCCGGGTGACGACGCTCGGCAAGCTCGCCGGCCGGCGTGGCGGTGATGCGAACGTCAACGCGACAGGCGCCCAGGAAGGTCAGCGTGCTGATTTGATTCTGGCCCCGTTCCAGGTTCTCGACGGGTTCGGCCTGTTGCGTCCACCGCCGCCCACGGCCCAGCCGATCGCTGCGAAGGATATCGCCACCGTGCAGCCGTCACCCGATAATCCGCCCGGCTACTACGGCCCGCAGGACGCCCCTAGCGCCCTCAATGTGCTCACACCCGCTTCGCAGTTGCGCCCCCTGCCACCGTTGCCGTCCGGCGCCGAGCGACGCGCCTACGAAAGCGCCATCGCGTCGCCGTTGAAGCCGACACTTTTCGTCATCGCGCTCGCTCTGCTGCTGATCGACATGATCGCCGTCCTGCTGCTGCAGTGGGGCGGTCGGCTGTTCGGCGGTCGGCGTGCCAGAACGGCTGTCGCCGCGACGGCCCTTCTGCTCGTCGGCGGGCTCGTCGCTGGCGCACCGCACCCGGTCGCCGCGCAGACCGTGCCACTCGTTCCTCCGAACGCACAAAGCCCCGCCCAGAACCCACGCGTCGTTCAGCCGGGCGGCCCTCTGTCGCCGACGCAAGACCTCGCATTGAGGGCGACTCGCGTCGTCACCCTCGGCTACGTCGTGACCGGCGACGCCGAAGCCGATCGTGCGAGCCGCATGGGCCTCACGGGGCTCGGAAAGGTGCTGACGGCCCGGACGGCCATCGAGCCGGGTGATCCGTTTCCGGTCAATATCCAGAACGACGATATCGCCTTCTTCCCGGTCCTCTACTGGCCGGTCCTCGCGAATGCCCGGCCGCTCGACGACGCGACGCTCGTCAAGATCGACGCCTACATGAAGCAAGGCGGCATGATCATCTTCGACACGCGCGATTTCGGCCAGGGTCTGCCGTCGGGCCTGCCGCTCGCCGGTCGTGACGGGACGCCGCTGCAGCGCCTGCTCGGTCGCCTCGACATTCCCCGCCTCGAGCCGGTGCCGGACGGCCATGTCATGACCAAGGCCTTCTACCTCATCCGAACTTTTCCGGGGCGCTGGGACGGCGGCCAGCTTTGGGTCGAGGCCGAAGCGTCGGATGCCGACGGCCGCGATCGTCAGGCGCGTCAATCGGACGGCGTCAGTTCGGTCCTCGTGACTTCGAACGACTTCGCCTCGGCCTGGGCCCTCGATGACCAGAACCGCCCTGTCTTTCCAGTCGTGCCGGGCGGCGAGCCGCAGCGTGAACTCGCGTTCCGCACCGGCGTCAACATCGTGATGTACGCTCTGACCGGTAACTACAAAGCCGATCAGGTGCACGTGCCCGCCCTGCTCGAACGGCTGGGGCAGTGATGACGAGTTGGTCCCTCGATTTCAGTCCGATGGTGCCGGTTCCCCTGTTTTGGGCGGCGCTCGCGCTCTCGGCCGTTCTCATCGCCCTGTTCTTCTTCCGCCGGACGCGCGGCGCTCTCTTCCGCGCGCTCGCCATCGTCGCGATGCTGATGGCGCTCGCCAACCCGACGCTGCGCGAGGAGGAGCGGGAAAGCCTTGGCAACGTGGCCCTCGTCCTCGTCGACGAGAGCACGAGCCAGACGCTCGCCGATCGACCCGATCAGGCCCGCGCCATCCGTGCCGACGTCGAGGCGAAGCTCGGCCGCATCCCGAACCTGCAAGTGAAATGGGTCACTGCGGCGCGGCCCTCGGCTGGCACCTCGGGGACCAATCTGTTCGCTGAGCTCAACAGGGCGCTCGCCGATACGCCGCCGGATCGGCTGGCCGGCGTCGTCATGGTGACAGACGGCCAGGTCCACGACGTTCCGAAATCTCCGGCAGCTCTTGGCTTCGACGCCCCGGTCCATGTCCTTCTAACGGGACGCCCCGGCGAGTTCGACCGCCGCATCGAAGTTCTGAAGGCCCCGCGCTACGCGATCGTCGGCCAGACGCGCGACGTCGAAGTCGCCGTCCGCGAAACCGGACGCCAGACGCGCGCGACTGACACCGTCTCGCTCCGCGTCCGTCGCGACGGTCAGGCGGACGAACTGCGCCGCGTCCCCATCGGCCGGCCGGTCACCATCCAGATGGCCTTCCCGCACGCGGGCCAGAACATCCTCGAAATCGAACTCGAGCGGACGGACGGCGAGCTGACGCTGGCGAACAACCGCGCCGTCATCGCAGCGGAGGGCGTTCGCGAAAACCTTCGCGTCTTGCTGGTGTCAGGCGAGCCCCATGCCGGCGAGCGCACGTGGCGCAATCTCCTGAAGTCCGATGCGGCCGTCGACCTCGTGCACTTCACCATCCTGCGGCCGCCCGAGAAGCAGCAGAACGACTTCGCACGCATCAACGAGCTGTCGCTCATCCAATTCCCGACCCGCGAACTCTTCTCCGAGAAGATCCGCGAATTCGACCTGATCATCTTCGACCGCTACAAGCACCGCGCATCGACGAGCATCATCAACCTGCTCTACTTCGACAACATCGCCCGCTACGTCGAGAACCACGGCGGTGCGCTCCTGGTCGCCGCCGGCGACGACTACGCCGGGACATCGAGCCTCTTCCGCACGCCGCTCTCGCCCGTCCTGCCGGCACCCCCGACAGGGCGCGTGCTCGAGACACCATTCAAAGCCAAGATGACACCCGAGGGGCTGCGCCATCCGGTGACCCGTGGCCTGCCCGGCGGGAGCGACACGGCGCCGACCTGGGGCACCTGGTACCGGCAAGTCGAAGTGTCTCCGGACCGTGGCCGCATCGTCATGAAGGGGGCCGAGGACCGTCCGCTCCTGGTGCTCGACCGCAAAGGGCAGGGGCGAGTTGCGCTGCTGACCTCCGACCACGCGTGGCTGTGGGCGCGCGGCCACGACGGCGGTGGTCCGCACTCCGATCTTCTGCGCCGCCTGTCGCACTGGCTGATGAAGGAACCCGACCTCGAAGAGGAACGGCTGATCGCGTCCGCCCGCGGCATGAAACTGTCGATCGAGCGCCGGACGATGGAGAACACCGTCCCGCCGGTGGCCGTCTCGGCCCCGGGCGGCGGCAATTCAGAGGTGACCTTGGAGGCCGCCGGCACAGGCGTCTGGCGCGCCACCGTCGATGTTCAGGAGCCGGGCCTCTACAAGCTTTCACAGCGGTCGCCCCTCGGCACGACCCTAACGGCAGTGGCTCACGCCGGGATCGACGATCCGCGGGAGATGTCCGAGGTCACGGCGACCGACGCCAAGCTGCGCACCCTCGTCGATGCCACGGGCGGTGGCATCTTCTGGACACGGGGCGGTGGCCTCCTCTCGGCCGACGCCGCTTCCGTGACCGTCCCGCGCATCTCGATGTTGTCGGGCGCCCGTGTGCTGGCGGGTTCGGACTGGATCGGGCTCAAGGACCGCGACGCCTTCGTCACACGCGGGGTAAAGCTCACGCCGATGTTCACCGGCTTCGCCGCCCTCGCGATCCTCCTCTTCGTCATCGCGCTCGCCTGGTGGCGGGAAGGCCGCTAGACTGACAGTTGCACGCCGGCACCGACTTCGGTGGGTCGCGGCAAGCAATTCCCTCAGGACCGCTCACCCCCTAGGATCGGGCGGCACACTTCAACGGACGGGCAGCTTCTCTCATGTCGGATACGGAAGGCTACAAGCAACGCGCGCGCGCGTGGTTCGAAACCCTGCGCGACGAGATCGTCACGGCCTTCGAGCGGCTGGAGAACGAACTCCCGTCGAGCGCACCCCACGGTGACGGCGAGCCCGGTCGGTTCGTCCGCACGCCCTGGAACCGCACGGATCATTCGGGTGGCCCCGGTGGCGGCGGCGTCATGAGCATGATGAGCGGCCGCGTGTTCGAAAAGGTCGGCGTCCACACGTCGACCGTCTACGGCGAATTCGCTCCGGAGTTCCGCAAGCAAATCCCCGGCGCCGATGACGATCCGCGGTTCTGGGCCTCTGGCATCTCGCTCATCGCCCATCTGAACAATCCGAACGTGCCGGCCGTGCACATGAACACGCGCTTCGTCGTCACGACGAAGTGGTGGTTCGGCGGCGGCGCCGACCTGACCCCCGTGCTCGCCCGCCGCCGGACGCAGGACGATCCGGACGCCCAGGCTTTCCATGCCGCCATGCGCGCGCCGTGCGTCGTTCATCCGAATGTCGCGGACTACGAGCGCTACAAGAAGTGGTGCGACGAGTATTTCTATCTGCCGCATCGCAAGGAGATGCGCGGGATCGGCGGTATCTTCTACGACTATCTGACGCCGGAGGATACGAAGGGCGGCTGGAACGGCGCCTTCGAGTTCACCCAGGACGTCGGCCGCGCCTTCCGCGATATCTATCCGAAGCTCGTGCGCCGCAATTGGGAAACGCCCTACACGGAAGCCGATCGCGACGAACAGCTCATTCGGCGTGGCCGCTACGTGGAATTCAATCTGCTCTACGACCGCGGCACCATCTTCGGGCTGAAGACCGGCGGCAACGTCGACAGCATCCTGTCGTCCATGCCGCCCGTGGTGAAGTGGCCCTGATCAGAGAGACGGGGTCCACTTCGAGAGTTCGAGCCGATTGACGTCCGGCGACGCCGCGAGCGGCGCGAACGCGGCCTGATGGCAGCTCAGCACGACGATCTGGTGGTACCGGGCCGCTTCGCGCAGGACCCCGAACACGCGGGCGAGGCGGTCATCGTCGGCATGGGCGAGCGGATCATCGAGAACCACGGGGACCGGTGCCCCCTGGTCCGCCAACAGGCGACCGTAGGCGAGGCGAGTGAGTAGTCCGATCTGCTCGATCGTCCCGGTGCTGAGCAGGTCGGGCCCGTGCGCCGCGTCGAAGCGATGGACGCTCTTTACGGCGAAGCTCTCGCCGAGGAACACTTCGAGCCCTGGCAGCACCTGTCCCGCATAGGTCTCGAGCCGCGCCCGCACCGGCCGTCCGAGGGCGTCCTCGTCCTCGCGCTCGACTTTCGCCAACACCTCGTCGAGCAGCATCAGCGCATCGGCTTCCGTCTGGTAGCGTGTGACGCGTGCGCGGGTCTCTTCCAGTTCGACTTCGACTTCACCGGCGAGCGCCGCGCTTCCCGTCTCGCCGTCGCGGACAAGCGCGCCCTCGATCGTGGCGATCTCCCGGTCGAGTTCTCCGAGACGCCGCTCGGACGCGGTGGCCGCCGCTTCGGCCGCCGCGCGGCGCTGTGCCAGCCTCTGGCGCTCCTCGGGCGCAGCAACGCGCCTCTGCCAAGACTGTGTGACGGTGGTCGCCGTCGCCAGCGCGTCGGCCGCCGCCGTCACGTCGGCCTGCAATCGCGCGAGCAGACCGGCGCGCTCTCCCTCCGGCGGCAGAACCGCCTCCCGCTGGGCGATGTCGGCGGCGAGCTGGTCGGCATTCTTCTCGGCACCGGCGAGGGTACTGCGCACTTCGGCGAGCCGCTCACCGAACGTGCGGGCATGGCGCGCTGCATCGGCTTCCACGGACTCGGCACGCTGCAGCTGCCGGACGATCTCGGCGAGGGTGTCGGCTGTGTCCTCGGGCGGTCGTTCAGTCAGGCTGGCAGACAGGCGAGCGTGGGCCGTACGCAGGGCCGCGAGCCCGTCCGGCGCCTGGGCGACGAGCTGTGCCGCCGCACGATCCGCCCGCTCGCGCGCCGCCCGGAAAAGGTCGAGCCGTTCCTCCGCCTCCGGCAGCGACGCGACCGACAGCCGGCCGAGCAGGTCGGCGATATCGCGATCGAGCGCATCGAGACGCGCCACGCCATCGGCCGCATCGCCTGCCTGCGCCGGCGCCACGACGATCGTGCCGACGCCGGCGATGTCGATGGTCAGCGGCCGAAGAGCCTGCACAACCGCGTCGGCGGCAACGGTCTCACCGTCGATGCGGACCGTGCCGGCTGCGTCGGGCCGGAGTCGCAGGCTGATGACAGGGGCGGCGGCAGTCAGCTCCGCCGACAGCCGATCGCGCTGCGGCAGCAACGCACGCAGCTGTCGAACGAGCGCCTCGTCGATCGGCAGTGCGCCGGCGAGCGCCGCGGCTCTCTCGCCCTCCGCGGTTTCTGCCAGAGCGAGGCGGCGGGTGAGATCATCGAGCGTCTGCCACTGTCGAAGCTGACGCTGCCGCTCTTCCGCTTTCGTCCGCTGGCCCCGTAACGCGACAACGGCTGCACGGGCCTCCACCAGACGCTCCTCGGCCGACTTGGAAGCTGCTTCGGCCTCCGCCTTCTCCGTCGCGAGCTTTTCGCGGCTCGCGCGAAAGCCAGCCAACCGCTCCTGCAGCCGGGCGACGTCGGCAAGCGTATCCGCGAGCGACTTGCGTTGCGTGTCGGCGGCCCGGTAGCGCGCTTCCGCACTGGCACGTTCGCCTTCCGCCTTGGCCAGCTCCCGAGCAGCCTCCTCGGCCGCCTTCAAGGCGCTATCGATCGCCGCGAGGTCGGCCGCCTGTTGAGGATCGGACCGGCGGCGCTCGATTTCGGCGCGCTCGTCGCGCAGCCGCTGCAGGTTGGCGCGCCGGTCCGCCGAGGCGTTCGCTTGAAGGGTAGCATCGCGATGTTTGTCTTCAAGCTCCGCCAGCGTGGCCACCGCACGGCCGTACTCCGTATTCGCCCGCGCCTTTGTCCGCTTGTCGGTCAGCAAACCGTCGAGGCGCCTGCCGATCTCATCGCGAAGCCGACGCGCCTGCCCGGCCCCAGTGGCGCCAGCGACCTCGAGATCGACGAGCCGTGCGAGCGCGCGCCCCGCCTCACCCTGAGCGGATGGCAGCACGAAACCGGCCGTCTGCTCGACCCACAGGACACCAGCCATGGCGCTGCGATCGAGATTGCCGGCGAGCAGCGCCGTCGCCTGCTGCTCGGCATCGGCACCGCGCAGCGTTCGGCCGGCCGAAAGATCCGTGAGCAGGGCGATCTTCTGGCCGAACCATCGTTTGGTGAGCCGCCAGTCGCGACCGTCGATCTCGAAATCCGCTTCGACCGTCGGTGAGCCGCCGCCGAGCGGCTGCAAGGCGCGCGTGGTCTTGTTCTGGGCGGTGTGGGCTTCGCGGAAGAGAACCGACAGCGCGCGGAAAATCGTCGACTTCCCGGTCTCGTTCGGCGCCAAAAGCAAGTCGAGACCGCCCGACATCGCTTCGACGGCGACGCCCGCGCGAAATGGTCCGACATCGGCGAGGCGGATCGCCTTGAGCTTCATGGCCTCGCCCCGCCGCGCGCCGCCAAATCGTAGAGCTCACGCAGCGCCAGCGTGGCGGTCGCCTGCTTCGGATGAGTGGCGTCGTCGGCGATCGCCCGCAGCAACTCTGCGGCGCGGCGGAGCTGGCGGTCTTCGAGCACGCCGAGATCGGCAGCATCGGTCGTCACCGCCAACTCGTCCTTCACCCGCAGCACGAACAGCCGGCCCGCGAGATCTTCGAGCGTACGGTCGAGCTTCGCGCGCGCGGCCAGCGACACGGTTCCGCCGAGCTGCAGATTGAGCAGGGTATCGTGCGATCGCCCACCGAGGCCCTGAACGTCGCGCATAACGCCGTCGAGATCGTCGCCCGTGCGGCATGTGACACGCCGTTGCAGCCAGATCCGCGCCGCCGTCTCGACACGGCGGACGGTCGGCGTTCCACCGCTGCCGAACGTCACCACCAGAGCCCCGCCCGGATCGTTGTCCGCGAACTGATCAGGCTCGGGTGTGCCCGAGTACCACGCCGCCGGTCCGACCTCCTTCGTGCCGTGCCAGTCGCCGAGCGCCAGATAGGCGAGTCCCGCGTGCCGGCACCGCTCGGCATCGATCAGGATGCTCGCCGCCCGCTCGGAGCCGAACCCCTGCGTCGAGCCATGCGCCAGACCGATCCGCAGTGTTTCGGGCGCCGTCGTCACGCCATCCATCCAGGCGGTCGGATCTCCGGTCAGCGCGCGGGCGCCGAGCGGTGACGGCAGCAGGACGGTGCCGGGCGCGAGTTCGGCTGGCCGCGGCTCGATGTGCAGGACGACGTTGGCAGGGATGCCGATCCGCTGAGCCCGTTCCCACACTCCGCCGGCCGTCGCCGCGTCGTGGTTGCCCGGGATGACGTGCCAGAAGAGGTCGGCGGCGTCCCCCATCCGCGCCAGCGCCGACCGCACGAGGCCGTCCGGCAAACCGTGATTGTCGAAGAAGTCCCCGGCGACCAGGATGTGGCGGGCGTTCCCCTGCCGTGCGGCCTCGGCGAGCCGGCCGACCACGCCGAGGCGGCTCGCGCGCAACTCGGCCGCTTTGTCGCTGTCGAAGCCAGCGAAGGCTTTGCCAATATGCAGATCCGACGTATGCAGCACCGAAAAAGACAAAGGGCGATGTCCCGATTGCCAGAACCGAATCGGTCGCCATGATAGGCGGCCTTTGCGGCAACCTGCGAACGGGGGGCGCTAAGACCTGCGAGGAGGGATGGCCAGCCCATGACGGCGGACGTTGAGACGGTGGTGATTGGCGCAGGCGTCGTCGGGCTGGCGATCGCCCGTTCACTGGCGCGCGCCGGCCACGAGGTGATGGTGCTGGAGCGCCATGACCTCATCGGCTCCGAGGTGTCGTCGCGCAACAGCGAGGTGATCCACGCTGGTCTCTACTACCCGCCGGGCAGCTGGCGCGCGAAGCTCTGCGTCGCCGGCAAGCACATGCTCTACGACTACTGCGCCGCCAACGGCGTGGCCATCGCCCGCTGCGAAAAGCTGGTCGTCGCGACGTCCGAGGATCAGCACGCCAAGCTCGCGGGCATCCGTGAGACGGCGGCGCGCAACGGCGTCACCGATCTCGTCCCGCTAACGGGCGCGCAGGCTCGCGCCCTCGAGCCCGAAGTGCGCTGCACGGCCGCCCTCCTGTCACCCTCGACCGGCATCGTCGACAGTCACGGCCTCATGCTCGCGCTGCAGGGCGAGGCCGAAGCCCATGGCGCCCAGGTCGTCCTGCAGAGCCCGGTCGAGAATCTCGAAGCAGTCGGCGAAAGCCTGTTCGCCGTCACCGTCGGCGGCGAGGCGTCGGCTGTGCTGACCTGCCGCAATCTCGTGCTGTCGGCCGGCCTCGGCGCGACGCACCTCGCACGGATGCTCCACTATCCGAACGGCTACGCGCCGCCCGAAACCTATTTCGCCAAGGGGCAGTATTACGCGCTCTCCGGCGCCTCGCCGTTCAAGCGGCACATATACCCGATGCCGCAGGGCGCCTGGCTCGGCCTCCACGCCACCGTCGACATCGGCGGCCGCTGCAAGTTCGGCCCGGACATCGCCTGGATCCCAGAGATCGACTACACCTTCGAGCCGGAGAAGCTCGCGCAGTTCCTCGATTTCATCCGCAGCTACTATCCGGGCCTCGATGTCGATCGTCTGCACCCCGATTACACGGGGATCCGCCCGAAGATCTACCGCGAGGGCGAGCCGGTGCCGGACTTCGCCTTCCATGGCAGCGACCGCCACGGCCTCAAGGGGCTCATGATGCTGTTCGGCATCGAAAGCCCGGGCCTCACCTCGTCGCTGGCGATCGGCGACCACGTGGCAGGCTTGATGGCGGCGGAGAAGATCGCCGCCTGATCGCTCTCAGCCGGCCGGCTTCAGGAGCACGTGCCGCTTCTTGCCGAGCGACAGCTTCACGACGCCGTCGGCCGTGAGGTCGGCGTTCGAGATTGTCAGTTTCTCGTCGGCGACGGGCTTGTCGTTGACCCGGAGCCCGCCGCCCTGGATCTGGCGGCGCGCCTCGCCGTTCGACTTCACGAGCCCTGCCTTGACGAACGCCGCGAGCACGCCGACGCCGGCCGCGAGTTCGCCGGCCGGAACTTCCACGGTCGGCAGATCGGCCGCGAGTTCACCCTGCTCGAAGGTCTTGCGCGCCGTCTCCGCCGCGAGGTCGGCCTTCTCGCGACCATGGACGAGGGCGGTCGCCTCTGTCGCCAGAACCTTCTTTGCCTCGTTGATCTCGGCGCCGCCGAGCGCGGAGAGTCGCGCGACCTCGTCGAGCGGCAGCGTCGTGAAGAGCTTCAGGAAGCGCCCGACGTCGGCATCCTCCGTGTTCCGCCAGTATTGCCAGTAGTCGTAAGCGGACAGCTGGTTGGCGTTGAGCCACACCGCGCCGGCGGCGGTCTTGCCCATCTTGGCGCCCGAAGAAGTCGTGAGCAGCGGACACGTCAGCGCGTAGAGCTGGTGCGTGCCCATGCGGCGGCCGAGGTCGATGCCGGTGACGATGTTGCCCCACTGGTCCGAGCCGCCCATCTGCAGATTGCAGCCGTAGCGGCGCGCCAGCTCGACGAAGTCGTAGGCCTGCAGCAGCATGTAGTTGAACTCGATGAACGAGAGCTCCTGCTCGCGCTCGAGACGGAGCCGTGCCGAGTCCATCGTCAGCATCCGGTTGACCGAGAAATGACGGCCCACGTCGCGCAGGAACTCGATGTAGTTGAGCGGGGCCAGCCACTCGGCATTGTCGACCATGATCGCGTCGTGCCGCTGGCTCCCGAACGCCAGGAACTGCGCGAAAACGCCCTTGATGGCGTCCTTGTTCGCATCGATCTGCTCGATCGTGAGGATGCGTCGCGTTTCGTCGCGCCCGGAGGGATCACCGACGCGTGTCGTACCGCCCCCCATCAGCGAAATCGGCTTGCCGCCTCCCGTCGCCTGCAGCCAGTGCAGCATCATGATCGACAGCAGATGCCCGACGTGCAGCGAGGGCGCCGTGCAGTCGTAGCCGACGTAGGCGACGACGTCGCCCTTGGCCGCAAGCGCGTCGAGCCCGGCCGTGTCCGAGCACTGGTGGATGTAGCCGCGTTGGCTGAGAACGGCGAGAAAATCAGACTTCGGCGTCACGTCGGCCATCTCGGGATCGCGCGGTTTCCCTGCGCCCTCCGGTTCGCGTAGGTTCGAGGCGGGGATACATGCACCGGCGCGGCGGTCCGGGCAAGTCGAGGTCGGCCAAATGAGCGGACGCATGCTGCGCGCCCTGGGACTGATGAGCGGAACATCCCTCGACGGCATCGACATCGCCCTCGTCGAGACCGACGGCGAAGACCGCGTGCGCCGCGGCCCGTCCGCGACCGTACCTTACCCGCCGGAATTCCGTGCAAAGCTGCGCCTCGCCCTCTCGGACGCAACCTCGATCGTCCACCGCCACGAGCGGCCGGGTCGCCTCGCAGATGCGGAGCGGGAACTGACGGAGCGCCACGCCGAGGCCGTTCTGAGATTTATCGGCAACCTGGCGCTGCAGCCGTCGGCCGTCGACGTCGTCGGCTTTCACGGGCAGACCGTTCTGCATCGGCCCGACCAGCGCCTGACAGTGCAGATCGGCGATGGCGCGCTGCTGGCGGCCCGCACCGGCATCGACGTCGTCCATGATCTCCGGGCGAACGACTGCGCCCTCGGCGGCCAGGGCGCGCCGCTCGTGCCGGTCTACCATCGCGCGCTTGCCACCACGGTTCCGGAGCGGCCGCTCGCTGTCCTCAACATCGGCGGCGTCGCCAACGTGACGTGGATCGGCCCCGACGGCGATCTGGTGGCCTTCGATACCGGCCCAGGCAATGCGCTGATGGACGATTGGGCGCTTCGCCACACCGGCCACCCGGTGGACCGCGACGGCGCGCTTGCGGCGGCGGGGGTGCCGGATGCCGGCGTTCTCGCCCGCGCGCTCGCGCATCCCTATTTCCGCCGGCCTGCCCCGAAGTCGCTCGATCGCAACGACTTCACCGTCGCGATTGCCGATGGCCTCGCCGTCGAAGCGGGCGCGGCGACGCTCGCGGAATTCACGGTGCGGAGCATTGCCGCCGCTATCGACCACATGCCGATGAAGCCCGCGGCGTGGATCGTCACCGGCGGCGGCCGGCGCAATGTGCGGCTGATGGAACGCCTCGCCGACGTGCTCGGGGCGCCGTTGTCGGCTGCCGAGGCAGCCGGCTGGGACGGGGACAGCATGGAGGCCGAAGCCTGGGCCTATCTGGCCGTCCGATCGCTCGCCGGGCTGCCGATTACGTTCCCCGGCACGACGGGCACCCCCCGTCCCCTCACGGGCGGCATCGTTGCCAAGGCCTGATCGGCCTCAGCGCTGCTGTTGCCGATTGAGGCGGGCTTCCAGCGCGCGGCTGTAGGACGCCATCGTGTAGCAGAACACAAAGTAGATCAGGCCGGCGACGACGAGGCCTTCGATGTAGAACGGCCGCCAGATCGGATCGTTGGACGCGATGCGCACCGAACCGAGGAAGTCGAAGATGCCGACGATGATGACGAGGCTCGTGTCCTTGAAGATGCCGATGAAGGTGTTGACGATCGGCGGGATCACGAGCTTCAGCGCCTGGGGCAGAATGATGAAGCCGGTTTTCTGCCAATAAGAGAGACCAAGTGCATCGGCCGCTTCGGCCTGTCCCTTCGGGATCGCCTGCAGGCCGCCGCGGATGACTTCTGCGACGTAGGCCGCGGTGAACAGGATGAGCCCGACCTGCGCGCGCAGCAGCTTGTCGATGGTCATGCCCTCGGGCAGGAACAGCGGCAGCATCAAGCTCGCCATGAACAGCACGGTGATGAGCGGAACGCCGCGTACGAGTTCGATGAAGCCGATGCACAGCGTCTTGATGAACGGCAGGTCGGATCGCCGGCCGAGCGCCAGGAGCACCGCCAGCGGGAACGAGAACACGATCGAGTTGACCGCGAGGATCAGCGTCAGCGGCAGTCCGCCCCAGCGATCAGTCTCGACGGGCGTGAGGCCGAACACGCCGCCGGCCATCAGAATCCACATTGCGACGACGCCGATCGCCCACGAGAGCCAGAGCCAAAGGCCCCAGAGTTTCGTGTTCATCGTCAGGCCGACGAGCGTCAGCAGCATGATGCTCATGACGAGCGGTCGCCACTGCTCCTCGAACGGATAGGTGCCGAACAGCATGAGCCGGTACTTCTCGCGCACGAAGCCCCAGCAGGCGCCGTTCGCGACACGGCACTTCTGCGCGTCGATCTCGAAGACTGCGCTGAAGAAGGCCCAGTTGAGCAGCTTCGGCACGAGCAGCGCGAGCGCTGCGATCACCGCGATGGTGACGATGCTGTTGCCGATCGAGTTGAAGAGATTGGCGCGGATCCATTCGAGTGGCGTGGCGCGCGGAGCGACGACGGGCTGCATGGCGCTCACCTCTCCACCAGCTGGATGCGCTGGTTGTACCAGTTCATCAGCAGGGCCGTCAGGATGCTGATCGTGAGGTACACGATCATCAAGATGATGATGGCCTCCGGCGCCTGACCGGTCTGGTTCAGCGTCGTATTGGCGGCGCTGACGAGGTCCGGATAACCGACGGCCACCGCGAGCGAGGAGTTCTTGGTGAGGTTCAGATATTGGCTCGTCAGCGGCGGGATGATCACGCGCAGCGCCTGCGGCAGGATCACCTGGCGGAGGATCACGTTGTCCCGGAGGCCGAGGGCGCGAGCCGCTTCCGTCTGCCCTTTGGGCACCGCGAGAATACCGGCGCGAACGATCTCACCGATGAACGCCGACGTGTAGATCGTCAGGCCGAACAGGATGGCGACGAATTCGGGCGTGATGCGCGCGCCGCCGGAGAAGTTGAAGCCGCGGAGTTCGGGGCTGTTGAGGCCTGTTGGGGCGCCGAAGGCGATCCAGGCGACGAGCGGAGCACCAAGCAGCATGGCCGCGCTCGCCCACACGACGGGAAACTGCTGGCCCGTGCGTTCCTGCCGGGCCTGCGCCCAACGGCGAAGAATCAGCACACCGACGACGGCTGCAAGGAAAGCCCAAAGCGCGGCCCAATGGCCGGGGCTGCCGTCCGGCACCGGGAAGTACCACCCGCGCTGCGTCGGATAGATGCCGAGGAACGGCTGCGCTTGCCGCGGTGTCGGGAACAGCCGGTCGCTGATCAAAATATTGTACCAGAGGATGATCTGCAGCAGCACCGGGATATTGCGCAGGAAGTGGATGTAACCCGCCGTCAGCTTCGCGAGCAGCCAGTTGCGCGACAGCGAGGCGATGCCGACGGAAACGCCGAGGAGCGTTGCGAGCACGCAGCCGATGATGGCGACGTGCAGGGTATTCAGCAGGCCAACGATGAGCGCTTGGCCGTAGGTCGAGGCGGCAGAATAGGAGATCAGCGTCTCGCCGATTTCGAAGCCCGCTTCACGGTTGAGGAAGGCGAAACCGGTCTGGATCTGGCGGCGCTGCAGGTTCTCCATCGTGTTCGAGTAGAGATACCAGCCGAGGCCCGCCACGGCGGCCAGAACGACGACCTGGAAGATGATCGCCTGCACATCGCGGTCGTAGAGCGAGAAACTCCGCTGCGGCTTTGGAACCGACGTCGGGACCGTCACTTCAGACATCTGATAACCTGTGTCGGGGCCGCCAAGAGGGAGAAGAGGCCGCCCGTTTGGCGGGCGGCCTCGAGAGTGCGTCAGCGCGCCGGCGGGGCGTACATCAAGCCGCCCTTGTTCCAGAGATTGTTGACGCCGCGGGGCAGACCGAGCGGAACGATGTTGCGCTCATAGATCTCGCCGTAGTTACCGACCGTCTTGATGATGTTGACGACCCAGGCCTCATCGAGACCGATGGCCTTGCCGTTACCGGCCGTGGTGCCGAGGAGACGCTGGACGGCGGGGTTCTTCGATTCCTTCGCCTGCTGCTCGACGTTGGCCTTGGTGATCCCGTACTCCTCGGCTTCGATCAGCGCGTAGACGGTCCACTTCACGATGTCGAGAAGCTGGTCGTCGCCGTGACGGATCGACGGTCCGAGCGGCTCCTTGGAGATGATCTCCGGCAGGATCACGTAGTTGTCGCTCTCGCCCTTCGGCGCGTCGTTCTTGCGGATCGACGCGAGGCCCGAGGCGTCCGTCGTGTAGACGTCGCAGCGGCCCGAGAAGAAGGCCGCGTTCACTTCCTGCAGCGCCTCGATCACGACCGGCTTGAAGGTCATGTTGTTGGCGCGGAAGTAGTCGGCGAGGTTGAGTTCGGTCGTCGTGCCCGGCTGCACGCAGACGGTCGCGCCGTTGAGTTCCTTGGCGCTCTTCACGCCGAGCTTCTTCGGCACCATGAAGCCCTGGCCGTCGTAGAAGGTGATGCCAGCAAAGTTCAGGCCGAGCTGCGTGTCACGCGACAGCGTCCACGTCGTGTTGCGCGACAGGATGTCGACTTCGCCTGTCTGCAGCGCGGTGAAGCGCTGCTGCGCCGTGAGCGGCACCCACTTTACCTTTTCGCCGTCGCCGAAGATGGCAGCGGCAACCGCCTTGCAGATATCGACGTCGAGGCCGGTCCACTTGCCCGCGCTGTCGGGCAGCGAGAACCCGCCGAGACCCGTGTTGACGCCGCAGACGAGTTGACCGCGCTGCTTGATCGCATCGAGCGTTGGACCCGCCTGGGCCGAGCCGGCGACCGCACCGAGCGCCAGTGCGGCGACCGCGGCCTTCAACAGTACTTTCATTCGACTTTCTCCCTTTGCTGACAGTCTGCGCGGCGGCCCAACGGGCGGCACGCCGCTATCCCCTCCGAACGCGCCCTCAGTGGTTCAAGATCTGACCGAGGAAAAGTTTCGTGCGTTCGGACTGTGGATTGGTGAAGAACGTGGACGGGGGACCCTGCTCGACGATCTCGCCGCGGTCCATGAAGATCACGCGGTCGGCGACCGCCCGGGCGAAGCCCATTTCGTGGGTCACGCACAACATCGTCATGCCGGAGCGCGCGAGTTCTATCATCGTGTCGAGCACTTCCTTGACCATTTCCGGGTCAAGCGCCGACGTCGGCTCGTCGAACAGCATGATGCGGGGACGCATGCAGAGCGCACGCGCGATCGCCACGCGCTGCTGCTGGCCGCCGGACAATTGACCCGGGTACTTCTTCGCCTGCTCGGGAATGCGCACCCGCTCGAGGTACTGCATCGCGATCTTCTCGGCCTCCGCGCGCGGCATCTTCCGCACCCACATCGGAGCGAGGCAGAGGTTGTCGAGCACGGTCAGGTGCGGGAACAGATTGAAGCTCTGGAAGACCATGCCGACTTCCGAGCGGATCTTGTCGATGTTCCGGACGTCGTTCGTCAGCTCGACCCCGTCGACGACGATCCGGCCCTTCTGATGCTCTTCCAGCCGGTTGATGCAGCGGATGAGCGTCGACTTACCGGAGCCCGACGGGCCGCAGATGACGATCTTTTCGCCGCGCCCGACGGACAAATTTACGTCACGAAGAACGTGGAATTCCCCGTACCACTTGTGCACGCCGAGCATCTCGACGGCGTACCCGCCGTTCGTCCCCGACCGCGGCTCAGCCGCTGCGGATGCGGTCGCCAAAGTGCACCTCCCGAGTCCCTACACAGACGCATGGCCCGGTCGCGTCTGCGGCAGGGCTACGGTCAAACTCTATGCATGCCTAGGCGAACGGCGCAACGGCGTGGCGGCCGAAATTTCGTGCACTTGCCGCCCGATCGGCAATCAGCGCGCCTGCATTTTGGCAATCCGGCCAGCCGGTTGGCGGAAACAACCTTAACGCGCCAAGGTCTCAGGCCTCGATGCGGGCGTCGCTGAGGATCATGTCTGCGCCCTTCTCGGCGATCATCAGAGTCGGTGCCGCGGTATTGCCGGACGTGATGGTCGGCATGACCGAAGCGTCGATCACCCGAAGGCCACCGATGCCGCGCACGCGCAGCCGCTCGTCCACGACAGCCGCGGCGTCGCTGCCCATCCGGCAAGTGCCGACCGGGTGGAAGATCGTGGTGGCGATGTCGCCGGCGGCCTTCGCCAGCGCCTCGTCGCCATCGATCGAAGGGCCGGGGCGGAACTCCTCCGGCGCATAGCGAGCAAGCGACGGCATAGACACGATGTGCCGCGTTAGGCGCACCGCGCGCGCAGCCGTCGCGCGATCCTCCGCCGTCGCTAGATAGTTCGGCTGGATCTCCGGCTCTGCGCCAGCGTCCGGCTTGCGGATGCGCACGTGCCCGCGGCTCGTCGGTCGAAGATTGCAGACGCTGGCAGTGAAGGCCGGGAATGGGTCCAGCGGTTCGCCGAACTTCGGCAACGTCAGGGGCTGGATGTGGTACTGCAGATCCGGTGTCTCACGGCTCTCGTCGGACCGGGCGAAGGTGCCGAGTTGCGACGGCGCCATCGACATCGGGCCCGTGCGGAAAAGAGCGTATTCGATGCCGATTTTCGCCTTGTCGACGAGCGTCTGCGAGTTCTCGTTGAGCGTCTTCACGCCACGGACTTTATAGGCGCAGCGGATCTGCAGGTGATCCTGCAAGTTCTCGCCGACCCCTGGCAGGTCGTGACGCACAGGGATTGCGAAGCGGTTGAGCAGATCGGGCGCGCCGACGCCCGACAGCTGAAGCAGCATTGGTGAGCCGATGGCGCCGGCCGCCAGGATCACCTCGCGCCGGGCCACGACGCGGCGGAACTGGCCGGCCCTCTTCAGTTCGAGCCCGGTCGCGCGACGACCTTCGAAGGTCAGACGATCGACCAGCGCTTCCGTCCAGATCGCCAGATTGGGCCGCCGCGCAGCCGACTTCAGGAACGCCTTGTTGGTGTTCCAGCGGAAGCCCGAGCGCTGGTTGACCTGGAAGTAGGACGAGCCTTCGTTGTCGCCGCCGTTGAAATCGTCGATCTGCGGAATGCCAGCTTCGGCGGCCGCCCGCGCCCACGCTTCGAGGATCTCCCAGCGGACGCGCGGCTTCTCGATCCGCCACTCGCCGCCGCGGGCGTGCAGACCACGGAACGTCTGTGGCTCCATTGCGTGCTGGTCTTCGTGTTTCAGGAAGTAGGGGAGCACATCCTCCCACGACCATCCGACGTTCCCGAGCTGCCGCCACGTGTCGTAGTCGCGCGCCTGGCCACGCATGTAGATCATGCCATTGATCGAGGTGCAGCCGCCGAGCACCTTGCCGCGCGGATAGAGAAGGCTGCGACCATTGATGCCCGGGCTCGGTGCAGTGCTGTAGCCCCAGTCCACACGCGGATTGCCGAAGCAGTAGAGATAGCCGACGGGTATGTGGACCCAGTGGTAATTGTCGTTGCGGCCGGCTTCCAGCAGCAGCACGCGATTGCGCGGATCTGCCGAGAGGCGGTTGGCGAGCAAGCAGCCGGCTGTCCCGGCACCGACGATGACGAAATCGAACGTCTCGACGTCGAGACTGTCCACCATGCCTCGCCTCCCTGGGTGCGTGTCTCGCACCTCACGCTTTTGCTGCCGGCGGCTACGACCGTGCCGCCGAGCCGATGTCTTGTGTGTTCGTTTCCTAGCCCAGGTGCGGACCGAAATCACGCCCGGCTACCGGCGCGGACATCAGAGCGGCGTGCTCAGCATGACGAGGGGCCGGCTCTGCCACTCGAAGCGGGCCGCCTCGCGGAAACCGTTACGCAAATAGAAGCCGACGTTGCGGACGCCGAACCCGGTGACCACGTGCAGCCCTTTGCGGCCATGGGCGGCCGCATGCGCCTTGAACACGTCGATCATGACGCGGCCGATGCCGCGACTGCGCCAGGCGGGTGCCAGGTTGATGTGGAGGTGCGCGGGATATCGGCTGGTCAGTGGCGCGATCAGCGGGAAATAGCCGACGTCGGCAAACCGCGGCGTCTTCGCCGGGTCGTCGATCGAGCCGATCACGTAGCCGATCGTCTCGCCGGTCGCCGTCCGGGCGATGAAGCAGTGCGGGAGATCCTGGGTCAAATAGCGGCCGAGCCAGCGTTCCCGAAACTCGGCTTTCGCCTCGGGCGAGGCAAAGGTCTTGACCGTGCTCGCCTCGAAGAAAATCCGATCCAGCGTCTCGATCGGGTGCTCGGCCGGCGGCAGGTCGGCCAATTTCTCAATACGCAGTCCGGCAGGCAGATCGGTATTTTGTTGCATCAGCGAAGGACACCGCACCCCGACATGCGTGTCAAGCATGCCTAAGTTGCTGCTGTCTCAGGCCAGTTAACCTTGCAATGCAGCGTGGCATACCATATACCATGTTGCAGCGCGGCATCAAAGCGGCGCGCCCCGGGCTCACACCTGGGCAACACGACAAAAGGACATGACCATGAGCACGCAGACCCTCAACGCGACCGGTGCCTTCCCGTCCGGCGAGGCGCGTAACGGCGGTTTCTTCCAGGCTGTGCGGACGTTCTTCGACGCCGTTGGCGACAGCTTGGCCGCGGCCCACGAATATAAGCGCCTCGTCGCCGCTGGCGTGGAGCCGTCCCAGGCCGCCCGCCGCGTCTTCGAGACGAAGCTCGACCGCTGACCTACCGTTCAGTCCGACACGTGCCGGCTCCTGGCCGGCACGGTCGGAGATGCAACATTATCGCCAGCCGCGGCAGCGCCGGTAGCGGTTCCACCAGTAGTTACTGCCAGTCTCGACAGCCCGCCGACGCAGCCAAGCGCAGTTGCCGGACGGCGAACCGCCATAGATGCCCGGCACCCCGGGTCCGATGTAGAGATTGAAGCCTCCTCCCCGGCGCCTATCTCCGTCACGCCCGTCTCGATCGCCCCGCCGCTCGCTGCGATCCCGGTCGCCGCCGCGGTCGCCTCGCTCCTGAACCCAGTGCAGCGCAGATGGGCCGTCGGCCGCAGCACGTAATCCACCCGGCTGCTGCGCCTGTCCCGGCGACCCGGCGAACATCGCGCCCGCCAGCGCCGCCGCAGCGGCTGCCATCAACTTCATGACGTACTCCTCGACTTTCGGCATCAACGCCAGCAGTCCACAAACGTTCGTGCGAGCAGCAGATTGCCGCCGCGTGTCGCCAGCCGCGGCGCGGCACGGTATGGTCCGCCCGAGAACGCCGAATGAGGAAATCGCCATGCAGGACAAGACGCCGAGCGCCATGAAAGCGGCCTACGCTCCCTTCGAGTGGGCCGACCCGTTCCGTCTCGAAGACCAGCTGACCGAAGACGAACGGATGATCCGCGACACGGCGCGGGACTACGCGCAGGGCAAGCTCGCGCCGCGCGTTATCCAGGCCTACCTAGAAGAGAAGACCGATCGCGCGATCTTCGACGAGATGGGCGAACTCGGCCTGCTCGGTGTGAAGATTCCCGTCGAGTACGGCGGCTCGGGCGCCAACTACGTTTCCTACGGACTCGTCGCCCGTGAACTCGAGCGCGTCGACTCGGGCTACCGGTCGATGCTCAGCGTGCAGGCATCTCTGGTGATGTACCCGATCCACGCCTACGGGTCGGAAGCGCAGCGCAAGAAGTACCTGCCGAAACTCTGCACCGGCGAATGGGTCGGCTGCTTCGGTCTGACCGAGCCCGATGCTGGGTCCGATCCCGCCGGCATGACGACGCGCGCCGAGAAGGTTTCGGACGGCTATCGTCTCACGGGAGCCAAGATGTGGATCTCGAACGCTCCGTTGGCGGATGTCTTCGTCGTCTGGGCCAAGAGCGCGGCACACGACAACCAGATCCGTGGCTTCATCCTCGAGCGCTGCATGAAGGGCCTCACGACTCCCAAGGTCGGCGGCAAGCTGTCGCTCCGCTGCTCGATCACCGGCGAGATCGTCATGGACGGCGTCGTCGTGCCCGAGGAGAACCTGCTGCCCAACGTGGCGGGCCTGAAGGGGCCCTTCGGTTGCCTCAATCGCGCCCGCTATGGCATCGCCTGGGGCACGATGGGCGCCGCCGAGGACTGCTGGCACCGCGCCCGTCAGTACACGCTCGATCGCAAGCAGTTCGGCCGTCCGCTCGCCGCGACGCAGCTCGTGCAGAAAAAGCTTGCCGACATGCAGACCGAGATCGCTCTCGGCCTTCAGGGCGCCCTCCGCGTCGGTCGCCTGTTCGACGAGGGCAACATCGCGCCTGAAATGATTTCGATCGTGAAGCGCAACAACGCCGGCAAGGCCCTCGACATCGCCCGTATGGCGCGTGACATGCACGGCGGCAACGGCATCCAGATCGAATACCACGTGATGCGTCACGCGCAGAATCTGGAAACGGTCAACACGTACGAAGGCACGCACGACGTCCACGCGCTGATCCTCGGTCGCGCACAGACCGGCCTTCAGGCCTTCTTCTAATCCAGAAACTTTCTCTGACCCATGCAAAAGGCCGGCCCCTGAGGACCGGCCTTTTCAATTTCCAGGACGGTGATCGACCGTGCCGCCGATCAGCCGTTCGGCAGCGAGCCGACGCCGTTGATGACGGGCATGTCGGGGCGGGCGATGCCGGCCGTCGGATCTTCCGAGCGGCGCGACTTGCCTTCGAAGAACGCGCCCTGCTCGATCGCCAGCGTCTGGTGATAGATGTCGCCCTCGACGTGGCTCGACGACTGCAGGATGACCTTCTTGCCACGGACGGATCCCATGACGTGGCCGCGGACGACGATCTCGTCGCCGACGATACCGCCCGTGATGGTCGCCTTCTCGCCGACGACGATGTGCGTGCCGTGCAGGTCGCCCTGCACTTCGCCGTCGACCTGCACTTCGCCCTTGGAAATCAGATTACCGATGATCGTGAGATCGGCACCGATCACGGAGGGTGCGGTGCGTTCGCCGGGTCGGGCCGCAGGGCGTGCAGCCTGGTTCGGCAGGTTGGGCGGGCTCATAGACGGGGACGTCACGGTTGATGGCTCCTTGTCCGGCTTTTTGCTCGTGAAATTTGACAGCATACCGACCTCCAGACGGGAGCGGAATGGCCCGCGTTCTTCCGCAACCCCAAGTGGCGACTGACCAAAAGCGCTGGGGACGATTAGCATGGCGGCCTTGACGTGCCTAGCGCACCAAGTACGCGTCTCCGCGTGATTCGTGACGTTCTAGACACGGCAGTGGCGCTTTTTCGAGGCATGGTTAGTACGAATTGCAACTATCGCGCGAGCCTCAGCGCGTGACTCCGAGCGCCGCCAGGGGTCGATAGAAGCCGGGGGTGAGCCCCGCCTCCGAGCGCGCCTTGTCGTTGAAGGGCGGCTTGACGGGGCCTCGGAAGTTCTCCCGCACCAGGGCATGGAACGTCGGCTCCGGAGCCAGCCCTTCGCGCTCGCAGAGGAAGCGGAACCACTTCGCCCCGAAGGCGACGTGGCGTTTCTCGTCGCGATAGATGATCCCGAGGATCTCGGCGGCTTCGCGGTCGCCCACCGCTTCGAGTTCGTCGATCATGGCCGGCGTAACGTCGAGCCCGCGGGCTTCGAGCACGAGCGGCACCACTGCCAACCGCGCCAAAAGATCATGGCCGGTCGCCTGTGCCGCCTGCCAGAGTCCATCGTGTGCCGGCAGCGCTCCATAGTACGAGCCCATGGCGGCAAGCCGCTTGGCCAGCAAGTCAAAGTGCTTGGCTTCTTCGAGCCCCACCTGCACCCAGTTGTCGAAGAAGGAGTGCGGCATCGGCACATGCGCGAAGCGGCCGACGAGATCCCACGTCATGTCGACGGCATTGAGCTCGATGTGAGCCAGCGAGTGGAGCAGCGCCAGCCGCCCTTTCTCGCCGCCGGTCGAACGTCGCGGCATCTGCCGGGGCGGTAGAAGCACGGGCTCCACCGGCCGCCCCGGTCGGTCCGGCATTGCCGCTCCTGACGACAGTTTGCCGAGCGACAGGCGTCGGCCGAACCAGGCCTTCGCGGTGTCGTAGGAAATCCGGACCTTCTCGGCGAGGTCCGGCGTGGCGACGATGGCGCGGGCGGCAGCGGCGAGGCTCTCCGGAACTTCATCCGTGACGTTCATGCCGCCTTCCTGACCATCAATCGAGCGCTTTCGCTGCGGCCAGGACCTCCTCGGCGTGGCCGGGCACCTTCACCTTGCGCCAGCTCTTGGCGATCTTCCCGGATTTGTCGATGAGGAACGTCGACCGTTCGACGCCCATGTACTTCTTGCCATACATCGACTTTTCGACCCAGACCCCGTAGGCCTCGGCCGCCGCCTTGTCCTCGTCTGCGGCGAGCGTCACGGCGAGGCCATGCTTCTTCTTGAACTTCTGGTGGCTCGCGACGCTGTCGGGCGAAATGCCGATCACGGTCACCTTAGCCTTCGCGAATTCGTCGACCAGACAGGTGAAGTCCTTGGCCTCGGTGGTACAACCCGACGTATCGTCCTTCGGGTAAAAATAAACGACCACCGGCCCACCCTTCAGCTTCGACAACTGGATCGTCCGGCCGTCGTCGGACGGTAGGGTAAAATCCGGAGCTTTCTTTCCTTCCTCGGCCATCTTTGCCACGCCTTCCTTTTGTCGCTTTTCGCCGTGCTGTGTCGCTGGTACGTGGGGCCTGCCGGTTCGGTTCGCTCGCCTCGCCGGAGCTGTCTTCAAACGCGGGTCAGGAAGCAGGGGCGACAGCCGAAGTGGTGCCACGCGGGACCAGCCAAACCGATCGTAGACGCCGGCCGGCACGGATCGAGCCCGAGACGCCGCCGAACTTCGGCTGGCGTTTGACTTCGGTCGGCCTGCGCATTCTGGTTCCCCTCGCCATCCTGGTCGGTCTCGCCGGTGCCGTGTTCTACGTCCGGCTGCTCAATGGTCCAATCTCACTCAAGCTGCTGGCCCAGCCTATTGCGCAGAGTTTGTCGGCCGAACTCGGCGACCACTCCATCGAGATCGACGATGCGATCGCACGCCTGACGCCCGCCGGCGACATAGAATTCCGCCTGCGGGACGTTCGCTTACTGAACGCAGACCGAAGACCGGTGGCCGCAGCCCCGCTGGCGGCGTTCTCGATGAGCGGCGAAGCCCTGTGGTCTGGCCGGCTCACGCCCGAACGGGTCATCCTGATCGAGCCGCGCGTGACCCTCACCGTCGCGCCACCCGGCGAGCCGGCGCGCCCCCCCACTATCAGAGTTGAAGCGCAGCCGCCGGCAGGTGCGCCCGCCCCGCCACAGACCGGCCAGCAATCCGGCGGCTCGTCGGAGGCGACCGATAACTTGACGGGCTTCGACGTCATCGGCGCGGTCACGCGCACGGCGTCGGTGCCGTCGCGCAACAACGCGGCGAGCTTTCTGAAGCAACTCGGCTTCCGCCAGGCGACGTTCGTCGTCGAGGGCGGGGCGCGGCCGACGACCTATCGCGGGCTCGACGCCGACCTCGACCTCGAAAGCTGGCGGCGCACAGGCACCGCCATCGCACGCCTTTCCGCCGTCTCGCCGCGCGGCCGCTGGACAATGGAGGGTCAGTTCGCTCAGAAGCCCGACGGAAGTGGGCTCGCGGTCACTGGCAAGGTCGAGAACTTTTTCCCCGCCGCCATCGTCGGCGCCGATCACAGCCGGATGCTATCGGGGGTCGCCGCGCCGCTTTCGGGCACGCTCGCCGCCGACATTGGGCGCGAGGGCGCGCTGACCCGCGCGAACGCGACCTTCGACATCGGGCAAGGCCAGTTTCTCATTGACGCATCGCACGGCATTCCCGTGCAGCAAGGCCGCCTCGCCCTCGCTTACCGGCCGGCCGACAACCGCATCGACATCGAACCGTCGATCGTGACGCTCGACGGCAAGCGCATCGAGTTCATTGGCGCCGCCGCCGCGGAGACGGCCGATCGGTCAGCGCCCTGGCGCTTCTCACTGAGGACGCATCAGGGCATTGCGGCCGGCCCCAATGGTCGTCTCGTCCCGATCGACCAGTTCGACGTCGACGGCCGCGTCGACATGGTCGACGGCACACTCGACATCACCCGGGCACAGCTGAAATCCAATGGCTCGGAAGCCGTCTTCACCGCCCGCTTCCCCGGCCATGATCGCGAGCCCTACCGTATTGAAGGTCGCAGCAACGGCATGTCGCTCGACAGCCTGAAAACTCTCTGGCCCCAGGGGGTCGCGAGCGAAGCCCGCAACTGGGTCAGCAACAGCCTGACCCAGGGCCGTGTCGCCTCCGCCACCTTGCGGGTCGAAGGTCAGCCGCCTCGCAGCGGGCGCATCGGTCAGCGGACATGGCTGACGCTCGACGCGGCCGAAGTTGGCTTGGCCCTCGGCAATGGCTGGCCGCAGATCGACATTCCCCGCGGTCTCGTGCGGATCGACGACAATGCCCTCGACGTCACCATCCCGGAGGCGACGACCGGACCCACGAACCGCAAGCTCGCGCTGCGTCAGGGCCGCGTGATGGTGCCCAATCTCGCCGCCGATTTCCCGCAAGGCGAGGTCACCCTCAGGCCGCAGGGTCCCCTCGGCGCGCTGCTCGCCCTGCTCGACGGCGAGCAGCGCACTCTGTCACGCCAGATGCAGACCTCGTTCGACGGCGTCGAAGGCCGCTTCGAAGGTCAGGTGAAGGTCACCTTCCCGCTAGAAGCCCAGCCGGCTTTCCGCGACATCCATCTCGAAGGCAAAGGGCGCATTACAGAAGGCCGCGGACGAGGGTTGATCGGCGGGCTCGATGTTCAGGGCGCGACACTTGCGGTCGACCTGAACGACGAGGCGCTCGAAGTGCAGGGCGACATGCTGCTGCAGGGCGTCGCCGCCAAGCTGTCAGCCCAGCATCTCCTCCGCATACCGAGCAACGAGGCGCAGCCGCCGATCCGCATCACGGCGCGGCTCGATGCCTCCGATCGCAACCAGCTCGGTCTCGATATCAATCATATGGTCGCCGGCGAAGTCCCGGTCGAGATCGTCGCCGTGCGGACGGGCGGGGAAGTCCAGCCCCGCGTCCAGGCCAATCTGACCGCCGCTGAACTGACGCTCGAATCGCTCGGCTGGCGCAAAGCCTCCGGCCGGCCGGCGACGCTCAATTTCGACATCGTCCGCGGCCAGCGTTATCGGACCGAGCTGCAGAACTTCCGTATTCAAGGCGAGGACATCGCCATCAACGGCTGGCTCGGCCTCGACCAGCAGAACAAGGTGCGCGAAGTCGTCTTCTCGGACTTCGTGCTGAATGTCGTCTCCCGCCTCGAACTGCAGGGTACACTCCGCCCCGACAACGTCTGGGACATGCGCGTCAAGGGCGCCACGTTCGACGGCCGCGACTTCTTCCGGACACTTCTGCAAGTGGGTCGTGCGGTGGAGCCGGCACCCGGATCGAAGAGCGCCAACCGGCCGGGCATGGATCTCCGCGCCGAGATCGAGACGCTGCTCGGCCATGGCGATATCGCGCTCCGTGGCGTCCGCATGCAGCTCTCACGCCGCAACGATAAGCTCGTCTCGCTCCAGGCGCGCGGCACGCTCGACGGCGGCAAGCCGCTCGACGTCACGCTGCAGCCGGGCCCGGCGACCGACCCGCGCCGCATGATTGCGCTCTCGGACGATGCCGGCCGGGTCTTCAAGTTCGTCGGCTTCTACCCGAATGCCGAGGGCGGTCGTATGCGGCTGACCATCAATCTCGACGGCAAAGGCCCCGTCGAGAAGACGGGCCTTCTGGAGGTCGCGAGCTTCCGCATTCTCGGCGACCCCGTTGTCTACGAGGTGATCGCCAGCGCCGGCGACGGGCAGCAAGGTCGCCGCGAAACCCGCACCGTGCGCCAAGCCATCGATTTCGAGCGGATGCGGGCGCCATTCTCGATCGGGCAGGGGCAATTCGTGCTCGAAGACGCCGACCTACGCGGCCCGCTGCTCGGCGCGACCCTCAAAGGCAAGGTCGACTTCCGAGCGCAGACGCTGCAGCTCGGCGGCACCTACATTCCGCTGCAGGGTCTGAACTCCGCCCTTGGAGCAATTCCTGGCATCGGGCAGATCCTCGCCGGTCCGCGCGGCGAAGGCGTGCTCGGCATGACCTTCGCCATTCAGGGACCGATGGCGCAACCGCAAGTGATCGTCAACCCGCTCTCGCTGGTGGCGCCGGGCATCTTCCGCGAGATGTTCCAGATGACCAACCCGACGCCGCGCGTCACGCCACGGTCAGATGCGCCAACGGGAAGGCCGTCGCAGGCGGGCGCGCCGACAGCCCAGCAAGGCAGGGCCCAGGGCGCCGCCTCCGGCGTCGAAGGCTGGCGGTCGGAATCGACGCCCTCGCAGTAGCGGAGACACAAAAAACCCCGACCTTTCGGTCGGGGCGGCGGTCTCAATCCTCGTCGTCGTCGCCGATGTCGGCGACGGGTAACTCGTCTTCTTCCTTGACGTCGGGCTTCGGCAGACGGCGATCCGCCCGCTGCGCCTTCTTCTCCTCCATCATGGTCTCCATGCGGAGATCGACGTAGCGGCCGACGGTATCCTTCAGCGTGCCGAGCTTGTCCTCACCTTCGAAGAAGTGGTTCGCGCCCGGGATCACCTCATGCGTGATCTTGATGCCGCGCTGGGTCTTCGTCTTGGCGACCATCTCGGTCACCGACGGCGCCGGCACGACGCGATCCTTGTCACCGTTGATGATGAGGCCGGACGCCGGGCACGGCGCGAGGAATGAGAAGTCGTAGAGGTTGGCCGGCGGCGCCACGCAAATAAAGGCGTCGATCTCGGGCCGGCGCATGAGAAGCTGCATGGCGATCCAGGTGCCGAACGAGACGCCGGCGATCCAGCAGCTCTTCGCGTCCGGCCGAACGATCTGCAGCCAGTCGAGCGCCGACGCGGCATCTGCGAGTTCACCTGGCCCGCCGTCCCAGTAGCCCTGGCTCCGGCCGACGCCGCGGAAATTGAACCGCAGGACGGAGAAGCCGCGCTCCGCGAACGCATGATAGAGGGTGTAAACGACCTGATTGTTCATCGTTCCGCCGAATTGCGGGTGCGGATGAAGCATCAGTGCGATTGGGCTGTCCGGGGCGGGCTCGTGATGGTAGCGCGCTTCGAGCCGGCCGGCAGGGCCGTTGATAATGAGTTCGGGCATCGGTCCGCGAGGGTCCTTCTAGGTCGACGTGCGAGGACAGGTGTGGGCGAAGTGGCCGGCCACAGGCAGGGGCCGATGCGCAATGGCTCGCATGGCATCGCCGATGTTGGGTCTCGACCAACCAAAGTCCAGTATCGAGCGCGGCCCAGAATACTTGACTCTGGTGCTAGGAATTCCCATAGTCTGCCGCGTGGGATTTAGAACGGTTCGAAAGAGCGCTCACCACGAAAGGTGGATAGCGCCGACGCGGGCTTGAATAGCCAGTTTGATCGTCGGATTGCAAGCGTCGGATTGCACGGCTGGCTGCGGAGGGACCGGTGGAACTCAACACGCGAGGACGTTACGCCGTTATGGCCATGGCCGATCTGGCCAAGCACGACGGGCCGCACGCGGTGCCTTTATCCGCCATCGCCGAGCGTCAGCACCTCTCGGTCGCCTACCTCGAACAGATCTTCCTCCGCCTCCGTCGCGCTGGTCTCGTCGGCAGCGCGCGCGGTCGCGCCGGCGGCTACCACCTCGGCCGCCCGGCCGAAGAGATCACCGTCGCCGCCATCATGGAGGCGGTCGAGGAAGAGACCCGCATGACGCGCTGCATGGGCGAGGAAGGCGTCGGCTGCCTCGGTCCGGAGAAGTGCCTCACGCACAATCTCTGGCATGCCCTCGGTACCCATATCCGCTCATTCCTGTCCGGCGTGACGCTCGCTCAGGTCCTCGACGGCCAGCGAGTCGTTCCGACGGTCGCGCCCACCAAGACCACTGTCATGCCGAACGGAGGCGTCACAGCATGATCGCGCGGCCGACCCAGCCACGCGCCTACCTCGACTACAACGCGACGGCGCCGCTCCGGCCCGAAGCGTTGCAGGCGATGACGGCTGCGTTCGAGCTGGTCGGCAATCCCTCGTCGGTGCACGCCGAAGGCCGACGCGCCCGCGCGGCTGTTGAACGCGCGCGCGAGCAGGTCGCTGCGGCCGTCGGCGCCCGCTCGGCCGAGGTCGTCTTCACAAGCGGCGCGACGGAAGCCAATGGCACGGTGATGTCGGCCGGCTGGGACGTGATCCTGCTCGCCGGCATCGAACACGACTCGGTCGACGCCCCCGCCCGCGCGAGCGGCGCCGAGATCGTCGACTTGCCCCTGGCCCCCGATGGCCGGATCGACCTCGATGCCCTCGCCGCAGCGGCAGCAGGCTACGCCGGTCGCCGCGCGCTCCTCACGCTGCAGGCGGCGAATAACGAAACCGGCGTTCTACAGCCCATCGCCGAAGCGGCCGCTCTGGCGCGAACTCACGGCATCGTCGTGCACAGCGACGCGGTGCAGGCCGTCGGCCGCATCCCGGTCGACATGGCGGCCTGGAACGTCGACGTCCTGAGCCTCACCGCTCACAAGCTCGGCGGGCCCAAGGGAGCCGGCGCCCTCGTCATCCGTGATGGCACCGCTATCCGCCCTTTGCTGGCGGGAGGTGGCCAAGAGCGGCGCCGCCGTGCCGGTACCGAAAACGTGGCAGGCATTGCCGGTTTCGGCGCCTCAGCGGAAGCCGCGATCGCTGGCCTCGCCGATATGGCCCGGCTCGCGGATCTGCGTGACCGTCTCGAAGCGGGCATCGCGCGCCTCACCCCTCCGGCGATCGTCGTCGGTGCGGGCGCGCCGCGGCTCGCCAACACGGTGTCGATCGCGCTGCCCGGTCAGACGGCCGAGACGCTGGTCATCAAGCTCGACCTTGCCGGCATCGCCGCAAGCGCCGGCGCCGCCTGCTCGTCCGGGAAGGTTGCGGCCAGCCGCGTGGTGACGGCCATGGGGCTCGGCCCCGAGGTTGCACGAAGCGCCATTCGCCTCAGTTTCGGATGGCAGTCATCCGAAGCTGATTTAGAATCGTTCTTGTCTGCGTGGGCGAACATCGCGGCCGGTGCCGCATCGCGTCGCGCAGTCGCCTGATGGGAGTATCCGCCGGCCGGACGATCGGCAGGGCGGATCGTAGGAGAAAAGAATGCCAGCGGTTCAGGAGACGATCGAGCAGGTCCGTAAGATCGACGTCGACCAATACAAGTACGGGTTCGAGACGAAGATCGAGTCGGTGCTCGCCCCGAAGGGTCTCAACGAAGACATCGTCCGCTACATTTCTGAGCGTAAGAACGAGCCCGCCTGGATGCTGGAGTGGCGGCTCGAGGCCTATCGCCGTTGGCGCGTGATGCAGGAGCCGACCTGGGCGAAGGTCAGCTATCCAAAGATCGACTTCGAGAACCTCCACTATTACGCGGCACCGAAGGGCACCGAGGGGCCGAAGTCACTCGACGAGGTCGATCCCGAACTCATCCGCACCTACGAGAAACTCGGCATCCCGTTGAAGGAGCAGGAGATCCTTGCCGGTGTGCAGGGCACCCGCGTGGCCGTCGACGCAGTGTTCGACAGCGTCTCGGTCGTGACCACCTTCAAGAAAGAACTCAAGAAGGCTGGCGTCATCTTCTGCTCGATCTCGGAAGCAGTGCGCGAGTATCCGGACCTCGTGAAGAAGTATCTGGGCTCGGTCGTGCCGCAGTCCGACAATTACTATGCGGCCCTGAATTCGGCGGTATTCTCCGACGGGTCGTTCGTTTACGTGCCCGAGGGCGTCCGCTGCCCGATGGAGCTGTCGACCTACTTCCGGATCAACGAGAAGAACACGGGCCAGTTCGAGCGCACGCTCATTATCGCCGACCGCGGCGCCTACGTGTCCTATCTCGAAGGCTGCACGGCGCCGATGCGCGACGAGAACCAACTCCATGCGGCCGTCGTCGAACTCGTCGCCCTCGACGATGCCGAGATCAAATATTCGACGGTCCAGAACTGGTATCCGGGCGACAAGGACGGCAAAGGCGGCATCTATAACTTCGTCACCAAGCGCGGCGACTGCCGTGGCGTGAACTCGAAGATCTCGTGGACGCAGGTTGAGACCGGATCGGCGATCACCTGGAAGTATCCGAGCTGCATCCTTCGCGGCGACAATAGCCGGGGCGAGTTCTACTCCATCGCAATCTCGAACGGCCGCCAGCAGGTCGACAGCGGCACCAAGATGATCCACCTCGGCAAGAACTCGACGAGCCGGATCATCTCGAAGGGCATCGCCGCCGGCCACTCGCAGAACACCTATCGCGGCCTCGTGTCGGCCCATCGCAAGGCGACCGGTGCCCGTAACTTCACCAACTGTGACTCGCTCCTGATTGGTGATCAGTGCGGCGCGCACACGGTACCGTACATCGAGGCCAAGAACGCCTCCTCGCATTTCGAGCACGAGGCGACCACGTCCAAGATCTCCGACAATCAGCTCTTCTACTGCATGCAGCGCGGGCTGTCGGAAGAGGAGGCGGTGGCGCTCATCGTGAACGGCTTTGTCCGCGACGTGCTGCAGCAACTCCCCATGGAGTTCATGGCTGAGACGCAGAAGCTGATTGGCATCAGCCTCGAAGGCTCGGTCGGATAGCGAAAACGGGCTCGCGAAGCCTAAAGATGAGGAGTAACTTCTCCAGCCGCCGGGGCCGGACGGGCCCCGACCAGTAGCAGGACGGCCCCCTGATCGAGACGCCGGAAGTGCGCCGCGGGCGGGTTGTGGGGTGAAACGGTAGGCGGTGATCGGCACGGGGAAGATGCCGACGCCGGTATGGAGGACGGAGACATGGACCGCGAGATTTCACGGCTCGAACGAGCTTGGCTCGAAGCGGAAACGATGGCCGACGAGGCCCGCATCCGCGTCCAGGAAGCCAGCCGCCAGTTCGAAGTCGTGAGGAAGCAGGCCGCGAGCGAGGATCTGACGATCCTTCTGTCGACGGTGGAAAGCGCGAAGGCGCACCACGAGGCGGCAGAGCAGATGGCCTGCGATGCATTCGATCGGCTCTGGCAGGCGAAGGGCCAGGGCACGCCGCGAAGTCAGTCACAGGAACAGATGAATGCTTGAGATCAAGGACCTTCACGTCAAGCTCGCCGAGCAAGACAAGCCCATCATCAAGGGCTTGTCCTTGACGGTGCCGAAGGGCGAAGTCCACGCGATCATGGGGCCGAACGGCTCCGGCAAGTCGACGCTCGCCTATGTTCTCGCAGGTCGCGAGGACTATGAAGTCACCGGTGGCGACATTCTCTGGAACGGCGAAAGCCTTCTGGAGATGGAGCCCGACGAGCGTGCCGCGAAGGGCGTCTTCCTTGCATTTCAGTACCCGTTGGAAATCCCGGGCGTCGCCGGCCTGACGTTCCTGCGGACCGCCGTCAACTCGCTGCGCAAGAAGCGCGGCGAGGCCGAGCTGACGACGCCTGAGTTCATGCGGCTCGTGCGCGAGCAGGGCGGCAAGCTGAACATCGACGTTGAGATGCTGAAGCGGCCTGTCAATGTCGGCTTCTCGGGCGGCGAGAAGAAGCGCTCCGAGATCCTGCAGATGGCGATGCTGCAGCCCACGCTCTGTGTACTGGACGAGACCGACTCCGGCCTCGACATCGACGCACTGAAGGTCGTGTCGGATGGCGTGAACGCGCTCCGGTCCCCGGACCGCGCGATGCTGGTCATCACGCACTACCAGCGGCTCCTCAATCACATCGTGCCGGACCGCGTACACGTTCTGGCCGACGGCCGGATCCAGAAGTCGGGCGGTAAAGAACTGGCGCTCGAACTTGAGCGCTCCGGTTACGCCGAGTTCCAGACCAAAGCGGCTTGAACCGGCTGCGACCGAGCGGCCGACCGGCCGCCGGCGCAAGCGCCGCCCGAGCTGAGACACAAACGGTCCGCGCGGGCGGACCGAGCGGCCGACCGGCCGACCGGCCGCCGGCGCAAGCGCCGCCCGAGCTGAGAGACAAACGGTCCGCGCGAGCGGACCGAGCGGCCGACCGGCCGCCGGCGCAAGCGCCGCCCGAGCTGAGAGACAAACGGTCCGCGCGAGCGGACCGAGCGGCCGACCGGCCGCCGGCGCAAGCGCCGCCCTAGACAAGAAGAGAGAGCGATGACCGTGGCCGTGATGAAAACCAAGGCCGAGCAGGCCTTGACCGAGCAGTTCGAGAGCATCGCGCCGCGCTTGCCGGGCGGCGACGCCGTGGTGGCGGCACGCAAGTCTGCGATCGGTGCGTTCGCGGCGCTCGGCCTGCCGCATCGCCGGATCGAGGAATTTAAGTATACGGACCTTCGCACGGCGCTGAAGGACGTGCCGGCTCCGGCCGTGCGGGACGAGACGGCTGTCGATGCGGCAGCGATCGAAGCCGCGCTGGGCGGCCTCGCAGCCGTCGAAGCCGACCGCATTGTCTTCGTGAACGGACGCCATCGTCCCGAACTGTCACGGATCGCAGCCGCCACGGGCGTCGACATCGCCCCGCTCGGCCGCTCGCTCGCCGACGCGCCCCACAAGGTCGCCGAGCGCCTGTCGCGCACCACTCAAGACGACGACGCCATCGCCACGCTCAACACGGCCTACATGACCGACGGCGCGGTCGTCCGCGTGGCGGACGGCACCAAGGCCGAGCGTCCGCTGATGCTCGTGTTCGCGACGGCGGGAGCCGCGGCAATGACGACCACGCGCAACATCGTGGCGGTCGGCGCCGGCGCCGAGGTGACCATCCTCGAAGCGTTCGTAGCGCTGCCGGGCGCGGCCGACGGTTGCACCAATTCGCTGACGGACATCTCGGTCGGTGACGGCGCCAACGTTACGCACGTCAAGTCGATAGCTGCCCGTCAGGATACCCACCTCGCCAACTGGCTCGTCGGCATCGGCGCAGAGTCGAGCTATCGCGGCTTCCAGTACACGGAAAGCCCGGCCCTCGCGCGCAACCAGATCTTCGTGACCTTCACCGGCGAGCGTGCGAAGCTCGATCTCTCCGGCGCCTTCCTGGCGCGCGGCGGCGAGCACGTCGACACCACGCTCGTCGTCGACCACGCGACGCCCGGCTGCGAGAGCCGCGAGCTGTTCAAGGGCGTGCTCGACGATCGGGCGCGTGGCGTCTTCCAGGGCAAGATCGTCGTCCGTCAGATCGCCCAGAAAACCGACGGCAAGCAGATGGCGCAGGCGCTGATGCTCTCGGAGGATGCCGAGTTCGACTCCAAGCCCGAACTCGAAATCTACGCCGACGACGTCGCCTGCGGCCACGGCTCGACGTCGGCCGAACTCGATCGCGATCTCATCTTCTATTGCCGCGCACGCGGCATCTCCGAAGCGGAGGCGCGTGCGCTCCTGACTGAGAGCTTCATCGGTGAAGCGATCGATCGGGTCGAGAACGAGAGCGTGCGCGACGCCCTGATGGCGGCCGCGCGGAATTGGCTGCGGAAGAAGGCGGGCTGATCGTCGAGCCCGGCCGAGTGATGGTGCGGAAGAAGAGCTGGCGCGAGAAGTTGGACAATGGACGGGAACCGCATGTGGTGGTTCTCGAGAAGCCTTACGCCGGGGTACCGGCCGGCGCGAAGCTGCTGATCTCCTCGCCCCGCGAGGTCGCAGGCGAGATCCGAAAAGTTCGCCGCGGCCGCACGTTGTCGATCCAGGAATTGCGCGAGCGTCTCGCCAAACGGCACGGCGCGGATGCGGCCTGCCCAACGTCGACGTCGATCTTCGTGCGGGTCGTTGCCGAAGCCACTCTCGAGGACGTCGGTTCTGGTCTGACCATGGACAAGGCGACACCGTTCTGGCGTGTGATCGAGCCGGACAGCGCGATCGCCGCCAAGCTGTCGTGCGGCCCCGACCTCATCCGGCACCAGCGCACAGTCGAAGCTCAGGAAAGTTGACATGACCGCTACAGCCAAGGCCACGACGCCCGGCTTCGACGTCGACCGCATCCGCGCCGACTTCCCGATCCTGTTCCGGGAGATCTACGGCAAGCCGCTCGTTTACCTCGACAGCGCCGCATCCGCGCAGAAGCCGCGACAGGTGATCGAGGCGATGGACCACTTCCAGCGCTTCGACTACGCGAACGTTCACCGAGGCATTCATTATCTGTCGAACACCGCGACGCAGAAGTACGAGGAGGCCCGCGAGATCACGCGGCGTTTCCTCAATGCGCGCCAGGTCGAAGAGATCGTCTTCACCAAGAACGCGACCGAAGCGGTGAACCTCGTCGCCCAGGCGTGGGGCATGGGCGCCATCCGCGAAGGCGATGAGATCGTGCTGTCGGTGATGGAGCATCACTCCAACATCGTCCCCTGGCACTTCCTGCGGGAACGGTATGGCGCCGTGCTGAAGTGGGCGCCGATCGCCGACGACGGCAGCCTGCAGCTCGACGAGTTCGAGGCGCTTCTTTCGCCGCGCACCAAGATGGTGGCAATCACGCACATGTCGAACGTCCTCGGCACGGTCCTGCCGGTCAAGGACATCGTCGCCATGGCGCACGCCCGCGGCATCCCGGTCTTCGTCGACGGCTGCCAGGGCGCCGTCCACCTTCAAGTCGACGTCCAGGACCTCGACTGCGATTTCTATGCCTTCTCGGGCCACAAGGTTTACGGGCCGAGCGGCATCGGCGTTCTTTACGGCAAGAAGGCTCACCTCGATGCGCTGCCGCCCTTCCTCGGCGGCGGCTCGATGATCGAGAGCGTCGCGATGGAGCGCATCACCTACGGTCAGACGCCGAACAAGTTCGAGGCCGGCACGCCGCCGATCGTCGAAGCGGTCGGCCTCGGCGCCGCGCTCCGCTACATGATGGCGATCGGCCGCGATCACATCGAGGCCTACGAGCTGGAGATCGCCGCCTATGCCCAGGGCAAGCTCGGCGAGCTCAACTGGCTGAAGATCCACGGCACTGCGCCCGGCAAGGGCGGCATCGTCTCGTTCTCGGTCGACGGTCTGCACCCGCACGATGTCTCGACCATCGTCGACCGGTCGGGCGTCGCCATCCGCGCCGGCCATCACTGCGCACAGCCGCTGATGGAGCGCTTCGGCGTTCCGGCTATGTGCCGCGCCTCGTTCGGCGTTTACAATACCAAGGCGGAGGTCGACGCGCTGGCGACCGCACTGGTCAAAGCGCACGACTTTTTCGCGTAGGAGCCATCGCATGGACGACGACAAGCCGATCGAACGCGATACGCTGACGCTGGGTGAGCCTGCGCAGAGTGCCCCGCAGGAGGGTGAGCCGACGCGCACGCCGGTTCCGGGCTCGACGCTCTCGGCCGAGGAGATCGAGCAGCTCACCGCCGACATCGTCGCGGCCCTCAAGACCGTCTACGATCCGGAGATCCCGGCCGACATCTATGAGCTAGGGCTGATCTACAAGATCGACGTCGACGATGATCGCAACGTGGCGATCGAGATGACGCTGACGGCGCCGGGCTGCCCGGTCGCTGGCGAGATGCCGATCTGGGTAGAGAATGCGGTGAATGCGGTGCCCGGCATCAAGTCGACCGCCGTCAACCTCACCTTCGACCCGCCATGGGACAAGGACCGCATGAGCGACGAAGCCAAGCTTGCGCTCAACATGTTCTGACGGTCTCGCCTGAGGCGGCGGGGCACCGGATCGAGGCCAGGGCTGCCCCTCGCACCGGAACGGATTCGCGCTATATTGAGTGGCGCACCTCGGCCTTGAACCAGGATATGCAACCCGAATGACGACCACCAGCCCCACGCCCGCCCGCCCGAAGCCTCAGGTCATGACCCTGACGGAGGCCGCGGCCAGCCGCGTCCGCCACATGATGGAAAGCAAGCCCGGCGTCGTTGGCCTGAAGATCGGCGTGAAAAAGGGCGGCTGCGCCGGCATGGAATACACGATGACCTGGGCGGAGAGCGCGACGAAGTTCGACGAGGTGGTCGAAGATAAGGGCGCCCGCATCCTGATCGACCCGATGGCGATCATGTACCTCATCGGCACCGAGATGGACTGGAAGACCGACAAGATGTCGAGCCAGTTCGTCTTCAACAACCCGAACCAGCGCAGCGCGTGCGGCTGCGGGGAGAGCGTCGAGCTGATCCCCGCCTCGAAGGACAAGCTCGCCGCGGCCGACGCGAGTCCGTGACATGACCGTTCCGATGGCCACCGAGACGCCAGGTTGGGCGCGGGAGGTCGTCGGGTTCTGGTTCGGCGAGTTGAAGCCGGAGGACTGGTTCGGCAAATCCGATGCGGTCGACGCCACCATTCGCGACCGCTTCCTCGGCCTTCACGCCAATCTCGCGCTGTGCCCGCCGACGGTCGGGCTCGATCCGCAGCGTCTGCTCGCCGCGATCCTCGTCTTCGACCAGTTCCCCCGCAACATGTTCCGCGGCACGCCGCAGGCCTTCGCCACAGATGCGCTGGCGCTGCAGCTCGCGACGGGCGCCATCCGTGATGGCCTCGACCTTCATTTGTCGACGGCCGAGCGCCTGTTCGTCTACCTGCCGTTCGAGCATTCCGAGAATGCGGATGACCAGGCCCGCGCCGTCTCGCTGATCACCCGGCTCAACGACGCCGAGTGGACGCGCTACGCCGTGGCGCACAAGGACATCATCGATCGCTTCGGGCGGTTCCCGCACCGCAACGACGTGCTCGGGCGAACGTCGACGCCGGAGGAGATCGACTTCCTGCGCCAGCCCGGCAGCTCTTTCTGACGACGGACGATCGATGGCACGCAAGGTCTGGATCGAAGCGGCACTCAACGGCCCGTGGGGAACGGCCCTGCAGCCCGGCATTCCGGCCGATCCCGCCGCCATCATCGCGGACGGCATCGCCTGCGCGGAGGCAGGGGCCGCCATCATCCACGTGCACGCCTACACGGAGCCGGACGCGCCGCAGACCTTCGATTGGCAGGTTTACGCCCGCATCATCGAGGGTATCCGCGCGAAAGTCGACGTCCCGGTCTATCCGTCGATCCCATCGGCCGGCATTGGCAAGGGCCCCGAAACCTCCGATCCCGTGCGCCGCTTCTCGCACACGCGCGAACTCGCCGCCCGCGGCCTTCTCGAATGGGCAGTCATCGATCCGGGCTCCGTCAACTTCATCACCACCACGACGACGGCGGACGGGCCCGCCAACGTCTATCTGAACCCGGAAGATCACATCGCGACCGGATTGCGGCTCGCTGCCGAGTTCGGCTTCCACCCCTCCTATGCGATCTACGAGCCGGGCTTCACGCGCGCTGGCGCGCGGCTCGCCGCCGCCATTCCGAGCGTACCCGCGCCCGTCTATCGCTTCATGTTCTCGGACGGATTCGCCTGGGGCTTCCCGCCGCGCGACTGGGCGCTCGCCGCCCATGTCCGTCTGCTCGAAGACGACGCTCCGGGTGCCGCCTGGATGATCGGCGGTCTCGACGTTGACATCCGTCCGCTCGTCGGAGCGGCCGTCGTCGCCGGCGGTCACGTGCGCGTCGGCCTGGAGGATGCGCCGCTCGGCTCGCCCCTCGGCAATCGCGCCTGGGTGGAAGAAGCCGTTCGCCTGGTCCGGGCGGCCGGCGGCGAACCTGCCACGGCCGCCGACGTGCGCGCCGCCCTCGGGTCCGCTCAGCCGCCCCGATAGAGGAGCCGCGCGCGGATGGTGCCGGCGTTTCCGCGGATCTCCGTCAGCACGTCTTGCGGATCGGGCACGATGCCGTCCGCATCGAGCACGACGTAACCGATCTCGCCGTCGGTCATGTAATACTGCGCCGCGATGTTGATCCGCCGCCGGGCGAAAACCTCGTTGAGGCGCTGCAGCTCGCCCGGCAAATTCCGCTGAACCTGGATGAAGCGCGTCCCGGCCGACCGCACCGGCAATTGCACCTGCGGGAAGTTGACCGCACCGCTCGTCGAGCCGACGTCGGAATACTCGACGAACTTGCGCGCAACTTCCGAGCCGATGCGCTCCTGTGCTTCCTCCGTAGACCCGCCAACGTGCGGCGTCAGGATGACATTGTCGAGCCCCTGCAGCGGCGAACGGAAGACGTCCGAGTTGGATGACGGCTCGACAGGAAAGACGTCCACGGCAGCACCGCGGATGTGCCCGGATTTCAGGGCCGCCGCCAGTGCATCGAGATCGAGGACCGTGCCGCGCGCATTGTTGATCACGAAGGCGCCGGGCTTGATCTTGGCGATCTGCTCGGCGCCGATCATCCCTTGCGTCTCGGGCGTCTCGGGGACGTGCAGTGTCACGACGTCGGAGCGTGCCAGCAGTTCATCGAGCGTTTCCGTCGGCTCGACGTTGCCGTGCCGAAGCTTGTCCGTCTGGTCGAAGAAGATGACGCGCATGCCCATCGACTCGGCGAGCACGGCGAGCTGGCTGCCGATGTTCCCGTAGCCGACGATGCCGAGCGTCTTGCCCCGCACTTCGTGGCTGTCGACGGCGGACTTGTCCCACTTGCCGGCGTGCGCGGCGACCGACTTCGGAAACGTTCGCCGGAACAGCATGACGATTTCCGCGATCGTCAGTTCCGCGACCGAACGCGTGTTCGAGAATGGCGCGTTGAACACGGGGATTCCCATGTCGCGCGTCACCTTGAGGTCGACCTGATTGGTGCCGACCGAGAAGCAGCCGATGGCGATGAGCGAGCGGTTGCCTTCCAGCACCTCGGGCGTGATCTGTGTCCGCGAGCGGATACCGAGGATGCGCACGCCATCTAGCGCACGCCGCAGCGACGCCCCGTCGAGCGCCTTGGTCAGTCGCTCGACGTTGGTGTAGCCGGCGGTCTTCAGCACACCGACCGCCGTCTCCGAGATCCCTTCGAGCAACAGGATCTTGATCTGGTCCTTGGACCGCGAAAGCTGCATGATCGCCTCGAGTGTTCTTGTGCGGCGGGGCGTCAGGCCTTTTCCGGCCGTCCGCGTCCGACGCTTTCGTAAACGAACCCGAGCTTCTTGACCGTCTCGGGCCTGTAGATGTTGCGCAGGTCGACGAGGACCGGCGCCTTGAGCAATCCCTTGGCGCGTCCGAGATCGAGCGCGCGGAATTCGTCCCACTCCGTCACGATGACCATCGCATCGGCGCCCGTGATGCACTCGTAGGCCGACTTGGCGTAGGTCACGTTGTCGAGCAGCTTGGCGGCCTGGCCCATGCCTTCCGGGTCATACGCGCGGACCGTCGCGCCCGCGTCCTGCAACGCCGTCACGATGGCGAGCGACGGCGCCTCCCGCATGTCGTCCGTGTTCGGCTTGAAGGTTAGGCCGAGCAGCGCGATCGTCTTGCCGCGCACCGAGCCGCCGGAGGCCGCGATGACCTTGCGCGCCATCGCACGCTTGCGCTGATCGTTCACCGAAACGACCGTCTCGACGATGCGCAGCGGCGCCTCGTAGTCCTGCCCGGTCTTGACAAGGGCGAGCGTATCTTTCGGGAAGCACGAGCCGCCGTAGCCGGGCCCCGCATGCAAGAACTTGCCGCCGATGCGGTTGTCGAGGCCGATCCCGCGCGCGACTTCCTGCACGTTCGCATCGACCCGCTCGCAGAGGTCGGCAATCTCGTTGATGAAGGTGATCTTCACGGCGAGGAAGGCGTTGGCGGCATACTTGATGAGTTCCGACGTCCGCCGGCTCGTGAAGAAGAGCGGCGGCTGATTGAGGTTGAGTGGACGATAGAGCTCCGTCATCACCTCGCGCGCCCGCGGGTCGTCGGTGCCGACGACGATGCGGTCCGGCCGCTTGAAGTCGCCGATCGCGGCGCCCTCGCGGAGGAACTCTGGATTGGAGACGACCGCCACGTCGGCACTCGGCCGCACGTCGCGGATGATCCGTTCGACCTCGTCACCGGTTCCGACCGGAACCGTCGACTTCGTCACGACGACGGTGAAGCCGTCGACCGCCGCCGCGATTTCCCGCGCCGCCTGGTAGACGTACGAAAGGTCGGCATGGCCGTCGCCGCGGCGTGACGGTGTGCCGACCGCGATGAACACGGCATCGGCGCCTTTCACCGCAGCGGCCAGATCGGTCGTGAAGAACAGCCGCTCCGCCTTCACGTTCTCGGCGACGAGCGCATCGAGCCCCGGCTCGAAGATCGGCATCTCGCCCTGGTGCAGCCGGGCGATCTTGTCGGGATCCTTGTCGACGCAGGTCACGACGTGGCCGAAATCGGCGAAGCAGGCGCCGGACACCAGGCCGACGTAGCCGGCCCCGACCATGCAGACTTTCATCTCCGTCCCCCTGTCATCGCGCTGCAGACGAACCGCAGGATTCGGCCCCCTGACAGCAGCCGACCCGTGTCGCGGCTTGGCCTACTACGCCGCAAGCCAGTCGGCCAGAAGTCGGTTCACCGTCTCCGGCCGTTCCAGTGTCGCAAGATGCCCGCAGTCGGCGATGACCTCCAGCCGGCTGCCGGGGATTCCGGCCCGCATTTCGTCGGCAACCTTGACGGGCGTGATCGCGTCTTCGGCCCCCACGATGATCAGGGTCGGGCAGCGGATCGACGGCAGAAACGGCCTGTTGTCCGGGCGGGCGATGATCGCCTCTTGCTGCCGCGCGAACACGTCGACGCCCGTCTCCTCGGCCATCCGGCGGACGATCGACGTCAGCGGGCCATCTGTCAGCCGGGCCGGATGTATCAGGAGGGGCAGCAGCTTGTCGGCGGCCGACGCCAGCCCGTCCCGCCGTGCTGCTGCAACCAGATCGCGCCGCTGTTGCGCCTGTTCGGGCCGGTCGGCGCGGGCATTCGTGTCGAGGAGTGCCAGCCGGGTCACCCGTTCGGGCGCCTGCTTCAGCATCTCGAAAGCGATGTAGCCGCCCATGGAAAGGCCTGCCAGCGCGAACCGCGGGGGCGCCTTCGCCAGGATGGTCGTGGCGATTTCGGAAAGAGACGAAGAAGCGGTGTGATCGGCCACCTCGATGGCATGCGATTTCGAAAACGCGGATACCTGAGGGCCGAAAAGTTCGGCGGTGCACAGCAGCCCCGGGATCAAAACGAGGTTCGCTTCGTTCGCCATAGACCTTGGTTCTCCTGATCGCGTTGCCACAACGGCTGCGCAAAATTGTCCGAAACTCCGATCGACTGACTAATTCGCCGCAGTTCGCCTTGCAATTCTAGGCTCTGTGTGGCAGCAACTTCGCGTGCTGGGCGCAGGGGATCGCATGCCATTCGCTTAGGCCCTTTGCCAGTACCCAAAGTCTCGAAGTCGCTTTTCGAGTTTTCCGGATTTCCCCTGCGCTCCCATCGCCGCGTCGCGTTCCGACGGAACGCGTGGTTTGCGGCACGTTAAAACGTGTGGAGACAGGTTTCTTGGAAGAGACCACATTCGCTGAGCTCGGGCTCAGCCCCAAAGTACTCGCGGCCATCGAAGCCTCGGGCTACAAAACGCCGACGCCGATCCAGGCTCAGGCCGTTCCCATCGCTGTCACCGGACGCGATATCCTCGGCATCGCTCAAACGGGTACCGGCAAAACCGCCGGCTTCGTTCTGCCGATGATCACCCGGCTCGAAACCGGTCGCGCGCGGGCACGCATGCCGCGCTCGCTCATCCTGGCGCCGACGCGCGAACTTGCGGCCCAGGTGGCCCAGAGCTTCGAGAAGTATGGCGTCAATCACAAGCTCAACGTCGCGCTGCTGATCGGCGGCGTCTCGTTCGACGAGCAGGACCGCAAGCTCGACCGTGGCGCCGACGTGCTGATCGCGACGCCGGGCCGTATGCTCGACCACTTTCAGCGCGGCCGCCTCATGCTGATGGGCGTCGAGATCCTCGTCATCGACGAAGCCGACCGCATGCTGGACATGGGCTTCATCCCGGACATCGAGCGCATCTGCAAGCTGCTGCCGCCGCGCCGCCAGACGCTGTTCTTCTCAGCCACCATGCCGCCGGAAATCACCCGGCTCGTCGATCAGTTCCTGACCGACCCGGTGCGCATCGAAGTCGCCCGCCCGGCCACCACCGCAAAGACCATCACGCAGCTCTTCCGCTACTGCCGCGACGGCGAGGATTGGGCGAAGCGCGAGATGCTCCGCGACATGATCCGCGCTGAGACGGAACTGAAGAACGCGATCATCTTCTGCAATCGCAAGCGCGACGTCGCGATCCTCCTGAAGTCGATGCTGAAGCACGGCTTCAACGCCGGCGCACTTCATGGCGACATGGATCAGTCGGCGCGCATGGCGACGCTCGACGCGTTCCGTGCCGGGAAGATCGCCTTCCTGGCGGCGAGCGACGTGGCGGCCCGCGGCCTCGATATTCCCGACGTCAGCCACGTCTTCAATTTCGACGTTCCATGGGCGGGTGACGACTACGTGCACCGCATCGGCCGCACCGGCCGCGCGGGCCGCGAAGGACGCGCGCTGACGCTCGTCGGGCCGGAAGATCTCCGCCTCGTCCGCGATATCGAGAAGATCACGGGCGAAGCACCCGTCTGGATCGGCGAGCCGCCGACGGACGAGGATTTCGCCGCTGCCGGCAAACGTCGCCGCGGACGCGGTGGTCGTCCTGGCGAGGCCGCTCAGCGCGGGCGCGAAGGTCGCGGCGAGCGTGGTCGTGGCCGTGCTCGGCCCGAGCGCGGCGAACCGAGGCCTCAGGCCGCAGCCGCGAACGGTGGAGAGCGCGAGCGGTCGCGCCCGCGCCGGGTCGCGCCCGTCGAAGTACCGGGCTTCGGCGACCAACCAGTCGTCGACGTGCAGTTTCCCACCGAGCCGCCCGCGCGGCGTCCCGAACGCCGCCCCGACGCCCGCCCCGACGCCCGTCCGGAGCCGCGGGCTGAAGCGCGTAGCGAACGGCGCCCCGAGCCGCGGCAGGATCGCCGGTCCGGCCGACCCGAGGGGGATCGCCGCCCGGAAAGCCGGTCCGAGAACCGGCCGGAAGGCCGCCCCGAGCGTCGTCCGGAGCGTCGCCCCGACCGCGAGCCGGCTGTGGGCTTCGAGGACAATGTGCCGGCGTTCCTCCGCCGGCCCGTCCGTGCCGTCAAAACGGTGACCTGAGCCACCGCCGCCCGGGGGGCGGCGGTATGGTTTCCGTCCGGTTAATTGAATTCTTACGACCGCGCCGCAAAGTGGCAGACCTATTGGTCTGGATCTCTTTTCGATGCCGGCGCCTGCCCGATCGTCGCAGTCCCAAGTCCGTCTGCGGCGTACCGGGCCGCAGGCGACGGGCGTTTTCGTCCTGACGGGCACCGCGCTGCTCGCCGGCGCGCTGGTGTTCCTGGCGGCCGAGGTCTTCGGCGAGCGTTATCGCTCGAACGTCGTTCTTTCTGTCCAGAGCGGATCTGCAGCCGAACATGCCGCGGGCCTTGTCGCGCCCGAGCGCCTTCAGGCTGTCGCCGAGCGCCTCGACCTCGCAGACCACCCCGAGTTCTCGGCGTCCGAGCCGTCCGGCGGCCCGATCGAGATCGTCCGAGCCAACGCCTGGAAGCTGGCTTATCGCGCAACGGGACGGCCCGTGCCCGACACGGTCGGCTTGCTCGCACAGCGCCTCGATGTGCAGACCGTCGAAGCGGATCGAAGCATCGTCCTGACCCTGACGTCGGCCGATGCGCTCCTCCCGGCGACTGTCCTCAACGCGCTCGTCATTGCCTATCGCCAGCCGCATCTCGATGCCGCGCGTGCCGAGGCGGCGCGCGAACGCGACGCCGCCCTCGCGCGCCGTCAGGTTCTCCAGCGTGAGGTCGTCGACCTCGCCCTCGAACTCGATCGGAGCGCGCCCGCACCGGTCAGCGGTGCGGCCCCTGGCGAAATTGCCGATGCCGAACGCCGCCTCGCCGAAATCCAGAGCCGGGGCCGGATCGCCGCGGACCTCGTGGCCCGCGGTCAACACGCAGCTCTACCCGAGTTTCGCAGCTCACTCGCGGTCCAGCAGCTCACCGCCGAGCGCGACCGTCTGCTGACTGAGAAGCGTGAGCTCCGACCCTCAACCGCGCGCGCGCGCCAGATCGACACCGAGATCGCGGCGCTCGACCGCCAGATGCGCGAACAGGCCGACGCTGTTGTGGCGGCCATCGAGGCCGAAGCGGCTCGCGCGGCGGCACGCCTCGACGCACTCCGAAACCACGCCGCCGGCCCGGTTGTCGAGACGGCCGAGGCGTCGGCGCATCGCGCGGCTGTAATCGAGACGCAGAGGGCCAAGACGGCTGAACTCGAAGCGCTCGATCGCAAGCTGGAAGCCATCCAGCCGGGCGCCCAGGTCGATCCGTCACGCTTACCCGTCGTCGTCCGCGAGGCGCCCGTGCCCGCCTCCCGTCCGATCGTTCCCGCGCCCTTGACGCTCGGCGCGATGACGGTCGTCGCGGTTCTGCTCGTCGGCGCAGCTGCACTGGCCCTGCGCGCCGAACTTGACCGGCGTGTACGCCAGGCTGGAGCGCGCGACAGGCAGCATCGGCCACCGCCGACCGCATCTCTATCGGCCGAGGCGGCAGCCGAGCGCCTCCTCGTCGCCGCCGCCGGGCTTCCGGGCTTCCGCACGCTCGTCGCGCCGGCGGACCGCCGGGCGAGTGTGGCCCTGGAAATCGAGGATCTCGTTGCCGCGCTCGTACGAGCCGGACAGACGGTGCTGCAAATCGACTGTACGGCGGCCGATCGCCCGGGCGCCGCCGCGGGCGTGCGTGCGGAGAAAGGATTGGTGGATGTTCTGGATACGGGTGATTTCGCCGGCGCCATTCTCGCGGACCGCATGACGGGAACCCACGTGCTGGCATGGAAAGGCTTTGCCTCGCCCGCCGACCCAGCCGTATCCTCGGACCGCTTGAACGGCGCGCTCGATGCCCTCGACGCCATCTACGATCACATTATCTTCGCCGGCGAGGCGAACGGCACGGCGCGCGTCTTTGAGACGATCGAAGGGCGCGTCGACATCGCCCTCGAAGTCGGCGGCACCGCCTTCCAGATCGACGGACCGGTCGTCCGCATCCTGGGTTTCGACGCGGTCGACCTCGCGGTGCTGCCGGTGACGCCATCGACCGCCTCTGCCGCACGAGCCCGGCCCGTGGCCCGTCCCGAGCGCCGCGCCGCCTGAGCCGTCGTCAGCCGGTGCTGTCCTCCGCCGGCGGATCTGGTCGCTGCATCCACCAGATCAGGGCGCCCGCCGGCACCGTCCATGCGAGCCCGGCCACGATGTAGTAGAGCAGCTCGACGGTCTTGCTCGCCTGGACCTGCAGGGCGACCGCGACGAGCATCGCAACGAGCGCATAGGCGGCAAGGAACAGCATCAGAACGACCGTTCCGATCAGCTTCCGGGTGCGCATCGTCATCGCGGGGAGACCTCGTGCGAGTGGGGCCGTCCGACGTTCTACGCAGACCCAGCGGCGATTGACGGCTGCCCGACTGCACCTGCGGCGACATGGCGCAACGGCTGGCCACAGGCCGTGCTCATAACCGCTTCTGGAAACGAGAAAATGAGTGGATGCCGCGGCTGCGGAAGCGTCGGCGCCGTGGCATTGCCGCCATCGATCCGCTAAACTTCCGCGGCTCAACTGCATTTGACGCGCGCCACGCTTTCCGACCCTCCGGCGCCCAGCTCACGGATCGAATACTTTGGCCGATAGCAAGACTCCGACACCCCCCTCCGAGCCGGGGCCGAGCGACATTCGTCCGGTGTCCATCACCGACGAGATGAAGCGCTCCTACCTCGACTACGCGATGAGCGTGATCGTCTCCCGCGCGCTCCCGGACGTGCGCGACGGCCTGAAGCCCGTCCATCGCCGCATCCTCTACGGGATGAACGAGCTCGGACTCGACTGGAACAAGCCGTACAAGAAATCGGCGCGCGTCGTCGGCGACGTGATCGGCAAGTACCATCCGCACGGCGACGGCGCGGTTTACGACGCGCTCGTGCGCATGGCGCAGGACTTCTCGATGGGTTTGCCGCTGGTCGACGGCCAGGGCAACTTCGGCTCGGTCGACGGCGACCCGCCGGCGGCCATGCGTTACACCGAATGCCGCCTCGCCAAGGTCGCGCAATACCTGCTCGACGATCTCGATAAAGACACCGTCGAGTTCCAGGACAACTACGACGGCTCCGAGAGGGAGCCGAGTGTCCTTCCGGCCAAGTTTCCGAACCTGCTCGTCAACGGTGCCGGCGGCATCGCCGTCGGCATGGCGACGAACATCCCGCCCCACAATCTCGGCGAGGTGATCGATGCCTGCATGGCCTACCTCGACAATCCGGAAGTCACCATCGAAGATCTCTGCCAGATCGTTCAGGGTCCGGACTTCCCGACGGGCGGATCGATCCTCGGTCGCGGCGGTATTCTGGCGGCCTATCACAAGGGTCGCGGTTCGATCATCATGCGTGCCAAGGTGCACACGGAGGAAATCCGCAAGGACCGTGAAGCACTGATCGTCACCGCCATTCCCTACCAGGTGAACAAGCGGGTTCTGATCGAGAAGATCGCCGATCTCGTGCGCGAGAAGCGCGTCGAGGGGATCTCCGACATCTGGGACGAATCAAACCGCGAAGGTATGCGGATCGTCATCGAGTTGAAGCGCGATGCCATGGCCGACGTGGTGTTGAACCAACTCTGGCGCTTCTCCGACCTGCAGACGTCGTTCGGCGCCAACATGCTGGCGCTCAACGGCGGCCGGCCGGAGCAACTGACGCTGCGCGACATGATCAGCGCGTTCACGGCGTTCCGCGAGGAAGTCGTCTCACGTCGGACCAAGCATCTGCTCGCCAAGGCGCGTGAGCGCGCCCACGTGCTGCTCGGTCTCGCCATCGCCGTCGCCAACATCGACGAGGTCATCAACCTGATCCGTCGCGCGTCTTCTCCGGCCGAGGCCAAGGAGCAACTGATGTCGCGCGACTGGCCGGCCCACGACATCGGGCCGCTCGTTGCGCTGGTCGCCGATCCGCGACATGCCATGACGGCCGAAGGCACGATCCGGCTTTCCGCCGAGCAATCGCAGGCCATTCTCGATCTCCGTCTGCAGCGACTGACCGCGCTCGGACGCGACGAGATCGGCGCCGACCTCCAGAAGATCGCCGGCGAGATCGAGGATTACCTCGCGATCCTGTCGTCGCGCGCCCGCGTTATCGGCATCATCAAGGACGAACTCACCGCCATCAAAGGCGAGTTCGCCGTGCCGCGCCGGACCGAGATCATCGATATCGAAGGCGAACTCGACGACGAAGACCTCATCCAGCGCGAGGACTGCGTCGTCACCGTCAGTCACAAGGGCTACATCAAGCGGGTGCCGCTCTCGACCTATCGTGCGCAGCGGCGCGGCGGCAAAGGTCGCTCCGCGATGACGACGCGCGACGAGGATTTCGTCACCCAGATCTTCATCGCGTCGACCCACACGCCCGTGCTGTTCTTCTCCTCGCGCGGCATGTGCTACCGCATGAAGGTCTGGCGCCTGCCCGCCGCGACGCCGCAGTCGCTCGGCAAGGCGCTCATCAATCTGCTGCCGTTGCAGGACGGCGAGATCATCACGTCCATCCTTCCGTTGCCGGAGGATCAGTCGGTTTGGAGCCGGCTCGAGCTGATGTTCGCGACGCGCTCCGGCAACGTTCGTCGCAACGCACTCGCCGACTTCGAGAACATCAATCGTAACGGCAAAATCGCTATGCGGCTCGACGACGGCGACAGCATCGTCGACGTCGCGATCTGCACGCCCGACGACGACGTGCTGCTGACGACGGCGGGCGGTCAGTGCATCCGCTTCCCGATCCGGGACGAGGTGCGCCTCTTCAAGGGCCGCGATTCGGACGGCGTACGCGGTATCCGCCTTGCCGACGGAGATCGCATCATCTCCATGGCGATCCTGACCCACGTCGACGCGAACCCGGCCGAACGCGCAGCCTACCTCAAACAGGCAGCCGCCATGCGCCGCGCGCAGGGCATGGAAGACGTCGACGCTGCAAGCGAGGCCGTGCCTGAGCCGGATGCCGATGCTGAAGCCGTCGAGGGCGTCGCTGAATTGTCGCCGGAGCGCTACGCCGAATTGGGCGCCAAGGAGCAGTTCGTCCTGACCGTCTCGGAGCGTGGTTTTGGCAAGCGCTCCTCCTCCTACGAGTTCCGGACCTCGGGCCGAGGCGGCAAGGGCATCGCCGCGATGGTGGTCAACGACCGTAACGGCAAACTCGTCGCGTCCTTCCCGATTGCCGACTCGGACCAGATCATGCTCGTCACCAATGGTGGCCAGTTGATCCGCTGCCCGGTCGACGGCGTGCGCATCGCCGGCCGCAATACGCAGGGCGTGCGCATTTTCCGCACCGATGCCGACGAGAAGGTCGTCTCTGTCGAGCGCGTCACCGACGACGGCGCGAGCGAGAGCGGCGAAGCCGCCGAGGCACAGCCGGGTGTCTGACCCGGCGGCCTCGTCAGTTCTGGCTGACCGAGACCAGGCGGCCGCCTCGGTCCGTGACTTCGAGTGTGGCGGCGAGCGGCGTGGCGGCGCAGAGCGCCTGCCAGTCCGGGATCGTCACCTCACGCCGACCGGAGAGCCGGACGAGGCCGGCTTCACGAATGCGCGTCAGTGTCCGGCTCAAAGTCTCCGAGTTTAGAGCGAGATAGCTCGCCATATCGGTCCGCGACATCGGCAGCGTCAGCGTCACGCGGTTACCCTGGAAGCGGCCGAGCCGGAGCGCGAGACGGACGATCAGCGAGACGACTCGCTGCTGCGCCGGCAGGCTCGCGATCGTCAGCGCCTGCATGGCGGCGGAGGTCCAAAGCTTCTCGACGTGCGTCAACAGCACGTCGTCGATCGGCCCGTTGTCCTCGGACAACCGATCCGCAGCGACGTCCGTCGCCAGCATCCGGACGAGTTCGGTCTGTCCGAGCGCGTAGGCTCTGACGCGCGGCAGCGGCGCAACGAGCCGCGTCGCGAGCACGTCGCCCGGGAAGATCAGGCCGACGATTTGATCCTGGCCGTCCTGCAGCGCGGTGGCGATGGCGACGACCCCGTTCAGAACGAGCAGGTAGGCATCGCGTCCCGTCACCGAGAACGGCTGATGGTGCGAAAGGCGCTGCACCGTCCCCTTGCGGCGGAACACACTGGCGAGGCGCCGGTCGACGCCGAGCGTGATCGCTTGCGCGTCGAGAGAAGGAATTCGTCCCGTAACGGGATCGCTGGGCTGGCGTGAATGCATGTCGCTGGCCGTCCGGCCACTCCCCTGGAGCCATCGGAAAACGCTGTATCCTGCGCCCGGACAGACAACCGGACATTGATCAGTCGCAACATTCGAAAACTTGGCAGCAACCAAGCCAGACGGGCGCGGTCGGGGTTTATTGGTCGCAACCTGCCAAGGCGAACCGAAGTGTGAGCAGTGCATGCGCCAAAGGCGGATCGTGGATGCTAGATCCGGAGAAACGCGCAATCGCAACCTCGTTCCAAACTTGCACACAACGTAGACGGATCATCTTTCGACATACTGTTATGCGTGCTAAGGCCAGCCGACGACAGGGAGGATGACGGTATGGTTGGCATGCGCAGCAAACAGCGGCTCAAGACGCAGACAGGGACGGACGATCTCGCATGGTCTGCAACTGTCCAGCAGGACGCAGCCCTGGCGTCCGAGAGCACTGCCGTATCGGTGCAGCCGAACCTCGACGTGATCGAGTGGGATCGGTATGTCGCCAATCCGCTGTTTCGCGGCATCGATGGCAGCGGGGTGGCCATCGTCATCCTCGATACGGGCATTGATCAAACGCATCCGGCCTTTCTGCGGGCCGATGGGTCGAGCCGCATCGTCTATCAGTACGACTTCGTGAATGGCGACAGCATCGCCGAGGATACCGACGGGCACGGGACGCATGTCGCGAGCATCGCGGCCGGGCGAGACGGCACTCGGTACTCGGGCGTCGCGACGGATGCAGATATCATTGTACTGAAGGTATCGGATGGTTGGTCGGTCACGTACGCCGCTGTCTCGAACGCCTTGACGTGGATCGCCGACAACGCAGCGAAGTACAACATCGTAGCGGCGAACATGTCCTTCGGGCAGGGCAACAACGCCACCGAAACAAGCAGTTATTGGAAGGATGGATTTGCGGCACTGGCAAGCGCCGGTATCGCCCAAATCTCGGTTGCGGGTAACGATTTCGCGGGTAGCCCGGGTGTCGCCTCGCCGGGGGCCGACCCGGCAGTCTGGGCGGTCGGCGCGCTATCGACGAATGGTCGCGATTTGGCATCCTTCAGCCAGCGCCACCCGACACTGATGGACGTCGTCGCTCCGGGAAGCGATGTGCGCGGCGCTGTGCCGACGGGCAGCTACTACGATCGAAGCGACCGAGTCATCGATGGATACGCGAGCCTATCGGGCACCAGCATGGCGGCACCTCACATCGTCGGAGCCATTGCACTTGCCCAGGATCTTGCGCTGGAACGTTCGGGGCAGCGACTCCCACTCGATCAACTCCTGGCCCTGATGCAGCGGACCGCTACCGTTTTCGTCGATACGAATACCGGCAGCAGCCTCGAATACAGCCGACTGGATCTCGATGCGTTTCTCACGGGTGTCGCCGGCCAGGCCGGTGTGCAAGGCATAGTTCTTGGGCAGCGTCAGTCCGATCGCTTGTCGGGAACCGAGGGCGCCGACCGCATACTCGGATTGTCCGGCGACGACTCGATCGCTGGCAACCAAGGAGCCGACACCCTGGAGGGCAACTCCGGGTCCGACACACTCGCAGGGGGGACAGGAAACGATGTCCTCAGCGGCGGCGAACAGAATGATCAGCTCACGGGAGACGCGGGAGCGGATACGCTGCGCGGCGACGAGGGGGCCGATTCTCTATTGGGAAGTAGCGGCAATGATGTCCTGAGCGGGGGCAGCGGCAACGATCAGCTTGCAGGCAGCGAGGGCTCCGACACGCTCGATGGCGGAGAAGGTGACGACACATTGAGCGGTGGATTGGGACGCGATGTCGCTATTCTCAGCGCACCGCTCACCAGCTTCGATGTCTGGAAAAGTGGATCGGTTTACGTCGTCCGCGGTATCGCGACCGGAACCGACGTCGTCGCTGGCGACGTCGAGTTATACGAGGTCGGCGGCCGGCGCTACACCACGACCCAATTGCTCGCGGCTCTGAGTGAGGCGGATGGCCGGCCGACGACGAGCGCCGACTACTTGGTCGGCGGCGCATCAGGGCGACGGATCGACGGATTGGGCGGGCAGGATACGATCTGGGCCCGCGGCGGCAACGATACCGTCATGTTTTACGGTACGGAAGCGTTCCTGGATGGCGGAGCAGGGCGGGATACGTTGCAGCTGTCCAGCAGTTGGCGTGCCGTCACCGATCGCCGCGCACCGTTTCATATCGACCTGACCAATCAGAACGATCAGTCGAATCACGACGTATCGATCGTACGCGGCTTCGAGCACCTCGATGCCCGCGCCGTGACTCAGGGCATCGCCGTGCTAGCCGGCGGAGAGGTTAACAGCTTAACGACGGGAGCCGGCGGAGACACGATCGTAGGCGGCGGTGGCCGTGACGTAATCGACAGCGGTGCTGGCGACGACAACGTCGGCATCGACGGCAGCGAACGCTCTGTACGCGGCGGCATTGGGAACGACGTCCTCTATCTCTCGGGCGACAGGATCACGTCGGTCGACCTCTCGCGCGCCGACCAGACGGGTGGCGATGCCGCGAACGTGTCCGGGTTCGAAGCCGTCAACTTTTCGGAGAGCACACGGTCGATCACGCTGCGCGGCGACGCAGGCGCCAATGCGTTCATCGTGAACGATCAGAACGCGACGATCGACGGCGGCGAGGGCTTCGATACCGTCGATTACAGTTTCGTCGACGCACGTGAGGGAATTCGCGCGGCGGCCGGCCCCGGTGGATTGACGGTGACGTTCAATGGACAAACCACGGCTCAGATCCTGACCGGCATCGAAGCCATCATCGGAAGCGAGTTCGACGATCGTTTGGCCGGCAATTCGTCTGCTAACCGATTGGAAGGCGGGGTGGGCGACGATACGTTGGTTGGAGGTGCGGATGATACCCTGTCCGGCGGACAAGGAGACGATGTACTATTCGGAACTCAGGGCGCCGAAACGTTTCTGTTCGACTTCGAGAACGACGGCTTCATAGGCCAAGATCAGATCGCGGGCATCGGCGCAGGCGACAAGGTCATCATCGATTTGGTAGACGGCATGGAGCAGGACTGGACCCTCACCCGGACAGGGACCGAAGGGGCTTACATCTACCAGCTGGACTTCGAAGGCTTTGATCAGATTACCCTAACCGGCACCTTCGACCCCGACACACAGCTGACATTCATCTGACCTCGTGCCGCCGACGTTTCCGGTGGCCGCATCCAATCATTGACGCCTGCGCGGTGCTCGATTGATGCCCGCGCAAGCCGCAGCAAGTCGTCAGCACACGCAGGGGCTGCGCGTCTACAGGCTCGTCTCAGGATGACGACTGATTGTCTTTCGTCATCGTGTCAAGCCTGCTAGCGTATCCTCCCCGAACTGGAGGACGATGGCATGTCTGGCATTCGCAGTCGGCAAAGGCTCAGGACGCAGTCAGATTCGCACGACTTAGCGACGCTTCAGTCGATAGATACGGCGAACACGCTGCAAACGCCGGCGACCTCGATACCTCCTAATCTCGATATCATCGAGTGGGACCGATACATCGCGAATCCGCTGTTCCGCGGCATCGACGGCAGCGGCGTTGCGATCGTGGTCCTCGATACGGGTATCGACTCGACGCATCCTGCATTCCTTCGCGCCGATGGGTCGAGCCGCATCGTCTACCAATACGATTTTATAAACGACGACGGCGTCGCGGAAGACCTCGGCACACATGGAACGCATGTCACCAGCCTGGCTGCGGGTAGCGCCCCCGGCTTTTCGGGCGTCGCGGCAGGCGTTGACATCATCATGCTCGGCGTTGGGCCATTTGGCTACGACGACCTCGCCGTCGAACGAGCCTTGTCATGGGTCGCCGAGAACGCGGCCAAGTACAATATCGTCGCCGTCAACATGTCTTTTGGGGTCGGCAATAATACGAGCGCTGATGAGCAGCCGTTGGCGGATCAATTTGCCGATCTCGCCGCACGAGGCGTCGTATCCGTCGCAGCGACCGGAAACTCCTACAATGGGTTCACGCCGGGCGTTACATGGCCTGCCGCGGCTCCTGCCGTCTGGGGCATCGGTGCTCTGGCCGCCACCGGCAAAAAGCTAGCTGACTACAGTCAGCGCGATGCAAAGCTAATGGACTTCGTGGCACCAGGGACTGACATCCGAGGCGCAGTACCGCTCGGTGGCGAAGCGGACATGATGGACGGTATCGCGGACGGATACGCTGTCTTCAGTGGTACCAGCGCATCTGCGCCGCATGTCGTCGGAGCGGTCGCCCTTGCACAAGATCTCGCGCTCGAGAAGTCAGGGCGGCTACTGCCTGTCGCCGAACTGCACGCACTCATGCATCGGACTGCCGATGTTTTCGTCGATAGGACCGAGTTGGGCGCATATGACTACAACGTTCTGAACCTCCACGCTTTCCTGGCCGGGGTCGCCGCCCGGGTTGGCGAGAAGAACGTTCTTCTCGGCCAACGGACGGCCGACCGCCTGAATGGGACATCAGCCGGTGAGCAGATTTTTGGCTTGTCCGGCAACGATCGGATCGACGGTAAGGCTGGTGCCGATATCCTGGACGGCGGTGCCGGTTCGGACACGATCTCTGGTGGGTCTGGAAACGATGCCTTGATCGGCGCTGACGGAAGCGACCAGTTGTTCGGTGGTGATGGGGCCGACACGTTCGATGCCGGCACGGGAGACGACACGATCAACGGGGGATCGGGGATCGACGTGGTCCGCTACAGCAATCCGATCACCAAGTTCGACATCTGGAAAAGCGGGTCGTCTTACATGCTTCGGGGCATTGAGACGGGGAATGATCTCATATCGAGCGACGTCGAATTCCTGGACTTCGGCGGCAGCCGATACTCCGCGAGAGAACTGTCCGCGACACTGAGCAACCTCTCTGGCTCCCCAACCGGCGACGCAAACTATTTGATCGACACGGCTTTAGGCCGGCGCATCGATGGTCTTGGTGGCCAAGATACGATCTGGGCGCGCGGCGGAGATGACACCGTCGTCTTTTACGGAACTGAAGCATTTGTCGATGGCGGCGCCGCTCAAGATACGCTGCAACTGTCCCCGGATTGGCGTGGTCCGACATACATCAGCGGCACTGACCTGAACTTCGATTTCAGGAATGCCGCCGATCAGTCCGTGAACAACGGGGACACTTTCATCGTCCGCGGCTTCGAGCACCTCGATGCTCGCGCGACCTCGGAGCGCTTGGGAGTACACGGCAACAATAGCGCCAATAGAATCCTGACGGGTGCCGGCACCGATTTCGTCGAAGGCGGCGGCGGCCGAGATGTGATCTCCACAGGGGAAGGTCAGGATTGGGTCTACATCGACGGCAATGAGCGCTCAGTCGACGGCGGCAGCGGCTACGACCAACTCATCATCTACACGGGCGGAGGCCCGACGACGATTCGATGGGACCTGAATGCAGCCGACCAGACGATTGGCGACAATGCAATCGTGACGGGGTTCGAATTCATCGCGACCGATCCCAGACCGGATCCCTGGCTATTCTGAGCCACTCCGTCCGCCGTTGCAGAGAATGGCCCGATGACGCTATCCTCGTGCCATGCCAAGAATATCGCTACGGTTCGTTTGAATCCGTCATTTGTTTTTCTGTCGGCGATTACAGGCTCGCGGCATCGGCGCCAGCGATAAGGTCGGCATCGATTTCGAAGACGGCCGTCGCCTGCAACCCGGACATGCAGCTTACATTCCTCTGACCTCGTGCCGCCGACGTTTCCGTTGGGCTGTGCCAAAACGTGTGGGTCTGCGCGTCTTCAGAATTTACTAATGACGACGGCGGATCGTCTTTCGTCATCGTGTCGGGACTGCTAGCATATCTTCCTCGAACTGGAGGACGATCACATGTCTAGCATTCGCAGTCGGCAAAGGCTCAAGACGCAATCCGATCCGCACTTCTTCGCGACGCTTCAGTCGCTAGACATGGCGAACACGCTGCAAACGTCGGCGACCTCGATATCTCCCAATCTCGATATCATCGAGTGGGACCGATACATCACAAATCCACTGTTCCGCGGCATCGACGGCAGCGGCGTTGCGATCGTGGTGCTCGATTCGGGGATCGACGCGACGCATCCCGCATTCCTGCGCGCGGATGGATCGAGCCGCATCGTCTATCAGTACGATTTCGTCAATGGAGACGCCGTCGCCGAAGACTACAATGGTCACGGAACGCATGTTGCCAGCATTGCAGCCGGAGAGGCCCGTGGCTTCTCGGGTGTTGCGTCGGGCGCGAACATCATCGCGCTCAAGGTGGCCGAAACCGCTGCAAACTATGAAGCTATTGAAGCGGCGCTGGCATGGATCGCTGAAAACATAGAAGAATACAACATCGTTGCCGTGAACATGTCGTTCGGTTTGGGCAAGCATACGAGCGAGGACGGCCTCCCTCTGTCCAAACAATTTGTCGATCTGGCTTCGCGTGGTGTCGCTTCGACGGCTTCAGCGGGACAGTTCTTCTATTACACCGGTCCGGGAGTCGACTGGCCGGCTGCGGCGCCGGGAGTTTGGGGCGTCGGGGCCTTGGCGGCAACCGGCAAAAAAATGGCCGATTATAGCTTCCGTGATCCGGTCATGATGGACTTTGTCGCTCCTGGAACGAATGTGCGGGCTGCCGTCCCGGTGGGCGAGATGAGCGACATGAACGACGGAGTTGCCGATGGATACGCTGTCGATTCCGGCACTAGTATGGCAGCGCCTCATATTGCGGGCGCCGTCGCGCTGGCCCAGGAACTCGCGCTCGAACGGTCCGGAAGTCGGCTGGCGGTTGACCAGCTTCACGCATTGATGAAACGCACTGCGGACGTGAACGTCGATGCAATTTCGGGCTTCGAGTACAATGTCCTCGATCTCAACGCCTTCCTTGCGGCCGTTGCGGCGCAGTTGGGCGATAAGACAATCATTCTGGGCGAGAAATCGGCCGATCGATTGAGCGGAACTGCGGGTGGAGACCAGATCTTCGGCTTGTCGGGGAATGATCGCATCGAGGCGGGTGCCGGGAATGATCGGCTGGAAGGTGGCACGGGCGCAGATACGCTCACTGGCGAAACCGGCAACGACGTCGTGAGTGGCGGGGAAGGGAACGATCAGTTGTCCGGCGGCGATGGGGCCGACACACTTGAAGCAGGGACGGGCAACGACATCGTCAATGGGGGAGCGGGAACTGACGTTGCGCGCTACGAAGGCACCCTCACCAGCTACGATGTATGGAAAAACGGGCGGTCCTACGTGGTGCGGAGCATCGACGGTGGAGATGACCGAGTCAGCAGTATTGAATCTTTCGAAGTGGGCGGCCGCCGCTACACGCCCGATCAATTAATCTCGGAACTGAGCAAGCTATCCGATGGATCGAGCCGCGGCGCGGACTATATAGCGGACGGTGAAACCGGCCGGCGGATCGACGGGCTGGGCGGAGACGACACCATTTGGGCGCGTGGAGGAAACGATACTGTCGTCTTCTACGGCACGGAAGAGTTCGTGGATGGCGGCGCTGGACTCGATACGCTGAGACTGTCGGCCGGTTGGCAGCCGTCTAACTACAACTACGCTTTCGAGTTCGATTTCGACCTCGCGAATAAGATCGATCAATCGGTAGACATCGAGAACTCTTTCGCGACGCGAGACTTTGAAAACTTCGATTCGCGAACCTGCACGCAGGATATCCGCGTTCGAGCGGGCAGTGACGCCAACAGTCTCTCGACCGGAACTGGGAATGACACGGTCAAGGGCGGTGGCGGCAGCGACGCAATCAGAACCGGCGCCGGCAACGATTATGTCTACATGGACGGCAGCGAGCGCTCTGTGGATGGCGGCACCGGTACTGATACGCTCGTCATCTATGCACGTGGCAGGGCAATAACTTTCGATCTGTCCCGCGCCGATCAGACGATTGGCGACACGGCAATTGTTTCCGGCTTTGAAAGCATCGTGATCGACAATCGGACCGGGGATCCTTGGCTCATCTAGGCCACCACCATTGCCGAGCATGGCCCGTTGAGGCTATCGTCGCGCCATGCCGAAAACATCGCCGCGCATTGGATTCTATTCTGGGTCATTCGACCCCGTCACGCTCGGGCATCTCGACGTGATTGCCCGGGCCGCACGCCTCGTCGATCGCCTCGTCATCGGCATCGGCGTCCACCCCGGCAAGGCCCCTCTCTTCTCGCCGGAAGAGAAGGTCGCGATGCTTGACGAGGAGACGCGCGCCATCGCGTCCGCGACCGGCTGTGCGATCTCCTCGGTCTTCTTCGACAAACTCACCGTCGCAGCCGCCGCGACCGCCGGCGCGACGCACATTTTCCGGGGGCTGCGCGACGGCACGGACTTCGATTACGAGATGCAGATGGCCGGAATGAACCTGCGGATGGCACCGGGAATCGAGACCGTATTCCTGCCCGCAAGCCCCGAGGTCCGCCACATCGCTGCGAGCCTCGTCCGTCAGATCGCGCAGATGGGCGGCGACGTCCGGCCGTTCGTCTCTCCCGCCGTCGCTGCGCGTCTGGCGGCGAAGGCCTCCGCCGGGAAGTGACGCGATGGCAAGCGTCGGGCACGATGCAGCACCGTCCGATATCGTGGCGGCGCTCGAACGGCTCGGCCTTGCGCGCCTGGGCGAGCGCCTCGCACTCGAGCCGCTGACCGGCGGCGTCTCCTCCGACATCTGGAAAGTCGAAACCGTCAGCGGGACGTGGTGTCTGAAGCGTGCTCTCGCCAAGCTCAAGGTCGCCCAAGACTGGCGGGCACCGGTCGCGCGCAGCCGCAACGAATACGACTGGATCCGCACGGCGGCCGCGATCGTGCCGTCGGCGGCCCCGGTGCTTGCCGGCTACGATGAGGAAGCCGGCGTCATCGCCATGCGGTTCTATCCGCCATCGGATTACAAGCTCTGGAAGGCCGAGCTCGCTGCCGGCCGTGCCGACGTCGCGGTCGCGACTGCCGTCGGCACGTCACTCGCCCGCATCCACGCCGGCACGGCCGGAAACACCGACCTCGCCCGTCGTTTCGACACCGGCGACATCTTCTACGCCATCCGCCTCGAGCCCTATCTCGTGGCGACCGGCCGCGCTCATCCGCAGCTCGCCGACCGCCTCGCCCGGCTCGTCGAGACGACGGCGACGACGAAGCTCGCGCTCGTGCACGGTGACGTCAGCCCGAAGAATATCCTGATCGGCGGCGACGGCCCGATGTTCCTCGACGCCGAATGCGCCTGGTACGGCGATCCCGCATTCGACCTCGCCTTCTGCCTCAATCACATGCTCCTGAAGGGCGTATGGGTGCCGGCCGCCTTTGAGGGCTTCCTCGCCTGTTTCGCGGCCCTCGTCGACGCCTATCTCGCCCGCGTCGACTGGGAGTCGCCCGCGGATCTTGAGCGCCGCGCCGCACACCTCTTGCCGGGTCTCTTCCTCGCCAGGGTCGACGGCAAGTCGCCCGTCGAGTACATCACCGCCGATGCCGATAAGGACCGCGTCCGTCGCGTGGCGATCCCGCTTCTCTCCGCGCCGGTCGATCGCCTCTCGGCCGTCGCCGCGGCGTGGCGCGCGTCGCGCGGCGCTTGACCTCGTCTGCGCCGGCCCACTGAGAGGCGACCGATGACGCTCCGTATCGACCGTATCCATGCTCGCCGCGTGTGGGACAGCCGCGGCCGCCCGACCGTCGAGGTCGACGTCGTGGCCGCCGGGTCACTCGGCCGCGCCATCGCCCCTGCCGGCGCATCCACCGGCTCCGGCGAGGCGGTTGACCTGCGCGACGGCGGCGCGGCTTTCGGCGGGCTCGATGTGATGAAAGCGGTCCGCGCCGTTGAGACCGAGATCGCGAGCGCCCTCCTCGGCCACGACGCCGACGACCAGGAAGCTGTCGACCGCCGCCTCGTCGCGCTCGACGGCACGCCCAACAAGGCCCGCCTCGGCGGCAACGCGATCATCGCCACCTCGATGGCGGTTGCCCACGCGGCGGCAGCCGCAAAGGGCATGCCGCTCTGGCAGCACCTCGGCGGCGGCCGCGCGCCGGGTCACCTGCCGCTGCCCGAAATCCAGATCTTCGGCGGCGGCGCCCATGCCGCCCGCCGCGTCGACGTGCAAGATTTCATGGTGATCGCCGTCGGCGCCGAAGACTACGGCACCGCCCTCGACTGGACGGCCGAGGTCTACCGCGCCGCCGGCAAGCTCCTCGCCGACACGGGCCGCCTCATGGGCGTCGCCGACGAGGGCGGCTTCTGGCCCGCCTTCGACGGAAACGAGGACGCACTCGACCTTCTCGTCCGCGCCATCGAGCGGGCCGGTTTCACGCCGGGCGAAGATCTCGCGATCTCGCTCGACATCGCCGCCAGCCAGTTCCGCGGCGGCGGCAAGTACGCGCTCGCCCGCGACGGCCGGCTCTTGTCGAGCGCCGAGCTTTCCGACCTGCTGCTCGGCTGGCTGCGTCGCTATCCGATCGTCGCCATCGAGGACCCTCTCGCCGAGGACGACGTTGCCGGCCTTGCCCGCTTCACGGCCGCCGCCGGCCGCGGCGTCGAGGTGGTGGGAGACGACGCAGTGTGCACGGACGCCCGCCGCATCCGCATGCTGGCAGACGCCGGCGCCTGCAACACGGCCCTTATCAAGCCGAACCAGATCGGCACGCTGACCGAGACGCGCGCCGCCGTCGACGCCGCCCGCGCCGTCGGCTGGAATACCATCGTCTCGGCGCGCTCCGGCGAAACGGAAGACGTCACCATCGTCCACCTCGCCGTCGGCTGGGGCATCGAGCAGCTCAAGGTCGGTTCGTTCACCCGGTCCGAACGCATGGCCAAATGGAACGAGGGGCTGCGCCTTGCCGAGGTGCTGCCCTCCGGTGCCGCCCTGCCGCCGCGAGACAGGTTCCGCTGGTAGCCCCCCGTCCCGTCCCATCTGCCGCCGGTCAGCGGATGATCTGGCCTTGCGCGATCAATTGCCGGAAGGTCGCCGTGACCGGCAGATGCATGGGAAGCTCGGTATTCGTATGATGCCAAGCCAATGGACGCCGCAGTTCGATCGAGATGTCGGGCCGCGAGTTGATCGCCCCGAACCAGTCGAGCTGCCCGATCACGTCGATGATGTTCGTGAAGGCCTTTGGCATATAGATCGCCGCCGAAACCGTCACGATCGCCGTGTCCGGCGAAATGGATAGCGCGCCCCTGCGTCCGCTGACGGCTTCTGCCAGGGCTTCGGCAATAACGAGATTACCTTTCGAGTGGCCGGACAGCAGAGAGAAACGGAAACGATTGTCCGTGAGCAGCTGGGTCGCGACTTGCGTGTCCCGGCTGCCGAACCGCACGAGCGACGCCGCACTCTGGGTGGTCGCAGCGCCGGCCTCGCGGGTGGCCATATCGCCCGCGGGCTCCAGGCCCTCGAAGGCGTGACGGAGCCCGTTGAGGGTTCGGAAGAAGAACCATCCCCCGGCCGCCTCTGTCATGAAGTCCGCGAGACCATAGCCGGAGACGACGGCTGCCACCGGCTCGTCGAGTGCATCGGCGACGTTGCGGGCGAAAGCCGCCGAACCGAGTGCCGAGCTGCCGACGCCGGCCACCGTCAAGGCACGCACGTCGCGCCCGCCGCCGCTCGCGAACCCGTCGATGGTCTCGAACAGCTGGATTTCGCCCGTCCCGCTCGGCGGGACGATGAGCAGACTGCCTTCGCGCGCCAGCCAGGGGCTGATGATCTGGGCTTCGGAGTCTCGCACCACGCCGATGTCGTAAAAAAAGGCGTCGAGGATGGCGTTGCGCTGGCGAAACGCTTCGAGCGCCGCCTCCGTCACCGGGGCGCGCGACGTCAGCACTTTCGCCGGAACGTCACGCGAGAGCTGGACACGCGCGAGCGTCCGTTGCGAACTCAGCATGATCCCACCACCGCTATCCGACCATCCACAGACAGTGGGTATGCGCCATTGCGGCAACAACTTGATGAGCGGTGATCGATTGCAGCTGGCCCAACCACGCCCGGGGTGCCGCCGATCCAGCCGACCCGGGTTGCCTTGCTGCCCCGGAAAGGCCATAACGCCCGCGTCTTTTCGTGCCCCGTCGCCCGTCTGACCGGGCCCAACTCACGAGGCCATCCTTGACGCGCCTTTTTGCCCTGTTCGCGGCCCTGCTCCTCGCATGGCCTGCCCTCGCTCAGCAACCCCAGCCGAAGGCGCCCGCCGCCGACCCGGCCAACACGCTCGTTCTCGAACTGAAGTCCGGCCGGGTGCTCATCGCCATGCGCCCCGATCTGGCGCCGAAGCACGTCGAGCGGGTGAAACAGCTCGCCCGCGAGGGCTTCTACAACGGCATCAAGTGGCACCGCGTGATCGACCGCTTCATGGCGCAGTCCGGCGACCCGACGGGCACCGGCACAGGCGGCTCCAAGTACGGTGATCTGCCGGCCGAATTCACCAAGGAAGTCTACCAGCGCGGCAGCGTCGGCGCCGCCCGCACCAGCAACCCGAACAGCGCCAACAGCCAGTTCTTCATCTGCTTCGGCGACGGCTGCCGCAGCCTGACTGGCCAGTACACGCTGTGGGGCAACGTCGTCGAAGGTATGGAGCACGTCGACCGCATCACGCGTGGCGAGCCGCCGGCCAATCCGGATATCATTCAGAAGGCCTACATCCTCGCCGACGGGCCGAACGCGCCGGCGCCGAAGAAGAAGTGACCGAACAGAAAGTAAGAGGCTCGCGCAGCATGGCTGACATCAAAGACCCCGAGAACACGCTCATCATGGACATGACGCACGGCCGCGTGGTGATCGAGCTTCGGCCCGACCTCGCGCCGCAGCACGTCGAGCGCATCAAGAAGCTGGTGCGCGAGAACTTCTACGACGGCATCGTCTTCCATCGCGTGATCGACGGTTTCATGGCGCAGACCGGCTGCCCGCGTGGTACCGGCACGGGCGGTTCGAGCTACCCGGATCTGCCTGCCGAGTTCAACGCCGAGCCGCACGTCCGCGGCATCTGCTCGATGGCCCGCGCCCAGAGCCCGAACAGCGCCAACAGCCAGTTCTTCATCTGCTTCGACGACGCGACCTTCCTCGACAAGAAGTACACCGTCTGGGGCCGTGTGATCGAAGGCATGGACCACGTCGACAAGATCAAGCGCGGCGAACCGGTCCGCAATCCGGACCGCATCAACACGCTGCGCGTCGCCGCCGACGTCGCCTGATCGGGGAGACGCAGAAGCTGTGCCGCCGGACGGTGGAGAGGAACTGGTCGCCGTACGTTCGATCGGGTTTCCGTCGCTCTGGCGCGCGGCGGTGATCGGGCTGGCCGGGCTCTACGGTGCGGCGGGCGTCATGCTCGCCGCCGTCTCGGCGCATGTCCGCGGGGGCCAGTCTCTCGCCACTGCGGCCGATTTTCTGATGGTTCATGCGTCGCTGGTGATCGGCCTCGCCGCGCTCGCCGGCCAGACGCGGTATCCACGCAGTTGGCTGTTCCTGGCCAACATGGTGCTCGTCGGTGTGACGTTCTTCAGCGGCGACATTGCCCTGTCGACACTCGCCGAGCGGCGTCTGTTTCCGATGGCTGCACCGACCGGCGGCACGCTGTTGATCGCGTGCTGGCTCGGCATCTCTGTGCTGGCGACGTTCGAGATGATGGCCGCGCCCCGCAAGCCGGGAGCCTGACGTGCGCGTCGACGCCTTCGATTTCGAGCTTCCCGAAGAGCGGATCGCCCTTCACCCCGTCTCCCCGCGTGACAGCGCCCGCATGCTCGTCATTCGCCCGGGACACGCCCCGCCGCTCACCGATCACATCGTCCGCGATCTGCCGGATCTGCTGGCTCCGGGCGATGTCCTCGTTCTCAACGATACGCGCGTCATCCCGGCGGCGCTCGAAGGCGTTCGCCGTCGCGGCGAACAGGTGGCCCGCGTCACGTTCAATCTCCACAAGCGCGTTACCGAAGAGCGCTGGCGCGCGTTCGCCCGGCCGGCCAAGCGACTCGACGTCGGCGATGTCGTCCGCTTCAGCGATGAAGCCCGTGTCTGCCTCGCGACCGAATTGACCGCGACAGTGACCGGCAAGGGCGACGCCGGCGAGGTCGAACTCGCCTTCAATCTGTCGGGCCCCTTCCTCGACAGCGCCATCGCCGCAGTCGGGGGCGTGCCGCTGCCGCCCTATATCGCGTCGAAGCGGGAGGCGTCCCCGACGGACGCTGCGGATTATCAGACCGTCTACGCGCGTCACGACGGCGCTGTGGCTGCCCCGACCGCCGGCCTTCACTTCACGGACGATTTGTTCGGCCGGCTGGCCGCCCGCGGGATTTCCCGCTGCTTCGTCACGCTGCACGTCGGGGCCGGTACCTTCTTGCCGGTGAAGGCCGAGAACGTCGAAGAGCACCGCATGCATGCCGAATGGGGCGAGGTCACTGCCGAGACGGCTGCTACTCTGAACGAGGCACGCGCCCGCGGCAGCCGTATCGTCGCGGTCGGTACCACGGCGATGCGCCTCCTCGAAAGCGCGGCGGACGCAGAGCGTCGCATCAACCAGTTCGCCGGCGAGACGGATATCTTCATCACGCCGGGCTATCGCTTCCGCGCCGTTGACGTACTGATGACGAACTTTCATCTGCCGAAGTCGACGCTGTTCATGCTCGTCTCCGCGTTCTCGGGGCTCGAGACGATGCGGGCCGCCTACGCTCATGCAGTTTCTACCGGCTACCGCTTCTACTCTTTCGGCGATTCCTCGCTGCTCTTTCCGGAGGCGCGATGAGCGACGGGCCCTTCGGTTATCGGCTGCTCGCCCGCGAGGGAGAGGCCCGTCTCGGCGAGGTCGTGACACCGCGCGGGATCATCCGCACACCGGCCTTTATGCCCGTCGGCACAGTAGCAACCGTCAAGGCTCTCTATCCCGAACAAGTGCGCCAGGCCGGCGCTGACATTCTTCTCGGCAATACCTATCATCTGATGCTGCGGCCCGGCGCCGAGCGCGTCGCGCGCCTCGGCGGGCTGCATTCCTTCATGCGATGGGACAAGCCGATCCTGACCGACTCTGGCGGCTTTCAGGTCATGTCGCTCTCGGGTCTGCGGAAGATCACGGAGGAGGGTGTCACCTTCCAGTCGCACATCGACGGCTCGCGACACGTCATGACCCCCGAGCGCTCGATCGAGATCCAGTGCCTGCTCGGTTCCGACATCCAGATGCAACTCGACGAGTGCATCGAGTTACCGGCGAGCGAGGCCGAGGCCAGTCGCGCGATGGAATTGTCGCTGCGCTGGGCAGCCCGCTGCAAAGAGGCTTTCGCACGGATGTCCAAGCCCGGGCAGGCGCTGTTCGGGATCGTCCAGGGCGGCACCGATCACGCCTTGCGCCGCCGCTCTGCGGAGGCCCTCGTCGCGCTCGATCTCCCGGGGTACGCCATCGGCGGCCTCGCCGTCGGGGAAGGACACGAGCTGATGTGCCGGACCATCGAGGCGACGATACCTTTCCTGCCGCAGGAGAAGCCGCGCTACCTCATGGGTGTCGGCTCTCCGCTCGATCTCATCGAAGCGGTCGCGCGTGGCATCGACATGTTCGACTGCGTGATGCCGACCCGCTCCGGGCGCCACGGCCAGGCGTTCACATGGTCCGGTCGGGTCAATCTCAAGAATGCACGGCACGCGGAAGATCTTCGCCCGCTCGACGAGCAGAGCGCGTGCCCGGCGGCGCGCGATTACTCGCGCGCCTACCTGCATCACCTCGTCCGCTCCGGCGAATACCTCGGCGCCATGCTCCTGTCCTGGAACAACACGTGGTTCTACCAGGAGCTGATGGCGGCCATGCGCAAAGCGATCGCGGAAGGCCGGTTCGCGGCATGGGCGGAGGAAACCAAGGCGCGGGTGAACGGCCCGGAGGCCGCCTAACCCGCCGCTGCGATCGGCGTCGTGACGCCCCGCGGCAGTTCGGTCGAACCGGTCAGCGACGCCTCGTAGTCTGCAATCGTACGCGCCAACCCCTCGCGGAGCCCGGTCCGGGGCCGCCAACCGAGTGCCTGAAGGCGGCTTACGTCGACGAGCTTTCGGGGCGTTCCGTCCGGCCGGCTCGCATCGAACGTGATGCGGCCGCGGAACTCCACGATATCGGCGATCAGCTCCGCGAATTCTCGAATCGAGATATCCGCGCCGACGCCGATGTTGACGAGTTGTTCAGACGAGTACGTTTTCAGGAGATGCACGCAGGCATCCGCGAGATCGTCGACGTGAAGGAATTCACGCCGCGGCGTCCCACTGCCCCACACCGACACTTCTGCCGCGCCGCTACGGGCTGCCTCCGTGAAGCGGCGTATGAGCGCGGCCACCACGTGGCTATGCTCGGGTTCGTAGTTGTCGCCCGGGCCGTAGAGATTGGTCGGCATCACCGCGAAATAATCGTCACCATACTGACGACGATAGGCTTGGCAGAGCTTGATGCCGGCGATCTTGGCGACCGCATACCACTCGTTCGTCTCCTCGAGCGGCCCCGTCATGAGCGCATCCTCGGGGATCGGCTGCGGCGACAGGCGTGGATAGACGCAGGTTGAGCCGAGGAACAGAAGCTTGCGGACCCCGATCGTGTGGCTCGCGTGAATGAGGTTGAGGCCGATCGCCAGATTATCGTCGAGGAAGTCGACGGGGTTCTCGGCGTTCGCCTTGATGCCGCCGACCCGTGCTGCAGCGATCACCACCACCTCGGGCCGATGCCGCACCATCCACGTCTCGACGTCGGCCTGGCGCCTGAGGTCGAGCGCCGCGCGATCGACCGTCAGGACTTCGACGTGTTCGTGGCGAAGCCGGCGGACGAATGCCGAGCCGACCATGCCACGATGGCCGGCGACGAATACGCGCCGGCCTGCGAGGCGGAAGGGGAGAGACTGTAGTGTATCGCTCATGAGGCCGCCGCGAGGTTGGGACGGAAGCCGCCGGCGTGCTCGCGCGCCACGCGGTCGAGATCGGCATCGACCATTTCGTTGACGAGGTCGACGAACGGGGTCTGGTGCTGCCAGCCGAGCCTTTCGCGAGCCATCGTCGGATCGCCGATCAGCAGGTCGACTTCGGTCGGCCGGAAATACCGCGGATCAATCTCGACGAGTTTGCGCCCAGTCCGCGCATCGACGCCGATTTCATCGACGCCCGACCCACGCCAGCCGATCTCCCGTCCGACGCGACGGAACGCCAGTTCGACGAACTCCCGCACCGTGTGTGTCTCGCCCGAAGCGAGGACGTAGTCGCCTGGCTGCTCCTGCTGCACCATGCGCCACATCCCGTCGACGTAATCGCGCGCATGACCCCAGTCGCGTTTGGCGTCGAGGTTGCCGAGAAACAGCGTCTGCTGCAGTCCGAGTTCGATCGCCGCAACCGCTCGCGTGATCTTCCGTGTCGCGAATGTTTCTCCGCGCAGCGGGCTCTCGTGGTTGAACAGAATACCGTTCGAGGCGTGGATACCGTAGGCCTCGCGATAATTGACGGTGATCCAGTAGGCATAGAGCTTCGCTGCGGCGTAGGGCGATCGCGGATAGAACGGTGTGCTCTCCCGCTGCGGCACTTCCTGCACAAGCCCGTAGAGCTCCGAAGTCGATGCCTGATAGAAGCGCGTGATTTTCTCGAGCCCGAGGATCCGCAGCGCTTCGAGTAGACGAAGCGTGCCGAGCGCGTCGACGTTCGCCGTATACTCCGGCGTCTCGAACGAAACCTTCACGTGCGACTGCGCAGCCAGATTGTAGATCTCGTCCGGCTGGGTCTGCTGCACGATACGAATGAGGTTGGTCGCATCCGACATGTCGCCATAGTGAGTAAGGAAGCGCAGGTCCTCCTCATGCGGATCCTGATAGAGATGGTCGACGCGTTGGGTATTGAACAGCGAGGCACGCCGCCGGATGCCGTGAACCATGTATCCCTTGGCGAGCAGGAACTCGGCAAGATAGCTGCCGTCTTGCCCAGTCACGCCGGTGATGAGGGCGACCTTCCGTGCCATCCAGAATCTCCGAGATATTTCATACGCTCGGCGTCTAACCGTGGGCAGTCGACGATGTTCCGATCGCGGGAGACTTAGAAACAGGAAGTGATGGTGTCGCAAATCCGCGCCACATCGCTCTCGGTGATGTGCGCGTGAACGGGCAGGCAAAGTCCTGTTTCGTGAAGCATTTCGGAGACGGGCAGCGGACCGGTTGCGAATTCGCGCAGCTTCGGCTGCAGATGCATCGGGTAGAAGAAGCCACGTGTATCGACCTCGGCCGCGTTGAGCGCTTGTTCGATCCGCTCGCGTCGGGTGCTCGTCACTGGATAGCGAAACGGCACGAAATTGGACCTCTGGTCGATCGTCATCGGTCGGAGATCGCCGACGCCCGCGAGCCGTTTGGCGTAGAGATCGCAGAGGCGCAAGCGGCGGGCGAGGATGTCGTCGAACTTCGCGAGCTGCACGCTGCCGATCGCGGCCTGAACGTCCGTAATGCGGAAATTCATGCCAAGCTCGGGATGCACGAACGTGCCTGCGTGCGGCCGACCCTGATTGCGCATCAACCGCAACCGCTCGAACAGGCGGGCATCCTGTGTCAGCAAGGCGGCCCCTTCACCCATCGTCACGATCTTGTCGGAGAAGAACGAGATGACGCCGATGTCGCCGAACGTTCCTGCCGCCCGACCGGTGAAGGTCGCGCCGAACGCCTGGGCCGCATCCTCGACGATCTTGAGACCATGCGCCCGGGCGAGCTCGATGATGCCGTCGAGGTCGCAGGTCTGGCCGTAGATATGAACCGGCATGATCGCAACGGTCCGCGACGTAACGTGACGCGCCGCGTCGGCGACGTCGATGTTGTACGTATCGGGATGACAGTCCACGAACCGCGGGACAAGCCCGGCGAACACCGCCGCCGTCGCCGAACCGTAGAACGTGAACGAGGGAATGAGGATTTCTCCGCCGCGGGGTAGATCGAGAGCGAGCAGCGCGAGGAACAAGCCGAGTGTGCCATTCGGCGCGAAGGTCACGTGCCGGCTTCGGGTCGCCGCCTGGATCGCTTCGGTGAGCCGCGCGGTGAACGCCCCTTCCGTCAGCCAGCGCGCTTCGATGGCGGTTTGGATGCTCTGAAGTTCGCGCGTATCGAGATCCAGATCGACTTGACGGATCTTCGGCATCGGGTGGCCCTTGTGGACAGCGGCAGTCTGGCGCGGCGAGCGAAATGGCAGGCGACGTCTCGCCTGCCGGCGTGCAACGCGGCAACGGGCAGCGAGGTCCACGCCCTCCGATATTCTATCGGCGACCAGTGGCCCATCTTGCTCCCCGTAACGCAGCCACCGGAGCTGGAACGATCTGCAGGCGGAACAGCATGCGACCGCTCCTGCCGAGGAAAAGATGGATTAAGACGCCGCTGGCGAACGAGGCGGCAACGCTTGAGATCGCGGCCCCGTAGGCCCCGTAGAGCGGCACGAGCACGAGCGAGAGCACGCCCACCGTCAGTGCGCCGGTGATCATCCGCACCATCGAGACGCTCATACGCCGCCGTGCGATCCACCAGTACTCCGTTGCGTTGGTGTGGGCGACCCCGACCAACGCAAAGATCAAAATCGAGAGAACCGCGTCGGCGCCGTCGTACTTCTGGCCGAACAGAAGCCGCATCGACATTGGAGCGGTCAGCGCGACCGCAATCGCGATGGCGAGCGTACCGATCGTCATGGCCGTCAGTAGGCTGTGGAACGCGCGTACGAAGCGCTTGGTGTCGCGACGCGCCAGTGCAAACAGGAACGGCGACACGGCGGTCATGACGACCACGGGCAGAACATAGACCGCCTCGCAGACCCGCAGCGCGGCAGCGTAGATGCCGAGATCACGCTCGCTGCCGAAGACAGATAGCACGAGCATGTCGAGCCGCATGGCCGCGAGGTTGCCGATCTGCGCGATGAACAGGGGGAACGCGAGTCGGTAGAGTTCGCCGACCTCCTGCCACCGCACGGACGAGAGGCGTGGCCATGGGCACCGCCGCCCGAAGAAGAGTGCGAGCACGAACGCGACGAACGCGAGCTGCAACGCGTGCGCCCCCGCGAGCCATGCGATGCCGGCGCCGGCTGCGACTGCCGCGAGCTTGGCGGTGCTCCCGACGGCCATCGCCGCGATACGCGCGACGGCAGGGGCGACGGCGTCACGTCCCGCGCGAAACCACGGTTCGAGCGTCTCCAGCGGCACCGTCAGCAGCGAGGGCGCCATCAGCGCAAGCAGAACGAGCAGGAGTGGCGGCGGACTGGTCGCCGCCCAACTGAGTGCCAGCGCAACGATCAGCCCCATGGCGACAGCGGCGTTGATTGCGCGAAGCAGGATCGCCGTCGCGAGAAAATGCCTTGCCATACCGTCCTGCACCTCGGTGTTCCGCACCGTGAGGATATCGAGCCCGTAGCCGACGAGGCCCGCAATGATGCGGATCACGAAGGCGGCCAGCGTCCAGACGCCGAACGCCTCCGGACCGAGCCAGCGGGCGAGCACGATGGTCGTGAAGAAGCCGAGCAAGATGCTGATCGCCTGCTCGGCCATGTGGATCGAGCCGTTCCGGGCAACGACGCGCAGCGCCGAGCGAGGGGCATCCGGCACGACGCTCATCCGGCGCCCCTCTCGGTCGGATCCATCTGGGCGGCAGCGGCGAAGGTCAAAAAGATCGCCCAGTCGGAGGCTACCGACCAGAGAAGGCCGAGGTTGAGTGAACCGACCGCGAGCAGTGTCGCGAGCGTGATCACCACCGCATGAGCGCGCCGGCTGCGAGCCGCGCCGACCCCGAGTGCGAGCAGCGCGAGCATCGTCGCGTAGATCGGCAGCACAAGGATGCCGTAGCGGTAGACGTCGCCCATCAAGCCGACGTCGCTCAAATAGAAGAACCGGTCGAAAACGGAGTGGAACCCTCCGTACCACTGCAGCGACAAGGCCCCCATCCCGAACCCGTCGTTCTCCTTGATCGCTGCGACGATGCGGTGGACCGTCTGCAGACGGACGTCGACCTCGCCGATCCCCGTCCGTTCACCATCGGCGATAAACGGCAGCACTTCGAGGCCGAGCCAGGCGATCGCCAGCGCAGCGACGACGGCCGCTATCTGCATACCGACGAAGATAAAAACGAGGCTGAGCGGCACGGCGGCGAACAGCAACAGCGCCGTCGTCCGCGTCTGGCCGACGAGCGCAAGGCCGGTGAGCCCGATGACGACCGCCAGCGCATGTGCCATCCGGCGCTCCAGCACGAACAGCACCAGGCCGACAGCCGCCATTGCCGCGTAGAGATTCATGCCGACGATGATCCGGTCCTTGCGCGGATCGAGGTAAGGCACGTCACGCAGCGCGAGATCTCCGAGTGCGCCGGTCTGCAGGAAGAGCCCGAGCGCCACCGTGATCGAGCCGCTCCAATAGAAGGCGCCGAGCAGGTCCCGAAACGGCTCGCGTGAGCCGGCAAGCGTGGCGCCGATCACGAAGATCGCGAAGAACAGCAGCATACGCCGTTCCTCGAACAGGCCATAGGGGATCGGCTGGCCGTGTGCGATCAGCGCGAGTACCGCCGACGTCAGCATCGCCGTCGGCACCAGCGCGAGGACGACGAATTCAGCGACCGTCACCGGGCTGCGGGTCTTGAGCCGGCCGAAGACGTGGACCAGCGCCGCCAGGGCGCAGACCACCACGAAGGCTTCTCTGAAGCCGGCGAAGGCGAGGGGATGCTGTTCGAAAGGCGAGCCGGCGCGAAAGAAGAAACCGCCCGTCACCAGCAGCGCCGCAACGGTCGGCGGCCGGAACTGCCAAAGGTCCCGCGCTGGCGCCGAGGTCGATGCATGCGACAGAGCGGTTGCTGCTGTCATCGCACGGCAGCGGTCGAGTCCTTGCGGGCCGGATCGCGCAGAACCTTCACGATCTCGACCACGTCGCCCGGCTGCAGGCTGCCGTGCCGGTGGGTCGTCAATTCCTTCTGCACGCCGTCCGGTGCCCGGCGCACGATCACGAACCGGTGCTGTGGATCTTCGGCTTCCTGCCGCATCAGCGCTTCAGGACCAAGCGTCTCGGCCTCGTTGGCGAGCATGAGGCTCGTCTGCACTTTCCCTGTCGCGTCGACCAGCTCGAGATTGACCTTCTCGATCTCCTCACGAATCTTGTCGGCGATCTCATTCTTGATGTCGGCGATCCGCTGATCAAGCTTGTGCATCTCGGCCCGCGAACGGACGATGCTCGTTTCCAAAGCTTGGCGTGCGCCGGTGATCTGTGCCGTGTTGCGCTCGAGGTCCAGCATGCGCGGCGATGAGGCGAGCCCCCGCTCGGCGAGATTGCGCATCTTGTCGAGCTCCCGGCGGACATAATCGAGCTGCCGGGTCTCGGCCTCGATCTGTCGGGTGAGGGACGCGATTTCCTGATCGAGCAGCGTCTTGGCGTGCGAGAAGCCCTCGGTCTGCTTGCGGAACGAGTCACGCCGCGCTTTAAGCGTCGTGCGGGCCTCGGCGAGCATGTCCGCGATCGCGTCCCTCTCCTGGCGGCGTGCCAGAACCGCCGGAATTTCGATGTCGTCGCTGTCCTTCAGCTCCGCCTGTAGCCGAGCCAGCCGGATGCGGAGCCGGTCGGCCCGCGCCGCGAACGTCGCCGCCTCACCGCGCGAAAGGATCGCGTCCCGCTCGAAGCGCTGGAACCCCGCGACCGGTGGCCGATAGAAGCCGCCGGCAAGACTGATCGCCCGGGTAACCGTCAGGTTCGGCTGGAATTCGTACTCGCCAGGACGCTGCACGTCACCAAGCACATAAATCGACCGATAGCGGATGATATCGACCACGGTGATGGAATTTGTCGAGGGCGCGCGCTCGCGCAGCCTGTCTGAGATGGCTTGCGCGAGGGCATTGGGAGAGATCCCGCGCGCCCGGACCGGCCCAACCCCCGGCACGGAAACCGATCCGTCCGCGCCGACCAGGAATTCCCCCGTGACGTCCGGCCATTCCTGTACGCGCACACGGACGCGATCGCCGCTGTCGAGCAGATAGTCGTCGCCCTCAGCATGCGCAGGTGCACCGAGCACGAGGCACAGCGACGCGAGCAAGGGGAGCAGGATGTTGGATCGCGACACGGTGGTTCCTCAAGCTGTGCGGCCGGCGCGCCGCGATGGCGGACCGGCTTTGTTCAGAACGAAACCAAGAACACGGTGGCGCACCGGACCGGCCGCTTCGAGCCTCTGGCACAATGTGTCGCCGTCGATTTCGTCGGCCGCAACCACGATGACGAAGCCGTCGATGAACCGCGCCGCAGCGCGCACGGCGGCCGGCGGGACGAGCGGCGGCAGGTCGATCACGACGAAGTCGTAGGCCTCTGCCGTCTCGGGCTTGAACAGTGCGGCGGGCGCGCGGTCCGTCAGCGTAGCCGCGGCAACTCTACGAACGACGAGACCATCCGTCGCCTGCAGATCGGCTGCGACTGCATCGGAGCCGGCTTCCACGAGCAGGGTTCTGAGGCCCGCGTGGGCGGTCGTGAGCGCAAGCGCACGCGCAACCACGGTGACACCCGCACCGCCCCGTGGCGCACTGATCCCGACGCAACGGACGTCCGTGCGCTCGAGTGTGAGAACGACGCGCAAGGTTTCGATGACGGCTTGGAAGTCGGCCGGCGGAGTGTCCGGGGCGATGGCCGAACGGTATTCTGGAATACAGCCGAGGACGTCGCTATCGACGATCGCTTTCAGCGCCTCCGACGAGCGGATCTTGCGATCGAGCAGCGCTGCCGTCAGCTCCGCTCCCGTACCGGCCATCAGGCCACCGATGACGGTGACCACCAGGACGTACGGGGCCGAAGGTCCGTCGCGGTGTTCGGGTTCGACCGCTTCCGAGATGATCCGTGCGGTCGAGCCGGCCTCTCGCGCCGCATCTCGGAGCCATGCGGTTGCCGCGCGTGACGCGTCGCTGTTCGCAGCGGCGATCTCGCCGAGATACGAGGCCATCAGAGCATTCACGAGGCGAGCCGCCGCCGCGGGGTCGGCGCTAGCCGCACGAATGTCGATGGCGAACGTCTCGCCGACTCGCGTCACCCGGAACTGGCGACGGAAGGTCTCGATCCGCTCCTCGCCCGTCGCGCCGGCGTCCGGCAATCCGAGCCAGGTTTTGATGAGATCCGTGGTGCTCGCTTCCGGCGTCCACGGTGTGCCCTGGCGCTCGAGGCGTTTGAGGGCAGCCTCCGCCACGCGGCGCGACCGCAGGATCTCGACTTGGCTCAGCACGTGCGGCCCGGCCCATCCCGTCGCACTCGCGGATGTCGTGAAGACCGCATTCGGTGCCGCCATCTGCAAGACGCGATTGTCGACGACCAGCCGGCCCGACGCCGTGAAACTCGGCGGTCGGAACCAAACGTATGCAAGAGCAATGACGAGAAGCGTCGCCATGACGGCAAACAGCACGCCGCGATGGCGCGCCAGCGCAGCGAAGCTCACGCTCGGACCCACGCCGACATAAGCGGTGCGGGGAGCACCCGGATCTGTCGCGCGTGTTCCCCAACCGTGCTGAAGCATCGTTCCCCACTGGCCGCCAATCTTCGAAAAACAAGTTGAGTTTGTTCGCGGGCTGCAACTTTCGGCATCAGGGGAAGTTCCGGGGGCTGGCCTGTCGTGAGGCATCACGACGTCCGCCAGCGGAGGAAATATGACCGAGCGCGCGCCCTTGTTTTCTGTCATCACGGCCTGTCGGAACGATCGCGTGAATTTGCAGGCGACCAAGCGATCACTCGCGACCCAGACGTGCCGCGATTTCGAATGGGTCGTGATCGACGGCGCCTCCGACGACGGCACGGTGGAAGACCTTGCGGCGCCCCCGGTCGAGCGAACGCGCATCTCGTCGGAACCGGACAGCGGCATCTACGACGCATTCGCAAAGGGCGCCGAGCGCGCCGAGGGGCGTTATCTCGTCTACCTCTGTGCCGGGGACACATTCGCTGAGGACGATACGCTCGCCCGGGTGAAGTCCTTCATCGCGGACCAACCAGGAGCGGATCTCTATTACGCTGACGCCTACGACGTCGGCCGGGACGGCATCGTCGGCTTGCGGGCCGCCCGCAGCCACGAGACGATCTGGTGGAACCTGTTCGCCCACCATCAGGCGATGTTCTATGCGCGCTCGTGTTTCGCCGTCCGAAACTACGAACGCTCGTATCGCATCGGCGGTGATTATGCGTTCACGGCGGAAATCCTGCATCGTGGTGCCCGCGCCGTTCGCATGCCGTTCGTCACCGCCCGCTTCCAGCTTGGCGGTACGTCGTACCGCAACTACTGGCTCGGTGAGCGTGAGAACTGGCGTACCCGCAGGGAACTCGGATACAGCGTCGCCACCTGCGCAGCGGTCTGGGCGGCGCACGCCGCCATCCGCATCGGCCGCACGCAGACACCGTGGCTTTACGAGCGCTTCCGTTACGCGGCGAAGTCGAAGCCCGCAGCGGCGGAGGTCGTCGCGAATCGCCCGGCGTCGACGATCTGGGTCGCCGGCCTCGAAGTCACGACGTGGCCGCTCGATGCGACGGTCGACGCGATCGTCGGGGATGTGTCGAAGGGCGCGGCTTTTTCCGTCAACACGCTCAATCTCGATCACGTCACGAAGCTGCGGGACGACGCGGAATATCGCCGCATCTACGGCACGGCACGTTATGTCGTGCCCGACGGATTCCCGATCGCCATGGCGGGTAGCCTCGCGCTCGGCCGCCGCGTGCCGCGCGTCTGCGGATCGGATTTGATCGAGCCGCTGTGTGCGCGGGCCGGCGCGGAACGGCTGCCCGTGTTCCTCTACGGAAGCGAAATGCAGCACCTCGAGACGGCAGCCGACGTCCTGCGCGAACGCTATCCGCGGCTCCGCATCGCTGGCTCCAAATCGCCGAGCATGGGATTCGATCCCACGTCGGAGGAAGCGGATCGCGACATCGGTGAGATCGCGCGCTCCGGGGCCAAGCTCGTGTTCGTGGCGCTCGGTGCGCCGCGCGGTGAAGTGTTCTCGGCGAAGCTCGCCGAACGTCTCGGCAGCGGCGCCGCGCTGTCGATCGGCGCGGGCCTCGACTTCATCGCCGGCGCCCAGCAGCGTGCGCCGCACGTGTTCCGCCGGACGGGCCTTGAATGGCTGTGGCGGCTCGCCAACGACCCACGCCGTCTCGCTGGCCGCTATGCAAGGTCGGCCGCGACCTTGCCGAGAGTGTTGGCCGGTGCACGCCGCATCGGATGATCGGCCAGCGGAGCGAAATGATGATCAGCGGCTCCGGCCGCTGGCAGCCCCCGCACCGCCAACAAAGGGAAGCAGAGCGGAGAGTTGAGGCGCGTCGCTGCCGTCAGGGCGTGGCTCGACCGACGTGAAGTAGTCGGCCGGCCACCATGGACCCGCCGCCCAGTAAGCCCAGCCGAGAAGAACATCGCGGTTCGATTGCATGTATCGGGCCATGTTTTCGAGCGCCGTCAGACAGACCGCGCCGCGTCCCGCGCCGAACTCTCCGATGAAGCCGCGCCTGTCGTTCTGCCTCAGCCAGTCGACGAAGGGCTTCAATCTCTCGACACCGATCTGCTCGTCCACACAATCCTCGTCGAGGCCTGTCCCACGGGCGTTGAGATATGTGTGGGCATCGAAGGCCATATTGTCTACGGGATCACGCAGAGTGAGCAGCCGCTCGCCGTTGCCGTCGTCGTTCCAGTGCGATGCGCCGCTGAAATTGATCCCCGGCACGAGCAGAAGATTGCGCGCGCCCGTCTCGCGAATGGCGGAGATGGCGGCTTGTGCGACTTCCGCCCAGGCGTGCGCGTCGATGCCGTGTGGCTCGTTCATGATGTTGAAGAAGACGTGCTCGTCGTCCTTGAACTCGGTCGCGAGCGAGGCCCAGAGCTCGGCGAAGCGGGCGACGGGCACGTCCGCCGTGCCGATCAGTTCGCCCCCGTAGCGCGCGTAGTTGTGGACGTCGAGTGCGACGTAGGCGCCAAGGCCCGTCAGGGTACGCACTGTATCTTTCAGCCGCCTCAGTTCTAACGGATTAAACCCGCCGTCGAGCTTCGGCTGCAGGCGCTCCCAGAGCACGGGGAGCCGGAACGTGTTCATGCCCTTCGCTAGAAAGTATCCGTGGTTCCGATAGCCCGGTGTATAGCGCGCGATTGGATAGGTGTACTCCCGGCCATGCCGACCCCGCGGTCCGTCCCTGGTGATCGCAGGACCGAAGCTCGGGCTCGCGAGATTGACGCCCGTCAGGAAGGGGAGCTGCAGCATCTGTCCGTCGCCGTCCTCGGCGACAGCCCCTTCGGTCGGCCACGCGAGGGACGATAGGACCAGAACGGCTGTGAGTATTGCGCGAAGCGAGCGCGTCGAGCGGGCCATTGAGCCTCCGTAGCCTGAGAAAAGGAAGAGCAGCGGAGCCGCCGCTCGCGTCGCCAACGTGGTGCCGAGGAGCGATGTTCCGCGCCCGGAAATGGACCGCTGGCGGAGTTTTTTTGCATCCCGCAGCTGGAACATGGACGCGTGCGAAGACTTTTTCGGGCGCCATCCGAGGATCGCCGGCCGGCGTCCGCACGAAGCGAGGGGTTCCCAAGTGCAAAGAGTCGAGGCGCTGGCGCCGCTATCGCGAGCCGAGACGTACAACGAGCAGGCTTCAGCCTATGCGACGCCAGTGCCGTCGCATGCCGTCATCGAGCGCCGCGCCGGCGATGAGTTGACCGCAAAACGTGCGTTCGACGTCGCTGCGGCTCTCCTCGCCCTCGTGCTGCTTGCGCCACTCTTCCTGCTGGTGATTGCGCTCATCAAGGCGACCTCGCCTGGGCCGGCCTTCTTCCGTCAGGTCCGCTACGGTCGCGGCGGCGGCACGTTTCGTATCTGGAAGTTTCGCACGATGCGCGTCGCCGAGCAGGATCCAAGCGGCGTCGCGCAGACGCGGCCCGGCGATCCGCGGGTGACTGCGGTCGGACGCTTTCTCCGGCAGACGAACATTGACGAACTGCCCCAGCTTCTGAACGTGCTCGTCGGCGACATGTCATTGGTCGGGCCGCGCCCGCACGTGCCGGGTATGCTGGCCGGCGGTCGTCTCTACGAAGATCTTGTGCCGCGGTATTTCGAGCGCCTTGCCTTACGCCCCGGCCTGACGGGTCTCGCACAGGTCAACGGCTGCCGCGGCCCGACCGATGACGCGACGGCCGCGCGGCGCCGCATCACATACGATCTGCTCTATATCCGGAGGCAGTCGTTGGCGCTCGATCTGAAGATCATCCTGCTCACGCTCTGGTCGCAGTCTCGCAGCGGTTGCTGATTAACGCAGGCCCGCGATGATCGCCGCGAGCGAGCGTTGCGACGACTCCGGCGTGTCATCGGTCGAGAACAGGTCAAAGTGCAGTTCGAGCGCGTCGAGGAACGTCGCGAGCATGTCGAGCAGAGGGCCGAGCGCGATGCGCTCCGCCACCAGAAATGCCTCGGTCAGGCGGATTTCATCGAGCCGATCGAGGCCGGCAGCCTCGGCAGGAAGAACGCTACGGCTCCGGAGGAAGGCGACGGTGTCCTGATTGAAGCGATCGTCGAGCCGCTCGCTCGCGGAGAGTTCGGCGACCGCGTCTTCGAGTGCGGCGGTGCCGCCGATGAAGAGCAGCGCCAGAGACTGGAACCGCTCGTCGTCCTCGGCAAGATGGCCGGCGTGCTCGCGCGCCCGCAGAACGCGCTGCATCAGCGCCAGTTCGAGGCTCTTCAAACCGTCAACGAAGCGGTGACGCTCGGCCAGACGATCGACAACGCGGCGCGGCTCTGCGTCGGCCGGCAGCCTGAGGTCGAATCGGGCTTTCAGGAGGTCTTCACCGGCCGCCAGCGCGGCGTCGAGATGCTCGGCGAGCAGATAGACGGTCGGCGGAGGGGATTGGTCGGGCATGGGGTCTCATTGTCACTGACCGGCACGCAACGCGACTCACACTGGGTTTGGTCGGACGAAAAGACGGCAGAAGTGCGCCGGCGGCGGGACGGACCGCCGCCGGCGAACTGTCTCAGCTGCAACCCGTTGTCGAGCCGCAGGTGTCGCACTTCAGGCAAGTGCCGTTACGGACGAGCGTGAAGTTCCCGCACTCGCGGCAATCCTCACCTTCGTAGCCGCGGATGCGGGCCTCGGCCCGGCGATCCGATTCACTCCGGCCCTTCAGCGTGAGCTGCGTCTGCACGGTCGTCTTCTGCGAGAACGTGACGCTCGGTTCCGGGGCGAGGGCGGTGGCGCCCTCCGTCATCGGAAAGCCGTCCGGCGCACTCCGCATCTCAACGACCGACTGCGTGACGTTGCTCTCGTGCCCACGGCTGCCGAGACGGACGACGCCGCCGCGCACGAAGCCGCTAGACACGAACTTGCGCGCCGGCATTTCGAGCGCCAGTTCGTCGTCCGTCTCCTCGTCCGACGAGCCGAGCCCCGTCTCGCCGACGATCTCGCGCGGATCGACGTGCGCGAGGTCGTTGCGGCCGAGGTAGGATACCGCCAGTTCGCGGAAGATGTAGTCGAGGATCGACGTCGCGTTCTTGATCGTCTCGTTGCCCTGCACGATGCCAGCGGGTTCGAAGCGCGTGAACGTGAACGCTTCCACGTACTCCTCGAGCGGCACGCCATACTGCAGGCCGAGGCTGACGCCGATCGCGAAGTTGTTCATCAGCGAGCGGAAGGCGGCGCCTTCCTTGTGCATGTCGATGAAGATCTCGCCGATCCGGCCATCCTCGTACTCGCCGGTCCGCAGATAGACCTTGTGTCCGCCGACTGCCGCCTTCTGCGTGTAGCCCTTGCGCCGTGTCGGCAGCTTCTCGCGCTCGCGCAGTCGCACGCGCTCGACGATCCGCTCGACGATCTTCTCGGCCGCCACCTGAGCACGCTGCGCGGCGGGCTTCTGCGCCGTCAGCTGCTCCGCCACCTCTTCCTGCTCGTCCACATCGTCGCCGAGCACTTGCGCGTTCAGCGGCTGGGACAGTTTCGAGCCGTCGCGGTAGAGCGCGTTCGCCTTCAAAGCGAGACGCCAGGAGAGCATGTACGCGCTCTTGCAGTCGTCGACTGTGGCGTCGTTCGGCATGTTGATCGTCTTCGAGATCGCGCCCGAGATGAACGGCTGGCTCGCCGCCATCATGCGGATATGGCTCTCGACAGAGAGGAAGCGCTTGCCCTTGCGACCGCACGGATTGGCGCAGTCGAACACCGGCAGATGCTCCGTCTTGAGATGCGGCGCGCCTTCGAGGGTCATCGCGCCGCAGACGTGCTCATTCGCCGCCTCGATGTCTTTCTTCGAGAAGCCGAGGTGGGTGAGCAGGTCGAACGTCGGCTCGGCGAGCTTCTCGGCCGGGACCTTGAGCGTGCCGGTCAGGAAGTCCTCACCGATCGTCCACTTGTTGAAGACGAACTTGATGTCGAACGCCGTACCGAGTGAGGCATCGATCTTCTCGATGATCTCCTGCGTGAAGCCTTTGGTCCTGAGCGTCGCGTGGTTGATCGCGGGCGCTTGGCGCAGAGAGCCGTGACCGACCGCGTAAGCCTCGATCTCAGCGATCTGAGCTTCCGAATAGCCCAGTGTGCGCAACGCCTGCGGAACCGCCTGGTTGATGATCTTGAAGTAGCCGCCACCGGCCAGCTTCTTGAACTTCACCAGCGCGAAATCCGGCTCGATGCCGGTCGTATCGCAATCCATGACGAGGCCGATCGTACCGGTCGGCGCGATCACTGTTGCCTGCGCATTGCGATAGCCATGCACCTGGCCGAGCTCGATGGCGCGATCCCACGCCCGCTGAGCCGCCGCGACGAGCCGCTTGTCCCGCGCCGAGGTCTGGTCGAGCGGCACCGGCCGGGTCGACAGCTTCTCGTAGCCGTCCGCCTGTCCGTAGGCGGCGCGACGGTGATTGCGGATGACACGCAGCATGTCGGCCGCGTTGTCGGCATAGCCCGGGAACGGCCCGAGTTCCTTCGCCATCTCGGCGGAGGTCGCGTAGGCAGTTCCGGTCATGATCGCCGACACGGCACCGCAGATCGCGCGGCCTTCCTCGCTGTCGTAGGGAATCCCCGACGCCATCAGGTAGCCGCCGATGTTCGCGAAGCCAAGGCCGAGCGTGCGATAGCGATACGACAGCTCGGCAATCTGACGCGACGGGAACTGCGCCATCAGCACCGAGATCTCGAGGACGACCGTCCAGAGCCGGCAGGCGTGCTCGAAGGCCGGCACATCGAACGATCCGTCTTCACGGCGGAAGCACATCAGGTTGAGCGATGCGAGATTGCACGCCGTGTCGTCGAGGAACATGTACTCCGAGCACGGATTGGACGCGCGGATCTCGCCCGACTTCGGGCAGGTGTGCCAGTCGTTGATCGTCGTGTGGAACTGGATGCCCGGATCGGCCGAGGCCCAGGCGGCATGGCCGATCTGGTCCCACAGCTGCCGCGCCGACAGCGTTTTCGTCACTTTGCCGCTCGTGCGCGCGGTGAGCTGCCAGTCGCGGTTCTCGATCACCGCGTCGAGGAAGCCGTCTGTCACGCGGACCGAGTTGTTGGAGTTCTGCCCCGACACGGTGAGATAGGCTTCGCTGTCCCAGTCAGTGTCGTAGGTGTCGAACTGGATGTCCTTGAAGCCCTGCTTCGCGAACTGCACGACGCGCAGGATGTAGTTGTTCGGCACCTGGTCGCGCCGCGCTTCCTTGATCGCGCGCTTCAGGGCCGGGTTCTTCGCCGGATCGAAGCAGTCGTCGCCGTCGGCCTCGCAGTTCGTGCAGGCCTTCATGATCGCCTTGAGGCGCTTCTGGCAGATCTTCGAGCCGGTCACCAAAGCGGCGACTTTCTGCTCTTCCTTAACCTTCCAGTTGATGTATTCCTCGATGTCCGGATGGTCGACGTCGACGACCACCATCTTCGCGGCGCGCCGGGTCGTCCCGCCCGACTTGATGGCGCCGGCCGCGCGATCACCGATCTTCAGGAAGCTCATCAGACCGGACGACCGTCCGCCGCCGGACAGTTTCTCGTTTGCCGAGCGCAGCTTCGAAAAATTCGTGCCGGTGCCTGAGCCGTACTTGAACAGTCGCGCTTCACGGACCCAGAGATCCATGATGCCGTTCTCGTTGACGAGATCGTCCTCGATCGACTGGATGAAGCAGGCGTGCGGCTGCGGATGCTCGTAGGCAGACGACGACAGCGTCAGCTGCCCCGTTTCATGGTCGACGTAGTAGTGACCCTGGCCCGGGCCGTCGATGCCGTAAGCCCAGTGCAGGCCGGTGTTGAACCACTGCGGCGAGTTCGGAGCACCGAATTGCATCGCGAGCATGTAGCGGTGCTCGTCGAAGAACGCGCGCGCATCTTCTTCCGTCGTGAAGTAGCCGCCCTTCCAGCCCCAGTAGGTCCAGGTGCCGGCGAGACGGTCGAACACTTGGCGCGCATCGGTCTCGCCGACCGTGCGCTCGGACTTCTCGAGCTTTTCGAGCGCCGCCTGGTCGGGCACGTGCCGCCACAGCCACGAGGGCACGCCGTTCTCTTCGAAGCGCTTCAGGCGGCTCGGAACGCCGGCCTTGCGGAAATACTTCTGCGCGAGGATGTCGGCCGCAACCTGGCTCCAGTGCTCGGGCACCATGAAGCCTTCGAGGCGAAACACGACGGAGCCGTCGGGATTCTTGATCTCGCTCGTCGCCCGGCGAAACGGAATTGTTTCGTAGGCCGATTGTCCTGCCGTCGTGAAGCGCCGCGTGATCTTCATATGAGCCCCAGTGTTTTTGTACGTCTGGTTCTGTTCGTCGCGCGCCCGACGCGGATACCTGAGCGCGCGCATGTCCCTCGGCCGACAATCCATCGCGCCGGCCCCGCCCTCTCGCGATGGCCGTCGACGCTTGAGTGAAAAGTCGGTTGTTGCCGTTACGCCACATGCCGCTGCCGCGGCTTTACTCGATCGCCCCCGAACCCCAAGCTCCAGGGCCGATCCACCTTCGCGCCGGCACCGACGAGGCATCGATCCCCCCGTCTCGCCAGCCGGCGCACAACCCCGCCCTCATGGCGGTGCCGCATGTCACGAAACTGATGCGATTCGTGCCCCTCGTCACCAGCTTGTATCGTTCGCCTTGCAACCCTACTAGATGTAGTAAGTGTTCACCCCATTAGTTAGCGAAGTGTTAATTTCTCAGGGAAAACCAAGGGACAAAACGGGGGCGCCTTGTGACGTCTCCGGTCGGCCAACCCTTGGTTCGCCCCGCCGTTCGTCGGCCCGAGGGCGAACGGTGACCAGGAGGACGACCGAGTGTGATATTCGGGCATCAATTTTGGTCGGTCTGGACACGTGGGGGGGACTGCGCTAACCGGGACCCGAGGCGCCGGCTCCACGACACGCGGGGTGTGTGGCCGCCGTGCCGCGCAGCGAGCGACCATGGGCATTCTCAGCGAAGTCTTCGCCTGGTGGACCGGAGCCACGTGGGGCACCCGCTTCACCATCTGGAAGCAGGGCGAGTACGTCGGCAGCGATGAATTCGGCAATCGCTACTTCGAGCAGCGCTCCGGCGTCGGCCCTCAAGGTAAGCCGCGACGCTGGGTCATGTACAAGGACGAGTCGGAGCCGACGCTCATTCCGCCGGCCTGGCACGGCTGGATGCACTACACCCACGACGACCCGCCGACGGCAGAGACCTACGTCGCCCGGCCGTGGGAAAAGCCGCACCGGCCGAACATGACCGGCACGCCCGACGCTTATCGTCCGTCGGGCTCGATTCTTGCCGGCGCTGAGCGTCCGCGCGCCACCGGCGACTATAAGCCCTGGCAGCCGAGTTGATCGGGTCCGCCACGAGTTGGCCCAAGCCATGGGCCAAGTTCGTGGCGTCTACGACTGACGCCGGCGGCGGTCCGGCGACACGCGAGTGGGAACCCCGCAGGATGCGACGTCTTTGCCTGACGATTGCCGGCTGCGCAGCCCTGGCGGGCCCGGCAGCCGCCCAACGTCTCGAAAACCAGACGGCCGTCTTCTCGGCGCTCGACAAGGTGACCGCCCGGATCTCTGTTCTCGAGGTTCCGCTGAACCAGACCGTGCGTTTCGGCTCCCTGAAGGTGACGCCGCGGGTTTGCTACTCCCGCCCGCCGACCGAGCCGCCGAAGACGACCACCTTCGTCGAGGTCGACGAAGTTCAGCTCGACGGCTCGGAGAAGCGGGTTTTTTCGGGCTGGATGTTTGCCGAGAGCCCCGGCCTCAACGCCGTCGAGCACCCGGTCTTCGACGTGTGGCTGACGTCGTGTGCCGGCTCTCAGTCCGTCGCGCAGCGCGGCCAGCAGCGCCCGGCAGGTGCCGCTCCCGACCCGAACGCCCAGCCGGCCGACGCCTTGGAGCGTCGCCGCGTGCGCCGCTGAGCTTCAGTTGATTTCCCGCGTCGCTCCGGCGATGCAGTCGAGGACCTCTTGCGGTGGCGCCGAAACGGGCAGCGCCCAGAAGTCGCCCTCCGTCTGCATCGCGTGTTCGAGCTTGCGGTGGAACACGCTCTTGCCGACTTCGATCGTGCCGAACTGGCGGAGGTGATCGGTCACGAACTGCGTATCGAGCAGCGTGAACCCGCCACGAATGAGCCGCGCACAGAGGTAGACGAGCGCGATCTTCGAGGCGTCGCGCACTTCGGAAAACATGCTCTCGCCGAAGAATGCGCTGCCGAGCGCGACACCGTAGAGGCCGCCGGCGAGCCGATCCTCCTGCCAGACCTCGACGGTATGGCAATAGCCGAGATCGTAAAGCTCCCGATAAAGACTGCGGATGCGTTTGTTGATCCACGTGGACAGCCGACCGTCGCGGGCCGCCGCGCAACCGTCGATCACCGCCTCGAAATCGCTGTCGATGCGCACTTCGAAATGGCTTTGCCGGATCGTGCGCGCGAGCCGTTTCGGCACCCGCACCTGATCGAGCGGCAGCACGCCGCGCGCCTGCGGTTCGATCCAGTAGAGCTGCGGATCGTCGGCGCTTTCCGCCATCGGGAAGATGCCGCAGGCATAGGCCTTCAGCAGCACCTGCGGCGTGATCTCGAGCAGCGGCTTTTCGCGGGCCATCTCCGTCCGAACCTTGATGGATTTGCACGGAGGTTAGGCCGATTGGGCCCGTCTGACGAGGGGTTGCGTCTGCGGATCAGCGCGACTTTGGATATAGGAGCTGCTTCGGTCGCCGGCTGCGCGCCCGATCGAACAGCGAGAACGTACGGTTCACGTAGTTCGTCACCGCCGCAATGCTGTCGATGTACTGCTGGACCTCTGGCTTGATATCCGCTTCGACGAGGCGAACCGGACGGGCCGGATCAGGTCCTTCAAAGCGCACGTAGAACCACGGACGGCCGCGCGGGATCACGATGTCCTTGCTGACGTCGAACCACTCGAACGCCCACATCAGGTGGCGCGGCCAGACGTCGGCGGGAAAGCGGCCACCGATCAGCACGCCCGGGAGCGGCGGGTCGTGATAGTCGAGATACGCCGGCAGTTGGTTCACGTAGACGGGCGCGTCGGTGATGAAAATGTAGGGCGTCGAAACTTGGATGATCGGACGCTCAGGGTGGCGCCATTCGTTCTGCGCGACGACGTGCACCATGTTGCCGAGGTGCTTCGACCGGATGCTGCCCTGCGCGCCCGGAACGTTGACGATCACCGGCTTGCGCTGCTCGTCGACCTTGAACCGCAGATGCAAGTCGACGGGGCAGTCGACCACGAAGTGTCGCGAGTCGAAATCGATCGCCGCCGGGCAGAGCTGCACCGACTTCGCCGACGCCGGCGCGGGAAGCTTGCGCAGATAGGGCCGCGGCGCGTCCCAGATGATCGAGGACTTGTCCTGCTGGATGGCCCAGCCGACCATGACGGGCGATGTCGGGATCTGGGCCCGCCCTTTGCGAACCAGGCTTTTCATGGTCTCGAGCATGTCACTGCCTTGCGTCATGGCCGGTCGCGGTCGCGCGTCCTGAGCCCGTAAAATCGCTACAGAGAAAATCTGTACAAAAACTTTAGTGATGCGGGAAGCATCGATCGAGGCGGGTGAGGCAGCAAAACGAAAAACCCCGGCGCTGTGGCACCGGGGTTCTCAACTTCGGATCGATGAGCCGGGCTTACTTCCGGCTCCACCAGCCACGCCGGACGGGCTTCGGCTCGGCCTCCGCACCGCCGTCCGTGCCGACGACGACGCGGGCGACGACCGGCTCCGACCATACCGGTTCGGTCCGGGCCGCGCGGGCATCGCCCGCGGGCGCTTCTTCGACGGGTGCAGCGACCGGGGCCGGGGCGGGGGCGGGGGGCGGTGCAGGCTCTGCGACTGCAGCGGGGGCTGCTGCAACTTCAGGTGGCGTGGCAATCGGAGCGGGTTCAGGCTCTGCCGGGGGCTCGACGACCGTCATGGCCGGCGCAGGTTCGGCCGCCTCGGCGACTGGAGCGCGCGCTTCCATGGTCTCTGACCGTTCGGCATCGTCGTCGTTGGCGGCCGATTCAGGCATCGCGCCTTCGAGACCGGCGCTCGCGTGACCGTCATCGGAACCATTGGCCCCGTGCGGCGGCACGCCGTCGCGATCACGGCCACGGCGGCCCCCTCTGCGGCCACGCCGGCGACCACGCCGACGACGCTCGCCATTCTCGCTTTCGGCACCGGCGCGCGGCAGTTCATCCGCCTCGTCGTCATCGTCCGCGCCGACGGCCTCCACGACCGCACCGGCGTCTTCCGTCACGTCGCCGCGGAACGTTTCGACCGATTCCGGCCCATTGAACTCGCTGTCCTCGCCGTCGGCGTCGTCGATCGGACCGCCGGCCGCGGCCATCGGTGCGCGCTCACCACGCTCACCACGCTCGCCCCGCTCACCACGACGACCACGCCGCCGACGACGGCGACGGCCGCCTTCTCGCGACTGTTCGCCATTTTCGCGCGGCGAAGCCTCCTCGACATCGACCTCTTCGGCTTCGACGGCGGCCGCTTCGCCCTCGCCCTCGCCTTCGAAACCCCAGTCCATTTTGACGGCACCGCGCTCGACGCGCCGCTGCTGCGGCTCGGCCTGGCGCGCGGTGCGCTCGATCGTGAAGTTGGCGCCCTGCACCTTGTCGCTGGCGCTGATCGTGATCGAGACGCCGGCGCGGGCTTCCATCTCGTTGATGAAGGCGCGCTTGTTGTTGAGGAGGTAAAGCGCGACCTGCGTCGTCGTGGTGGCGACAAGCCCGGTCGGCGTGCCGTTCAGGAGCGCGTCTTCGAGCCCACGCAGTACGGCGAGTGCGACGCTCTCCGTCGAGCGGATGATGCCGGTCCCCTGGCAATGCGGGCACTGCGTCGTCGAGCCTTCGAGCACGCCGGTGCGCAGCCGCTGGCGTGACATCTCCATCAGGCCGAAATGGCTGATCCGGCCGACCTGGATGCGGGCGCGATCGAACCGCAACGCGTCCTTGAGCCGACGCTCGACGGCGCGATTGTTGCGGTTCTCCTCCATGTCGATGAAGTCGATGACGATCAGGCCCGCGAGATCGCGCAGCTTGAGCTGGCGGGCGATCTCGTCGGACGCCTCGAGATTGGTCGCGAGCGCGGTTTCTTCGATCGAGAACTCACGTGTCGACTTGCCCGAGTTCACGTCGATGGCGACCAGCGCCTCGGTCTGGTTGATGACGAGGTACCCGCCCGACTTCAGGTGGACGTACGGGCTGAACATCGCGTTGAGCTGCCGCTCGATCGGGTAGCGGGCGAACAGCGGCTCCGGCTCTTCGTACTTGATGACGTTCTTGACGTGGCTCGGCATCAGCATGCGCATGAAGTCGCGCGCCTCTTTGAAGGCCGCTTCTCCCGACACGACGATTTCGTCCACGTCCTTCGAATAGAGATCGCGGATCGACCGCTTGATGAGGTCGCCTTCCTCGTAGACGAGGCTCGGCGCCGTCGAATGCAGGGTCAGTTCGCGCACGCTCTCCCAGAGCCGCAGCAGGTATTCGAAGTCGCGCTTGATCTCCTGCTTCGTGCGCGCCGCGCCAGCGGTGCGGATGATGAGGCCCATCCCTTCCGGCACTTCGAGTTCTTCCGCGATCGCCTTCAGGCGCTTGCGGTCCTGCGCATTGGTGATCTTGCGGCTGATGCCGCCGCCGCGCGCCGTATTCGGCATCAGCACGGTGTAGCGGCCGGCGAGCGAAAGGTAGGTCGTGAGCGCGGCGCCCTTTGTGCCCCGCTCCTCCTTCACCACCTGAACCAGGATGATCTGGCGGCGCTTGATGACTTCCTGGATCTTGTAGCTGCGCGGACGGCGACGGGGCCGGCTTGGCAGTTCTTCGAGAGCATCCTCGGAGACGACGTTCTCGACCTGCTCAGGCGCAGCGGCACCGGCCGCGTCGGGCGCTTCGACTTCCTCGACACCGACATCTTCGACGTTGCCGATCGGCGTCGGCGCGTCGGACAGATCGGCAGCCTCGGTGTTCTCCTGAGCTTCGGAAGCGGCGGCTTCGGCAGCCGCGGACGGCGCTTCTGGCTCCGAGCGGACGACGTCGGCCGCCGTTTCGAGACCCGCAGCCTCGGTCTGCGCCTCGGGCGTTCCGATGGAAGGCTTGTCGTCCGCGGGTTCTGCATCCGCCGGCTCGGGCGGCAGGTAGTCCGTGACGTCGATGGCTTCGGCCTCGGCCTGCTCGTCACCGGCCTCGTCACCGGCATCCGACGCCTCGTCGGCTCGGCGCTGCTGCTGGCCGTTGCGATCGCCACGACCGCGGTTGCGGCGCGCTTCCATCGCTGCAGCGCGGGCGTCGGCCTCGGCTTCTTCCTGCGCTTCGGCAGCCGCTTCCTCGTCGAGCAGCGCTTGCCGGTCGGCGATCGGGATCTGGTAGTAGTCGGGATGGATTTCGTTGAAGGCCAGGAAGCCGTGGCGATTGCCGCCGTAGTCGACGAACGCCGCCTGCAGCGACGGCTCGACGCGGGTCACCTTGGCGAGAAAAATGCTGCCTCTCAGCAGCTTCCGGGCGGCGGATTCGTAATCGAATTCCTCAACCCGGCCGTTGCGCAGCACCACCACCCGCGTTTCTTCGGGGTGGGATGCATCGATGAGCATCTTGTTGTGAGACATGAAGTGTTCCTTGCGCGCCGCCCTCGCGGCCGTCCCGGCGCCTGGGCGCTCCGGCGGTGGCGTGGCGAGTGAGTGACGCGTCGTGAGTGTGGGCCCGAAGGCGGGTGAACAGGCGGGAAAGGGAAATGCCGTGCTGCTCAGAGGCAGCGATGGCGTGGAAGCGACCGCGCGCAGCCGCCGAATCGATGGGGCCTACCCGCTTCAGCGGATCCGGCGTCATCGTATGTCGGACGGTACGGCGCATATGGTCCTGACGGGATCGATGGCGACCGAGCGATAGCGCGCTCGAGTGGTGTCATCGACCACTGGGTTCGGGGCGATGTGACGGGAGTCACACCAGTGAGCCGTCAAGTCGCCCCTTTCCCCAGGCGCCAATCGGGCTGTCTGCTGGACGCCTGCCATTTAGCTCTGCAACCCGTCGGCCCCCGCGCGGGGTTTGGCCTCGAACGATCGAAGGCGCAGCGTCCGTGTTCGAGAAAGCCGAAATGGCCAGAGCACGGGCGCAGCCACCGTCGGGCAGCGCGATCCGGAAGCAGAGCTTCTAGCGTCCACGAGTTGTGTACCGTTTTCGCCGGGGCAAGTGCAAGCATGTTATGCTGCCTACGCCCGGGTCCAAACGACTCGCGCAAGGACCGTCGCCCGCTGCCGGTTGCGCCTTGGTTAACGCGTTGCGCCGCCGCGAGCGAAATTTGGGTGCGGGGAGGGAACCATGTCGCCGGGACGGGCGAGGCGAGCCAGTCCGTGGGTCGTGCGCAGTCTCGTGCACGCTCTGACGCCTCTGGTCATCGGGCTGTCGCTCGCCATTGCCGGAATGGCGGCCAAGGTGCACGCGCAACCGCAGCCTGGAACACAGGTTTCGGTCAGCGCCAATCCGGGCGCCGTGGTCCGCTCGGCCAGGGCCGACGAGAAGGCGGGCGTGACGCGCCTCGACTTCGAGGTCGCAGGACAGTTCGATCCGGCCATCTTCCTCGTGTCCGACCCGCCCCGGCTCATGATCGACACGGCCGATACCCGCTTCGAGATCGCGCCCGCGGAGGCCGCCCTCCGGACCTCTCTCGTCTCTGGTCTCCGGTTCGGATTGTTGGCGCCGGGACGTTCCCGTCTCGTCGTCGATTTGATCGAACCGTCGGCCATCGAGAGCGCGGTCATTGAACCGGCAGGTGCAGGCCGCGCCGTGCTGCGGATCGTGCTCCGCGCGGTGGACGAGGCCGCCTTCCGCGCGCTGGCGGCCCGCGGCGCGATCAAGCCCGCGGCGCCAGCCGCGCCCGTCGCCGCCACGCCGGCGGTCGGCCCGGCGGGGAAGAGCGAGACCCGCGGTCGCCGCCCCGTCGTCGTGCTCGATGCCGGTCACGGCGGGCTCGACCCGGGCGCCGTCGGCGCCAACGGCGTGCTCGAGAAGGACATCGTCCTCGCAGTCGCGCGTCAGGTGCAGGGCCTGCTCGAGCAGCGTCAGCGCTACGCGGTCGTGATGACCCGCGCGAACGATACCTTCGTGCCCCTGGACCAGCGCCTCGTGATTTCCCAGGACGCGACGGCGGATATCTTCGTCTCGATCCATGCCGACAGCCTCGAGGCGACGGATCAGGCCGCCCGTGTCCGTGGCGCGACCGTCTACACGCTCTCGGATCGCGCTTCCGACGAGCAGGCCCGCCGCCTCGCCGATAAGGAGAACGCGGCCGACCTGCTGGCCGGCGCCGGCGCCGCAGGCAATGTCGACAGCGATCCAGTCCGCGAGATCCTGTTCGAACTGCTGGGTCGCGAGACCGCCAAATTTTCGTCCGATTTCAGAGGCTTACTCGTTCGCGAACTCGGCAAGTCGATCGAGCTCTCGCGCGAACCGCGCCGCTCGGCGGCGTTTCGTGTGTTAAGGCAGGCGCAGACCCCGGCCGTACTGATTGAGCTCGGTTACATGAGCAATCCGCAGGATCAGGCCCTGATGACGACACCCGCTTGGCAGAAAAAGGTGGCCGCCTCGATCGCGGACGCCATCGATGCCTATTTCGCGCGCCGTCCGACGGCCAGTGGTGGCTGAACCGGGAGACACCCGGTTGACGCCATAATCGCAAGTATCCTTCCCCGCTTTCCGGCGTTGTCTTGCTGGCGGACCGGGCCCGAATTAGATACGACAGCCAATGATGGGGTCCGGCCGGGCCCCGAGCAGGGAGCGCCGATGCGAGCGCCGATCCTTCCGCCGCCGGCGGAGCCCACGAAGCGACGGAAGAAGCGACGCAGCCGCAGCCTGCTGCTGAGCCTGCTCGGCTTCGGCTTCGCGGCCGGCGTGGTCGTCTTCCTCGGCGTTTCGGCCGTCGCAGGATACTTGCTCTGGAACGCATCGAAGGACCTGCCCGACTACGAAAGCCTCGCCCGCTACGAGCCGCCCGTGATGACGCGCATCCACGCGCACGACGGCTCGCTGATCGCCGAGTACGCCCGCGAGCGGCGCATTTTCGTGCCGATTAATACGGTGCCGAAGATGGTCACGGCCGCGTTCCTCTCGGCCGAAGACAAGCGCTTCTATGAGCACGGCGGCCTCGACTTCATCGGCATCGCCCGCGCGGTCTCGAAATTCGTTCAAAACCCGAGCGGCCGTGCCGAGGGCGCCTCGACCATCACCCAGCAGGTCGCCAAGAACTTCCTGCTTTCGAACGAGCGCAAGCTGGAGCGCAAGCTCAAGGAAGCGATTCTCGCCATCCGGATCGAGAACGCCTACTCAAAGGACAAGATTCTCGAGCTTTACTTGAACGAGATCTACCTCGGCATCGGCTCCTACGGGGTCGCCGCGGCGGCACTCAACTACTTCAACAAGGAGCTTAAGGATCTCGAGCCGCATGAGGCCGCTTACCTCGCCGCGCTGCCGAAGGCGCCGAACAACTATCATCCCTTCCGCCGCACTCAGGCGGCGCTCGCGCGCCGCAACTGGATTCTCGGCGAGATGGTCGAGAACGGCTACATCACCAAGGAGGTGGCCGCCGAGGCACGCGCGAAGCCACTCGGCGTCAACCTTCGTCCGTTCGGCGCCCACATCTTCGCAGCCGAGTTCTTCGCCGAAGAAGTCCGTCGCGCGCTCTTGAGCCAGTACGGCGAGAGCCGCCTCTACGAAGGCGGTCTCTCGGTCCGCACGACGCTCGATCCCGTACTGCAGGGCTATGCCCGCAAGGCGTTGACTGACGGCCTCGTCGCCTTCGACCGTGATCGCGGCTGGCGCGGGCCCGTCAATCAGATCGACATCTCGGGTGACTGGGGTCAGATCCTGGGCGGATTCGACATTGCCTCAGACATTCAGCCTTGGCGTATCGGCGTCGTCCTCGACGTCCAGCGCAACAAGGTCGTGGTCGGCCTGCGCCCCGGCCGGCAGCCGGACGGCAAACTTGCGACCGAACGCGAGGCGGTTGAAATCGGCTTCGAGGAGATGCGTTGGGCCGGCAAGTTCCAGGCGACGGATCGCCCGAAAGGTCCGGCGCCGCGCGCGCCCTCCGACGTCGTCAAGCCCGGCGACGTGATCTGGGTCGCTCCGAAAGATCCCGAGAAGCCGACCGGCGCTTGGAGTCTCATGCAGATTCCCGAGGTCGGTGGAGGTCTCGTCGCGATGGACCCGCACACTGGGCGTGTGCTCGCCGTCGTCGGCGGGTTCTCGTTCTCGATCAGCCAGTTCGACCGCGCGATCCAGGCGCGGCGACAGCCGGGTTCGTCGTTCAAGCCGCTCGTCTACGCGGCCGCCCTCGACAACGGCTACAAGCCGACGTCCATCGTGCTCGACGCCCCGATCGAAATCGATCAGGGCCCTGGCAAGGAAGTCTGGCGTCCCGACAACTACAACAAGGACAAGTCCTACGGGCCCTCGACGCTGCGCACCGGCATCGAGAAGTCGCGCAACCAGATGACCGTGCGTCTCGCCCAGGACATGGGCATGCCGCTCATCACCGAGTACTCGCGCCGCTTCGGCGTCTACGACGATCTGCTGCCAGTGCTGTCGATGTCGCTCGGCGCCGGCGAGACGACACTGCTGCGCATGGCGACCGCGTATGCCGTGCTCGCCAACGGCGGCAAGGAAGTTCGGGCAACGCTGGTTGACCGCATTCAGGACCGCTGGGGCCGCACCGTCTGGCGTCATGACGCGCGCCAGTGCACGAACTGCCGGGCCGAGAAGTGGCAGGGGCAGGACGAGCCGGAAATTCCCGACGATCGCCGTCAGGTCCTCGACCCCCACACGGCTTACCAGATGACGTCGATGCTCGAAGGCGTCATCCAGCGCGGCACGGCGACGGTCGTGAAGCAGATCGTCCCGAATGTGCCGCTCGCCGGAAAAACCGGCACGACCAACGAGTCGAAGGACGTCTGGTTCGTCGGCTACTCGCCCGACATGGTGGTCGGCGTCTACATCGGTTACGACACGCCGCGCCCGATGGGCCGCACGGCAACCGGCGGTCAGGTGTCTGCCCCCATCTTCGGCCAGTTCATGAAGATGGCTCTGAAGGAAAAGAAGCCCGTTCCGTTCCGCCAGCCGCCGGGCATTAAGATGGTTCGCGTGAACCCGAAGACGGGCTTGCGCGCCGGACCGCAGGATCGCGACGCAATCTGGGAAGCCTACAAGCCGTTCGAGGAGCCGGATGATCCGAACTCCTTCCTCGGCTATGAGGCTGTGACGTCGGAAGCCGACACCGGCCAGCCGGGCGGCCAAGCCCCGCGGGCCGTCAGCATCGGCCGCGGCGGATTGTACTGAGCCGCCGGTTTACACGTCGTCCGCGCCGCCCTATAGCGACCACCCGATCGAGAGACACGTTCCGCGAGGAAGCCGCCCGATGCGCGCCGAAGCCGAAAAGTCCGCCGCCGCCATCCGCGAGTCGCTGACCCTGCTGCGGAGGCATCTTTGACTGGGAAACCGCAGCTCCCCGTCTCGATGACCTGAACCGGCGCGCCGAAGATCCCAATCTCTGGAACGACCCCGCCAAAGCGCAGAAGCTGATGCGGGACCGCCAGTCGCTCGAGACCCAGATTGCCAACGTCAAAGAGATCGAACGCGGCCTCGACGACGCCTTGACGTTGATCGAGCTCGGCGAGGCCGAGAACGATCAGGCGACGGTCGACGAGGGCGAAGCCACGCTGCGTCGGATCGAAGAACTCGCGCACGTCCGCGAGGTCGAGGCGCTGCTGTCTGGCGAAGCTGATGCCAACGACACCTACCTCGAAGTCCACGCCGGCGCCGGCGGCACGGAAAGCCAAGACTGGGCGCAAATGCTCCTGCGCATGTACATGCGCTGGGCGGAGCGGCGCGGTTACAGCGTCAAGCTCGTCGACGACAGCCCCGGCGAAGAAGCCGGCATCAAGTCGGCGCTCATCGAGATCAAAGGCCACAACGCCTTCGGCTGGCTAAAGACCGAGGCCGGCGTGCACAGGCTCGTCCGCATTTCGCCGTTCGATTCAAACGCCCGCCGCCACACGAGCTTTGCCTCGGTGACGATCTATCCGGTGATCGACGACTCGATCGACATCCAGATCAACCCCGCGGACGTCGAAACGCAGACGCTGCGCTCCGGCGGCGCTGGCGGCCAGCACGTCAACAAGACCGAAAGCGCCGTGCGATTGATCCACAAGCCGACGGGGATCGCCGTGCTCGCCCAGGATCAGCGCAGCCAGCACCAGAATCGCGACGTCGCCTGGCAGCGCCTCAAGGCCAAGCTCTACGAAATGGAGCTCAAGAAGCGGGAAGAGAAAGCCGCCGCCGAAGCCGCTGCCAAGACGGATATCGGCTGGGGCCACCAGATCCGCTCCTACGTCCTCCAGCCCTATCAGATGGTGAAGGACACCCGCACCGGCGTCGAAAGCGGCAATCCGCAGTCGGTGCTGGACGGAGACATCGACAAATTCATTGAAGCGGCCCTCGCTCGCCGCATGAAGGGCGGCGGCCCGGTCGACGTCGAAGACCTCGATTGAGGCCCGCTTCGCCGTTCCTCGGTTGAATGTGTCGCGCAACTGCCCTATGTGCGCGGAAATGACGGCGCGTGCGGACGGCCGCACGCAGGTGCTTCTCCAGCGACACGGGAGCGACTGTTGGATACGGTATTGATCATCGGTGCCGGTGCAGCCGGTTCGGTCGTCGCCAAGAAGTGTGCGATGAACCGCGACGTCTTCAAGACGATTCACCTCGCCTCACGCCGCATCGAGAGCTGCCGCAAGGTTCAGCAGGCGGCCGTGTCGCCGATCGAGATCCACCAGGTCGACGCCGACGACGTGGCGGCGACCTCGGCGCTGATCGCGAAGTTGAAGCCCGACCTCGTGATCAACATGGCGCTCCCGTACCAGGATCTGCCGATCATGGACGCGTGCCTCGCGACCGGCGTCCACTACATGGACACGGCGAACTACGAGCCGCGCGACGAGGCGAAGTTCTCCTACAAGTGGCAGTGGCCCTACCACGACCGCTTCAAGGAGAAGGGGATCATGGCGATCCTCGGCTGCGGATTCGATCCGGGCCAGTCGAACATCTATTGCGCGTATGCGCAGGAATTCCTGTTCGACAGCATTCGGACGATCGACATCGTCGACTGCAACGACGGCAGCCACGGCAAGGCGTTCGCGACCAACTTCAATCCGGAGATCAACCTCCGCGAGGTGACGCAGCGCGGCAAGTACTGGAAGAACGGCGAGTGGATCGAGATTGATCCGCTGTCGATCAGCGCCATGATCGACTACCCGGAAGTCGGGCCGCGCAAGAGCTACCTCATCTACCACGAGGAGGAAGAGAGCCTCGTCCAGCACATCCGCGGGCTCCAGCAAATCCGCTTCTGGATGACGTTCTCGGACAATTACATCAAGCACCTCGAAGTGCTCCAGAACGTCGGCATGACCCGCATCGATCCCGTGATGTACAAGGGCACGCCGGTCATCCCGATCGAGTTCCTGAAGGAGCTGCTGCCGCCGCCGTCGAGCCTCGGCGAGAACTACACGGGGCGCACGTCGATCGGCTGCATCTTCACGGGTCTGAAGGGCGGCAAGGAAAAGCGCGCGATCATCTACAACGTCTGCGACCACGCGCAGTGCTACAAGGAAGTCGGCGCGCAGGCGGTGTCCTACACGACAGGTGTGCCGCCCGTTGTCGGCGCCATGATGCTGTTCAAGGGCCACTGGAAGGGGGCCGGCGTTTTCAACGTCGAGCAGCTGCCGTCGAAGCCGTTCATGGACGAGATCGGCAAGCAGGGCCTGCCCTGGGTGATGAAGGAAATCACCGAGGCCGATCAGAAGGAGCTGTTCGCGGTCAAGACCTGAGCCCGCGCCGCGCGGACCGGGCAGGATCAAAGGCGCAGCCCCGGAGCGATCCGGGGCTGTTTCGTAATCGGCACATCGACGTGCCCGCCCGTTTCCGGCGCACCCTTGAGGAACGACCATGAGTGAGACGCTGCCGAACATTCCCGCCGGCATCCGGACACCGGCCTACGTGCTCGACGAAGCGCTGCTCGATCGCAATCTCGCGACTGCGGCGCGCGTGCGTCGCGAGGCCGGCTGCAAGATCCTGCTCGCGACGAAGGCGTTCGCAATGCCGGAGGCGTTTCCCGCGTTCGCCGCAGTGCTCGACGGGTCAACCGCGAGTGGCGAGTACGAGGCACGACTCGGCAAGGAGGAGTTCGGCAAGGAGGTCCACGTCTACGCGCCGGCCTACACCCAGGCCGAGGTCGAGGCGCTGACCGGTCTCGCCGACCACATCTATTTCAACTCGCCGGGCCAAATCCGCCGCTTCGGCGGAATCGTCAAGGCGGCCGGCAAGAAAATCGGCATACGGATTAATCCGGGATATTCGAACGCGACGCTCGGCGGCGCGCTCTACGATCCCTGCGCGCCCGGTTCACGCTTCGGCACGATTGCGGCCGACCTCGACGAGGTGCCGTGGGACGACGTCGACATCCTGCACGCTCACGCGCTCTGCGAGTCTCTCGCCGACGGCTCGGCGGGATTGATCGAGCACATCGGCCGCCATTTCGGCACCTACGTGCGCCGTGTTCGGACCGTCAACTTCGGCGGCGGCCACTTCATGAACAAGCCCGGCTACGACGTCGATAAACTAATCGGCGCCGTCCGCGCCTTCCGCGCCGAGTTCGGTGTCGAAGTCATCCTGGAGCCGGGGGCCGGCCTCGTCGTCGATGCCGGCCACCTCGTCGCGACGGTGCTCGACATCCATCGCAACGAGAAGAAGATCGCCATCCTCGATGCATCAGCAAGCTGCCATATGCCGGATGTGCTCGAGGTGCCATATACACCTCATGTGTTCGGAGCCGCGCCCGCCGGTGTGCTTGCACACACCTACACGCTTGGCGGCAAGACTTGCATGACCGGCGACATCATAGGTGAGTACTCGTTCCCACAGCCTCTGGAGGTGGGAGATCGCATCATCTTTGCCGACATGATGCAGTACTCGTTCGTGAAGAACACGACGTTCAACGGCACGCCGCTGCCGGACCTGGCCGTACTCGGTCGTGACGGTCGTTACCGGGTCATTCGCACCTTCGGCTACGACGAGTTCCGCCGCCGCCTCGGCTAAAAAAAAGGCGGCCTGCCGAAGCAGGCCGCTCAGTCAATCGGAGAGAGTAACGCCGGCGAGGTTGGGAGTGCCGGTGAAACTCTGTTTGTAGGAATACGGGACAAAACTTAAGGTTGAGTTGAATGAATGGGGATCGCAGACGATCTCCTGAATGTTCGACAGCTAACTGTCAGACGCGACGCGGATTTTCTGCAAAGCTCGGATAGCGAAGCGGTCGCAATCCCGCCTGAAAAACCGGGCAGAAAGCAACCAGGGGATGAGGTCTGATACAACTCGTTCAGGCCGACTGGGAGGTATCGCAATGGAAAAGAGCGATGCCGAAAAAACGACACTGCGGAAACGAGCGCGGCGCGATCGATCTCGTCGCTGAAGCTGAAACTCTGACCGCCGCCGTTACCGATCCCGATGGCGTCGACGCCGTCTCCTATCGATGGAAAGTCCGCGGCGACGACGGCGAGTGGATGCGGATCGACGGTGTGCGCGGCGCCACGCTCGAAATCGACGACGCCTGGGCGGGACGCGAAGTACGCGTGACGGCGAGATACACTGATGGCGACGGCAATCGCGAGCGGCATAGCGAAACGTTTCGCCTATCTGAAACTTCGACATCCGCTCCGGACGACGGAAATTTGTCCGTTGACGGACAAAAAGAGGAAGCATCGAGCGGCGCAGCCCTGCCTGATGCGGAAGAGCCGCCGATCAGCGGCGTCGCCGATGGCACAGCTTCGCCGCCGGTCGCCGATGTCGAAGCACCTGCCACGGGCGGGGCTGGCGACGGCACCGGCGAAACCCCGCCCCAGGTCATGGACTTCGGCGAACTGCCGGTCGTCGAAGTGGGTGGCGATCAGCAAGCCGATGATTTCAAGATCGGCATCAATCTCGCTGGAGCCGAGTTCGGCAGCGATCCGCGCGGCACGTTCGGCACGGATTACACCTACCCGACGTCCGACAACATCGACTACTACGCCGACCGCGGGCTCGATAGCATTCGCGTGCCGTTCAAGTGGGAGCGGCTTCAGCCGAGCGACAACGGGCCACTCGACCCGGCGGAACTCGCACGCCTCGACGCCGTCGTGGAGCATGCATCAGCGCGCGGCCTTGAGGTCATCCTCGACGTCCACAATTACGGCTTCCGCGACGGGTCACTGATTGGCAGCGCCGAAACCCCGAACGGCGAGTTCGCCGACTTCTGGGGAAAGCTCGCCGGCCATTACAAGGACAATCCGAACGTCGTCTTCGGGCTCATGAACGAGCCCTACGAGCAGTCGGCCGAACAGTGGGTCCACTCGGCCAATGCCGCGATCGCAGCCATCCGCGACGCCGGCGCGACCCAGAAGATCGCCGTGCCCGGCACCTATTTCGACGGTGCGTGGAGTTGGGTGTCGAGCGACAACGATACGGTCGTCGGCGGCGGCATTCGCGATCCGCTCAACAACTACCGCTTCGAGGTGCATCAGTATCTCGATACGGACTCGAGCGGCACCAGCCCCGACGTGGTCTCCGAGAACATCGGCGTCGAGCGCCTCAACGAGATCACCGAGTGGGCCGAGCAGAACGGTCACACGCTGCATCTCGGCGAGTTCGGCGTCTCCGACGATCCGGAAGCCCTCGCCGCCATGGATAAGATGCTGGCCTACATGCAGCAGCATTCCGACGTCTGGGAAGGTGGGACCTACTGGGCCGGCGGTCCCTGGTGGGGTGACTACATGTACTCGGCCGAGCCGACGAACGGGGTCGAGAAGCCGCAGTTGGAAGTTCTGACGCAGTACGCGTGAGCAATCCCGAAAGGGCCCGATGCGCGGGAGGGAACTGCGCGTCGGGTGTCGGCTGCCTAGGCAACCGAGATGGCCGGCGAAACTTTCGCTCCAGTTTGGCGTGAAACGATCGGTGCGAATCAGGCAACCCGGATGCAGCAGGATGATCGACCGCGACTCTCAGCTCGACAAAGTCCTGATGGGAGCACCGATCGGCATAGCATCCGCCGCTGTGGCTTACGGCGGCGGCCACTGGGTGCTCGTCGTGATGCTCGGCGTGGTGAGCCTGCTCATCACCGCCGCAGCGTCCGTCGAGGTCTGGAAGTCGGGGGCGGTGGGTTACGCGTCCCTCGGCCTCGCACTGATGGTTTTACCCGTCGGCTTTGCCGGTCTCTTGCTCGCCGAGCGGCAGTTCGCATCGCCCGACAGCGAGTTGAGACGTGCCGCCGGGGGCAGCGGTCTCGAGCGAACGACCGGCGTGGGGCGCAGCGGCGAGCAAGTCCAGCCGCCTGTATCCGGCAAGCCCACCGATATGGTGACCTTCGCCGAAGTCGCGCAGTTATTGCGGACCGCGAAGCGGGCGACCATGAGCCCGACGCTCAGCGCAGACCTGCCCGCTGATGTTCGCTATGCCGTCGACCGTGTCCGCGCCTGGGAAGCGGTCGGCGTCCGCCAAGTGAGCGGCATCGACGCGGCTACCGGGCAGTCGTTGTTGCCTCCGGCACGCGTCGAAGCCTTGAACAGGGCGCGCCGTTCCTTCGAAGACAAGATCGCGCTCGAAGGGCGCCGCGCGCTGCTCACCGTGGAAGAGGCGGCCTGGGCCGCTCACACGCTCGGCGACAATCCCTGACCTCTACACCACGGCTGTCATGCCACCGTCGACGTAGATAACGTGGCCCGTCACGAAGCTTGCCGCATCCGACGCGAGATAAACGGCCGCGCCGACCAACTCCTCGACCTTGCCCCAGCGACCGAGTGGCGTCCGCGCACCGACCCAGCTCGAGAACTTCTCGTCGTTCATCAGCGCCGTGTTCATTTCGGTCGCGAAGTAGCCGGGGCCGATGCCGTTGACGCGAATGCCGTGCTTACCCCATTCCGCGGCCATGCCGCGCGTCATCAGCTTCACGGCACCCTTTGACGCCGTATACGGAACGATCGTCGGTCGCCCCAGTTCGCTCATTACCGAGCACGTGTTGACGATGGCGCCGCGCTTGCGCGGGATCATGTGGCGCGCAACGGCGCGTGACAGGTAGAACACGCTGTCGAGGTTCGTCGCCATCACGTCTCGCCAGTCCGAGTCGGTGAACTCGTCGAGCGGCCGACGCCGTTGAATGCCGGCGTTATTGAAGAGGATGTCGATCGGTCCTACTTCGCGCTCGATCCGAGCCACGGCCTCATCAACTGGCCCGGCCGCTGTCACGTCAAAGGTGGCGCCCCGCGCCTTCAGCCCCTCGGCCGTCAGTGCCGCAACGGCGGCATCGACTTTCTCCGCCGATCGTCCGTTGATGACGACCGTGGCGCCGGCGCCGGCCAAGCCGCGCGCCATTGCGAGCCCTAGCCCCTGGCTCGAACCGGTGACGAGCGCAATCCGCCCCTCCAGGCGGAAAAGATCGAGTGTCGATGCCATGCTGCTGGTGCTCCGGCCAAGTTCCCGTTTTTTGGTATGGTGGGCCGTCCGCTTCGTGACTGCAAGCGATCGGCCGCCGATCGAGCCAACGGGAACTCACCATGCACGCCGTCGTCATCCATGCCCCCCATGACCTGCGGGTCGAGGCGATTCCTGCGGCGGCCCCGGGGCCTGGCGAAGTTCTGGTGCGGATCGGCGCCGGAGGTATCTGCGGCTCGGACCTCCACTACTACCACCACGGCGGCTTCGGCACGGTGCGTATCAAGGAGCCGATGGTGCTCGGACACGAGGTCGCCGGGACGATCGCGGCGGTCGGCAGCGAGGTATCGAGCCTCTCGGTCGGCCAGCGGGTCGCCGTCAGCCCGAGCTTGCCCTGCGGACGCTGCCGTTACTGCCAGGAAGGCGCTCAGCAGCACTGCCTCGACATGCGCTTCTACGGCAGCGCCATGCGCTTCCCCCACGTGCAGGGTGCCTTTCGTCAGGAACTCGTGGCGAAGGCAAACCAGTGCCACCCGATTGCTGACGGCCTGTCCCTCGGTGAAGCGGCGATGGCCGAGCCGCTGGCGGTCTGTCTGCATGCGGCCCGCCGCGCTGGTCCGCTGCTCGGCAAGCGCGTGCTCGTGACGGGATCAGGGCCGATCGGCGCACTCTCCATCATCGCCGCCCGTCGTGCCGGCGCCGTTGAAATCGTCGCAACGGACGTTGCGGAAGCGCCGCTCGCGATGGCGAAGCGTGTGGGTGCCGACGTGACCCTCGACGTGGCCCGCGACAAGGCCGCCTTCGCTCCCTATGTGCGGGACAAAGGAACTTTCGATGTGCTGTTCGAAGCATCCGGTAATGCCGCGGCCCTCGTCGGCGCCCTTGATGCGCTGAGGCCTGGCGCCGTGATCGTGCAGGTTGGGCTCGGCGGCACCGTCGAGTTTCCGATGAATACCCTGGTCGCCAAGGAATTCGAGCTGCGCGGCACCTTCCGCTTCCACACGGAATATGCCCTCGCCGTCGCGCTGCTTTCCCAGGGGCTGGTCGATGTGAAGCCGCTGCTGACGGCCACGCTGCCCTACGAAAGGGCCGTCGAGGCGTTCGAACTGGCCGGAGACCGCAGCCGCGCCATGAAGGTCCAGCTGAGCTTTGCATAAATGGAAAAGGCGGACCGGAGGGTCCGCCTTCCCGTGTCACCGGAATGCGTCCGAGATCAGCGGAACAGCGCGAGGATGTTCTGCGCCGACGAGTTCGCGATGCTCAGCGCCTGGATGCCGAGCTGCTGCTGGACCTGCAGCGCCTGGAGCTTGGTCGATTCCTGCGTCATGTCGGCATCGACGAGCGCCGAGATGCCGCGATCGATCGAGGCGCTCAGCGACTTGGCGAAGCTCATCTGCGCTTCGATGCGCGACTTGGCCGAACCGAGGTTCGTGGCGGCGTCCGTCATCTCGCTGATGGCGCTGTCAACGGCCGTGATGACGTCGTCGATCGTGGCGCCGCCGAGATTGGTGATGTCGAACTCGTCCGTGTCGTTGGCGGTGCCGGCCGGCGTCAGCGCGGTCGGGTCCTTGGAGTAGTTGGCGATCACGATCGAGCCGTTGGTGTCGATCGCGCCGGCCTCTGCCGCGCCGTTGTTGGTCACGTCGTCGGCGCTCGCGCGCTTCGAACCGAGGATGCCGAGCGCGTCCGGCTGCGCCGAACCGCCGTTGACGACGCCGCTACCGTCGGTGTTGGCATCGAAGAGGTAGGTGCCGGCCACGTCGATGTCGATCGTGCCGAGGCTCACGCCGGAAGACGAGCGCGTGAACGAAGCCACGACCTGGGCTTCCGCCGAGTAGTCGTCGCCACCGGTGTCGACCGACAGCCAGTTCTCGCCGCTGAACGACGCCGACGAGGCGATCGAGCGAAGCTGATCCTGCAGAGCGTCGATTTCGGTCTGGACCTTCGCCTGGTCCACGCCCGGCTGCTTCGCAGCAACGAGCTTAGCCTTGATCTCGCCCATCACGTCGATGGCACTGTTCATGGCCGTGTAGGCCGTGTCGACCATCGCGGCGCCGAGGCCGAGCGCGTCGGAAACGGCGCTGAGGGACTTGTTGTCGGAACGAAGGGTGGTCGCCATGGACCAGTAGGCGGCGTTGTCCGCGGCCGAGGAAACCCGGAAGCCGGTCGAGATCCGGTTCTGGGTCGTGAGCATTTCGTTGTTGGTGCTGCTGAGAGCCTGCAGCGCGGTCATCGCTGCATAGTTCGTCTTGATACTGAACATAATGACGCTACTCCGAACGGGTGACACGTACTAGGTGCGCGACATACCGGCTCTTCCGGTACGGTGGGGCAGCTTCATGCTTCCGACTCCAGGACGTTTTGTCGGCCCACCGTGAACGTGCATAACATGCACAGAACAACCTTAACGGGCGGTTGAGACGGCTGCCTTTCGGTTCACCAAACTGCCGGCCGGCGGGGCAGGCACCGTTCAGGCGGCGCATAGCTCCCCAGCCCGTGGGCCCCTAGGGTCCATGCGGTGGCCAGATATGATGAATGCAACCGGCGCACCCGACAGGAGACCCCGCGGCATGGATCCCGAGCTTCGCCAGGCGGCCAAGGACCACCTCATCCGCTACGGCGGCGACACGTTCCCGACGCTCTTCCGTTCGGCTTCGGGGACGACCGTGCGCGACGACGAGGGACGAGAGATCCTGGATTTCACTTCAGGCCAGATGTGCGCCACCATCGGCCACAATCATCCTGCGATTGTCAGAGCCATCGAAGAAAGCTGCCGCACCGCAATTCACCTGTTCTCGGGCATGATCCCAGAGACGGTTGTGAAGCTCGCTGTCAAACTCGCCGAATGGGCGCCACAGCCGCTGACGAAGTCGCTCCTTGTCTCGACCGGCAGCGAGTCGAACGAGGCGGCTCTGCGCATCGCCAAGCTGGCAACTGGGGGCTATGAAGTCGTCGGGCTTGGGGGCTCCTGGCACGGCACTACGGGAGCCTCGGCTGCGGCCTCTTATGCGAGCGACCGAAAAGGCTACGGCCCGAAGGTGCCCGGCAATTACGTGATCCCAGAGCCGAACGCCTACCGCTGTCCAATCGAGCATTGCCGCGACGCCTGTGACATGACCTGCTTGAAAGTCGGTCTACGGATGTTCGACATGGCGAGCGACGGCAAGCCGGCCGCCATCATCGCAGAGCCGATCATCTCGGCAGGCGGCGTACTGGTGCCGCCACCCGGCTATTTCACGGCATTGCGCGAGGCCGCGGACGAGCGCGGCATGCTGCTGATCTACGACGAGGCGCAGACGGCCTTCGGCCGGCTCGGGGCAAAATCGGCGGCGGAGTTGTCCGGCGTCGCCCCAGACATCATGGCCGTATCGAAAACGCTCGGCGGCGGCTTGCCGCTCGCCGCGACCATGACCTCGCCGGAGATCGAGGAAAAGGCACACAAGGCTGGCTTCACCTACTACACGAGCCACGTATCCGATCCGCTGCCTGCCGCTGTCGGGCTGGCGGTGCTCGAAACAATCGAGTCGGAGTATCTCGTCGAGCGGGCGCGCGAGATGGGTGCCTATCTCCGGCGCGGCCTCGAAGATCTTCAGCAGAAGTACGAAGTCATCGGAAATGTCCGCGGAGAGGGTCTGTTGCTCGGCGTCGAGCTGGTGAAGGATCGCGAGAGCCGGGTTCCCTATCACGCGCTGGGAGCGGCGACGACCGCCCGCTGTTTCGAGCTTGGCTTGTCCATGAATATCCGTAGACGGCCGGAAAGAGGCTCAGTATGGCGGATTGCTCCGCCGTTGACGGTCAAGAAGGAGGAGCTCGATCGCGGCCTCGAAATTCTCGACCAGTCGCTCCGTTGGGGACTCGATCAGATGGCTGCAAAAAAGTGACGCGTTGAGCAGACAACGGATGGAATCAACCTCTCGTTAATAGAATCAGCAGCTACCCTGGTGGCGTCGAGAAACCCGCCGGTGCTGCGATGAAACCGCTCCACTCGATCGCTCAGATGCCGCTTTTGCCGCTGGTGCAACCCGTTGCTCCGGCGCCGATCGCACCGCGCCAGCCCACGCCGATCTCGCGTCGGGCCGAAATCCAGCGCAGCTGGATCGCGGAAGCCCGTCGGGCCCTGTCACTCGATGCCGACGAGATCCCCCCGCGCCATCGCTGGCTCTGTGAGAGGTCCGGCGAGGATTGCGAGCGCTTCGACGAACGTAACCTCGCCGAACTTGGGCGCTGGGCCATGCAACTTGGCGATGCTCACTGCCGCCGCGCGGCAGAGATTGCGGCAAAGCGGTTCGCCGAACACAAGGGCCGCGGTGACGTCCGCCGGAAGGTCGAGCGGTCGCTGCGGGAGCTGCGCCTCTTCCTGACGGCGCGCCAGCGCCAAGTAAAGCGTCAGCGCAGGTCGACGCTGCTCGCTCAGCTCTCCCAGGTCGTTGACCGCTACCGCATGGCGCACCCTGAGCGCGCGGAAACGGAAATCGCTGCGGCCGTCCGCGAACTGCTGGCTGGCCTCGCTGCCGGCCGCAAGACGGCGCACTGACCTCAGCGCGCCAGGACTACGCGTCCGTTTGCAGCGCCGGCTTCGAGTAGCGCATCGATCAGGCGATGGACGGCGAGGCCGTCGGTGCCTGAGACGCGAGGTGCCCGCCGCTGCTCGATCGCGTCGAGGAAATCACGCCAGACGCCGAGATGGTAATCGTGCGGGAAAGCCATCGGATCGGCACCCGTGCCGCCGGGGGAGGCATCCGGCGCGACATGCTCGGTGCGGCCGTCCAGATAGCGCACATCGAGAGACGTGCCAGCCAGCGACGCACTGCCTTTGGTCCCGGCGATGTCGATCCGCTCGGCGCTGCCGGGATAGGCGGCCGTTGTGGCGTCGATGACGCCGAAGGCACCGCTTGCGAACCTGACGGCCGCGACGACCAGATCCTCCGTCTCCATCTGATGCACGCGCGTCGTCGTCGCGTAACCGGTCACTTCGACAACCGGTCCCGCGAGCGACAGCAGCAGGTCCAGCGTGTGGATGCCTTGCGTGAGGAGCACGCCTCCGCCGTCACGCGCCCTCGTGCCGCGGCCAGGCTCGTCATAATAACTCTGCGGCCGCCAGAGCCGGATACTGGTCGAGCATGAGACGATATCGCCAAGGGCTCCCTCAGCAAGCCGTGCCGCGAGGCGCTCCGCCGCCGGCTTGAAGCGATGCTGCAGGACGATGCCGAGTGTGACGCCTGCGGTCCGGCAGGCAGACACGAGCGCTTCAGCACGCGCCGTCGAGACGTCGAGCGGTTTTTCGAGGAGCACATGCTTGCCGGCTGCGGCGAGCTTCGAGACGATCTCGAGATGCGTGTTCGGTGGGGTCAGCACCGCGACCGCTGAAATACTCGGATCGGCCATCACGCGATCGAGGTCGCCCGAAAGCGGAAACGGAAAATGCCGCGCGAAGGCATCTCGGCGGCCGGCGCTGGGGCTCACGGCTGCGACCACTTCGGCGCGCGCGGCGAGGTCGACGAGGCTTTTGGCATGAGGTGTGACGGCCATGCCGAGACCGATGAGGGCGATACGATGCTTCATGGCGTGAACGTCTCCGCGGCGAAGTTGAAGAACACCGCGGTTGCCGGCCTCTGGCAACTGCCTTATCGACCAAGCTAGAAGGCGTTCGAGGGGAGAAGGACTATGAAGCGCGTTTCGGTCGCCGTGGTGGCCGCATTGCTCATGGCCGGAGTCGGAGCCGTGCCGGCCTTCAGCCAAACAACCACCACTTCGACGGCTCCCAAATCCACGAAGCCGGCAAAGTCACCAGAGGCGCGCGAGGCCGCACGCAAGAAGGCCGACGCCTGCCATAGGGCCTGCTTCGCGAAAGGCATGGCCGACAAGAAATACATCCTTCCGAAGTCGATCGACCTCGAGTGCAGGCAGCGCTGCAAGGTCGGTCGCGGCTGACGCGGCGGTGCTATCTCCCGGCGGCGCGGGTCGCGGCGTCGCGGATCGCCGCGATGTTCTCGCGGTAGCGCCCGCCCGAGAACACGGCATTGCCGGCGACCAGCACATTGGCGCCGGCCTTGGCGCAGACGGCAGCGGTGTCCGGATTGACGCCGCCGTCGACTTCCAGATGGATCGGCCGCCCGCCAATCATCTTACGGATCGCCGTGATCTTGTCCGCCATCGCCGGAATGAAGGCCTGTCCGCCGAACCCCGGGTTGACCGTCATGACGAGCACGAGGTCGACGCGATCGAGCACGTAGCCGATCGCACTTTCCGGCGTCGATGGACAGAGCGAGACGCCGGCCTTCTTCCCGAGGCTGCGGATGAGCTGCAGCGTACGATCGAGATGCGGCCCAGCTTCCGCATGGACTGTGATGATATCGGCGCCGGCCTTTGCGAATGCCTCGATGTAGTGATCGACCGGTGCGATCATCAGGTGAACGTCGAAGACCTTGGGGGTGTGCGGCCTCAGCGCCGCAACGACGCCAGGGCCGATCGTGATGTTTGGTACGAAGTGACCGTCCATCACGTCGACGTGGATCCAGTCGGCACCCGCTCCATCGATGGCACGGACTTCATCCCCGAGCCGTGCAAAGTCGGCGGACAGTATCGACGGGGCGATGAGAATGGGCTGGGCCATTGGCAGGTCTCCTGGGTCGCCGGACTGTTAATGCAGCGCGGCTCCGGACGGAAGACCTGCGTCAGACCAGTCGCGGCTCGTCAGCCGGCGCCGCCCTTCGTCTCGGTCTCGCCGTGCCGTGCATTGCGCTCCAGGAAGGCGATGATCTCGCCGGCCACGTCGATGCCGGTTGCAGCCTCGATGCCTTCGAGGCCCGGCGACGAGTTGACCTCCATCACCACTGGCCCGCGGTTCGAGCGCAGCATGTCGACGCCCGCGACGTTGAGCCCGAGCGTCTCCGCCGATCGAATGGCCGTCTGGCGCTCCAGCTCGCTGATGGCGACCGCTTCAGCCTTGCCACCGCGATGGAGATTGGATCGGAAATCGCCTTTCTTGCCGGTCCGCTGCATGGCCGCGACGACCGACTTGCCGACGACGAAGGCGCGGATGTCGCTGCCGTTCGACTCGCGAATGAACTCCTGGACCATGATGTTCACGTTGGCGGCGCTGAACGCCTCCATGATCGACTTCGCTGACGCCTCCGTTTCCGCGAGGATGACGCCCATGCCCTGCGTGCCTTCGAGCAACTTGATGACGACGGGCGCCCCGCCGACCTCCTGCAGAACTTCTTCCGCCTTGCGCGGCCCATGCGCGAAGGCGGTCACGGGGAGTCCAATGCCCGCCCGGGCGAGAAGCTGAAGGGCCCGGAGCTTGTCGCGCGACCGACCGATCGCCACGCTCTCGTTGAGCGGATAAACGCCCTGCATTTCGAACTGGCGGAGCACGGCGAGGCCATAATGCGTCACCGAGGCGCCGATACGCGGGATGACGGCGTCGTAGAGCGGCAAATCCTGGCCGCCGTAGCGCAGCGTCGGCTTCGACGACGTGATATTCATATGGACGTGCAGGGTGTTCACGACGTCGATGTCGTGACCGCGCGCCTGGGCTGCCGCCACCAGCCTGCGATGCGAGAAGAGCCCCGGATTGCGGGCCAGCATCACCAGTCGCATCCGTCCGTGTCCTCCGACGCTTCTCGTGGCGTGGTCCAGGGCAAGCACACTGACCCGATTCCTAAGCCGGTTCTCGGATTAGCGGAAGCGGTCCGCCGGCGGGCCCCGACGATGAGTGGGGACTAGTCTGCCGGCTGCGGGTCCTTTGGACCGGTTGCCACGATGGTGCCGATGAAACCATGACGCGCAAACTCGGCGCGAGCGGCAGCGATCTGCTGCGGATCGGCGAGCCGCTCGGCGATCAGCACGGGGCGGCCCTCTCGGCGCCACCGATCAAGGAAGTGGAGGCCCGCAACCACGGCCGACCTAGTATTGGGGCGACCCGTTTCGTCAGCGCCGAAGAAAAGGTCTTCGCGAGCGACCGCGTCGATCGCCGAGCGAATTGCTGGATGGGCGATCAACTCTTCGGCGTTCGCAAGCACGACCGTGAAGTCTGGATTGATGGCCTTGCCGCGCTGGGCGAGGCGGTCGACCAGTTGTACGAATTCGGTCTCTGCCGACGGCCGCGCTTCGCGAAGAGCGAGGTACCCATCGCCATCGGCGATGTAGACGCCGTCGAAACCGAGAGCTGCGAGGCGGTCGACGAGGGCGGAACTCGATCCGGCCATCTGCGCCTGCCAATCGGATGTCCAGAACGCCACCGGCCACCGACCGCCTTTGCCGGTCTGCGAGACGTCGAGCCAAGCCGGCGGCGCGCTCCTGCCGAACGGTGCACCGAGCATCCAGTCGAGCTGCTGCGCTGAAGCGCTGGCGACGGTTATACGGGCGAGAACCACCCGCGGGGTGCCGCCGTCGCGCCGCTTCAGCGCATCGATGGCAGCTGGCACAGCCGCAGGGGAATCGGCGCCGAGGCGCGCGGGATCGACGACGATGAGGTCATGGTCCGATGCGGTCCCGAGGCCTGCCGGCGACCACGAGGTGACCCTTCCAAGTGGCCCACGATTGATCGAGGCGGTGGAGATGGAGGCTGCCGCGCGATCGCCATCCGGTTCGATGCCGGCGTGCATAAGCCAGGCCCCCGCCGTGATGCCACCGACCAGCATCAGGAGGCCGGCGACACCTCTGAAGGCCAAAGATCTTGCACGCGAATTCTGTTTGGACATCCAAGCCAGATCCTAGGAACGAGGCGCTCAGGTTGTAGCCCGCCCGCTTCGCTGACGACTATGGCCGCCCCGTGACGCCACCCGCCAAACGAGCCGCGTTGGGCAGTTTGCGGTGCAGGCGTGACCCGAAGACCGCAACCAGGCATCAACGCGCTTCGGCGCTTCCCGTTGCGGTGACCCGGCGGCTGAGGAGAGCGAGCGCAGCAAGTGGGATGACGAGCCCGAGGATGGCGACCGACCAGGCGAGCGGTGGCAACTGGGAATAGTCACCGCGGCCGATAACAAACATACTGTTCAGAATTTTCGATCCGACCTCGCCGGTGACGAGGGCGAGGTTCATCAGCGAGGCCATCAGCGCGAACCACGTCGCGCGGTGAGCCGGCGGCGCCGTTCGCGCAATCAGGGTCAGCATCGGGATCATGGCGAGCTGAACCAGCGGAGAGGCCGCGGCCGCATCGAACAGCGCGATTTCGTGCGCCCCGAAGCCGAAGGCGGCCGTGGTCGTATGCCAGCCGTGGATCAGAACGAGATTGGGCAGCCAGAGCACGGTGCCGGCGATGGTGATCCAGAACAGCACCTGCGTGACGGGTCGCCGCGTGACGGCATCGGAAAAGAGCCACGCCGCAGCGAGACCTATCACGGCGCCCGTCTGTTGCAGCACGCCAAAGAATGTTTCGTCGAAGCCGAGTTGGTCGATCATGAACCAGCGATACCCCTCGCCAATCGACGGGGTTGCTCGGAACGCGAAGATAATCGCAGCCGCCGCGAACAGGCTCGCCTGCACGTTCGCGGGGACATCGCCGGTTACGCGCTTCAGCATCGTGATGATCACGAACAGCGAGACGATCAGGATGATTTCCTGAGTATACGGAAGACCAGTGAAGGCGAGGGACGTGACGAGCCCGCCGAACGCCAGGCCGCCGCCCAGGATACGCCAGTCGGTCGGCCGGGTTTCCGACGACTCGAGCTGAACGAGCATAGCGCCCGTCACCGAGATGAGCGGCACCACGAGGCCGATCAGGAAAACGGTCTGGTAGGAGAACCACGACGCAAGAAGCCCGGCGAGACCCGCTGTCGCGAATATGCCGGCGTAGAGCGCAAGCCGGCCGAGCACCTGCACCATGCCGAGGTCGCGGTCGATGTCGGCTTGCGGCCTCGGGGTGCCGTCGGCCTCCTTGCGCGCCACGACTTCCGTGCTCATCGCATCGGCGACGACGTCCTGGATGACAACGCCGGTGACCGAAAGGAGGGATGCGATAACAAAGACCTGATCAGCCGAAAGGGCGCGCAACCATCCGCCGGCCGCCGCCGCCAGCAGCACCATGCTGGACGCGACAAGGATCGCTCCGAGGAAGACATACGAGCGCCGCCGCGAGCCGAACAGCGGCACGGTGTCGACGAGCTCACCAAAGACCATCTTCACCGACCACGGGAGCGTGAGCCACACGTTCAATGCGGCGAGGTCGACGGGGGTCAGCGAAAGTTCGCGCCGCACCCAGAAGCTCTGCGCTATCGATGTCAGCCCGAGCGCGCCGTAGGCGAAGTAGACCATCAGCAGCGGCAGGTAGGCGATCCGGAAAGCGCGGATCGGCGCGAGCAGCGCCTGTTCGAGTGTCGCGCGCCACGAACGCGGCGCGTCGCTGCCGGAAGTCGCTGTCATGGTCGGATCGGGTCCCTTGCGGCCGGGCGCGGGACGTTAGCCGCTTTGGCGCGCGATGTCGAAACGCGCGCGGTTCCCCATCAAAGGAGCGGCCGATTGCGTTCGACGAGGGCGGTCGTGGCGCCGAAGTCCGTCTTTCCGGAGCCGAGAACCGGAATGCTCTCCACGACGAGAATGGCACGGGGGATCCAGAGCTCGGGGAAGCCTTCTGCCTGCGCCCGCTGCAACAGCGTGCTCTTATCGGCGTCCGGCTTGTCGGTCACCAGCACGAGCTGCTCGCCCTTCTTGGGGTCGGGAATATTGACGACGACGTGATTGGCATCGGGCCACACGCCGGCAACCATCGTCTCGACGGCGGCGAGGGAAATCATCTCGCCGCCGATTTTCGCGAACCGCTTTGCACGACCGCGGATCGCCACGAAGCCGTCCTCGTCGATCGACACGATATCGCCTGTGTCGTGCCAGCCGCCTTCGGTCGGCACGAGCACGCCGGGGCGGTCGGCGAGGATATAGCCGGCCATGACGTTCGGTCCGCGGACGACGAGGCGCCCGCCCGACGCAATGCCGGTGACGGGCTCGAGCCGGGTTTCGATCCCGGGCAGCATGCGGCCGACCGTCCCCGGTCGGTTGGTCGGCGGAAGATTGACGGCGAGAACGGGTGCACACTCGGTTGCGCCGTAGCCTTCGAGGAGAATGGTCCCGTACTTGGACCAAAGCTCGCGCGTGTGATCCTTCACACGCTCGGCGCCTGCCACGACGAAGCGCACGCTTGCGAGATCGTCGCCATCCGCAGCGCGAGCGTAACCACCGAGGAATGTGTCGGTCGCGAGCAGGATCGTGGCCTTCGTCTCGCCGATCAGCTTGGGCACCTGCTTGTAATGGAGCGGGCTCGGATAGAGGACGGCCTTCATGCCATTGAGGAGCGGCGTCAGCGTTCCCGCGGACAGCCCGAACGAGTGGAAAAGCGGCAGCGGATTGAAGAAAACGTCGCTGGTCGAAAGCATCTCGTCCGCATGCGCCATCACCTGACGCGCATTGGAGATGAGATTGGTGCTGGTCAGTGCGACGCCCTTCGGCGCACCCTCCGTACCCGACGTGAAGAGGATCACCGCCGGCGCATCCGGCGGCAATGCATGACGGCGATGGAGCTGCTGGGCGAGAGTGCCGCTGAGGGCGCCCTTGATCTTGTCGAGTGCGGTGATGGCTTTGCGAACGTCCTCCAGATAGACGATCCGCACCTTGCCCCCGTCGGGCGTCGGCGTCTCCGCGAGGTGAGCGACCAGCTCGTCCAGCTTGGCCGCATCGACGAACCGCCGCGAAGTGAGCACCGTCCGCACCTGGGCGGTCTGCAAGGCCGAGCGGAGGTTTTTCGGACCAGCCGTGAAATTGAGGAGCGCCGCCACCCGGCCGTAGGCGTTGAGCGCGAACAGGGTGATCACGACGCCGGCCGCGTTCGGGAGCAGCACCCCGACGGCCTCGCCGTGGCGGGTCATCCGAGCGACCTTGTCCCCGAGTACGACGGCGCCCAGGACGATCTGACTGTAGGTGACCGGCTTGCGGTCCGCATCTTCCAGGATGAGGCGGGCCCGGCCAAAGGTGCGGCCCGCCTTCAGGAGAGCGCTGAAGAGCGTCTGCCGGGCCTCCGCCGGATCGAACGTACGCGCCATCGTGCGGCTCCCCGGTTATCCGTGGGGAGGAGATAGTCGGCGGGCTGCCCCCGCGCAAGCGCACCTAGCCGCCAGCTGCAGCGACCCGCGGAACGTGAGTGCCGATCATGGCATCGCGGGTGACGAGGGCGGCTAGGGCCTCTTCGTCCCATCCATCGGTGCCCGCTGGGCGCTCTGGCAACACGAGGTAGCGCAGGTCGGCCGTCGAGTCGTGGACGATGACATGGACGCTGTCCGGCAGGTCGACACCGAACTCTCTGAGGACGCCACGCGGATCGGACACCGTCCGGGAGCGGTAGGCGACGCTCTTGTACCAGGCAGGGGGGATGCCGAGCAGGAGCTTCGGATAGCAGGAGCAGAGCGTGCAGACGACGACGTTGTGCAGGCCCGGCTTGTTCTCGACCGTCCTGAATTCCGCCAGTGTGCCGATATCGATGCCGAGCTCCATGAGGGCCGCCCGGGTATCCGCCAGAAGTCGCTCCTTGAAAGCCGGATCGCGCCAGGCTTTTGCGATCACGCGGGCTCCGAGTGCGGGCGACCGGCTGTCCATCAGGTCGATCTGCGCCGCAATCTCTTGGGCGGTGAGGACACCCTTCTCGACCAGCAGGGAACGGATCGCCTCTTCGAGCACCTCGTAGGGGCTCGCCGGGCCCGTGTCGTGATCACGCTGGGCGGGATGCGTGTGATGATGCCCATGCTCGTGATCGTGATCGTGACCGTGCGCCATCAGCCCAGCCCTTCTGCTTCGAGCCAATGCTCGTAGATGTCTGCCTCGAGTTCGTCGGCAGCGGGACCCGAATAGCCAGGCCAGAGATCGGCCTGGCGAAATCGGACCTTGTAGAGCATGCGGGCTGGCAAGCCCGGCTGGTGGTAGGCGAGTTTCTCGGGGTCACGGAAGGCACCTTGGACACTCGCGACCACGCCCGTGCGTCCGCGCAGATACCAAGGTGTCCGGCAATGTCCGAGCGCCGGCCGATCGGAGACCCTGACGCGTGCTCCCGCTGCGAAGCTCGCGGCCTTCTGGCTTTCCGCGCTCATCCCTTCTTACCCCCGAGTTCGCCGTCCCAGGGCACGGTGCCTGGAGCGACCGCCCGGCCCGAGGCTTCCATCCGGCGACGGACCTCGGCGATCCGGGCGTCGACCTCCTCCGCCGTGAGGATCGACTGCTCGACCACGAGATTGCGGACAGCCCGGATCCACTTCTCGTAGTACGTCGTGGCATCGTATTGCTGCTGCCCATAGTCCTCGATCACGCGGCGCATGGCGTCGATCTTGAAGGCCCCTTTCTTCGGGCTGATCAGCAGGATCAGCATGGCGTCGACGCGCTTCTCCCACAGCGCGAGGTCATGTTCGCTCCGGTCGATCGGCCCGAAATCGAGCCCGCCGACGTCGTGCACGGCGCGTCCATCGGCACCGGCTCTGAGCTCGGTCTTGTGTTCGATCGCACTCACGTATGGCCTCCCTTGATGGGCGCCCACCCTAGAGCCGGACCGTCCGGGACGGAAGTCGGGCCGACCGCCAAAACCCCTTCGACAACGGGCAGGCATCCATGCCAGCCTGTCGCATCACATCCACTGGGGTCGCCAATGACCGGACTCAAATCTCTCACTGTCGCCGTGGCCGCCTGGGCGGCGTGCACGCTCGTCGCCGTTCTCCCCGCCCGACCGGTGGCGGCGCAGGAACTGAAGGTCGGACTGGCAGCCGAGCCGTCGGCCATGGACCCGCACTTCCACAATCTGACGCCCAACAATTCGCTGCTGAGCCACATCTTCGAGCGTCTCATCGAGATGGACGAGAAGCAGCGCCTCATCCCCGGTCTGGCCGAGAGCTGGAAGATCGTCGACGGCACGATCTGGGAATTCAAGCTGCGCGCCGGCGTGAAGTGGCACGACGGCTCTCCGTTCACGGCCGACGACGTCGTCTTCACCATCAATCGGGCCGGCAACGTGCCGAACAGCCCGTCGAGTTTCGGCTCCGCGGTGAAGGGCAAGACGGCGACCAAGGTCGACGACCTGACGGTGCGGATCTCGACGCCGACGGTCTACCCGACCATGGGCAATGACCTCGCGACAATCATGGTCGTGTCGAAGAAGTTCGGCGAGGGCGCGACAACGGAGGACTACAATACAGGCAAGGCCGCGATCGGCACGGGCCCGTACAAGCTCGTCAAGTTTACCCCGGGCGACCGCATCGAGATGGCCCGCAACGACGCTTATTGGGGCAAAAAACCAAAGTGGGAGAAAGTCACCTTCCGGCCGATCAAAGTTGGTCCTGCGCGGGTGGCGGCGCTCCTCGCCGGCGACGTCGACCTCATCGAGGACGTGCCGACGAGCGACATCGAGCGGCTGAAGAAGGAGCCGAAGCTCGAGACCTCCCAGGGCGTCTCCAATCGTCTCGTCTACTTCTTCGTCGATCACGAGCGCGAGACGACGCCGTTCGCGAAGGGCAAGGACGGCGCCGACATCAAGAACCCATTCAGGGACCGCCGCGTCCGCCTCGCCATGTCGAAGGCGATCAACCGTGACGCCATCGTCCAACGCGTGATGGAAGGTGTCGCCATTCCGGCCTCGCAATTCCTGCCCGAGGGCTACTTCGGAGTGTCGGACAAGCTGAAGCCCGAGCGGTTCGATCTCGACGGCGCCAAGAAGCTGCTGGCCGAGGCCGGCCTTCCGAACGGTTTCAAGCTGACGCTCCACTCGCCGAACGGCCGCTACACCAACGACACCAAGATCGCCGAGGCGGTTGCACAGATGCTGACGCGAGCCGGCATCGAGACGAGCCTCGAGCTTCTGCCGCCGGCCGTCTTCTTCCAGCGCGCATCGGCCGGCGGACCGAACGGCGGACCGGAATTCAGCTTCATCCTTGTCGGCTGGAGTGCCGGCACGGGCGAGGCCTCGGGCTCCCTGAAGCCGCTGGTTCAGACATTCAACCGCGAGAAGGGGACCGGCGCCACCAATCGCGGCCGCTATTCGAACCCCGAGGTCGACAAGCTGATCGACGAGGCGTTGCAGACGGTCGACGACCCGAAGCGCGCCGCATTGCTGGCCCAGGCGACGGATATCGCGATCGGCGATCTCGCAGTGATCCCGCTCCACTACCAGGTGAACACCTGGGCGGCGAAGAAGGGGCTGAAGTACACCGCGCGCTCGGACGAGTACACGCTGGTCACGTATCTGACCGAGAACTGAGGGTGGGCGCGCGGTCCCCTCTGCCGCTGGACCCGGACCGGGACAATACCCCGGCCCGCAGGGCCGAGGCCGCGACCCTGGCCCGGCGCGTGCGCCGGCCTTCAACTCGGCCGAGAGAAGCCGCAGCGCTCTTCGTCGCCCCTCATATCAGCCAGATAAAGACATGACCGCCTTCATCATCCGCAGGCTGATGCAGGCCGTGGGCGTCGTGTTCGCGATGTCACTGATCGTGTTCTTCGGCGTCCACGTGGTTGGCGACCCGGTGTACCTTCTGGTCAATCCACAGATGGACCAGAAGGACATCGAGGCGGCGATCCGCGCCCTCGGTCTCGATCGGCCGATCTGGGAGCAGTATCTACACTTTCTGTCGGGGGCGATCCGCGGTGACCTCGGGCGCTCGTTCGTGTTCGCCGAGCCGGCGCTCAAGGTTATCCTTCAACGGATGCCGGCGACCTTCGAATTGGCGATCGCGGCCATCGTGCTCGCCATCGTCATTGGAATCCCGCTTGGTCTCTATGCGGGACTGAGACCCGAGTCACCGATCTCGAAGCTCATTATGGCCGTCTCCATCGTCGGCTTTTCGCTGCCGACGTTCTGGGTCGGCATCATGCTGATCATGGTGTTCGCGGTGATGCTCGGCTGGCTGCCCTCGACGGGGCGTGGCCCGACCGCGACGTTCCTCGGCATCGAGTCGAGCCTCTTCACCCTCGACGGCCTGCGCTACATCCTGTTGCCGGCGTTCAACCTCGCGCTGCTCAAAATCTCGCTCGTCATTCGCCTGGCCCGCGCCGGAGCCCGCGAAGCGATCCACCAGGACTACATCAAGTTCGCGCGCGCCAAGGGGCTCTCGGAGCGCCGCGTCATCGGTGTGCATCTTCTCAAAAACATCATGATCCCGGTCGTCACGGTGCTCGGGCTCGAGTTCGGCAACCTGCTCGCCTTCTCGGTCGTCACGGAGACGATCTTCGCCTGGCCCGGCATGGGCAAGCTGCTGATCAGTTCCATCCAGACGCTCGACCGTCCGGTGATCGTTGCCTATCTGATGATCGTCGTGCTGCTTTTCGTTGTGATCAACCTCGTCGTCGACATCGTCTATTCCCTGCTCGATCCGCGCGTCCGTCTCGGGAGCAGCGCGGCATGACGACGGCCGACACCACCACCCGACCGCCGCCCGTCGAGACGCCGCTGCGTCGGTTCGTGGCCGAATACCTGGAGAGCAAGGTAGCGGCGACGGCGCTCGTGCTGCTCGTCGTCATTCTACTGCTCGCGCTCTTCGCCCCGCTGATCGCCCCGCAGAACCCCTACAACCTCGCCGAGGTCGACGTGCTCGACAGCCGTCTGCCGCCGGGGTCGGAAAGCATGGGCGGCATGACCTTCTGGCTCGGCACCGATGGCGCCGGCCGCGACCTCCTCTCAGCCATGCTCTACGGCTTACGAATTTCGATCTTCGTCGGGCTGGCCTCCGGGCTGATTGCGATGGCCATCGGCACGGCGGTCGGACTGACGGCGGCCTATGTCGGTGGTCGCACGGAGGCGATCATCATGCGGATCGTCGATCTCCAGCTCTCGTTCCCCGCGATCCTCGTCGCTCTGATGCTGATCGCCATCCTCGGTAAGGGGGTCGACAAGATCATCGTCGCGCTGGTGACCGTGCAGTGGGGATACTATGCCCGCACCGTGCGCGGCACGGCCCTCGTCGAGCGCCGCAAGGACTATGTGGAAGCCGCCCGCTGTCTGGGGCTGTCGCACGCCCGCATCGTCTTCCGTCATATCCTGCCGAACTGCCTGCCGCCGCTGATCGTCGTCGCGACGGTGCAGGCCGCACATGCGATCGCCCTCGAAGCCACGTTGTCGTTCCTCGGTGTCGGCCTTCCCCCGACCGAGCCGTCGCTCGGCCTGCTGATCTCGAACGGCTTCGAATACGTGCTTTCCGGCAAGTACTGGATCAGCACGTTTCCGGGCGTCGTGCTGCTGGTCACCATCATGGCGATAAACCTTGTTGGCGATCAGCTCCGCGACGTGCTCAACCCGAGACTCCGAAAATGAGCCGCCCGACGATCGAGGTCGAGGATCTCAGGACGCACTTCTTCACCCGCGGCGGCGTAGTGAAAGCGGTCGACGGCGTGAGCTTCTCGGTCGCGCCCGGCGAGATCCTGGGTCTTGTGGGCGAGTCCGGCTCCGGCAAGTCAATCACCGGTTTTTCGATCCTGGGGCTGATCGATGCGCCGGGCCGCATCGTCGGCGGCCACATCAGGTTCCAGGGCGACGATGTGGCGACGATGCCGAGCGAGGCACTGCGGCGTCTGCGCGGCAACCGCATTGCCATGATTTTCCAAGACCCGATGATGACGCTGAACCCGGTCCTGCGGGTCGATACGCAACTGATAGAGGCCATCCAGGCCCACCGCGACGTCGGCCGTGAAGAGGCGCGGCGGCGAGCGGCAGCGGCGCTTGCCGAAGTCGGAATCCCGAGCCCCGAGCGGCGGCTCCGCGCTTATCCGCACGAACTGTCGGGCGGCATGCGCCAGCGCGTCGCCATCGCGATCGCCTTCATCAATAAGCCGGACCTCGTCATCGCCGACGAACCGACGACGGCCCTCGACGTGACCATCCAGGCGCAGATCCTTTACGAAGCTCAGAAACTCTGCCGGACCACCGGCACAGCGATGATCTGGATCACGCACGACCTAGCGGTGATCTCGTCGCTCGCCGACCGCATCGCTGTCATGTACGCGGGCCGCATCGTCGAGCAGGGGCCGACCGCCGACGTGATCGCGCGACCGCTTCATCCCTACACGCACGGGCTCATCGGCTCGGTGCCGAGCGCGAACCGGCGCGGCAGTCGACTGACCCAGATCCCCGGCATGACGCCGTCGTTGCTAGATCTGCCGGCCGGCTGCGCCTTCCGCTCACGCTGCCCCTTCGCCGGTGACGACTGTCGCGCCGATCCACCGATGCTCGCTCCGGTATCCGGTCGGAACGTCCGCTGCGTACGACCTCTCACGGCGGTGCCGGCATGACGACGGCGGCCCGCCCGGCGAAGATCGAGACGCGCCGGCTCACCAAGCAGTTCACGCTCCGCCTGGATGCGGCAGCAAAGATTGCGCAGCGGCTTGGCGCCGACCTCCGCGAGGAAACCGTACATGCCGTCGACGCCGTCGACCTGACGGTGGCGCCGGGCGAGGTGGTCGGTCTCGTCGGTGAGTCCGGGTGCGGAAAGTCGACCCTCGGCCGCATGGTCGCCGGTCTGTTGGAGCCCACCGCCGGCTCGGTGCTGATCGATGGCGTCGATCGTGCGAACCTCGGCGGTGCGGCCGCGAAGCGTGCGCGGCTCGCCGTGCAGATGATCTTCCAGGACCCCTTCGCATCGCTCAATCCGCGCATGCCGATCGAGACGATCGTCGGGGAAGCCCCGCTCGTACACGGCATCGTCGGTCGCCGGGAGGTCGCAACCTACGTCGACGACGTGCTGCGCCGGGTCGGCCTCGATCCATCACTCAAGCGGCGCTATCCCCACCAGTTCTCCGGCGGGCAGCGCAGCCGCATCGGCATCGCGCGGGCACTCGCCGTGAAGCCCGAATTTCTGGTCTGCGACGAGGCGATCGCCGCGCTCGACGTCTCGATCCAGGCGCAGGTCATCAACCTCTTCATGGATCTGCGCGAGCAGTTCGACCTCACGTACCTTTTCATCAGTCACGACCTCGGAGTCGTGCAGCACATCTCCGATCGGATCGTGATCATGTACCTCGGCCGCGTGGTCGAAATGGCGCCGACGGAGGAACTGTTCGCCAGCCCCAATCACCCCTATGCGCAGGCTCTGTTGAACGAGGTGCCGCGTATCTCGACGGCGCGTCGCGAGTTCCAGCCTATCAAGGGTGAGATTCCCTCCCCGCTCGATCCGCCGCCGGGCTGTCACTTCCATCCGCGTTGCCCGTTCGCGCGCGACCGTTGCCGCCAGGAACGGCCGGCACTGCGCGAAATCGCGCCTGGGCGCTGGTCCGCCTGCCATCTGAATGATGCGTGAGATCGAACGGCGCGTCAGCGACGCGGCTCTGTGCCCGACAGAGCGTAGCTCATAATTTTGTAACAGAGAGCCGCCGCCGTGAAGTCGGCTGCATGAAGGCCCGGCATCGGCGCCAGTTCCACGAGATCGCCACCGACGATGCGTCCGACCGCCGCCGCCCGCTTCAAAATCGCGAGCGACTGCCAGTAGTTCATGCCGCCCGGCGTCGGTGTACCCGTCGCGGGCATGGCGGCCGCGTCGAGGGCATCGATGTCATAGGTCACGTAGATCGGCCGACCACGGAGTGGCGCTACGATCTCTTCGATGTCCCACTTGGCCTGATCCTTGGCCCAGTGGATGTGCGCGCGGTGGCGGTGACGCTCCCACCAGTCGGCTTCTCCTTGCGAGAAAGCCCGGATGCCAACGGAGACAAGCGTGACGTTCTCGTGGTCGAGCACGCGCCGCATCGCGGCAGCGTGGCTGTAGCGCTCACCGAGATAGCCGTCACGGAGATCCGCGTGTGCATCGAACTGCAGGACGACGAGGTCGTGATAGCTGGCCGCGAACGGACGAATGGCGCCAGCCGTCAGTGAGTGCTCGCCGCCGATCACGAACGGAAAGCGCCCGGCATCGAGGACCGCCTCGACCGTCTGGGCGAGATCTGTAAGTGCCGCTTCGACGGTACCTGCTATCGCGGGCTCACGGATCGTGGCGATGCCATAGTCGCGGTAGGGTTCGCGCCAAAGCTCCTCGTCGAACAGTTCGAGCTGTTGGCTTGCCGCGAGGATGGCGGCCGGACCCTTGGCGGTGCCGCTGCCGTAGCTGACCGAGGCCTCGATCCCGAACGGGATTACGACGGCTTTGGCGCGTTCGGGATGGGCCGCATCGACGCGACCAGGTTCGAGGAACGCCTCGTCCGGCGGCAGGTAGTCGAGCGTGCGATGGGGCTTGCTCATGCCTGCCGCCGGTCTTCCGATTACGGGCTGTTGGTGGCCGCTGCCACCGTCTCCTCGGCATACATCGAGTACATCGGCTCGTCCTCGAGGATGACTTCCTCGTACTGGCCGTAACCGTTGAAGTTGCCGGCAATCGCACGCCCGTAGGCGCCGATGTTGCCGATCTCGATGTAGTCGCCCTCGCGGATCGACGCCGGCAGCAGGAACGGTCCCTTCATGCGATCGATCGAATCGCAGGTCGGTCCCCACAGCTCGAACGCCGCCAGTGCCTCGCCACCCTCGTACCCCGGACGCACCATCTGCACCGGGAACGGGAAACCGAGATGGGCCGCATCGAACAGAGCCCCGTAGGCGCCGTCGTTGATGTGCAAGTCGTTGCCCTTGCGGGCTTCGACACGGACGATCAGGCTCTCCGCCTCCGCAACGAGGGCGCGACCCGGCTCGCAGATCAGCCGGCAGGCCTCCGCGACGGGCAGCTTCTCGAAGCCATGACGGATCGCGTCCATGAACGCCTTGAGGGGCGCCGGGCGCGGACCATTGCCGTAGTAGCCCGGAAAGCCACCGCCGACGTCGATGGCGTCGACAACCACGCCAGCCTTGACGATCAGCTTGTGGACCTCTTCGAGGGCCGTCACGTAGGCGTCGGGCGTCACGGTCTGCGAGCCGACGTGGAACGTGATGCCCAGCTCGTCGGCGACCTGGCGGGTCTTGACGAGCAGGCGCGCGGCCTTCTGCCCCGTGATGCCGAACTTGCGCTCGAGCGGCACGCGGCTGTTCTTGGCCGGCACGGCGATCCGGACGAAGAGTTCGAGGTCGCGAGCTCCGTTCGTCTCCTCGACGATCTTCTGCAACTCGTCCTCGGAATCGAGCGCGAAGCAGCGCACGCCGTGCACGAAGTAAGCGCGCCGGATGGCGGAGCGCGACTTCACCGGATGCATGAAGTGGAGCCGCGCCCCCGGAATGGTGGCGGCGTCGTCCAACTCGGGCAGAGAGGCGACATCGAACTGCCGGATGCCCGCGCCGAACAGAGCCCCGATCAGAAAGACGGAGCTGTTCGCCTTGTAGGCATAAGCGACTTCACCCGGGAAGTTCTCGATGAACCAGCGGGCAGCCCGTCCGGCCGCGTGAGGGCGAATGCCAAGGACGGGGCGATCGGGCTTGCGGGTGCCGACCAACGCTACCGCGGATGTAAACTTTTCCATCTCATGGGACCTCCACCAGTCGAGTTGGACCAGAGGCGCTTGCTGAACCAGCAGAGACCGCCGTTACGGAAGTTCGTCATTTAGGGACGACTGACGTCACAGTAAAGGACTTTATACACGCGACCTTTTCGCAAAGTTGACGCGGCCTCAACGCGAGCCGCCAGCAGGCGCGGTGCGGAGCGTCCGTACCGTGCCTTTCTGCCTCTGCTGGTGAGGCAGAGCAGGGGTCCTTCGAATGCGGCGCGCGCCCGCTTCTGGTCATGCGATGGCGCGCTTAAGGTGGGGCGCCGCCCCGGAATCGCCAAGCGGCGTCACCATGGAGCCGAACGTGTCGCCACCTGCCTGGACGAAGGATGCCGACGGGTGGACGTCCTACTTCCGTGGCCTTGCCGTCGCCGCCGACGTTCCGGGCTGGATCCTGTTCGCGACGGCGCTCGGCTTCGGCGCACTCGCCCAGGAACTCGGATTCACCATCTGGCACACCCTCTTCATCTCTAGCTTCGTCTACGCGCTGCCGGCCCAAGTCGTGCTGATCGACCAGCTGGCCCGCGGCGCGGCGCTGGCGGCGGTCGCCTTCGTGGTGAGCGTCACGGCGATCCGCCTCTTGCCGGCGACGGTCACGCTGGTGCCGCTGTTCAAGGATCCGACACGACCGCGCTGGATGGCCATCGCGGCTGTGCATTTCTGCGCCGTTACCGCCTGGCTCGAAGGCTTGCGGCGGCTGCCGGATATTCCTGTCCACCTGCGTATGCCGCACTTTCTCGGCATCGGTTTCGGCATGTTGCTGCAGACCTTTTTCGGATCGCTCGTCGGCTACATGCTCGCTGCCACCTTGCCGCCGACGGTCTCGGCTGCGCTGCTGTTCATGACGCCGATCTATTTCCTGCTCTCGCTCGTGGCCAACGCCCGGGCCATCGAGGACAAGCTCGCCGTACCCCTCGGCTTCGGCCTCGGCCCCCTCTTCTATCTGTTGATTCCCGGGTTCGACTTGATCGCCGCCGGCCTTCTGGCCGGTACGCTCGCGTTCCTCTGGCCGAAGGTGCGCCGGTGACCGGAGCGGCACCAAAGGCGCCAGGGGCAGAGCCGACGCCGCCCGCCGCCCTCGACGACGGCTTCGGCGGTTTCCTGGTGCTCGCCTTGGTCGGCGTTCTCGCTCACGAGCCCTGGCGCTGGCTGGGTTTGGTCATCGGGGTGCGGATCGATCCCGATGGCGCTCTCTTTCGCTGGGTCCGGGCCGTCTCAAATGCTCTCGTTGCTGCGCTCGTCGCTCGTCTCCTGTTTTTCCCGGTCGGCGTCCTTGCCGACACGTCGATGGCGCTGCGCCTCGGTGCCCTCGCGCTGGGGATCGCGGCGTTTTACGTCGGCGGTCAGCGACTGGCCGTCGGCGTCCTCATCGGATGTGCTGGTCTATACGCCGGCTTGCTCGCCGGGCTTTGAGCCCTCACGGCTCGATCAGCAGGGGCGTCTTCCGCAGATAGGCGAGATCGGTGACTTGCTCGACGAGAAAGCGTGCGACGTCGGCCCGTGTCACCGGCCCGGCGCGCCACTCGGCAGGATCGGCGAACGCGCGCGCCTTGCCGGTCGGCGCCCCGTTGGTGAGCTGCCCGGGGCGGACGATCGTCCAGTCGAGGTTCGATCGGCGGACGATCTGTTCCTGCACGTCCTTGTCCCGATAGACCCGTTCGAGGACGAGGGCGAAGAGAAAGCGGTCGTAGAGGAAGCCGCCGTGGCCGCGGCTGTCGCCAGCGCCAAGCCCGGTGACGACGATCAGGCGCTTCGGTCCGTGCGCGGTCATCGCATCGACCAGCATCCGCGTCGCCCGCGAAAAAAGGTTGGTACCGCCGATGTAGACGTCGGGCTGCTTCGGCGCGCCGAGCACCTGGACGACGGCATCGACCCCGTCGAGCGCCCGCTCGACGGCCGCCCGATCGAGCGCATCGCCGGTCACCACGTCCAGCATCGGGTGGTCGACAGCGACGGCCGAGCGCGCGAAAGCACGCACCCGATGCCCGGCCGCGAGCGCCGCCTTGACGGTCTCGAGGCCGATCCCACGACTGGCACCTATGACGAGGACGTAAGCCATCGCCTCAGCCCTTGAGCGCGTTCCGGATCTTCTCCGCGTTGGCGGCCAGCACGTCCGGCTTCTCCATGGCGCCCGTGTGCGGCTTCAGGGAGACGCCGTCGTGCCGCGGAAGCACGTGATAGTGCAAGTGGAACACGACCTGCCCGCCGGCGGGCTCGTTGAACTGCTGGATGGTGACGCCGGTCGCATCGAAAGCCTTCATCACCGCCTTCGAGAGCTTTTGGACCGTGACGAGGCAGGTGGTCAGCTGCTCAGGCGTCGCGTCGAGCACGTTGCGGGCCGGTGTCTTGGGAATCACCAAGACGTGCCCGTCGCAGCGGGGCATGATGTCCATGAACCCCAGCGTGTCCGCATCCTCGTAGACCTTATGTGCGGGCAGTTCGCCGCGCAGGATCTTGGCGAAGACGTTGGTGGCATCGTAGGCGGTCATCGGCACGCTCCTCGAGGCGATCGTTCGCTCGAGGTTTTAGCGGGTGCCGCGGCGCAGCGCGAGGGGCCGTTCGAAGCGGTCCCCGCCCAGCCCTAACCCTGACCGGCCAGATACTTCTCCAACCAGTGGATGTCGTAGAGGCCGTTGGCGATGTCCGGATGGCGGACGAGTTCGGCGTGCAGCGGAATGGTCGTCTCGATGCCGTCGATGACGAACTCCGAGAGGCACCGCTTCAGCCGCATCAGGCACTCGTTGCGATTCTTGCCGTGCACGATCAGCTTGCCGATGAGGCTGTCGTAGTAGGGCGGGATCCGATAGCCCTGGTAGGCGCCTGAATCGACGCGCACGCCAAGCCCGCCCGGCGGATGCCAATACGTGATCTTGCCGGGCGACGGCCGGAAGGTCTTCGGGTTCTCGGCGTTGATCCGGCACTCGATTGCGTGGCCGGAGAACGTTACGTCCTCCTGCTTCAGGGTCAGAGGCGCGCCGGAGGCGATGCGGATCTGCTCGATGACGAGGTCGAGCCCGGTGATCATCTCCGTGACCGGGTGCTCGACCTGCAGACGGGTATTCATCTCGATGAAGTAGAACTGCCCGTCCTCGTAAAGGAACTCGACGGTGCCGGCGCCGCGGTACTTGAGCTTGCGCATCGCCGCGGCGACCGTTTCGCCGATCTTCTTGCGGGCTTCCGCATTGAGGGCCGGTGACGGGCTCTCCTCGAACACTTTCTGGTGGCGGCGCTGCAGCGAGCAGTCGCGCTCGCCGAGGTGAATCGCGTTGCCCTTGCCGTCGCCGAACACCTGGATCTCGATGTGGCGCGGTTTCTGTAGATACTTCTCGATGTAGACGCTGTCGTCGCCGAAGGCGGCCTTCGCTTCCGAGCGTGCGGTGCCGAGGGCAGTCGCTAGTTCGTCCGCCGACCGGGCGACTTTCATGCCGCGCCCGCCGCCGCCGGCTGCCGCCTTGATCAGGACGGGATAGCCCATCTCCTTGGCGATCTTGGCCGCCTGCTCTTCGGTCGTGACGGCCCCGTCGGAGCCGGGCACGACCGGAATGCCGAGCCGCTTGGCGGTCTCCTTGGCCTCGATCTTGTCGCCCATGATCCGGATGTGCTCGGACGTCGGACCAATGAACGTGATCTGATGCTCTTCCAGGATTTCGGCGAACCGTGCGTTCTCGGACAGAAAGCCGTAGCCGGGGTGGATGGCATCGGCACCTGTGATCTCACAGGCGGCCAGCAGGCGCGGGATGTTCAGATAGCTTTCCGATGCCGGCGGCGGGCCGATGCAGACGCTCTCGTCGGCGAGGCGCACGTGCATCGCGTCGGCATCCGCCGTCGAGTGCACGGCCACTGTGGCGATGCCGAGCTCCTTGCATGCGCGCTGGATGCGAAGTGCGATCTCGCCGCGGTTGGCAATCAGAATCTTGTCGAACATCGGCGTCTGGCACCCAGGGTCACGGATAAGGCTCGGGCGGCGGTCACTCGATGATGACGAGCGGTTCGCCGAACTCGACCGGCTGTCCGTTCTCGAACAGGATCTGCGTGATCGTGCCGGCCTTGGGAGCCGGAATGTGGTTCATCGTCTTCATCGCTTCGATGATCAGCAGCGTCTGGCCCTGCGAGACACGAGTGCCGACCTCGATGAACGGCGCAGCGCCGGGTTCGGCGGCGCGATAGGCGGTCCCGACCATCGGCGACTTAACGGCGCCGGGATGATTGGCGGCATCGTCCGGCGTTGTCGGCAGCGGTGCCACCGGTGCAGCGGCTGCCGGAGCAGCGGCGGGGGCGTAACCCATCGGCGCCGCCGGGATCGCGGCGGACATCATAATGTTGCGGGCGACACGAACCTTCAGTCCGGATTTCTCGATTTCGATCTCGGTCAAGCCGGTCTCAACGAGCAACTGGGCCAACTCGCGGATGAGCGCCTGCTCGCCGGCGGTCGGTTCTTTGTTGTCCTTGCCCATCGGCCTGTCTGTCCCCCGCGAATGCTGGCCGCGCGCGTCGAGCGCTCCCGTCAACGGCCGATGCTGGTCCGATCTTTGGCCCGCGCCCCGCGAAATCGCCCCCGCCGACGGTCAGGCGGGACGGGCACACGGAGGCACTGGCGCCGGGAGCCTCAGCCCCCAGCATGCCGGCCGTTTAGCAGTTTTGAGACAGCGGGGAAAGGCCGCCGGCCGAATGATTAACGCCTTGATTGTATCCGCGATTATCTAGCCGGTTCAGCACACTTGGCAGCCGGCCTTGCGAATTTCGGCGATCATCTGTTTAAGCCCGTCGGCCGGAAGGAAACCGACGTTCACGCGGCTGTCGACGATGAAACCCGGCGTGCCTTCGATCCCGAGGCCCTGCGCCAGCTCATGGTTGACGGCCAGTGCGGCTTCGATCGCCGGGTTTTCCATGTCCCGCTTGAGCCGCGCCACATCGATCCCGACTTTCTCGGCGATCTTGAGCGTGTTGTCCTTCGTGACCTGCCGTTCTTTCATGAGGGCGACGTGGAAGTCCCAATACTTCCCTTGCGCGATCGAGGCCATGGCAGCCTTGGCGGCGAACGCTGAGTTCTCGCCGAAAATCGGCAGTTCCTTCATGACGACGCGGATGTTGGGATCGGTCTTGGTCAGCTTGACGAGTTCGTCGACGGCCCGTTTGCACCAGCCACAGTTGTAGTCGAAGAACTCGACGACGGTGATGTTTCCATTGGGATTGCCGAACACGAAGTCGGTCGGCGCGCGGAAGATCGAGGCCTTCTTCTCGACGATCAGCTTCTGCTGGTTGGCGGCGAGCTGGGCCTGCTGGCGCTGCTCGAGTTCTTTCGAGACCTCGACCAGGATCTCCGGATGAGCGAGCAGGTACTCGCGGACGACTTGTTCGATCGCCTTGCGTTGATCGGTCGAAAACGACTTCGAGACGTCGACGGCGGGCGGTGCCGAACTCTGGGCCACCGCCGCATCACGCGTCGGCGAGAGGACCGTGCCCAGGGCGGCCAGCGCGACGATGGCGGCTGCGGCGACCCCGGCCCCCTTTGGCGTGGTCAGGGCCGCCACGGACGGCAGTGCGCGATTGAACATGGGACCGGTCTCCGATACCCGCCTACTCTTGGCGCGGCTTGGCGTTGATGATGTCGTCCATCGTGATCCAGAGCGGCGAGTTGGGAGTCAAGCCGCGTTGGGCACGCTTCGCGAAGATTTGAGCCTGCTTGACGTCACCTTCCAGCATGGAGGCCTGGGCCACCGCCGCGTCGGCTTCGGCTGCCTTGCCTATGCGGTAGTTCGCATCAGCTAACGTCCGGTAACCGCGCGGGTTCTGGTCCTGGACCAGCGAGCGGCGAAGCAATTGCGTCGCTTCGTTAACGACGCTCGTATCGTTGGTCTGCAGCAGGGCGGCCGCCAACTGAACCTGGATAAGGCTGGCGTCTCCCGCCAATCGCAGCGCTTGCCGCAGCGACGGGATCGCTTCGCGTGCCCGTCCCGAACGCATAAGCAGGTCGCCCCGCAATTCGTGGAAGAATGGGTAGTTCGGGCGCTCCTTGATGAGCGCATCGACGTCGGCGAGGGCGCCTTCCAGAGCGCCACTGCCGCCCCGGAAGAACTTGGCGATCGCGCGGGCGTAACGGGCCGGCAGCGAGTTGTCGGAGGCCGGATAGCGGTTCGCGACCTGTTGCGAGGTGCTGAGGTAACCCGCGAGCTTGGCCCGCATGAGGTCATGGCGGAGCTGAAGCTCCGGGGTGTCTTTCTGGTCGTGGAAGGGACTCTTCTCGGCCCGGTCGCGGAGTTGGCGCAGGCGGTCGACGGCGACCGGATGGCTGCGCACGAACGGGTCCTTGTAGGTGTCGGAAACGTACTCCTGCTGGGCGAAACGCTCGAAGGTTTCGAGCATGCCGCGTCCCGACTGCTTGGTCGCTGTCAGATACTGCATGCCGGCTTGATCGGCGGCGCTTTCCTGTGAGCGGCGCTCGGCGAGGAACGAGCGGATGACGACCTCGTCCGCCGCCGCCATGGCTTCGCCGCGGCCAGTGGCGATCGCCACGCCGATGCCGAGCACGCGCAGCAGCAGCATGCGGGTTTGCTCGCGTGCAAGTCGCGCCTGCATCGAAGCGATATGCCCGCCCGAGATATGCCCGGCTTCGTGAGCGATGACGCCGATCACCTGGTTTGGCGTGTCCGACTGCATCAGCATGCCGGTGTGCACGTAGACGTTCCGGCCATCCATCACGAAGGCATTGAAGGCCTCGTTGCGGACGATGCGCACGCCGACGCGTCCCGTGCCGAGACCTGCGGCCTTGAAGATCGGCTGCGCATAATCGTTCAGGAGCGTTTCTATTTCGGTATCCCGGATCAGCGGCAAGCCCTGCGCCTGTGCCGGCGTGAGACCGCCGAGCACGAAAAAGCAGAGGGCGACCATGCCGCCCATGATCCCGCCAGCCAAACTGCGACCGCCGCGTCGCTCGTCCCGCACGTGCAACCCCTTGTCGTTTGCCGAAAGTCTGCTGGAAATAGGCACGCAGCCTCGACTGTCGCAAGGCAAGCCTCGGTGCAGCATGGTTGGAATGCGGGCGAAAGCATGGCCTCATGCCGTCTTGCGTCGGTAGGTCTCAGATCGATCGAGGAGCGGAGGCAGCATGACGACGCAGCATCACATCGAACGCGCGCACGCCGGACTAGCGGTCGCCTCGGCAAGGAGCGAGATCTCCTCCTTCATCGTGATGGACGTGATGCGCGCCGCCGCCGCGGCCGAGGCCGAAGGTCGCCACATCATCCACATGGAGGTCGGCCAGCCGGCGACCGCCGCACCGAAGGCCGCCCGCGAGGCGGTGAAACGGGCGCTCGATACCCAGAACCTCGGCTATACGCTGGCACTGGGCATGGATCCGCTGCGCCGCCGGATCGCCGGTCTTTACCGCGATTGGTACGGTATCGACCTCGATCCGGGCCGTGTCGTCGTGACTTCGGGTTCGTCGGCAGCGTTTGTCCTCGGCTTTCTGGCGATGTTCGATGCCGGAGATGCCATAGGTCTGCCGTCCCCTGGCTACCCTTGCTATCGGCATATCCTGACGGCGCTCGGCTGCCGCCCCGTCAATATCGAGACGGGCCCGGAAAATCGCTGGATGCCGACGGCTGAGGGCATCGCCGAGGCGATCGAGCGGCACAGCCTCAAGGGATTGCTGCTCGCCAGCCCGTCGAACCCGACCGGCACCATGCTGGAGCCGGACCGCCTCGATGCGATCGCGGGCGTCTGCCGCGACCGTGGGGTGTGGTTCATCTCCGACGAGATCTACCACGGACTCACCTATGGCCTGCCGGCACGCACGGCGCTCTCCGCTTCGGACGAGGCGGTCATCATCAACAGCTTCTCGAAATACTTCTCGATGACAGGCTGGCGCGTCGGCTGGATGGTCGTCCCGGAGCGCCTCGTTCGCCCTGTCGAGCGGCTGACGCAGAACCTCTACATCTCGCCGCCGGCGATCGCTCAGGTGGCGGCACTCGGGGCCTTCGACGGGATCCAGGAACTCGAAAGCAATCGCGCAGTCTACGTCGCCAACCGCGACCTTCTTCTGCGCGAACTGCCGAAAGCCGGCTTCGACAAGATCGTCCCCGCCGATGGCGCCTTCTATCTCTACTGTGATGTCTCAGCGATGACGTTGGACAGTCTCGCCTTCACGCGCCGGATGCTCGCCGAAGCCGGCGTCGCCGCAACGCCCGGCCTCGATTTCGACGAAGCGCGGGGCGCCCGCTTCGTGCGCTTCTCATATGCCGGAGCAACAGCCGATATGGCGGAGGCGGCGCGCCGCCTCCAGGCTTGGCGGCCGTGACGATGGTCAGTAGGTCGTTCGCTCAGTGATGGTGATGCCCCTTTTTCGCGCTTCCAGCCGGCGCGTTAGGGTGGTGATCCATGCCGTGCGGGCCGCGCGCGCCGATCTTCTCGATCGTCGCCTCCATCTTGATCTCTCCGGCCTTCTCGAAAACGAGCGTGATTGGAAGGATATCTCCCTCCTTGAGCGGCGCCTTGAGGTCCATGAGCATCAGGTGATATCCGCTCGGCTGGAAGATAAGCGACTTACCGGCCGCAACTTCGATCTTCTCGACCTGCCGCATCTTGGCGACGCCGCGCTCTTCGATGTGGGTGTGCAACTCGACGCGGCCGGCGACGTCGGACTTGGCTCCGATCAGGGTATCGCCGCCGGCCTTGCTTACCTCGGCGGCGAAGTAGGCGGCGCCGACCTTTGCTCCGGGCGGCGTTGCCCGCGCCCACGGATGGCTGACCGTGACGGTCCCGGCCTTGTACTCGTGGGCATCGGCGGCGGCGACGAGGCCAGCGCTGAGTGAGACGGCGAGCAGCAGGGCGCGCAATGACATGAATAAAGCCTCGAGCGATGTGGAGATTTGAAGCCGCGCGAACCTATCGGACGTCCGCTCCTGCGCAAACGCCTGCTCTGCCTGTCACGATGTCGCTGCCCGACACTCCTCGTCCGGAGGCAGGGGGTCGCACTCCGTCCCCTGGACGCAGATGAGCATCGCGCGCCGGAGCTCGATGGACGGCAGTCCGTCGATGCGGCCGTGGAAAAGGCCGTGGTTCTGCAAGCCGCACTGGTAGAGTTTGATCATCCGTTCACCACCGAAATACATGGCGCGATCGTAGTCGTTCATCGCCAGATCCGGCTTGCCCATCCACTGATGGATGTGGGCGCGGGTGTCGTACGAGTGGGCACTGCGCGGATCGAGCGCCAACGATGCTTCGACATCGGGCAAGCCGGTCGCCGGCCGCCCCATCTTGAAATAGGCCCAAGCGCGGTTGTTGAGCGCGACCGGAAAAACCGGGTTAATCCGCAGCGCCTCGTCGTAATCGCGGATGGCCGCCGGGTAATCGGTCTGGAGCGAGAAGGCGAGCGCGCGCATCGCGTAGGCGAGGCTCAGGCGGCCGGCATCGATGCCGGGCGTCGCGATGACGGCACTGCAGGCTTCGATCCGCCGGATCGATTTGTCGGCGAAGCATTCGTCGATGTCGGCACGCGAGGCCGTGGCCTGCGATGCCAGCAGGGCGACGATCAGCGCGACGAAACTGGCGAGCGTGCGCGTCATGCACCGATCCGTTTGGCGAGATGGTCCGGCACCTCGATCTCCATGCCGAGCAACAGATAACTCCACGACTTGCCATGTCCATCGAGGTTCAGCGAGCCGTTCACGCCGCCCTCGAGCGCCTGTTCGAGAACGAAATTCAGGCCATGCAGGGCGTCGATTTCATAGCGACGGATTCGCCCACGAATGAGGCGAGGCAGTTCCGCTGCGATCCGATCGGCCGTCAAGTGTTCGCGGATCGCCGGGTAGAAGTCCGGATCATAAGCCCACACCGAGATCGACGAGGTATCGCCCTTGTCGCCGGCGCGGGCATGGGCGATGCGGTGGAGAAGAACGCGTCGTGTCATGCCACCAGTACCTCGAACGTTGGCTTGACCTCGGAGCGGTCGATGAAGGCGGAATAGGTGGTCACGCCCGGCACGATCTGGCCGCGATAGCCGCCGCCACCGGCCGGTCCGCAGCACAGCATGGCCTCGACCTCCCAGAGCAGCATTTCGAGATCCGCCCGGTCGGGCGCCCGCAGCGCGGCGCGCACCCGAACGTCGCGGACTTCCGGGTCGGGCGGCGCGTTGGTCGGACGTGCCGTGGCATGAAGGCTGTCGAGGCCGATGAGATCAATCCGCGTCTCACGGAACACCCCGCCGAGCCGATTGAGCCGCTCGCGCAGCACCTCCGCCGCGAGGCGGCCGCGAGCGACCGCGTTGATGCCGGCGTAGCTGAGCCCCGCTTCGCCGAGCCAGCCGCCGTCGAAGCCGACGGTCACTTTCAGGCGATCGGGGCGCCTGCGACCCGACGCCCCGCGGACGGAGACACGGTCGGCTCCGGCCTGGTCGATGGTGACGGTGGTGAAGTCCGCCGTCACGTCCGGCGTCAGATAGGCCGCAGGATCGTGCACCTCGTAGAGCAGCTGCTCCTTGACAGTTCGGGTGTCCACGAGGCCGCCCGATCCGTCGAGCTTGGTGATGATGGCCCGGCCGTCCGCGGCGACCTCGGCGATCGGGTAGCCGCAATCGGCGAGGCGCGGCACGTCCTTGATGCCGGGATCGGCGAAGTATCCGCCCGTGACCTGCATCCCGCATTCGAGCAGGTGCCCGATCAGCGAGCCCTGACCCAGCCGGTCCCAGTCGTCGGCCGCCCAGTCATAAGCGGCCTGCATCGGTGCCAGGAACAGGGAAGGGTCGGCAACGCGACCGGTGATGACAACATCTGCCCCCGCCTTCAGAGCCGGCAGGATGGCGTCGGCCCCGAGGTAGACGTTTGCCCCGACGACGGGCTTGCCCACGGCAGCGACCGTTCCGCCCGGGTGGTCGTCGAGCCGGGCGTCCGGGGTGAAGAGGTGAGTGACGTCGTCCCCCTCGACGAGCGCCACGCGGAGGCCATGCAACCCGATCTGGCGCGCCACGTCGACGACGACGGCCCCGGCCGCTCGAACATTCGCGACGCCCATGTTGGTGACGATCCGCGTCCCCGCCCGCCGGCAGTGCGGAAGGACGGCACGCATCCGAGCCGCCAGTTGCGGATTGTAGCCCTTGCTCGGGTCGAGCCGACGGTCCCGATGGCCAAACGCCATCGTCCGCTCGCCGATACACTCGAAGATCAGGTAGTCGAGCCGCCCGTCGCGGGCGAGATCGACGGCCGGGCCGAGCCGATCCGACGAGAAGCCGGCGCCACAGCCAAGTCTCAGCATCCGGGTCGCTCCACCGCCGCGTCTCGAAATTCGGCGCACTGGACCATACCACCCCGCGCCCGACAAGCCCGGGCGGAAGCTGTCGGAGCGCAGGAACGACGGCTAATGAACGTTGAACAACAAGGGGACCGGTGAGCTATGTTCTCCCGAAAAGACGAAGGGGAGGGACGCCCTATGGTTCGCGCCATAAACATCAACGCCGATATCGCGGAAGGCTTCGGCGCCTGGCAAATCGGAAACGACGCGGCGCTGACCAAATTGATCAAGTCGGCGAGCATTGCCTGCGGGTTCCACGCGGGCGACTGGAACACCATGCACCGGATGTGCCGGCTCGCCCGCGATGCCGGCGTGTCGATCGGTGTGCACCCCGGCTTCAATGATCTCTGGGGCTTCGGACGCCGGCAGATCCGGATGAACCCGGACGATCTCGAGCGCATGGTCGCCTACCAGATCGGCGCCCTGCAGGCGATGGCACGCTATGCGGGCCTGCCCGTGACGCACCTGAAGCCACATGGCGCCCTCAACAACATGGCGGCGGTCGAGCCCGATTATGCGCTCGCCATCGGCCGCGCCATCAAGGTGGTCGACCCGACCATCATCTATGTCGCCCAGGTCGGCACGGAGATGGAAAGAGCGGCGCTGGAACTCGGCCTACCGGTGGCTCGCGAAGGCTTCGCCGACCGCTGTTACGAGGAAGACCTGACATTGACCCCGCGGTCGATGTCGGACGCCGTCCACAAGGACCCCGCGAAAGTCGCTGCCCAGGTCCTCCGTATGGTGAGGGACGGGGAGGTCGTCGCCCGGTCGGGCAAGGTCGTGCGGCTCACCGTGGACACGATCTGCATCCATGGCGACGAGCCGACCGGGGTCGCTGTTGCAACCGCGGTGCGCCAAGCCCTGGACGGAGCGGGCATCGACGTGGTGACCATTCCGGAAATGATGCGGCTCAGGGCCTGACCGGCCTCTTCAGCGATGCCCTAGCCGAAATCGGCGAAACGCTTCCGCGAGGTCCGGGCGGCATGCTTGGGTTGCCCCCTGGACACAGCGATAGTCTTTTGCTTTCAAGCGACTAGAAGAAGCGCTTGCGCTGCCCGTCTTTTACGGGCTGTTATCCGGCGTCAGGGAGATTGTCGCTCGGGCAACTCTTCCGCGGGGTATTTTCATGAGTGACGCGTTCGTTCCGCGCCGCCGCTCCGTCGCGGCTGGCCTTTTCGGTCTTCTGGCAGCTTCTGTGACGATCGCGGCGCCCTTGACGGCCGACGCCCAATCGTCCCGCACGCCGCAGCGCAGCAGTGAGCCGACCCGCGAGCCGCGTGGCCCGATGGTTGCCATCGTCTCACTCGCCGATCAGCGCATGGAGGTGTTCGACAAGGACGGCCTCGTGACGAGCACGCGCGTGTCGACCGGCAAGCCGGGGCACGGAACGCCGACCGGCGTCTTCAGCGTCATCCAGAAAAAAGTTCAGCACACGTCTAATTTGTATTTCGCCGAGATGCCGTTCATGCAGCGGATCACGTGGTCCGGCGTGGCGCTGCATGCCGGCGTGGTGCCGGGCTACCCAGCCTCGCACGGCTGCATCCGGCTGCCCTATGCGTTCGCGCGCCAGTTTTACGGCATGACGGAAATGGGTATGCGGGTGATCGTGGCGCCCGACGAGGTCGAGCCTTCGTCCTTTGCGCATCCCGGCCTCTTCTCGCCTCGCCCCGTCGATCTCGAACCGCTGATCGCCCGGGTCGGTCCCCGCGATCGCGCGGCCCCGGTCGTCGCCCGGGCGGAGACTGGCGCAATCGTCACGGCAGACGCGCGCCCGCGGCCCTCCATCCCTGGCGTCATGCGCCTCGGGGCCCCGGTCATCGAAGATAAATCGGCTGAGCGCACGGCGCCGCTGACCGCTCCCGCCAGTCCGCCGACGGGCACACCGTCCTCGCAGACGGAGGTACCCGCCAATCTGCTTCAGTTGCGCCAGCAGGCCCGCTCGGCCCTCGCGACGGCAAACCGCATGTTGGTCACCGAGCGACAGGATCTCGAGCGCGTACGCAGCAAGCATGGCAGCGTCGTTGCCCAGTTTTCGACGCTCGAGCGCACCGTCGAGCGAGCGTCCGCCCGCCTGGAAGCCGCACAGAATGCCTTCGCACGGGCCCGTAACGTCCGGGCCGTCGACGCCGCGATCGATGCCGAGCGCAAGGCCGCCGAACAGATCGCCGATGCGGCCGGCAAACTCGGCGACATCGGTCCCGACGCCCAGGCCGCACGCGCCGAGGTCATGGCCGCCGCCGACAAGCTGCGCGCCGCCGAAGCGAACCGCGACTCGGCGCAGGCGCTGGTGTCCGAACTCGACCGCATGATGAAGCCTGTCCACGTCATGGTCAGCCGCAAGACCGGCAAGATCTACGTGCGCCAGGGTTGGGAGCCGATCCTCGAGGCACCGGTGACGATCAGCGAGCCCGAGCGGCCGCTCGGGACCCACGTCTTCACGGTCAAGACGACGACCGAAACGGCAGCGACATGGTCTGTTGTGAGCGTCGACCGTCGCGAGGCAGCACGTGAACGCCGCGGCGGTCAGCGTGATAGCCGCACGGTCGAGCTGCCGGCCGCCGGACCGGCACGCGCGCTTGATCGCGTCGTCATCCCGGAAGATGTGCGCCAGCGCGTCTCGGAGATGTTGTCGCCCGGCTCGTCTCTGATCGTCTCCGACGAAGCTCCGAGTTCCGAGACCGGCAAAGGTACGGACATCATCGTCCTGACGCGCTGACGAAGATCAGGTCGCCGGCACCTGCTTGGTGCGCGGCCGACCGCCGATCAGCAGCCAGATCGCGATCGCCAAGTTCACGACGTTCCAGGCGATCCCGTTCAAGAACGCCGCCTGATATGATCCCGTCGCGTCGTAGATCGCGCCCGACATCCATCCTCCGATCGCCATACCGACGATCGTCATCATCAGCACGAGGCTGACCCGCCAACCCGCTTCGCGCGGCGGGAAGTACTCGCGCACGATGAGCGCGTAACTCGGCACGATGCCGCCCTGGGACAGGCCGAACAGCGCAGAGACGACGTAGAGCGAGACGAGCCCGTCGAACGGCAGATAAAGGAACAGGGCGAGCGCCTGCAGGGCCGATCCGGCGATCAAAGTTTTCACGCCGCCGATGCGGTCGGCGACGACACCCGAGATCAGACGGCTGACGATGCCGAAGCCCAGCATCATCGACAGCATTTCCGCGCCGCGCGCTGGGCCGTAGCCAAGATCGGCACAGTAGGCCACGATGTGGACCTGCGGCATGCTCATAGCGATGCAGCAGGCGATCCCGGCGACGACCAGCAGCATCTGCAGCGTGGCCTGTGACACCGGCAGGCTCGCCGTAGCCGCATGCATCGATACCGGAGCACTGCCATGATCGACGGGCAGTCGGCGCCGTATCAGCGCAATGAGCGGCAGCATTACCGCGAGGCTCACGACACCGATCATGAAATAGGTATTGCGCCAGCCGGCGACCTCAATCGCGTGCTGCAGGATCGGCGGCCAGATCGTGCCAGCGAGATAATTGCCGCTCGCGACAATCGCGACCGCGATCCCGCGTCGGCGGAGGAACCAGAGCGAGATGTCGGCGACCAGCGGTCCGAACGTCGCAGAGCTGCCGAGCATGCCGATCAGGAGTGCCTGCGCAAGAGCGAACTGCCAGAGCGTCGTTGCATAGGACGCGGCGACGTATCCCAGGCTGAGCATCAGCGCCCCGATGACCAGCGGCGGGAGCACGCCGAAGCGGTCTGACAGCCGCCCCATCATGATGCCGCCGGCCGCGAAACCGATCATCGTTGCCGTGTACGGAATGGAAGCGTCAGCGCGGTCGATGCCGAATTCGCGCTGGATCGTCGGCAGCGTGACGACGACGGACCACAGCCCGACGCCGCCGATCGTGCTGAGCATCAGGGCGATCCACATGCGGAACCACGCCTGCGGGCCGTCGACGAGATCTTCCGTTTGCGCGCCGGCAGCCGTCATTCTGGTCTCGCTTCTCGAATTGGCCGTCACGCCGCAACTTTCGCGAGCCCTGCCCAGTCGAACGAAATGCCGTGACCCGGCCGTGAGGGCGCGATGGCCTGTCCGTCGACGATCTGGAGGGGTTCGGCGATGTAGCGGTCGAGACCGAAGCCGTGAGCTTCGAGATAGCTGCGGTTCGGCGTGGCGGCAAGCAGGTGTACGGTGACATCGTGCGCGCCGTGTGACGTGACCGGCAAATTGAAGGCTTCCGCGAGGTGCGCAATCTTCATGAAGGGTGTGACGCCGCCGCAGTTCGTGACATCCGGTTCAGGATAAGTGACGCCGCCGGCTGCGATGATCTCGCGAAACTCCCAGAGTGTCCGCATGTTCTCGCCGGTCGCAATCGGCAGCCCGCCGTCGCGCACGATCCTGGCATGTCCCGAGATGTCGTCGGGGATCGTCGGCTCCTCGAGCCAGACGAGGTCGAACGGCTGAAAGGCGCGGGCCCTCCGCACGGCTTCGTCGACCGTCCACTTCATGTTGGCGTCGACCATGAGCGGGAAGCCGTCGCCGAGGTGGGCACGCATGGCCTTGATGCGCGCGACGTCCTCCGACATCCGCGTGCGCCCGACCTTCATCTTGATGGCCCGGAAGCCCTTCGCAAGATTTCCTTCCGTCTGCTTCAAGAGATCGTCGACGGAAAGATCGAGATCGATGCCGCCGGCATAGCAAGGAACCTTCGGATCGTGACCGCCGAGCAGGTTCCAGAGCGGTAGCTTGGCCCGCTTCGCCTTGAGGTCCCAGAGCGCGATGTCGAACGCCGAAAGCGCAAGCACCGTCGGGCCGCCGCGGCCGCCGTAATGGAGGGCCCACCAGACATGCTGCCAGAGGTGCTCGATCCGGTCGGCATCGTGGCCGATGACGAGCTCGGGCAGTTCCCGCGCCAGGATCGAATGGATCGCGCCGCCGTTTCGGCCGCAGGTGTAGGTGTAGCCGACGCCTTCCGCGCCGTCGGCATCGCGGACGCGGATGGTCAGGATCTCGAAGGCGGTCATCACGCCGTGAGTCGAATCCGACAGCGCGACGTCGAGGGGAATACGGTAGTGCCCGGCGTCGAGCGCCGTGATCTTGGCCATGGGGCGTTCCTCACCTGCTGCCGGTCGGCCGGCAATCTCGTTGGTCGACCCCCGACGCCGAAGCGGTGGGGCCGATCGGTCGACTGTACGGCAAGGCTGGCGCTCCGGCCACGCGCGGGCGGCATGGCCCGTCGTCATCCCTGGGGAGTCACGGCCTTTCGGGCGCGCGCCCGCTCAAGTCCGAGCTGGTGCTCGCGGAAGATGATGAAAAGCCCCGCGCCGATGACGATGCTTGCACCGGCCATGGTTGTGACCGTCGGCGTCTCGCCGAAGATCAAGAATCCGATCGCGAGCCCGAACAGCATCGAGGTGTATTCGAACGGCGCGATGGTCGAGGTGTCGGCGAAGCGGTAGCTCTCTGTGAGCAGCAGCTGGCCGATCCCTCCACAGATGCCCGCAAGCACGAGAAGGGCGGCGATGTAGAGTTCGGGAGTGCTCCACCCGAGTGGCACCGTCAGCAGCCCGAAAGCGCTGCAGATGAGGGAGAAGTAGACGACGATGGTGGCCGTCTGCTCGGTTTCGACCAGTTTACGGGTCTGAATGATCGACAGCGCGCCGAGCATCGAGGCGGCCAGCGACAGCAGCGCGCCGAGCGTTTCTCCCGAGGTTGCGAACCCGCGTTCGATCAGCGTCAAGCGCGGCCAGAGGATCACGAGCACGCCGCCGAGACCGACGAAAATGGCGCTCCAGCGATACAGCCGCACGACTTCGCCAAGGACGAGTGCTGCAAGGGCCGTCGCGAAGATCGGCATGGCGTAGCCGAGTGCGATTGCTTCCGGTAGGGGCAGGAGCGCGAGCGCCCCGAACCCGCACGCCATGCCGAGCGCGCCGCTCAGCCCGCGGAGAAGATGCCCGCGCACGTTACCGGTGGCGAACGCGGTATTCAGCATCCGCCGATGCCACAGCAGAATGGCGATCGGGATCAGCGCGAAAAATGAACGAAAGAAGACGGACTGGCCCGCCGGCACATGCGTGGAGCTGTACTTGATCAGTGCCGCCATCGCCGTGAAGGCCATCACCGACGTCACCTTCAGCAGGATCGCGCGGCGCGGGTCATGGGGGGCGAATGCCAAGCTCGGTCTCCTCGGGCCGTCCCGCAATCGGCTGGCCGGAGCGCCGGCTTACCGACGGCGGCCGGCTGCTGCAACCCGGGTTCCTGCGCGGCAGGGCTGCCCGTGCGCGCAACGCGCCGCGCCGCCTCGCCCCGAGAATCGTCATAATGCTCGCTCTTGCTTGGCCGCGGAGACGAGAAGCGATGCAGAGGCGTCTCGAAATTGCGATCGTCGGCGCCGGCGTTGCGGGCCTCGCAGCCGGGATCGCTCTCGCTCGCGCCGGCCACCGCGTCGTCGCCTATGAGAGAGTTCCACAATCTCGTCCCGTCGGATCGGGCCTGATGTTGCAGCCGACGGGCCTCGCGGCCTTGCAGCGCCTGGGCCTTCGCTCGACCATCGAGGCCTTGGGCCATCGTATCGGGCGGCTCAAGGGCGCGACCCGCACGGGTCGCACCATTTTCGATGTGGCGTATGGCGACCTCGACCCTGGGCTCTATGCCGTCGGGGTCCATCGCGCGCTGCTCCACCGCACCTTGTGGGACGCTTTCGCGCTGTCCGGCGCAAGTCTTGAAACGTCTCGCCCAATCGCCGCCCTCGAGCCGCGCGCCGATGGTCGCCTCTCACCGGCGACATCCGATGGCCGGGTCGGCGCTCCGGCAGATCTCGTAATCGACGCCTCCGGCGCCCGCTCGGAACTGCGCCGCCAGGTCACCGACCGCACAGCTCGCGCTTTCGCTTATGGCGCCGTCTGGTCGACGGTCCCCGATATCGGCCTTGCGACGGCCTGCCTCGCGCAACGGTATGGCGGAGCGCGCGTCATGGCCGGCTATCTGCCGGTCGGACGGCTCTCGGAAAGTGGACCTGCCCTCGCCGCGCTGTTCTGGAGCCTGAAGCCAGACGATCACGCCCAATGGCAGGAACGGTTCGATGCCTGGCGCGACGAACTCGCGGCCTTCTGGCCCGAGTTCGTGCCGGCTTTGGCGACCGCCGGCGATCCGTCGCACTGGACGCTCGCGAGTTACGCCCACTTCACGGCACCGAGGCTCTCTCACCGCAATCTGGTCCTGATCGGAGATTCCGCGCACGCCACCTCACCGCAGCTGGGGCAGGGTGCGAACAACGGGATGATCGATGCGGTCGTGCTCTGCGATGCTCTCGCCCGCGAACGCGATCTCGACGCTGCGCTCGCCACCTATGCCCGTCATCGCCGCCGCCACATGCGCTTCTATCAGCTCGCGAGCGCCCTCATGACGCCGATCTTCCAGTCGGACTCGCGTGTCCTGCCCGCCGTTCGCGATGCGGCCTTCCCGGCTCTGCGTCTAGTGCCCTATCTGAGGCGCGAAATGGTCCGCACACTGGCCGGTCTGAAGACTGGCGTGTTCACGTCGGCGCGGCCGGAAGACCTCGTCCATGTAGAAGGGGCCCCGGCACTGCCGGAGCCCCTCATCGAAGCGGCCTGAAGGTTCGCTGCGTCCCGCCTCAGCGGCTGGACACCCGCTCTAGCGATTTGATCGGCGCCCGCGGCCGTCCCGACCGCTCGGCGATCTCGCGGTCCTGGGTTTCGATGATTTCACGAGCAGGCTCGTCTCCATCCAGCCCGCCGAGCACATCAGCGGGAACCTTCCGGTTGGAGGTCATCGAGCCGTCTGTATAGGTCACGTTGAACAGAACGAATTCTGCCCGCGGTGTCGGTTTTCTGCGTCCCATCGGGGTACTCCTCGTCTCGAACAAAATGATCAACGGCCGCGGCTCGCGCCATAGGCGCCGCGCTCGCTGCTGCGGGGATAACGCTGCTGGCCTTGCTCCCGACGCGCGCCGGATGCGCCGCGCTGATCGTCGCGCCGCGCAGCGTCACGCCTCGGCTCGCCGCGGCGCGCCTCGTCCCGCTGACCACCGGAGGAGCCCTGCGGGCGACCATCACGGCCGCGCCCGCCTTCGCTGCGGCCACGCTCACCGTGCGAACCACGCCCGCCACGCGGTGTGGCGGACCGCGCTGCATGTGGCCTCTCCGCCTCGATGGTCGCATCACCCCAGGCTTCGGCCGGAATGGGCCGACGCGTCAGCCGCTCGATGTCGCGCAGCTTGCCCCGCTCCTCGCCGTCGACCAGCGAGATCGCGGAACCCTCCGCACCGGCCCGCGCCGTGCGCCCGATGCGGTGCACGTAGCTCTCGGGCACGTCGGGGAGTTCGTAGTTGATCACGTGCGTCACGAGGTCGATGTCGATCCCGCGCGCCGCGATGTCGGTGGCGACCAGCACGCGGATGCGCGAGGCCTTGAAAGCCGCCATTGCATCGTCACGCTGTCGCTGGCTCTTGTTGCCGTGGATCGCGGCGACCGAAATGCCGGCCCGTTCGAGATACTCGGCGACGCGGTCGGCGCCCCGCTTGGTCCGGGTGAAGACGAGCGTGCGGCTCATGTCTTCGCTGCTCAGAAGCTCGACGAGGAGCGCCCGCTTCTGCGCATGCTGCACGTGTATGACCTTCTGCGCGACTCGCTCCGCCGTCGTCGCCTGCGGCGCGACCGAAACTTTGGTCGGCTGGCGGAGCAGAGCGTCGGCAAGTTTGCCGATGTCGGGCGGCATGGTCGCGGAGAAGAACAGGCTCTGGCGCTTCTGCGACAACATGCCGGCAATGGTCCGGATCGGCTTCACGAAGCCGAGGTCCAGCATCTGATCCGCTTCGTCGAGAACGAAGATCTCGGTCGGGCCGAGGTCGATGTTGCGGCTGTCGACGTGGTCGAGCAGGCGACCGGGCGTCGCGACGAGAACGTCGACGCCGCGCTGGAGCGCTTGAATTTGCGGCCGGTGGCCGACGCCGCCGAAGACGACCGCGACGCGGACGCCGAGATGCCGGCCGTAAGTGCGGAAGCTCTCGGCGATCTGCGTTGCGAGTTCACGCGTCGGGCTCAGGATCAGCGCCCGGCAAGCCTTGCGTGCCGGCTGGCGGCGGTTCTGAGCGAGCCGATGCAGGATCGGCAGGGCGAAGGCGGCCGTCTTGCCGGTACCTGTTTGCGCAATACCGAGCAGATCGGCACCAGTCATGACGACCGGAACGGCCTGCTGCTGAATGGGAGTAGGGGTCGTATAGCCTTCCTCGCCGAGCGCGCGGATGAGCGCCGGGTCGAGGCCGAGGGTCTCGAAGGACAACAAAATAGAATCTTTCTTTGGAGCCGCGCGCGGGACTAACGCCTAGCGAACTTCGCCGGCGCGGAAGCTGAAGGAGACGCCCCGCGTGGCCTGGGCTGTCTTGTCGGGAAGATCTCGCACACGACGCTCAATCGGAGGGACCAACGGGCACGTGCCCGAACGACCCTTTCACGCGGAGGGAGCATCGAAACGCTTTTGCAGCGGTGATCGTCTATGTCATGTTGCGCTGCACAAGTCAATGTTGCAAAAGGGCGGTGTACGGTCTGTGCAACTGTTCGGTGCGCTTAACCAGTTGAGCTACCGCAGCTTGCGAGAGCCGGCTGGGGCCCTGCAAGTGAGGCTCGTCGGTCCCTGCCGACAATGCTATAGGGCCGGCAATTCTGCTGATTTCACCGCGGGATAGCGTCGTGAACATTCTCGGTATCGTGACCAAGACCCATGACACGGGTGTGGCCATCCTTCGCGACGGCCTGCCAACGGCGATCATGGAAGAAGAACGCTTCAACCGGGACAAGCACACGCAGCTTTTCCCGACGGGCGCTCTGGAAGCGGCGCTGTCCACGTCCGAAATCGGCATCGGTGACGTCGACGTGATCACGACGCCATGGAACGTTGGTCAGCTGCGCCAGACGTTCCGATCCATCGTCACGTCCGAGCTTCCGGCTAGCCTCAATCTCCTGCGCCCCGCCGCGCACAGCACCCAGAACAGCGGCATCGTCTTCCTGCGCCAGCGCCTGAAACAGGGCATCAAGCGCGGACTGAAAACAAGCCGCGTGCCAGACATCGTCGAGGTCCAGCACCACGACGCCCATGCCGCCATCTTTTTCGTCTCCCCGTTCGACGAGGCGGCCGTCCTGGTGATGGACGGCTACGGCGACGACAGCGCCACCAGTGCCTACGTCGGCACCGGCAACAAGCTCGATCGCCAGTGGCACGCGGGCTTCTTCGACAGCCTGGGCGCCCTCTACACGAGCGTCACCACCTACCTCGGCTTCAAGCCCTTCGAGGAGGGTACGGTGATGGCGCTCGCCGCCTGCGGCGGCCCCACGTATCGCGAGAAGTTCAAGGAGATCATCCGTCTCTTGGACGATGGCCGGTTCACCATGAACCGCGAGTACGTCAGCTTCCCGACCCACGGGCTCGCGCGGCCGTTCACCGCCAAGTTTTTCGAGACCTTCGGCCCACCCCGCCGGCCGGGAGAGGACCTGACCGATCGCCACCGCGACATCGCCTTCGCGCTTCAGGCAGCGACGGAAGACGCCGTGATCCACATCGTTCGCTCGATGGAGAAGCGGACGCGATCGCGCAATCTCTGCATCAGCGGCGGCGTCGCCCTGAACTGCGTCGCCAATGCGCGCATTCTGCGAGACACCGAATTCAAGCGCGTCTGGGTCCCTCCGTGTGCTTCTGATACCGGCGCGCCGCTCGGCAGCGCGCTCTATCACTGGCATCACACGCTCGGCCAGCCGCGCCGCATGGAGATGACGCACGCGTTTTACGGCACGAGCTACACGGATGAGCAGATCGTCCTAGCTCTGAAGGAAGCGGGCCTCGCCTTCGAGCATCTCGATGACGCGACGCTCTACAAGCGCGTCGCGGCCGACCTCGCCGCGAAGAAGGTCGTGGGCTGGTTCCAGGGTCGCTTCGAGATGGGGCCGCGCGCCCTCGGGAACCGGTCGATCGTCTCCGATCCCCGTGATCTGAAGATCAAGGAAATCCTCAACGCCCGCATCAAGAAGCGCGAGGCGTTCCGTCCATTCGCGCCGGCAGTCCTGGCAGAGCGGGCATCGGAGTTCTTCGAGATCGAGCAGCCCGATCCCTTTATGACGATGGCGCCTCGCGTCCGCCCGGACAAGGTACCGGTGATTCCGGCCGCGGTTCACGTCGATGGCACGGGGCGCATCCAAACTGTCGACAAGACGGCCAACCCGCGGTTCCACGCGCTGATCAGCGCGTTCGCAGACCTGACGGGTGTACCTGTCGTGCTGAATACGAGCTTCAATCGGCAGGAGCCCGTGGTTGCCAGTCCGAAAGACGCCATCTCCTGCTATCTTCGTACCACGATGGACGTGTTGGCGATCGGCAATTTCTACGTGACGGACCGAAGCCCGGAACGCAGTGCTCAAGCTGAGGCCGACCACCAGGAGCGCGTCGCCCAGAACGCCTTGGAGCGCAATCTCCTGCGCCAGATGTTCCGCCCCTAAACCATCCTCCGTGTCGCTATGCGCATAACAGCGTCGACAGTTTGACAAACAGTCGGCTGCATGCCAGCTAATACTTTCGGTGGGGGCCGGAACCAAGCCGGGCCTCCTCCCAAAAAAAGCATGAGCACTGTTCGTAATCTGCCGCGAGCGGTCGCGGCCACGGGAGGAATTTGATGACTCTTCGAAACTGGCTCGCCGCTGGTGCGGCGGCCCTTGTCGCGTGTGCTTCGACGGTAGCGGTCGCGCAGGACAAGAGAGTACGCATGCAGATGGGCGGTGCGTTCCCGTCCAGCACGGCGATCCTCGGTCCGGCCCAGCTCCGCACTGTGGAGCTTATCAAGGGCATTTCCGGTGGTTCGATCGACATTCGGTTCTTCGAGCCGGGCGCCCTTGTTCCGGCTGGCCAGTATCTCGACGCCGTCGGGAACGGCTCGCTCGACGCGGCCTGGACGGTTGCCGGCTTCTTCACCGGCAAGGACATCGCCTTCGCGATGTACGCGGCTGTGCCGTTCGGCCCCGAAGCCGGCGAATATCTCGCCTGGATGAAGCACGGCGGCGGCGAGAAGATGTTCAAAGAGCTCGCAGCCAAGTACGGCGTCGAAGCACACCTCTGCGGTCTGATCGCTCCCGAAGCGTCCGGCTGGTTCCGCAAGGAAATCAAGTCGCTTGACGACCTGAAGGGCCTGAAGATGCGCTTCTTCGGCCTCGGCGCGAACGTCATGCAGAAGCTCGGCGTAGCGACGCAGCTGCTGCAGGCGGGCGAAATCTTCCAGGCGCTCCAGCTCGGCACCATCGACGCGACCGAGTTCTCGATGCCGGCGATGGACCTCTCGCTCGGCTTCCACCAGGTTGCGAAGCACTACTACTTCCCGGGTTGGCACCAGATGTCGACCTTCAACATGCTGATCATCTCGAAGCAGAAGTGGGCCGAACTTTCGGACACCCAGAAACTGCAGATCCAGACGGCTTGCGAAGCTCAGATGCTTCACCAGCTCGCCGAGGGTGAGGCGAAGCAGGCGGCCGCGATCAAGGAGATCCAGTCGAAGGGCGTCACCATCCATCGTTGGTCGAAAGAGATCCTCGATACGCTCGAGAAGACCTGGGAAGAGGTCGCTAAGGAGCAGGCCGAAAAGAGCCCAGAGTTCAAGAAGGCCTGGGATAGCTATTCCGCCTTCCGCAAAGAGTACGCCACCTGGCGTGCACTCGGTTACCTGAACAGGTAAGGCAGATAGATCAAACCGGACGGCCCTGTGCCGTCCGGTTCCGTTTGGGGCATCGGCTGTGCTGGGGAGCGCGGCCGTTTCTTGCGTAAGCTGAGGAATGGGTGGCGGCCGGCGTGCCGCGAGGGAAAAAAGAATGCGTGCACTTCTGGCTCTGAGCAACGCGATCAACGCGCTGCTCCGAACCATCGCCCACATCGGCGTGTGGTTCTTCTTGGCCTGTATCATCACGATCTGCTTCGACGTCATCTCGCGCAGGTTCGGATTCCAGCTGCAGATCGCCGGCGTGGACCTCGGCTCGACGCGCCTTCAGGAACTCGAGTGGCATTTCTCGTCGATTGCGTTTCTGACTTGGCTCGGCTGGGCCTACATCAAGGACGCTCACGTTCGCATCGACGTCTTCACGAACACACTTTCGCAGCGCAAGCAGGCGTGGCTCGAATTGATCGGCTGCCTGATCTTCGCGTTGCCCTACCTGATCGTCGCGATCCCATTCGCCCACAACTTCTTCTGGACGGCGTGGATCCAGAACGAGTCCTCATCCGCGCCGAACGGCATCCCCTGGCGCTGGTTCATCAAGGGCATGCTGTACATGGGCTTCTGGACCGTGCTGTTCGCCGTGGTCTCGGTGATGTGCCGCCGGATCGTCTTCCTGTTCGGGCCTCCCGATCTCGCCGAAGAGGCGATGTCGGAAGCTCACAAGGCATAAGTGGGGAGGCGGTAACATGATCGATTGGCTCATCGACCACCTCGCCGTTCTGATGTTCGTCACGCTGACGTTCATCATGTTCTTCGGCTATCCGGTCGCCTTCATCCTCGGCGCCGTCGGCGTCGTCTTCGCTCTCGTCGGCATGCACTTCGGCGTCTACCGCTGGGCGCAGTTCGCCGCGCTTCTGCCGCGCGTCTACGGACAGGCGGTCGAAAACCCCGTCCTCGTCGCGATCCCCATGTTCATATTCATGGGGACGATGCTTGAGAAAAGCCGCGTGGCGGAGCAGTTGCTCTTCGCGCTGCAAGTGCTGTTTCGCAAGGTCCCGGGCGGTCTCGCCCTCGCCGTGACGCTACTCGGCACCATCATGGCAGCAACGACCGGCATCGTCGGCGCCTCGGTCATCATGCTGACGCTGATCGCGCTGCCGCTGATGATGAAGCGGGGCTACCAGAAGGAACTCTGCGTCGGCACGATCGCCTCGGCCGGTACGCTCGGCATCCTCATCCCGCCCTCGATCATGCTTGTGATCATGGGTGACCTGATGTCGGTGCCGGTCGGCACTCTGTTCGCCGGCGCTTTCCTGCCGGGCTTCATGCTGTCGGGCCTCTACGTCATCTACATCATCGTGCTCTGCTTCCTGAAGCCGTCGCTCGCTCCGCCGCTCGGCGCCGAGGAAGGACCGCAGACGACACGTGAACTCCTGGTGCTGGTGACGAAGACGTTCATCCCGCCGGCGTTCCTCATCACATTGGTGCTGGGATCGATCTTTGCCGGCTGGGCGACCCCGACGGAAGCGGCCGGCGTCGGTTGCGCTGGCGCAATCATCCTCGCGATCGCCAACCGCCAATTCAGCTATCAGATCCTGAAAGACGTGTTGCACTCGTCCGCGCTCACCAATGCGATGGTGTTCTTCATCGTGTTCGGCGCGACGCTGTTCTCCTACGTCTTCCGCGCGCTCGGCGGTGACGACGTCGTGATGGACATCCTGAAGGCCGTCGGCATCGACACCGGTTGGGAAATCCTGATCTTCGTGATGTCGCTCGTGTTCTTCATGGGCTTCTTCTTCGACTGGATCGAGATCTGCCTCGTTGTCATCCCGATCTTCGCGCCGATCATAGCGAAGGCCGACTTCGGGACGATGGTGCAGGTCCTGGATGCCTCGGGCGCCGTCAATCCGCAGTTGACGAAGCAGGCCGTGCTGCTCTGGTTCGCGATCCTGCTAAGCGTGAACATGCAGTCGGCGTTCCTGACGCCGCCGTTCGGGTTCGCGCTGTTCTACATGAAAGCGACGGTGCCGCCCGAAATCACGATGATGCACATCTATCGCGGCATCATCCCCTTCGTGCTCATCCAGCTCTTCGCCGTCGTCCTGTGTATGTTCTATCCGGAAATTGTCTTGGTGCTCCCAAAATACTGGGGCTTCCTCGATTAGCGGTCCGATGATCGTCTGACCTTCCCGCGGCCCGCCGACGCAACCCGTCGGCGGGCCGTTCGTCAACCGAAGGTCTGTAGTCCTGCTGCCATGCCCGTGTTAACCGTCACACGGGCGCTTACGGTGCCAATCTCGCCGCAATTCCGTCGTCTCTCGCGTTCGGGCGGTCAGAATTGCAGGCCGCGGGTTGCCGACCCGCGGTCGAACTCGGGTCGTTTCAGGAGTGCTCCGTGTCAGCAGCGAGCCGTAACCTCGTCGTCAACGAGGACATGACCATCAAGGGTCAGATCCGTAACTGCGCCCAACTCGACGTGTTCGGCCTCGTCGAGGGCGAAGTCTTCGCAGAGAAAATCGTCATTCATCCTGGCGGTCGTTTCTATGGGACCGCGAAGGCGCACGATGCCGCCGTGCAAGGCACGCTCGAGGGGCGCGTCCTGATCAAGAACCTCATTCACATCGGTGACAATGGGACGGTCATCGGTGATGTCCGCTACGGTCGCATTGCCATGGATCCCGGCGGCAATCTCAGCGCCGAGTTGCGCAACGTGCCGCCTGAGATCTTCGGCGACCTGACGGTTGAAGTAGCGGCCGGTCGCGCCGTCCAGATCACGACACGTGACCTGACCGGTTTCGATCCCGACGACGGTGCGGGCGCGCTCGTCTACTCGGTGAAGAACGTCAAGCACGGCTATATCAAGGTCGCCGGAGGCGCGATCCCGGCCAAAACCTTCACCCAGCAGGATCTCGAAGCCGGCCGCGTCTCGTTCGTCCACGACGGCTCGTCTGCGAGCACCGCAAGCTTCGACGTGGTCCTTACGGATTCGCAGGGCGCAACGTCCGGTGCCCCACAGACCGTCGAGGTGATGGTCGGCAACGAGCCTCTGCCACTGCCTCGCTGAGGCGAGAGGCTGGCGTCAGCCAGCCTCGATGAACCGGCACGGTTCGCCGTTCGCGGCGCCGAGGATTTCGCCCTCCCACATGACTTTGCGGCCGCGGATCACCGTGCCGATGGGAAAGCCCGTCACGGTCACGCCGTCGTAGGGAGTCCATCCGCAACGGCTCGCGACCTCGTCGTGCCGGATCGTGTGCCGGCGCTTCAGATCGACGATCGTGAAGTCGGCATCGTAGCCGCGCGCGATGCGACCCTTGCTGGCAAGTCCGAAGATCCGCTGCGGACCGTGGCTCGTGAGATCGACGAAGCGCTCGAGTGTGAGCCGGCCGGCGGCGACGTGGTCCAGCATGATCGGCACGAGCGTCTGCACACCGGTCATTCCGGAGTGCGAGCCGGGATAGGCGTGGTCCTTCTCCTCGCGCGTATGGGGGGCGTGGTCCGAGCCGAGCACGTCGACTGTACCGTCGGCGATCGCCTGCCAGATGCGGCGGCGATGGCGCTCATCACGCACGGGCGGGTTCATCTGCGCGTACGTGCCGAGCCGCTCGTAGCACTCGGGCGCCACCAGCGTGAGGTGGTGCGGCGTGACTTCGACGGTGGCATAGGAGCGGTGCTCCGCCAGGAAATCCATCTCCTCGCCCGTCGAGATGTGCAGCACGTGGACCCGGCGGCGGTGCTTCTCGGCCAGCCCGACAAGCCGCCGTGTCGCAATCAGGGCGGCCTCCGGATCGCGCCACTCCGGATGCGACGTCGGATCGCCCGCCCGCCGCAGCCCCATTCGCGCCTTCAGCCGATCCTCGTCTTCGGCGTGGAACGCCGCGCGGCGCGACAGCTTGGCGACGATGCGATCGAGCGACGGCTCGTCGTCGACCAGCAGGTCGCCGGTCGAGGAGCCCATGAAGACCTTGATGCCCGCCGATGCTTCGAGCCGCTCGAGCCGGGGAATGTCGTCGATGTTCTCGCGCGTCCCTCCCACGTAGAAGGCGAAGTCGCAAAACATCCGGTGGCGCGCGCGACGAACCTTGTCCGCCAGCGTCTCGGGGGTGGTCGTCAGCGGCTTGGTGTTCGGCATCTCGAAGACGGCGGTGACGCCGCCCAGCACGGCGGACCGTGAGCCCGTTTCGAGGTCTTCCTTGTGCTCGAGCCCCGGTTCGCGGAAATGCACCTGGCTGTCGATGACGCCGGGCAGGATGTGCAGGCCCTTGCAGTCGATGACGTCGCGGCCGGCGCCCGGCGCGACGTCACCGATCGCGGCGATGCGGCCGTCGCGCACACCGATGTTGCGGGCCCCCGTGCCATCCTGGTTGACGACGATGCCCCCCGTGAGCACCAGATCGAACGTTTCCGCCATTGCCCTGTCTCCAGCTTGCCGCCCGCGGCTTCTGCGCCTTATCTACCCGGCGAACTGCGCCGGCATCCAGCAGGATATCGACCATGCCATCGGCCACCGTCGTGCACCTCGCCGAGCAAGGAGTTGTCGCCCTCACCGGCCCGGACGCCGGCAAACTCCTGCAAGGCATCCTGACCAACGACCTGGACGTCCTGGACAAGGGGCCATCGCTCGCGGCTGGCCTGCTGACGCCGCAGGGAAAAATCTTGTTCGACCTCGTCGTCTACCGGGCTTCCGACGGCCTGATCGTCGAGACGCCAGCGGCGCGCCTCGCCGATCTCATCAAGCGACTGACGCTCTACAAGCTGCGTGCCGACGTGCGCATCACAGACGCCTCGGCCGATTGGGCCGTCGTCGAATCGTGGGGTGGCGAAGTGGCGTGGCCGGCCAGCAGCCTCGGCGGGGTGGACCCGCGGCTGGCGGAGTTCGGCGAGCGCCACTTGCTTCCGGCCGGGTCCGTCGACGCGCTCGGTCCCCGCGGCACGATCGCCGACTACGATGCCCGCCGCGTCGCCCTCGGCGTGCCGGAAGGCGGACGCGACTACGTGCTCGGCGATACCTTCCCGCACGAGGCGAACTTCGATCTGCGCAGCGGCGTCTCCTTCACCAAGGGCTGCTACGTCGGCCAGGAGGTTGTAGCCCGTATGCAGCACAAGACGATCGTCCGCAAACGCATCGTCCGCCTGCAAGGCACGGCACCAATAGCCTCAGGCGTCGACGTCATGGCCGGGACCTTCCAGATCGGTCGCATCGGGACCGTGTCGGGGAACGCCGCACTCGCTTTCCTGAAGCTCGATCGTGCGGAGGAACTCGCGTCAAAGGGCGAGAAGCTGACGGCCGGCGATGTCCCCGTGGAGATCGATCCGCGAGACATCGCAGCCTTCGAGGCGATCGCAGCCGCAAAGGCCCATCGGTCATGACCGCCAGAACCGAAGACGGTCTCGCCCGGTGCACGTGGCCGGGCCTCGAAGACCCGATCTACACCCGCTATCACGACACAGAATGGGGCGTGCCTCACGCGAACGATCGCGCGATGTTCGAGAAACTCGTGCTCGAAGGGTTCCAGTCCGGACTTTCCTGGTTGACGATCCTGCGCAAGCGCGACGCCTTCCGGAAAGCCTTCCACGATTTCGATGCCGAGCGGATCGCCCGCTACGGTGAAAAGGAGTTCGCCCGGCTGATGGCGGATGCGGGCATCGTGCGCAATCGGCTGAAGATCGAAGCCGCCCGCGATAACGCCCGCGCTTTTCTGAAGCTCTCCGAGCGGACGGGGCTCGCCAGGTTCCTGTGGGGCTTCCTCGACGGCCGCCCCCTCGTCAACGAACGTCGCGCGCACGGTGACATCCCAGCCGAAACCGAGCTTTCGAAGCGGATGTCGAAAGCACTGAAGGCGGAAGGCTTCCGCTTCGTCGGGCCGACGACGGTCTACGCCTTCATGCAGTCGACCGGCATGGTCAACGACCACCTTGTCGGCTGCCATCGCCACGGGCCGTGTGCGGCTCTGCAATCCCGCTTCAAGGTCGCGCCATGACGGAGGCGAAACCGCGCGCGTGGCAACGCATGCTGTCTGGGCGGCGCCTCGATCTGCTCGATCCCGATCCCACAGATGTCGAAATCGTCGATATCGCTCATGGCCTCGCCCGCGTGGCGCGCTGGAACGGCCAGACGGTCGGTCCGCACGCCTTTTCGGTCGCCCAGCACAGCCTCCTCGTCGAAGCGATCGCCAGCGCCCGAGCGCCGGACTGGCCGGTCATGTGGCGTCGGGCGGCGCTGCTCCACGATGCGCCTGAGTTCGTCATCGGCGACCTTATCAGCCCGTTCAAGGCGGCCATCGGCCTGGATTACAAGGCATTCGAAGCTCGCCTGCTGGCTGCTATCCACCGCCGCTTCGGATTGCCGGATGTCCTCCCGGCAGACGTCACCCGCGCGATCAAGGAAGCCGACCGCATCGCTGCTTATTTCGAGGCGACCCGGCTCGCGGGCTTCAATGCGGAGGAAGGCCTCCTTTACTTCGGTGGCGAGCCGGACGGCCTGCCTGGACAATTACGAGGTTCGCTGGCCAGCCTCGAAGCGGTGGCGACGGCGGTCGCGCAGGCGGAGTTTCTGGCTCGGTTCGAAAGTCTGTCGTTCCATGATAGGAACGCCTGATCCCACAGGCACCCACTCCGGACCGATGAGCACCGAAGTCCCGCTGCGCACCGCAGACGCCGCCAGCCGGCGGGCCCTCGACAGCGCGACCGTCGAGATCGGCCTGAGCGCCGCCATCATCGCCGTGCGTGACGGCGAGCCGGTCTCCCTCGTGGTGCCCGACGAGGGCGGCGATGCCCTGCCGTTCGGCCCCTTCTCGCCGCTCGATCATCGCACCTTCGAAATGGGCCTGCGCAGTTGGGTGGCGCAGCAGACGGGCCTGGAACTCGGCTACGTCGAGCAGCTCTATACGTTCGGTGACCGCGGCCGACACGCCCAGCCCGGAGATACCGGCCCGCACGTCGTTTCGATCGGCTACCTTGCATTGACCCGGCCCCGCGATCTCGACGGGCGCGAGCGCGGCATCTGGCGGAGCTGGTACGAATACTTCCCGTGGGAAGACTGGCGCCACGGAAAACCCCGCATCCTGACCGACGTGATCGAGCCGCGGCTGCTCGCCTGGGCGGCGCGCCCGAAGCCACCGACCGGACCGGACCGGCCGGTGGAGCGGGCCGACCGCCTGCGCATCTGCTTCGGGCTGTTCGGAGCGGCGTGGGACGAGGAAAAGGTGCTCGAGCGCTACGAGCTGCTCTACGAGTCCGGCCTTGCGGCCGAAGCCCGCCGGGACGGCCGCGAGGCCGCGCTCACGTGGGGCCAGGTCCCGGCGCTCGGCCTGCAGATGCGCTTCGATCACCGTCGCATTCTGGCGACCGCGATCGCTCGCCTGCGCGCCAAGATCAAATACCGGCCGGTGATCTTCGAACTGATGGACGAGGAGTTCACCCTCTTCGAATTGCAGCGCACCGTCGAAGCAATCCTCGGGCCCCATCTCCACAAGCAGAATTTCCGCCGCCTTGTCGAAGGCGCGGGGCTGGTCGAGCCGACCGACGAGGTCCGCGCCAAAACGGGCGGCCGACCCGCGAAGCTCTATCGCTTCCGCCGCGAGGTGGTGCTGGAACGACCAGCGCCCGGCGTGCGCGTCAAGCCCGGGCGCGGGTGATCCTCGGTGCGGCCGGCTACACGGCGACGAACCGGAAGCCGTCTCCGTCGCGCGTGACGCGCCCCGTCGAGGGGGACGGGAAATGCGCCGTGCAGAAGACGGTCCGGGTGTCGCAATAGCAGCCGAAGATGCGGCGGCGCGTTTCGCCGGCCTGCTTCGAGTTATAGTCCGAGAACATCCCCATCTCGGGGTACTTGGCCTGCAGCGGCGAGTGGACCATATCGCCCGTCACGATGGCATCATCGCCCGTCTTCCCGATCACGACGGAATAGTGGTCGATGGTGTGGCCGGGGGTCGGAATGAGCCGCACCGTATCGTCGAACGCGTGGTCGCTGGTCACCTGATCGGCCCGACCGGCTGCGACGATGGGAAGGACCGAATCTACGATCCACGGACACGTTTCCGGCTTTGTCTTGTACCGCTCGTCCCAGAATTCGAGCTCACGGCCGGAGAACAGGTAGCGGGCGTTCGGAAACGTCGGGACCCAGCGACCGTTTTCGAGCCGCGTATTCCATCCGACGTGGTCGACGTGCAGGTGGGTGCACATGACGAAGTCGATATCGGCCAAGCCGAAGCCGGTCGCCGCCAGCGCCTTCTCCCAGCGGTCGCTGTCGAGCCGGTCCCACATCGGCCGGTTCGGGCGCGGCTTGTGATTGCCGACGCAGCTGTCGACGAGAATGACGTGGTGCGGCGTCTCGAGCAGATAGCTTTGAATGCAGAGATTGAGCCGGTCGTCGGCTGAGACGTAGGTCGGCTGTAGCCAGCCGCGGTTTGCGTCGAGGACTTCGCTCGTCAGTGTCGGGAAGAACTCCCGGACGGCAAAGAACGGCCCTTCCTGCTCGATGATGCGGTGGACCTTGATGTCACCGAAAGTCAGCCTTGTGGTCATGGGGTTTCCTCGCGGCCGCGGCTGTTCTCGCCGCTCCCCATGACCTTACATCCGCTCTCCGAGGCGCGCGATCAGTATCGCCGACCGACGTACGGGGCGTGATAGCGGGCATCGACACAGCGGTCGCCGTGCCAGTACCGGTAGACGCCGCAGCTCGTCGGCCGCTCGATGATGTAGTGCTCGACGGGGGCCGCATACCCGCGCGGCGGATAGAGCACGACCGGGGGCGGATAGGTCACCACTGGCGGCGGATAGATGGTGATGGGCGGCGGCACGACGTAAACGGGCGCCGGCTCGTAGGCGCGGTAGCGGTCGATATAGACGTAGCGGCGCGGCTGGTAGGCGTAGTCATCGTAATCGTCCCGGTACCGGCGGTAACGATGCGTGACAGGGGTCACCGCGCTTTCGGCCGCGACAGCAGGCGGCTTCGGCACGGGCGGACCTGCCACGGCCACGCTGGATAAGGCCGTCGAGAGGGCGGCCGCGAACACGGTTCCGCAGAGCAAACGCAGCATGACACACTCCACAAACCCCGGACGCCGTGAAGGTTAGCGCGGCAACCGGCCCTGTCCAAGCGTCCGGCACCTACCTCTGATATTCGGCAGGCGACGTCTTGCATCCTTGCAACGCGCGTGCCGCGGACAAGGTCCCTTACAAAATTCCGTAGCGCGCGAAAACGTCCGCCAGCTTATCGCCGCGCCGGAGATCCGCGAGCGTGCTCTTCTCCCCGCGGACTTTCTCGAAGGCGAGGCGCAGGACCTCGGATTCGACGGCTTTGGGGATCACGACCACGCCATCGGCATCACCGAAAATGAGGTCGCCCGGCGCGACCTTGACGCCCGCACATTCGATCGGCACGTCGAGTGCCATGATGCGCCCGCGCCCCTTGCTGTCGAGCGGTGCGATGCCGCCGTGGAAGACCGGAAACTTCATGGCCCGGATGGCCCGCACGTCGCGGGTACAACCATCCATCAGGGCGCCGGCGGCCCCGCGCACGGTTGCCGCAGTGGAAAGCAATTCGCCCCATGGCGCGACGCGTGCCGGGTTGGAACAGGCGAAGACGGGGATCTCGTCCGGGGCCAGGCTGTCAATCAGAGCGATCTCGAGCTCGTAAGGATTGGTGCCGGCCTCGTGATGGTAAACCTCCATGAACGCGGCGGTACGGGCGCGCCCGACCATGACGCAATCCTCGTCGAGCGGACGGATGCGGCTGGGCATGGCCTGATCCATCACGCCGACGCTGTCGAGGCAGTCGGACAGGACCGACGTAAAGAGATGCGCGCGCACTTCGGCGAGCGAATATGACCCGGAACCCATCCACGTGCCTCCTCAGCTGATCCGCCGATGAGACTGCGCGAGCGGTGGTTTGGCCGCAAGCTGCGATGCGGCAAGAAACGTATTCGGAGGAAAACCTTCCGTGGCCGACGTGAGCCTTCCGCGCCGCCAGATTAGCGCCTAAGCTTGCGTCGATGCGTTCCGAAGTTTGGAGAAAATCATGTTCGACGCCAAGAATTTACTCGATCTCCTCGTCAAGGGTGCGGGCCGACCCGCGGGAGCTCAAGGCGCCGGCGGTGGACTTGCGGACGTGCTCGGAGGCCTTTTGCAGGGAGCCGGCGGCGCGTCGTCGTCGCCCGGACGAGCGCCGGCAGCTGGCGCGTCAGGCGGCCTCGAAGACATCCTCCGCCAGTTGACGGCCGGCAGCGGCGGGCAAGGCGGCGGCGGTGGGCTCGGCGACATCCTCGGCAATATCCAGGCGCAGATCCAAAAGGCCGGCCCGGGGTCGGCGCAAGGCGGCGGCGCGGGCGGCGGCCTAATGGACATTCTCGGTCAGGTCCTCGGGCAGGCGACGGCAGGCGTGAAGGACGGCGCGCAGCGGATCGACCAGAGCACGGGGGCCTCGACGCACATGCGCGATGCCGTCGGCAAGGTGACCGGCAAAGCTCCCGACGACATCCTCAGGCAGATCCAGGAGCTGATCGCCGGCAACCAGATGGGAACGGGGGCAATTCTCGGGAGCCTCGGGACCATTCTTCTCGGCACGCGCTCGGGCCGGGCCGCGACCTCGACCGCAGCCAAGATCGGCACGATCGCCATGATCGGCGGGCTCGCGTGGCAAGCCTATCAGAACCATATGAAAGGCAAGCCGCTGCTCGGCGGTGGCCCGTCCAGCGGCTTGCTCGCCGATCCGGCGCCGAGTGGATCGGGCTTCGAACCCGAGGCCGTGGATCAGCGCCATGCGGTCGGCTACATCCGCGCCATGATCGCAGCGGCAGCGTCCGACGGTCGTCTCGATAACGCGGAATACGACAAACTTCTCGGCAATCTGAAAGCCGCCGGCATAGATGCTGCGGCCGAGGAATTCCTCGCCGGCGAATTGAATAGCCCCGCGTCGGTCGAAGATTTGGCGGCGTTGGTTTCGACCCCGGAAGAGGCGCTGCAACTCTATACGGCGGCTCGTCTCGCCATCGACGTCGACACGGCGGCCGAGCAATCGTTCCTCGCCGAACTCGCGGCAGCGCTGGGCCTCGATCCGGACCTCGTTCGCCAAGTCGACGCGGCCGCGCTGGCCGCCTGATCGAGTTCGCCTTGATCGCCTCTGCAACGGCGGCTCCCCAGGGGTGCCGCCGTTTGCCATTGCGCGCCTCATGCGTCGCAAGTTGCGCACAAGGCAATCGCGGCACTGTTCCCTCTGCGTCCGATTTCTTCGCCTATTTCTGCGGTGAAAAAATTGGGAGTGAAATTAGCGCGGTGCGAACACGGTTTTGCGTAATTGATTGGAGTTCATGCCGTTGTCTTGACGAATCAGGAGCAGCAACCGGAAGCTGCATTCGAGTTCCGCAAAGGACGTTCGAAGATGAATCGCATCGGCACGCTCTTGATCTTGACGGCGACGGCCACTCTCGCCGGAGCGATGCCGGCATCGGCGCAGTTCGTTTGCTCTGACGGCGTCGCCGCTGGCGGCTCATCGGTCGGAACGGGCAACTCCGTCTCCTGCGGAACGAACGTGCACACCGATAGCGCGGGCGGCGTCGCCTTCGGCGTCTACGCGACGAACTCCGGAACGAGCGTCGTCGGCAACGGCTCCGTCGCAGTCGGCAATGAGGCGCTTGCCACCGGCACCGACTCCATCGGGATCGGAAACACGGCCAACGTAACTGGCAACACCTCTGTCGGCCTCGGTGCAGGCACGGTCGTGTCCGGCAACAATGCGGTCGCGGTTGGTCAGGGATCGCAGGCGACCGCCGATGGCGCGGCGGCGTTCGGTCAGGGCGCAGCAGCGAGCGCGGCGGATGCCGTCGCCATCGGTCGCGGGGCCATCGCCGACACCTCCGGCAGCATCGCAATCGGCCAGGGCGCGAGCACGGCGGCTTTCACGAATACCATCGCGCTCGGTCAGGGCGTCGCGGCGACGCGCAACGATCAAGTCATCATCGGCAATACCAACAACACCTATACGCTGTCGGGTCTCACGTCGGCCGCCAGCCGCACAGCCCAAGGCACGCCGACCCACATCGTTACCTCGAACGCCAACGGCGACCTCGCTGCTCACACGGCCGCCGAACTCGGCCTCGCGACGCCGGCAGACATCGCCTCGATCAACGCGCGCCTCGGCAATCATCAGTCGCGGATCGAGCAGAACAGCGAAGGCATCGCGATCGCCCTCGCGATGGCGGGAACACCTGTCGTGCTGCCGAAGGAGCGGTTCGCGATGTCGGCCAACTGGGGCAACTTCGAAGGTCGTAACGGCTTCGCCGGCGCGCTCGCCTTCAAGGTCACCGACATGGTGCAGCTAAACGGCGGCATCGGCTTCGGGGCCGAAGAAGGCACCGTCGGCGGTCGCGCCGGCATCCGGATCGGCTGGTGAGGCGTCGCATGGCCCGGCGTGGCGGGATGCTCGACCGTACACTGATCGTGACGGCAGTGCTCGTTTCGGTCGCCGCAATGGCCAATCCGCGCCTCGAGTGGTTCGGCTTTTCGAGTGAACCCGCGCCACGCGCTCAGGCCCCCGCTCCGGTCGCGAGCAAGCCTGCGACATCGCCTATCGAGACGGCATCCCTGCCGCCGGCGCCGGCACCCACCGTCGCCGCGCCGGCTCCGGTCGTCCCACCAACAAAAGAGATTGCTGAGGCGCCGGCGATTCCGTTGAGCGAGCCGGCGAAAGTCGCGATCGCGCCGCAGCCGGCCGCGCCACCATCGGCGCCTGTCGCACCGGCGCAAGAGCCGATGCCCGCGCCGGCGCCCGTCGCCGCGCCTCTTCCATCACCAGTTCCGGCACCGGCACCGGTTGTGGCGCATCGGGCAGTGTCCCCCGCCTTAACCGCGGCACCCGCGGCTGTTGCGGCTGCGCTGCCGACCACGCCTCAAGTCGTGGTACCTGACGCCGACCGTCTCGTCCTGCTGATCCGTACGGCGCTGCTCTCGCTCAACGATGCCATCCGTACCGGGAACTATACAGTTCTGCGCGACATTGGCGGGCCTTCGTTCCGCGAGTTCAATTCGGCGGCGCGGCTATCGCAGGTCTTCAGCGGCCTCGGCGCCCAGGGAATCGATCTCTCGATGATCGCCATCATGGCCCCGCAGTTGTCGGAGGTCCCGACCCTCGACGCGCGCAATACCCTCCGCCTCAAAGGCTACTTCCCGGGCAAGCCGCTCCAGGTCAACTTCGAGATTCTGTACGAGCCCGTCGGCGGTCACTGGAGGTTGTTCGGTCTGTCCGTGAACGCGGCACCACCTCAGGTGGCACCCGAGGCACAAGCCCAGCCGAGCCCGGCGCGCGCGGCAGCGCCGTCTGCGACGCAGCGGACCGCCAGCCGGCCCTAGTGTCAGTGGCAACGACCGACACGTTCTGAAACGTCTGTTAACTGTTCGTTCAGCATACCGCAAAAGCAAAAAACTGATTCACCGAAATAGAAACAATAGCGCGCAAGATCGCCCCGAGTCAGGCCTCTGGCAACGAGTGGGCGTATGCACAAGACTTCGCGCGTCGTCATTGGTCGCGACGATGAGGCTTCGGAAGCCGCACAGCGCGACCCCGTGGACGGACAGAATTCCGAGTCGGCGAAACTGGATGTCGGTGGGCTCCAGGAAGCTCGCGTCGAGGCCTACAAGCCAGATGCTCCGCGGACCGCGCCGTCGAAGGCGCCACGGCTCGGCTCCTGGCTGAAACGCAATCTGGTGAAGGTCGCGAAGGTCGCCGTCGCGGTCGCCGTAATCGCCGTGGTCGGTTGGCAGCCGCTGCAAAAACTCGCGACCTCGGCCTCGGTAGAGGCTGTCGTCAACGCGCGTCTTGTGACGTTGCGAGCCCCCATCGAAGGAACCATCGCGCTCGCCGCCTTGCCGTCCCCGGGTAACAAGCTCGAAGTCGGGCAGGACGTCGTCAAAGTTACGGATCCGCGTGCGGATCGATCACGCCTCGACGACCTGCGCCGGACGATGCAGCAGCTCGAAGACGAACGCGCGGCGCTCAGTCTGAAGCGAGAGTCCGCGCTCTACGAGATGCAGGACAGCGGCCGCCAAGTCGCTCGCTTCCAGGGTGCGCGCGCGCGCCAACTCGAAAGCCGGATGAGCGAAATCCGGGCTGAAATCCGGGCCGCCGCCGCAACGCGGGACGAACTCGCCACGGCCCGCGCCCGGGCCGAAATGCTCGTTCAGAAGAGTGCCGGCTCGACCGCCCAGCTCGAACGCGCGCGGCGCGACGAGTTGGTGGCCGAGCAGACCATGGCGGCCGCCCAGGACCGGCTGGCCATGGTCGGCGTCGAACTCGAAGCGATCCGAGAAGGGTACTTCGTGGGCGACAGCTACAACGATCGGCCGCGTTCGCTGGAACGCTTGCAAGAGGCCCGCGAGCGGGCGGCCGAACTCCAAGCCGAAATCGCGCTCCGCGATGCCCGCCTTGCGCGACTCGCCGGCGAGCTCGATCGCGAAACGCAGCGCACCGAACTGCTCGCCGAAGCGCGCCTAACGGCGCCAGCGGGAGCCAGCGTTTGGGAAGTTCTGATCTCGGATCGTGAGCAGGTGCGGCGCGGTCAGGACCTCGTGCGGCTACTCGACTGCTCGGCGCCGCTGGTCACCGCGACAGTTAGCGAAGGGGTCTTCAACCGGCTTCACATCGGCGCCCCGGCGACGTTCCGGTTGAAGGATACGCGCGAGGAACTCGCCGGCCACGTCGTGCATATGTCCGGTCAGGCGGAAGTGGCGGCGAACCTCGCGATCGCACCGTCCTACCTCCAGAAGGAGCCCTATCGCGTCACCGTCGCGGTGCCCGATCTCGCGCGCGGCGGCACCTGTCCGATCGGCCGCACGGGCCGCGTCACGTTCGATGCGAGCGCCGCCGCGGCGCCAGGCCGATGACCTACCTCAACGAGGACCTCCTTCAGGCTCTCGCTCCGGCGTTCGTCGCCGGAGCCCTCTGCCTTTTGATCTGCACGCTCGGCGATCGCACGTCACCGGTTGCCCGGGGGCTGGCTACGGCAGCCTCGCTCGTCCTCATGTGGCGCTACATCGTCTGGCGCGTAACCGAAACGCTGCCACCCCTCGATCAGCCGATCGACTTCTCCGTTGGTTTCGTGTTCCTTGCTGTCGAAGTGCTCGCCGCGCTCGGCTCGACGTTCTCGCTTTTCTTCTTGACACGGACGGTAAATCGCACGCCTGAAGTCGAGAAAAACATGCCGTGGCTCCTCGCGCACGAGAAAATGCCACGTATCGACGTGCTGATCTGCACCTATAACGAAGAGCCGGCAATCCTAGAGCGGACGATCGTCGGAGCACTGTGGACGACGTACCCGAACGTGCGCATCTGGGTCTGCGACGATGGTCGGCGCCCGTGGCTCGAGGAGATGGCCGCCAAGTATATGTGCGGCTACATCACCCGGCCGGACAATGCACACGCCAAGGCCGGCAACATCAACAATGCACTCCAGCACCTCGCGACGCTGGACGAGAAGCCGGATTATGTCGCCATCCTCGACGCCGACTTCGTCCCGACGCCGGTCTTTCTGACGCGCGCGATGACGCTGTTCCGCGACCCCAATGTCGCGGTCGTACAGACGCCACAGCATTTCTCGAACCCGGATCCCATCCAGGCCAATCTCTCGATCGCGCATGCCTGGCCGGACGAGCAGCGGTTCTTTTTCGACGTCATCATGCCGTCCAAGGACGCCTGGGGCGCCGCGTTCTGCTGCGGCACATCGTCGATCCTGCGCTTCGATCGGCTGATGGAAATCGGCGGCTTCCCGACCACGTCCGTGACCGAGGACTATCTCGTCTCATTGAAGCTCCGCCAGAAGGGCTACCAGACGGTCTATCTCAATGAGCGGCTTTCACTCGGCCTCGCGCCGGAAGGTCTCAAGGAATACGTGACGCAGCGCAGCCGCTGGTGCCTCGGCTTCGTCCAGATCTGCCGCAGCGTTGATGGCCCCTGGTCGCCTGGCAACGGCCTGCGCCTCGCGGACCGCCTCATCCTGACAGAAACGTTCCTCTTCTGGTCGGCGCAGCATCTCTTCCGTGTGCTGGGTTTGATCGTGCCTGCGCTGTACCTGATCTTCGGCATCGAGGCGGTGCGCGCCACGCTGCCCGACGCCGTCAGTTACTTCTTGCCCTATTACGTAATGATTCTCGTCAGCATGGCGTGGCTGACGCAGGGCCGCGTGCTCGCCATTATCGCCGACGTTAGCCAGCTTCTCGCGGTCCACGAGATCCTGAAGGCGGTGTGGGCGGGCTTGCTGCGGCCGACCAATCAGAAGTTCAAGGTCACGGCCAAGGGCGGAGATCGGACGCGCCGCGTCGTGCAGTGGCCTCTTCTGCGCTGGTTCATCGGCTATTTGGTGTTGGCCCTCGCCGGCGTCGTCGTGACGTTCATGATGGACAGCGATCGGTGGGCAGAAGCTTCGAGCGCCATCGCGCTGTTCTGGAGCTGGTACAATATCGTCATTCTGCTGATCGCGTCGCTGGTCTGCATCGAGCAGCCGCGCTATCGCAAGGCCGAGCGTTATCCGGTGCTCGCGACGACGAGCCTGTTCACGGCCAACGAAACGACGAGCCGCTTCGTCATCGACGTCTCGGCGACCGGCTTCCGTTTTGCCGGCCGGCCACCGGGGGTGGCCGGAAGCGAGGTCGAGGTCGAGTTCCACGGCCGCCACGTCCCCGGCAAGATCGTCCGCGTGCTGCCAACAGAGTTCGCGGTCGAGGTTGCCGACGACCCGGACCTCCGCACCACCATGTTGCGGACGATCTACGCCGAAGGTTACGGCCGCCCACGTGCCGATTTTTCGGCCCACGAAGTGGGCGGGGCGCTCCTCGCGCGGATGTTCCGCTGAAACTTACGAAAGCGTCCTCGATCAGCTCCGGCAGCGTGCTGACGATGGCTCGTACTCCGTGACGAACCATGTCGTCTGACGGGCGGGGCCTAGCCATCCGCGAGGCCAGTCAACATCGAGCCGTTTGGTGCGTCCGCTGCCGGGTTCTGCGGCCGGCGGTTCACGTTCGGTCACGAGAGCACACCGCCGTGTCCCGAGAGGGCCATGATTGACCGTGATGAGGCCCGTCGTGATTTGCGCCTCGGGCAGGAAGCGCCGCAAATTGCCGGCCAGCTGGTGATCGCCGGCGTGAATGCGCGCATTGGCGAAGCCTTCCGCCGTCAAACGTCCGGCCAGCCGGGATACAGGCTCGATCACTTCGCACGATCGGCAGAACGGCCGCACGGGAGCGAACGGGATGATCCCTCGGCTCACGGCGGTGACGATCTGCAGGCCTGCGGCGATCGCGAGGAAGATCACGACGCGGCGCCGCGTGAAGTCGGCGGCGACGAGCAGCGCGACGACGCCGACCGGAAGCATCAGCGCGACGGCGTGCATGTAGCGCGAGCGCATGGTGTCGACGCCGGCAAGCGCGATGCCGGCCGCCATCAGCAGCGCCGTCGCCGCAAGCGTACGCCACAGCAGTGCATGCAGGTCCGTGCGGCCGAAATCAGCGCGGCTGCGCAGCGTGAGCAGCCGCGGCCAGACGGCCCACAGGATCGGCACGGCCGGGGAAGCATAGACGAGGTAGCTCCCGGCCATGTCCTTGAGCCCATCGAGCGCGCGGATCAGATGGCTGCGACTTTCGCCCGCGATCAAGGTGCGTGCCGCTCGGGCACCGAGAGCGTCGCGGTTGGCATAAACCCAGCTGGCGAACGGCAGCACCAGTATGACCGGGATCAGCAGGGTCAGCAGGAACCGCGCATTGAAGAGCCGCGCCCGCGCCGGGGCGTCGAACGAGGCGGCGATGAAGAGTGCAGCCGGGAAGATCAGGAAGCCATACTTCGAGAGCGTGCCTACGGCGATCGCAAGGCCGAGAGCCGCATAGTGCAGCGTGCGGCCCGTCTGCACGACGCGAACGAAGTGAAAGAACGTCGCCGGAATGGCCGCGAGCATCGGCACCGAGTGGGTGCTGAGATCGTGGATGGTCATGCCGACGTTGAACAGCAGCATGAGCGCGACGCTGGCGACGACGGCCTGGATGGCGACGGCGCCGATCGCGACCGCTCCGAGATAGGCGTAGATCCCGGCCGCCAGGCAGAACAGGTACTTCGGCAGGTAAATCCCGAGGGCGGTCGGGCCGGTGAGCTGCTGGACCGCCCAGACGGCCCAGTCGTAGAACGGCGGCTGGCCGACCTGATAGGCGAGCTGCAACTTTTGCGCCGCCACCATGCTGAGCCCGTCCGCCGCACCCATCAGGCTGCTCGGAATGAGCCGCGGCAGCATGTGGACGAAGCCGAACCCGGCCCAGGCGAGCGCCGCGAAAACGAGGCCCTGGCGCGTCGTCAGCTGGAAGGTCGAGGACTGTGGAGACATGCGTTCCGGGCTTCGGCGGCTGGCAGGACGCCGTTGCCTTCACACGTTTGCCGCCGTGGCTCAAGGGCCCGCAGGGCAGCCCGAATCGATCACAAGCGGCGGCGGCGCTTGCCCGGAGCGCCACATGCACTTAAGTGAAAACAATCGAGGGTGCGGAATCGGGGGAACGGATGAGCCCTGTTCGGATGGCCGTCATCGGCGTGGCGACCACAGCGGTCGCGCTGGCCGCTTTGACACTGCGCGCAGGCGCCGAAACCGGCTGGAGCGGCGGAGCACCGGTGTTCCGCAGCGACATCGAGCGCGAGCAACGGGAAGCCGAAGCGCGCCGCGCCTCACTGCAGCAGAACTATAGCGTCAGCTATCCCAAGTTCATGGACGGCGGAGACAAACCGGACATCAAGCCGGAAAAGCCGCCGGTCGTGTATCTCGAAAAGAATGAGCCACCCGGCATCGTCATCGTCGATACCGGCGGGCGCATGCTCTACTACACGCTGCCCAACAAGCAGGCCTACGCCTACCCGATTTCCGTGGGACGCGAAGGGTTTACCTGGACGGGCACCGAAAGGATCAGCCGCATCGCGGCCTGGCCGTCGTGGACGCCGCCGCCTGAGATGCGCCAGCGCCAGCCCGGGTTGCCGATCACCGTTTCGGGGGGCGTGCTCAATCCGCTCGGAGCCAAGGCGCTCTATCTCGGCAACACGATCTACCGCATCCATGGCACCAACAATCCGCGCTCCATCGGCCGCGCCTCGTCGTCGGGTTGCTTCCGGATGATGAACGAGCACGTGACGCACCTGGCGACGTTGGCCGGCGTCGGCACGACGGTGCGGGTCGTCTCGAACTATTCGGGCGTCAGCAATGCGGCGCCTCTGTCCGCGCTGTTCTCGGCATTCACGGACGACGACGACCTGCCGCCGCCGCCCAAGAAAAAGCAGCAGCAGAAGCAGTCGCAGACAAAGACGAACTGACGTCGCGACGCACGGGGCTTTACCGTGAACGCCAGCGTTGCGCCGCGTCGGGGTCGGCGGTGCAGGCGGCCGCGAGTATCGCAGCCGTCAGATGCGTCGCCTGTTTCAGCTCCGTGATCGTCACCTTGTCGCGCGTGTCGGCCTCCGTCAGCACGAGACGCAGATTGGCGGTCGGGTCATCATAGCCGGCCACAAGCCGGAATGCCGGAATGCCGGCCATCGCGAAGTTGGCGTGGTCCGAGTTGACCAGTAGCGGCCGTATAGTCCGCAACGCATGGCCGTTGGCGTCGGCCACCGACAGAAGAAGCGGCTCGATCTCTGCATAACCACTGGTGAGAGCGGCGAGGTTCGCCGAACCGGCGACCGAGTCGAGGTTGACGTTCAGCGTGATGCGGTTTTTCTCGCCGTCGCTGAGAGACGCCACGTAGACGGCCGACCCGGTGAGCGCCCACTCTTCCACACTGAAGAACATCGCCCGGATGCCGCGCCGGAACGATCCGCAGGCCGGGGCGACGGCCCGTAAGGCCGACAGCGCCGCGGCCACGCCGCTCGCATTGTCCATGGCGCTCTCGTTGACGTCGTGACCGTCGACATGGGCGCTGAGGACCACCCACTCGTCCGTCTGGCCGGGCACCTCGACGACCAGCGTCTCGGTTTCGGCAGGCCCCTCGACGGTCTCGATCACGATCTCCACGCGCGGCCACCCCTTCGCCGTGCGCCGGAGCAGACCGGCCGTTTCGGGCGCGATGCCGAGGGCCGGGATGCCGGCCTCACCGTCGCGGCCGGAGGAGCCGGAGACGAGCGCATTCGGAAGCGACGAGGCGATCAGGAAACCGACGGCTCCGGCCGCGCGGGCCATCTCGTATTTGCGACGCCGGTGGATCGTGCCGGCCGAAAACATCAGCTCGTGCCGGACGAGCACGACGCGGCCGCGGATGTCGCCGGCATAGGCCTCGAATTCTTCGGGCGTGCCACGTCCGAGGTCCACGACCTCGGCCGAAAGGCCGCCCGGTGGCGTTGCGATCGTCCGAACGAGCGGATGGCAGCGATGGGCTCTACCCCCGGGCAGCACGAGCTTCGCCGAGCGGGCCGACCAGCCGCGATAGGCGACAGGCAGGGACCGAACCGGCATCCCCGTAGCGGCGCCGGCGGCCTGACGAACATAGTCGAGCGCCTGCCGCTCGCTCTCGGTGCCGGCGAGACGACCGCCGAAGTCGCAGAGCCGGGCGAAATCCTCGGCGAGGTGCCGATCCGCGGTCACGCGGGCGGCGATGTCGGGCGCAAGTCTCATCGGGTGACCTCCTCTGCGTGAGACGACAGCCGAGCCAGCAGCGCATCGAGAAACGCCTGGCCCAGCAGGGACAACTCACGCCCGTGAAAGACGCAGATTTCGTAGGGAATGACCGGAGCGAATTCGCGGACGACGACGGCGGGCCCGGGCGCAGTCGCCGAAAGCGGATCGACGATCGCGACGCCGGCGCCGCCGGCGACGAGGCCGAGCGCGCTCGCGAAAAACTCTGTTTCGGCAGTGATAGCGAGATCGGCGCCGGTCGCTGCAAAAATCTCTTTCGTGCGCTGATAAGTGAGCGAGGCGCGCCACGTCGCGACGAACGGCTCGCCCGAAATATCAGCAGGGGTGATGGTCGATTTGCGCGCGAGCCGATGCCCCTTGGGCAGCACGGCGACGCAGCGGAAGCGAAACCGTTTGACCGCGAACAACACGCTGTCGATCGGCGGTTCTGCAATGCCGATCTCGAAGCTCTCGCTCGGCAGCAGACGGCTGACGACATCGGACGCGCGCGTCACCAGCCGAACGAGCACGCCGGGACGCTCGCTGACGAAGGCCGAGACGACAGGCGGCAGCAACGAGATGGCGGCGCTCGGATGACTGGCGACGACGAGACGGCCCGCCGTCGCGCTTCTGATCTGCTCGGCCGCGTGCGTCAGGCGATCGAAGCCGTCGAGGGCCTTCGTGGCTTCCGTATAGAAGAGCAGGCCCTCCGGCGTCGGTCGCAAGCGTCCGCCGCCGCGCTCGAACAGCGGAAAGCCGACCGCCTCTTCCAATCGAGCAATCTGTGAGCTGACGGCCGGCTGCGTCAATCCGAGTGCGGCTGCCGCGGCGGTCGCCGAACTCTGATCGATGACCATGCGAAATGTCTCGAGCAGCCGAATATCCATTGCGGCATAAATCTCCATTATTGCAATTCTGAGCCGTCAATGCTTAGCTTGCAAGCGCGAAGGCGGTGTTTGCATCCTTGATTTCAGAATGAGCATTCAGCTCATTTATGAGGCAAGGTCGCATGAAAGTGGCAGCATGGTCGAGCGGCCCATCATATGCGCCGACAAGGTTTCGAAGGATTTCGGAACCAACCGCGTGCTGACGCGGGTGTCTGTCGACGTGAACGCGGGCGATGTGGTGTGCGTCGTCGGGCCGAGCGGATCAGGCAAGACGACATTGCTCCGCTGCCTCGCGATGCTGGAAGAGCCGTCCGAGGGCGAGATCCGCATGCGCGGCACGGTGATCTCCGTGCCGAAGCAAAATGCGACCGTTCGCAAGGCGGCCCGTGCCGTTCGGCCGGATATCGGCATGGTGTTCCAGCATTTTAATCTGTGGCCGCACAAATCAGTCATCGAGAATGTCATCGAAGCGCCCATTCTCGTAAAGCGGACGCCGCGCGACGAAGCGATCGCCACGGCAGAGCGCCTGCTCGAGAAGGTGGGGCTCGCGGAAAAACGAGACGCCTACCCGACACGCCTTTCGGGGGGGCAACAGCAGCGCGTGGCGATCGCCCGTGCACTCGCGATGTCGCCCCAGGTGATGCTGTTCGACGAACCGACGTCGGCGCTCGATCCGGAACTCCGGCGCGAAGTTCTGCTGGTGATGCGACAGCTCGCAGCCGAGGGAATGACCATGCTCGTCGTGACCCACGAGATGGGTTTCGCACGCCATGTCGGCAAGCGGCTCGTCTTCATGGATCGCGGCGAGATCGTCGAAGATACCGCGCCCGCCACGTTCTTCACCGCGCCGGCCACCGAGCGGGCCCAGCGGTTCTTGCAGCAGTTCGAGGATTAGCGGAAGGGGAAGACCATGCGTATCAGGAAAGTTCTCGCGGCACTCGCGGCCGCCGTGGCCGTCGTCGGCTCAGTAGCGTTCGCACCTGCCGATCGCGCGGAAGCACAACAGACGCAATCGCGTTTGTTCGAGATCACCAAGAATAAAAAGCTGCGGGTCTGCCAGTTCCCGCTCTACTACTCGATCTCGTTCCGCAATCCCAAGACCGGCCAGATCGAGGGTATCGACGCCGATCTTTCGAAGGAACTCGCGAAGGAACTCGGGGCGGAACTCGAGATCGTCGAGTCCTCGTTCGCCTCCTTCATCGCCGACCTGCAGGCAAACAAGTGCGAGATCGGCATGTTCGGCGTCGGCGCCACGCTGCGGCGCGCCCAGGCGGTCGAATTCTCCAAGCCCTACCTCATCACCAACATCTACGCCGTCACCCGCAAGGACGGCACGGTGAAGAAGTGGGAGGACATCGACAAGAAGGGCGTGAAGGTCGCCGTCTCGCTCGGCAGCTTCATCGAAACCTTCATGAAGACGTATCTGAAGAACGCCGAACTGGTCTCGGTTGCGCCCCCCAACACGCGTGAAGGCGAACTGGTCGCACAGCGCGTCGACGTGATCATGACCGACTTCCCGACCGCCATCAAAGTCACGGACGAGTTCGACTGGGCGACCTATATCCTGCCGGCCGAGAAGCTCGCGGTGACGCCCTACGCCTATGTCGTCCCGCAGGGCGACCAGATCTGGCTGAACTTCGTCAACCTGTTCGTCGACACCATCAAGCTCGACGGCCGACTGATGATGTACGCCAAGAAGCACAAGCTCGACCCGATCGTCGCGCCGTAAGCGGACGGCAGACTGCGGAGCGATCGGATGTTCAAGTATACATTCCGCTGGGACGTCGTCTGGGGCAGCCTCGACTTCATCATGTCGGGACTGCAAATGACGCTGATCGTCTCCGCAGTGACGCTCGTGCTTGCCATGGTCGGAGGGCTGTTCCTGGCCCTCCTCGACATGTCGAAATTCGCGCCGCTCCGCTGGCTCGGCATAAGCTTCGGCGAAGTTATTCGAAACACGCCGATCCTCGTGCAGCTCTTGTGGGTCTATTACGTGCTGCCGATCGTCTTCGGTCTGCGCATCGACGCGCTGACGGCGCTGATCATCGGACTATCCGTGTACCAGGCGGCCTTCATCTCCGAGGTCTATCGCGCGGGCATCCAGGCCGTGCCGAAAGGTCATCGCGAGGCAGCGCAGGTGCTCGGCCTCACGCCCGTGCAGTCGTTTCGGCGGATCGTCCTGCCGCAGGCCATCCGCATGACGCTGCCGCCGCTCGCCTCCAACTTCGTCCAGCTCATCAAGTTTTCCTCGCTCGGCGCTGTCATCTCGGTGAGCGAAATCACGCGGCGCGGGATGGAACTCTCCGCGACCACGTTCCGGCCGCTCGAAATCTTCACGTTCATTGCGGTCGTCTACTTCTTCATCTGCTGGCCGCTCGCCATGGCGATCCGCTTCTGGGAGCGGCGCCTCCAAACCCAATAGGCCGATCGTGACCGCTACCTCGACCAGAAGCGACCTGGCGAAAGCCGTCGACGCGTCGCGCGACGATCTCGTCGCCGTCACGCGCGCCTTGGTGGCGATCGCCTCGCCCAATCCGCCGAGTGACACGACGGCGATCGCGCCCGTCGCCGCCGACCTGCTGCGGACCATTCCAGGCGCCGAAGTCGAGATCGTCGAATCGGCGCCGGGCATCTTGAATGTCGTCGCGCGCATCGCCGGGCGTGGCCCCGGCCGACGCCTGATCTTCAACGGCCATCTCGATACGTTTCCCATCGGCGAAGACCTCGGCTGGACCGTGCCGCCGCTCGGCGGTGTCATGAAGGACGGTCGCCTCTACGGCCGCGGCGTTTCCGATATGAAGGGCGGCATCGCCTGCTCGCTGCTTGCCGCACGCCTTCTCGCCGAGCGCCGCGATGCCTGGCCCGGCGAAATCGTCGTCACGCTCGCCGGCGACGAAGAAAACATGGGCTCGCTCGGCACCGGCTGGCTGCTCGAGCACATGCCGCTCGCCAAAGGTGACGCCAACATCTGCGGCGACGTCGGTTCGCCCGACGTCATCCGGTTTGGCGAAAAGGGCCTGCTCTGGATCGAGGTCGAGGCCGTCGGCAAGCCGGCACACGGCGCCCACGTGCACAAAGGCGTCAATGCCATAGATCGGTTGCTGGAAGCGGTGGCGAAGGTCCGCCAACTCGAAGCGCTTCCCGTTGAAGCACCGGCGGAGGTGACGGCCGCCATCGCCGAGGCCCGTGCGATTTCCGAGCCGATCTCGGGCGCGGGCGAGGCCGCGACGCTCGGGCGGGTGACGGTCAACTTCGGCACGATCTCGGGCGGCGTCTCTCCCAATCTCGTTCCATCGCACGCGATCGCGCGCGCGGACATTCGCCTCCCGGTCGGTGTGACCACGGACATGCTCATCGACAATTTGACGACGTGGCTATCGCTTCTCGAAGGCGTTACCTGGCGCGCAATCCGACGGTTCGAGCCGAGCTTCACGCCGCCGTCGCACGCCATCATCCGCGCGACCGAGCGCGCTGCCACCGAGGTTCTAGGCCGAAAACCCGCAGTCAACATGCGGGTCGGCGCGTCGGACTCGCGTTGGTATCGAATGTTCGGTGTGCCGACGGTCGTCTACGGCCTGACGCCCTACAACATGGGTGGCCCGGACGAATACGTGGTCGTCGACGAAATGGTCGCCGTCGCGAAGGTGCACGCTCTCGCGGCCTTCGACTTCCTCAACGGCGCCGGGTAGCCACGATCGAGCGGAGAGACAGACATGCCGCGCTTCACTGACGAAGAACTCTTTACCTTGCCGACCACCTTCATGGGCGCACCCTATGGACGCCCAGGACCTGGCTCGCGTGCGGCCATCCTTGGTCTGCCATTCGATTGCGGCACGCATCCGACACGGATCGGTGCCCGCGGCGGGCCGGATTCGGTCCGCCTGCAGTCGGTGCTGATGCGCCGCTACAATCCGACACACGCCGACTTCGACCCGGTGACGGCGCTCGGCCTCGTCGACTGCGGCAACGTCAAGCTCACGCCGTCGCGCATCGTCGACGCCTTCGATCGCATCGAGCAGGCGGTCGATCGCATCGTGGAAGCTGGGGCAGTTCCCATCACCATCGGTGGTGACGGGTCGATCACCGTCCCCGTCGCGCGCGCCGCCGCCAAGCGCCACAAGAACATGGTAGCGCTGCACATCGACTCGCATACGGATGCCTATCCGTACACGGAGGCGGAGAAGTACAATGCCGCGACCCAGTTCACCCATGCCGCCGAGGAAGGCCTGATCGACCCGACCCGCTCGTGGCACGTCGGCATCCGCGGCACGACCTTCGCGCAGGGCGTCGTGGCCCGCACGACCAGCCTCGGCTACCGGGTGATGTCGCTCGACGAACTCGTCCGTGGCGGCTTCGCGCAGCGGATGGCCGAATTCAAGGACCAGGCCGGCGACCGCCCGGTCTACCTCTGCTTCGACATGGACGTATTCGATCCGTCGTGCGCCCCCGGCGTCTGTACGCCGTCGTGGGGAGGCTTGTCGGCGCGCGAAGGCATCGACCTTCTGCGCAGCCTGACCGGCCTCAATCTCGCAGCCATCGATTTCAACACCGTCAGTCCGCCGCAGGACGTCAACAACATGGCCGCGCATCTCTGCGCCCACGTCATCTACGAGGCGCTGGTGCTGCTCTGCCGGCAGTTTGGCTTGGCGAAGTGATCGGTCGGTGCCACGGGCGGACGACGTCGCGATTGTTCGTCCGCACTCGCGAAAAGCGACGGCCCGCTCGAGACGCTTACGCGGAGCGGGCCGTTTTCCGTTCGGTACCTTTACGCTAAGCCACATCGCCGAACGAAACCTGGATCGGCGAGTCGCATGGCGGGATGTCGGCGGCAACCTGAACCGCGGACAACAGCGTGTCCGATTGCGCCGTCTGGCAGTCACTTGAGCCCCGCGCGCAGGTGCGCCGCCGCCCGCTTCAGCGCATCGGCCGTGTCGGCGGCCCGCAACTGCGGGCCCGGCAGAATGAACGCGTGGTCGGCTTGCGGGTACTCGACGAGTTCGAGCACGGGCGGCGAAGCTTTCTTCCCGGCTTCCGCGAGCTTTCGGGCCGTGTCGATCTTGCAGCAATCCTTGTACGTATCTTTCGTCGCAGCCAGGATCAGTGTGGGCACCTTGATCTGGCCGGCGAAGGCATCCGGATTTTGGATAAAGGCGGTGAAGGGGTAGTACGCCACGACGGTCGCAAAGCGGTCCGGCGAACGGGTCGCGTAGGTCAGGACGGCCCCTCCACCGAGAGAGAAACCGACCGCGGCGATCTTGCCGGGTGCCGTCTTCGGCGACGCCTCCAACGCAGCGACTGCCGCGTTGAAGGCCGGTAGCCCCGCATTGTCCTTCTTGAAGACGTCATTGCCGTCGATCAGCGCGACGTTGAACCCGAGGTCGGCGATTTGCTTTGCGACGGCTGCGTAGTTCTTGGGACCGCTCTGGCCGGACACCACGAGCACGCCGCGCCCTTTGCCGCCCGGTGGATCGAACATCTGCATGGCCGGTGACTGAGCGGCTGCGTGACCGGCCCACGCCATAGCGGCGACGAGGCAAAGCGATTGCATCAGCGAGGTCAAACGGAACATCGAACACCTCCCACGGGTCTACCGCCACCAATGGCCAGTGAGGCATCGTACATGGCGAAGTACTCGGGGCGACAGTTTTGTCGAGCGGTGAGGTGCGGTGCGAGGGAGCGGGCGGGCGCGCCAGAAAAGCGACGGCCCGCTCGATACGCCTACGCGGAGCGGGCCGTTTTCCGTTCGGTACCTTTACGCTACGCCACATCGCCGAACGAAACCTGGATCGGCGAGTCGCATGGCAGGATGTCGGCGGCAAGCTGAACCGCAGACAACGACGATGCAGGTGGCGGCAACTTGGCCGGCGCCCGGGATGCCATTAAAAGCGTCGAGCCCACGCCGTGCACACTCAGGATCTCCGGTCATGGAACTTTCCGGTCTCGTAATCTTTTGCACGGCGCTCTTTCTGGCAGCGGCGTCTCCAGGCCCCGGGCTGGCGGCCATCGTTGCCCGCGTACTCGGTCGCGGCGCGAAGGGGGCCGTGACATTCACGGTCGGAATCGCGGTCGGTGACGTGGTCTGGCTGACGCTCGCGGTCTGCGGTCTCGCCGTCCTCGCCCAGACATTCCACGTCGTCTTCCTGATCGTGAAATGGATCGGTGTCGCCTACTTGCTTTACCTGGCCTGGAAACTCTGGTCGGCGCCCGTCGCGGCACAGGCCATCGCGGCCGACACCCGACGCGAGAGTCAGACCGGACTGTTCCTGGCGGGGCTCGCCGTCACAATGGGCAATCCCAAGGTGATGGTCTTCTACCTCGCGCTCCTGCCGACCATCCTCGACCTCACGTCGATCTCCCTCCTGGGATACGCGGAACTGGTCATCGCCACGTTGGCGGTGCTCGCAGTGGTCTTCGGCATCTACATCGGCCTCGCCGCCCGGGCCCGCCTCATGTTCACCAGCCCGAAGGCCATGCGGATGGTCAATCGCGGGTCGGCAACCGCCATGACCGGCGCCGCCGCCTGGGTCGCGCTGCGGTGAGCAAGGCGCCACTTCGGTCGGCCACGCGTTAGAAATCGCGGCGCCTTCGGGTCAGTACCTGACTAGCCTGTTCTTATACAGACGATGCAGAAGTACGTGCTTGTAAAGATAGGAGCGGGTTGCCTTCCGGATTTCTGGGCCCTCGACGTGACGGCCGAATTCTCGCTGCCGGAGCATCAGCGTCTCCTGCCGTCCCGTTTCTGCGGCCGCGATTGATTTCTGCTCGGACTGCACCCGGAAGCACGCGAGGAAGCGGGGCAGGCGCCTGAACCGAAATCCTTTCGCCATCGCCCGCAAGATGAAATCCCAATCCAGCGCGAAATAAAGTCCTTCATCGAAGCCACCGAGTTCGTCGTAGACCCGCCGCCGCCAGAAGAGTGTTTCCTGCGGGATATAGTCGAGGTACCGCATCACGCGATTGTCGTGCGGGGGCAGAACCCATCGGCCGATCTCCAGACCGTCTGCATCGATGATCACTCTGTTCCCGTAAACGAGGTCGAGATCCGTGTTCCGGGCGAATGCCTGCGCGACGGCGGCCAATGAGCCCGGCAGCAACAGGTCGTCGCTGTTAAGGTAGGCCATGATGTCGGCGGTGACACGAGCGTGACCCTTGTTGATCGCGTCAGATTGGCCGCGGTCCGCCTTGCTCTCCCAGCCGATGCGGCCTCCGTAGCTCTCCAGAATTTTCACGCTCTCGTCCGTCGATCCGCCGTCTTGGACCCAAACCGCGAGATTGGGATAGCCCTGAGAAAGGAGACTTTCCAAGGTAAGGCCGAGAAATCGACCTTGCATGTAGGACGGGATGACGACGCCGATGCGCGGCGGCGGCTCGGGCCATGTGGTCGAGGCGTAGTGCGCGGGGATCGAAACCGGCCGCGGCGGGTAGTGGGAGTAATGGTTGAGCTTCACGGCCAACAGGCGGCGCAGGAGGTTCCGCTCCGTCAGCTGGTGGATGAACTGAGCCTGATGCTCGACCTCCAGCTCGAGTTCTCGGACCCGTCGCCTGAGCAACTCGATCGTCTTGGCCTCCGACATTCAGAGCGTGTCCCAAGCTAGCGCATCCCCCGCCAACCTCGTTGCACTGGTGCGACGGAACTGCAATGACCAGCTCAAGCGGCTATAGGCTGTTCACGCATGTGGCCCCAAATTGGGTTCGTTTTCCCAATCGCCCATTCGAGCAGTGTAGATACAATTCAAAAGGCCGCGTCCTCAGTTTGAGGAAATGAGGCGGCCGATACAACTAAAGGGAAGCTGCAGGCGGCGCTGCAACGCTTTTTGGGAGGCGAAGCCGCTGACGGCGCTGGTGACCGCTGCAGACGCGCTGCTGCCGCGCTGGCGACAGCTGCTGACTAGCTGGGGAGCTGCTGGGTGGCGGTGGTGACCGTTCCTGACGCGCTGGGGGATCTGCTGACGGCGCTGGCGACCGCTGCAGACGACGCGGGGGGACTGCAATTGGCGCTGGTAAGGGCTACAGACTACGTTGGGGGAGCTGCTGGTGGTGCTGCTGCAGGCGCTGGTGACAGCTGCTGATGCGCTGGCGGAGCTGCTGGTGGTGCTGCTGCCGGCGCTGGTGACAGCTCCTGACGCGCTGGGGGAGCTACTAGTGGCGTTGGTGACCGCTGCAGACGACGCTGGGGGAGCTGCTGGTGGTGCTGGTGACAGCTGCTGACGCGCTGGGGGAGCTGCTGCCGACGCTGGTGACAGCTACAGACGACGCTGGGGGAATTTCTGGCGGCGCTAGTGACGGCTGCTGACGCGCTGGCGGAGCTGCTGACGGCGCTGGTGACCGCTGCAGACGACACTGGGGGAGCTTCTGGTGGCGCTGACCGCTGCTGACGCGTTAAGGCAGCTGCTGCCGACGCGGGGGGAGCTACAGACGACGCTGAGGGGACTTCGGGCGGCGCTGGTCTAGCGGCGCTGAGGGTTTCAGCGCACCGCGATTGATCAAAGCACTTGCATTGCTTCGACCGCGACGCTCTCCCACTCGTCGGTGTTGTCCACATAGCGCTGAGTGGTGGCGATGGAGATGTGACCAGCAAAAACGCGCGCTGCCTCCATGTTATTCGTCCGCTTGAGCACGGTTGTAATCGCCGTATGCCTCAAGCCGTGAGGCCGCCAGGCACCGCCAAGGATGCTGCCGCGCGACTTAACGATCCGTAGGATGCGATCAGTTGTAACTGGCTGACCTAACGAGCCGCCACCTGCCGTTAGGAAAACGGCGTCGGTCTCGCGGGCGCCTTGAATGGTGGCGCGCACTTTCAGCCAGTCCCGAAGTGCTCGTACCGTCGGGCGAGCGATCTTGATCGTTTTTCTTTCGCGGTGTCCTTTCCGAAGGACGCGAACCTCGGATGTCTCGAGGAGAAGATCACGTAGTCTGAGGCGAGCGATCTCGCAGGAACGTAGTCCTCGTTGTGCTGCGAGATTGATGATTGCGCTATCCCTAAACCCATGCGGGGTTCGGTCTTCAGCGAGCTTCTCAAGCAAGAGAGCAGTCTTCACGAGACCCGGCCCCCGCGTGTCTCGCCTCTGTTCATGTCGGACCGGGACGATATCGATCGGCCCAGGGCCAATATCCGCGCGAGCCAAGGCTCTGAGAACGGAGTTTATTGCGCATAGATTGCCGTTGATCGTTGCCGACGAAAGGCCAGCTGCAACGAGGTCATCCCTGAAGGCCTCAAGACGTACGAGCACTTCAGTACGAGGAAGGCCCGTGAGCGTAATGACCAGCTTTGCAGGCGATGGCTTGGAAAACCACCGCGCCGCTCGCTCTAGGTCACCCAAGTACTTGCGTCTGGAGCCGTGGGAAAGCGACCGGAGCCACTGTTGCATGCGATCGATCGGATCAATGCGTGCCGGGATACGCGGCATGACGGTGGCGTAGTACTTCTTCGAAGCCGAAGACCTCCGCATGACCTCGCCTCATCGCCATAACTACTCACGGCAATGCGCACCGTTGGACGCGCACAACGTTTGAGTGTCGTAGCAGGGCGTGGTTTATCGTCAGTCAACGACTCAGCTCTGGCCGAGATCGGATCCGCTGGACGAGAACTCAAGCAGGAGATGAAGGCACATGTAAGCAATCGGCTAGCGCAACTTCGAGGCACCCGACCCCACCGCGGCGAACTAGGACAGTCCCTTCGGTAACGAGCTGGTCGATGACGAGATCGACGTCGTCGAGGCTGATCCTCGGGTCGAGGTTGTCGAGAGCGATGACGGCGAGGTCCTGCCGATTGAACCAAGGTGTCAGGATGTCGTCTCGGAGAAGCATCAGCAATATGGAGCGAATATCGAGCATGTTTTTCTCGCAAGCAATCCATTGAGACGTCGTCACCCTAAACGGGTAGGTCCAGCTGGACAAGTCAGTTGTGAACAGATGATTTGAGGTCGCCCCTCTCTTATCGAGCGGCAAGTTAGCAGCCGAACGATGTGGAACGGCACCCAAGTAGGTAAGCAGACCAGCGGCAGACGTTCGGTGCTCAAGCGACTCGAGACTTCAGTCGAACGCCGGGGCCATGCTTTTCATCTTGTTCGATGAATAGGACCCCAGCGTCTACCAACGCTCTTTCTAGTTTAGCCAACGTGGTCGCGTTGAAAGTTAAGCCGTCAACTGAAGACTCAAATCGCTTAACTGTGGCGATGCCCACACCAGAGGATTGGACAAGATCATCTTGGCTCCAACCAAGAAGTGACCGAGCTGCACGAACTTGCTCGGGGCGAATCATAACGATGCCCTAGAGAGCCCGTTGACGAATAGGATCTTATTTGATACTTTTGGCATCACTTTAGATGCTGGAGGATGCTAAGTGGCTGTTCGATCGGTAAAGTACTCGTTGTGGTCTCTTAAGGCTGACTCACTTGAACGCGGCTGTCCATCCAACATCCAATTGGGCGGGAAGCCGTTAGCTGCCGCTGCAGGTGCTGCATGAGGCACACCTTCACAGCCACGTGGCTAGCCGCCGGTCCCACTGATCAACCAGCTCCACGTGTGGCAGTCGCGTTCGACCCGCAAGGAACTACGAATGTTCTTGTAGACGGGCCCGCTGGACACCCTGTGCATCTGACCATTTCGACCGTGACCGAGGCGGTCGAAGCTAGCGCCTCGTTTGCTGAGGATGCTGATGTGCTGACCCAATCGCCTAGCGCAGTACTCTCCGTGCCCGACAAAGGTGGCGTGGCGCAGGCCGTCGCGCCCCTGGTCGTACTGTCATACTTGTCTTTGGCTGTCTTGGCTGCTGTTGGAGCGACCGCCGCAGCCATTGGCGTACGGTCGATTGTTCAGTTCTAAGCGTTATCGTTCAGCTGGAGTTCAGCGTATGCCGACGGTTGTCCAACCAGACCGGCACCTCTTTGCCGAGGTGCATCGCTTTTCCGCTTTGCGGGAGCGGCTCCTCGCCCAAGTCCCCGACATAGATGCGGAGACGCTCACCGACACTCTCGAAGGGCTGTCGGACATTCGAGAGATGATCGCGGCCGTGATTCGCTCCGCGTTGGAGGACGAGGCGCTAGCAGACGGTCTGAAGAACCGCATGGCCGACATGAAGCTGCGGCTTGATCGGCTTGAGAGACGCGCCGAGCGGAAGCGAGATCTTGCCGCTTCCGCGCTCATCGAAGCTGATATCGCCAAACTCAGTGAGTGCGACTTCACTGCCTCCTTGAGGACCGGATCCCCGACCCTGGAGGTCACGGCTGAGCAGGCGATACCTGACGAGTATTGGAAGATGCAGGCGCCGAAGCTCGACCGCCAAGCACTATTGCAGGCGTTGAAGGCGGGGGTGGTCGTCGAAGGAGCCGCATTGGTTGCCGGCCGTCCGCTACTCACCGTGAGGACAAAGTGATGAGTTTCTCAGACAAGCAGAGGCGGGCGTTGCGGGCGAAGCTCAGTTGGCGGCATGTCAAGACGCGCGCAAGCGGCGGCGGGACCATCGCCTACGTGGAAGGATGGCACGCAATTGCGGAGGCCAATCGCATCTTCGGCTACGACTGTTGGGACCGCGCGACCTTGTCGCCGCGCTGTCTCTGGTCTGAGAGCCAGCGCGGGCAGACCGCCTGCTTCTACTCGACCAAGGTCAGGATCACCGTGCGGGCAGGGGCCTGCATTGTCACGCGCGAGGGCATCGGCACAGGTTTCGGGCGAAGCCCGGCGCCAGAAACCGCCCACGAGATCGCACTCAAAGCTGCGGAAACCGACGCAACGAAACGGGCGCTCGCGACGTTCGGTAACCCGTTCGGGCTCGCGCTCTACGATAAGGATCAGTCGAGAGTTTCCAAGCCACCAAAGGATATTGCTCAGAAAACTGAGCTGGCGAGTGACCCCCCGAAGCCAGTGGGCCTCGTTCTGAAGTTGGCTGATCGCCAGGTTCCGTATTCCTCGGTGCCGGCATTCGTGGCCGCTACGCTGAGAGCCGTTACGACGTTGCCGACGATCGACGAGGTCTACGCCTTTTGGGAGGCCAGTCTTGACGCGTTTGGCGAAGTGCGGCGTAGGACGACGGACGATGGCGATGATCCAGTTCTAGCGATCATCTCGACCTTGAAGGCGCGGGCGCGAGCCCTCGGCTACCAACGGACCGAGGCGTCCCAGCAAAAGCAGAGCGATGGGTCGTCGTCTGAACCTGCAGCCCTTGCGATCCCCAAGGAGCAGAGGTTGCGGGACAGAGCGCACCTTGAACACGTCGCACGCCAACCGTGCGTTATCTGCGGTCGCCGACCGACACAAGCCCATCACCTCCGCTTCGCTCAACCTCGCGCAATGGCGAGGAAGGTATCAGATGAATTCACCGTGCCGCTGTGCGTCGGTCACCACGACAGCCTCCACAAAACGGGCGATGAACAAGCCTGGTGGGCGCGACACGGGATCATCGATCCACTTAAAGTCGCAGCCCGGCTTTGGCGAGAAAGTCGCGGTATTGAGGCTGCGGTCGGTGGTGTTGGCGAGGATGACAATCGGGCTGCTCAAGACTAGAATTCGACCAGCCTCAAGGACGCGGAATGTCAAACGACCAACCGACGAAATCACCGTCAGATAGGTTGAATGAGCTCTACAGTGAAGCGTTTGCCAAGTTCGGCATCCGCGCACTCTGGAGCATGCGCCGAGTTGAACGCCCGAGCATTGACGACGCGTTGGCAGTGGCTCACACCCTCCGAATAGAGGGAGACCTCAATGCTCGTCAGCTGGCAGAGGATATAGAGGCTGCTGCTCGTGCCGCTCACTGACCTTCAGCGCAAGATATTCTCGGTCATCGCTAAGAACAGAGACCCGGAGGCATACGTTGCGGGCGGTACACCGCTTAATAGGAGCGGGCCGAGAGTTTCTGAGGATATTGATCTGTTCAGTGAGGAGACGGAGAAATCAGCCGCAGCCGCCCAGGCAGATATTGCAGCGCTGCGTTCGGCGGGCTTCGGAGTATCCACGCTCCGTCAGCTGCCAGGCCTCGTTGCCGCGGAGGTGAGCAACAGTGAAGACAAAACGCGTCTTGAGTGGGTCGTCGATAGCGATATCAGGTTCTTTCCTGCTCTGCCGGACGCGGACTTCGGTTACGTCTTGTCGGCGGTCGATCTTGCCATCAACAAGCTGATGGCAGCGATTGGTCGACGCGAGCCTCGAGACATAGTTGACCTGCTCGCACTTCACGAAGAGTACCTGCGCTTGGGCGCTATCGTGTGGGCAGCCGTGCAGGTGGCGCCGGGCTTTACACCGGAAGGATTGCTGGCTGAGCTGCGCCGAAACGGCCGATACGAGACGTCGGCATTCGATCGAGTTAGGGCTGCCTCGCCTATCAATGCCGCAGACATATTCGCGCGCATCGGGCAGGCCATTCAGGAAGCCGAGGCGTTCGTCAGCCGGATGCCAACCAGTAAGTGCGGGCTTTTGTTCCTGGAGGATGGCCGACCTGTCCAACCGGATCCAGACCGGTTGAGCCATTACACCGAACATGCCCCCGCCCGGCGAGGCCATTGGCCGACCAACTCAGAATCCCTATCCGCCATGGTCGAGCGTCTGGCCATCAAGTAACCGCCAGTAATCGAGTACCATATGGTCGACCGAGTAAGGCTCGCACAGCTCTGCGAGATGATGCGTAGCGACAACGACAATGAGCGTGCCGTTGCTGCGCGGATGGCGACGGAGCTGCTCCACCGGGCCGGGACCACCTGGACTGATTTTGTACTGCAGGCCGCGCCGGCCGCTCAATCTCCCAAGGAACAGCGTCCGCCGCCTGCAGGCGCGTCTGGCGAAAGACAGGCGCACCGCGCATCGACGACCGAGCGACGGCGCGTTTGGGAAGGAGCAGACGTCGACGGTATCATCCGTCGGGTTCTTGACGTCCGCGGTCTTTCACCCTGGGAGGCAGCTTTCGTGAAGGCGCTGAGAGCCCAGAACCCAGTCTACGGGTTCACGGAACGGCAGTGGCGAGTACTGCGAGATATTGCAAGTCGGCACCGCCTCTGGGGCTAGTAAAACTAGCACAAATGCACAAGCAACTAGAAGACGAATAAAGTAATGAAATAGTACTTGCAAAGTAAAACGAACAAGTTCATCTGGTGATGTCAGTTGCACGATCCAGTGAAAGGAGTATCGCATGGCAACTGAAAAGCAGATCGCCGCCAACCGCCGTAATGCACAGCGCAGCACGGGGCCCAAGACTGAGAGCGGCAAGGCCCGCAGCAGTCGCAACGCTATGGTCCACGGGATCACCGCTAAGCGCCTGCTGATCGACGGTGAAGCGCCGGAGGACTATGCGGCCCTCAAGGCAGGGATTTGGGAAGAGTTCGAGATTGTCGGCCCCCTCGAGGAGGAGGTCGCGAACCGTCTCGTCAGCATTATGTTCCGGCTCCGCCGTGTGCCGACGTTCGAGGCTGCGATCCTGCAGTGGCTCGATCGCTTCAATAGCTGCATGCATAACGACGACGACGGCCTCCTCCCGGGCATCCCGATGACCCGCATCGACCACCCCGGGGACGACGCCCCCCTGGAGGACCTTCTCGCCTACGGCAACGAGAAGCTCGGGCGGACGCTAGAAAAGATGATGAAGAGTGGCGACATGCTCGGCCGTATCGCGGGCTACGAAATGCGTCTCACCCGTCTCTATCGCGAGACGCTGATGGAACTCCGGGAACTCATCCGCGAGCGCAAGAAGAACGAGAGTGAGGCCGCAGAAACGGCCACGGTCGTTGATGCTGAGTGGACGGTCGACCAGCGGGCGGCCTAGGTACTTCGGCGTAATGTCGACGGTTTCGCCGACGCATCGGCTACGGCCTCGGTCGAGGTCGTAGCCGCTCCCCATTTGCCGGCGCGCAAGAGAGACGCTAGCTTCGCTGCAGTGTGCGCTCGGGTTTGGCGGGTCGTCCGTCTCCCTGGCTCCTCGGGGGGATGGTCATGCGGTTCTTTGCAGCGCTTCTGCTGACGGCTTTCATTGCGCTCGGCGTCGAGCCGGCCGCCGCGCAGCGACCGGCAAACTGGGTCCTCCTCGGCGAGCAAACCGTCGGCTTCCGTACCGACCGCGACGCCATTGATATCGGCCAGAACGAGGAGTGGTTCCGCAATCGCGCCTTCCGCGCGCTCCACTTCGTCGTCGAGCGCAACGACATCGAGCTTCGCGAGATCACGCTCACCTATCTCAACGGCCACACCGAGACGTTGACGGTTCGGCGCAAGATCCGACGGGGCACGAGCCTGGCCGTCGACCTCAGGGGCGAGCGCAGTTTTCTGAAGCAAGTGATGATGCGGTACAAATCAGAGTTCAGCCTGCGTGGCCTCGCCGAGGTCAAGGTCTATGGCGAACTCGCAGGAGGGCGCCCGGTCCCGCTGCCTCCCCCGGCCGTGGCAGGCTGGAACGAGATCGACACGCAGATCTTCGACCGGCGCACGCAACGGATCGTGTTCTCCGCCGGCCGCGACGGCTCCTTCGGCCAGATCGCGTTCCGCGCCGCGGGAGAGCCCGTGCGGCTGCTCCGGGCTGCCGTCCGCTTCTCCAACGGTGACACCCAGGTGATCGATGTTTCCGACGCGCTCGCGCCCGGCAGCCTCTCTCGGCCGATAGACATCGAAGGCTATCGGCGGCGGATCGAGACGGTCGCCGTCGACGTGCGCACTGACCCGCGCGGCGGCGCTGGGCGGCTGTCACTCCTCGGTTCGCCGCGAGCTGGCGGCCCCGACCCGGTGCTTGCCATCGATCCAGCGTGGGTGCGGCTCGGCACGCGGACCGTCGGCGCCGGCGTCGAGCGCGACGTGATCCGCATCGGCCAGGGTGAAGAGTTCTTTCGCAATCGCCGCTTCCGCGCGCTGCATCTGACCACCGAGCGCGGCGATCTCTATGTCGCCGGCGCACGGGTCACGTACATCAACGGGTACTCCGAGGAGCTTCGCGCCGACCGCCTGCTGCGACCCGGCGAGTCCCTCGCGATCGACCTCGGCGGCGAGCGGAGCTTCCTCTCCGAAGTGGAATTCGTCTACCGCGCGCGTCCGGGCGGCGGGCCGGCCTTCGTGACGCTCTACGGTGAGCCTGCGCGCGGTGCACCTGCCGCCCGCGAGCCGCGATTGCTCGGCCGGCAAGTGGTTGGCCTTTTCGGAGACCGCGACGTGATCAGCGTCGGCCGCCAGGAGGGTCGCTTCCGGCAGATCCTGCTCAGGGTCTCGCGGAACGACATCGAACTGGTCGACCTGCGGGTCGTCTACGGCAACGGAGCCGTCGACGACATTCCAGTCCGCCGGTTCATCCGGCGCGGCGAGGAGACGCCGCCGCTCGACCTCAAGGGCGAGGCTCGCGCGATCGACCGCGTCGAGTTGACCTACCGCAGCCGCCCCAACGCCCGCGGCGAGGCCGTCGTGGAGCTTTATGGGTTGGAGTAGCGCGGCAGCATCGACCCCCTGGAACGCCGATCGACGAGCGCGACGAACAGTGTCACCTAAAGCTTGACATGTCCTGCGCTGGGTGACACATGATTGTGTCGTTCAAAGACGGCCAGTTGCGCAAGTTTTGGAAGGGAACGCCGCCGCGAAAGGCGATCAAGGGCATATCCGCCCGTGATGCCGAGCGCATCGAGGAACTGCTGACCGCGCTGGACGCGGCGACTACGCCTGAGGACCTAGCCCCGCTTGGATACGGGTTTCACCCTCTGAAAGGGGATCGTAAGGGCGAGTTCGCGATGACCATCCGCGACAACTGGCGGATCGTCTTTGAGTGGGAAGACGGCAGTGCGGTTCGCGTTCGGCAGGAGGACTACCATGGCCGATGACAAGGTTGAGAGCGCTGGCCGTCCGGGTTTCCAGCCCAAGCATCCGGGCGTCATTCTCGGCAACGCTATTGCTGCAATGGGAATATCCAAGGCCGCTTTCGCATCGCATATCGGCATTTCACGTCAGTCCCTCTATGAAGTTCTCAACGGGGAGCGGGCGGTGACGGCTGACATGGCGGGCCGTCTCGGTAAGGCGCTGGGCAACAACGCGCGTTTCTGGCTCAACCTGCAGGCTGCTCATGACACATGGGAAATCGAGCGTCGGCCAGAGATTGCGAAGATAGAGCAGTTGAGCGTGCCCCATCGGTGATTGTTTCGCTGCTGCGTCAGGGCCTCGAGCGCACGTTCGCCTCGTCGGCCGTCCAATCTGCCGGGTCGACGACGGGCTCATTGAGGTCATCGTCACCAACAGGCTTGACCATGCCTCTGTGAAATCCGAAAGCCGAGCCGCGCTGTCGCGCTACACGGGGTACGGGCGACAATTGGGCAATTGGCGTCCCGCGCTTGGTGATCACGAGCGGCACTCCAGAACGCGCAACCTGATCGATCAGGGCCAAGCAGCGAGTCTTGAAAGCTGAGGCAGTGATCGAGCGGACCTTCTTCTCCATGGCGAGTACTGTGGCTGCCAGCGGAGCTGTTTTCGATCCGGTCGCCGGAGGTAACGCTGTCGTTGAGTGCCGGTACGACGCGGTAGATCTACCGCTTTGCCCGCCGCCGGAGATGGCGGGCCGTCTCCGCAGCTCGTAGTCTCAGGTAAGACCAAGATGTCCCCGGAGGTCGCGACCACGTCTTGAAGCCCGCACGGGATCGCCTGACCGTTGCGATCGGTTCAAGGTGGCCGAAGTGCTTGGCGAGCCTTTGATGCCACCACGTGCGCGGCTTGAGCGTGACATGGGCGTTTCGGCCGTCGGCGAGCAGGGTGACGGCCGGTTTGGTGTCGATGATGATGATGGCGTGGCGGCACAGGCTGCGCATTTCACCGATAACGTCGTCCAGGTCCGCTTCCTCGATGTGCTCGAGAACGTCGATGTTGATGAGCAAGTCGACCGGCCGCGACGGCTTGATCCCGTAGTCGGGGATCGCCGGATCGTACCGATGGAGCTCAGCCGGATAGCCAAGTTCAAGCTGATCGATGAGCTTCGATTGCCCGCAGCCGTAGTCGAGCACCGACTTGGGTCGCAGAAGCTGGATCTCAGGCCGGATGAACCTCAGGTTCTTGACCGACGAGTTTCCATAGGCCCGCTCCGCATGGATCCGGCGGTATTCCTCGATCAGCTTGGGGTCGCCCGTCACGTCGTCGCACCTGCGAAAGCTCCTGCGCCCGATCTACTAGCACACGCCCGATGAGAGACGCGAGCCTGGCTCTGGGGACAGTACCCTTGTGCCTGACGTGCCAACGAGTTAAGCGAAGCTGCGTCGACGAAAAGGGGGCGGGTCCGCGTGGCTAATTTCATCAACCGTGCGCGCTATTACGCGACATCGTTGGGGAAGCTACCGTTTCCGAGATATGCGCGCTGCCCCAACTGCGGCGGCCGCGCGTCGGCAATCGTCGATCGCAAGTATCTGATTACGTCTCTCGCGCGGTGCGGCGAGTGCGATCTCCTGTTCCGTCGACCCGCCAACACGGAAGCCGAACTCAACGGCTACTACCTGTCCGACTACTCGACCGACAAAACCAACACGCCGCGTGATCGCAATCCCGCAAAGTATGCCGACGTCGAAGCCCTCAAGGCCGTCAAGGATGCAAGCGAGTATGTTCGTGTTCTGAGAGCACTAGGCGTAGGTGAGGGCGCCCGAGTCTTCGACTACGGCTGCTCGTGGGGCTATGGCAGCGCGCAACTCCGTGCCGGCGGCTTCGACGTCACCGGCTACGAGATTTCGGCCAACAATCGGAAATTCGCGCGTGAAGTCCTCGGTTTGGCGATCGTCGACGACTTCAAGGCGTTCGCGCAAGACCTTCAGGCACCTGCCTTCGACGTCTTCTTCTCCTCTCACGTGCTCGAGCACTTGGCGCGGCTGCAGCCGATCTTCGATCTCGCGCGCCGTCTCGTGAAGCCGGGCGGCTACTTCGTCTTCTTCGTGCCGAACGGCTCGGAAGTGTTCATGAAGGCCAACCGGACGCGCTGGCGGCGGCTCTGGGGCGAGGTGCATCCGCTGTTCCTCGACGAGCGCTTCTTCACGAAGGCCTTTGCCGGTGAGCCCGTTCTGCTCGGCGCCTCGCCGGTCGACGGTGCCGTGCTCGCCGACTTCGCCGCCAACGGTCGAACCACGCTCGCACCGCTCGACGGCAAGGAACTGACGTGCATCGTCAAAGTCGGCGCCGGGTAGTCCCGTGGCCGTCCCGGCAGTGAGGCGGACCTGAGATGGGGGCAGCGCGCCTCGCCTATCTGCCCGGCATCGACGGTCTTCGTGCCGTTTCGATCGCGCTCGTGCTCGTATTCCACGCCTATCCGACCGTGCTGACGGGCGGTTTCATCGGCGTCGACGTCTTCTTCGTCATCTCGGGCTTCCTAATCACCCGGCTGATCCTCGCCGAACTCGCCGAGAGCGGCCGCTTCTCACTGTCCGGCTTCTACCTGCGCCGCGCCCGCCGGCTGCTGCCGAGCCTCACGGTGGTTTCGATCGCGACGGCGGTTGCGGCGGCCGTCATCCACCTGCCCGACGCCTTCGCGTCGTTCGGCGCGAGCCTCGCCGCAACGGCCGGGTTCGTCTCCAACTTCTACTTTGCCGAGACCACGGATTACTTCTCGGGGCCTGCCCACGCAAAGCCGCTGCTGCATACGTGGTCGCTCGCAGTCGAAGAACAGTTCTATCTGATCTGGCCGCTGCTTCTCATGCTGTGGTGGCGGTATCGCGAAAAGATCGGTGTGGTCGCCGTCATCGCGGGCCTCGCGGCGGCGAGCTTCGCTTACTCCGAGATCGCCGCACGCACCGACGAGCGCATGGCGTTCTTCATGGCGACGTCGCGCGCCTGGGAGCTCTTGATCGGCGCAGCGCTCGCCGTCGTCCTCGCAAATAGGGAGATCGGCCGGCCGATCGCGGAGATCTCGGGCCTCGCCGGCCTCGTGGCCATTGTCGCCTCGGCCCTCTGGCTGACTGGCGAATCACGATTCCCGGGGCTCAACGCCCTTCCCGTCTGCCTCGGCGCCGCCGCCGTCATCGTCGCCTGCCATGCGCGCACGGGCACGACGGCCCTGCTGGCGCTGCCGCCGGTCCGCCATCTCGGCCGCATCTCCTATGCGCTCTATCTCTGGCACTGGCCGCTCCTCGCCCTCGCCCACTATCACCTCGAACGCGCTCCATCTCCGCTCGAAGCCACGGCGCTCGTCGGCCTCGCCGTCGTCCTCTCGGACCTGACATGGCGCTTCGTCGAAGAACCGATCCGCCGAGGTGGCCTGTCACGTCTCGAGGCGCTGGGCGGCGTCCGGGCCCTCGCGCCCTATGCGCTCGTCATCCTGGCGACGGCTGCAACGGGCGGCACGATCGCAGCGCTGCAAGGGCTGCCGGGGCGCCTCGACGAACCGGCGCAGCGCATCTGGCGGCAGACGACCACCGAGCACGGCTTCCGCCAGCACTGCGATGGCACGGAAAACATCAACCGCAACCACGAGCGCTGCAGCTTAGGCGTGCCGCCGCGCGAGCCTGGTCAATTCGACGTGCTGTTGATCGGCGACAGCAATGCCGAGCATCTCGTGCCGTTTCTACAACTCTATGCTCAAGAGCACGCCCTGAGTGCCCGCCAGGCGACCCGCAACTCCTGCTCGGCACTTTTTGGCCAGGACCGGCCAGGCGCATCCGCCAACAATCGCCGGCGCTGCCGCGAATATCAGCAGGCGGTCTTCGAGTTTATCCACAGGCAGACGCAACTGAAGGCGGTGATCATCAGTCACGCCTGGCACCGCTTCGACGGTCGCTCGACGGACAACGGCGTCGGCAGCACGGCGACCGAGCAAACGCCGCCGGAGTATGACTTGGCGACGTTTCTCGACCGCACGATCCGTATCCTTCAGGCGCGCGGCATCGAGGTCGTCCTGATGGGACCGATCGCTTTCTTCCCCGATCTACCGATCCGCTGCGTGGTGCAGGAGGTTCGCACAGGACGCGGCGGCGAGGCGTGTCGCGTCGGGTGGGATCAACTCGTCGCCGATCCCCGCAAGGCAGAGCGCATTTTGCACGACGTAGCGAGTCAGTATCCGAAGGTGAAGCTCCACCTGCCGTCGCGGGTGCTTTGTAACGATAGTGGTTGCACCTCCGCTATCGGCGGCACGTTGCTCTACCGCGACGCCGAGCATCTCAACGTGGCGGGTGCGCGGTTCGTGTACGAGAAATTGGCCGGCAAAGCGGCGAATAAACGCTAAGTTGCGATCTCAGCCTGCTGAGTTCCTTAGTCTGAACACGACACTCTATACTGCCGACTAGATGCTAACGCAATACCGGCGATGCTAGCTGCAATCGCTCCGTGTAGCCAAGACTGCCACAGTCCGTAGGATGTCGCGATCATGCTTGCAGCAAGCGCGAATTGCGCCAATGCGAAAGGTTGAACAACCTCGGGGAGCCGGCTGGTCGCTCTAAGCAACAGCAAGCCCAAAGCTGCGAAGCCGACTGCACCAACTGCTCCCAATTCATACCACATCTGGAGGTAATAGCTGTGACTGTGCCAGCCGGTCACGGCAGGGTAGATCATTCCTGGCCGCATTTCCCGCTCTTCTGCTGGACGTGCGGAGTGGATGACCGGGGTAGCACCCGCACCGACGCCGAGAATAGGTCGCTTGTGGACTTGCTGCGCTGTGTAGCCCCAGATGATGATCCTTTGCTGGGCTGTCGAGAAGAGCGCTTTGGTATTCTGTACGCCGTGCTCGTAAAGCTGGCTTGCGATTGGCACCGCCAGGAGCGTGGCGGCGGCCCAAGCAATCATCAGCGCAGTTCTTGCAGCACGTAGGCTGACGAAATTGGCGACGATTGCACAAACAGCAGCAGCGATCAGAGCGAGTTGTGAGGATTGGTGGCTCGTGAAAATGAAAGTCATGGTCGCCATGCTAGCCATCACCGCCATCAGAAGACGTTTTGTCGAACCCTGGTAGAAGCTCGAGGCCAAGAGCAGTGTTGGAACGACCAACAGCATGAAGACGGTTGTTCGCCGGTTCGCTTCTGCATCGTCTATCCAGACAATCACGCCGTTTACGACGCGCATATTCTTTGTGTCGGTGAGATTTTCGGGCGCAAACCAATTGCGAAAGAAGAGCTCGATTGGGCGCACGGTTACTGTTTCGCTCGTTACAAACAGCCCAGTCAGCAGCACTGCAGCAACGAGTGCGTGCACGCACGTTCTCGCTTCGATGTCCGACCAGCGGTCAAGGGACTGAACAACGACTGCAAGGCCTAAAGTGAGCACCATCAGTAATGCTCCTTTGGCCAGAGCTTCTGAACCGGTCGGCGCCCAAAGAGCACTGAGCGCCGCCAGGAAGCCAAGTCCGACAGCCGCAAGCGTTACGGAGCCCAGCTGAATCCATGCCCCGATCGGCACGGTTCGCAGTTGATTGCCGATTAAGGCGGATACCGTCAGTGAGAGGATTGGTAGGAAGGCTAAGCGCGGGAACAGTATCGCGACCGCCGTCGAGACTGCGAGGGACATCAACAGAAGATGCGAGCCGGTAAGAGGGCCGAAGCGCAGAATCTTATGGGGTCCGACCGCCCCCGGAGTGCCTTGCATCTCAGTACCTCCTCGACCCCGACCAGCGGCCGAAGTGCGCCTGTGCATAACGATCGCCGCGCACGAAGGAGCGTGTCTGGACCCAAATCTTGCCTTACAGACAGGCGCGATGTTGACAGCGCATGATGTAGCTTATTACCTCGCTCTGGATAAGCCCAACGTTGCTCTTGTGCAACGACGCTAGGTGCCTACCCAGCTGCAAGGATGAGATATGCTGGAGGGAGCTTCGACCACGAGCACCACCGCCGTCCCGAAGCGGTCTGGCTCGATGTTCGTAAAGCGAGTGTTCGACGTTATGGGCGCATCGGCATGCCTGGCAGTTTTGGCGCCCGTTTTCTTAGTTCTCGCGCTGATTGTTCGCATCAAGCTTGGAACGCCTGTATTCTTTAGCCAGGAAAGACCAGGTAAAGACGGACGGGTGTTTCGAATCATAAAATTCCGCACAATGACGGACAAGCGGGATCACCTGGGGAACCCGCTGCCGGATGGCGAGCGCTTGACTGAGTTCGGGAAGTGGCTTCGGGCATCGAGCCTAGACGAGTTACCGGAGCTCTGGAATGTGATCAGGGGGGAAATGAGCTTGGTTGGTCCCCGCCCGCTTTTGGTCGAGTACTTGCCGCTTTACTCGCAGCGGCAGTCTAGACGACACGAAGTTCGTCCCGGGATCACCGGGTGGGCTCAGGTCAGCGGACGCAATGCAATCGATTGGGAGCAGCGCCTGGAACTTGACGTGTGGTATATTGACAACTGGTCGCTGGTGCTTGACCTGAAGATCCTGGGCATGACCGCGATAAAGGTATTGCGGCGGGAGGGCATTACGAAGACTGGGCACGCAACGGTGGATCGTTTTCGGGGCGACCTTCAGGATCCTCATGCATGATCAATCCGAGGCTCCTCATACTTGGGGCAGGCGGTCATGGCAGAGTAGTGGCCGACTGTGCCAGGGCTATTGGCCGTTGGTCAGAGATTGCCTTTTTAGATGCAGATTGGCCTGAGCGCCGAGCGGCGGGTAGCTGGCCCGTAATTGGGCGCGATAGGGACTGTGAACTCATTGCGCAAACCGGAGATGAGTTTTTTGTTGCCGTCGGTCAGTCAGCTACTCGGAGAAGGCTTCTATCAGAACTGCTCGAAGCCGGACTTACCGTCACCAGTATCCGACACCCAGCCACAATTGTTTCGCAAGACGTGGAGATCGGTACCGGGACCGTTGTCGTTGCGGGCGCGATCATTAACATTGGTAGCCGCATCGGATCAGGCTGCATAATCAATACTGGAGCGATCGTGGACCATGACTGTTACATCGCTGACGGCGTCCACGTGTGTCCTGGCGCGCGCCTTGCCGGACACGTGACAGTGGGCGAGGATAGCTGGATCGGGATTGGGGCAACCATTCGACAAGGGATTTCAATAGGATCCAACGTGACTGTTGGTGCAGGCGGCGTTGTGGTTCAAAATTTAAATGCTGGCGTAACCGCAGTCGGGCTACCGGCAAAGCCATGCTGAGCATGCGGGCCTGCTCGGCGAAAGAGAAAAGCGGTCGTCCCTTTCCGCTTCAGCTATTCAAGGGGGTGGCAGCAAAGCAGCGCGCAAAATGCCAGCCCTTCTCTCGAACACACGCGCACATTGCCGCCCGAGCGCACGATAAGTGATGGAAAGCCCGACACAAGCCCAGTCACCCAGGGCGGCGTCCGGCTGCGAGCGCGCGCTGAAGAATCCAACCAAAACCACCATTCATCTACTAGACTGATCACCTTCAATCATGGCACATGACGTTGGCTGGAGTAGGGGCACACGAATTGATCTAGGAGCCAAGGGCTCAACGACTTGAACCGCCTGCCATGAGCCAAGCAGGGATAGCAGAGGGCCAAAAATTCGCCCCTCGTTCTAATAGTTCCTGTTTAGCGCGTGTGCTTCCACACCCAAGAGATCTCGTGTTTCACAGGAGTGTGTCGTGTTATCCGTGCAACAAGCAATTGTTTCTCTCGTTCGGAGCGATCATGTTCACTCTAGATCTTGAGAACACGCGGCTGGCCGTTATCGGTCTCGGTTATGTCGGCCTGCCGCTCGCAGTGGAATTCGGGAAACAGCGTCCTGTTGTAGGGTTCGACATAAACACATCCCGCATTGCGGAACTTCGCGCCGGGCGCGATAGCACCCTGGAAGTTTCCCGCGAAGAGTTGGCCAGTGCTTCTTTCTTAGACTACAGCAATAATCCAGAAGTACTCAGAGGATGCAATACCTATATCGTCACGGTCCCCACCCCTATAGATCGCCATAAGCAGCCTGACTTGGGACCATTGATCGGCGCTTCCAAGACAATAGGCAGCGTCCTTAAGCTAGGTGATGTTGTCATATACGAGTCGACGGTTTACCCGGGAGCCACCGAAGAAATATGCGTTCCAGTTCTTGAACGCGCGTCCGACCTACGTCTAAACAGAGATTTTTTTGTGGGCTATAGCCCGGAGCGCATAAATCCCGGGGATAAACTGCACCGATTACCCAACATAACCAAAGTAACTTCTGGATCGACCCACGATGCCGCTGAATACATCGACCGGCTGTATGCGACCATCGTTTCCGCAGGTACGCATAAGGCTCCTTCAATCCGAGTGGCCGAGGCTGCCAAGGTCATTGAGAATACGCAGCGCGATCTGAATATCGCTCTTATAAATGAGTTGGCAATCATCTTTAATCGCCTGGCAATCGATACCGAAGCCGTCCTGAAGGCGGCCGGTACAAAGTGGAATTTCCTGCCCTTTCGCCCAGGCTTGGTCGGCGGTCACTGCATTGGCGTCGACCCGTACTATTTAACGCACAAAGCCGAATCCATAGGTTATCACCCACAAATTATACTCGCCGGTCGCAGGCTAAACGACGGAATGGGCGGCTATGTGGCGGCGCAGATGGTAAAAGCAATGCTACAACGCCGCATCCACGTGCATGGAGCAAAAATCCTCGTAATGGGTTTGGCGTTCAAGGAAAACTGCCCAGACCTCCGGAATACGCGCGTTGTGGATCTCATATTGGAGCTTCGAGGGTACGGGGCTTGCGTCGACGTTTATGATCCTTGGGTGAACCCCTGCGAAGCTAAACACGAGTACGGTATCACGCCCGTAACGGAGCCAACCCCAGGTACTTATGATGGCGTTATACTGGCGGTGGCGCACGAACAGTTTCGCCAGATGGGTGCTATGCAGTTGCGATCATACGGCAAGCCAGGACACCTGCTCTACGATCTAAAGTACGTCTTGCCGCAAAGCCATAGCGATCTCAGATTGTAAATGAGGAGCCGAATGAAGCGGTTTGCACTTATTGGGGCGGGTGGATACATCGCTCCCCGTCATATGGCAGCCATACGTGAAACCGGCAATCAGCTGGTTGCGGCTCTAGATCCGAACGATTCTGTGGGAGTGATTGATAGTTACTTTCCTGATGCACACTTCTTCACGGAATTCGAGCGGTTTGATCGCCACATAGACAAGCTTAGACGGGCTGGGAAGGGGGTCGATTATGTGTCGATCGCCTCGCCCAACTATCTCCACGATAGCCACATGCGCTTCGCCCTTCGCTCTGGCGCCGACGCTATTTGTGAAAAGCCATTAGTTCTAAGCCCATGGAACATTGACGGCCTGAAAGAAATTGAAGCGGACTCAGGCCGGAAGATAAATACAATTCTTCAACTTAGGCTCCATCCTGCAATTATTGCGTTGCGAGACAAGGTGAAAAAAACGCGTGACCACAAATTCGATGTGGACCTCACATACATCACATCCCGCGGCAAATGGTATCTCCAAAGCTGGAAGGGCAATGAAGATAAATCTGGCGGAATTGCAACGAATATCGGCGTACATTTCTACGATATGCTGCACTATGTGTTTGGGTGCGTAAGAGAGAACGTAGTGCATTTATCTAAGCCAACAAAGGCAGCCGGATATCTGGAGTACGATCAGGCCCGTGTGCGGTGGTTTTTGTCCATCGACGCGGCGGATATTCCTGCCCCAGAGCGCGAGAGGGGCAAGCGTACGTTTAGGGCAATCACGGCAGATGGCGAAAATGTCGAGTTTTCGGATGGGTTCACGGATCTGCACACTCTCTCTTATCGAGAAATCCTTGCCGGCAACGGCTTCGGGCTCGAGGACAATCGCGTTGCTATAGAGACTGTTCAGAACATCCGAACGGCCGAACCCACTAGCGCGGGCGAAATGCATCCGTTTGTTTTGGGAAGGTGAAAATGGCGTACACCGCCCATTCAACGGCCATAATCGACGACGGGGCGCGCATTGGCGATGGAACGCGTATTTGGCACTGGGTTCATATAAGCGGGGGGGCTCGCATTGGGGAGCGCTGCGTGCTCGGACAGAATGTGTACGTGGGAAATGACGCCGTAATTGGCAGCAACGTAAAGATACAGAATAACGTGAGCGTATATGATGCCGTGACACTTGAGGATGACGTGTTTTGTGGGCCAAGTGTCGTATTCACCAACGTGTATAATCCTAGAAGCTCAGTCGATCGAAAAAATGAGTATCGACGCACCTTGATCAGGCGGGGAGCCACCCTTGGTGCCAATTCCACCATAGTCTGCGGCGTCACGGTGGGGATGTACTCGTTTGTTGGGGCGGGATCTGTTGTCACTCGCATGGTGCCGGACTACGCACTGTATGTCGGAGTGCCCGCTAGACAAATTGGCTGGATCAGCCAGCACGGCGAAAAACTGAACCTACCCCTCATCGGCGACGGAGTGGCGAAATGTCCACGCACAGGTTTGCGGTACGTGCTTGTTAATGGTCACTGCCAACCGAGTTCGTGAAGCTGAGATAGGACCAAGCACCCGATGCAATTTGTAGACCTTAAGGCCCAGTATCTGCGGCTGAAATCTGATATAGATGCGGGCATAAAACGAGTGTTAGATCACGGACAGTTTATTCTTGGCCCTGAGGTGCATGAACTTGAGATGCAACTTGCTGGGTACACTGGGGCGAAACATTGCATTAGTGTAGCCAACGGTACGGACGCACTCCAGATTGCGCTTATGGCGCTGGGTGTTGGGCCAGGTGATGAAGTGTTAATGCCCGGGTTCTCGTTTGTGGCTACTGCAGAAGCGGCTGCTGTGCTGGGTGCCAAGCCTGTATACTTGGACGTCGATGAACGAACCTTCAATCTAAACTCAAGTCTTATTGATTCGGCAATAACGCCTTCTACGAAGGCCCTTATCGCGGTTAGTTTGTTTGGTCAGTGTGCAGATTTTGACGTCATCAATGATATCGCTACGCGCAGAGGGGTTGCAGTCATAGAGGACGCCGCGCAAAGTTTTGGCGCTACTTACAAGGGGCGCAGGAGCTGCAATCTCTCCAAGATTGCGTGCACGAGCTTCTTTCCAAGCAAGCCTCTGGGGTGTTATGGCGACGGTGGAGCAATTTTTACCTCGGACGATGAACTCGCCAGAGTGATGCGCCAAATTGCACGGCATGGGCAAGACAGGCGCTACCATCATATCCGGATCGGTGTGAATAGCCGGCTAGACACTTTGCAGGCCTCAATACTTTTGGCAAAACTCAAAGTTCTCGACGATGAGTTGATTGCTCGCCAAGCTGTTGCAGAACTCTACTCACGCTTGCTCAGCTCAAAAGGTAGAGTCGTACTTCCATTTATTGAAGCCCATAATGTAAGCGCTTGGGCCCAATACACCATAAGGACGCATGATCGAGAGGGGCTTCAATCCCGCCTCGCGGCGGTGGGAATACCCAGCACGGTGCACTATCCGTTGCCCCTAAACCTGCAACCAGCAGTTGCCGATCCAAATTGCAATCTTCCGGTCGGCGATGCAGTTGCTCGGCAGGTCATCAGCCTCCCAATGTCTCCAGATCTTCCCGAAGCTGACATACGTAGAGTCGCCGAAGCTGTATCCGAGGCTGTCTCGAATTAAGACGCAACGGTTACAAAGGTACAATACCTCCCGCGATCCGAGGAGAGCGGGGTAGACATTGAGCGGTTGCACCCAGCGAGGCATGCGAGGGTAAAGTGGGAATGATTGTTTTGCCTACGAAACGCAACGCACAGCGGCAGTGGGTGACGCCCTTGCTTGCGCCACCGCACGATCAGAACCTGGGCCTCGTAGGGAGTTGAGAACAGTTCCCCCGCCAGCACCTCGTCGCGCAGCTTCGAATTGAAGCCTTCGCAGTAGCCGTTCTCCCAAGTGCTTCCCGGCTCGATGTAGAGCGCCTTGACCGCCGATCCCTTCGAACCAGCCGCGAACGTTACGGGCAACGAATTCTGGTACGTTGTTGGAGCGAATGTGCTCAGGTGGGCCGCGGTCAACGAATAGATCGGTCAAGCATCGGAGAAAATCATCGGATCGCAGACGCCGCGCCATGATGATGGCGAGGCAGCGTCGTGTAAACTCGTCGATCACGATCAGCACGCGAAAGCGTGCAGCGTGCGAGCCAGCCACGGGCGCCTGTACATGCCTCCATGCCGACCAACGTGGGGTTGGCCCGCTGGAAAAAAGCAAGAACAATCTCTCGTCGGAACTTGGCGCGTTGAACAATCTCCCCGGACGTGTCCGCGCCGACGACGTGGAAGACTTTCTTGCCGATGTCGACACCAAACACAGCAGCATCGCGGGGCTTGTTGCGGATCATCACGGTTACTCCTCTTTGTGGGAACTGCATTCTCCAACGGGAGGACGGGCGAACCATCCCATTAGTACTGAGCCCTTCCCGCAAGCGGGCGTGCGTCGACCACGTGCGCTCGCAGCTTCCCGTATCGGAGCGTCGCGCGTGTGCCGCCTTTGGCCAACCGCGCGCGACGCAGCGCCGGACGCGCAAGGCTCGTGATGACGAGGCTGCACTGACCGAGGCGATCAGACGACTCGCTAAGCAGTACGGTCGTTACGGATACCGAAGCGTGCGCCAGTTGCTGGTCGACGAGGGGTGGCGGATCAGCGTCAAACGCGTCTATCGCATCGGGCGTCGGGAAGGGCTGAAAGTCCCAAAGAAGCAACCAAAACGGGGCCGCCTCTGGCTCAACGACGGCTCGTGCGTCCGACTGAGGCCAGAGCGCGCCAATCACGTCTGGAGTTACGACTTCGTGCAGGATCAGACCGAGGACGGACGACGCTTCCGCATGCTCACCGTGATCGACGAGTTCACACGACGCTGCCTCGCCATCATCGTGGCGCGGCGGCTCCGATCCGATGATGTTCTCCAATGCCTGACCGATCTCTTCGTTGATCACGGCCCGCCACAGCACATCCGATCCGACAACGGACCAGAATTCGTTGCCCGCAACGTTCGCGGCTGGCTTGAACGGATCGGCGTCAAGACGCTCTACATCGAGCCGGGGAGCCCTTGGGAGAACGGCTACTGCGAGAGCTTCAATTCGAAGCTGCGCGACGAACTGCTTGCGCGGGAACAGTTCTCACCCCTCTACGAGGCCCAGTTTCTGATCGAGCGGTGGCGCAAGCATTACAATACGGTCAGGCCCCACTCGTCGCTCGGCCACCGGCACCAGAGACGATCTTGCCGCCAGCATCCGGCCTCGCCTACGCTGCGCTCCGGCCAGTCCAGATGCTGGCCGACGGCTGCCGGGTCTAACTTAATTCCTGGTATTGAAGCGAGGGGTAGGCCAATTTGAAACGGTTTCTATCTTTAAAGCGTAGATCCAACTTCGTTCGCAACACATTTCACATGTTGCGGGCGAATGTCATTGCGCAGATCGTGGTGCTCCTCAGTACACCCATTCTCAGCAGGCTTTACTCCCCGGAAGTCTTCGGACAATTCGCATTCTTCTCGGCGGCGACCGCGCTCGCGGTATCGGTGGCGACATTCCGGTTCGATTGGTCGATCCCGAATGCCAGAACCGCCGGAGCGGCGGCCGCCCTGATGCGCATAGGTCTCATGTGCATCCTGGGAACGAGCCTCGCATTGATCACCTTTCTGTGCGTTTCGTTCATTTTCGGGCGCGAACTTTTTCCAGAAAGCGGCATCGGTCACGCTATCTTTCTTTTGCCCTTGGCGATGATAAGTTCCAGCCTGATCGAGCTTTTCAACGGCTGGTACGTCAGGGTTGGCAATCTTGAACCCGTCGGTCGGGTCAAGATTGTCCACAGCCTCTCCAATACCTTGTTGTCGGTACTCGGTGGCCTTGCAAAACTGGGCACGACCGGAATGATCGGGGCGTTGATCGTTTCCGCTTGGATAGGCGTCGCCATGTTCTTCGTTCAAACAGCGCGGATCCAACGCGATATCGCTCGCGCGGGAAAACGCAGGATGGCAGCGACATTCCGACGCTTCTGGCGCGAAGCCGCATTGTCCGTCGCCGTATCATTGACGAACGCGCTGAGCGCGACCGCCAGCATTTTCCTGATCGCGGCATTCTTCACGCTGCAGGAACTGGGCTGGTACGCGCTGATGCAACGATTGGCCCTGCTGCCGGTCGGGCTGATCTCTGCATCCATTGGTGCGAGCTTCTGGGCGACAGCCGCGGTCCTTGCAAGACAGGGGGCGTTCCTTGAACTGCGCTCACTCCACCTTCGCGCCACAAAGCGGCTGTCGCTTGCGATCGTTCCGATTGCGATCGGCTGCGCCGCTGCCCCTTTCGTCATCGGCCCGCTGTTCGGCGCCGATCAGTGGACACCGGCGGGCTATGTCTTGTTGGCCATGGCACCCCAGATCATCGGAACCGCAATCTTCGCTCCGACCAATCATCTGATCGTCTATGGCAAGCAGTCCTATCAGCTCGCATCGGACATATTCGCGACATCGTTGATGGCATTGTCCGTGTGCGCGGCAACACAGTGGAACCTTGGGATCGTCCTCTGCACGCTTCTTGTTTCAACGTCGCTGTTTCTGGGCTATGTCCTTCGGTTCTGGCTCCATCTTTATGCGAATTCAGTCCTCGCCAATGAACGAAAATAATTTCGATGTCGCCGTTATCGGTTCAAGCCCTCTCCTGATGATGTATGCCCTTCACGCGAAAGCGCATGGGCGCTCGGTTCTGCTTGTGAACGATGGGCCGCAACTGGGTGGCGCTTGGTCCATCGATACGCATCTGTTCGAGGGAAAGCGACTGGAGCATGAGAATGCATGCCATCTGGTCGAGTGGTACAAAGACGGTTACGAATTGCTGGAGCGAATGTCAGGGGTGCGATTTGCACCGCTTCATCCGCAACCCGTAAAGATTCACGCCGATGGAAAAGTCGAACTCTACACGTCGGCAAGCGGCATTCTGCGCAGCTATCTCTGGCAATGGATTGCGCTGGCGCTGACCGTCTTTAAGGTGATCAAAGCGGTCATTCAGGGCGACAATGAGAAGAGAGCTCTTTGCCTGAACGATCTGTCGATCCTGATGGAGAGCATCAGGATCGAAACCCGGTACCGAGTTCTCGGCTTGGCCAGATTTGACGGTATCTACGGCCCTGAGGGCGGTTTCGTCCGGTTTGTGCAGCACCTCGTGTCCCGGCTGGATCAGGAGGGGATCAGGGTTCTGTCGGCCAGGGTAGACGGCTTGCAGGTAACCCCCGATGGCGCAATTCACTTGGATCTTGACGGAGCGCGTCTTTCAGCGGCGCAAGTCATCGTTGGTGAATCTGTCGATTTAACGTACCCGGGCGTCATCAAAACCGAGTATACCCGGTATTTTCATGTCCTCGTAAGCCTGCCGTCGCAGAATGTGCTTAAACGAAACTCTTATGTGCATTACCCCGATGACCCGACAATCCATAGGGTGACCTATGTGGAAGATGTGACAGACCACAAAGGTGAACAGGTCGCGATTTTCCTGATCCAACTGCGGCGTCCGTTGGAGGAAATCGGCAACTTCCATGCCCATTTCGAGTATATTCAAGGGGCATATCGGATCGTTACGGATGTGACGGGAATGGAGGTCCAGAAGATCATTTCTGCAACTCATGTAGCGAGACGCTCGGGCAGCGCCTGGAGGGAATTCCAGGGGCGGTCCCCAGTCGTTATCAGGACCATCGGGGACATTTCGAGGAATGCAATCCTGATGCGAAAGAAATTCCTGCAGCAAACCGGAATGAGCGGATGGATGAGATCAATGAGTTCTGGTCCAATCAGGCGGAAAGCCTGAACAGGGAGAGAAATGACGAATATTATAGGAAGAAAGCTTTGGAGCACCGCTCAATTCTTGCGCATGCAGATGCACAGAAGGGGGCTCTGGATCTTGGATGTGGTGCGGGCGAACTGATCGAACAGTTGTCGGGTCTCGTCAAGATCAATACGGCGGTAGACTTTTCGGCGTCAATGATCGAAGCGGCGGAAAATCGCCTGTACCCGGCTTTCGACGGAAAGATCGTCAAAGCGGACGTATTCACTTTCGCGGCCCGGAGCGAGGACCCGGTGTGGATGTCTACCGGAGCGATCAATCAGTATCTTCAGGCGGACCGGCTTCGGGATTTCCTGGATATCTTCAGCGCAAACAACAACGCTGAAGCACTTTACCTTTTCGATTGCATTGATCCGCTGAGATATGATCTTCTCTTCCTGGGCATAAGCTATCGCCCGGAACATGCATTGCCTTTGACATGGAAAGGTTACATCAAGCACCAAGTTGACAGACTGCGCATGGCTTTCCGCTTGATCGCCGGCCGGTATGATGAAAGCACTCTGTACATGGGATCACCCGGTATGGGATTTGGCCAGCGGCCTAGTTTTTGGCTGAAGGCATGTGCCGAGCGCGGGCTCAATGTTGAGATCATTAGTTCCCGCTACTTCGAATATCGCTACCACGTGATCATCAAGAAATCCTGAGGCATTTCCCCTTCCGCGTTTCATGACTGACAGTGCAGCGATTTGAAATCACAAAACGGATTAAATTCTAATGACGGACTCAAGGGCCAAATATCGAGCGCTGTGTGAGGGGGAGCCGACGATCCCCTTTTTCAGCCAAGCTTGGTGGTTGGATGCGACTGCCGGGTCTGCAAACTGGGATGTTGCGCTGGTTGAAACCAATGGCAAGGTAAACGCCTCACTACCTTACACCATTCGAAAGCGGTTCGGTCTGACGTTGCTGGGCCAGCCAGCTTTGACGCAAGCTTTGGGTCCCTGGATTAGACCATCAAGAAAGAAGCAGGCCCTGCTGCTGGCTGAACAGAAGGATTTGATGACCGGATTGATCAAGGAATTGCCACGCTTCGCGCATTACAGTCAGAACTGGCACTGGAGCGTCACGAACTGGTTGCCTTTTCATTGGGCAGGGTTCTCGCAGACCACGCGGTATACCTATTTGCTCGATAATCTTATCGATGAAGACGCTCTATGGAGCGGGTTGCGCGAGAATATTCGGACTGACATTCGAAAGGCTTCCAATCGTTTCGGGTTGAATGTTCGAGCAGATCTTTCCATCAATGATTTCATATTGTTGAGTGACAAGACATTCGCACGGCAAGGATTGGCAGCCCCATACAGGACTCATTTCCTAACCAATTTGGACGCCGCCTGCGCGCAGCGCGGTGTCAGACAGATATTGATCGCGGTAGACGATCAAGGCCGCCACCACGCTGGGGCCTATATCGTCTGGAACTCCGAATCTGCGTATTACCTCATGGGTGGCGCTGATCCCGAACTGAGAAATAGTGGTGCAGCCAGCCTGTGTATCTGGGAGGCTATAAAGTTCGCCGCAGCGGTTTCGAAGAGATTCGACTTTGAAGGTTCTATGATTGAATCTGTTGAGAGAATTTTCCGGAGCTTTGGTGCAAAGCAGGTTCCCTATTTCTGCATATCCAGAACCCCGGCGAGATTATTGAGAGCCGGATTGCTTTTGCGGGATGTTCTCAAGGGGCAGGGCGCATGACGCTCAACTGGCACACCCGCGCTGCGCTTGACTGGCTGGAGGCTTTGCTTGAGGATCGGTTTGATCTTCATTTGAAGCTATTCGTTCCGGGGTCGCAGGCCGGACTCATTGTCGCAATGCCGGGAAGCCAGCGCGTAATTTCAACCGAGCTGGATGGCGCCATGTACCGTCGGCGCGATTCCAATTTGCCATGCACTCATTGGGATCCGGAGTCCGAGGGTTGGTGCCCAGTGCTCCCGGGTGAATTGGCTGCGCCGGGGGTGGCGTCCCTCAATTCACCGTTGTTCGAGATTACCGCAGATGGGGCGAAAGTTCATTTTGACATCTTCGGCCTTGTTTACTGGATACTGTCGCGAAGTGAAGAGGTGAGGCGCACTGATCTTGATAAGCACGAACGTTTTCCCGCGAGTGCCAGTCATGCGCACAAGCATAGCTATTTGCAGCGTCCTGTTGTCGACGAATGGCTGAATATCTTCGGTCAGCTCATATCGAAAGTCTGGCCGTCGACGTCTCTGCCCTCACATAGGTATAGTCTCCGAATCTCACATGATGTGGACGCACCCAGCATGTATGGGTTTGAAAGCTGGCCCAACATCGGGCGCATGGTAGCGAGTCAAGTCATCAAGCGTGGTGATTTCCGCGCCATGATCACCGGCCCGGCTTCGAAACTGGGTGGTCGGCACCGTTTGCACAGTCGTGACCCGTTCAATACATTCGATTGGTTGATGGACGCGTCCGAGAGCGCGGGCATGAAGAGTTGTTTCTATTTCATCGCAGGCGCGACCGATTATCGTTTCGATCCATCATATAATATAGAGGCTCCTGCAATCGTCGCATTGATATCGGAAATCCATCGCAGGGGGCACGAGATTGGTCTGCACCCCAGTTACAATACGTTTCGCGCTCCAGAGGCAATTCAACGCGAGTTTATCCATTTGCGCAGAACACTAGAGGATAAGGGAATCGAATATGCGCGGTATGGCGCGCGGATGCATTATCTTCGCTGGTCCCAACCAGAAACCCTCCGTGCGCTGGATGCGGCTGGATTCGCCTATGACAGCACATTAGGATACGCGGATCAGGCGGGTTTTCGTTGCGGCACTTGTTTTGAGTATCAAGCCTTCGATCCCACGGCAGATGCTGCCCTGAAGTTACGCCTGCGCCCATTGATCGCCATGGAGACGACCGTACTCTCCCAAGAGTACATGGGGATAGTCGATGGTCGCCATGGGGTTGAAATCGTCTCCTCCCTTGCGCGCGCCTGCAGCGCAGTTGGCGGGTCATTTTCACTGCTGTGGCACAATTCATCTCTGGTACGCAAGAGCGATAGGGAGACCTACTTGTCTACCCTCAACGCGTGCATTAGCCCGTGATCCGGTGGCTTGCGCGTTTGGAACGAAGCAACGTAGTTTGACCTATGATCCTTTCCAAGGCAGATGCAGAGCCGGGGTTTTTCGCTCGGCGAGGGTTCTGGGCGGGTGTCGCGTTGGCCTCGCCCGTCTACGGCGAATTCGTCTCCTGGGTATGGACGACGATTCTTGTCGCTCCCCTTGTGATCTTCATCCTGACGCAAAGGGAACGGCTCAATTGGCCGCACGTTTCGATCGCACCAATGGTCGGGCTGTTTTTCCTGCACCTGACTGCGCTTTGGCTCAGTCACACCGATTTTCAGCAGGTTGTGATAAAGGACCTGATTGTCGCTCTGTGGCTGCTGCTGATCTTTCTATTTGCCGACAGACGAAGTTTTGACGGCTTCATGTTTGCCGTCATCCCCATCGCTACAGTAGCCGCCATGGCCGGACTTGCCAAGGCTGCGATGCAGGATCGAGGCTACCTTATCGGCTACATACTGCACACCTGCGACTATTACCCTGCCGGTTCTTCACTTTGCGTCAATTACAACAACCTCGGTCTCGTCTGGATGATCGCGATTCTGGGGTGCATCAAGTTTCGATGGCTGATGCTGATTCCGGTCCTGGCTACTGCGGGCGCGCTTGTGGGGTCCAGGCGTTTCCTGTTGCTGATGATGCTGCTTCCTTTCGTCTGGCTGCTTTACCACAAATGGAAGGGTTGGGTGCCGCTGGCCGTTATTTCGGTGAGTTCATTCGTTCTGCTTCATGTCGTGAGCAATTCGGGTTTCGAAAGGTTTGGCTTCGGGGCCGAGCCCTATATCGTTGTTCTCCCATCAATCAACCCGAACGCAATTGACTCTGAAGGTGGTGATGTTTCGATAAGCCGCACAGTTCCCTCGGCTATGCTGGGAACCATGGCAGATGGGACTTTCGGAACGGCGTCCCGTCTGGATTTGTGGGGCCTTGGGGTTGCGCAACTAGGCTGGCTGCCCAAAGGGTGGGCCTATCATGAAGTCTTCAGTTGCCGTTTCTCCGATTGCACCCAGTTCATCTATCCTCATTCTCCAATTATTTCGGCATGGATTGCCGGGGGAGTCGTCTTCGGCCTTGTTGCTGTGTTGTTCTACGTTTGGCCCATTTTTTCTATCTGGAGAGGAGGTGACTTCATTTCGCTCGTTCTCGTTGTTTTTGCAACGCCCTATTCGGCGATTTCGGGTGACACTGTTTTTTCCCTTCCCGTTACGCTCAGCGCCATGCTTGTAGGGTTAAGTAGTCTGGTGCGGGGTGAGAAAGGGTGCAAGGCGGAGGGGTACCATGGCTGACGCCTTGCACTTGACACACACCGATATCAGGACGGACTCTCGAATTCTTAAAGAGCTTCGCTCATTGAGCGACGCGGGCTTATCCGTTCGCGGCATCGGAGTAGTTCTTGAAGAAGGATCGAAGGCATCCGAAATCGACTTCGGCGCCGAGGTCACCCAGATCACGCTGCGCTCGCGCGGATTCCGGTTACTGCCGCAAACGTTGAGGCATGTCTGTTCGTTGTTCGAATTGACGATGAAGATGCTTTCCCGATCGCTGCGCCCCAAGTCGAAGATCGTGCATTGCCATGATACGTTGGTTCTTCCGCTCGGAGTTGTTGTGAAGATTCTTACGGGTGCGAAGCTGATCTATGATGCGCATGAGCTTGAATCGGATCGCAACGGCATAACCGCTGCGCAAAGTCGGCTTACTCTTTTTGTGGAGAGAATTCTGTGGAGATTCATTGATGGATTTATTGCCGTTAGCCCGTCCATCGAAAAATGGTATCATGGGAATTTTGGTTCAAAGCGCTCTGTCGTAATTCTAAATTCACCGCTCTTTTCTGGCGAACATTCAGTTCAGTCCGATTACTTGCGCCAGACGTTCTCAATACCGGAGGACAGCAGGATATTCATCTATGTGGGTATCCTTGGCCGTGGGCGCGGTCTGGAATTGATATCCGAGGTCTTCGCGCAACCCGGGATCAATGCGCATGTCATCTTCCTCGGGTTTGGAGAGATGACAGAGGAGCTCAAGGGCAAAGCCGCGTTGACCGGCAATATTCATTTGCACGAGGCCGTGCCCCACGCCCGTGTGGTTCCGCTACTTCGTTCCGCAGATTACGGGCTTTGCCTGGTCGAAAATGTGTCGCTAAGTGACTATTACTGCTTGCCGAACAAGCTGTTCGAGTATTGTTTCGCCGGGTTGCCGGTCCTTGCCTCGGATTTCCCCGACATCCGCGCCGTGGTTGAGGAGTATGATCTGGGCGTGTGTTTCGATGCTGATTCAACCGGTCTGACCAAGGTGGTCAAGGACTTGGAGAGTGCGGAGAAGAGAATTCTCTCGAGTGATCTGCGCCCTCTGAGTTGGCAGGCGCAGGAGGAGAAACTTGTCCACTTCTATTCCCGTGTCCTTTCGGGCGCAAAGTAGGTTTCAGACGGGCCACTGACGTCTGCGTCCTGTTGGTGCCCGGCTGGTTGTTGGCATAGGTGGGGTTTGAAGTTGTTGTTTGCCAGCGCAGGCGCGTTGGGATAGCCCCGCGGGTGTGACGAGGCAAAGCGCCGAGGCCTGTCTTAGATCAGCCTTTGAAGGGGGGAGAGGAAAGTATGTGCGGAATTTTTGGTATCGTTGGAATGCCTGCTGCGATTGATGTGTCGCGTGATCTCGCTGCGCTTGCATTTCATGCGGAACAAAGGGGGCGGGATTCCAGTGGATTGGTCGTCGCGGGAGCGACCGGATACGATATCCAGCGCGCCGATTACACGATCCGCAAGCTTCTCCGGAAAGTTTCGCTCGGAAAGACGCCCCTTGTGATGGGGCACAGCCGTCTGATCACCAATGGCCTCGGCGACAACCAACCCGTCGTCAGGGATGATGTTGTGGTGATCCACAACGGCATCATCGTCAATCACGAAGAGATCTGGACACGCCTATCAAGACAGCGCGAACTCCAGGTCGACAGCGAGGTGATTGCAGCGATTGCCGCCGAACATCTGGAAGGGGGTGGTGCAGTTGACGGAATCGCACTGAAGGTTCTTGCCGAGTGCAAGGGTGTGGTAGCGTGCGCCATGCTGATCCCACGGTTGGGTAAGCTGGTGCTGTTCTCTAACAATGGCAGCCTTTATTCGGGGACGAAGGGCGGTGCGGTCTATTTCGCATCGGAGTCCTTCGCCCTGACCCAATGCGGCTGTCATTCCGTCGACCAGGTCTTTGATGCAAGGATCATCGATGTGCCTGTGCTGGAGAAGGTCGCCATTGACGACCATAAGTTACGAACACAGAATCTAATCCCAGATCTAATCCTGAACAGCGCCGAAGAGCGGTTGCTCGTGTACCCGCGGCCCGAACTGCGTCGGTGCACACGTTGCATTCTCCCCGAAACGATGCCCTTCATCCGCTTTGATGAGGACGGAGTCTGTAACTACTGCGCCAATTACAAGCCTAGAAATCGCCCGAAGCCGAAGGAAGAACTCTTTAGACTGGTCGAGCCTTATCGTCGCCAGCATGGCCCGGATTGCATCGTTCCGTTTTCCGGGGGGCGCGACAGCTGCTATGGGCTTCACCTGATCGTCAATGAGCTCAAGATGAAGCCAATCACTTACACATATGATTGGGGGATGGTGACGGATCTTGGGCGGCGCAATATCAGTCGCATGTGCGCTGAGCTAGGGGTCGAGAATATTATTGTTGCTGCGGATATCGAAAAAAAGAGACGCAATATCGCGAAGAATCTGCGTGCATGGTTGAAGTCGCCGCATCTCGGTATGGTCAGCATTTTGACCGCCGGCGACAAGCACTTTTTTAGTCATGTTGAGACGATCAAGAAGCAGACGGGGCTTCGGCTGAATCTTTGGGGGGTTAACCCGCTTGAGGTTACGCACTTTAAAGCGGGATTTCTGGGGGTGCCGCCAGATTTTGAAGAGGATCGAGTGTATATCAGCAGCACAGGCAAGCAACTCAGATATCAGAAGCTACGCTTTCAGGCGATGCTGAAAAGTCTTGGGTATTTCAATGGATCGCTGTGGGACACCCTGTCGGGAGAGTACTGCCGCAGCATCATGAAGAAGACAGATTACTTTCATATTTTCGATTACTGGACTTGGGACGAAAAGCTGGTCGATCAGACCCTGGCAATGTACGATTGGGAAAAGGCCGTCGATACCAACACGACCTGGCGCATCGGTGATGGAACCGCTGCGTTCTACAACTATATCTATTACACGGTGGCAGGTTTCACTGAGCATGATACCTTTCGAAGCAACCAGATCCGCGAAGGGCAGCTCACGCGCGCCGAGGCTTTGGTGCGTGTGCATGACGAAAATCGTCCGCGTTACACTAACATCAAATGGTATCTCGATGCGATCGGGATGGACTTTACCGAAGTAATCCAGGTAGTCAACGCAAGCCCGCGGCTCTACCAAGAGTAGCCCAATGGCCAGCACAATCTGGTATATTTCGAAATATGCTACGCCACCTTATGCTGCCAATGTCGGTGCGCGCGGCTTTCTACTTCTGTCCGAATTCGGGCGGGCGGGGCATCGGCCAGTTCTAATCACGTCGGATTCCAATCATCTTGCCTCCCCGCCACCATTTGATGGCCCTCGGATGACTGAGGTCGTGGACGGGGTGACGGTCCTTTGGCTCCGCACTTGGAAGTATACGAGCGCGCGTTCGATCGGGCGGGTAATCAGCTGGCTTGACTTCGAATGGCGGCTCATTCGGATGCCCAAAGGCGATTTGCCATGCCCTGATGTGCTAATCGTCTCCAGTCTGTCTCTGTTGACCATCCTGAATGGTCTTTGGCTGCGTCGTCAGTATGGCTGCAAGCTGGTATTCGAGGTGCGCGACATCTGGCCACTCCTCCTCATCGAGGCCGGCGGCCACAGCCCCAGGCACCCGCTCGTTGTTCTCCTCGGTTGGGTCGAGAGGCTCGGTTACCGGCGAGCCGATTTGATCGTCGGCACCATGCCGAACTTGGTTGAGCATGTTAACTTTGTTGCTGGGCGGACGCGACCTGTCGTTTGCATTCCGCAAGGTATCGATCCGAAACTTCTCCAGGAGGCGCAAGAACTTCCAGCGGGTTACGCAGACGCATACATTCCTGAAGGCAAGTTTATCGTGTGCCATGCCGGATCGATCGGTGTGGACAATGCCCTGGAAACGCTGATCGCCTGCGCGCGTGCAATGTCGTCGCGTGATGACGTTCACTTTCTTATCGTGGGAGAAGGGTATCTGAAAAAGCGGTTTCAGGGGATGACCGCCGACATCTCAAACGTGACTTTTGCACCGCGCGTGCCAAAGGCGGCGGTGCAGTCCTTGTTGTCGCGAGCCGATTTGCTTTATTTCGCTGTCCACCGATCGAGGGTTCTGCGCTTCGGGCAGTCTCTGAACAAGGTCATCGACTATATGCTCTCCGGCAAACCCGTGCTCGCATCGTATACGGGTTTTCCCTCGATGATCAATGAAGCGGGCTGTGGGAGTTTTGTGCCTGCGGAGGACGTTGAAGCCTTGCGTGCCGAAATTGAACGTTATGCGGCCATTTCATCTTCTGAGCGCGCCGAGATTGGCCAGCGCGGTCGCGACTGGGTGCTGCGCAATCGACGGTTCGAAACACTGGCAGCCGATTATCTGCGCCATCTAGATATTGAGCCGGTGAACCCTCCTTGAGATCTTAACGTGCAGAAATCGATGCAGCCAGTTCCGTTCGGCAAGGCTGCATTTTTCTTTTCAGTCATCAGTCAAATGAGCTGAGCTATACGCGGAAGTTGGTGACGGCGTGAAACGGTGACGCTGTGCTGGCTGTGGTTGCTTTTCACGCCGGCCCGGGGTGGATGAAAGGAGGCTTCATTGGCGTTGATGTTTTCTTTGTCCTATCAGGTGAGACCACACGGAGCCATCGGCAACAATATGCCGATCTCGCTACTGAAACCCACTGGCGACGCCACCCCGCCAGAGGCGACAAAGGCCGAAAACTCTGGCCTCGGATGAGGGCCCGTTGGGGAGCACCGCAATTGGCAGACAGTCCCACAAACTACCGGGTACTGTTCAGGCGGCAGGCTCAATGTTGACGGACCTACTGCGTCAACGGCAACATGGCTGTGGCGAGCCGCGTACGATCTTGGCGGGTACTGCTGAGCGGTTTGCCAGGCGACACCCGATAAATCCATAAGGAAAGTTTCTCGAGATGCGCATCTACTTGTCTCGACCGCACATGTCCGGCCACGAACAAGAGTTGGTGGCACGAGCATTTTCATCGAATTTTATCGCACCGGTTGGACCGCAGCTCGACGCGTTTGAGGCTGCGGTCGGTCAGTACCTTAGGCGAGAAGTTCATTGTGTAGCCTTGACAAGCGGATCCGCAGCGCTCCACGTAGCTTTGATTTTGGCTGGCATTGGGGCAGGTGACGAGGTCTGGATGTCCTCAATGACATTTGCTGGTGGCGTGTTTCCTGTAAACTATTTGGGAGCAACGCCTCGCTTTTTCGATGTAGACCCGCGAAGCTGGACCATGGACACTCAACTACTTGCCGAGCAATTAGAGGTAGCGGCGCGGTCCGGTCGTCTACCGAAAGCGATTGTACCGACTGATCTCTACGGACAGAGTGTCGATATCGATACCCTTGAGCATCTCTGTAGCCATTATGGTGTTTGCCTGATTGTAGATTCTGCGGAGAGTTTGGGTGCTGAATTCAGAAATGGGCGTAGGGCTGGTACAGCAGGCGACGCATCGATCCTGTCATTTAATGGAAATAAGATCATCACAACATCAGGGGGCGGAATGCTTGTAAGCCAACATAAATCGTGGGCGGAAAAAGCTCGCTTCCTCTCCACCCAAGCACGAGATCCAGCACCTCATTACGAACATTCAGTCACGGGCTACAATTATCGCCTGTCGAATATTTGCGCCGCTATCGGCCTCGGGCAAATTCTCGTCATCGAGGACAGGGTCAACAGGCGACGACAGATATTTGAAGCTTATCGAAGTGGACTAGCAGGTAGCGGAATAGAGTTTATGCCGGAACCAAGTGGTTACAGATCGACAAGATGGTTGACTACGATCGTTGTTGATCCGGCGATAGTAGGCGTTGACCGTGATGCCATACGAATTGCGCTTCTCCAGAAAGGCATTGAAACTAGACCACTTTGGAAGCCGATGCATCTTCAGCCGCTTTTTGTTGCTGCGCCGTATCATGGTAGGAAGCTAGATGAAAAACTATTTCAACTCGGACTATGCTTGCCGTCAGGTAGCGACATGACCGATGACGAACAAGCGGAGGTGATTGGCCATATCTGGTCACTGATTCAAGCGGGAAGATGACGCATGCACGCATAGCGGTTGAAGTGGCAAGGTTGAGCAAAATTACATCATGGGTGGAGTCGAAATTCCCTACAGACATGATGGACCAGTTTGACATTGATTCTCCACCTAATGCGCTCGTATTGGCAATTTGTCATTGTCGGCGGCCCCGAGATGTCCAAAACGATTCGGAAAATCGGTAGTGCCGAAGTGCGCAAGGGCAGTTCCTTATGGACGAGATTGAAACGCCTCGCGACCAGTCGATTCGGCGACCTATTGTGCAACCAAGATGACCCTGCCCCTGAGGTTACTCATTCGTAAGTGAGTGCGGTCGCTGCCAAAAGTCGCTAGCGTCACACCTTAGGTTGTGAGGCAGATGGCACGGGGGACTGACGAGCAGGGCGGGCCGCCTAGACAGAACGCGATGTGGTGGGTTAGGTGCGCATCGTCAACGCAGCTGGGGACGGAAGCCGTATCGCGGCGGTTCGAGGCAAGGGGGCCGACGATGCAGTTAGCTGAGGCTTCGAAGTTCGAGGTGGGAGCTAAGGCGTCATGTGAGTGCCGCAATTTCTTCCCCGCAATTCAAGGCATGCGAGCGTTGGCCGTCCTATCCGTTGTGCTAGCGCACGCCAAAGTTCCTGGTTTTGGTGGCGGCTTTGTTGGTGTTGACGTATTTTTCGTAATTTCTGGTTTCTTAATCTGCCGGCTTCTCTTTCTCGAGATCGAACGAGATGGCCGGCTGAAAATAATCGAATTTTGGGGCCGACGAGTGCGCCGTCTGCTGCCAAACGCCACTCTTACGCTCCTTGCGGTATTGGCGATTGGGCTCGTTTTTACGCCCCAGTTTATGCGCGCTGAGCTCGGGGTTGACGTTAGAATGTCGGCGCTTCAGGTTGTCAACTTTCATTTTGCTGAGAAAGCTGTCGATTATTTTCGGCAAGACGACCCGCAGAGCCCAGTGCTGCATTTTTGGTCGTTGGCAGTAGAGGAGCAGTTTTACATCGTCTGGCCGGCGGTTCTCGCTCTACTTTGCGCCCTTCTACGAGGCAGTGCGTTGGCGCTTTCACGCAAATTACTCTTTGTTATTGTGGCTGGGTCCTTCATCGGGATGTTGTACGCAGTGTCGTTCAATCAACCAGTTGCCTTCTTTCACTCTTGGTCTAGGGCTTGGCAGCTCGGAGTCGGTGGTCTTCTTGCTGTGGCCTATACTGTAGGCATCGGTTTGCCGGGCACAAGACTTGGCGATAGCTCCGTACTTCGATGCGTGTGTCAAGTTATCGGCTGGGCTGGACTCGCTGCAATCCTCGCTGCGGTTTGTTTTCTGGACGAGAGCGCAATCTATCCAGGTTGGTTGGCGCTCATTCCAACGCTCGGCGCTGCCGGGATGATTGCATCAGTGGTTCTTGTGCAGCCAGCGACATGGAGTGTCGCTACGCCACTATCTTGTCGGCTCCCTCTTTGGCTCGGCGCGCGGTCTTACAGCTGGTACCTCTGGCATTGGCCAGCCATAACTTTCGCCGAGTTTATCTCGCCTGCCACATTAGGCATCCGCTCTTTGGGGGCTCTCGTGGGTCTCGCGTGCGCAATGCTGGCATACAAGTACATTGAAGACCCAATCCGACGAAGTGAATACTTGGCCATGCCTGCCGGGCGGACAGTTCTGGTCGGTTTGACATCGATCCTAGTTTTGGTAGCTGCGTCCGCCGCTTTTCCTCACGTGTCGGCATTTGACCACGCCGCTTCGCTCGAGCGAACCGCCCGCATGAAGGCGGCCGCTGATGATTTGGGGGCGGTGTACGTAGACAAGTGCCATCTTGACGTTCCAATCAGCGTTCAACCCGAGTGTGAGTATGGCGTTGTCGGTTCCGAAAAGCGCGCCGTATTGTTTGGCGATAGTCACGCTGCCCAGTGGTTCACTGCCATCCGGGATGCTTCGCTGCAACATAATTGGAGTTTCCGATCATGGACGAAGTCATCTTGTCCGTCGATTGACGTGCCGATCTGGTATCCACCACGAAAGTCCGGTTTTCGTGAATGCACCGCGTGGCGGGAATCGATTATGGCCAGACTAACCGGCCGAGACCGTCCGGACGTCGTGTTTTTGTCAAATCTTCTGAGCTACCCGGGCTGGATCGAAGATCCACACCGACCTGGGCGGCTCCTGGGCCGCTCAGAAGCGGAGGCACTGATGAAGGCAGGCATGATGCGGGTCGTGCAACAGCTTGTCGAAGCTGGAGTATTGGTGGTGATCATTAGAGACACGCCGCGGATGATCCGGTCTTTAGCGTTTTGTTACGCGAGAGATGGCGGCAACGTATGTGATCTCGCACGTGACAGGGCTCAACCTCCCCCATGGATCGACGTTGAAGTTGCCGAAGCGTTTGCGCGGTCGCGCGTAAAGTTTCTTGATCTAAACGACGAAATCTGCGAGCCGAGCGTCTGCCGCGTTGAACGACAAGGCGAAGTCATATGGCGCGACAGCCATCACATAAGAGCCTCTTTCGCTCAGCGCCAGAGCCCACACTTCAGCAGGGTCTTCACAGAAATTGACGTAAGGATGCGAAAGTAGGTTGTTACCGCCCCGGCAACACCAGATGCTGGCCCGGCGTCAGGCGGTCGTTGACGAGGCCGTTCGCCGAGTAAATTTGGGCGACCGGCACGTTATACTGCTTTGAAATCTTCCACAGGCTGTCGCCGTCACGGACGACGTGGACGGTGTTGGACGTGCCGGTCTCAGGTTTGTTGGCGTTCCAGCCTAGGCTCGCAGTCTCAGGAGCTGCCGTGTATCGGCTCGGCTGATAGCCGTAGGTGCCGCCGTAGCCCTGACCTTGGAAGCCGTAGATTGGTGCTTGGGGAGTCGGTTGAGCGGACTGTACCGGCACGGAAGCCGTGGATTGTGCCTGCCGGCCGTTTGCTTCCTCGTATCCGGAGAGGTCGAACCGCGCATTCGCCGAGCAACCAGCCGACGCGACAGCGACGAGGCTCGCAGCAACTTTCCAATTCGCCCACATGGCGGCACCTATCCCAGGACACAGAACACATCTGGAAGTTGTGCGTAATGTGAACCAGTAAGGTTGAGGATTGCTTAAGGGCCGGGAGATCACGAACTCTCAGGCAGCTGGCAGCGATTGCTCCCACGCCAAGGCATGGCGGACGATCGTATCGAGATCGTCGAGTTCGGGCTGCCAGCCGAGCGTTGCTCGAATTCGCTCTGATGCCGCCACGATCGCAGCCGGGTCGCCGGGGCGGCGAGGTGACAGGCGAACCTTGAAGTCGCGGCCCGAGACCCGTTTCACCGCGTTGACGACGTCGCGCACCGAATACCCTTTCGAGTATCCGCAGTTGAGAACTGTGGCATCGCCGCCGGCGCGCAGATAGGCGAGGGCGGCAGCGTGGGCGCGAGCCAAGTCGCTCACGTGAATGTAGTCCCGAAGACATGTTCCATCCGGCGTGGAATAGTCCGTCCCGAAGATCTCCATGTGCGGTCGCTTCCCGAGCGCCGTCTCGCAAGCGACCTTAATGAGATGGGTCGCGCGCGGGGTCGCTTGACCCGAACGGCCCTGGGGATCGGCACCCGCGACGTTGAAGTAGCGCAGCGCAACGGAGCGGAACTCGTGAGCTGCCGAGGTATCCCGCAGCATCCATTCGGTCATCAGCTTGGACGAGCCGTAGGGGGATACCGGGACCGTGGCGGCATCTTCGGAAACCGGCTCGTTACCGGGGTTGCCATAGACCGCGGCCGTCGATGAGAAGATGAAGTGCGGAACGCCGGCGGCAACGGCCGACTGGATGAGAGCGTGCGATTTGACGGTGTTGTTGTGATAATAGCCGAGCGGGTCAGTGACCGAATCCGGCACGACGATGGAACCTGCGAAGTGGATGATCGCATCGACCCCATGTCGGGCGATCACGTCGGCGACAAGGGCCCGGTCGCCGACATCGCCGACAACGAGGTTGACCTCGGCCGGCACCAGGCGCCGTTGCCCCGTCGAAAGATTATCGAGAACGACGACCGTCTCGCCCTGGTCTCTGAGGGCCAGCACCATATGGCTGCCGATGTAGCCCGCGCCGCCGGTCACCAGAACGGTCATGGTTAATCGCCTCCTCGGTCGGGCCGCATGGCAACGCACCAACGTGGCGGACGTTGCAACGAATCTGTAGCCACTGGATCCCGACGACGGAAACAGCAAGAGAAATGCCAGGCCGGCCTGCAGCTCCGGTGTAGGTCGAGCCATTTCGCGGTTAGGTTGAATAAACTGGCCGCCGCACCATCTGCTTGAAGCTGGTCAGTGAACCGTTGGATGGTCGCCCGGATCGACAGTTGCCCAAAGGCTGGTCGCCGGCGGTTGGTACCCCTCGACAGTTGTGCGCAGAATGGCCTGGAGGGTCACGCCATCGCGCCGGGCAATCGCATCCTTCAAGAGCTGAAGACGCGCCTCGATATCACCGAGCGGCAGGAATGCCTCATTGTGGCGCATGATCCGCGCATGCTCCGTGGCAACGGAGCCGGCACCAATCAAGAGTTCTTCGTAGAGCTTCTCGCCTGGCCGGAGGCCCGAATAGACGATCTCGATATCGCCCCCGGGGTTTACCCCGTCGCGCACGTCGAGCCCGGCCAGCTTGACCATGGCGCGCGCGAGATCGTCGATTTTCACCGGCTGTCCCATGTCGAGAAGGAAGACGTCGCCACCCTTGCCCATGGCGCCGGCCTGCAGGACGAGTTCGGCGGCCTCTGGGATCGACATGAAGTAGCGGGTCACTTCGGGGTGGGTGACCGTGATCGGCCCACCGGCTTCGATCTGCTTGCGAAACCGTCGAACCACCGAGCCAGAGCTATCCAGGACGTTGCCAAAGCGGACCATGGTGAAGACGGTCTCGCACGTCGGATCGGCGGCATGCGCCTGCAGGACGAGTTCCGCAAGCCGCTTGGACGCTCCCATGACGTTGGTAGGACGGACGGCCTTATCGGTCGAAATCAGGACGAACCGCTGCACGCCCGTCGCCCGAGCGGCCAGTGCGGCAGCTTCAGTCCCGAACGTATTGTTGAGGATGCCGGCGCCGGCGTTAGCCTCAACGATCGGAACGTGCTTGTAAGCGGCCGCGTGGAAGACGACCTCCACCTCATTGTCGCGCATCGTACGCTCGAGCAGGGGCCGGTCTAGAACGGAGCCCAGCACGGTGACGACCGAGGGCTTTTGCGGAGAAGACGCGTCGAGCGAGTCGCAAAGCTCTATCTCGATCTCGTAGAGTGCTGGCTCCGACAGCTCATAAAGCACGATGCGGCAGGGACTGAGCCGCGCGATCTGACGGACGAGTTCGGACCCGATCGAACCGCCGGCGCCCGTAATCATCACGGACTTTCCTGCGATGCAGCGCTCGAGGAGTTGGGCGTCGGCAGGGACGGGATCGCGACCGAGGAGATCCTCGACCTGGACCGGACGAATATCGCTGACGGTCACACGTCCCGATGCGAGATCAACGATCGAGGGCAGGATTTGAACCCGGACTGGAAGATTTTGCAGGTCCTTCAGGATGGCTTGTTGACGGCCTCTCGGTAAGTGTGGCGCCGCCACGATGATTTCCGATGCGTCCTCTCGAGCAATCACCTTCGCGATTTTTGCAGGGTCCGGGTAGTAGACCTTTACGCCGGCCACGTACTGACCTGAAAGGCTCGGGTCGTCATCGAAGAATGCCGCGACGCGTGCCGATCCGCCGTTAGCCAAGGCCTCCTTGACTTGAATGCCAGCTGGGCCTGCGCCGTAGACCAGCACCACCCGAGCACCTGCGATCTCCGCGTAAGGTGAAAACTGTCGCGAATAAAGGAGCCATCCGGCGAGCGACCGGCTGGCTAGGAGGAAAGCCGCACCAGTTATGAAGTAAGCGACGGGTGTCGAGCGCGGCAAGCTACCAAAACCATGCGATCCAACGCCGACCCCCGTGACGAGGATCAGCAGCGACCACACCATGATCGACACGGCGAATGCGGTAAGAACTCTGAGCGTTGCGCCTGGACCAATGTAGCGTGTGACGACGCGATAAGCGCCCAACCAGTAGAACGCAAAGACCGCCAACACAGGCGCGATAGCGAGAATGACGCCAAGTTCGGGCGTCTCCGGGATGTAGACTTCGTTCATGCGGACGGCGAGAACGAGCCAAAGCGCCAGCGAAAGGCAGACGAGATCGTTGATTGCGATCACAATCCGCTTGTGGATCCGCGGCAATCCGATCACCAAAGATCGAACCCGTCCGACGGATGGGTCAAGCCACGCCAGCTTGGTGCCGATGAAGCGGCCGAAACGTCCCATGGGGTTGAGCCCGCTTAACTTCCATTACGGTGTACAAGTCTGATTGGCGGATTCTTGTCTAGCGGGCTTGAAGCAAAAGCACGGAATACTCCTTCGTCATCTCAAAAAAACCACACATTTGCCTGGGTCGGCTAAAGCAGCTGGATAATGCACGGCAGTATATGAGAATTGCCGCCGCTGTCATCCGTTTCAGATAAGCGCGACGCGGGGCTGTGGAGCACCATCATGCTCAAGCGCGGCCTCGCATACCTCCGCGACCACGATCAAGGGGCCGAACCAGTCGATGAATTCTGGGGCTTGTTGTATGGCCTACCGTCACTTCGGGTGACCGAGCGATCCTTCCCACCATTGCCAAATGAACGCTGCAGTTTTGCCACACATGCGGCGAAACGGCGTTCATTTCATGCGGTTAACTAGACTCTCTTTCACCGATTATTAACAAGTTACTCAGCGGCAGCCCAAGGATGTTCCACAGGCTCCAGCCGCGGCCTCGGGGGGATGCCCCGATTAAGTCCTGCGTATCGGAGTGTGTGAGATGCGTATTGCGTTTGCGTCTACTGCAGTTCTCGCCCTGTTCCTCGGCGCGACGGTGCCCGCCCAAGCTGGCGGATCCATGAAAGACAGCTACGTCGCACCCGCCTTTAGTTGGACGGGGTTCTATGTCGGCGGCCATGCCGGCTTGGGAACGGGGCAGACGACAGGCCGGCCAGAGTCTATTAACGGCACGCCACTCGCCGGGCCTCTTGGGGCCGCAATTGCGAGTTTCTTTTCGACCGACTACGACATGTCGGGAGCGGTTTACGGCGCTCACGTCGGATACAATTACCAGACAGGATCTACTGTCTTTGGCATCGAGGCTTCTTACTCCGGCAGCAGCATCAGCGGCAACTCTGCCTCGGGCATCATTCTGAATTCCGACCGCGAACTCGACTGGCTCGCCACCGTTACTGGACGTATCGGCTATGCCATGGGTCGCTCGCTCGTGTACGCGAAGGGCGGGATTGCTTGGGGTGAGGTTTCCACCGGAGTCGGCATTGGTGGGTTCACAAACTTCGACGGCGGGGAGACACACGTCGGCTGGACGGCAGGCGCCGGCTTCGAACACGCGCTCTCAAACAACGTGACGTTCCGGATCGAGTACGCGCACATCGACCTCGGTTCAGAAACGCATAGTCTTGCGAACACTGGCGTGTTTGGCATCCCTGCTTTGCCGCCAGGTACAATCAACATCGGCGACAAGGTCGACGCCAAGTTCGACACGGTGACCATCGGCATCAGCTACAAGTTCTGATCCGTCGCGGTTGCGGGGAACCGTAGACGAAGACGCCCGGCTCGCTCGAGCCGGGCGTTTTCGTTTCCGAGGCGAATGAGCGCCGCGAGGTCACGCCTGCAGCTGCGCGAGCGGCTTCTGGCCGCCGAGCGCGTAGGCGATGGCCTGAAGGATTACGGCATTGGTATTCCCGTCGATGTTGGTCGGCACGCGGCCGGAGGCCTCGTAGACGCCAGGGTGGAAGCCGAACTGGCGCGCCCGCGCCTTCTGACGGACGTGCGTCCACAGTGCGTGCGTGTAGCCGCTCGGCGCTGCGGCGAACCAGAGAAAGGCCGCCTTGGTGTTGACCATGCGGAAGCGCTCGGCGAACTCGTTGGTCGCCCAACGCCTGTCGGTGACCGAGGGATAAACGGTCCAAGCCCATTCACCGGTGGCACGAGCCAGATCGTAGCCTTGGTAGGTGAACCACGGTTCGACCTCGATCGGACCTTCGGACACGCAGGTCAGACGGCCGGTCTCGGCATGGCGGCGCTCCTGGGCGCGTCCAAGTTCTTCGGCAATCACTTGCGAGAACGGCGAAGCGCCGACCTCAACCTGTTCAAGCAGGCTCGGTTCGGTCGAGATCGGGCCGATGGCAGCCAACTCCGCGATGAAGGCGGCACGGGCTTCCGCGCTCGAGGTCGGATCCGCGCCCTTGTAGACGGGATCGTGTGCGACGCCTGAGAAGCCGTAGCCGCGGGACACGTAGTAGCGATAGATGTTCGATTGAGCGGGTCCGATGCCGCCGTTCTTGATGTCGTGCAGTTTGCCGCCAATGACGGTGGCCGCGACTTTCCAGTCGGACGCCGTCTTCATGAGGTCGTGCTCGCCGCCGCTGTAGGTCTTGAGCACGTGCAGCGCGACATAGAGCCGTCCGGTATCTGTCGCGTCATAGCCGCCCTCGACCGGCACGCCGCTATCGACGCGGGTGCGGAAGTTCGGCAGCCGGTTTGCACCGTGGCGGTAGGTCGCCTTCTGAAGGAAGCTCTTGATGCCGGCAATGCGCCGGTCGAACGTCTTGTCGTCGATCAACTTCAAGGCATGGGCCGAGATCGTCGCGAGCACGATCGACCCGGTATCCCACATCGTCACGATGTCGTAGCTGCCGAACTTGCCACCCTCCGGCCAGATGTTTGGCGCCGCCATGCCGAGGTGAGCACCGCCGGCGCGCTCGAAGTAGGACCAAGCTGCCTTGGCGTCTTGCAGGAGTTCTGAGCGCATGGTCTCATCCAGCGTGAAGCCGGAGCCAATCGCGTCGTTCGGCGCGCCAACGGCTCGCCCGGCTGCCATCGTCGCCACCATCGGCAGGGTTGCCGCACCGAGCAAGAACTTCCGCCGATCGAGCATGGAACGCAACCTTTCGATATCGCCAAAACTTGCGCCATTCGAACACATGGCTGGCCGCTTTTCTCACGAAACAGAAATGGAAAAAATGATCTTCTTTCGGGCTGGTTATTTGCAGCGTGATTAGTCCGTACCCACCTTCATTTTTTGTTCACCAGTTTGCTTGGCGCTGGGTCGCCGTCGGCTGTGCGGTTGTGATCGGCGCACTCTCTTCCCCGAGCGATGCCGGCGAGCCATCTGTCGCGGCCCTCGGTCCAGAAGAGGCGGCTTGGGTCTTCGGCCTCGCGAATGCAGCACTTGTGGGTTGTGACGTTACTCCGGGGCCGGGATTTCGCTCGCTGGAACGCAAGGTTTCTCGCCGCGCCGACGGCACTATTCCGTCGAACCTCGCGAGTGGATTCGAGTCGTTTGCAGAGGACGTCGGGCGCCGCGGACCCGATGCTGCGTGCCTCGACATAGTGGCTCGCTACGGGCCTGACGGAAGTGTTACGCCCGGGATCATTTCGAGAAAATAGCGTATAAAGAGCATTTTTTCGAGCGCCGTTCTGTGCGCGACTTCGCACCCGGAGTTCGGCTGAGGATATCTGCTAAGTCTCGGACGGCGCTCATGAAATGGCACGATTTTCGGCGACCGACGAGGTCGGTGATAGTCGGATAATCCGTCAACGACATATTCATGGCATGCGAACTGCACCCATCGAGCCAGGCGCTGGCCCCCGTGCCAATCCGGCACGCTCGGAAACCAGCGCTCAGTCGACTAGGCGGGTGGCAGCATGTCGAGCGAGCGTCGAGCCCCGATCTTCTTCGATGCCAAAGGGCGGCGGGGCATTTTGCTCCACGCCACCGCATGGGCCTTCTCGATCGCGCTGATCGTCGGTGCATCCGCCCTCGTGGCAAGCGTCATCACGCCGACGGGCCTACAGCCCGTCGCGCTCGGCGGAGACGCGCCGCGCCTTTCTCCAGTCGAGATCTCCGGTGGACGCGAGACGGATGCATTTCGTCCGGCTGCAGCGCAGGCGAAGCCGCTGCCGGCTGCTGCCGCCGAGACGCCGCGCTATGCGTTCCTGTCGAGCTGGGACGACAATAGCTTTCTGAGCTTGCGGGCACATGCCGGCGACCTCGACTATCTGCTGGCGGAGTGGCTCCATCTGGCCGGTGATGCCGGGCAGATACGTCAGGATGACGCGATCAAGGAAGCACAAACGCGTCTTTGGATCCGCAAGAACGCGGGCCATCTCAAGATCATTCCCATCGTCAACAACTATAATGTCACGACGCGCTCCTGGGATGGCCGCGCGGTCGAACGTCTGCTGGCTGACGAGCAACGTCGCAGTGCGCTCATTGCCAACCTTCTCGCCTACGCCGAAAAGGGCAACTACGGCTCAGTGGCAATCGACTTCAAGGACCTCGGCGATGCAGCGCTCGCCGCGCTCCCGGCTTTCGTGGCGGAAGCCCGCACGGCATTCGCGGCAGTCGGCAGAGGCGTCGTCGTTATCGTGCCGGCCTACGAGACGCGCCTCGACCTCGCACGCATCGGCGCGGCTGCAGATAAGGTCGTTGCGCTCCTCTACGATCAGCATTGGTACGGTGGAGCTGAGGGTCCGCTCGCGGCACAGGATTGGTTCGAGAACCGTCTGCGCGACGCCGTCGCCAAGGTGGGCGCGGACAAACTCGTTCCGGCCATCGGCTCCTACGCCGTAGACTGGTCCGAAAAGGGCAAGGGCCGTCCGCTCACCGTGGCAGCGGCCTGGGATCTCCTGAGCCAGGCAGCGAGCCCGTTCGAGTTCGACAAGGTCACATTGAACGGCCGCTTTGCCTATCGCGCGCCCAACGGCGAGCGCCACACGGTCTGGATGCTCGACGGAGTGACGGCATTCAATCAGGTCGCCGCCGCCCTATCGGTCGGGCCGGCTGGTGTCGCGCTCTGGCAGCTCGGCACGGAAGAGGTCTCGGTGTGGAAGAGCTTCGGACGCGGCCGCGTGCCCGGTCGCGCCGTCGCTGCGGAATTGGAAGTGCTGCAGGCCGGTCGCGAAATCCGTTACACCGGCGATGGTGAGGTTCTGAGCGCCTTCGGCCGCGATCAGGCCGGAGCGCGGACGCTGACCTATTCCGAAACGCACAATCTCGTCACGGACCAGGCGCTCGTTACCCTGCCGAAGTCGCTGACGATCGCGCGTTGGGGGCAGAATGCCGGCAAGAAGATCGCGCTGACGTTCGACGACGGCCCCTCGGAGGACTACACGCGGCCGATCCTCGACATCCTCGAGCGGAAGCACGTCAAGGCGACGTTCTTCGTGGTCGGCGCCGCCGCGGCGCTCGAAGGCGACATCCTGCGCGAAATCTATGAGGATGGTCACGACATCGGCAATCACACGTTCACCCATCCGAATCTCAGCCGGGTGAACGACATCCAGCTCGATCTGGAATTGAACGCGACGCAGCGCGTGCTCGAGGCGAAGCTAGGCGTCGGCACGCGCCTTTTCCGCCCGCCCTTCAACAAGGACACGGAACCTTCGACGGCGAGTGAGGCGCGCACGCTGATCGGCGCGTCGGCTCTCGGTTACATCACCATCGGTCTGAAGATCGATCCGCTCGACTGGTCGAACCCCGGCGCAAGCGAAATCGTCGCCCGCACCGTCGCCTATGCGGAATCAGGCCGCGGCAACATCATTCTCCTCCACGACGGCGGCGGCGACCGCACGCAGACCGTCGAAGCACTGCCGGCCATGATCGATGCGCTGAAGGCCCGTGGCTTCGAGTTCGTGACGGTGCACGAACTGCTCGGGCTCACACGCGAAGACGTGATGCCGACACTAAAGAGTTCGTTGCCCGGGCTCGTCCAGGTCAACAACGTCTCGATCGCCGCGACCAGCGCCGTGATCCAGTGGATGAACGTGCTGTTCTTCGTAGCGATCATTCTCGGCATCGCGCGCATCGCGCTCGTCGCCATCGCAGCGATGGTGCAGACGCGGCGCACCGCGCGGCGCTCGGCGGAAGCTTGGCAGCCGAAGTCTGTCGCGATCCTCGTTCCGGCCTACAATGAAGAGAAGGTCATCAACGATTGCATCGCCTCGTTGCTCGCCTGCAAAGGTGACAACGTCTCGATCGTCGTCGTCGACGACGGCTCTAAGGATCGCACGGTCGAAGTCGCACGCGCCAAGTACGGCGATCACCCGCGCGTCGTGATCCTGACCAAGGAAAATGGTGGCAAGGCCTCGGCGCTGAACTTCGGCATCGCAGCGACGGATGCCGAAGTGATCGTCGCCATCGATGCGGACACGCGCCTCGATCCCCAGTCGATCGGCTTGCTCGTCCGGCATTTCAAGGATCCGAAAGTCGGCGCCGTGGCAGGGGCCGTCGAGGTCGGCAATGCGGAAAACCTCATCACCCGGTTCCAGTGGCTCGAGTACATCATCAGCCAGAACCTCGACCGGCGTGCGCTCGAACTCGTCAACGGCATGATCGTCGTGCCGGGCGCCATCGGAGCCTGGCGCCGCGACGCCCTGCTGGCGATCGGCGGCTACGATGAGGACACACTCGCCGAGGACGCGGATGCAACCGTGAAGCTGCAGCGCGCCGGCTGGAAGGTGCTTTACGAGCCGAAGGCGCTCGCCCATACGGAAGCCCCGCAGACCGTCGGCATGTTCCTGCGCCAGCGGTTCCGTTGGATGTTCGGAATGCTGCAGGTCGCCTACAAGCACATGGGCCTTTGGCGGCAGAAGAACGTGGCCGGACTTAAGTATGCGGCAATGCCGAACCTGCTGCTGTTCCAGTTTTTCTTCACGCTGATCTCGCCGGTCGTCGACCTGATCCTTCTCGGCAACGTCCTCCTTGATCTCTGGGGTTTGATCGCGCCCGGCTGGAGCCAGCAGCCGCCGCGAACAGCGACGATCGCGCTCTACTGGCTGGTGTGGCAGTCGCTCGAGGTCGGGCTCGCCGCCCTGGCCTTCCATCTCGAAGGCCGTCGCCTTCCGGTGTCGAGCATCCCCCTGCTCGTGCTCCAGCGCTTCTGCTATCGCCAGCTCATCTACTACGTGGCGATCCGCAGCCTTCTGGCTGCCATCAAGGGCCGGCTCGTCGGCTGGGACAAGCTGCCGAGACAGGGGCTCCGTCTGCCCCGGCCACTGTTGGACGCTGAGGTGACAGCCGGCGCAGCTAAACTTTCTGTGGCAGAGTTGCCGCGCCGCAACCAATTGCAGGAGGCCGCATAGTAGAAACAGTTTCGTACGTCCGTTGCGTTTGCGTGGGATTTCAAAACCTTAACCAAACGTAAAGGAGGTACGGATGGCCTGCCGTACGCCAATTCTCGCTGCCGTGGTGGCTGGCCTGACGCTTGCCGCCTCTAATTCCGCCTACGCTGACGGACATTTCGGCTCAGCCAAAGGCGGGTCGTCGGCTCCTTTTGCCACCACTTCGATCGCGGTCTTTTCCGGCATCGACGTCGTCGAGGACGCGACAACCACCTACACCGGCTTCGTCGCGGCACTGAATCGCGACCTCTCCAAGGACGGCTTCCTGGTTCGCGGTGTCGGCGTGTTCGTGTCCTACGAGTACGGGACCGTTGACGGCGCCTCCAACCCGATCACGATCGACGGCGACGCGCCGATCATCGACCTCATGGTCGGCTATCAGTTCATCCGCCCCGGCATTCGCAGCGCCATCTACATCGGCGGCGAGTACCAGAATCACGACCTGACGCCCGACGATCCGGCCAACCGCGTCCGCGGTGACGAGTTCGGCTTCAAGGTCGCCGCTGAGATCGAGACGGCTGCAACCAGCCAACTCTACGCCAGCCTGCTCGGCTCTTACTCGACCGCGTTTGACACCTACTGGGCGCGCGGTCGTCTCGGTTGGAACTTCGGCCGCTTCATCGTCGGCCCCGAAGGCGGCGTTTCGGGCAACGAAGGCTACGATGCACAGCGCGTCGGCGGCTTCGTGAAGTTCCCGGTAGCACTGGGCACCCGCAACTTCGACGTCTCGGTCGCTGCCGGCCATCAGTTCCTGAGCAATGACAGCACGTCGTCGTCCGGCGGTGGCGAAGGCGTCTATGTCTCGGCCGGGTTCAGCACGAGCTTCTGAACGGCTGATCGGCAGACTTGAAAGACCGGGCCCTGGCACCGCCAGCGGCCCGGTTTTCTTTTCAGAGAAGCGCCGGCGGACGTGGCGGAATGCCGTGGCTGCTTCCCTACGATCCGTTCGCCGCCTAGTTTGCGGGCAGCATGACGCTCGAAACCACGACACGCACCCGAATTTCATGGGGCACCTGGGCCGGTGCCGTCTTATTCGCCGGCGTCGGTATCCTCGGCTTAATGGCGTTCTGGTCCGGTCTCGGGCTGCTTCGATCCGGCGATCCCAATCGCGCCGGCGCCATCACGGCCGTACTGATGGGGACCATCCTGGCCGCGGTAGCGGCCGCCTTCCTGTACATGCGGTTCTTTGCAGCCCCCGTGCGCCAAGCTTGGCTCGCGCGGATGCGGGCGACCTATCCGGGCCAGCCCTGGATGGAGCGCGCAGACTGGGCACGCCGGCGGGTCGTTCACTCCAACGCCAAGCCAGCGCTGCTGAGCTGGATCTGGTGCGTCGGTTGGGGCGGCGGCATCGCGCTGATCGCTACCGTCAACCGAGACAAGATTGCAGCAGACTTGGCAGCGGGCTGGTCCGGTTGGCTCGTCGCGGCCGGCTTCGCGGCGGCGACGCTCGTCGGCCTGACGTTGACGTTCCACTTGACATGGCACTGGCTGGTCTACGGGCGCTCAGTCCTGCTGCTAGATACACTCCCGGGCGTGCCGGGCGAGCCGTTCCGCGCGACCCTGACAGCGCGCTTGCCGACCGGTCAGCGTCCCGACGTCGGTGTCGAACTCGTCTGCGAACAGGTGACCTGGATCACCAGTGGAACGGGAAAAAACAGGACGACCCGTGCCGTCGTCGACCGGCTCGGGGCGGCGCGCACGAACGTCGAGGGCCGCCGTGGCGCGGCGACACAGCAAGGGTTCGTCGTCCCGCTGGCGATCACGGTGCCAGAAGGTTTTCCGGACAGCGGCAAGGACGAGCGCGGCGACGGTATCCAGTGGATGCTGCACGTGCGCACGGATTCGGGCTATGCAGCCGTATTCGAAGTTCCGGTCTTCGAGCGGGCGGATAAGGGCAGACCAGCGTGACCACCAAGTCGACGGTTCTCGTCACGGGCGCGGCCGGGTTCATCGGCTATCACGTTGCCGATCGATTGCTCGCGGCCGGAACACCGGTGGTCGGCCTCGACAATCTGAACGATTACTACGATCCGACGTTGAAGGCTGCGCGTCTCGCCCGCCTCGAAGGCCGGCCCGGCTTCCGTTTCGTCAAGCTCGACCTCGCCGACCGACAAGGGATCGCAGAACTCTTCACAACCGAGCGCTTCGACCGGGTGATCCACCTCGCGGCACAGGCGGGGGTGCGGTACTCGCTGACCAACCCGCATGCCTACGCCGACTCGAACCTCGTCGGCTTCCTCCATATCCTCGAAGGCTGCCGCCACACCGAGGTGGCGCATCTCACCTACGCATCGTCGAGCTCCGTTTACGGAGCGAATACGACGATGCCGTTCTCCGTACACGACAACGTCGACCATCCGCTGAGCCTCTACGCCGCGACGAAGAAGGCGAACGAGCTGATGGCGCATACCTACAGCCATCTTTACGGCTTGCCGACGACGGGGCTGCGTTTCTTCACGGTCTACGGTCCGTGGGGTCGGCCCGATATGGCGATGTTCCTTTTCACAAAAGCCATTCTGGCGGGTCGCCCGATCGATGTGTTCAATCACGGCCAGATGCGTCGCGACTTCACCTACATCGACGATATCGTCGAGGGGATCCTACGAGTATCCGCACGCACGGCGCAGCCGAACGCCTCCTGGAGCGGCGGCGAGCCGGATCCCGGCACCAGCCGCGCGCCGTACCGGATCTACAACATCGGCAACAACCAGCCCGTCGAGCTCATGGATGTGATCGCGACACTCGAGCGCGAACTCGGGCAAACGGCCGTGAAGAACATGCTGCCGATGCAGCCGGGTGACGTGCCGGCGACCTACGCCGACATAGATGATCTGGCTCGCGACGTGGGTTTTCGGCCGGCGACACCGATTGCGGAAGGCCTCCGCCGATTCGTCGCGTGGTACCGCCAGTTCTACGGCGTCTGATCGGCCCATGCCGGTCTTCTTTCACCCCGATACGCCGGATCTGCCGCTGCCGCCGGGACATCGCTTCCCGGCCGGCAAGTATCGTCTCCTGCGCGACAAAGTTCTCGCCGAGGACATCCTCGGGCGGTCGCGGCTGTTGCCGTCGCCGGCCGCGACACGCGAGGAACTCGTACGCGCCCACGCGCCCGACTACGTCGCTGCCGTGTTTGACGGCAGCGTGTCGCCCGAAATTCAGCGCCGCATCGGGCTGCCGTGGAGCCCGGTGCTCGTGGCGCGGTCGCGCGCGACGGTCGGCGGCTCGCTCGCAGCAGCGCGCGCAGCCCTCGATGACGGCGTCTCGGGCCAGCTTGCCGGCGGTACGCACCACGCGCACCGCGATTTCGGCTCGGGCTACTGCACCTTCAACGACCTCGCAGTCGCAGCCCTGACGCTGCTGGACGAGCGCTGCGTCGACCGCATCGCCATCGTCGATTGCGACGTCCACCAGGGCGACGGCAATGCCGCGATCCTCACGGGCGACCCGCGCGTGCTGGTCGTGAGCCTGCACGGCGCGAAAAACTTCCCATTCCGCAAGGTCCCGTCCGACGTCGATATTGATCTGCCCGACGGCACGGAGGACCGCGCCTACCTCGCGGCCCTCGCCGATGCGCTGGCGCACGTCGCCGCGTTCCGCCCGGACCTCCTGCTCTACCTCTCGGGCGCCGACCCGCTCGCCTCCGACACGCTCGGCCGACTGGCGCTCACCTTCGATGGCCTCGCCGAACGCGACCGCTTTGTCTTTGAGTTTTGCCGCCGCCGCGCGATACCCGTCTCGATTGCAATTGGCGGCGGATACGCCAAGCCGATCGCGGATAGCGTAGAAGCCTACGCCAATACGTTTCGGGTGGCTGCGGAGGTGTTTGGCCTCTAGCCTTACTGCGGCCTGGCCGAAATCAGCCGCAATAGCGCGCGGTCGCCGCCAATGGTTTGGAGATCGCGGCACTGCTGCTTCGTCGCCGCCGAGCACTCGATCTTCACGGTGTAGGGGATGTCAGGGAACTTGTACACCGTGTACTCGGCGATCGCGCCTTCCATGCCGACTTCGCTGCGGTCGTCGAACACGGAAATCTGCGGTTCGGCGGCAGCGCCCTGCGAGGCGGGTCCATAAATCGGCGTGTTGGCCGGCAGGTCGTGCTGCACGCGCAAGTCCGCTTCGACGGTAATCGTCAGGTCGCCGTAGCGATCGATGATCTGGTACCAGACCGGGTTGGCCTCATCCATGATGATCTTGCGCGCAAGGCGCGGGCGTGCTTCCGCCGCGAATGAGTTCGAGACGATCTGCGGCGGCACGTCGAAACCGAGCACCGGAAGCCTGAGCTTTGACAATTTCACTTCGTCGGCGCTGCCGACAGAGACCGGCGGATTGGTCGCCTTGTCGGCGACGAAGCGCGAAATCTCGGGCGAAGCCCAGTCGACGCGGAGGAGCTTGTCGCCGCTCTGCGCTGCAGCACTCCCCGACATCAGCACGAGCGACAGCGCGAAAGCCTGACCCAGAACACGCACGTTGGAGGCCATCAGCCGCACTCCTTCCCCTCTGCCGTCACGACGCCGACGCACTCTTCGCAGAACGTGCCGCCCGCCTCGCTTATGTTCTCTGTAGCGGAATTCCGGGGCGGACGTGTGTCGGGACGATGAATTGTAGCTGAGGGGCGACAGCACCGCCACACCGGCAGACGCCTTCCACCGCCAGAGGTGGCGAAGGCATGACGGAGCGAGCAGGGCGCGCTAGCATGGCGCGCTGCGCTCGGCGGGTCTGCCGCCTGTCGGCGTGTGTTGATGCGTTTCGGGGAGGCGCCATGGAAAGCGAGAGCAACCGGTCACCGGGTTTCTCGTGGGCTCGGGCGATCGGACGGATCCTCGTCGGAGGCTTCGTCGTCGGCGCTTTCGCGGTCGTCGTCGCGCTGGTGCTATTCCCGCCGGCGGGCTACCTCCGACAGACGCTGACCGACGCCGTGACCAAGGCAACGGGACGGCCCTTCACGTTCGCCGGCGATCCGGAAATCTCTTTCAATCCGAGGCCTGTCGTTGTTCTGCAGCGCGTCGCACTCGGCGCGCCGGAAGGCGTCCCGGGACCGGAGACGGTGCGGGCCGATCGCGTCGAGGCCCAACTGGATCCGCTATCGCTGCTGACCGGCAAGATCGGTCTCGACCACGTCACCATCTCTCGCGCCTCCATCACCGTGCGCCCAGAGGATGCCGGCATGGCACCTGCGCCAGGCGCCGCCACGACGAACCGGCCGACGGGTGGGTGGCAAGTCACCGTCGGCGAACTTCGCGTTGTCGAGAGCGCGGTCAATTATCTTGTCGCGCATCCAAATCCGGCCTGGCGGGTCGATCAGGTCAACGCCACCGTGACCGGAATTTCGGGCCCAGGGCCCGTCAAGACGGTCGGGCGCCTGCGCTGGCGCGGCGAGATCGTCGAGGTAGACGGCTCCCTCGCGACGCTCTCCGCTATCGCGACCGACGGCGGAGCGCCGCTGAAACTGACGGCCGCGTCCCGGCGCATGAACGCGACGGTCGACGGCCGCGTGTCGTCGAAGTCGCCGTCGCTACTTGCTGGCTCCCTCCAGGCGAATACGCCTTCGGCGCGCGATGTCCTGCGCTGGCTCGGCGACATGAACTTCGGCCCCTACGCACTCTCCGGTCCGGCCACGCTGGACGGCAGCCTGAACCTCGGCGCCGGCGAAGCACGCCTCGAAAAGGCGACGCTGAAGATGGATGCCGGCGAAGGCCAGTGGGACGTCCGCTTTGCTTTCGCCGGTGCTCGGCCGCGCGTTGACGGCACGATCGCGTGGAAAGAACTCGATCTGCAGCGCTTGATGGGGGAGGCGCCGGTGCCGCAAGCGGCCGCAGCCGCCCTCGAAGCTCGCCCGATGGCGAGCGGACCCGTGATCGAGTCCGCGTGGCAGTCACTCGCTGCCGATCTGGCGCAAGTCGAGATCGCGAGCGGCGGTGGCGTCGCCGCGCAGTCGACCAAGGCCGCCGACAAATCGCAGGGATGGAGCACGCAGCCGATCGACTTGAGTGCGCTCGCTGCGGCCGACGTCGACCTGACGAGCACGGCCGCAGTCGTGAAGTACGGTCGCATCGACCTGCGCAACAGCCAGACGCATCTCGGCATCCGTGACGGCAAGCTGGCCTACACCGTGAAACAGGTCGAGATCGGTGGCGGCCGCGCGGACGGCAAGATCGAGCTCGATGGCACGCAGAAGCCCGCGCGCGTCGCTGTCGGAATGCGCGCCGCCGACGTGCCCGCCGAGTCGGTGTTGGCCCAGCTCTTCAAGTCGCTGCTGGTGTCGGGCACCACGAAACTCGACGTCGGCGTCGAAGGACGCGGCCGGACGCTGCAGGAAATCATCTCATCGCTTGCAGGCAAAGCGGACCTCGCCGTGCGCGACGGGGCGTTCCACGGCTTCGATCTTCGCCGCAGCCTCCTGACTTGGTGGCGACCGCAGAAGTTCGATCCGTCCGCGCGCACGCGCGTCCAGACAATGACCGGACAGTTCGCGCTGAGCGACGGCGTGCTCCGCACCGCGGCTCCCTTTACGGTCGATGGCGATGTCCGCATGAGTGCCGAGGGGTTCATCGAGATCGCCCGGCGCTCGCTCGACCAGAACGTCAAGATCCGCGTCGCTCCGCCGCCGGATCATTTGTCGGTTCCCGTCCGCGTTACCGGCAACTGGAGCCAGCCGAAGATCGCCTGGGATTGGAAGTCGATCTTCGATGGCCAGGGCATCGTCGGGTCGCCACTTTCGATCGCGCCGTCAGGCGAACCGATGCCGGCGGAGATCAGGGAGCAGATCGCGCGCATTCTCGCCGGTCCGGCGGGCGCGGCGTTGCAGCCTGCGGCACGTCAAGTGCTTGAGCAGTTGGGTGGAAGCTGACGTGACGGGAACCGTCGCATGACACCGCGTGAGATCATGAAGGGGGACGCCGTGGCTGGCAGCATTCGCAGGGCACGCCGGATCGCGGCATCGGCGCTCACCGTCGTCGCATTGATTGCCGCTCCGGCGACGGCCGGAGACGGCACCGCCGTACGCGGAGGCGCGGCCGACAAGGGTCGCGTCGAAGTCGCCCAAGCCTCCGGCGCCGCTGGTCGCGATCTCATGACCTATGCGTTCATTCGCTCGCTCGGCGAGCGCATGCGACCGGCTGAGCAGGCGCCGCTGCCGACCGAGGACTGCAGCGCAGGCGATGCGCCAGCGTCGAATGCGACCCCCGTCGTCCCGATCAAGTGCAAGTGGCAGCCCGAGGTCGCCGACAAGCCGATCCCAGGTCTGCCGGTCCCGACGCCGACACCTCCGGCACAGCCGACCCCAGGTCCGCAACCGGCGCCCGGGCCTGCGCCCGCACCTGGTCCGTCGCCCACGCCGACTCCTGCCCCGGCGACGCCGCCGGCGCCGCAGCCGGTTGATGCGGGCTTCCGCTATTTCCCGCCGGGCTCCCTGCAGCGTGATGCGCAGCGCGGCCGCGCCGACCGCAAGGTCTACATGCCGGACATCGTGTTTCCGCTGAAGCTCGGCGCCGGTCACCACGCCTTCATGAACTCGCAGATCTACGGGTTCGGTGGCGGCGGCTGGGGCGGCGCAGGCGCGGCCGGCGGCAGCGAATGCGATCCGCGCAACTACGATGCGATGCTCCAGCGCGACAACTATTGCGAAGTCCGCAGTTGGGGCATGCCGATGTGCCCATCGGGCGCTGGGCATCAAGGCCAGGACATCCGTCCGCCGACCTGCCGGGATAACAGCTGGGAAGTCGTTGCCGTGGCCGACGGCATTATCACGCTTGTTACCAGCAACACGACGGTGAAGCTGAAGGCCAACGACGGGACCGTCTACGACTATCTGCACATGCACCCGGCCTCGATCACGGTCGAGGAGGGCGACACGGTCAAGCAGGGCCAGGTGATCGGTCGCGTATCGAAGTATATGAACGGTCGGCGCGACACGACCTATCACCTCCACTTCAATGCGCGGCAGCGCATCCGCGTCGGCAGTAAGGTCCTCGAGGTCTATGTTCCGGTCTACTCGTCGCTGATCGCGGCTTATCGCAAGGCGAAGGGGCTCGACGCCGGCATCGACGCCGACGGCAATCTGATCGTCGACGCGCGGTACGAGATCGGTGCTGCGCCGACACCACCCGCGCCGACGCCACCTGCGCCGACGCCACCTGCACCAACGCCTCCCGCACCGACGCCGCCAGCGCCAGAACCGCCGGCACCGACACCTCCTGCGCCGACGCCACCTGCACCAACGCCTCCCGCACCGACGCCGCCAGCGCCGACGCCACCTGCGCCGACGCCACCTGCACCAACGCCTCCCGCACCGACGCCGCCAGCGCCGACGCCACCTGCGCCGACGCCACCTGCGCCGACGCCACCTGCGCCGACGCCACCTGCACCGACGCCGCCAGCGCCGACGCCACCTGCGCCGACGCCACCTGCGCCGACGCCACCGGCACCGACGCCACCTGCGCCGACGCCACCTGCGCCGACGCCACCTGCACCGACGCCACCTGCGCCGACGCCACCCGCGCCGACGCCACCTGCGCCGACGCCACCGGCACCGCTGCCCGAATTCTCCAAGCCGCCGGAGCAGAACCTGCCGCCGCCACCGCCACCACAACCGTCGTGGTGGGATCGCGGCAAGGGCTACGTGGACGGCGTCCGCAAATGGCTCGGCTACTGACGATCGCACGGCGAGCCTGCCCCTCCGAGGGCCGGCCCGTCGCCTCTGACCTGACAAGGAGAACCGGCATGCGTGCACTCGTTCTCGCTCTGACGTTCGCTCTGATGCCCGGATTGGCACTCGCGCAGAGCGACCCGAAGAAAGACAGTGAACGGCTGAAGCAGCTGCTCGAGGATAAATTCGGATCGCAGCAGCCGCGGACGCGTGGTGCGGCGCCAAAGCGCGACCAGCAGATCGAATACTTCCAAGTGAAGCCCGACGGGTCGGTGAAATCCGCCCCGCCGCCGTCGTCCGGCAACGATCGCAAGTCGTCGGTCGAAAATGGGCTCGGTCTAGGGCCCGCGACCTCGGATGGCCGCATCCAAGTCGCGCAGGCGCAGCAGCAGCGCACCATCGGCGTCGCACGCGATACGTTCGTGATCCAGCTGAAGCCGGACGTCACCGGCGAGCAGATCGACCGTCTCCTGTCGAAGTACGGATTGAAGGTCGTGCGGCACGTGCCGTCGCTGGGCCTCCTCCACGTCGAGCGGCCGGCCGAACAGACGCGCGGGATCGCGCCGTCGCCGGGCAGCATCACGGATGTGCTCGAGCCGCCGATCATTCGTTCGATCCGCGGCGAGCCCGGCGTCGAAGCGGCGTTCGTCGACACGACGATCGCGCCGAAGACGCTGCCGCGTCGCGTGGAGACGTCCGTGAACGCGCAGGCCGGTCGCGTCGCGTGGCACTGGCGGACCGGCGAGGCCGACGACGGCAACTGGGGCCTGAAGATGCTCCGCATGCCGCCCGTGTGGCGGATCGTCGAGCGATCGCGGCAGGCCCACCCTGACCGCAAGCCGACGCGCATGACGTTCCTCGACGTCGGCTTCGGCACGCACAGCCACCTCGTCTACAGCGTCGTCAAGGACGGCATGCCGCCCAACCCGGTGCAGGCCTCCTGCCAGATGAGCCACGGCACCCACGTCGCCGGCATTGCAGGCGCTCTGTTCGGCCGAGGTCGCGGTATCGACGGCATGGTGCCGAACGCGGTCGTCGAAGCGATCCCGATCTCCGCCGACAGCTGGATCGAGGGCAGCGCGCTCGGTGTGACCGACACCTTCAACCAGCGTGCGCTGCTCTACAGCGGCGCGCTCGAAGACCTCGCCGAGTTCCTTGAGGAAGGCGCGCCGATCGAGGACGACGAGCGCCGCGTGGTCAACGTGAGCCTCGCCTACAACTGGTCCGCCGCCGGCTTCGAGTGGGGCAAGGACTCCGACCGAGACCAGAGCCTAAAGACGCACGTGCTCAACAGCGCGATGGTCGTCCGCTTCCTCGCCAACAAGTGGCGCGACCGCATCCTGTTCGTGACGGCGGCCGGCAACGATTCGCACGGTCTCGCGCAGCCACTGTCGGCCGAACTCGCGACGCCGTTCGCCTTCGCCGGCACCTACCGGTCGGCGACCTTCCGTCCGGCGCCAAACATCCTTGTCGTCGAGGCGATCGATCGTCAGGGCCGTCGCGCCGGCTTCTCGAACACGGGCGGCCACGTCTCCGCACCCGGCGTCGACATCATGAGCACGCTCGCCGGCGTCAGCGACGAGTACGGGCTCTGCAGCGGCACGTCACAAGCGGCGCCCCACGTGACGGCACTCGCGTCCATCCTGTTCGAGCTGTCGCCGAAATCGACGCCCGCGCAGATCTCGGAGATCATCCGCAGCTCGGCCGTGGCCGCGAACGGCTCGGGCGCGGCCCCGCGCATCGACGCGATGGCGGCCGTCTTGAAGCTCGACCTCAAGAACAATCTCAGGATGCTTGCCGATCTCGATGGCGATGGCCGAGTCGACGAGGACGATCTTTTGATCGTGAAGCAGCAGATGGCCGTCCTCGAAGCAGCGCGCCAGTCCGCAGGTCGGATCGAAATCGACCTCAACGGCGACGGTGACGTCGACGACGACGAGCGGTGCTGGCCCGTGGTCGACTTCAACGGCAGCGGCCGCGCGTCGCTCGACATGACCGATCAGGTGCAGATCGGCGATCAGCCGCGTGGCGACCTTGATGCCATGCAACTCGCCTGGAACGCCGACGGGCCTAAGGACTTCAAGACGGCCTATGCCGAGGTGGCGTTCGATCAGGTCGTGGAGCGCTGGAAAGGCGTTGTGTCACCCGGTTCGCAGCCGCTCGGTGGGCCGCCGCCACTCGGCACGGCATCGACCAACCTGGAGACGGCGTCGACGCCGTCGAACCCGCTGGCGGGTGCCTCGACCCCGGCACGTAAGCCGGCCCCCTGCCTCTGACACCCCGCGCTCGACCGGGAGGAGTTCGCATGTCGCCGTCACCTCGCCACTGGTCGCTCCGCAGTCTGATGGCTGCTGCCTGCCTCGTCGCGGCCCTACCGGTGGCGGCACAGACCGTCCGCGATACCGTCAGCGGCGCGGTCGAGAACGCCAAGCGGACGAATCCGAACCTCGAGGTGAAGGTCGACCCGGTGACGGGCCTGCCGACGAGTGTTCGCGGGCTCCGCGCCATCCCTGATCCGACCGCGTTGCTGACGGCGTCGCGCGACGCGCAGGGCCAGCCGCGTTTCGACGATGTGAAACGCGCGGTCGAGGCGTTCATGGCGGTGAGCGAGGTGGCAGCCGCGTTCCCGCAAGGCCCGCGCGCCACCCGCGACGTCGTAGAGATGCGCCGTGATCCCGACGTGCCGGGGCAGACCATCGCCCGGGTCACCCAGAAGATCGACGGCATTCCCGTATTCGGCTCGTCCGCACGCTACGTCGTCAATCCCGCGCTCGCCGTGACGGAAATCGTCGCCAGTTTTTCGACGGCAGAGATCTCCACGACGACGCCGCGGGTCGCCGAAGCCGATGCCGTCCGTGCAGCGCGTGAGCGGCTCGCCGAGATGCTGCGCTCGCGCCCGCGCGATGCCGTGCTCGATCAGTTGATGGCGACCGTCGGCAATCTCAATGCGCGGGCCGAACTGACGGTGTTCGATCCGGCGCTGATGGCGACGCGCGGCGCCCAGCCCGGTCCCTTGCGGCTGACGTGGCTCGTCTCGATCGACAGCTTCCGCCTGTTCGTCGACGCTGAAACTGGCGCCGTGATTTACGCCTACCGTGACCAGCATTCGGCGAGCCCGCGCCGCGTTTTCGATCTCGCTGGCACGACGGCATTCCCGGGTCGCCAAGTCCTCGACGAAACCGTCCCTGCGACGGCAGTGACCGCCACCGCGACGGTCTCCGCGCCGCCAGGCCCGCCGCCCGAAGACGCCAAGTTCGCCTTCCAGAACAGCGCCGCCGTCCGCGACTACTACCAGTCGACCTTCGGGCGCCGCAGCTTCAACGACAACGGCCGACCGGACACCAAGGAGCCGTCGCCGTTCGAATCTTACGTGCGCTTCGGCAACATGCAGAATGCCAAGTGGTGCAAGGGACAGTCGATCGACTGCCCGAAACCGAACGTCATGGTCTACGGCCCGGCGTTCGCGGCCGCGCTCGACGTCGTCGGTCACGAAGTCACCCACGGCGTCATCAGCTACGAAGCCGATCTCGTATACGCCGATGAGGCGGGCGCCGTGAACGAGGCGCTGAGCGACATCTTCGGCGTCTTGATCGAGTTCGTCGTGACGCCCGATCGCGCGAACTGGGTCATAGGCGAAGCCTTGCCGGGCCGCAGCATCGTCAAGCCGCTGCGCAGCCTCGCCGATCCGCCGATGCAAAACGCGTCACGCGTCAGCCTGTTCGACCGCAAGAAAGACTTCTCACTGGCCGATAATTTCGGTCAGCCCGATCATTACGCCGACTACGTCCGGCGCGACGATCCCATCTGCAATTCGACTTGGGATTATTTCAACGGCTGCGTTCATTTCAATAGCGGCATTCTCAACAAGATGGCGTTTCTGGTCGCCGAGGGTGGCCGGCATCGCGACGTTACCGTGCAAGGGATCGGCCGACCGAAGCTCGCCCGCATCGCCTACCGCGCGCTGACGACGCGGCTCAATCCATCATCGAAGCTGATGCAGGCGGCCGAAGCTTTTCACGCCGCCTGTGAGGATCTCGCCGTGGCCAAGACGGTTGGAATCACGCTGGCGGACTGCGCGCAGGTCGATCTGGCGCGGCAGGCGGTCGGACTAAAGGGGGTGGGAAGCTAACGGCGCGCCCCGAAATTTGATTCAGCTCAGGATTAGCCCGGCGCGCAGCGTGGGAATTGAAAAGCGCTGGGCAGAGGTATGACGATGCCCGCGGAAGTTCCCTCCACGGTTGCAGTGCTGCGAGCCGAAGGTATGCGCAGCCCGCAAAGCTAAATCTGGTATCCCAGAAAAAATGTGTTCAGTGGACGCTGATTAGTATGTCGCGTTCTTGTTGCCGTTTCCTCTGGCGGTTTCAAGGCAACGCATGACGCGAGACGTTTTCTTGGATAAATTGCAAAAACCATTCAATTGCGACTGCATTAGGTGGAAAATGGCATACATTTCTTCGGACCGGCCGTTTCGGCCGGGACAGGGGCGCAGCATTGCCGAATTCCTGGATTTGCTGCGCGACAGCTGCAACGCGTACAATCGTTACGAAGATCTGCGGCACATGAGTGACCAGCAGCTCCACGAGCTCGGCATCACGCGGGAGCAAGTCTGCGACGAGCTGTTTGCCGAACTCTATGGTCATTGCAAGCCGCGCCAACTCGGTCGCCCCTCTCCTTGACGCTGCCGCAAGCTCGGTCGACACTTCGCCCCGCTGAAAAGGCCGGCCCTCACCGGGGCGTTTCGATCGAGGGAGTTGCGATGGGTAAGGGCACGAAGATCGACCGCCGGACGATGGTGGCGGGCGCCGCATCTGCCGTGGCTGCCGCAGGCACGGGCCTTGTCGGTCGCGCCGCGAACGTTCTCGCCCAGACGGGCGGTGCCGACCGGGAAATCTGGCGCGAATTCCTGCGCATCGCGTCGGAAGCTGAGCGGCTTGGCCTTTCCGCCCCGCGCATGGCGCTGGGCGTCGAAGCGTCAGGCGACTTCCAGCAGATCATGCCGGCTCTCGTCGATCTCGTCGGCGGCATCGAGAGTTCCGCCTCTGCGAGCACCGCGCCGGCCGGCGAAGTCGTGCGCCTCGTCGACCAGGCGAGCGATCTCCTTCAGCGCGTCAATCAGGCCGAGCGGGCCCCGCCGACCGATCGCGACGCCGTGACCGGCGCAGCGACGACCACGACGCGTCCGCGCTACGAGGCACTGAAGGATGGCTACGTCCAGCTGTTCGAGACGGCACGCGTGCGTGACCAGTTCGTCTCGCAGGTCGGCTGGTACGTATCGAAGCTGCTCGATCCCCAGAACCGCCGGCTTTATCAAGAGGTCGAGGATCAGGCCTGTGTGCCGTGGTACTTCGTCGGCATCATCCACGGTCTCGAGTGCAGCTTCAATTTCAAGGCCCACTTGCACAACGGCGATCCGTTGCGGTCCCAGACCGTGCAGATCCCGCGCGGGCGGCCGGCGCCCTGGAACCCCCCCAACGACTGGGTGTCGAGCGCGAAGGACAGCCTCGCTTACGAAGGCTTCGTCGATCAGGAGGACTGGAGCCTTCCGCGGACGCTGTTCCGCTGGGAGGCCTACAACGGCTTCCGCAGCCGCGCGAACGGCATCAATACGCCTTACCTCTGGAGCTTCTCGAACCACTACACGCGCGGCAAGTTCGTTGCCGACAACGTATGGGACGCCAACGCCGTGTCGAAGCAATGCGGCGCCGCGGTGATGCTGAAGGCATTGTTGGAACGCGGCGGCGCCGTGCTCCCGTCTTGACGACCGACGTCAGCCCGGCCGATAGCGCCTCGCACGCTCCGTAAACGCCGCATAACCGAGCCGCGCCTCGAAGTTCTGCACCGGCTCGAACAGGTCCGTAAAGTCGGCGCCGGGGTCGGAGCGATAGCGCGCGAGCGCCGTCGTCATGCCACGCGTCGCCGCGAACAGCGAGAACCCGTAGTAAAGGACGAGATCGGCCGCCGTCGCCTTGCCAGAGAAGGCGGGGTGACCGGGACCATCGACGGCGACGTATTTGCCGGGCACCGCGCGCTTCAATTCCGCAAGCATGTCCGGCGTGGCTCCCGTTGGAAACAAAAGGTCGGCGCCCGCTTCCGACAGTGCGGCGACACGCCGGCGAGCTTCGTCGAAGTCCTTCGTCGCCCAGATGGCATCCGTGCGCGCGATGATCTGGAAGCCCGGATCGGTGCGCGCCTCGCGCGCCGCGCGGATCTTGGCGACCATGTCGTCGAGTGGGATGAGCCGCTGCGGCAGATCGGTGTGCTTGCCGCCGGCGTGATCCTCAATGTGGATGGCGACGACGCCCGCCTGCTCGAAAGCGCGGACCGTGCGCCAGATGTTCGGCGCGTCGTAGAAACCACCTTCGGCATCGGCGACGACCGGCACGGCGACTGCGTCGACGATGCGACGCGCGAGGCCGACGAGATCGTCGAGCCCAAGCACGCCGACGTCCGGCAGCCCGAAGGCGGAGGCCGCATTGGCATAACTGCCGACGTAGACGAGCGGCACGCCCGCTTCCGCGACCAGCATGGCGCTCAGCGCGTCGTGGCAGCCTGGCACCAATAGCGTGCGTCCCTCGGAGAGGAGCCGCGCGAATTCGGCACGGCGTGCCGCGGGCGATGGGTTCTGCTTCATGTGCGCTTCCTCTTCTTCTCCGAGCGTGCCGGGCGTTTCGCGCCTCGCGTGATTTGCGCCGAAGCGGCGTCGAAGGCCACGAGTGCGTCGGTGAATTCGCCGACCAGCGCCGCGATGAGCGGCGCCTGGGCCGGGCGCGGTCGCTCGATCGCCATCAGGTCGAAGGCGAAGCCGTCGTCGACGATCGGCCGTATGCAGAGGCTGCCGTCCGCGATCTCGGGCATCATCATGATGGCGGGCAGCACCGTGACATAATCGCTGTGCGCCACGAACTCGAGCGTCGCAAACATCGAGTCGAGTTCCATGAGGCTTGCGACCCGTGCTCTGCGTGCCCGCAATTGCGCCATGATCCGCTGGCGGCGCACATGGCCGGCCGACTGCAGGAGAAGCTTGAACGGCGGCAAGTCGGCGACCGCGACGGGCCGCATGTGCTCGGGATCGTTCGGCCCCCGGAGCACCAGGACTTCGCCCGTGCGTCCGATGACGCGGCAGCTGACGCCGTCCGGGACATCGAGCACGGGAACGATCGCCACATCGAGCTGGCCGGCAGCGACGCGTGTGACGAGGTCCGAGCTGACGGCCTCCACGATCTTCACCGTCGCGTTCGGGTTGGCCACAAGGAAGTGCCGGAGCAGCGGGCCGGCGAGGCTGCGCGTCATCGCCGGCATCAGCCCCAGCGAAACCTCGCCGACGAGGCCCGTGCCATAGGTCCGCGATCCGGACTCGGCCGCCGCGATCTCGGCGAGTATCGCCACTGCGCGAAGATAGAGCTGGCGGCCCGCAGGTGTCGGGACGGCGCGTCCAGCCCCCCGTTCGATGAGTCGGACGCCCAATGCCCGCTCGAGTTTGGCGATCTGCTGAGAGACGCCCGATTGAGTCGCCGCCACGCGATCCGCGGCCCGCGTGAACGAGCCTTCCTCGACGACGGCGATCAGCATCCGCATGTTGGCAAGCGACAGCACGATAAGTCCCACTAATGCGAGGCAGAAAAACATATCATTTCAGCTTCTGCCCTGTCGCTACTAAAGTCTGACCTGCGTCTAGGGCAGGAAACGACAAGGAGGGCGCAATGTCGCTCGCAGAGAATCTGACGGATCGCATCGAGGTCAGGCGGCGTCATCCGCTGATCGGGACAGAGGTGCGGGGTGTCAGCCTCGCGGAGCCGCTGACGCGTGAGCAGTTTCAGCAGGTCCACGATCTTTGGATGGAGCACCTGCTGCTGATCTTCCCCAACCAGGCGATCACGGACGAGCAGCACATCGTCTTCGGGCGCAATTTCGGCGAACTCGAAATCCACCCGTCGCTCGCCCACCGGTCGTCGCGCAACAAGGAGATTTACCGCGTCTCCAACGTCGATGAGCAGGGCAACATCATCCCGTCGAAAGAGACGGCGTGGCAGTACTTGAACTTGTCGTGGCTCTGGCACACCGACAGTTCCTTCCGCGAGATCCCGAGCAAGGGCTCGATCCTGCACGGCCTCGAGATCACCAACGCCGGCGGCAACACGCTGTTCGCAAATATGTATGCCGCCTATGATGCGCTGTCGGAGCAGATGAAGAAGCGCATCGAGGGCAAGTGGGTCATCCACGACCACGACTACATCATCTCGCTGTCGCCCGAACTGGCGAAGAAGCAGGACAAGGGCAAGTACGACGCACTGCCTCCCGTTCGCCACCCGCTCGTCCAGCTTCATCCGGTGACGCGCCGGCGCTGCCTCTTCCTGTCGCCGCACACCATGGTGAACATCGAGGGCATGGACCCGACCGAAGGGCGCAAGCTGCTCGACGAACTCATTGCCCACGCGACGCAGGACAAGTTCGTCTACAAGCACATCTGGTCGAAGGACGACGTGATCATGTGGGACAACCGCTGCACGATGCATGCGGTCGAACCCTTCGACAACAACACGATCCGGCGGATCATGCATCGCGTGACGCTTGTCGGCGAAGGTCGTCCGATCCCGGCCTAAGGAACGCCAAGGCCCCGGCCGCACGCGCGGCGGCCGGGGAGCGTCTCATCGCATCATGTGGACGTCGCCACATACGCTGATGGCTTGGCCCGTGATGTTGCGGCCGAACGGCGACGACAGATAAAGTGCCATGTTGGCGATGTCGTCCTTCTCCACGTTCCGCTGCAGCGAGACGACGCTCAGATACTCGCGGCGCATCTCCTCGACCGGAACGCCCTTGGCGGCGGCCTTGGCAGTGACGACGCGGTCGAAGCGATCGGTCCGCACGTGCCCTGGCAGGATGGCATTGACGCGAATGTCGTAGGGCCCGAGTTCGGCGGCGAGGCTCTTCGAAAAGCCGACGACCGCCCACTTCGACGCGGCGTACGGTGAGCGCATTGCGAACGCAAGCCGCCCCGCGATCGAACTGAGATTGAGGATGACGCCAGAGCGGCGCGCCTTCATGCCGGGCACGGCTCCGCGCGTCGCCGCGAATTGGCTCGCGACGTTCACCGCCATCGTCTCGTCGAGGGCTTCGGGGGTGACGTCCTCGACGTTCGCGGTTGGCCCAGCGATGCCCGCATTGTTGACCAGCACGTCGATGCCGCCGAACGCTTTGTCCACCGAGGCGACGAAAGCGGCCGTCGCATCTGCCGACCCCACGTCCACGTACTCGCGAACGGCACCCGGCAACGTCTCCGCCGCGCGGTCGAGCGCACCGCGGTCGATGTCGCAGACGGCGACGCGCGCGCCGCGCGCGAGGAACGCTTCGGCGATTGTGTGGCCGATGCCGGCAGCGGCCGCGGTGATGACGACGCGCTGGCCGTCGAGGGCGACCGGCAGGAACCGGGGCGCGGCGGATGACGTCATGGCGCACCTCGCAAGGCGGGGATGGGAAGCGGGGTCCAGTACCACCATCTGCGGTCGGCGACCCAATCGGCGGTATCGGCCTTATACTGAAGGAAGTGCGGCGAGGTGCGATGCGCCTCGAGCGCCGCTTCGTCGGCGTATTCCTCGATGAGCAGGAACAGCGTCGGATCCTGGACGTCCTGATGGACGTCGAAGCGCAGGCAGCGGCCGGGCTCTTCATCGAGGCTGATCCGCGCGTGCCGGAGCAGACGGGCCTTGTAGGCCGCGACATGCTCGGGATGCGCGCGCAGATGCGCCGTGTGGAAGACGCTCATCGGCGACCCTCGACGAGCCGGCGCCGTAGATCGTGCTGCGGCACGTAGCCGAGCCGATCCCGCGCGGCGGAGAGATCGTAGAGCGGCGCATGCGGATTGCGCTCGTAGACATCGGGGCGCTTCACCGGGACACGGCGGCCGTTCATCCGTTTGGCGAGCCGCTCGATGGTTGGCTCGGGCGCGAGCGTGTTCGGCCCGCTGATGAAATAGGGCCCGAAGCCAGGATCGTCCGCCGCGAGCGCAAGGCGATAAGCGTTGGCGAGGTCGCGGGGGTCGACGTAGTGCCAGAGCGGTCCGCCGCCGGCCGGCTGTCGGCCCCCGGCCGCCGGGCCCTTGTAGTTTTCGGGGTCGGCCGCGCGGGCGATCACCTCGCACTCGAACTCCGGATAGAGGACGTACACGGGGCGGATGACGACGACCTCCAGGCGACCGCGGGCCACGTAAGCGCGTGCCATTTCCTCCGTCAGCTTTTTGCTGAGCGCATAGGGATCGGTGGGATTGGTCGGGTGCGCAGCGTCGACGGGCATGTATTCGGGCGGCACCATCGCGCCTTGGAAGACGGTATAGCCGACGACCGAATCGCTCGACGTGACGATGACCCGCTTGACGCCGGCATCCTCCGCAGCCTGAAGGACGTTCCAGGTGCCGGTGACGTTGGTGTGGATGATCTGGTCGCCGGTTCCGCTCCAGATGTTCGGGCGGGCGGCAACGTGAACGACGGCCTCTTGTCCCTCCATGGCCGCGCGCACGGCAGGGGCGTCCTCGATGCCGGCTTTCGTGAACTTGGCGAGCCCATGCCCGGCCGGCGGCTCAGCGATGTCGAGGCCCGATACGCGCGCGGTATCGGTCAGCGCCGCGGTGACGTAGCGGCCGAGCAGGCCGGCGGCTCCCGTAACGAGAACGTTGTCGAAAGTCATGGCTCTCCCCTCATGGCAGGATGCGCGCTTCGCGGTAGCTGGCGAGATGCGCGAGAAACTGATCTTCGCTGTCGACGACGTCGGCGAAACCGGCTTTGCGTAGCTTCGTCGTGCTGGAGACGACGTCGTAGGTCTGTCGGAACAAGGCATCGGCGAACGACCAGAGCGCGAGCTGGTCGAGGCGCTTCGGCACGAGACCGTAGCGGCGCACGATGGCCTGCCAGACTTCCTCCTTGTCGCGCATGACGTCCGCAAGCAGCATCGGCCGGACGATGCCGACCGCGAGACCGAAGTGCTGGGCGATGCGCGGCCACAATCGCTCCCAGCGGAAGAGGTCGCCGTTCGTCACGTTGAAGGCGCCGTTGGCGCACGCTGGCGATGTCGCGATGAAATGGAGCGCGCGGGCGAGGTGCGTCGCGTCGGTGATTTCGGTGAGGCAACGAAACTGGGTAGGATGGCCTGGATAGTCGAGGGCCAGACCGAGCTCGCGGCAGACCGCGGCGTAGGCGCCGACGATCGAGACGATATTGCGCGCGCGGTCGGGTGCGAAGTCGAAGATGACGTTGGCGCGCGACGCGGACCAGGCCCAACGCCGGCCAGACTGTCGGGCGCGCAGCAGATCTTCCTGGTCGTAGTAGAAGTTCGGCGGCATGTGCCTCGGATCTTCTTCGCGCGCCGGTGTCGGGAATGGGCCGAGATGCTGACCGTACCATTTGCCGCCCTCGACAAGGTGGACATGCGCGAGGCTCGACTCGTGAGCGGACACCGCATCGAGCACATGGCGGAGCATCGCAACGTTGTCCGTGACGTTCTCCGAGCCGCCCTCGCCGTGCTTGGCCCGCGAGGCGTAGAAGACGTGCGTGATGGGAGGAAGCCGGCTGACCGCCGCCGTGACGGCGTCACCGTCGAGGAGGTCGACTGGAACGTAGGTGGTTCGACCGTGCGGTGAGCGGGGCATGCGGCAGAGTCCGAAAACGGTCCAGCCGAGCGCGTCGAGATGGGCGACGAGCCGGCTCGCCGCGGCGCCCGTTGCGCCGGCAATCAAGGCCGTGCAGCCGGTCGCGGCCGACATCAGCCGACCGCGCGCAATTGCGACCGGCCGTTGGTGGGGCCGGGCGGCGGCGCCTCGGCCGAGCCGGTGACGATCATACGCAGGATTTCTTCGTGAGTGGTGTCGATGGTCTTGCGCGAGCCGACGATGCGCCCGGTCTTCATCACGGTGATTCGGTCGGCGTGCTCAAACACGTGGTTCATGTTGTGGCAGATCATGAGCACGGCGAGACCTTGGGCGCGCATCTCGTGGATCAGCTCGTAGACTTTTCGCGTTTCCTCGACGCCGAGCGCGGCCGTCGGCTCGTCGAGGATGATGACCCTTGCGTTGAAATAGACGCTGCGGGCGATCGCGACGGACTGCCGCTGTCCGCCCGACATCGAGCGAACCTTGAGGCGCACGGACGGAATGTTGATCTTGAGCCGGCCGAGCAGTCGGCGGGCTTCTTCCTCCATCCGGCGCACGTCCATGAAGAAGCGGAACGGGCCGCGGTACGTCAGCTCGCGGCCGAGGAAGATATTGCCGGGGACGTCGAGATTGTCCGCCAGCGCAAGATCCTGATAGACGGTCTCGATGCCGAGCGCCTTGGCCGCCCGCGGGCTGCCGATCTCGACTTCGCGTCCCTCGAACTTGATGGTCCCCGTGTCCTTCGCGACCGCGCCGGACAGGATCTTGATGAGCGTCGACTTGCCGGCCGCGTTGTCGCCGACGAGTGCGTGCACCTCGCCGGTATAGATCTCGATGCCGGCGTCGGACAGCGCTTGGACGCCGCCATAGCGCTTGGCGATCCCGTGCATCTCGACGATCGGTTTATCGGCAGTCATCGCCACCTCAATCGTGCCAGGAGAGGCCGGAGGCAACGCGCCTCCGGCCGATGCTACGTCAGGCCTTGCCGACGGCCTTTTCCCACGACGGCGCCTTGCGCTCTTCCGGTGTCTTCGCGACCGTGCCGACGTTGCTCTTGTCGATGATGAACACGGGCAGGAGGATCTCCTTCGGGATCGGCTCCTTCTTCAAGAGCCGTGAGGCGGCCTGCACCGCGAGGTAGGACTGGTCGTGACCCGAAAAGTCGACCGTCGCGAACATCTTGCCTTCCGAGATCGCCTGGATGGCGTCCGGGATGCCATCGATGCCGACGACTTTGGTCTTGCCGCCGCGACCGGCCGCATGCAGAGCTTCGACGATGCCGACCGCCATGTCGTCGTTGGCGGACACAACGGCGTCGATCTCCGGGAACCGCTGCATCAGGTTCTCGAACACCTGCTGCGCCGGCAAGCGGCGATACTGACCGGGCTGCGAGGCGAGCACTTCGATGCCGGGGAATTCCTTGACGGCGCGCTCGAAGCCCTTCTTGCGGTTCTGCGCGGTGATGGCGGCCGGCACGCCGTCGATATGAACGATCTTGCCCTTGCCCCCGATCGAGTTGAACAGGTACTTGCAGATCTCGTACTCGAATACCTCGTCGTCCGAACCGATGAAGGTGACCTTCTCGATGTCGGTCATGACGTTGTTGTAGTTCACGACCGGGATGCCGGCCTTGTTGGCCTTCTGGATGCTCGGCACCAGCGCCTTGTAGTCGACCGGCACGAACACGAATGCATCGGGCTTTTTCACGATCCAGTCTTCGACCAGACGCGTCTGCTCTTCAATGTTGTCGGGCTTGGTCGGCGCAACGACCTCGAGATCCAGATTGAAGTCCTTCGCTGCCTTCTCGGCGCCGATGCGGCACGCCTTCCAGAAGGGGTTCGTCACGTTCTTCACGAAGAAGGCGATCTTCGGCTTCGCCTGCGCGAACGCGGATCCCATCGGCGCGATGCCGGCCGCCGCGCCAAGTGCCAGTGAACCTGCCGTGAAAGTCCTACGCGAGATAGTCATCGTTTCCTCCTGTGCTTGGTTTTCTTCACGTGGACGACTTGTTGATCCGTCCCCCGAGCAACTGGTCCGCCAGGACGGACAGAAGAATGATCACACCGAGCACACCGGCTTGCCAGAACGTCTTGACGCCGAGCAGGTTCATGCCGTTGAGCACCATGGCGAGGATGATGGCGCCGACGGCGGTGCCGGCGACCCCACCGACGCCACCGAACAGCGAGGTGCCGCCGAGGCACACCGCCGCGATCGCGGGCAGCAACTGTTCTTCGCCGAGGCTGACGTCGGCGGCGTTCGTGCGCGCAATGATGATGAGGCTCGCGAAGCTCGCCATCAGGCCGCTCATCGCGTAGACGGCGACGAGCCGCGGCTGCACGGGCATTCCGGAAAGGCGGGCCGCGACGGGATTGCCGCCGATCGCATAGACGCCGCGTCCGAACGGTGTGCGGTGCATGAGGATCTGCAGCACGCCGAGGGTCGCCAACATGATCAGAACCGGCACCGGGATGCCGAAAACGAAGCCCGTTCCGATCGTGCGGAAGGCGGCGGGCAGTCCGTAGATCACCTCGCCTTTCATGAAGACATAGGCGAGGCCATTGGCGATCCACAGCATGCCGTAGGTGGCGATGAAAGACGGAATGCGTGCGTAGGCGACGAGCAGCCCGTTCACGAGGCCGCACGCGAGACCGGCCGTCAGCGCCGCGACGATGCCGATCTCGGGATTGCCTGCGGTGATGAGCGATGCCGCAAGGCAGGCTGCGAGGCCGAGCACGGCACCGACCGAGAGATCGATGCCGCCCGTCAGAACCACGAGCGTCATGCCCGCCGACATGATGAACAGCGGCGCCGCGTGACGCAGGATGTTGATGAAGTTGTTCCAGGTCAGGAAGTGCGGCGACAGCAGCGACAGTGCTACAATCAGCGCGGTCAATGCCACGAGACGCGACAGCACGACGAATAGGCGGTCGGGCGCGATGCCGAACAGCCCTGGCAAGTCGGTCGGAGCGGTCGAAGTGGCGGTTCGCACGCTCATGCGTTGTGCCCTCTGATCGAGTCGAGGCTGACGGCCGCGATGATGATGAGGCCGACGATGGCGACCTGCCATTCCGTCGAGACCCCCATCAGGTTCAGGCCGTTACGCAGCACACCGACGGCGAGCGCACCGATCAGTGTGCCGACGATACCGCCGCGCCCCTTCTCGAACGACGTGCCGCCGAGGATGACGGCGGCGATGGCGTCGAACTCGAGACCGATCCCGATGGTCGGGTGCGCCGCGTTCATGCGGGCCGTCATGATGAAGGACGCGAGCGCCGTCAGCACGCCGGCGTAGACGTAGACAAGCACCTGATAGGCGCGCGCATTGCTGCCGGAGAGGATCAGCGCACGGCGATTGCCGCCGATGGCGAAAGTGTAGCGGCCGAACTTGGTCTGATAGAGCAGCAGGTAGGTGACGGCGAACACGGCGGCCGTCGCCCACAGCGGCACTGGCAGGCCGAGAAGGACGCCGTCGTTGAACCAGCGCACGACGTCCGGCAATCCAGTCACGGAGTTGCCTTCCGTCAGCATCGTAGCCAGCGACTGCGCGACACCGAAGGCACCGAGAGTCACGATGAAGGGCGGCAGGCCGACATAGGCGACGAGCGTGCCGTTGACGGTGCCGAACGCGGCACCTATGGCGACCGCCGCGCCAATGGCCAGCCAGAGGGGCGAGCCCCCGACCACCATCATCGCCATGACGACGCCGCAGAGCCCCAGAACCGGACCAAGACTGAGGTCGATGCCCTCGGTCAGGATCACGAGCGTCATGCCGAGCGCGACGATGATGAGCACCGAGACCTGGAGCGCGACGTTCGTCAAGTTCGCTACGGAAAAGAAGTGCGGCGTCATGATCGTCAGGCCGATCGACAGCACCGCGAGCAGATAGACCGCGCCAGGTGCCCCCGCGAGCCAGCGCAACACCGGATGGCGCTCGACAAGCTGCGGGTGCGGATGCGCGAGGCTCATCGCCACTCCTGCTCGTTCTGTCGCATCCACTGAGCGAAGCTCGCGATCCCCTGCTCGAGATCGAGCCTAGGTCGCCACCCGGTGTCGTCCGTGAGGCGATGACCGGCGAGAGGACCCCGCATGCGCGTGTGGTCGGTCCACGGTGCCGTGCCGGGTCCGACGGCAATACGAGCACCCGGGACCGCAGCCGTCACCGCCCGGACGACCTCGGCCGTCGAGAAATTGCGGCCCCAGCCGAGGTGATAGGTGTCGTGGCGAAGGTCCGGCGCGTCGTAGGCGGCGAGTAGACCGCTCGCGACGTCGGCAACGTGCGTGTAGCTCGCGAGGAAGTCTGCGCCGGCCGCTTCCTCGACCGGCTGGCCGGAGAGCGCGCACTTCAGAAACCATGGGATAGGCCCGCGCGGGTTCTCGCGCACGCGCGGCACGAGCGGCGGTCCGTATACCCACGAAATGCGCACTGCCGCTGCGGAAAGGTCGAACTGCGAGCGATACATCGCCGTCAGCATCTCGCCGCAGCGTTTGGTCGTGCTGTAGATGTTGACGACCGATGGCGGATGATCTTCGAGAATGGGCTGCGTCGGATCGGTCGAGTTTTGAAACACCGAGCCGGTACTCACGTAGATGAACCGTCGCCAGCTCTTCCGGCGCGCGAGATCCAGGAGATCGCCGACCGCGCCGACGTTCGAGCGCACGGCGCCACGCGGATCGGGCCGCGCATAGGCCTCGTTGGGAACCGCCGCGGTGTGAATGGCGCCGGTGACGCCGTGGGCGTCGCACAAAGCCTCGACGGCCGCCGCGTCGGTCAGATCCGCTTTTGCGAAAACCGCGCGCTCACCAAGGGCGCGCGCTTCCTTCTCTCGGAATGTGCCGCGATACTGCGCGACCACCCGCTCGCCCCTGGCGACCGTCTGCCTGACGATCTCGAGGCCGACGTGACCCATCGACCCGGTCACGAGAAGCGCCATACATCGCCTCCCTCTGCACCGGCGGAATTGATCCTCGGTGCTTGGGCATTCGTTTCCTCGCGGCCACCTTATTTTCTCAATGGCGGCTCACATTCTGAATAGTGAAAAGTGCTTACCCAATCTGTCAATACAAAGTTCGGACAAAACTGTGTTGCGACGTACCCGCGGCTCCAGATATCCGCCGCGTATCAGGTGTTTGGCGTTTTGGCCGAACCGTTCGCACGGTAGCCGAGCTGTTTCGACATAGCTTCGGCTGCCGCCCGCACGTGGCGTGCCTTCTCTTCAAGAGCTTGGAGAGAGAGGCGCCACACGGCACCTGAGATACCGATCGCGCCGCGGACGCCGCCGGAGAAGTCATGGACCGGCACGGCGACGCAGCGTGCCTCGAGATTGTATTCGCCGTCGTCGTATGCGATGCCGCTCCGGCGGACGGTTTCGATTTCGCGGAGGATGAGGCTTGGATCTGTAATCGTCTTGCTCGTCAGCGCGGATGGCGGTCGGCGGGCGAGATAAGCCGACAGCTGAGCGTCATCGAGCGCGGCGATCAGGATCTTGCCAAGGGCGGTGCAGTGGGCCGGCCGCACCGCGCCGACGCGGTCCGAGAGCTGGAACGCACCCGGCCCGGCGGTGCGGGCGAGGACGACGATGTCGTCGCTCGAACGGATCGCGAAATGGCTGCTTTCCCCAGTTGCCGCGGACAGATTTTCCAGCACTGGCCGGGCGAGTGTCGTGAGCTCGATCTCGTCGAGGGCGCCGGCGGCGAGCGTGAACAGCGGCGTGCCGATCCGGTATGTCTTGTCGTCCGGCATTTGCCGCAGATAGCCGAGCATCACCATCGTCTTGACGAGATGGAACGTCGTCGAGGTGTGCAGCCCGAGCCGGCGGCTGAGCTCGCCGAGGCGAATGCCGTCGCGTTCGCGCGCGACTTGCTCGAGGATCGAGAACGCCCGCTCAATCGATTGCACGCCGCCGCGGTCGCGCATCTTCTCCGCCGGACCGCTGGCCGGCGCATCGAGATCATCCCGGTCGGACAAAGCCACGGGCGGCTCCTGATCGTCAGAGGTTGAACACGACGAGACGCTCGTCCGTCATGTCCTTGATGGCATACTTCGGACCCTCGCGGCCGATGCCGCTGTCTTTGATGCCTCCGTAAGCGAGTTGGTCGGTACGCCAGGTCGAGGTACCGTTGAGGATGACCCCGCCGGTCCTGAGCGTGCGCACGGCACGGTAGGCCAGGTCGAGCGAAGCGGTGAAAAGCCCGCATTGCAAGCCGAAACGGCTCTCGGAAATGCGCCGGAACACCGCCTCGATGTCCGTGAACCTCTGAATGCTGACGACCGGGCCAAACACCTCGTCGCAGACGACGCGCATGTCGGGTTTTACGTCGACGAGCACGGTCGGCTCGACCTGGGCCCCGAACCGACGACCGCCGGTCAGCACGCGGGCGCCTTGCGCTGCCGCTTCCTTGACCCAGGATTCGACGCGCTTGGCGGCTGCCTCGTCGATCAGCGTGCCGACGTCGGTCGCCGGATCGAGCGGATCTCCGAGTTTGAGCGTTTTCACCTCGGCGACGACACGCGCGACAAAGGCATCGTGCAGGCTCTCGTGCACATAGACGTTCTGCACCGAGATGCAGCTCTGGCCGGCGAGGCGCATGGCGTTGCGGGCGGCAAGCGGCGCGCTCGCTTCGACCGATCCATCGGCGGCGACGATGGTCGGGCCGTCACCGCCGAGTTCGAGAGCGACACGCTTCAAACCGGAGGCCGCCTTGATCTCGGCGCCGACGCGGCTCGACCCCGTGAAGGTGACGAAGTCGACGTCCTTGTGGCGCACGAGAGCTGGCCCCACGATGTCACCGTAGAGCACATTGACTGAGCCTGCCGGCGCGCCTGCATCGACGAACATCTGTGCAAGCTCGTGCACAACGCCCGGCGACTGCGGCGGCGCCTTGAGCACGATCGAGTTCCCTGCGGCGAGAGCCGGCGCCACCTTGTGGCAGGCGAGATTGAACGGCGCATTGAATGGCGTGATGCCGGCGACGACACCCACCGGAAAGCGGAGCAAAAAGGCGAGTTTGCCCGCGCCCATCTGCGACCCTTCGAGGGGCACTTGCTCGCCGGCAATGCGGATCGCTTCTTCGGCCGACAGCTGGATGGTGTCCTGCGAGCGCGCGACCTCGCCCTTGGCATCCTTGATCGCCTTGCCGGTTTCCCGGCTCATGATCTCGGCGACCCGATCGACGCGCTGGTCGAGCAGCGCGCCGACGCGCCGTAGCAGTGCCGCGCGCTGATAGCCGGGCATGTTGGCCATCATGGATTTCGCGGCGACCGCGGCAGACATGGCGGCTTCGAGGTCTTTGAGACTCGACCGCGGCGCACGCGCGACGACGGTGCTGCGATAGGGATCGCGCACCTCGGTCGACTCGGCCGTCGGCGCCCAAACGCCGCCGATCAGTTGAGGGATGTCCCGGATACCGCTTTGCGCCTCTGCCATGCACGTCCTCCGCAACGCCTGCGTCGCGATCTTCTTGGAGAGTGCGTCACGGCAGGCTCGTCCAACCTTCTCACAATGCAGGTTGACTTCGCAAATGGTGAAAATAAGCTCGGGCCGTCGCAAGTGCGCGATCAAAGACAACACAACGGGGAAACGTCGTGAAGTTCGAACGCGTCGTCGTGACGGGAGGGCTCGGTCGTCTCGGTCGTGCCGTCGTGGAAAGACTGGCTGGCAAAGCGCAGGTTACGGTTCTCGATGTGGCAGAGCCGAAAAGTCCAGTTCCGCCAGGGGTCAAGGTCATCACCGCGGATATGACGGATTACGCAGCCGTGCTCGCTGCGTTCCGCGGTCACGATGCTGTCGTCCACCTCGCAGCCATTCCCAATCCGCGGACCGCACCCGCGCCCGTGACATTCCAGACCAATGTGCAGGGTGCCTGGGTGGTGATGCAGGCGGCCGAGGAGGCCGGCATCAAGCGCGTCTCGGTCGCTTCGAGCGATTCCGTATTCGGACTATCGTACAATCCCCCGGACTGGCCGCCGAAGTACCTGCCGGTCGACGAGGCCCATCCCTGCCGACCGACCGAGTTCTACTCGCTGAGCAAGTATGTCACCGAGACGATTGCGGAGAGCTACGCAGCCCGCCGCAAGCTCGAAGTCATGATCATCCGGCCGGTGCACGTGGTCTTTCCGCCGGAGTATCCCGAACTCGGCATGCGCGGTGACGACCCGCAGAACTATCACTTCTGGGCGTACGTCGCGCCCCAAGACGTCGCGCAGGGCTTCGAGAAGACGCTCGCGGTACCTTACCGTGGTGTCGACACGTTCGTCATCTCCGCCGCCGACGGTCTCAACACCAAGCCGACGCTTGAATTCGCGCTCGAGCGCTGGGGCAAGCTGCCGGAGATCCGCCGGCCCGACTATTACAAGAAGAACCCGCTCGCGTCCGTGCTCGACATCACCAAGGCGCGCGAGGTGCTCGGCTACGAGCCGGAAGTCGACTGGCGGCAGATGTTGTCCAGCGCCGGCATGAAGCGCTGACGGGAGAGAGAGCATGGCCAGCGAAACGGCAGCCGTCTTCGGCATCAACTCCTATTCCTACACGTTCAGTCACACCGCCGACCGCTTCCTGACCGAGCTCGCCGGCCGCGGCTATCGCTCGTTCGAGCTGATGATCTATCCGGGCCATCTCTGGCCGAAGGCGATGTCGACAGGCGACAGGACCGCGCTGCGCCGGCGCGCCGAACAGCTCGGTGCCCGCATCTTCAGTCTCAACATGCCGAACATCGACGTGAACATCGCCGGTGCTTCGGAAGACGTCCGTTCCTTGTCGCTCGATCATTTGATCCGCATCGTGCAACTCGCCGGCGACCTCGGTGCCGCCGGCGTCGTCGTCGGTCCGGGAAAGTCCAATCCGCTGTTCCCGATGCCGCGCGAACAGCTGATGGGGCACTTCCACGCCGCCCTCGACCGCCTCGTTCCAGAAGCGAAGAAGGCCGGCACCAGGCTCTTCGTCGAGAACATGCCGTTCGCGTTCCTGCCGGGGATCGGCGAGCTGATGGACGCCATCGCGGGCTACGATGCCGAGACGGTTCAGGTCGTCTACGATGTCGCCAACGGCCACTTCATCAAGGAAGACATCACGGCCGGACTGCATCGCGCGGCGCCGCGGCTCGCTCTGGTGCATCTCTCCGACACTGGACAGAAAGTTTATCGGCACGATGCCGTCGGCCTCGGTGACGTGCCGTTCGAGGTCGTGCCGCCCGTGCTGGCCGAGCTCGGCCATCGCGAAGCGCCGATGCTCGAAGTGATCGCGCCCGACGCCGATACCCGCATCGAGGATAGCGCCCGCCGCCTGCTCGCCGCCGGGTTCCGCCCGGTCGGTTGATCGAACGCCACGAGGAGAAGAGCCGAGATGCTGCCAGCCGAGACCGATGTCGTCGTCGTGGGCGGAGGCAATGCCGCGTTCTGTGCCGCACTGTCGGCCGCCGAGCGCGGCATCCGCGTGCTCGTGCTGGAGCGGGCGCACGAAGACGAAGCTGGCGGCAACAGCCGGTTCACGGCCGGCGCGATCCGGTGCGTCTACGACGGCGTCGACGATCTGCGCGCGATCATGCCGGACCTCACCGACGAAGAGGTGCGCAACACGGATTTCGGATCGTACCCGGAAGAAAAATTCTTCGACGACATGGCGCGCGTGACAGAGTACCGCGCCGATCCCGAATTGGTCGAAACGCTCGTCAAGCAGAGCCGCGAGACGATGCGATGGATGCGGGCCAAGGGCGTTCGCTTCCAGCCGATCTACGGCCGCCAGGCGTTCAAGGTCGACGGTAAGTTCAAGTTCTGGGGCGGACTGACGGTCGAAGCCTGGGGCGGCGGGCCGGGCCTCGTTGCGGCGCTGACGGACTCGGCCAAGCGAAACGGCATCACCGTCGCCTACGGCGCCCGCGCTCAGTCGCTCATCCACGACGACGAGGGCGTGAAGGGCGTCCGCGTCCGCCAGGAAGGCCGCACCCGCGAGGTAAGGGCCAAAGCCGTGGTGCTCGCCGCCGGCGGCTTCCAGGCGAACGCCGAGTGGCGCACCCGCTACCTCGGCCCCGGTTGGGATCTCGCCAAGGTCCGCGGCACGCGCTTCAACACGGGCGACGGCATTCGCATGGCGCTCGAAGCGGGCGCCATGCCGACAGGCAACTGGTCTGGCTGCCATGCCGTCGGCTGGGACCGCAACGCCCCGGAATTCGGCGACCTCGACGTGGGCGACAATTTCCAGAAGCACAGCTATCCGTTCGGCATCATGATCAACGCCAACGGCGAACGCTTCGTCGACGAAGGCGCGGACTTCCGGAATTATACGTATGCAAAGTATGGCCGTGTGATCTTGGCGCAGCCAGGGCAGTTCGCCTGGCAGGTGTTCGACAAGAAGGTCGTCCACCTTCTGCGCGACGAGTATCGCATCAAGCGCGTTACCAAGGTCTCGGCGAACACGCTCGAAGAACTGGTCCAGAAGCTCGACGACGTCGACCCCGCCCGCGCACTGGCGACGATCAAGGCCTACAACGCGTCCATCCGCCAGGACGTCCCTTTCAACCCCAACGTCAAGGACGGGCGCTGCACGGTCGGCCTGCCGGTACCGAAATCGAACTGGGCCAACACGATCGAGGAGCCGCCCTTCGAAGCCTATGCCGTCACCTGCGGGATCACGTTCACCTTCGGTGGCGTGCGGATCAATCCGTCGGCGCAGGTCATCGATACCGAAGGTCAGCCGATGCCGGGTCTCTACGCGGCCGGTGAAATGGTCGGCGGCGTCTTCTACTTCAACTATCCGGGCGGCACCGGCCTGATGAACGGCGCCGTGTTCGGGCGGATCGCGGGAGCCAGCGCCGGCGAGTGCGCCCGCGGCATCAACGTGTGAGCGGACCCGTGAGGATGGGCGCAGGCGGCGCAGACGTTTTCGATGTCGTGGTGGTGGGCGGCGGTGGAGCCGGCCTCGCGGCGGCCATCGAAGCACGCCGGCTCGGCCGCGACGTGCTGCTGCTGGAGAAGAACGACGACCTCGGCGGATCGACGCGCTGGTCGATCGGGTCGGTGACGGCGACCGCGACGCCCCATCAGATCGCCAAGGGCATCAAGGACGGCCCCGACGGTCATTACGAAGACATGCCGGGTTTCGCCGGCCCGCTGCAGTCCCGCGAGAACGACGCGCTGAGGCGCATTCTCTGCGACGAGATGCCCGAAACGTTCCGCTGGCTGCTCGACCATGGCATCCGCTTTTTCGGACCTATGCCGGAGCCGCCGCACCAGCAGCCGCGCATGCACAACGTGCTGCCGAATTCGCGCGCCTACATCTATCATCTCGAGCGGGCCGCGCGGCGCGCGGGCGTCCGTATCGAGACCGGCGCACGCGTCCGCGAACTGGTCCGCGAGGACGGGCGCGTCACGGGCGTGATGTACGAGAAGGACGGCCGCCGCCGGGCCGACGCGCGCGGCGGCGTGATCCTCGCCGCCGGCGATTTCACCAATTCGCCGGACCTCAAGCGTCGCTTCATGGGCGAGCGTGAAGCGAAGGTCGAGGCGGTCAACCCGACGGCAACGGGCGACGGCCAGTTGCTCGGCCTCGAAGTGGGCGGCCGAATTCTCAATGGCGACCTCGCGCTCGGGCCCGAGATCCGCTTCATCCCGCCGACCATGCCGAGCCTCGTACGGCGCTTGCCGCCCTGGACGTGGCTCGCCGAGTTCATGGCCTGGTCGCTCGACAATCTGCCGGACGTCATTCTGCGCCCGTTCGTCATGAGCTTCCTGACGACCGCGCTCGCGCCGTCCCCGTCGCTGTTCCAGAACGGCGCCATCCTGATCGACCGCGACGGTCGACGCTTCACGGACGAACGCGACAATCCCGCCTACGACATTCCGGGCCAGCCCGATGGCATCGCCTACATTCTGCTCGACGACCGCATCGCCAGCCTGTTTTCCGCCTGGCCGAACTTTATCTCGACCGCGCCCGGCATCGCCTATGCCTACCTCGCCGACTACCGCCGCAATCGACCGGACGTCTTCAAGCAGGGGGCGACCCTCGCGGAAGTCGCAGACGGCATCGGCGCGAGCCGCGCGGCCCTCGATGCGACGGTGGCGCAGTACAACGCCGAGGTGACAGCCGCGGCGGGAGACGGCCGCAACACGCCGCCGCGCCCACCTCTCTTGAAGCCGCCTTACATCGCACTCGGGCCGGTGCGCGCCGTGTTCGTGCACAACGAGGGCGGACTCGCCGTCGACACCCAGCACCGCGTGCTCGACAAGGACGATCGTCCGGTTCCGGGCCTTTACGCGGCCGGTTCGACGGGGCAGGGCGGCCTGCTCCTGAAGGGGCACGGCCACCATCTCGCGTGGGCCTTCGTTTCGGGCCGGCGCGCCGGCCGCATCGCGGCATTGACGACGGCATCTCCGCCGACCGTGAAGGTCTCATCGTGAGGGAGGACGGCTGATGACGGATGTTTCGGGACGCGGCGCCCTCGGCGTCTGGCACGGCGTGGTCGGCGCCGAGCAGCGCGCGGCGGAGGACTGGTACAATCGCGAACATCATGCCGAACGTGTGGCCATCCCCGGCTTTCGCCGGGCGCGCCGCTACGTCAACTGCGGCGCCGGGCCCCGCTATTTCAGCCGTTACGACGTCGACGAAGCGGCGGTGCTGGCGAGCGCCGCCTATCTCGCGGCCCTAGACAATCCGAGCCCTTGGTCTCAGAAAATCTTTCCGCATTACCGCCGCACCGTGCGTGGCGCGTTCGCGGTGACGGCACGGGCCGGTGACGCAGAAGGCGGCTATCTCCTGACGCTGCGCTTCGGTGATGGCACCGCAGCCCCGGATCGGAAGCTTGAAGGCGTGTTGGCCAGCGCCGTTACGTCGCTGACGGAGCGGCTCGGCGTTCTTGCCGTCGAGGTCTGGCACGTCGATGCCGCCGTGACGACCCATCGGTCGCGCGAGAAGGAACTGCGTGGCGCCGGCGAGCCGTTCCCCGCTTACGCGCTGCTCGTCGACGCGAGCCGGCCGGAGTTGGCGGCCGAAGCGCTGGCCGAGGTTCTGCCCACCGAAGCGCTCACCGCGGCCTCGATCGATACCTATCAACTCGTGTTTCAGAAGTTCGCGGACCGGCAGTGAAAGACCGGACGTCGTAACAGGGAGAAACGAACAATGGCGCGTCGCAAGGGTGCCGAATACATCGTCGACATGCTGGTCCGCGAGAAGATCGACCACGTGTTCGGCATTTGTGGGCACGGGAACGTCGGCCTTCTGGATGAGCTCTACAAAGCGCGCGACAAGATCCGTCTCGTCTCGCCGCGCCACGAGCAGACGGCCGGCCACATGGCGGACGCTTACTTCCGCGTGAAGCATCAGCCGGCTGCGACGCTCACGTCGTGCGGTCCCGGCTCCGCGAACCTCGTGATGGCGCTCGCCGTCGCCCAGACCGACTCTTCCGCCTTCCTGGCGATGACGGCCAACGTCCCGACCTCGCAGTTCAACCGCAGCCCCTTCCAGGAAGTGAACCGCCACTATCAGGCGGACTTCCCCAACATCGTCCGGCCGGTGGTGAAGCGCGCCTTCCAGCCGACGCGCGTCGAGCAGTTGCCGCTGATGATGCGCCAGGCGGTGACCACGATGACCAGCGGTCGTCCGGGTCCGGTCAATCTCGACATTCCCTTCGATCTCTTCCAGGAAGAGGCGGAGTTCGGCGACGAGCCGGCATGGAACGGCTTCAATGTACGCCGGTCCGGCGCGGCACCGGAAGATGTGGCGGCGACCGTCGACATGCTGCTTGCCGCGAAGCGGCCAGTGCTGTTCGTCGGCCATGGTGTGACGCTCTCGGAAGCGGGCGCCGAGCTGACCGAACTCGCCCACTGGCTTTCGATCCCGGTGATTAGCTCGCCGAACGGCATGGGTACGCTGGACATGACCGACGGTCTGTCCCTCGGCTTCATCGGCCGTAATGGCGCATTCCCCGCCAACCAGGCCGGCCGCTACACGGACGTCGTCGTCGCGATCGGCGCCCGCTTCGACGACCGCTCGTCGTCTTCGTGGTTGCCCGGCTATTCATGGAACTTCCCGAACACCAAGCTCGTCCACGTCGACGTCGACCACAGCGAGCTGGGGCGCAATTACGTGCCTGATCTCGGCATCCTCGCCGACGCCCGGACGTTCCTCCGTCAACTGCTGGGCGAACTCCAGTCGCGCAGTATCCGTCGCGGTGGCCACAACGCCGCCTGGCACGAACAAATCGCGGCGTGGCGCAAGGAGTGGGACGACTTCACGCGGCCGAATTTCGACCTCCATACCTCGCCGCTCCGGCCCGAGCGCGTCGTCGCTGATCTGCGCGCCGTTCTCCCCGACGACGCCATCCTGTCGCTCGACAGTGGCGTCCACCACAACTGGTTCATGCAGTTCTGGAAGGCGCGGCGCCCGCAGACGATGCTCAACACCTGGGGCTTTTCCGGCATGGGATTCGGCCCGAGCGGCATCCTTGGCGCCAAGCTCGCGGCGCCCGACCGGCCGTGCATCTCCGTCTGCGGGGACGGCGGCTTCACCATGGTGCCGCACGTGCTGTGCACGGCAGTCGAGTATGACATCCCCGCGATTTGGGTTGTCTGGAACAACTTCGCCTGGGGGGCGATCCGCGACATCCAGTACGGCCTCTTCGAAGGCCGCGAGCACGGCACCGCGTTCTACCAGGGCCCCAACAACAAGCCCTACAACCCGGACTTCGCCGCCTGGGCGCGCGCCTCGGGTGTCGAAGGGATTACGGTCACGAAGTCCGAGGATCTGAAGGGCGCCCTCGAACACGCCATCAAGCTCGGCAAGCCCTGCCTGCTTGACGTCCACGTCGACGCAAACGTGCGCCCGCCGGCGACGGGAACCTGGGCGCTGCCACCGATCCCCCACAAGGAGCCGGTGTTCGGTAAGCCGGTGGTCCGCTGATGGCGCGCGTTCTCGTCACGGGCGCGAGCGGCTTCGTCGGCTACGCAGTCACCGAGGCGCTCATTGCCCGCGGCGACAGCGTCATCGCGACCGACGTCACCGTAGGGCCGCGCCTGGCGGCCCTGCAGGCGAGCGCCGGCGATCGGCTCGCCGTTACCATTGGCGAGATCACCGAATGGCCCTTGCTCGTCCGCCTACTGAAGGAAGGCAAACCGGACAAGATCGTGCACTGCGCGGCGATCGTCGGCGTCCCGGCGTCGGTCGGTTCCCCCGTCGGCACCTTCCGCGTCAACATCGAGGGGACGATCAATCTTCTCGAGGCGATGCGTTTCTGCGGCGTCCGCCGCATGGTCAACATCAGCTCGGAAGAGATCTACGGACCGTTCCTCGCCGACGTCATCGACGAGGATCATCGCTGCCTGCCGACGCGCCCCTACGGCATCTCCAAATTCGTCGTCGAGCAGGTCTGCCGCGACTACGCGGCCGCTCACGGCCTCGAGTGCATCCATACGCGCACGTGCTGGGTCTACGGCCCCTACTTTCCGCGCCCGCGTGCGCCACGAAACCTGCTCGACGCCGCCATTGCGGGCCGTCCGCTGCATCTACCGGGTGGCGCGGGGTATGCGGTCGATCAGGTGCATGTCGACGACGTCGTGCAGGGTGTGCTGCTCGCGCTCGACAAGCCTAAGCACGCTTATGACGCCTACCACATCACCACCGGCGTCGCCGTCTCGATGGGCGACATCGTCCGTCACATCAAGCGCCGCATTCCGGCGGCCGACATCTCCGTCGGCGATGGGCCGCTGCGGTTCGTCGACGGCAGCGAGGCGGTCAAGAAAGGCGCGCTGTCGATTGCGCGGGCCGAGCGTGAACTCGGCTACCGGCCGCGGTGGACGATGGAAGCGGGGCTCGATGCCTGGATAGAGCTTCTGCGCACCGGCAAAGGTTGAGACCAATCGGAAGGAGACGCGCCGTGGACCGCTCACATGAACGACTGCCCGAGCCGGAGCGCCGCGAGGCCTTCGTGCGCAACATCGCCGAAGTGCCGTGGCTTGAGTATCCGAACCACTTCGGCGGCGCGTTGTCGAAGCCGCTGGTGACGCCGGATACCGCGAAGTCGACCCACCTCGACTACCGGATCTCCTGCTACCAGCCGAAAGCATACGTTGCGCGGCACACCCACAAGACGCAGGAGCAGATTTATCACGTGCTGGAGGGTGAGGGTCTCATCGAGATTGCCGGCAAGAACCACGTGGTTCGGCGCCACGACGTCATCTATCTGCCGCCGGGCGTCGAGCATCTGATCCAGAACTCGGGGCTCACCGACCTCGTTTTCCTTGTGATTACGTCGCCGGTGGTGGACTGAACGACAGTCAGCGATCGCAAACCTTGCTGGTCGGCTCAGGTTGCGCTGGGCCTCGTCTCCTCTAACATGCTCTCCGCAACTGACTCGGCGAGGGCGTGAGGTGATGGGTTTCCTTGATCGACGGCGTGGCCAAGCTAGCCCAACGCCCGGGGCGCAGCCAGCCGCGGCACCTGATCCGGACGCGCTGCGCGCGTCGATCCTGTCTAAACTGACCTACAGTCTCGGCAAGACGCGCGAGACGGCGACGCCGCGCGACTGGTTTGCTGCGACGGCGCTGGCGACGCGCGACCACCTGATCGATCGCTGGATGGCGACCGACGCGGCCGGCGCCGCAGGTCGGCGCGTCTATTATCTGTCGCTCGAATTCCTGGTCGGCCGGCTTCTCCGTGACAATCTGTCTAATCTCGGCCTGCTCGAGCCGGTTCGCCGCGCGCTGGAGGGTTTGGGCCTCGATCTAGAAATCATCCGTGCCATCGAGCCCGACGCTGCCCTCGGCAACGGTGGCCTCGGCCGCCTCGCCGCCTGTTTCATGGACAGCATGGCGACGCTGGCCATCCCCGCCGTCGGCTACGGCATTCGCTACGACCATGGTCTTTTCAAGCAACGCTTCGAAGAGGGTTGGCAGCGGGAGGAGCCCGAAACCTGGCTGGTTCACGGTAACCCGTGGGAATTCGAGCGCATCGAAGCGGTCTACGTGATCGAGTTCGGTGGCAGCGTCCAGTCGCACCCGGACGATCCTGGAGAATTCGGCCGCTGCGTCTGGCGTCCCGCCGAGATCGTCGAGGCGGTCGCCTACGACACGCCCGTCGCCGGCTGGCGCGGCCGGCATGTGAACACGCTGCGGCTCTGGTCCGCGCGTGCCCCCGAGCCGCTCCACCTCGCCGCCTTCAACGAGGGCGATCACGTCGGCGCCCGCATCGCCAGTGTCAAATCGGACGCCATCTCGAAGGTGCTCTATCCGGGTGACCATGCCCCCGCCGGTCAGGAACTCCGCCTGCGCCAGGAATACTTCTTCGTCTCGGCCTCCCTGCAGGACTTGATCCGCAGGCACATCGCCGAGCAGGGCGATGTTCGAACCCTCGCCGACCACGCCGCGATCCAGCTCAACGATACCCACCCCGCCATTGCGGTTCCGGAACTGATGCGGCTGCTCGTCGACGTGCACGGCGTGCCCTGGGACGAGGCGTGGGCCATTACGCAGCGCACGTTCTCCTACACGAACCACACGTTGCTACCAGAGGCGCTCGAAACGTGGCCCGTGCAGCTGATGGAGTGGCTACTGCCGCGCCACCTGCAGATCATCTATCTGATCAATGGCCGCCATCTCGACCGGTTGCGCCGCGCCGGCGAGCACGACGGCGGGCGTCTCGCCGCCGTCTCGCTCATCGGTGAGGGCTACGTACGCAACGTCCGCATGGGCCACCTCGCCTTCCTCGGCTCGCACAAGGTCAATGGCGTCTCGGCGCTTCACACCGACTTGATGCGCTCGACGGTATTCTCACACCTCAACGCTCTGTTCCCGGATCGGATCGTCAACAAGACTAATGGCATCACCTTCCGCCGTTGGCTCCATCAGGCCAATCCCGGCCTGACGGCGGTGCTCGCCGATGTGGCCGGGCCGGCCGTACTTGACGATCCATCGCTGCTGCGCCGGATCGAGCCGATGGCGGCGTCATCGAGCTTCCATCAGCGTCTTGCTGCCGCCCGCCGCGACAATAAACAACGCCTCGCGGCCACTATCCGCGAGGCGATCGACGTGGTGGTCGACCCCGGCGCGCTGTTCGACGTGCACATCAAGCGCATCCACGAGTACAAGCGCCAGCTGCTCAACATCATCGAGACGATCGCGCTCTATGAAGCGATCCGCGCTACACCAAGTGCCCGCTGGGTCCCGCGCGTGAAGATTTTCGCCGGGAAGGCGGCCGCGAGCTATCAGACGGCCAAGCTCATCATCAAGTTGATCAACGACGTTGCGCGTGTCGTTAACACGGATCCCCTGGTCGGTGACCGGCTCAAGGTCGCCTACCTGCCGAATTACAACGTCAGCCTCGCCGAAGCGATCATTCCGGCGGCTGATCTCTCCGAGCAGATCTCGACCGCCGGCATGGAAGCTTCCGGCACCGGCAATATGAAGCTGGCGCTCAACGGCGCGCTGACCATCGGCACGCTCGACGGCGCGAATGTGGAGATGCGCGAGCACGTCGGCGCCGAGAACATCTTCATCTTCGGGTTGACGGCCGCCGAGGTCGCGGCGCGCCGGCAAAGGGGCATCGATGCCAGCGAGGCGATCGCGGCATCTCCGCGTCTCGAGGCCGTCCTCGCGGCGTTGGCTCGCGGTGATTATTCGCCGGACGATCCGAACCGCTACCGCGGCCTCGTCCACACCTTGCGTCACCACGATCATTTCATGGTGTGCTTCGACTTCGACGCCTATTGGACTGCGCAGCGCCGCATCGACGCGCTCTGGCTCGATCCGGCGAGCTGGTGGCAGAAGAGCGTGCTCAACACTGCACGCATGGGCTGGTTCTCGTCGGACCGCACGATCCGCGAGTACGCGGACGACATCTGGCGGGTTGCGGGCGGATCATGATGGGCAAGGCGGCGGACATGGCAATTACCAACCCGGCCGAGCCGTCGACCCCAGAAACCATTGCTCAGATCGTGGCGGGCCGGCACGGCGACCCGTTCTCCGTGCTCGGACCGCATCGCACAAACGTCGGCTGGCTGGTCCGCGCGTTCCTGCCGGACGCTTCTGCCGTCGTGGCGGTGTCGGCTGACGGCGCGCCGCTTGCACACCTCACGCAACGTCACGCCGTGGGTTTCTTCGAAGGGCTGGTGCCCGACCGCCGTTATCGGCTGCAAGTCGTCTATGCCACGACGACCGTGGTCATCGACGACCCCTATGCCTTCGTGCCGGTCCTCGGCGCCATCGACGACCACCTCTTCGTCGAAGGCCGCCATCGCCAACTGCACAACCGCTTCGGCGCACGCGTGATGGAGCACGAAGGTGTAACCGGCGTGCACTTCGCCGTCTGGGCGCCAAATGCGCGACGGGTCTCCGTGGTCGGTGATTTCAATCGCTGGGACGGCCGCCGTCATGTCATGCGCAAGCGCGTCGACAGCGGTGTCTGGGAGATCTTCCTCCCGGGCCTCGCGGCCGGCGCCGTCTACAAGTACGAAATCATCGGCCCTGATGGCGCGCTTGTTCCGCTCAAGGCCGATCCGTTCGCGGCAGCGAGTGAGCTTCGGCCGTCGACCGCCTCGGTGGTCGCCGCGCCCGACCACCATTCGTGGAAGGACGGTGCGTGGATGTCGTCACGCGCGGCGCGCGACCTCCGCCGCGAACCGATGAGCATTTACGAGGTCCACCTCGGCTCATGGAAGCGTGACGACAACGGCGGCTTTCTCGATTGGGACCGGCTTGCGGACGATCTGCTCCCTTATGTTCGCGAGATGGGGTTCACACACGTCGAACTGTTGCCCGTCAGCGAGCATCCGCTCGACGCATCCTGGGGCTACCAACCGATCGGCCTGTTTGCGCCGACCCGCCGCTTCGGCGACCCCGCGGGGTTTCAGCGGTTCGTCGACACGGCGCACGCACTGAGCCTCGGCGTCATCATCGATTGGGTCCCGGCACATTTTCCGACCGATGCTCATGGGCTCGCACGCTTCGACGGCACGCCGCTCTACGAGCACGCCGATCCGCGACGCGGCCACCATCCGGACTGGGGCACCGCCATCTACGATTACGGCCGCCGCGAGGTCCAGAATGTGCTGGCGGCCAGTGCCGTATCCTGGCTCGAACGCTTTCACGTCGATGCGCTGCGTGTCGATGCCGTCGCCTCCATGCTTTACCTCGACTACTCGCGCAAAGCCGGCGAGTGGCTGCCCAACGAGGGAGGCGGCAACGAGAACCGTGAGGCGATCGCGTTCCTGCAGTCGGTGAACAGTCAGATCTACGGCGAGCATCCGGGGACGTTCACGGTGGCGGAGGAGTCGACTTCGTGGCCCGGCGTTTCGCTGCCGGTTCACACTGGAGGTCTCGGCTTCGGCTTCAAGTGGAACATGGGCTGGATGAACGACACGCTGACCTACATGGCGCGTGATCCCGTCCATCGCCGCTGGCACCACCGGGAAATCACCTTCGGCCTGCTTTATGCGTTTGCGGAGAACTTCGTGCTGCCGCTCTCGCACGACGAGGTCGTGCACGGCAAGGGAACGATCCTGTCGCGCATGCCCGGCGACGACTGGCAGAAATTCGCGAACGTACGCGCGTACTACGCATTCATGTGGGGATACCCCGGCAAGAAGCTCCTGTTCATGGGGCAAGAGTTCGGACAGCGCGACGAGTGGAACGCCGATCGCAGCCTCGACTGGAATCTACTCGAATACACGCCCCATCGGGGCCTGCGCGCACTCGTCCAGGACCTGAACCAACTCTACAAGCGCCATCCTGCGCTATATGCGCGCGACTGCGAGGGCGAGGGCTTCCGCTGGATCGTTCCCGACGACGCGGACCAATCCGTGTTCGCCTGGCTGCGCATGGGCGCACCGGGCGATCCGCCGGTGGCCATCGCCGTGAACTTCACGAGCGTACCCCGCCACGGCTATCGCATCGGCCTGCCGGCAGCTGGACGCTGGCGCGAAATTCTGAACACCGACGCGACGATCTATGGCGGCTCGGGGCAGGGAAATCTCGGTGGCGTCGTCGCCACGGAGACGGCCTCGCATGGCTTTCCGGCCTCGGCAGAGATCACCGTGCCGCCTCTGGCAGCCGTCTACTTCGTACATACTCCGGGAAATTGACGAGTTCGGAACAACGATGAACCAGACACACCCGCTTGGTGGAGCGACATGACAGAGCCTCGTCCGCCCCAACCTCCTTTTGCCCGCTCGGCCATGGCGTACGTGCTCGCGGGCGGCCGCGGCTCCCGCCTCATGCAGTTGACGGAGAAACGCGCCAAGCCCGCGGTCTACTTCGGCGGCAAGTCGCGCATCATCGACTTCGCGCTGTCGAACGCCTTGAACTCGGGTATCCGACGGATCGGCGTCGCGACCCAGTACAAGGCGCACAGCCTGATCCGTCATCTGCAGCGCGGCTGGAACTTCTTTCGGCCAGAGCGCAATGAAGGCTTCGACATCCTGCCAGCGAGCCAGCGCGTCTCGGACGAGCAGTGGTATGCCGGCACGGCGGATGCCGTCTTCCAGAACATCGATATCATCGAGAGCTATGGGCCCGAGTTCATCGTGATCCTGGCCGGCGACCACATTTACAAGATGGACTACGAGAAGATGCTCGCCCAGCACGTCGAGCAGAGCGCCGACGTCACGGTTGCCTGCATCGAGGTGCCGCGCGAGGAGGCGAGTGGCTTCGGCGTCATGCACGTCGACGAGAACGACCGTATTCTGAGCTTTCTCGAAAAGCCGGACGATCCACCAGCGATGCCGGGTAAGCCCGACACCGCCCTCGCGAGCATGGGCATCTACGTCTTCGCCACATCGTTCCTGATCGAGCAGGTCCGCCGCGACGCGGCGACGCCCGGCTCCTCCCGTGACTTCGGCAAGGACATCATCCCCTACCTCGTTGCGCACGGCAAAGCCGTGGCCCATCCGTTCTCCCGCTCGTGCGTGCGCTCCAGCAAGGAAGCCGGTGTCTATTGGCGTGATGTTGGCACCGTCGATGCGTACTGGCAGGCGAACATCGACCTGACCGACGTGGTGCCCGACCTCGACCTCTACGATCAGAGCTGGCCCATCTGGACTTACGGCGAGATCACACCACCGGCGAAATTCGTGCACGACGTCGAGGGTCGTCGCGGCATGGCGCTGTCGTCGCTCGTGTCGGGCGGATGTATCATCTCGGGCTCGCTCGTGAAGCGCTCGCTGCTGTCGACCGGAACTCGCGTGCACTCGCATTCGCAGATCGAGAACGCTGTGATCCTTCCCTACGTGGAGATTGGTCGCGGCGTACGACTGACGAACGTGATCGTCGACCGCGGTGTCACCATCCCGGACGGCCTCGTAGTCGGCGAGGACCCCGAACTCGACGCCACGCGCTTCCACCGGACCGAGAAGGGCATTGCGCTGATCACGCAGGCGATGCTCGACAAGCTGACATGAAGACCGGGCTCGACGTCCTCGCCGTTGCCTCCGAGATCTATCCGCTCGTTAAGACGGGCGGCCTTGCTGACGTTGCCGGCGCGTTGCCTGGCGCGCTCGCGCACCATGCCATCCGCGTCCGCACGATCGTTCCGGGATACCCGGCCGTGCGGTCTGCGCTGCCGTCGGACGCTGTGACGGTGCGGGCATACGACAACCTTTTCGGAGGCGCGGCGCACATCGCCGCAGCGACCGTCGCAGGGCTCGACCTGCTGATCCTCGACGCCCCACACCTCTACGATCGCCCGGGCAGCCCGTATTTCGGCCCTGACGGTCGCGACTGGCCCGACAACGCGTTCCGCTTTGCAGCGCTCGCGCGCGCCGCGGCCGACGTCGGGCTCGATGGTGTCGACGGTTGGCGGCCGCGCCTCGTTCACCTCCACGATTGGCAAGCGGGTCTTACGGCCGCCTATCTGGCCTATGCGGGTCGCGCGCGCCCGAAGATCGTGGCGACCATCCACAATCTCGCTTTCCAGGGGCAGGTCCCGCACGATCTGCTCGGCGCCCTCGGCCTGCCGCCCGAAAGCTGGCGCATCGACGGTGTCGAGTACTACGGCACCATCGGCTATCTGAAGGCGGCTTTGAGCTTTTCGGATCGCATCACCACGGTTTCCCCTACGTACGCGGCCGAGATCCAGACAGCCGAAGCCGGCATGGGGCTCGACGGATTGCTCCGCCAACGCACCGCCGAGCTGAGCGGCATCCTCAACGGGATCGATGACAAGGTCTGGGACCCGCGAACGGACACCTGGCTGCCGGCCACCTACGGCCTCGAAGACCTCTCGCCGCGCGCCGGGAACAAGATCGCCCTGCAGCGCCGCTTCGGCCTCGCCGAGGACCCGACGCGTCCGCTGTTCGGCGTGGTGAGCCGGCTCTCCTGGCAGAAAGGCCTCGACCTTCTCCTCCAAGCGCTGCCGGCCGTCGTCGCCGTCCGTGGCCAGCTCGCGCTCCTTGGTGCCGGAGAGAAGGAAATCGAGCACGGCTTCCGTGAAGCCGTGCATGCATATCCTGGGTCGGTCGGAGCCGCGTTCGGCTACGACGAGAGCTTGGCCCACCTCATTCAGGGCGGCGCCGACGCCCTCGTGATGCCGTCGCGGTTCGAGCCCTGCGGTCTCACGCAGCTCTGTGCCCTGCGCTACGGCGCGGTACCGATCGTCTCGCGCGTCGGTGGTCTGGCCGATACCATCATCGATGCCAACGAAATGGCGCTCGATGCAGGAGCCGGCACGGGACTGCAGTTCGCGCCCGTGACCCTCGATGCGCTCGTCGCTGCGATCCGCCGTGCCGCTGCGATCTTCGCGACGCCGGCCTGGCATCGCATCCAGGCGAACGCCATGGCGACGGACGTGTCGTGGCGGCGTCCGGCGCGCCGTTACGCCGAGCTTTTCGCGTCACTCACGGGCGAGCGCCTGCCTGGCCCGACCGACAAGGAGACGACCATCTTGCCGCGCACCGTTCCGACGACGCCCTATTCCGATCAGCAGCCGGGGACATCCGGACTGCGCAAGAAGGTGCCGGTCTTCCAGCAGCCGAACTACGTCGAGAACTTCGTGCAGTCGATCTTCGACAGTATCGAAGGCATTGAGGGAGCGACGCTCGTCGTCGGCGGTGATGGCAGGTTCTACAACCGCGAAGCCATCGCGACGGTGATCCGCATGGCCGCCGCCGCTGGATTCTCCCGCGTCCTCGTCGGCCGCGGTGGTATCCTCTCGACGCCGGCCGCTTCGCATCTCATCCGCCATCATGGCGCGCTCGGCGGCATCGTCCTGTCCGCGAGCCACAACCCCGGCGGCCCCGACGGTGATTTCGGCCTGAAGTACAACATCGCGAACGGCGGGCCGGCGCCCGAAAAGGTCACGGACGCAGTGTTCCGCCGATCACAGGCTATCGATCGCTACGTGATCGCCGATCTCCCGGTGATCGACCTCGATCGCATTGGGGTCACGCGTATCGGCGGAGTCGCGATCGAGGTCGTCGATCCCGTGGCGGACTATCAGGCGCTGATGCAGCGGCTGTTCGATTTCGACGCCATTCGTGACCTCTTCCGCTCGGGCTTCCGCATGAAGTTCGATGCCATGTCGGCCGTAACCGGGCCTTATGCAAAAGCCATTCTCGAAGACGTTCTCGGTGCTGGTCCCGAGACGGTCCTGAACGGCGAGCCGCTACCGGACTTCGGCGGCCATCACCCCGATCCCAATCTCGTACATGCCCGCCATTTGCTCGACCTGGCGATGTCCGACGCGGCCCCCGACCTCTGCGCCGCCTCCGACGGCGACGGCGACCGTAATCTCGTCATCGGGCGCCGGCAGTTCGTGACCCCATCCGATAGCCTCGCGATTCTGGCCGCCAATGCTCACCTCGCCCCGGGCTACCGGCAGGGGATCGCCGGCATCGCACGCTCGATGCCGACCAGTCGCGCAGCTGATCGCGTCGCGGCGCGCCTCGGTGTGCCGCTGTTCGAAACGCCGACCGGATGGAAGTTCTTCGGCAATCTGCTTGACGCCGGGCGCGCGACGATCTGCGGCGAGGAAAGCGCCGGTACAGGCTCGTCGCATGTCCGCGAGAAGGACGGCCTTTGGGCGATCCTCCTGTGGCTGAACGTGCTCGCGGTTCGGCGTCAATCGGTTCGTGAGATCGTCCGCGAGCATTGGGCGACCTACGGTCAGGACATTTATACGCGCCATGATTATGAGGAGCTGCCGGCTGATGTCGCGCGCCAGATGATGGCCGATTTGCGCGCACGCCTGCCGACGCTGCCGGGCTCGACGGTCGCCGGACAGTGGGTCGCCTCGGCCGACGACTTCGCCTATCGCGATCCTGTCGATGGGTCGGTGTCGACCGGCCAGGGCATCCGTATCGGTTTCCAGGACGGAAGCCGCGCCGTGTTCCGCCTGTCGGGCACGGGGACCGCGGGCGCGACCTTGCGCATCTACCTCGAGCGCTACGAGCCAGACACCGCCGCGCAGGGCGGTGATACGCAGGCCGCGCTCCGCCGAGTTATCCTGGCGGCGCGAGAACTGATCGACCTCGAAGCGCGGACGGGCCGCACGGAGCCGTCGGTGATCACGTGACGCGGACGCTCAGTACCCGCGGCGGCCGGCCCGAGCCGCTCGGCGTCGAGATCGCGGAAGACGGGGTCAACGTCGCCGTCTGGTCCGCTTACGCCACCACAATCTGGTTCGGCCTGTTCGACGAGACGGGAACGGAAGAAATCGCCCGCGTGCGCCTTCACGAGCGCCACGGTCCAGTCCATCATGCCTGGATAGGCGGTGTGCGGCCCGGCGATCGTTACGGGCTTCGTGCCGAAGGTCCCTACGAGCCGGAGTCCGGACACCTCTTCAATCCAGCGAAGCTACTGATCGATCCGCTGGCGGCCGCCCTCGATCGACCGTTTCAACTGACGACATCCATGTTCGATCGACGCCGTCAGGGCGCAACGACGGACTACATCGACAGCGCGCCGGACATGCCGAAGGCGATCGTTATGGCGCCGCCGACGGGGCTGCTCGCTACGCCGCCGACCGTCGTGCCCGCGGACCGCGTCACCTACGAATTGTCCGTACGGGCGTTTACGAAGCTCCATCCAGACGTGCCGGACGAGATGCGCGGAACACTCGCGGGTCTCGCGGGGCCGGCACTCCTGCAGCATCTCCGTGACCTTGGCGTCACGACAGTAGAACTGATGCCGCTCGCGGCTTGGATCGACGAGCGGCATCTGCCACCGCTCGGCTTGTCGAATGCCTGGGGCTACAATCCGATCGTGTTCGGCGCACCCGATCCGCGCGTCGTTCCGGGCGGCTGGAGCGAGATCCGCGCTGCCGTCGATCGTCTGCATGCGGCCGGCCTCGAAGTAATCCTCGATGTCGTCGTCAACCACACGGGCGAGAGCGATGCCGACGGCCCGATGGTCTCGCTCCGCGGTCTCGACAACGCGAGCTACTACCGCCTTGCGCCGGACCAGCCGGGCACGTTCGTTAACGATACCGGGTGCGGCAACACCCTCGCGCTAGATCGGCCGCACGCCCTTCGGCTGGTCATGGACAGCCTGCGCCGCTGGGCGCTCTGGGGCGGCATCGACGGCTTTCGCTTCGATCTTGCGACGGTGCTCGGGCGGCGCGCGGAGGGGTTCGATCCTGCTGCGCCGCTGATCTCGGCGATCGCTCAAGACCCTGTGCTCGCGCGTCTGAAGATCGTCGCCGAGCCGTGGGACTTGGGGCCGGGTGGATATCGGCTCGGCGAGTTTCCGCCCGCGTGGTTCGAGTGGAACGACCGGTATCGCGACACGGTCCGTCGCTTCTGGCGCGGTGATGCCGGAATGATCGGTGATCTTGCGACCCGCGTCTCAGGGTCGTCGGATGTCTTTGCGGGAAAGCGCCCGAGCCGGAGCGTCAACTTCGTGACGGCACATGACGGCTTCACGCTGCGCGACCTCGTCAGCTACGGCACGAAACACAACGAGGCCAACGGCGAAGAGAACCGCGACGGCCGCGACGAGAATTTCTCCTGGAACAACGGCGTCGAGGGCGAGACGGCCGAGCCATCGGTCGTGGCGGCCCGCCGCCGCGACGAGATCAATCTCCTGGCGACGCTGTTGCTGTCTCGCGGCACGCCGATGCTATCGATGGGCGCCGAACTCGGTCACACGCAGCATGGCAACAACAATGCCTATGCGCAGGACAATGCGACGACATGGATCAATTGGGCGAACAAGGATGAGGCACTCATCAGGACAGTCCGTAGTCTAATCGAAATGCGTCGGGCACATCCGGCGCTGACGCGCGATGCGTTCCTCACCGGCCGACCGACGGATGATCACGGAGCGGCCGATGTCATCTGGCTCGCACGAGATGGCCGGGCGATGGACGCCAGCGACTGGTCGGATGCAGCGGCACGAGCGCTCGCTCTGCAACTCACGACGCCGGCGACCGACGAGGTGCAGGACGATTGCGTCGTCGTGGTCCTCAACGCGGATCGACACGCGATCACGCAGATATTGCCAATGCCGCGAAGGGGCCTTCAGTGGCGCGTCGCCTTTGAAACGATGGACGGTGAGACGCGACCTGGAGAAGCCCCGCTCAGTTGGATCGTCGCGCCACGGTCGGTCGTGCTGTTTGCCCAGCACCCGACACAAGACGTCCGGGCTACGGGATCGGAATCGGACGAACTCGACGTTCTGGCGCGCGCGGTCGGGATCGCATCCGAATGGTGGGAGATTTCCGGCCGTCATCACCGTGTGAGCGACGACACGAAACGCGCTCTCCTGGCGGCGATGGGGCTACCTGCCGGTACTGCGGGCGAGGTGCGTGAAGCCCGTGACGCTGTCGCAGCACGGCTACGCTCCGGCATCGTTCCTCGCATTGCAACGGCAGACGAGGGTGACCCCATCGCCATTCCGCTTCCGGAGCGACGCGGCACCGTGCTGCCCGCTCGGCTGCTCGCAGTCTCGGAGACGGGCGAGGTGCGGCGGCTTCCCATGATCATCGGACACGGCGACGGAGGCGGCCTCGCAGGGCGCCTACCACCGCTCCCTACTGGCGTTTGGCGCATTCAGGACGAGCGAGCGCCGAACGCGGTGGGCACGCTGATCGTCGCGCCGAAGACATGCTACCTTCCCGAGGTCTTGCGTCGCAAGGCTGGCGCCTTCGGTGTTTCGGCGCAGCTTTACGGTCTGCGGCGTGCGAGCGACCAGGGGATCGGCGACTTCACGGCGCTGGGCGCGTTCGCTGCTGCAGCCGGACACGCCGGAGCCGCGGTCGTCGGCATCAATCCGTTGCACGCGCTCTTCGGCTTCGACCGCACGCGCGCCAGTCCCTACTATCCATCAGACCGCCGCTTCATCGACCAACTCTACCTCGACGTCGAAGCGCTGTGTGCGGATGTCGCGTCGCCGGCCGGACGCGCCGCACTCGCCGCAAGCGCCGGCCAGTTCGCGGATCTTAGAGCTGCCGCGACGATCGATTATCGAGCCGTGGCAGCCGCCAAGGGGCGCGTTCTCGACGCCATCTTCTCGGACTTCGATGCCCGCCCAGAGAGCGATCGCCTCAAGGCGGAGTATTCCGCCTTCGTCACGGCCGGAGGTGCCGAACTTCAAGCCTTCGCGGCGTTCGAAGCCCGGTCGAGTGGCCCTTCGGGAGACTTGCAGCGCGCGGCTCGGTTCGCGATGTTCGTGCAGTGGGCCGCCGATCGGCAATTCGCTGTTGCCGCTACCGCTGGACGCCATGCGGGGCTATCCATCGGGCTCTATCGCGACCTTGCGGTCGGGGCCGCGCCAGATGGCGCCGAGGTCGCGAGTAGTGGTGACCGTTTCGCCCGCAACGTGTCGATCGGCGCGCCGCCAGACGCCTTCTCGGATCAGGGACAGGTGTGGGGGGTGACCCCCTGGTCACCGCTCGCGCTCGTCGACGCGGCGCTTCTGCCGTTCCGCCAGCTGATCGAATCGAACATGCGCCATGCCGGCGCTCTGCGCATCGATCATGTGCTAGGGTTGCGCCGCCAGTTCTGGGTGCCGAACGGCGCCGAGGCGAAAGAGGGTGCCTACATTGCTTTTCCCGAAGAGCCGATGCATGCGATGCTGCGGCTCCTCAGTCGTCGGATGGGCGTGGTGGTCGTCGGCGAAGATCTGGGCACCGTGCCGGATGGCTTGCGGGAGGCGTTGGCACGCTCTGAGATCCTTGGTACGCGCGTCATGCCGTTCGAGCGGGAGGGCGCAACGCTGCGACCGCCTTCTACTTATCCGCGGCTCGCCGTCACGTGCGCGGCAACACACGATCTGCCATCGCTCGCCGCATGGTGGGCCGGCGACGACGTGGCCGAGCGCCAGCGGATCGGCTTGTTGCCGGCCTCGGAGATTGACCGCGCGATGGCAGAGCGCACGGCCGAGAAGCGGGTTTGGACATCGGCACTAAAGGCTGCCGGCCTCGGCGTGTTCGAGCGAACCGGCGATCTGACGCCGGATCTTCTCGCGGCGATCCACCGCTTCCTAGCGATGTCGCCCTCGGCCCTCGTGCTCGTGCAGGCGGAAGACCTTGCCGGCTCCCGCGCCATCCTCAATGTGCCCGGGACGGACCGCGAGCGGCCGAATTGGCGCGCCAGATTGGACAGCCCTATCGAGCGGATCTTCGCGAGTTCGCTCGCGCAGACGGTGCTCGCCGCCTTCTCTACGCGGAAAGCCTGATCAGCTGAACCGACCGGGATCACAGGCAGCGAGAGCGGCCGGCAGCGGCTCGCCCTCCATAGACTTGACGATCATCCGTGCGGTCACCGTTGCGAGCGTCAGGCCGACGTGCTGGTGTCCGTAGGCGCACCAGACGTTGTCGAGTTGCGGTGCCGGACCGATGGCGGGCCGGAAGTCCGGCAGTGACGGCCGCTCTCCCATCCAACGGCTCTTCTCGGCGCCGCCGACGCCCGGAAAGATGTCGGCGAGATGCCGCTTCAGGATATCGGCGCGATGCCAGCTTTCCGGCTGATCGGGAAGACCGAGCTCCACCGTGCCGGCAAGCCGGAGCCCGTCCTGCATGGGCGTGATGAAGAAACCTCGCTCGCCCGGAGAGACCGGAAGATCGAAGGCGACATTGTCCGGCTCCAGCATGACGTGGTAGCCGCGCTCGGACACGAGAGGAGCCGAGAAGCCGAGCATGCGCGCGAGCTTTTCCGATCCGCGACCCGAGCAGATGACGACGCCTGAGACCGCGATCGGTCCGCCGTCGGTATCTACGGCCGCCACGTGGCCACGACGGTCGGGATCGCGCGTAAAGCCCGTCACCGTCCGCCGCTCGATCGTCCCGCCTTCGGCGGCGAATACCTCTGCGAGGCGCGCGACGACCCGATAAGGATCGATAGTGTGAATGCCGTCAGTATAGTGCACGCCGCGAACGATGTGGCGCGACAGCCCGGGTGCGACTTCGCGGGCCTCATCGCCAGACAGAATGCGATGCGCGACGCCCTTGGCGCGCTGCAGGCCACGTTCGTCGGCGCCGGCCCGGAAGCCCGCTTCCGTCTCGTAGACATAGAGAGCACCCTTCGTCTTGAAGAGGTCTCCGAGTCCGGAATACTGGATCTCGCTGCGCCAGGCGGCGTTCGCCTCCGCCATCATCGCCGACAAGGCGTCGATGCCCTTGCGTACCTCCCCGTATGACAGCGAGGCCATACCGAACCGCAGTATCCACGGCAGTAGGCCACGGACGCTCGGCAGATGGATGGTCAGCGGACTGTTGCGATCGATCAGCATCTTCGGCACGCGCGCCAGGATGTCGAGGCGCGCGAGCGGTAGAAGATGGTCGATGGCGATGAAGCCGGCGTTGCCGAAAGAGGTGCGCCGGCCCGGCTCGACAGCGTCGATGACGACGACCCGCCGGCCCGTGCGCTGGATGGCCCGCGCGGTCGCCATGCCGACGATGCCGGCGCCGACGACCGCGATGGGATGTTCGGAAGACGATAACTCCATCAGTTCTTATAGTCCGGCTGCTGACGATCGAGGATCCGCTTCAGCGCCCTGAAGTGATAATCGTAGGGGCGGCCGTGGCGGAATGTCTGGCCGGCCCCCGTGTTCATCGTCTTCTCGACGATCGGCTTCGGCATCTCCAGGAGCTTCTGCCCTGTCCACATCGCATAGAGCTGAACTTGGGCGGCCCGCTCCGTGTAGTAGAGCAGGTCGAAAGCCTCGGCGATCGACTCGGCGACAGTCGCTATGCCATGGTTCCCCATAAACAGGACCTTGTGATCGCCGAGGATTTCGGCGAGCCGCTCGCCCTCGTCGGGGTCGAAGGCAGGGCCGGTGTAATCCATGTCATAGCCGGTGCGTCGCATCATGATGCACTCGGTCTGCCCGATCGGCTTCAACTTCGGATCCTCGAGGCGGGTGAGCGCGCTCGCGTAGGGCATGTGCGTGTGGAACACCGCCTTGGCGCGCGGGATCAGGCGATGGATCGGCGCGTGGATCGCGTAGCAGGACTGCTCGACCTCGCCCTCGCCGCGGATGATTTTTCCATCCCATCCGACCTCCATGAAGTCCGACGCGCGGACTTCCGACCAATGCAGCCCGAAGGGCAGCTGGTAGTAGCGGTCGGTCTTGCCGGGGACCGTGTAGGTCAGGTGATTGAAGATGCCTTCCTGAAAGCTGTGCATCACGCAGAGCCGGTGGGCTGCGGCCAGATCGACCCGCGCCTGCCATTCCTCGTCCGTGACGGTCGACCGCAGAGCGGTTTCGACTTTCTGCTGCATGGTGTTTCCTCCTCTCGCGCGACGCCCGGTTCAGCTCACTCGCGCTCGGCGCTTCGGCATGGGTCCACAGCACGTTTCTCCGACGTGTGCGGCCCGATGATGCGACGGAGCAGCGGCGCCGTCTACGGCCTTCCAGCAGCCGAGCGTTGCAGCCGGTGCAGCTGAACGCCTCGTGAATACAATGTTCAGAGGGAGTACAGCCCCACCTTGGCATCCTCGCACCATCAAGTTTTTTTGGAGCGAGACCACTCCCATGATGAAGCTTCTCACCCTTGTTGCCGCCACTGCCTCTGCGCTGACGGTCACCCTGACGTCGGCACAGGCCTATGACCACCGCACGCGCTACTTCGACAGTGGCCGCCACGTGGACGTCGGTCGCCACCACTTCGTCCCGCCGATGCGCTGCGTCGCAGAAGCCCGCCGGATGGGTGGCACGGGCCCGACCCTGCCTGGCGTCCGAGGTGTCGGCTTCGGTCGTGACGCTTGCCGCGAGGCGATGTTCGAGTGTCGCCGCGAACTGGCCTTCGTGAAGAGCACGGGCCTCGCGCCTTTCGCGAGCTGCGTCGTCAGCGGTGGCCGTCGCTGGTAACTGGACGGCAAGAGAAAAGGGCCCTGCCGGGGACGGCAGAGCCAGTGCGGGGAGGGGGGCGTTGCAGCGCCCCCCTTTCTCGTAAGATCGTCGGGCTCCGCGAACTGTTCCGCGCGGAACGCATTGAGCGCTTTCGGCGGTCTGCGTCAGGAGCCCAGCATGACGAACCTCGTTCTATCCGAACGTATGCCGATCGAAGGTATGGCGCTACTGGAGGCGCGGCGGGACGTGCAGCTCGTGATCTTGCCCGATCGCGAGCAGGCGACCTTGGCCGCGGCCCTTGCTGGCGCCGATGGCGTCGTGCTCGTTGGCGAACGGCCGATACTGACTGCCGAACTGATCGCACACGCACCTCGGCTGCGGATTGCCGCCCGCATGGGTGCCGGGACCGACAACTTCGACATCCCGGCACTGACGGCACATGGCATCCCTCTTCTGACCACCGGTGGCGCCAACGCCGGCACGGTGGCGGAACACGCGATCTATCTCCTCCTCGCCCTTGCGAAGCGCGGCCCGGCGCGCGACCGCGCGGTGAAATCCGGGGCTTGGCCGCGTGGCTTCGGCGCCGTCGAACTCGCCGGCGCGACGGCCCTCCTCGTCGGTTACGGCCGGATCGGCCGGGCGATCGCCCAACGGCTCCGCGGTTTCGACATGACGATCCTCGTCGTCGACCCGCACTTGTCCGCCGCGGCCCAGGACGGCGTGGAAATCGCCCCGTCGCTCCAGGCGGCGCTGCCTCGCGCCGATGCAGTATTGCTCGCCTGCGCACTGACCACCGAGACGCGCAATCTCATCGGGCCGGCGGAGCTGCAACTCATGAAACCGACGGCGTTTCTGGTGAACGTGGCCCGCGGCCCCGTTGTGAACGAGGCAGCCTTGATGCAAGCCTTGAAGGATGGACAGCTCGCCGGAGCTGGGCTCGACGTTCTCTGCCAAGAGCCACCGGAGCGTGACAACCCGTTGCTAGGCCGGGACGATGTCGTCCTGACCCCACATACGGCGTCGCACGTCGCCACGACCTACGCCCGCATGAGTCGGGTCGCAGCGCAGGCCGTGCTCGATGCGCTCGACGGCCGTCTTAACCATGAACTGGTCGCCAATTATGCAATGCTGCGCCGCAATAAACTCTGAACCCGGCATGATCTGGGCCCCTTCGTCGGCCGTTAAAAACTGAGGTACGTGAGGCGATGGCGATGCTCGACAAGACGACTGCCTCCCAACGGTCTGCAGTGTCGACCGCCGGCAAGACGAAGAAGACGCAGATCGTCGTGGTCGGCGGTGGCGCAGGCGGCCTCGAACTCGTGCGCAAGCTCGGCGCTCGTTACGGCCGGGACAACTACGACATCATCCTCGTCGAGCGCAACCATACGCACATCTGGAAGCCGCTGCTGCACGAAGTGGCGGCCGGCTCACTCGACGCGAATCTCGACGAAGTCGGTTACCGCAGCCACGGCCACCGTTGGGGCTACCGCTTCTTTCTCGGCAGCCTCGAAGCAATCGACCGCGACAATCGCCAGATCATCATCGCGCCCATTCTCGACGACGACGGCAGCGAGCTGATCGGTCGCCACACCATTCGCTACGATTATCTTGTGCTGGCGGTCGGCGCCGTTTCGAACGATTTCGGCGTCACGGGCGTGCGTCAGCACTGCATGTTTCTCGACAGCCGCACCCAGGCCGATCGCTTCCGTCAGAAGCTGCTCGACCATTGCCTGCGTGTCTCGCGGGCGCTGAGCGTCGATCCCGCCTCCGACCCGCAGGTCGAAATCGCTATCGTCGGCGGTGGCGCAACCGGCGTCGAACTCGCGGCCGAGCTTTACAACGCCGCGTCGGCGCTCCGGCACTACGGCCTCGAAGTCTTCGACGAAGCCCGCCTGAAGGTCACGTTGATCGAAGCCGGCCCGCGCATTCTCCCGGCCTTGCCGGAAAAGCTCGCCGAAGCCGCGCGCGAGGAACTCGAAAACCTCGGCGTCCGCGTGCTGACTGGGACCCAGGTCACCGAAGTGAACGGACAAGGCGTGATGACGTCGCGCGGGATCGTTCCGGCCGATCTCAAGATCTGGGCGGCCGGCGTGCGGGGGCCGGACTTCCTAAAGGACATCGGTGGCCTCGAAACCAACCGCAACAATCAGCTCGTCGTGCGACCGACCCTGCAGACGACCCGCGACGACCGGATTTTCGCACTCGGCGACTGCTGCTGTTTCATCCCGGACGGCGAGTCCAAGCCCGTGCCGCCCCGCGCACAAGCCGCCCACCAAATGGCCTCGACGGTCCTGGCGAACATCAAAGCTCTGGTCTCCCACCGGTCTGACCTGGAGACGTTCGTCTACCATGACAAGGGCTCGCTCGTGTCGCTGTCGCGGTTTTCGACGGTCGGCAGCCTGATGGGCAACCTCGTCGGCGGTCGGATGGCGATCGAGGGCCGCCTCGCTCGCCTGGTTTACGTTTCGCTCTACCGGATGCATCTCGTCGCCATTCACGGCTGGCTGCGCGGTGTCGCGATGATCGCGATCGGCCACGTCAACCAGGTCATCCGTCCGAGACTCAAGCTCCACTGAGCGATTGCTGCGCCCGCACAGTTGGTCGATTGACAGGCCGTCCGTGCCGGTCGGATCATCGACGCTATCGCGTGAAGCGAGGCAGTGATGACGAGCCCGGTCACGATCCTGGTCGTCGATGGCGAGCCGAACGTTCGGCTCTCTCTCCAGTTTTTGTTGACCGAGGCGGGCTATCGCGTCCGCGCGGCCGCCGACGGGAACGAGGCGCTCGCCGAAGTCGCGCGTGAGTGCCCCGGTCTTGTGCTGCTCGACGTCGCGCTGCCGCGCATCGACGGATTGACCGTCTGCAGCCGGCTTCGATCCGAGTCGGCCCATCAGAATTTGCCGATCGTGTTTCTGAGCGCCCGCACCCGTGAGGCCGAGCGCGCGAAGGGACTGGCGCTCGGCGCCGACGATTTCATTGCGAAACCGTTCGCGGCCGACGATCTCCTCGGCCGGATTGCACGCGCCATCGAGAGCCGCAAACAGCAGTGAGTGCAGGGGCTTGTAGGCCCTCGTTCCATCTCGCTGCACTGCACCTAAGACCTTCTTCCTAAGCTCAGTTGATAGATGGACCGGTCCACCAACCGGAGGTATCGCTCAAGGATCGGGAAAACGCCCGTCATCTGACGATCTCTCGCACGGTGCCGAGGCCGACCCCGAGGCCAATTCGATCAGAGTTCTTGGCAACGAGAGCCCAACAAGAGGCTCGCGGCCGATCGTGAGCGCGCGCCGGTTTTCAGGAGGAAGGCAAACTATGTCTTATGCGACAACTCAGGTAACGGCCGAGGAGCGAAGCCGTCCTATGACCGCCGAGGAGCGCAAGGTCATCCTTGCTTCCTCGCTGGGAACGGTCTTCGAGTGGTACGACTTCTACCTTTACGGCTCGCTTGCCGTGATCATCGGCGCGCAGTTCTTCAGCGCGTTCGACGTCTCGACTCGTAACGTTTTCGCCCTGCTCGCCTTCGCAGCGGGCTTCCTCGTGCGCCCCTTCGGCGCGCTGTTCTTCGGTCGCCTCGGCGATCTCATCGGCCGCAAGGCGACGTTCCTCATCACCATCCTGCTGATGGGCGCCTCGACCTTCCTCGTTGGCCTGCTGCCGAGCTATGCCGACATCGGCTGGATCGCGCCGGTCGTCCTCATCGTCCTCCGCATGGCCCAGGGCCTCGCCCTCGGTGGTGAATACGGCGGTGCCGCGGTTTACGTGGCCGAGCACGCTCCACAAGGACGCCGCGGCTTCTACACGTCGTGGATTCAGACGACGGCCACCCTCGGTCTGCTGCTCTCGCTAATCGTCATCCTCTCGGTCCGCCTCTACATGGGCGAAGAGGGCTTCACGAAGGGCACGGGCTACCCGATCGCCGGCTGGCGCATTCCCTTCCTGCTGTCTGTCTTCCTGCTGCTGATCTCCGTCTGGATCCGTCTCCAGATGAAAGAGAGCCCGGCGTTCAAGAAAATGAAGGAAGAAGGCTCGCTGTCGAAGGCGCCGCTCTCCGAAGCCTTCGGCCAGTGGAAGAACCTCAAGATCGTGATCTTCGCTCTGCTCGGCCTTGTCGCCGGCCAGGCGGTGGTCTGGTACACGGGTCAGTTCTACGCGCTGTTCTTCCTCCAGAGCATTCTGAAGGTCGACCTGTTCACGGCCAACGTGCTCATCGCGTGGTCGCTGATCCTCGGCACCGGCGGCTTCATCCTGTTCGGCTCGCTCTCGGACAAGATCGGCCGTAAGCCGATCATCCTGTCGGGCTGCCTCATCGCCGCGCTGACGTACTTCCCGATCTTCGACTTCATGACCCGCACCGCGAACCCCAAGCTGGCTGCAGCCCTGCAGTCTGTGAAGGTTGAGGTTGTGGCCGACCCGGCGACGTGCGGCTCGGTGTTCGATCCGGTCGGTATCCGTCAGTTCTCCGCTCCGTGCGACATCGCCCGCGTCGGCCTCGCCCGCGCCGCGATCAAGTACGAATCGGTGGCCGGCAAGCCGGGTGAGCCCGTGAAGGTCCTCTTCAACGGCAAGGAAGCCGCTGTTGACGCGGCCCTGCCGAAGACCATCGCCAACATGTCGGCTGCGGCCGTCGCGGCGGGGTATCCGAAGGCGGGCGATCCGTCGATCGTCAAGCTCAATGGCGTTGTGCCGGACTCGCAGCAGTCCTGGATGATCGTCGGCGTGCTGACGGTGCTCGTCCTCTATGTGACCATGGTGTACGGCCCGATCGCCGCCGCGCTGGTCGAGTTCTTCCCGACGCGTATCCGCTATACCGCGATGTCGCTGCCTTACCACATCGGCAACGGTTGGTTCGGCGGCTTCCTGCCTCCGACATCGTTCGCGATGGTGGCCGCAACAGGCGACATCTACTTCGGCCTCTGGTACCCGATCGTGATCGCGGTTGCGACGGTGATCATCGGTCTGATCTTCGTGCCTGAGACCTACAAGCGCGACATCTTCAAGAACTGAAGTTTGCCGCGACCAGACGAAAAGCGAGGCCGGCGCAGACGACTGCGCCGGTCTTTTCGTTCCTGATTGACACCCGTCAAGGCAGGCGCGCCCGGTTGACCGCTGCATCGTCGACAAGGGCTGCCGGAGACCCGGGCTTGCGGTGCCATGCTGATTGCTCTCTTTGCCGACATTCACGCCAACCGCGAGGCGCTGACCGCCTGCCTTGCCGATGCGGCCGAGCAGGGGGCAGAGCGCCTCGTTTTTCTGGGCGATCTCGTTGGCTACGGACCGGATCCCGTGTGGGTCGTCGAGCGTGTGGCGCAACTCATCGAGGACGGAGCCGTTGCCGTGCTCGGCAACCACGATCTCGCCACGTACGACGCTGGCGTATCGCTCAGTGCCGTCGCCCGCGCGGCCATAGACTGGACGACACATCAACTCGGCCCGGCGCATCGCGCGATGCTGGCGCGGCTGCCGCTGGAGGTGCCGGACGAGGACCGTCTCTACGTCCACGCAAGTCCGTCCTCGCCGGCCGACTGGACCTACGTGCTCGGCGCGCGCGAGGCCTTCCACGGGTTTCGGGCGACGCGGCAGCGGCTAGCGTTCTGTGGGCACACGCACCAGCCAGCGCTCTTCAGCGAGACGACGTCGTCGCTGCCCCATCACCATGTTCCGGTCGCCGATCGCCCGAACCCGCTGCTGCAGCACCGGCGATGGCTCGCGGTCCTGGGTGCCGTTGGCCAGCCGCGCGATCGCAATCCGCTCGCGTGCTATGGGCTTCTTGATACGACCGCCAATCGCCTGACATACGTCCGCGTGCCCTACGACATCGACCTCACCACGCGCAAAATTCTCGCCGCCGGACTGCCGACGGCTCTCGCCCATCGACTTTCGACAGGAAGCTGAGGAATGGCCAAAGCGAACCTGGAAGCCGGCATGGTCATCGACGGCTACCGTCTCGTCGAGCGCGTCCATCGCGGCGGCATGGCTGTGATCTGGCGCGTCGAGCACCCCGAGATCGACACACCGATTGTCATGAAGGTGCCTTTTCTCGACCACGAAGGCGACCTGTCGCTCCTGGTCGGCTTCGAAGTTGAGCAGATGATCATGGCGGAACTCGCGGGGCCGCACGTGCCGCGCTGGTTCGCCAATGGCGACCTGACGGTCCAGCCGTACATCGTGATGGAACAGCTACAGGGGTGCACCCTCGGCAGCGAAATCGGCACGGATAAGCCGATCGCCGTGGATCGGCTCGTGAAACTAGGCATCGAGATCGCCTCTGCGCTCGACGACCTCCACCGCCAGCATGTGCTGCACCTTGATCTCAAGCCCGCCAACGTGATGTTCCGCCCGGACGGGACCGCCGTTCTGATCGACTTCGGCCTCTCCCGCCACGAGCAGCTGCCGGACCTGCTCGAGGAGCAGTTTCATCGCCCGACAGGCACCACCGAGTACATGGCACCCGAGCAGCTGCTCCGCATACGGTCGGACAGGCGCAGCGATATCTTCGCGCTGGGCGCCATCCTTTACCACCTGGCGACGGGTGAGCGGCCGTTCGGGGCGCCGACGCGCATGGCCGACGTCCGCCAGCGCGTCTGGCGCGAGCCGGCGCCGCCGCGCGCTCTTCGTCCGGACCTGCCGCCCGCGCTGCAGGAGATTATTCTGAAGTGCCTCGAGCCGCTGCCCGACGCGCGCTACGAGACGGTGGAAAGCCTTCTGTTCGATCTCCGCCATCCTGATCTCGTTGAACTGACGGTGCGGGCCGAGCGCATGACGCGCAGCGGATTTGGCACCACGTTCGGCCGTTGGATGCGGGCCCGCCGGACACTGCGAGAGATCGGCGCACATGCGACCAAGGAGCCCCCGCATCCGCCGATCGTGCTTGTGGCCGTCGATCTTCGGCGGCTGCCAGAAATGCACAAGGCGATGCGGGAAGGTGCGATGGCCGCGCTCGCCAACACACCGGGCGGCCGCCTCGCCTGCATCAACGTGATGCAGACGGCGCTCGTTGCGCTCGACGAAAATGTTGACGCCGAGGGCGACAATATCCACGTCCGAAGGCTTGCCGAACTCCGCGCGTGGGCGGCGCCCCTCGGGCTACCGCGCGGTAAGATCACGTATCACCTGCTCGAAGGCCGCAGCATCCTCTCAGGCATCATGGACTTCGCGCGGTCGAACCAAGTCGCCCATCTGGTCATCGGCGAGCCGCCCACCGCGCCTACCGCGTTGACCGCTCAAATCACGGCCGAAGCGCCGTGTCCGGTGACGATCGTGCGGCCCGGACAGGCGGCAGACATTCGCTACGCTGCGGGCTGAGATGCAGGCGCTGCTTGTGGTCGCGGCACGAACACGGTGACGGCCTTCGGGTGCACGATGAATCGCGCCGGCGTGAAGGTCACGAGTTCTCCGTCCGTGTTGACCGGCCGCGGCTGGCGGGTGGCGATATCGAACTGCACGCAGCGCGCCGTACGCACTTCCTGCCACGCGCCATGCCCGCCTGCGCGAAACGACGGCATCATCATGGCCAGCTTGAGGACGCTTTCGGTCTCGAGACTATAGAGATCGAGCTGACCGTCGTCGATGGCGGCATGCGTGGCGACGACGTTTCCGCCACCATAGTAGCGACCGTTGCCGACCGCGATCTGCATGGTCCGAACGCGGATGGTCCGGCCCTGGTTGGTGATCCAGGTCGAGAATGGCCGCGCCGCCCAGAGCGCCTTGATTGCAGCCACCGCATAGCCGAGGCGCCCCCATCGCCGTTTCGTCTCACGGCAGAGATTGCGGGCGAGTTCGACGCTGAGGCCGATGCTAGCCACGTTGAAGAACGGATGTCCGTTGACGCTCCCGACGTCGATCCGACGGGTGTGGCCATTGCAAATGACGTCGGCGGCTGCCACGAGATCCGTGGGCAGATCGAGCGTGCGGGCGAGATCGTTGGCCGTTCCCATCGGCAGGATGCCGAGCGGAAGCCCCGTCGTCATGACGCCGCGCGCAGCCGACGCCACGGTCCCGTCGCCGCCGCACACGACGACCCGATCGAACGAGTCGGCGCGCCGGATGATGTCGTCGGAGACCTCGGCAGGCGTCTCAAAACTGTCGACGCTCGGCTGCAGCCCGCCGGCCGCGAAGCGCGCTAGGACGTCGTCGATTGATTGGCTGCCCCGACGGGCATTCTTGTTGACGAGCACGAGCGTCCGCGGTCCGGGAGCCTGCCCCGGCGGCGGTACGAGCGTCTGTTCGATCAGCGGGACGTCGATGGCCATCGGCAAGCTCCTCGCGTTGCCTCGATATGGGGTGGCGTCACGGACAGGCAAGCGGCCGTGAATGACGCCCGGATCCCAAGCGAGGAATACCCACGAGGAACGCACACGGGAGCATCAATCCGTCGCTCGCGCGGGCGGGGCCGACGACAGGCCAATGATCATAACGCGTTACGCGTCGGTCTTGTTCCACAGCGTTGCCATTTGAGCCGTCGCTCTTTGCTCTCGCCATTCCGGTTGACGCAAGGAGGCTGGCCGGACAGTTTTCCTCTTGGGTGAGCACGTGGGCAAGGACGGTTGATGGCCGATCGTTGCCAGTTTGATCGGACGAGTGCAGGGCTACCGGCCGAGGCGCCGGTTGGCTATGGGCGCGATGCCGGCGACATCGAAGCGCGCCTCAGGACCCTCGAAGCGCAGTTCCGGAGCGTCGTCGAGGGCTCGACGCAGGGCATCGTCATTCAGCAGGACGGCCGCGTCGTCTACGCCAATCGCGCCATGGCCCGCCTCTTCGGCTACGCGTCGGCGGACGAGGTGGTCGGTCTCGACCCCTTCAACGACCTGATCGCCGAGGCGGACCTCACGATCTTCCGGAAGCGGACCGACGCTGTCTACCGCGGTGAGACGGTGACGCCGACTTCGCCGTGGCGCGCCCGCCCGCGGGACGGCCGGGAACTTTGGATCTCTTCGGCTGCCCACCGGACCGAGTGGTTCGGGCGGCCGGCGGTGGTGTCGTTTTACGTAGACGTGACGATCCAGCGCCGCGCCGAGACGGCGATGCGCGAAAGCGAGGATCTCTATCGCTCGGCACTATCTGCGGGTCGCATGGGTGCGTGGGAGACCGACGTCGTGGCGCGCACACGAACGTGGACGGCAGAAGGACAGGCCCTTTTCGGGCTGTCGCTGCCCGAAGGACGAGGCAAGGTCGGGGGCCCCGACGATGAGTACCTCGCGGTGATCCACCCCGAGGATCGCCACCTCGTCGCCGGCTACTACGCGGCCGCCGACCAGATCGACGAATTCCCCGCCGAATATCGGATCGTGCGACCGGACGGAGAAATGCTCTGGTTGTCGGGTCGCGGTCGTGTGGTGAGCCGCCAGGCGGACGGGCGGGCCCATCGGCTCGTCAACATCATGGCCGACATCACCGATCGCAAGACGCGTGAATTGCACATCCAGTTCTTGCTTCGCGAGATGACCCACCGCTCGAAAAACCTTTTGGCTGTAGTGATGTCGCTCGCCTCGCGGACGGCCAGGACAACTTGCTCGCTCGCCGATTTCCAGGAGCGGTTCGGCCGCCGCATTCAAGGTCTTGCGGCATCTCACGAAGTACTAGTCCGCGAAACGTGGCGCGGGGCGCCGCTCCGCGAACTCATCCGCGAGCAACTCGTACCGTTCTTGGATCCCGCGAGCGCCCGGGTCTCACTCGAAGGACCGAATCTGACCCTCAAGCCCGATGCCGCTCAGGCGATCGGCCTCGCGATTCATGAACTCGCGACCAACGCCGTAAAATACGGCGCGTTGTCCGTCCCGGCCGGATGGGTGTCCGTGCAATGGAAGTTGGGGGACGAGGTCGAACTCGTCTGGCGCGAACAAAACGGTCCGCCAGTGGTATCGCCCCAGGCCACCGGCTTCGGTCACGTCGTCGTTCATCAGATTACGGAGGCCGCGATCGATGGTCGGGCCAAGACCTCGTTCGACCCAAGCGGAGTCCGCTGGTCCGTCACGTTCCCGAAGTCCAATCTGGTGGATGGAAGCCCGGACACAGCCACGAAGTCAGGCGGCTAAACGCCCAGCTAAGGCCGCCATGCTGGTCAGGTCCACTTGTCAACCCCGCATGAGAAGTGGACCTGACGCAGCACATGGCAGTTTGCTCGACCGATCGGCGGCGAGAGAGGCTGCACTCCCCTCAAAGCGCAGCGGGCACGCCGATCCACGAGCACGCGTGGCGTACCAAACGACCGTGCGCATCGAAATAGCGTGGAAGCATCACCACGCCACAGCCAGTGACTTTTCCACACATCCCACAACCTGATAGCTGGAATGAAACGCCCGTCCGAGCGTTGTTTTCGCTACGTCAGCGTCGCGTGCGTATTCAGCGGGTCACTTTGGCGTCGAGCGATTCGCGGCGCCCGTCGCCGTGGGTGATCGACAACCCGAACCATTTGCGTCGCACTTCGTCGGTGTGACGCGCGGGGTCGTAGGCCAAGCTGCCGATACCGAGCTCGGAAACATTGAGCCGGCCGATCAGCGCGAGTACCTGGTAGGTGACGACGACGAGATCGCGGCGCGTGCTCGCGAGCGTGACCTCACTCGCCAGCAGTTCCTGCTCGGCGTTGAGGACGTCGAGTATGGTGCGCTGGCCGACACGCTGCTCCTCACGAACCCCCGTGAGAGCCGTTCGATTGGCCTCGACCTGCGCGAGATCAGACTCGAGTTGCGACGCCGCCGCCTGCATCCGCGACCACGCCGCAACGACGGCGGCTTGCGTGTCGCCGTGCGCCTGCTGGATTTCCTGCAACCGGCTGACGTGCGTATGCTTCGACTGGCGAACGCGTGCGCGCACTTCGCCGCCCTCGTAGATTGGGACGGTGACGCGCCCCTGCACGCTGGTGCGTTCGCGCTCGTCGACCGCACGGTCGTCATCAAATCGATGGCTGTAGTCGGCGCGCACGCTGACGCTCGGCAAGAGTTCTCCTTGGACGCGGTCGACGGTGTGGCGCGCGGCTTGTTCACGATACTGCGCACTGACAACGCTCGGGCTCTCTCGCGCGGCAATGGCGAGCGCTTCGTCGAGCGAGGGCGGCACGAGTTTGCGCGGGATGGCGGGCTGGGCGAGGGCCCCCGGTGGTGAGCCGACGACCTGCTCATAACGCGCGCGGCTGGATCTCAGGTTGGCGCGCGCCAGATCGAGCGCGGAGACCGCTCCCGCGTGACGTGCCTCGGACTGAGCCACGTCGGTGCGACGCAGTTCGCCGGCCGTGAACCTGTCCCGGGAAGCCCTCAGGTCGCGTGCGAGAACCGCGACATTGTTTTCTCGCAGGCGCACGATCGACTGATCGCGAAGGACGTCGCAGTAAGCCGTGACTGCCGACAGCAGGATGTCGGCTTCGACACTGCGCAACGTCTCCCGACCAGCCCGCACGGTCGCCTCGGCCTCGCCGACCTGCGCGCGTGTCCGAAAGCCGTCGAAGATGGGCTGCGTGGCGGTTACGCTGTAGCCGCGCGCCGTCGTTGCGCCGTCGCCGCCCGAAGACGGGGTCGTCTCGTTGCGTGACCGGCCGACATCGGCCGCGGCACCGATCGTCGGTCGGTAACCGGAATTGGCGCGCGCGATCTCTTCGTCGGTCGCTCGGAGGCGGGCCCGCTCGGCTTCCAGCTTGGGATTGACGCGATAAGCGCGCTCGAGGGCCGCAGCGAGCGTCTCGGCCACCGCGGGCCGGATGACAACAGACGATCCGGCCATGACCGCCAGAACGGCCAAGCCGAGCGCAAGACGGCGCTGTCTGAGACGCGAACGCAAACGCAGGAACATGACGGCGGGAGACTAGGTTTTCCACAGCGTTTCCACCATGGGCCTGCCGCCTGTTTAAGGTGTCCGCGCGCGTGTTCGCCCCGAGCCGTTGCGGCGTTGCCACAACGCTTGGACGGACGCTCTTCAAAGCTTCCCTTGCGCGGTGGTGCCGTCGGGCGCCGTTAGCTGGATGACACCCTTGGTGCCGGGCTTAACCGCGACGGGCGCCGTACCGACAAGCTTAGAGCCGTCCGCAGGGGCGAGGGGGAAGCGCTGGCTCTTGCCGTCTACGACCAGGATGGCGTTCGCCTTGAAGCCCGAGGCCGGGATTGGCTTGTCGTCGGCATCACTCAGATGCACGACGACGGTCGTTGATCCGTCGGCGACCAACTCGACGTGATACTTACCGGCGTCGACCCGCCAGCCGCCATTCCGGCCCTTCGAGGCTTCGTGAGCCGCAACAAACGGTGCGGCGACGACCATCGCCATTACCGCTACGGCTGCAAAGACGGTCCTGAGTGCCATCGGTTCGATCCTTCTTGTTGACGGTCAGTAAGCAGGAACGGCGGGCGCGGGGCCGCCCTCGCGCGTCGCGAAGCGAGGGGCCGCATCGGCATCGGCAACGAGACGCTCCAGTGGCTTGCGGCCGTAACGGAGCACGAGGACGGGCGTCAGCAGGGCATCGAGCAGCGTCGCGCTGATGAGCCCGCCGAAGATGGTGACGGCGACGGGGTGAAGGATCTCCTTCCCCGGCGCCTGGGCATCAATGAGCAGCGGGATGAGTGCGACGCCCGCCGACAGCGCGGTCATGAGCACCGGTGTCATCCGGTCGAGGCTCGCACGCATCACGAGGTCCGGCCCGAACGGTACGCGCTCGTGGATCGCCAGGTTGATCATATGACTGATCTTCAAGATGCCGTTGCGGGTCGCGATGCCGGTCAGCGTGATGAAGCCGATCATGCTCGCGACGGACAACGGCTGGCTGACCCACCACAGCGCGGAGACTGCGCCGATGAGAGCGAGCGGAACGCTGCCCATGATGATGAGCGAGAACACGACCGACCGGTAGCGGCTGTATAGAATGGCGAAGATCATCGACAGCGAGATCAGAGACAGGAGCAAGATCATGCGCATGCTGTCTTCTTGCGCTTGGAACGTGCCCTCCAAGCTCGTGAAGACGCCGGCCGGCAGCTTCGTCGCCTGAAGTTCGCGGCGGATGTCCGAAATGACGGCGGCCATGTCGCGCTGGCCGTCTGTGTTGGCGAACACGACGATGCGCCGCTTGCCGTTCTCGCGCAGGATCTGGTTCGGCCCGTCGGTTTCCTTGATCTCTGCAACCTGCCGGAGTGGGATCCAGCCCGCCGGGGTCTCGATCAGGAGATCGGCAAGCCCCTCCGTCGTCCGAACGCGATCGGGTAAGCGGACGACGAGATCGAACCGTCGGTTCCCATCGACGAGCCGCGAGACGAGCCGACCGTTGGAGAGCCGTTCGAGCTGCTCCGTTACCTGCGCGGGCTGCAATCCGTAAAGGGCCGCCTTGCGATAGTCGACGCGGATGTCGAGCTGAGGAATGCGCACTTGCCGTTCGACCTGAAGGTCGACGAGGCCCGGAATGTTCGCCAACCGGCCGCGGAAGTCTTCGGCGAGCCCGCGCAACGTGTCGAGATCTTCACCGAAGATCTTGAGCGCGACCTCGGCACGTACGCCGGACAGCATGTGATCGAGCCTGTGCGAGATTGGCTGGCCCACGTTGGTCGAAGCCGGAATGACGGAGAGGCGGCTGCGGATGTCGGCCGCGATCTCGGCTTTCGAACGATCCGAGCGGCGAAGGTCGACCTCGATTTCGGACGAATGAACGCCTTCCGCATGCTCGTCGAGCTCGGCGCGGCCGGTGCGGCGCGCGACCGTCGTCACTTCTGGGACTTCGAGAATCAAGCGTTCGGCGACGAAACCGATGCGATGGCTCTCGGCCAGCGAGATACCGGGCTGGAAGAGCAGGTTGATCGTCAGGGTTCCTTCATTGAAGGGCGGCAGGAAGGCCCGTGGCAGGGCGACCGCCGCGACCACGGCGACGACGGCGGCCGTCGCGGTCCCGCCCATCAGCAGACGCGGGTGCGAGAACGACCATCCGAGAGCGGCGCGGTTGACCGACTTCAGCCGCGACACCAGCCAACCATCCTGGTGATCGAGCCGTTTGAGGCTGGGGAGAAGGTAATAGGCCATCACCGGCGTCAGAGTGATCGAGACGAGCAGGCTCGCCAGGATCGAGATGATGTAGGCTTGGCCGAGCGGCGCGAAGAGACGACCCTCGATGCCCGTCAGCGCGAACAGCGGTACGAAGACCAGGACGATGATCAGAGTGGCGTAGACGATGCCGGAGCGGACCTCCTGGCTCGCCGAGACCACGACGTCGAAGACCGAGCGTGGGTTTCCGGCTTCGCGGTTCTCGCGGAGGCGCCGGAAGATGTTCTCGACGTCCACCACCGCATCATCGACGAGCTCGCCGATGGCGATCGCGAGACCGCCGAGCGTCATCGTGTTGATCGACAGCCCGAGCGCGTGGAAGACGATCGCAGTGGTCAGGATCGACACCGGAATCGCCGTCAGCGAGATCAGCGTGGTCCGCACGTTCAGAAGGAAAAGAAACAGCACGGCCGCGACCACCACAGCCGCTTCAAGCAGCACTTTCTCGACATTGCGGATGGAGGTTTCGATGAAGTCGGCCTGCCGGAAGACGATGTTGTCGACTTTCACGCCCGGCGACAGTGTGCGCTCGAGTTCGCGAATGGCCTGTTCGACCTCCGCAGTCAGACGGATCGTGTCGATCGCTGGTTGCTTCTCAACCGAGAGGATGACGGCCGGACGCCCCATGTAGCCCGCTTCGCCACGCTTCAGCCGGGCTCCGAAGCCCACCTCTGCGATCTGGTGGAGATAAACCGTCCGCCCGCCCTCCGCGGTCACGACCGTGTCGCGCAGGTCTTCAAGCCTCAGCGTCCGCCCGATGTTGCGAATGAGGAATTCGCGACTGTACTGATCGGTGAAGCCGCCGCCGGTGTTCGTGCCGAATTGTTGCAGCGCGCGTTCGAGCTGCTCCATCGAAACGCCGAGGGCCCGCATTGCCGCCGGGTTCGGCCCGACCCGGAACTGGCGCACTTCACCGCCGATCGGAATGACCTGGGCCACGCCCGGGATCGACAGCAGTCGCGGGCGGATCACGAAGTCGGCGATCTCGCGCACTTCCATCGGCGTCGCCGTTTCAGACGTCACCGCGAACAGCAGGATCTGCCCCATGATCGAATTGATCGGGCCCATTTGCGGCAGCACGTTCGCCGGCAACTGATCACGTACCAGCGCGAGCCGCTCCGCAATCTGCTGGCGGTTGCGGAAGATCTCGGTGCCCCAGTCGAACTCCACGTAGACGATCGACAACCCAACACCGGAGACGGAACGCACGCGCGTGACGCCCGGCAGTCCGTTCATCTGCGTCTCGATCGGAAAGGTGACGAGCTGCTCGACTTCGGCCGGCGCGAGACCTTCCGCCTCCGCCATGATCGTCACGGTCGGACGATTGAGATCAGGGAAGACGTCGACGGGAAGACGGCTCGCCGTGAACGCGCCATAGAGCACGAGCACGGCGGAGACCGCGATCACCAGCAGCCGGTTTCGCAGTGATTGCGTGACGAGGAAGGTGAACATGCCTGCCTCGCCTCAGCGGATCTGGTTGAGCAGTTCGGCACCCTGCGTGACGACGCGTCGGCCGGGTTCGATCCCGGCGACGACGAGGACGCGCTCGCCATCGAGCGGCTCGACCCGCACTTCGCGCACGACGAAACGCTCGGCATTGGTGTGCTCGTAGACGACGCTCTGCCCATTGGCGCCGCGCAGCACCGCTTCACGCGGCAGCGCGATGCCGCGACGCTCCTCCGACGACTGGGCGAGGACCGTCAGGAACTGGCCGGGTCGAAGGCCCGCCGTCTCTCCGTCGACGGCGAAATGCACGGGTACCGCTTGATTGCGATCGGCGAGCCCTGTGCCAAGGTAGGAGAGCACCAGCGTGCGGCCGCCGGCGAACAGTCCCTGTGCAGGACCGGCGAGCGCGCGAGGATCGAAGCTCAAGGCCTCCACCAACAGACGGCGCGGATCTATGATCTGGTAGATGACGGAGTTGGGCTCCGCCATCTGCCCCGCGACGGCGTTCGAAGCCGCGATGATCCCGTCGACCGGCGCGACCAGCGGCTCGGCTTCCCGCGTCACGCGCTCGAGATTGGTCCGGCGCTCACGCAGACCTTTGAGTTCGAGTTCTGCATCCTCGAGCTGGCCGCGGGCGATGACCTGCTCAACGGCTTTCAATCGCTCGATCTTTCGGGTGACGAGAGAAATCTGCTGGTCGAGTTCGCGGGCCTGCTGCTGCTGTGCGGTGACGTCGGCCGAGGGCACGGGGGGCCGGACGTAGGCGAGGACGTCGCCTGCCCGCACGTTCGTCCCCAAGGTCTTGAAGCCGCCCGGCGGGGGGCTGAGCCGTCCGCCAACCGACGACTGGACGAGGCCGCTCGCATTCGGATCCGGCACGATCCGCCCCGGCAGTTCCACGGCGCGCCGATGGGCCTCCTCGGCCGTAAAGGTCGTCCGAATGCCGAGGATCCGCTGAGTTGGTTTCGGGACGAACAAGGCTCCGTCGGCAAAGCGCTGGGCGACGTCGCGGGACGCAACGGGCGGCGCCGGGTCGGCCCACGCCCCATCCGCAAAAGAACCCGCTCCAAACATCGTGAGCGCGACCACGGCGACCGGACCCGCCCGCCTGCGGAACAGTGTTACGACCAGTGCACCGGCCAGGAAGCCGCCGATCGCGGCGATCACGAAGGTCATATCCGTGCCGCCCATCCGCTGGCGCAGTCCCTCGGCAAAGGCCGATGGAACGAACAGGTTTCCCGTCGCCGCGGCAGCGGCAGGTACGTCGGGAATGACCAGCGTGGCCGGCAGCACGTCGATGAGATCACCTGCCGTGACCGTGAGGGCGAGGTCATAGCGACCCGGTGTCTTCAGGAACTTGGCGGCGACGACGTAAGCGCCGCGGTCATCCGGCTTCGCTTGTAAGACGCCGTCCGGTGTATCGATCTCGATTTGCGCGTTCTCGACGGGCGCGTTGCCACGGAATGTGTCGAGATAGACGACGAGAGTATCGGCGCGAGCGATCAGCACGGCCTCGAAATCGGCTGACGACGCGTCGGCGCGGGGCGCGATGGTCGCGGTCACCGGCGGCGGCGGAGCGCCGTGGTCGTGTCCTTCGTGGGCCGACGCGTCACCGCCAGTCGCCAGCCAGACGATCAGGAGTAGTCCCGTGACGGCGAGCCGAACCGTCGAGCCGAGCATGAGAGCCCCCCGCGGAATGTGTCTGGGGCCCGGTTACCCTAATCCGCATGTCGGCGCGTTGCGCTCGTGTAACAAATTGTTTCAGCCGCGGGGGCGCGGCAGCGACACGATGGCGGCGAGGCCCCCGCCGGCTCTGTTCGTCAGTTCGAGCCGCCCGCCGTCGGCCTCGATCGCGGCTTTCGCAATGGTCAGTCCGAGACCGACACCGCCGGTCTCAACGTTGCGGGAGTCTTCGAGCCTTACGAAGGGTTCGAACACGGCCTCAAGCTTCTCCGGCGGGATGCCGGGGCCGTTGTCCGCGATCGTGATCACGACGCGGTCTTCGACGTCCCGAACCGCGATATCGATTGCAGTCGCGAAGCGCGACGCATTCCCGACGAGATTGCCGAACGCGCGTCGTAGCCCGATCGGGCGGCCGACGACGACCCGCGAAGCCGGCGCGTCTAGGGTAACGTCACGCCCCTGATCGCGCGCCGCATCGGCGAGGGTTTCGAGAAGAGCCACCAGATCGACCGGACGCGGCGCCTCGGCTGTTTCCTCGCCCTTCAGGTAGGAGAGTGTTGCCGCGATCATCTGCTCCATCTCGTCGATGTCGCGGCCCATCGCAGATCGGAGCTGGACATCTGGCACGTCGTCGACGCGCAGTTTGAGGCGCGTGAGCGGCGTCCTCAGATCGTGCGACACGGCGGCGAGGGCGCGCGTCCGTCGCTCGATCAGATCGGCGATCCGTCCCCGGAGCGCATTGAAGGCGCCGGCGAGATCGCGGATCTCCCGCGGCCCGCCTTCGGGGACCGCTCCGGCCGGGTCCTCTGGCGAGAGGCGCGTCACTGCTTCGGAGATGCGCCGAAGGGGCCGGGCCACCCAACCGGCCACCAGCAGCGACACGACAACGACGCCGAGCGCCATCAGGCTGGTGGAGAGCAGCATGCCGTGTTCGGAGGGCCGTCCGCCGCTCGCCGCGAACAGGTTCACGTTGAGCCAGCTGTCGTCGGGCAGACGCAGCGACATCAAGGCGACGTGCGGGTCGGTACTCGTCCCCACCACGACGTCGTCGCTGCCGAGATCGCCGGCGAGCGCGACGACACGCTGGACAACGCGCTGCCAGGCTTCGGATCCGGGACCACCGGCGACGGCGCCGCGGGTCGTGTTCCAATGCGCCTCGATAGGGCCGCTCGACAAGTCGTGCGCCAAAGTCTCGCGCTCGTCGGGCGGCACCACCATGACGCTGCGCTTGATCGTAACCAGGCGCTCGGCGAGCCGCGTCTCGTAGGCTGTCGAGCGTTCCTGGTCGAGTGCGCGCTCGTAGGTCCACAGGCTGATCAGGTGCACGACGGTGACCGCGGCGAGCGACACGAGCAGAAGCCGAGCGACCAGGCTGTCGAAGGCCCGCATCATGACCGCGTCACCGCGGGCGCGAACATGTAGCCCGCGCCGCGCACCGTCTTGATCATCGCCTGCGCGTCGTCGGCGCCGCCGAGCTTTTTGCGAAGTCGGCTGACCTGAATGTCAATGGCGCGATCGAAGCCCGTCGCCGTGCGGTGCTTGGCGCTGTCCATCAGCTGGTCGCGCGAAAGCACGCGCTGGGGATTTTCGAGGAAGGTGAGCAGGAGGTCGTATTCACCGGTCGAAAGATCGACGAGGGCGCCAGCCGGATTGGTCAGCTCACGGCGCTTCACGTCGAGCACCCAGCCGTCGAAGAGCAATCGGTTCGTCGGCGTCGCACTCGGCTCACTGGTGCGCGCCCGCCGCAGTACGGCGTTGATGCGCGCCAGCAATTCCCGGGGATTGAAGGGCTTCGCCAAATAGTCGTCGGCACCGATCTCGAGGCCGACGATCCGGTCCGTATCCGAGCCGAGGGCCGTCAGCATGATGATCGGGATGGTCGAGCGCGCACGCACGTCCCGGCATAGGTCGAGACCGTTGGTTCCGGGCAACATGAGATCGAGGATGATCAGGTCGACCGAGCCCGTGTCGAGTGCCTGCCACATCTCTCGGCCATCGCGGGCCGGCGTAACGCGGAAGCCGTGGTCGCGCAGGAAGCGCGTCGCGAGCTGGCGGATTTGGGCGTCGTCGTCGACGATGAGCATGTGGCTGCCACCGATCGATCCGAGCGCTCTCGTATCTGCCGTGCAGCTCATTCGGCCACGTTGCCTCCCAAGGGTCCGAGCGCACTTCTGCCCGATGTCGGCCGCTTGCGCCACCGCCCCCGCCCCGTGCCATCATGTCCCGCTGATGGAGGCTCGCCATGGACACCGCCGTCGATCTGCTCGTCGAAGCCCAATTCCTCTACCCCATGACCGAAGGGATGCCGGTGATCGAAGGCGCCGAGGTCGCGATCAAGGCCGATCGGATCGTCTATGTCGGCCCGGCAAAGCCGTCGGGGACGTGGCAAACGCAACGCCGGATCGACGCCCGCGCCCACGCCGTGATGCCCGGCTTCGTCAACGCCCACTGCCATGCCGCCTCGGTGGTCTTCCGCAGCCAGACCGACGATCCGCCCGGCGGCATCACGCTCTACACGATCGGCTTTCGTGGCGAACCCCAGATCACGCCGACCGAATGGCACGACCTCGCCCGTGTGGGCGCGCTCGACATGGTGAAGGCCGGTATCACGACCATCAACGACATCTACTTCGAGCCGGATGGGTTGGCGGAAGCGTGCCTCGCCATCGGCCTCCGGGCCCAGCTCTGCGACGAGATCTTCGACGTCAAGAAAGAGAACCTCGCCGGCGGTGACTACACCCGCTATCCGGCCATTGGCGAAGCGAGGCTAGCCAGAAGCCTTGAATTCACCCGCAGGTGGCATGGGGCAGCCGATGGCCGGATCACGACGCGCCTCGGGCCCCATGCGGTCGATACGTGCTCTCCGGAATTGCACCGTGCGATCGCCGCCGAAGCGCGCCGCCTCGGCGTCGGCCTCCACATCCACGCGGCACAGTCCGCCCGCGAAGTCGAGGTGGTGAAGGCGATGTATGGCCGGAGTTCGCTCGAACATCTCGCCGCCCACGGCGTCCTCGGCCCAGATGTCGTGCTCGCCCACATGACGTTCGCGAGCCCAGAAGATCTCGACGCTGTTCGCGACGCCGGCGCCCGCTATGCCCATTGCTCGACCATCTATCCGCGGCGCGGGGTCTATCCCGCCGTGCCCGAGATCCGCGCCCGCGGTATCCCGATGGGCCTCGCGACCGACTGGATGATGAACGATCCCTTCGAAGCGATGCGCAACCTGATCAATGCGCTGCGATTGCGGACGGGCAGGGTTGACGCCATGACGACCGCAGACGCCCTGTGGTTCGCGACCATGGGCAGTGCCCGCGTCCTCGGCCTCGACGCGGAGATCGGCTCGCTCGAGCCCGGCAAGAAGGCCGATCTCGTGCTCCTCCATCTCGAGCGCCCGCATCTTGAGCCGTTCTACGCCGACCCGGCATCGATCGTGTACTACGCCCGCGCGAGCGACGTCGTGACCAGCATCGTCGACGGGCGGGTGATCATGGAAAACAGAAACGTCGCAGGGATCGACGAGCCCGCAGCCCTATCAACTGCCCGCCGGCACGTTCCGCGGTTCTCGGCGCTGATGAAGGGTCTCGGTGGTGTCAGCCGGCTCGGGTGCCCCTGCGGCAGCCATTAAGCGCGAAAACGAGAAAGCAGGGTTTCGACAGGTCTCGACGCTGTACCCGTGGTCGACGTCGGAGCCCGCTGTAGCCCTGCAGACCGTAGATACATCGCAAGAGATTAAGGAAACCTTGCGGCGGATCAATTCGATGCCTGATTTGGCTCAACCAGCCTGCAGGGTGATGAGTACCTCGTTCCGCCTGAGCGGCCCGGGTGTCCAGGGATCGTTGTAATAGGCATAGGTGGCCGCGCCGGCCGCACTGAGGCCCTGCGCCGCGAGCCAGGCCCTCAGTTCACGCTCCTTCTCGGCGATGAGGGCATCCGTCGCCACGCCGGAAAAGCGGATTGCCGCCTTGCGTGCCGGCGGGACGGAGAGCAGTCGGACGTCGCCCGAGCCCGGCTTGGGGAGGGTTTCGAGACTCCAGGCCGAGGGCATAATGAAGCGCACCGTCCAAGCCTCTCCGTCCGTCCGGGTTTGCGTGACAGGAGCCGTCATCGCGATCTTCTGCTGAGTCACCGGAGCCGTCATCGAAATGGAGGCCCCGTCCCGGTCACGCGCGAAAATGTAGCGTGCAAGCGGTCCGAAGCCGGCCCGCACCGCACTCTGACGATCCCCGGTCCGGGTCACCTCCGCAACGACCAGGGCCGGATACTGCCGCACTTCGATTGCGCCCACGCTGGTGACGAGGTCGTATCGCGGCTGTTCGACATTTTGCACGACATAGATCCAAACGATGAGAGCAAGCACGGACGCCGCGGCGACGCCGCCCATCAAGATCAACGCCAGTCGCATCATTTGGAATTGGTCCTGTCGGGGTTCCGTCGCCTGTACATCGTGTACGGCCGGAACGCCCGATCGGCTCAGTGGGTGCCGTCAGGGCTTGCGTGATTTACCGGGCTGGTAATTGAGCAGCCGCCAAGCAGCGCGGATCGCCACGAGCGTGGCGACTACGGTGACGGCGACGATCGCGAGACTGAATGCGGTATCAGACACGGCTTTACGCTCCGCTGCCGGGATGGACAGGCCCGATCCAATTTCTATGCTGCCGCGGGCCAGGGTGTCACGCCGCACGAGGCGGAAGGGGAGAGCCGAATGTCGCCAACGCTGCAAGGCGAACCCTTGAAAGTTTTCTCGACGCTCGCGACGCAGGCCGCACTGCCGGCGATCGTCGCGCGGTTCACTCAAGTGTCCGGTATCGGTCTCGCGGCCGAATTTGCCCCGACCACCGCGCTGATGGCCCGCATTGAAGCGGGTGACGTGCCAGCCCTCGCGATACTCACCGCCGAAGCGGTCGATCGGCTGGAGAGAGAGGGTCGGCTCGTCCGGGCAGCACCCGTCGCGATCTCACGCGTCGGCATCGCCGTGAAGATGGGTGCCGCAAAGCCTGACATCTCGTCGGTGGCTGGGCTACGCGACGCCCTCCTAAGGGCGCGTTCCATCGCCTACTCGCGGATCGGCGCGAGCGGCCTGTTCTTTGCCGACCTCATCCGGCGCCTCGGCATCGAGGACGACATCCGCGCCAAGGCGACGATCATCCCCGGCGGCTTCACGGCCGAACTCGCCGCAGACGGCCGAGTCGAAATCGCCGTCCAGCAGATCAGTGAACTTTTGCTGGTCCCCGGGATCGAGGTTGTTGGGCCGATGCCGGACGAACTCGGGTGCGCCAGCATATTCTCCGCCGCCGTTTTCTCGGGTCCTCGTCTGGCGGATGCCGAGCGTCTACTCGCGGAACTGGTCAGCCCCGCAGCCCGACCCGACCTCATACGGTCCGGCCTCCAACCCGTTGTGCCTTAGCCCCTACCGGCCGCGGGCGACGGAGAGGCCTTCCACGTGATGCTTGGCGATCAGCCCGCCGACGAACCCGGAGGCCGTCACTTCGCCGACGAACGCGGTCAGCCATTCGGCGCCGGCGGCATTGGCCTTCGCCGTTCCGATCGCCTGCTGCACAGCCGCGAACTTTCCGTCGAGGATGCGTGATCCTGGCATTTTGCGGGCTTCGGAAATCAGCTTCGGTCGAAGGCCCGCAAGCGCTTCGAGGCCTTGCGCGGCGAAAACGTCGTACGAACTGTCGAGGGTGTCCGTTCGCACCAGCGTCGCGTGCTTGATGTTGCGGTCGAGCCAGAGGCCATAGGCCGTCCGGTCGGTGACGGCGATGCGGATGCCGGCGCGATCGACATCGGCGAGCGATTGAATCGGCGAGCCGGGCGGCACCAGATAGGTCGACTCGATCTCGACGTACGCAGGCGTGAAGGTGATCTTCTCGGCCCGCTGAGGCTCGGCACCGATCAGCCCGATACCCCAAATGCCAGTATCGACCGCATCGGCGAGTTCGCCGGGCGTCTTGTAAGTCACGTAGTCGACGGGAACGCCGAGCCGCCGGCCGATTTCCGCGGCCATGTCCGGCGCGACTCCCACGGGATCGCCGCTCGCCGTCTTGCCTGTCACGAGCAAGAAATTCGACAAGTTGATCCCGGCCCGCAGGCGGCCGGTCGGAGCAAGTTGAGCGCGGACGGCGTCCGACATCGGAACCTCGAAGGAAGCGAGTTGAGCCGTTACCTATGGCGCCGGGCCGCCGGCTTGTCCAATCGATGCGGCCTTTGCTCAGCGGCTGTGGCAGACCGGGCATGTGCCAGCGAAGGGCTGGCCTAGTGTGCCGCTGCCGCGGGCGGCCGACTGATGCATCAGGATTAGAACGCCGAGTACGATGCCAATCATCGCGAACCAAAAGCCCAGTCGTTTCATGCCACTCCCTGTCCAGAACAGAGCCGAGCATGCCGCTGGTGGCCGATCGATACCTTGACACGACGGCCCATGAGGAGTTGACCCTGGTCGGGTCGAAAGCCTCCGTTCCGGACCGGCTCTTCGGCGAGAGGATGCGCGATGTCTTACCATGTGCAGCTGATCTACTGCTCGCGCCCCTTCGGTTTCACCGAGGCGGCCCTCGACGAGATCCTTGAGGTCTCCCGCCGCCGCAATCGGCGAGACGGGATCACCGGCAGCCTCGTGTGCCGCCATGATCTCTACCTGCAACTGCTGGAGGGCGCCGATGACGCAGTCACGGGAGCCTTCGAGCGGATTTCCCGTGACGACCGCCACGCCGACATCCGCAAACTCTGGCACGGGCGAGCTGTGGGGCGGCTATTCCCCGGCTGGGACATGCGGCACGACCCCGTTCGCCCGTGGATGTGGACTTCCAACGATATTGCCGGCGGGGCTATCGAGCGCGCCGGCCCGTTGAAGCTCGTCGCCTTTTTCGCGCGCGTCGCGAGCGAACCGCACGAACTCGGCAAGTTCAACTGAGCACTGTCTGCGATGTCGCTGTTCGTCGCCTTCCTTCTTTTTGCGACCGTCACGCTGTTTACGCCCGGTCCCAACAACGCGATGCTGATGTCGTCTGGCCTGACTTACGGCTGGCGACGAGCGATGCCGCATCTTCTCGGCGTGGTCCTCGGCTTCGGCCTGATGGTGGGCCTCGTCGGCCTCGGCCTCGGTGCCGTGCTGGCAGCCAATCCGGTTCTCTACGGCATCCTGAAGTATGTCGGCGCGGCGTACATGCTGTACCTCGCGTGGAAGATCGCGACGGCAACCCCGCACGGTGACGAGACCGATGGGCGCGCGAGCGGCCGACCGATTTCCTTCATCGAAGCGGCGCTTTTTCAGTGGGTCAATCCGAAAGCCTGGATCATGGCCGTCGGTGCGGTATCGACCTATGCAGGGATCGCGCCGTTCCCCTGGAACGTCATTACCATGGCGGCCGTGTTCACGATCGTCGGTTTCGCTTCGAGCGGCGCCTGGGTAGGGCTCGGTGCTGGCCTCCAAAAACTGATCAAGGACCCGAGGCGCCAGCGACTCGTCAACATCGTGCTCGCGATCGGGCTCGCACTATCCATCGTGCCGGTTTTCGTCGAAGGCGGGATGCACTGAAAACTGCTGCGTCTTCCATTACGCTGGCCGAGTTGAAATCGTGCGAGGTTCCGATGGCTGCCGAGAAGCTTCGTGTGCGCGCCTGCGTCTTCGATGCGTATGGAACGCTCTTCGATCTGGCATCCGCGGCAGCCGCCTGCCGCGACGTTCTCGGCGAAGACGTTACGCGCGTCGCGACCCTCTGGCGCGACAAGCAACTCCAGTACACATGGCTGCGTGGTCTGCAGGGCCGGCACGCTGATTTCTGGACCGTCACCGGCGACGCGCTGGATTTTACCCTGGAGACGATCGGAAGAACGCAGGCAGGATTGCGCGATCGGCTGATGACGCTCTATCGCACGCTCTCGTGCTTCCCCGAAGTGTCGGCCGTGCTGGCCGAACTGCGAGCGGCCGGTTACGCGACGGCGATTCTCTCGAACGGGTCGCCGGCCATGCTGGAGAGCGCGGTCCGAGCGTCAGGCCTCTCGCCGTTGTTCGACCATGTGCTGTCCGTCGAGGAGGTCGGCGTCTTCAAGCCGCATCCGTCGGTTTATCAGTTGGCGGTCGATCGGCTCGGCATTCCCGCGCACGAGATTGCGTTCCAGTCGTCGAATGGCTGGGACGCTTATGCGGCCTCGGCGTTTGGGATGCGGGTCGTTTGGTGCAATCGCTATGGCCAACGGCGTGAGCGGCTGCCAGGAGCACCGGACCACGAAATCCGGACGCTCGCCGAGTTACCGGCGCTCCTGACCCGCGCCTGAACGCGGTCGCTCAGTCCATGTCCTTCATGGGACCGATGAAACGGAGGCCCGCCAGCCGTCCACGACGCCAGACGACCGCGCACGCGACCTTCTTCCCGTCGGGCACGATACGAAGGGTGAACTCGTTCGGCAGGCGCGAGGCATTGGTGTCGTCTTCGGCGAGTTCGATCCTGGCGCCTGTCGACGAGATATCCTTCAAGGCACAGCGCCGGCCGTAGAGCATGGTCGGCCATTCGGCGATCCCTTCGACGAGCCGCTGCGGCTTACGCACAGCCATGCGACGGCTCGCACCCGCGCGCTGCTGGGGACTAGGCGCGGGTTTCTTCTCCCTTTTCAAGAACTTCAGAAGCGGCATTGGCTCTCGCCTGGGCTCAATTACTAGCGAAAGCTTAGGCCGGTCAGGTTAAGAAGCCTTGAGTTTTGGAGATACACTTCTCCCAAAACATCGAAGGTAAACAGGGGGGCGGCAATGCCCCGGATCAGCCGCTTTCAAGTGCGAGAGGTGTGGGGCGTTGCCTTGGCGCGACAGACTCGACTTGCCATTCGGCTTGAGCCAGGGCTTGATACGGACATGACCATGCCACCACTAAAGTCGGAGAGTCGTGCCGTGTCGGTTGGGCGCCCTCACGCGACGGAAATCGTCCGCTCGATCGCGTTTGGCCTGCTGGCGATCTCCCTCATTCCAATTCTTCTCGTAATTGGAACGGGTTACGCAGTCGGCATCATGGGTAAGCCGGCGGCTTTCTCCGTCGTCAAGAAGCCAGAGCAAACAAAGCCCGTGCGTCGCGCCGACGCCGACAAGGGCGGCCAAGCCTGGAACCCCTAGGCCATTGAGCGAGCGAGCGAGCCGATCAGGCATGCCGCGCCGAGCCCCAAAATCGTTGTGAACGTCAGCGCCATTCCGGCGACGCGGTAGGTGAACACCTCGCGCTCCTGGGACACGCCGTAAGCATGAGACGCGCGGCCGGCGACCAGCGCAATGCCGGCAAGATGCAACACGAAGCCGGGCGTCCCCAGGCTTTCCGCCAGACCCAGTAGGATCAGGGCCAGAGGCACGTACTCGGAAAAGTTGGCCTGGACCCGCATACAGCGCAGCATGGCGGGCTCTCCGCCGTCGCCGAGCGCGATTTTCGCGCGCCTGCGATTGGCGATCACGCGGACCGCAAGCACCACGTAAATCGGCGCAAGCAAACCGGCATAGAATGCTGTGATCGTCATACGTGCCAACCGTGTCTCGCAAGAACCGATATCGCAACGCAGCAACGACCAGGACAGATCAAAGCCACGTCTCCACTGAGAGACTTGCGGACAGATCCGGAACGCACCATAAGCCGTAAGACTTTAGTCGCATGCAAGCGGGGAGGCTCGCAGGGTCGCCCCTTGTCAACGGCTTAAGACCGGAGGGCGGGTCGCGAGCGCCACCCGCTGACGCACATGGCTCCACATTATGCGTTCCTCGGTTCCATCCTGACGCTTTTGTTCGGCTGGCACGCGTGGCGAGTGGTCACCCATCCACGTGTCAAAACTGCCATTTCCAGCGAGCCCGCCTTTCTCGCCAGCATTCTCCTGATGCTCGGTGGCCTCGTACTGTTCGTGACGGGCTTGCTGATGGGGCAGCCGATGCGGACGATGGCCTTGGTCGGTATCGGACTGTCGACGAGCGGGGTGATCATCCTGACCGACCAGGTGGTCCGCTCTCGCTGACGATCCTTACCGCCGGGTCGAGACGGTGACCGGGTCCCATCCGGTCTTTCCGCCGCCTACCCTCGCGGCCGGAGGCGATTCGCTTGCGACGTAGCCACTGAGCTGGCCTGCTGCGGCGAGCACTGCATAGCTCGCGACGAGCAGGTCTCGCTCGACTGCCGCCAAGCGAACCTCTGCCGTCACGGTATCGCGCGATGAATCGAGTTCGTCCGTGACGGACCGCTGACCCGCCTTCACCTGCGCGCGCAAACCGTCGAGCGCGCGGCGGCTCTCGGCTACGGCGCTGCGTTCGACACCGAGACGCTCGCGGGCTGCGACAAGCCGGCTCCAGGCCGCGCGGGCGGCTGACTCGATTTTGCCGCGGACGCCACGTGCCTCCTCGGCGATGCTGGTGTGGGTATGCTCGGCTTGGCGGACGCGAGCAGCCGTTTCACCGCCGTCAAATAATGGAACCGAGACGCGCAACGCGACGGATGCGCCGTCCCGCCCCGCCGAGTTGCCGTCGAGCCCGTGCTCGCCCTCGACGCCGCCGCGGAGTTTCACCTGCGGCAGTCCGTCGGCGCGTTGCCGCTCGGTGGCATGTCGGGCGGCTGATGCGCGCGCTCCGGCAACGGCGCCCATCGGATGGCTGGCAAGCGCACTCGCCACCACGGCCTGCAGGGATCCCGGAAGCGTGGCATCGGGCGAGCGGGATCGCGCGAGCCGCCGCGGTTCGCCACCCGTGACCCGGGCGTACTCGGCTGCGGCTGCTGACACTTCCGCGCGCGCAGCGATCAGGTCGGCAATGGCCTGGGCATGCCGTGCGCGTGCCCGTGCGATGTCCGTCTCCGTCGTATCGCCTTGGCGCGCCAGTTCGACGGTCGACGAGACCTGGGCGGCGAGCGCGGCAACTTCTCTTGCGCGCAGGGTCTCGACATCGCGGGCATACTGAAGATCGGCGAAGGCGCCGACGGCTTCCATGAGCACCAGCTGCCGCGTCACGCCGACCTGCGCGACGGCCGCTTCGTGGCCGGCCTCGGCTTCGCGGACCGTGTTGCGCGTGCGATAGCCGTCATAAAGCGATTGCTCCGCCGAAAGAGAATAACGCCAGCGCGCCGATACGCTGGTGTCCGACGAGGCGCCGTTGGTGAAGTCGTCACCGTCTCCCGTCAGGAGACCGCGTCCGCCGGCCGCCGCGCCGACGTCCCCGGATGCGACCACCTTCGGATAGTATCCGGCCCGCCCGGCATCGATTCTGGCGGCGGCCGCATCGCGCCGCGCCGCCTCGGCCGACAGAGACGGGTGGTGGCGAAGCGCCGCGGCCATCGCCTGCTCGAGTGTCTCCTCGTTGGCGCGCGAGGCCGGCCCGGCTTGCGCGGCAGCGGCAAGCAGCAGGCTTGCCATCGAGACGACGAAACGCCAGCGCATGGGCGGTATCAATCCTCCCTCAAGGCGCGGGCCATCTGATCACGCAGCGGCTTTACGAGATAGGACAGCACCGACCGTTGTCCGGTCTCGATCAGGACGTCGGCCGGCATCCCGGCGACCAGCGCGACCTTGCCGAGCTTCGCGCGCGCGCTGGCTTCGAAGGTGATCTTGGCGACGTAGTAGGTCGCGCCTTTTTCGTCCTTCAGGAGATCGGCCGAGACTACCGACACCACACCTTCTACGGCGGGTGTCGTACGCTGATTGAGGCTCGTCAGCCTGACGGACGCCTGCTGATCCGTATGCACCTGATCGATGTCGCCCGGCTGGATACGCGCTTCGACGACAAGTGCGTCGCTCGTCGGCACGATCTCCGCGATCGCGGCACCGGGTGCGATCACGCCGCCGATCGTATGGGTCGAGAGATTGTGGACATAGCCCGCGACAGGCGCCGTGATGGCGATGCGCTGACGTCGACCGTCCAGTTTGATCTTTGTGCTGCCAAGCCGTGCAATCTCTGCGGCGAGCCCCGCGGCCTCCCGTTGCAACGTCGAAACGCGGCTGCGGGGAACGAGCTGCTTCGCCTGGAGCTCCAGGAGGCCCTTGAGCTCGGATTCGATCAGCTCGACCTGTTGGCTGCGCGCCGCGATCTCTCGCGTCAGCGCGTCGCGTTCTTCGTCCATTTCGCGCACGTCGAGCGTGACCAGGAGAGCGTCCTGTTGGACGAGTGCGCCGTCCTTGACGTGAATGGCCGCAATCCGCCCACCGTCGAGGTGCTGCACGGTGCGCCGCTTGCCCTCGACGACCAGCGTGCCCACCGCGACCACGGCGCCGTTGATGGAGGCCGCCGTGATCCAGACCGCGATCGCAGCGGCGAACAACGCGAAAAGGACCGCCGTTGCGATGAAGTGCCGGCCGAGCTGGCGCTCGATCGAGTCATACGGTGACCGGGCGAAGGTCTGCACGGCGGATCGAGCGGACGGGGTCATTGCGGTTCTCCGGTTTGCCGGCCGTCGGAATGCGGACGATCTTGGCTGGCGGCCCGAAAGCGGCCTGCTTTCCGTCCTTCAGGACGAGCACATGGCTGGCGACGGCGAGGATCGCCTTGCGATGGGAGACAACGACGATCGTGCGCCGAGCGTCTCTGAGTCGGGCGATCGCCTGGGCGAGTGCCTCCTCTCCCTCGGTGTCGAGATTGGCATTCGGTTCGTCCATGACGATGAGTGCGGGATCTCCATAGAGCGCGCGGGCCAGTGCGATCCTTTGGCGCTGACCGCCGGAAAGGGCGCTTCCGCCGTCGCCAACGCGCGTGGCATATCCGTTCTCGAGCCGGAGAACGGCTTCGTGAACACCAGCGGCCTGCGCCGCCGCCACGACAGCCTTTGGATCGACCTCCCGGGCGAGGCGCGCGATATTCTCGGCAATTGTTGCATCGAAGAGATCGCACTCCTGTGGCAGGTAGCCGATGTGCCTGCCGAGATCTTCGGGCGAGCGATGGTCCAGCAGCGCGCCGTCGAGCCGGATTTCACCGTGTCGTCCCGGCCAGGCACCGACGAGGGCTTTGACGAGTGTCGACTTACCGGCTCCGCTCGGTCCGACGACGGCGAGGCAATCGCCCGGCCCAATGTCGAACGTCAGTCCCTTGAGCGTCATTTCATTCGCGCCGTGTGGTGCGACGTAAAGCGACTTCACCGCCAAGTGTCCTTCAGGCGGCGGCAGCGCAATATGCGCATGCTCGGGCGGCTGTTCAGAAAGTGCCGTCCGGCAACGGCCGATCGCGCCGACGACCAGGGCGAGACTGCGCCATTGTCCAACGATCTGTTCGACCGGCGCCAGGGCACGCGCGGCGATGATCGACGTCGCGACCATCGCACCCGCCGACATCGCATCGTGGAGCGCGAGGTAAGCGCCGGCTCCGAGGAGGATCGACTGTAGGAGCATGCGCGAGCCACGCGTGACGGCACCCGCGGCACCGGCAGTATCCCCGGCGGCGCTCTGCACGGCGAGCGATCGGACATGCAAGTCGAGCCAACGCTGGCGCAGCGCATCGCCCATGCCGAGCGCACGATGCACATCCGCCTTGCGGACGCTCGCCTCGACCAGCGCTTCCGATTGCGAGCCGAGCCGGGTCACCTCGGTCATGCGCCGTGCCGATAGAATCTGGGAGATGAGCGCCGTAGCGACCAGAATGACGCTGCCGCCGACGACCAGGCCGCCGAGCAGCGGATGCAGGAGGAAGACGAGCACGAGGTAGATCGGCGCCCATGGCGCGTCGATCAGGGCGACGGCGGCTGGCCCCGCCACGAACTGGCGGATCTGGTCGAGATCGCGGACGGGAGACGGTTGCGTGCTGCGACGCGCGAGGGCCTGCGCCGCGACGGCACGAGAGAAGAGCGCCGGCGCCAGGCGATGATCGAGACCGAGCGCAATGCGCGTCATGATCCGCGCACGCAAGAGATCGAACGCAGTGGCGAAGAGATAAAGCCCCACCATCAGAACCGACAGCATGACGAGCGTCGGAATGCTGCGGCTCGTCAGCACGCGATCGTAGACCTGCAGCATGTAGAGCGGTCCGGTCAGCATGAGTGTGTTGAGCAGCAGGCTGATGAGGACGACGCCGCCGAACGCGCTGGCTGAGGCGGCGAGCGCGCCGCCGAACGTTATCCGGCCGGGTAGAATGGCGATCGGATCGGGCCGCCGCTCGGCGTGAAGTGTCGGCTTTGAGTTATGCTCGTAGGCCAACATGCGCCGGATCGTCAGAAGCGCTGCGGAACTCCCGAGCACCAGAGCTACATAGACGGCCGCGATGGCAACGAGCAGCGAGGAGGGTGGCCAACTGTGGAGCGCGCGCGCAAAAGGTATCGTTGCGAGGGAGAGCCAGCAGGTCAGAGAAGCGCAGACGATCACGGCCGCGCGCGCAATCTCGAAGACACTGAGCGCCGGTAACAGGGGACGTTCGGTTCGCGCCTTGAGCGGCAGCAAGAATTGGTCGATGCAGACCGCCGCACCGACGAGCACGAGCATCAGGACGAGCTTCACCAACAACTTGTTTGGGACGCAGAGACCGCTGAAGGACGTCACCAGTGCCGGATCCAGGCCGCACCACAAATCAGCACGCAGGACGGCGATCCCCGTCCCCGAGAACATCAGCAGCAGTATGGCGCCGGCGATTACAATGTGGAGCACGGAGAGGGCTCGTCCACGGGGCTTGGCGGCGCGCGACAGCAAAAGACGCAAGCCAATGACGTCGGCGGCGCCGGCGGTACCGAGCCCGATGATCATGCCCGTCCAGTGCAGGAGCACGAGAAAATGCGCGATGTCCGGCATTTCGACCGGCATTCCCACCTCGTTCGGTTTTGAATTGGAGAAGCAGGTGGGCCGGCGATGTTGTCGCCGGCCACGGAAGTTCAGCCCATGGCCATCATGGAATGGTCCATTGCCATATCGCCGGTCGCGACCCCGCCCGGCGCGACGACCGCGTCTTCGGCCACGGCGCCGGCAGCAAGCGCAGCTACGTCACCGGTGCCGTCCGTTTCCGCCGCGATCAGATCCTCGATGAGATGATCGTGCATCAGGTCGTCGAGGTCGGCGGTGTCGTCGGTCAACACGAGCGCGCCATTATCGAGCACGTAGGTGTCACCGCTCCCCACGAAGTGGAACTGCTCGACGCGCGTGGCCGTGTCGGTCTCGCCTGCAGCGTTGGTGAAGCGTAGCTCGTTGCCGACGACCTCGACCGTGTAATCGGCGAACTCCCCTTCGAGCAGCATGGCATCTATGCCGCTACCGCCGTTGACCACGTCCGCACCGGCGCCGCCCATCAGGAGATCATCGCCGGCGCCGCCGTGCAAATTGTCCGCACCCGCACCGCCGAACATCACGTCTTCACCGCGCCCGCCGCGCAGCCGATCGACGCCGTCGCCGCCGAGCAGGATGTCGTCGCCGGTATCCCCGGTCAGCAGGTCGTCACCCGCGAAGCCGGCGATGAGATCCGCCCCATGCCCGCCGTGCACATGATCGCCACCGGCACCGGCATCGATGCGGTCGTCACCCCAGCCGCCGGAGAGGTTGTCGGCGCCATCTCCACCGATCAGGAGATCGTCACCGTTACCGGCTGAGACCGTGTCGTCCGCCACACCGCGCACCAAGACGTCGTCACCGCTCGTCGCCGCAGCGCCCGCAACAGCATCCTCCGGAGCCGCCAGATACTCAGCCAAGGGATCGACAGCATCGACGGCCCCGGCGTCGGCACCGCTTCCAGCCTCAGTATCAGCCCCATCGGCTCCCGAACCACCAGTTCCTGGTCCCGCGCCCGCGCCCGTGTCCGAACCGGTAGCGGCATCTCCGCCAGTCGCTCCGGCCCCAGCACCGGCACCGGCTTCGGCCCCTGTATCCGTTCCGGTGCCCGTCTCGGATCCAGCTCCGGTTCCCGCCCCAGCCTCGGCCCCGGTGCCTGTTCCGGTCCCTGCCCCTGTCCCGGTTCCCGCAGTGGTGCCCCCTGCGCCCGTGCCGCCCCCGTGTGCACCACAGCCGGCCATGCCGGCCCCCGTGCCCGCGCCGGACCCTGCGCTCGTACCCGTACCGGTGCCAGCGCCGGCGCCCGCATCCGCGTCTACGCCAGTTTCCGCACCCGCACCGGCACCGGTTCCAGCACCAGCGCTTCCGTCACCGCCTCCGGCGGCGGCACCGCCATTCATCGGCGCAATCGCCTCGTTGACCTGGCTGATGTTGCGGACGATGCCGTAGGTCACGCCGGCGTCCGTGGTAAAGTCGTCATCAGTCAGCTGATTGTTTAAAACCGTCACAGTGCCGAGCAGATCGAGATTGTGGGCCCCGCCGCCGGCGCCTTGGTTGGAGCGCAAATGCAGGACCGTATCGTCGGCCGCTCCGTCACCGTCGGCATCGGCGATGTCGATCTTGTAGACCTCCGTCGTGTGGCCCTTGATCGAAAGCGTATCGCCTTCGCCCTTATTGAAGTCAGTGATGGTGTCGTTGCCGAGACTATCCACCCAATGGTCGTGCACGAGATTGTTTTCGCCGGCGACTGCCCCGTAATCGATCACGCCGGTATTCGCGTCGGCGTGCTTCGCGAGAATGTCGGCTTTCGCCGAAATCAACGTTTCGATGCGGAATTGGTCGGCACCGGCGCCGCCCGTCAGGACGTCATCGGCGGAAAGACCGGCCTGGTCCGGATAGATCATCCGCGAGGCCGCATCGACTTCGCCGTTCGGATCGTTTCCCGCGTTGATCTGCTGGGCGATCGTCGGCTCGCCGGCATCGGATCGGGAGACGATGACGTCGTCGCCGGCGCCCCCGGTGAGCACGTCACTGCCGCGCCCGCCGTTGAGACGGTCCGCACCATCGCCACCGTTGAGCGTATCCTCGCCGTAGCCACCGCGAATGCGGTCGTCGCTCGCATAACCCGTAATGACATCCGAATTGATGGAGCCCCTGAGCTTGGCCATATCGCTGTCTCCTGTTCAGGCTTCTTGGAAAGGAGCGCGAACGCGCTCCGGTGGTCCCGCGCGGCACGAGCCGGCAGGTCGCAAAGGGCAGACGACGTGTCGCCCCGAACGAACGGTCACGATGAAATGATGGAGCGACCCGTTACGGGTGGTCGCAACCGAAGATTTGGACGGGACGAAAGGCGGAATGTGGATGTCGCGGCATCGGGCATACCCTCGGTGTGCTGTCGATCAACCGCCCGGCTGGAGCAAGTGTCCGGCCGCCATTCCCCAATGCGCAATCGTAGCGTGCAATGCGGCTACAATGTGATGCGGGACGCACCGTAAAAGGATGAAAAAAGACAGACAGCAGAATAAGGGTAGGGGGGGCTTCTGGCGCGCCTGGTGCGGAGCTGAACCGGATCACGTTAAGAGGATCGTCGTCACCGCCATCGCACATGCCGCCGTGCCCGACGTCGAGAACGACAGTTGGCGCCAGTGACGCTCAGAATGCCTTAGACTTCATTTGGACGGGAGCGGCGCACCGGGCATCTGCGGCGTCGCCTGACCGCTCTCGCCAGAACCACTGCCGGTCGTCGTCGCGCTGCCGAGTTTGCTCAATGGCTGATACAGCAGCATCAGTCCGAAGGCCGCCGCCAGTGCCAGCCCAAGCAGGCTGAGAGTGAGGCCGTTACGCCCTGTGGCGCGAGGGTTTTTCGCGGCGCCGTTCGGCCTCTCTCGGTTCGCTTCGTTGCGATCCACCATGCGTCCTCCAAACTGCACGGCGGGAAACGCGACAGCGATGAAATCGTGCCGTGGCCAGCCGACGAGCCGCCACGCGACCTACTTGTCGTACAACTTAAAACGTGGAAGCTTGGCCATGTTCGAACGTGACCCCCCGCTGAGGGGAGAAGTCGCGACAGCTAGTGAGAGGAACACCCATGTCGATAATTCTGCGCTGTGCAGCGCTTGCATTATTCGTGCTCGGGCTGGCCGGTCCGACTGCCGCCCAGACAAAACTCAAGTGGGCTCACGTCTACGAGGTCTCCGAGCCCTACCACACTGAGGCATTGTGGGCGGCCGAGGAGATCAAAAAGCGGACGAACGGCAAGTACGAAATCCAGGTCTTTCCCGCGTCCCAGCTCGGCAACGAACCGCAGATCAACGAAGGCCTCGGCCTCGGCACCGTCGACATCATCTACACGGGCACGGCCTTCGTGGGCGGTGTGCACAAGCCGCTCTCGATTTCGAACGCGCCCTACATCTTCCGCGACTTTGACCACTGGAAAGCCTACCGCAGCTCAAAGCTCTTCCAGGACCTCGCTGCTGGATATGGTCAGAAGACGGGCCATCAGATCGTGGCCATGACCTACTACGGCGAGCGCCACCTGACCTCGAACAAGGAGCTCAAGGGCCCCGAGGATATGAAGGGCATGAAGCTGCGCGTTCCGCAGGCGCCGCTTTATGTGATGTTCGCCAAGACCTACGGCGCAAACGCTACGCCGATCGCGTTCGCCGAGGTCTACCTCGCCCTGCAGCAGGGCACGGTCGACGGCCAGGAGAACCCGCTGCCGACCATCCTGGCGAAGAAGTTCTATGAAGTGCAGAAGTACATCCATCTGACGGGGCACATCACCGAAACGCTCGTGACGGTGCTCGGCCGCCCGCTGCTCGCCAAGCTCTCTGCGGATGAGAAGAAGATCTTCGAGGACGTGCTGAAGGAAGCCGCCAACAAGGCGACCGACGCGATCCGTGCGTCGGAGCAGAAACTTCCGGCGGAGTTCGAGAAGCTCGGTAAAACGGTCACGCGGCCGGATCGCGCGGCCTTCATCAAGATCGCCCAGCCGGCTCACCTCGGCCCGGATGGCCTCGCCTTCTGGACCAAGGAGCAATACGACGCCCTGCAGGCTCTGAAGTAACGGCATCGGACGACGGGAGCGCGGGTATTCGCGCTTCCGTCGAGCCGAGCAACGGCCAACGCATAGCGGCGATCCAACATGACGAAGCCTGCCGACGAGACAGATCCGGCCGAGGTGCACCTCATCCACGTCGAGGATGAGGAGATCACCATCGAGCATCATCCGGAGGATTGGCTGGCCTTCGCGCTTTTCTGGTCGCTCGCGGGGATCGTGTTCCTTCAGTTCTTCACCCGCTACGTCCTTAACGACAGCCTCGCCTGGACCGAGGAGATCGCGCGCTACGGCCTCATGTGGGTGACTTTCATCGGCGGCATCATCGTCGTCCGAAAGAACACCCATATCGGCGTCGAGGTGCTGCTTCATTTCCTGCCGCGGAGCTCCGCACGCTACCTTCTGGCGGCAATCGATACGACCAAGCTAGTTTTCATCGCTTTGCTGACGTGGTTCGGCGTCCAGATCGTCGAGCGGATGCATTGGCAGCGCATGGTCATCATCGACCTGCCGATGAGCGTCGTCTACGCGGGCATCGCCTTCGGATGTCTCGGCATGCTCGTCCGCGAAGCGATCAATTTCTGGCGCAACGCGCGTGACGGCTGGCGGACAGCGACCGAGAAGATCGGCGACGGCATGGTCATCGACTGATTGCGAGATTCCAATGGCTTTGCTCCTGGTCGCCTTTTTCGTTGCCCTCCTCGTCGGCGTCCCGATCTTCATCGCGCTCGCGGGCTCGTCGCTGCTCTACACGCACTTCATCGCCGGCATCCCCGACTTCGTGATTCTGCATCGCATGGCCGGCGGCATCGACAGCTTTCCGCTCCTCGCCGTGCCCTTCTTCATCCTGGCCGGCAACCTCATGAACTCGGCGGGGATCACCAATCGCATCTATGATTTCGCGGTCGCTGCCGTCGGCTGGCTGCGCGGTGGGCTCGGTCACGTCAACGTCGTCGGCTCAGTGATTTTCGCGGGCATGTCCGGCACGGCGGTCGCCGATGCTGGTGGCCTCGGCACCATCGAGATCAAGGCCATGCGCGATCATGGCTACAAGACCGATTTCGCAGTCGGAATAACGGCGGCATCCTCGACTATCGGGCCGATCATTCCGCCGTCGCTGCCGATGGTGATCTTCGGCGTCATGGCCAATGTTTCGATCGGCCAGCTCTTTGCCGCCGGCCTCGTGCCGGGGCTATTGATGGCCGCGTTCCTGATGATCTACGTGACGTGGTACGCCCACAGGCACGGCATCGGGCGCGATCAGAAATTCGCGATGATGATCCTGGGCCGGACGTTCGTCCGCGCCGTGCCAGCCCTCATGACACCGGCCATCATCATCGGCGGCATGTCGTTCGGCTGGTTCACCCCGACGGAAGCGGCGATCGCCGCATGCGCCTGGGCGATCTTTCTCGGCGCAGTGCTCTATCGCTCCCTGTCGTGGAAGCAGTTTTACAAGGTAACGCTCGACACGATCGAGACGACGGCGGCTGTCTTGCTGATCGTCGGCGCGGCCTCTCTGTTCGGCTGGGTGCTGACGACGACGCAAGTCACCGAGTCCATCACGCAAGCACTGCTCTCGATCAGCCGCGATCCTTTAGTCTTGCTGCTGCTGATCAACATCCTGTTGCTGATCGTCGGCTGCTTCATGGAGACCATCGCTGCGATCTCGATCCTCGTACCGGTACTGATGCCAGCCGTGATCGGGGCGGGCATCGACCCTGTTCAGTTCGGCGTCGTGATGGTCCTCAATTTGATGATCGGACTGCTGACGCCGCCGGTCGGGATGGTTCTCTTCGTGCTCTCGCGGGTCGCCAACATCTCATTCGACCGTACCGTCAAGGCCGTCATCCCTTTCCTCATTCCGCTGCTCGGCGTTCTGGCACTGATCTCGATCTTCCCGTGGCTGACGCTCGCGGTGCCGACGTACCTCTACCGGTGAGGTTGCCATGAAGCTCTATACCTACTGGCGCAGTAGTGCCGCGTACCGCGTTCGCATCGCCTTGAATCTCAAGGGCATCGGGGCCGACCTTGTGCCGGTTCATCTTGTACGAGACGGTGGGGAACAGCACGCGGACGCGTATCGGAGCGTCAATCCCAATGAACTGGTTCCGGCGCTCGTTCTCGATGACGGGACCTCGATCACGCAATCCGTCGCCATTGTAGAGTACCTCGACGAGGTCCATGGCGGCCCGCGGCTGCTGCCGGACGATCCGAAGCTACGCGCCCGCGTCCGCTCCGCGGCCCTTACGATCGCCTGCGACATCCATCCGATCAACAATCTGCGCGTTATCACGCACTTGAAGAAAGCTTACGGTCGGAGCCAATCCGATATCGTCGACTGGATGGCCCATTGGATGACGCTCGGGCTTCACGCCTATCGAGATCTGATCGAGCTGACAGGAACGTTCAGCTTCGGGGAAACGCCCTCGCTCGCCGACGCCTGTCTCGTGCCTCAGCTCTACAACGCGAAGCGCTGGAATATCGAGGTGCCCGGGATCGAGCGTCTGCGGGAGATCGAGGCGGCGTGCCTTGCGCTGCCGGCCTTCGCGGCAGCCGTACCGGAGCGTCAGCCCGACGCCGAGTGACGCAGCGCGATCATCAAGCGCGCCACAGCGGCGTGCCCGCGAGCGCGAGGCGGTATAGCCAGAGCGTCACGGTTGCCCACGCCAGTGCGACCAGCCAAACGGTCACTCTGGAGATGGGCAGTGGTGCCAGTCGCGCCAGCGCAAAGCCGGCCAGCGGCACCACCTGCATCATATGGGTCGCGAAGAAATGCGGGATCCGCAAATCACCGACAGAGCGCGACCATCCGGTGACGGGCCAACGCGGTGCTCCGAACGGTTCGGCACCAACGAGCGGCGACAGGCGGCTGCCGATGTGACCGGCAACGAGAACGGTCAGCAGAGCACTGCCGATGAACCCGAGTGCGAGTGCATCCCGTACGGCCGGATCAAGACCGGCGCTTGGCCTGATCCATATCGCGATCCCGATGATCAGGGCTGGGAGCAGGAGAAGCAGCGCGCCGATCCCCATCAGCGTGTACATCAAGGCGTGGAACGGCGTCGTCAGATTGAAGTGCGAGGGCTCCCCGCGGGCACCCTGCACCATGATGTAAGTGACCTCGCCGATCAGGCTGACCGCAACGACGGCCACCAGCGCGGCAAAGAGCCAGGATGCCCGGATCTCCTCCGCGAGAAAGGCGGCGGCGAGTGCGAGCGTCGCCATGTGGACGGCGAGCGAAACCTGGAACTTGAGCGGCTTCGCCCAGACACTCGCGCTGGCGATTTCGCGTGGATCGGTCAGCAAGAGGAGCAGCGTCGGGATCGCGGCCACGGCACACCCCGCCGCAAGGAGCCACCAGAGTTCGTCGAAGAAGGTGATGGACACGCCCAGCCCCAATCTCGCACGCAAATCCATCAGGCGGCCGCCGCAGTGAGCGAGGGCCGTGCCGGAGTGACGTCCGCCCGGGTCGGTGCCTTTGCCGACTCGGCCTTCGGCTCGCGAACGGAGAACCACGCCGCATAGAGCGCAGGTAGGAAAATCAGTATCAGGAGCGTCGCCACCAGGAGGCCGCCCATCATGCTGATGGCCATCGGGCCCCAGAAAACGCTGCGCGACAACGGGATCATTGCCAATACGGCGGCAAGGGCCGTCAGCACGACGGGACGCGACCGCCTCACCGTGCTCTCGACGATCGCCGTCCAGGGCGCGAGCCCGCTCGCGAGGTCATGGTCGATCTGGTCGACCAGGATCACGGTGTTCCGCATGATCATTCCCGCCAGCGCAATGACACCGAGCAGAGCGACGAAGCCGAACGCCGCGTCGGCGACGAGCAACGCCGCAACGGCACCGATCAGCCCGAGGGGGGCGGTCAGGAAGACCAGGAACAGCTTCGAGAAACTCTGCAGCTGCAGCATCAGCAGCGACAGCGTGACGAGGATCATAACCGGAAACACCGCGAACAGCGCCACATTGGCCTTCTGGCTCTCCTCGATGGCGCCGCCGGTATCGATCCGGTAGCCGGGTGGCAGTGAAGCCTTGAGCTCGGCGAGCTTCGGCAGAATGGCGTTGGTGACGGTTGGTGCTTGAACGCCGGGAGCGACGTCCGCGCGGACACTGAGCACCAGATCACGATTGCGCCGCCAGAGGATCGGCTCTTCGAAGCCGAATTTGACGTCGGCGACTTGCGCGACTGGAACGACCCGGCCATTGCGCGTCAGGATCGTGAGGTCCGACAGTCGACCGAGGTCGAGCCGCTCTTCGCTCGTCGCCCGCGCGACCACCTTGATAAGCTCCGTACCCTCGCGATACTCCGTCACCGTCACACCGGACAGAAGCGCACGCAAGGTGCGGGCGAGATCCTCGCTGGCGATCCCGAGTGCCCGCGCCCGCTCCTGGTCGACGACCAGACCGACGCTCTTGACCTGCTCATTCCACTCGAACTGCGGGTCAATGGCATTCGGCTCCTGCCGCATGATTCCACGCACCTTCTCCGCAATCTCGCGAACCGCCATGGGATCGGTGCCGACCACGCGGAACTGCACGGGGAAGCCGACCGGCGGACCGAAATTCAGCCGGTCGACACGCACGCGGGCCTCCGGAACGACGCCGTCTGCCACGGCCCGCTCGAGTTTGGCCTTAAGGCGCTCGCGTGCCTCCGGGCCCTTGGTCATGATGACCGTGACGGCGAAACTCGGGTTGGGTAACACGGGGTTGAGGGCGAGGAAGAACCGCGGGCTGCCTTGTCCCACATAGGTCGTGTAGGTCGAAACGTCGGGATCACCCACGAGCAAAGCCTCGGCTTTGGCAGCTGCTGCCGCTGTCGCACCGATGGCGCTGCCCTCCGGCATCCGGACTTCGATCAGCAGCTCCGGACGCGACGACGTCGGGAAGAACTGCTGCTGCACGAAGCCCATGCCGAAAATCGCCGCCCCGAACGTAATCGCGGTCGCCACGATCACCGACCAACGGCGCCGCAGCGACCAGTTCACCACGCGGCGCAGGGCGCGGTACGTTCGCGTATCGTAGACGTCGCCGTGGCCGCCGCCGCGATGCACGTCGGGAAGCAGCTTCACCCCAAGATACGGCGTGAAGACTACGGCGACGAACCAAGAAACGACGAGTGCCAGCGCGACGATCCAGAAGATATTGCCGGCATACTCGCCGGCGGTCGACTTGGCAAAGCCGACGGGAAGAAATCCGGCCGCGGTCACGAGCGTTCCCGTCAGCATCGGGAAAGCCGTCGATTCCCAGGCAGCAGCGGCCGCCTTCAGGCGATCGTATCCCTGCTCCATTCGGACGACCATCATGTCGATCGCGATGATCGCATCGTCAACGAGCAGACCAAGCGCGATGATCAGGGCACCGAGTGTGATACGGTCGAGGTTCATGCCGGCGCCCTGCATGACGACGAAGACGATCGCGAGAACAAGTGGGACCGAAAACGCGACGACGATGCCGCTCCGCCAGCCGAGCGACAAGAAGCTGACGACCAGCACGATCGCGAGCGCTTCCACGAACGCGGTGAGAAATTCCCCGACCGACTCGGCAACGACGCGCGGCTGGTCCGCGACCTGCTCGATCTCGATGCCGGTTGGAATGAGCTGACGGGCTTCGTCGACCGCGCCTTTCAAGCGCTCGCCGAGCTCGAGCACGTTGCTGTTCTCGGCGGCTGCCACAGCGACGCCGACCGCAGGCTTGCCCTTGTGCGTAACGAGGAACGCCGGCGGGTCTTCGATGCCGCGCGTGACCGTGGCGATATCGCCGAGCCGGAATACGCGTCCGCCGGCCTCAATTGGAAGCGCACGCAAGGCGTCGAGACTCTTGAGTGCACCGTCGACGCGCACCTCGATCCGGTCACTCTTGGTTTCGAACGCACCGGCCGATGCAACCGCGTTCTGGCGCGCGATTGTGTCGAAGATGGCGTCTGCGGATACGCCCAGCGTGGCGAGTTTCTTATAGCTGATTTCGACGTGCACTTCTTCCGGGACGTCGCCGACGAGCACGATCTTGCCGACGTCGCGCACGCGGAGCAGTGCGGTCCGCAACTTCTCGGCCTGCCGCTTGAGGTCGGCACGCATTACGCCGTCGCTGGTCAGCATATAGACGGCGGCGAACACATCGCCATACTCGTCGTTGAAGAACGGACCGATGGTCCCTTGCGGGAGCGACCCGCGACTGTCGTTCAAGCGCTTTCGGATCTGATACCAGGTATCGGTCGCTTCACGTCCGCGCACATGATCCTTGAGCTGAACGAGAATGACGGCATGACCGGGGCGCGAATACGTTTGCACGTAGTCGAGCTGCGGCAATTCTTGGATGCGCTTCTCGAGCGGTTCGGCAACGAGTCTCTGGACGTCCTCTGCGATCGCACCTGGCCAGGCCACCTGGATGACCATGGTCTTGATGGTGAAGGACGGATCTTCGGCGCGGCCCAACTTCATGTAGGCCCACGCGCCGGCGAGCGCGGTCGCGATGATCGCGAAGAGGACGACGGCCTGATGACGGACCGCCCAGGCAGAGACGTTGAAGTTCGTCATGACGTGTGCCCCTTCGCTCAACGCAGCGATGCGCGCTGTTCGACGATGCGCACCGGCCGGGCCGGATCGAGAACATGCAGGCCGACCGTTACGATGCGCTCGCCGGCGGAAAGGCCCTCACGGATCAACACGTCGTCACGAAGGTAGGCGTGGACGGCGACCGGCTTTGCGACCACGCGCGTCCCGTTCTCCGTGACCACGAAAACATGCGGGCCGCGGCCATTGTTGGCGACGGCCGTCGAGGGAACGCGAACGAGAACGCGGGCGTGGTCGGCGACGAGATGAACGGTCGCCGTGCGACCGAGGCTCACCGTTTGGTCGGGCTCGAACGCAAAGCGTGCGCGAAACGTCCGCGACGCCGTGTCGGCGTCCGGTGATACTTCACGAAGGCGCGCCGATTTGCGCTCGCCGGACGACCAGACTTCGATCTCGGCGCGGCTTCTTTCAAGAGCGGCCAACATGTGTTCTGGAACCGCGACCTCGACTTCGACGTCGTCGAGACGCGCGACCCGTGCCACGGTCTGACCGGCGAGCACGACCTGCCCCACCTCGACGGGAAGAGCAGTCACGGTGCCGGCGTCCTTCGCTGTGAGCACCGCATAGCCGAGTTGATTCTCCGCGAGCGCGACGTTCCGGCTCGCGCGTTCCAGACGGCCAGCGGCTTCGGCGGCGGCTGAGATGCGCTGATCGAGGGCCGCGCGAGCCACGTGGCCTGCGTCATGGAGCGTGCGGTAGCGGCCTTCAGAAGCCTCGGCTTCGGCGAGCGCGACCCGAGCCGCCGCATTCTCCGCACGCTGGGCTTCCAGTGCGAGGCGCAGATCGACGTCGTCCAGCCTGGCGATCGGTTGCCCCGCCGCAATCCGGTCGCCCACATCGACGAAGCGCTCGATCACCTTACCGCCGACGCGAAAGCCGAGGTCCGCCAAAACGCGGGGCCTTACGACGCCGACATAGCTCCAAGCCGTCGTTTCCGGCGCCGGCGTCACCGTCATGACGGCCACCGGCTGGGGTGGCCGCGGCGCCGCGACAGGGGCTTGCGGCTCGCAGGCGGCAAGTCCAAGGCCCGTGAGTATTACGGCAGCAAGTGGGATCGACAGGTTCCAGCGCATGACATCGCCCTTGCAAAGTTAGTCGTGCTCACTTATGTGAGAAGCGCTAACTTGACAAGTGTTAATTTCACTAACTTTACGCGGCCCCCGCAAATCGCCGATGCTAGGGCGATGAAGGAAAAAACAATGCGACCCGCGAAGGCGCAGTACCATCACGGCGACCTCAGGCAGGCGCTCATCGATGCGACGCGCAGTCTTGTGGCTGAGCGCGGTGCGGAGAACTTCTCACTGGCAGATGCTTGTCGGCTCGCCGGCGTCACGACGGCAGCGCCCTACAAGCACTTCCGCGACAAGCAGGAAATCCTCGAGGCGATCGTCGAGCAGGGCTACGAGAACTTGGCGGCCAAGACGATGGCGGCGACCGTTGCAGCGGGCGAAGGGACCCTCGCCGCCATGATCGCCATGGGCCAGGCTTACGTGAATTTCGCCCGCGAGCAGCCGGCAGTGTTTCGTCTGATGTTCGGGCAAAATCCCGCGATCAAGCGTGCCGAGGATGTTGAAGAGACGGGGCGCGCGTGCTTCGGAAACGTAATCGCGCAAGTCGCGCTGTACTGCGAGCGGCAGAAACTCTCCGGCGATGCGGGCGTAATCGCGCTTGAACTCTGGACGTTCGTGCACGGCGCTGCGTGCCTGCTGATCGACGCCGACTACGAGAAGGTCGCACCCGGTCTCGACGTCGATGCGCTGGTCGCCGGCGTTGCGCCGCGGTTGCTGCAGGCAGGCGCGACGCGCCGCTCCGCCCACAAGCAATAACGATCGCTGTCGACCGGATGCAGGGCTGGCCCCGGCTCAGCGCATTGGGCGTACGCAATCGGGCAAGTTAGCGTCGCGATAGGTCGGTAGCTGGTGCTGCCACCGAGGAGCAGCGCTTGTCGTCCCCCATCCCGCGATCCGTCGAACTCCGCGCCGTCGCCGTGGCGGCCATCGGCAGCATCTCCGTCGGCTTCGTGCCGTTCTTCGTGACGGGGTTGCAGCGCGCCGGCGTCGATACCGTTTCCTCGCTGCTCTGGCGCTACATCGTGGCACTCGCGGTGCTCGTACCGCTTTGCCTGTGGCGACATTCTCTCGTCGACGAATGGCGGCGGGGCGGAAAGTGGCTCGTCCTAATCGGCATGACGCTGGGGACGCTTCAGGTCTTTCTCTACTTCAAATCGCTCGAAACGATCCCCACCAGTGTGGCGGTGACGATCTTCTACTTCTATCCCGTGTTGGCCCTGGCGATCGATCGGCTGCTGTTCGCCATCACTATTACGCCGGCCACGGTTCTAGCAGTCGCCGTGATCGTCGTCGGCGTCGCGCTGACGAGCCTGCCCGACCTGCTTGGCGCGGTGCTCGATGCCAGGGGTATGCTGCTCGCGCTGCTCTCTGCCTGCGGATATGCGATCTACATTGCAGCAGCCTATCCGTTGACGCGACAGGTCTCACCCATCGCCTCGGCGATGTTTCTCTACGGATCGTTCGGCGCGGTCTTTGGCGCCATCGCGCTGGTCAAGGGTTTCGCGCTTCCCCCTGCGCCGGTGCTCTGGTGGAACGTCTTGTTCATCGGCACGCTCGGCGGCGCTCTGCAAATCCTGTCGTTTTCCTATGCCCTGCCTCGGCTCGCCTCGAGTGGTTACTCCGTCATCGTCTGCCTCGAAGTCGTGACCGTTGTTCTCGTCGGTGTGGTCTTGCTTGGCGAGACGCTCCAACCCGTCCAATGGTTCGGCGTTGTGATGGTGCTAGCCGGCATTGTCTTGGCGCGCAGCCGCCGTCGTTGACCTCGGCCCGACGAATCGCCCAGAGCGGATGACTTCGATCAGTTATCCACATGTTTGGTTGACGGAACGAGTTAGGAGGGTGTCGAATTGTTCCGAGGTGCGCTACTTTAAAGTTGTCGTTTCGGCCGTAAGTTGTGCTCCAGGGCGCAGCAAACAGACGAAGCGACTAGACTAGACAATTTGACACGTCGCAGGGTGCGAAATTGCCCATTTCGCGCCCTTTTTTGCGTTCGGAGCGTGCCCGTGCAGAAGTTGGATACCGTGCAGAAACTGGATGCCGTACTGGCGGACGATATCGTCGGTGCGGCTGTCGTCCCTGGCTTTCGGCAGCTGCAAGTGCTGGTCGTGGAAGACGATCCGGCAGACCTTGCGCTCATCGAGCGATCGCTGCGTCGGATGACCGACTTCGAAGCTCAGATCACCGTCAGCGGCTCGATTGCCGCCGCCCGGCAGACGTTGCGGCTCGCGCCCTTCGATGTCGTGCTCGTCGACCATGCGCTCGGCAGTGAATCCGGCCTCAGTCTCGCGCCGTCGCCCGCCGGACGCCGTCTGCCATGCCCGGCCATTCTGGTCACCAGCCTGCTCACGGCGGAACTCAAAACGGTCGCGCTGTACCGTGGATTCTCCGCCTGTATCGACAAGGACGAACTGACGCCGCGCATCCTTGAAGCGCTGGTCGGGCAGGCGATCACGGCCCACCGCCTGCAACAGCAGGTCGATCGGCTGGAAAGCCAGTTGGCGGCACCGGATTTGCAGCCGAGCGGATCGCCCGACGTGTTCGATTTGCGCGGCCTTCTCCTCGACGTGGTTGCCGGACTCGGTATCGGCCGCGCCGGCGACGGCGAGCGGCGCCTCACGGTGACACTCGACATGAGTGGGCGCGGCGTCCTCGTCCGCGGCGATGAATTGGAAGTCTCGGCGGCGCTTGAAAGGGTACTGGCGAAGGAACTCGCGGGGCGCTTGCCGGGACGATCGGTCGAGATCCGCCTCGAAACGGACGACGCCCATGCACGCATTCTCACCATCGAGGCTCCCGAGGGCGTCAACTGGCGCTCCAACGGCGGCGATGGCGAAGAGTATCCAGCGTCGGTCATTGCCGCTCTGCCGCTCGCCGCGCGCCTCAAATGTCACGCGTGATGACGGCGGACGGTCACACAAGCGGCAGGGCATGGAGATGCGTTGCCAATTCGACTTTCGGATCCCCATCCCCTCTGGCGATCCGATGGATGGTGCCCCGCAGTCCCCCCGCGAGGCACCGGGACGGTTGTCCCCTCAACCGCCCAGCAAGAGCGGCACGTCGGCTGCAACCGACGTGCCGCTCTGGACCGCCACCCCATGCGGTCCCTCCACGATCGGCTCTGCCGTCTCCCTCAAGACGGTGTCCCTGACCAGTAAAAAGACTTCCCGGCCGGAAGGCTGGGAAGTCTCTGCCGTGGTGAGCCGAACGCTGGAACAGCCTCCTTCCCGACGCCACCGCACAAGGCGGTCAGGCGTCGTGTCAGATCAAGAATCTCAGGATGCCAACCGCTCCGAGCGAGCAGCGGCTTGACGATACGTGCAGACGAGACCCGACATCTCGGAGACGAGACGGCGATACTCGGCCTCGACGCGCTGGGTATGAAATGCGGAGCGAATCGTGGTCTCGAGCAAGGTCGGCGATAGGTCCTTCTTGGCGATGCAGGCGATGGCGCCCGACCGTAGCGCAAGATCATGCGCCGCTTCCGTAAGTAAGCCCGTCAATGCGATCGGTAGAGCGCTACTGCTGCGCCCGCCCGCTTCGCTCAGGAAACGCGAGCCCGACTCGGCGCCGAGGTTCATGTCGACCAGGAAGACATCGAACCGCTGGTCGACCATCGCCCGGCGCGCAGCCTCTAGCGTCTTCGCCCGGATCGACGTTGCATCGTACTGGACCATTTTTCGGAGAGCGCGGGCGGCGGCGTCGTAGTCACCAAAATCGTCTTCGACCACCAGCACGCTCAGCCGGCGCTTTTGACCGTCTGATGGTGGACCGACCATTTCGGGCGCTGCCAAGCGAAACTCCCAGGTGTCGAGAAATCACACACTTCTGACGAGCATCGTACCCGAACACAATGAGACGTGGAAAGATGAACATGGCCGAGTTCGCTAGACGGTTGTGGATAACTTTTTTCCGAGACTGCCGAGTAGCGAATCAGAGGAAACGTGTCCGCTGGCACGCTAAACTTAAGCCATCTCAGCGTAGCGGACAGGCGTGATGGCGGGACCATGCATTCTTCTCGTCGAGGACGACGAGGCCGACGTCATCCTGTTCCAGCGCAGCTGCCGCAGGCAGGGCCTGTCTGCGGAGATCGTGGTTGCGCGAGATGGTATGGAGGCGCTCGCCTATCTGCGCCGGACCGATCGGCCCACGGGACGCATGGTGATCGTCACAGACCTCAACATGCCAAGGCTAAACGGCCACGAGTTGATCGAGGCTCTGCGCGAGGATCCCGCGAACGCAACGCACGTCGTGTTCGTCCTCTCGACCTCGAACCTACCTCAGGACCTGGAAGCGGCTTACCGCGGGCACGTGGCCGGATACATCGTGAAGGACGCTCGGGGCGACCGCTTCGCCGCGTCCATCGCCATGCTGCGCCAGTACTTCGATGCCATTACGCTCAACTGACGGGGGGTGATGCCCCCGGCTCTGCCGGCTGTTCGATCTTCCGCCAAGTGAAGCGGAATGTGGTACCGCGCGCCACGTCGGGATTGGACAGCACCTCGATGGTGCCCCCATTGTCCTGGATCGCTTTGCGGACGAGTGCGAGCCCCATGCCGGTCCCCGGGCGGTCGCTCGCATGTTCGAGCTTCCGAAACGGCAGGAACACTTTCTCGTGGTGGCGCACGGGAATACCGGGACCGTTGTCGGCCACGGTGAACTCGAACTCCCGACCGCGATCCTCGGCCGAAACTGCGACGTCGACTTTCGGCAGCTCGCAGTACTTGAGCGCATTGTCGATCAGGTTCTGGAACACGAGTTGAAGTGGCGCTCGATAGGTGGCGAACGTCGGGTTATCGCCTGTGAACTTCAGGTCCAGCCGACCCTCGCTGTCGACGGCTTCGGCGATCGACCGGATCATCGGCTCGAGCGTTACGATCTCGACGGGAGCGACCTGACTATCGAGCCGAGCGTATGCCATCAGCTCGTTGAGCATGTTCGTCAAGCGCTCCGAATACGTCATCAATCGATGGACGTGCGCGCGGATCTCGTCGTTGGCGTGATCAGCGAGATCCTCCTCGATCCACTTCGCCGAATTGAGGATCGTACGCAGCGGCGCTCTCAAATCGTGCGAGACGATGTAGGTGAATTCCTCTAGTCGCCGGTTGGCGCGGCCAAGTTCCTCGTTGCGGATGGCGAGCGACGTCTCGATCTCCTTGAGCGCCGTGATATCGAACATCGTGATCACAAGACCCTGGATCGTACCCTCTACGCGGAATGGCAGCACCCGCAGAAGGAATGTCCTGCCATCGACATCGACCGAGTGCTCCGCATCGGGACCACCGTTGAGCACGCTGACGAGATCGGCCTTCAAGCTGGCGTAGATGAAGCGTGCGGTGATGTGCTCGATGGGCCTGCCAGTATCGCGGGCCAGCAGATTGAATGTCTTGGCGATCGCAGGCGTGAAGCGGCGGATGCGTAACTCACGATCGAGGAAGATAGTGCCGACCTCCGTCGCCCGCAGGAGGTGATCCATATCATTGGTGAGCGCCGTCAGCTCGTCGATCTTGCGCTGGTGCTCCGAGCTGACCGTGTAGAGCTCTTCATTGACGGCATGGAGCTCTTCGTTGGTGCTCTGGAGCTCCTCGTTGGCGCTCATGAGCTCCTGGTTGGTGGCCTGCAGTTCCTCGTTGCTCGTCTCCAGTTCCTCGATGGTGGTCTGGAGACTTTCTTCGGTAATCTGCAGATCTCGCTCAAGCGATTGCAGGCGTTCCGTGATGTGGCCGTCCACAGGCGCGTCCTGCGGAGCTCCAAGCGGGGCCGCCACCCGGCGACGTCGAGCGGTTTCCTCCTCGATCGTCAACAGGAGGTAATCCGCGTTGTCGCTGCGATCGGCGAGCCGGTCGGTGCGGATGAGGGCCACCCGCGGATTGCCACCCTTGTTCACCACCACGCGGCGCGTCTGCGCGAGCCGGCGTGACCACGTCGCGTCCAGGCAGGCACTGACAGCGCTTCGGAGTTCCTCGACGACCAAGTCCGTCGCACGGGCGCTCATCAGTCCCGGCTTCAGTCGTAGGAAAGGCTCGGCACCATTGAAGATCTGGCAAACTTGGTTGTGCCGGTCGACAAGCAACGCGGCAGGCGCGTAGCGCGCCAGCAACGCGTCGTAGGCTTTAAGGAGTGACCGTCGCTCCAGCGTGTTCGCCGTCGCACTGGCACTGACGCGGACCTTGTAATCCCGAGAGGCATGGATGGGATCGATGCCCTCGGTCTGCGCATCCGGGAGCAGGCGGGTTGATCCGGGCAGCTGGATCTGGCGCAGCTTGCGGAAAAGACGCCAGCGCCGATCGAGCGCTTCGAATTCGTCCTGCAGCGAACCGAGCGTCTCGCTCTGGCCGAGGAAGAGAATGCCGTCTCGCGCCAGAGCGAAGTGAAAGAGCGCGAGCACCTTCTGCTGCGCGATCTCGTTGAAATAAATAAGAACGTTGCGGCAGCTCAGAAGATCGATCCGAGTGAAGGGCGGATCCTTGATAAGATTGTGGGGGCTGAAGACGATGAGGCGCCGCAGCGCCGGGCTGACCTGATACTGCAGGCCCACCCGCTCGAAGTAGCGCGCCACCATAACCGGATCGAGCCCCTTCAGGCTTTCCGCCGGATAGAGACCCTGGTTGGCATACTCCAGTGACCGCTGATGGAGGTCGGTGGCGAAAATCTTGACGTTAAGCGGCACGTCATGAGTGTGCGCGTACTCACTGAACAGGATCGCAATCGAGTAAGCTTCTTCGCCTGTTGCGCATCCTGCCACCCAGATACGGATCGGACGATCCTCCGACATTTGGGCCGCGAGCTTCGGTACGACGACGGTCCGCAGCAGATCGAACGCCGCCGCATCGCGAAAGAACGACGTGACGCCGATCAGAAGATCCGCATAGAGCACATCAAGTTCAGCAGGCGTCTCTTTGACGAATGCGAGGTAGGCCGGAATGTCGTCGAGGTGGTTGAGCAAAACGCGACGCTTGAGCCGCCGGCCGATTGTTGTCGTCTTGTAATAGGCGAAGTTCGCGCCGTAGCGCTTCTGGAGCAAGCGGAGGATATCGGCCTGCGCCGCCTGGACGGTCGTCGGCGCCTCGGCGCCTGTGCTGGCGTCTTCGTCACCGCCTCCGATCGACTCGCCACGTGCGATGCGACTGAGGACAGCGGCCATCTCGTCGGCGAGTACCGTAGCCGTAGCGGCATTCCGCTCGATGACAGAGCGCGGCATGGTGTCGAACTTCGCCGAGCGCGGCTCCTGGACAAGCACGGTGCCACCGGCCTCGCGGATGGCAAGCGATCCGATGGTGCCGTCGCTGCCGGTACCCGACAGGATGACGCCGATTGCGGCGGATCCGTACTGCTGTGCGACCGACCGGAAGAGTGCGTCGATCGGATGGCTCGGGATCTCGCTGCGGTCGCTGCGCTTGAGGGAGAAGCGGCCCCGCTTGATCATCAGGTGTTGGCGGGGCGGATTGAGGTAAATCGTGTTGGGACCGAGCGCGATGCCGTCGGCAGCATGCGCGATCCGCATGCTCGAGTGGCGGGCGAGCAGTTCGTCCATCATCGAGCGAAAGTCGGGGGAGAGGTGCTGAACGACGACGAAGGCGAACCCGGTGTCGGGCGGCATGGCCCGGAAAAACTGCTCGAGCGCTTCGAGCCCCCCGGCTGAGGCACCGATGGCGATGACCTTCATGGCGCCCTCGGGCGCCGCCTTCTTGCTTTTTGCCGCGCGCTTCGGCGCTGGGCGCGCCGCAGCTGGCGTCCGGGCACCCCGTACGGGCCGGCGACTTCCTGGCGTGCCGGATTCCGAAGTCATTGCGGTGTCCTGGTCCCCCAAAGCTCTCGTGCTGTACGAAAGCTAGCACCCATTTGCCCGCTGGGGAGGGAGAATCTAAGGGGAGGTCCCGCCCGTCTTTAGTCCCGGAGCAGGGAGCGCCGGAGCATCCCGGCGGTGACGTCGGCCATCACCTGCATCGAGGAGACGATAAGGTTACCGCCGTCTCGGATCGCCGCGTTGGCTTCTCCGATAATGTCACCGAGCTGGCTGAGATGAGATGTGGACGTCGTATTTCGCAGCGTCGTCACGTCGTACTGCGAGCCGAGGATGTAGCGGATCTCGCGGGCGTGGTCGAAAATCGGGTGCAGGAACAGCAACACCTCGAAGCGCTCGCCGGATTTCCGATAATTGACGAGCCGCGCGACCCCCTCCCGCCCCTCGATCAGAAGGCGGCGAATCTCGATTCTCGCCTCGTCGTTCTCACCGTCGCGCTGAAGGAAGCGGCAGTTGAGGCCGATCACGTCCTCGCGGCTATAGCCCGTAAGAGACAGGAAGGCGTCGTTCGCGAGAACGAGCGGATGGTCCTGGATGCCGGCATCGGCGAGGGTGAGAGGTATGGCCGCCCGTTCGAAAACCGGGGCCACGGTCGCCGGCAAAAGCATGTTCGCGGACCTCCTCGCATCCACCCGATTCTGCCAGTTTAGCGTCTCGCCGCCGGGCCTGCCTAGGATGCGCGTCGCACGAAAATGAGACGAATGCGGATGATTTTGGCCAAATGCGACATATACGTCGCGTCGATTACTCCGATTGGCTCGTCAACAGCGCTGCGGCAACGGCACGACCCAGATAGTCGGCCATACAGGCGTAGCCGCCCTCAGTGATGTCGGCGTCACTCGGTGTGGTGCCGGCATCCCGCTTGCGCCGTTCGAACAGCTCTTCCGCCTCGTAGCGCCCCACGCGAATGATATTCTTATCGCGCGCGAGTTGCCGGACGACATTGCGAATGGCTTGGTACTGTGCGTCCTTCGCAACGCCCCGCGTATAGCGTGGCCCGACGAAGATGATGTCGGTTTTGCTCTGGCGTAGCCAATCGACCGCCGCGCCGACGGTTTCCTTGAACTCGTCGGCAGGGACACGGGCGAGGCCGTCCGCCGTCCCGACTTGCCAGATGACGAGATGGACACGGCGAATGGCTACCTCAGTCTTCATCTGCTCGACCGCCTTCTCGGCGAGCTCGCCAGAGACCCCCCGATAGATGATCTCGACATTGACGCCCTTCACGACACCCTCGAGCAGGCGCTCGAGCTCGCCATAGAATTCACCCGGTGCAGAACCCGGCACCGCATGCGAGCCAAGGGCTAGAACGTTGATATTCTTGTTTTTTTTCAGGGCCGACATGAGATTCGGCAACTGCGGAATACTGCCAGCTTCGAGAGCCGCCCTGCATTCGCTCGGCGCGTCGGTGGCATGGCCGGCCGGCACACAGGCGACCAGTGCGAATGCGGCCAAGATTCTATAAACCGCGCCTCTCATACCCGCGACTTCGACCCCCTGTTGCGGGAATCCGCCAACCACGCCGTTACCGATAGTGCCGCAGCGCCTGCGATCACGATAGCGGTGTCGATCAGCAGCGTACCTCCGAACTCGTACCGCACGATCTGGCCGACGAGACTGAGGATCGAGCCGACGCAGAAGACGTAAAGCGACTGGCGCCCGAGCAGCGATAGCCAGTCGACCAGCCGCGGAAGCCAGCGGTGAATATAGGGGAAAACAATTGAAAAAACAGCAACGAGTGCAAGGAACTGAATGAGCCGTATGGGGGTAACGAACGTCTTGCCGGCGATAAAGAGCAATCGCGGCTCGGGAATGACGTCTGGATCGGGCGCCCACTCGGCCACGACGATGTAGGTGCAGATGAGCAAAACGGGCAGCGCGGCGATGCGGACCGCGTTGATATTGCGGTTGACCCAGCCCCCCACCCCTCGCTCACGTGCCATCGAGAAGCCGAGCACGAAAACGAGTTGCCAGCAGAATGGATTGAAGAACCATTGGCCGGGCACCGGCCACGTCGGCACCGTGATCGGCACGATCAGGGCGCTGAAATAGATGGCCAGCGACAGCGGCAAAAGCACGCTCGGGGCGAGTCGGTGGATGATGGCGATCAGCGGCGCCAACATCATCAACAGGACGTAGAGCGGCAAAATGTCGAAGTAGCCGAGCTGGTGGCTCAGCAATACGAGACCGATGTGCGTGTTCGCCGGATCGCTGAAGACGGCCGAGGCATTGTGCCACTCGAGAAGCAGGGGATTGTCAAACCACTTCGCAGATGCAGCAAGCAAAGCGATGGCGATCATGACGATCGTGATGTGTGCGGCGTAAATGACGACCGCACGCCCCGTAAGTCGCAGAACGAGCTGGCCCATCGGCAAAGGATCGGTTGCGCGCCCGACAAGCTGGCGCAGCGACCACCCTGCAAGAAACACGAAAAGTTCGGCTGAGTCTGAGAGCGACAGGTTGCGGTGCGTCAAACGCTCGTAAACGATGCCGGGAATATGGTTGACGAAAATCGAAACGAGCGCGAAGCCCCGCCAGAAATCGATTGCATTCGCGCCGCGAGCCATCGTGTCTCCGTCTCTTTTCAACCGGCGCGAACGGTCGAGTGATCGGCTGGATTTGCGGCGGGCATCATTATCCGATAGGTTCCGTTGGGAATTACGGCGTGCGGGGGATGTCCACGTGCTCGTTCGTCTATGTGCGGTGCTGGCTTGGCTAGCCTGCAGCCTTTCGGTTGCGGCCGCAGGGGAGTTGCGCCGCGAATCCGTCGCGTCTCCCCATCTCGGTCGTGACTTCTCCTATCTGATCTACCTGCCCGACGGCTACCAGCCCGGCACCACGTATCCGGTCGTCTATCTCCTGCACGGCGCGGGATCGGACGAGCAGGCGTGGAGCCAGCAGGGTCAAATCCAGCAGAATCTGGACAGCCTCGTGGCGTCGCGTGCGATTCCTCCGGTGGTTGTCGTAATGCCCGGCTGCGTGGGCTGTTGGTGGGTCGATGGCGCCCGCGACAAGGCCGAAACGGCGTTCTGGCAAGACTTCGTGCCCGCAGTCGAGCGGCGCTACGACCTCGCTGTCCCTCGCGCAGGGCGATTCGTTGCCGGTTTGTCGGCTGGCGGCTATGGGGCCATTCGGTTCGCACTCCGCTATCCGGATCGGCTTGCCGGCGTCGCCGCCTTCAGTCCCGCGGTCTACACGGAGACGGTGCCATCTTTTTCCGCTGCGCGTAGCCAGCCGCCGTTCCTCGATGCCACCGGTCAGTTCGACCAGAAAGCCTGGGACGCGCAAAACTATCCTCAGTGGCTACCGAGCTATTTCGCCCAGGGGCACCGCCTTCCGGTCTATCTGGTCTCCGGTGACAACGACCGGTTCGGCATTGCACCCGAGACGATGAAGCTGTTCATGGCCCTGTTCGCGCGCCAGCCCGAGCAGACCGAACTGCGGATCATCGACGGCGACCATAACTGGGACGTATGGGCGAGTGCGCTGCGCGACTCGCTCGTCTTCCTGCTCAAGAATGCGCCGCCGTCCCAGGTGGCGACGTCCCGCAACTCCGTCGCTTTGGCCGGGCGTGGGTCGCAACGCCCCTGACCGGCACCGGCCTTGCCACTCAGTTTCCGGACGCGCTGCCGGTCACGCTGCCATCATCGAATGCACGCAGGCAGGCGGTCTTGAACTCGGCCTTGTCGACTTGACCGTCGCCGCTTGTATCTGCGTTGCGCGCAAACCGCCCAAGCACGTCCATCGTCTCCGCGGGCGAGACCGTCTCGCCGCCGTCGATGGCGATGAGGTCCTGCCACGCCGCGTCGCATTCCTCGGCGATCGTGGCAGCATCTTGCGTGAGCGCCGTGGTTGCTGAAAGGCAGGTGAAAGCACAAAGGGTGATGAGCGTACGCATCGGCTCCTCCTTAGACTTGCCGACGAGAACGGCGCTCGCGCTTTGGCGTTCCGGAGAGGTTCAACCGATGGCGTGATGAACATTGGGAGACGCCCGCAGTGGGAACTCAAGGATGAACGTGGTCCCGGCACCGTCCTCATAGCGCCACGTCGCTTCGATCTGCTCGCACAGCCGGTCGATGAGAAGGCGGCCGACACCGGGCTGCGCCTGAGCGCTGCGTCCGATGCCGTCGTCCGCAATGACGATGACGGCGCGCTCGCCGTCCGATGTTTCGAGCACGACGTCCAGCCGCCCCTTTTGGCGGCCTTTGAACGCGTGCTTGGCGGCGTTGCACACCACCTCGTTGACGATCAGCCCGAGGGGAATCGCACGATCGACATGGAGGCGAAGTGGCGAAAGATTCCACGTGACGTCGATCTGTCGATCGAGGGGAGCAGCAGCGGCGCCGACGATCGCGCGGATGTATTGGTCGGCTTCGACATCACCGAGACTGTGCGCCTCGCAAATGAGTTCGTGTGCCTTGGCAATGGCCGAAATCCGAGAGAACAGCGCCTCCTTTGCTGCCGGCACGCCCGGCTGCAAGCGTACGAGCGCGGAAATGGTCTGCAGATTGTTCTTCACGCGATGATAGACCTCGCGCAGCAGCAGTTCGTTCTGGCCGAGCGCCCGCGCGAGCGCTGCTTTCGCTTCAACCTCGTTTCTGAAGACAATGAGTAGCGCCGCGCACACGAAAACCAGAGCGGCCGTCGTCGCGGCGACGAAGGCAACCTGACTGGTATGTCCGCTGGCTGACAGTAGCTTCCAGGGCTCGATCGTCGCGCCGACGACTGCGACAAGCGGCAGGTTCTCGATCTTCTTGTAAGCAACGAGCCGTGCCGTGCCGTCTGCCGGCGACTTTTCCGAGAGATAAGTCCCCTGTCCGGACGTCGGCAGCAGCTGCCGGAACAGGTGATGGGTCGATAGGTCGAGTGGGCCGCTCGGCAGCGGAAATCGCGCCACCAGATGGCCGTCGTCGCGGATGAGACCGACGGTCGATTGCTCGCCGAGATCGAGTTCTGTCCAGACCCCCGAAAGCACATCCGCCGGCACGAACACGGCAGCCACGCCGAGGAACTGTCCGTCCTTGCGGATCGGCAAACTCAGCACGAACTGCTTGCGCTTGGATGCCCGCCCGACCATTAACGGACTGATCGTGCGATCGCTGCCCCGGCGCGGCGCCTCGAAGTAATCGCGCCCGACCGCATCGTAGGGGTCGTACTCCGGCTCATTGCTGTAGATGCTGCGGCCTGTCTTGTCGAAGACCCAGACGTACACACCGGGCGGCAGTTGACCAACGATCGAGCGAATATCCGCATTGCCGTGAGGCGCGAGCGGCGAGGTGTTAGACAGCGTCGCAGAGATCCGCTTCAGCGCCTGGAAATTCGCTTCAATCACCCAGTTGGCATGTGCTGCGGCTGCGCGCACAGCGCCGGTGGCCCGGGCATCGACCACCCGCTCCGCTTCTCGAAGGCTGCCGGTGATGTAGATGGCGGCCAGACCTGCTGCCAACGCGACCAGCGACACCGACAACAATGTGAACAGCGCCAACGGCGCCTTGGACTCCCCCTGGGCGGGCACGTGCGACCTGTCATGGCGAAGCGGCCGAAGAACGAAACGCCGCTTCGTCAGGTTGGTTCCTTCCGAGGCTGCACGCTGTCGAACGGCTAGGCCGGCCAGAGTTGTCCGCCGCCGTCGATGCGGATCACCTGGCCCGAAACGAAGGCACCGAGCGGCCCGGCGAAGATCTCGATGGCGCGTGCAACCTCATCCACCGTCGCCACCCGGTCCAGCGTCCCTGCTTCCGCAAGCCGCGTCGGATCGACCGCACGCGCGGCGAGAAATCGCTCCGTACGCGTATCACCTGGAGCGATGCAGTTGACCGTCACCTCGTAGGGCCGCAGCTGGTCCGCGAGGCAGCGCGTGAAATGCAGGGCCCCGGCCTTGGCGGCAGCGTAGATGGAGGCATTCGTCCGCCCCTTGAATGCGGCAACGGAGCCGATGGTAATGATCCGACCGCGCCGGCGGTCCATCATGCCGCGCGCGACCGCTTGGCAGACGAAGATCGTACTGATCAAGTTGCGATCCACGACCGCGCGAACATCTTCGGGCTTGATGTGGACGACGTCGTTGGGGTCAGGCTTGCCGCCGCGGGCGGCTATGTCTCCGCCCGCGTTGTGGACGAGAATGTCGATCGGCCCGAGTGCCGCTTCGACTTCTGTCACCATGCGGCCGACGGCTTCGAAGTCGGTCAAGTCGGCCAGCACCTTGTGCGTGTCGACGCAGTTCGTCTCACCGATCGACCGAGCGACATCGGTGAGCGTTTCGGTCCCTCCGTACTCACGCGGTCCGTCTTCCCGCATGCCGTGAATGCCGACCCGGCATCCGAGGGCGGCGAGCCGGGTGGCAAACGCCCGCCCGAGCCCGCGGCCTGCTCCGGTTACGAGCGCGACCTTATGTTCGAGCATCCGTTCCACGTCGGCCACCTCGGTCGTGCGCGGTCCCTGCGTGCCCAGCCTGAGGGGCTAGTGACTCGCCGTCGATCAATTCGCCGCGAAGCAATAGAAGAGGCCGGCGCCGCCCGTCGTCCTCAGGTCGGCTTGCGAGCAGCCGCCGTCCGGCCCACGTGACGGATGAGACGCGTTCCACGACTTCGCAGGCGGGCTGTCGTTGAGGCCCGTCCGGTCCGAATGGCCGACCATCGCGGCGCCCGTCGTGCTGCTGGTCCAGTTGCGACAGGTCATGTCCGCGTCACCGGCGATCGTGCGCCCATCGGCACCGGAGCCCGTCAGAATGTCGTGCATGTTCGGCTGATCGCCGCGCCCCTTCACGACGTCTCCTTTTTCCGTCAGCGCCGTATCCTTGGTCAGATTGTTCTCGCCGTGAAGATCATCGACTGACTTCGCGATGACGACGCCCTTGGCATTGGCCCACGGCCCGCTGCCGATGCGATCGCGGGCATTCACGGCGCCGGCGCCCTGCGTGCTGAGATAAGCGCGCCAAGTCATTGCGCCGGCACCGGCCGCCGCTGCGAGGCGCTGACAATGAGCGTCGGCGCCCGCAAGCCCGCCGAGATCGCCGCCCTTGCCGGGTCCCTCGCTCGTCACGAAGAAACTCATTGCGGCTTGCTGTGCGTTTGCAGAACCGAAAGTCAGAGGAAGGGCGCCAGCCATGGCGGCGACCACATAGACGACACGCGAGACCATTCGTTTCCTCCAATCGAAGCGAGGGTGTCCCCCCTTGATTGGGAAAACCTTACACCGTTTCTCGCTTGCGTCTAAAGCACGATCGGCCGGCGGGCCGCTACTGAAGGCAGCCCGCCGGAATGTCGATCAACGACAATATGTCTGGCACTGATAAGAGCCGTAGCGCCAGTCGCAGACGCGACGACAGGCGCGCTCGCCGGGGCAGTACGAAGCCGGCGTGTATGCCGGCGCGGCGCGCGCGTCGACGAACTTGGTGGGCGGTGCTGCACCGGCCGGCGCGCTCCATAAGGCAGCGGCCAGCATGACGGGGGCCAGAAGGTTCAGTCTCGTCATTGCGGCTCCTCGAAGATGGCGAAGCTCTCATGGAGCTTCGCAGAAGGAACGGCCGAGAGGACGGAATGTTTCCTTACGGAGCGTTTCGCAGAGGCCCAAATCACGGCGTGGCCGTCGCCAGCTGTGCAGCTGGCCGATCGAACGAGACGTTCTCGATTTCGGAGCCGAGCACAGCACAATGAGCGCCGACGATCGGCCGGCGCGCAGTGAGGGAAATCCGGCCATCGCCGCTGAAGCTGCCGGACGCAGGATAAGTCAGTCCGCTGCAGCGCGCGGAGATGTAGGTCAGTCGGCCGCGGATCTCGCTCCCGTCCACCTGGCCCTCGAATAATAGCGCGCCCGGATGCACGCCGAGCCGTGTGATCCCATGGCGAGGCTCGTCATAGGCGATGGTGATGCTCGTCTCCTGGCGCGAGATGCGCATGCGGGAGCCGTTGTGAGTCCACATCTCTCCCGTCACGACCGGGAGAACCTGCGGCTGGAACGACAGGGCGCTCGCGAGCGCGACAGGGACTGGTGCGGGGGCAGGCGTAGGCGTAGGCGTAGGCGTAGGCGTAGGCGTAGGCGTAGGTGGCGGTACGTTGGCCGAGAGAGGTTTCGGCACCTTTTCGATCGTCGGTCCCGCCTGCAGCTCGAGGCGCGGAGCCGCGAATTGGCCGATCCGGCGGGCGTCCGGTCCGAGGCGCAGGTTCGGCAGCGCAGACTCGTCGATGGGAGCCTCGCAGCCGACCAGCCAGTGCAGTGCACCTTGGACGTCGTCCATCCCGACGCCGAGGAACTTGCGGAAGCACGGACCGATTTCCTCCCTGTCGGTGATGTGCCCCTTGCGATCGATCGCCAGCCTCCACCGTCGGTCCTTTCGGCACCCTTCGACGAGGAAGGTCGGCGGTTCGGCGACCAAGACCACTACGTGCCGATAGCCCTGCCGGCGCACGAAGAGATGGAGCTCCTCGGGCGAATAGCCGATCGATTTTCCGTTGTGGGGTGGCGCGTCTTGCGGAGATTCCGGCTGGGCGTAATTCGTGACGGGGGGCGTCGGCGCCGCGATGATCTTCCCCGTCTTGAGATCGTCCGTCGCTTGCAGGATCTTGAGTGGCGGGAGCGTCGGCAACGGTGGCAGCGCGCGGGGCGATTGACGCTCGTCGGGAAGCACCGCGACGCCCGAGCGTGCGGGCTCTTCGGGCGGCAAAGAAAGCTCCGCGCGCCCGCCGCGGCGCGTCGTAGCCGGCTCGGTCGCGCGCCGAGCAGATTCGGGACAGTCGCCGACGTCTTCGGCTGCCGACGGAGTGCCATCGCTGCCGACGATCAGCAGATAAAGGCGTGACCCGCGGCAAGCCTCCAGCACGATACGATCGTGTCGGGTGGCGATCGCCCGAATGGCGTAATAGTCCTTCAGCCGCGCGTGCAACCCGGGTCCAGTTTCCGGCGCCCGAGGTTCGGCATCGACCGGCTTTCCGGTCGTCGCCGTTCCGAAGCTGGTGAGCAGGATCGCGAGAAACGTCGCAGATTTCGCGCTGATGTTGTTCATGGGCGCCTCTCTCGGCATGCGAGCGGGTCAGGGCCGGTTGGCCCAGGACAGGACGAATTCGATCCGGCGATGCACGGGCTCCTCTTTGACGATGAGGTCGCCGCCGGCGGGGTGCTCTTCGGCGCCGTAACCGCGTGCCGTCAGGCGTCGGCGTTCGAGACCGCTCTGCGCGAGATAGTCGACCACCACTTCGGCGCGTCGCTGGCTGAGGTACAGATTCTTGATCCGATCGCCGATCGCATCGGTGTAGCCGGCAACCTCGATCGTAAGGCCATCACAGTCCTGCGCCAGTTGCGCGATCTGCAGCAGTGTCGGCTTCAGCTCTTCACGGAGCGTCGCGCTTCCGCGGTCGAACTCGAACCGCGTAGAGCGGACGAGGGCTTCGAGATCTCTGCGACACTGGCCGGGCCGAGCGTAAGGCGCGGGCTTCGTCGGACGGTCCTGGTATGAGGCGGCGTGGCGGTCACACGAGCCGATCGCCTCCCGCGCCGACAAATCTCCGCCGGCTTCGAAAGCCAGCCGATACCGCCGCGCATTGTGGCAGGCCTCGACCTGCATGCGGGGATGGTTCCCGACAACTTGAATACTCGTATACTTAAGGGCCGTCAGCAGCGCGACGATCTCGTCTTTGATGGGGCTCGCTTTGTCGGTCTGCCTGCACGGTTCGAGCCCGCCGCCTCTGCGGGGGCCGCTGCAGTCGTCGCCACGCAGCAGGCTTTCGTCGCGTTGCTCGATGGCGCCGATCCCGTAGGGCGAGTCTTTCAGCGATCGACCGACGTCACCGCCGCGGCCGTCACTTGCGAGATCGCAGGCTCCGAGCCGCCGGCGCTCGCGGATCTCGCCCGTCTCTTCGACATCGAGTGTGAACAGAGTATCCTCCCGGCACGCATAGGCAACGTAAATTGGCGGCGACCGATCGACGAACATGATGCTTCGATAGCCCCGCTCGTGAAGCAAAACGGCGACGGCCTCGGTCGACAGCGTTTCATCGACGGGTGAAGGTGGTCCGTAAGCGGCGCGATCGGAACCGGCTCGATCGCCGTAGATCGGCTGGGCGGCAAAGGCGGCCGGCGCTGCACACGCCAAGGCCATCAGCAAAAGCGGCAACCGCATGACTGTCTCCTGAGCGGTAGTGTGGGTTCGTCGGTATCGTCAGCGCCGGCTGGTGCCGGATCGATAGATGGCCTGCGCAACCTGGCTGCCGAGCTTCGTCCCGGCATCGGTATCGAAGCGCCAGTGCACGCCGAGCAGGATGCGACTACGGTCGTTGTCGCGGACGATGTGCCGGATGTCCCGATAGCGCAGAGGAAAGTGAGGACGTTGCTTGTTCTCGAAGTTGTCGATCGAGACGCCGTTGAGTTCGTCCGAAACGATCGAGATGGGCTCCGACAATAGGTTGGGATCCCGAATGCCATATTCGGCTCTCAGAAGATTGAGCATGCCGAAGCAGGCGCCGCCGAAGGTCGAGTGGCCGGATGGGTAAGAGGGGAAGTTGGGCGTGAAAGCTGCTAGCTTGTAGTCCCGGGTCCTCTCGTCGCGGATCGTTCGGACCGAACTCGCTCCGACGCGGTTCTGCACGAACTCCCGCGTCCGCCCGTCTTGACCGAGCGTGAACTCGGCCGGATTGGTACGCGGTGAGCCGAGCGGACGCCAGTCTCGATTGCGATAGGCCCGGTGGTTGCGAATGCCATAGACCGGGCGCCAGACCGCGTACTTGTACTTGGCGGCCCAACACGCGATGCCCGAGTCCGCCATCGCCGCGTTGCAGAGCGCGAACGCGCGCGCGGCCTGACCCTCGCTCACACCGTCGGCCAAAAGAATGCGGCGGACGATCTGATTGTAGAGCCGGGGCGGCGTGCCAATCAGGCGAGCGCCATCGTAGGCATAGAACAGCCCGATCAGCTGGTCCTCAGTCGGTCTGTTATTTGTATAACTGCCGATCTCCAGGACCTCGCGGATGTTCTCGAGGTATTCGCGCGACGCGAGATCGGGTGGATCGTCGATCGTCAGCCGAAGCAGATCGCGGCCGGCGAGGAGCAGCGGTTCGAAGCCGCCCCAGCCGACGCCATAAAATCCCTGGTCCGCGTTGAACGGGTCGACGTTGTGCTTAAAGGGCTCCGGAACATAAGCAGTCGGGCTCCGGAATAGTGTGTCGCGAATATGCGCCCAGTTCCAGAGCGCCGTGTATTGCGAGCGACGTCCGAACTCCACGCCACTACTCCAGGCAGTTCGCGCCCGTTCATCGAAGTGGCGCAGGTACTGAGACCGGCTGATGTCGATGTAGAAGGCGTGCGCTGGCGTCGTGTAGATGTACTCGAGGATCGCCGCAGCGGCGCCGCCGACGAAGGCAGCGCGATAGCCGTCGCCGATGTCCGTTCTCGAAACGGGCGCCAGCAACGGGCTGGCACGTTGGTCGAGCGCCGCGTAGGCATCGGCGATGACCAGATGGGCGAGCGCAAGAGCCCGGGCCGAAGCGCACGGACCAGGCGCGCGGGCATCCTCCGCGTCGACGCTGTGATCGAGCGCGACGAGTTGGAGCGCGACGGCATTCCAAAAGTAGACGGCGCTCGACTCGTCGGCAGGCTCGATCCCGCCTCCGCGGTAACGGTCGCGTGGTGTCGTGACGGGTGCGGCCAGCGTCTGTCCAGACGCCAACCAGAGGGCTGCTCCGACAGACGTCAGGAGCGCCCTGCGGCAGATGCCGTAGGCTGATTTTTGCATGGTACTCAAGCGGTCAAGAGGGCTACCAGTTGCCTTCGAAACGCGGCCAATAAGTCCGCGTTCCGAAAAACGAATTGAAATCGCGGCGTTGATCAAAAGCCATTTCGGCCGACGCAAAAAAATTGCGCCATGTCATTCGATGGAGCGCGGATATTCCGCGAGGACATTAACAGGGCGACGTAATGCACGAGTCGACATGATAGATTGAATGGCAGACCCCCCAGCATCCGGTTCGCCCCGGTCTCAGCCGGCGAGGCAACGGCAAGTCAAGTCATTGGCTCGGTCGATCCAGCAAAGCCTCGCGGCGTTGTCGGAGGAGGTGTGAAGGGATCGTGAGAAAATGTCGAAATATCTGGAACTCAGCGAAGACGACGTGCTGAAGACCGCGCTTGCTATTGCGCTCCGCGAAAAAGCTCAGAACGAACCGCCGGGCGTATTGAGGAATCGTCTACTCGCCATGGCTCGGCTCCTCGAAGCGGAGTTTCCGCCGCGCCGGTATCAGCATTGACCGGGCGGGAAGAACCGCAAGTGAGTGACTGCCGTTGCGCCGCGCACGGCTGGAGCACGCGATGACCCGACCGATCGAAGATATCGCCGCAGAGCTATTGCGTCTCGCAGAGGCCAGACAGGTCAGTATTGTGGCCGGGTGCCGTCCGATTTGCTCGCCGAGCGATCGGCCGTTTGCCGTGACGTCGCCATCGCCATGGCCGAGGGTCCCCTCGCGCGATCTCCTGCCGGCGTCGCCATCGCGATCACGGGGGTGGCTGGTCCTGCACCGGACGAGGACGGCAATCCCGTAGGCTTGATCCATGTCGCCGTCCAATTGCGGACGGTTGGCGGCAGGGATCGCGAACTTCGCCTTCCAACCGGGCACCGCGACGAACTTCGCGACCGCGCTGTCCGCGCAGCCCTCGACCTCGCGATCGAGGTCCTCGGGTCGTCGAAGGACAGTTGATCCGGCTCCGCCTTCCGCGCGGCCGCCGCCGTTGCGTGTAGGCACATGTCCTCACCCGTTCCCGGGACCAAGGCGGGTGCCTCGTCGCCGGGCCGTTCCGGTTCGCCGCCTGTGGGCGCGCCATGCGTCCCGAAAGCTCGTCTCCGCGTCACCGGCAGGGCGGACAAGCCTTCCCACCCGTTGCCGAACCGCCAATCCTGTCGGCATGCTGGGGCGGTCAAACGAAAGAAGGCGCCGCGACGCAGGCGTCACCCAAGGAGGACGCCCATGAAGCTCAAGCTCCATCACGTCAATTTCTGCACGAACAATGTCCCGGCCATGGACGCCTTCTACCGGGACGTTCTCGGGCTCCAGCCGGAGCCGTCGCTGAGTGCCGCCCGTGTGACTGCGCAAGGCTACGCCGGGAAAGTCTCCTTCGTCAGCGACGGCGACATGCAAGTCCACCTCGCCGAGAAGGACCTCGGTGTCAGCTTCAGAACCGGCAATGCGGTCAACCCGCTCGAACGCGGCCATATCGCCTTTCGGACCGACGACATCGCGGCCTTCAAGAAGAAGCTCGAAGAGAAGTCGATCCCGTACTCGGACTACGGGGCCTGGGCGATGAACGGCTGGGAGCAGATCTTCTTCTATGACCCGGAAGGCAACATCATCGAGGTCCATCAAGTCAGGGAGTAACGTCCGACGGAACCAGTCGAGTTCCTCCCGCGTTCGGTCCGCTGGGGAGGCACCGTGATGGGTTCCAACGCCGCCAGTGGGAGATTCTCCGCTCCGCTGAAACTGCACGTGTTTTTCGTGGCGGCGGCGGTCAGCCTCCCAATGGTGGCGCTTGCCGCGCTGCTGCTCCATAACCTAACCAATACGACGCGGCGACTGCACGAGCAGACCGCCCGCGTCTTCGCGCGGCAGCTCGCGAAAGACGTCGAGAACAACCTGCAGCGGTTCATTGCGGCGCTGGAAGCGCTGCGCACGTCGCCCAGTCTGACGAGCGATCTCCCGGCATTCCACCGTCAGGCCGTCGAGGTATCGGGCCGCCTCGGCACGGCCATCGTAATGCGTGACGCAGCCGGCCAGCAGCTCGTGAATACGATCCTGCCCTATGGCGCTGAACTCCCAAGATCAAGCGGCGAAAGCCTTCTGGAGGCCGATAGAAAGGCGCGTGAGACGGAGCAACCGGCGGTGTCGGGCTTGTACCGGGGCGCCGTTACGAAACAACCCTATCTCGCTGTCGTCGTACCGATCTTACAGCCCGGTCTCAGAGGCGCGACCCTCAACGTCGGGCTACCGCCGCAGGCGCTCTTGGCGATGATCGCCGAGACTACGCCAGCGACCTGGACGGCCGCCGTCATCGATGCCACCGGCAAGATCATCGCGCGCTCGAAGGAACTCGACCGGTTCCTTGGCATGTCGGCCGTCACGGTGGACGTGGCACACCCGAACTCGGAGCGGGTCTGGTTGGGCCGGACGGCGGATGGTGAGCGCGTCTTCGGTGCACAGGTGAAGGTGGCACCGGCAGGGTGGTGGGTCGCAGTCGGCATCCCCGAGAGCCTGATCTCCGAAGCGACCGGCACCGCGCCCGCCAATCTGGCGATGCTGGCTGCGTTGGCGATCGCTGTCTCACTGCTGGCGGCCCTCGTCTTCTCGCGATGGCTGCAGATGCCGCTCCGCCGCATCAGCGATCTTCAGCCGGGATCGCGGCTTCCTCCTTTCTCGGTGCGCGAGTTCAACGATCTCGCCACCCACATCGCAGACGGCTACCTCCGCCAGAACGATCTGATGCGCGAAGTCAATCATCGCGCCAAGAACCTGCTGAGCATCATCCTCGCGATGGCCCGGCTCAGCGTTCGGTCGCCGTCGGAGCGGGCCTACGCGGATCAGCTGGCGCACCGGATCGCCGGCATCGCCTCCGTCCACGATCTGCTCGTCGCCAGCGGCTGGAACGGGGTGAAGTTGGAAGATCTCGTCGTTTGTCAGATCGAGGCGAATGGCGTCCCGGCATGCACGGCCGGCGACGATGTCGTCGTCAGCAGCGCGGCGGCGCAGACCCTCGGTCTCGCGCTCAACGAACTCGCGGCCGAAGCTGCCCAGCGAACCCGGTCCGACAGCGTCAAGCGGCAGGCGGAGGTCTCCTGGTCGGCTGCTGGCGGACGGTTTCGGCTCGAATGGGTCGAACTGGCGGAGGGCCCCGTGGCCTCCGAACTCCCACCGTTCGCCCGCCGGCTGCTCATCCAAGCCGTCCAAGACGCACTCGAAGCGGTCGTCGACTACCGGGTGGACGGGACGGTCGTGCGGTGGACGTGCGAAGCCCCCTTGGTCAAGGTCGAACACGCGCTCGGCGTCGAGCCCGACTGAAACTCGCCGAGCGTACACCGACTTCCGTTGAAGCCGCTCGACTGGCTTCGAAATGCGCTATCCTGCCTCGACGACGACGAGGCGTCCCATGTCGGCCGGAAGAACAAAAATTGGCCTCGATGGCCTTCGGATCTTCGATGGGCTCGACGGCGCAGATCGAGACGCCGTAATGGGGGCCTGCATGCGGCGAGCCGTCCGCCGCGGCGAGGTCCTCGTGCGGGAGGGCGACGAGGCGGATAGCGTCTTCCTCGTCGTCTCGGGGCGGTTCGCGGTTTCGGTCGCCGCTGCGTCCGAACCCATTGGGGAAATCGGCCCCGGCCAGCCCATCGGTGAAATCACGTTTTTGGCCGGAGGTCGACGCTCGGCGACCATCACGGCGCTTCGCGATGCGATCGTCCTCATGCTCGAGCGCATCACGCTCGAACGCATCGCCGCTGAACGGCCCGGCATCTGGCGCGCACTAGCGACGGTTCTTGCCGAGCGGCTGCGGGCCAATGTCCAGCGAAGCGCCACGGCCAGCGTCGGTCAGGCGCCGCGCACGATCGCGGTGATCGGTGCCGGCGGATCTCCCGTGCCGCCGGGCTTCGTCGAGCGGCTCCACCGCGTCCTGTCGCACGACGGCCCCTCGATCGTCCTGGATCGCACCGAATTCTTGTCGCGCCTGTGCTCAGGGACCCCGGCTCTTGACGGCGATGCAGCCACGGAGCTTCTGAACGAACTCGAAGCGCGCCACCGTTTCCTCGTGCTCCCAATAAGCGACCGCGACGACGGGTTTGCGGAAAAAGCCATCCATCACGCCGATGTCGTGCTCGCCGTCGGCTTCTCAGAGGCCGACCAAGAGCCATCCGCGCACGAGCGTCTCGCCGCCCGCTTTGTCCCCCGCACCAACAGGCATCTCGTCCTCGTCCATCCGTCCCGTCGCACTCCGAGGGGAACGACGGCTTGGCTGCGCGGTCGCGACCTCGCGATGCATCACCACGCTTGCCTGTCGGACAACGCGGACATCGAACGGATCGTCCGTTTCCTGTGCGGCCGGGCGACCGGCCTCGTCGCGTGTGGGGGCGGCGCGCTCTGCTGCGGGCAGGTCGGAGTCTACGCGGCGTTCCGTGACGCCGGGTTCGGGTTCGACATGCTGGGCGGCACGTCGGCCGGCAGTGCGATGACCGCAGCCTTCGCTCTCGGTTGGTCTCCTGAGGCGATCGACGAGGCGATCCATGAGATCTTCGTCGCGAATGGCGCCATGCGCAGATATACGCTGCCGCGCTATTCGCTGCTCGATCACACGCACTTCGATCGCCATCTCGCGCGCTACTATGCCGGCAATGCCATCGAAGACATGTGGCGACCCTATTTCGCCGTCTCGTCCGACTTGTCGACGGGACGCATTCACGTCCACACGAGCGGCGACGTCTGGGATGCGATCCGCGCGTCGTCATCGATCCCGGCCCTGCTGCCTCCAGTCTATAGCGCCGAGGGACATATGCTCGTCGATGGCGCAATCCTCAGCAACGTGCCGCTCACGACCATGCAGAAGCTCAAGCATGGACCGAATGCCGTCGTGGTGTTCGATCTCGAAAGGACCGCATACGACACCGTCGACTATCGGGCTCTGCCCTCACGCTTCGGACTGCTCGGCCACCTGGCGCGACCGTGGCGCCGTCTGCCGTCTGCCCCCGGAGTGGCGGAGGTGATGACTCGCAGCCTGATGGTGAGCCGCCAGGAGTTCCGCACCCATCTCGGTCCCGAGGACGTCCTCTTGCAGCCGCCGTTGCCACGCGGGGCAACGTTCCTCGACTGGCACCGCCACACGGAACTGATGTCGGCCGCACGCGAGTGGACGCGCAAAGAAGTCGGCCGCCTCGCATCGGCGGGCCACCCCATCCTCGCCTCGATCCGCTGACGTCAGGCCGAAAGCGCAAATCCGCGATAGCCTGCAGCGACGACATCGGCACAGATCTGCCGATACCGTGCCATGCCGCCGGCATATGGCATGAACACGCGAGGTTTGCCCGGCACGTTGGCGCCAAGATACCAGGAGTGTTTGACGTCGTAGAGCAGGGTCGCCTTGGCAGCCGTGTTGACTTCGACGAGCCAGTTGTCGACGGCCTCCGTTGTCGGCTCGATGCTCTTCAGCCCCTTGTCGCGCATGTTCCTGATGCACGCCGTGATCCACTCGACGTGTTGCTCGATCGGCACCGGCATGTTGCAGAGCACCGATGGGCTGCCCGGACCTGTGACGGTGAAAAGATTCGGGAAACCGTCCACCTGCAGACCGAGATAGTTCCGCGGTCCCGCTTGCCACGCGGACTTCAGATCGCGTCCGCCACGCCCGCGAATATCGATCGAGAGCATGGTCCCGGTCATGGCGTCGAAACCCGTGGCGAAGACGAGCGTGTCGAGCTTGAAGCTCCGCTTGCCAGTCCGAAGGCCGTCCGGCGTGATCGCCTCGATGGGGTCAGCACGCACGTCGACGAGGGTGACGTTGTCGCGATTGAAGGTCTCGAAGTAGTCCGTGTCGATCGGCGGACGTTTCGCCGCGAACGGATGGTCGATGTTCGCGAGCAGTTCTGCCGTCGCCGGGTCCTTGACGATTTCGCGGATCCGTTTCTTCAGGAACTCCGCAGCCGTATCGTTGGCGCGCTTGTCGACGAGCAAGTCGCGGAAGGTCGCGCGGAACTGCAGGCCACCATAGGTATACGCCTCACGATAGATCGCCTCGCGTTCCGCATCCGAGACGTCGAACACCGAGCGGTCGGTGATCGTAAAGGCGTGACCGTTGTGCGTCCGGTGCGTGAGTGCGCGAATGTCTTCCCAGTTGCGGCGAACCTCGTCGACGAACTCGCGGGTAAGAGGCTTGTTGCGCGCCGGGATGGAATAATTGGCCGTGCGCTGGAAAACCGTCAGATGCGCCGCCTCGGCCGCGAGGACAGGCGCGCACTGGATGCCCGTCGAGCCGGTGCCGATCATGCCGACGCGCTTGCCGTTCAAATCCACGCCTTCACGCGGCCAGTGGCCCGTGTGGTACCAGTCGCCCTTGAAGTTCTCGAGGCCGGGGACCTTCGGCACGTTGGCTGAAGACAGGCAACCGACCGCGGCGATAAGGAATTGCGCGCGATAACGCTCGCCGCTTTCTGTCACCACGGTCCAGCGCTGGGCCGCTTCGTCGTAGGAGGCACCGGTGACGCGGGTGTTCAATCTAATGTTGCGGGCCAGATCGAGCTCGTCCGTGACGAACTGCAGATAGCGCCGGATTTCCTCCTGGCCTGGATAGCGCTCCGACCACTGCCACTTCTGATAAATCTCTTTCGAGAAGGTGTAGCAGTAGATGTGGCTTTCGGAGTCGCAGCGCGCGCCAGGGTACCGATTCCAGTACCACGTGCCGCCGACACCGCCGCCCGCTTCGAGCACGGTGACATCGAGGCCGAGGCGGTCCCGAAGGCTGTGAAGCTGATAAAGCCCCGAAAATCCGGCGCCGATGATTACGGCGTCACGGTCGATGGCTGGTGCGTCTGTCATCTCGGATCTCTCAACTTTTCGGGAAGCCGCCATAGGGCCCCCATCCGGCGCCAGCGAGGTATCCGCCGTCGCACGGGATCGTGGTTCCTGTTACGGCAGACGCAGCGGGCGACAGAAGAAACAGAATTACGGCGGCGATTTCGGACGGCTCGAGCAGACGCCCCATGGGCACGGCAGCCCGAATGGTATCGAACATTGCCTTCCGCCGGCTGATGAAAGGTGTGTCCGTCCAGCCGGGCGCGACTGCGTTCACGCGAACGCCCTTCTTCGCCCAATGCGTGGCCAGCGACTCGGTCAGATTGACGACGCCCGCCTTGCCGGCTCCGTAAGCGAGGATCGGTCCGGGGCGGTAGGCGAGAACGGACGCGAGGTTCACGATGGCGCCGCGCCGCCGTTCGGCCATCGGCCCGCCGAACACGCGGCAGGGCAGCAACGTGCCGCTTACGTGTGAGAGCAGAATGCGATCGAACGCGGCTGGATCCAGATCCTCGATGGCGTCCGCGGTCGGCAGCGCTGCTGCGCAGTTGACGAGACCGGTGACGGGCGGAAGCTCCGCTTCGATGCGCGTGCGGGCCGCGATCAGAGCGGCTTCCGACGTCACGTCTGCAGCGAGACCGATGGCCTTATCGCCGAACTGGCGGGCCTGCTCGCTGGCGGCCTCACCGTCCATGTCAAGAAGGGCGACGTGGCCGCCGGCCTTGACGACGGCCTCGGCCGTGGCGAGCCCGATGCCGCTCGCCCCACCCGTCACGATCACGCATTCGATTGCCACGCGACCTCCCGTTGGCCTGCGTCCGATCCGCTGAAACTGAAGGCGGCCCATGGCCTTGTCAAATCGCCGAAGCCTGCTGCAAGGCTGGCATACGCAGCTGGTTTTCTTCAGTATCCGGCCGCGCAACCGGTCATGTTGGAGGAACGGGTCATGGTCGCGACGGTCGAGGACACGCGCATAGCCGTCAATCAGGCGCGGCCTGCCGAGAACTGGAACGCCTTCACGGACGATCCGGTACTCCGCGCCATCGCAGCCCGCCACGCCCCCTGGGTCGAGACCCGCGCGAAGAGCCTCGGTGCGCATGCCGGCAATGCGGAAACGCAGGAACTCGCCCGCCTCGCCAGTCGGCACGGCCCGGAGCTGAAGGTCTTCGATCGCTACGGGCATCGCATCGACTGGGTGGAGTTCCACCCGGCGTGGCACGCGCTGATGTCGATCGCGATGGAACACGAGGTGCATGGGCTGGCCTGGACCGCGCAGCAGCCGGGCGCACACGTCGCGCGCGCCATTCTCTCTTACGTTTGGAACCAGATCGAGAACGGCGTCGCCTGCCCGATGGGCATGACCTACGCGGCATGGCCGGGACTCGGTCAGCCGGAGTTCACGGCTTGGCGCGACAAGATCGTGTCGCGCCAATACGACCCGCGCCCGCTGCCTTTGGCGTCAAAGCGCGGTGCCACCATCGGCTATGCAATGACGGAGAAGCAGGGCGGATCGGATCTCCGCCAAACGCGGACGGAAGCAAAGTTCGACTGCGATACCCCGGAAGGCCGCGCGTACCGGCTGAACGGCCACAAATGGTTTTTTTCCGTGCCGCAGTCTGACGGTCTTTTCACCCTCGCGCGAACCCATGCCGGCGTCAGCTGCTTTTTCGTTCCGGGATTTCTGCCCGATGGCCGCCGCAACGGTCTTCGCCTGCAGCGCCTCAAGGACAAGTGCGGCAACCGTTCGAACGCCTCGAGCGAAGTCGAGTATCACGACACACTCGCTTGGCTGGTCGGAGAAGAAGGGCACGGCATCCGCGAGATCTTGAGCCACGCCCATTTGACACGTCTCGACTTTGCGGTCGGCTCGGCGGGGCTCATGCGCCTTGCCCTGACGCTGACTCTCAATCACGCGACGAGCCGGCGTGGCTTCGGCACCTCGCTCGCCGACCAACCGATTATGACCAGCATTCTCGCCGATCTCGCGATCGAATGCGAAGCCTCGACTCGCCTCGCGTTCCGCATCGCCCACGCGACCGATGCAATGGCGGCGGACGAGACGGAGCGCCGTTTCGCCCGTCTCGCCACGCCACTGGCCAAGTACTGGAATTGCAAGCGCGTCACCGGCTTTGTGGCAGAAGCCCTCGAGTGCCACGGCGGCAATGGTTTCATCGAGGAAAACCCTATGGCCCGCCTCTATCGCGAAGCGCCCCTCAACGCGATATGGGAGGGGACTAGCAACATGATGTGCATGGACGTGTTGCGCACGCTGCGACGCGATCCAGGCTCCGCTGATGTCTTCATCGACAAGGTGGCAGCGGCGCGCGGCGCGGACCGGCGCCTCGACCAGTGGCTCGATCGTCTCGCAACGGACATTCGCGAGCCTCGCAACGACGATGGACACGGCCGCCGGCTGTGCCGGACGATGGCGCTGGCGCTCGAGGCGAGCGAACTGCACACGAGCGGAAACGCGACCACCTTCAAAGTCTTCTGCCGGTCGCGCCTCGATCCCGAGGAAGGCTCGCACGTCTATGGCGAACTGCCGGGCTCCCCCGATCTGCGCGGTCTCGTCGATGCCGCATGCGTCATCCGCTGAGTCACCCGCGGTAACGAGCCGAACACATCTTCGGGAGGGGGAGTGGCGCGGAGCCGGGCGCTGGGCCAGATAGGCACCACATCACCGCAACCGGAGACCAACAGTGTCCAAACTCTTCGAGCCCTCGCGCGTCGGGAAACTCGCGCTCAAGAATGCGATCGCCATGGCGCCGCTGACGCGCCAGCGCGCGGATGTCCGCGGTGTACCGAAGCCGTTTGTGGCGGATTACTACGCTCAGCGAGCCGGCGCGGGTCTCATCATCGCCGAAGGCACGCAGCCGAGCTTCGAAGGTCAGGGCTATCCCCGGACCCCCGGCATCCACACGCCCGAGCAGATCGCCGCCTGGCGCAAGGTGACCGACGCCGTCCATGCGAAAGGGGCCAAGATGGTCCTGCAGATTATGCACGTCGGCCGGATCGCCCACCGCCTGAACCGGCAGGTCGATACGCAACCGGTTGCGCCGTCGGCGGTGAAGCCGGCCGGGCAGATGTGGACCGACCAGAAGCAGATGCAGGATTATGAAACGCCGCGCGCGGTCGAGACGGCCGAGATCCCCGCGCTCATCCAGGAGTTCGTAACCGCATCGCGCAATGCGCTCGAAGCTGGTTTCGATGGCGTCGAGATTCACGCCGCCAACGGCTACCTGCACAACCAGTTTCTCGCGAGCAACACGAACCAACGCACCGATCGCTACGGCGGCTCGGTCGCCAATCGGATACGCTTCACGGTCGAGACCACCGAAGCGGTGTCTGCGGCGATCGGTGCCGATCGGACCGGCATCCGCATCTCGCCAGGCCACATGTTCAATGATTTGGTGGATGCCGATCCAATTGCGACCCATAAGGCCCTGCTCGATGCACTCGACACTGCGCGCCTCGCCTACGTGCATGTGATGCTGCCGGACGCGTTTGCAGCAGCGCTCAATAATGCGGGCGACCCGAAAGCCATTCTGCCGACGCTGCGACCGCATGTGAAAGGTGCGCTACTGGCAGCCGGCGGATTGAAAAAGGATAGTGCGGAAGAGCACCTGCAGAGCGGGCTCATCCAAGTTGCTGTCTTCGGCCGCCCCTTCATCGCCAATCCGGATTACGTCGATCGGATCAAACTCGGCAAGCCGCTCGCAATGCCGAACGAGGCGCTGTTCTACACGCCGGATGCCGAAGGTTACAGCGACTATCCAGCCGCCACCTGACGATCTCGACTGGGCGTACTTTCTCGCGACGACTGGAAGCGGCGGCGGAACCAATCCCTCGCCGTTCCGGTTGCCCGTCTGTTGAGGAGGAGACCCCATCATGGCACACGACCGAGATCGCGACGAGCGTTGGACAGACCGCCAACGGAGCGACCCGGACACGCGGGAGCGCGAACATTGGCAGCGCGACCGAGGACAGTCGGGCTACAGCCAGTCCGGCGAGTCGGGACGACAGGGCTCGATCGGGCAGCAGTCCTTCGGGCGCGAGGCTGGCAATGAATCTTCGAGCCAGTGGGACCAGAACATGGGCCAGCCCGGCCGCGAAGGCAGTGGCTGGCAATCCGAAGGGCGCCAGCATTCGGGCGCACGCTCCGGCTATTCGGGACAAGGTTCGAGCAACTACGGCCAAGGCAGCAATTTCGGCCAGAGCAGCTATGGTCAGGGCGGCGGCTACGGCGGCCAAGGCGGTTACGGCAGCCAGGGCGGTTACGGTGGCCAAGGCAGTGAAGGCGGGTACGGCCACGGCTATGGCCAATCCGGCTCCTCAGGACAAGGATCGTCGTCGTGGGGCGGCCAGGGTTGGGGCGAGCGCTCGCATGGCCAAGGCAGTTCCAGCCAGGGTGGCTACGGCCAAGGCGGTTTCGGCAAGGGCAGCTATGGTCAGGGCGGTTACGGCCAGGGCAGCGGCCAACGCTCCGGATACGGCGGAAGCTGGCAGGGATCGCACGGCGAACGCAGAATGTGGGATCGCGCGACGGACGAAGTCTCGTCGTGGTTCGGTGACCGCGAAGCCGAGCGCCGGCGGGAAACGGATCAGCATCGCGGTCGTGGCCCCAAGGGCTACATGCGCTCCGATGAGCGCATCCGCGAAGACGTCTGCGATCGCCTGACGGATGACCCGCGTGTGGATGCCTCAGAAGTCGACGTGCAGGTTGCGCAATCGGAAGTGACGCTCACCGGCACCGTGAAGTCGCGCGATCAGCGCCGTCGCGCTGAGGACTGTGCCGAACAAGTTCCCGGCGTGAAGCATGTCCAGAACAACCTGCGCGTTGCCGAAAGCGGCTCGTCAGGGACTGGATCGATGTCGGGGTCGGGGACGAGCTCGACGAGCATGTCCGGATCGTCCTCGTCTTCGGGGTCCGGTTCTCTTTAGCCTGTGTGGTTCGGCCCGCCCTTCAGGGGCGGGCCGTCCGCTTGCGACGATTACTTCTTCGCCTTCACAAGCCAATCCTTCATCCAAGCGACCTCCTTCTGCTGGTCTTGGATGATTTGCTCGGCGAGCTTCTTCACTTCTGCATCTTTGCCGAAGGCCAGAACGATCTTCGCCATGTCGATCGCACCTTCATGATGGGCGATCATGGCAGCCGCGAAATCCTGATCTGCGTCGCCGGTGAAGGTGATGTCCATCGCCTCGTGCATCTTCGCGTTCACCGCGTGATAGGCGAGGCTCGCAGGGCTGCGGTCGCCCTTGATCGGCATCATCCCCATGCCCTGGTGGCCGGCACCGCCCCCCATCATCATGCAGCCCATGCCGCCACGCATTTGCCCCGGCATCCCCCCTTGCATCCCGCCCGGCATGTTGCCTTGCATGCCACCTGTCATTCCGCCCTGGCCTTGCATCATGCCGGGGCCGCCCATTCCACCGCCGTGCATCATGTGTCCCCCTCCGCCGGGGTTGGTTTGGGTTTGTTGCGCGATCACACCACCCGCGCCCGCGAGTGTCGCCGCCACGGCGATCGTCAGCATCAGTTTTTTCATCGTCGATGTCCTTGTTCGTCGGAAATGCTTCGCAAAAGTCGCCCGCCGAAGGCGACCTGTTTGTTGTCGAGAGCAGAGACGATCAGGCGATCGGTGGGCGATCCAGCGGAGGCGGAGTAACACCGCTTCGGCGTGTGTCGGTCGGCAGAACGGCACCCGCGCGCAACCCGACCAGGACCTGTGCTGGTTCGGCGACGAGAATGCTCGTCATACAGTGAACAGAGCAGCAGAGCGATCGCCAGAGCGTGTTGTCGTCCCGGTCGTCGGGCAGGGCTGGTACGGCAGGAGCCGCGTCATGCACGGCGTGGCGAAGATCATGATGATCGCCGTGATCACCAGCTTCGTGGTGCGACATGCCGGGGCAAGGGAGCGACCCGACCGCCGTGCGGGCACCGGCTACCCCGGAGAGCCACGTCAAGGCCACCAGGACGAGCGCCAGAACCTTGCATGCAGTGGGTCGTGAGCGCAAACACCAAGCCATAGGAAAATCATGACCTCTGACGCGCTGCGAGCAAGTTACAAAAGCGACATCTTTGCCTGGATCAGCGAAAGAAGACGTACTTAACCAGGGCCGCGACGACGAGCAGCAGAAGCAAAATCCCGACGGCGCCGCCGACGCCCATGCCCCACATCCCGCCGACGCCGTCCATCATCCGGTCCATCATGGCGCACCCCGCTTTCGCGTTCGCCGCGCGGTCAGGCAACGCGGAGCCAGCCACAAGGTTGCGACCTGACGGACGGTCGAAGCGGGACAACCGGCACGGCTCAGATTGCGGCGTCTGCTGACTTGAAGGTGACCGGGATCGTCAGGTAGCGCACGCCGTTCGCCTCGGCGGGCGGGAACTTGCCAGCGCGGATGTTGACCTGGATTGCCGGGAGAAGCAGGCGTGGAGCCGAGAGTTTGGCATCCCGCGCCGTTCGCATGGCCACGAAATCGTCCTCGCTGACGCCGTCGCGGACATGCACGTTGCCTGCGCGCTGCGCCTTGACGGTGGTCTCCCAGGCGTAGCTGTCGCGGCCGGGCGCCTTGTAGTCGTGGCACATGAAGAGGCGCGTCTCTTGGGGCAAATCCATCAATCGCCGGATCGAGCGATAAAGCTGCCGCGCATCGCCACCCGGGAAATCGGCCCGTGCCGTTCCGTAGTCGGGCATGAAGAGCGTGTCGCCGATAAAGGCCGCATCGCCGATCAAGTAGGTGATGTCGGCCGGCGTGTGACCTGGTGTGTAGAGGACCTGCGCTTCCAGCTTGCCGATCGCAAAGCGCTCGCCGTCCTGGAAGAGGTGATCGAAATCGCTGCCGTCGGTCCGGATATCGTTCGCGGCAAAGACCGGGCGAAAGATCCGCTGAACGTCCTTGATGTGCTCGCCGATGCCGATCTTCGCGCCCGTCTTCGCCTTGATGTAGGGCGAGCCCGAGAGATGGTCCGCATGGGCGTGTGTCTCGAGCGTCCAGACGATTCGGAAGCCGCCTTCCTTCGCCGCCGCAAGGATGGCTTCTGCCGAGCGGGCGTCGACCGATCCGCTCGGATGGTCGTAGTCGAGTACAGGATCGATCACGGCCGCGTCTCTCGTGACCGGATCCGCAACCAGATAACTGACGGTATTGGTCGGCTCGTCGAAGAACGCGCGGATCAAGGGTCTCTCCGACATCGGTCATCTCCTCGCTCTCATCCGATTGACAATTACATGCATGACAACTAAATAAGAAATAGCTAATTTAGGGACAAGCGATGGCAAAGACCTTGGACGTCGCGGCCATGGAAGCGAGAGCCGGCGAAGTCGCCGACATCTTCCGCGCCCTCGCGAATGAGCGCCGCCTGATGATCCTATGCAAGCTGGTGCAGTGGGGGGAGGCCAACGTCGGCACGCTCGCCGAGGCGGTCGGGCTGTCCCAGTCCGCCCTCTCGCAACATCTCGCCAAGATGCGCGACGAAGGCATCGTTACCTTCCGGCGGGAAAGCCAGACGCTTTGGTATCGGATCGCCGATCCGCGCATCGAGCAGATGTTCGCCATGCTGCACCGCATCTTCTGCGAGCCGGACGAGCGACAGCCTCGTCGGCCGAAGGGATGATCAGACGAGACATAGGAGGCCCACCCATGACCCTGCAAGCCATCAGCCCGGAAAGAGCGAAAGCCCTTCTCGACGCCGGCGCCGTTCTCGTCGACGTCCGTGAGGCCGACGAGCAAGCCCGAAGCCGCGTGCCGGGCGCTCGCCACGTTCCGCTTTCAAGCCTCGACGAGGCCCGCCTGGATACCGGTGGCCGTCCCGTCATCTTTCACTGCCGCAGCGGCGCGCGGACGGCAGCCAATGCGCCGCGCCTCATCGCGAAAGCCGGCGAGAACTGCGAGGCCTACGTCGTCTCCGGCGGCATCGACGCCTGGAAGAAGGCCGGGTTGCCCGTTATCGAGGATCGCAGCCAGCCGCTCGAGATCCAGCGGCAGGTGCAGATCGGCGCCGGTTCGTTGGCGCTCGTCGGGACGGTGCTCGGAGTGACGGTCTCGCCCTGGTTTCTCGCCGTGCCTGCCTTCGTCGGCGCCGGATTGACGGTCGCCGGTCTCACTGGGTTCTGCGGGATGGCTCGTCTGCTCGTCCACATGCCATGGAACAAGGCGATGAAGGCAAGCGCATAAGCGACGGTCGCGGCCCGCTGACCAGATGCGCGGGCTGTCTGGTTGTGCGAGGGTTCGGCCAGAATTCGGCCGATTAGGAGCGCACGATGACCGACCTGCCCATCTTCCGCCCGGGCGGATACCGTTTCATTCCGGCGGTGTTCCAGTACTCGGGTGGCGTCGCGGCTGAGCCGGGTTTCGTGCTCGAGCGCGTGACGTTCACGAAACCGCTGCCGCTCGCAGAAGGCTTCCGTCGCGCCGAAGCGATCATGCGGGCAGCAGGACGCGAGCCCACCGCCTTTGCAGCCTGCGAGCTGCGCTCGCCCGCCCCCTTCACGGAAGCGGGCTTCAAGGCATTCAACGAGATCTACGTCGGGACACTCACCACCTGGGGCATTTTCGACGGCAAGACCAATCCGGTCGCCCGCAGCAACGTCTGCCCGGGCATCGCCCCGCCAGCTGAGCCGTCTCTCTATGCCTTCTCCTACACGCGCGTGGCCGGTCCAGGCGATCCTCCCTCGTTCGTCGTTGCGGGCAGTGGCGAGGCGGCCGAAGGCCACGCGAACTATCGCGATCACATCATCAGACGCGGCGATGTCAGCCCCGCTGGCATGACAGAGAAGGCGCGCTGGGTCTTCGGCGAAATGGAGCGAAGGCTCCGGCTTCTAGGATTCGACTGGACCGATACGACCGCCGTCCAAGTCTATTCCGTGCAGGACTATCACGGCGCGCTCGACGGCGGCATCGCGCCGGCGCCGTCACTCAACCATGGCCTGACGTGGCACTTCTGCCGGCCACCCATCGTCGAACTCGAGTACGAGATGGACTGCCGAGGTCTTCCGGTCGAACGCACCCTGAGCACCTGATCGCGCACCGGACGATCTCAGCCGCCGTATGCATTGACAAGCATCAGGCCACCAGCCAGACTTTCTGAATAACGACGGAAAGCAAAGAACTTTCCGAAGCCGTGTGGAGGAAACGAATGAACCGCTCGTCTTGCGCTCTTCGGAGCGCAGGGTTGGCGCTTGCGACCTCGCTTGCGTTGACCGGCACCGCCCTCTCCCAGGACGTCAAGATCGGCGTGATTTTCGATCAGACCGGCGCTTTCGCGGCCGGCGGTTCGATCGCGTCGTCGATTGGGACCCGCATCGCCATCGACATGATCAACGAGAAGGGTGGCGTCGAAGGTCGCAAGATCGTGGCGATCGAAGCAGACGCCCAATCCAAAACCGATGTCGCCATCAACGAGGCCGAGCGCCTGCTGAACGACGCGAAGGTCGACCTCATCATGGGCGTGTTCTCGTCCGCCCACTGCGTGCCGATGGCCGCCAAGGTCGACGCCGCCAAGAAGTTCATGTGGGCGAACGTCTGCGTGGCCTCCGCTGTCTTCAAGGACAAGAACCTTCAGTACGTCTTCCGCTCGCAGGTTCACTCCGACCAGTTCGGCGAGGCGTCCTGCCAGTTCGTGTTCGACAACGCGAAGGCCAAGCTCAAGAAGGAGCCGAAGGACGTCAAAGTCGCGATCATCCACGAGGACGGGCCGTACGGGGCCGGTGTTGCAGCGGGCAACGAGTCGAAGTGCAAAGAACTCGGCCTGCAGATCGTCCACAAGGAAGGCTACGCGGCCACGTCCACCGACCTATCGGCCCTCGTGACCAAGCTGCGCCGTGCTCAGCCCGATATCATACTGCATACGGGCTACAATCCCGACATCACACTCTTCCTCCGGCAAGCGAAGGAAGCCAACTTGAAGTTCGGCGCGCTGATCGGGCATGGCGCCGGCTACGGCCAGATCGACAAGCTGATCGAGACTTTCAAGACAGACGTCAACTACACCTACAACGTCGACCCGGTGGCCGCGCAGCTCCTCGACCCCAAGACGTTGAAGCCCGGCCTCGGCGACGTCACGGCCGAGATGGTGAAGCGCTACAAGGCGATCACCAACGTCAACGAGGTTCCGCCGCACGCGTCGATGGGCTTTAATCAGACGTGGATCTTCCTGACCGACGTCCTCCCGCGCGCCATCAAGAAGCACGGCGGCATCGATCCGGAAGCGCTGCGCAAAGCGGCTCTCGAAACGGACATTCCCGAAGGCGGCACCATCCAGGGCTACGGCGTGAAGTTCTTCCCGCCCGGCCATAAGATGGCCGGCCAGAACGAGCGCTCGCTGCCGGTCGTCATGCAGTACATCGACGGCCAGACGAAGATCGCCTGGCCGAACGCCATCCGCACCGTCGACCCCATCCTGCCTCTGCCGTCCGGCCACGCTTACGGCCGCTGACGGCTCTACGCGCCGGCCGGTCACGGCCGGCGCAATCAAGCTGATACAATCTAGATCATCGGAGCAAGCCAGCGCATGGCGATGCTGGAAGTCCGAGGGCTGACCAAAAAATTCGGTGGCTTCACCGCCGTCAATGACGTCAGCTTCGACGTGCAGGAGGGCGAGATCCTGGGGCTCATCGGCCCCAACGGCTCGGGTAAGAGCACGACGTTCAATTGCGTCGCCGGCATGTACATGCCGACGGCCGGTTCTGTGACGTTCGCCGGCAAGAGCATCGGCGGGCTGCCGGCTTACGAGGTTTGCCACAGCGGGATCGGCCGCACGTACCAGATCCCGCGACCCTTTCGAAATCTGACGCTGCTGGAAAACGTCGCGCTCTCGGCCTGGTTCGGTCAGGCCGGCGCGACCTCACGCGCCGACTGTTGGCGCCAGGCCGAAGAGGCGCTCGCCATGGTCGGCTTACCGGCCGATCCGTCCGCAACGACCAACGGACTCGGCGCCGCGGCCCTGAAGAAACTGGAACTCGCCCGCGCCCTCGCGACTCAGCCGCGCCTGTTGCTCGCCGACGAGAGCCTCAACGGCCTCGATCACGCGGAAATGGAGCAGGCGGCCGAGATGCTGAAGCGCATCCGCCAAGAAAAGGGCATCACCATCGTCTGGGTAGAGCACATCATGGGTGTGCTGATGCGGGTGGTCGACCGCGTCGTCGTGCTTGATCACGGCGAGAAGATCTTCGACGGGGTGCCCTCCGCGGCGCAATCCGATCCTCGTGTCATCGAGGTCTATCTTGGAACGGATGAACACTGAGGCCCGATGCTCGCTCTGGACAACATCGACGCGGGGTACGGCGGGTTCCAGGCCCTCTTTGGCATATCCATGCGCGTTGAGCCCGGCGAGGTCGTCGGCGTCATCGGCGCAAACGGCGCGGGCAAGACGACGCTGCTGCGCGTGATTTCGGGCATGCTTCCGGCGACGGCCGGCAGCATGACGATGGAAGGCACCGATCTTCGTCGCATCGAGCCGCACCGCATCCTTGCCACCGGTATCGCGCACGTGCCGGAGAGCCGCCGGCTCTTCCCACGCCTGACGGTCGAGGAAAACCTGCGCATGGGCGCCTACCTGCCGGCCGCCCGGGCACACTTCGCCGAGCGCCTCGATTACGTCTACGGCCTCTTCCCCCGTCTGAAGGAGCGTCGCAGCCAACTCGCCGGCACGATGTCCGGCGGCGAGCAGCAGATGTGCGCGATCGCCCGCGCGCTGATGAGCCGGCCGCGCCTCGTCCTCCTCGATGAACCCTCGATGGGACTGGCGCCAGTGATCGTTGCACAGGTGTTCGACCTTGTGCGCCGCATTCGCAGCGAGGGCTACACCGTGCTCATCGTCGAGCAGAACGTTCGTCAGGTCTTGAAAGTTGCCGATCGGGCTTACCTGCTCGAGGTCGGCCGCATTCAGATGTCCGGAACCTCTGAAGAACTTGCCGCTTCGGACGACGTCCGCCGCGCCTACATGGGGCTATGACATGGACTGTCATCTCGACGTCTTCTTCCTCGAGGCGCTGATCAACGGCCTCCTGCTCGCGGGTTTGCTGGCGCTCCTGGCTCTCGGCCTGAATCTCGTGTTCGGCGTGATCGACGTGGTTTGGATCTGCTACGCCGAACTCGTCATGGTCGGCATGTACGGCATCTTCTACGCGCACAAGGCCGGCGTACCCTTCGTACTGGCAGCCGTGATCGGGATTCTCCTGTGCGCGGTTGCCGGCGTCCTCTTGCATGTGCTCGTGATACGTCCTGTCCTCGATCAGGCCCCGATCAACCAGCTTCTCGTCACCGGTGGCGTGCTGATCTTCCTGCAGGCCGCTGCCACGATGGCCTTCGGCATCGAGTTCAAGAACCTCGGCATTCGCCTCGGCTCGGTCGGTATCGCCGACATGAGCTTTTCTTGGTCGCGCATCCTTGCGTTCGGGATCGCTCTCGCAGCCATGCTGGCGCTCTGGATATTCCTGACGCGGACATATACGGGAACAGCGATCCGCGCGATTGCCCAGGATCGCCAGATCATGCCGTTGATGGGCGCCGACGCCCGTCGCATTTACATCGTCACCTCTGCCATCGGAGCAGGGCTCGCCGGGCTCGCCGCGTCGCTGATGGTCTTGCAGTACGACATCTATCCGCAGATCGGCCTGCAGTTCGGACCCTTGATATTCATGATCTGCGTCCTCGGCGGGCTCGGCAACATGATCGGCGGCTTCATCGCTGCCTTCATCATCTCGCAGTTCATCGCCGTCGGATCGAGCTGCTTCCACACCGAGTGGGGCTACGCCGTCGCGTTCCTGTTCTTCATGGTCGCGGTGCTCATACGCCCACAAGGCCTGTTCGGAGCGAAGTCATGAAGCTCACGAGCCCGGCCTCGATCGCGGCCTTCGGCGGACTGCTTCTCGTTCCGGTTCTCATCCGGACCTTCTTTCCGGGCTCCGAGAAGTACTACCTCCACCTGCTGATCCAGATCCTGCTGTGGTCGTTCATCTACACCGGCTGGTCGCTGATGGGCCGCTTCGGGCTGACCTCGCTCGGGCACGGTGCTTTCACCGGCATCGGCGCCTATGGCTGTGTTCTGCTCTGGAACTTCGCGGGCCTTTCGCCGTGGCTCGGCATCCCGGTGTCGATCGTCGTCGCCGTCGCCGTCTCACTGCTGATCGGCTATCCATGCTTCCGCTTACGGATTGCCGGCCACTATTTCGCGCTGCTGACTCTCGCGCTCACGGAATTCGTCCGGCTCTGCATCGTCGGTCTCCGAGATTTCACGGGTGGCTCCCTCGGAACCCAGCCCAAGCGGGCGGCCGACGGTATCTCCTTCTATGCCCTGCAGTTCGAGCCGGACCGTTGGCTCTCCTACTACATCGCATTGGCGCTGTGGGTCTTCGGCCTCTGGGTGTGGCTGCGCGTCGATCGCAGCATGGATCGCTACGCGCTTGACGCCGCGAGCCAGGACGAGGATGCCGCCGCCTCGGTCGGCGTCAATGTCACGCGTGAGAAGCTGAAGATCACCGCACTCAGCGCCGGGCTGTGCGCGCTGGGCGGCGCCATCTACGGCCAGTACCAAATGTACATCGGGCCCGACACGATTGCCGGCCTCGGCGTCTCCCTCAACATGGTCTTTGCCGTCATCGCCGGCGGCTTGTGGGTCCCGCTCGGACCGACGGTCGGCGCCATTTTCACGCAGGTGCTGACCGAGGGACTGCGCGTCGCCATCCAGGGCTCCGCGACGCTCAAAGCAACGCTCGGATCGGCGGCGCTCGCGCTCGATCAGTTGATCTACGGTCTCCTGCTCATCCTGTTCATCATCTACATGCCGAAGGGGATCCTCGGCACGCTGATGGAGCGACGAGCCCGCAAAAAAGCCCAGAAGACCGCCGGAACGGGTTCGGCCGAACCGGCGCCTGGGTGAGCCGATCGCCGCATCAACCGGTGACGAGGACGATCTTGCCGATGTGCGCGCTCGATTCCATGAGTGCGTGAGCGGCGGCGGCCTGCGTCAGCGGGAATGTCGCATGCATGATGGGCCGCACGGTCCTGGCGGCGAGCAGCGGCCAAACCTTCGCCTCCAGTTCGCGCGCGATGGCACCTTTCTGCGCAATCGTCCGTGGGCGCAGCGTCGAGCCCGTCCAAGTCAGCCGCTTCGTCATCAGTTGCGTGAAGTTCGCCTGCACATCGGCGCCGCCGAGCCAAGCGATCTGCACGAGCCGCCCCTCGATCGCCAGCGCATCCAAGTTGCGCGCGACATAGGCGCCGCCCACCATGCAAAGGATGAGATCGACCCCCTTCCCAGCCGTCTCCTCGCGCACGACTGCGACGAAATCCTCGGTGCGGTAGTTGATGGCGCGGGCAGCTCCGAGATCGCGGCACGCGGCGCACTTGGCCGCGTCGCCGGCAGTTGCGATCACCCGCGCGCCGAAATGGCTGGCGAGTTGGATGGCGGTCGTCCCGATCCCGCTCGATCCGCCGTGAACCAGGAACGTTTCACCAGCTTGCAGGCGGCCGCGCTCGAACACGTTCGTCCAGACCGTGAAGAAGGTCTCTGGCACGGCGCCCGCCTCGACGAGGCTCATACCTTGGGGAACCGGCAGAACTTGCGGCTCGGGCGCGACGCAGTATTCCGCATACCCGCCGCCGGCGACGAGCGCTGTCACTTCGGCTCCGACCGAAAAACGCGAGACGCCCGGGCCCGTCGCGACCACGGTGCCCGCGATCTCGAGGCCCGGAATGTCGGTGGCCCCGGGCGGGGGATTGTACTGACCGAGGCGCTGCTGCACGTCCGGTCGATTGACACCTGCGGCCGCAACCCGGACGAGGACTTCGCCTTGGCCTGGTGTCGGGAGCGGTCGCGTGACGGGGGTCAGCACCTCCGGCGGCCCATAGCTCGGAATGGCGATCGCGGTCATCGTCGCGGGCAGGCTCATCGGACCCTCGCATCGTTCGGAAGGCGGAGGTTGGCCGGAATGGCTGCCGCATGCAAGCTGCCCCGCACGAATGCTTGCAACGCGAGCCTTGCCCGCGCATCCTCGCCGCGACGAAAACAGCGTGGCCGTATGAGCCGATCATCTCCCGACGTTCAGTTGCCTCCGTCCCTCTGGGCGGCCGTCACGCCTGCGGGCCCCGCGCTTCCCCGTCTCGAAGGAGAGGTGAAAGCCGACGTGGTCGTGATCGGCGCCGGCTTCACCGGACTTTCGGCCGCGCTGCACCTTCGCGATTCCGGCGTCGATGTCGTCGTCGTCGAGGCCGCCGAGCCCGGCTGGGGTGCCTCCGGCCGCAACAATGGCCAAGTCATCCCGACGCTGACGCGCCCCGAGCCGAGCGACATCATCGCCCACCACGGCGGCGCCGGCGAACGCTTCGTCCATCTCCTCCGCGACAGCGCCGCCTACTTGTTCGATCTCGTTCGGATGAGAGCGCTTGCCGCCGAGGCCGAGCAGACGGGGTGGCTGCAGCCGGCGCACTCGGCCGGCCGCATGCGGATCGCCGAACGCCGGGTCGCGGAATGGTCCCGGTACGGCGCACCGGTGACGCTGCTCTCGCGAGCCGAAATGTCGGCCCTCGTCGGCTCCGACGTCTGGCATGGTGGCTGGACCAATCCGACGGGCGGACACATCAATCCAATGGCTCTCGCGCGCGAACTCGCCCGCGCCACCATCGCCGCCGATGGGCGGATCTTCGGTCGCAGCCCGGTGACATCCTACGCGCGCAAGGGAAGCAACTGGCGCGTCGAGACCGAGCGCGGTGCCGTGACGGCATCGGGGCTCATTCTAGCGACGAATGCCTACACCGGTGAGTTCGCTCGCGACCTCGCACCCGCCATCGCCCGCGAACTCGTGCCCGTGGCTTCCTGGCAGATGGCGACCGGGTCCCTCGGCGAAGACGTGAGACGCGCCTTCCTTCCGGGTCGCCAGGCGATGAGCGATACCCACGGCGATCTTCACTTCGCCCGCTACGATGCCCGCAACCGGCTGGTGACGGGTGGCGCGCTGATCATCGGCGTCGGGGGCCGCCGGCGCCTCGAAACTCGCATCGGCCGCCGCCTCGCCCGCTGGCATCCTCGCCTCGCCAACGTGCGCTTCGACTATGTCTGGAACGGCTGGATCGGCATGACGCCTGACTTCATGCCGCGCGTGCATCGTCTCGGTCCGGACGGATACGCGTGGGCCGCCTGCAACGGCCGCGCCGTCGCCTTGTCGGTATCGATCGGACGAGAACTGGCACGCGCACTTCTCGGCCGTCAGATCGGGGAACTCGCTCTGCCGTTTTCCGCACCCGATCCGCTGCCCGCCCACGGCGTCGTCCGGCGACTGGCTCCCTGGCGCCTCGCCGCTTATCGCTGGCGTGATGCGCGCGAAATCGGCTGATGGCGTCAGTGCTGCTCCTCTGAGCCGGCTGTCAGTGCGTTCCGCGTCCAAGTCTGCGGGCGTCTCAGAAAATCCTGCAGTGTCTTGCCTCGCTCGGCACGGAACCGCTCGGTCGTGAGATCGAAATTCTCGATGCGGTCGATTCGAAAAGTGCGGAAGTCGCCTCGCAGCTCACACCACGCGGCGAGCAGCCAGACCGGCCCGAAAAAGGCGAGGGACAAGGGCCGCACCGTGCGCTCGCTCTTTTGGCCGAGGATGTCCGTGTATCGGAAGCTCACCTTGAGACGGCTGCGGACGGCACGCCGGAGGTCGGCGAGGTCGCACTTGAAGGCCGGGCCCGAGGCCGTCGGCGCGAGCAGAGCGGTATTCGCCATGTAGTCGCGAAGGCGGTCCGGGATGACGGCCTCGATCTTGGCGATCGCATCGGTCGCGGCGAGCGCGAGTTCTGAGTCTCCCCACGTCTCGACCATCCGTGCGCCGAGCACGAGCGCCTCGATTTCCTGCTCCTTGAACATCAGCGGGGGGAGGTCGAAACCGGCCTTCAGCATGTACCCGACGCCAGCTTCGCCTTCGATCGGCACGCCACTGGCAATGAGATCTGCGATGTCCCGGTAGATCGTGCGCTCGGAGACCTCGAGCGCTTCGCTGAGTTCGCGAGCGCGAATCGTCGGCTTCCGCCGCATGAGCTGGATGATTTCGAACAGGCGATCGGCGCGACGCATCTGGCGGCTCCAGGTCAAGGCATCGGCGTTCTAGCGCGCAGCTCCTGACACCACGCTGTCAGGAGCCCGAAGGCGTCTGCTCCCGCTCCTGACACTGGGTTGTCAGTTGCCCTGCGCGAGTATGCCTTTGCGCTGGCGGCGATCAACGGCCGGCAGCGAAAAAGGAGACAGATCATGCAGCATCGAGCGAAGCCCACGGCGTCCTTCGAGCACCTCGTCGTCGAACCGGTCTTCGGCCTCCTCGCTGCCTGGGCTAGCTGGCGGCGCAAGCGTCGCCTGAAGGCCACGGCACGCATCCTCCACGGCCTCAGCGATCGCACGCTGAAAGACATCGGCGTTGAGCGGAGCGAGATCGATTCAGTGGTAATGGCCCGCAGCAAAGATCCATGGGCCTGCCGTCGAATCTTGGAATTTTGACGGAAAAGGAAAAATGATCATGAGCCTTGCTGCAGCGACGGTTTCGGTCGCGGTGGAAAGTTTAACCAAATCTCGGCTCGTCCTCGCATTCGAACGCTGGATGACGCTTCGTCAGCGAGCCGCGGAAATCGCGGTCGGCCGACATCTCGCCAGCCGGCCTGACGAGGATCTTCGTTGCCTCGGCTTGACGGATGCCGAAATCACGCATCTGCGCCAGAGCGGGAGATTCCGCCGCCTCGGCGGGTGAGCACGAAAAAAGGCCTGCCGGCTTGACCGGCAGGCCTCACATACCGATCAGGCCGCCCGCACGGTCTGCAGGAACTGACCGACCTGCATGCGGAGATTTTCGGCCTGCTTCGACAGTTCACGGGCGGAAGTGAGGACCTGTGTTGTTGCCGCGGCAGAGCTTTCGGCACCTTTGCTGACTGCGGTGATGTTGCTCGTCACTTGCTTCGTACCCTCGGACGCTTCGGAAACGCTGCGCGCAATCTCCTCTGTGGCCGAGCCTTGCTGCTCGACGGCGGCTGCGATCGAGGCAGAGATCGAATTGACCTCCGCCACGGTCTGCGCGATTCCGCCGATGATCGTCGTCGCCGTCTGCGTGGTCTGCTGGATCTCGCTGACCTGCGATCCGATCTCGGCGGTGGCTTTGGCGGTCTGATCAGCGAGCGCCTTCACCTCGCTGGCCACGACCGCGAAGCCGCGACCCGCTTCACCGGCCCGTGCGGCTTCGATCGTCGCATTGAGAGCCAGCAGGTTGGTCTGCGCTGCGATGCTGCTGATGAGTTCGATCACGCCACCGATCCGTTGAGCGGACGTCGACAGTTCGGCGACCATGCTGCTCGTCTGCTGAGCTTCGCCGGCGGCACGCTCGGCCACGTCCGTCGAGCGATGCACCTGCTGGGCGATTTCGCGAACGGACGCGGCGAGTTCCTCGGCGGCACTGGCGACAGCCGAGACGTTGGCTGTCGCCTGCTCCGAGGCCGACGCGACGACGGCAGACCGCCCGCTGGTATCCTTGGCTGCGGCGCTCAACTGCTCGGCGGTGGCACTGAGTTCCGTCGCTGCCGACGCAACCATATCCACGATCCCACCGACCGAGTGTTCGAAGTCGGTCGCGAGTTTCTGAAGCTGCGCCTTCCTCTCGGCCGCAGCCCGCTTCTCGGCCTCCTTTTGCTCCCGCTCCATCGATTCGATGCGCAGGAGATTCTCCTTGAAAGTCGCCGCGGCCCTCGCTGTGTCGCCCACCTCGTCCTGCCGACCGGCATAAGGCACGTCGACCATGCGGTCGCCGGAGGCGAGTGTCATCAGAACGCTGCCGATCTTCTGGATCGGCTTTGCGACTGCCAGGCGTGCGTAGAATGCCGAGCCGATCAGCGCCGTTATGAGCAGAACGTTACCGACTAGTACGATGAGGCCAGCCGTCGATTGAGCGGCCTCTGCGTTCGACGTTTCTTCGGCCACGCGTTTGTCAGCCATTGCCATCGCCGTACCGATGAGTTCGTTCGCACGTTCGGCGAGTGGATGAGCGGCCGCGACGGCGCGATCATAATCCTCGTCATGGCGAACGAGGTCCGCGGACAACGAAGAGAACTTGGCGAGCAGGTCGATTTGTCGACCGATCGACTGACGCACTTCGCCAGCAGGAAGCGCGGCCTGGGCGTTGACCAGGCTCGACTGCGCCGCCGCGAGGGCCGTCTCCATCACCGATGACTGGGCCGGCTCGCCCGAGTAAAGGAAGCGCCACGCCGCCGCGCGGGCATTATGAAATTCGGTGACGGCCGAAGCCAAAGCCTGATCGGCCGAGTCGAGCCCGCGACCGTGAATATCGGCCAGCGATCTCCGCAGCTGCCCATCCAATTCACCCGCGACCTGATTGCGAGCCTCGACCGTTCGAATGATTACGGTAGCGCCATCCGCAATCAGATCGCCGTGCTTGCCATAAGCAACCGCGGTGTCGCGCAGATTTTGGAACCGCGCCTTGTTCTCGGGAATGCGAGCCAGATCGGCAGCCTGAGACGCCGAAGTGCTCGCCGCCCCGATCCCGGCTCTCAACCGAGCATGGCCGGCCTCAACCCCCTGAGCGTCCCGCGACAGGCGAATGTCGCGCATTGCGACCTGCGCAGTCCTGAACCCGGTCGCGGCCTGCGCACTCAGCGCCTTCAGATCTTTCTGCAGAAAGACGGAATGGTTCGCATCTGCAACCTTGCGGTCGAACGTAAGCTGAGCAATGGCCAGGCTCCCGGCGACAGCGACGCCGAAACCCGACAAGATGGCCAGTTTGAAACCGATGGTCGCGCGCATCTACGGCCTCCCTGTTATATTCAATGGAAGCAGAGTATGCGCGTATGGTGAACAGTGTTTTTCAGAGTACGGAAGTCGGATTAATCCAGCAAACGGAATGGAAGCCCTAACAGAAAGCCGGGTCCCGACGTGCAGTCAGCCAGCGGGCGTCTGTTCGCGTTACAGACGCGCCGCTGTAGCGCATGGGGGGGAGGCGTTTTCCTCCCTATGAGTTGATCCGGCCGGCAGCGGCTTCAAGCTGAGCGATATCGAGCTTCACCATGGTCATCATTGCTTCCATGGCACGCTTCCGCCGCCCGGGATCGGGATCCGACAGCAATGCGATCATCCGCTTTGGGACGATCTGCCAGGAAACGCCGTATCGATCCTTCAGCCAGCCGCATTGTATGGGCCGGCCACCACCCTCGATGAGAGCCGTCCAAAGTCGGTCTACTTCCGACTGATCGTCGCAAGGGACCGACAAAGATATCGCGTTGTTGAACTCTTCGTGAGATCCGCCGTTCAAAGCTTGGAATGGTCGGCCATTGAGTTCGAACTCGACGAAAAGAACCTCTCCCTCGCGAGCCCCGGGCGTATCGACGGCTGCACGATGGATGGCGGTGACCCGGCTATTCGGGAAGATGGCGGTGTAGAACGTGACGGCGTCGAGGGCTTGCCTCTCGAACCAGAGGCAGGGCGTGATCGGGTCCATGGGTGACCTCTCAGCGTTTCAGCAGATGGGCAGCGAGCCGCTCGAGCGAACCGGACCAGCCCTGCGTCATGCTCTCGTGGCCGGCATCGAAGGCCGCCGTCTCCTCCGCCGACGGATAGACGGGGATCCACTCGACCGAGAGAGTCGTCCTACGGGGACCGTCTGCGGCAAGCCGGACGGTCGTGAGGAGTTCGATCGGCCATTCCGGCGCCATCGGATGCCGGGTTAGTCCGCGCTGCGGGTCCGAGAATGAGTTGACGAAGACAAGCCGCTCCGGCACTGCGATCTCTCGGATAACGAAGCGCCCCCAGAGAATGCGGTCTTCGAAGCGCATGGCATAGTGGAACATGCCGCCTGACCTCAGGTCGAGGCTGGCGTCGGTGATGGTTGCGCCCTTTGGACCCCACCAGCCCTGCAGCCGTTCGCATGTCGTCAAGGCCGACCACAGTTCGTCACGCGCCACGTCGAGCGTCCGCGAAATGACGAAGGGCTCTCCCTGCGTCTCGGGCCGGTCCGCTGGCCGCTCGCAATTGACCATCCAGGGAATGCCGAAGCGATCCGTAAGGATACCGAACCGGCGCGCCCAGAACGTTTCGCCCATCGGCATGGTCACGCTGCCGCCCACACCGAGATCGCGGAAAATACGCTCGGCTTCTGCGGGTTCGTCGACTTTGACGTGAGTGCAAAAGCCTTGCGGCGTCGCCGGGCGGTCGGGAGGACCGTCGCTTCCCATCAGCAGGTAGCCATCGACCTCGAGCCGCGCATGCATCACGCGATCGGAGAACTCCGGCGGTACGGGGACGTCAGGCGGCGCATCGGCGCCCCGCATCAGTATGGTGATCTTGCCGCCGAGAACAGATTCGTAATGGCGAAAGGCCGCTTCGCATGATCCGTTGAACGTGAGGTAGGTCACCAGTTCCATGGCCGCTCTCCATTTGTTGTCATGGATCGAGGACGTTTGTCCGCCGTCGCGTCCGACAACGAGTATGAAAAAATTCAGCCAGTGGGAGTCTGCTCGGCTGCCAGACGATCTAGCTCACGGCGGATGTTTGCTGCCTCGAGCGGCGTCGCGGCGAGGCCGATGGCACGATTGAAGGCGGCGCGCGCCTCGGCGAGCAGACCAAGCTGCTTGAGCAGCGCACCGCGCGCTCCGTGATAGTAGAAATAGTTGTCAAGTCGGGCTGCGAGCGGGTCGAGCATCGCCAGCGCCGCGTCCGGCCCGCGGACTTTCGAAGCGGCAACCGCGCGGTTGAGTGTCACGACCGGCGACGGTCGCATGCGCTCGAGAGTTCCATAAAGCAGTTCGATCTGCGCCCAGTCCGTATCGGCCGCTCGACCTGCACGCGCGTGCAGAGCCGCGATCGCCGCCTGGACCTGGTAGGGTCCCGGCTGCCGATGCCGCAGCGCTTTGTCGAGCAGCGCGAGCCCTTCGACGATCAATCGTCGGTCCCACCGCGAGCGATCCTGGTCTTCGAGAAGGATCTGCTGACCGTTGTCGTCATAGCGTGCCGACGCGCGGGCGTGCTGAAGCAGGCAAAGTGCTGCGAGCCCCATCACCTCCGGATCGGTCGGATGAATGCGCAGGAGCAACCGCGCCAGCCGGATCGCCTCTTCACAAAGCGTGCTGTTCGCTCCCTCGCTCGCGACATCGGCTGTATACCCCTGGTTGAAGACGAGGTAGACCATCGCCATGACGGCGGCCAGCCGATGGGTCCGCTCGATCGGACCGGGCGCTTCGAACGGAACGTCTGCCGAGGCGATCCGCACCTTGGCCCGCGTGATCCGCTGCTCCATCGCCGCCTCGCTGACGAGGAACAGACGGGCGATCTCCTTCACCGAGAGGCCGGAGACGATCCGAAGTGCCAGCGCGATCTGCTGGGCCTCCTGAAGCGCTGGATGACAGCAAATGAACATCAGCCGGAGGATGTCGTCCCGATAATCGCCATGATCGATGCGTTCGGCAAGGGAGGCCGCGTCATCGCCATGGTCGGAGATCGCTTCGTCCGGCGGCAGGGGATCGAGCCGGCGCTGCCGACGGACACCGTCGATCGCGACGTTCTTGCCGACCATGACGAGCCAGGCTGCGGCGTCGCGAGGCGGCCCGTTGACAGGCCACGTCTTCAATGCGCGAAGGCTCGCCTCCTGGAACGCTTCTTCCGCGAGGTCGAGATCGCGGAATTGGCGCAGCAGCGCCGCCACGGCCTTGGGTCGGGCGGCTGTCAGGAGACTGCCGATCCAGCCGACGTCACTCACGCCGTCACCTTCTCCGAAAAGAGGACGCCGATAGGCCGGATTTCGTAGGCGCCCCCCGGGTTGGCGGCGGCGAGCTCCCGTGCGATCCCAAGCGCGTCGTCGAGGTCGGCGCAATCGACGATATAGAACCCGAGCAGCTGCTCTTTGGTCTCGGCGAACGGCCCGTCCAGGACGGCGGGCGGATCACGGTCCTTGCGCAAGGTCGTAGCCGTGCTCGTGGGGAGGAGGCGTGCGACCGGACCGAGCTTACCCTCGCGCGCAAGACGATCGGTGACCCGACCGAGCTTCGCCATCACCGCATCGTCCTGCTCCTTGGTCCATCCGGTTGTGACGGTTTCGTCGTGGTAGCAGAGAATGGCGTAGTGCATAGTCGTCTCCTCGACTTCTCATCCGAGCATGCCCGGCATCGATGGTTTCGTCGACAGTGGTGAGGCATTCCTCATCCGCCCGCGTTACGCTTGGCCGCATCCGCAATGCGTTCTTCCTGAGCACGCAATTCGGGTGTCAGTGCCTCGCCGAAGTCGTCCATTTCAAACAGCGGACGGATCTCGACGTCGCAGTCTTCATTATGCGGATTAGGGCAGCGCTTGACCCAGGCGATGGCCTCCTCCATCGAGGCGACCTTCCAGATCCAATAGCCGGCGATCAATTCCTTCGTCTCGGCAAATGGGCCGTCGATGACCTGCCTATTCTTGCCGGAGAAGTGGACCCGAACGCCCTTGCTCGAAGGGTGCAGTCCGTCGCCCGCGAGCATGAGGCCCGCCTTCACCAGCTGCTCGTTAAAGTCGCCCATTGCGGCGAGCAGCTCTTCGCTCGGCATCTCGCCACGTTCCGAGGCCTGGCTGGCCTTGACGATGACCATTACACGCATGTGTCGTCTCCTCAGTCTGCCGCGCCCAGTCGCGCGCTCCAGACCGAGGACGAAGCAGCCCTTTCGGTTCCGACACCCTGGCGAGATTTTTTCATCGGCCCGAAGATTGAGGATCTACGCCGTCCGGGCTGGGCGCGCCGCATAAGACGAGATGTGCGCAGCCAATTGCGACATAACCTCGTCGGCGTGCGTGAATGGGCCCATGTGGCCGGCACCCGGCACGATAGACAATCGCGCCGACGGGAGCCACCGCACGAGACCGTCGGCAACCACGCGGGTGGATCGCGGCGAGCGGTCGCCCCGAAGCACCAGCACGGGAAATAAGAGCCGCCGATAAGCGACCGGCGGCGCCGTTTCGTCGATGAGCGCGGCGAAGTCGAGGGGAGCCTTTGGTGCCCAGGCGAGCAAGGCCGCCTGCTTCGCGGGCCGCATCGCTTGCCACGCGCCGGCGCCGTTCCAGTAGTCGACGAAGATCGACATCGCCGCGGCCGTTTCACGCGTGCTCACCCCGGCCGTGACGGCCGCGGCGATACGTTTGATCTCGGCGAACGCCGCCTTTCCGTCCGCACCCAGATGCGGCAGCAGGTGGAACGCTGAAGGCTCGTAGAGAGCCAAGCTGGCGATCCGCCGCGGGCGGGCCAGCGCGACGGCGAGTGCGACCCCGCCGCCATAAGAATGACCGACGATGTGCACGGGGCCTTGCCGGCCGTCGATGAAGTCGACGACCCGCTGGGCCTCGTCCCGGAGCCGGAAGGGTTCTGAACCGTGCCACGCACCGATGCTCGGACAGCCGTAGAAGTCCGGCGCCCAGAAATCGATGCGGCCCTCGAGCGCCGTCGCGAGACGGCTCCATTGGTTGCCGTCGGCGCCCGAGCAGTGCAGGGCGACGACAGCGCTACGATCGGTAGCTGGAGGGATCATCGCTCTACTCCCCCCGTCCGCCGATGCCGGTCGGTCCGAGCGCCAGATCCGATCGCGTGATACCGATGTCGGCGAGCTCGCGATCGCTCATCATCGCCAGCGCAGCCATGGCGGCGCGTCGAGACCGCCATGCGACGAAACGGCGGACCAGATTTGCAAGGGCGCGGGCAATACGGACCGGCGCGGGGATGCCTTGCTCGAAGACTTGCGAAGCGGAACTCATGATCATCTCCTGAGGCTTGTTGTGTTCGCGTGGTCTATGGCGTCGCTTCCCCCGCGGCTGTCCCGCAGGGCACTCGTGAGGCATCGCGGGCGGCGCTCTGTCGCCGCTCGCCCGGCTGGCCTCATGCTTTGTCGACGACGATTTCTGCGTAAGCGGAGGGCACGTGCATCGATCCGTCGGTCCGCGTGTTCATGCGGCCGATGAGCGCGAGGAGGTCCCGCTCCAGTGCCTTCTGAGCCGTGGCGTCGATCGCCAGGAAGGCCTTGTGTACGGGGCCATAATAGTCACGGAACAGGCTGACGAAGTGCTCGGGGGATGCGAAGCGGAAGACGAACATCTTGGTCTCGACGCGAATATTTGCGGCTCCGGCACCGAAGCGCTCGTCGATCCAGGCCTGCGTGCCCCACATTGCGGGAGACTTCAGTCCCGGCGCCGGCGGCACATGGCTGCCGAGGAGCTTGAACATCTGTCCGATGAACCCTTCGGGGGTCCAATTGGCGAGCCCGATGCGTCCGCCCGGTCGGCACACCCGCATCATCTCGTCGGCTGCGCGGGCCTGGTTGGGCGCAAACATCACGCCGAACGTCGAGATTACGGCGTCGAACGATCCGTCGTCGAACGGAAGATTCTCCGCGTCGGCAATACGGAACGTCACATCCTGCCCGTCCGCTTCGGCGCGTCGCTGTCCGAGTTTCAGCAGGCGCTCGACATAGTCGGTCGACATCACTTGGCACCCGCGGCGCGCAGCGGCGAGCGTCGCATTGCCGTTGCCGGCGGCGACGTCGAGCACGCGCATTCCTGGCATCAGGTCCATGGCCTCGGCCAGCGTCTCGCCGACGATCTGCAGCGTCACGCCGATGCGGCCATAATCTCCCGAGGCCCAAGCCGCATTCTGCTTGAGCTTGATGGCTTCGTAATCGGGTGCAGTGATGCTTTGGGCGGTTACGTTCATGTCGTCCTCCTGTCATCCGCGGCAGCCGATGTGCGGGGCGCACCGTTTGCCGTCGTGCAGGTTCCTTCTAGGCGGCATGGCGCCGGCAAGCTTGAAGAGGACTTGGAGGTTTCGAGGAGATGTGCCGCAATCTGAGGCGGGCTCAGGCCGGCAAGCCGAGCGCGGCGAATGTCTGGCGGATTTCCCGCACCAGAACCTCGTCGCGATACGGGAAAGCGCGCAGGAAGTCGGCGATGCGGTAGCCGGGCTGCACGGCCTTAAGCCGCCGTAGGTACTCTGCCGAAGTCGCAGTTCGCCCGGCGCGCGAATTGCAGAACGCGGCGATGGCGATGATGTGATAATGCGCGTTCGGCTGCCGCACCGCCCGGTCCGCGAGCGTTGCACCGTCGTCCGTACGGCCGAGCAGAGTCGCGTTGATCGCCTGCACGGCGAGCATCGCAAAGTTCATCATATCGTACGGGCTGAGGCGGCGCGCATTGAGGACGTCCGACTCGCTCGTTAGGTTATCGGCAGCCAGCATGCGGGCGAACGCGACCGAGTAGTGACCCATCGCGAAGTTGGGGTTGAGTTCAATCGATCGGTGAATCTCCTGGATCCCCTGATCGAGGTCCTGGCGCAGCAGGAAAGCCCGCCCGAGCGCCCAGTAGGCCTGCGGCTCTCGCGGATCGAGCAGCAACGCCTGATTGGCATAGTCGAACGCCTGCTGAATTTCGCTCTCGCGATCCTGGCTGATGCCGAGAAATGCGCGCTGCCAATGCACGAACGACAAGCTCGCGTAGACGCGTGGCACGTTTGGGTCGAGATCCATGGCCCGTTGCAGAAGACGCTCGGCCTCCACGTAGCCTTCGGGCGTGAAGCGGAACATGTGCCACGTGGCGCGATGATAGGCCGTCCAGGCGTCGAGATTGGCCGGCTGGATGAGAAGTGACCGGCGACGTTCGGCCTGCTCGATTTCCGACTCGACCGCGACGACAATGGAATCTGATATTTCGTCCTGTATACGGAAGATATCGTCGAGGTGTCCGTCGAAATGATCCGCCCACACTTCGTGACCAGAGATGCCATCGCACAGCGCGACATACACTCGAACGCGCTTGTCGGTAACTTGCACGGTTCCCTGCAGCACGTAGCGAACGCCGAGGCGGCGCGCGATACTGGGCCCATCTCCACCTTTGGCGAGGCTGAACGCCGTGCCGCGGGCGATCACGAACATCCAGCGGGTACGCGCGAGACGGGTCATGATGTCGAGCGACAGGCCGTCTGACATCACTTGATCGTCAGGATGGTAGACCGCAAACGGAACCACGACGATTGACGGGCGCTTCGGCAGGCTGAGGTCGAGGCCTGCCACGCAGTCGTCCTCGCCCGCGGCCGACGCGCCGCTACCGACCATCGTAGACGTCGCGTCATGCGGCATGGGACCGGGACGGTGTGTAAGGGCCTCGGGGCGGATAGGTTCATGCCCTCGCACAGACGACCGGTCGACCGGCTCCTCGGTAATCACCTCGGCGACCAGGCGGATGCCGCGCCGGTGCACCGTCCGGATCAGGGATTGCGCCTTCCCGTCGTCGCCGAGCACCCGGCGCGCCGCCTTGATGCGGCTCGAGATCGCGGCATCCGACACGATGCGGCCTTTCCAGACGCGCGCGATGATCTCGTCGCGCGTCACGACTTTCTCGCGATTGTCGAGCAACAAGAGAATCAGATCGAAGACCTGGGGCTCGACCGCGATGCGCACGCCATCGCGACGCACCTCGTAGCGGTCCGTGTCGATGACGGAGCGGCCGATCGAATAGATCACGTCGACACCTACGCGTCGCTGTGCTGCCTCGGATATCAGAGCGTGAAGCACTCTAGCGCATTCTCGTCGAGGTGGTGTGCCGCAGGTAACTGCGCGCTTTGGGCGGCCTGCGTGTTCCGGTTCGCCATAATCAGTCGCCGCGAATCGGAGATAGTCCTGGCCCTGGGAGTCCGTGGACTGTGGAGCTCGAGCGTCTGAAGCATGCGCGGGAAGAAAAATCTGGCGCTTCTGGTCGGTGGAACCGCGTCGCTGCTGGGCGGCGCGATCGTCGTTGTCCTGCCGCACGACGAGAGCGGGGCGCATGTAGCGATCCCGCCCGCAAGGGACGAGCGTGCGCACCAACCTCCGCTCGCTGGCCCTCGTTTCGACTCGCCTGAGCGTCAACCCGTAGACCGCTTCGCCTTCGTCGCGCCGGACGCTCTGCCCCTTCGGCTGTCGTCGCTCGTCGAAGAGGACTATCCGGAAGAAGACCCGGAATGGTCCGCCGAGGTTCAGGCCGAGCCTGGGCCGGCGCTTGACGGCTGGAAGTTGTCGGTTTCGCCCGCGACACCGCGCAATCCGACTGGCAATGCAGCAGGGGGGCAGCCGCCGCAGCGTCGCATGACGCTGGCCGAGCGCCTCGGCGCAATCTCTCCAGGCGCCACGAAGCGTCTCTCCGAAAAATTTGAAGCCGCCAAAATCGCCTGGCCGCCGTCCGAGATCGCGATGATCGCATTAAAGGATGAGAAAATTCTGGAACTTTACGCGCGGCTGCCGTCGCTCGAGTGGAAGCTCGTGCATCGCTACCCGGTTCTGGCGGCCAGCGGCGGCACGGGTCCGAAGCTCCGCCAGGGCGACAAGCAGGTTCCTGAAGGCATCTATCGAATCATCTTCCTCAACCCGCAAAGTCGCTATCACGTGTCGCTGCGGGTGAATTACCCGAATGCCTTCGACCGGCAGATGGCCGCCAAGGACGGCCGCAAGGATCTCGGCGGCGACATCATGATCCACGGCAAAGCGCTGTCGGCCGGATGCCTCGCCGTCGGTGACGAGGCGGCGGAGGAATTGTTCGTGCTTGCGGCCGAGGTCGGTCTGCCAAACGTCAAGCTTATCATCGCGCCGACCGACTTCCGCCGCCAGCCACCGGCCCCCGCTCAGATTGCCGGACAGCCCGATTGGCTCCCACTGCTCTACGCCGAGGTCGCGACGGCCATGGCCGAGTTCAAACGACCCGCCCCGACAGGCCTTCTGTCGTTCCTGCAGAACTGAACCGGCGCTCGGGTTCGGTGCGTGACGCACCGGGTCGCCAGCAACTTTTCCGCCCCGTCGTCCGTTGTCGTGGCTGGACCGCAGGGGAAGCCCATGTCCGAAATCGCGAGACTCGACACCGCCACGGCCAAGCAGCAGCCGGAACGGCTGTTTGCCAGCCCGCGCGCCGTGGTCGACGAAATTCTTCTGACGCGCGGAGAAAAGCTCGCCGCGCTCGAGCGTTGGCGCGCGAAAGTTTTGCACGAGATGACCGCCAGCGACGACGGCATGGCGCAACCCGGCGCGGCCGACGAGCACAATAGCAGCCTGCTGGCCGAACTCGAGGAGGCCCTGCACCTCCTGAAAGATCCCCACTAAGGACGTTTGCTCCAACCCGAACGGAACCGAAGCGAGCCGTCGGCGTTGACGCGCAAACGGCGCGGGAGGATGATTTTGCGAACGTTCGTCTTGGATCGGGCAGCGATGTGCACCGTAGTGTGGTCGGTCGAGGAAAACGAAATACGGATCAAGATCGGCTGTGAGACGCTCACGCCTCGCGATCTGGAGACCGTCAATCGAGCCGTGGCCGACCTGCTGCGCGAGAGGCATATCGCGGCAACGGCGCGGCCGAGACGCCGCCAGTCAGGCGATTAGCAGCCGATGGAACCTGCCCAATCGGCTCCCGAAGAAATCGTCCGCCGCTGCCTCGCCGCATGGGCCGCGCGAGACGTCGACGGCACGCTCGCATGCTGGTCGCCGCGCATGCGCTACTACACACTGCATGCGGAAGAGGGACCGCTTGCAGGGACCGCGACGGGACACGAGGAGCTGAGGGCGCGCCTAGAAGGGTTCCTCGGCATGTTCGATTTCCTCGCCTACGTGGTCGATGCGGTGAAGTCGGAAGGGCCCGTCGTCCGGACCTCGATCGTCTATTGGTATCGCCACAAGACGAGCCGGCTCGAGCTGCACGGCCGATACCGCCACGTCTGGTGCGTCGAGGACGGTTTCATCGTAACGTGCGACGAGTATCACGACGCGGCCGCGCTCGATGCCTTCATGCGCCTCGCCGGCGGCAGCTAAGTCGAACTCACGGCATCTGCACGCACATCAAGCTTGCGGCGAGCAGCGCGCCTAAGCCGACGACAATGACAACTACGCCAGGCATGGCCATCTCCAAACGAGAGGGCGCGCCCGATCGGCGACCGGGCACGCCCTGATGTTCTCCCACGAGATTACTTGCTCTCGAAGGCGGTCTGCGCCCAGTCCGGCAAGCCTGGGAAGTTGTGGGCCTGGGCGGAGCCGGCAATCGCTGCGAAGACGGCGAGTGTTGCAAGTAAGGTTTTCATGGCTGTTCTCCTCGATGGATCGGTGGCGTTAGTTCTTCGGGCCGAGGGCTTCCTGCGCCCAGGTCGGAAGACCCGTGTAGGGGTTAGCCGAGGCCGAGACGGCGCCCGTCGTAGCGATGACGGCGCTCAGGATCGTTCCGAGGATAAGGGTCTTCATGGTATCACTCCGTGATCATCGTTTGCTTCTTGGTCGATGCGGCTCGGTTGGCCGCGTTCGATGACTGAGAGATAGGCCGGCAGCGGCCCGTGGTGAAATCACAAGCCAGCCTCGGGATCACAAACAGGCGTGCAGTGCGCGTGATGAATGCGCGGTCGAACGGCGCGAGCACATCGCGCAACCCTCGCAACGACGGCCCGTTATGAGTTCACGTCGGTGTGAGGTGTCCCCAGGCGGTGCGTTCAGTCGATGCAATCGTGTGTGCCCGAGCGCGCAGCCTTGGCGGCCTCGGCGACCGCCTCGGCAATCTCGGTGAGCTGGCGCGCGAGCGGGTTCGTACGCCGCCAAACCATGCCAACGGTCCGCGACGGCTGTGGGTCGGGGAAGCGAGCCAGTGAGACGGATGCCGATCGTGTCTCAACGCCCACCGCCATCTCCGGCACGAGCGTGACACCTATTCCGGCGCCGACCATCTGAACGAGCGTCGACAGCGAACTCGCGTCGAGAACTTCTCGCGGCGGCGAACTCTGCAAGCGGCAGAACGAAAGCGCCTGATCGCGGAAGCAGTGGCCCTCTTCCAGGAGAAGGAGGCGCATCTCACGGAGGCTCTCAGCGCCGGGTACCGGCAATCCCGCGTCGGCCGCCGGGCGAACCAGCAAGAAAGACTCCGTAAACAGAGCGATTTCCGTCAAAGACGGCTCCGAAACGGGCAATGCGACGATCGCCGTATCGATCCGCCCATCGGCCAGTTCTTGCAGCAGTTTGGGCGTCACGGTCTCGCGGACGTGAATGTCGAGCTGCGGATAGTGATGTGCGAGATGATCGATGACGGACGGCAGAAGGTAGGGCGCGACTGTCGGGATCATGCCGACCCGAAGTCGCCCGGCGAGCCGGGCTTGCGAGGCGCGCGCATAATCACCGAGGTCATCGACCGCCCGGAGGATCTCCCGCACCTGCCGCGCCGCCTCGGCACCGAACTCGGTGAGCGCCACCTGCCGCGCGCTCCGCTCGATCAGGACGCCACCGAGTACGTCCTCCAGCTCTTTGATCTGCATAGATAAAGCAGGCTGTGAGATCGAGCAGGCATCCGCGGCACGGCCAAAATGTCCGTGCCGGGCCAGCGCATCGAAATAGCGGAGCTGCCGCAAAGTGATGTGAACCATAAGTGAAACTTATCGCAGCGATCATTAAAGTCAATTTTACCTGATCGCTTCGGGTGCCTAAGAACTGGAGCACGTCGGTCACGGCGTGAGCGTTGGATCACGGCAGGAGGCAACATGTCCGAAACGACCAAGTGCCCGATTTCGGGCGGGCATACGAGGCACTCGATGGCGCGGTCGACCCGCGACTGGTGGCCGAACGCTCTCGATCTCGACATCCTCCATCAGCACGACACCAAGACAAACCCGCTCGGCCAGGACTTCGATTACCGTGAGGCGGTGAAGTCGCTCGACGTGGCGGCGCTCAAAGCCGACATGAAGGCCCTGCTGCGCGACAGCAAGGACTGGTGGCCGGCCGACTGGGGCCACTATGGCGGCCTCATGATCCGCCTCGCCTGGCACTCGGCCGGCTCTTATCGTCTGGCCGACGGTCGTGGTGGCGGCGGCACCGGCAACATCCGCTTCGCACCGCTCAACTCCTGGCCGGACAACGCCAGTCTCGACAAGGCCCGTCGCCTGCTCTGGCCGCTCAAGAAGAAGTACGGCAACAAGATCTCCTGGGCCGACCTGATCATTCTCGCTGGCACGATTGCCTACGAGGACATGGGGCTCAAGCCGTTCGGCTTCTCCTTCGGTCGTACAGACATCTGGCACCCCGAAAAGGATGTGTACTGGGGTTCGGAAAAGGAGTGGGTCCCGCCGTCCGACACGCGGTACACGGACGTCAACAAGCCCGAGACACTCGAGAACCCGCTCGCTGCTGTGCAGATGGGCCTCATCTACGTCAACCCACAGGGCGTCAACGGCAAGCCGGACCCGCTGAAGACGGCGGCGCAGGTGCGCGAGACCTTCGCGCGCATGGCGATGAACGACGAAGAGACGGCGGCGCTGACGGCGGGCGGCCACACCGTCGGCAAGGCGCATGGTAACGGTAAAGCCGAGGTGCTTGGGCCCGAGCCGGAAGGCGCGGCGATCGAGAACCAGGGCCTCGGCTGGACGAATCCCATGCAGCATGGCAAGGCCAACGAGGCGATGACATCCGGCCTCGAGGGCGCCTGGACCACGAATCCGACCGTCTTCGATATGGGCTATTTCGAGCTACTGTTCGGTTATGAGTGGGAGCTTGCGAAGAGCCCCGCGGGCGCCAACCAGTGGCAGCCGATCGGCATCAAGCCGGAGCACATGCCAGTCGACTCGAGCGATCCGTCGATCCGCCGCATGCCGATCATGACCGATGCCGACATGGCCATGAAGGTCGATCCGACCTACCGTGCGATCTGCCAGAAGTTCATGGCCAACCCGGCTTACTTCAAGGAGACCTTCGCCCGCGCCTGGTTCAAGCTGACCCACCGCGACATGGGTCCGAAGGTTCGCTACATCGGCCCCGATGCGCCGAAGGAGGACCTGATCTGGCAGGACCCGATCCCCGCTGGCCCCACGAACTACGACATCGGCGCGGTGAAGGCGAAGATCGTGGCGAGCGGTCTTTCCGTCGCCGACCTGGTCTCAACGGCCTGGGACAGCGCCCGGACCTACCGCAGCTCGGACATGCGGGGCGGTGCCAACGGTGCACGTATCCGCCTCGCGCCTCAGAACGAGTGGGCGGGTAACGAGCCGGTCCGTCTCGCGCGCGTTTTGTCGGTGCTGGAGCCGATCGCCCGTGAGTTCGGCGCCAGCGTCGCCGACGTCATCGTGCTGGCCGGCAACGTCGGCATCGAGAAGGCGGCAAGGGCAGCGGGCGTCAACATCGACGTCCCGTTCGCGCCAGGACGCGGCGATGCGACGGCCGAGCAGACGGACGCAGCGTCGTTCTCGGTGCTCGAGCCCATCCACGACGGCTTCCGCAACTGGCTGAAAAAGGACTACGTCGTCACGGCGGAGGAACTCCTTCTCGACCGCGCGCAGCTCATGGGCCTCACCGGCCCGGAAATGACGGTTCTCGTCGGCGGCCTGCGTGTCATCGGCGCAAACCATGGAGGCTCGAAGCACGGCGTCTTCACCGACCGTCCCGGTGCACTGACGACCGACTTCTTCGTGAACCTCACCGACATGGCCTACACGTGGGTGCCGACGGGCAAGAACTCCTACGACATCCGTGATCGGAAGAGCGGGGCCACCAAGTGGACCGCAACGCGCGTCGACTTGGTGTTCGGATCGAATTCGATCCTGCGGGCCTACGCCGAGGTCTATGCCCAGGACGATTGCAAGGAGAAGTTCGTGAAGGACTTCGTGGCCGCCTGGACCAAGGTCATGAACGCCGACCGCTTCGACCTCGCCTGACAAGAGCCCGGGGCTGTTGCCGACGCAGCAGCCCCGGTCTTTTTCTCGGATCCAAACGAGCGACGGCCGAGAGCCGCGCTCCATTGCCACTTGGCGGAACCAAGTACTTCGGCCAGGGTCGTTCGGCATATCCGCCGCCCCACGGAGCCGACCATGCACCGCACCATCACTCTCGCCTCAGTGCTCGTCCCCCTCTTCTGGACTGCAGCCGATGCGGCCAATGCGAATCGCGAAAAGACTCGCCAAGCAGCGAAGCCGTCGCAGACCCGGACGGCCGTCGTGAAGCCGCCGCAGCAGCCCCAACGTGCCGGCGAGGACCCCATGGACTGTGTCCGCGCTGAGGCCGCCGATCCTTCCGGACATTTCTGGGGCCACCGCTGCTGGGCGCGGGCAGCTCTCGGCGGTACGCAGGAACCGTAAGCTCTTCCCGCGCATCCGGCGTTCCCCGCGGAACAGCGACCGAAGCGTGACCGATCCATAACGCAGCAAGGGGCCCGATGCCCGGGTCCTGTCCAGCCGCGAGGATCGGGTCATGCGCAGATTCGGCACCAAACTGAAGTCTTTCGAACTTTCGCTGCCGACATTCGAATTCGCTCCGACGGCAGAGCGAGCGCCCACTCAGTCGACGAGTTCCCTCAGCAGCCCGACCGCGCTGATGACCAGTGATCTTATCCTGTCGCCGGTAATCACGAGCCCGATTTTCACGCCTCTAGCCCCTATCAGCCCCCTCCTTCCCATCGGTCCCATTCTGGATGTCATCTTCTCCGGCGCCCGAGCCCGCGAAGAAGCGCGCCTCGCAGGCCAGTGGCACATCGCCAACCCGACCGCGGGCCTGCTCGATCTCAACATCGGCAACATCTGGGACGACTACACCGGCCGCGGCGTCCGCGTCGGCGTCTACGACACCGGCATTCAGTCGACGCACTCCGACTTGGATGACAATTACAACAGCAGCCTCGAATTCACCGGCGACAATCCAGGTCCGGATATCAACGCGGTAGGTGTCCGCTCGAACGACGCCCACGGAACGGCCGTCGCTGGCATCATCGCCGCCGAGCAGAACGGGACCGGTACTGTCGGCATCGCCTATGGCGCCACAGTAACCAGCGTCGACACCGTCGGCACCGCGACGGTTTCAAACTCGAACGACTTCATCGCCGGCATGTCGCGCTTCGACGTGGTGAACCGTAGCTCCGGCTTCAGCCGGCAGTTTCAGAACGATCTTGACGACGATGCAGCCTATCGCACGGCCGTTCAGCAGGGTCGCAACGGACGCGGCACCGTTATCGTCGAGTCGGCTGGCAACGACCGGCAGTTCGGCGACCTCAATAACAATGGGACACAGCAGGCGAGCGACGCCGGTCGGGGTGATGCCAACGCGGACGGCGCCAACAGCGGCCACTACACCATCGTCGTCGGCTCGGTCGATCAGACGGGCCGCGTCGATACCTACAGTAGCCCAGGCGCAAACCTGCTCGTTTCGGCTTTCGGCACGCCGAGCCAGGTTGTGACGACCGACCTCGTCGGGACGGATGGCTACAACGGCAATACGTCTGAAGCGGGCGGCGACATTACGGGCGGCTTCAGCGGCACGTCTGCCGCTACTCCGATGGTCTCCGGCATCGTGGCCCTCATGCTGGAAGCTAATCCCAATCTCGGATGGCGAGACGTCCAGAACATCCTGGCACTGACGGCACGCCATGTCGGAAGTGACATGGGCGCAGCGCCGACAGGTCCCGAGCGCTTCCGGTGGTCCTATAACCAGGCCGACAACTGGAACGGCGGCGGTATGCATTTTTCCAACGATTATGGCTACGGTCTCGTCGATGCGCGCGCCGCCGTCAGGCTCGCCGAAAGCTGGACGCTTCAATCAACCTCGCTCAACGAGCGGACGGCGACAGCGATGCAAAGCTTCACCACTCCGGTCAACATCACGGAGATGAACACCGTCCCCAATCAGTTCACACTACGCATCAATGACGCCATCTCGACCGAGAGCATCAGCCTCTTCCTTGAGATGAACCACTCGCGCATGAGCGATCTTCGTATCGAGGTGCGCTCGCCGGAAGGAACGTGGAGCACGCTGACCGATCGCACGGGCCTCGGCGGCGCGGACTTCGGCGTGACGACCGGCTGGACCTTCACCAGCAATGCGTTCCGAGGAGAGCGCGCACAGGGCGACTGGCTCGTGCGGGTCTGGGATGAGGCAGATTCCGGCGGGAATGCCGACAACGGAACGATATCGACCGTGGTTTTGAGAACCTTCGGATCGTCTGAGACCGCGAACGATCAGTTCTACTATACGGACGAGTATGGTGCCGTCTGGGCCGAAGCCGTTGCGCAAGGCAATTACGGGCGCCTACAGATTACCGATACCGATGGCGGTACGGATACGATCAACGCAGCAGCCGTCGCCGTCGATAGCTCCATCAACCTCGAGCAGGGCGGCATCAGCCGGATCGGTAACGGTTACGCTCAGGTTGCAATCGGCACCGTGATCGAGAATGCCTTCGGCGGCGACGGAAACGACATGATCTACGGTAACGCCACCGGCAACCTGCTTCGCGGCAATCGTGGTGACGACTACCTCGACGGGCGCGGTGGTACAGACAGCCTGATGGGCGACCGCGGGAACGACACACTCGTCGGCGGCGCTATGGGCGACATTCTCAACGGTGGCACCGGCATCGATACGGCGAGCTATCACACGTCGATCGGCGGCGTCGTGGTTTCGCTCGGTGACCAGCGCGAGGGCGTGTGGAATGGTATCGCCCGGGGCGGAGATGCCGCCGGCGACGTTCTCTACAGCATCGAGAACCTCACCGGCAGTGCCTATGCCGATGAACTGACCGGCAACGCCGGCGACAACGTTCTCGACGGCGGCGAAAATTCCGATTTCATGACCGGCCGCGAAGGCAACGATACCTACGTAGTCGACAATGTCGACGACGTCGTCAACGAGGAGGTCTTCCGTGGCGGTCGTGGGATCATCGGTTCGATCATGCCGTATGCCGATGCCGGCAGCACGCGTGATCACGTGATGACGTCGCTGTCGTCCTATGACCTCTCCGCGTCGGGTACGCAGAACTTCCGATCCATCCTGTTCCCGAGCCAGGCAAAGATCTTCGGTACCATTGAGGATCTAACTTACACGGGTCGCGGCAACTTCATCGGCGCCGGCAATGCATCGGACAATCGCATGACCGGTGGAGTGGCGGACGATACCCTCTTCGGCCGCGCCGGAAACGATACGCTCCGTGGCGGTGCGGGTCGCGATCTGCTGGATTTGGGGACAGGCGACAACACCGCCTATGCCGACAACGGAACGGCGGCGGGTGGTGACATCGTTCTTGGTTCGGACGGACGGTTTGACACGATCCTTGCCGATGGCGCAGCCATGACGACGGGCTTGAAACTCGACCTCTACGACGCGAATACCGCGCTCACCGCGGAGATGACCGGAAAAGCCTTCACCGCGGTCTCAGTCGGTTGCGAGTCGGCCATCGGCGGCGCTGGGAACGACGTTTTCGATGCGAGTGCAATGACGACGGCAATCACGCTCTCAGGCGGAGAAGGCAACGATGCGTTGACCGGCGGCAGTGGCGACGACGTGATGGATGGTGGCGTCGACGACGACACGCTGACGGGTGGTCTCGGCCGCGATGCGCTCCGACTCGGGGATGGTGAGAACGTCGCCTGGATCGATAACGGCACTGCAGCTGGTGGCGACGTTGTCGAAGGGGGGCGGCGCGGCTTCGACAGAATCTACGCCGACGCCTCGACGATCACGAGCGGTTTGCGCCTTGTGCTCTGGACGCTCGGTGCCGCATGGACAGCAGACGTCGTGTCGGTCGCATTCACCAGCTCTGGTCTCGGCATCGAGGAAGTGCACGGCAACGACGGGTCTGACTGGGTCGATGCCACGCGTCTCGGTACTGACGGCTTCGCGCGGTTCTTCGGGGGCCTCGGTGACGACACGCTGGCAGGCAGCGGCGGCTACGATAACTTCGATGGCGGCGAAGGCTTCGATGTTCTGGTTTGCACCGGACTTGCGTCGAACTATACGTTCGGCCATCTGACAACGGAGGATGGACGCCTCGTCACGACGATCCTCGATGCGCTCACCGGCAACACCGACTACATCTACGATGTCGAGCGCGTCGTCTTCTCATGGGAGGGCGTGGAGACCATCGTCGATCTCGGCGGCGTGCTCTCAAGCATAACCGGCGACGACGGCGACAATGAACTCGTCGGTGATGCTGCCGCCAATCGCATCGAAGGGTTGGCCGGTGACGACGTTCTCATCGGTCTGGCCGGGGCCGACGACCTCGGCGGCGGCGAGGGCATCGATACCGCAAGCTATGCTGCCTCGACGACTGGCGTTCAGGTGTCCCTGGCGACAGGAATCGGCACGGGCGGCGATGCTGAAGGCGACACGCTAACCGGTATCGAGCGGATTGTCGGCAGCGCCTTCGACGATGTTCTCGCAGGCGGTGCTGATCGGGGCGGCCTCGATGGCGGAGACGGTAACGACACGCTGATCGGCGGCGCAGCCTACGATGAAGTGACTGGCGGCGCTGGTAACGACGTCATCCAGGGCACGACCGGATATCTATCCGCGTACGGTGGCACCGGCGACGACGTCATGACCGGCTCTCTCGACAACTACAACTTCCTCGAAGGCGGCGACGGCAACGACCTCATCATCGGCGGACAGCTGACGGACTATCTCGCCGATGTCGATGGCGGCGACGATACGATGTATGGCGGCGACGGCGATGACACGATGGTCGACTACGCCGGCACGGCGCGCATGTTCGGCGAGGGCGGCAACGACTTCATGACGTCGAGCGCTGCGACGTCACTGCTCGACGGCGGTGACGGTGACGACACCCTGTTCGCCACGGCCGGCGGCAACACGTTGAACGGTGGCGACGGCAACGACGTCCTCGCCGTCCAGGGTGGCGGCTACAACATCATGACGGGCGGCGCCGGAGCGGACGTCTACGACTTCCGGCTCGGCTCGCTCGAAGCTTCGCAATACGTCGTGACCGACTTCGAGCTCGGTGTCGACAAAGTGAGCTTCTCCGACATCGTCCAGTACGGCAACTACACCCTCGACGATCTGACGATCGCCGACGGAGCGGAGGGCGTCGTGATCAGCTACGGAGCGGACCAGATGACTCTGCTCGGCATCACCGCCGATCAGCTGCGCTCGGTCGACTTCGTCCACGTCGTCTGAGGACGCGCGCCCGGCCGGCACCCGAGCGGAGCCGGCCGGGACTGCTTCCGCTCTCGATCGCTGACGGGGAACACCGCCGGGCTTGTCTGGGTTTCTGAGGCGGCCCCGCTCTGAAGGGGACCCGCGGGAGAACATTCGACCGCGCTGGCCTCATGCTCCGGGAACGGCGAGTTTCTTATATCATGCGTGACAAAGGTCGCAGGCTGCCGTCATTTCTGCAGCTGCGCGACCGCCTCGCTGCAGCCGCAACACGACGGCCGAAGGCCGCCAGCCGACTTGGGAGCCGCCAAGTTCCCAGCAAGACATCCTGGCTGTCGAAAGTGGCGGCCGCCCTCTTCGTTATCGCAGGCCTTGCGGCGGCCGCGTCGCTGTCCCTCGTTTGGGCCCTGGCAGCCATCGACCCGACCAACCCGGCGCCGACTACTCCTTCGGTCGTCATCGAAACGGCGGACGGCGCGTCGCTCGGCCGCGTCGGGCGGCTCACTGACCACGTTCCTCGCAAGGACTTCCCCGACATGCTGGTTCGCGCGGTGCTGAGCATCGAGGATCGGCGGTTCTACAACCATCCTGGTCTCGACGTCCGCGGCATCGTCCGGGCGATGCAAAGCAACGTCCGCGCAAGCGAAGTGGTCGAGGGCGGCAGCACCATCACCCAGCAACTCGCCAAGCTCGAGTACGCCGGATCCGAGCGAAGCTTCAATCGCAAGTTCCGTGAAGCGCTGATCGCGCTCTGGATGGAGTGGCGGCTCGACAAGGAAGAGATCCTCACCCGCTATCTCAACTCGGTGTATCTCGGTTCGGGCGCCTACGGGATGGCCGCCGCCGCGCGTCTCTACTTCGGCAAGGAACTCGCCGATCTCACGCTGGCCGAGTCCGCGATGCTCGCCGGCCTCATCCAGGCGCCGAGCCGTTACGATCCGAGCCGCCATCTCGAGGCGGCACGGCGCCGCGCGGTCGTTGTCCTCGACGCCATGCAGGATGCCGGCGTGATCGGCGGGCGCGAGGCCGAGAAGGCGAAAGCCCAGCCTGTGAAGATCCAGCCGGCGCGGGGAACGACGCCGGCCGCCAGCTGGTTCGCCGACTGGATCGCGAAGCACGAATCCGTCCGCCTCTTCGGCGGTCAGAAAGAGACAATCCGAGTCCGCACCACGCTCGATCCCCGCCTGCAGGCCCTCGCCGAACGTGCAGTCGAGCAAGGCTTGGCGAGTCAAGCAGCCGGTGTTCGAGCGGGTCAGGCCGCACTCGTCGTACTTCGGCCCGATGGTGCCGTCGTCGCGATGGTCGGAGGACGGAACTACGCCGACAGCCAGTTCAATCGCGCGGTCGATGCGCAGCGCCAGCCGGGCTCGGCCTTCAAACTGTTCGTGTACCTGGCGGCACTGCGCAACGGTACTTCGCCCGACGACGTGATCGACGCCTCGCCGGTTCGCCAAGGCAACTGGCGGCCCGAAAACAGTGGCGGCCAGATCTACGGCAACATGACGGCCATGAACGCCTTTGCGCGCTCTGTGAACACCGCCGCGGTTCGGCTTGGCCTCGAGATCGGTATCCCCAAGGTGATCGCTGCCGCGCGCGACCTCGGGCTCGATACGCCGTTGCCCTCGTTGCCGAGCATTGTCCTCGGGAGTGCCGAGACCAATCTTCTCGAACTGACTTCCGCATTCGCCGCCGTCCGGGCGGGTCGCATGCGCCTCGAGCCATGGGGCATCGAAGCGTTCGGCCCGATCGGAAAGCCGCTCCGTCTCTTAGGATCGCCGAATGCCGAGTTGCCGCCGCTCGACAAACAGCAAGATCTCCTCCGCCTCTTGCGTGCAGTGGTGGACCGCGGTACCGGCCGCGCCGCTGCGCTTCCGGGCGTTTCCGTCGCGGGAAAGACCGGAACCAGCCAGGACTATCGGGACGCCTGGTTCATCGGATTTACAGACGATCTGGTCGCCGGTGTCTGGGTCGGCAACGATGACAGCAGCCCCATGCGCGGCGTGACCGGTGGCAGTCTCCCGGCCGAGATCTGGCGGCGCTTCATGCAGGAGGGAACCATCATAGCGGCACGGTCGGCGCGAACGCCCGTGCAGGCGCGCTTGCAGTTGCCCGATGCTTCGAGCTCGGATGCGGTGGCCAGCGACGGCGCTGCGCCGAGGATCGAGGTCGATCCGTCGGACGGCTGTGACTATGCGGCTTGTGCAGCAGCCTACAATTCGTTCCGGTCAGCCGACTGTACCTATCAACCCTACCAGGGTCCTCGCCAGCGCTGTGACCGCCGCGCCACCAGCCGGTCGGGCGGAAGCAACCGGTCCGCCAGCTCGTTCGAGCGCGTACAACCCGGGACGCGCCGGTCCTTCGAAGAGGCACCCCGCTGGCCCTTGCCAGGCTTCTGGCTCGGCGATTGAGCAGCTGCCCTCGCGCGGGGAGGGATCCCGGGCATTAACCCTCGCCGCTCGATTTGGCATCCGAATGTCGTCCTGGCGACTGGCCGCACGCTCAAACCGCACACAACTATGCTATGACAATCAATACGGTGGAGCGAGCGAACGCTTGCCCCCTTGCCAGGAGCAAGCCTTGGAACACCCTGGATTTTTCGAACGCGCTGGACCGTTCCCCCTAGGGATCGTCGCCGACAGGATCGGCGCGACGGTCGCCGTCCCCGAGTGTTCGAACGTTCTGATCCATGACGTGCGGCCGTTGAAGTCCGCCGGCAACGACGACATCACCTTCCTCGACAATCGCAAGTATCTCGGCCAGCTCGCCACCACGGCGGCCGGGGCCTGCATCCTCCGCAAAGGCGACATCGATCGCGCGCCGAGCCATACGGCCGTGCTGGCGACACCGGCGCCGTACATCGCGTTCGCGCGGGCGCTGGCGCTCTTCTATCCCGATGCCATGCTGTCGAAAGCCGCTCACGCGCCGGCCGGCCGAAATAGCCGGCTCGTTGCCAAGAGCGCCGAGATCGCTGAGGGCGTGGTGATCGAGCCGGGCGCCATCGTCGGCGAGGAAGTCCGGATCGGTCGCGGCTCGGTGATCGCCGCGGGCGCCGTGATCGGTTACAGATCCGTGATCGGAGAAAACTGCTACATCGGTGCCGGATCGACCGTCATTCACGCGATCGTGGGAGACCGCGTCATCATCCATCCCGGTGTCCGGATCGGCCAGGACGGCTTCGGCTTCGCCATGAGCGCGGCGGGGCACCAGAAGGTTCCCCAGATCGGCGCCGTCGTTATCGGCAACGATGTCGAGATCGGCGCGAACACCACGATCGACCGCGGAGCGCTGTCGGATACTGTGATCGGCGACGGAACCAAAATCGATAACCTCGTCCAGATCGCGCACAACGTCGTGATCGGCCGAGGTTGCATTATCGTTGCGCAGACTGGGCTCGCCGGGTCCGCCGTCCTCGAAGACTTCGTCGTGATGGGCGCGCGCTCGGGCGTCCTCGGCCACGTCACGGTCGGCCGTGGGGCTCAGATTGCCGGCGGTGGGATCGTCAAGAACAACGTGCCACCGGGCTCTCGCATGGGCGGCGTTCCGGCGAAGCCGTTCAAGACGTGGGCCCGGGAACTCGCGGCTGTGAAACGACTGGGCGAACGTTCACCACGCGACGTTCCGGAACCCTCGGACGATTGATCGGCTGGGCGAAGCTCGCGTCCGGGAGACGAAACGACTGCGGACGCACCTCGGAAGTTCCGGCGCAATGCCGATGTCGTACCCCTTCAGCAGCAGATCGCAGCCGTCACGCAGTAAACGGAATGACGGCGTAGCCCGTGTAGAGCGGATTGCTCTGTCCGGCACCGAAGACCCGGCGTGAGACCCAATCGGCATACTCGACGCGGGCAGCACCTCTAGGCGCAATGCCCCGGCGAACGATGACATCGAACCGCGTCGCCGTCGCCATTTCGATCCATTGGCCGGCGGGCACCTCTACGAAGCCCGACCACGGCTTGTCGAGAGGATGGCCATCGATGGCTACGATGGTCACCGGAAAGTCGAATTGAATACGGGTGATCCCATAGTGCGCGTTGATGAGGCGTAACAGGATTTGCTGGGCCGCCGTCGACCGCACCGCCACGTTGCTCGCAGTCGTGATCCGCGTATTGGGAATTCCGGTCACGAAAAAGTAGCGCGGTTCGAAAACGTTGAGGCCGACGTCGTCTCCACACAGGCCCGCTCCGTGTTCCAGTTCGTGCCAGCGCGGGTCCCAAGAGTCGAAGACCCAAATGCGCTCGACGTCATAGTCGGGGCCACCCTCGAACGCTCTCACCTTCCCTTCGGCATCTGGCCGCGGATCGACGACGAGCGCGCCATAAAGGCCGTACTGAAAATGCAGAACGGTGTTGACGTGGCAATGGTAGAACCATGTGCCTGGGTAGCGCGGCTGCCACTGGTAAATGTAGCGGCCGCTCACCTCCATCGAGACATGACCGACGCCGTCGTTCATCGTCGTCGGTTCGATACCGTGATGATGGATGGTGTGAGGTCCCTTCTTCGCCCGCATCAACACATGCACCAGATCGCCTTCTTGGACGCGGATGATCGGCGAGGGAAACAGCCGTCGTCCGTTTCCCCGCAAGGGATCTTCGAAGCCCCAGTATTCGACATCATTGCCGTCGGGCAGCTCGAGCTTCTCACTGAAAAAGTCACGCTCGAAGTAGACCGTCGCCGGACGCCAATCCGGTGTTGGAGCATTGTACTTGTAGGCATTGCATCCGAACGTATCGAAGGTTTCGACGCCGCCGATACTCGTCTTGTCGAACTCAACGACCCCGCGGCCGTCTTCCCCAGGCCCGGCTACGCCTGTGGTCTTCGGCCCGAGGGCGGATTGGGCAAGGGCGGTCGTCGAGGCGGATGCAAGCCCGAAGGCCGAGGCGGCAAGGAGGCGGCGGCGAGTTATGGCAGGCATCATTGCGTTCACCCCTGGCCAAACGTCGAAGCGGTGGCGGCGACGTTTTGCGGCCCGCCGATGATTTCCCAATGGGTGGTGAGGCCCTGCGGATAGTTGCCGCCACCGGCCGTCTGAGACATCTCGCAGTGGCAATGCACGGGGTATCGCAGCGGGAACGGCTCACGCGTGCTGTCGTACTCGGTGCCGTGGTCGACGAAGACGTTGCGGCGCGCCATCTCCTCGAACTGCCCGACGGGAATATCGGGCGGCACTTGCAGGGGAAGCAGCACGTCCTTCCGCTGCATCGGGTACATCGGCCAGACGTCGCGCTCGAACACCGCCGGACGGATGATCACGGGGCCGGAATCGACAGAACGTGAGAAGGGAAAGCTGCGGACGGCGGTGGTCGATGTTCGTGGCCGCGTCGAAGAAGGAACCGTCGGCGTGATCGTCTCGAGGCGGAGTTCGGCTTCCGCAAGTTCATAGATATGGTTGCCGTGGATGTGCATAGCGTGATGCGCCAAACCGGCATTCAGAGTACGGATCAGTGTAGGTTCACCGATGCGCGCCTTGACGACGACGTCGTCGCCGTCGACCAGATCGAAGCCGCTCCTGCCGTTCATCGTGAAGTAGCGGGGCTCAAAGCTGTCCGCCAGATTGGACGTCAGCGGCGAGGCGATGATTCCGCCGTCACCGATCAGAGCGTTGAGTCGCGGGTCGACTTGGGAGACAACCCAGATCTTTTCTTGCGCACCATATTCTTCGGCGAGATCTTCAACCGGGCGCCAGACGCCAGGGTAATAGACGCCGCGCAATTGCGGGAATTTCGCGAGAAAAGCGGTCGGGTCAGCGAGCGTGCGAAACAGGCTCTTGAGCTTCTCAGGTGCCGCAGAGCCATAGGGCGTCACCACGTCACCGCTTCGGCGCAGCGCTGCATAGTCGGGCTGGACCACGAAGGCGCCGTGCAGTCCGAGAAGTCGGTACAGCGGACTGCGACCTCCGTTGTGACTCGCGTCGTGATAGAGATAGGTTCCGCAGTCTGCTGCCGTGAACGTCGCTTCGCCGATCCCAGGACCTGCTGCGGAGCCGCCCGCGAGCACGATGCGGCTGGACGGAATGCCGGTGATTTCAAAGCCGTGCGGCTCGGGTCGAAAATTGTGAATGACCACGGTCACGCGCTGACCTTGTGTGACACGGAGAACGGGACCCGGCACCCAGGCCTGCGCGCACTCTGCGGAGCGGGCAGCACTTCCACTCCGGCACGCATAGCGAACGAGCTGATAGCCCAGCATCCTCACGGCTGTGCCGTCGACCATCTCGACGTTGGTGTCTCGGATGGCGAGTTCGATGCTGACGTCGGCGGTCGACTGCGCCCCGGCTTTCGGCGCCATCGTGGCCAGAGCGGACAGTGTCGCTGTTCCCGCTTTAAGGAAGTTCCGTCGATGCATGATTGACCCCCGCGTACCGCTGCGGAGAATTACGGAGCGGTGGGCCGAGGGGACTGCAGCTGGCGAACCTGACTCAGATCACATTTTTGCGAGCTTGGATGTCCACCGGAATTCGGAGCCTTCTGCTTCGGTCGACGGCCGCTCGCCACGCGCGGGGCCCTAGATCGAGGTCGACGGGGCACCAGAAGGTCTTCGCTTCCGTATCGTGGCGCCCACGGATCAGCCGGGCGACGTCCTCTGAAATAGCCACGAAAGGGGCCTTCTCTGGCCGTGGCCAAGTCGCAACACCCGCTTGTCAGTTGCACTTTTGACTGCGAATGCGGCAGCCCGGTGGAACGCCAGCGCAGATACCCTCCCGGTGATGGTCCGACTCGGTCGGACAACTGATCCTCGAAGTCTCTCGGAGGCAGCATGACACCGCGCCACTTGATGACGTGCGCAGCCGCCGGGCTCATAGCGGGCATACTCTGCGGGACCGACAAGGTCCTCGCCGCAGAGTCTGCGACCAGCGTCTATCTGCTGGGCTCGAAGGGGGCCATGGCCGGGTTCACCCCGCCGCCGGGCCTCTATGTGGCCGACGCCAACTATTTCTACTCGGGAAGCGCTTCCGGCACGGCCGCGAAGGGAGTCGCGTTGCCCCGCCTCCAGGGAAACGTTTCTGCCGAGATCGAGGTGGACGGTAAGGCATATTACAACATCCCGACGGCCGTCTGGGTCTCGCCGCAGCAGGTGCTTGGCGGCAACGTCGGCTTCAGCGTGATGATGCCGATCGGTTGGAAGGACGTCGGCGTCGACCTAAGGGCACAAGGCACGTTCACGTTGCCGCCGCCACTCGGCGTCACGCTCAACCCGGGCCTCTCCTTCAGCTTCGCCGATGACAAAACCGCCTTCGGCGATCCGCTCCTCAGCTCGTTCATCGGATGGCATTCCGGAAACTGGCATTGGAACGTCGGCGTGATGGTCAACGTCCCGATCGGCCAGTGGGAAACCGGGCAACTCGCCAACATCGGCTTCAATCGTTGGGCGTTCGACTTCACCGGCGCGCTCACGTGGTTTGACCCGAAAAGTGGGCTCGAGCTTTCGGGCGCCGCCGGTGTGACGTTCAACACGGAGAACCACGACACCGACTACAAGTCCGGCACCGATTTCCATTTGGAGTTCGCTGCCGTCCAGCACGTCTCGAAGCAGTTTGCGGTCGGGCTCGTCGGCTACCACTACCAGCAGCTCACAGGAGACTCAGGTGCGGGCGCCGTCCTCGGTGACTTCAAGGGGCGTGTGACCGCTCTCGGCCCGACGATTACCTACGACTTCGTCCTGGGTCAGGTACCGGTGATGACATCGCTCAAGTGGATGCACGAGTTCAACGTCGAGAACCGGCTGAAGGGCGACATGGCGCTGCTGACGCTCACCGTGCCGCTCGGGCCGCCGCCGAAGTAGGCGGCGAAATTATCGTCGGTGGGCTGATAGGCTAGACGCGTGCCTTGCGGAGCGTATCCGACGGCGGTTCGTGGAAAATCCGCCGATAGCTCATGGAGAACCGGCTGAGGTCTCCGAAACCGAGGTCACACGCCACATCGGTCACGGACCGTGCCGAACCGTCCCTCAGTCGTCGACGGGCGTCGTAGTATCGCCGGGACGCGAGATAGCGCGCAGGCGGGACACCGAACCATTCGAGAAAGACCCGTTGTAGTGACGCTGGACTTACGTCGACTGCGCGCGCGAGCTGCCCGGCGTGGATCGTCTCGTCCGCCCGCTCGTCGAGGACGTCGAAGACCCGGCGCAAAATGTCCGTCCTCGAAAGGCGCGGCCGCCCGGTCTGCCGATCTTCCGCCGCCGACGAGACTTCGAGCGCCGACGAGAGCGTGCAACTGACCCGATCGGCGAGATGTCCATCGGCGCCAGACGCGTCGGGTGCTCGAGCGAAATCCGCCAGTCGAGCCAGGGTCGAGCGCAGACAGGCGAGACGCTCCTGCTTTGCAATATGGAGGAGCCGAGATCCCGCGGAGGGAAGCTCGGCGGCGTCGAGCAGGGTCTTCAGCAAACTCGGATCATTCGGAAACAGAACCGCGATCCTCTGCCCGGCGTATGTGACGTCCGCGTGCTCGCTTCCCGGCGCGTAGAGGCCGATCGCGTCGTCGGTCAGCGGCTGGCCTAGCAGTCGGCTTCTCGGCGCGATTTGCAGCGGGACGACCACGGCATGCCGATCGCGCGGCGCATCGCCGGCGCAGACCGAGGCTCCCTGTCTGAAATCGATGAAGTGGATCGTCCAATTGGGAAGCGCCAGCGTCGAGAGTTCCGCTTCGAATGGGCCGCCGCTGATCTGCATCGCTGAAACATTGGTGTGCTTCAGCGCCTGGGACATCTCCTCCGTGTCGCGGAAAACACCGTTCAATTCGAGCGCCCCCTCATCCGATCGTCAAAAGTCTGCGTGCAATCGGTTTTGATCGACAATGCCGTAGAGCGACTTGTCTGTCACCCCGTACAGTGAACCGCATTCGAACGGACCTCGCCTGGGGCCGTTCGAGAAAACAACCATTCGCCCAAGGCAGGGCTCGGGGAGACGCGTATGGGTGCTGGTGAGGTTGATCTCAGCCGCCGCGGTCTGATGGTCGGTGCGGCCGGCATTCTGGGTGCCGCCGTGACGAGTGGGGCGCTGACTGAGCAGGCGTTCGCGCAAGCGAAACAGGAAGCGAAGAAGCCCGCGCCAGTGCCTGCCCGGGCACGTCGGTCCGGCCGCCCCAACGTCCTGTTCGTCTTCTCTGATCAGGAGCGCTACCGCGCCAAGTGGCCGACCGGCGTGAGCCTGCCGGGTCACGACTGGCTGCAGAAAAAGGGCGTCACGTTCCATAACCACTACTGTCCGGCGACCATGTGCACGTCGTCGCGGAGCGTCATGGTCACCGGTCTGACGACGGTCGACAATCGCATGTTCGAGAACTGCGACATGCGATATGTCGGCAGCCTGTCCCCGAAGATCCCGACTATCGGGCACATGCTGCGCAAGCTCGGTTACTATACGGCCTATAAAGGCAAGTGGCATCTCAATCGGGATTTCGACAACAACGAAAACCGCCTTCTGACCAAGGAAATGGAGGCTTACGGCTTCGCCGATTACTACGGGCCCGGAGACATCATCGGACACACTCTCGGCGGCTACCATTTCGATCACTTGGTCGCCGGCAGCGCGATCACCTGGATGCGCCGCCATGGCCGCCCGCTGCAGGACGAGCTGAAGCCCTGGGCTCTGTTCGTCAGTCTCGTGAACCCGCACGACATCATGTACTTCAACACGGATGCACCGGGGCAGAACGTCCAGAACACGGGCTTCCTGATGAAGGAAGCGGCGCGCGCGCCCGATCACCCGATGTACAAAGCCACTTGGGACGAGCCCCTGCCGAAGAGCTGGAAGGAGCCGCTCGATGCCCCGGGCCGACCAAAAGCCCACGGCGAATTCCTGAAGATGTGGGATCACGTCCTGGGGCACATTCCGCCCGAGGCCGAGCGCTGGCGCCGCTTCAACGACTATTACATCAATTGCACCCGGACGGTGGACCAGCAGATCGCGAGCATCTTCAAGGAACTCGAAGCTCTCGGTCTCGCGGACAACACGATCGTGGTCTTCACCACCGACCATGGCGAAGCGGCTGGCGCCCATGGCCTGCGCGGCAAGGGGCCCTTCGCCTACGAAGAGACGATGCACCTGCCGATGTATATGGTGCACCCTGACGTACAGGGCGGGCAAGATTGCCGCGCTTTGACCGGACACATCGATTTCGTGCCGACGTTGCTTTCGATGGCCGGCGCCTCGAAGGATCAGGCGAGCAGTGCGGCCGGGCGAACTCTTCCGGGCAAGGACATATCGGCCGTTTTCACGAACCCTGGAAAGGCCGGCGTCAACGATGTCCGGGAAAGCGTTCTCTTCACCTATAGCGGCTTGGTGACCAACGACAGCGAAGTCTTCCGGATCAATACGGAGGCCAAGGTCGCGGGCAAGAAGCCGATCGTCCAGCTGATCAGGGAGGGCTACAGGCCCGACATGAAGAAGCGGGGAAGCGTCCGGACGGCGTTCGACGGCCGTTACAAGTTCTCGCGCTACTTCTCGCCGATCGACCGCAACACCCCGAAGACGATCGAAGAGCTCTATCGCTGGAACGACGTCGAGCTGTTCGATCTCAAAACCGACCCTGGAGAGATCAAGAACCTCGCGGTCGACCGCGTCGCCAACCGCGAGCTGATCATGATGATGAACGCTAAGCTTGAGGCGGTCATTAAGGCTGAAATCGGCGTCGACGACGGGCGCGAGATGCCGGATATTCCGACCGTGGACTGGACGATCGATCGCCCCGACCTCTAACGTAGGCTGAAAAGCCGAAGCGGGAGTGGGCGAATGATAGCCAAAATCAAAGCGACGCGGACGACGGCCGCGGCGCCCGTTTATCTGTCGATTTGGGCAGTCGCTGTCGCCACGTCTATTGCCGTCGCGGTACCGGTCATCGCCGAAGATCGCTTGGTGATCGCCACCGGCGCCAAGGATGGCGTCTATCAGGCAGCCGGTGAGGCACTTTGCGATGCCATGGCCCGGCAATCGCCGCCCGTGGCGTGCAGCACTGCCACGAGCAGCGGATCGGCCGAAAACCTGATGCGGCTCCAGTCGGACGCCGCGCACTTCGCGATCGTGCAAGCTGACGTGCAATTCGATGCTGTCGCCGGCCGCGGATTCTTCGCAGCGACCGGTGCCGACAAATCCCTCCGTTCGGTAATGTCGCTTCATGAGGAAGCGCTGGCAATCATCGTGCGTGCCGCCGACCCGGCCCGCGCGGTCGGCGAACTTCGCGGTCGCAGCTTCAGTGCCGGCGGCTTTGGTACGGGCACCCGCGAGACGGTCGAGCACCTGCTCGATGCTGCTGGCTGGACGGCCGCCGACAGAAAGAACCTCAAGGAACTTCCCGTCGATACGCAGCTCCAGGAACTGTGCGCCGGGAAAGTCGACGCGATCGCCTACCTCGTCGGGCATCCGGCACGCAGCATCATGGTCGCCGCCGAGAAGTGTGCCATCCGCCTGCTGCCGATCCCGGAGAACGCGACGGCGACCCTGACGCGCCGTCATCCCTATCATGCACGGACGACCATCCCGGGCGGCCTCTACCGAGGAAATGACGCGCCCGTTCCGACCATTGCCGTCCATGCGACGGTCGTCACGCCGGCCAGAACGTCGGAGAAGGTCGTCCAGCCGTTCGTGGTGGCGACCCTTGGGCATCTGACGACGCTCAGGGACACCGTCGAGGCTCTCTCGGGGCTCGATCCTCAGCGCATGGGCAGTGCGGGTCTCTCTGCGCCGCTCCATCCCGGCGCCAAGAAAGCCTTTCAGCAGTTCGCGATCCCTGCAGCGCCGGCTGTGAAGATGCCGCAAGCCGCCGGCAAAGCGGCGCCTGCGGAGACCCGCAAGCCGAACATCGATCTGTCGGCGCCGAAACCGACCGTCGCACCGTCACCGCCGGCCGGCTCTGCCGGCAGCGCCGGTTCGGCAGCAACCTCCAAGCCGGTTGGCCAATCGGGCCGCTGGACCGTGGAGCGCGGTGCAGGGTCCGCCGGCGGGCCGGCGCTCGAGGCGGAGGGCGCATACGAAGATGCTGAGACATCCATTCAATTGAAACGAGCACTCAAGCAGTGAGCCGTCGATCGCCGAGGAGAAAAGACGTCATGGGAGAATTACGGATCGTTACCGCCAGCCTGATCACGGCCACTGCGTTCTTGCTTGCTCCGGTGACTGACACCCAAGCGCAGACTGACGTCGCGAAGAAGGCGATCGCGAAGACCGAGAAGGCGCTCACACAAGTCGCCAACTCCTGCGTGACCGATATCCGCACCTTCTGTTCGACCGTGACGCCGGGCGATGGACGCATCGCGCTCTGCCTCGCGGCGCATGAGGATAAGCTGTCCAACACCTGCTACGGCGCACTTCTCGACGTCATTCGCGACGTAGAACTCGCTGCCAACAGACTATCCCGCACGATCGACATCTGCCGCGCCGATCTCGCCCGCCATTGCGCCAAGGTGCAGGAAGGACAAGGCCGCGTCGCTCAGTGCCTGATCGACAACAAGGCGAAGCTGTCCGGCCCGTGTCGGACGGAAGTGGGCACGGTCGAGGCCCGCTTGAAGAAGTGAGGATGTCCGATCGGTCAGAACCAACGATCGATGGTTCCCGGACCGATCGAACTCATGGGCCCGCGAACAGTCGCTTGGCGTTCCCGGACGCGATCTGGCGCGCGATGTCGGTTGGCAGCTGGGCGAGCCACGCACGATAACCCGCCATGATCTCGGCATAGCTCGCCCATCTCTGGTCGATCCAGGTGTCCGAACCGACGAGAAAGCGGTCCGGATAGGTCGTGAACAGCTCGCGCCACTCCGCCGTCAGTTCTCCTCCGCCGTTCGTGATGCCGCCACGGTAGGACAGCTCACCCCACAAGTTGGGGTAGGTATCGAGCAAGGCGCGAACCCGCGCCGGCGGTAAACCGAAGCCGGTATGCGCCCATATGATCTTTGAGCCAGGATTGTGCTGAAACAGGATCTCCAGCGCGACGTCGTCCGCATGCGCATGAAGATAGAGGTCGTTCGCGACGGCAAAGTCGACGGTCTTCTTCACCCACTCCGTCGCCGCCGCCCGTCCGGTCAGGTGAAACTCGCCGATGCCGCGGTAGTAGCCTCGCTTGAACTCCTCGACGACGAGATCGAAAATCTTCGGATCGTTGAACCACGTGCCGATGTCCGGCCGGACCTTGTACGGCCGAATGAATGGTACGACCCACAGCCGCTCGTTCTTCGCATCGACAAGCGCATGCGTGCCGTCATTCGGTCGGCTGGTCGCCAGGATGCCGGTGATGCGCTGGGCTCGAAAGAGCTCCAAAACTTCGTCACGGCTCAGAAACGGTCGCGGCTCCCAATTGTAATGAAGGTGTGCGTCGAAGATCTCGATCTGCTCGTCTGCACGGGCGGCGACGGACGTCAAGGCTACCAGGACGACCGCGAATATGCGGGCAAAGAGATGGGCCATGATGCCTCCGACGGCGCCTGCGCCGTAACTTCCCGATCGAATTGAACGCTAGAGGCCGCCGCTCGAGCCGGCAAGCTCGCCGGCGCACGGCATCCGACTGGGGCAGGCCGCAATATGACCGAGAAGCCATGGCGATGTGGCCGCAGAACGAATCGCCGGCGATACGGATCCCAGGGACGATGCAACAGTTCGCACTCAGTCGACGCAGCCTGATTGCGGGCACGGCTGCGATGATGTTCAGCCCTGTCTCGGCTCAAGAGAAAAAGGGGCGGTCGGCCCAAGCGCTGATCGCCGCCGCGCGTGCTCAGGTCGGGGTCACGCGCGGGTACGATCCCGCTTATGTCCGATTGCCCTTTCCCGGCGGCGACGTCGATGTAGCGACAGGGGTATGTACCGACGTGGTCGTTCGCGCCTATCGGGCGGCCTTCAGTCTGGACCTGCAGGCTCTCGTCCATGCCGACATGCGGTCGGCGTTCTCGGCCTATCCCGGTCGCTGGGGCCTCTCCCGCCCGGACCCGAATATCGATCACCGCCGCGTGCCGAACCTGGAAGTCTTCTTCACCCGCCAAAAGGCCAAGCTTACGCAGCCCTCGGCACCGTCGGACTGGCGGCCCGGCGATATCTTCACTTCTCTCATCGCCGGCCGCCGCCCGCACATCGGCATCGTGTCCGATCGATCGGAGAACGGTCAGCCACTGATCATCCACAACATTGGTTTCGGGGCCCGGGAGGAGGACGCCCTCATGGCACACCCGATCACCGGTCGATACCGTTGGGCGCTGGAGAGCTGAGGGCGCAAAGGCTCTGATCCAACCGCACTTCAGAAACGAAGCACACCGAAGGCGCGGACGTTTGCGCCCGGCAGCAGCACCTCGTCCTTCTTGAACGAGACGTGGTTGCGGACTTCGTCGTCAGCGAGGTTTTCGCCCCTGATGCCGATCGTGAATTCGCTCGTTCCCTCCCGGTCTAGCTTGCTGGTGAAGGAGACTTCGGCCGAGACCAGCGTGTAGCCGTCCGTCGGCGTTTCATCGACTGCAGTCTTCTTCTGGTCGAAGGCGTGCAGCAAGCCGACGCGGGCGAACCAGTTCGCATCGCGATAGAAGATGCCACCACCCAGACGATGCGGCGGGATGCGGGGGACGTTGCCGCCCGCCTCGAACTTCGCGCGCACGAAGTCGTACTGGCCATCGACGCCCCAGACTCCGCGCCAGATCGGGGCCACGTCGTACTGTGCCGCGACCTCGCTGCCGTAGAAGATGGCGTCGCGCTGCTCGATCGGCGTGAGCGCGAGGTCATAGTCTTTGGTGCCATCCAATCCGGTGCAATCACCATCGCCCGCGCACTGAGTCGCCGTCTTGGTCTTGAAGATGAAGCCCTTGTATTCCGTGTAGTAGAGAGACGTGTCGAAGCGGAATGCGCCGACGGCCCTTTTGAATCCGAGTTCGGCCGTCGCAGCCTTTTCCTTCGAGAGGAAGGGATTGCCGACTTCGAAGGTGCCGGTCGCCTCGTGGACACCCTTCGAGAAGAGTTCGGCCGCGTCCGGCGCGCGCTCCATGTATTGCCCGGTCAGCCGCGCGACGACGCCGAGTGGCAGTTCGTAGAGTAGACCGAGGCTCCCGGAGCCCGGCACGAACGTGCGCTCGCCGACGAAAGTGGCCTGGGTATCCAGAACAGGATTTGAAGCGTCGAACGCCGCGATACCGCTGCCATCGACCTTGGTCTGCTCGATCCGCGCTGCGGCCTGCAGGCGGAGTTTCCGCGAGATCTGCAACTCCTCGAACAGGAAGGCTGCGACCGATTTTGTCTTTGCGGGATCAAGCAAGCCGGCGACGGGCTCGTCGACCGCGAAGGCGTGCGTCTTGCGATGACCGATCTGCACGCCCAACGCGCCGGAAAGTGTCCCGAACGCCGTGATCACCGGCAGGTGCTGGACTTCGACCCGCCCCTCTTGTTCCCGATTGGTGAAACGGGTGCCGACCAAACCTTCTTCGATGATGACTTCGTTGTGTGCGTAGTCTGACGCGCCGAACCAGTAGCGGATGGCCTCGATGCCAGCTGCGCCGACGCGCCACTCGCCCTTCGATTGGATACGGTCCTGCTCCATGTCGATCTTGGTCGTCTCGTCCGGCGCATCGGCCATGTTGAAGGGAATGCCATAGACGCTCGCGAACCGGCTGAACGAAACGCCGATGAATCCGCTCGACCAGACATAAGACGTGCCGACGGCGAAGCCTTCGCTCTCGACGAACGTATTCGCCTGCTTGCCCTTGGGCGTATCGTAGTCACCGGCGTCACGTTTGAATGCATCAGCGTGGACGACGAAGCCCGCTGCACCGGCGGTCGCCTTGAATGCTCCGTCCTTGCCGTCGTCCACCGAGGAAAGTCCACCGCGGACCTCCCCGGTAAAGCCGCGCGGCGGCACGAACGTCGGTATGCGGTTGTTCTCGACTGCGACCACACCACCGATGGCCTGACTGCCGTAGCGTAAGGTCGCCGGCCCGCGGACGACTTCGACGCGGTCGGCAGCATACGGATCGAACGGGATCGCGTGATCCTCCGAGAGCGCCGAGACGTCGTGCGCGCCGATGCCGTTCTCCTGTACACGGACACGATAGTTATCGAGCCCGCGAATGACAGGCCGGTTGGCGCCCGCCGCGAAGGTCGAGCCGGCAATGCCGGGTTTCAATTGCAGGACGTCCGTCAGCGTCTGTCCACCGGAGGCCACGATTTCGCGCTCCGTCGTCACTGTGACAGGAACGAATGCGTCATCGATGACTGTCAGTCCGCCCGTGGTTGGTACATCCGCGATGGGCCCAGGCATCGCCTCCCCAGTCGCAGGCGCGGTGGGGCGTAGCGCAGCCCTCTGCTTGGTGATCGGGCTCGGGGTCGTAACGACGATGCCGGGCAGGACCGTCTGCGCGAACAGCGATGGTGCTGCGAGGACCGTCGCAAGTGCGGCCAGAGAGGCGGTGCTCAGCAGTCGATACCTGATCATGATGCCCCCATCAGAACAGAATGTTATAATGTTTCATTTCATGCATGGACAGCGCGTCAGGGCAACCGGCTCGATCGTATTGGCGAACCCCGTGTGGCTGCGCGGCCTCAGGACGGCAGGCTCAAGAATGCCCCCACACGAGAGTTCAAGGTCGATCAGGAAACGGTGCAAGTCGCTGATTTTGAAGAATCGCCGCCCATACGCTGGGGCTCGCCGTCGATGTCGAGGAGACCGTCGGTTTGCGTATCCTCGACGGGGACGCTGACGGCTGTGAGTTCTCTAAGGTTTTTGTCCAGGCGCCGAAGCGCCGCCGCCGCCCTTGGACGCTTCCCTGTTGTCTTGGGGAGATATCGAAAACCCCGTCAGGTCCGATTCCGTTCCTGGGCTGACTATCGCAGCAGGGCTATCGTTGGGGTTGGCGGTCGCCGTCCACACCGGCGTGTCTGCCCTGGATGCGGGTCGGTTGACTGGTCGCATTGCCATCTCGAACAGCTTGTCAGCGGTCTCGGCACCGGCTGACGCAGCGTTGATGACGCGGCGTGCAATTAAGTCGGGGTGCTCGCTCGACATGGAGCGGACACGATCGAATGCTTTGAACATCGCGCTGAGTTTTCGATCAGTGAACGCGGGCATAGCGCTGCCTCCTGCTTTGAGCGGAGGCACTGGTGTGTCCTTCAGTCGACCTTTGGCTCGGGGCTGTTCGGGTCGATGGAGGACAGTATCACGGCTCTCATTAGCACGTAACTGAGTATTCAGCCCTCAAATCGATTTAAGCGACGAAACACAACTGGGTGGCTCGCATCGAAGTGGTTCGGCGAAGTCTAATCTCTTTGGAAGGCGCTGCCTGAGAACTGCAGCAGGCAGCGCCCAGTCGTTTCAGCCACCGGATTCGAACGCCTGGGTGGCCCAGTCTGGGTAGCCCGGTGCCGCCTGTACTGCACCGATGGTCGTCGCGAGCACGATGAGCGAAAGAAGGAGAACTCTCATTTGATGCTCCTGCTGGCTAAGAGATGACCTCAACGACTCGGCCGGCACGCCGCCTTTCTCGGTGGTCGGTAAGAAATCACACGCTCAATGCATCTGGGAATCAACCCGTCGTTTCTGCAAGGCTAAGGCTGCAGCAGCCGCAAAAGTGCGTGGAACTCTTAGTGGTTGCTCGGTTGCTTGGCAGTCATCGGAGGAGCGCGATGGAGGCCCCTTCGAGGATATCGCGACGTCGGTCAGCGAGGCGGCCGGTTCGTTGGTGCGCTCACCCGGCCGTCGCGCACGGGTTCCGTTGTTTTGCCGCATGCGGTTCAATGGTCTGCCGACGTTCCGTCTACATGTCCGAAGACGAAGCCGTGGCACGCCTCCTCCGTTACTTCGCGGCGACGATGAAGACCGGTCCAGTTCGCGACAGGATAATCGAACTCGCGGATGAGCTGGACCCCGGAAAACGGCGCCGGATATTGCACTGAGCGCGGGAACGAACGGCTCGCCGGGTTGTTATCCTGGAAAGCCCGAAAGTGAGGTCCCTATGCGCCGTTACGAAGTTCGTAGCGCGAAGGTTGGCATTCCCGGATGGGAGACACCCGACTTAGCCGAAGCCAAGTTAGAAGCTGAGCGCATGGCCAATGTTGGACGGTGTAGGATCGTCATTCGCGAGATGTCCGGTACGCACTTGATGGCGCTGCATGTTCGAACGACCGTTGGAACGTTCACGGCCTTTGATCTCTAGGTGCGTCAGTCCGTGAGTGCGACGGGTGCCGGCCGGATTTATGAGCCAGGCCGAGATTCGTACAAGGTCACGACCGAGGGACCGCGCCGACGCGGACAGGGTGCGAGGCCCAGGAGATGGGCCATACGCTCTCCGTCCGCCTGAGATCACTTGCCTCGCGCGTGGCTCAGAAAAAAGCGGAGCATCTCTTTGGTTGCATCAGGACCGAGCGGATCCGTGAAGGATCCGCTTTGGCTTCCGCCGGACCAAGCGTGACCAGCGCCATGGATCACCCACTCCTCGATGAGTTCTTTGCCGTCCGCATTGAGATGAACTGAGCGGGTGTAGCTTCTTTCGCCCGCCGCGCGACCACGCTCGACTTCGTGCCGATAGGATTCCCCGGCTGCCGCCCGATCGACAATCGCGCTCCCGTTGTTGGGATGCACCGTTGTGTCACGATCGCCATGAAACACGATGGTCGGGATGCGGCTCCCGGGCGTCGACCCAGAGGCAACACCCGGTGACCGGCCTTGCATGGCTGCGAATGCCGAAGGGAGATCGCGAGCTGCACCGCACGCGAGCCCCGAATGTACACCGAGTGCGGCGAAAACATCCGGATATGTTTCTGCAACTACGGCTGATGCAGCGCCACCGGCAGATAGCCCCGCGATATAGATCCGGTTACGATCAATTCCGTAGCCAGTCATCACCTCGTTCGCGATGCCGGCAATGAGTGACGGCTCGCCCTGGTCCCGCATCTGATCGCTGCTTTGAAACCAGTTCCAGCACTTCGAACTGTTCGCGGTGGCGATCTGCTCCGGAAACGCTACGAAGCAGGTGTGCTCCTCGGCCGCGAAGTTCATGCGTGTCCCGGCAGCAAAATCGTCGGCTGACTGGGTGCAGCCATGCAGCATGACAATGAGCGGTCGCGGCTCGCCCTGATGGCGACTTGGGATGTAAAGCTTATACGGACGGTTGCCCGCATTGTTGCCGAAGGATTTCGCGATGAAGGTACCGTTCTCGGGAAAAACATCGGAAGGCTTGAGACCCGTCCGCCTGACGCCGGCTGGGATCGGTTGACGTTGGCCACCGGCATTGATGACAGTGAAGGTTTTGGCGAACTTCGGCCGAGGACGCGGCTGTCTTTCGTGGGGTCTCTTGGCTGTTGTCGTCGTCTGTGCTTGCTTCACTTGCGGATCGTCTTCTCCGGCTTCGGGGCTGAGCACCTCCTCGGCCGCCCCCTCGATCACATGTGGGAACGCCGTACTATCGGGAACGTGAGCGCGCTCGGACTCGTTTGAAGACCCTCGCAAATGTCTCTGCAGCAATGCCGTAGCCTCGCCGAGTAAACCTGCTTTCGTCAGCCGGGTGGCTTCCATGATGTCGTGCGGGAGCAGCTTGGTCACTAACAGCTTCCTCTGGGGATGTGCGGCCAGACCCATAGCCTCCGAAGGCTGATAGTATGGGAGGTTCCGGAGTGCGATCTGCCGGCGTGGCTTTCACGTTCGCGCGGGAGTACAGGCGAAGAGATCGGAGGCGCATCGTGACGCGACCATCTCGTTGGATGGCAGGTGGCCACGGCCTCGGACCGAATCAAGTCTGCTTCAGGAAATTGCTCCACCTCGATCGCGGCGAATCATGACGCCGCAAACGCTCGCTGAAGCTGGCCGCGCAAGCGAGTCGAGGTGTATCCGAGGGCAGAAGCCCGAACCGGCTGTCAGGGGCGGCGACCCATGGCTTGGTTAGCCCCGGAGTATCCGATCTTCAGACCAAGCGAGAAGCCTTTGAGAGAATATTCCTTCGGTTACAATTCGTTACGGTGTAAGAGTATTCAATTGCCGATATGAGTCATACCGTAGCTCGGGCGCACCCGGGAGCGAGGTAAACCGTGCCGACGCCAGCTGACATCAAAATCGTCGGGATCGGTGCGTCAGCGGGGGGCATACAGGCCCTGCAAAACCTCTTCAGCGCGCTGCCCCCGACGTTGGGTGCGGCGATCGTCGTGATCGTTCACCTCGACCCTGCACATGCGAGCGAACTGGCCAGCATCATCCAGCTGCGCACCGCGATGCCGGTTACTCAGGTCAACGGCCGCGTTCCTTTGGAACCCGGTCATGTCTATGTCATTCCCCCCGATCGCAGGCTTCTTATCAACGGCAACGACATCGCGATTGCACCCTTCGAAGAGCGGCGCGGTCAGCGTGCTCCGATCGACCAGTTTTTTTCGTCGCTCGCGACCGAGCATGGCGACGGCTGCGTCGTGATCCTGAGTGGCAGCGGAGCGGATGGATCCGTCGGCATACGGACTGTGAAGGAGCACGGCGGCATCATCCTCGTGCAGGACCCTGCCGAGGCCGAATACCCGATGATGCCGCGTGCCGCGATCGCCGCGGGAGCAGACTTCGTCCTGCCCGTGGCCGACATCGCCAAGCAGTTGGTCGAACTCATCCGCCTCAAGGAAGTCGCGGGCTCCGAGCAGGGTGAGCAAGACTTGGACGAGTGGACTCGCCGTATCCTCGCCCACCTCCGTGCCAAGACCGGCCAGGATTTCACTCAGTACAAGCGGGCCACCATCGCGCGACGACTACAAAGGCGCATGCAGGTGGTCCAGGTCAGCGGGCTCGGTTCCTATTTTTCGTATCTGCGCACCAATGCCGAAGAGGTGCAGGCGCTGTTCAACGATCTTCTGATTTCTGTCACGAGTTTCTTTCGCGATACCCAAGCGTTCAAGGCTCTTGCCGAAAAGGTGATTGCGCCTCTTTTCGACGGAAATGCCGATCAGCCGATCCGCGTGTGGGTGCCTGGCTGTGCGACCGGAGAGGAGGCTTACTCGGTCGCGATGCTGCTGATCGAGGAAGCAGATCGCCGGGGCCGGAATCCCGTTTGCCAAGTCTTCGCGAGCGATCTGGACGCTGGCGCACTGGCAAAGGCCCGCGCCGGACGCTACCCCGGCTCGATTGCGGCACAGGTCAGCGCGGAACGGCTCGCCCGCTTTTTCACGCGCGAAGGCGATGATTACGTCGTCCGGTCGGAGCTGCGCGACCTCGTGGTGTTCGCGTGCCATGGGTTGCTCAAGGATCCGCCGTTTTCTCGCGTGAATCTCATCTCGTGCCGAAACTTGCTGATCTACCTCGAGCGCGAACTGCAAGAACAGGCCTGTCGCACGTTCGCTTACGCTCTGTTGCCTCAGGGCGTTCTCTTTCTTGGGGCCTCGGAGACAGCTGAGCATCCTGCGGGCCTTTTCACGGTGCTCGACCGCGATGCACGTCTCTACCGCGTCAATGAGAAGTCGACGCGAAGCTTGCCTCCGCTTCCTCCGGTGCCCATCAACGGTCCACAGGCGAGTCCTGTCGACACGCCGACCAAGCGCAGGAGTCCGCAAAGCGAGGCGCTCAAGCATCGACAAGCGCTCGAGGAGCATGCCCCGCCGAGCATGCTCGTCGACTCGACCCACGCCATCATCAATCTGTCGGAAAACGCCGGTCGGTTCCTGCAGCCGCCGGGTGGCCGCTTGACCAATGACGCCGCAGCGATGGTGCGCGCGGAGTTGCGGCTCGAGCTCACGGCGGCGCTGCACCGCGCGCTGGAACATGATCAGCGTACGCTCACACTGCCGATTGCCGTTCGCTTTAACGGCACACCCCAGGCCGTTGCGCTGCAAGTGAGCCCGCACACGAGCCCGACCGGAGTCCGCACGGCGCTGGTTCTTTTTCTCGAAGGCGGTCCAGCGGCTCCGTTGGGAGACCTCGACAATCAGCCTGACGGATCGCCGGTTCTCGACCGCTTGCGTGAGGAATTGTTGGCCAGTCGCACCCTCTTGGCGACGACCCGGGAGCAATACGAGACGACGGCCGAGGAATTGCGGGCAGCGAACGAGGAGCTTCAGTCGATCAACGAGGAGTACCGATCGACTGCCGAAGAGCTGGAGACGAGCAAGGAAGAGCTTCAGTCGATCAACGAGGAGCTGCAAACGCTCAACAACGAGCTGAAACTCAAGCTCGATATCGTTTCGCGCTCCAACAACGATCTGCAGAATTTGATGGCCGCGACCGATATCGCCACGCTCTTCCTGGACAAGGCTATGCGCATCAAGCGCTTCACGCCGAAAACGGCGGAACTCTTCAGCATACACGCAGGCGACGAGGGTCGGCCCGTAAGCGATTTCACGCACCGGCTGGAGTATCAGAACCTCGTCGCGGACGCCGAGCGCGTGTTGGCGGATCTGGTTCCGATCGAGCGGAGCATTCATACCGTAAATGGCCGTTGGCTGACGACAAGGCTGCGGCCCTATCGGACCGTCGACGACAAGATCGAGGGCGTCGTCGTGACGTTTTTCGACGTCACCGAGCAGCGCCTCGCTGAAGAGGCCTGGGCCAGTCGGCAGAACCTTCTGCTCAAAGAGTTCGGACATCGCGTCAAGAACTCGATGGCGATGGTGATGTCGATCGTTCACCAGACCCTCAGAGACAGTCCCGACATGAAGGTTCTGTCGGAACGGCTGACGAACCGCTTGCTGGCTCTGTCGCGCTCCCACGACCTGCTCGTGCGCGGCGATTGGGCGGAGGTCGGCCTTGAACTGGTCGTCCGCGAGCAGTTGCAAGCATACTTGGATACCAATCGCATTCGGCTCGAGGGGGCGCAGGTCCAACTCACCCCCGACGTGGCCACGCCTCTCGGCCTGGTGCTCCATGAGCTTGCCACCAATGCCGTCAAGTACGGCGCTCTCGGCTCCGACCAGGGGCACGTTCATCTGTCCTGGCGGATGCTGGGCAGTGACGACGACCGCGTGCTGGAGATCGTCTGGCAGGAGCGGGGAGGGCCCCGTGTCACGGCTCCAAGCGACGTGGGCCTCGGAATGCGACTGATCAAGCGCGCCATTCGAAACACGACGGCGGAATTCGATTACGACCCTCTCGGGCTGACCTTGAGGCTGCGCATCGACATGAAGCCGGATTGAATGGCAACAGCGTTTCGCAGACGGATCGAAGCCGGGCCGCACAGGTCCAGCCATAGCGGCCATCGCAACCGGTCCGAAGCCCGACGCCGGCACCCTCGGGTGCCACCGTCAGCAGTCGCATCAGTGCGCCAATCGCTCTGATCAATGTTCAACTGATGACGATCAGCCTTCTGATTCACCTTGCCATTGCAGAAGCGCAACCAGCGGCGCCGACCTGCTTGCCAGGTTGAGGGTTTAGGTTCAACTATCCGGCAACACACAGTTTCTGCGCACGCGTCCAATTCCCGACTGCTTCCCGGTCGACGAGGTAAATCGTGACAGCGCATCCGCCTGGTGTCTTTGGTCCGGACGAGCTCGCCAAACTGGGCGTCGCTTACGATCTGGCTCGTGCTCAATCGTGTGAGCTCTCAGACATCATCGCAGAGCGAATCATATTGGCCGCGAATATGGGGGTTCGATCTCTGGCCGACCTCGTCGGTGCCGGTATTGGCAGGTCGGTGCCATGTCCGCTGAGCGCTGCCCCGAAGAAGGCTGCGAGATAGACCGCTCCGCCATCGCACACGCCGAGTGACGCTGACGAAGTCAGCTGCGTGTCGCTTCTGTAGGCTGCCCTCACGAGTAGCCGGAAGCGCGCCATAACGTGTTTCAATCGTCCTTGCTATGGGCTGCCAGCGCAGCCCGCCGATCGCGCTCCAGCGCGTGCTCGAGGTCGGATGGTTCGACCATCATCGAGTTGGGACGCGTGCGATCCTCGGGAGCCGGCCGCTTGGCTATAATGGTGGACAGCCGCCGGTAGGCGATCGTTGAAATGCTGTCCAATTGCTCTTCGATCGTTTCGACGTCATAGGTTCCGGCTGGCTGTATGCCGTAGTCCCCACCGGGGTCGAATGGAAAGTGCATCACGATCGAGTATCTTCTGGTGCGCTCCGTCATGCTCGGTCCTCGGTCAGGTTGCCTGCGGAGTTTTCTTTTCGTTTTCTGTTGGCCAAGCCGGCTGAATTCTGGCAACGGCGGATGATCGGTTCGATAACAATTGAAATAGGTGCTCGACGGGCCCGGAACAAGCCGCGTCGGCGATCTGTGGCAAGATGGAGGCCGCCTGCGCATTGCAACGGTCTTTCGTCGCTTCATCCTTCGAGCAGCCATCAAGCCCTGGTCAATCGAGGCGTAGCAGCAGACATCCGTTTTGGGGCTTCAAGCAGTCATCAGTCATCCGCGGATGGGCCGCGCCTGCTGACCCGATGCTGAAGTCGATAACGTGCGGCTCGCTGTTTGCTGGACCGCTTCCGCCCGGTGCGGACATCGCAGATCAATCCGATAGAGTACCGTTTCCCGAAGGAACCGCGCCCCGTTCAAGGCCAAGCAGCGCTGTCCCGAAGAGCCGATGCCTGTTTCGAACAGCCTCAAGATCAGCCGGCACCGAGATGTTCGTCTCAGCCGCAACTAAAGCTAAATCCGCGTGACGCCGGAGCGTAGTGATCCGGTCGGATTGAGGTTCGCACTTTGCGACGGTCTCGAGCACTTCTAGGATCCGAATGATCACGGCAGGTATTCCCTCCGCACTCTGCCGGATCATATGCAGCATTTCGTCGACAAGGCCCGAATAGCTGACGGTGGGGACGACGAGCACCGGTCTCCCCTCGCGCAAATGGACACCGCTGGGCAAGCGGCGAGGAGCAATCTCACACAAGGCTGCTCCGAGCCGATCAAGGACACTTATGGCGGTGTAAGGATCGTTGATACCGGGCGACAGTGCTCTGACGGCCACCTCGACCAGCTGACGAACCGCGTACTCGAGATCATCCGAACTCTGCCGCTCGCTTGCCAGCGCGATCGCGCTGCTGATCTCAACCTGGGCATGAGAGCTCCTGGCGCCTGGAATGACCAAGGCAATAGGAGCTCCTGGCATGATGTATTGCCCCGATCTAACCAAGAGCATGATCGTAGCATCGTGCTCGGCCGCCCAGTCGGCCAGCTGGTCGGCTGCAAGATGCTGCAGATAGCCGCTGCCGGGGTGGGTTACTTTCCGGGCGTCATCCCAAAAACTCGCGCCCGGCATCGGGGGCTGTCTCTCGTCGGTCGTCAATCGCTTGATTGCTGCACTCAGATCCTCGCTGACGAGCTGGATCACATAATCGACGTTGATGCGGCTCGCCATGTGTCCGACGAAATAGACAAGCGTCGCGACACACAAAATCGCAAGAAGGATCGCCACCCCTAATGACAGATGCGGTATGAACTCGCCTTCGTCTTGGGCGCGGACGCTGCGCAGCACGATCAGTGAGTAACTGAAGGTCGCGAGGAAGGTGCCGAGCGTAACTTGATTGCCCCGGTCGCGGGTGAAGTTTCGAAGCAGCCTCGGGCCCATCTGTCCGGCGGCCAGCGATAATGCAGCGATAGTGATGGAGAAGACGGTTCCGGCCACGCCGATCGTTGATGAGGCCACGGCCCCCAGCAGTGTGCGTGCGCCGGTTGCTCCGCCGTTATAGAGCAAGACACTGTCGCGCAGACTTTGCGGGATGGCGCCACTGCGATCGAGCGCCACGAGCGCGACGCCGGCAAGCAGGCCGGCCAGAACCATTGCACCGGGAACGAGCCAGAATGCGTCGCCCAAATCGCCGATCAACTTCGCAAAACGTGCTCGCATTGCGCTATCCTCGGCCCGGATCAATGCCCGTTTGGGGCGTTCTTCGACAATTGGGCGGACACTCGGATGGGACGTCAGTTGCGCACGTGTTCACGGGACAACGCGTTCGACGAGCCTCGTCAGGCTCAGGCCCTGCACGATGATGGTGAACAGCACGAACGCATCTGCAGCCGCGAGGAAGGGACAGCACGAGTGCGATCGATATCCCGCCTCGCACCACGTGAGGACCGGGATCGTGCCCGTCACGAAGGTGTGGACCGGGCGCAAGGCGAGCACCGGCACCAAGACGGCAAGCAGACGCGCGAACAGAAGAGCGCAATATCAGTGATCGCGAGACAATCGTAGGTCGGTCGAAGCACATGAGTACGTCCGTCAGCTCGCGGAATGGCGCCGGTGCGGACGGAAGTGAATTACCAATAGGCACGGAGTCCTCCCGGGTTTCACATCGACCCCCGGGAGCAAATTCGTTCGGCTACTCTTTGACCGCGTCCTTGGCGTCACCAACCGTCTTCTCGGCCTCTCCCTTGGCCTTGTCCATCTTCCCTTCGGTTTGCATCTCCTTGTCGCCAAGCACCTTCCCGGTGGCGTCTTTCATCGCGCCCTTTGCCTTTTCGGCCGTTCCCTTGATGTGTTCCTTTTCCATCCGACAGCTCCAATCTAGAGTTCAGGTCTGCGTGTAACGGCCGCCGTCCCATGCCGTTCCAAACGCGTGAGCCGCTTCCGTCGACAGAGCTCCTCACCGGTCGGAGCTGCGCGCCGGTCAGACCCCGCGGCGGCGCCACTCGGCGCTCGGATATCCCAGCCCGATGGCGTTCGAGCAGAACGCCCGATTAGCTTAGGGTGGTCGCTACGGAACCGGCAGCAGGCCAAGCGCTGGCTTTCCCTGTGGTGGGATCAGGTCTGACCAGGACAAAATTCCTCCTCTATTCCAGCAGAGCGGGCTGGTGTTGCAGCACACGACGTGGATCAGCCTATGGCAGTGATCGGCTCAAATGCCTCGTCGCCAAGACGGGCGGTCTCGAACCTATCGCGTCATCGCTCGCGTTCAGTGCAGCTAACGGACGTTTTCAAGGTGTGAGGGTGAGCTGCGCCGTCATTTTCGAAGGGTGACCGTGACCCAAGGCTACGGTGGTCCGGCTTCGACGGAACTCAGCCGGCAGTGGGGTCTGACGTCCGGACCAACCTCTTGCGCTGGCGTCGACTGCGGACATCACGCCGCCGGGAAGACCAGGCGTGTCTTCAGTCGCGGCAGTACGAAATCGAGGAACGCCCGTACTTTCTGCGCGATCCGTCGGCCGCTCAGATAGACGAACTGAACCGGAATGGGGTTCGGCTCGAAGTCCCGGAGAATGATTTCGACGCGTTTGTCGGCGGTCGCGTGCGCGATCTGATAGCAGAGCAGACGCGTGATACCGAGGCCAGCGCTCACCGCGTCCGCTGCCGTCTCGGTCGTCGTGACGGCGAGACGCGTGCGCGGCGGGAAGGTTTCGAGCCGCTTTCCGATCCGATAGATCCACCCGGTCGGCGACTCCAGCGGCAGGACCGTGACGCAGTCATGATCGGCGAGGTCGCGCGGATGTGTCGGGCGGCCGAACCTGGCGAGATAACCGGGGCTTGCGCACGTCACACGGCGGATCTCGCCGATCTTCAGAGCGGTCATGGTGCTGTCGGCCAGCTGGCCGACCCGCACGGCAACGTCGATGCGCTCTTCAAACAAATCCGCATACGCATCGCTCAGGCGTAATTCGACGTCGATGGCCGGATAGCTCCGCAGGAAGTCGATGACGATCGGCGACAGATGCAGCCTGCCGAGGGCAACCGGCGCGCTGACCACGAGGCGACCCTTCGGCTCGCTGTAGGCCCCCGCGGCGCTGCGCTCGATGTCCTCGAGGTCTTCGAGAACCCGCCGCAGGCTCTCGAAGTACTCCCGGCCAACGTCTGTCAGCGAGACCGATCGATTGGTGCGGATGAGCAGCTGGACACCGAGCTGCTCCTCCAGCGCGGCAACCTTTCGGCTCACCGTCGCCAGCGGCACGCCGAGAGCGCGCGAGGCTGCCGAAAAGCCTCCGTGTGAGACCACGGCCACGAACAGCGACATCGATTCGAACCGATCCACGCACCCTCTCGAAATATGGAACGCGACTTCCCGAACTTACAGGATACTCGCCCAATCTGAAACGCCGTACCTCCTGGTCATCCGGCGCGGAACCAATGCCGGCAACACATAACCAGGAGATGATCATGAGCCGCCTTCACACCAGCCCGAGCCTCGAAGCCGCCCCGCCCGCATCCCAGCCGCTGCTTCAAAGCGTCAAGGCGAAGCTCGGAAGCGTGCCGAATCTGTTCCGTGTCGTCGCCAGCAGTCCCGCCGCCCTCGAAGGCTACCTGGGCCTGAGTGGCGCCCTTTCAAAAGGGGTGCTCTCCGCCCAGACGCGCGAGCGCATCGCCCTTGCCGTTGCCGAAATCAATGGCTGTGGCTACTGCCTGTCGGCCCACACCTACATCGCCCGCAACGTCGCCAAGCTCGACGATGCCGAGATAACGGCGAACCGGAACGGCGCCTCCAACGACGCCAAGGCAGACGCCGCGGTGAAGTTCGCCGTCGCCGTCGTCGAGACCCGCGGTCACGTCACGGAGCCCGACCTCGCAGCCGTCCGGCAGGCGGGCTTCGCAGATGCGGAGATCGTCGAGATCGTGCTGCACGTGGCGCTCAATACTTTGACCAACTACGTCAACGAAGTGGCCGCGACCGAAATCGACTTCCCCGTGATCGCCCGCCGCCGCGCCGCCTGACGGCGAGCGTCCGAGCCCTCTCACGTCCAGATTCTGTTAGCCGCGCGGAGCCGGGATCGCCCAGGCTCCGCCGAACGAGGAGTTCATGCCATGCCCACTCTCTCTCGCCGTTCCATCGTAGCATCCCTCGCCGCGGCCCCGATCGCGGCAGCCGCCATCGGCACCGGTCCGCGCGCCGTGGCCAGCAGGACCCCTCGTACTCGCCGGCCGGTCGCAACGATCCGCATCGGCCGGTTCGAGGTGACGGCGTTGACTGACGGTTTCGCCGACATGCCTTACGGCTACTTCACAGGCCAAACCCCGGACACGGTCCGCGCGGCCGCAACGAGCGTCTTTGCCGATCGGGCCGACGGGCTGCGACTGTCTTTCAATCAATATCTGGTCCGCGATGGCGACCACCTCACGCTGATCGATGCCGGACCTGCCGGCGGCATCGGAGCGACCGGACACCTGATCGATGCACTTGCGCAGCTCGACGTGTCGCCGACCGACATCGATGCCGTGATCGCCACCCATTTGCACGTCGATCACATTGCCGGACTGGTCACAGGCGGGCGCAAGGTTTTTCCGAACGCGGAGGTCTATGCCGATCGCCGCGACGTGACGCATTGGACCGATCCCGCAAAACGCGCGGCGGCTCCGGGCTTCCTGAAGTCGACCTTCGATACGTCGGCAGAATTGGTGCGCCTCTATCCCAATCTCAACAGGATCGACGGTGAGCGCGAAATCGCCCGCGGCCTGTCGATCGTCGACCTGACGGGCCACACCCCGGGACACATCGGGGTTCGGATTGCAGACGATGGGAAGAGCCTGATCATGGTATCCGACATGTTGTTCCATCCAGCCGTCCATCCGGGCACGGCCGAAGTCGGCTTCGTCTTCGAGCAGGACCCGGCCGCTGCACGAAAGATGCGCGAACGCTTCTTCCCACGAGCCACCGACGAAAAGGCCCTCATTGCCGCGACCCACATGCCGTTCCCAGGCTTGGGGCGGATCGCACGCGATGACGGCAAGCTCCGTTGGATCACGGCCGATTGGGCCCACGGCTGAAGCCACTCGAGCGGCGTGGAGGGCCCGACCCAACCCGCTGATCGAAGCTGGTCACCTAAGCTCTGAGACGAGGAGAGACGTCATGGGACACAAATTCGCGGAACTCGCATTCACGGACACCGTAAAGGCGGTTCAGGAGGAATTCGGGAGCCGGGCTGCCTACGCTCGCCGTGAAGGCGGCGACGATGTCAACGACAGCCTGGGGCCGAACGAGGCCGCGTTCATCGCAGAGCGCGACAGCTTCTATATTGCCACGGTGAGTGAAACCGGCTGGCCCTATGTCCAGCACCGTGGCGGCCCGAAAGGCTTTCTGCGCGTGCTCGACCAGAAGACAATCGGATTCGCCGACTTCTCCGGCAACAGGCAGTACGTGTCGGTCGGCAACGTCATCACGAACGACCGAGTGTCGCTGTTTCTAATGGACTATCCCAACCGCACTCGCCTGAAGCTGCTCGGTCATATGCGCGTGATCGGCCCCGAGGACCCGGAGCGGTTCGCGGAACTCGCCGATCCGACGTATCGGGCGCGGGTCGAACGCGGATTGATCATCACGGTCGATGCCTTCGACTGGAATTGTCCCCAACACATTACGCCGCGCTATACCGCAGACGAGGTCGCTGTCGGGCCGCTCAAAGCGCGTCTCGCCGAACTCGAGGCGAAGTTGGGCGCATCATCATGAGGCACGGGCGCGTCGTGGCGGCTTAGTGCTGACCGCCCGTAATCAACGCTAGGTCGGCGGAAGACACTGACCCTGAGCCGCCTTCACGCAGAGACGCGGAAGTGAGCCGGGACCGGAAGGAGTCCGGCATAACCTTAGGCACGCGTTGGCTGGATCACCCATCGGCGCCTTTGATCCGCAAGCTCGGAAGGAGGCTGCTGCATTACGCGAGACTTACAGCCTTAGGCCCCAATTCCCGTTCCATCGCGACACGCTCGTAGACTTCCGCTGCGCTCTTGATGCGGTAGCGGCACACGCCATACTCGACCGGGAGAAGTCGCAGCACCTTGTAAGATGTGCTGGCGGCTGGTTGCGCCGACTTCGTCGGTTCGAATGTGACTGTATCGCCGATCTTGAAACGGTGTCTCATATGTCCCCTCAAACTTGTTGTTCGCTAACCCGCGTGGCTCAATGGGTTCGATCGTTGTTCTCGCCTACGGCTCTCAGCTGTCCTGCCACGATCTGCGCCTGCCATTCTGGATCGAGGGTCACCGACAGGATTGTCCGGCAGTGGTCGCACAAGAATTGCAGCGCTGGCACAGTGGTCAACTTGACCTCTTCACGCGCGCGAATGGGCACCACCATGATATGGGGCACCGTCTCGCATTTCGGACATTTTCCTGCCATGGTGGATCTCCTATGCGAAAGCGATCCAGACTGACCTAGAAGAAAAGCCGTTTCCTCGCAGAAACGGCCTTCCTCGCCCCACCGTTCGAAAGTGTTGGTCAGCCGCTAGGCCATCGAGATGTTGCCTACGGCCATCTTGCCAGAACGCCGATCTTCTTCCGTGTCGAACGCGACTTTCTGACCTTCGTTAAGGTCGCGCAATCCAGCCCGCTCGAGCGCTGTCGCATGAACGAAAACGTCCTTGCCGCCATGATCCGGTTGAATGAATCCAAAGCCTTTTTGACTGTTGTAGAACTTGACTGTGCCAACTTGCATTTTGATATCCTGATTCCTGAATACAAAAGATTTCGCGCGCTCGAAAGCGCCGAAGTAGCCACGTTTTTTGAAGATTGCTCTGGCAACGACCCAGCTTGGTGGGGTTGCAGCCCGATTGTCTGGCAAAAAAGCGATAACGCCATAAACGCCCTTTCGGGGCGAATAGCAAGATATTTCTCCTCGGAACTATTCTCAGTGGTTCCCGCAGCGCAAGGACATCGGTGCCAACCGTATTGGCCTTAGGGCCCGGTTCCCTGCCAGTCCGTCTTGGCGCCGACATCGAAGAGCTTCTGGGCGAGAATGACCGCAGTCGTGGCATTGAGCGAGGTCGCGTCTGCTCCTACGCGCGCCACGAGGTCCGGGTCTTCTACGAACTGCGGCCCACCGACCATGATCCCGATCGCTGGGTTGCGAGAATGCTTGCGGATCCCCTCGATCGTCGCCTTGAGTTCGCTGATCCCCCGCTCGGAGCTGAGGGTCACGCCGGCAACTGCGTACCAATTCGCCGAGACAGCAGCGACGATGCTCGCCCGAGCCGGCTTGATGTCCGAGGTAACTTCCCAACCCGCGGCGCGCATTAACTTGGCCACCATGGTGAGCCCAAAGCTGTGTTGCTCCCCGGGCGTCAAGGTGAGGAGCACGCGCCGCCTTCGGCCGACCTGCGGCAAGTCATGCGTACAGTTGAAGACTGCCAACAGGCTCTGCAGTTGGCCCACACCCAGCGTCACGTCGATGAAGTCACATTCATCGTTGTCCCACATTTTTCCGAGGTGCTGAGCTGCAGGCTGCAGCAGGTCCACGAACAGCGTCTCCATCGAGACGCCGCGCTCGCGCAAACGCGTGACGAACTCAGCCGCCACCTGCAGTCGCGGACTGAGGACCAAGTGGGCCAACTCTACGATTTCGGCTTCGGTCGGCTTGTGGCCCTCGAGAGGTAATCCAGTGGTCGCATGCAACCCAGCCAAGTGCGGGATGATCTTCGTCGCCACGATTTGGGCGAGCCGGTCCTTGCGCTGTCTGGCATCACGGCGACGGATGATCTCAGGAGCGATAAAGACCGTCTCATCAATCGCGATTAGCGTCCCCTCCGAGGCCGCGAATACGCTGGGCTTCATCGGCTCTTCCATGCCACCCACCCCCAGCAACAGCAGCATCCAAGACGCATTACGTCACTGTATCCAGTGACCTCTTGCCAGCATGCCTCGGTGATCAGAGCTGAGGCAAGTCTAGTTTTCGTAGCAGGAGTTCGGAAGAGCAGCTCGGAGCAAAGTGGTCACGATGTCTGCCAGCGTGGATAGGTATGATGATCGTTGGGTTGGCTGGTCTCGTGGACGCTCAATCGGATCCCCTTTCGGATAGGGACGCTGCCCGAACGCGGACGACGCGGGCCGGCAGCATTGCAAAAGTGCACCGGCAGAAGCGACTAGGCGCACTGCGCAATTCAGTTGTGCGCGTTGGGCGCTGTGTGATCAGGCTTGGACGAGCGTGTCTCAGCTGCCGACCAGGATTTCGGATTCTGGCCGAGATGACGCGTCGGGGTGACGGTCGGTGTCGAACACATCGCGTCATCGTACGCAAACCGCGCGGCTGACGGTCGGTGTCCGTGGGTGAGGGGGTGAGGGGGAGCGGCGCTGTCATTCTTGAAGTTGCCTTGTGATCTCAAGCTGGCTTCCTGCGCCCGAGTGCCGCTTATGCAAGAGCGGCCAACGCGATGCGCTGCGGGCAAGAAGGCCTCGCGTGGCGCCAGCCGCGGTCTTTAAGTCAGCTGCGACGACAAATAGCGCTTGTCAGAGCCTGCTATCCAAAGCCTTCCCCTCATTCCATCGTCCGGAACGAAGCGCCACCATGTCTAGACGCGGCAACGCCATGCCGGCCGCCTTAGGGGCGCAGGGTATGTCCTGGATCAGAAAAAATCGAGTGAAACACAGCGAACCAATCTAAGGCTCGTGCCGTTGATCTACGCTCCCATCGACGGGTCCTCGCGGCAACGCCGCCGACATTGGGAGAGTAGGCAACCACTTCAAGATTGGTCCCCCAAATGCCACTCAGTACAATAATCATCATTCTGCTCATCATCCTGCTGTTGGGTGGCTTCAGCGGCCGCTTCGGTGGATATGGTTACGGATACGGCCATGGCGGCGTCGGAGTGCTTGGTACCATTCTGATCATCGTCGTAATCCTGATGCTGATGGGACGGCTCTAGAGTTCAGCGCAGGACGCCCGTCATCAAAGGTCCGGTTGAGCCTAGTGTCCGAGTGGCGGCCGTGGTGGGGCATCGCCGTGCCCCCAGAAGACGACGCGCAACGTCGGCCGGAGGACCTTGATCAACAACAGGCAACGTCAGGATCCGGCTTGTGTCGTTCACGAGCGATGCGTCCGGCGCCGCAATGTCTCGGCCACATCCTGATGCGACGAACTGGAACCCACGGGCGCGACTGCAGCGTTTCACGATCAGCATTTTGAGCATATGTCGCCGTGCTCCATCGGAATAGCTTGTTGAACCCGGGCGGCAAGCTCTGCCGGCATGAACGATCCATGGTCGATTGATCGCGCCGGCCCGGACCCGATCGAGCTTGGCGACATCAAGCAAGGCGAGGACTGACCATGCGCGCGCTCCACCGCGAGACCCACCTCATCGAGCGGATCGGTTGGCTACGTGCCGCCGTGCTCGGTGCCAATGACGGGCTGATTTCCACCGCGAGCCTGATCGTCGGCGTCGCAGCCGCATCGACTTCGCGACACGAGATCCTCGTGGCTGGCGTCGCCGGGCTCGTCGCCGGCGCCATGTCGATGGCCGCCGGCGAGTACGTCTCCGTCAGCTCTCAGGCGGACACCGAGGGCGCCGATATGGCCCGCGAAAGGAAAGAACTCGCCGAGCAGCCGGAGTCCGAGCTGGACGAGTTGACCCGGATCTACATCGACCGAGGCGTAGAGCCGGATCTTGCCCGTCGGGTCGCAGAGCAGATGACGGCTAAGGATGCTTTTCGGGCCCACGCACGTGACGAGCTTGGACTGGCAGCCCACGTCGTCGCCCAGCCCGTCCAAGCCGCGCTGACCTCGGCGGCGACTTTCACAGTCGGCGCGGCCTTCCCGCTCGGCGTCTCGTTGGTGGCACCGGCGGGTACGATTCCATGGACCGTTTCCATTGCGTGCCTCGCCGGCTTGGCCGCGCTGGGCGCGATAGGGGCGTGGGTCGGCGGCGCTGGCATCGTGAAGCCGACTCTCCGTGTGCTGTTCTGGGGTGCGATCGCGATGCTCTCGACAGCGCTGATCGGCTCCCTGGTCGGGCGAGCGGTGTGATCGTGCGGTCCTTGACCGACACGAGTGAGCGAGAACGGCAGTCCGGGCGCGCACTGCGGTTTCTGAGCTTGGCCATCGGGTTCTGGGGAGGATCGACGCGAACGCGTGCCTGGCTTTTGACGCTTCTCATGATCGCGTTCCTGCTCACAAACCTCGGCTCGGCGCTCGCGGTAAATTTCTGGACGAAGTACTTTTTCGATGCACTCGAGCGGCGAGACACGGAACATGTCGTTCTCGGCATAGGGATCGTGCTAGCCATCGCGCTCGCATCTGCCGCCGGTTCGGTCGGATTGCTGCACGCACGGATGCGGCTTCAGGTGCGATGGCGCCAGTGGCTCGTGCGCGTGCTCATCCGCCGCTGGCTGACGGACCGCCATTTCTATCAGCTCTCGATCATCAAGACCGACGCCGAGAATCCCGAAGCGCGCATCGCCGAGGATGCGCGGCTCGCCATTGAACTCATCGTCGATTTCTCACTCGGTTTGCTCAATGCGGTTCTGGCTGCCGTGTCGTTCATCAGCATCCTTTGGGTGGTCGGTGGCTCGCTCACCATGTTCGGTGTCGAGATCCCCGGATACATGGTGATCTCGTGTGTCGCCTATTCGTGGATGATGACGGTTGGGATGTACTTTCTGGCGCGACCGCTCGTCCGCAAAGTCGAGAAGAAGGCGGCCGCGGAGGCGCAAATGCGCTACGAGCTCACGCGGGTGAAGGACAACGCCGATAGCATTGCTCTCGTAGGCGGAGATGAAAGCGAGCGCATCCGTTTGGACGCAACTTTCTCGCGCCTCGTCGAGCATTGGCTCGGCGTCATCACCTGGCAGGGTCGCATCATGTGGGTCAACGGAGCGAATCTGGTTCTGGCGCCCGTCGTTCCCCTGCTTCTCGGCGCACCGAAGTATCTATCCGGAGAGATGACGCTCGGATCGCTGATTCAGGCTGCCACGGCCTTCGCCCAAGTTCAGCTCGCCCTCAATTGGCTCGCCGACAACGCGATGCGTGTAGCGGATTGGCTGGCGGCATCGCATCGCGTCACACAGTTGTCCGACGCGCTCGATCGGTTGGAGGAGCGATTGGGACCGGTTGGCCGCGGATCTACGATCCGCGTCGGAGCCAGTCCCGATTCCCGAATTATCCTTCGCAACCTTACGCTTACGCTGCATGACGGTGATCTGCGCCTCGAACGGGACGAGATCGAGATCGTCCCTGGCGAAAAGGTTCTGGTCCGAGGTGAGCCCGGTTCTGGCAAGAGCACGCTCATTCGAGCGCTCGCCGGCCTATGGCCCTGGGGTCGCGGCGAGATCCTGCTCCCGGCCGGTTCAGAGATCGTCTTCGTCCCCCAGCGTCCCTATTTCCCGATCGGTACGCTTCGAGCGTCACTCCTCTATCCGCACCAGGATCAGAGAGTCAGCGACGAGGAAATCCTCGAGGTCCTTCGGAGGTGCGGACTCGAGCACCTCATTCCCGCGCTGGATCGTGCTGAGCAGTGGAGTTCGCACCTGTCGAGTGGAGAGCAGCAACGACTGTCATTTGCGCGCGTCCTTCTACGCCCGCCGGCGATCCTGATCATGGACGAGCCCACGTCCTCGCTCGACGAACTCAGCCAGTTCAAGCTGATGGAGTACATGCGGGACATGCTGCCAGACACGACCGTGATCCATGCCGGACATCGCACCGGCCTCGATCGCTTCCATGACCGGCAGCTGCATATCGTTCGGACGAAGAGCGAGTAACTGACGGCAGCCTTGGGAGAACAGTACGCGACGCGGCTGTCGCTGACAGTTGCGCGCAAAACGGTGTCGGCTCGTGGCCCAAACGACGCGTCGCCAAGACGGTCGGTCTCGAATGTATCGCGTCGTCATTCGCGATCCGTGCAGGTCGCGCCGCAAAGGATAAATGGCGCTGTCTTTTTCGACGGGTCCTCGTGACCCGAAGCTGCCGAGAGCAGCTGCAGAAAATCCGCAGACAGATGGGCGCACAGAGAGATATGGAGCAATTCTCAGATCCGCCGTTGAACAGAAACAAGCATGTACCGATAACCCTCAAATCGCGGACGTCAATAAGAGCCAAGCTATCGACCGTCACTGCTCCTGGCGATACATGCCGCGATCCCGTCCCACATGGCGGGTGGATTCGAATACATTGGAAAATGGCCGCACTGAGCGATGCATGCCAAGTGGACGCCCTGTGCGGAAAGATGGCCCAGGTATGACAAGCCACTGTTCTGATCGCCGTACATGAACGTCTTTGGACACGGCAACCCGATGAACTTCGACATCAGGTCGCGGTTGTCGGAAAGTTCGACCATCGATGTGAAGATGCCTCGAACGGCACCGGCGCGGACGCGGTTGCGAAGCGTTGCCGCATAGAGAGCCGACGAAAAGGCACTCTGCATGTAGGTGCGCGCGATGAAGGCCTCGAAAAACGCTGTCGGATCGGCCGTTTCGTAGCCAACAATCTGCCGGCTGAGGAAGCAGTCCTCCGAAGCGAGATTGCCCTCGATATTGGTGAAACTCAGAACGCGTTCCGGGTTGGATTCGGCGAGCAGCAGCGCCGTGAGGCCTCCCATCGAGTGGCCAACGAGATGGAAGTGTTCGAAGCCGACGCGATCGAGGAGTGTCTCTGCAGTGGCAACCAGAAACGGAATGGAGATGCGCAAAAGATCCGAGCAAATCGTCTCGCCACAGCCAGGTGCATCGAACGCCAGAAACGGGCGGCCGTGGAAATCGGCATGGTGAACAAGGTCAGCATAGTCTTCTTTTGTCGAGCCGAACCCATGGAGGAACACGACGGGCGCTCGTGGGCCATCCCGATGTATCGCCGACACCTCGAGATGGGTGCCGGCGACGTCGAGTGTGAAGCATTCTTTCGCGAACGGAGTGCCCAAGGTCTTCAAGTCTTTCCGAAGCCGGAGCCGGCCTTTCGGTATTCGTCGCGCGGCGGGCTGAATATATCGAGCACGCGGCAACCATTCGGGCCCGCACGCAGCGAATGCGGAACGCCACCGGGGGTGCGCCAGAAATCTCCCGCCCTCACTTCGATATCCGTTCCCCCTTGGGTTCGTATGGCCGTGCCCTCGATGAGGTACCCCCACTGCTCCTCAGGATGATCATGCATTTTGCCCTCAGCGTTGGGCGCAACCGTCACGATCGAGAGCATTGCGTGGTCACCGACGTAGATCCTGGCTGTCAGGCCAGCAGCGAGTTCGCGAAGAATGCCGTCGCGATCATCGATGTTGTGGAATTCGGGATGCTTACCCATGGCTGCTCCTCACTTGGTGGCGCTGACGGTTGACTGAATTTCATAGACGGCGTGCGATCGGTTTCGCGTGTGTGGCCGAACCTCTCCCGCCCAGCGTCCCTTCTCTACGGCCTCAGCCCAATCGGTGCTCGCAAGTACGTCTGGGTGGTCGATCTCATAGATCGCAGTGTAGATCGGGGCGGGCGCCGAGATGGTCTTGACGACGCCAGCGATGGCAAACTCGAACGGTACGCCTTTGCATCTCGTCACCTTCCTAACCCCAGGCACAGCCAACAGGTGGGGCACATGCTCGGTGTCGTAGACCTCGTTGAAGAGATCTTCGTACTCCGGTGCCACGTCCATCGAAGCAATCAAGAGATACCTTGAAACCGTAGACATGCTGCAAATCTCCCTTTGCACCGAGTAGAGCATCGGGGCCCGGACGCTCATTCGCCGGTGAACCCGTAATCTCTGCGTGCTGCTTCGACCGTGACATAACCATCCAAGATATCGTTTCTGATTGCTTCCCCTGCACGGCATTTGGGATCGCCGAATCCTCCGCCACCCGGGATTTGCAAGGTGACGACCGTATCGGGGGGGAGCATCGCGCTCAGTTTCGGCTTCAGGTCGCTCCCGTTCGACGTCGTCAATTCGCCGGGTACTCCGGGCTTGCCACCATCGAGGCCGGGAGCGGGATGCTGGCAGCGCTCGTAGAGCCCGGAGAACAAGTACGGTCGATCCGTGCGCACTTCGATTTCCATGGTCTGGCCGAGCCCGCCCCTGCTAGTGCCCGCACCACCAGAATCTGTCCGCAAAGATCTCTGGCGAACGACCAATGGGGTCAGCGCTTCGATGATTTCGACGGGAACGCCAGCGACGCCGCTGGGGTAAGAGGTTGCCGAAAGGCCATCCTGGCCTTTCAAGGCACCGGTGCCGCCCGTCGAGAACCAAGTGTACGAGAAATACTCGCCGCTCTTGCCGCTGTATCCCGCGATGTGCGTGTTCCATAGACTATCGGCACCGGGCGCCATCACTTTATCCGGCAGGATGCCCGAAAGCGCCCCCATGATCGCCGACGGCAGAAAATGGCCGACGGTATGCCGCCCGGCGACCGGCGAGGGATGGCGCGCATTGAGGATCGAACCAGCCGGCGCCTTCGTCTCGATGGGCACGAAGGAGCCCGCGTTGTTCGGCACATCCGGCGCAATTGCGCATTTCACGCCGTAAGTCGTATAGGCGACGGTGTAGTTGAAGCCGACGTTGATCCCGATGTCGACGCTTGCCGAGGATCCCTCGTAATCGACAGTGATCTCATTGTCCGCAATCGTGACGCGGGTCTTGATGTCGATCGGCTTGTCGAACCCGTCGAGAGTGAGAGCGAATGCATGCTCGCCGTTCGGAAGCTTGGCGATGGCCGATCGCATGGCACGTTCGGTGCGATCGATGATTGCGTCGGACACAGCCTCCATATCGTCTAGGTCGAACTCTCCCAGGAATGAGATCAACTGGCGGCTGCCGACCTCGTTGGCGATGATCTGGGCATGAATGTCGCCGATGACCTCATCGGGCGTACGTACGTTCGCTTGGATGATCCGGTAGATCGGCTCGACCCGTGTCCCGGCCTCGTGCAGTTTCATGATGGGCAGGTAGAGGCCCTCCTCAAAGATCGAGCGCGCGTCGGCGGAGAGGCCGCGGCCGCCGATATCGAGGGCGTGGCAGCAGTTCGCGAACAATCCGACGCAACGGTTCTTGTGGAAGACCGGGGTCGCGATCGTGATGTCATGCAGCTGCGAAACCGTGATCCAGGGATCGTTGGTGATGATCACATCACCGGGTTTCAATGTATCGATCGGAAATGTCTTCACGATGTGCGCCATGCCGGTCGCCATCGAGTTGATATGACCGGGAGAGCCGGTGACGGCCTGCGCGACCATCCGGCCGCGGCGGTCGAATACACATGCCGACAAATCACCAGCGTCGCGCACGATGGATGTGAATGACGAGCGCACGAGTGCTGCCGCCTGCTCGTTCACGGTTGCGATGAGGCGACCCCACATGATGTCGAGCGTGATCGGGTCGAGCGGTCTGCCGTTCATGGCGAACCCTCCAGGTCGACGAACAGATTGTTGTTTGGATCAACGGTGATCTTTCCCGGACCATTGATGACGACGGTGGATTCGCGCTCCTCGATGATGGCCGGACCACTCAGACTGGTGCCGCTCGCGAGCTGATAGCGATCGTAGACAGGGACGTCGCGCATTCCGAAATCAGGGATGTAGATGGGCCGCCGGCCTTTAGCTGCGACGCCGCCGGACGAGCCACCCGAGGGGAGCCTCAGATCGGGTCTCGGACCGCTGGCCACGACCCGCCAGGATATGACGTCGACCGGTGTGTCCGGGATTGTGTGCCCGTAGAGCTGCTCGTAAACCCGTTCGAATTCAGCCAGGATTTCCGGCACTTTGGCAGCACTGAGCTGCCCGGCGGGAACCGGCACCGAGATATCGAACCCCTGTTTGCGGTAGCGCATGTCGGCGGTGCGTCGGAACGAGATCCCGCCGGATGATAGTGACGCGGAAAGTCGTTTTCGCCCCTCCGACTCCATATCGGCTATGAGCGCATTGATCGAATCCCAGTCCGCGAGTTCGAGACGGACCGGATTCGATCGCACAAAATCGAACGACAACGGCGCGGTCAGGAAGCCGACCGCCGACATGACCCCTGCCCCGAACGGGTAGATGACCCGCGAAAGCTTCAGGATCTTCGCGACGCCATAGGCATGAACCGGTCCGGCACCGCCAAAGGCGAACATGGGGAAATGCGAGATCTCACGCCCGCGCTCGATCGCGTGTATGCGCGCGGCCGACGCCATGGCTTCGTTCGCCAGCTGGTGCACGCCCCATGCGGCCTTGAGAGTGTCGAGACCGAGCGGGCGCCCGATGCTCTCCAGGATCGCTCGTCCGGCGCCGTCGAGATCGAGCTCCATCTCACCACCGAGAAAGAACTTGGGATCGAGGTAGCCGAGCACGAGGTCGGCATCTGTGACGGTCGGTTTTTCACCGCCTCGGCCGTAGCAAACCGGACCTGGAGCTGAGCCGGCACTCTGCGGACCGACCTTGAGGCGGCCAAGGGCATCGATCTCGGCGATCGAGCCACCGCCTGTACCGATCTCGATCATCTCGATGACAGGCACTTTGACCGGCAGGCCGCTGCCCTTTTTGAATAGGTACTGGCGGTCGACTTCGAATTCAGGGGCGAGCAACGGCTCGCCATCGACGATCAGACAGGCTTTGGCAGTCGTCCCGCCCATGTCGAACGAGAGCACGTCCTTGAAGCCGAGGTGGTTGCCGTAGTGGGCGGCTGCGAGTGCACCGGCGGCCGGGCCCGATTCGACGAGACGGATTGGCGCCTCGGCGGCTTGATCCGCAGTCAGCAAGCCACCGTTCGACTGCATCACGAAGAGACCTGCACCCGCATTCACCGTTTCGCGAACCCTGGCTTCCAGCCGGGAGAGGTAGGCCTCGGCGATACGCTTGACGTAGACATTGCAGAGCGCTGTCGAGCTGCGCTCGAACTCGCGGATCTCCGGGGCGATTTCGCTCGAAAGTGTAATGGCCACGCCTGGAAGCACGTCCCGCAGTACGTTGCCGACAAGCAGCTCGTGCTCGGGGTTCAGATAGGAGTTCAGGAGGCAGACTGCCACGGCCTCGATCCCAAGCTCGCGAAGCCTCGCTGCGACCGTCTCGATCTCGGCCTTGCTCGGACGTTTTCGCGCGGTTCCATCCGCCAGGACCCTCTCGTCGATCTCGAAGCGATGTCGTCGCCTCGCGATCGGAGCAGGACGCCGCAGCCGCAGATCGTACATGTCATAGCGATGCTCCCGGCCAATCTCGATGGCGTCGCGGAACCCCTTTGTCGTGATCAAGGCCGTCAGCGCGCCTTTGCGCTCGATCAGAGCGTTCGTGAAGAGGGTTGTTCCATGGACGACATGGGAGACGTCCGCGGCATTGCCACGAACGACCTGGCTGATCCCTAGGATGACCGCATCATCTGGTTGCGACGATGTGGTCAGTACCTTGCCCAGTCGGAGATCGCCGGTTGCGTCATCGACAAGGACCACATCCGTAAAGGTTCCGCCGATATCTGCCCCGATGCGCATGGCCCGCCTCCATAGTGCCGGAGCAGAGGCTAGCGACTGCGGGCGCGCGGGCGAATTACCGATTAGGCAATCCAGCATTAACAGGAGTAGCCGTACGTCGCCCCCTACGCACCCGACTCGTCCAAGAATCCATGCGCTGCACTGCCCGTCTTGATGGCCAAGAGGCAGTTTCTGACACGCAAAATGACTTCCTGGGCTGCTCGGGACGGCGGCCGGTCTTCGAGATGGATCAGGTTGAGTTCACTCGTGATTTCGGGCTCGACGATCGGATAGGCCATCAGCTCAGACTTCTCGATCTCGGCCCGCGCGGCGCCGTATGGAAGCACCGCAATACCAACATCCTCGGCGGCGAGTGCCTTGATGAGACCCACGGAATCGACGTCAAGCACTGATGAAGCCTGCACGCCGGCATGCTGAATGGCGCTTTCGAAGAGGACGCGCGTTGGGTTTTCGCCTGACGGCAACAGCAGTTGATGTCCCACCAGCGATTTCAGGGTGATCGCGCTATCGGGCGCACCGAGTATTCCGGGTCGTCCAATCGCGTAGATCCGCTCCAAGGCAAGACGTTCACTGACGATCCGAGGCGTCTCCGAGGCTGGACCGTTGATCAGTGCGAACTCGACGGTTCCCGTCAACACCCAACTCTGCAGGAATGCGCTATATCCTTCCACCACGCCAACCCGCAGCTCCGGTACGTCCGATCGACAAGCCCGCAGCAGGTCGGTGCCGATCATGCCGATGACGGAGGGCGTTGCACCTAACGACACTGTTCCGACGATGCGCTTGCTGTGCGCCATCACCTCGTGGCGTGCGACTTCGATCCTTCGGAAGATCTCGACGGCATGCCGGTGCAACAGCTCGCCGGATTTCGTCAGTCGCATGCCCCGCCCGTCACGCTCGAACAGCACACACCCGAGATCGTGCTCGAGCGCGGCAATCGCCCGGCTCACCGCTGGCGCTGCGATGCCCATGTGGCTCGAGGCTTTCGCCACACTGCCAAGGTCCGCAACGAGCACGAAGTACCTGAGATGCCTATGGTCCATGCGCGTGTCCTTATCGGCATCGGGTGGTCGATCACCAGTCGACATCTCGAATGCGAGCAGTGCAGCAATTCAGATTACCCGGCGCGCAAAGGGAGTGCTAGCGAACCGCCCGCACCGGTAACTGCTCTGCTGAAGGCGGATATCGGAAAGCATGCCACCAGCCTGCTCTGGCAAGTGGGGACGAATCCCTTCGTTGACGGTGTACGTCGTCATTTTGCGACGCAGTAAAGTCAGCCGGGCTGAGTCTGCATCTGGCCCGCGCGCCGCGTCACGACGCCGGTCGGTCTCAGACCTATCGCGTCAATTCGCAAGCTGCGCCGTTGTGGACGGTCGCCAAGAGAAAACCCCTACCCAACGTGGAAACGGTAGCAACCGCAGACCCTGACCGGACACATACGGATCTTGCGCATGATAGACGTGTACAGAAGTTGCGGGGATAGAGACCTCTGGCTGCTGTCTGGAATGTCGACGGTGCTGTCGGTATGATGATCGGGGTCGGTTGAGATCACAGGGATCGAATGCCAAAGCCTGCTGCCACCGACGCGGACGTCATCCAGTTGACAGATGAGTTCACATGGATAGGTGGCAACGCATATGGGATGGCTGCGCTGCTTGCGCGCAAGCAATTCACACGGGACCAAATCCAGTCGGCAATCAACAACGCCATGTCACGGCACAGCTGCAGGAGCACCTATCAGGAGGCGCTAGCTTGTAAGGAGGTTCTGGAAGCTGCCCTTGCAGAGCTAGATTAAATGTGGGCTCCGACAGCTGTACGAAGGGAACCGCTCGGTCCTTACCGACCGGCGCCGCTGCTCGGTGCAGTGCCGGATAAGATGCTAGCCAGCTTGCGTCCGCCACCAAGGATGTGTGCCTCGAGAAGACCACAGGCTGCGTCGGCTCGACCGGCTTTCGCTTCCTTCCAGATCGCCTCGTGCTCCCCGGCGGACTGCGACTGCCAGTCAGGCAACCGCTTCCACATGGCGATGAGGATTCGCGAGGATGCGCGGTGAAGCTGCCCTATCGCTGCAAGCAGGCGCGGCTTCGAGCAGGGCGCAAGTAGTGCGTCGTGAAATGAGCGGTTGATGCCCTCAAGAGCAAGCAGGTCGTCCCGCGCCGTGGCGCGATCAGCAGCGACGGCAGCTTCGACGGCGCGCGCGTCCTGCGCCGTCATCTTCGGCACGGCATGGCGCAGCGCCAGTGTCTCCAAAGCTGCCCGCATCTCGCTGATCTCCATGATGGAGCCCGGGTCAAGCGGCGCGACACGCACGCCGCGGCGCGGCTGGCTCACCGCGAGGCCTTGGGCTTCCAGCTGTCGGAAGGCTTCGCGGACGGGGACATGGCTCGCCTTGAATTCGGCAGCGACATGGTCTTGGCGCAGCGGCGCAAGCGGCTCCAGTTCGCCCAGCACGATGCGATCCGAGAGCACCCGAGCGATGCGCCCAGCCGTTCCAACGTCCTCGTCTCCAAAACTCACTTGAAAGCCCACCACATGCATTTTATAGATTATCTATAATTTTCTTTCTTGTGGTATGGTCTTGCGCCCTGTCACGCCGAACCCGCTCCCCTTGATGCAGTCGCGCCTGTCAATTTCCCACATCGAGGAAGCAGCACGAAGCATCGATCCGGTGTTTCTTAACAGCCCCCAGTACGTCGCTGAAGCCCTGTCGGAGGCTCTTGGCGTGCGGACGCTCGTCAAGGTCGAGACCGCTAACCCGATCCGGTCCTTCAAGGGCCGCGGGGCGGATTTCTTTGTCGCGAGCATACCGACCGGGGCGCGCGTGGTCACGGCATCGGCAGGCAATCTTGGCCAAGCGATGGCTTACGCGACGCGCCGGCGTGGCGTGGCACTCACGGTGTTCGCCAGTGTAAACGCCAACCCGCTCAAGATTGCCCGCATGCGCGCACTGGGTGCAGAAGTGATGCTACACGGCGACGATTTCGACGCTGCCAAGATCGAAGCAAAGCGTTTCGCCGCTCGCAGCGGCCTCGCCATGGTCGAGGACGGGCGCGAGCCGCGCCTGTCGGAAGGGGCGGGCTCGATCGCCGTCGAACTGCTGCGCTCGCCAGAGCCGATCGACGCCGTACTTGTTGCGCTTGGCAACGGTGCCATCCTCGGCGGCATGGCGCGCTACATCAAGCAGGTGCGGCCGTCCGTCGAGGTGATCGGCGTCGCAGCGGAGGGCGCGCCCTGCATGGAGCGCTCATGGCGCAGCGGCTCGTTGATCGAGACGCCCCGCATCGAAACAATCGCCGACGGCTTGGGTACGCGCGTGCCGATCGTCGAGGCCTTGGACGACCTTGCGCGCTCGGTCGACGACGTCGTTCTCGTCTCCGACGCGCGCATGATCGAAGGCATTCGGCTCGCCCATCGTCACCTGGGCCTCGTACTCGAGCCCTCCGGCGCCGCTGGCATTGCCGCGATCCTCTCTGACCCCAAGCGCTTCGCCGGCAAGACCATCGCCACGGTCCTGTGCGGCGGCAACTTGACGCCGGAGCAGGGCAGCCGGTGGCTGTCATGAGCGGAAGCCGTGAAGGCGTGCGGTCGGCCATGCTCAAGATGAGCGAACCGAAGGTGGTCCACTTCGGCCACACAGCGGCCTGAGGCGACAATGGTGACGCGCGCGTGCCGCTGCCATCCCCGGAACCACGCGAGCAACCCCCGCCGCCTGCTGCCATACAGCCGCTGGCACCATCACTCGGCGCATCGCCAGCGATGCGCGCCATTGAGACCCAGCTCGCAAAGGCCGCGCGCTCAAGCTTGCCGATCCTTCTGGTTGGGGAAACAGGGACCGGCAAAGAGGTGGCGGCCCAGTTCGTCCATCGCCAGTCCGAGCGGGCGGATCGGCCCCTCGTCGCTATCAATTGTGCGACCATCCCAGGCCATCTCGCCGAGAGTGTAATCTTCGGGCATGAGAAGGGCGCCTTCACCGGAGCGACCGCGCGGCACATCGGTGTCGCGGAAGAAGTCGGAGACGGCACGCTGTTCCTCGACGAGATCGGCGAACTCCCGCTCGATCTCCAGCCGAAACTACTCCGGCTGATCGAGGCCCGCTCGTTCCGCCCACTGGGGGCGAAGGCCGATTTTCGCGGGGCGGATCGTCTCTGCGACCCATGCCGACCTCGGCGAGCGGGTGGCAGCCAAAATGTTTCGCGAGGATCTGTATCTTCGGCTGAACGTTCTCACCTTCCGCTTGCCACCGCTCGGCTCAGATCTCCGAGCCGCGCTTCTCGCGCACGACCGGCTCGGAAAAATCCGTTAGCTGATCAAAAGCATTGAGCGCGCGGTCACGCTGTCCGACGCCGCCGTGCTCGATATTGCGGACGTCTTTCCGGAGACAAGCCTCGATCAAGTCGTGTCTGCGGGCGAAGACGGCTCCCTGCACGACACGCCACGCGCGGCGATTAGGGCGCGCGTACAGGCGGCGCGTCGCCAGACAAACGGCAACCAATCGGAAGCTGCCGGACTCCTCGGGGTTTCACGAACGAAGATTTGGAAGCACAGTCGTTGAAGGCTTATGGCACGATCCGATTTGTCCGCTTTGGGTCAACCTAAGCCGTCGTCCGATCGTCGGCCATGGGCACTCGCCGCTCACAACCGACCGTCAGCGACACTTTTCGCGAACGATTACACGATAGGTCGGAAACTGACCGTCACATCGATGGGTGGTCTGGGCCATGGAACGAACCCGCTCTCGCGGGAGTGCGCTGCGCGCCGGTCGGCGAGCGCGGACGGGGCAGCGCTAACCAACTGAGCTTTCACCAATAACGGATCGGGCGCTCCGTCTTGAGGATCGAGGGGTCAAGC